>MDTD01121343.1_pt1 | contig 930205 bp, 734 predicted proteins | sample 811221 | NCBI WGS metagenome assembly MDTD01 (sample SAMN05326646, study PRJNA326480) | marine metagenome | isolation source: seawater | place: Pacific Ocean: South West | collected 2011 | reverse complement strand
TCGGAGGATCCATTGCCGTGGCAGATGCCGAGAAGGATAAGAAATTTCCCCAGCTGATTGACGAATCTGTGTCCCGGTGGTCTGTCACAGGGTCGGTATTTACGGAAAATGTGCTGGGAATGCCTTCTGCCAGTATTTTATTGCTCGATGCTTCAGACTCAAGCTTTGTGAGAGGAGCGATTGCGGATGATCAGGGCAGGTTTTTGATCTCCAATGTTGATCCCGGAACTTACCTCATTCAGGGTCGTATGGTTGGATTTTCGGAAGGCTACTCCGGACCATTCGAGGTGAAGGATCACCATGTTTCAATCGAGACCTTGGAGTTGTCTGAATCCACGGAGGAACTCGATGAGGTGATCATTGAGACCCAAAAGCCACTTTTCGAGCGGAGGATTGACCGGCTAGTGATCAATGTGGAAGGTAGCCCACTGATGGCCGGTGGTACCTTAGCAGGTGCACTCTGGAAGCTACCGGGCCTTGCTCTGAACCCTCTTGAAAATGGTTATAACATAAATGGGAAGCCTGGAGTAGTGGTCATGATCAATAATAAAGTGAGACCGATGAGCCCGGAGGAATCACTTTTCTATTTGCAGAGCATTCCTACACAAAGTGTAAGCAGAATAGAGCTGATTACAACTCCACCAGCCGAATTTGATGCAGATGGGATCGCGGGAATTATCCACATTGTGTTAAAGGAAAATGATCATGAAGGGGTTGATGGTTCATATTCGATCGGTGTGGGTTATGGAGGCAGAGAAGGAATTCTGGCCGGGGGCAACATCAATTACCAGTCAGGGGATCTGAATGTATTTGGTAATTTACTTTTCGATCACCTTGGCTATTATGATATAAGCAACACAATAGTAAAATTACAAAATAATGAGTATCTGTTCCATTCAAATAGTGCAAGTACAGAAGAGGAAGTCAATGATAAGATCTCTTTCGGCCTGGGGGCAGAATACGATTTAGGTCCCGGAACGACCATCGGATTAACCGGAGACTTCTATGTAAGAGCTTCAAGGAGTGAAACGGATATTAATAGTACTTATCTGATAAATCCGGGTATTGATACACTTGCAAACGGCAAAAGATGGAATAATAATCCCAGAGGCTTTGCAGCTGTCAATTTCAATCTTCAGCAGAAGATCGGCCACAGACAAAATCTGGCATTTTATGTCGATTATCTTCTGTTCACCAATGATCAGACCCAGCATTTTGTAAACCAGTTATTTCCCCAAAACAATGACCGTCCGATCTCAGAAGACATCCGTGTTTCCAAAGTCAATCCGACTGAGATCCGGGTAGGTAGACTGGATTATGAATTTGAACTGAGTGAGCAACTACACCTTAAAGCGGGAGTTAAAGCTTCGGTAAATACGCATAGTAACGAAATCAGGACAAAAAGGCTTGAGGGGAATCGATACTTTGATGATCAGACATTTTCATTTTTTAGCGATATGGAGGAGAATGTTCTGGCTGCCTATGGATCAATTAACACTTACTTGGGCACAACACGGATCAAATCAGGGCTGCGTTATGAGCGAACAATTACAAAGTTATGGGGAAAGACTCAAGATGACCTTATTTACAGAAATTTTGGCAATTTTTTCCCCAATTTATTAATAGAACAAAAACTGACTAACGAAATATCTGCCACCATTTCATTTACGTCAAGGATCAACAGACCAAAGTTCCTTCAATTCTCTCCCTCACCTGTTTTCACGGATCCAAGAACATTTAAGAATGGTAACAACCAACTACTCCCAACCATGACACGGTCCTTACAGACTACTTTCGCCTGGAAACAGCTGATCTTGTCATTTGAGTTCAATCAGATCAATAATGACATTTGGAGAAACCCAAGAATAGGAGGGGGGTCTAACTGGGTAGCCATTTATCCGATCAATTTTAAGTCTTCACAAATTGCGGGTTTCAGACTTTCTTATCCGCTCATCATCACCGACTGGTGGGAGATGAGTTCAAATGTTGGAGTCTTCCATAAAGGTGTGGAGTCTGATCAATGGATGGAGCTTCAAAGACTCTCCAAAAAATATGTGATGGGTAACAATATTCAACGATTCCAGTTAGGGAAGGAATTTTCTGGTGAATTAATAGTCAATTATGCTTCAGGCAATGTGCTGGGATTAACGGAGATCAGTCCAAGAGGAAATATTTCAATAGGTATCATGAAGGAATTTGGTGACAATGCCGGTTCACTTAGTTTGAATTTATTCAATGTACTGAATTCAAATAGAAGGAGAAGCCGGAGTATAAATGATGTAGACAATCTGATTTACATCCACAATCAATTAGATGCTCGAAGGGGAATTGGGGTCAGCTATACCAATACTTTTGGAAGTACCAAGTCAAAGACAAGAAAAAGAAGTTCTCTAGAAGAATTGAAAAGATTATGAAGCAGACATAAACGAAATAAATAATAAAAAAGGGGAGCTGAAAAACTTTGGCCGGTCTCCAACTCCCCGCAAGTTTCAGCATATCTATCTAAAACTATGAAAGTAAAGATACATCAATTCCAATATTATGTGTCAGCAGCTGGCACATTGGCACTATCCCTCATCTTATTGGTTTTTGCATCCGTTGAGACCCGTGCAGAAAAACGAGATTCTGCATTCCATGGGTCAATCAATGGATCAATTATCAATGACAAGAATGTGGGAATCCCTTTTGCCAATGTGCTCCTGCTACATGCGTCAGATTCAGGCTTCGTCAAGGGGTCCATTGCAGACAAAGATGGAAACTACACAATTCCAAATGTGGATCCCGGTATTTATTTGATCCATAGTCACGTGATTGGGTTTAATAAGAATTATTCTCCGGCGTTTAGGGTGGTTGATCAGGATGTTGCCATCAAACCCATCCAACTTTCAGAGTCCATCCGGGAATTGGATGAAGTGACTGTGCAGGCAGATAAGCCGCTTTACGAACAAACCATAGATCGGATGATCATCAATGTGGAGCAGAGCGCTGTCTCGGCAGGCAGCACTGTCCTTGAGGTGCTGGAAAGGTCACCAGGAGTGCTTGTAGACAGGATGAACAACTCCATCAGCATTAGTGGTAAGAGTGGTGTAAACATAATGATCAATGGGAAAATGAGCCGCATGAGTCAGGATGCGCTGTATTCATTTCTGGAAAGTACGCCCTCCCAAAATGTACTGAAAATAGAACTGATCACTACTCCACCAGCAAATTTTGATGCGGAAGGCAATGCCGGCTTCATCAATATTGTATTGAAGCGGAATGACCATTTGGGTGTAAATGGATCTTTCACGGCTACTGCGGGTCATGGGAGAAAAGAGAAACTTCAGGCCGGTGGCAGCATCAACTACAGGACTGAAAAGCTTAATCTTTTCAGCAACTATGCTTTCAATCACAATATCATGAAGAACCTGGCTTCATTAAATAGCAAGATACAACACCCGCAATATGCCTTTAACTCAAACAGCTCGACCACCATGATAGGCGGTTTCGACATGTCATCAGCCCGGATTGGCGGAGATTACTATGTGGGTTCAAACACGATCATAGGAGTTCTGGGGGATTTCTATTTCAGAGACTGGAAAGGGGTTACCGAAACAAATTCCTACTACGAGGTAAATCCCGGTGTGGACTCACTGGTACTGGGAAGAAGGGATAATCACAATCCCAGGTTATTCTCGGTTATCAATTTTAATATCTCGCACAAGATCGGCAAAACTCAACGGGTCGACATTGATATCGATCACCTGGTCTTCACCAATGACCAGGACCAGTTTTATGGAAATGAATTTATTCCTCAAAACAATACTCCTTCAGCATTGGAGGACATCCGTGTTACCAAAATCAACCCCACCAGGTTCTGGGTTGGTAAAATTGATTACGCCATAAATATTGGGAAAAGCACAAAATTCGAAACAGGGGTAAAGGCAACCCTGAACAGTCTTGAAAATGATATCAGAACTGATCAGGTAATCGATAATAATTATATAAATGATCCATTTTTTACCTTCTATAACCGCGTGAACGAAGATATCTATGCAGCCTACGGCTCATTCAGTATTGATTTTGATGAATTCTCGCTGAAATCGGGGCTGAGATACGAACATACCATCACTGATATTAAGGATGAGGATCAGCGGCAGGTTGTAGATCGGAATTATGGCAATTTTTTCCCCGGCGTTTTTCTCTCCCGGAAACTATCCGAAAAGGTCAGCAGCAATTTGTCCTATACAGCCAGGATCACCCGGCCGGGATTTCTCGAACTTTCGCCGGCACCCAAATTTTTTGAGCCAAGAACTTTTCAGACCGGGAACACGCAGCTGCTACCTGTTTATACACATACAATACGTGGAAGTCTGACCTGGAACAGGCTGATAGGCTCTATAGAATACAACCGGATCAACAATGAGATCGGCCGGCAACCCACGAGCACCGAAAATTCCAACCAGGTAGTGACGACCACCATCAATTTTGGAAAATCAGAATTGGTGGCAGTTAATCTCTCTTTCCCCGTCATTATCAACGATTGGTGGGAGATGAACAATAACCTGTCAGGATTTTATAAAACTATTGAATCTCCTCCCGAATTCACAACCTTTCAAAGACTTGCAACAAAATACGCCATCTTAAATACTTCACAGCAGTTTAAGCTTGGTAAAAAATTCACTGCTGAGGTAAGTGGAGTTTATTACTCGGGGTTTGCCCAGGGTTTTATGACCTTTAAGTCAACCGGACAGCTCTCTATCGGTCTTCGAAAACAGTTTGAGAACAATGGAGGAACGCTCGGCCTGAATTTTTCAGATGTCTTTAAAACATTCATTTTAAGCTCAGAAGTGATTACTTCTGAAGGAAATCTTGTTGTATACAGATCTAATAATTGGGATTCAAGAGCCATCAGGCTAACCTATTCAAAGAGTTTTGGCAATAACAAGTTAAAATCCCGCAGTAAACGAAAAGTTGGCGCCGGAGATGATCTGAACAGGCTATGAAGGTTTCTGAAAATCATCCGGGATCTTCATTTGAAGAGCGGCTTTCGCTGCTCATGGAGGAAAACCTGAGTAATGAGTCCTTTGGGGCTTCAGAGCTGGCGGATCAAATGAACCTGAGTCGGTCGCAATTGCATCGAAAGATCCATAAGGAGCTTGACAAAAGCACTACACAATATATCCGTGAGTTCAGATTGGAGAGAGCAAAAGATCTCCTCACTCATTCGGATCTGACGGTGGCAGAAATTAGTTATCGATGCGGCTTCAATAGCGCAACTTATTTCTCTTCAGTATTTACCCACTACTTTAAAGTTACTCCCGGACAATTCCGTACTAACTCCCAAATTCCTGCTGAATCCATGCAAAAACAAGATAGGAAGCCTGTAATGATTCTGATAAAGGCAGTCATTGTCATCTTCATTGCAGCAATGAGCACCTGGTATATTCAAAATGAAAGAGTCATTCAAAGTCAAAGTATTCCTGAATTCAAGTCCAAATCGCTTGTGGTTCAGCCTTTTCACAATCTTAACCTACAGGATCAAGAAATATATATTTGTGAAGGAATAAGAGGTGCCATTAACAGTCGGTTATCAGTTGTTGAAAATCTGCGTTTAATTCATGCTTCCTCCCCGGAGCTCAGGGATATGAAGCCGACCGAAATCCAGAACCTGACCCGCGCCTCATATTTGCTGGCAGGCCAGATACAGCGATATCAGGGTACCATCAGGGTGGAGGTTTACCTGATAGAACTTAAGACTGATGATCAAATTTGGGGAGAAACCTATGATTATGAGTTTGATAACCCCTTAAGTCTTCAAAGTGACCTTGCTGAAAGAATTGCTGTAGCACTGAAATTAAAGCTTAAGCTGGGGGATAAGATATAAATGATCAAACAGGCATCAACTAAATAAGAGACTTCGCAAACTGCTACCGATCTAATCGTTCTCTGGACCGGGATTTCTTTACTTCATTGTCATTCAAATATGATTTGCAGAGAACGCAACAATAGTTAAAGTCTTCAATCAATATTTTAAATAATCTGCAACAAACCTGCTTGTCTTCACACCGGGATTTAATTGACCTTTAGGTATAACAATCCTTTAGCTTGATACCTGGATTTAGAAGACTATCTATTGTGAAACAAATTAGGTTGTCATGAAGAAACAAGAAGGTTTTATCGCTGTTTTAGTCATTTTTTTGCTGGTGGGTTGCTCACAAAACACTTATCAGGATAGGTCAGTTTCACTTGATCGATTGCAGGATCACGGAGCCCTAACCACAATAAATATTACATCATCCGATTCAACAATAATTGGAGAACTCATTTTTATTGATGACTCCATTTATTTATTGACTGGAGATAATCAACTGATCATCTACTCTTTGGATGAGATTGTTACCCTACAAATACAACTGAGCCGCTTTAGGGAGCGTTCGTATTTGATGCTTATGGCTATTGCAGTACCCTCCCTTTTGAGTCTGCTTTCAAAATCGACAGAGGTAAACACATTTGGTGCTGTTGGACTTGTTGTGGCGGGTCCTGGTCTTATGTTTTCCTTATTTGAAAATGCTAAACAACCACATTTTATTTCATATCCGGATGAATCACTTGAGACTTTTAAGGAATATGCGAGATTTCAAGAAGTATTACCTGGTGAGATTAAGGTTCGCTCAGCATTTCGAGTTAGCAACACCATTGCCATGGAAAACATTAAGTTTTAAGAGTTAAAAAACACAGCGCATTTTGAAGAAACATTACGTTGAATCCATTATTGAAGAGGCCGGATGTTTATTCGGCTTCTCTTTTTTTAATCATCCATATGAACCTGTGACGGAAACAACTTTGGATACTATTCGCAATGAGAAAGAATAACCATTATTTTCTTCAGGTAGTTAAAACAATCCACCATTCCATACCATTTTAAATTTTTTATCTTGCAACCCATGAACCGACGACACTTCATCAAAGACCTCCAAATAGGAGGGATCGCCTTATACACCGTACCCGTAATTACCTGGCAGTGCAGCCAGCCTAAACCCTTCACTGGTATCAGATTAATTCCGGCTGGAGTGACAGGTGCAGAGCCGGTAGTAACGAAACCTGATTTCAGAGTAGCGTTTGGTTGGTCTGCGAAGCAGATGGAGTCCGGGGATACGATCACAGTGAAGCCAGCAGAGGATCTACCAAATGCTAATCTCTACCTGCGATTCACACCTGCCCTCGAAATGCGGGATATTAAATTACTTAGTGTTTATACTGCGGAAAACGATGAGCCCCTGGGAGTCATTGACATCAGGAATTCCTCTGTCCTGGTGCCCTATGAATTACAGATTGATCAGCAATACATTGATACAATCAATCAGGATGGTTTGAAGATCACCCTGGAATCGGAAAAGCCATTTGGTTTTTATGTAATGTCTCCCGAAAAAGCCATACCTCCCGTATTTACTCCACATTTTTTAGTCTCTTCCAAAGAGATTGGAGACCTCAATGACTTTCTGGATTGCTTTATGTCAGTAAAATCTATCCAGGCTTTTGGATGGCGCGAAGGAACCGTATTGGATGGGTTGTGGCAATTGTATACCAAAAAGGGTGAGGAGCGGGCCTTGCAGGCGATCAAAGACCATTTCGACTTGTATTTTGATGCCAATCAGGATCTTCATTACGAGAACTCGCACAATGTGCCCAGGGACAATCGCATTGATGGCATTGAATCAACCATCCCGTATGCTACCCTGACCAGGATCAACCCCAATCACAAGATGCTCAAAAACGTAATCACCGGGCTGGAAGGAGAAACCAAAGAAAACGGGATGATCACCGGATCTATGACACTCACCGCAGAGGGGTGTTATACCGTGGCTTATCCTCTGGCAGTCATGGGCAAGGCCTGGAACGATAACGCTTTGATGCAAAAAGCGATCGAGCAGCTAAAGCACCGATTTGTCCTAATAGCGGATGAAAGCCTTTACCTAAGATATTATACAGATACAAATAAATATACCTATCGAAACTGGGCGCGGGGGGCTGCCTGGACTTTACTGGGCTTCGCCCGAACCATCGTCGAACTCAAGGAGGATATTCAGGATGAAGAAGTCCTGGCGAAATTCAAAGAAGGCATTGATATTGCCCTTTCCATGCAGAAGGAAAATGGACTTTGGAATGGATTTATGCATACCGACAACGCTGTCGATACTTCCGGTTCAGCAGGGATTTGCGCAGCGATCATGACAGGGATCAACAATGGCTTATTGCCTGAAACCTACAGACCTCATGCAGAAAAATGCTGGACAGCCTTACAGAACTACCTAACCCCGGATGGGTTCCTGAAAAGCGTCTCCCAGGATAATCGAGGAGGAGAAGAGCTGCAAGCAAGCGACTACAGAGTCATCGCCCAGATGGGCATGGGGCTGATGGCTCAGCTGTATGCGGAGTTGTAGACAGTTGAAATCCTGTAAATAGTGAGGATCTTTCTTTGTTTATCCTAAAAAGTGTCATTGCGATCATTATAGTTCTATTCACTCAACTGTGAATGCCTTACTCGTCACATTACCCGGCAAATCATAAGCCTTTACCAGTACTGAACCACCTTCCGGGATATCCTGAGTGAGCACAAACTTCCACTGTATCCCGTTGTCGGTGAGTGAAGCTACTCTGGAAGTTACCACGCGTTCATCTGCTGTCAGGATATCGACCACCACTTTCGCCACCTGGGGTTGTTCATAAGCCTCTACGAGCAAAGTACTTCCGGAAACTCCACTTTCCAGGTGGATATCACCGATCTCCGGAGCTTTTAGGTAATCGGTTATAGCAAGCGTATATGCATTTTGATACCTGATCATGTGAACTACTGCTTCAGCATAAATCGGTCCAAGCACATCATCTTGAATGGCATGCTTCGCGAAAGCCGATGCATTTCTAAATCGGGTGTTCTGCTTCCTCTGAGTTTCAGATATTGTTTTCCGTCGCTCAGGTCTTGAAGATACGATGGTTTCACCATTCACGTTTCTGTATACTAGCTGGCCGCCTAGCATGCCGCTAGCCCCCTGCAAATACAGGTTCTTGATTAATTTTGCCATTGCTATAAAGTTTAAAGAGTTAGAAACAATTGGAAGAGGCCTCTTGATGTTATCGGAGCAAATTTTATTCCAAAAAATGGCTTATAGAGCGTTTTATCTCCATTTATAAGTAATACTTTAATTAAATCACATATCCTGAAATGATTCGCAACTTCAGGGTATTTTTATACGTTTAATAGGTGTTTTCACACAGGTGCTCATCCACTCCATCCCCACAACAAAACGTTACTTTCAAAATGAGAATATTTAGGTCAAAATGAGAACTTCTGATTCCTGATTCCTGATTCCTGATTCCTGATTTCTGATTTCTGATTCCTGATTTCTGATTTCTGACTCCTGTATCCTGACTCCTGTATCCTGACTCCTGAACAAAACTTGCACTATTTCAATATCCCGCATATAGTCTCCTCCCACACTCCACCCACAGTGCTCCCACAGTTCCTCTAGTCATTCCTGGATGACCCACCACTGCCAAATATTGGATTTATCTAAGATGGTCTACCTTTCTCCTTGCTCTCCAACTCCCCAAAATCAGGTATAATTGAGCTTTATTTCGATAACCCTTAATTAACCCATTGTGAAAAACGCTATCATCCTTTCGCTGTTGGTTTCCCTACCCATTCTGGGATTTTCTTTCACCATCACCGACCTCCGCTGCGAATACCTCGAATCCCCACTAGGCATCGACACCAAATCCCCCAGATTCACCTGGCGGATGATTGATGCCAAAAACGGCACGATGCAGTCGGCTTATCAAATTGTCGTGGGCACTGACTCCATTGAGGTAGCTGACGGAACAGGAGCAATCTGGGATACGAATAAAGAAGCTTCTTCTGCACAATTGGTCAAATATGCAGGCCAGGACCTTAAGCCCTTTACCAAATACTATTGGAGTGTCCGGGTGTGGGATCAGGAAGGTGTTTCGGCAGTTTCAAACGTATCTTCTTTTGAGACAGGCATGATGGATCCATCCAACTGGAGGGGTGCATGGATCAGCGACAGCAGGGATGTCAATATCAAACCAGCTCCGTATTTCAGGAAAGAATTTCAAACGGACAAGAAGATTAAATCTGCCCGGGCATATATTGCTGCAGCCGGATTGTATGAGCTTTATATCAATGGTGAGCAGTTGGGCAGCAGGATCCTGGATCCAACCTATACCCGCTTCGACAGGAGAATCCTATATGTCACCTATGATGTAACAGGGCTTCTTGCTTCCGGGAGTAATGCGATCGGTGTGCTGTTAGGAAACGGGTGGTACAACCACCAATCCACAGCCGTCTGGTTTTTTCATGAAGCACCCTGGAGAGGGCGCCCCACCTTTTGTCTGGACCTGAGGATTGAATACGAGAATGGAGAAACCGAACTCATCAAAACAGGTGATGACTGGAAAACGGCCCTCGGGCCGATCATTCAAAACAGCATTTACACGGGCGAGCACTATGATGCTAACCTGGAGATGCCAGGCTGGAACAAACCGGGCTATGATGATTCTAAATGGAAAAATGTAATATTCCGGTCTGCTCCCACCCAAAACATCGTGGCCCAGGTGTTGCACCCCATTCGTGAAGTGGAACGCATTGTGCCTGTTAGCATGAAGAAGTTCAACGATACCACTTACGTCTTTGATCTGGGTAGAAACATCTCGGGTACTGCAGAGATATCAGTTACCGGATCAAAAGGAACTGTCATCAGGCTCACACATGCTGAGACAACTTATGACAACGGACGAGTAGATATGCGGGAAATAGAACGCCACTATCGCCCTACTGATGACTCCGATCCCTTTCAAACAGATGTCTATTACCTGAAAGGGGAGGGCACCGAAACCTTCAAGCCGAGATTCAATTACAAGGGCTTTCAATATGTGGAAGTGACCAGCAATAAACCGATATCTCTGGAAAAGGACGATTTAGCAGGATATTTCGCTCATAGTGACGTTCCTCCTGTCGGATCTCTCAACTCAAGCAACCCGACCATCAACAAGATATGGGCAGCCACCAACAGTTCTTACCTGGCCAACTTGTTTGGTTATCCAACCGATTGTCCTCAGAGAGAAAAAAATGGCTGGACAGGGGATGCCCATATTGCCATGGAAACCGGACTCTATAATTATGATGCCATCACGATCTATGAAAAGTGGATCGATGATCACATTGACGAGCAGCAACCCAATGGGGTTTTACCAGCCATCATTCCCACCAGTGGTTGGGGTTATCAATGGGCCAATGGTCCTGACTGGACAAGTACCATTGCACTTGTGCCATGGCAGATCTACCTCTTTTATGGTGACGCTACGTTGCTGGAGCGCAGCTATGACAACATCCGAAACTATGTAGACTACATCACCAGCATCAGCCCAACAGGCATTTGCTATTGGGGCCTGGGAGATTGGGTGCCTGTGAAGTCAAAATCACCCGTTGAACTGACTTCCACAGCGTACTATTATACGGATGTCATGATCTTGTCCAAAGCAGCAGGTTTGCTGGGCAGGAAATCCGATCAGGAAAAATATGCAGCACTGGCCGGTCAGATCAAACAAGCATTCAATGATAAATTTCTGAACAAAGAGAAGGCTATTTATGCAGAAGGACACCAGACGGAGCTAAGCGTACCATTGTATTGGGGACTCGTGCCTGATGAGCTGAAATCCAAAGTAGCAGACAACCTGGCCAAACGTGTGGAGGAAGACCATTTCCATCTGGATGTTGGGCTCCTGGGTTCCAAGGCCATTTTAGGAGCACTTAGTGAAAATGGCTTTGCAGAGGTTGCTTATAAAGTAGCCTCGCAGGAAACCTATCCTTCCTGGGGATGGTGGATGGTAAATGGAGCCACCACTCTTCTTGAAAACTGGGACATCCATGCGAAAACGGATATTTCCAGGAACCATATCATGTTTGGTGAAGTAGGGTCCTGGTTTTATGAAGCGCTTGGTGGAATCAATCCTGATGAGCAGCAGCCGGGTTTCAAGCACATTCAGCTTAAGCCCAATTTCGTGAAGGGATTGTATCATTTTAAAGTAAATCATCAGAGTATTAAGGGTGAGATCACTTCATCATGGGAAAGGGAAAAGAAACGTATTGAATACGAAGTCGTGGTCCCACCCAATACCACAGCCAGCTTATACCTGGACAAGAAAGCTAAATATAAGGGAGAAACATTGACGAGGGAGATCAGTGGAGATCAGGCTGTTTTTCAATTAGCCAGCGGTTCGTATAAGTTCATCATTCCCGACTAGAATAGATCAATTTACCGGTAAGATTGACCAGGTAGGTTAATGGTTAGCACATCTCTGATTAAATTTAATGCTAAACCTACCTAATGCAATCATGAAGGCTGAAAAGAAAGACCTGGGAACACCCATTGGTACCACACTCGATCGATTTATCAAAAGCAAGCAGGATGAATTCAAATATGCGACTGGTGAACTGAGTCAGCTATTACGGGATATCGCCCTGGCTGGCAAGATCGTAAACAAGGAAGTAATCAATGCTGGCCTGTCCGGTCTGAATGGTCAGATAGGTGAAGTAAACGTTCAGGGAGAAAACCAGCAGAAGCTGGATGTGGTGGCACATATACGTTTTACCAGGGCACTTACCAATGGAAGGATGACAGCCGCGGTGGTCTCAGAGGAGGAGGAGAAGATCATCCATATCAATGAGGACAACCATTACATTGTAGCTATCGACCCGTTGGATGGTTCATCGAATATCGATGTGAATGTGTCTGTGGGCACCATATTTTCTATTTACAGGAGAAAATCACCCACTGGTACCAGGGTAACCAAATCTGATATCCTGCAAAAAGGGAGTGCTCAGGTGGCGGCTGGTTATGTGTTATATGGATCTTCCACGATGTTTGTCTATACCACGGGGTACGGAGTCAATGGATTTACTTTGGATCTTTCCTTAGGTGAATTTATTCTGTCTCATCCCGAGATGTCCTTCCCGGATAAAGCCAATTATTACTCCATCAATGAGGGGTTGCTCGATCAGACCGACCCCTACATTAGCCAGTTTATTTTTAACTGTAGGCAAACCGGTATATCGGCCAGGTATATTGGTTCTCTCGTGGCAGATTTTCATCGCAACATGCTGAAGGGGGGGATTTACCTTTACCCAAAAACAAAGGACAAGCCCAATGGGAAATTGCGTTTGCTCTACGAGTGCTATGCCCTGGCCTTTATTGCCGAGCAAGCCAATGGAGAGGCTACGGATGGCACCAATCGCATATTAGATATTGATCCTAAAGAGTTTCATCAAAGAACCGAATTTTTTGTAGGGTCCCGATCACTCATGCAGGAGCTAAACCGATTTAAATAGCATCATTCTTATTATTTAGATACCGTTCGAAGTAAATAATTCTGTATCTTTAATCTTAAGAATTCTTCATCTTTAGGTTAAATAAAAATAATTTAAAAAGAAGCTGAGAATTCATGTAAGATTTTTAGAATTGAAAAAAAATCCTTTCTTTTAAGGAATCCAATTTAAACCAGCTTATAACCCGATCGTTCCATGAGACCCCAAAATATCATTTCATATAAAGTGGAGTTTGATCAGGTGTACAGAGAGCATTTTGGTCGACTGTATGCTTTTGCTACTTCCCTGATAAAATGTGAGGAAATTGCGAAAGATGTCATATCCGATGTTTTCGTAAACCTTTGGAATTCAAGAATCGACTTTAGCAAGGTCCGAGATATTGAAGCCTATTTGTTTATCGCTGTTAAAAATCAAGCGCTCCAGGTACTCTCAAAATCCCCACATAGGATTGGTGACAATGACATTGAAAAAATGCTGAAGAAGATTGACATGAGTGACCCTGAGCGGGTGCTCATCGAAAAGGAGTTGCTTAATGACCTGGAAGCGGCCATCAAATCATTACCTGATCAATGTCAGCTGGTATTTGCCTTATCCAGGGAAAAAGACATGACCTACCAGCAAATATCTGTAGAATTAGGCATTGCTACAGCTACTGTGAAGAGCCATATGATCAAGGCCATAGCTAAAATCAGGGTGTTCATTTCTGAAAAGTATAGTGACGTTCAAGTCAGAGAAGCAGTAAACGCCTAATTCAGAATTCATATCAAATTGATTGAATAATTCTCAATCAAACCTCACTTCTTTTAAATATCATATCGGTGATGTTGCTCTATTTATAAAAATAATATAAATATTTCAATTAGACTCCACCTGTCAATAGCCGAATTCACTCTTTATTACAAGCGCTAGTAATAAATGAATATAGACGAACTAATCTATAAATATCTTAAAGGAAACATGAACCTGGAGGAGCAACACCGACTTAAAAGTTTGCTCGAGCAGCACCATATCAGCCCTGAGGGGCTGAGCAAGATTGGTTTGTTTTGGAATGACCCAAAAAACAAATTCACTGAAGAGAGGGATGAGGTGTATCAGGATATTTTTAAGAAAATAGAAGCAAGTCAAAAAAAAGAGATAACGAATAGGAGATTCCTCGAATCCAGACGCAATACGTTAAGGTATCTTTCCATTGCCGCTAGTGTGGCTATTCTTGTTGCTATCGTTTATTTATTACCCGAATTCAATAAGCCAGAAGTAGTTACAGAAGTCCCTGTGATCACTGAATCACGTAAAACTTTAGCGGGGCAAAAATTGCAGGTTCATCTACGGGACGGTAGTAAGGTCAAGCTCAATGCTGAGAGTAGCATTGATTTTCCAAAGTATTTTTCAGACTCCAGTCGGGTGGTGAACTTAACCGGTGAAGCTTATTTTGAGGTGGCTGAGGATGCATCCAGACCCTTCCGGGTTGTAGTAGGTAATGTGGTTGTTCAGGCGCTTGGCACTTCTTTTAGTATTAGAAATGAAAAAGGATCTACCAGCATATACCTGACCTCGGGTAAAGTTTCAGTAACTTCTTCCAAGATTGATGACGCGGTCATACTGGCCCCGGGTGAGATGGTGGCAGAGAACAATGGCTTTTTTGATGAAATCAATGATTTTGACTATGCCGATATAGCCTGGGTGGATAATGTGCTGATCTTTAGAGATGCCTCCAGCAGTCAGGTGTTCCAGCAATTGGAGAAATGGTATGGAGTGGACATTCATGTAAAAGATGAGTTGGCCAGGTGGTCTTTTAGCGGGCAATTTGAAAATGAACCTTTGAAAGAGGTTCTCATTGGAATTGGCCACTCGGAGGAATTTGACTTTGAAATTCAAAACAAAGAAGTAGTAATAAAAAAACAGCGTAAATGACCCATATGAAAACATAGAAAAAAGAACAGGCTTCCGGTAGCCGAAAGCCTGCAATGAAAGCCTTTTATTGGCGTGAAAGGCAATCATAATTGTTTAATAACCACATCATTAAACCTTGTAAATATATGCAATTATTTGTACCTCAATTCTTAAAATTTATGAATTGGACCGTCAGGATATTCATTATGCAGGTTGTACTTTCCACAGTACTCTTTGCAAAGGATGGAGCGGCTCAAAACACTAGTGTAAAGGAGATCAAGATTTCGATTCACCTAAACAATACTTCGTTGGGTGAAGCTTTTAACGAGATTGAAAGACTGACGGATCTTTCATTTATCTATGATAAGTCATCCGTAAATCATGATCAACGCGTTTCTTACAGTACTCGAGATGGGTCTGTTGAAAAAGTGTTGCTTTTCCTATCTGAGAAGTATAACCTGGAATTTAAACAGGTTAACAACATTATCAGTGTGAACGAAAAGTCCAGTGGAAAAATCAAAAGACCTCTGGAAATCCTCATTGAAGAGCAAGTCACTGTAAGAGGAAAAGTGACGGATGAGAGCGGAGAAGGTCTTCCCGGAGCAACTGTTCAGGAAAAGGGCACCAGCAATGGTGTTATTTCCGATGTATCTGGAAATTATTCATTGAGTGTAGCTGAGAATGCCACCCTTACAGTATCATTCGTAGGTTACGAAACAGTCGAAGTGTCAGTAAGCGGACGATCAGTAGTGGATGTACAACTCAATGAGGACGTCGAATCACTGGAAGAAGTGGTCGTAATCGGGTACGGTACTCAGAACAAAAGAGACGTAACCGGATCAGTTTCCAGTGTGTCCAGTAAGGAGCTTGTTGACAGACCTGTGGTAAACATGGGCCAGGCACTTCAAAACAAAGTATCTGGTGTTCAGGTGATCAGACAAGGAGCTGGGTATCCGGGTTCAAACCCAATCATCAGGATACGTGGTACGAACTCCATCAATTCCAATAGTGATCCGCTATTCGTTGTGGATGGAATCATCGGTGTGAGCAATGCATTGAAAAACATCAACCCTCAGGATATTCAAAGCATTGATATCTTAAAAGATGCTTCGGCTACAGCCATCTACGGTACCAGGGGTGCAAACGGTGTAGTTATTATCACCACAAAAAAAGGTGAAGTTGGTGAAGTAAAGGTCAACTACAATGGTTCTGTTACATTAGGAACCATGCAGCGACACAACTATACTGTTAACACTGATCAGTTTTTCTATCTCTATGAGCAGGCTTTTACCAATACTCCCAAGTATGGTACGCTGAACAAAGCGAAGGATTACAGAGGTGGAGAAGGAACAGGAGCTTCATGGTCAGAAATGCCTCATTTATTTGAGCAGGTTCCACAAGGAGGTTACTTCATGGACCTTCAGGGGAATGATGGAAATTATTACAAACCTCGATTCTACTCAAACTGGGAAGAAATCGCATTTAACAACTCTTTGTCTCAGGATCACTACGTAGACATCACAGGTGGATCCGAGAGTGCAAAATACGCGCTTGGAATGGGCCACACTGATCAGGAAGGTCTGCTACTGGAATCTTATTATAAGAGAACAAACTTCAGGTTCTCAACAGACATTGAGATGACTAATTGGTTGGGAATAAGTGCAAACGTGTTGATTTCCCGTTCTAAAAATGCAAGGGGAGATGACCAGCTACGAACAGTTTCTGAAACCTGGCCAATTTTACCTACCAAATATCCGGATGATCCAATTTATGGAATCTATGCAGGTAAATGGAGTACAGGAAGTGATTTTCCTGTTGGTGAAAACTGGAGAAATATTGTGTATACCATGGATCAGAGAGATGGTTACTATCTCAACAATCAGGTTACCGGAGGTATTATCCTAAATGCCCAAATCACTGAAGACTTAAGTTTCAAATCGAACCTTTCTATAGACAATAGAAGTGAAGATAGCCGATGGTTTAACGGAGATTTTCAAGGCACCAGAAATTCTGATGCACGCGGAAGTAATGAAAGATGGTTCTACTGGCAAAATGAAAATTACCTGAACTATATAAAATCAGTTGGTAATCATTCATTCGCAGGTATTTTAGGTCTTTCCTGGCAGGAAACAACAAATGAGTGGGTAGAAGCGCAGGCCTCAAGATTCCCATCAAATTTTTATCTCTATAATAATTTAGATGCAGGAACAAACCCGGCTCGAGCTTTATCCAGAAATCAAAGAAGTGCATTGAACTCCTATTTTGCGAGGGTTAATTACGACTTTGCCGGAAAATATATGTTGACCGCAACAGGTAGGATTGATGGTTCTTCAAAATTCGGACCTAACAATAAATATGCATTCTTCCCTTCAGTAGGTGCAGGATGGAGGATCTCTGATGAAGGCTTCTTATCAGGAAACAGCACAGTTTCCAACCTTAAGCTACGGGGTAGTTTAGGTCAGACAGGTAATCAGGAGATCGGTAGTTTCGTGACTCAACGATACATTAGTACTGCCAATGTTTGGTTTGGTGACGGTCTTAGATCAGGTTTTTATCCTGGTTCAACCGGAAACCCTGACCTGAAATGGGAGACAACTACACAATGGGACATCGGACTTGACATTGGGTTGTTTAATAACAGAATTAACCTGATTGTAGACTACTATCACAAGCTTACATCCGATATGTTGTTTAACCTTCCTTTGCCAAATTCTACAGCACCAGGTAGTGCATTCGTAAACTACGGTAAAGTTGAAAATCAGGGAATTGAATTGGCGGTATCAACTACCAACGTTCAAACAGCTGATTTATCTTGGGAATCACGCTTAACACTGACAGCCAACCGAAATGAGATCAAGGAACTTGGACCAACCGGGGCAGATGTTTATGTAGATACCGGAGCTGGTAACGCTACTTCAGTGTATCGGGTTGGAGAGCCAATTGGTTCATTCTTCGGACTCAACCGTATGGGAACATGGGGTACCATGGAGGCAGCAGAAGCAGCACGATATGGACGTGTACCTGGAGATCTGAAGTTTGAGGATACCAACCAGGATGGAAAGATTGAATTGTTAACAGATGGTGACATCATTGGTAATTCTTATCCGAAAGTCTTTGGAGGATTTACCAACAACCTGACTTACAAAAACTGGGATGCAAACATGACTATTCAGTTTGTAGGTGGAGTTGACAAGGCAATCGTTCATGAATCTGCTGAAGACAGACAATTCGTGTCTGGTATGGTAAACAGAGTACTGGATGCATGGAGACCTGATAATCAGGATGCCATTGTTGCACAGGTTCGAGCAGGTAATGCTGGTGCCAGATATGATTCATTCACAGATACACACCAAATGTATAATGCGGCATTTATTAGAGGCCAGAATGCGTCCATTGGATATTCAATCCAAGACTTATTCGGCATCAGTAGATTAAGGATTTATTATGCCATGGAGAATTTCTTCCTGCTGACAGCTATAGAAATGGAAGGATATGATCCGGAAGGTAGTTCACTGGATAAGGCACGTCCCAATGCACAAAACATTGACAAGTACCAGTATCCAAACCCGACCAACTTCATATTAGGTGTAAATGTTAATTTCTAATCAATAAAGATTTTATACAATGAAATATATAATTAATAATATCATGTTGCGATCTGTAGTGTTGGTTGGAGTGTTCTTAATCACACTAACGGGTTGCGAGGATTTTTTGGAAGAAGTTCCAACAAATGCGTATACAGCGGAAGCTGACCTGTCAGGTAGAGAATTTGCTGAACCAATTACCTTTGGAGCATATCGACAACTTGCTACCTGGACTGGTGGTGCCAGGGATTGGGGAAATAACTTACCCAATACATTAGAGTTTCCTACAGGTGGGTCCTATACTGATGAGCCACATGCTCAGTTTGATAAGTATGCAACAAACCAGGTGACTGGTAGCCTGTTGGACAATTTCAATAATCAATGGACAAACTGGTACAGAGGTGTTCAGGATGCAAACCTTGCGTTGAGTCTGCTTCCGTCAGTGGAAATATCTGAGACCCTAATGAACCAGTACATGGGTGAAGTAAGGGCTTTGAGAGCATTTTATTACTTCTGTATTGTTCGATACTGGGGAGATGCCGTATTGATCACAGAGCCTTTGGCCAATGTAGATGAAGCATCATCACCACGCACAAGTCTTAAGACCATTTACGATGAGGTGATTATTCCTGACCTTGAGTTTGCTTTGAACGTTGTACCGGCTGGTCGTTCGACCAACGGGCGGGTTACTCAGGATGTTGTGAGAGCAATTTTAGCTGATGTATACCTAACAGCTTCGGGATACCCTTATCAGGAAGTAGAAACTGATCCTTCAAAAGATTGGTGTGGTACTGGTGCCTGGACGATGCAAAACTATCCTGTAGGTACTCCAAGTGCTACTGCGTTTTTGCAAAAGGCCAAAACTCAGCTGGATGCTCTTTATGGCAAGTATGCTTTAGGGACATATGATGATTTGCATGATCCTGCAATGAACAACAAAGGAGAAGCCATATTCCAGGTTCAGTACTCAGTTCAGTATGGAGGTAATAATATCATTAGGCCTTCCTTACCTCTGCTTAGTGGAATTGCCATTGGAGATGAAAACGGATCATTCACAGTAGCTCAACACTATTATGATTCATATGCCGCTAATGATGCAAGAGCAGCAGTTTCGGACAACACCTGGCCTTCAGGCATGTTCTTTACCTGGGATACCAAAGCTGATGATATTACTGATACAGTTAGATTCATTCCGCATGTGATTAAATATTACGATGCAGCATCAGTAAAATCTACACAAGCTTCCGGACTGAACTGGACGCATTACCGATATGCTGATATTTTGTTGATGCTTACAGAAGTGAACTGGGCGCTTGGTGCGAGTGCTGCAGAGATCGAAAAAGGAATCAACGAAGTGCGAGACAGAGCTGGTTTAACTCCACTGGATGGAAACACCCTTACATTAAAGGATATCCTGAGTGAAAGGGCCTGGGAGCTTGTCATGGAAAACAAGATGCTCTGGGATCAACGCAGAACCAGGAAGTGTGTGGTTTATGGCAACAATGAGATTTCTGCTATCCAGAACTTCATTGGTCATCAGCCAGAGATTTTCAACTTTGCTTTTACAGCACAGCATTTGTTGTCGCCAATACCAGGTAATGAGATGGCCAATAATGGTGTGATTCAGCAGAATTTTGCCTATTTACCAGTACAGTCTGGAGCAGGTAACTAATTAAATGAAATTGTAAAATCGAAAAGATATGAAAACTAAAAATATATTAACAATATCATTGATAGCTTTTGTTCTAATGACCAGCTGTACGGATCAGCCCTATTTTGATATCCCTCGGGATGAAAATGGGAATGTGATCTTTACGGAAATTTCTGAGGTCACTGCAACACCAGCAACAGTTGCACAGCCTGACTTCACAGTAAATGGTTATTTTCCAAATGCAAAACCAGGAGATGTGATGGTTGCAGAAGTTTTGAAAGCCCAGGTTCCTTCATGGGATCCGGGAGGAGCATTGCAGCTATTGCCTTTAGCAGGCACTAAAAAGAACGTGACTATAAGCAATAGTTTAGAAGGGTCTGTTACCTACACGAAAACTGAAGCTGGCCTGACCGATGTTGGTGACGCTATTACCGTAGTGTTTTCAGGTGCGACAGATTCAGGTATCATAGAAGTCAGACTAGAGAATTAATTTTTAAGCGTTTTATTCTGATAATGAGAGGGTGACTTAAATGTTACCCTCTTTTTTTGTTTATCATAACCTCGTCAATACTGGTGTGGTTTCCTTTGACCTTGTGAATTTGGCACAATTGACTTAGTTTTAGAATATTCAAAAGCGTGTTGAAACACCCAAAAATTGATGTTGAAGTGCAAAAGCCTGCATCTGTACTCATTCTCTTCTTTTTCATTCAAAGTGTAGCATTTTGTGATGCTGATGATCAGGCACTATTTCAAAAAAGTGTCCAACCGATCTTAAAACAACATTGCTACAACTGTCATGGACATGAAAGGTCCAGGGCAGGGATCAACCTGGAGAAGTATGACGACCTTACCAGAATCTATAAGGATGGTCAATTATGGCTCAGGGTGCATGAAATCATTGCATCCGGTGAAATGCCACCGAAATCAGAAAAACCACTTAGTAAGGAACAATATGAGGTTTTGGTTGAAGGTATTAATCAGCTTTTGTCTAGTTCCATAAACATGAAAAACCCTGGGCGAGTCGCCGCACGAAGACTGAGTCATCTGGAATACCAGTATACCATCAAAGATTTGCTGGGGGTAGACTTTGCTGCCATGGAGTACTTTCCCACAGACGGATCAGGGGGCGGTGGATTCGACAATCAGGCGCGAACCCTTTTTATGTCTCCGTTAAAACTCGAGCGGTATTACCAGGCCAGTGAAATCATTGTTGATGAGCTTAGGGAGGATCCGGAGTTATGGAGCAAGATTGTTTCTTTTGAGTTTGAAATTACCATTTGGCAACGGATATCTGAATGGTTCAAATCCATGGTGATCAGTGATTACGAACCCGTAAAGTATGAAGTGATTGCGGCCAGAAAAGTCATCACACCTATTGCCTCAAAATTTTACAGGAGGTTCCTGAAACCGACAGAGTTAGAAGTTTTGACCGGGCTTTTCGAATCGATATATCATGGTATTGACCAAAAGAGCGAGACTGAAAGGTTTAACATAGCCATTTCCCAGGTGCTGCGAGCCATCCTGGTATCCCCAAATTTTCTCTATCGGCTGGAGCAGGATAGTGAACAAAAAATACCGTATCAAATCAGTGATTTTGAGCTGGCTACCAGACTATCTTACTTTCTGTGGTGCAGTGCTCCGGATGAAGAGTTGCTCATCCTTGCAAAGAACGAGCAACTGCAGGATTCCACTGTATTGGCAGGGCAGGTGTTGAGGATGTTGGCGGACCAAAAGTCGGAGCGGTTTATGGAGACGTTTTCCAGTCAGTGGTTTGGGATACAAAAGCTTATAGGTGATCAGCCGGTGGCTGACCCTGAGCGATACCCTGAGCTCACAGAAGTCCTGAGAAAAGCCATGTATGATGAGACGGTGACCTATTTTTCCTATGTAGTGAAAGAGGCCAGGAATTTCCTCGAATTGATCAGCGGGAATTATTCCTTCCTCAATGAGACGCTGGCTGATCATTATGGGATCCCCAATGTCAAAGGGGATCACCTGAGGATGGTAGCGCTGGATGAAAGCAACAGAGGTGGTCTTTTAGGGATGGGAAGCATCCTGACAGTGAGTTCTCTGCCTGAAAGGACAAGTCCTGTAATAAGGGGTAAATGGGTGCTTGAGCAGGTACTGGGCACCCCACCACCTCCACCACCACCGGGAGCAGGTGAGCTTGAAGATGATGAAGAGGCACATAAAGAGGTTGGCTTGAGAAGACTATTGGAGATCCATCGCTCAAAGCCGGAATGTCAGTCATGTCACGAAAAGATGGACCCGATTGGTCTTGGACTGGAAAATTTTGATGCCATTGGCCGCTGGAGAACAAGTTACGGAGAAGCACCTATTGACCCATCCGGCGTGATGGATACAGGGGAGGCCTTTTCCGGACCAAGTGAATTGAAATCTATTCTTGCAAGTGAAAAGGAAAAGTTTGCCCGGAACCTATCCTTGAAAATGCTTTCGTATGCCCTGGGAAGATCAGTAGGGTTTAGTGATGAGTCTACTGTCAGAGCTTTGCAGAATTACCTGCTAGAAAATGAATTTGACTCGCATGGGTTTCTGATTACCCTGGTGACAAGCTACACTTTTAGAGAAAAGGTGAATGATAAAGAAATAGGTAAAGAATTATTATGAAGAAGAAATGGCACATCTCAAGACGTAGAATGCTGAAAGGGGTTGGTGCTTGCATAGCACTCCCGTATCTTGAAGCGATGGCTAGCCCGACATTTGGACTGTCGTATGGTCTACCCAAACCTGCTGTCAGATCAGCGTTCTTGTTTATGCCCAATGGGGTGCACCCGGATCAATGGACACCACAGGGCTTTGGCAGAGATTTTCAGTTGTCACCCATCCTTGCTCCACTGGAAAAGTTCAAAAATGACATCCTTGTTTTGGGAGAATTGATGAATAAGAATTCTACTGTGCCTGATTCGGATGGACACTATGCCAAGACAGCCAACCTGCTTACCTGTATGCCTATAGCCAAGACCACTGGTGATAACATCGATGTAGGAGGGATCTCTGTAGATCAGCTCATGGCTCAGAGGGTAGGGGATCAGACCTTGTTCCCTTCGCTGGAGTATGGATTGGACAGGATCAAAACCGGGGTGGATGCCAATGTGGGTTATACCCTTCAGTATGCCTCCAGTATCTCCTGGAAGTCTCCCACGACCCCACAAAGCAAGGAGATTGAACCCAAACTGGCGTTTGAAAGACTTTTTGCACGGTACGTTCCGGGAAAGAAAGTAAAGGAAGACCCCTGGAAGAAAAGCATCCTGGATGCTGTGATGGAGGACGCCCAAAACCTATCCAGGAACCTCGGAAGGGCTGATCATGACAAGTTGAATGAGTATATGGAATCGATCCGGTCAGTGGAAAAGCGGATTCAAAATGACCAAAACAGGGAGAAGTTTGAATCAAATCTTTCTGCGGATCTGAAAGCCGAGCTCACCCGCATGGACCAAAGAATTGATGAATATGAGGAAATGTATAGTGGCATCGATGTCACGGAAAAGACCCGATTGATCCTGGATATTATGGCACTGGCATTCTGGTCCGATGCGACCCGCGTAAGCACGCTCATGTTTGGCAACTCGGTGAGTAATCGAAATTTCAGTTTCCTGGAGGGCGTGGACGGCAATCACCATTCCCTGTCACATCACCAAAACAATAAGGAGACCATGGAGGCTTATGCCCGCATCAGCCTTTGGCATGTGGAGCAGTATGCCTACTTTTTGAATAAGCTGAAGTCCTATAAGGAAGGTGACAGTAATTTGCTCGATCAGTCCATGATCATGTTTGCCTCTGGCCTGAGAGACGGCAACAGACATTCCCCCTATGATTTGCCTGTGGTAGTGGCTGGAAAGGGAGGAGGTAGACTGGCATCAGGACAAAACCTTAAATTCAACAAGGACACTCCTCTGGCGAATCTCTACGTATCTATGTTACAGGGGATGGATATCGAGGTGGACCGATTTGCTGACAGTACGGGCTCACTATCAGACATCGAAGCATAAAATTCCTACTACTATTCATGAACACGAAATTTAAAGTTCTGATCAGGGAAAACACCCGATCTATTGTCATCGCTTTGTGTCTTTTGATGGTTTTCCTGGTGATCATTCCCTTTTTGCCGGTATTCAATGTGCCTGTTGTGCTGGAATTGGTGGCCCGGTTTCATCCCCTCGTCCTGCATTTCCCCATTGTAGCCATACTACTTGTGGCATTGCTGGAGCTTGGTGATTTTATTAAGCTGATCAGGCTAAATGATGGCGTGCGAGGTATCCTTATTTCAATTGGTGCATTAACTGCCATTATAGCAATCCTGACTGGCTTCCTGTTATATCAGTCAGGCGGGTATTCCGGCGAGTTGGTATCCTGGCACTTTTATGGAGGTGTGTTCTCGGGAATCCTGATTTTGATCACAGCGATCGCCTTTTTGTGTTTTTTCAGGAATCGAAAATTCATGAAACACTATTTAGCCTGTGTGGTGATCACAGTCATGGCAGTCTCAATCACCAGCCATATGGGGGGCTCGCTTACACATGGAGAAGATTTTCTGACAGAACCTATAGAACGATATCAGGCACTGAAGGAAGCCAACATCAAGACCAAAGAGGAAATGGTGTTGTTTGATGATGTGGTCATGGCATTTGTAGATGTGAAGTGCATGAGTTGTCACAACCAAAATAAGATGAAAGGTGGCTACGACATGACCAGCTATGACCAGTTGATGGCAGGAGGCGAAAGTCAAAGTAGGGCCGTGATAGCGGGAGCACCGGATGCTAGTGAGTTGGTGAAGCGCGTTCTGCTACCAGCAGATCATGAGGACCGGATGCCGCCCAAAGGGAAGACCCCATTGACAGAGTTAGAGATCAAGATTCTGACTGGTTGGATCAACCAGGGAGCTTTACCGAACCAAAAAGTAGGTGAAATCCAGGACAGCCTTTTGCTGGAAAACGTAGAGGCCTACCTGCCCGAGCTAACAGCACACCTCGTCAGACAATATCAAACGGAGCAAGAGCTGGAAAAGATTGAAGAGAAATTGAAAGTCATAGCATCCGAAATTGGTTTGGAAGTAAAAAGGTACGAAAGCGAGGAGGGCCGTGAGCCCTTTTTCTCTCTTTCCATGACTTTTCCTCCTTCCCATATAACCGATGAGAGCCTGAAGAAACTAAGTCCTTATTATGCATATTTCAGGAAAGTATCCATCGTAGGCAGTGAGGTCAGCGATGATGGGCTTTACCTGGTGAGCAAGATGAAGAATTTAAAGGAGTTATATCTTCAGAAAACAAAAATCGGCTCTGATGGCCTTACTTACCTGACTAAGTTACCGGAGCTGGAAATGCTGAATCTATCCTACACCAAAATAGATGATCCGGGTATCATACAGCTTGGCTATTTTCCATCTCTGGCCAGGGTTTATCTGCTTGGCAATGACCTAAGCGATCAGGTGGTGCAAGCCGCAAAAAAGGCGAACCCAAAGGTGCAGTTGTTACTGGAGGAGGGACCTTATTTTTGAGGGCTAATATTGGCGCTCCATTATCCATTTTCCGTGGTAGGTGTCCTCACCATTGCCGTCAACTTAATAATTATTTACTTAAAACGGTTTACATTTCTAATCCCGAAGGGATGACAGGATTGTAGAAATATCGTTAATGTAAGAATAAACTCCGAAGGAGTGACATAATAACACCCCTTCGGGGTTAGGATCTTATGTTCGATCTAGCATCTATAATACTGGCATCCCTTCGGGATTTATTAAAGATGTAAATTAAATTAAGAATCTTCTTAGGTTGACGGCTATGGTGTCCTCACCCACCACCGCGAAAAGCAGGTCTTCACCTGCCATCAGTAAAAACCTACTTAAAAAAAGGAATCCCCGGCGACGCATACTTCCGCATACCCTCTTCATTGATCTCCACACCAATACCCGGTACATTCTTAACAGGTATATGTCCATCTTCCGTCAGCATCGGCCCGTCAAAGGTCACGATCTCATTAAACATTTCATTTTTATGGAAGTAGATCTGCCATTCCAGGATCAGGAAATTCGGGACTGCAGCACACACATGCGCTGAGGACATCGCCCCCAGGTAGGAAGCCACCATGTGCGGAGCAAATGGCACATTATAGGTATTGGCCAGGTTAGCAATTCGTTGCCCTTCACCCAGTCCGCCACACTTTTGGAGGTCAGGCATGATCACATCGACAGCTCCCAATTCGAATGCCTCTCTGAACCCATAAGTCAGGTACCAGTTTTCGCCCCCACAGATGGGGGTGGTGGTACTGGCCCGGATGCGTGCATAAGATGCAGGAACTTCTGCTGGCACAGGCTCTTCCAGCCACATCAAATTGTAAGGTTCCAATGCCTTCGCGATTTTCATGCCCGCTGCTTCATCGAAGCGGCCATGGCAATCTACACAGATGTCGATATCGGGGCCTACTGCTTCTCTTACTGCGGCTATCTGGGCCTCCATACGCCTCAGCTCGGGGATGCTGACACTCCAGTTATAAGGGTCCAGCTTGTTGGGGTCTCCTCGGTCATCGATGTCAAACTTCACTGCTGTGAAACCATACTTGTCTACATCTTCTTTGGCTCTTCTGCCCATCTCTTCGGGCTCCAGGCGGCTGCCTGCCGTATCGCAATAAACACGGATGTTGTCCCGAAACTTTCCTCCAAGCAGCTGGTATACGGGAACACCGAGTGCCTTACCGAGAATATCCCATAATGCGGTCTCAATAGCGGTCATCACACAAACATACATGCCAGCCTGTGCACCTTTAAACAGTCCACCTCTCCGCATTTCTTCCTGCAGCCTGTGAATATTCAATGGGTTTTGACCAATCAGGTGCCTTTGTGCAAGATGGTTCACCACATAATAGGTGCCATACACTCCATCTACCGCCTGGCCATGGCCGACAATGTCCTGGTTGGTGTAGATTTTTACAAACAGACTATGTTCACCTCTAATGAAGCCACATTTGATGTCTGTAATTTTAAGGTCTGAAGGTGCAGAGGCTTTTGGTGTCTTTTCTATCGACTCCGCCAGTCCGTCATATGACGTGGCCAGCATGGCTCCTGATACACCCAGGGCGGCCTTAGAGAAGAAATTACGACGAGAACTTTTTTTAGAAGTGGGTATTTGAGCTTTCAAGATTTTTGGGGTTAGGGTTAATGTATTTCTAAAATACTAAAAAGATTTTGTCCTTTTACGCTTGGGACGTTTTATTCAGGCGCTTATGTAGGAAACAAAGCTTTATCCTTCATATCATCCTCCGTAGAAGAGAGAATTAACCCTGATGAAAACCATGCACCAAGCACCTATTTTCACGCATTTAAAATGGGTAGAAAAACCACACGTGATTGGCGGTTCAACCACACGTAGTTCATAACTCAACCACACGTGGTTTATTTATCAACAACTTTTTGCGATTTTAAAGGTATCTAAATCCAATCCACTCACTTACCAAAAATCCCATATATTTGATATAATCAATCTATTTTAAGACCTATGACGAAACTTACCCAAACCAGAAGAAAATTTTTAGGAAACGCAGCCACCGCGGCAGCCGTTTCCGTAGTCCCTTTTAATATCATTTCCTGTGCAGGAAGCAGCTCTTCCAAAATGCCCAACTCCAAAGTCAATGGCGTACAACTTGGGCTGACGACATACTCTTATCGCTCAGTCCCGCACAGCATCGATGAGGTGCTTGACTATGTGGTGAAGGCCGGAGTGAATGCCCTGGAGATGAGACGAGTGCTGGAAGAAGGGTTGGGTATTCCGGAAGGTCCCGGTCGATTGAGCAGAGATGCTTCAGATGAAGAAAAAACAGAGCACGCCAAAGCGGTAGAAGCGGCCAAAGAAGCCCAAAAGGAATGGCGGCTTTCACTGCCCATGTCAAAATATGAAGAGGTTCGCAAAAAATATAACAGCGCAGGTGTCAATATGCACATTGCCAAGTTTGCGCCATCATCGTGGTCAGATGCTGAAATAGATTATGCCTACAAAGCGGCCAACACCCTAGGGGCATATGGCATAACAGATGAGGCCCGTGAATCTGCCTGGACACGGATGGGTAAGTTTGCCGAAAAGCATAACAGTCTGGCCATCTTCCACAATCACGCGCAATTTGCAGAACCGGATTTTGATTTGGATGCCATGTTGGCAGCCTCACCGGCCAATAGGCTCAACCTGGACATTGGGCACTATGTGGGCACCACAGGCAAGCATCCCAATGAGCTCATCGAAAAATATCATGACCAAATCCCGATGCTCCACATCAAGGACAAGACCAATGCAAGCAATCCGGATCCTAATTCCAATAGGGAATTTGGAAAGGGAGAGACCCCTATTGCAGATGTATTAGGTCTCATCAAAGAAGAGCAATGGAACATCGATTGCTTCCTGGAGCTGGAATACAAAATCCCCGAAGGATCAGATGCCGTGAAAGAAGTGGAGAAGTGCATTGAGTATATGCGGAATATTTTGGAATGATACACAGCACTATAATCGGATTGAAAAGCCACCTGTCGTGGCTTTTCCTGTTTACAGGATGATCAAAGGCTTTGCACGGCCTCAGTAATCGGTGTGTCGCCCGTATTGAATTCGATGACCTTGCTGATGGTGACGGGGTGTCGCAACACTTCCACAGCCAGATTCGCGACGTCAGCTCTCGGAACACCCTTTTGATCCGTGGTATTTTTCAAGGTTATCTGAACAGTCCCTGGTTCATCTAGCAACCTGCCAGGTCTGAGAATGGTATAGTCCAGTCCGATATCCTTTAGTATTCTGTCTGCGTAGTGCTTGGCCACCAAATATGGTTTTATACCCGACTTTTCCCAGATTTCCCGGTTATCAGCACGCAATGAACTGACCATTACGAAACGTTTCACTCCGGAAGACAATGCTGCTTCCATAGCCTTGACTGCTCCGTCCAGGTCTACCGTCAGCGTTTTATCGGGACCGGTTTTTCCGCCTGATCCTGCCGTGAAGATGACAGCATCCTGACCCTTCATCTTTTTTGCAAGATCATCTACCGGGCCTTCGAGGCTAGCCACTGCTGTCGCAATCCCTTTTGACTTAAATTGACTGACCTGATCTTCACTCCTGATAAATGCTGTAGGCGTAAAGTCTGATGAATCGTTCATTTTATCAATGATCAGCTGACCGATCTGTCCGTTTGCGCCTATGATGAGTACTTTCATTTGATTGTGAGATTGTGGTTTGATTGCAATGTGTTTTTGTTGATTAACATTGGAGCCCTCCAATATGTTTAGGATGACCAGTATTTTATCACTTTCTGTATTTTTGTTAATTTTGAACTTTCGAAACACTTACTTAATAGTAAAATGTACTTTCGATAGCTTTCAAAAATAATCCTATCAACTATGGGTGTAATAAAACGGATAGTGGTCGTCATGGCTTTCCTGATTGCTTGTTCTGCGGTAAATGCCCAACCATCCATGGCCAGAAAATGGAATGAGGTGCTACTTGAGGGAATAAGGAACGATTATGCCCGTCCAACAGTTCATGCCCGCAACCTGTTTCATGTTTCAGCGGCTATGTATGATGCCTGGGCCATCTTTTCTGCTACCGACCGGCCTTACCTGATTGGTGAGGAAGTCCATGGTTTTACCAGCTTATTCGAGGGCTTTAAAGGAGTCACAGAAACTGTAGAGGAGCTGAGAGACAAAACCATAAGCTATGCTGCCTACCGTATGATTGAGCATCGCTTTGCCTATTCACCTGGGGTCACTCATGTGATGAAGCAGGCTGATTCCCTGCTTGAGGTGATGGGCTATGACAAAAATTTCACCAGCCTTGACTATTCGGCAGGGTCAGCAGCTGCACTGGGCAATTATATTGCTTCTCAATACATCGACTATGGAATACAAGATGGAGCGGGGGAGTATAACGGATACGAAAATGAATTTTATGTTCCGGTCAATGATCCCATTAACCTTTCAAATCCTGGAAATCCGGACATGACCGATCCCAACCGGTGGCAACCCATTTCGTTCGATGTTTTCATTGATCAGAGTGGCAATGAGATTCCCGGAAGCACGCCCTCGTTTCTGGGCCCAGAATGGGGGCAGACGGTACCTTTTTCTCTGAAAGCGGAGCATCGGTCATTAAGGCAGAGATATGGGCACGACTGGACTTTGTATCACGATCCGGGCCCTCCACCGAATTTAGATCCTGTGAACGGAGGTGCTTCCAGTGACCTGTACAAATGGAATTTTTCCCTGGTAGCGATCTGGTCAGGGCACCTTGATGCGGCTTTGGATACGGAAATAGATATTTCACCTGCGTCATTGGGTAATCTTCCTTTGAGTAATATGCCTCTGGATTTTGCTGATTATGATCAATTTTACGCTTATCTGGAGGGGGGAGACCCTTCTTCAGGCCATGGCTTAAATCCTGTGACCAATGAGCCTTATGCTCCTCAGGTTGTCAGGCTGGGTGATTATGCACGTGTTCTGGCTGAGTTTTGGGCGGATGGTCCGGATTCTGAGACGCCACCTGGTCACTGGTTTACCATACTTAATTATGTCAATAATCATCCGGCATTGGAGAAACGCTTTGGTGGAGAAGGTGAGGTGTTGGATGACCTTGAATGGGATGTTAAGGCATATTTTATCCTGGGGGGTGCGATGCATGATGCTGCTGTGACGGCCTGGAGCATCAAAGGATTTTATGATTATGTCCGGCCTGTTTCAGCCATTCGGTATATGGCGGAGCGTGGCCAAAGCAGTGATCCTGGCTTGGCCAACTACCACATAGGAGGTATACCTCTGGTGGAGGGCTGCATAGAACTGGTCGGCGCAGAAGATCCGCTGGTGGGGAGTTCGATGGAAAACCTGAATAAAATTAAACTTAAGGCCTGGCGAGGGCCGGATTATATCGGTGATCCGGATACCGATGTCTCAGGAGTTGATTGGGAGCTGGCGGAAAATTGGTGGCCCTACCAGCGGCCTACATTCATTACGCCTCCTTTTGCAGGGTATGTGTCCGGACATTCCACGTTTTCGCGGGCTGCAGCTGAAGTGCTTACCCGGATCACAGGGGATCGTTTTTTCCCGGGAGGAATGGGTGAGTTTGAGATCAAAAAAAATGAGTTCCTTGTTTTTGAGGATGGTCCGGCAGAAAACATCATCCTGCAGTGGGCCACCTATCAGGATGCCTCCGATCAATGTAGTCTTTCCCGTATCTGGGGAGGCATTCATCCACCGGCAGACGACATCAATGGCCGCCTGATCGGCGAGCAGATCGGGAATGACGCTTTTGAGTTTGCGCTGGAGTATTTTAATGCTCCGCTCCAAACAATCGATGAAAGAAAACTGAAAGTGCGGATTTATCCTAACCCTTCAAAAGGCGAATTTACATGGGCGAAAGGCCCCAAAGAACCCTGGCCGGTTGAGGCTAGGTTAATCGATTCGTTTGGGAAAGATGTTAAGACCTTCTTATTTGATAATAACGCAACAAGTACTCAAAGAATGCTCATGGATCAACCCCCCGGACTGTATTTTTTGAAGGTGGAGTATCCAGGTGGTGAGCAATATTCTTTGAAGGTATTCATCGAGAAATAACCAAGTGTTTTACATCTTAGCTATAGCATTAAAGTTGCAGTGGTTTAAACGTCAAACCTGATTCCCTGAGCCAAATGGAGGTCGCTTCCATAGTTAATGGTACATGTTTGCCTTCGCATGTATGATTTCCATGCGTCTGAACCACTTTCTCTGCCGCCACCGGTATCTTTTTCTTCTCCAAAGGCACCACCGATTTCTGCTCCCGAAGTACCAATGTTGATATTGGCTATTCCACAGTCAGACCCCTGGACTGAAAGGAACTTTTCAGTTTCTCTCATATCCGTTGAGAATAATGCGGAAGATAAACCTCGAGGCACATTCGTTCTGTATTTTAATGGCATCATCAAGCTTTTCGTACGGTATGATATAAAGTAATCAGCAAATCGACATTGGATTCATGTGATTAAATCGAATTTCTCCAGCATTAGCTATTCAGTCAGTGTACAAAGAGAACTTTTCATTGGTACTTCCCAAAGACCATTGGATCAGTGAAGAAAACTTTACAGGAGTAGAACAGCTGTCAAAAGAATCTTTCATTCTTTATCCAAACGAACATTGCCGGATGTATTATCAGCAGATCCTGAATATCTGTTCGGATGCAGGGTTTAGCCCGCAAATCTCTTACAGATCGATTCATGGCCCCACCATATTTAAATTGATTGAAAGTGGGCTGGGTGTTTCGATCGTTCCCATATCCCTTAAAGATGATCATAATTATCATATCAAATTTATTGAGTTAAAGGAGGTCATTCAGAAAACCGAACTTTTTGCTGTCTGGAATAGGGCAAACAGAGCGGAGGAACTTTTTCATTTTATTCAGCTATTGGATCAAGGCAGAAGGGCGTGATTTTAATACAAAAGTGTTTATGGGTGTGCAGAGATTGTTTTGGGTCCGCTAAAAATAAAATATAATCGGTACCTGATTCCCAGTGTGGTGCAATCCAAATTTAGATTTTAATTCAGTTCAAGCAGGTAATTTCTTGCAGTAAACTGACTTGAATAATGTAGCTAATACTCAGAATGATATATGGATGGCGGTAAGTCACTAATTGTCCTTAAAAATTGAAATATGATATGAAAACAACCAAAGTGATATTGTTCATTATCGGCGTGGTCCTGTTATCGGTTAATATTCTCGGGATATTTAAAACCATGCGGAACCCTGAATTATACGATCTCGAAAAAACCTTTCGCAACAGGGTAAATGATGTTACCATTAAATATCCTGCCATTTTAGACTCATTGGAAAGAAAAGAAAATGAAAGCAATGTGGAATATGCAATTCGGGCAAATAGTCTGATCCATGATGGCTATGCTCACTACTGGAAAAGGCAGGGAATAGATAAATTTCATATGAGAGTACCTGTTTGGGAAAACTACATGCTTTATATAGCCTCATTTATCAATCCCAAGAAATACGAACGGTATGATTTCAGTAATTATAAGAAGAATCTAGAGAGAGGTGTCGGAGTTTGCTCATCTCATTGCATTGTACTAAAAGGGGTTTTGGGCGAGCAAGGAATAAAAAGTGAGCTAATGGATATTGGTGGGCATCATGTAGTGTTGAGAGCAGAATTGAATGATACAACAACCTATATTTTAGACCCGGATTATGGAATCGTAGTTCCTCATGATACAGCAGCAATTCAGGCCAACCCCGAACTGTCAAGAGAACCCTATAGCCGCATGGCAGACCTTTACTACCCTGATGCTATTGATCCTTATACTACGGACTATGTAGTTAAACTCTATGGGAGTTATAAAAAAATCTACAACGTACATAATGAGTTTGAATACTTTTCATATAAAGTAATTTGGATTCTGCCCCTTTTATTGATGTTACCCTGGCTGATTAGTTTAATAGTTCACAAAAGTAGAGGTGTAATGCTATCCTAATTTGAAGAAGAATTCTCGTCGATAAGTTCTTTGTTAAAATATTAAGGATGTAAAAGTAATATTATCGTTATATTATTTTTTTAATTACATTTATACTTTCGAAACTTAACTAATGATTAAAATGGGTTGATATAACTGCCCGGGTTAAGCATCTTAGACTATAAGTATTTTAACAATTGCAGTACACTGACGAGGAATTAATTCAACTTTTACTGGTAGATGACCGAAAAGCATTTGAAATTATTTATCGGTCCTATTGGGAAAGACTTTATGCAGTTGCTTATAACCGCTTAAACTCTAAGGAAAATGCAGAGGGACTTATACAGGAAATTTTCACTGAGCTTTGGGAAAAACGATCGCGCTTACATATACATAAATCTCTTACATCCTTTTTATTCAGTGCACTTAAGTATAAAATTTTTAATTTATATGCCAGCCAATCTGTGAGAAGACGGTATATAAATGAGAACAAGAAATTGGTTACTGAACACAGCAATGAAACTGAAGAATGGCTTTCATTCGAAGAGTTATATGGACTAATAGAATCTGAAATCAATAAGCTGCCTGAAAAGTGTAACCTGGTTTTTAGGCTTAATCAAAAAGGACAGACATCCGGAGAAATAGCAGAGCAGTTAGGGGTTTCGAAACGCACCGTGGAAGGTCACCTTGATCAGGCCAGAAAGAAATTGAGAGTAAGGCTTTCCGATTTAGGTATTACTGCCTCTGCTATATCTGGTATACTATATTTCTAAGCTTTTAGCTATTTCTTTCCTACCGAAGGCGATCACCTTGTAATCCATCTTTTCGAGATCAGCCATTTCAGAATACTTGATGCAAAGTGCTGGCAAAAGCAGGTAATATGCTGCTAATGTGGGTCTCTGGAAATTGTTTTTATCTGAAACAAGATACCCTTTTGTCCAGGTCTCTACCTTCAATAAAAAAAATATTTAATGAAACCAGGTAAACTACCAGAGTTAACTGACTTATTAGTATGAATGCGCAATTTGGAACTTCATAAAATGGATGAAAAGGAAATAGAAAGGTTAGCTGAGCGGTTTTTAAAAGGAACTGCTACTGATGAAGAGAGGAGGATCCTGAACAAATGGTACGACTCAAAAAATGATGAGCAAGTGATTGTTCCTGCATTTTATGAAGGTGAGAAGCAAATAACAGAGGGAAAGATCTGGAAGAGATTGAGTTCAATGCTTGAAGAGGATGTAACCAAACATACCACTAAACCATCTTGGCAAAGAAATGGCGCTGCTCACTACATCAGTATTGCAGCATTAATTCTGGTTGTTTTATCACTTTCCTTCGTGATTTACAAGAACAGCTTTCAGTTTGAAGTAACTGAAGAGCCATTGACATTAGTAGAAAAGTCTACAAAATCTGGTGAGAAGAGAGAAATACAACTACCTGATGGCACCAGAGTATACCTTAACTCTGAGAGTTCTTTGATTTTTCCTGATCATTTTACTGGTAATAGTAGAACAGTAATGTTGAAGGGTGAAGCATTCTTTGATGTGGTAAAAGATGAGAAGCGTCCGTTTACAGTGACCTCTCAAAATTTATTGATCACGGTTCTGGGTACTTCATTTAACGTTATGGCGTACCCTGAGGAAGATGAAAAGCAGGTATGGGTTAATACAGGGACAGTCAGAGTAGAGAACAATAAGAATGGTGAATCTGATATGGAAATCAATAGTGTCCTATTAGTACCAAATGAGGGGGTGGTTTACAACACAAAAACAACAAGCTTTGAGAAGCGAGAAATGAACATTGATGATAAAATTGCCTGGAAGGATGGTTGGTTGATTTTTGAAAAAACTGAGCTTCAAGATGTAATTGGCTCACTCGAAAGGTGGTATGGTGTTGAAATTGAAATTCACAACGAAGAACTCAAAAAGAAGAAAGTAACCTTAAAACAGCAGGACGAAAGTCTTGAGTCAGTCATGAAAGTTCTCGGCTTTCTTGCCGGGTTTGAGTACTCCATAAAGGACAAGCATGTAACTATTAAGAAGTAAATAACATGTAACTATTAAGAAGTAAATAAAATGTGAAAAATATGAAAGGAAGAAACTAACCGAAAAAATGAAGCGAAAGTACGTTGCAGGTACTTCCGCTTATGATTTTACGAAATGATCTTTTAAACCATTTAACGTATTAAGTATGTACAAATTTATACAAAAAAAGTGGGTTAAGGCACTTATTATTATGTCAAGACAAATATTTCTAGCTTGGATAATTACAGCATCATTTGCTGGAGTGTTGGCTGCCCATAATGTGAAATCTCAAAAATTATTGAGTGAATTCAGAGTCACTTTAAATGAGCAAAATACAAGCTTATTTAAAGTCCTTAATAAAATTGAAAAGCAAACCAATTTCAAGTTCTCATATCTTGATGGACTCGATCAAAGTGTTAGAGTTTCTGTTGAAGCAAGAAATTCTAATTTATATGAAGTATTAGAAACCATTGGTAAAAATGGTAAAGTCGAATTTCTAAGGGTAAACGATATGATTGCTGTCAGCAAGATTGAAACGACTTCTGACGGTATTATCGTTGCTGATAAAGCTATATTAGAATTAGACATCTCCGGCCAGGTAACAGACGAAAGTGGTAATGGTTTACCCGGAGCCTCGATACTTGTTAAGGGCCAAACTCTTGGAACAACAACCGATCTTGATGGTAAATACAGTCTTTCCGTACCTGATGATGCTGTCATTGTCGTTTCTTTTGTCGGCTATAGGTCACAAGAAATAGCTGTAGGCGATCAAAGTGTGATCAATGTTCAACTCGCCGAAGATGCTTCTCAATTAGATGAGATCGTTGTAACAGCTTTTGGTATTGAAAAAGAAAAGAAAGCTCTGGGTTATTCTGCACAGGAAATTGGACCTAAGGATCTGGAAGGTGCCAGAGACATCAATGTTTCCAGTTATCTCACTGCCAAAGTAGCAGGTGTGCAGGTATCCAAATCTGCAAGTGGCGTAGGAGGCTCAACTAATGTTGTCATTAGGGGAAATAGTTCAATTAGCGGATCTAATCAACCACTATATGTTGTAGACGGAATACCTATCATCAATTTTAGCAATGACAGTCCGAGCGCAGGTCTTGGAGGAAATGGAGACTATGATTTTGGAGATGGGATCGGTGATATTAATCCCTTAGACGTAGAGTCTATGAGTGTTCTGAAAGGTCCTGCGGCAACTGCCTTATATGGTTCGCGGGGAGCAAATGGTGTAGTATTAATTACTACCAAATCTGGAAAGGGAAAAAAAGGGATCGGTGTTGAGATAAATTCAAATGTTACCATGGAGAAATTAAACCTGTTCCCTAATTACCAGAACCAATATGGATCCGGATATGATGATGAGGGTGTTGCAAGTTTTTGGAACGAGGAAGTAGATGGTGTACTATATCCATTTCCTGATAATGGTAATCTTGATAGTTGGGGTGGACCATTGGATGGCAGTATTAAAATCATTGATAGGTTCCTTATGCCTGATGAAGAGGGGTTACCATACAGAACGATGGATTATGTAGCACAACCTAAAAACAATGTAAGGGACTTTTTTGAGACCGGGATTACAATTTCAAATACTGTCGCTGTAACAGGGTCCAATGATGCTGGTTCAATGCGTATCTCAGTAGGTAATTCTTCGACGTCCGGAATAATTCCTAATCATGAAATCAAAAAGAAATCAGTTTCTTTTCGAGGATCATTAAAAGTGAATAAGATGATTTCTGTCGAGGGTAAGGTTAATTACCTAAGAACTGAAGGTGATCAAAGACCTGCAACAGGATACTCACAATATAATCCTATGTGGAATTTTGCGATTATGTCAAGATTCACTCCTCTTGACTATGTAAAAAGATACTATGAGGAAACCAAGAGTTACAACAGACCTCCAGGTATGAATTACAGCCCATGGTATATTGTAAATGAAATTAAAAATAATGATGTCAGGGATAGATTTGTCGGGTATACATCAGCAAACGTTCAATTCACTGACTGGTTATCTCTTAACGGAAGAATTGGTCTAGATTTTTATGCGGATTCCAGATTCCAAAGTTGGAAAAAGGGCGCCAGGGGAAATGATCAGCGTAATGGTAGGATGATTGAGAGTATGGGTAACCACAGGGAGCTAAATGCTGACCTGATATTAACTGCTAATAAAGATCTTTCGTCCGACTTCAATTTGACTGCTTCTCTCGGTACAAGCTTGTGGAACAGATTTTATGAAAGCAGAACCTGGGATGCCAGAGAAGCTAAAATTGATGAGGTCTATCATATATCAAATTATTTGGATATTAGGCCATCAGCCAGTCAGGCGGAGAATGAAATACAATCAGTATTTTTGACTGCTCAGCTGGGATATAGAAATTATTTATTTCTTGATATCACTGGAAGAAACGATTGGTCTTCGACATTGGGAATTAATAATCAATCATTCTTCTATCCATCAATAAGCACAAGTTTTGTATTTACTGATGCTTTTAATATGTCACAAGATATATTAAGTTTTGGTAAGGTACGACTATCCTGGGCTCAGGTGGGAGCATCGGCTCAACCATTTCTAACAACATCGGGGTATGCTTTCAGTAACGAAAGCTACAATGGTCAGCCGTATGCATCGAAAAGCAGTCAAATCCCTTTGTTTGATCTGAAGAATGAGTTGACTACCTCATGGGAAGTTGGTACAGATTTAAGGTTCTTTCAGAATAGGGTTGGTGTTGATATAACCTACTACAACTCAAGCACAAGTAATCAAATTTTGGAGCTCCCAATATCAGACGCTTCAGGGTATCGAACTCAAGTGATCAATGCAGGTGAAATTCAAAATCAAGGTATTGAAATAACCCTTAATCTTACACCTGTAAAAACTAAAAACTTTCAATGGGGCATTGATGCCAATTTCGCATCAAATAACTCAAAGGTAGTTGAGCTGGACGGTGTTATACAGACTTATAAGATTCTGGATACAAATGATGATAGTTGGTCGAATGATGTTCATGCCGAAGTAGGTGCCCCTTATGGAAATATAATAGGGTATAAGTATCTGAGAAATGACGAGGGTCGTAAAATCGTTTCTTCCGGAGGAGAGTACCAAAGAGAAAGCGAAGTATCGGTCTTAGGTAACATTACTCCTGACTGGATTGGGGGATTAAACAATACTTTTTCCTATAGGGGCTTGAGTTTAAATGTTCTTCTTGATTTTGTTCAGGGAGGGGATTTCACTTCGCATACCAAACGTTGGATGACGCAAAAGGGAACGGGTGCCTGGACAGTTGAAGGTAGAAGACCAAAACCTGTTGATGAAAACGGAAATCAATTACCATATGTTGGAGTCTTGGACGGAGTTGTAGATAATGGTGATGGTACCTATTCAGAAAATACACAGGCTGTACCAGGACAAAAATACTGGGCTTCAAGGGCCTGGAGTGGTATAGGAGAGGAATTTGTGATCGATGGAAGCTATATTTCCCTCAGAGAAGTAATATTGGGATACTCTTTTCCTCGTTCAATAATTAGTAAGACACCTTTCACAACACTAACCTTATCCGTTATTGGTCGAAATCTAGCTTATTTGTTAGAACACACTTCAGATTACGGAATTGCTCCGGAATCAGCCCCAAATACTTCGGGTGGCGCTTCTGGTGTTGAGGCACTTGCTGTCCCTTCAACCAGATCATTTGGTATCAATCTTAAGTTGGGATTCTAAACCATTGAGTTATGAAATTGAAAAGAATATTAATAATACTTAGCCTGTCATTATTCATCATCACATCGTGCACTGATGATTTTGAAGGCATGAATACGCCAAACAATTTGATTACTTCAGATGTAATCAATGTTAACTATTTGTTTACCAATGTACTTGCCAGATCTATAGTACATAACATGGAGAGTGGAATGGGTACTACTGGGAACTATAGTGGGATGTCTTACTCCGGAGCTAATTCACCGTTTGCATCCGGGGATAACAATCAAGTTTGGAGTAGTACTTATGGTGAATATGCCAGAAATCTTAACGATATCATCAATCTGATCAATAATAGTGATGATTCTGAGGAAATGGTCAATAAGAAGGCTGCAGCCAGAATCTTTAGGGTATGGGTCTTTGCAAGGGCTACTGACTGGTACGGTAACATTCCTTACTTCGAGTCCTCGTTACCTATTGATCAGGCAGTTTCAACTCCTAAATATGATGATCAAAGAGACATCTATATAGATTTCTTCAAGGAGTTAAGAGAAGCTGTGGCTGAAATTGACGTTAGTAAACCAACTTATGGTGCCGCTGATGTTCTATACGGAGGTGATATGAGTAAGTGGATTAAATTGGGTAATTCATTGCGACTGCGATTAGCTCTGAGAATACGCTATGCTGATGAAAATTTAGCAGCTTCTGAGATGGCAGATCTGGTTGAAGCTGACTTAATCACTTCAAGAGAACATGATGCCAAATTGTATACAACAAGGAGGTTTACAAGTCAACTAAACCCTCAGTTTTCAGCTTTACAAGAAACCCAGAGTAATCTTTCAAAAAGACAACCTTCCAAAACCTTTATTGATATTTTGAAGGATTCAAATGACCCTAGATTAAAGGTTTATGCTGATACAGCAATGGCTTCATTTCCGGGAACGCCCGGCTATGAAACAGTTCCATTTTTTGGATATCGAGGAACCCCGCTGTTAGGTGCTGCTCCAGTACAACAGAAGTATCCCTATGGAGATCAAACTACATCCAGATGGTCAGATTTCTTGTATACGCCTACTCAGGAACTACCTATTTTTAATGCCTCTGAAACATATTTTGCATTAGCAGAAGCAGCTTTAGTAGGACTAAAAGGTAACAGCGCACAGGCACAGGGCTATTTTGAGCAAGGTGTAAGCTTAGCTATGGAGAGAACGCTGGAAACTTACGAGTCGGGGAAAACAGAAATTCCTGAAGTAGAGGCATTATTTCTGGCAAAAGAGGCAGGTGAGAGTGATGCGGAATTTGCTGCAAGACTAGCCCTACACATCGAGAGTTATCTAGAGAGTCATAAGATTACACAATCTGAAATTGATGATTTTATTGCTGATTCACCATCAATTACACTAACAGGAACTACGGAAGAGAAGCTGGAGCAAATCATCAATCAAAAAATGATTGCTCTATATCCCCAGGAATCTGAAGGTTGGGCAGAATGGAGAAGGACAGGTTATCCAAGAATACTGATAGGTGATGATAACAGTGCTTTAGAGGGAACTATCCCCCGAAGGATGCCGTGGCCAACCAGTGAACAGACAATCAATGGAGAGCAATATAGGATCGCTTTACAGGAGATAGGAGGAGAAGGTGCAAACAACCGACTTACAAAGGTTTGGTGGGATCAAAACCCAAACAGGCCTGTGCATCCTGGTACTGTTGAGTGGATGGAACAGCCCTGGGTGCCTTTTAATTGACATTTCGCTTGATAAAAGCCGGGCTGAGGCATTAAGCTTTATTGGCCCGGCTCTTTCTTCCGGTAATCCACATACCTTCTTCGCAAGGTGTGAGCAAGTTGTCAAATACATTTTATCATTTGCAGATTATCACTTGTCATTATGAGTAGATACACAATTGTCTGTCGTTATTACCTATGGTTATACCTCTTGGGTATCCTGGTTGTGGTGTTACCCTTGCAGGCTCAGCAGGATTACTTCCACGACAGCAGGGTCTTTGGAAGAGAAAAACCCTTCAGGGTGTTTCTACCAAACGATTATGACTCCTCCCAAAAAAAATATCCGGTCATCTACTATTTCCATGGCAATAAAGGAACTCATGAATTGAACATTTCAGGAGTTGCTGACTTAGTAGCAAAAAATGATGTGATACTGGTTGCATGGAATGGCAGGTCGGTGGATAATGATATCCGACCGTATAATATTGGAAATCATTCGAATATCAATTATCAGGTTCAGTTTAAAGACTACTTTTTAGAAATCGTTGAGCATATAGATAGCCATTACCGGACACTTACTGATAGGTCCCACAGGGCTGTGATTGGGCATAGTATGGGAGGTATTATGTCCTTCTTTTTGGCGGCTAAGTATCCCGATAGAATTGGTACAGCTGTAAATTCAAAAGGATCTCCTGAGTTCTTTATTGGATATCCGGACAACCACACTTTATACAGTGTCAGGTACTTCTTCAAATACTTACATGGAGTAAATATCCGCTTTCATAATAGCACTTCAGGGGAACTGGTGCACCTGAACAATGAAGTTCATCGGGGAGCTATCAGGGAAAAGGGGCTAAACTATGAGTATAACGCGTATGAAGGCGGGCATAGCTTGAAATCACATGAATTTGAAGATGCATTTAATTTCGTGATCAAATCTTTTAATGAACCTTCTTCAAAGCCGAAAAGATGGCACCATACAGATTTGTATCCTGAATTTGATATTTGGGGGTATGAGGTAAGGAGCAACCTTTCTGAGCCGGGCTTCATAGAGATGCGAGGGGTCACCAAAGGGGGGATGGAAATTGGAACTAAAAAATGGCAGCCTCTCGGTAGACCCATTCCCGGAGTAACAATCAACGTTAAAACTCCATCTATTTATGAGCCAGACACCGAGTATAACTTATTAGATTTCAATCCTGCAAAAGGTACAAATAGCTTATCGAAGGTAAGAAGTGATTCCTCGGGCAAGATAGTTTTCAGTACAAATCAAGATAACCATCAGATAGGAATTTACAAGAAAGGTGATCCGGGGGAAATTGTATTTCTGAGCCATCAAGTAAATGATAAGGACATTTTCCTGGATCAGGATAAGACTTCTGATCTGAGACTTCAAGTGTTAAACAGGGGTGGTTCAACCGTGAAAAACCTTGTGGTACTACTTTCCACTGAGCATCCCGGAGTCACTATTGAAAATCCTGAAATTATTCTAAAAGAAATAGCATCAGGAGAGGCTATTTGGTTATCGGAAGTATTTAAAGTGACTGCGTCAAACCCTCCCGTAGAAGATGGTTCACCTTTCAGAATCAGGTTTAACCTTACTTTTTCGACCGCAAATGATCAGTTGTGGCAGGATGAATTCGATGCTCCTGTTTTTTACGATGTATTGGAATTTGACAACATCGGAATTGATGATGGTGACACAGAAATATTCGGAAGTGGTAACGGAAATAATATAGCAGAACCCGGGGAGACTGTCATGTTCTATGAGATAACGGGTATGAGCAAACGGCTGAGGGTCTACTACGATGATCCTTATCTTGACGAGCGACTTTATGATGAAATGCAACCCGATAAATGGGGAGATGGATATACACTCTCATCATTAATCAGGGTTTCGGAGGATTGTCCAATCGGCCATCAGATCAGGTTTCTTGCCAGTTATGAGGTTAAAGACTGGAAATCAATTAAGCGTAATGTCACATGGGGCACTTTCTCTATTACCGTAGGTGGGGAGAATAAATAGTATCAATCAATAAATCACATATCTCAAACATAGAATGATTAACCTTAATCGTACACTAATTGCTTTGTTTCTTTCGGTATTTGTAATATCCGAATGCTTTTGTTTAAACAATGAAGTAGAATCAACCAATGAAATAAATAAACAGGACAGTGAGACTCAAGAAAAAGTGTTCATCCTGCATGCTCCAATTACGGACCTGGAAGAGTTTAGGAAATTTGTACAGCAAGCTTGTCTGTTAAAGCCCTTCGGAAGTGTTCAGATAAATATCAGCACCCTTGCAGATAAAGGTTCTCATGAAATTCCCGAAGGAAGAAACTTCTGGTATGAGTATGCCAGTCGGAATCCAACCCCTTACAAGTTTTACCCGGACCCAAAAATTGCGCCTTTCATCCCTGAGGATTTCGTGAAGAAAAATAGGGAATTACTGTTGGCTAAGGCTAAAATATTGAAGGAGTTTGGGATAGATGCAGCTTTTTGGAGTTATGAACCAAACTTTCTCCCTGATGCTTTTTTCAACGAATATCCGGAAATCATGGGTCCCCGTGTAGATCATCCAAGAAGAAACAATGAACCTGCTTTTGCTCCTTGCATCAATGTAGCTGAAACCAGGAAGATGTATGAAAATATGGTAGCTGAACTTCTGGGAAATGTCCCTGAGATCAAGACTTTCTTCTTCAAAACAAATGATGCAGGATCCGGTATTTGTTGGTCTGACTGGCAATATGTAGGCCCCAATGGCCCCGCTCATTGCAAAGGTAAAAGTATGGGTGAACGGGTGGCACTGTTGATGAATACGTTCCAGGAAGGGGCCAGAAGATCCGGAAATGAAATCTCCATTTACCTCACCGGATCAATGTTTTCCGATGAAGAGAAAGCAGATATCTATAAACATTTACCTAAAAATTGCTATTACCAAAGTCATAATTCGGACAAGGTAAAAGCGGTTTCGAGTCTTGCGGTAAGTCATTTCCCTATAAAAGGAATGCTGGATCCCCTGGATTTTGTCAGAGATGTCCATTCAATTGATGACAACGACAATACGATTTTTATAAGTTTCAGGGCTTCGTATGACAGAGGATATGAGCGTCTGGATATTAGTGCAAAGTTTCTGGAAATGTTTTCAAAGTATTTTACCAAAGGACTTATAAACAATGAAAGCAATGAACTTGAAACGTTAAAACAAATTTGTAGAGCATGGGCAGGTGATAAAGATAGTGAAACACTATACAATGGTATCATGGCGCTGGATGAAGCGAATGCATATAAAAAATCAGCCTTGGGGAGGATTTCAGCCATTTACTGGAGTGTTTCCACCCGTCATGTCACCCGACCGTTAGTTTTTGCACCCGGTCTTTTGTCCAGGGAAGAAGAAGCTTATTTTATGCCCTATGTTTTCAATCCATCTGAGAATGAGGCCAGGATGGATTACACAGATATTCATGGTGGTCATTTGACGGTGGAAGAGGGAGTCGTAGATCAATATATATTGAAACTTAAAGAAGCAATCAGACTACTTGAAGGGGTAAGTGATGAAGCTCCGGAGAGTAAGTTGATCAATGATCTGGCCAAGGGCTTAAAAATCTACGGTTGCTTCATCAAAAGTGCAGGAAATTTTGCGGAAGCCCAGATCATCAGGGAACGAAATAAGTCTAAGGTTGAAATGGGGCCAAACCGTCCTGGTAAAGATGGAGATTGGACTGGGGATCCCGATTTACAGCGATTTAACACGGTGATGAGGAAAGAGTTAGACAATACTGTGGAATTAATTTCCTTATTAGAAAATGGAGGTATGAATTTTATCAACCATGCGGAGACTCCCGAAGCTGAGGATACTTTTTTGCTTGGGCCAGACCTGATAGATCAGCTGAAAGCAAAGCGGAAAATTATGCTTAATCACTGGACAGACATAGAAAGATATCTGGCCACCCCACTGAAGTAAAAGAAACAGACAGAACCTTAAAATCAAAAAATGAAATCTTTAAAAATTAGCTTATTTGTCCTGGGTGTTTTTCTGCTATCGCTCAACATGATCGGGTTGTTTAAAACCATGAGAAATCCGGACATCTATACGGAGGAGAATACCTTGAGAAACAGAATTGGCGATGTAACCATCAGGTATCCCGAGATCTTAGACATGCTGGAGAGGAAGCCAGGTGAATCAAATGTTGATTTTGCCATAAGGATCAACAAAGTCGTTAATGATGGCTTTATGCATTACTGGAAAAAGGAAGGCATTGATAAGTATCATTTAAGAGTTCCGATCTGGGAAAATTACATGCTGTATTTTGCTTCCTATATCAACCCTGTCAGGTATGAACGTTACGAGTTTAGCGACTATAAGAAAAATCTTGAACGGGGTGCTGGTTTATGTTCTGCCCACTCTATTGTGGTAAAAGGAATTCTCCAGGAAAATGGTATGCGAGCAGAGCTGATGGATGTGGGAGGCCGTCATGTGGTCGTTAGAGCTGAGCTAAATGATACTGCCACATACATTCTGGACCCTGATTATGGCATTGTTGTACCTTATGATACAGCCGAGATTCAGGCAAATCCTGAACTAGTCAGAGAACCCTACAGCAAAATGCATGAATTGTATTATTCTGATGCGGTTGATCCTTATACGACGGATTTCATTGTTGAGATTTTTGGTAGCTACAAGAAAATGTATGATGTTGATCACTGGTTTGAACACTTTTCTTACAAAGCCATATGGATCCTTCCATTTCTTTTAATGATACCATTGGGGATTAGTTTATCAAGGAATAAACAAAAAGTAAAATCTTAGTCATTCATCTTATGAAGTATTACAATTCATTCCTTCTGCCTGCACTCCTTTCAATGTCAATTGGCATCGTATATGGACAGTATAGAGATCAGAGTCATAGCGTATTACCTGAAAATGCCGTGGCTGTGGATAAGCCAGGTTATTATGGCAGTCCCGGGACCCACTATATGTTGACTCAGGATATATCCTCAGATCGGAGTGCTATCTTCCTGGGTAAAGATGTCATCCTGGATCTAAATGGATACACAATCACTTATGCAGAGGGTGATTATGAACACATACCCAATTACAGCTTTGAAGAAGGTTTAAAGGGTTGGGATACCTCTCTTGCTCCCGGTGCGAAGATAGAAAACGCCAGACAGGTACATGAATTTATAGGAGACAGCATTCTTCGGCTACAGAAAGGTGATGTGATACGGTCTGATTATATCAACCTTCCGGTAGCAAACCGCTCATATTATGCGATGTGCGGAGTTACAGGTCGTTTCTACAGGGAGATGAAAGATTATAATAATAAAAACATGAGGGTGAGTGTTTTTGTAGAAGATGAAGCAGGTAATGAAGTGAGGTGCTTGACAAACTATGGAGACACCACAATGTTAAGTTGTCCGGTAGAAAATCGGACAGTTCGGCTTGGTGGCGGGTTTGTAGTGGCTCATATTAATAACCTTCCAGCTGGAAAATATAGAATAAAAATCAGGGCAGATAACGACTGTCTTGTCGACCATATAGACCTGAGACCTGCCATGGATGTTGGAGTAGGTATTGTCGAAAAGACCCATCCGAAAGGCCATACGGACCACCTGTTCGAACGGAATCATAGTGCTTTTTTTGATTATACCGCCGATGCTATCAAGGGTAAGCCTGTTGAAGGAATTCCCATCGTCAAAGGAAAAGGTACGGTGACCATTAAGAATGGGACTATTAAGAATGGAACAAGAGGGGTTTTATCATGGGGAGTTCAATCCACGGCCAATAACACGCATTTGATACTAGACAATGTGAAGTTTGAATCTTCAGGAATCAACACCACAGCGGTGGATGTGCCACAAGCGGTGATCACCAATTGCTTAATCGATATTGATAACCCTTTTCTGATCAATCGGCATGGGTCAGAATTCTATGCTGTGGACTTAAGAGGTGAACAAGCCTCTGAAGTTTCCAATACAGAAATATATGGAGGACAAGGTTGTCTGGTTTTTAAAGGTAAGTTTTCAAAAATTCATAACAACCTTTTTGTGAACAGGCAAATGGTGACCAACCACTACAGCATAATGGCTATGGGTGATAGTTCATTGATATTTAATAATACGATTAAGCCGGAAACAGGATCAGGTATTGAGGTCTATGTGAGAAGAGGGATGGAAATTTTTGATAATGAGATTTGGACCGAACCTTCACCACCTACCTGTGAGTATGGTCATGAAGAATTTAGTACTGCGGCCATTAGGTTGGCTGATTATAATGCCAAACCCGGATCTCTTACCAGAGGTTGTTTTGGGAATAAAGTATACAACAATAAAATATATGTTACTGGCAGGGATTACCCTGAGTATCCTGACTATATCCCAATGGCCTGGGCGGTCTTTTATAGTGCCAGTGGTGGGGATAATTACATATTCGGTAATGATATCTATGTGGAGGATAAGACCATCGGAGAGAAAAACGAAACAGCTGCATTTTATATTGGTGGAGGTACAATTGGTGGTCATTTTTATAACAATAGGATCACGACAAATGTGCCTGCCGCCTGGGTCGCCAGCAGGTATGGATCAGCCAGGGAGACGAAGATATATAACAATAGGATTATCAGATCAAACGCTACAAATGATGCTTTCAAACCGTTTCGGGTGGGCTGGTCAGAAAGTAGCATTGCAACGGATATTGAGTTTAGGTCCAATACATTCATAAATACTAAAATGGGATATGAGCTTACAGATTCCAACCACAGCTATTCAGTATACTGGACCTTGAAACTACTCCTGGTTGACAAAAAGGGTAATTCTGTAGAAGACCAGGAGGTCAAAATATTCGACGCTGGGGACAATGAGGTGAGGGTTCTGCGATCAGATGATCAGGGTATGATGATTGTAGAGTTGCCAGCATACAGAATGGAGGGGCAACAAAAAACATTGTGGACACCTTATTCAGTCATTGTTGGTAAGAAAAGTGAAATTATAGCATTGAATCAAAATACTGAGTTGACTATGGTACTGCGATGAATCTGAATATTGGTTTTATAATAATGAGTGATTAAATGAAAAAAAGTGTAATAAAGAAACAGTTTGTTTTTTGTTTTTGCGTAATGCTTGCCGCAAGTGAAGTGTTTTCTCAAAACATTTTTTCAGTAAAGGGTAATAAGACCTATCTAAATGGAAAAGACTTCCAGTCCATCGGATTACGATGTTCGAATGCTCTGCATTCTGATAACTCGGTGGATCAATTAATCCAAAAGCTGGATGAATATAAACACTATGGCATGAATACCATCAGTGTATATTTTATGGGCTCCAGGTATAGCAATATCTATGGATATAACATTGACGGAACGCTCAATGAAACATATAAAAATCGCATGGCTAAAATAATTGAAGCTTGCGATGAGCGTGGAATTGTTGTACTTGTTGGAGTCCTTTACTGGGGGAGTGGAATGGCTGAAAATAGAAACGATTTTTATGCCACTTGGAGTCAGCAAGATGTTAATAAGGCGATCCAGAATACAATTAAATAGCTAAAAGAGAATGACTATTTGAATGTGTTTATTGATCCTGACAACGAAGGTATGGCGGAAAGAGGGGCTGGGTTCAATATTGATGAAATGATATGTAAAGCAAAAGAGATCGATGAAAATATCCCTGTGGCCTACAATGGCAAAGGATATCCACCACCTTGCGCTGACTTATCGATACATTTCGGTTTCACCACCCAGGACCTTCCCTATATAGAGACAGAGGGCACCCCTTCAAATTATTGGGGAGATTATAGCAAAGAGCCAGGAGGAGATTCCTATATCAATGTTGGTTTGTATACCGATCAAAAAAAGGCCATGCAGCTCCGTCGGACAAAGCAATTGCTCGACGAAGGACATGGTTATTTATTTGCATCCACCTGGTTACAGAATGTGCCTCCAAACTATCATTTAGGGGGAGACGGAACAGGTTGCGATCCGGGGATCAAATGGTGGATGGACTTTATTAAAGAAAATTACAAACAAGATTAAGTATTGACCCATTCCAGTCAGGCATTATAATGACGTAATAGCTTAAAAGTATTCTTGGTAATCAGGTTAATAGGATGATATTAAAAATACACATTTATTTCACCCCTGTATTTGTATCTGTGGTTGTGAGCTCACAACCCAGGTTTATTGATGTTACCCTGTTTAAGAATATAGCAGATTTTAACGCAGCTCCAACACTCGGTAGTGGTGTCAATGCAGTTGACTATGATAAAGACGGAGACATTGATCTTTATGTTTTGTCTGACGAACACACTCCCAATCAATTATACAGAAATACGGGTTCTGGTAATTTTGAAATTGCTGAAGTTGGTCTGAGTCTTATGATGCGAAGCCGGGCAGCCGTCTGGTTTGATTATGATGGGGATCATCGTCTGGATGTATTTATTGCCGGAGACTGTCATAGCTGTAGTGAAGACCAAAGCTTTAGATTATTTAGGCAAAAAGAGGATGGAACATTCCTGGAGATGACTGCAAATGCAGGTATTAACCTAAAACTGTTATCAAATTCTACCCTTGGGGGTGTGACTGCCGGAGATGTGAATAATGATGGATTCCTTGATTTGCTCATTACTCAATACCCGGGTGAGGCTACATTGTATATGAATGAAGGCAATGGAATGTTTAAAGATGCAACACAAAGTAGCTTAATAAAAGATGCTCAACTTTATTTACAGCCTGTAATATTTGACTTCAACAACGATGGCTGGGCTGATATATACCTTGCTGTTGACTATCATCAAAACCAGTTTTGGCTAAACAATGCTGATGGGACCTTCACTGAAATCGGTGAGCAGATCAACCTGGATAACGATGACAATGACATGGGGATGGCTATTGGGGATTACGATCGTGACGGTGACATGGATATATACATTTCTAACATTTATGACCCGAAAGTTGAGAGACATCATAACGTATTGTTTAGAAATGAAATTCAAAAAGGAGAGCTATACTTTAATGAAGTGTCTAAGGAATTAGGTGTGGATGATGGAGGTTGGGGCTGGGGTGTTTCTTTTCTGGATTTCAACAATGACGGATTTCTTGATTTAGCTGCTACAAATGGGTGGGTAACTGAGACAAAATACCAGTCAAAATTGTGGCTAAATGATGGTGGTAAGTTTTCAGATGTTTCACTTAAATATGGGTTCAATGACTTCTTAAACGCTACAACATTAATCTCCTTGGATTTTGACAGAGATGGTGATTTGGACTTAGCTCAGACATTAAAAGAAAATGAAGGACAGCAGGTAGCCATTCGATTACTTGAGAACCAGTTGGCTGGTAGTTATGAATTCAAGAACTATTTGACTGTAAAGCCGAGAATGCTTGGAACAAATTACTGGGCAATAGGGTCAACAGTAAAAATCAGAACAGGAAATGTTATTCAAACTTACCCAATAAAAACCGGAGTTAGTTTTTATGGTCAGGAACCCGCTGAAGCACATTTTGGAGTTGGCGAAGCAACCAATATTGATGAGGTTACCATTATTTGGCCGGGTGGGGCAGAGTCAAAATTTTTTAATATTGATATCAATCAATCTGTTACAATTACTGACGAACAAGTTTTACATATACCTGTTCATTTATCTGCGAAACCAAGTGTTAACTCCGTCTTGTTGCACTGGCAACATGTTCATTCTTCAGAAACCAAATACCTTATTGAAAGGTCTTCCACTCCTGATTTTCAGGAGGTAGAATCATTTGAAGTTGGTAGTTCTGAACAATATTTTACGGATTTGGGGTTAGAATCTCTATCAGATTATTATTATCGTGTCACAGCTTTCAATGAATCCATGTATTCAGAACCAGGTAAGTGGGTGAAAACCCGAACCAAATCAGCAATTAATACACCATCCGAAGTGAGAGGGGAAGTGCTTTCACTATCATCATTGAAAGTGAGTTGGATTGATAATGCAGACAATGAAGATGGGTATCTGGTGCAAAGATCATTGTCTGCTGATTTTGCTTCCTACACTAGCATCATTCTTGAGGCCAATATAACAGAAATGATTGATGAGCGTCTTGAGCCCCAAACCACTTATTATTATAGACTTGCTGCTTTTACAGGAGAAGACATATCAGATTATAGCTCCAGCATAGATATAGCCACAATGATTTTGGGCTTGTCTAAAGCATATTCCTTTACAAATGTTTACCCTAATCCAACAAATGGTATGATTAACCTTGAAACCAATGATCAATCAAACTGCCCTTCTTCGATCAAACTTTTCGATACCTCTGGAAAGGTTGTAGAGACATTCCCCTTTAATAGTCACGAGACCTCTTCCAGGACCTTCCATATCAACCAACCATCTGGTTTGTATTTTTTGAACTTTACGTATCCGAATGGCCAGATAGAATCAGTGAAAGTGGTTGTTGAATAACCTTGCTTTTAAGATTTATATTTTTACCAGGTGTATTTATAGTGAATTATCAATATTAATAATAATCCTATATTTGATTGAGAATTTTAAATATTGAGTAGTAAACTAATCAATAAGCAGTCAACCAACCTGGAAGGGTCCTTTGAAGAAACATATTCCTTATACTTCAAGAGGATGTTTCTATACGCAAGAAAGCTCCTACGATCAGATCATCTTGCGGAGGATGCGGTAGAGGAAGTATTTTACAATCTCTGGAAGACAAAATCTGACTTTTCAAAGATCAGGGAGTTAGAAACCTACCTGTTCGTTGCGGTGAAGAACCAGGCCATTCGAATGCTATCCAGAGATCCACACGCTTTTGTAAGTCTCGATCTACAAAATGAGCTCAAACAAATCGAACATAGCAATCCCGAAGACCTGCTGATTGAAAAAGAACTTGCCGATTTAATTGATCATGAAATAGCTAAACTTTCTGGACAATGTCAGATAATTTTTACTATGGCCAGAAAGGAACATAAGGACTACAAGGACATAGCAGCTGAGATGGGGATAAGTGTTGATTCTGTTAAATCTCAGATTTACAAGGCTGCCAGTAAGATCAGAGAATGTGTAGCCTCATGGAAAAAGGCAGATGGAACAGATAAAGCCTATATGAAAGGATTGGGAAGTGTGTTACTTCTAATTGTTTACTTCCTGCTGTTTTAATAACTAACAAAGGTCAGACGACAGTCAGACCGAGAAGTGACACTTAAGGTAAGACGATAGTCAGACCGATCCAATTTCAATATATTTAGTAATTGTGTTGAAAAATTACCAAAAACGCAGTAATACTTCCTGTTGTTTGGATTAAATAAAAATATTTAATCAACGGGATCACTTTTACCATTCAATATACTCCTTTATATATAGAACGGAAGATTGAATACAGAATCTTCAATTTCCAAATCAATGGATAAACTGATTGTAAAATACCTTCAAAATAATCTGAGTCTTCAGGAGCAGCACCAACTATCCAAATGGCTGGAAGAGGATGAACAAAACAAGGAGACCCTAAGAAGAATGGAGGTCTATTGGAGGGATTATGGGCTTGATCTGGAAGTGATAGAACAACGCGTCAAAGGAAATCTGGCCAGAAGGATTGAAAATGAACAAGTAGGAAATACAGTTATTTCCTTTTCAATACGAAATCTTATTAGGGTAGCGGCAATGCTTATAGTGGCTGGTACTATAATCTTTTCTCTTTACAGGCTTTATGAAGTGGAACCGGTTGAGCAGCCATTAACCTATGAGATGATCGAAAAGAAAAGTGCGCTGGGTGAGAAGGTCACGATAAAGCTTCCAGATGGCAGTACTGTGAAGTTGAATTCCGGAAGCAGTATTACTTATCCTCAACATTTTCAGCAAGGCAAACGAGAAGTTATTCTCAAAGGAGAAGGTTTTTTCGAAATAACAAAAGACCTGCAAAGTCCATTCATTGTAAAGGTTAATCGTGCGATGGTCAGGGTTCTGGGCACCTCTTTTAATATAAATGCCAAGGGATCTTCAAATAAAGTGATCGTAGGAGTTAAAACTGGTCAGGTCAAAGTTTCAAATGAGCAGCAAACCATCTCGAGAATATTGGAACCCTATGATCTTGTTGTTTACAATGATGAGAATCAATTGATGAGACAAAGCAAGATATCAGATCCGGAATTAATTTTTGGATGGACCGATCAACTCCTTGTCTTTGAGGATAGTCAATTTAAGGACATTTTGAATACAATGACCAATTGGTATGGAGTAGAGTTTATTCTTTCCATCAATATTGAAAGTAATCGGGTTTATACATCCAGGTTTGAGAATCCAACCTTAAAGTCAGTGATGGAAAGCCTCTCTTATGTATATGATTTTAACTATGAAATAAATGATAATGTAGTAATAATAAAATAGCCGAGGGGGTCTTCTGGAAAAAGTTCCTCGGCTAATAGAGTCTAACATGTTTAAATAACGCAAACCCTATGAATGTAAAATTACTAAATTTTGTAAAGCGCATGTCCAAAATTGCGATTTATGCGTACGTTGTTTGTTATTCCCTTTCTATGGCTTTAGCTGTTGAGAGCGAAGCACAGCGCAAAATGCTAAATGAAATTACAGTTCATTTAGATCAACAGGAAGTGGAATTGATTAACCTGATCAAGGAAATCGAGCGATCCACTAGTTTCATTTTTGCTTTTTCAAAAGGCGATGTAAAAGGAAAGTCAGTACATCTCGATGGACAGGTTTGGCAAATGAATGAACTGCTTAAGGAGATCTCCTTACAGGCCAGGCTTTCTTTTCGAAGGGTCAATGAATCTATAAATGTACGTTCCGTACAACTGGATTCTGATTTGCCGGATGTAGTTGAAAAGATAGATCTTCAACAATCAGTTTCCGGGATTATTACTGATGAAACTGGTGAACCTTTGCCAGGAGCAACGATTCAGGAAAAGGGAACTACCAATGGGTCAATCACGGATGTAGAAGGACGGTTTTTATTGGAAGTACCTGAAGATGCCACATTGACGATCTCTTTTGTTGGGTATGTAACCCGTGAGATCCCATTGAATGGAAGGACTGTTGTGGATGTGAGTCTCGATGCAGATGTATCAGCGCTCGAAGAAGTGGTTGTCGTGGGATATGGTACTCAGAAAAAAAGTGATGTAACCGGGGCTGTTACTTCACTAAGAAGTGATGATTTTAATCAGGGAGTGGTAAGTTCCCCTCAAGACCTTATTGCAGGCAAAGTTTCAGGAGTTCAGGTTATTCAAAATAGCGCAGAGCCCGGAGGAGGGTTCAGCGTGAGCATTCGTGGAGTGAGCTCTATTAACGCAGGAACTGCTCCACTCTATGTAATCGACGGGATGCCAATAGATAACAGCCCGGCTTTGAGTGGAGGTGCATCAGGAAGGTCTTCGCGAAACCCAATGGCTTCTATCAACCCAAATGACATAGAGTCGATAGAAATCTTAAAAGATGCTTCCGCTACTGCTATTTATGGAGCGCGCGCGGCCAATGGTGTAATTCTTATTACCACAAAGAGTGGGAAATCCGGAAAGACTAAGGTAAACTATGATTTTTATGCGGGGGTTCAAAAGATCACCAAAAAGTTGGATGTTTTAACACCTACAGAATACCAGACAGTACTTAACGATCTTTTGGACGGAGGTGCAACAAACAGTTCCGAATTTGAAAGGGTTACTTCCCTGGATAATGGGGGTACCCAGTGGCAGGATGAGGTGTTAAGAGATGGTAGCGTAATGAGCCACAACCTTTCCGTATCAGGAGGAAATGAGAAAACAAACTATTTCCTGGGACTCAATTATTTCAATCAGGAGGGTGTGTTAAAGAATACTTCGTTTGAGAGGTATGGCATAAGGGTAAATGTGGATAATGAGGTCAGTGACAAAATAAAGCTTGGAGTTAAACTCAATACGACATTTCATAATGACGAATACGTACCAGGTGGTTTGGGGGGTAATGACGGCGGAGTATTATATGCAGCCTATAATTATGATCCGAGTATTTCTGTCTATGATGCCAATGGTGATTTTGCGCGATCAGATTTTATGGCACCTATCGACAATCCTGTTGCTTTGCTTGAAGGCAGACAAAACAATGCCAATGCTTATAGAACATTTGGTACCCTGTTCGGTGAGTACAACTTTTTACCTGACTTCAAACTAAGGGTCAATATTGGTGCAGATGCATATAACCAACAAAGAGATAGTTACACGGACAGAAGTACACTACTGGGACTAGCCAGAGGGGGAAGCGCATCAATTCAGAACGGTCAACGGACAAATTATCTGTTTGAAGGGCTGATGACTTATTCGAAGAATTTAAATGAAGATCACAGACTCAATATCCTATTAGGAAATACCTATCAGAGGTTTATTTATACAGTAAATTCTATGGAAGGGTACAATTTCCCCATTGATGTCAACGTATTGGAGACCTACAACCTGGGTAGCAGCGATGCACTTCAGAGATCGATCAGTAGCGGGAAAAACTCCAATAGTCTGCTGTCTTATCTTACCAGAGTCAATTATGCATTGAAGGACAAATACCTGCTCACTGTAAGCTATAGAATTGACGGATCATCAAGATTTGGTGAAAACAATAAGTTTGGACATTTCCCATCAGCAGCTTTAGCGTGGAGAATTGACAATGAAGACTTCTTTGCCAGTTTTGATAATGTATTGAGTACCATGAAGCTCAGGACAAGCTGGGGAACTACAGGAAATGAACAGATTGGTAATTATGAAGCCATCACAACCTTCAATTCCGGGGGGATTGCCGTGCTTGATGATGATCCTGTGGCTACTTTAGTTCCCAGTAGAATCAGCAACCCGGATTTAAAATGGGAGACCACAGAGCAGTTTAATATTGGTTTAGACTTTGGTGTTTGGCAAGACCGGATTTATGGTAGTCTCGATTGGTATACGAAATCTACTTATGACATGCTGCTAAACCTGCCAATCCCTACTTCTACTGGTTATAGCAATCAAACACAAAATGTAGGTGGAATGAAAAATTCAGGTCTTGAGTTTTCATTAACCTCCAGAAATATTGACAGGGAATTTAAGTGGGAGACGAACGTGTCGATGACTACTTTAAAAAATAAAGTAACTAACCTAAGCAGTCTTGAACAGATCATTGGTACATCAGCTGGCTTTGCCACTCAGATTGGATTGATTGAGGTGGGATTGCCAGTAAGGTCATTTTATGGATATCAGGTTGATGGTATTTGGCAAAATGGAGATGACTTTAGCGTGACAACAGATAACGTACAACCAGGTGATTTTAAGTACGCCGATATCAATGGTGACAGTACCGTCAATGGAGATGACAGAGTCGTATTAGGAAATTCTTTTCCAAAGTTAATGTGGTCACTCACGAATACCCTGTCATATAAAGGCTTTCAATTATATGTATATGTAGAAGCGCAACAAGGGATGAGTGTATTCAATGGAAATGCTGCAGAGACATATTTCCCCATAGATTTCAGACGGAATAAATATGCTGAGCCTATGTTAAACAGGTGGACGGCTGAAAACCCAACCAATGATTATCCATCCTTTTTGAATCCATTGGGACAAGGCGAGAAGTATGTAAACAGCAGGACCATAGAGGATGCATCATATGTAAGACTGAATACCATCAAGTTGACATATAATTTACCTTTTGTTGAAAAAATATTCAGTCTGGCATCCGTTTACATATCAGCCCAAAACTTAATGACATGGACAGATTATTCAGGCATAGATCCGGCTGTAAATCCACATGCGGATAAAACACTGAGGATTGACTACAATGCCTATCCATTCACAAAGACATTTATTGGTGGTTTGACTATTAACTTTTAAGGAGGAGAATCATGAAAAAAATATTCATTATAACAGTACTAACTTATTTTACATTTGGGTGCGAGGAATTGCTGGAGGAGCCCGTTTATTCTCAGTTGGCACCTGAAAATGTTTTTAAAACAGAAGAGGGAGTAGAGTCCATTCTTTTTGCTGGGTATTCTGAGCTATACAATACCACTGGAAATAACAGAGGAATTAAAGGGATCGAAGAATGGGGTACTGATATTGGCTGGCAAACTGGTGGTGGTGAAAATTCAACCGCTGTTCAGTTCATGAACTTTACACATGGGTCTACAACAGGGATTTTTGAAGGAGTGTTCTGGAATCCCAACTTCAGAGGTATCAGAAATGTAAATGTCGTGCTTGACAATATTGAGGAGTCAGGAGTTGCAGAAAATAAGAAAGCTTTATTTACTGCGGAGGCAAGGTTTATTCGTGCCATGTGTTATAGTAAAATGTATTTTCTTTTTGGCCCGGTGCCTATCAGGCAGAGTGAAAATGACCCATTAGAAATGGCTCGACCAACAGAAGAGGAAATGGAGACTTTCATTGAAGAGGAGCTATTGGAAGCCATTCAGGATTTGCCTAATCCGGGAGAAGAACTCAATTACGGGAGAGCCAATAAGGGTACTGCCTGGGCAGGACTCACTAAGTTTTACTTAAATACCCATCAATGGCAGAAAAGTGCTGATGCAGCTCAGGTGGTAATGGACTTCAATTATTACGAACTCTACCCCGATTATTTCGAATTGTTTCATGTAGAAAATGAGCGGAACAAGGAGTTTATTTATGTAAAACCAGTTAATATCTACGCAACAAGAAGTAATTCATGGGTTTGTGCCACCTTCCCTCCGGGATTTCAAACTCATCCACGGACCGGACTCACCTGGCAGGATAACTGGAGAACCATAGCTTCACAATATAGAATTCAGGATATATTTTATAATTCTTTCGAACCGGGAGATAAGAGGAAAGACCTGATTATGGAGGAATATGTGAACACAGAGGGTGATACTGTTTCTTTACTCAACCAGGACAACACACGATCCTTTAAGTATTGGCCAGACCCTAATGCATTGAGTAATATTCATGGAAATGACCTGCCGCAGATACGATATGCTGATATCCTACTATCCAGGGCAGAAGCACTTAATGAACTAAATGGGCCAAACCAGGAATCGATTGATTTGATCAACCTTGTAAGAGATAGAGCGGACGTAGACGATATCCTGTTGACCTCATTTGCATCAAAAGAAGATTTACGAGATCATATATTGAAAGAAAGAGGATGGGAATTTTATTCTGAAAGTATGAGGAGGTATGACATGATCAGAATGGGGAAATTCATCTCATTTGCCCAGTCACAGGGAAAAGATGCCAGAGACTATCATGTCCGTCTTCCAATACCTCAGGCAGCGATGGATTCAAATCCCAAATTAGTCCAAAATGATGGTTATTGATAATAAGTCGGGCTGCCACCATAGTAGCCCGGCCTTTATTTGGTTAACCTATAAATGCATGAATAGTGAAAAATATGACAAAAACTGTATGCCAGATATTAGTGCTGGTATTACTCACAAGTTGCAATCCGTCGGTCACTAAAGAAGAGAAATCTACTCCCCCCAACATCCTTTTCATCCTCGTCGATGATCTGGGATGGAAAGACCTGGGCAGTTATGGAAGTAACTTTTATGAGACACCTAACATTGACAAGCTGTGTGGAGAAGGTATGAAATTTACGGAGGCCTATTCTGCCTGTCCGGTCTGCTCTCCGACTCGAGCCAGTATCCTCACAGGTAAGAACCCTGCCCATCTGGGATTTACGGGTCACATCACAGCCATTGGAAGACATCGATATCCTGAAAAAGGGAAGATCATCCCACCAAAGGACTATATGCATGTGGCATTGGACGAGGTAATGATCCCGGAAATCATGAGACCATTAGGATATTCTACCATCAGCATTGGTAAGTGGCATGTGGGTGAGGAGGAAAAATACTTTCCAACCTATCAGGGCTTTGACATCAATATCGCAGGCTATGAACATGGCAGTCCTCCCACCTATTGGGGGCCCTATGAAACAGAATCTACCTGGAATCCGGTGATCAAGAATCTGGAAAACCGTAGACCGGGAGAATACCTGACCGATCGGTTAACCGATGAGGCTATTCAGTTTATCAGCGACAATAAAGAAAACCCTTTCTTTGTTTATCTCTCTCACTATGGGGTGCACACTCCTTTGGAAGCGCCGGATTCTCTTGTGAAAAAGTATGAGCAGAAGCTGGTTGGGCAGACTGAGCAAAAGAATGCCATCTATGCGGCCATGATTGAAAATATGGACTGGAACATCGGTAGATTGTTGAATTCATTGAAGGCTTCTGGCCTGGATGAAAATACCATCGTGATATTCTGTAGTGACAACGGCGGACTGGGCAAAGTGACTAACAATGCTCCTCTTCGGGAGGGCAAGGGTTTTTTATATGAAGGAGGAATAAGAATACCCCTTTTCATCAAGTGGCCGGGTGTGGTATCTGGTGGACAGGTGTCTAATGAGCCAGTCATCACAGATGACCTTTTGCCAACCATCGCCGACATGATAGGAGTGGAGGCACCTGCAGATGTCGATGGGGTATCGTTGGTGCCGCTCTTGAAAGGATCTCAAGACTTATCTCGTGAGATGATCGCCTGGTACTATCCACATTACAGCCCTCAGTCTAAAAACCCCGGGCATGCCATCAGGATGGGAGATTATAAGCTGGTGGAATATTATGATCCTCAACAAGTTTCGCTCTTCAACCTTAAAAGCGATCTGTCGGAGCAAAAGAATTTGGCAGATCAGCTGCCCGACAAGGTCAATGAAATGCAAGATGCCTTCAGCAAGTGGCTAATGGACTTTGATCCGATTCTGCATACTGAAAACCCAGACTACGACCCTGATTATAACAACACTTCAAATTAAATTCATGAAATTATTCTTCAATACATTTTTTGGACTGACGATATTATTGTTCGGGTGTAGTAAAAAGCCTCTCGAAGTCAACGTGCTTTCCTCGGGTTTTATCTATGAAAACGCACTATTTCCGCAATGTCATGCTTCCACGATTGTAGAGACCGATGAAGGGTTATTGTCTGCCTGGTTTGGTGGTACTCATGAGAAACACCCTGATGTCTGTATCTATACCAGCACATTTACCAATGATCAATGGAGTACACCCAAAAAGGTGGCTGATGGTGTAATCAATGATACGTTACGCTATCCTTGTTGGAACCCGGTTCTATTCAAAGAGCCAAGTGGGTTGTTGACGCTCTATTATAAGGTAGGCCCCAATGCTCAGGAGTGGTGGGGAATGCTCAAAACCTCTGCTGACGACGGTAAAACATGGTCAGAGGCTACCCGCCTACAAGACGGATTCCTTGGACCCATAAAGAATAAACCTGTTTTAACTTCAGCAGGACGTTTGATTTGTCCTTCCAGCTATGAAGACCCGAAAACTGATGAGTGGCGCGTGCATTTTGAAATATCTGATGACATGGGTAAGTCCTGGAAGAAGGTCAGCATAAAGGATGATGATTTCGATATTATCCAACCAAGTGTGCTCTTCCATCCGGATGACAGGTTACAGATTCTGGCCAGGAGTAAAGAAAATTATGTTGTGACGAGCTGGTCCTCTGATAATGGTGATAGCTGGAGCGCCCCGGAGCTAACTACTTTACCTAACCCTAACTCTGGTACCGATGCAGTAACCTTAGCTGATGGGACTCAACTGATCGTTTATAATCCGACAAAAAGGCGAGAAGGGAAATGGGGAGGCCCCCGAACACCTTTGTCAATAGCCATTTCTAAAGATGGTATTGCCTGGAAAAATATCTATACTTTGGAAGATCAGCCTGGTGAATATTCATACCCGGCAGTGATTCAAGCCAGTGATGGTTCCATCCATGTGACTTACACCTATAAGAGAGAGATGGTGAAACATGTAGCTTTTAGGCTTGAATAGACCAATCAAACCTAAAAGGATAGCGTATAGTTTCCGATTTTTTTATGGAAACTATACGCTATGTAGTTTGTAGCAATAATCAGGTATCAAATTGTGGTTAATTAAAGCCACTACCTTTAGATTCAATTTACTTCACCGTTACCTTGATGCTGGCAGCCATATCAGGCCCATAGGATGAATGTACCCCATCAGCAAACTGCAATGAAATGGTGTACTCACCCGGAGCAAGCTCCAATGATGTATTGGTCTGCCCTTTTCCGAAGTGGATGGTCGTATCAGAAGCTGGAATTACCTCTCCCTTTGGCCAGTATTCCTGGTTGATCAGTATGTGATGGTGACCAAAGCCTTCTTTCACCTCTCCGGCCGGCTCTACCTGCATACCTACTACACCCATCTCCACAAACACCGGGCTGCTCACTGTGGCACCATCTTCCGGAGCTTTGAAAAATACACGTGCTTCCTCAGCTGGTGCAGGAGCTGCTGCCTCCTGTGCTGGTTCTTTTGTTTCTTCATTACTCTGCGATTTGGGGCCAGAGCATGCCCATACACTAATTGCTATTATTGATCCTAAAAAAACGCTTCTCATGGTTGATTACTTTTATTTTTATTGGTTAACGTAAAACTAAAAAGCTTGCAGTGATTTAACTAAGTAAGTGACAAATTGATTCGAAATGACCGATAGTATTTCAAATTTGATTGAGAAAAGTGGAATTAGTTGAAGTGGTCATTGCATTCTTTCCTCACCCTCACACTTTTTTATTTACATTTGTTGGGTAGCCAGAAAGCGACTTTTTTAGCATGATGGACCCAATCATCCATCTACTGAAAATGCGGACATGGGTTTGATTTAAACCATAATTAGCCAATCAAAGAAATGAATTCAAATAGACGAGATTTTTTAAGAAAGACATCACTGGCAGGCGCTGGACTGAGCCTGGTACCTGCTTTTACACGTGCAGCCTCTAACACCCCATCTTCAGCACCTGGTGCTGTTTATATGGGCGATTTTGCTGCCCCTAAGCTGGAGACGGTAAAATGCGCATTTATCGGGGTAGGAGCACGGGGTTCCGGACATGCAGCCCAGATAGCCCAGATTGAAGGCACAGATATCGTGGCTATTTGTGACCTGTATGAGGACCTGGCTAAAAAATCAGCGGATAGGTGTAAGGAAAATGGTGGTGGCAGACACAAAAACCTGAAAACCTATACCGGCGGTGAAGAGGACTGGAAAAAAATGCTCAAAAAGGAAAAACCTGATGCAGTATTCATCGCTACACCGTGGAAAGATCATGCCCCGATGGTGATTGAAGCCATGAACCAAGGTGCTCACGCTTTTGTAGAGGTACCCATCGCACTTACCATACAGGAAATGTGGGACATAGTCGATACTTCTGAGAAGACCGGAAAGCATTGCATGATGATGGAAAATGTAAACTACGGCCGTGAGGAGTTGATCTATCTCAATATGTGCCGACAGGGAGTCATTGGAGAATTGTTGCATGGTGAAGCTGCCTATATCCATGAGTTGAGGAGCCAGATGAATGATGTAGATCGGGGTACTGGGTCCTGGAGGACCTATCACTATGCAAAACGAAACGGGAATCTTTACCCTACCCACGGATTGGGTCCGGTCGCACAATACATGAACCTGGCCAGGGGAGAGGACAACTTCCAGTTCATCAATTCTTTCTCCTCTCCGGGAAAAGGTCGAAATCTTTACGCGAAAAAGAATTTTGATGCCAACCACAAATGGAATGCATTGGATTTCAAAGGTGGTGATATCAATACATCTATAATCAAAACCACTCTTGGTCGTACGATCATGGTGCAATGGGATGAGACCAGTCCTCGACCTTACACCCGTCTGAACCTGATCCAGGGAACCAAAGGCACGTTAGCCGGATTTCCTAATAGAGTAGCCATTGAAGGAGGAGTAGAGGGAGTCACAGACAGTCACCATGAGTGGGCTGAAGGTGATCAACTGGAAGCCATCTTTGAGAAATACGAGCATCCATTGTACAAACGACTTGGTGCCCTTGCAAAGAAAATGGGCGGTCATGGTGGAATGGACTTTATCATGCGCTACCGCATCATCGAATGCCTGCGAAAAGGGGAGCCTCTCGATCAGAATGTCTATGAAGGTTGCTTCTGGAGTGCTGTAGGTCCATTGAGTGAAAAGTCAGTTGCTGAGAATGGAGCACCTCAAGAGTTTCCGGATTTCACCCGTGGCAAGTGGCAAAGCACCAAAGCACTGGACATTATTGGGTAGAGTTTTTCTTCTGTGAAAGGTCGTCAGAGGTCGGACGAAGTCAGACTGCTGACATAATGAAATTTTGTATCTTGAATTTTTATTAAGTTCATCGGAGCTGAAAGATGAAGATTACAATTGAAATAGATGCTAAGCTTTTCAAAGAGACTATGAAGTATACGAAAGCTAAAAACAACTCGGAAGCTTTTAAAATTGCTTTAACTGAGTATGTAGCTACTCAAAAACTAAAAAAACAAAGCGCTGAAATAAAGGAAAATCCTCTGAAACTTAGATATACAGCTGATGAAATCAGGTCGCTGAATAGGAGTTGACGGTGAGAGAATGGCCAATGAGTAGTTTAGGTAAACTTCAATTACTGTCCATAATATTTCACTACATTTGTTGATTATCAAATTGGCAAAACTTAAGATGTTTTGCTAAGTTGGATTGAAAATCCTGTAACTGGGAAATGTGAAAAGCAGCAAATCATCAACCGTAAAGCCCCTCCATTCAGGCGATCAAAAGTTTCAGGAGATCTACGAAATGCATTTCGATCGGTTGTTTGCTTATGCCTATCAGGTGGCTGGTTCGTATGACGTAGCTAAGGATATTGTTTCCGAAGTCTTTTCGACATTACTTCATTCCAACAGAGACCTTAACGGTATCAACAATATCCAGTCCTATCTCTACAAGTCTGTAAAGAACCAGGCCATCAAAGCCATTTCCATGGATCCGTTATCCTTTGAAGGGGAGTCACATACCGAGCAGATGGAGTTTATAGAAAATACCAATCCGCAGGACCTGATGGTAGGCAAAGAACTGGAAGACTATCTCAAGTTATTGATCGATGGACTTCCGCCCAATTGTCAACTGGTGTTCAGAATGGTAAGGGAAGAAGGACTCAGCTATGAAGAAGCTGCCGACAAGCTCGGACTGGCCCCCAAAACGGTGAAGAACCATTTATTCCTTGCATTGAATAAAATCAGGACCGGGTTAACTGAGCATTTCAAAGATACCCCTGTAATTCGCATGATTTCCAATCTTAGCTGCTTCATGCTGATGACATCTTTGTTGTATTTCATCTAATAAAATCACTTAATTGATGATTATTTGATCAGATAAAGTCATGAAACATTGATTTTATTATAAATATTTTATTTTCATTGGGCCCGTTAATCACTTTTTCCCTCTTATAAGTGAACACATCTAATGTAAAGTGTCAGAAGAATTAGAACAGATTATCAACAGGCATCTACTCCGAGAAGAATTATCCATCGAAGAGAGGAAAATCCTGGATCAGTGGTTTACCAAAGAAAGAAACAGTCACAGGATCCTGGGACAGATGAGGCTGATGCTTGATGTCAGGTTTGAGAATGAGCGCTCAAGGATTAAAGCAGAAACCTGGGAAGAATTGATGGCAGGAAAACACAAAGCTGATTCCCCCATACAAACTGGAAGCGGTACTCACCGTTTTAAAAAGTTTTTACGCGTTGCAGCAGTCCTGATACTGGTTGCACTTGCGGGTATTTTGTCACAGCAACTTATTACAGATGAGGCACCAGTGGTGCAGACCGAAAGATTCATTGAAAAAGTAGCTTTGTCAGGACAGAAGGTCACTACGGTTTTGCCTGACGGAACTAAGGTGAAGCTGAACTCCGGAAGTAAATTAATTGTACCGGAGAATTTTACCGATGCTTTGCGGGAGGTCACGTTGATTGGTGAGGCATTTTTTGAAGTAACACGGGATGAAACCAGACCTTTTCATGTAAGTGTGGAAAGGGGAATGAAAGTAGTGGTGCTGGGGACATCCTTTATCGTAGATGCATCGAATGAAAGAGAGAATGTTGTAGCCGTTCGGTCGGGTAAGGTGCAGGTAAGAAAAGAATCAAATGAGGAGTCTATCATACTGGAGAAGAATGAAGTGGTGAGGGTATCCGGATCTCAAAGCTTAAGAAAAGAGGTGATTACGAACGGTGATCTATTCTTTGGATGGGTGGACAATAAGTTGGTATTGGAAGGTGCGAATTTCAAAGAGGTACTTAGTGCAATCAACGAATGGTTTGGCTATGAGATTGATGCCAGGCTGAATTATGCTGGTTTTGATGAATATTCAGCATCGCTCACAAACCCAACCATCAAAGAGGTAATGGAGAGCCTTTCGCACTCCTATAAGTTTAAATACAGTATTGATGAAAAAAGTAAAAGAATTGTAATCAGATAAGAACAATAAATAAAGGGCCGCAACACCGTGGAAAGTAGTACAGCCCTTCGCACACAGTTTTAGTAATCAAACCAAAACCATATGAATGTAAAAGTACATAATTATGTAAGAATTATGACGAAACTAGCCTTATATGCATTCGTCATTTGCCAGTCACTGCTGCTGAGTTTTGCCAGTGATGTGGATGCGCAGAGACAATATCTCAATGAGATTGAGATAGAGTTGTCAAGCTATGAAAATGCCGACCTCAAAGACCTGATCAACGACATTCAGGAGAAGAGTCAGTTTGAGTTTGCTTCACCAAGGAAGTTGATCAGCAAAAAAACCATTAGCCTTAATGAAGGTCGATGGAATATGGAACGCCTGCTAAAAGAGATCAGCTCACAAGCAGAAGTCTCTATTAGGAGGGTAAATGAAACCATATCTTTTTCAGAAGTTGAAATGCAGGCACTTCCTGATGTAGTGGAGGTAAATATCCTGCAAGTATCAGTCTCCGGTACCATCACAGACGAAAACGGAGAAGGGCTGCCAGGAGCCACCATTCAGGAAAAAGGTACAACCAATGGTACGATCACGGATGTGGAAGGTGCGTATTCACTGAGTGTACCTGGGGATGCTACTTTGATTGTTTCTTTTGTTGGATATCAAACAAGGGAGGTCCAGTTAAATGGGCGGTCTGTACTTGACCTGAGTTTAGAGGCAGATATTTCCGCGCTTGAGGAAGTTGTTGTTGTCGGGTATGGTTCTCAAAAGAAAAGTGATTTGACCGGTGCGGTTACTTCTTTAGACGGGGACGATCTGGCGGTAAGAAGAACCACCCAGGTCTCACAAGCGCTCCAGGGTTCTGTTCCAGGTGTGATGGTAACAAGAAGTAACAATGCCCCGGGGTCCTCTGCAAGTATCAGGATCAGGGGGATCACAACCATAGGAGACAGTAACCCGCTCATCATTGTGGATGGAGTTCCCATGAATAGTATCGATGACATTAACCCCAATGACATAGAAAATATTTCTGTGCTTAAGGATGCGGCTTCTGCCTCAATTTATGGTGCGCGGGCAGCATCTGGAGTAATTGTTGTTACTACTAAAAGAGCTAGGAAGGGTCAATTGAGTTTGGACTACAATTATGAATATGGATTTGAAACCCCAACTCAAATTCCGGAATATGTAGACATTACGAGGTACATGCAGATGACCAATGAGCTTAGATGGAATGACAATGGCAATGATGCGAATGAGTATCCTGCATTTGCTGAAGATATGGTTAGAGACTATTTAAGTCTTAATGCTTCAGATCCTGATTTATATCCTAATACGGATTGGGTAGACCTTGTCCTGAATAAAACTGCTCCAAAGGAGCATCATGCCATTGGTATTTCCGGTGGTAACGAGTTTATCAGTTCAAAAGCATCATTTGTTTATGACAAAGTCAATGCACTTTACGACAACAGTTCTTTCGAAAGGATCACCACCAGAATTAACACTGATGCCACCATCAACAAGATGCTGGATGCCTCTGTTGATTTCTATTTTACCAGGGAGACCAGGGAGAGCACAAGCAGGGACCCAATTTATTTCATGTGGATTTCTGCACCAATTTATCCTGCTGTATGGGCAGATGGAAGAGTAGCTGGAGGAAAAACAGGAGCGAATATTTATGGTCAGCTCAAATACGGCGGGTTTATCAATAACTGGGGAAATCAATTGGGCGGAAGAGCTGCTCTTAATTTCAAACCTGTTGAGGGTCTTAAGGTATCTGCAGTAATCTCCCCTCAGCTAGGTTTTGATAAGGGTAAAAATTTCCAGAAGCGAGTACCTTACTATGCGGCCGATGATCCAACAGTGTTTGAAGGAACATTGCAATGGGCTTCATCTACAGATTTGAGTGAATCCCGCAACGATTCATATAGAATGACTACCCAGTTTCTTATCAACTATGATAAAGAGTTTGCAGGGCATACAATAGGAGCCCTGGCAGGATATGAAAACTTTACTTCTTTTTACGAGTCTTTATCGGCCTCAAGAGATCAGTATTTGCTTGATAATTTTCCCTACCTGAATATCGGGCCATTAGAGTTTAGAGACAATTCAGGTAGTGCTGTTGAAAATGCATATCGCTCCTGGTTTGGAAGGATCTCCTACAACTATAGAGGTAAATATTTTGTGCAGGGAAATGTTAGGTTTGATGCTTCATCGAGATTCCATCCTGACTATCGATGGGGATCTTTTCCTTCGTTTTCTGCTGGTTGGGTAATTTCAGAGGAAACCTTTATCCCGGACAATTCAATCCTTTCTTTTCTAAAGCTAAGGGGGTCGTGGGGTAGATTAGGTAATGAGCGAATTGGTAATTACCCTTACCAGTCCACCATTGGATTTTCCAATGCGCTGCTGTATCAGGGAAGCAACGTGGTGTCGGCACAATCAGCGGCGCAGTGGCAATATGCCATCCAGGATATTTCCTGGGAAACCACAGAATCATACAACATTGGTATTGATGCAAATTTCTTTGATTACAGGTTGAATTTCACGGCCGATTATTTTGAGAAAACAACCAAAGACATGTTGTTGCCACTCGAAATTCCTGATTATATAGGGTTCGATAACCCGGATCAGAATACAGGTAAGATGTTTACCAAAGGTTGGGAACTGGATTTGGGATGGACAGATGATATCAATGAGTTTGGCTATTCTGTAAGTTTCAATTTGTCTGATTTCAGATCTGAAATGGGAGACCTTGGTGGTATTCAATTCCTCGGAAATCAAATTAAGATTGAAGGTAGTGAGTTCAACGAGTGGTATGGCTACAAGTCAGATGGATTATTCCAAACCCAGGAAGAAGTAGATAACTCACCGGTTACCAGCGGATCTGTTAGACCAGGAGATGTGAAGTATGTCGACATCAGTGGTCCTGATGGTGTGCCCGACGGAGTGATCTCTCCGGAATATGATAGAACACTATTAGGAGGATCACTTCCAAGATATATGTATGGTGGTAACGTAAAGCTGGATTACAAGAATTTTGATTTTACCCTTGTAATACAAGGAGTAGGCAAACAAAATGATCGGTTGGAAGGCTTGATGATCACTCCATTGATGGAGAACTGGGGACATATTCCAAAGATCATTGATGGCGACTATTGGAGTAACTATAATACTCCGCAGCAAAACATGTCTGTCTACTATCCGAGGCTAACCCGTACTGGTGGAAGTAACAACTATACCATGTCTGATTACTGGATGTTTAATGGGGCTTACCTACGTGTGAAGAATATTACACTAGGCTACAGCATTCCGAAAACTATTTTGGATAAAATAGGAATTCAAAATATCAGGTTATACAGCAGTGTGTCTGATCTGTTGACCCTCAATAATTATCCAACAGGCTGGGATCCTGAAGTATCTTCTTCTGGCTATCCTATTACAATGTCTGTCATTTTTGGAGCATCTGTGAAGTTTTAATTTGAATCGGAAAAAGAAAAGACATGAAAAATTTACATGTATATCTAATGACTTTGATGTTCATTACATTTTCATGTAATGAACTGGACCTAAATCCTCTTTCTGAGGGATCTAGTCAATCATGGTATTCGAATGAAACGGAGATTGAGATGTCTGTCAATGATCTGTTTAGAAGTGTTTTCTGGGCTCAGGATGGAGATGATTGGACTGATGACTGGACGTACCGTGAGTCCCTGACCCCTATCAACAATGGAACGATCAATGGAGAATGGGGAGTTCTCAATGACTTGTGGACCCTTTCTTATAAGAATATCTCCCGGTCAAATACTATATTGTTGAATCTAGACAAAGTTGAAGGAGTCATCCCTCAGGAAACAGTGGATAAATTCAGGGGAAATGCCTTATTTGTTCGGGCTGCACAATATGCAAACCTGGTTGCCAAATTTGGAGATGTGATCTATTTCACTGGCATTCTTGACCTCGAAGAGTCATTCACACTATCCAGGACGGACAAGGAAGTGGTGATGCAAGCTGTTTATGATGATTTTGATATGGCTGCTTCTCTTTTGCCAGAAAGCTATGGCAACAGTGAAAATAAGTTTGCTACTAAAGGAGCGGCTTATGCAATGAAAGCAAGGGCTGCTCTTTATAATGGGGATTTTGCGATAGCCAGAGACGCTGCAAAAGCGTGTATGGATCTGGGAGTTTATGAGTTATACCCTGATTATGGAGAACTGTTCTGGTCTGAAAACAAGAATACTATAGAGAGTATCTTCAGTATGCCAAGGTCTACTGCACTAAACTCATTTTTTGGTGATTGTAAGAACTATATCACCAGGAACAATGGAGGTTGGGCAGCAAAAGATCCATCATGGGAGTTGTTGTCTGCTTATTTATGTACAGACGGATTACCTATTGATGAGTCTCCTTTGTATGATCCGAGTGATCCATTCAGCAATAGAGATCCAAGGTTAGCAGAGACGATTGTGCCTTTTAACACGCCTCATCTTGGATTCATTTATCAGCCCCATCCGGATTCATTGGAAGTATTGAATCTTAATACCGGAGCATACCAAAAGAACAATGATACAAGATCAAATGCTGCTTTTGCTTCATTTAATGGATTGGTCTGGAAGAAAGGTATCAATAGTGACTGGACAGATGATTTCCGTGCTGAAAATGAAATCATCATCATGAGATATGCTGATGTGTTGTTGATGTATGCTGAGGCTAAGATTGAGCTGGATGATATTGATCAGTCAGTCCTTGATGCAATCAACATGGTCCGAGCCAGAGCGTACGAGGTGGATTATATGGATACCGGTTTATACCCGGCTGTTGTCACAACAGACCAGTCAGAGTTACGCAAGGAAGTGAGATTGGAGAGAAGAGTGGAGCTGGCGTTTGAAGGAAGAAGATATATGGACATTATCAGATGGAGATTAGCTGAAAAAGTCCTAAACAAGGATGTTTATGGAATGTTGGATCTGGGTGATTTAAGGACTAGAATCATTGACGAAGGACTTTGGTTTTTCCCTCAGGTGACAGATATTGATGAAGATGGGGTTGCTAATTTCGATCCCATGTATCAGTCAGGTTTAATCAGAAGATTAGCCCAACGAGAATTTGATCCTGAAAGACAATATCTCTGGCCAATACCTTCCAAAGAGGTTTTGATTAATGACAATCTATCTCAAAATCCTAATTATTAATTAGGCTTAATGGTACTGGTAGACATTGTTTGCCAGTACCATTCATATCACTTTGGATGACCTTTTCTATCTTAAGGGGTTGACTGCTAAAGCTTACCAAAAACATCTTTATGAAACTTAACATTACAATTGCAGCGTTGCTCTGTTTTGCTTTTGCATCATGCAACAAACAGCAACCAATAGATAAACCTATCAGTATTTCAGGTGTTTACCCACACCTGGCTTTTTACAACAATGAGGGTGAATGCGGAACTGGAGCCGTGGTGCCCTGGGCTGATCGGTTGTGGGTGGTTACTTATGGTCCTCATTTCCCCAGGGGATCTTCAGATAAACTCTACGAGATCACGCCTGATCTGAAGCAAATAGTTCGTGATGAAAGTATCGGTGGAACTCCAGCCAATCGCATGATCCATGAGGAAAGTAATCAGCTATTTATCGGGCCACATGCCATAGATGCTCAAGGTAATGTACGCACGATCCCTTACGCTGATATGCAAGGTCGACACACAGGAAATGCTCGTCATCTTACAAACCCTGCTGAGAAAATCTATTATGCATCGATGGAGGAAGGCTTTTACGAAGTAGATGTCAATACGCTGGAGGTGAAAGAGTTATATAAGGATGGACACGATGAGCAGGGGAAGCACATGGAATCTCTCCCCGAGGATCCATTACCTGGCTATTCATCGCTGTATGGTGACCACGGCAAGGGACTTTATTCGGGGCAGGGTGTATTGGTTTATTCCAACAATGGTGAACGTGGCCCTGGCGTAACAGAACACTTTGATATTGAATCGGGATCCCTCTCGGAATGGGATGGAAAAGAATGGAAGCTAGTACGTAGGTGCCAGTTTGTCGAAATAACAGGTCCTGGTGGTATTTATGGTAATGAAAATCCGGATACTGATCCCATTTGGGCAACTGGATGGGACCCGAAGTCTCTGGTACTTGGTGTCAGGAATGTGGATACTGGCTGGTCCTTTTATAGGTTGCCAAAAGCCAGCCACAGTTACGATGGAGCGCATGGGTGGAACACTGAATGGCCTAGAATCCGGGACGTAGGCACAGCTGCTGCTCCGGATTACTTGATGACCATGCACGGAATGTTTTGGCGATTCCCCCAGACTTTCTCCACTGGACGCACTGCTGGTATCAGACCTCGTTCGGCATATCTCAAAGTTATTGGTGACTTCACCCGATGGAATGATCAATTGGTATTTGGCTGTGACGATTCGGCTCAAAGAGAATTCCTCAACAAAAGGAAAGTCAAAGGATCAATTGAAGGTCCGGGACAATCCAATTCAAATCTTTGGTTTACCAGCATGGATACTCCTGATAAGCTAGGACCAAATACTGCTGAGGGTGCCGTTTGGTTAAATGAGGAAGTGAAAGCCAATGAAATTTCTGAACCGTTTCTGTTTTCGGGGTGGCCTTACAGGACTGCCTGGGTAAAGAATGAAGGTGGGGTAGCAACGACTTTTACATTTGAAGTGGATGCTGAAGGTAGCGGTAAATATGAAGCCGTGCACTCAATCACTATTCCAGGAGGAGAAAGCAAGAGGATCAATTTTACAGATGCGGAAGCAGGTGAGTGGGTCAGGGTAAAAAGTGACAGGGAGACAACAGCAACCGTTCACTTCTATTACTCTGACAAGGAAGAAAGATCCTCTGCAGAGGATGATATGTTTACTGGCATTGCAAGTGTCAATGAGTCTGAATCTATAGGTGGGTTACTATACGGGCTGGGAGATAACAGAAGAGCACTTGGAGTAGCAGCCACTCAATTCAGTGGTGCGGAGGCTGGAGCAGCCAGTTACTACGAGTTGGACGAAAAGCTAAACCTTTTTCCAAAAAAGGATGAGCAAACACTCAAGTTTATACAGGAGAAATTTGCAATTCCGGATCAGGTAGTAACCGTTGAAAAATCTTCTGTTTTAGTAATCGATGACCGGGGTAGAAGATGGAGACTGCCATTGAGTAGTGAAGCGAATTTTACCGGTTTGACTAATGCCTCCGCTTTACGTATTGATAGGGAAGTAGCCACTGAGCGTGACCTGATGAACTGTCACGGAACATTCTATGAGTTACCTGCCGAAAACGCCGATGGATTTGCTAAGATCCGACCGGTATCTTCACATGGCTATCGCATTCATGATTATGCAAGCTATCGTGGATTACTTGTCATGACCGGGATTAGTCCATCCGCAAATACAGAAAATGAACACATCATTGTTTCAGAAGATGGGAAAGCTGCGGTCTGGGCTGGAGTAATCGATGACCTGTGGAAGCTGGGCAAGCCAACCGGGCAAGGTGGCCCCTGGTACGAAACCGAAGTAACAGCAAATGTACCTTCAGATCCGTACCTAATTGGGTTTTACGATGACAGAAGTCTCTCTATTACCCACGATGGGACAAAACCCGTTAATTTCCGCATTGAAGTTGAGCCGGTAGGCCATGGCCCCTGGATGGTGTATGATCAGGTCTCTGTTGCTCCTGGCGAAACGTTTAGGCATCAGTTTCCATCTGATTTTCAGGCGAGATGGATTAGGTTTACAACCGATAGTAATGTGAAGGCCACCACAAAGCTTGTATATAAATAAACACCTTTACCTGGTAATGAAATACACTTTCTGTAAAGTCCTTTTGCTTTTTTTCATCCTTGGTTGTAGTACTACTGACCCGGGAACCATAAAAACGGACATCTGTATTTTAGGAGGAAGCGAAGCTGGGTTTACTGCTGCCATGCAGGCTGCACGGCTTGGCAAACAAGTTGTTCTGATAGAACCCACAGGTCACCCGGGAGGGATGGCTGTAGAGGGGATTGGGCATGATCTCCGTTTTGGGAATGCCCATGTGATAGGAGGGATTGCAGCGGAATTCTATACAGCAGTTGAGGGGCGTTATGGTTTAAAACCAAGGTTTAACGATCCTTCCTGGTTTTCAAAGTACGAGCCGTCTGTAGCAGAAAGTGTTATTGATAGCTTAATTGCCAGTGAACCCAATATTAGGATGATTCGGAACAGCAGGGTTAAAGAATCGGGTGGGGTGATGATGGAAGGCAATAAGATTCGTGAAGTCAACCTGGATAATGGAATCAATATCAAAGCCAGTGTGTTCATCGATGCTTCGGTAGAAGGTCATTTATTACACCTTGCCGGTGTCACAACAGAAACGATCAGGGAGGGGAATGAAAAATTTGGTGAAAGCTTAAATGGCATTCAGGGCGTGAATGACTTCAAACAGTTTACGGTCGATGTAGACCCTTATGTGATTCCGGGTGACCCGACAAGTGGTTTAATTCCCACAATCCAGGAAGGTGAGCTGGGTGAGCATGGAGCACCCAGTAAATACATCATGGGATTTTGTTTTAGAATGGTTTTGACCAAAGATCCTGAAAATGTAATACCCGTTGAGAAACCTAAAAACTATAACCCTGACACATACGAGATCTATCGGAGATACATAGATGCTGGGGGGCAGTTATTTAAACCAGTAGCCAACAGGCACAATGGCAAGACTGACCTTGGTAGCTGGCATGACCTATCGGCTAACTTATATGGTGAAAACTGGATGTATCCCACGGGCACGTATGAGGTACAGGACAGTGTTGTTGAGTATCACCGTAATTTCTCTTTAGGCTTGATCTATTTTTTACAGAATGACCCGGCAGTAGATAGCCTCACCCTGTCCAATTGGCTGGGATGGGGACTACCCAAAGATGAGTTTCAGGACAATGGCAATTGGCCACGAAGGCTTTATATCAGAAGTGCCAGGAGAATGGTATCAGATTATGTGATCACAGAACACAATGCCAGGTTTGATGTTCCGGATACGGTAGCTGATCAGGTAGCCATAGCCTGGTGGCCTCCCGATATGCATCATGCCAGGAGGATTGTCAAGGATGGCTATGCCTATGATGAGGGTTTCACCCACGTGGAAAATGATGGTTCCTGGAAACCATTTAAAATCTCATATCAGGCACTGATACCCAAAGCGAAGGAGTGCACAAACCTCATCACACCTACTTGTGTTTCGTCCAGCTATGTGGGCTATGGTAGTGTTCGAATTCTCCCGACTTTCATGGTACTTGGTCAGAGCTCCGGGGCTGCGGCTGCATTGGCGGCAGATAAAAAACTCCCTGTCCAGGACATCGACTATGCAGATCTGGCTGGTATACTGAATGAGAATAATCAGATTTTGGAGCTGCCTAAGGATTGGGTGAAGATCATCACGGAGAATAATTGAATTCTGGTTCAGAAGAAACTCCAGCTCATTGTCCGTTTTACATGAGGGAAATATTGTAATTAATTTAGATCTTACTGACTTTAAAGGGTTGAGATACTGATTTTGAGTATTTCAAGATTTTGGTGCAAATGAAATTACTTTACAGCCTCAGTCTATTTACTTGCTTTCTGCTTTCAAGCTGTAAATCCTCAGAAGAAAAGGGAGTGATTAAACCTAACATCCTCTTGATCTTCGTAGACGACCTGGGAAAGGAATGGATCAGTGCGTATGGATCTGATAGCATTGAAACACCCAACGTTGATCTGCTGGCAAAGACTGGACTGAAGTTCGAAAATTTCTATGTAAATCCACAATGTACGCCTTCCAGGTTGAGCCTCTTCACCGGTCAATATCCGTTTCGACATGGTTGGGTCAATCACTGGGATGTTCCCCGTTGGGGAGGGGGAGCTCATTATGACTGGAGGGTGAATCCGGGATTAGGAAGAGTTATACAAGATGCGGGTTATAAGACTGCGGCTGCTGGGAAGTGGCAAGTGAATGATTTTAGGGTGCAGCCCGATGCCATGAAAAATCATGGGTTTGATGACTGGTGTATGTGGACCGGGTACGAAACGGGAAATCCGCCCAGTACTGAGCGTTACTGGGATCCATACCTTTTTACGAAAGAAGGTAGTAAAACATACCCGGGAGAATTTGGAGAGGATCTCATGACTGATTTTTTGATCGATTTCATGAAAAAGAATAAGGAAGACCCAATGTTTATGTACTACGCCATGTGCCTTACCCATACCCCGTTAGTGCCTACACCGGCGGATCCTGAGGCTGAGGGGATGTATCCAAAACACAAAGCCATGGTGAAGTATATGGATTTGATCGTGGGTAAACTGGTGGCTTCTTTGAAAGCAGAAGGATTGAGAGACAATACCATAATAGTATTCACAACAGATAATGGTACAGCTAAGGGAATTACAGGATCCATAAATGGTCGTGGGGTTCCTGGAGCCAAAGCTAATACCACGGAGAGCGGTACAGCCATGCCTTTTATAGTCAATTGCCCTGGGATAGTGCCTGAAGGAAAGGTTACTGATGCTTTGAGTGACCTGACCGACCTGCTACCAACATTTACTCATTTAGCCGGAGGCACGCTTCCCGAAGGACATATCTTCGACGGAGTGTCAATCGCGGATGTCTTTACCGGAAAATCTAAGGATTCATCGAGAGACTGGATCATGTCGATGGGAGGTGGAAATAATGCTGCCTTGTCGGAGAAAGGGGTTGAGAATCAATACAGGTTTCGGGATCGTGTGTTAAGGGATAAGGAATATAAGCTTTATGTATCCACAGAAAGGAAGCCCGAAAAGCTGTTTTATCTGCAAGAGGACCCTTTTGAATCGGTAAATCTGATAGCAAGTGACGAGAGTCAACATCAGGAGGCGATAAAGAAATTTATGAAAGTAGTGGAGACATTTCCGACTCAGGATCATGATCCCAAATACAACCCTCTTGGACCGCAGTCATGGGATGTTGCCGTTACAGTGAAAAGCCAGGAATGGAAGAAGTAGAACTTTAGCTCTCGCATTACCTCTTGCATTCCATTTTATTAATTTGTTAATTAGCTAGTCTTTATCAATGGATTATTGACTATTCATCAAACAGATTGGCTAAATCCGGAAAAATCTTAAGCATCTCAGATCAGAGCAACTTCAAGAGTTGGTTTGAGGATATTTATACCCGACATTTCGAGCGACTTTACCTGTATGCTTTTTCCATCACCAAGCAAAAGCCCATAGCAGAAGACGTAGTAGAGGAGGTGTTTCTTCAGATCTGGAATAAGCGTCCACACTATAACGATATCAAAGATGTGGAGTCTTATCTCTTTGTGTCAGTAAAACACCAGGCAATCCGAATGGCTTCCAGGGATCCGGGTAAATTCACTTACTCAACCTATGATGAAGCGCTCCAGATTTCAGATTCCATAGACCCTGAAAAATTATTGATCGGTAGTGAACTCAAAGGTGTGGTAGATGGGATATTAAATAAGCTAAGTCCTCAGGCTGCTGTCATATATGATCTGGTAAAGAACAGGGGCCTGTCTCATAAAGACATCTCTATTGAATTGGGAATTGCAGAAAAAACTGTGTCCAACCAGATGAACCTCATTCTCAATAAAGTTCGGGAGGGCATCAGCCAATACCTCGAGGATGCAAACCCTGACAACTCTTTAATGCGTATCACCCGGGTAATCTCGTGGATGCTGGTCTCAGGATCAATACTGTTTGTTTAAATATTTTCATTAAAAAGACATTACTTTATCTGTGTATTAAATAAATAAATCAATTTATTGACTTTATTGTAAATATTTAAAAAATATCGGGAGTTAATTATCTCAGGTTACTCTTATACATATCGGCAAGTATCTCGATATGGACCAATTGATCAGTAAGTACCTGAATAACACCCTCACAAAAGAGGAAACTCAAAAGCTTGAATCCTGGCTGAGGCAGGACGTAAAGAATAGAATTGAGTTTGAAAATATCGTGGCACACCTAAGTCATCAGGATGGTGAGCTAGCCACCATTAAAGAACAGGTGTTTTCCAGGGTAGTCAACCAAAAGGACCAGAACATAAAACTAAACTTTAACCAAAAGCTTAGGTATATCACCCGGGTAGCAGCTGTTTTTGTGATGGTCTTTGGTGCAGCTATGTACCTTGTACTCAATGACGAACTGGTAGATCAACCATCAAAGGTTTCCCAGCAGGAGCCAATTAATCAAATAGAAAAGGAAACAGCATTTGGTCAGCAGTTGTCATTCAAGCTTCCGGATGGCACCCTGGTTAAGCTTAATGCCGGCAGTAAACTAGTTTTCCCTAAGCAATTTTCTCAGGAGCGAAGGGAGGTCTCACTTATAGGAGAAGCCTTTTTTGAAGTGGAGCGGGATGAAACACGGCCCTTTCTGATCAAGACAAACAAGATCAATGTGAGTGTGTTGGGCACATCTTTCAATGTAAGGTCTTATGGCAATGAAGCCAATGTGCTCGTGGGGGTGAAAACAGGAAGGGTAATGGTCTCAACGGAAGATGGTAAAGAAGAAGTAATCCTTGCTCAAAGAGACCTTGCTGATTATTCTTTGGCTACCCATAAAATTACCAAAGAAGTTATAGAAGAAAACGCCCTTGTGTTTGGGTGGATGGACCGTGAACTGATATTGAAAGATTATAACATAGACCGGATCATGGATGAGGTATCCAGATGGTTTGATGTGCAGTTTGATGTGAGAAGTACACTCGACAAGAAAAGGAAGTTTACCACCAGGTACAAAGATCCAACACTTAAGTCGGTGATGGAAAGTTTGTCATATGCTTATGAGTTTGATTACCAGATAGATAATAAAACAATCACCATTATGACCAGAAAATAAGAGACGATAACCCAAAAAATGAGAAAAGCCGAGGATGCTTCTGGAAAAAGGCCTCGACTTTTCAAAGTTCCATTAACTAAAATAGAAACTAGATGAATGTAAAATTACCAAAAAATGTAATTCGCATGTCACAATTGATGATTTATGCGTTTGTAATTTGCTATTCTGTTTCGATGGTATTCGCGAATGAAACCATCGGACAAAGAAAGCATTTGAATGAAATTGAGGTTGTTCTGACCCAGGATCACAATGACCTCATTGTGTTGATCCAGGTGATCGAAGAGACCAATCAATTTGGCTTTTCTTATACAAGAAAGGATATCAGGTCTAAACCGATACATATCAAATCAGGCAGCTGGACAATGGAGCAACTCCTCAATGAGCTTTCAGTCCAGGCAGGTTTTTCGTTCCGCCGCATTAATGAAGACATTACTGTAAAGGTGATGGATCATGGGACTGAGATCCCGTTGGTGGATGAAGAACTATCTGCTCAGGTTTCAGTGTATGGAACCATTACCGACGAAAATGGTGAACCTTTACCTGGTGCTACCATCCAGGAAAAGGAAACGACCATAGGTACCATTACTGATGCAGAGGGTCGCTTTTCGTTGAATGCATCTTCGGAAAACGCGGTCCTGGTAGTTTCTTTTGTTGGGTATGAGGCGATGGAGGTACTTCTGGAAGGTCGCACAACATTGAACTTATCCATGATTCCTGATATAGAAAGCCTGCAAGAGGTGGTAGTTGTCGGTTTTGGAACCCAGAAGAAAGAAAACCTTACAGGTGCAGTATCCACCGTAAACACCAGGGATTTGGAGGCTCGACCGGTGAGAAATGTAGGACAAGCCCTACAGGGATTAGTGCCTGGGTTGAATATCACGCAAAGTGCCGGGGGAAATCTCAACAATACACCTAGCTACAATATCAGAGGTTTGACCACCATTGGTCAGGGATCTTCGGGTTCTCCACTCATTTTAATTGATGGAATGCAGGGGGATATCAATACGCTGACCCCACAGGATATAGAGAGCATTTCTGTTTTGAAGGACGCAGCAGCTTCATCCATTTATGGTTCACGAGCTCCTTTTGGAGTAATACTAATTACTACAAAAAAAGGATCTGCTGGAAAACCAGTGATTACTTACTCCAACAATTTCAGGTGGAACAGTCCAATTCAGCAGCCAGAGGGAATGGACTCCTACACCTTTGCCCTGATGATAAATGATGCATCCTATAACACAGGCCAGGGTGCGAGGTTTACCCAGGATAGGCTGGACAGAATACTTGATCATCTTGAAGGTAGAACGACTGATGCCTTAATTCCCAATCCGGCAAACCCCACACAATGGGGGTATGATTTTGACCCTTATGGCAATACGGACTGGTTTGACGTCATGTGGAAGGACGGAGCACCTTCAACAGATCATGCCATCAGTGTCAGGGGAGGAACAAATGACATTAAGTACTTTTTATCTGCCAGTTACCTACATCAAAATGGACTCCTGGAATTAAGCTATGATGACTATAACAGGTATAATGTGATTGCTAAAGTTGAAGCTAAAATGACTGACTGGGCCACAATCGATTACAGTGGACGATGGGGCAGACAAAATGTAGATGAGCCTACCTGGTATTCAAAAGCCTTTAATATCAACAGGCATCTGGGACGTCGAGGTTGGCCGACTTTACCGGTTTTTGATAACAATGGGTACTACTGGCAGCAACTTGGGCAGTACGATTTTACGGTGGGAATGGTTGATGGAGGCCGAAACAACGAGCAGGAAGATTGGACCTATCACCAGGTGAAGCTTACACTCGAACCAATCAAAGGATGGAAGGTATTTGGTCAGCTTAATGCCAGGATCACAGACTCATTTGACAATTGGCATCAAAAAGTTCTTTACAATCGTGATGTGAGCGGTAACCCCGTTGTAATTTTACCAAATTCAAGTGTAACTGAATCTTCTTCGAGAGTCAATTTCATCAATCCAAATGTTTACACAGAATACAGCAAGTCATTCGGGAATCATTTTCTGAAAGTACTGGTAGGTTCACAACATGAATACTATTCTGACCGGTGGACGACAGTCAGCAGGGACGGGCTCATTGTTTCCAATCTCCCGGTTTTAAATCTCACTTCTGGCACAGATATCAATGGAAACCCATTGACACCTTCAGTTGGGGGAACCAGAAATGAATGGGCGACTGCAGGTTACTTCAGCAGAATCAACTATGATTTTGGGGAGGGTAAATACCTGGCAGAATTGAATTTCCGGTATGATGGTACTTCCCGATTCAGAGAAGATAAGCGATGGAACTTATTTCCTTCCTTCTCATTAGGCTGGAATGTGGCCAGAGAGAATTTCTGGCAACCACTGGAAAATACTGTAAACGATCTGAAATTCAGAGCTTCTTATGGTGTGCTTGGAAACCAGAATACCAGTAATTATTACCCTACCTACGTGACCATGCCGGTAGGTATTGCAAACGGTTCCTGGCTAGTGAATGGTGCCCGAACCAACACAGCATCTGCTCCTGGCTTGATTAGCTCTACCCTGGGATGGGAAAGTGTGGAATCCTACAACTTGGGACTTGATATGGGGCTGTTCCAAAACAGGTTGACCGCTTCCCTGGATTACTTCATTCGATACACCAATGACATGATAGGTCCGGCTCCTGAGCTTCCGGATGTTCTTGGAACTGCCGTCCCCAGAACCAACAATACCGATTTGAAGACCTATGGCTTTGAGTTAAATGTGGCCTGGCAGGATCAATTGGACAATGACCTGAGATATGATGTCAGACTTCTGCTTTTTGATTCTCAATCAGAGATCACCAACTACCCAAATCCAACCGGTAATCTGAATCAATACCGACAAGGACAAACAGTAGGTGAGATCTGGGGATATACCACCATTGGGATTGCTCAGACTACCGAGGAAATGGATGCGCATCTAAATAGCCTTTCGAATGGTGGACAAAATGCATTAGGTGCTAATTGGAATGCAGGAGACATTATGTATGAAGATGCAAATGGGGATGGTAAAGTTGACAATGGATCCAATACTGAAGACGATCACGGTGATTTGAGTATCATTGGGAATTCAACTCCCCGATATTCCCTGGGCTTAAATCTTGGTGCGGATTGGAAAGGGTTTGATCTTAAATTATTTTTCCAGGGTATCATGAAACGTGATTATTTCCAGGGTAGCAACTATTTCTGGGGAGTTCATGGAAGTATATGGGAAACAGTGGCGATAGCCGAGCATGGTGATTATTTCAGAAACGATCCAAATCATCCAAAGGGACTAAATCTGGATGCTTTTTATCCAAGACCAGCATTTGGAGGTAGTGGACGCAAAAATCATAATACACAAACAGCCTATCTGCAGGATGCCTCTTATCTACGCTTAAAGAATGTTCAGCTAGGTTATACGTTACCCGTTCAGCTTACTCAAAAAGCTGCAATCAGCAAGTTTAGAATTTATGTTTCAGCGGAGAACATCCTGACTTTTACAAAGTTGGCACCCATGTTTGATCCCGAGACCATTGAAGGCGGATATGGAGGAAACGTATATCCACTATCAAAGATCTATTCGGGTGGTGTAATGATAACTTTTTAAAATATTGAATCATGAAGAAAATTAATAATATCGCCTATACACTTATCATTGGTTTATTGCTCTTTAGCGCATGCGAGGATCGGTTTGACATTAGTCCACCCTCTTCGATTACGCCCGAAAGCTATTTCACAACAGATGCCCAGTTGGGTGACTATACCATCGGAATGTACGGTATTTTTCACCTTGGGACAGATGGAATATTCGGACAGGATACACATACAGACAACAATGCCTACGTAACAGCAAATAATAGATTCGTGCCTGGTCAAATAAGGGTTGCACAGGATGGAGGCGGTTGGAATTTTGCTGACATCTACGATTGCAACTATTTTTTGGATCGGGTAATACCAGCCTGGAAAGAAGGTCAGATTACGGGCTCCAATGTGGATCACTACATTGGAGAAATGTATTTCTTGAGAGCTTTTGTCTACTTTGATAAACTGCAGGAGTTTGGTGATTTTCCCATCGTGAGAAATACACTCCCTGATGACATCACCATTTTGACAGATGCGAGCAAACGAGCTCCACGAACTGAGGTAGCCAGGTTTATCCTTTCGGATCTTGATTCTGCCATCATGCTGATGAATGATGCTTCTCCTGATGGCAAGAAAAACCGGCTTTCTAAACCAGTAGCTCAATTGTTTAAGTCAAGAGTGGCATTGTATGAAGGAACCTGGCTGAAAAATTTCCAGGGCACGTCATTTGTTCCAAACGGTCCCGGATGGCCAGGTGCAGATAAGGATTACAACTCCGGATATGCATTCCCTTCTGGTAGTCTGGATGGTGAAATTGATTTTTTCCTCAGCGAAGCTATGGATGCCGCCAGCTCAGTAGCAGATGCGATTGATCTGGAAACAAATACCATGACGGCACAGGCAGAAACTGACTTTAATGATTTTGCCAATGCCAGCATGAACAACCCCTATTGTCAGATGTTCAGCAATGAGGACTTGTCTTCATTTGATGAGGTACTGTTTTGGAGGGATTATGATGTCGGGCTGAATGTCAGACATGGTGCAGCGATCTATTCTCAAAAAGGTAACAGAGGAGGGGGACTAACCAGAGGTTTTGTAGATTCATTCCTGATGAACAACGGACTCCCGGTATATGCCGGAGGATCCGGGTATAGTGGTGATGATTCGTTGACACTGGTGAGAGAAAACAGAGATGGACGACTTTGGTTATTTCTGAAGGAGCCAGGCCAGCTAAATGTGCTGATATCTTCTCCACAGGGTTTGCAGTCCAATCCGGTGGAAACTGCTCCGGCCATTACCAACCAGATTGCTACGGAGGGTTACTCCACAGGTTATACCAGTCGGAAAGGGGTGAACTATGATGAGAAACACAACATCAACCTCTATTCTTATTATGGTGTTCCGGTTTTCAGAGCTGTAGAGGCATATCTGAATTATATTGAAGCAGCCTACGAGCGAGACGGTTCACTGGATGGTAACGCGCAGCAATACTGGCAAACTATTCGGACCAGGGCGGGAGTGGATACGGATTTCCAGAAAACAATAGATGCAACGGATGTTTCTATGGAGGCTGCCAATGATTGGGGAGCTTATTCAGGAGGTGCACTTGTTGATGCAACGCTTTACAATATTCGTCGTGAGCGAAGATGTGAGATGATGGATGAAGGATTGAGATTTATGGACCTGAAAAGGTGGAGGGCGATGGATCAGATGATCGCTACACCCTATCATGTAGAGGGCTTCAAATTATGGGGACCGATGCAGAACTGGTATGACCCGAATGACCTAACATACGGGGTTGGTGATCCAAGTACAGTATCTGACCCTGCTTTAAGTCAGTATTTGAGGGTCTATCAAAAGACACCAACGTCTCTTGTATTTGATGGATATCGTTGGTCAATGGCGCACTATTTATCTCCGATCGCTTTGGGCCATTTTCTGATCACTTCACAAGGTAATGAAGTGGAAACTTCGCCCATCTATCAAAATCCGGGATGGCCAACAGCAGCCAATGTTGGGCCTACGATGTGATTGAGTTTTGCTACCAAATTTGGTTTTGTTAATAAATTTTCTGAAAATGGTCCCTGGTAAGGGGCCATTTTCTTCAACTTGTTAACCCGTGTATTAATGAACATAATGGTAAGAATATTTCCCTTGTTCATGCTAATTTTATTTTTCGGATGTAAGGAATCTTCACAAAAAGAAGCCGTAGATCCTGAGGCGCTCTTTGCCCATGAAGTGAAGCCCATCTTCGAATCCAAATGCATTGGATGCCATGGCGGAGACCCCAAAAAGATCGAAGGGGGGCTGGATCTCAACAATTATGAGAATCTATTGGCAGGAGGTAATTCAGGCAAACCAGCTATTGTTCCAGGCAAGTCAAATGAGAGTTTACTCTATCATTCCATCCTCAGAGTAGATGATGATTTGGCCATGCCGCCAAAGGATGGTGATAAGCTGTCAGAAATAGACCTTCAAATTATCAGAGATTGGATTGATGGAGGAGCACCATGGCCATCAGCAGAAAGGATTGCTGAGATCAAGCTCGACACGGCATGGGAATATGGCAACCGCATCAGGGTAAAGACCTCAGGTGGCCTCAGTGATACCTGGGACAACCGACCTTATGAAAAGGAGAATTTGTGGGCCTATTACCCGGTGGAAAAACCAGAGATCCCCTGGGGTGAATTGGATCCTCAAAACGATCACCCAATTGATGCTTTTTTGGCAGATAAGAGAGAGTCAGAAGGGTTGTCACAAGCACCACTAGCTTCAGATTTGGTGTTAATCAGAAGAGCAACCATAGATTTGATCGGACTGCCTCCGACAATAGAAGAGATTGAAACTTTTCTGCAAGACAAAGATCCTAAAGCCTATCAAAACCTCATAGAACGACTATTAGCTAGTCCGCATTACGGAGAGCAATGGGCTAGGCATTGGCTGGATGTAGCCCGATATGCAGATTCAGGAGGATTTTCGAATGACTATGTAAGACCGAACGCCTGGCGTTACCGGGACTACGTAATCAGGACCTTTAATGATGACAAACCTTACGATCAGTTTGTGATGGAGCAGCTTGCCGGTGATGAGCTCGACCCCGAAGACCCTGAGATGCTCATTGCAACCGGGTTTCTGAGGATGGGCCCCTGGGAACATACCGCCATGAGTGTAGCTGCTGAGACCAGGCAATTTTACCTGGATGATGTGACCAACATTGTTGGAGAGGCTTTTTTGAGTACCCCTCTGAATTGTGCCAAATGCCATGACCATAAGTATGACCCCATTCCAGCCAGGGATTATTATAGTATCCAGGCAGTTTTTGCCACCACCCAGTTTGCAGAAAGACCTGCACCTTTTCTTCCCGAAGAAAATACAGAGGTGACCGAATTTGAAAAGCAGCGCATTGTAGACTGGCTGAACAAAACAGCCGAAGAGCAGGAGCTTCTCAGTAAGAAAGAAGAAGCTGCAGCAAAACAGTGGTATAAGGAGCGTGGTCTAACCTACCTGCCGAAGCGGGAGCGAAGAAAGCTTCCTGAAGACCAGCAGCCACCACGATACCTGGGGCTGACGTATGAAGACCTAGGATACCGAAAAGTATTAAGCAAAAGAAAACAGTTGTTGAGGAGGCAGGAAGAACGGTTCGAGCCATTGGCATATTCAGTGTATAATGGGCCTGTAAATGTCAAGAATAGTCAAAACAGGATGACCATTCCGGAAAAGCTGAATGGTGAGCTTCCGCAAAGTAATATTCTCGCTGGTGGATCGGTCTATGCACCTATTGAGCCTGTAGAAGCTGGCGTGATGAGTATCATTGAGAATCTTGCTCCTGAAAAAAAGCAGATCAATATAGACATCTCCAATAGCATGGAAAACCGTAGGTTAGGTTTTGCAAAATGGCTGACACACCCCGACAATCCCATTATGGCCCGGTCGATGGTTAACCGCATCTGGCAATATCATTTTGGCAAAGGGATCTGTGAAACACCGAATAATTTCGGTAATACAGGGGGGAAGCCCTCTCATCCTGAGTTGCTGGACTGGTTGACTGCCTATTTCATTGAGCATGATTATTCAGTAAAAGAAATGCACCGACTGATCATGACTTCAGAGGCTTATCAATTGTCAAGTACACACCCTGAATGGAGTAGGGTTAATGAACTGGATCCAAACAATGAACTACTGTCCTACTTCAATCCACGTCGGATGGATGCTGAGGAACTAAAAGATGCCATGTTGTATATATCTGGCGAGCTAAATCCGGAGATGGGTGGGTTTCCGGTAAGACCGGAAATCAATATTGAGGCTGCGCTACAGCCAAGACATATCATGGGCTCCATTGCCCCGGCATATCAGCCATCCAGAACACCTGGAGAAAGGAACCGACGCGCCATTTATGCTGAGCGGTACAGGACATTGGCTGACCCTTCATTGGAGGTGTTTAATCAACCTGGCACAGATATGTCCTGTGAGGCGAGAAGTGAATCAACTGTGACTCCACAGGTTTTCACCATGTTCAACGGACAAAATGTGAGAACCCGTTCTCTGGTTTATGCCGACAGACTGATGAAAGACCTGGAAAGTCATGAAGCACGGGTACGGGAAGCTATTTATGCCATTTACAACAGGGAAGCGAATGCTGATGAAGTAAGTGAAGGCCTTAACTACATGGAAAAAATGACCAAATATCATAGCGATAACAAGCCCCCTAAAACGGAATATCCTACAGAAGTGGAGCGGGAAATGTTCGAAGAGATGACGGGAGAACCATTTACCTATAAGGAAGAACTGGACATCTACCAGGATTATGTGCCAGACCTTCAACCCTGGCAAGTCGATGCTTCCACACGGGCTCTTGCGGACCTGATTGCGGTTTATTTCAACTCAAACGAATTTGTTTATGTCTACTGATCACTCAAACTGGAATAGAAGGGATTTCCTTTACGGATTAGGATTGAGTATCGGAGCTGTGGCGTTGAGCAGCCTGTTGGCTTGTGACACCAAAACCGGCCAACTGGTATCCAGGGGGCCGCTAAGTCCGGCATCACCTATGATGAGGGCAAAGGCTAAATATTGTATCTTCCTGACCATGGAGGGTGGGCCCAGCCACATCGATACTTTTGATCCAAAGCCTGCATTGGATAAATATCACCTCACCAGGTTTCAGCGTCAGGGGGAAAAGTTTTCCGCCATGTCTTCTGGAGATAGGTATTTTGTGAGAAGTCCTTTCTCAAGCCGTAAAGTTGGTAAGTCCGGTGTTGATATGAGTGCCCCATTTGTACATCTGGCAGATGTAGCGGATGAGATCTGCTTTTACAGAGGATGCCAGGCCGAATCGGTGAATCACCCCACAGCAATGTATCACATCAATACGGGAAACCAATTTGGTGGAGAGCCGGCACTGGGCTCCTGGATCAGCTATGGTCTGGGGACTATGAATGAAAATCTTCCTGCTTTTGTGGTTCTCCCGGAAGTAGCCTACCCTCAGGGAGGTCCGGGTAACTGGTCAAATGGTTTTTTGCCTTCCCATTATCAGGGCACACCACTCAGGCCGGAAGGTTCCCCAATCCTTAACATCAATCCGCCTCCCGGGGTAAGCCGCTATCACCAGGAAGAAAGTCTGGAGCTCCTTCAAAAACTCAACCGGGAGCACCAGCAGATGCACCCCAATCATGATGAACTCTCCGCACGGATTGAGAATTATGAGCTGGCCTACCGGATGCAGATGGAGGTGCCTGATGTAATAGATATAGAAGGAGAGGATGAAAAAACCAAGGAGCTTTACGGTGTAGGACAGGCTGAAACAGATGCATTTGGCAGAAAGTGCCTGCTGGCAAGAAAACTTGTTGAACAGGGTGTCCGGTTTGTGCAGGTTTATTCGGGAGGTTGGGACTCACATGATTTCCTGGAACGCGCACATGGCAATCTCATTACCAGCATCGATAAGCCAATCGCCGGACTAATCAAAGACCTAAAAAGAAGGGGAATGCTGGATGAGACATTGATCGTCTGGTCTGGTGAGTTTGGCAGGACAGCCGATAATGGAGTGCGTGAAAATGGAGTGGCTTACGGTCGGGACCACAACCCTGATGCCATGGGTATGTGGTTTGCTGGGGGAGGGGTCAAAGCAGGCCATATCATTGGAGCAACCGACGAGCTTGGGCAGGAAGCCATTGACGTGGTCCATCCATTGAGGGACTTGCATGTGACACTTCTGCATCTGTTTGGTTTGGACGATAATAAGCTCACCTATTTTCATGGAGGCAGGCATAAGCAACTTTCCCAATTTGGCGGGCAGGTGATTAAGGAGGTAATTGCATGATGGATTTCCTGGGTGCTTTTCATCCGTTGGTATTACATATACCAATAGGTGCTCTCCTGGCAGCTTTTCTGCTTGAGTTGATCCATCATTTCCGAAAGAGTCACGCCCTGGACCAGGCCATTAAAATTCTATTGGGATTTACGGCTATCACAGCGATTGTAGCGGCATTGTTTGGATACTTTCTGTCCCAAAAAGGAGGATATCAGGGTGTTACACTGCAAATCCATCAATGGTCAGGAATAGGTGTGGCATTACTTTCCACCTTATTTTTCTTGTTGAAATCCCGGCTTAGTATTCAGGGAGTTTGGATTGCCTGGGGAATAAACCTGCTAGTCCTTACAGTAGCTGGTCATTTCGGTGGTTCACTAACGCATGGTGAAGATTTTCTGATCAGGGATGCACCGGGTTTTATCAAAACGGTTTTTTCTTCAGGGGATGAGGTCATAACAAATATTGATCCTGATAGTGCAATGGTTTTTACCGATATCATCCAGCCTATTGTCAAAGAGAAATGTCTTTCCTGTCACAACGAAAGTAAAAAGCAGGGGAGCCTGGACCTAAGAAATGAGTCCACCTGGAGAAAGGGCGGCAAAAACAGTGATTTGTTTGATCCTGAAAACATTGAGCAAAGCCTATTGTTGCACCGGATATTTCTACCCCTGGATCATGAAGAACACATGCCTCCGGAGGGTCAGCAGCAGTTGATCCCGACAGAAGTTGCCATGATAGAATGGTGGCTGGAAAACGGTATGTCTTTCGACAAAAAAGTTGGAGATCTCCCTTCATCGGGGCGAATCGCTCAAATACTGCAAAGTAAGTTTCAACCTTTCGATCCATTTGAAGTCATTACTGCTGGCCCAATCGATGAAAATGTTTTGGATGAGTTTCGTTCAAACGGGATCACAGCATTGAGGATATCTCAGAAGAGTCCGCTGCTTGAAATCAGGTTGGCTGGAGTTGAGACCATAGGAAAGGATAAGATCGACCTGTTGAAAAAGGCAAAAGAGCAGATCGTAAGGATTGATTTTCATGGTTCCGGTATTACGGATGCTGAACTCAAGGAAATAGCTTCATTTCCTAACCTGGTACACCTTTCACTACATCAAACCAATATTACCAATGAGGGAATCGAAAGTCTAAGGGACCTGAAATACCTTCAGCATCTGAATGTACATAGTACCCGGGTTTCTGACGAATCATTAAATAATTTGATAGCGCTGGATCAATTGAAAAGCTTGTATGTCTGGAATACCCATTTTTCTTCTAAAGCCATTGAACAACTGAAGTCAGCCCGTCCAGGTTTGGACTTGGGGGAGGTAAATTAAAATAGTATGACAATAAAACGAGTTTATCTGATTTTTTCACTTTTTGTTTCAATGGCTTCTTGTGCGATGGGTCAGGGTTTATCATTCGCAGAGCCCGTTGACATCAGCGGAGGAAGTGTGTCGGGGGTTAGTGCTTTGGATGCAGCGGATTTCAATAAGGATGGTCTGATGGATGTAGTGGTCATGGATGGAGGAAAACATGCTGACCATTCAACTTTTGGATGGTTTGAACAGGAAGAAGGTCAGAAATGGACGAGCCGCTCCTTTCAATTTACAGAAGAGCTGGAATCCTTTATTGGTACAGTCAAATGTGGAGACATCAATGGAGATTCTTACCCTGATGTGGTATTTACAGCAGATGGTCATTCATCCGGACCCATTAAGGTGTATTGGCTTGAAAATCCTGGAAGGAAACAAATGAAACCCTGGAAGGCACATCTCAGCGCCACAATTGATGGTTTTCATGCCAATGATATCAGGTTGGCAGATATGGATAATGACGGGTTGCTGGACATCATCATCAGACACAAAAACCCCAATACAATACGAATTATACTCCAGGACAAGAAAGACGAATGGAGTACAGTATCCATCAATACGGAGAAGCTTGGTCTTGAAGGTTTTGCAATAGGACTCATCAATGGTGACGAAAAACCAGATATTTCGGTGAATGGATATTGGTTTGAATCTCCAAAGGATCCTAGAAAAGAATTATATCTCCTTCATGAAATTGATCCGGTTTTTACGACCATCAACCCCAATACTAAGGAAGATATTGGTGACATCAACAAGGATGGATTAAATGATATCATCATCTCTGCAGCAGAAGCCTATTACAATGGGAAGGATCATGTTTTGGCATGGTATCAAGCCCCCAAAAACCCCTCAGCACAACCATGGATACAGCATGTTGTAGACGCACCATTCAACCGTGGACATTCCGTTCGTTTGGTAGATATTGACAATGATGGAGATCTGGACATCGTGAGTGGACAAGCCTGGGAACCAAGAAAGATTGTTGTGTATCTCAATCAAGATGCTTCCTTCGAAACGTCATACATCATCAGTGATAAAAATGGGGTGTACTCGGGTGCCGTGGTGGATGTGGATGGTGATGGTGACATTGATATCGTGGGGGAAAACATGTATTCGAAAAATGCCAAACCCTATTATTATGAGAATCTTCTAAAATGAAATGATGAGAAGAAGAAAATTTATTAAAGCAGCTTCAGTTTCAGGATTGGCCATCACAAAACCTTCTCTGATCATATCACCTTCCGGGAGAGATCAAATGGATCGAATCGGACTAACTACAGTAGTTTTTAGAAATAGATTTTCGTCTACAGCACCAAAGAATGTTCCGCTGAAGGATGAACTCAAATTGACTGAAGTACCTGAGTACTTTGCAGATCGGTTTAAGGTAAGAAATGTGGAGTTGTGGTCACAACATTTTGAATCACAGGATGATTGGTATCTGGCTGAGATAGCTAAGAGTTTAAAGAAAAGCAGGTCCAATCTTATAGACATTCAGGTTGATACCAAACATGATCTCTCTGATCCCGATGAGACCAATAGGCAATTGGCCATCAGTGAAAACATGGCATGGGTTGATATTGCAAAACGGCTGAATTCGCAGTTCGTGAGAATCAGTCCGATGAAGAAAAGCTATGCTCAGGCCATCTCCTCACTTAAGGTTTTGGTCGATTACTGTAAAAAAAGCGGGGTGGTACCTTTGTTAGAAAATCACAACGACCTCTTCTCAAATGTTGACCATCATTTGAGCGCCGTAAAAGATATCAATGACAGTAAATTTGGATTACTTGCCGATTTTGGAAATTACCCCGGTCACGTTGATCAGGTAAATGCACTCACTCAAATTGCACCCTTCACCGAACTGATCTCAGCCAAGACCAAAGCGTTTGATGAGCAAATGAGGCATGTTTCTTATGATTTCGGAAAATGTGTAAGCATTTTTGAAAAATCAGGATACAAAGGCATCTATTCACTTGAGCAGTGGGGGCCCAATGATCCAACCTATGACTATGAAAAGATCACAGATTGGATGATCAATTCCGTGCTTGAAAGAATTTAGAATTTCCCTAACTCCAAGAACATTGGACAATTGACTCGCCGTTTCTGAGGATTGAACTTGAATCTATAATTTCAAAGAAAATAATAACTTACATTTTATTTTTTGAAAAGTGGATAGCAAGAAACAGGAGAAAATCAAAAGAATTCAATCTGGCGTTCTGTCAGAAAAAGAATTTGATGAGATATATCAGACTAATTTCGAGCACCTCTTTATTTTTGCTAAATCCATGACCAAATCTGAGGAGCTTTCCAAAGACGTGGTATCTGAGGTCTTCCTGAATCTTTGGAAGAACAGGGCTAAATTCTCTCAGATTCGGGAAATAGAATCCTACCTTTTCATTGCCGTTAAAAACCAATCCATTCGGACATTAACCAATGATTACAACAAAAAAGTCACCATTGGTTTTGGCAATGCTGTCAAAATGATTGATAAAGTAGATCCAGAGGAATTGCTACTTGAAAAGGAATTGCTGGAGGATATTGAACATGCTGTTTCTAAACTTCCCCCTCAGTGCCAATTGATCTACAGGATGGCCAAGGATGAGCAACTAAAATACAAAGAGATTGCGGATGATCTGGGAATTTCTATTGCCTCTGTTAAGACTCAGCTGGTAAAAGCTGCGGCGGTCATTCGTGAAACCATTAGAAGAAAATACGATCATAAAGAAAGTGACCAGCCGAATAACTTTTCTGGTTCCGTATCAATTTTGTTGCTAATTGGATTGCTATACGATAATATACAATCAATAGTATAGTTGATAATTATAAATATTTCATTGAATAGCTTCTTTAATTGATGATCATCTAATATTTTCATCAAATAACTATCTGTTTTATAAATATTTCCAAAACCTTCAACCGGTTTGCACGCATTCTGATCTTTATAATCAAATCGGAAGAAATTGAATGGATCAGATTATTCTTAAATATCTATTAGAGGATCTCACAATTGAGGAACAACACAGACTTACGAAGTGGCTCGAGGAAGATCCATTGAATCCGGTTATTCTCGAAAAGTTTGAGCAACACTGGAAAACCAAAAGACCGGATTTGGGAGAGCAGAAGGTTGAAGTGCTAAGAAGGATTAAATCTCAGATGAATGAAAAGCATCAGCATTCCGAATCCCTGAGTTTTAACTTTCCTACTAAGGTTTTGAAATATGCAGCCATCCTGTTTCTTGTGTTCCTGGCAGCCTTTCTGGTCAAAGAATTTCCGAATGAGCCTAAGGTTACTGAACAGCTAAAATATATTGAAAAGACCAGCCTGATGGGCCAAAAAATCAGCTTGAAATTGCCAGATGGAACTCAGGTAAAACTGAATGCAGACAGCAAACTGATCGTTCCAGAAAGGTTTAGCGGTTCCAGTCGGGAAGTAGAGTTGATAGGGGAAGCCTTTTTTGATGTAGTTAAAGATCCCAGCAAGCCTTTTATTATAAAGATGCCTGAATTTTCTGTCGAAGTCAAAGGAACCTCATTTGATGTGAAAGCTTATCCAAATGAAGACAAGGTGGTTGCAGTAAGATCCGGAATCGTGGAGGTGAAAAGTGAAGCTAATGGCCGGGCTTTACAGTTGGAAAAAGACGAGATGTCTACAATATATCTGAAAAGTAATGCCATGGAAAAAAGTCAGATTAGGGAGCATGATCTGGTTTTTGGTTGGGTAGATCAGGATTTGATTTTCAAAAATCAAAAGATGGATGCAGTGTTTAATGAAATAGCCAGATGGTATGGAGTGACCATTGTGAAGCAAACGAGTAAAGCTTCAAATAAGCTATATACAGCCAGACATGAAAATAATCCAAGCCTTCAGCAGGTCATGGAGAGTGTGGCTTTTGTTTTTGAGATAAAATTTGAAATAAAAGGAAATGACCTAATCATTAAATAAGAAGAGGGCTGAAGAAACTTTGGAGAGTGTTTCAGCCCTCTGACAACAGTTTTAGTATTTAAACCAAAACCATATGAATGTAAAATTACATAAAAACGTAATTCGCATGTCCAAACTAGGGATTTATGTGATAATTGTCATCCAGTCATTTTCGATGTGTATGGCTGGTGAGATCACTGCACAGCAGAAATTCTTGAAAGATATAAGTATTGAATTGAGCGATGTGCAGCAGGAAAGATCGCTGCTTGATTTAGTTAGCGAAATTGAGCAGTTAACTGATTTCAGGTTTGCTTACTCCAAGAAGGAAATCAGGGACAAAGCCATCAATGTTGAGGGTGGCCAATGGAATTTAGGTGACTTGTTGGTGGAAATTTCCACTCAGGCCCGGCTTTCCATCAAAAGAGTGAATGAATCAATTTCATTTTTGGAAGCGAAGAGATCAGGGACTTTACCACAAATTGAGGACGATATTATTGAACAGGTATCTATTACCGGAACGATCACTGATGAAAATGGTGAAACATTACCGGGAGCGACAATTCAGGAGAAAGGGACCACCAATGGCACCATCACAAATTATGATGGTACATTTTCACTTGATGTACCAGAGGATGCAGTTTTGACTATATCTTTTGTTGGGTACAAAACAATGGACGTAAGTCTGAACGGAAGGACAATTCTCGACCTGACTTTGGCGGCAGATGTATCTGCATTGGAAGAAGTGGTTGTGGTTGGTTATGGTACTGTCAAAAAGAGTGACCTTACCGGATCCGTTAGCTCAATAAGAGAAAGAGATTTCAATAATGATGCGGCAATTACTGCTGTGGACGGATTACTGGCAGGCAAAGTAGCTGGTGTACAGGTGACACAATCAAGTGGTGCACCTGGATCCGGTGTATCAGTAAGGGTTCGGGGGGGTACCTCTATTAGCAGGGGAAATGAACCTCTTTACGTAATAGACGGTCAGCCGATTCAAAACCCTGGTAATCAGGATTTTCAAAATAATAACCTGGAATTTGCATCCTATGTAGAGCAAAACCCGCTAAACTCATTAAATCCGGCAGACATTGAATCCATTGAGGTACTGAAAGATGCCTCGGCTACAGCGATCTATGGGTCTAGAGGGGCCAATGGCGTGATTTTGATCACAACCAAAAAGGGCAAGAAAGGTGATTTGCAGGTAGACTATAATTTTCGCACTGGCATTCAGGAGGTGAGCAACAAACTGAACATGATGAATGGTAGCCAATATGCGATGTTGCTGAACGAGCAGGGAGTAGCCAGTTATAGTGCAGATTCAATTGCGGCCATTGGCGCAGGTGTTGACTGGCAGGAGGAAATCTTCAGAAATGCCACCATCCAAAATCATGTCATTTCTCTCAATAGCGGTTCTGAACATAGCCAAATGTACATGTCATTAGGGTATTTTGATCAGGAAGGTGTAGTCAGGGGCTCAGAGATGAAAAGATATTCCTTCAAACTGAATCTATCGAGTGATGTGAGCGAACATATAAAGGTCGGTGCTAATATAAATGCCAGCCATATTATGAATAATTATGCTGCAAATGGCGTTCAGGGCAATGAACGAGCCGGTGTAATTAATGCTGCGGTTGAAAATAATCCGGCAATGCCCATCCGTGATCAAAATGGAAACTATTTTGTTGATCCCAACATCGCTCTGGATAACCCACTGGCCCTGATTGATGGTTTTAGTGATTTGGAGAAATCCAATAATCTTTTTGGAAATGTTTTTGCTGATTTCAACATCACCAAAAGTATTTCTTTAAACACCAAGTTCGGTGCCAATGTATCTTCGGGTAGGAGAGACCAGTATCTTGGAAGGCTAACCCAAAGGGGAGGCGGAGCAAATGGCATTGCCGGGATCTTCAATAATGAAGAAATTAATTCCCTTGCCCAGGCTACACTCAGCTATAACCCGGAGCTGGGTGCAGGTCAGTCGCTCAATGTACTTATAGGGACTACCTTTGAAAAGTTTTCCAACAGATTGGTTCGAACATATTCGCAAAACTTTACCACTGATGGACTGATGACAAATGATCTGTCTAATGGTACTGACATTATAAACCGCCCTGAGTCCTTCAGTGGTGTAAATCAGTTATTGTCCTATCTCGGTAGAGTAAACTATAGTTATGCTGAAAAATACCTTGTAACTGCATCCATGAGGGTAGATGGTTCTTCCAGGTTTTCAGAAGATAACCGATATGGGTTTTTCCCTTCATTAGCCGTGGGGTGGAATATCGGCAATGAAAGTTTTATGCAGTCTATCAGGGCTGTAAGTAATGCAAAATTGCGCGCAAGTATCGGCCAAACAGGAAATCAGAATATTCCAAACGGTCAGTCTCAGGCATTGCTCAACAGCTCGGCCGGAACAGTAATTAATGGCAATGTCGCTCCTGGTTTCAGAACAGCGCATATACCAAACCCAGACCTGAAGTGGGAAACGACCACGCAAACTAACGTTGGATTTGACATCGGATTCTTCGCTGGAAGACTCAACCTTACTGTTGATTACTTCCAGAAGAAGACTCAGGACCTTCTTTATAATGTACCTGTGGCACCATATGCCGGGCATACTTCGTATTTGCAAAATGCTGGTCGGGTAGACAACAACGGGTTTGAGTTTGCAATAAACAGCGTTGTAGTAGATACTGAAAATTTTGAATGGCGCACATCTGCAAATTTTGCAATGATTAACAATAAGGTAGTGGAACTGGCCAACACCGATCAGATATTAGCTGGTAACCTTAATTTTTATAACAACTTTGCCATATACCTGGAAGGTGAGCCCATGGCTTCTTATTACGGATATGAAGTAGCAGGTATATTTCAAACTGGAGATGATATTGCCAGTTCACCCCAGCCAGGTGCCATTCCTGGAGACATAAAGTTTGTTGATCAGGACGGAGACAATGCGATTACTTTGGATGACAGAGTAATTTTAGGTAATCCATTTCCTGATTTCACCTTCGGTTTCAACAACACTTTCAATTACAAAAATTTTGACTTAAATATTTTTATTGAAGGGAGCGTAGGGCAAGACGTATTCAACGTGGAAAGGGCTCAGTCATTTAATCCAATCAATAGCTATAGAAACAGGTATGCGTCTTTCTATGAAAACAGATGGACCACAGAGAATCCTACGAATAGCATGACCAATTTATTGGGTAATGAAGGTAACCAGATCCATAGTTGGATTATTGAAGATGCCTCATATGCACGTTTGAGAAATGTGAGACTTGGCTATAGCATCCCTGTAGAATCAGGTGTTTTGAGGGGTCTCCGTGTTTATGCTTCGGTAGATAACTTACTGGTATTGACAGACTATACCGGATATGATCCTGAAGTGAATTCTTTTGGTAGAAACAACACAAAAGTTGATTTCAGTGCCTACCCACGAAGCAGAACCTACTCGTTCGGAATCAATGTTGGATTTTAGAATCCCGGCTTTTATCTACCATGAACTAAAATATTAACGCGATGAAAAATATAGTTATAAAAATATTTATTTTGATTGTAGGTGCGACGGTCAGTTTCAGCTGCAATGAGTTGCTGGAGGAAGAAGTTCCCTCTGCAATAGGACCTACTACTTTCTATCAAAGTGCGGAAGACATAGAAAATGTACTAAATCATGCCTACAGGGCCGATCATGAGCAGGGTGGATTAATGACTTGGGTTCAGGTGTTTGATGAAGCATCCACAGATATCATGTATCAGTACGGTGGTGGTTTAAACAATCATATCAAGCTTTACCTGAATTTTACCTGGGATGCCGGTCATGTTTGGTTAAACAATGCCTGGCAGGACTATTATGAATCTATATCCAGCGCAAATGTTGCAATTGCACAAATTCCTGATGTTCCCATCAATGAGCAGGTACAGAATGCATTGATGGCCGAAGCAAGATTTATCCGTGCAAATATATATTTTAAGCTCTATGACCTGTGGGGTCCGGTACCGATCATTACTGATCCTGAGACAGACCCGTTAAATAACCCAACAAGACCAACCGAGGAGGCATTTTTGTCTTTCGTGGAAGAGGATTACCTGGCTTCGCTGGAGCATTTACCCGCTACAAGGCCCGGGGATGAGTATGGTCGTGTCACAAAAGGCGGAGCTCTTGGAATGCTCGCTAGCTTTTACCTGAATACTAGGCAATGGGATAAGGCTGCTGCAAGAGCAAAAGAGGTCATGGACATGGGCTTGTATGATCTATTTGAAGTTAGTGTAAGAACAGACCTGTTTGACATTTCAAATGAACGAAACTCTGAGTTTATTTATGTAAGGCCGTACACCCAGGTGTCAGGATATAGTCACAACTATTTTCCCAGGGTATTGCCTCCTAACTATAAGCTAAAGTTTCCCCCGAATGAGAATTTTGGGGCACAGTACACGGTTTATGATGATTGGTACAATACATTTGATCCTGCAGACGAAAGGAGAGAAGCGATCATCACCAGCTATGTGGATAACAATGATCAGACGATTGCACTCAATACAACGCCCAATAATTACAGAAACCTGAAGATCATGGAGGATCCCAATGCCAGTGACAGGCATGCGGGTAACGATATCCCAAAAATGCGATATGCAGATATTTTGCTTATTCGCGCTGAAGCTCTTAATGAATTGGAGGGAGTGAATCAGGAGTCTGTTGATCTCATCAATGAAGTAAGAGTAATTGCCGGTGTAACGCCTTACGATCTGATAGACTTTGCCGATAAAGCTGAATTTCGAGATGCAATCCTGGATGAGAGAGGCTGGGAATTTAGTTTTGAGAACAAGCGAAGAAGTGACCTTATCCGTCATAACAAATTCATTTCTTCCGCCCAATCAAGAGGCGTGAATGCACAAAGTCATCATGTCAGATATCCGATACCTCAGCCGCAGATCGATGTCAACCCGGATTTAAAGCAAAACCCAGGCTATGGCGGAGAATAAATCCATGAAATGTCCATAAAGAGAGCTATACCAACCAAGGATGAGTATTTGAAAGAAAATCAAGGTCTGGTTGCAGTTTTAAAGCGCCCGGACATTCCATGTGACCTATTAAAATCAACTATACACACATGAAACTTTCCTAAACCTAACCTCAACCTACAGCCGGTCACACTGACCGGCTGTCTTTACTTTTGAGGGAGTATATTTAGGAGTGTTTTAGTAGGAGTGTTTTAGCATATGGTCACTTGCGAGGCGTGTAGTTGAATAAAAAATTAATTGGTATCTATGAATTTAATCGGTTTTTATTTGATCCAGCTCTTGATGCTGTCGGGACCTCTTGTCTCTCACGATCCCGGATCAAAAATTGGGAAACCTCATCTTTACAAGAAAATCAGTATTCCTGAATCGCTATTAGCCCATTCACATGACCAAAAATACGGGGGAGACATTCGTATTGGCGACCTGGACAATGACAAACAGATAGATTTTCTGATATATCGCACAATAGATCTTATTGATGGAGGGGCACCTCAGCCATGCTTTCTTGCTGGTATGACCATGGATGGCAGGGTAATTTGGACCAAAGGGGAGGGAGGAATCCAGCCCAATCGTCCGGGTCCGGTAGCGATTCATGACATTGATGCCGACGGGAAAAATGAAGTAATTACTTTTTTTGTAAAGAAGAAAGAACTTATTAGTCCTCATGCCCTCACAGGAATGGTGCTGCAGATACTGGATGGGGAAACGGGTGCTGTGAAAGCTGAATCCAGTCCTGATGTTTTAACTACATCTGAGGGAGAGGGACCAAACTGGGTTCATCAGAGGATTCTTATTGCCAATCTAAGGGGAACCCTAACGCCACAGGATTTTATCATAAAATTGGGAACGAAGGTCATTGCTTTTGACAATCAACTGAATGTATTATGGACGTATGAGAATGAATGGAATGAATATGGTAATTGTCCTGCCTATGTGCCCTCTGTAGGTGATATGGACAATGATGGCAAAGATGAGATCAACGGGGGGTATTATGTTTTAAATGAGAAGGGACGGCCAATGTGGGAGGAAAAGCTTGGAAATCATATGGATGCAGTGGCGATTGATTTCTGGGATGATCCGAAAATGAAACGGGCATTTGCATCAGGTTTTGGGCATGTACTGGATAAAAAGGGTGAAATTATCTTAAAACTTGGTGAAGAAAGTGTGCCTCACGGACAGGAGCTTAGAGTAGGGGATTTTATTGGTACATCTGAGGGGAATGAAATGGCCATAAGATATAATGGCCATAAAACTGACGTGATGGTGGTTGGAAGTAATGGAGCAATTCTTAGTCGATTCATGATCAATGAATCCCCAAATAATACCGGGATGGAGACCATTAGGTGGAACGCTGAGACTGGAACAGATCTGCTTTATAATGGTGGAATGCTGTGGGCCGGGGACGGTAGCTCGTCCATCAGGTTGCCACAATTGCCCCCGGAAAAGGGGAATTTCAGACAAGGATGGTATCATTGTATCCCAGCAAATGTAGCCGGAAACTCCTCGGAAGAGATTATCATCTACAATCCCTGGGATTCCGAAATCTTCATTTACTCAAATGGTATACCCGATGACTCAGCATATGACGGGTATGTTGCTACCCCAAAGCAGTACAACGTGAGATTGATAGATTGATGATTAACAAAATATCCTAACTATCATTTTCCGGTCATCGGAGTTTTGAGTGATGGCTCCGGACTTACTCCATCGCCTTCTCCAAGCCCAACGTTGTCGTATAGTACTTGGTGATCATGTTGGGCACTTCCCATTCAGGTAACTTTCCGTCGATGAGGTACTTCAGGTATTTCTCGGTCACCTGGGCAAAGTGGGCTTCGTGGCCAACCTTGTATTGGTCAGGGATATTGATGGTCCAAAGGTTTTCTTCCAACTGTTCTAAAGTCACGCCGGGAAACATCCCGGCAATGGTCTCGTCGATGGCTGTTTGCAGATTGTCACGGAGTGGACTGGATACATCACTGGACTCCACATAGACTGTTGGTTTAAATCCTTCTTCTTTGCCCTGCTTGATGATGATGTTGCACTTTGATCCTCGCATGATGCTGTAGTGGGTATCGCCTGTACCTTCGGGAGCCTGGTAGTTCCAGATCACGGAAGCCTTGGCTACTTTACCTTTCAGTTTGTAGATGATCTCTCCGTTGGCATAAACCTGGAGTTTGCCGTTTTTTACATCTTTCTGGAGATAATCAGGGAAGGCATCTAATTGCGTCACTTTGGTGAATTGCGCTAAAGTAAGCTCGGTAGGCCATCTGCGGGCACTGATGATCTCCACGTCAGATTTTTTGAGTACTACATCCGGGAAAGCTTCCCACTGGATCAGGTCCACCAGGTGGGTGTTTACATCAACGATGCCTTCTCCCTGCTGCTCGGTATCGAAAAACCAGGCCGGTCTTTTAATCGGATTGCCGGAAACATATTTGAAGAAGTGATGAACACTCTCCTTAGTGATGGCAGGGGCGTCAGGTGTACCCTGGGTCAACTCTCCAAATACCGATGGAAGCTTGGCCAATTCACGTTGGATGATTGTCGTGATCTCGTGGCGTTCGGTCATGATGTCATAGAGCAGTACGTCATTCTTTTCTGCTTCTGCAAAGGCTTTTTCCAGGTCGCTGAATCCTGCTTTATTGATCACCATGGGTTTGTCAGCCAGCACATTGATACCGGCCTGAATGGTTTTGAGGATATACTCAGTTTTCTTTTTGTTGTTCCCAGCCATCACCATCACGTTCCCTGGTTTCTCACTCAGCATTTTTTCCAGGTAGTCTGGTCCGGTATACACCACTTCATCCCATGAGGTAGGACTTTCCGCACGGGTGTTGTAGCCATTGATCATCTTTAAATAATCCTGTACGTCACTTCCTTCAGGAGCATACACATAGACCCTGGGGTCAATCTGAGTGTACATGGACTTTTGAACGAGAGCTGCATGGAAATGTCCGGGGTCAAGGTTGATGAGTTTGACTTCACCTTTGGCACCTGTAAACATGTTTTTTTCGTTTTGGGTTGAGTCGTCTTTTGATTCCTGGTTTCCACCTGAACAGGCAGCCAATAAAAGGGCCAGGGAAAGGGTTAACGCAGATATTTTATTCATCATGGCTGAGCTAGTTTTCAAGTATTTTGAATTTGCAAATTAAGCACTTTTTTCGATTGGATGAGAGTCCAGGGCGGATTCCTTATGGATTTCCAACCGATGATTAACTTAGAATATAATCAATTAATGATCCTCAAAATGAGGGGTAGGGTATACGATGGGAGCTTTTTCTACACCGCAATATTCTTCCGTTTTAATAATCCCACTTCAACCGCTACCTTAGCGCCAGGTTTTATAAACAAGCCGGTTCTTAATAAGCCCTTTGTCTTCAGCAGAAGCAAGGGGCTTGCTTTTTGAACAGACCAACAAAGGGTTTCTCACTTTGCATGGCATTTTCTTTCAACACCTAATTTTTTTTGTTTACCCTAACGACATAGAAGCAAAAGCTAAAGTGAAAAATGTTAGATTTGGGCATGACCTTAGATGCTTTACAAGCTGCAGAAACCATCAATTCGCTGGAGATATTTCTTGATAGGCGAAGGCCTCAAGAGCATATCAGACATCAGCTTGATCTAAACTATAAGATAGACAAGCAAAGTGTAATCCTATTTGAGATTCGACCACATTGGCAAGACAAGGATAGAACCATTGAAAGCCCGGTAGCCAAAACCACATGGGTAAAGGCTCAAAGTTGTTGGAAGATCTACTGGATGCGAGCTGATCTAAAATGGCATAGCTATGCACCTGATGCAAGTGTGCGTACCATAGAAGAATTTTTAAAAATCGTTGATGAAGATAAACATGGTTGCTTTTGGGGGTAATCAGTTATTATTAGAAGAAGTAAAAACACAATGACAACCACCATGTAGGTTACACTAAATCAATAGCTTTGGCTGGTACTATTGAATCGATCACTATTTATATGGAATCCTTATTCAAAACCTGGAAAACAGGCAGAAAACTTTACCTTAACTTCTTCGAAAATTACACCCTGGATCAATTAAATGAAGTCCCTGATGGTTTCAACAACAATTTGATTTGGAACATCGGGCACATAATTGTTGCCCAGCAGTCTCTGATATACAATTTGTCTAATTTGGATGGATATCTCCCGGAGCGGTTGGTTGAACTTTATAAGCCCGGCACCAAACCAAGCGGACAAATAACCCAGGAAGCATGTGATGAGCTTAAAGAGCTACTCACCGCTCTTATAGATCGAACGATTAGTGATTTTGATGCGGGAAAATTTACAACTTTCACAGAGAGGACTACCCGGACAGGGTTTCACCTGGCTACACTTGAAGATGCCCTCCATTTCAATAATTATCATGAAGGATTACACCTGGGTTATATGATGAGTATCCGTAAGTTGGTTTGAATAACCTGATCAGGTACTTTCAAGATATGATAGTCCGTATGATGAACTTCTTAATAAAATCATGGTAAATGCCCCTCTTCACGAACTAAAAAAATAGCCAATGAAAAGATTATTAATATTAGCTTTCTTTTTGTCTTCAGCATTTTCCGTATCAAGCCAACCATTTCCCCTAAAGCTCAAGGTGGCCACGTATAATGTGGGTCATTTTAATCAGGGGTGGGCTGGTGGCTTCCGTTTTATGGGTGACCCCAATTCCAAAAAGGAATACAAAGCTGGAGCAGCAGAAAAACAGATAGCCGCCTGGCGACAATGGATAAGTCAGCAAAGCCTGGATTTTTTGTGTGTACAGGAATGGAATCAATATTTTGATGTCGATAGCCTATTTCATGCGGAGAAAGAGCTACTACAACCCTTTTACGATAATATTTATTTTGGTAAAGCACATTCGTGGATCTACAATGGTATTGCCACTAACTACACATTGTCAAACCTACGGACCCAATATACTTTTGGTGATTATTACGCTTTGATCGGAGACTTAAAAATTGGTGACAAAACCATTACCATCATTTCCATGCACATTCCCTGGCAGGAGGACTGGCATATGCCGGCACTTGAAGCCTTAATCAAGGATTTAAAAAAATACGAATATTTTATCTGCTTTGGAGATACCAACTCATCTGATGCAGAACAAATGCGTTTCAGAGAAGCGGGCTTTAACATGGCCAATGGTGGATACCAGGGCTGGTTTGGTACATCAGGAGGAAAGCTGACTCTCGAAGGTCGGCAGGGCAAAGTGGATACGAACATCGATAACATCATCACCAGCGCTAATATTAAGATCATGAATGTGTCTGCGCCACATACTGGTTTAAACGACCTTGATCACCTGCCAGTGATTGCAGATGTTGTCATTACAGATTGATGTTTTCGAAATTAAACTCTTCTCTATTTCCTCAGATAATTTACTATCACCCCCTCATGGTATGCAATAATGATTCTTTGTAAATTTGGTAGTAAGCAATTCTGCAGTTTTGAATAAATGGATAGAAGTTATTGACCAAACAACCCTGAAATTTCAGGATGCTTTTGGTAAACTGAATGCTGAGGAATTAAATTGGAAACCTGCTCCGGAAAAGTGGAGCATCGCTCAGAATATTGATCATTTGATTGTTATCAATAAATCCTACTTTCCAGTCATTGAATCATTACAAAAAGGTACTTACAAAACTCCATTTCTGGGAAAGCTGGGATTTTTAGTTTCCTTTTTCGGTAAAACAGTTTTGAACTCGGTAAATCCAGATAGAAGACGAAAAATGAGAACATTCGAAATCTGGGAACCAGCGAAAAGTGAAATTTCAGCTAATATTCTTAACAGATTCGTAGATCATCAGTCTGATTTAAAAAACATGATCAAACATTCCAGGAACCTGCTGATAAATGGTGCTGTTATTTCATCCCCTGCCAATAAAAATATTGTTTACACACTCGAGAAAGCCTTTGATATTATCGTCTTGCACGAGCAAAGACACTTTGAACAATCAAAGGAAGTTTATCACTTGATGAAGCTGTAGTTGGAATATGAATTTGTAGACCAATCATTAGCAGCGTGAGTCATAAGATCATCCTGGAAACGAAAAGATTAAAACTTAAGCCATTCTCGAAAGAGGATGCAAAATTGTTTTATAAACTCAGCATTGATCCATTCATTAGAAAATACCTCTGGGATGATGTAAGAATACCATTTAGCCTAGCTCAGGAAATCCTGGATAAAAACAATGAATACTTTGAGCAGCACGGATTTGGTCTTTGGAAAATGGAGGAAAAGAAGGGTGAGGAAATCATCGGGTATACGGGATTGTGGTATTTCTTTCAGGAAGAGAAACCTCAGCTGATCTATGCGATCCTCGAAAAATATACAAAGCAAGGGCTGGCGACTGAAGCAGCAAAAAAGATACTAGACTATGCCGTTGAACAATTAAAGTTTACCTATCTGGTGGCTTCTACAGATGAGGATAATCTGGAATCTATGAAAGTGGCTGAAAGGATAGGGATGAATAGACGTGAAAAGAAAATCATAGACGGTAAGTCAACAGTGTTTTTTGAATTAAGCCGGAATTAATCCGGAGATGACTTACTGCCCCAATCCAGTGACCCCACACCCTTGGCAGGTGTCCTCACCTGCCATTGAAATCAGAAATGTAGTTTTTAATTCCACTACGATTTCCGTCTGGTGAAGACACAGTGAAGACACCAGCCGGGGAGCAGTATGCTATAAGCGAAACGAAATGAAGGATCTTAGCAATCGTGAGGAGAATTGAAATTGCTCCACCTAAGTGCATAAGATCCTTCACTTCACTAGCGAGTTTTAATTCTAAGTGTATTTAGATATTAGCGTTCAATCTCACATTTAGAATATGATCCCGGATGTTTCGTTCAGGATGACGGTCTTAGCGTTTGTTTCTACTTGGTTTTTTGTTGCCACTGAAATTCCAGCCTTAGTCTTAAAATAATCGGCCAGTCATAGTAGGACTCTGCTAAAGGAAAGAAGTATTTAGGTTTAAAGTGTTAGGTTCAGCTATAAAATCTTGCTGGAATTGTTACTCGCAGTCATCCGATGACTGCTACTTAGACTTAATCTTAAAAAGAGGTCCGTGCCTTCAAGCCTTTTTCCATGCTATACTCCACCGCTGACTGAATCCCATCCAATTCCGCAAGCCCCATCAATCGCCCGATCATTGGATAGCCAGGGTTCGCATTGCGGTTATAATCATCCAGCATCTTGATGCCATGATCAGGACGGAAAGGAATTTGCATATCAGCACGACCTGAATCCTGACGATTTATTTGCTCTTCATACAAGGCTTCAACAATCGGGATCATCTTTACATCACCATACAAATGCCCCTGCTCATGGAAGCTGCGATCCTGTAAAAAGGTATTGTTACGAAGATGTGCAAAATGTATGCGATCACCTAAAGCCCTGACAATACCGACCAGGTCATTGTCCCGGTTTACTGAGAGTGATCCTGTACAGAATGTGAGTCCGTTATTAGGTGAATCCACCGCCTTGCAGATCCATTCCAGGTCTTCGCGGGTGCTCACGATCCTCGGGAGACCGAGTACAGGGAAGGGGGGATCATCAGGGTGGATGCACATTTTCACGCCACTTTTCTCGGCAATAGGAACGATATCCTGAAGGAATAGGGCAAGGTGCGAACGAAGTTTGTTACGATCAATATTACGATAATTATCAATCAGTTCCAGGAACCGTCCTTTATAGTCAGGCTCGGATCCGTCAACCGCACCATTGATAAAACCCTGGGTGACGATAATAGTATTGTAAGCCAGCGTTTCTTTTTGATCTTCAGTCATTCGTTCAAAAAGCTTCCGGGCTTTTTCCAGCAAGTCTGGCGGGTAGTCATTTACGGCCCCCGGACGCTCCAGGATGAAAGCATCAAATGCAATGAATGTTGGAAAATCAAAAAGCATGACCTCACCACCAGTTTCAAGCTTGTAATGAAGATCAGTCCTCACCCAGTCAAGTACTGGCATGAAGTTGTAACAGATCCTGTCGATACCACACTTTCCCAGGTTTTCAATCGACTCGCAATAGTTGGCAATTAAGCGGTCATAATCTTCATTGTGTGTTTTAATACCCTCTGAAACAGGCAAACTCTCAACAACCGCCCATCTAAGTCCATAGCTTTCAATCTTGCCTTTGACCTTTTGAATTTCATCAACAGGCCAGACTTCACCGTTAGGGATGTGATGTAAAGCAGTCACCACACCTTCCACACCCATCTGTTTAAGGTCAGGAAGTTTTACGGCATCTTTTTCACCAAACCAGCGCCAGCATTTTTCTAGTCTCATTCAAGCAGTTATTATATATAATAATCGAACGGAAACAATCAAACCCCACTAAAAGCACTGAACCCCCCATCAACGGGAATGATCGTACCCGTAATAAAGCTGGCGGCATCGGAGCAGAGGAATTGTACAAGACCATTCAGTTCTTTGATGTCCCCAAACCGCTTCATAGGGGTCTTAGCCAATACTTTTTTGCTTCTTTCGGTGTATGATCCATCCGGATTGATGAGTACAGCCCTGTTTTGATCTCCAATGAAAAAGCCCGGAGCAATCGCATTGACACGTACTTTTTCACCAAACTTCAATGCCAGCTCAGTAGCCATCCATTGAGTGAAAATATTGACTCCGGTTTTAGCTACTGAATACCCCATCACCCTGGTGATAGCCGAATAAGTGGCCATTGAGGAGATGTTGATGATACTTCCTTCACCGTATTTAGCCATAGCCTCACCAAAGATCAGGCTGGGGATCACCGTACCGTCCAGATTTAGATCCGTGACCTTTTTGTAGTCAGAGATCTTCATATCAAAGATGGTTTGATCCTCAGTCAGGGTTGCTCCGGGAATGTTCCCTCCGGCAGCATTGATCAGGATGTGGATCGCTCCCCATTTTTCAATGACCTTATCTCTGACGCTCTTTAGGCTTTCCTCTTCCAGCACATTACAGGTGTAGCCTTCTACATCACCAAGTAATGAAAGCTCCTCAATCCTGGATTTCAGGTTTTCTTCCCGGATATCCAAAATAGCTACTTTGGCTCCCGCTTCGAGCAAACTTTTGGAAATGCTCCCTCCAAGGACGCCGCCACCGCCTGAAACGATGGCGACTTTACCTTTTATGTTATAATCAACCATTTAGATTGGCAATGTTCCGTGTTCCGTAAGGGTAGCGTTGAGTTCGACTTAACATGGCATTTGCTCCCTCATTATTAGTAAACCTTTCTTTTTCAGGATCCCACTTGAGGACTCCTGGCACCTTCATGGCTATGTGACTGATCAGGCATACAGAACAAGCACGATGTCCTATCTCTACCGGAGAGATCGGTTGTTTTCTGGTTTTGATGCAATCCAGCCAGTTGCCATGCTGCTCATCGCTGACATATAGTTTTGTTTCATTCTCACCAATCTTGGATTGAAGGATTCTGGGATCACTGGCATCCAGGGCTTTTTTACTAGCCTCTGCAGCTCCTGGATCACTGGCTGTGGCTGTATAGTTGCCTCTCGATACAAAGATCCAGCCTTCAGTGCCTTCGTAGCGAATCCCGTTATCATAACCTCCACTGGTATAAACAGTGATGCCATTTGCATATTCATGTTTTACCATAAAGTCGCCGTGAACATTCCAGAGGCCTGATTTTGGAAACTGTGCTACCGCCTGTACGGAGATAGGTCCGGTAAGCTCTGTATCCATTCCCCAGGCAGCTGAGTCATAGTGGTGCTGACCCCACCCAGTGATCATACCCGCTCCATATTGTTCAAGACGCAGCCATCCTGGTCTGCCATATCCTTCCTGGGGATGTACACCGATTTCTGTATAAGGTACCTCGGGAGTAGACCCCAACCACATATCGTAGTTTAAGCTTTTAGGTACAGGCATCTCAGGTGCATCTGGCCCTGACGGGTCGCCGGGAAGACCAATCTTTACTGTGTGTATCTTACCGATCCGTCCATTTCTTACCAGCTCGGCAGCAATTCTGAACTGTGGAGAGGATCGTTGTTGCGTCCCTACTTGTAGGATAACACCTTCTCGCTGAACCACGTCGCTAAGTAGTCGGCCTTCTTCCAGGGTAAGTGATGTTGGCTTTTGCAGGTAGATATCTTTCCCAGCCAAAGCAGCTTCAATAGCAGGTTGAGAATGCCAGTGATCAGGAGTACTGATCTGTACGGCGTCGATGTCTTTATCTGCCAACATCTCCTTATAATCTTCATACATTTTTACGTTGACGGCCTTGGACTTACCCGTCTTCTTGGCATAAAAATCCTGCACAAGCTTTTTGCCATCTTCCATTCTGTTGCTGTCGAGGTCACAGACAGCAATCATTTTCGCCTGGTCATACTTAAGCGTTTCAGCCATGTCATGACCCCTCGCGATCCTTCCACAGCCAATCTGGCCAATGTTGATGGTGTTACTTGGGGCATTTTTTCCAAAAACCGAGCTAGGTACGATCGTGGGTACCGCAAATGCCACAGCAGATGCCGATGCAGTCTTTTTCATAAATTGTCTTCGTTGCATAGGTTATATGTTTTATTTTTCTTTCAGAATTTTTTCAAGGTTTCATTCCATTTCTTCCTGACCTCTGGTCTATCAGCATGTCTGAAAATCGGAGTGTCCGAATGTTCAAATGGAACTTAATGTTGTATTTCACTTGCTTTAAATCCATTTATTTTACAAGGACAGCCTGAGGTGACTGGGCAAAAGCTTTCCAATGTTGTTCAGCTCTTTCTGCTGTCATCCCCCCATCAAAAACAACCATTCTATATTTCAAGGTATAGTTTTTTCCTTTCTCGATGACCCAGCTATCGTGCCGGATCGGGCAGAACTCAAAAAACATATCTCCCCGGTCTCCATTGGCATTGATCGGCCATACACGCATGGGCTCCGGGTGGGCCCGGTTGCCAGGGTGACTCATAAAGAGCACGCCGCTACGCCCGGAGGCTGATTCACCTTCTACAATACACCACCTGGCTTCAGTACCATCTGCTTTAAGACGGTCATGACCTTCTGAGGTCAGAACTGTGCAATTGTCTTTGTGCCACTTTTCCGTCATTCGCATACCTATTCCTCCGCCGTATCTATAAGCATCAAACACGATACCTGAATCCAAAGGGCTATTGATTGTGGTGGTGTAATCAATCATGTATGAACTTCCGGAGGGGTCTACATTCCATGCATTTACCTGCAATTGCTCGTTGATAGCTACCTGGTCTTCGCCTTTGGCACCAAAATCCAGATGTTCCTGTAATGCGGTAAACCCTGCATATACTTCTCCTTCCTCCATGCTTAAAAGCTTTGAAAATCTCACGGATCCTTCACCACTGGCAAGGTTCCAGAAGTCCACAGGGCGACCATTAATCTGTGTTTTGGTCCAGGGTCCCCAGATGCCATAATGGTGATAATGGTCGGGAGCCTGAATACGAGTAAGCACCTCCCCCGATGGGCTCCAGAGTGGATGGATAAAACCCGATTTCCGATAAATCGGATTTACGCCCTCAGGAGGATAGGTCATGGCAGTTTGATAGTTGAGAATTGGTTTGCCATTAGCCAGCAGCTTTACGCCCTCATTGTCTTTCTGAAGCCCGATTGATGACCCCTTTTCATTGCTTTCCGAAACTTTAAGAACAAATTCATTTTTTTCTCCGGCCTCCAGGGTCTTGTCAGTCGCGAAATTCAGTATGACTCTTCCCCCTTTATTGATCTGGCTGAGCAGAGCTATCTGATTCTTTTTTTCAAGTCGGAATAGTTGAAAGCTGGTATTATTGACATTCAGTCCGAAAGAGGTGATGTCTACACTTACTGGGTTGCCTGCTGTGATAGCCTCAGTAAGTTTTAAGTTGAATTTTAACTCCTGAGCCGAGAGGTCAAGGGCCAATAAAAAAAGCAAAGTGTAGAGAAGTTGGGGTCCGAGTCTCATATTAGGTAATGTTGTTGAAGCAAAAGTAAGTGAGTATAAGAATCAATTCTAGTATGTATATTGCATACATAAATACTTTCATTGCATTCTATTTAGGAGGCAATATACTTCTTATATATATGGTGTGAGATTGTAAAAAGCAAGCTGGTCATGAAAATAATGCATGAACATCTCAGCTTCAATAGCTCGGGATCCTTCAGGATTAAATGGGATGATTTTCCCCACTTCACGTTTCCATGGCATTTCCATTCCGAGTACGAAATTGTCTATGTCATTCAGAGTTTCGGGAAGCGTTTTGTCGGGGATCACATCAGTCATTTTGAAGCTGGTGACCTGGTGTTGTTGGGCAGTAACCTGCCTCATTTCTGGAAGAACGATGAGTTATTTCATCAAAATAACCCTAAATACTGGGTGAATGCCGTAGTGATTCATTTCCCTGTAGATTTTTTTAAGGATCAGATCAATAATTACCCTGAATTTTATCGAATCAAAGACCTGCTTTGTCGAGCTGCCAGGGGCCTTAGCTTTGACCTGAGTGTAACCAGTGTGATCGGACCAAAGCTTAAAAACTTACTTGATCTGGACGGATTTGAAAGAACTATGAGCTTTTTGTCAATACTAGATGAAATGGCTGTCACAGAGCAATATGAACTACTGGCTAGTAAATCCTTTGTGCCCAATGTGGTGGACTGGTCCGGGAGCAGGCTGGACAAAGTAATGTATCTGGTCAATTCGGGTTATCGTCAATCGTTGCGATTGGAAGATGTTGCTGATCAGATTGGGATGAATAGCTCGGCTTTTAGTCGCTACTTCAAGGAAAAGACCGGTAAATCGTTTTCTGATTTTATCATTGAGATGCGGGTGAGCTATGCTTGCAAACTTCTGACAGAAGGAAAACTTAGTATTACACAGGTTTGTTTTGAGAGCGGATTCAATAATCTCTCAAATTTCAACAGGCAGTTTAGGAAAATAATGTCTTATACGCCTTCCCAATTCCAGGAGCAATACCACAGCGCCAGCGTGGTATAAATGATGTATCAACAGCTATTTTATCAAACTCACAATTTGGACACCCAAATCAACGTGTTTTTTGAACTGATCTGATAATATGATTGATGAGTCTTAAATATTTTAATGAACACCTTGTGATGCGTGTAAAATATTGAATGCAATCCGATAATCAAATGCTAAATCACTCCTTTCTGGTTATGTATGCAATGATAATACTCACCTCTGCAATAAAAATACTAGAATTGGCAATTTTCCACTTCTAAATTTAAGGTTGTAATTAACCCAATCTATGACTCAGGTGAAGAAGCCCATAAAAAATATCCGGGGTATATCATTAAGATTATATAATCCTGGTGATTCAAAGATCACAGCAAAAGGCATAGGTTTTTCAATAGCCATTAAACAGATCAGTTATTTTATTATGAATAATGGTCAGGTGGACATGGTATTGATTACTGAACACAACCGTACTGCAATATTTTTTAACCATAAAACCTCGAAATATATGATATAATATCAATACAAAAAGGAAGGGATCAGCAAAGCTGACCCCCAGTCACATATTTGCGATAGCAACTCTGAATAATGACGCTCAAATCAACATAGAGAGTTGACTATCAATTAGTTAAACAATAAATATTTAACCAAAAACAAAAATATGAAGAGTAAATTTACTCATACCATTGTTATGGTATTTAATATGTTGGGAAAGTTGCTTATTGTGCTCTTTCTAACAACAAATCTGGCTCTGGGTAGTGATGGGATTGCCAAGGGAGATAACCCAGGAGACAAAAATCCCAAAAACAATAACAAATCAGAGACTTTACAACGCAGAATTTCCGGAAATGTTACGGATGAGACTGGCGAATCCCTGCCAGGTGCAACTGTACTGGAAAAAGGCACGTCAAATGGAACTATCACTGATGTGGATGGTAATTTCTCCATCACAGTCCAGGATAACAACGCTGTTCTGCAGATTTCATTTGTGGGTTATGAATCCCAGGAAATAACTGTTGGAAACCAAAGCACCATAAATGTTTCTATGGTGCCTGATTCAGAACAGCTCGATGAAGTTGTGGTTGTGGGATATGGTACCCAGAAAAAGAGAGATCTCACAGGGGCAGTAGGTCAGATTGATGCAACTAAGATCGCCAATCAATCGCCAAACTCTGTAACAGACATCTTGCGGGCCAATGTTCCTGGTCTGAACATAGGCTTCAACAATTCCCCTAAGGGTGTAAGTGAGATTCAGGTTCGTGGAAACAACTCATTGAATGCAGGAACACAGCCTCTTATCGTACTGGATGGTACTATCTATAATGGTGACCTTTCTTCCATCAACCCCAATGATATCGATAAGATTGACGTGATGAAAGATGCCAGCTCTGCGGCAGTTTATGGTGCAAGAGGGGCTAATGGGGTCATTCTCATTACGACCAAAAGAGGTACGACAGAGAAACCGACCATTAATGTGGCAACATCTTATGGCATGGCATCCAAGGCTTTTGATAATCCTCCTTATGGACCGCAGGAATATGCTGCATGGAGAACAGATGTATTCAAAAGCATCAACTACGGAGTGGATGACCAGCCGGGCTATTTTGATAATCCTGACAATCTTCCGGCAGGAGTATCACTTTCAGATTGGCTGGCTTATGATGGAGCGACAGGAGACCCAACAACGGCGTGGTTGAATAGAATTGGTTTTCAGGATGTGGAAATAGGAAACTATCTGGCTGGAAGAAGTGTGAACTGGTATGACATGATCTTTCAGAATGGTACCCGAAGTGACCTAAACTTAAGTTTGTCTGGTCAAAAGTCTGACCTGAAATATTTCTGGTCTATCAACAAAATGAGTAACGAAGGCATCGTCGTTGGCGAAAAATATGAAACCATCAGGACCCGGTTAAACCTGGATGCAAAGGTGGTCGACTGGCTTTCGGTGGGTGTGAATGCGCAATTCTCACAGGGTGATGAAAGTTCGGTACCTGCTGAATGGGAGATGTATTGGAGAGATTCTCCATGGGGATCTGAATTGAATGATGCAGGAACAGGTCTAAGATTTAGTCCGCAGGATGATCCGGGAACAGGAGCAAGACATCCTTTTTTAAGGAGGACTTATACTGATCGTGAAATCAAGGAAAATATCCTGAATGCACGGGTTTATTCTTTGATCACATTACCACTTGGTTTTTCTTATCAGCTGGCTTTTACCAACAGGTTTGAATGGAGTCACAATTTCACACATGAATCCTCTGCAAGTCCGGAATGGGCCACAGGTACGGCTTTTCGTGACAATACAGAGATCCATGAGTGGCAGTTGGAAAATATCTTTAAATGGAATAAGACATTTGGAAATCATTCAATTGATGCGACTTATCTGATCTATGCTGAACAATTTGAAAGTGCAAATGCCAGAACAACCAATACACTATTCAGTCCGAATGACCTGCTTGGATATAATAATCTTAGCTTAGGTACAGCTCCGAGTCTCGGTGGTGAAGATTTAATCAGTACCGGAGATGCCATGATGGGTAGGGTTAATTATAGCTTCAAATCCAAATATCTGTTTTCTGCTTCAGCTCGTAGAGATGGTTATTCGGCCTTTGGTCCGGAAAATAAAAGGGCGACTTTCCCATCATTGAGTGGAGGCTGGGTCATTTCTGATGAATCATTTTTTGACGTAGGACCTATTGACTTTTTGAAGTTGAGAGTTTCATGGGGTATCAATGGAAACAGGAATATTGGTAGATATGCTTACTTATCTCAGTTATCTGATAATAAGGTTTTGATCGTTAATGGAGGATCAGTAACACCGGTTGCCACACTTGATCCTGCCACGATGCAGAATTCAGGGCTTAAATGGGAGAGAACTACTGCGACAAACTTTGGTTTAGACTTTAGTTTATTCTCTGGCATCATAGATGGATCGATGGAAGTTTATCAAATGCTCACAAATGATCTGTTGGTGTCCAGGGCATTACCGGATGTGACTGGCTATACCAATGTTCTCTCGAATCTTGGTGAGGTCCAGAACAATGGTTTCGAACTCTCGCTCAACAGCAGAAACATCAGCAATGCCAATTTCAAATGGTCATCCATGGTCAACTTCTCATTAAACAGAAATAAGATCAACAGTCTGTATGGTGATCTGGATGAAAACGGAGAAGAACTGGATGATCCCACCAACCAGTGGTTCATTGGTCAGGATATTGATGTATTGTGGGGGCAACGGGTGCTTGGAGTCTGGCAATTAGGTCAGGAAGCTGAGGCCGATGTCTATGGTCAGTTTCCTGGGGATTTCCAAGTCCTGGACAAAAACGATGATGGTGTATTCACCATTGAAGACAATGAATTCCTGGGGTATGCTACGCCAAGGTTCAGATGGACACTCGTCAACAGTTTCAATTTTTTCCAGCACTTTGATTTAAGCATTGAGATGTACTCATTGTGGGGTATGAAGAGGGAGTTTAATGAAGCCAAGAACAGAGATAGTTTTGTTGACAGAACGAATTCTATTCAGTACCCTTACTGGACACCAGAAAATCCTCAGACGGAATGGGGAAGACTGTTCTCAAGCGAAGGTGGTGCTAATTTCAATGTTTACAGAAATAACTCCTTTATCAGGCTTCAGAATGTAACGTTATCCTATACTGTGCCACAGCAAATTCTGGATGATATCAAAATACAGAGCCTAAGAGTCTATGGAAACATCAGAAATGCAGCGGTTTGGGCTCCTGACTGGGAAATTTGGGATCCGGAAGCAGCAGATGTGGATGGTGTCTCTGGAAGCGGACCATCTCCACGGTTCTTCACGCTGGGATTAAATCTGACTTTATAAGCTCAAATGAAAAATATCATGAAAAAGAATATAGAAAATTTAATGAAGGCCTTGTTGACGGCAACCCTGGTTATCGTTACCATGACAGGCTGTGATGAAGAATTTCTGGATCCTGATCCCCTTTCATTCTACACACCTGACAATGCACTGGGTGATGCAGATGGCATGTATGCATTACTCATGGGTGCAAGCAGGCGGATGAATGCAGAATGGTATGGGGATGGTGCTCCCATCATTACTGAGAATATTTTTTCTGAAGTAGCTGTTGAAGGTACTACTGATAAGACTGGGCCTGCCCAGGATCTGAATTTGCTGATTCTACCTGATGCTCCCCTAAATAGTGCAGACAGAAACAGGATTGGATGGTACTGGCAGGAATTTTATGAGAATATCAAATTGGCCAATACAGTGGTGAGTAGAATTGATGTACCTACATACCAATCAGAAGAGGAGCGAAACGCAGTTTTAGGTACGGCTTACTTTCACAGGGCTTATGCTTACTATCGATTGACACAGCAATTTGGTGATGTCCCTCTTTTGCTTGAAGAGCTTACCACTCCAAAGCTGGACTTTAGGTCTACTGCCAGGATGACCATCTTACAGAAAATGAAGGATGACCTGGAATTTGCTGCTCAATGGGTTCCGGCTAGTGTAGCTGTTGGAGAAGTAAGTAAAGGTGCAGTTAACCACTTACTGACAAAAGTAAGCCTGGCGCTTGCGGATTTTGATGGAGCCATTGCTGCTGCAACTGCCGTTATTAATGGACCTTATTCCCTACAGACTGCCAGGTATGGTGTAGATGCCAGTGACGCAACAAAAAATGTAATCTGGGACTTACACAGACCTGAAAATAAGGCCTCAAACCCTGGAATGATCCTCTTAAGTGTTTCCAGGTTAGAATTTGCAGGAAATGGAAGCCAGACTTCTACCAGTGCGATGCGACAGGCTGTTCCGCTGTGGTGGAGGTTCATCAATACCCCGGATGGATTCAATGGTATGTCCGATAGTCCTGATGCAGAGATCCCGTATGTACTTCAATTTGGAAGGGGGATTGGAAGGAATAGAGGCGTACCTTACAGTACCCAGTATATCTGGAATGATCCGAATGATCCTGGTGATCTGGATTTAAGGCACGCTCCGGGAAACTGGATGGACATGGAGGATCTTACCTATAATGCCGAATCACTGAAAACCAACGGAAGTACATTCTACGATCAGAATCTTCAGCTTAAAAACAACGCTGGTACAGTATTGTGTTCTGATACCATTCGTAACTGGTATGGTTGGCCTCACTACAAATTGTTTATTCCTGATCCTACGGCATCTCGGCCTTCAGGTGGACATTCAGACTGGTATGTTTTCCGTCTGGCAGAGACGTATCTGCTTCGTGCGGAGGCCTACTTCTGGAACAATCAACTACAACTTGCGGCTGATGATATCAATATGGTCCGCAATAGGGCTGGTGCACCTGATATGCCAGCTGGTGATGTAAATATTGGTACTATTCTGGATGAAAGAGCCAGGGAGCTGTATTATGAAGAGCCCAGAAATACGGAGCTCACCAGGATAGCTTTCATCTTGGCCATGACAGGTAAGACGGCCTATAATGGAAAGACCTATACCATGGGGAATTTTCATACGGATAACTTCTGGTACGACAGGATCATGGAAACTACGGACTTTTACAATAAAGGTGTTATTACCATCCATGGGGATGAGTATACCATGAGTCCGTATCACGTATTGTATCCTGTGCCAGCTTCTTCCATCAATGGGAATACACAAGGGCGAATCAATCAGAACCTGGGTTATCCGGGGGCTGAAAAAAATGTAGAGCCATTGACTACGATTGAAGAATAATTGGTTTACTTCTTTGAATCTAAGGGTACCCTTCTCTGAGGGGTACCTTTTTTTTGTGCTTTTTTTGATTGGAATGCTGCTCAGACACGTTAGTTGGCTTATTTTTAGCCTTCTAAATTTCAAAACCCAAGACCTAAAATGAAACATCTTCAAATTCTGACAGTGGTTGCATTCATAACATTTATGGGTTGCAAGCCCTCTGATAAATCAAAGGAGGAAAACGCAACTATCGAAAAACAGGAAACTGTTGCGGCATCCAATGAAAGCGAATGGATCACATTATTCGATGGGAAATCTTTAGATAACTGGACCGGTTGGGAATCAGCCGAACCACCAAAAGTTTGGTCCGTCACTTCGGATGGCATGTTGTTTTGTCGAGCCCTGGATAAAGATGATGCCAAACCTGGTGATAAAGGAATCATTGTGACAAAAGATCAATATGATAATTTTCACTTGAAACTGGAATGGAAAATCTCCGAAGGTGGGAACTCTGGTATTTTCTATCTGGGGAGCAAAGAATATGAATCCATTGTACCCTCCGCACCTGAGATGCAAGTGCTGGACAATGACAAACATCCAGATGCAAAGAAGGGAAAGGATGGTAACAGGAAAGCAGGCTCACTCTACGACCTGATTCCAGCTACTCCTCAAAATGCAAAACCTGTTGGTGAGTGGAATACCGCTGAAGTAATCGTGAAAGACCGCCATGTCATTCACAAGCAGAACGGTGAGATCGTAGTAGAAGTGGATTTGGATACCGATGCCTGGAAGGAATTAGTGGCAGGTAGCAAATTTCCTAAAATCCGAGAAAACTGGTATCAGGTACCACAAAAGGGATATATCGCTTTACAGGATCATAACAATGATGTGTGGTTCCGAAACATCATGATAAAGGAGTTGTAAATCGTTTTCCCCTTCCCCAGATCTGTCCACCGACAGACCTGACCGCCCGCTGACACTTTCATCATTACTAATTGCTTGAAAGTAGCCTGTTGGGGGGAAGGCTATGGAAAAGGATGTAGACCCAAATTTGTCTATAGTAAGGCATAGATCACTAACCCCAGAATAGCAGCAGTAGCAATGGTTAAATAAACGATTAAAAATGAACCTACCTTTTCGACAACATTTAGCCGTTTTTCAGCTATAGCATTGGCATGTATCAATTCAGCAGTTACTGTTTCAAGGTCTTTCATTCTCTTACTTAAATCCACTTATCAAATATAATAAACGTTGAAGTAAATAAGTAAGTTGATCAATAAGCTTAATGACGGTGTTGTCACCGTCATAAACGTTTTAGAAAGTGCTACGGTAAATTCTGATCGGTGACGATGCTGACACTTCATTGGTCAATCCGTCAAGAAAAGCATTCTCAAGATCAGGCCTTTCGGTTTCCTGTATTGATCGATTCATCTATATTTGAAATTCTGAAACAGGTTGAACCTAAATACTCATGGATAGACGAACCGCATTAAAACAATCAGCCTTGATGGCAGGAGCATTTGCCCTGTTGCCTTCCTGCAATTTCGGCCCGGATCGGGAACTGGTGGCACTGGATAATCTTCAGATCGATCTTGATCATCAGGACCTATTAGCGAAGGTGATCGAAACGATTATCCCTTCTACAGAAGCCGAACCCGGCGCAGAAGCGTTAAACCTTTATCGCTTTGTGCTGGTGATGGTGGATGATTGTGAACAAAAAGAAACACAACAGGTATTTGTAGATGGATTGAAGAAGTTCAAAGCCCTCTTAAAAGATAAGGTGGGACAGTCTTTTCCTCAGAAGGAACAGCAGGCAAATGAAGAGATCTTGACAGCAGCCACATCGCTGGAGGGGCTGTCAGCTGAAGAACAACCGGTCCAGGAATTTCTTGCTATTGCCCGACGATACACCATTCAGGGCTACATGGGTTCAAAACATTATTTGACAGAGAAATTTCCTTATCAGCTGGTGCCTGGGCCTTACCAGGATTGTGTGAATTCAGACGGATTAATTGTGATGTAATGGCCAATTTTAATATAGATAGCGAAAAGAACAGAACCTATGATGCCATCGTGATTGGCTCGGGAATGAGTGGGGGCTGGGCAGCCAAAGAGCTGACAGAAAAGGGATTGAAGACCCTTGTTTTGGAACGGGGTCGCAATGTGGAGCACATCAAAGATTATCCTACCACCACCATGATGCCATGGGAATTTGAGCACAATGGCAAGGTGGAGCAGAAGGTGATCGATGAAAATCCCATTGTGAGCAAATGCTATGCCTTTAGGGAGGATACTCAGCACTTTTTTACACGAGATGATGTTTCTCCGTACGTTCAGGAAAAGCCTTTTGACTGGATCCGTGCTTACCAGGTGGGAGGAAAATCACTTTTATGGGCAAGACAAACCCAGCGATGGAGCGACTTTGACTTTGAAGGTCCTGATCGTGATGGTTTTGCTACCGACTGGCCAATACGATATCAAGACATTGCTCCATGGTACAGCCATGTAGAGAAATTTGTTGGAATTGCAGGGGATAAAGATGGGCTGGACAATTTGCCTGATGGTGAATTTCTTCCTGCCCTGGAGCTCAACTGTGTAGAAAAATATTTTAAGGAAAAGCTGGAAAGTCAGTTCAAAGGTAGAAATGTGATCAGCGGCAGGTGTGCCCACCTGACTCAGCCCCAGGAGATCCATCTTCAGCAAGGCAGAGGCCAGTGTCAGAACAGGGTACTTTGTCAGCGTGGTTGTCCTTTTGGTGGCTACTTCAGTGCTAATTCATCTACCATTCCATGGGCTGCGAAAACGGGTAATCTAAGTCTTCGTCCTGATTCGGTTGTTCACTCAATCATCTATGATGAGGACAAGGGACGGGCGACAGGTGTAAGAGTCATTGATGCCAAAACAAAAGAAACCATTGAGTTTTATGCTCCCGTGATCTTTGTCAATGCAGGTGCATTAAACACCAATCAGTTATTGCTTAATTCGAAGAGCAACCGATTCCCCGAAGGGCTGGGCAATGACAATGGATTGCTTGGTAAATACATAGCGTTCCACATCTATCGTGCAAGGATATCTGCAGAGTATGACGGTTTTCTGGATAAAACTACCGTTGGCAGACGTCCTACCAGTGGATACATCCCCAGGTTCAGGAATGTCTACCGACAGGAAACAGATTTTCTGAGGGGTTATGCAGCGGGCTTTAGTGCATCACGAAGGATTGAAAGATCCTACGATGGAATTGGTGAAGAGCTTAGACAAAACCTGCTGAATCCCGAATGGGGTGTCTGGCGCGTGGGATCTCATATGATGGGTGAGACCATCCCTAAAGAGACCAATTACATAAACCTTACCTCAGACAGTGATGAGTTTGGTATTCCGCTCCTCAATATCAAAGTGGATTACGACGACAATGACGAAAAGATGATCCTGGATTTCCAGGAGCAATTCACTGAAATGTATGAAAAGGCCGGCTTCACCAATATCCGAACCACGGATTCCCATCAGGCACCAGGTCTCGATATTCATGAAATGGGTGGTGTACGTATGGGGAAAGACCCTAAAATATCTTTACTGGATGAGCATCACAGGTTACATGCCTGTAAGAATGTATTCGTCACAGATGGTGCCTGCATGACCTCTACGAGTACCCAGAACCCTTCATTGACCTATATGGCTTTTGCTGCACGTGCGGCGAATTTTGCTGTGGAGGAGGGTAAGAAGGGGAATGTTTAAGAACACTTTGCTGAGACTGTTAACCCATCCATGAATAAAGTCCTGATAACCGTAATATTCCTTCTCCTATTCATCTGTGGGTTTGCCAATCTCACGGATTCCAATGATACTGACTTTCAGGAGAGAGGGGGCCTTAACAATCTTTTCACCAGGTTCAAGACGCAGGATACAGTACGTGTAGCTTACCTCGGGGGTAGCATTACGGCCCAACCCGGTTGGAGGGTGTATTCCCGGGAATGGCTGGATCAGCAGTTTCCCGACACTGAAGTGGTCGAGATTCATGCTGCTATCGGTGGAACAGGCTCACCATTCGGAGCTTTCCGGTTGCAGGACCATGTACTAAGGCACAAACCGGACCTGGTTTTTGTAGAATTTGCGGTGAATGACTCCAATACAGATTCGGAAACCATTACCCAGTCAATGGAAGGTATTGTGCGGCAAATCTGGGAGCAGGATCCGAAAACAGATATTTGTTTTGTCTATACAATAAAATCTGACTTCATTGAAATCTATGAGTCGGGTAACCTTCCAGTTTCTGTCGAAACAATGGAGAAGATCGCTGATCATTACCAAATCCCAACCATAAATTTCGGTCCTGAAGTTTTAAGAAGGGTCAATGCTGGTAAACTGCTTTTTAAAGGAGATGAGGCAGCAAAGGATACGATCGAGGTATTTAGTCCGGACAATGTTCATCCCTATACCGATTCAGGACATAAAGTCTACCATGAAGTGTTTGTAAAGGCGTTCAGCCAATTCAAATCGGGGAAGACCTCAAAGTTGAAAAAGCATAAAATCAAGAAGCCTCTGCATTCAACACCCCTGGTACATGCTAAAATGATTGATTGGGAAGCATTAAACGATCAGGGTAAGCTCGATCCCGTCAGGACAGATGGCCATGCACAGTTTGACAAATTCACCAGGTTTTTTGATTCTGTGGGAGAAGGGCAGCCTGATGATCTCATTAGTTTCAGTTTCAAAGGTCGTGCATTTGGGTTTTATGATGTGATTGGTCCCGGATCAGGTAGTCTGATTGTGAGCGTTGATGGTGAGGAGCAGGTTTATCCGCGATTTGATCCATACTGTACCTACTGGAGGATTAGCTATAAGACCATTAGTGGGTTGTCAGATACTTTACACAAAGTCACCATAAAGGTGTCTGATCAGTTGCTGGACAAAGAAAGTATTCTAGCCAAACGGAACAATCCATTGGAACCTATCGAGAATTACAAAGACCACAATTGGTACCTGGCCAGGTTGCTTCTGGATGGGGAGTTGGTGGATTAAAAGGTGATCTGGTTCATGCCTTTTTAACGTATCCCAACATTATCTTCTATTCAAATAATCGCATTTGAGAAATTAAATTTCAGGTGAAATTATGTAATTTTCAAAATTCATAGCCCTAACCTGATCATTGAAATCCCTAAAGCTAACCGACCAAAGATCGAAATCAGATGCTGAAACAGGTTTGAAGATCCATCCGATCAACCCGTTTCAGTCATTAACGGATGCTGATATCTGGAAGGCCATAAAGTCGGGAGATCAGAAAGCCTTAAGCTATATTTATGAAAGACACCTCAATGATTTATTTCGCTTCGGGTGTCAGTTCACGCAGAACAGGGACCTCATCAAAGATTGCATTCAGGATGTCTTCATAGCTATTGGTTATAAGGATAGCAACTCTTCTGTGAGCTCCATTAAATCGTATCTATTTAAATCACTCTACAGAGAGATCATTAGAAGGCTTAAGAGGGATGGTAGATCCAAAGAGCTACAGGAGGGTAGCTTTGAAGTTGAGTTGGATATTGAATCATCCATGGTACTCAAGGACCACCATCGGGAAAAACTTGCTAAAGTCCAGTCAGGCCTAAAAGCACTTTCTCCTAAGCAAAGACAGGTGATCCTGCATTACTATTATGATGGACTCACCTATGATGAAATTGCCCAGGTGATGGGGATTCAGCACAAAAATACCGTAGCAAAATTGATGTCCAGAGCCATAGAAATGCTCAAACAGATCACTATCAGTGTGATTTTGGTCCTCTTCTCCACTTTCTGATAAGAAATTTTATTTTTTTTTCTTGTATTCATGGGATACTCCTGGTTTTGAGATTACTCATTAGAGTAAAGGACCGAAACCCAATGGTGAAATACGAACATTATGATGTATGGGATTTTGTGAAGGATGAATATTTCCTGAGCTGGGTGAGGTATGGGGATCCCGAGGCAGAAAAGTTCTGGAAGAAGTGGTTGACACATTACCCACACAAAGAAGAAGATATTCTTCTGGCCAGGAGCATTGCATCGGGAATGCAATATGCCTCAGATGATGCACCTTCTGAAAAGGAATCCATCGAGATGTTTGAAACCATCGTGAAGGGTCGCCAAAAAGTACAGACACAAAAGCAGATCACGATCTCTCAATATATCATGAGATATGCTGCGGTATTGATTTTAGGTGTTGGGATGATCGCTTTCTATATGTATTCCTCCCAGGAGTCTACACCCATAGTCGAGGAAGCTCCGGTTAAATGGATTCAAAAGGAAAATCCGCGAGGAATGAAATCAACTATTTGGCTGAGTGACGGTACAAAAGTCAGGTTGAACGCTGAAACGGTCATCAGTTACCCTGAGCAGTTCTCTAATTCTTTGAGAGAAGTGATTGTAGAGGGAGAGGCTTTTTTTGAAGTGAAACGCAATGAAACCAAACCTTTTATAGTAAAATCGAATGGAGTGGAAACGCGTGTGTTGGGAACTAGCTTCAATGTGAAAGCCTATACAGGAGCAGGCCGGGTTGAGGTGGGTGTGACTGAAGGTAAGGTCAGAGTGACCGGTTCTGGACTTGGTGAGCAATCTGCAATGGACCTACTTCCTAATCAAATGTCTGTGATCAACCTTGAAACCCACCGCATGGAAAAAGTCAGTTTTGACCCGGCGGAAACGCTGGCATGGAGGGACTGGACGCTTAGATTCAAGAAAAAGACCCTCAAAGATATTTTTCATGAAATAGAGCGGTGGTATGCGGTGGATATTGAAGTGGGATCAACCATTGATCTCAACCAGTCATATTCCGGAGTTTTCGAGAATGAACCCCTGGATGCTGTGCTTAAAGTGCTTGCCCACAATGCGGAGTTCAGTTTTACCATCAACGATAATAAAGTGAAGATCAAATAATAAACGTTAGCCAAAATGATGCCCCAACAAAATACCCCATTTAACACAAGCTAAATAAGAAATGCTCCGATCGCTCTGGATGAATTGAAGCCTCTCCAGGGAAACCGAAGCATTAAAATCTGCAGCTCTAATTACTAATTACAACAACTAAAAACTTACAGATTATGAATTCAAATCTACGAAGAAAAATTATAATCATGAGTCAGGTAACGCTGGTGATATACCTTCAGTTTTTCCTGTGTTCGTTGCTGTTTGCCAACAGTACTTCGGCACAAAGGATGAAGGATATATACGTTACGGTATCTTTCTCTGAGGCCTCTATAGATGAGGTTTTTAAATCATTGAAAAGAGAGACTGGTTTTAACTTTCTGTATAATGACAGTAAGATCAGACGTATTGAAGGAATCTCATTTCAAGCGAATAATGAATCCCTTGAGGAAGTGCTCAAAAGCCTTTCTATTACGAGTGAGCTCCAATTCAGGCGGGTAAACAATACCATTTCAGTGAAGCGTTATGAAGCACAGGAGTCTGTTCCCCGTATTGAAGAAACGCTGGCTATTGATGTATCAGGTAAAGTAACAGACGAAAATGGAGATGGCTTACCTGGAGCAACTATCCAGGAAAAAGGAACAACAAATGGAACGATCACGGATGTTGACGGGAAATTTTCTTTGAATGTACCTGAGGATGCAGTGATCACGGTATCGTTTGTGGGGTATAAGACATTTGAAGTCTCCCTGAATGGTAGATCTGTTCTGGATGTGAGTTTAGAGGCAGACATTTCTGCGCTTGAAGAAGTTGTGGTAGTTGGATATGGTGAAGTTAAGAAAAGTGATTTGACCGGGTCGGTGAGTACTGTGAAGGGTGATGATATTGCAAACAGGCAAACACCACAAATTTCACAGGCCTTACAGGGCGCGGTTCCTGGGGTTATGGTAACAAGATCAAATAATGCACCAGGATCTGATGCAACCATTAGAATAAGAGGTATCACAACCATCGGGGATAGCAATCCTTTGGTGATCATTGATGGTGTGCCTGGAAATCTTAATGATGTCAATCCGATAGATGTTGAAAGTATCACAGTGCTAAAAGATGGAGCTTCAGCCTCAATTTATGGGTCAAGAGCTGCAGCTGGTGTCATACTTATCACAACAAAAAGAGCAGAGTCCGGACAATTGAATATTGAGTACAATGTTGAATATGGGGTAGAAAAACCGACCACTCTTCCGGAATTTTCTGATGTAATTCGATATATGGAAATAACGAATGAATTGAGATGGAATGATAACGGAAATACTGGAGATGAAAATCCAATCTATTCCAGGGATTTTATTGATGATTATTTATTGATGAATGCAAGTGACCCTGATACTTATCCAAACACTGATTGGGTGGAATTGATTTTAAGAAAGAATGCACCACGGCAGAGTCATGTGATAAGCGTAACTGCTGGCTCTAAAGATATTCGCACAAAAGCCACAATAACTTATGATAAGATAGAGGGGCTGTATGATCGTTCTTATGAGAGGTTAACCGGTAGGATCAACAACGATGTAACAATAAATAAATATCTGTCAGTGACTCTGGATTTATATGCTAAGAGGTCAACAAATAAGTCATTGAATGGTCAGCCAATTAATCACATGTGGTTGATGCCTGGCATCTATCCAGCGACCTGGTCTGATGGTAGAATAGCTGAAGGTAAAATTGGAGTAAACCCATATGCAAGCTATAATTTCGGAGGGTTTAACAATACATTTAACAACCAAATAAGAGGTAAGGCATCAATTGATTTTAAGCCAATTGATGGTCTTAAGTTTTCAGCCATTGTTTCTCCAACAATAAATTTCACTAAATCTAAAGCACTCAGGAAAAAGTTACCTTATTATGATCAGGACGATCCAACTATTTTGGATGGATATATTGAAGGTTTGAGTAGCACGGGATTAACCGAAAGTCGCTCTGAAGGGTATTATATTACCTCTCAGTTGTTGGCTAGCTATAATAAGACAATTGCTGATCATTCTATCAACCTGATGGCGGGATATGAGAATTATTATAATTTTTTCGAGAATGCCAGGACATCCAGCGATCAATTGGAACTATCCAACTACCCATATCTTGACTTGGCTAATCCAAATTTCTTAAGTACTTCAGGAAATGCAATTGAAACTGCATATAGATCTTATTTTGGTCGGCTCATGTATGATTTTAAAGGAAGGTATCTCATTCAGGCAAATGTAAGAATTGATGGTTCTTCAAGATTTAATGAGGAGTATAGATGGGGAACATTTCCTTCAGTATCAGTAGGATGGGTATTATCCGAAGAATCATTTATTGATAATAATATGTTTCTCAAGTTGAGAGCATCTTTCGGCACCCTGGGTAATGAGAGGATTGGGAATTATCCATATCAATCAAGTATAGGATTTGGAAATGCTCTGTTCTTCAGAGGAAGTAATGTGATATCTTCTCAGACAGCTGCACAGAGTAGATATGCAATCCAGGATATTTCCTGGGAGACTACTCAAACATTAAATCTGGGGGTAGAAGCTGGCTTTTTTGATGATCGATTGACTTTTACCGGTGAGTTGTACAAAAAGGAAACACTCGATATGTTATTGGAATTAGAAATCCCTGATTATATAGGATTTGATAATCCGGATCAAAATACTGGTAAGATGACAACAAAAGGTTGGGAGATCGAATTAGGATGGAGAGATGATTTTGGAGATTTTGAGTACGCTGTATCTACCAATGTTTCCGATTTCGTTTCTAAGATGGGAGATCTTGGTGGTAAGGAATTTTTGGGAAACCAAGTTAAGTTTCAAGGGAGTGAATTCGATGAGTGGTATGGATATCGTTCCATGGGCATCTATCAAAGTCAGGAAGAGATTGATAACTCTGCAACACTTAACTCAAATGTCAAACCTGGTGATGTTAGATATGCTGATATTAGTGGGCCTGAAGGAGTTCCCGATGGCACTATTTCATCGGAGTATGACCAGGTACTGCTAGGAGGATCCTTGCCAAGATACCTCTATGGAGGAAATATCCAGCTTGGATATAAAAGAGTTAACCTTTCTTTGGCTTTCCAGGGGGTAGGATTTCAAAATTCCAGGTTGTCAGGAATTATGGTTACACCATTAATATCTGGATATGCAAATATTCCCGCCAACATTGATGGTAGTTATTGGAGCGTCAATAATTCTGCTGAGCAAAATCAATCTGCCACGTATCCAAGGTTGACTGCTAATGGAGCTTCAAACAATTACGCCATGTCTGATTTTTGGCTTACAAATGGGGCATATTTCAGGTTAAAGAATTTAACAGTGGGATATGACATTCCCGAACAAATAACGGATAGGATTAATATTAAAAACTTTAGACTTTATGCGAGCCTATCTGATTTCCTTACTGTCACCAACTATTTAAAAGGTTGGGATCCTGAAGTATCCAATAATGGTTACCCAATAACTGCTTCATTTTTATTAGGCGCTTCTGTCAAGTTTTAAATTTTGGGATGATGAAATTAAGAAATATAACATATACAATAGCTGCTATGATTCTAGTGGCATGCTCAGACTTGAATTTGAATCCATTGTCTGAGGCATCAAGTGGAAACTGGTATTCTGATGAAACTGAGGTACAGATGAGTGTCAATGACCTCTTTTCAATGGAATTTTGGGATCGAGATCCCGATAGTTGGACAGATGATTGGATGTACAGGCAGGCCACAAATTCAATTACGAATGGGACAATTGATGGTCAATTTTCAGCTGGGTTAAATCATTGGAATAACGCATACACCTGTATAGCAAGGGCAAATACTATTCTCGAAAGCCTTGAGAAAGTACAAGCTCAATTTCCTCAAGAACTGGTACAGCTTTACGAAGGAAATGTTCGGTTTGTAAGAGCATCTAAATATGCCCATTTAATCTCACATTGGGGAGATGTGGTTTTCTATACACAAGCACTTGATATTGATGAATCTTTTAACCTTAGCAGGACTGATAAGGAAGTGATTCTTGAATCTATTTATGAGGATTTTGATATTGCATCGGACTATCTACCAGTTAGTTATGAAGCTTCAGAAAATCAATGGGCAACAAAAGGAGCTGCATTGGGAATGAAAGCAAGGATAGCACTATACATGGGTGACTTTGATATTGCAAGAGATGCAGCGAAAGCATGCATTGATTTGGCTCATTATACGCTTTATCCTGATTTTGGAGATTTGTTTATTCCGTCCAATAAGAATTCTGATGAAATAATTTTTGCGATACCAAGATCAGTAGAGCTGGGAGAATTCATTCGGGATTTTGGTGCTACTCATAACGATGACTCCGGTCTGGGTACAAAGTTTTATATCACTAGGAATGCTGGGGGTTCTACTTCTAAAAATCCTACATGGGACTTGTTTTGTTCTTACTTGTGCTCTGATGGATTACCTATTGATGAATCTCCTTTATATGATCCTCAGAATCCATTTGAAAATAGAGATCCGAGGTGTACGGAGACCATTGTAGAGTTTCAAACTGAGCACCTGGGTTTCATGTTCCAACCACATCCTGACTCATTAACTGTTTACAGCTTCAAATCTGGAAACTATGTACAAAATAATGACACAAGAAGTGTTGCTCAATTCACTTCGTATAATGGTTTGGTTTGGAAGAAGGGTATTACCGAAGATTGGTCCGATGACTATTTTACTGATCCTGATTTGGTTTTTCTAAGATATGCCGATGTGTTGTTGATGTATGCTGAAGCCAAAATAGAATTAAATGAAATAGATAATTCTGTACTCAGTGCGATGAATCAGGTAAGAGCCAGAGCCTACGGTGTAAGTGAAAGTGATATTACACTCTATCCATCAGTCGCTACTACCGATCAAACAGAACTAAGGAATATTCTGAGAATTGAGAGAAGGATGGAGTTTGCTTTGGAGGGGCTTAGATATATGGATATTATTCGATGGGAGCTTGCTGAAAAGGTATTGAACCTCCCTAATTATGGAATGCTTGATGTTGAAGCACTTCGAACCCAGGTAGTTGATCAGGGCCTATGGTTTTTCCCCTCTACACCAGAGATTGATGAGGATGGTGTTGCAGATTTTTCAGATATGTATGATGCTGGATTGATCCGTCAACTTAATCAAAGGACATTTGATGCAGATCGTCAATATTTATGGCCAATTCCTTCCAAGGAAATTCTGATTAATGATAATCTAACTCAGAATCCTAATTACTAATCTATGGGGACTAACAGTCCCCATAATTTTAAGTTTATATTAATTCTAATCCAGTTAATTATGTTTTTCGCATATCATAAAAATCTATATATAATAATATTAATCTCTCTTTTTATACAGCATTCTTCTTGTTCTCAAGAGAAGCAATTTCATCCGACTGATATTCCTAATCTTCTTTGTTTTTGGGATTTCCAGGAGGATTCTAAACTCACCAGTAAGGGAGAGTTTTCCTATGTGCTCAAAGAAATGAATGGAGATATTGAAAGCGTAGATGATGGAATTTTCGGAAAGAATGCCTTAAACATTAAAAAGGGTCAGTGGCTGATGATTGATAGAAAAGACAGCCCGGGATTGGATATTAATGGAAAACGTGAGGTGAGCATGGTTGCCTGGGTTAAAAGGGGTCAGGATGGAATTTGGCAGTACATCGCTGGAGTCTGGAATGAAAGGGATAAACAGAGACAATATGCACTGTTTACTTGTGGTCATAAACAATCTGACTATACAACACTAAACAGGACAGATGCAAGGAATCGTGCTCATGGATATGTATCAGATTTGGGAGGGGCTACAAAAGACCGACCGTACTGTTTCTCTTACGCGACAGGTAAAAAACAACTAGAAATTGGAGAATGGAACATGATTGCTTTTACCTATGACCACGAGTCTATAAAAGTGTATTTTAATGGAGAGCTGGATGAAAATGGAAATTATAATCCTTTCTACTGGGATAAACCCATTTTTGATGGAGGAGAAAACGGAGCTGATTTTACAGTAGCTCAGAGAGCATTACCTGCATGGCCAGGTTATCCTGAAGTAGAAAAGCCTACACACGGGGAAGGCTTTGCTGGATTATTGGGAGGATTAGCAGTCTATGATCGTGCACTAAAAGCCAATGAAATAGAAAATCTCTATAAATCTAGTATGGTTCAAAATTCATTTAGAAAGTAAACCTGATTTAGTAGATTTAATAAGGCATGTATCTAATCAGCCAGTAAAATACATTAAGAGGTACCTTTTTAGGCCCAGAGATCAAATCTCTGGACCTAAAATCTGGTCTTTTCCATTTAAGGTTTCCAACAGGAATTTGACCCGTATCAATTTGAGTCTTCAATTTTAAAGCATGAGTTTACCAGTTCTAGTGTCTATGGGGACTTCTATTCAGTTCTCACATTAACCCATCAATACAAGTGGAGGTTACGGACTGGAGTTTAAAGATGAGGTACTCGAAGTCAATCAGACGACTAATCCAAATGCTGTACGAACAATAAAGCGTGGAATTTTTCACATCGATCATTCACAACACATCACAGCAGAAATGGAAGCACATATACGCTTCAAGGTAAAGATCCGCAGAATGCCAGGAAATGCACTGGGAACCATTGAGCTAAAAATGGTAGGCGTGGAGTAGGTATTTTTTTATTAAGTCCTCTTTCTATATTATTGTAATATTACACCACACTACACCACAGATTAATAACTAACAACATGAAATACCCCTTTTTCGCCTTGCTAATGATGACCCTCTCAGTAGGGTTTGCCCAAAAAATATCTACCATAGCCAATAGTGATCTTCCTCCTGGTAAATCCTGGAAACTTGTCTGGAGTGATGAGTTTAATGGAACCCAACTGGATACCACCAAGTGGGGGTTCAGGTTGCATATCATGCAAACAAGACATAAGACCTGGACCGATGATGCGTATGAATTTGATGGGAAGGGCAATCTCCTTATGAAGGTATACGAAAAGGATGGAGATTATTTCACCTCACAGCTACAGACGGGGAGCAATTTCATGGATCGTCCGGGAAATCAATATGGGAGTTCAAAACTAACATGGCCCATTGCGAAACTGGAAACCCCAAAATTCCTGCATAAATATGGATACTATGAGATCAGGTGCAAACTCCCCACCGAAGAAGGTTGGTGGGCCGCCTTTTGGTTGCAATCACCCACCATTGGTGCCACACTGGATCCATTGGAGTCCGGAGTAGAAGTGGATATCATGGAGAATTTTAAAAGAAACGGAACGATTAGCCAGAATATCCACTGGAATGGATACGGTAAAGATCATCAGCACGAAGGATCCGGATCAATGGATCTTGGGGTCAGTGACGGACAGTTTCATACTTATGGTGTTGACTGGAGCCCAACAGGTTATGTATTCTATGTGGATGGAAAGGAAACCTGGAGGGTGTCCGGACCGGTTTCTCATCGTGAACAATTCATCCTGGTTTCGGCTGAATGCAATGGCTACCGAAATGGTGCCCCTTCACCAATCCTGAAAAAAGCTAAACTGCCTGACTACTTCGTCGTTGATTATGTGCGGGTATTTGATGCTGTCGAGTAATTAATTGGTGATGTTAATGTCATTGAAGATCAGGCTTGGTATTTTAGCCCTGTTTTTCACCAGCCTGGCGTACACTCAAAACCTGGTTGATTTTGTCAACCCCTTTATTGGAACAGCCAACAATGCAAACACGAACCCCGGGGCAGTTCTGCCATGGGGTATGATGTCAATCTCCCCATCGAATACCTATGACCCGGTCAGTGGAAAAGGATCTTCTTCTCCCTATTGTGTATGTCTCTCAGTAATTACATTGTAGACAATCGTTTATCAATTTTACTAAAAAACCAGTAGGTGTGTATTAATTAATCTTTAATATTTTCACTTAGAAAATAGCATCTTTTATGTGATTATCATAAATTACACCACACTACACCACAGATGATTAACTTTTTGGTAATTGAATCTGTGAAATAGCGTAGTTCCTGGTTTTTCACATAATTGATATGTCACACCCCAAAAATGAATATGATTTGTTGCTTTGTTCACTGAAGCGTGGTGACAATGAAGCCTTTAAGCGTATTTACGAATTGTTTTGGGAATCTCTCTATGCGATTGGTTATAATCGATTACAGTCAGCTAAAGATGTAGAAGATATTATTCAGGAGCTTTTTGTGGACCTATGGAATAAAAGGGACACCATTCAGATAAAGGAGTCTCTACGCACTTACCTTTTTACTGCAATGAAATATAAGGTGATTGATCATCTCCGGAGAAATAAATCAAGGAATGTGCGCATGGAAGATGTGACCCTTGAAACCGAGTTGTCTACAGATACCACAGATCATATGCTGTCATTTAATGAGCTTTATGATGAGCTTCGTAAAGGTATCGATCAACTTCCCGAACGCTGTAAGCTGGTATTTAAGATGAGCAGAGACCGTGAGATGTCTGCCGCGGAAATTGCCACTGCTTTAAATATTTCCAAAAGGACAGTAGAGACGCAGATATATAAGTCTTTGAAGCATTTGAAAAAATCTTTGAGCGACTATGCATACCTGTGGTTGCCATTGATTTTCCATTATTTGGGGAGTTAGAATAAAAATATTTCAAAGCCCGATACGTAGGCTGCCTTTGTATTGCGACTTTATAAACAATGAGTCGTAATCTCTCGAAATCTGAATTATCAGCACTGGCTGAAAAAGTCCTTACTGGAAAAGCATCTCCCGCAGAAAAGGAGACTTTAAACGAGTGGTATAAGGATTTTAATGATCATGAAGTGTTGATTGCTTCGGAAGATGATAAAGAGCAGATCAGGAAACGCCTTCTCTCAAATATTGGTAAGGAGTTGAATGCTGATAATTTAAAGCGTTCCGGAGTCTGGAAAATTGCCGTAACCATCACATTGATTCTGACATCTGCACTTACTATTTTTCTTTTTTACTACAATCAAAGTGCTGATGTCGCTGTGGTTGAAAACCATTTGAGCACCCCAGTAACAAAACATACTGGCTTCGGGCAAAAAAGATCGGTCAGACTTCCGGATGGTTCCCTGGTTAAACTCAATGCCGGAAGTTCAATCCAGTATGACTCCCTTTTTAAAGATGATATTCGTAAGGTGACATTGGTTGGCGAAGCTTTTTTTGATGTAAAAAGAGACGAGTCAAGGTCCTTTGTTATTCACACCAGTGGGCTTCGGGTTGAGGTGCTTGGGACTTCTTTCAATATTAGATCCTATCAGGAGGAGCAGCATATTGATGTGGCTGTAAAGACGGGTCGTGTAATGGTTAGCAAATTAGCTTCGTCAGATGTGCTTGATTTAAGGCCAAATGAGATGGCAGTTTTTGATAACCTTTCGGCTGATCTCATGAAACATGGTATTGAAACCCCTGAAACCGTTTTTGGCTGGGTAGCAGGCAAGCTGGTATTGCAGGACGAGTCTTTAGATGCCGTGATTGCTAAAATTTCCAGGTGGTATGATGTAAGCGTGCAAATTGGAAATCCTCGAATAAAGGACAAGAAGATTACGGCAAACATGACGGATCCCACACTGAAAGAAGTGATGGAGAGCCTGTCACATACTTATAAGTTTGAATATGAAATAAATGGAGATGTTGTCACCATAGAATAATAAACAATAAAAAAGCTGAGCATGCTTTTGGGAAACGGCTCAGCTTTTTAACACTAAAGTTTCGGAATAAACCAAAACCTCAATTTTATGTATGTAAAACTACGAAAATTAATTCTTCGCATGTCCAAGTCGGCGATTTATGCGATTATTTTCTGCTATTCGCTCACCATGGCGTTTGGTACGGAATCAGCAGCTCAGCGAAAGCTGTTGAGTGAGATTAGTATTGACCTGCATGAGGGTCACTCAAGTTTGATCAACCTGATAAAGGAGATCGAAAGCGTGAGTGATTTCACGTTCATGTATGCTAAAAAAGAGCTGGCCAAACGACCAGTTTATATATCAGACGGTCAATGGAACATGAGTGATTTACTGTCGCAAATATCAGGACAGGCCAAAGTATCTATCAAACGGGTCAATGAAACCATTGCCATTACCATAGATGAAGGTCAGTCACCTCAACTTACAGAAGAGCTTATTGCAGATATCAGTATTTCTGGTAAGATCACCGATGAAAATGGTGAGGGGCTCCCAGGAGCTACTATCTTGGAAAAAGGCACAACCAATGGGACGACTACCAGCATTGACGGCAGCTACCAGCTTACTTGTGCTGAAAATGCAGTCCTGATCATCTCTTTTGTGGGTTATCAAACTCAGGAAGTTACGGTAAGTAACCGATCTGTCATCGACGTCCAGCTTTCAGAAGATGCTGAGCAGTTGGAAGAGGTAGTGGTGATTGGATATGGGGAAGTAAAGAAGAGTGATTTGACTGGGTCTGTAGCAGCTATTGATGGTAAAGAGCTAGCAGAAAGGCAAACGGTCAGATTATCACAAGCACTTCAAGGCTCTGTACCTGGATTGATGGTAACCAGGTCGGGTAGTGCAGCTAATAATTCGGCAACAATTAGAATTAGAGGAATTACTACAATTAGTGATAGTAGTCCCCTCATTATTGTAGATGGAATACCAACCGCATCTATTGATTGGATCAACCCTGACGATGTAGAGAATATCTCTGTTTTGAAGGATGCTGCTTCAGCGTCTATATATGGGTCCAGGGCTGCATCTGGGGTGATTCTCATTACAACCAAACGTGCAAAAAATGGTCAGCTTAATTTAGATTATAACGTTGAGTATGGAATAGAGACTCCAACGCGGTTGGCTCAGTATGCAGATGCTGTTACGTATATGAAAGTTTTGAATGAACGGAACTGGAATGATACCGGTAATCTTCCTGGAAATGAGTTTCCAGTTTATTCAGAGAATATTATTAATAACTACCAAACTCTTCATGCTCAGGAGCCTGACAGGTATCCAAATGAGAATTGGCAGGATTTAATTCTTAATGATCATTCTACAAGGCAAAACCACAGGATAGGGTTAACAGCTGGGAATCAAAACCTGAAAACGAATATTTCCCTGGATTATAGTCTAAACAATGCGCTATACGATGGGAGAAAGTATAATCGACTTACGCTACGAGCAAATAATGATTTAACTATAAATGAGGCGATTTCAGTTTCATTAGATTTAAATGGGATCAGTTCATTAACATCTAGTCCTGGAAGGAATTTTTCTCCCGAAGGATTTGGAGTAGGTCCTGTTTATGCTGCTATGTGGTCCGATGGAAGGGTAGGAGAAGGTAAGTCAGGTGAAAATACCTATGCCCTGGCTAAGTTTGGAGGTTTTACGGATACGAAGGCAAACACTTTTGGAGGAAGACTTGCTATAAATGTGAAACCTGTTGAGGGACTTAAACTGACGGGAGTTGTATCACCACAGCTTTACGGTGATCAGACAAAGAGCTTTAGAAAGCAGATTCCTTATACCAGTTATAATGATCCTAATTTCGTAGCAGGTTATATTACCGGAGCTACCCAAACGAATCTATCTGAATATAGAGGTGGTTTTAATAATCTCACCATTCAGGGATTAATAAATTATACGAAAGACTTTGGTAGACATAATATCAATTTGTTGGGAGGGTTTGAGAACTATACGTATTCCAACGAATCTTTAAGTGCTTCTCGGCAAAATTTCAATTTAACTTCTTTTCCCTACCTGGATTTAGGAAATGAAAACTATCAATACAATAGCGGTAGCGCTTATGAGTATGCATACCGGTCTTTCTTTGGTCGAGTAATGTATGATTATGATGGCAGGTATCTGTTGCAGGCTAATCTTCGATATGATGCATCTTCAAGGTTCGCTGATGATTATAGATGGGGGTCTTTCCCTTCATTTTCAGCCGGATGGGTGATCTCGGAAGAATCATTTATGAAGGGGGTCTCACCAATTTCATTTTTAAAGCTTAGAGCTTCATGGGGCAGGCTGGGGAATGAACGAATTGGTAGCTATTACCCTTATCAGTCCTCTATTGGGTTCGACAATACTATAATTTATCAGGGAGGACAGGTTGTCTCAGCTCAATCAGCTGCTGTCTTGCAATATGCAATACGAGATATTTCATGGGAGACTACCGAATCCTTCGATATAGGTTTAGATGCTAGTTTTTTCGAAGGCCGCCTCAAGCTAACTGGTGATTATTATAAGAAGACCACCAAAGACATGCTTCTGAATCTTGAAGTTCCAAATTTTATAGGTCTGGAGAACCCTAGCCAAAACACAGGTGAGATGTATACCACTGGTTGGGACTTGCAATTGGGATGGACTGATGATGTTGGCGAATTGAGTTATTCTGTCTCATTTAATATTTCCGATTACAAGTCAATAATGGGCGATTTGGGTGGAACAGAGTTCTTGGGTGACAAGGTCAAATACCAGGGCAGTGAGTTTGATGAATGGTATGGATATGTATCCGAAGGAATTTTCCAAACCCAGGATGATGTGGATAATTCTGCGAAATTGATATCAAATACCAAACCCGGTGATATTAAGTACAAAGATATCAGTGGGCCTGATGGAGAACCAGATGGAGTAATATCTTCAGAATATGATAGAGTTCTGTTAGGTGGATCATTGCCGAGGTATCTGTATGGAGGAAATATCAATCTGAAATACAAGAATTTTGATTTTACAATTATTGTTCAAGGAGTTGGAAAACAAACTTCCAAAATGACCAACTCAATGGTCTTGCCATTTATTAATCAATATATAGAGGTTCCTCAGAATATCGTAGGGAAATACTGGAGCCATTACAATACAGAAGCTCAAAATCTGGAAGCTCAATACCCAAGAGTTGCAACAACTACCAGTAATTATTCAGCTTCAGATTTTTGGTTATTTGATGGCTCTTATTTTAGGATGAAAAATATCACGTTAGGGTATGCTATTCCCAAAAATATTTCAGAGTTAGTGGGGATTAAAAGTCTGCGAGTATATGGAAGTGTCTCCGATTTATTTTCAATTGATCAATACCCCGAAGGATGGGATCCGGAAGCGAGTTCTTACTGGATTACTACTTCATACATTCTTGGGGCAAAAATCACTTTCTAATTTATCAATCATGAGAAATTCATTTATATACCTAATAATATTTTTTACCATTTCATGCAATACCCTGGATCTTAATCCTTTATCGGAAGGATCCAGCGAAAATTGGTATTCGAATGATGCTGAAATTGAAATGGCAGTTAATTACCTGTTTGATATTGACTTCTGGGATCTGGAGTTGTTGAGGACTTCTACGGGTAATCATGGATACTCCATGCAATGGGCGGATAAGTATTCTGACAACTGGACCGCAAGAAACGGATTAAGTGAAGTAGATGGTGGTTCGATTAATAGTCAGACTTCATTTGTGAACTTTATGTGGAACAATACCTATAAGTGTATTGCAGCAGCGAACAGGTTATTGATAAGCCTGGAAGGCACAACAGCACCTGTAACGGAAGAAAAATTATTGATCTATGAGGCAAATGCACGATTTGTGAGGGCTTCTCAGTATTCAAAGTTGATCTTTCATTTTGGAGATGTACCATACTATGAGAATATTCTTGAAATTGAAGAAGCATTTAGTCTGTCCAGATCATCAAAAGAAGAAATATTAGCAAAAATTTATGATGACTATGATTTTGCAATAGCCAATCTGCCAGAGGTTTATGGGGGTAGTGATGTGGCTTATGCTACGAAAGGTGCTGCATTGGCGATGAAAGCTCGGATTGCATTGTATATGGGAGATTTCGAGGTAGCAAATGAAGCTGCCAAGGCATGTATTGACCTGGGAAATTATTCTTTATATCCTGATTATGAAGAGCTGTTTCTTTCATCAACAAAAAATTCACAAGAAACCATTTTTTCAACACCAAGATCAACAGCATTGGGATTGATTATTCCTGATGTTGGTAGAGCTAAAGAACCTTTGCCAAGAATAGTTGGAGGTTTTGCAAATGGTGGCCCTTCCTGGTCTCTATTGGCTTCCTATTTGTGTACAGACGGACTACCAATTGATGAATCTCCATTATTTGATCCCCAGAATCCTTTTAGTAACAGGGATCCAAGATGTACTGCAACAATTGTGGAGTTTGGAACAAAATGGTTAGGGTTTGATTATCAACCGCATCCGGATTCCTTAACAACTATGAATTATGCAACAGGTACACATGTTTCTAATACAGATAACAGGGCTGTGCTACAGTATGCTTCCTACAATGCATTGGTCTGGAAGAAGAAGGTTAATGAGGATTGGCTCGATTTACGAACTGATAACGATAATATCATTATACGATTTGCTGATGTGTTGCATATTTATGCTGAAGCAAAGATCGAATTGGATGAGATAGATCAATCTGTATTGGATGCACTAAATAAGGTGAGATCAAGGGCATATGGTGTAGAATATACGGATGTCGGGTCCTATCCTGAGATAACAACGATGGATCAAACTGAATTGCGAAAGGTTCTTAGAATTGAGAGGAGAATGGAATTTGCATTCGAGGGGACCAGATGGCATGATATTTTTCGCTGGAAGCTAGCAGAAAAGGTTCTTAATCAACCTATTTATGGGATTCTTGATCCGGATGAGCTAAGAACCAATGTGGTTGATCAAGGACTATGGTTTTGGTCTTCAATTCCGGCGATTGATGAGGATGGAATACCAGATTTTTCTACCATGTTTAACGCTGGCCATTGCAAATTGCTGGCATTAAGAGTTTTTGATCCCAATAAACAATATCTATTGCCAATCCCTTCCACGGAGATTGAAATTAATCCTAACATTAGCCAAAATCCCAACTATTGATATAATCAAACCCATAAAAAGTCCCATAATTAATTATGGGACTTTTATCTAAAGTCAACGATATAATTACGATGAGTAAAAGAAGTCTATTTCAACCATATTATATATTTCAATGCCTGCTGATGGTTTTCGTTGGGGCAGTTCTCTCTTGTAAAAGCCCACAGAAGGAAAATTCAGGAATCTTTGGCAGTGATTCAATTTCATTTAGCAGAATCATCGATATATCCAAATTGGGTCGCCCTTTTCCAAACCTTACAGGATACAGGAATACCTCCCTCCAAAAAGCTTCAGCTCCTGTTCTGGGTGAATTCAGTTCTGGAATATTAGGAAAAGCATCAATCACCAGGTTTTGGCTGAACCTTGATGAAATGTGGGATTATCGAACTGAAGAGTATGTTTTTGATTTCAGAATTGGCAATGATAAATACAAGGATGTAAAAGAGAAATGGAGAGAGACCTGGGATTCAGAAGAAGCAACTAATGTAACATACTATCAATACTTAAATGGGTATAGTAGTTACAGTGATGAAATAATGCTTACCATTAGACGATATGAGCGTGACGTCCTTGATGGTAAGCTTCCGATATCAAAAAAGAAGTGGAAAGATGTATTTAAAACAGGACTTAAACATTATAAGCAAAAATTCCCTAATATCAGGTATGTCGAAGTTGGCAACGAGTATGCGTTAAAGGGTTTTATGAATGGTACACCAGAGGAATATTATACATTTTACCAGTTGGGCTACCAGGCCGTTAATGAAATAAATGATGAGTTGAATCTTTCCGATGATGAAAAAATCTTGGTTGGAGGTCCTGTGGTCACAGGTGATATACTAAAGAAAATTGATCTATTTCTTAATCTGTATAAAAATGACCCTTCCAGCAATAAAAGAGTTGATTTTTTATCGTGGCATGAATATGATAAAAAAAATCATCAAACAGCAAACCGGCAAAACGAAATAATTGATCTAATGGTCAAATATGGTCTATCAACTGAATTGCCTCTTTTTATAACAGAACACAATCCATTTCACCTTAAAGAAGATAAGTATGAATACCACATGATGAATGCTGCACACCTTCCCAGGAGTTTGTATTATACGGATTTGAATAGCCCAAATATTAAGATTTTCCCCTGGGTGCAATACCATAATGAGAAAATACAGACAAAATTCATGTGGTTTCGAGGCCCAAATGAACCAACAACAAAGGCTGAAGAAATACAAATATTACCATTAGGTAGGTCTATGCAGTTTTTAAGTATGCACGAAGAAAAAGAGGTGGAAGTTAAGAATGATATTGAGGGTGATGACCTGGTATTAGCTTCAGTGCATAAGAATAGTGTGGTTGTTGAAGCGATTAATTATGAGGGAGTAAGAAAGGGAGAAATTAGGCTTGTAGGGATAGATAAGGAGTATAAGAAGGCCAATGTTAAATCATACCTTATCGATAATGAAAATAACAACTGTCTTACTAATCCTGAATGTTCAAACAGTCTTCAATTACATGCCAACGAAACATATGAGTTAATTGACTCACGAATTCATCTAGAGATTGATGAGTTATCTCAAAATGGGATTGTTCTGTGGCAAATCGAATTATTGAAATAAGATATACCTAAAAACTCTCTCTCCCCACAAACCCAAAATCACACTTCTCCTTAGTGAATGACTTTTGGGTGATCATCGCGGCTGCCAGCTGGCCCATTTGTTTGAAATCGGTGGAGAGGACTGAAAGCCCGTCCAGGATAATCTCATTGATGGGGGATTCATTGTAGGAAAGGATACCAATGTCCTTGCCTATTTTGAATCCCTTTTCTTTTGTGAGTTTTACCAGCTCGATCAGTTCAGTATCGAGCTGACTGTTGAGGATCAGGAAAGCTTGCCCTTTTTTCACCATTTTTTTCTCAATGTGGTCGTAGATCTTAAAATCTACCTTATGATCCTTACAATACTTTTTAACCCCTTTTCTGATCAATGGAGCATATAAACTACCCTTCATAGAAAGCACATTCAGCTTTTTGAATTGCTTCAATTTATCCGTTACAATACAAAGTCCATCATAACAATCATTCTCAAAATCCTGGAAGACAACACCATATTGCCCTTTGAGATCCTCCATATTTCGGTCCAGCAGGATCAGTTTTCTAAAAGGGATCCTTTGTATGGCTTTTTTAGCGGTTTTTTGGATCTCCTTGTCCAGAGGAAAATGGGCCGTCACAATATAGTAGTCATACACATCCAGGTTTTCATCCAGAAACTGTTCGAAGAGGTTGATGTCCTGGTTGTGTAATCGAATGGTAATCTCAGCATTAGGAAGATGGTCGACAAAGGATTGGAAGAGCACCTGCTTGTATGGGCTCAGTTTATCAAATAGGACAAGTACCCGAATCGGACCCCTGGTTGATTTGGTCACATAAAAGCCTTTGCCATGCGAGGAATCAATGATTCCCTGACTTCTCAGGATATTGTAGGCCTTTTTGACGGTTTCCTTCGAAATCCTGAGATCCGCTGACAACTCGTTCATCGAAGGGAGGAAGTCGTTTTCCTGCAAGGTGCCGGACTGTATCAGCTGTGTGACCGAAGTCATCAATTGTTTGTATAAGGGGATCTCAGAAGTAAGATCGACTTTTATTTTTGTCATTCGGATAGGAGCATTAACCAAGGGCCAATTTAGTGAACCCGCTATATTAAAGTCAATTTTTGTTGGAGACAATGTGTTAAAATAGTAATATTACACCACACTACACCTAAGTTGAATAAGTGATTACCCTCAAATGAACTTAAACACCTTTAAAAAATATAAATGGGAAGTCCTGATGCTTCTCTGGATTGCATTCTTCCTCAATCAGGCCGACCGACAGGTATTTAATGTAGTCCTTCCTCTGATAAAGGCTGATCTCCAATTGACGGATGTGCAAATTGGGTGGATCGCCACGATCTTCAACCTGTTTTATGCTTTGCTGGTTCCAATAGCAGGGTATGCGGCAGACGTATTTAGCAAAAAGTGGATTGTGGTGATCAGTATCCTGTTTTGGAGCGTCGCCACCATGTTCACAGGACTCAGCAGCGGCATGATCATGCTGATCATGATGCGGAGTATTGCCACAGGTGGGGGTGAAGCCTTTTTTGGTCCGGCTAACTATACACTGCTGGCGGGCTATCATAAGGAGACCCGTTCGCTGGCCATGTCTATTCACCAGACCTCCTATTACATTGGAATCATCCTCAGTGGTTACGTGGCAGGGTATATTGGGGAAATGTGGGGCTGGCGCAGTGCCTTTTATGTCTTTGGGGCAGTGGGTGTGATTCATGGTATCGTAATGATTTTCAGGCTGAAGGATGTTCCTAAGTCCAATGAAGAGTCAGCAGAAAAGGTCAGGTTTCTGGATGCAGTCAAAGTATTATTTCAAACCCCGACCGCTATCATTCTTACCATTGGTTTTAGTGGGTTAATCTTTGTTTTGGTAGGGTATCTGACCTGGACACCCACTTATTTGTATGAAGAATTTGGTTTGAGCCTGAGCTCTGCTGGGTTTCACTCCATGTTTTATACGCACCTGTTTGCTTTTGTGGGTATCCTGGTAGCTGGTAGTTTATCAGATAAATTAGCTAAGAAGAACCCCGGCAACCGCCTGGTCATGCAGGCCATTGGGTTATTGGTAGCAGCACCGTTTATTATATTGATGGGAAATTCAGGAGTGTTGTGGGTAGCTTATATCGGGTTTGCCGGTTTTGGATTTGGCAGGGCATTTTTTGATGCCAATACCTACGCGGTGCTCTATGACGTGATACCGGAAAAATATCAATCATCAGCCTCCGGGATCATGTTGATGATTGGCTTTTCAGTTGGCTCATTGTCACCCATAGTGTTAGGCTATCTGAAAACCATCGTTGGCTTATCAGCCGGTATTTCAATGCTAAGTGTTGTTTGGCTCTTATGCGGGGTGCTATTACTCGTGGGTAATAAGATTTTTTTCAAAAAGGATTATGAAAGGATCCATTCCAAAGGTTAATCAAAATGAGATTTAAAAATAAAGTGGTACTTGTGACCGGTGCTACTCAAAATACAGGTCTGGAGATAGCTGCCCTTTTTATTCAGGAGGGAGCGAAAGTTATTGTCAACGGACACAATGATGCTGCGTTGAAGTCCGGAGAAAAACGGTTGAAGGAAAAACAACTTACCGGGTTTTCTCTGATAGCTGCAGACATTTCAAATGAACGAGAAGTAGTTGAAATGTTTGATCAGATTAAGAAGGAATATGGTCGGCTGGATGTTCTTGTCAACAATGCCTGTCATCAGGGCATTGGGTATGGCTTTGATGCCAGTCCTGATCAGTTTTTTGAGGTGATAAGGGTAAACCTGTTCGGTACATTTTTGGTATCTCAGCAGGCAGTTAAAATCATGGAGCAGCAAGACTCAGGGGGAGTGATTGTAAATCTTGGGTCCAATGTCTCCACCCGCGCCATCCATGAGAGAACAGCCTATGTGGCCAGCAAAGGAGGCATTGATGCATTGACCCGATCGATGGCTACGGATCTGGGGCCCAAAGGAATTCGGGTGAACCTGGTGGCACCCGGTTACATCAATACGCAGCGATGGGAAACGTTGGCTGAGGAAGTCAAACAGCGGAGACGGAAGAATGTGCCTTCGGGTGAAGAAGCCAGCGGTGAAGATGTTGCCAGGGTTGTACTATTTCTTGCTTCAGAAGATTCGAAAGCAATGCATGGGGCCAGATTATTGGTCGATGGGGGTAGCAGCGCACAACATCTACCGGTTGATATTGATATATAGTAATTCTTTCTTCAATAAATAATGTATATGGAAGTGAATTGTGTTTGGCTAGGCCAGGGGAGTTTCCTGTTTGAAAGCGGCAATACCCGTCTGGTGGTAGATCCTTTTCTCAGTGATGTGGTGGAGCAGCGGGAAGGTTTTAAGCGATTGATGGATGCTCCGCTTACTATTGAGGAATTGAAACCGGACTATATCCTCATTACGCATAATCACATTGATCATTTTGATCCTGTCGCGCTTCCTGAGATACATGATTTTTATCCAAAAGTTCCAATTTTAGGACCAACAAGTGTGATGAGACTCGCCAATGAGATGGGGTTTAATCAAGAAGTCCTGCAAGCACTTGAAGTTACGGAACACCTTCCGTTAGGTGATTTCAATGTAACAATCACTCCGGCATTTCACTCCGACCCGTTTTCCATTGGTTGTCTATTGAATGCTGCAAGCAAAACCATTTACCATACCGCAGATACTATTTTTAATCAATCGTTAGTGGCTGAAGTGAAACGCCTTTCAGGAAAGAAAATCGATAGCTTATTGACCTGTATCAATGGTAGATTGGGAAATATGAATTGGGAGGAAGCAGCTCAGCTGGCTGGTCAGCTAGGGGTGGAAAAGGCTTTTCCGATGCACTACGGCATGTTTGCAGAGAATACAGAGGATCCAGTTAAGTTTATCAATGAATGTAACAGGCTCGGTATTCAATCTGCTGAATTAATACCAGGAAAAAAGACCATATTATAAAGTTCGATATGAAAATAACAGCAATCAACACTTATATCTGTCATGCTTACCGAACCAATTGGGTTTTTGTAAAAGTACTAACCGATATTGATGGGCTCTATGGTGTAGGGGAAGCTACACTGGAATACAAAGAGCATACCGTGGCCCAGGCATGTAAGGAGCTTGAACGCACCTTAAAAGGCAAAGATCCGCACAATATTGAGGAGATATGGCACACTGTGTATAGAGATGCCTATTGGAGAGGCGGACCTGTATTAATGTCTGCACTTTCAGCCATAGAAATGGCGTTGTGGGACATCAAAGGGAAGGATCTGGGGGTTCCTGTTTATCAGTTACTGGGAGGTAAAGTAAGGGATAGCGTTCCTTGTTATGCCAATGGTTGGTTTGCTCCTGCTAAAAAGCCAGATGAATTTGCTGAGAAGGCAAAAGCTGCTATACAACAAGGATTTAAAGCTTTGAAATGGGATCCTTTCGGTTCTGCATATCTGCAGATTGATCGTGATCAGTTGAATATGGCCATAGATTGTGTAGGGGCTGTGTTTGATGCTGTAAAGGGAAGTGCGGATGTTATCATCGAAGGACACGGGCGCTTTGACATACCAACGGCAGTAAGAATTGGTCAGGCGTTATCAGATTTTGATATCCTTTGGTTTGAGGAACCTATTCCTCCCCAAAACCTGGAGGGATTAGCAGAAGTGAAAAAGAGAATTAACGTTCCGGTATCAGCGGGCGAGCGACTTTATAATCGGTGGGATTACCGGACACTCTTCGATTTACAGGCTGCCGATTATATCCAGCCAGATGTAAGTCATGCAGGAGGTATCATGGAGCTGAAAAAAATTGCTGCCATGGCCGAAGCGTACCACATTCCATTTTGCCCCCACAACCCAAGCGGCCCCATAGCCAATGCGGCCACACTACAACTGGCAGCGTGTGTTCCTAACTTTTATCTGCTGGAAACCATGAGCAGTGATGTGTCCTGGAGGAGTGAAATAAGCAATGAAAAAGTCATTTTTAAAGAAGGTGAAATGTTTATTCCGGACCGACCCGGTTTGGGAATAGATATTGATGAAAAGGAAATCAGCAAACATCCATTTGAGGCAAAAGAGCTCAGACACTACAATGGAACACTTACTGACATCAGGTCAAAAGAAAACAAGAGTTTTTTTAACTAATTTCAGGGTTCCAGTTTAGCAAATGAATCTCTATCCTTGCATTTATCAATAAAACAAAATGCTTTCAAGATTGTTTTTTCATAAGTCATTTCAATGTTCTATTGTTCTTGCAATTTGTTTCGTCTGTACGCAACAAGTTATCAGTCAACCTATCAAAGTCGCCTGTGTAGGCAATAGTATCACTTTCGGAGCCTTCATTGAGGATCGGGTGCACAACAGCTATCCTGCGCAGCTTGCTTCAATGCTTGGAGATAAGTATGAAGTGGGAAACTTTGGAAGGAGTGGGGCTACGCTGCTGAAAGATGGGAATACCCCCTATTGGGAAACGAATCAATACCAGGAGGCACTGGACTTCAACCCGGATTGGGTATTTATCAAGCTGGGCACTAATGACACCAAACCTTTTAATCGCATCCACATAGAAGAAAATTTTCTGGAGGATTATCGGGATCTTGTCCAGTCCTTCGGTGACCTTCCTTCAAAGCCAAAGGTAGTGCTGCTGTTGCCTGTGCCTGTCTTCAGAGAAGATACCATTGCCATCACGGCTCGTGTGGTGACGGATCAGGTGATACCCCTGACTCGACAACTGGCTTATGAAACAGGGTGTGAAATTATCAACCTGTACAATCTTATGGTTGATAAACCAGCATTGCTTCCGGATAAAGTACACCCAAATGCTGCCGGTGCTACCATTATCGCGAAAAGGCTTGCAGAGTTTATCCGGATGGAGTCAGTAGAATTCGATATCACTGCATCGTTATCTGATGAAAAACGACCTTTCAATTTTCATGGGTTTCAGGGCTATGATTTTGAGTTTATGGGACGAAAAGCTAAAGTAGTCACCCCAAAAAAGACTGCACCTGGGCAACCCTGGGTTTGGCGTGCTCGATTCTTTGGACATGAGCCACAAGCGGATATCGCTTTACTGGAAAGAGGCTTTCATATCGCATATTGTGATGTGGCTGAGTTGTTTGGCAATGATGAATCGATGAAGATCTGGGATGGATTCTATCAACTTTTGACGGACGCTGGTTTATCAGAAAAGTCATTCATGGAAGGCATGAGCCGGGGTGGTGTTTATATCTATCGGTGGTTAGCCAAATATCCGGAGAGAGTGAATGGCGTCTATGCCGATGCGCCAGTTTTAGATCTAAAGAGCTGGCCAGGAGGAAAAGGTGTTGGAACAGGGAGCCCAAAGGTTTGGGAGACCTTCAAAGAAGATTATGGATTCAAATCAGATAAAAAAGCCCTGAAGTTTAAAGGTGATCCGATAGATCTTGCAGAGAAAATTGCTAAAACAGGCATTCCCATGCTGCATGTCGTAGGTGATGCTGATAAAGTGGTTCCAGTGGCGGAAAACACTGCGATATTTGAAGAGCGGGTAAAAGCTGCAGGCGGGAATATACAGGTCATCCACAAACCAGGAATAGATCATCATCCGCACAGCCTGGAAGACCCACAGGTAATTGTGGATTTTGCAGTGAAATGTTATGAATAAACCGCAGAGCTGCTTACTCTGCGGTTTACAAACTTAACTACATGTGGTGTATCCGCAGCTTTTACATTTCAAACACCCTTCCTCATAGATCAGGCCGTTTGCGTCATTACAGCTTGGGCATTGGTGGTCCTTGCTGACTGTTCCATCAGGGATGAAGGTTTTGAGGGCTCTGTTCACCCCATTTTTCCAGGTGTTGATATAATCCTGATCCAGGTTGAGGTGATCGATGAGCCGAACTACCTCTGAGATGGGCATGCCATACCTAAGAATTCCGGAGATCAGCTTGGCGTAGTTCCAGTATTCCTTGTCAAAGCTTCTGGACAAGCCTTCAATGGTAACGTTATATCCTTGCCGGTCTACGTACCTGAAGTCGTATCTGCTTCGCTTATTGGATTCTTTGTGTTTGATGATCCATCCCTCGGATACCCAGGTAGGTAAGGCAAAAGCGTCTTCAGCACGCCCGGTAAAGATTTCATACGGCTTGTTCTCCAGCAGTCCTACAAAAGCCATCCAGTTTTCATGGTCGTTCTGGAAGCGAACGACCCTTGCTTTCACCTCCATAGGTCTTTCCGGAGCTGGTTTATAGGTGAGCTGTGTGTTTGCTTTTTCCTCTTTGCTTACCAGCACTCCAGCCCTGGATCCTGCACGGTATACTGTGATACCTTTGAGCCCTTTCTTCCAGGCTTGCAGGTAGATTTTGTTGACCAGGTCAGGAGTGGCATCTTCCGGTAAGTTGATGGTGGAGCTTATCGAATGTGTGACATACTTCTGGATGACAGATTGTATTTCGATTCTTTTCGCCCAGTCTATCTCATTGGCTGTAGACCGGGCATAAGGACTTTGTTCTATCGACTTATCAGGATAAAGGTCCATCCATTGTTTCAGACGTGGGTGAAAGACATCAAATTCTTCCCAGAGATCTCCCAGATCATCTTTTGTGATGTTATTTTGACTTTTGGCAACTTTTGCGTCTGCTAATTTCCTTTTTCGCTTGTAGGAGAGCATAAATACCGGTTCAATGCCTGATGAGGTTTGGGCCAGCATACTCACTGTTCCGGTTGGAGCCACCGTGGATATGGAGATATTTCTTCTGCCATGCTCCATCATGCGCTCACAGGTCTCAGGAAGCGCCGTTTGCAGGTGCTCCACAAATTTGGAGGTTTGTTCAATTTTGGGATCAAAACCCACAAAGGCTCCTCGCTCAATCGCCATATCTACCGAACTATCAAACTCAGCCTGACATTTTACCAGCATGATCTGATCGATCTTGTTTATCGCCTGTTTAGCATCAAATTTCATCCCCATGGCTGCAATGGCATCTGCCAGTCCGGTAAACCCAAGCCCTGTTCTGCGACCTTTGGCACCATTTTCCTTGAGCAACTCCCAGGTTTTTCGTTCGGTAGCTTTTACATATTCCGGCTCCGGATCATCATCGATTTTTTGAAGAATCTTATCGATAGCCTGCAGCTCCAGATCCACCAGGTCATCCATCAGGCGCTGGGCTTCATAGGTCACCTGGTAGAATTTCTCCGTATCAAACGTGGCCTCTGAAGTAAAGGGTTGGTTGACAAAGCTGAAAAGATTGATCGCCATGAGCCTGCAGGAGTCATTGCCTTGCATAGCGATCTCTGAACAAGGATTGGTCGATTCATTTTCAAATCCCGGATAAACGGAGGAGGTGGAGTATTCATGCTGGTGATCCCAGAAAATGATCCCTGGCTCGGCTGTATGGTGTGCTGACTGGATGATCAGCTTCCATAGGTCAGCGGCTTTCACTACTTTGGTGATGGTTGGCTTTTTAGTACCAATGGGCCATTGCAAAGTAAAGTCTGCATCCTTTTGAACGGCTTCCATAAAGGCATTGCTGATCCTGACAGAAATGTTGGCCCCGGTAACTTTGGTGAGGTCTTGTTTGGCGGTGATAAAGCTTTCAATGTCCGGGTGAGAGACGTCCATGGTGAGCATCAGTGCACCTCTTCTCCCATTTTGACTGACCTCTCTGGTGGTATTGCTGAAACGCTCCATAAAAGAAACCACTCCACTGGAGGAACCTGCTGCATTTTTTACAGCAGAACCCTGGGGTCTGAGTGTAGAGATATCAAAACCAACCCCGCACCTTCGCTTGCACAACTGGGCCAACTGCTGATCTGTGTATAGGATTCCGCCATATGAATCAATAGGTGCCTTGATCACCACACAATTGGAAAGTGATGACATAGACTCATCATTTCCCAACATCGCCATTACACTGCCTTGAGGAATTACATATTTGAAGTTTTTGAATAAACGGTAAATCACCTTTTCATCCAGCGGCTTTCGTTTTTGCCCATAAGCTGAAAGCTGGTGTTTTTTATTTGTTGGCTTGTATGCTGATTCTGCTCCATAGAATGCCTTTGCCATTCTGTGATGCATATCATCAGGTGTGTTTTCAAAGAACTTTCCATCACCTATACGCAAACAATACTTATTGATCCAGGTAGTAGCAGCCAGCGTGTCGCCTGAAAAATAATCGAGACTGGCAGTCAGGACTTCATCGTATGAATAAGTTTTTTTATCTAGGGTTTTTTCGTCTTGGGTAGGCATTTTTTTGGAACTTAAATCTATCATTCACAGAGCGGTGTTTCCATGATTTTAATCACGGAGAAATGTGGAATAAGTTATTGTTTAGGTTGATTATTTGTACCCGGGTTTTACCTCCTGTATCATATGATAGTGTAGTGAAAGGTGACTTCGCTATACCGTTTAGTGAAGATTACCAATATCTCATTAAATTAGTCAAATGAAAATGATAGGAATGAGATATATAACGCTGTTGGTCTTTTTGGGGAGTGTGAATTTCGGATTCTCACAATATGCCACTCAAATTTCGCTATGGCCCGGCGAAGTACCCGGTGAAGAGACTCCCAAAGCCAAACCTGTCGTTCAGATAGATCAAAAGGGGGTGATTGAACGCCTTTTGGTGGTGACAAACCCCATGCTGGAGGTCTATCAGCCCCCAAAGCCCAATGGATCAGCTATTCTCATTTTCCCGGGTGGAGGATATAACAGGCTGGCCATAAAAAAGGAAGGATATGAAATCGCGGAGTGGCTCTCCAAACTCGGTTATACAGCATTTGTCCTCCAATATCGTGTGCCCGATAAGCAGGAAGGTGCCTTGATGGATGCCCAACGAGCTATCAGGATTGTTAGATCCAAAGCCAAAGCGTATAATATCAACCCCGATAAGATTGGGGTCCTGGGTTTTTCTGCCGGAGGAAGCCTGGCAGCACGGGCCGCTACCAGATATGAGGATCAGACCTATCCCTTAGTCGATGAGATGGATTCACTTTCCAGCAAACCGAACTTTTCGGTACTGATATACCCGGCATACCTTGATCGGGGAGAAAATAACAGCATTACTCCCGAACTTAAAGTAACAGAGGAAACAGCCCCTATGTTTTTGTTTGTTGCTGCCGATGATACGCATGCCAACAGCTCCCTGGTCATGACGCAGGAGCTCCGAGCGAAAAATGTGTTGGTGGAGTTGCATGTAGTCCCTCAGGGTCAGCATGGATATGGCATGCGAAAAGGCAACCCAGCGGCAGAAACATGGCCAACCCTGGCTGAATCCTGGCTGAAGAAGTATATCATCAATTGAAGTCTTGTAAGATCAGTACAGTCAATTGTCGCATTTTGCTGATCTTGGTTTTTTTTAATCTCTTAATCTTTTGTAAATGAAATTTTTGTTAGATCGGACGTCCTTTATTTTAAAAGGGCTGTTAATTGTTTGTTTGGTTGCATCAGGTCAGCTGGGAATAAGTGATCCGGTAAGACCAGCGAAACAGGAAATTACCCCTGAGGAAAAAGCGGAAGGTTTTGTGTCGCTATTTAATGGCAAAGACCTGGAAGGCTGGCAAGGTAATAAGACAGATTACTTTGCGGAAAATGGCAATTTGGTGATTGATCCAAGTCGTGGAGGAAAGGGAAATCTGTTTACCGGGAAGGAATACAGTGACTTCATCTTCAGATTTGAATTTCAACTCACTCCGGGAGCAAACAATGGATTGGGAATCAGGGCTCCGCTAGAAGGGGATGCAGCTTACAAAGGCATGGAAATCCAGATCCTGGACAATACATCACCTAAATATGACGACATCAAACCCTACCAGGCACATGGTTCGGTTTATGGGGTAATAGCAGCTAAGAGAGGTCATCTGAAGCCTGTAGGCGAATGGAACGAAGAAGAAGTGTGGATCAAAGGCAATAAGATCAAAGTAACACTGAATGGTGTAGTGATCGTGGAAGGAGATATAAAAAAAGCAAGCAAGAAAGGCACCCTGGATGGGAAAGAGCACCCCGGATTGTTAAATAAAAGCGGATATATTGGCTTCCTCGGTCATGGTTCGGAGCTGAAATTCCGGAATATCCGGATCAAGGAGCTTTAAACTCACAACCATGATTCAAATAAACACCACCCCTAACAAAATGGGAATTGTCATGATGACCTTCATGATGGCCTTTTCCCATTTGGCCTTTTCTAACTCAAATAAAACGGAGAAACCTAATATCCTGCTGATCGCCATCGATGATCTGAATGACTGGGTGGGCTACCTGGGTGGTCATCCCCTGGTAAAAACACCCAACATGGATCGATTGGCTGCTATGGGTGTGGGATTTACCAATGCACATACGCAGGCTCCCGTATGTAACCCTTCCAGAACCAGTTTTATTACGGGTTTAAGACCCACAACAACAGGAATTTATGCATTAAATGGCTGGTTTAGGGATGTCGAGGGACTTGAAGATCATTTGACATTGCCCCAATATTTTGAAAAGCATGGATATCAAACTTTGACAACAGGTAAGATATTTCATGATGCTTACCCTCCCGAAGATCGTAGAAAAGATGGCCCTGAATTCACCAAATGGGGATTTAAAGGAGGATTTCTACCCAGACCCGAACAACCAATTGTGAAAAATACCGGACATCCACTCATCGACTGGGGTGTATATCCGGATGAGGACACTCAGCAGGATGACTGGAAAGTAGCTGACTGGGCAATCGAACAACTCAAAAATCCTCCAAAAAAAGACCCATTCTTCTTGTCTGTAGGGATTCGACATCCTCATGTGCCTCTCTACGCTACGCAAAAGTGGTTTGACCTTTATCCCGAAGACGAGGTATTGCTTCCGGTTGTTCGTGCTGACGATCGGGATGATATTCCCTTTTTCTCATGGTACCTGCATTGGGACCTCCCCGAACCCAGGCTGGCCTGGCTGATGATGAACCATGAATGGAAGGCTAAGGTCAGAGGATATCTGGCCAGTGTCAGTTTTGCCGATATGCTGGTCGGAAGGCTCCTGGATGCATTGGAAAGAGAAGGTCTGATGGATAATACCATCATTGTATTGTTTTCAGATCACGGTTACCATTTGGGAAGTAAAGCCATCTCAGGAAAGAATACGTTGTGGCACGAATCTACAAGAGTGCCACTCATTTTCTCGGGGCCGGGTATTAGGGAAGCCGGTAAGACAAGTGGGGAACCGGTTGAGTTGCTGGATATATTCCCAACTTTGGTTGATTTAGCTGGACTGCCAAAAAATGAAACCATAGATGGTCATACGCTTCAACCCATTTTGAACAACATCAAAACACAAAGAGCATGGCCAGCCCATACCTGCCATGGACCTGGTAATCATAGTATAGTGACCAATCAATGGCGGTTTATCCAATATGCTGACGGTTCTGAGGAGTTATACAACATTGTGGAAGATCCCTATGAATGGAAAAACCTTGCAGGATTGGCTGGGTATGCACCGATTTTAAAATTATTAAGAACACATATTCCGGAAAACATCACCCCGCCAATGCCGGGCAACACTGTTCGTCTGTTGGAAATGAAAGACGGAGTTCCTTATTGGGAGGGCAAGGCCATTCATTCCGTTGATCCGATACCCATGAAGTTTGAATGATCTGACTAATATTTGATTTATGAAGACTTTATACCCTTACATATCTATTCATTTTTTACTGGTTATTTTCGTTGCTTTCAACTATTCCTGCACGGATTCAAGAGAGAAATATGCCCCAATGAACATCTCAAATCCAAGAGTTGAATACCATGAAAACCCTGAAGGCATAGATGTTGAGAATCCAAGATTTAGTTGGGAACTGGAAGGAGAGGGCAGGAACAGGTCCCAGTCTGCGTACAGGATCATTGTTGCTTCCACACAGGATAAACTGGATCTTGCAAAGGGAGATATTTGGGATAGTGGGAAGGTTTTATCCAACGAAACAAATCAGATCAGCTACAAAGGAAAAGACCTTTTATCCCTAAAAAAATATTTTTGGAAAATACAGGTTTGGGACGAAAATGACCAGGCTTCTGATTGGTCCACACAAGGGCAATGGTCAATGGGCATTCTTAATTTTTCTGAGTGGAACGGGTTGTTTATAGGTCTCGATGTGGGTCACAGGATAGGGAACAAGTATGAGTCACTGTATTTACCCCCGGCCAGGTATTTGAGAAAGTCCTTTATTGTAGACAAACCGATTAAACGAGCAATGCTCACAACAACTGCATTAGGTATCTATGAATTGAGTTTGAATGGCGCTAAGGTTGGTGATTATTATCTGACTCCCGGATGGACCGATTATAATAAGCGGCTGTATTATCAGACGTATGATATCACAGATGATCTTGCACAGGGAGAAAATGTAATTGGTAGCATTATTGCCGATGGATGGTATGCAGGTTATCTGGGGTATGGTTTGCTGGTCAGGTTAGATAAAGTGAGGGGCTTTTATGGGGAAAATCCGTCTTTCATGGGGCAGCTCACGCTTGAATATGAAGATGGGACAAAGGAGATGATTGTGACGGATCAATCGTGGAAAGCAACTACCGGCCCTATCCAGGAAGCAGACATCCTGATGGGTGAGAGATATGATGCCAGAATGGAGATGAAAGGTTGGGACAAACCCGGTTATGATGATCTGGATTGGAAAAAGCCAAAAGTTTATACCTATCCGAATGGGAAATTACAGGCTTATCCAGGATCCTATATTCAGGAAAGAGATCGCATTATTCCGGTCAGCGTCAAAGAGCCTAAGCCGGGCGTTTATGTTTTTGACCTGGGTAAAAATTTCGCCGGTATTGTTTCACTTAAGGTAAATGGAGAGGCTGGGGACGAGATAGAACTAAAATACGGAGAGCTGCTGAGGTCTGACGGAACGGTCATGACGGAAAATCTGAGAAAGGCAAGGGCCACAGATACCTATATTTTGAAAGGAGGAGGGGTTGAAATCTGGCAACCCAAATTCACCTATCATGGATTTCAGTATGTGCAGCTGACGGGGCTTCGAGGAAAACCCGATCCGGAAACGATTACCGGGATTGTCCTGAGTTCGATTGAAGCTGATGCCAGCACTTTTACTACCTCCAACCCCATGAACAACCAGCTTTATGAAAATATTATCACAACCCAACTGGCCAACTTTTTCGAGGTTCCAACAGATTGTCCGCAGCGTGATGAACGTCTGGGATGGACGGGCGATGCGCAGATATATTCCCGGTCAGCCACTTACAATGCGGATGTGGCGTCATTTCTCACCAAATTTCTGATTGACCTGGATGATGCCCAAAGATGGTATGGTGCGTATCCTAATTTTGCCCCTTTTCCTTACTCGAGACCCAACCAGTATTCACCTGCATGGATGGATGCCGGTGTGATCATCCCTTATACCATGTATAAGGTGTATGGAGATACCCGAATCGTGGAGTATATGTATCCCGGTATGGAGAAGTTTATGGAGTTTCAGGAAGATGCCAGTACAAATTTTCTGAGACCTGGTGGTGGAAACAATTGGGGCGACTGGCTTTCGGTAGATGAAACGACCAGCCACGATTTTATTGCTTCTGCTTTTTATGGTTATGATGCTGATCTGATGGCAAAAATGGCCGGGGCTATTGGAAAAGAAGCAGATGTGAGGAAATACAAAATCTTATTTGATAACATCAAAGCAGCTTTTTCTGAGAAATATATCAAAGCAGATGGTCATACCATCGAGGAAAGCCAGACATCCTATGCGCTGGCACTCTACTTCAACCTCTACCCCGATGAATTGGCAGAAGCAGGCGCTGCCAGGCTTGCAGAAAAAATTCGCGATAATGGCAACCGGTTCTCAAGTGGATTTCTTGGTACCAAATATATTATGCTTGTACTGGCTCAATATGGATACACTGACCTCGCATACAAACTCTTTAAGCAGACTGAATATCCCAGTTGGGGATACTCGGTAATAAATGGAAGCACCTCTATCTGGGAAAGGTGGAACAGCTATTCTAAGGATCCGGATCAAAATTCTCAGATCAACGCACAGATGAACTCATTTAGTCATTATGCTTTCGGGTCAGTTGCTGAATGGATGTTTATCCATGCGCTTGGCATAGACACTGAAGGTTCCGGATACAGGAATATTATCATTAAACCGACGGTGAGCAGGGAAATGAACGAATTAAAGGGCAGCTACCGAAGTATCAATGGCACTATTTCCACCGCATGGAACTGGGAAGATGATAGGTTCACCCTTAAAATTTCAGTCCCGGCCAATACTTCAGCAAAAGTGATCATTCCTGCAAGTGAAAGTTCAAGTATCAGGGAAGGTGATAACTTATTGGAGGAAGTCCGAGAAGTGGAGATTTTGAAGGTGGAAAATGAACAAATGACTGTTTCGATTGGATCCGGGGATTACACGTTTACCTCCACGTTGAAATAAGAACTTATGCCACTGCTGTTCGAATCACCATCCCGTTTATTAACTTTAAGTACTTTATGATAGCGAGAGAAGAATGAAATTGTTGAGTCTGATTGTTTTCCTTGTTGTCTTATCTTTTTTTTCCTGTAAACAGGAGCTTCCGGAAGAGGTCCAATTAGCTTATAATAACCTACCTGAAGCATTGGATTTTAATATCCATGTCAGGCCTATACTTTCAGATAAATGCTTTTTATGTCATGGTCCTGATAAAGAAAAGCAGCAGGCGGGATTGAGGTTGGATTTTGCTGAGTTTGCATATCAAAAACTGCAGGAATCAGGTAAGACAGCCATTGTGCCCGGAAACCTGGCAAAAAGTGAGGTTTTTCGCCGTATCCTGTCTGATGATCCGGACATTCTGATGCCATCACCGAAATCCAATCTTAGCCTGACCGATCATGAAAAAGCCGTGCTGATACGATGGATCGAGGAGGGTGCTGAATACAAGCCACACTGGGCTTATGTGAAACCGGAAAAACCTACGGTGCCTCATAACAGCGACAACGAATGGATTACAAATCCAATTGACCAATTTGTGCTGAGAAGATTGAATGAGCATACCCTAATACCTTCTCCGGTAGCTGATAAAGAAACCCTGCTTCGAAGAGTATCATTAGACCTGACAGGCCTACCGCCCACGAAAGAAGAAATTGATGATTACCTGAATGACACAGCATCAAATGCTTATGAAAAGGCAGTTGACAGGCTAATGACATCACCACATTATGGGGAGAAAATGGCCCAGGATTGGGTAGATCTTGCCAGGTTTGCAGATACTCATGGTTACAGCATAGATGGATTCAGAGACATGAGTCCATGGCGTGACTGGGTGATAAAGGCATTCAATGAAAACCTACCTTATGACCAGTTTTTGACCTGGCAACTGGCTGGTGATCTACTGGAAAATCCAACCAGAGATCAGCTGATAGCTACTGGTTTCAACAGATTACATCCTCAAAATATGGAAGGGGGTATTGTGCCCGTGGAATTCCGGGTCGAATATGTTTTGGACAGGACCAATACGTTTGGAAAAGCTTTCATGGCCCAATCACTGGAATGTGCAAGATGCCATGATCATAAATATGATCCTGTCTCACAAAAAGAGTATTACGAATTGTCTAGCTTCTTCAATAACGTAAATGAAGCGGGTCAAATCTCCTACGATGCTGCAATGCCGGTTCCAACCATCCTGCTTACAAGCGAAGAAACAGATCAGACCATTTTGTATCTACAAGAGAAAATAAGCTTAAAAGAAGAAGATATTGAGGATATATTCGTTTCCCCGCCTGGGTTTGAACAATGGCTCAAAGGGAATCGCTATTCAGACATCACCAATTCCACTTACCCAAAATCAATAGAAGCTCATTATAGTTTCGAAAAACAACTTCGAAATGAAATCAATCCTTCACAGAAAGGAGAAATGAAAAGCTTCGGTTCAGACCTTGAGGAAAGTGTAATAGTAAAGGGTAAAAATGGTCAGGGGTTAAAACTGGATGGTGATGCGTGGCTGGATTGTGGTGAGGTTGGCAGGTTTAGGAGCAGCAACCCATTCAGTGTGGGTATCTATGTAAATATTCCTCAGGACATTGAGAACGGGGTCATTTTTCATAAAGGTAACGGTGCTGCTCTTTACAATTTCAGAGGATTTCACCTGGCATTGAAAAACAATAAGCTTGAAGTGCTAATGGCAAATACAGCCCCAGACAACGCAATCATCGAATATGGGCCGAACATTCCGAGAGACACGTGGATACATCTGGCCATGACTTATGATGGATCAAGTAAAGCTTCCGGGCTTAAGGCTTATTTGAATGGTGACGAGATCAAAACTCAAACAGAAGTCGATAACCTGTACAAAGACATCTTTTTTATAACTGATGAAGAAAAAAAGGACAGCGAACCGGGTTTACAGGTCGGTGCCCGCTGGCGGGGAAAGGGAATAGGTAATGCGGTGGTTGATGACGTGATGACATTTAAGCGGGAGTTGACCCAACTTGAAATACAAATGATCGCCAATAGAAAAAGCGTACAGGAGTTGATAGAAACTGACCATACAGCGATCACTAGCAGTCAAAAAGATCTTCTGAGGGAATACTACATTCATCATTCTTTACAATTTCAGCAAGCTCAGAAGACACTTGAAAAATTAAGAATGACATTGGCCGATAGTGTTGAAAATATCAGGGAATTTATGGTGATGAAAGAGATGGAGACACCCAGAAAAGCCTTTGTTCTTCAACGGGGTTTGTATCATTCTCCGGGAGAGGAGGTTTATCCAAATACGCCAAAAAGCATCCTGGATTTTCCGGAGGAATTACCGAAAAACAGACTCGGTCTGGCTCAATGGTTAGTAGACCCTGATCATCCACTGACAGCCAGGGTAGCGGTAAATAGGTACTGGCAAAACTTTTTTGGCAGGGGTTTGGTAAAAACCACTGAAGATTTTGGCAATCAGGGCGCCCGACCCAGTCATCCTGAATTACTGGATTGGCTTGCAGTCAGTTTTATCGAATCAGGATGGGATGTAAAGGCCTTGCAAAAGCAAATCGTCATGTCATCAACCTACAGACAGGATTCCAGAGCCAGCAAGGAGTTGATAGACATGGATAGAGACAATGAACTCTTGGCCCGAGGCCCGGTCACCAGACTGACAGGAGAAATGCTCAGAGATAATGCATTGTCAGCCAGCGGATTGTTGAACCGGGAAATTGGTGGGAAAAGCGTAAAACCCTATCAGCCTGAAGGTCTTTGGAGGGTAAATGGTAAAGAATATGACCAGGATAAAGGAGAGAATTTGTACCGCAGAAGTCTTTATACCTTTTGGAAACGATCTGCACCTCACCCCACGTTGGCTACTTTTGATGTACCGGAACGAAGTGAATGTACGGTGAGGCGGCAAAAGACAAACACACCCTTGCAGGCGCTAGTACTTCTTAATGATCCAACCTATCTAGAATGTGCAAAAGTGATTGGGGCCAGCGTCACCCTACAGGATGATCCAGGTCAGGGAATTCGCGATGCCTTCGTGAGCCTTACAGGAAGGTATCCTTCACAAAAAGAATTGGAAATTCTTATGCAATTAAGAGAGAAACAACTCACAAAATTTCTGGAGACACCCTCAAAAGTTGAGGGGTGGATTTCAGCTGGTGAGTACGAAATTGATCAAAAACTTAAGTTTCAGGAAGTAGCTGCCAATGCAGTTACAATCAGTACGATCATGAATGCTGATGCTACCATTACTAAAAGATAAGACATGTGTAATCATCATGACAAAAAAGCATTTCGATCTCAGGACAAAGAACTGAATGAACTTCAGGGTGCCATTGACCGCAGGAAATTCCTGACTAAAACCTCTATGGGCCTGGGAGCCATGGCCCTCGGATCCTTGTTGGGCACCGAGCGTGTTTTTGCATCTCCTATAGAAAACACGAATTCTTTACGCACGGGCTTACCACATTTTACACCGAGGGCCAAGCGCATTGTTTACCTTTTTCAAAGTGGCGGACCTTCACAGTTTGAAACCTTTGATTATAAGCCGAAACTTGTTGACCTGTTTGGCACAGAATTACCAGATACTGTAAGAAATGGCCAGCGTTTGACAGGGATGAGTGCTGATCAAACCAGTTTGCCGATAGCGCCTTCGATATATAACTTCAAACAATACGGGGAATCCAGACAGTGGGTAAGTGAGCTCATGCCCTATACAGCTGAAGTGGTAGATGATCTTTGCTTTATAAAATCACTCTATACGGAGCAGATCAACCATGATCCTGCTATCACCTTTTTTCAAACCGGCCACCAGCTTCCTGGGAGACCTTCCATTGGATCATGGTTGAGCTATGGTCTGGGTTCGGAAAATCAGAATTTGCCCGCCTTCATCGTTCTGGTCTCTAAAAACGGTAGCGGACAGCCGCTTTACACCCGGTTGTGGGGTAACGGATTTCTGCCTACAGAGCATCAGGGTGTTCAATTCAGATCAGGAAAAGATCCTGTCCTGTATTTGAACAATCCGGAAAATTATGATGGAGAGGATAGGAGAGAGATGCTTGATTATCTGAAAAAACTCAATGATATTCAATATGATGTTTATGGAGATCCTGAGATTAAGGCCAGGATGTCGCAGTATGAGATGGCTTATCGTATGCAGTCATCCGTGCCAGAACTTACGGACATCAGCGGAGAGCCGGACCATATCTATGAAATGTATGGAAAAGATAGCCGCGATCCGGGTACATATGCAGCAAATTGTTTATTAGCGCGAAAGCTGTTGGAAAAAGATGTGCGGTTTGTTCAATTATATCATCAGGGCTGGGATCAGCATTCGAGTCTGCCAAATGGCATTAAAAATCAATGTAAAAATACCGATCAGGCTACTGCAGCACTGATTAAAGACCTGAAGCAAAGGGGCCTTCTGGAAGATACACTAGTCATTTGGGGAGGTGAGTTTGGCCGAACAGTCTATTCACAGGGTGAGCTGACTACAAAAAATTACGGGCGCGATCATCACCCGCGATGCTTCACTGTTTGGATGGCCGGAGCTGGAGTAAAGTCCGGATTTTCTTATGGTGAGACGGATGACTTTAGCTACAATATCACAGAAAACCCGGTTCATGTCCATGATTTCCATGCGACCATGCTACATCTGGCGGGGATCGATCACGAAAGATTAACCTTCAAACACCAGGGTAGGAGATATCGATTGACTGATGTTCATGGTCATGTGGTAAAAGATATTTTAGCCTGACGTGAATAAAGCAGGCTGTAGTGGTAATTGGTTTAGGTCGGTAATTTTTTTCAAAACACACAAAACCGGATGACTTGGGGTTGGCCCCCTTAGGGATGCCTGATGGCAGGGGCGAGGGAAGGCAATCGCTCACCCGCGAGATCTGCCATCTGGCGGAGACCCACCACACAGCTATATCGTCGAACTCAGGTTATTAGGAGGACTCCTATTTCACCAGTCTTTGAATCATTCCATTCAAACTATCCCTTTTGATTAGCGCTTCTGCCATGGGTAAGCCCTGAGGCACTCCTGGCCGTTTGTGTTTGGTATCCGATAGCCAGGCATATTTCATGAGATCTTGTTTTTCACTCACCAAATCCAATACCTCCTGACCATTTACATAGTTTGAAAAAGCTTCCACAGGATATTCTATCCCCTCAAGATGAAACTCACCTAATCCCACCAGGATTTCCCTTGCCATAAACCAGTGACCCTGAGGTCCGGGATGTACCCCATCTTTGGCCAGGTAGAAAGTAGAATCTGTTTTTCTTCTCTCATCAAGATATCTTTTCATGGGTTCATGGATGTCGATCACCTTCCAGTCATGGGTATACCTGTTGCTGATCAGCCAATCCGAATAGATATCCAGTACATTGGCATAGGCTGCACCTTTGGCTTCATCATAGATTGGTGGGGTGACGAAAACAATATCTATATTTCGCTTTCTTGCTTCCTCATTCAACCAATGGATACCATTCCGATACTTTTCAAATCGCTCCAAATCAAAAGGTAGATAAATGCCGTCATTCATCCCGTAGCAAGCCAAAATAAGATCAGGTTTTACCCGATCAAGTACCCTGTCAAGTCTTTCCCTTAGATCAGGACGTGGAAAAGCACCATTGGCATGGTTGGGCTCACTAAGCCCGGATACCGTCTCGCTGGCCAGTCCTACATTGATGAATTCCAGGTTGTGATGAAGGTACTTCAATGTGTAATAGGTCTCAATGTAAGAGATATATTCCCCCTGCTGGGTGATGCTATTGCCCAAAAAGAGGATTTTTTTGGTTTCCGGGTCTATTTTATAGGGTTGAGCAAAAAGATTGAGTGCCAGGAATAGGGTGAGAATACTCAGGTTAAAGTGTTTCATTATCAAAATGATAGGGCTATCAAAAATTAAAGTTGCCGCTATGATAGGTTAATTCAGATAATTATGGCGAAACCCATCACAAAATTTTTGATTTGGAGCCGGAAGGGTAGTTTCACATCCGATGATTAGAAAATAAATTTAAGAGGAATCTCAGACCAATTGATACTAGAAATTGGACAAAGGTTTTCTTTTGGGTGGATGGTGTCGGCTGCTAATTTTAAATGTTTTCAAAATGAGGAATCAATAGTGAATTTATTGTAAGGTGGGATTGGAAAAAATCAGCTAATTTTAAATATTTATAATCTTAAGAGAACAGTGTAGTTAGACTCATTATATTTATGAAATGAGAGTTATTTGGGTATCGGTTTTTATTCTCTTTTCCATTGCATTTATTTCCTGTCAGGATGGTACTTCAGACACTTCTGCTAATCTGAAAGTTCCGGAAATAGTAGATTTCAATTTTCATGTTAGGCCTATTCTGTCAGACAAATGTTTTGCCTGCCATGGTCCCGATGCCAATGCGAGGCAAGCCGACCTTAGATTGGATACGGAAGAGGGTGCTTTCAAACCATTAAAGGACTATGATAATCAGTTTCCATTTGTGAAAGGAAAGCCTGAGGAGTCTATTGCCTTTCTTAAAATAACTACCAGTGATACTGCTGAGATGATGCCACCACCCGAGTTCAACGTCCACCTCAGTGACTATGAGATCAGGGTGATAGAAAAATGGATCAAACAGGGAGCCGAATACAAGCCTCACTGGGCTTTTATCCCTCCGGAGAAAGGGGAATTGCCCAGGGTGAAAAATGAAAATTGGGCGAAAAATGAAATTGATTATTTTGTGCTGGCCAGGCTTGAGGAACTTGGACTTTCTCCCAATGAGATGGCGGACAAAACGTATCTTTTAAAACGGGTAGCTTTTGATTTGACGGGCCTGCCACCCACTTTGGAGATGCAGGAAGCCTTTTTGGCTGATGATTCAGAAGATGCCTATGAAAAAGTTGTGGATCAGCTACTGGCAAACAAGCATTATGGTGAAAAGATGGCTGTGCATTGGCTTGATCTGGCCCGGTATGCAGACTCTCATGGATACCAGGACGATGGATATCGAACCATGTGGCCCTGGAGAGATTGGGTGATCCATGCTTTCAATGAAAACTACTCTTATGACAGAATGGTGACCTGGCAGCTGGCAGGAGACCTGTTACCTGACCAAAATATCGAAACCCAGTTAGCTACCGGATTCAACAGAAACCATAAGATCACCCAGGAAGGTGGGGTGATTGATGAGGAGTATCGAATTGAATATGTGACAGATCGTACAAATACCCTTGGAAAGACCTTCCTTGGGCTGACGATGGAATGTGCCAAGTGCCATGACCATAAATACGATCCCATTTCACAGGAAGAGTACTTCAGCACCTTTGCTTTTTTTGACAAAGTACCCGAAAAGGGAATTGTAGGTACCATCGATGCTTCTTTTGCCGATCCTCCCTATATCAGGATCACCAATGAGATGAAAGAAGAGATCCTTACTTTTATCAATAACAGGGATACCAGCTTTGTGGAAGTGATGGTAATGAAAGATTCTGTAGGCATTCGGGATACCCATGTTTTGGATCGGGGAAATTATGACGCCAAGGCCAAGGTGGTCACTTTTGGTACCCCCGAAGCCATCATGGAATTTGATACTACCCAATTTGAACCCAATAGGCTAGGCCTGGCCAACTGGCTTCTTAGTGAGGATAATCCATTGACCGCCCGGGTGTTTGTCAATCGAATCTGGACAGAGTTCTTTACCAGGGGCATTGTGAAAACAGTGGGGGATTTTGGGATGCAGGGAGATTTGCCTACCCATCCGGAATTGCTGGATTGGCTGGCAGTGGATTTCAGGAAAAATGGATGGGACATCAAGCGGCTGGTAAAACAAATCGTTACCTCTGCTACCTATACCCAGTCAGCGGTGGTCAGTAAGAAGCATTTGAAGAAAGATCCTGAAAACATCTACCTGGCCAGGATGCACCGAAGCAGGATGAAAGCCGAGACCATCAGGGACATGGTATTGGCAAGTAGTGGCTTGCTGAACCCTGAAATCGGAGGTCCCAGTGTGAAGCCCTATCAACCTGATGGCATGTGGGAGGTAGCTTCTTCCGGTCGGGGTACCTTAGAAAAATATGTACAGGATCATGGCGATGATTTGTACAGGCGGGGAATCTACACATTCATCAAACGAACAGTACCTCCTCCGGTCATGCTGACTTTCGATGCGTCGTCGAGAGATCAATGCGAAGAAAAAAGACACTCTACCAACACGCCGCTTCAGGCACTGGTGATGTTGAATGACCCTACGGTACTGGAAGCCTCCAGAGTACTGGCCGAGCGGCTAAATGCGGAGCAGCTATCCGATGAAGAAAGAGTAAGCCAGGCATTTAGGTCAATTATTTGTAGACCCGTGAAGGATTCTGAATTTGAACTCCTGATAGATTATCTGGAAGAGCAAAAAGCAGTATTTGAAGAAAATCCGGAAAAGGCATTAGCATATATCTCAGTTGGGGAATACCCAATCATTCAAGACCGGGATGAAGTGGCTGTGGCAGCCCTCATGCAGGTAATACATACGATTTATAACATGGAAGAAGCCATCGTGAAAAGCTAAAACATGGAAAAGGAATTTTTAGAAAGAGGACTGAATATCAACAGAAGACATTTCCTGGGAAAGGCAGCCCTTGGTGTGGGTAGTGCCGCACTGGGCTCATTGATGATCCCTGACCTACTGAATGGAGGTTCGGGCAGTGAGAACGAGTTGCCCCTTGGGTTCACCCATTTTGCACCAAAAGCGAAAAGGATTATTTTTCTTTTCCAGAATGGAGCCCCTTCGCAGTTGGAGAGCTTTGATTACAAGCCCTTGCTGAATGAAATGTATGACCAGGACCTTCCTGAATCTGTGAGGGGTAACCAGCGAGTCACAGGAATGACGGCTAACCAGGAACGGTTCCCGCTTGTGGGTTCTCAGTTTGGATTCAAGCAATATGGCCAGTCCGGCACCTGGGTAAGTGACATCTTCCCAAATATTGCCAAGATCACCGATGACATTTGTGTGATTAAGACCATCCATACAGAGGCTATCAATCATGACCCTGCCCTTACTTTTTTTCAGACAGGTGCCCAGGTGGGCAACAGACCGAGTATGGGTTCCTGGCTGAGCTATGGGCTGGGCAGTGAAAATAAGAATTTGCCGGCTTTTTGTGTCCTGCTTTCTAAAGGAAGAGGAAACGGGCAGGGTGTTTATTCAAAGCTCTGGACGAATGGATTCCTGGACAGTGTGCATCAGGGAGTTCAATTCAGTGCGAGTGAAGATCCTATTTTGTATCTGAACAATCCTGAAGGTCACAGTTCGGAGGACCGACGCAAGATGTTGGACAACCTGGCTTCCCTGAATGAAATGAGCTACCAGGATTTCGGAGATCCTGAGATCCATACCAAGATCCAGCAGTATGAGATGGCTTACAGAATGCAGACAGCTGTTCCGGATGTTACCGATATCTCAAAAGAACCTGACCACATCGTGAAAATGTATGGTTCGGATTGCATGGTTCCGGGTACTTATGCATCCAATTGCCTGCTGGCCAGGAAGCTTTCAGAGGCCGGGGTTCGGTTTGTTCAACTGTATCACCAGGGATGGGATCAACATGGCAGCCTGGCCCAGGAGATGCCCCTCCAGGCCGAAGATGTGGACAGAGCTTCCGCGGCGTTGATCACTGACCTGAAGCAAAGAGGGTTGCTCGATGAGACCCTGGTGATTTGGGGAGGAGAATTTGGGCGAACCAACTATTGTCAGGGCAAACTGACCAAAGAAAATTATGGCCGGGATCATCATCCACGCTGCTACAGCATGTGGATGGCTGGGGGTGGTGTAAAAGCCGGTATCTCCTACGGTGAAACAGACGAATTTGGATACAATATTGTCAAAGACCCTGTCCACATCCATGACTTACATGCCACCATCCTTCACCTGATGGGGCTTGATCATGAAAAACTAACATACAAATATCTTGGAAGACGCTTCCGGCTGACTGATGTGCATGGAAAAGTGGTGCCTGGAATTATAGCTTAAGGATGGATCGTTTAGAAAGGATTGTTTCAAACAGCATTTTTTCTTTGCTGTGCTTATTGACCATACTGCTGGTCTTCGAAGAAAAAGTGTTTATTCCTCTTTGGCTTCAGCCAATTGGTCGGATGCACCCTATGATCCTTCATTTCCCTATCGGGTTTATTGTTTTGCTGGTGATGGCCAATGTATTTAGGTCCCAGCTACAGGAGGAGGCTTTTGAAAAGGTCAATAAATTCCTGTTGTTACTTACAGCGTTTACTACGGTTTTAACTGCGCTGATGGGTTTTTTCCTATCCCTGGAAGAAGGCTATACCTCAGAGGTTTTGTCTATACACAAATGGATTGGTGTTGGGGTGAGCTATTTAATGTACTTTTTGGTCATTTTTCACCGGAAGAAGATCATATATCGGTGGTCACTGTATGCAAGTTTCGTTGGGATTGTCATTGCCGGCCATTTTGGTGCCGGACTTACCCATGGTATCAATTTTCTGACGGAACCGATTTTTGCTAAAGAAGAAGAGCCGTTTGACAAGAACGAACCGGTGCTTACATCACTTATTCTACCCATTCTTGAGTCAAAATGTGTCAACTGTCACAACGCAGAAAAGCACAAAGGAGAGCTGGATATTTCAACACTGGAAAAATTACACGCAGGAGGTAAAAATGGTCCCCTGTGGATGGCAGGAAATACAGATTCAAGTCAGCTAATTGCCAGGGCAAGCTTGCCGCTTGATCACAAAAAGCACATGCCACCAAAGGGTAAGCCGCAGCTCACGGAAGTTGAATTGTCATTAATCAGGGAATGGATCAGAAAGGGTGCCGACGAAACGATTTCCCTGGCTGGATTGGACAAGCAGGATACCTTGTTTGTTTTGGCCCAAAGACATCTATCTGCTGAAAAACCTGTTGCAGGACCACAATACACTTTTGATTTTGCCGATGCTGACCTGATTGAATCGCTCAATAACCCCTACAGGACTGTGGTGCAAAAGGCGCCTAATTCTCCTGCAGTGGATGTCAAGATTCTTGGTCGACAAACCTTCAAAATAGAATTGATTGCGGAGTTAAAAGCTATCAAAGACCAGGTAGTGAGCCTTGATATGGCATATGCTCAGGTAGGTGACGAGGTGTTTGATCAATTGACTCAATTTCAGAACCTGGAGGAACTAAACCTAAATTTCACCAATATTTCCGGTGATAGGCTTTCATCCTTAAATGGGCTCAAAAAGCTAAAATCCCTTTCATTGTCTGGTACAGCGATTACTGCATCAATGTTGGAAGAGCTAAAAAATCCTGAAATTGAAGAACTGTTTGTTTGGAATACCCCGATGAGTCAGGATGAGATAAAACAAATCTCTGATAAAGGGATCAAGCTGATATCAGGTTTTGTTCCGGATGAGCGTGAGATGCTCCCGCTGACTGCGCCATTACTGGCTGGAGGCAAAAAAATCATTACCCCTCAAGACCAGGTGGAGCTCATGCATAAAATCAAGGGAGTGACCATCAGGTATACGGATGATGGAAGTGATCCTGACAGTACTTCCAACGTATATTCCCAACCCTTAAATTATGATGGGAATATCACGCTAAAAGCATATGCCTACAAGGAAGGATGGCTGGGGAGCGATACGGTTACTTTTAAATTGGTTCAGCGAGGAGTAAAACCAAGAGATGTAGAGCTTCTCTACCCGACTACCGGTATTTTTAAAGGGAAAGGAAAGCTTACACTGATCGATGATGAGGTTGGGAATGTCCGGGATCTCCCATACTTCTCGTGGCTGGGATTTTACAATACACCTTTCGCAGCAATAGCCGACCTGGGAGATGATCCACCGGCAATTCAGGTGGTTGCTTTTAATTATGGAATTGATCAGGGGCAAAAGGCGGCCGTGCCGGCATCTGCTGAACTTTGGGGTGGAAATAGCAAAGATGATCTTAAACTGTTGCAAACGAAGAAACTGTTTTATAAAAAAGAGGAGTTCAGAGACCGGACGTCGCATATGTTTTCATTTGATTTGGACAACAGCAAGTATCGATATTATAAGATCATGGCATACCCTATGGAGCAACTTCCGGAATGGCACAGACACAAAGGCAAAAAAGCTGGCATATTTATTGATCAGATATTCTTCTATAAAGAACGCCCCAAGGCTGGCAGTCCCAATAACAAAAAACTGATAGCACAGGGTACTTAAAATTCCTAATAGGATTAATTTAGAAACCCAACGTTTAAACCAGACCAATGAAAAATCTGATTCATTCTCTTATTGTTTTTGTATTTACCATTTCAATTCTTCAAGCCCAGGAACAAGGACCGCAGCGGTTTGAAAAAACCATTCTGGAATATGAAGAAGCAGATAAAGCAAGTTTTCCATCAAAGGGAGCCAACCTGTTTGTAGGAAGTTCTTCAATTCGCATCTGGCAAGACATTGCAGATTATTTCCCTGATCATGAAGTGATCAACCGGGGCTTTGGCGGATCAATGTATTCGGATTTGTTGTATTATCTGGACAGAATAGTGATTCCTTATGAGCCCGCCAAGATCTTTATCTATGAAGGAGACAATGACATCGCCAAAGGAAAGGATACCAAAACCATCATGAAAGATGTCAAAAAGATCCGTAAAATCATTGCCAAGAAGCTACCCAATACTGAAGTGGCCCTCATCGCTGCAAAGCCAAGTGTGGCCCGGTGGGAACTGGGTGATAAGTACCTGGAACTGAATGAGGCCCTGGAGCTTTTTGCTTGTAGAAATGAAAAAACAGAATATGTAGACGTGTGGTATCCGGCACTTGATGAAGATGGAATGGTTTTTACTAATATCTTCAGAGAAGATAACCTTCACATGAATGCCGAAGGTTACAAAATCTGGCAAAAAGTAATGCTGCCATACCTGGTTAAATAATCCCGTTTTGGCCAGGGAAATACACGCAAAGACAGTTCTTAACAAGAAAAAGAAGCGTGATCCCTGGTTCTTAGATGATTATACCTTCAGCCCTTATTCCGGGTGTGCTTTTAACTGCTTGTATTGCTATATCAGAGGTAGTAAATATGGCGTTCACATGGAAAATAACCTGGGAATTAAGGTCAAAGCCATTGAGGTGCTGGAAAAGCAACTATCCCTCAGAGTTAGAAAAGGTGACCAAGGCTTCATTGTTCTTTCATCAGTTACAAATCCGTACTTATAGGTTGAAAAGGATTATCAGCTGACCAGGGAAGCCCTCAAAGTAATCATCAAATATCGGTTTCCGGTCTATATCATCACGAAATCTGACAAGGTCACCAGGGATTTTGATTTGTTGGAGGAAATTGACCGGAATGCTGTCCTACCTGCTGATCTTCAGCACTTAAAACGAGGGACTTTAATTACCTTTTCATTCTCCACACTCGATGCTGAAACTGGAAAATTATTCGAGCCTGGAGCTACGGCCCCCTCAGATCGGCTGGAGGCGGTTAAAGCAGCGAAATCGAATGGATTTAAGACCGATATCAGCCTGATGCCTTTGCTCTTTTATATCTCGGATACAGACGAGTCATTACAATCCATGTTTCAAACATTCAGCGACGTTCCGGTCGATTATATATTCCCCGCAACCATTACCCTGTTTGGTGAGGGGAAGGCCGATAGTAAAACACTTATGATGAATGCCATTCAAAAACATTATCCGATACTGTACCCTGAATACATGAAGCTCTTCAAATCAGATTATCTGCCATATGCTTATAGAAATGAAGTAGATCAAAGGACCAAATTGCTGTGTAAACAATACGGTATACAGGATTTTATCTGTTGAATTTTTCATTCAGCGTTGTTGTTTCTTTTGCTATATTGACTGATTCAGATTTGAAATAACATTAACTATGGAATGGATAAAATCCCCATGGCCCTGGTATGTGGGAGGGCCATTGATCACCTTTATTATGGTGCTGATGCTGTTTTTTGGCAAAAGCTTTGGCATTTCCTCAACGTTGAAAACTGTTTGTTCCATTGGAGGGGCAGGGAAATTCAGTGAATTCTTCAGGATTGACTGGAAGGAACGTGTCTGGAACCTTTTTTTCGTTGCTGGCGCATTGATTGGCGGTTATATTGCTTCCCATTATATGACTGCCCGTCAGGCAATAGATTTAAATGCAGAGACAAAAGCAGCCCTGATCTCCTCGGGTATTCCAAATCCTGGAGCTGAATATGTACCCACAACTATCTTTAGCTGGGACAATTTATTTACACTGCAAGGATTTGTATTTATGGTTGTTGGAGGATTCATGGTGGGTTTTGGTACCCGCTATGCCGATGGGTGTACTAGCGGTCATGCTATCAGTGGGTTAAGCAATCTTCAATTTCCTTCTTTGATCGCAGTGATTGGGTTTTTCCTGGGAGGCCTGTTTGTGACACATTTTATCTTGCCTGTATTGCTATGAAGTATTTTAAGTTTTTGATTGTTGGGGCCATCTTTGGCATCATCCTGACAAAATCAGAGGTGATCTCATGGTACCGAATCTATGAAATGTTTCGTTTTGAGTCCTTTCACATGTACGGTGTCATTGGCTCAGCAGTGGTTTTAGGAATCATATCTATACAACTCATTAAGCGGCTTAAAGTGAAGGATGTAGATGGCAACAAGATCGTCATTCAGCCTAAGGCCAAAAACAAGTGGGCTCCTTTGCTGGGAGGAACCATTTTTGGATGTGGCTGGGCAATGACCGGTGCCTGCCCGGGTCCCATCTATATTTTGATTGGTAATGGTTTTATGATGTTTATCGTGGTGTTATTAAGCGCTATTCTGGGTACATTTATCTATGGTTTGCTCGATGGGAAACTACCTAAATAAACAAAGATGAACTACGCACAAGGAATGCTCAAAGAAGGGGCCTTAAAAGGAAAAACCATCCTGATCACCGGTGGAGGTACCGGACTGGGAAAATCTATGGGGACCTACTTTTCGGAGCTTGGGGCCAATCTTGTAATCACCAGCCGAAAGCTCGAAGTGTTACAAAAGACCGCGGAAGAGATCCATGCGAAAACCGGAAATCAGGTACTACCTCTGGAATGTGATGTCAGGGAGTATGAGCAGGTTGAAAAAGTCATCGAACAGTCAAAGAAGCAGTTTGGGCAGGTAGATGTGTTATTGAACAATGCTGCTGGAAATTTCATCAGCCCTACGGAAAGGTTATCTCATAGAGCTTTCGACACGGTAGTGGATATCGTACTCAAGGGATCATACAATTTCACCCTGGCGCTGGGCAAATCCTGGATTGAGCATGAGCACCCGGGCAACGTTCTGAGCATTGTGACCACCTATGCGTGGACGGGGTCCGGGTATGTTGTACCATCAGCTGCTGCCAAAGCAGGCGTATTGGCCATGACGAGATCTCTGGCTGTAGAGTGGGCCAGGTATGGCATACGATGCAATGCGATTGCGCCCGGGCCTTTTCCTACCAAAGGAGCCTGGGATCGACTCCTCCCGGGTAATTTGAAAGAGAAGTTTGATCCGGCCAATAAAGTGCCGGTGGGTCGGGTAGGGGAGCACCAGGAACTGGCTAACCTGGCCGCTTACCTGGTTTCGGATTATTCTGCTTACGTCAATGGTGAAGTGATCACCATAGATGGGGGAGAGTGGCTTAAAGGTGCCGGAGAGTTTAATCAGTTGGACCAGGTACCCGAAGAATTATGGGATGCCATGGAGATGAGCAGAAAAGGAGGAGCCAAGATAAAAATGATGTGGCTTTACTTCAGGGGGATGCTCAAGATGAAGCGGAAATGAGGTTGGCGGGAATCGCACAAGAGGCGAAAATCATGAGCCTGTCTTTGTCAGGGAATATCTGCGGTGTCTGTTAAAATAATCACACTTCTCGGTGAGGCTATAAAATTCTACGAAAATACTTTGGGTGCCTATTGCCAGTCTTATGAGAAGAACACCCAAATCCCATTTTCTCCTATACACAACTGTTTTAATAGAAATCCACTAGATTTATAAGTGATACAAGGCGGCTAGAGCAGATCGTCACATAACCAAATTCATCTTCTGAGGTAACAAAGAATCAAATGAAACACTGGATGTGATTGGGTTTTTGGCATTTCTTGCCTTTTTCGCCGCTTTTATTGCTCTGATCATTAAAATAATTTTTTATTTTGCATACTACAGTTTGCAATCAGGAACAACCTCATTAATTGACTTTCTTTTTGCTTTCTCTCCATTTTTTCTTGGGAACAGAGAAGAGGAGAAAATTGAACCTGAATTAAAAAAAATAAGAAAGAAAATCAGGAATTGCCTATTTGTATATTATTCGGGACTAGCACTATTTATTATAAGCTTGCTGATTTTTGGTACTTAAACTTTAAAAAAATCATTGAATTTGAATTTAGGTCAAAATACAGTTTAGAATACCCTACAACATTCCGGTATGATAAATGGCCTTAAGCATTTCATAACCATTTAATGAAGAACCTCACGGCTCAGATCCCGCAAAAAAATGACAGATCCACTCAAGGAAGCAACAAACTTTAGTTGCTACCAGATCTTTCAGCCTAATCTATTGCCTCGGGCTTTAGCCCGAGGCTAATATATTTGCACTTAGTGGCTTTATCCACTAATTTTATTACATGCCCTTCATTAAGATTTGGATTCATGCCGTTTGGGCGACTAAGCTTAGCGACTGTATTTTTTTGAAAGCTGATAAAGGACTTTAACTACTGGCACAGTAGGAATTTTCCCTTTGCATCTCACCGAGGTTTTAGCTAGTTTAGTTTTTATAGCATAGGGGTGGTCACTCATCATGCCTCTGCGTTTGTGTTTCATTCTATTCTGAACGCAGAGGCGGATGTATTTTGCAGGAACGTTCTATGATCTGTCATTCCGGTTGATTTTTGCATGTGTCTTTTAATTCCATCCTCCCCCCAAGGCACGATAAAGCTGCACATTGGTTTGTAGCCTTGCAGCCTTTAGATCTGCCAATTCGATGGCTGACTCGAGTGTCCTCGTCTGTGCATTGATCACTTCCAGATAATTTGCATATCCAACAGAGAAAAGCGTATTCGAATTTTCGATACCCCTTTCTAAAACCGCGACCTCATATTGCTTGGTTTTCAGTTGCTGATCGTAAGTATTCATATCATTGATAAGGTCCAAAACCTCAAGGTAGGCATTCAGCGTCCTTTTTTCATATTCCAAAAGCGCTATTTGCTGGTTGGCCTTAGAAGTTTCGAACATAGTCCTAATCTGTCTCCTATTGAACAAAGGAGCAGTTAGCCCTCCCCCGAATTGATAGATACTGGAGGCAGGAGAGATGAACAGGCGACTAAAATCGAATGCATTGAAGCCAGCCAGCCCCATCAAATTGATAGAAGGATAAAATGCCGCTCTGGCTGCATTAACGTCCGCGTTGGAAGCTTGCAATAGCCTTTCTGCTTCTCGTAAATCAGGTCTTTTTTGAATCAAATCAACTGGCAAGCCGGCAATAATCTGGTCCTGGATTACGATTGCACTGTCCAGATCCATTCTATCCATCTCGTAATCAAGCGTCCCAACCAATCTTGCCAGGTTAAACTCAGCGGAGTACAATTCTCGCGTTTTGGCCTGAAGCTGAGCCCTGGTATTTAAGGAAAGTGCCTCAAATTGATCGATCGCAAGCTGATTGGCTTTTCCACCTTCTTTTAGGTCCTGGATCAGCTGAAGTGCTAGCTCCTGCAGCCTGATGTATTCATTCAAAGTTTTTATTTCCTGGTCTAATGCGAGCAGATGATAGTAGTTGGTCGCCACTTCTGCAATTAGCCAGGTTTGAATATGCCGACTCATTTCTTCACTGGCAAGAAACATGGCCATTCCGGCTTTACGTTGATTTCTCAGTTTTCCCCAGATATCGATTTCCCAACCAAATTGAGCGGAGATAAAAAAGTCCTTGTAAGGATCAGGGATCTGCTTGTCTTCGGTTAGGTTTTCGGAAAAATTGGTGTCAAAATTGCCGACCCCGTCCATCGTATAATCACCAAATCTCTCCTGGGAAGCACCAGCATTCAGTGAGAAATAAGGTAATAATCCCTGCCTGGCTTGCAACATCGCTGCCCTGGAGGCATTGACCTTTGTCAGGGCGATTTGATTGTCCTGATTGTTCTGCAGTGCGGTATTGATAAGGCTGTTTAATCGTTCATCTTTGAAGAAATTTTCCCAATGGATATCCGAGCTATATCTCACCGAGTCACTTTCAATTCCCTGATATGCTTCCGGAAGTTGAAGCCTATTCTCCGGCTGTGCTATTTGCTGAACCTTACAGCCTGTCAATACCAAAATAAAGCATGAAATAATTGAAATGGATTTTTTCATCATCAGACTTCAGCTGGGTTTAATTGAGCTACTTTTTCAACTGATTTTTTTGTTTTGAACTTTGTATCCAAAGTTTCGAAAATGACGTAGAGTCCAGGGATTAAAATCACTCCCACGAAGGTACCTACCAGCATCCCGCCTGCTGCAGCGGTACCGATAGTCCTATTACCAATCGCCCCTGCTCCGCTAGCAAGTGCAAGGGGTATCAAGCCGCAGATAAATGCAAAAGAGGTCATCAAAATCGGCCTTAGTCGTTCGGTTCCCCCTTTGATGGCACTTTCTACAATGCTCATTCCTTTCTGTCGGTTTTGGATGGCTATCTCGATGATGAGGATGGCATTTTTCCCAAGCAAGCCAATCAGCATAACTAAAGATACCTGAGCATAGATATCGTTTTGAAGACCAACCAGGTAGAGGAAGAAATAGGAACCAAAAATTCCCGCAGGGAGGGAAAGAATGACGGGCAGAGGCAACATATAGCTTTCATACTGAGCTGAAAGCAATAGGTATACAAACACCAGGCAGATTAAGAAAATATAAACCGCCTGATTTCCTGAGGCAATTTCCTCTCGGGTGATACCCGACCAATCAATAAAAAAGCCACGGGGTAATGTTTCCAGGGCAACTTCCTCCACAGCTTGAATCGCATCTCCCGAGGAATATCCTTCTGCTGCTTCTCCGGATACTAACGCAGAGTAAAACATGTTGTAACGGGACAATTGCTCCGGGCCGTATACGCGCTCCAGGCTCACGAAGTTGGAATAAGGTACCATTTCTCCGGCGTTGTTCTTCGCATACATGTCTAGCAGCGATTCAGGAGAAGTCCTGTATTCCGGTGAAGACTGAATCATTACCTTGTACATCTGACCATATCGGATAAAATTGGATGCGTAAACACTCCCAATAAATCCCTGTAGTGTTTTCATCGCATCTTCCACCGATACGCCGAGCTTGGCAGCTTTATCATGATCGACAGAGATCATAAACTGCGGGAAATTTGGATCGAAATTAGTGAAGACTTCCTCAAGCTCGGGCCGCTCATTTAATGCAGCTACAAAATCCTCTGTGACCTGAGCCATGACGTTCAATTCCCCACCTGTACGGTCTTGTAGCCTGAGTTCAAAGCCGGAAGCATTTCCAAAACCTGGTACGGGTGGTGGTGCAAAAAACTGAATGTCCGCTCCTTTGAGGTGGGAAGTACGATCAGAGTAGTCGATGATGAGGTCATTGACACTCATCTCACGCTCATCCCAGGCTTTGAGGTTCACCATTCCCATTCCGTAGGATGCTCCTGTAGTTTCTGTCAATAGACTGTAGCCTGCAAGTGTAGAGACCGTTTCCACTTCTTCAAGTGGAAGGAGTGCCGCCTGCACCTGATCCATAATTTCTGAAGTTCGGTCCACCGTGGCACCGGGAGGAGTGGTGACATTGACGTAAACCATACCCTGGTCCTCATTGGGAATAAAGCCTGTTGGCACTAAGGAAATCATTCCATAGGTCAATGCAAAAAAACCGATTAGAATACCTAAGGTAATCCCCCTTCTTCCTGCGGTCCTAGTAATCAAAAAGGTGTATTTACCTGCTAAGGCATCATATCGCCTGTTAAAACCATTGAAAAAGCGCTGAATCAAACCAACCTTTTTTCCAGGAGCATGTGCCTGAACGGGTTTCAAAAGCATGGCACACAAGGCTGGTGAAAGCGTCAGGGCATTAATTCCGGAGATCACAATAGCAATCGCCAGGGTCAGAGAAAATTGTCTGTAGAAAATTCCCACTGGTCCTGAAAGAAAACTTACAGGAACGAAAACCGCCGACATCACCAGTGTAATGGCAATTATTGCACCTCCGATTTCTTTCATTGCGGCCAGGGTAGCATCCATTGCATTCAGGCCCAGATCGTGCATTTTTACATGGACTGCCTCCACCACTACAATGGCATTGTCTACCACAATTCCAATGGCCAATACTAAGGCGAACAGGGTCAGCAGGTTGATAGAAAATCCAAATAGCTGCATGAAAAACAGTGTCCCAATAAGTGAAACAGGAACTGCAATAGCAGGAATCACTGTGGATCGAAAATCCTGCAAAAAGAGAAATACTACCAAAAAAACAAGCAAAAAGGCTTCAACCAAGGTTTTTACAACCTCCATAATGGATGCATCCAAAAAGCGACTTACATCATAGGAGACATTGTAAGTCATTCCGGGAGGAAATGAGGTGCCTTGAAGCTCATCCATCTTTTCCTTAATATTTGCTATCACCTCGCGAGCGTTGGAACCCGGACGCTGCTTAAGCATGATGGATGCAGAAGGTCTTCCATCGGTCATGGAAACCATGTTATAGTCCAGTGCATCGAACTCGATATCTGCTACGTCTTTTAGTCGAAGCAAAGAGCCATCGGGAAGTGCCTTAAGGGTAATATTCTCATAGTCGGTTTCTTCACTGAATTTCCCGGTGTACTTCAGCACATACTGCAAGGCTTGCGGGTTTCTATCCGAACTGATACCGGATTTACCAGGAGCCGCTTCTACATTTTGGTTTTGGATGGCCTCCGTGATATCCTGGGGAGAGATATTGTAGGCAGCCATACGGTCAGGCTTCATCCATACGCGCATCGCATAGTCTTTCATCCCCATGATTTCAGCGCGCCCAACTCCATCTATTCGCTTTAATTCAGGAAGAATATTAATGTCGGCAAAATTGTAAACAAACTTCTCATCCTGCGCAGGATCATCCGAGACCAGATTGAGATAAAGCAGCATGCTATTCACTTCTTTTTCGGTCATCACACCTGCTCGGATCACCTCCTCGGGAAGCTCATCTATTACAGTTGCTACCCTGTTTTGCACGTTTACAGCTGCCTGGTCAGGGTCTGTACCTACTTTGAAAACGATGGTGATGAGTGTCATCCCGGCATTAGTATTCACCGAGTACATGTAGTCCATTCCGGGAACTCCATTAATTGCCCGCTCTAATGGAGTCGCGACTGCTTTGGCCAAAACCTCGGCGTTTGCTCCGGTGTATTTAGCCTCCACTGTGACAGAAGGAGGTACGATATCCGGAAACTGGGTAATGGGTAAGGAAGTCAGAGCCAAAAGGCCTAAAAGGGTAATAAATACAGAAATAACCGTTGACGAAATCGGTCTTTTGATAAACAATTCCAGCATGAGTTTTTGATTTTATCGGTTACTCAATATTTCCCTAAATAGGCTTCCTTCCTGGGAACAGGAATTGGAGTTATTTCAAGCCCATCTGATACTTGTTGAATGCCCTCATACACAATCTTGTCACCGGGTAGAAAACCATCGGCCAGATAAAAAAGCCCATAGCGCTGAATAGGCTTGAAACTTCTTACGATAACCTTCCCTTCCTGATCTACCAGGTATACATAAGTGAAATCCTGTATCTCAAAGGTGGATTTTTGAGGAATTAAGAAAACGCCCTCCAATTTTGTATTCATTTGGACTTTCCCAGAAGCGCCGTGCTTGAGCAACTGATCAGGGTTGGGAAATCGAACCCGAAAACCAATCGATCCTGTGCCGGATTCAATGTCGCCTTCAGTGGTCTCTAAAATACCTTTTTCCGGGTAAACCTGACCATCGGACAAAACCAAAGTCAATTGCTCCGTGATCTCCTGAGCACCTTCCTTCTCGATTTTGTCTCGCATAATACTCAGGTATTCACTCTCGTTGACCTTGTAGTAGGCAAAAACAGAAGAAATATCTGTAATGGTTGTAAGCAGAACATTCTCAGTGACCAGGCTTCCGATTTTGAAAGGTATCCGGTCTACCAATCCATCAAATGGCGCTTTAATGGTGGTGTATGAAAGGCCAGTGAGCGCACGCTGAAGCATGGATTCAGCCTCCAGGATATGAGAATCTGCTACAGCCATTTTTGACTTGGCCAGTTCTAGTTCTGAGGCTGAGATTATGTTTTTGTCTACCAATGTTTGAAGACGTTCTACCTCTACTTTTGAAGCTTGCTGTTCGGCTTGTGCCCTTGCAAGATTTGCGCGTGCTGAGTTGACCATTTCATTATACTCCGCACTGGAAAGTTGAAAAAGTTTTTGTCCCTTCTTAACAAACTGTCCCTCATCAACAAAAATCTGGTCCACAAAGCCTTCAACCTTTGATCTTACTTCTACAAATTGAATAGCCTGAATATCTGCAATGTATGTCTGAGGAACCTCTACATCAGCCGGTAAAAGTTCAAGCACAGGTATTTCGAGCGTGTTCTGATTGCCTTTCCTTTTTTCGCCATCAGAATTGCAGGAGAAAAGCACAAAAGAAAATAGAAGCACAATAGTTGTTAAGTTTCCGATCCAGCTTTCATTTTTTATTTCAAAATTCATTGATCGACAGGTTTAAATAGGTTTGGTTTTGATTAAATAATTCCTTCTGGGTAAATGTTTATTGTTATTAGATGTTAGATGATTTCTTATGGAAATATGAATTAAAACCAACTAAATCATCATTTATGCGCGTGCAAAAATGACCTATCTCATCTTTTTTCCTAAATAATTTCCAATTAAAAGCTCATTTTTTTTGTTTAAATGGGGAAAACCACTACATCACCACGTTGTAATGACCAGTAAGACACCTCAAGAAGACTGCGCAGGGAGGGAAGCGATCTAAACTCCAATCAGTGAGGGCATGACCAATTTATGGAGAAATATGAATTTGAAACCTTTAGGGGCTAAAGCCCAGGAGGTCTGATTTCCATTGCCCATGGGCTAAAGCCCATGGCAATTTAACTGAAGCCATTCTGAATAAAGTCTACGGACTCGTAGATCCCGTAAAAAACTCACAATTCACATTCAATCAATCACAAATCCCCAAATTTCTTTACAATGTTTTGGCTTTCTATCACAGGTTTTGGCTTGCCGCCACAAACTTTAGATTGCTACCAGATCTTTCAGCCTAATCTATAGCCTCGGGCTTTAGCCCGGGGCTAATAGATTTGCACTTAGTGGCTTTAGCCACTAATTTTATTGCATGCCCTTCATTAAGATTTGGATTCATGCCGTTTGGGCGACTAAGAATCGAGCGCCGCTATTGGAAAAGTCCCTAAGAAAATCAGTGATTTCTCACATCAGGGAAAATGCTAAAGCAAAAAATATATACATTGATAGTATCGATGGGTATGTTGACCACTTACATTGCCTGATTTCATTAAAAGGAGAACAAAACATTTCCAGGATCATGCAGCTAATCAAAGGAGAATCCTCTTTTTGGATCAATCAACAAAAACGGATCCCTGATCGGTTTGCCTGGCAGACTGAATTTTTTTCTGTGTCTGTAGGGTAATCCCAGGTTAAAGCCGTTAGAAACTACATCAGCCAACAGGAACAACACCATAGCAAAAAGAGCTTTCAGGAAGAGTATGACGAACTCATGGAGAAATATGAATTTGAAACCTTTAGGGGCTAAAGCCCAGGAGGTCTGATTTCCATTGCCCATGGGCTGAAGCCCATGGCAATTTCGGCTAAAGCCCATGGCAATTGCAATCATCAGATCATTTCCTAACCACTTCCTGTAGTACGGGTATCACCTCTTCCTCAAACCAGGGATTCTTCTTTTGCCAGATCCTGTTGCGTGGCGAAGGATGGACGAGTGGTAGGTATTCGGGTAGAAATGACCTGAAATTTTTCACATTTTCAGTCAGGCTTTTATTAAATCGGTCTCCCAGGTAGTACTTCTGCGCATACTGGCCAATCAAGATGGTAAGCTTTACATCTTGCATGCAGGATAGCAACTGCTCGTGCCACTGAGGTGCGCATTCCGGCCGTGGTGGAAGGTCTCCTGACTTCCCTTTTCCCGGGTAGCAAAAGCCCATGGGGATTAACCCAAAAAAATCGGGATCATAAAATTCTTTTTTGCTGACTCCCAGCCACCTTCTCAGTTCATTTCCGCTGGCGTCATCCCAGGGAACACCACTGTCGTGCACTTTGCGGCCGGGCGCCTGGCCGATGATCAAGATCCTTGAGTTTTCGCTCGCCTGTAGAACGGGCCTCGGATCATTGGGCAGCAAACCCTGACATATGAGACAACCTTTTACCTGTTGTAGAAGTTCATCCACAAATACGATCTATTGTACGATCAGACATTATCGAAAGTGGGGTGGTTCCACGGACTCCGGTAGCTTCTGGCTAGTAATTCCGTGGCTTCTTTATCTCCTTTGACCACTCTGTTTTCCCAATCGTATACTAGCGGTCTCCCGCCAAGCTGCATGGATAAGTTGGACATGATACAGCTGGCCGATGAGATATGTCCCTGTTCAATATCCGCAATAGGTTTGGTTCCGTTTTCGATGGCCCGGATAAAATCCTGCATGTGCCTCCTGGTAGCAGGTGCGGCAAACAGCTCTATTCTTTCTTCAGTAAGATCTTCCGGGTATTCCTCTCGCTCAAAAACACAATCATAATGGATGGGCTCTCCTTCCACCGGCGTGAAGTCTGCCTTTCTTACGCCTGCCTGTAATTTTCCCTTTTCACCATAAAGTGTGAAGGACCACCAATAGTCAGGATCTGCGGGAGTACCCCATCTCCGTTGTTGCCACACAAAATTTAGCTCATCGAATTCAAAAATAGCATGCTGGGTATCCGGACGATTGCCATAGCCCTCTTTATGAACGTACGTGCCTCCGACACTGGTGATCTTCTTAGGCGCACCCACACCCAACATCCATCGGGCAGCATCCAGCATGTGGATGCCCATGTCGCCCACAATACCATTGCCATATTCCATAAAAGCCCTCCACCGGATATGAGGCAACCCTCTATAGGGGAGCATCGGTGCCGGGCCAGTCCACATCTCATAGTCAAAGAAATCAGGTACTTCCTCTGTAGGAGGCATCTTTCCACCTCCTCCAGTGTAGCAGCTTACTTCTACATGAGAGACTTTACCCAGCAACCCTTTGTCCACAATTTCTTCCTTGGCTCTGATCAGGTGTGGAGTACTCCGTCTTTGTGTGCCTACCTGGACGACCTTGTTGTATTTTCTGGCAGCTCTTAACATCGCTTCGCCCTCCACCACATCGGCACTGATAGGTTTTTGTACGTATACGTGTGCTCCGGACTTCACGGCTTCGATCATGTGCAAAGCATGCCAATGGTCTGGTGAACCAATAATCACAATATCCAAATTGTGCTTGTCTAGCATCTTGCGGTAATCTCCATAGAGTTTGGGTACTTTACCTGACTTTTGGCGTTGGCTGATCAGCTGACCTGCATGATTAAGCATGTTTTGATCTACATCGCAAACGGCTTCTACTTCAACAGGCGCTACCTGTAACAAGCGAAGGGTGTCACTCTTGCCGTACCATCCTGACCCGATCAGCCCGACTTTCCATTGACGATCAATCCCCGTAAAATTCATGCCTAATCCTCCAAAAGCAGCCAATCCTGCTGTTGCTGATATTCCTTTGACAAACTTTCTGCGGTTAATATTGAGGTTTAGCATTTCAGATTTTTTTTAAACGTTATCTACAGTAGGGTGTATCCATGGTTTTCGGTACTGGCGTTGTAGCATGGCGGTAGCTTCAGCATCACCAACCACCATTTTCTTTTCAGGATCATAAATCAATGGTCTTCCTGCAAGCTCCATGGAGATGTTGGCCAGGATACAGCTGGCCGTAGAAATGTGTCCTTCTTCAATATCGGCCACCGGCCTGCTGTTGTTATCAATGGCCTTGAGGAAGTCGAGCATATGCAGCCGGGTAGCTGGTGCGGCATTGAGCTCGATACGCTCTTCAGTTAAGTCTTCGGGGTACTTTTCTTTTTCATAAACCACATCAAAATGGATAGGATCTCCCTCTGTAGGAATGAAATCTGCCTGCATTGTACTTCCCTTCAATGTGCCCTTATCACCATAAATGGTAAATGACCAGGGGTAGTCAGGGTCAGCGGGTGTCCCCCAGGTTCGGTGCTGCCATATACAGTTCAATTCATCATATTCAAAGATGGCGGACTGTGTATCAGCAATGTTGGACTTGGCTTCCTTTTGAACAAAGATACCACCGGTTGAGGTGATCCGTTTGGGCCATCCTAATCCCAGCATCCACCGTACCGTGTCAAGCATATGCACACACATATCTCCGGTGATGCCATTGCCATATTCCATGAAAGCGCGCCACCACCTGATGTGTGGCAGGCCATCATAGGGCCGGAGCGGAGCAGGACCTGTCCACATTTCATAATCCAGAAAATCAGGAACAGGTTGAAGGGGAGGATTGGCGTTGTTACGCATGTGGTAGTAGCAACACATCTCCACATGTGAGATCTTTCCAAGAAGCCCTTTTTCTACGATGTTTTTCTTCACGTCGATGAGGTGGGGTGTGCTTTTTCGTTGGGTACCTACCTGTACCACCCTGTTGTATTTTCTGGCAGCCTTAACCATGGCTTCACCTTCTACTACATCCACGCTGATAGGCTTTTGCACGTAAACATGAGCTCCGGCTTTGACTGCATCTATGCATTGCAATGCATGCCAATGGTCAGGAGAACCAATAATGACAATATCAAGTTTGTGTTTGTCCAACATCTTCCTGTAGTCACCATATAGCTTGGGTACTTTGCCTGAGGGTTGACGTTCACTTACAAGTTTACCTGCAGCATTTAAAATTTGACTATCAACGTCACATAAGGCCACTACATCTACTGGAGCTACCTGGATCAGTCGGAAAAGATCACTCTTGCCGTACCATCCCGTTCCAATCAACCCTACTTTCAGGGGCTTGGCGGTTAATGGATAGCTGATCCCGAAATTTCCAAAGGCTGTGAGGGCCATGGCGGCAGAGGTTTTTTTGATGAAATCCCGCCGGTTGAAGTTGAGGTGTGGCATTTACTTTTAGGTTTTGTTTATCAACTTAAATATGCTAAACAATCCCGCTTAAAGCAAATCATTGAAAAAAATGGATGACCAATAAAACTGATGCTTATGTGATCCTGTTGAGGATCCTGGCCCTGAATTTTTCTTCTACCGGAATGATATAATGTGAGGAGAAATGAAGTAAAATATGTTGCTTTTCCTTGACCACTTCAGATACCCGGTTGATGTTCACGATGTATGCTTTGTGAGCCCTCAGCAAAAATGGAATATCTCTGAATTCTTTTTCAAAGTTGCTTAGCTTACTCGCTATCAGCTTAGAGTTAATTTCTCCGTTTTCGAGGTAGAATACCCGCATGGATGTGTCTTCCTCAGCCAAAAACATAACGTCTCTGGGGTCAACTACCAATTCGTCTTCTTTGCCGCTTGACCTCACGATGATGAACCTCAAATCTTCATCAAAGTTGTTCTTCTTTGTTTTATGAAATACCAGGTAGCCAATGAGGATGCCTGGAAAACAGCATAGGGTATAGATGGAAACAAATGCAAACAAATGCTTGGACTCCCAGGTGGGGTATCCGTCGAAATAGCTGTCGATCACAAATGCTACCAGGCCTGCAGACAATGATTGTCCGAGATGCCAGGAAATCACACCTTCCAACGTTGGTGAAAAAAAGATCTGCTTAAATGCGGCTTCAAAAATCCCGAAAATAACTGCAGTGATAAGCCCAATTAGAAATGCCCGTTCAACAAGTGTCTGACCCGAATGTGTCTCATAGATCTCACCATAAAACAATTCATATAAATAGTAGCACAGACACAAGAACAAAGCCGTACTCGCTATGATAAAATAATTGGGTTTTTCGGATGTTTTAAATACCAGCACTATGCAATGTTAGTGAATACAGCCTGAACGTCATCATCATCTTCGATCCGATCCAACATTTTTTCGATTTCTTCCATTTGCTCTTCGGAAAATTCTACCGGACTATTTGGGATTCTTTGCAAGCTGGCTTTCTTTACATCAATCTCTTTGTCCTCCAACGCTTTTGATAGGGTACCAAAGTTGGTGTAGTCCGCATACAGGTATACCCGGTCTTCATTGGTGATGATTTCTTCCAACCCGGCATCGATGAGTTCCAACTCAAGCTCTTCCAGGTCCATGCCATCCTCCTGAATAAATTCAAATACTGCTTTGCGGTCAAACATAAATTCCAGTGAGCCATTGGGGACCATGGAGCCTCCAGCCTTACTGAAATAGGCTTTTACGTTGGCGACAGTGCGTGTGGTGTTGTCGGTAGCACATTCAACAAATACCAATACACCGTGAGGTCCTTTGCCTTCGTAAGTGACTTCTTCAAATACATCTGAATCACTACCTATGGCGCGTTTGATGGCATTTTCGATGTTGTCCTTCGGCATATTCTCTGCCTTGGCATTTTGAATGGCAGTACGCAACTTGGCATTCATCTCAGGGTCTCCGCCACCTTCTTTTGCTGCTACTGTAATCGCCTTGGCCAGCTTAGGAAATATTTTAGACATTTTATCCCACCTGGCTTCTTTTGCTGCCCTACGATATTCAAACGCTCTTCCCATTTTCAGATTAAGTTTTCCTCAAAAATATCAATTTGCTGATTATTTGCCAGAGAGAATTTCGAACCTAATTTCTTATCTATCGAAGAAGTCAAAGAAATTTCGTCGCTTTTCTAATTTCAGGTCTTGTAACAAGCTGGAATTGGGCTGAATAACCAGGCTGAAGGATTGGTAACGACCAAAAGGAACCCATGAAAAGTTTAATGACCAGCAATGCAGATCACGGGCTATACCTATCCGGGTAGTAGTAAATTCTTTATTCACAAAGTCGAAACCGGAGTTGTAAGTGATCTGGGTTTTGTCGGTCAGTGCCAGTGTGCCATTAAATTGCATGGACTGAATGATTGTAGGGTCCTGGAAGCCGTTCTGTGTGCGGGAAATGGAATATTGCACCCTAAAAGTCCACGGCACATCAAAATTCACATATTGCTCAGGATTTTGACGGATGTATTCTTTCTCTTCTTCTGTACCATAGCCAGACTGATCAAGACCCTCCGGCACTGTTCCTGTGTCAAACTGATCTTGTCTGTCAGGCTCATTTCCTTTTCCGGATTTGCTGTTGAGTGAAAATCCGATTGAGGTGCTTAACCGACTCAGGTTTCCAAGTCCCTGACCATTGTTCCAGGCATATCTGTCTATCTTCTCCTGGCTCACAGTACGTACTCCGGTCACAGGGTTTACGGTTTCACTGATGAGGTTATAAACATAAGGATCTATCGTACCGCTTAAGTTCACATTTACCTTGTTCTTAAAAAGAGAGGTTCGGGTATTCCAGTTGATGTTACTGAGTTTAAATTCCTCCGCTGCCAGGTTATAGCCGGTACTTAAGGAAAGATTTTCAAAGATTTTTACCTTTTTGTAAGCCTGGGTAGAATCCTTGTCATCTCTTACTTTCATCTCCAGGTTGTTTTGGAGTGAAAAGCTGATGGTTCGGCTTTCACCAGACGGGGGAGAGCCATAGGCAAAACTTTCATACCTGGAAAACCGCCGAGTGTTTCCAAGGGAATCAATTTGAATTTCTTTATATACACCACTACTTTCACTAAAATCAGGGTTGTATGAAAAACTGATAGAAGGGGTGACTACATGTCGAATCGCCTGGATTTTTCTGTCTTTTCCGGGAAACGTAACTGTTCCATAAAACCGGGTATTCATAGAGGCTCCTGAGGTCCAGTAACCCGTCCTGCTGAATCCTTCGAGAGTATCTATTCTCACACCCTGCAACGCTTCATCATAGCTGAAATCCAGTTCTCTGGTATACCACAGCTCTGTATAATTGAAGCTAGGGCTTACTGTGATATAATTAAACATATTGAAGGAAGTGGAGATGGGGATAGAGTGTTTTCCTCCGATTTTCGCCCGTTTGTATAACCTGTCAAAATTATCCAGGTTGAAGTCGAGGGTGTCCAGGTTGCTTTCGTCTTCATTCACAATATTCAGACTACTAAGCGTGGTAACCGGGGCATTAGTTACTTCATTCTTGGCAGCGAAATTATGGCTGAGACTGATCTTCGCAAGTGGATTCTTCTGGTTTTTAACTATGTTTTTGAAAGGATAGATCCTGTTTACGTTCATGGTGTAATCCGGCAAAGTCATGCTCATGATGCCTGTCTGAATGTTTTGGTTGTGCCTCAGGTTGGCACTCAGGTTTACCGGGATCCGTTGAAACCTTTGGGAATAGCTCACACTGGAAGAGAACTGGGAGTTAATACTTCTGCTAAAGTCCTGGTTTACCAGGTTGTTGTTTGAATTGTAGGTGGATGTTCCTGCCGAAACAGATGCACCAAAGCTAGAATTTCCTCTGGTTTCAGGTCGGTGGCTCCAGCGAATCCAAAAGTCATTGGTCTCTACAGGGTCTTCGATATTGTCAATGATGGACTTATTATAGGAGAAGTTGAAAGAACCGGAATAGGTATATCGTTTCTTATAGTTCATTGTGGCCTGTAGCCCATGTCCTCCCTTGGAATAAATATCTCCGGTAAGTCTCAGGTCCATGTAATCACTAAAGGTGAGGTAATAACCTCCATCTCTCAGGAAAAATCCCCGTTGTTTTTCTTCCCCGTAAGAAGGAAAAACGATCCCCGTCGCTTTCTTCCTGGGTTGAGGAAACATCCCAAATGGGAACCAAAGCGGAGTGGGTATCTCCCTGAATTTTAGATTAAAAGGTCCGGAAACTACTTTGTTTCCAGGAATTACTTTGAGCTTTTCAGATTCAATAAAAAAATGAGGGTCTTCCAGGTTACAGGTGGAGTATTTGGCATTTTTGATAAACATCTCCTTTTCTTCGTTCATTTTTACATCTTCACCATGCATAAAGGCACCTTCCTGCTCGGTAATAACACCTTTGATGATAGCCCGACGGGTTTTAAAATTGTAGAGGATATTGTCGGTCTCATAGGCGTCTCCCTGCTGTGTAAACACCGGTTTACCAATTTTTTTTCCGGTGCTGTCCGTAGCAAATTCTGCCTGGATAGTTCTTCTGTTCCAGTCCACAGTGGTCTTGTTGGCTTCCAAAACAATATCTCCATAGTCGATATGTGCCTCCTGATACATATAGATCTTTCTATTTTCCAGGTCATAGAACATGGAATCCTTGGCATTGTAGTTGATTGTAGTCTCAATATCACCTTTAGGTTTGGGTGATTTGGCTGTTTTAAGGGTATCAGAAGCGATTGTATCTGATAAGGAAGTGACAGAATCCGGTGCGGATACTGATATTATAGAGTCTGACGTTATACTTTCAGTGGACTCTGAAAGATCCTGAGCATACCCAGAAGTGTAAAATGTAATGATCAAGAAAAAAAATACAATACTCCTCAGGCCTGACACAGGTTTTAATTTCAGTGAAAAATTTACATTTTTGCGTAAAAATATCGGATTTTAGTATATAACCGGGATAGCGTGAAAAATATTGCAATACCTTTTTGCTTTTGTATATTTTTTGTTTTCATCTCCTTTCATCCGGTGGGGGTTATTGACTACCGTATCAATAAAATTGTAATAGATCCCGGTCATGGTGGAAAGGACCCGGGCACCCATGGGGTAATATCGAAAGAGAAAGATGTAGCCTTGAAGATTTCAATGGAATTGGCAAGGATCATCAAAGACAATATGCCTGATGTAGAGGTGATCTGCACGCGTCAGGACGATAGCTTCCCCGAGCTACACGAGCGTGCTGATGTGGCCAATCAAAAAGATGCTGACCTTTTCATCTCCATCCATGCCAACTGGATATCTAATCCTAATATCCATGGTACAGAAACTTATGTGATGGGGTTACACAAGTCTGAAGCAAACCTGAAAGTAGCCCAAAGAGAAAATGCAGTAATTCTGGCTGAAGAGGGGGGAGCTAATGATTATGACGGCTTCGATCCTAATTCACCGGAGTCCTATATTTTGTTTTCTCTTTATCAAAGCGCTTTTCAGCAAAACAGTCTGCGATTGGCAGATAAAATCGAAGATCAGTTCAAAAACAGGGTAGGTAGACGCAGCCGGGGCGTGAAATCAGCAGGTTTTCTTGTTTTGTGGCGGACCAGTATGCCTAGTGTTTTAGTAGAAGTAGGTTATCTTAGTAATCCTAAAGAAGAGAGAGAACTGAATGATCCATTGAACCAGGTTTATATTGCTTCTGGTATATATCGGGCATTTAGGGACTACAAATCAGAAATAGAATCCATGAATTGAGGACAGGTCTTTGGCTCTGATTTTTAAATTCATGAGATTTGGTTTCGGATTGGTCTTTTTCTCAAAATAAAAATTAAGTTAGTGCGGATGTCCAAGGAATTTAAAGTAGGTCTAATAGCTCTTGTATCGGGAGTGATGCTCTATTACGGGTTTAATTTTCTAAAGGGAATTGACTTTTTCTCTCCGACTAACAAATATTTTGCGATCTATGACAATGTAGATGGTCTGGTAGAAGGAAATCCGGTGATTATCAATGGGTATTCCGTAGGAAGAGTGACTGATATCAGCCTGATGAAAAACCAGGACAGCATTCTGGTCAAGTTTGACATCAATGAAAACATCCAACTGAATGACTCTTCGGTGGCTTTGCTGACAAGTACCGACTTTTTGGGTACGAAGGGAATTGTTTTGACCATCGGCTCATCTCAAAACGTCATTGAGGCAGGGGATACCCTGATTTCTTATCGCGACAGAGGACTGGAAGAGATACTGGAAAACGCCACTCCTGTGGCCAACAACCTTAATGTAACCATCACCCGGGTAAACGAGATTCTCGTTGGACTAAAAGGTAGCGGCGAAAAAATCAATACTACGCTGGATGACCTGCACCGAACCTTCCTGAATGTAAACAGGATCATGGAAAGCAATGAAAATAACATTGAGCAGATTGCTACAGCTACGAAATTGTTGATAAGGAACCTCAATCAGAAGATAGAGCGACTGGGACCAGTGATCAAAAAAACCGATGGGGTGTTGGATACCCTGAATTCTCTGGAGTTGGCACAAACGCTATCACATATTGATTCAGTAATGATTACGCTAAATCAGACACTGATTCTGATGAAAAGTGAGAATGGATCATTGGGAAAACTAATGTATTCTGATTCGCTTTATCAAAATGTGAATACTACCATGGAAGATCTTCAGGGTCTGGTCCACCATTTTCGCAACTATCCTAAAGATTTCGTAAAGCCCTTAGGCAGAAAGCATAAAAACCTCAAGGGGATTGATGAGAAAGAAGAATAGACGAATTAAGTTTAACGCTGAATTCATTATTCAATAATAATCATCAAAAAGAATTTGGAATGTATCGGTTCTAATTCTTAAATTCAATATTGTCTTGATAAAGGAAACCGAATTAAAAGCTTTAGTGAGTTTATTGGAGGATGAGGACGATGAAGTCGTTTCTCATGTAGAAACCAAGCTCATGGAGATAGGCACAGGAATTATCCCTTTCCTTGAGCAGGAGTGGGAAAGTAATTTCAATCCACTTATCCAGCGAAGGATTGAAGACATGATCCATGGCCTGCAATTTGAGTTGGTACAGGAGCGCCTCCTTGCCTGGAAGAAAACAGATGAAAATGACCTGCTGGAGGGCCTTTGGCTTGTAGCAACTTACCAGTATCCTGATCTGGACTACTCCGATCTCAAGATGGAAGTTGAACAATTATATCATGAGATCTGGCGTGAATTTAAAGCTGACTACGCACCGTTGGACCAGGTGCGGATTGTAAACAACATGTTGTTTAACAAGATAAAGTTCAGGGCCAATACCAAAAACTTTCATTCACCGGCAAACAGCATGATCAATGCGGTGCTGGAATCCAAAAAAGGAAACCCCATTACCCTTTGTTCCATCTACATGATCATTGCTCAAAAGCTGGGGATGCCCATTTATGGAGTGAATTTGCCAAATCTCTTTATCCTGACCTATCAGGGAGATGGAATGACTTTTTATATCAATGCTTTCAACAGGGGGCTGATATTCAGCAAGGAGGATATTGATCATTACCTGGAGCACCTCAACATCCCGCCACAGGAGCTGTTTTATGAGCCTTGCACGAATGAGGATATCATTTTGAGGTGCTTACGCAATCTCGTTGTGTCCTTTGAAAAGCTGGGGGATTACCATAAGTCGGATGAGATCAAGCTTATTCTCAAAAAGCTGGATGATCAGTATACAGGATTTGAATAACTACTCTTTGATCTTAGGGTTGATCCAAAGGTAGCTATACCAGTACCACTTATTGGCATTATCCTGAACAGTTAAAGTATAAAGGGTTCTCCTTCTGCGTTCAATACTTTTGTTTGGCTTTGCCACAACTTCATATTCATCGTCTTCTTTTTGATGGATCGAAAGATCACAAGTGCCACCCTGGATAAAGCATTGCATCTCATTCAGCCTGAGACCCTCTTTTCGAATGATCAGGTTGAGAGATGGTTCAAAATTTTCTAACAGGACATGTTGTTCTGGAGATCCTTTCACTTTCAACGGGAGGGCATTGGCTTTGAGTTTAAATTCATTGATATCACTAAAATCTGTAGCCATTGGAAATCTGGGACAAGCCATCAGATCTGAATCATTGCTGATTACACCAGAATTTTGAGCGGCAGCAGCAGTAAACCCTGCATCCTTCACAATTTCAAGCATTCTTTGATCAAACTCACCATAGGGATAGGCAAACACCTCTGGCGTGATGCCAAGGTTTTCCTGAATCAGCTCTTGACATTGAATAATCTCTGACTCAAAATTCTGATACCTTTCATTCGCATCCATATTCAGGAAAAATGCATGGGAGTGGGTGTGATTACCAATTTCAATTCCACGTTTATGGGCATCCTTAATTTCTTTCCAGTCCATGTAGCTACTGCCACCAACCGTTTCTGTATTGATAAAAAGTGTTGCCGGAAAACCGTAGGTCTCCAGTAAGTGTAAGCCATTTTCATAAAAGCTTTGAAATCCATCATCAATGGTGATCACCGCTACTTTCTTCAATGGTTGCTCATCTTTCAGATATTTGATGGCATCACCAAAGGTCATGACTTCAAATCCGGCTTCTTTTAAATAATTAAGTTGTGCCTTAAAATCTTCGATAGGTATGTTAGTGGAGGGGTATCGACTGTCACCAAAGCGATGATAGATGAAACAGTTTATGCTTTTTTGAGGGTTAGTGACAGTTTCTGCCACCAGATTATCCTGGTTTTTTTGCTTTGTGGAATCTCCGGGTTTAGCTCCACAAGCCATCAACAATGCCAACGCTACGATTAGGGCTTGTTTTGTCATTCTTCCGAAGGTGATGAATACTGAAGGTCTAATACGAAGTGGTCGTATTGTTGGAAATTGTTTTGATCAATGATGGTCCTAAGCTGGTCCACGTACTCTGTGCCTCTTTCTGAATAACTACTTAAATGCGGCAACAGTTTGTTGATGTCACCTGTTTCATAGCTGGCAATTCTGAAATTCCGGTAAGCCCTTGCCCTTGCTATCGTTTCAAAATAGTCCACTATTGAGCCGGAAATATCTTCGTATTTCCTTAAATGTACATTCCCGGTATTTGATTTAGCTGCGATCCTGGGTCGATCAGGGTTATAAGACCAGATGCCAAACAGGTTATTGGCCTCACTAAAAAATCTGGAAGTACCCCATCCACTCTCAACCACTGCCTGGGCCAGTGCGATGCTGGTTGGGTGGGTATGCATGCGTATGATAAGGTCAAAAGGGCTATCAGCATTGAATCGATCTAGTTGTGCCTGATAAAACAGGCTGTCCTTCTTGCTCCAATTGTCCGTCAGAACCAGGTCTTTCACCTTCCTGAGGTCTTGCCTCACCCTATGTTTCACTATGAGAATTGCCGGAAGGACAACAGCAATAAATTTTTCCTTGTTTTCCTGGACTGTAAGCGTATCAAAACCACCCACATTGTGATAAAGGAATGGTTTTACAAGGCTATCAGTTATGGGCACGATATCCTCAAGACTGGATATTTCAAGTAAAACAGGTTCAAAGACCTTGTCTTCTTCTTCCTCTTTGCAACCCGATATAAAAGTGGCAAAAAAGGCCGAAACCAGTATCAATCCAAGGGTAGGCCGGGGTAGACCTGTCATATCACTGATTAACCCAGAACAATGTCTTTCTGTGCGAAAGGCTGTGAATAAACTCTTTTGCCAGTAGCCTTATACAGCGCATTGGCCAGTGCGCCTACCACAGGTGGTAAGGCGGGTTCTCCCAAACCAGTTGGATGGATGTCGCTTTCCACAAAGAAAGTTTCTATCTCTTCAGGAGCCTCTGAATGCCTGATCAATCGGTATTTATCAAAGTTCTGTTGCTCTGCAGTTCCTTCTTTAAAAGTCAGGCTGCTGAACATTCCATGTCCGATGCCGTCTACAATACTTCCCTCTACCTGATTTTTAGCACCTTCAGGGTTTACGACGATCCCACAATCTACGGCACACCAAACTTTTTTCACTTTAGGAGTACCATTTTCCTTGACAAGATCAACGATCTGAGCTACATACGAGTTGTGGCAGAAATAAGCTGAAACGCCTCTGAACACTCCGGATGTTTCCGTGCCCCAGTTTGCTTTTTCTCTTACCAGCTTGAGTACACCAGCATATCTTTCAGCTTCATAGTCATTCTTTTCACCCACAGGGTCTTTCATATTTCGCTCAAAAAGCTTCAACCTGAAGTCAATTGGATCTGCGCCAGCTTCCTCAGCGACTTCATCCAGAAATGCTGACTCTACTCCGGAGATAAAATTAGAACGGGGAGCTCTCCATGCACCAGTTGTGATGCTGGAATCTACACCAACACTTTCTGCCAGATAATTATCTACTGCACCTGCCGGGAATCTATTGGCATAAACGGCACTTCCATGGATACCAGTTCCTTTCACATGGAATCCAATAAGATTATTGTCTTTGTCCAGGGCTGCTCTGTATTTCACGGCATATGCAGGGCGATATAAACCCTGTGTCATGTCATCTTCCCGGGTATAAACCAACTTAACAGGGGCTTTCACCTTTTGAGAGATGGCCGCAGCTTCGAGCCCAAAGTTTCCATAAAGTCTTCGGCCGAAACCACCACCCATTCGAGTCATCATCACGGAAACATTGTCTTCCGGAAGTCCAAGTAATGAAGCGGCACTCTTTCTTAGGTTTTCGGGAGTCTGGATAGGTCCGGTCAATTCAGCCTTATGCTCAGTTACATTGGCAAAGAAATTCATGGGCTCCATGGTGTTGTGGGCTAAAAAGGGAGCCGTATAGGTTCTTTCAATGACTTTGGCTGCTTCTTTGAAAGCCTTTTCAGGGTTTCCGTCGATTCTTTCTGGTTTGGAAACTGGTTCTTTTAACGAGTCAGCTAATTTTCTCTCATGATCATATGAGCTTTCGGGTGTGGAAGCCCATTCCCATTCTATTGACAATGATTTCTTGGCCTTCATTACCTGCCAGGTAGTCTTTCCAACTACGGCCACAATTTCAGTAAATGCATTGTTGTCGGACCAGGTTTTTTCATCCGGTGCTGTTTTTACAGAGATCACATCCACAATGCCTGGCATCTGTTTGGCTGCCTCTGCCTCAAAACTTTTGAGTGTCATACCAAAGGCAGGAGCATGAACCAGCATAGCGATCAGCATTCCATCCTCTTTGTAATCCAACCCAAACAGTGGTTTTCCGGTGATGATTTTGTCTATGTCGACATTGCCTGTAGGCTTTCCAATGATTTTGAAGTCTTTTACATCTTTAAGTTCTACTTCTGCAGGCACTTCAATCGTAGCGGCCATTGAAGATACCTCACCATACCCGATTGATTTTCCGGAAGCATGTTTGATCACTCCTTTTTCTGTGGTGAGCTCGTTCACGGGCACATTCCATTCCTTTGCAGCTGCTTCAAGGAGCATTCTCCTCGCTGTTGCTCCAGCCATTCGCAAAGCATCCCAACTCGCCCTGATCGAATTACTGCCACCCGCCACCTGGCGTTTGAAGTCCACGGTGTTGAGTGGAGCTTGCTCCACTACTACATATTCCCAGTCTACATCCAGTTCTTCTGCCACAATCATAGGCATGGAAGTCTTTACATTTTGCCCTATTTCAGGGTTTGGAGAGAAGATGGTAACCACTCCATTTTCACCAATTTTGATATAAGCATTGATATCAAACCAGGAGTCTGGCATGGTAATGAGCTTTTCTTTTGATGGGCTACATGATGCAAGCCAGCTAAAGCCAAGCATCAATCCACCACCAGCAGCAGTGGAGGCTTTCAGAAATGATCTTCTGTTATAACTTGTTTTAATGAGTGTCATAGAGGATTGGCTTTAAAATTTTAATTCATTTCAGATGCGGCCGACTTGATGGCTGCTTTGATTCGAACGTAAGTTCCACACCGGCAAATATTGCCATTCATTGCTCCTTCAATTTCATCGTCTGAAGGGGCTTTATTTTGCTTCAACAATGCAGCTGCAGACATGATTTGTCCTGATTGGCAATACCCACATTGAGGTACATCGAGTTTTTTCCAGGCTTGTTGTACGGGGTGATCCCCTTTTTCGGAAAGACCCTCTATAGTGGTGATGGATGCTCCCACAGCTGAAGAAACTGTGGTGGAACAAGATCGGATAGCTACACCATTAAAATGGACAGTACACGCTCCACACTGAGCAATCCCACATCCGAATTTAGTGCCTGGTAGATCCAGATGTTCTCTTAAAATCCACAATAGGGGAGTATCAGGTTCTGCTTCTACCTGATGTTTTTTGCCATTGACTTGCAGTTGGAATGATGCCATGAATTACTGGATTTGGTTACAAATTATCAAGTTAGTCCCAATTCTGCTTTTTTCATAACATGACAAGTCAAAAACTGCTAAAATAATCAAAATACAATCTAATCTTTGATGATCTTAATACTTGTCTGCCAGCTTATTCAGTATTTGATGATCTGCACGAAGTGGTTGGCTACCTGGAAAGCGGACTCAAACAGGTCGCGATATTCAGAACCTATATTAAGGAAATGTATTGAGAACTTTATTGAGAATAATCAAAGAAGTAGTTGATCCGGTCTCTGTTAGGGAGTAGCTGCTTTAATCTCCTGGGCCAGTTGAAAAACAGCCAATGCATAAAGTGGGCTATGATTGTAGCGGGTGATCACATAGAAATTTTCAGTCCCAAACCAGTATTCATTCGTGTTTTCAGATTCAAATTGCATCAATGCTACACTCGTTTGTGGATGCCAGTTACTATTAGGTCGATAGCCTTTCTCTACATAGTGAGCAACAATATTGTTTGCCTTTGGTGAGTTTTGCGCGTGAGGTTCAGCCCCTTCCGAAACATTGGCTTGTGACGCAATTGGGACACCTCTTTTCCATCGATGCACCTTAAGATAGTTGGCTACACTGGCAATAGCATCCTCCGGTGAATGCACCAGGTCTCTACTGCCCTCATCAAAACTTACAGCGTAGGCCCGGTAGCTGCTGGGCATGAATTGACAGTACCCGATCGCTCCTGCGTATGACCCTTTGAGGTCATAAATGTTGAGGTTTTCTTTTTTCGTCAGTGAAATATATTCCTCTAGTTCCGATTGAAAATATTTGGCTCTTCTGGGGTAGGCAAATGATAAAGTGTAGAGTGCATCTAATACGCGGTAGTTTCCCTTGATCCTCCCGAAATAAGTTTCCACACCGATGATGGCCGCAATAATTTCCTGGGGTACTCCTGTTTGTTCGCTCACCTGCTCCAAAACGTATTGGTGCTTGGTCACAAATTCAATCCCTGCATCTATTCTTTCCTGAGTGAGAAAAATATTCCTATACTGGTTCCAGTATAATTTTTTCTCAGCAGGCCGATCCATTTTTTCTACAATGGATGGTTGATAAGTAGCTGCAGAGAGGATCTCTTTTACTTCACTCAGTGAGACATTGTGCTTTGACGCATAAGAAGATGCAAATTGATCCACCAGATTTTGATCTACCTGAGAAAACAGATTCAAAGAGGTTGAAGCAATAAAAACCGTTAAAAAGAGTCTTAATTCGATCATAGCCATCTTTCAAAATTATTCAATTTTTATTACCTGCCAGCACCGGTTATCAATACTTATTTTTATATGAGTAAAAGGGGTGTATCTTTGCGGGACTTATCAAGAAAGGTCGAGGGACAGGGCCCTGTGACACCTTGGCAACCTGATCGAAAACCAGTCGATTTCCGGTGCCAATTCCCAATTCGTCAGCAGACGGAGAAGATGAGTGAGATTAATCACCACATCGTGAATCCTTTTCTGATAAGTACGGTTTTAGAAAGAAAATAGAAAAGGATGAGTAAAATTCAAGATATACTTTCGGAAAGGATCCTTGTGCTTGATGGGGCAATGGGGACGATGATCCAGCGCCATAAGCTGGAGGAAGAAGATTTTAGAAATGATAAGCTCAGAGATCATAAATATTCCTTAAAGGGAAACAATGATTTACTATCCATTACCAGACCTGATATTATAAAAGATATTCATCGTCAGTATTTTGAGGCAGGAGCTGATATAGCTGAGACAAATACTTTTAGTGGAACAACAATCGCACAGGCGGATTATCACCTGGAGGACATTGTTTATGAATTAAATTATCAGTCTGCAAAAATTGCCAGAGAGGTTGCGGATGAATTTACCGCAAGAGAGCCACAAAAGCCCAGGTTTGTGGCTGGGGCCATGGGACCAACCAACCGAACTGCATCCATTTCCCCAGATGTAGATAATCCTGGCTTTCGGGCCATAACCTTTGAACAACTGGCCACTGCTTATCAGCAACAAGCTGCAGCGCTTATTGACGGAGGGGTAGACATGCTTTTGGTGGAAACAGTTTTTGATACACTCAATGCAAAAGCAGCCTTATTTGGTATTGCTGAATTATTCAAGGAAAGAGGAATAGCGTTACCAGTGATGGTTTCCGGAACTATTACTGATGCAAGTGGAAGGACACTATCTGGCCAGACTACCGAGGCGTTCCTTATCTCCATATCACATATGCCACTGTTGAGTGTCGGTTTAAATTGTGCTCTCGGAGCAAGCCAATTAAGGCCATACCTCCAAATCATCTCTGAGAAGTCAAATTTTGCTACAAGTGCACATCCTAACGCCGGGCTTCCTAATGAATTTGGAGAGTACGACCAGACACCTGAAGAGATGCGTGATCAGATAGAAGAATTCCTTAAAAATGGATGGTTAAACATCATTGGAGGGTGCTGTGGTACAACACCTGAACATATCAAAGAAATAGCAGAAGTAGCCAAAAAATATCAACCAAGAAAACAAAAATTAAATCATGTCAGCGAAATTGTATGATGCTATCGATAGGGACATCCTCAAAGCGATCCCTAATCCTTCGAAAGAAGCTTATGAAATAAAAATTAAGATTCCTGAATTCACATTTTTAGGTGTGAAAGAACAACCGGACTTTGCCAATGTTTATTTGACATTTTATCCAAATAAGAAAATCATTGAACTGAAGTCATTGAAACAATACGTATTCCAGCTTCGGGATATCACCGTTTCTTACGAGCGGCTTATTAATATATTCTATGATGATCTGATGGAGGTTTATAAGCCTGACAGACTTAGAATAGTAATGAACTGTAATCCTCGCGGGGGTATCAGCTCCAAACTAACCATAGACTCTGACTGGTCTGCCCGGGGTGGCGATGAAAAATATCGTGATTGGGCCTACGGTGGAGTAGATGACAACTGGCAGGTCTTGATGTAGTTGCCTCCCTTTCCTTTTAAAATCATTTTTTTTAGAATCAAACCTTGAGGATGAGTTCTCAGACCAAAAATATACCCCCCTTAATGTTATCAGGATTGGAACCTCTGGTGATTACCAAAGAAACCAATTTTGTGAATATTGGTGAAAGAACCAATGTGACGGGTTCTCGGCGATTTGCCCGGCTGATTCGGGAGGAAAAGTATGAGGAAGCACTGGATGTGGCTCTGGATCAGGTCCGTAATGGCGCCCAGATTCTGGATGTGAACATGGATGAAGGGATGCTGGACGGTAAGGCTGCAATGGTCAAATACCTGAATCTGATTGCTTCTGATCCCGAGATCAGTAGAATCCCCATCATGGTAGACTCGTCCAAATGGGAAATCATTGAAGCGGCTTTGCAGTGCATCCAGGGTAAGGGTGTTGTGAATTCCATTTCTCTCAAAGAAGGAGAGGAGAAATTTATAGAGCAGGCCAGGAGGCTCAAGAATTATGGAGCGGCCACCGTTATCATGGCCTTTGATGAAGATGGCCAGGCTGATTCCTATGAGCGTAGGATAGAAATTTGTGAGCGTTCATACAGGATCATGGTAGATAAGGTTGGTTTCCCTCCCCAGGATATCATCTTTGACCCAAACATATTTCCTGTTGCTACCGGGATTGATGAACACAACAACTATGCTGTAGATTTCTTTAATGCCACCAGGTGGATCAAAGAAAACCTGCCGGGAGCAAAAGTAAGTGGGGGAGTAAGTAATGTTTCCTTTTCATTCCGGGGCAATGAGGTGGTCCGAGAAGCGATGCATTCTGCTTTTCTTTATCATGCCATTAAAGCCGGCATGGACATGGGTATTGTAAATGCGGGGATGATTGAGGTATATGATGAGATACCCAAGGAGCTACTGGAAAGAGTGGAAGATGTTTTGCTCAACAGGCGGGATGATGCAACTGAGCGACTACTGGAGTATGCCGAAAAAGTAAAGGGTGGTGGCAAAGTAAGGGTTAAGGATGACACCTGGAGAAAAGAATCTGTTGAATCCAGACTGTCACATGCCCTGGTTAATGGTATCGTAGATCACATCGAAGAAGATACAGAGGAAGCCAGGCTTAAAATCGGAAGTCCGCTGACGGTAATTGAAGGTCCTTTAATGGATGGGATGAATGTGGTCGGTGATCTGTTTGGGTCCGGCAAGATGTTTCTCCCCCAGGTAGTGAAAAGCGCCAGGGTAATGAAGAAATCTGTGGCTTACCTCATTCCATATCTTGAAGCTGAAAAAGCCGGTAAGAGGTCCAGTAAAGGAAAGATCCTCCTGGCTACTGTTAAGGGGGATGTTCATGACATAGGAAAGAATATTGTTGGTGTTGTACTGGGTTGTAACAATTATGACATTGTAGATCTGGGCGTAATGGTGCCCGCTGAAAAGATTCTCGATGAGGCAGTTAAAGAAAATGCGGACGTTATTGGCTTGAGTGGTTTGATCACCCCTTCATTAGACGAGATGGTTCATGTGGCGGAGGAGATGGAAAGAAGAAAGATGACCACTCCATTATTGATTGGAGGAGCGACTACTTCAAGAATCCACACGGCTGTTAAGATTGAGCCCAGGTACTCAGGATCTGTTATTCATGTATTGGATGCCTCTAAAAGTGTTGGGGTTGTGTCCAAGCTGTTGAGTAGTCTTTCAAAGGAGTATGCCAAAGATGTCAAGGATGAGTATGTTTCACTAAGAGAAAATCATCAGGGCAGGAGAGGAGAAAAGGATTTTGTGAGTTTTGAGCATGCCCGGAAGAATAAGGTGGAGATAGACTGGGCTTCATATGATCCTCCAAAACCAAAAGAGCTTGGAATCCAATATTTCGATGACTACTCGCTGGATGAAATAAGAAACTATATTGACTGGACGCCATTTTTCAATACTTGGATGCTTAAGGGCAAGTATCCAAAGATTTTGGATAATCCTACCATAGGGAAGGAAGCTAAGAAACTCTTCAAAGAAGCCAATGAACTGTTGGATAAAGTTATTAGCGATAATCTGTTTCAGGCCAAAGGTGTATTCGGCCTGTTCCCGGCAAATGCCAAAGGGGATGATGTTATCTTGTATGAAGATGATAGCAGAGACAAGCCACTGACGGAATTTCATTTTCTCAGGCAGCAAGGTAAAAAAGGAGACAACATCCCTAACCTGAGTCTGGCTGATTTCATTGCCCCTGTCGACAGCGGTAAAAAGGATTATTTAGGAGGATTCGCTGTATCAACAGGTTTTGGAGTAAAAGATCTGGCCGAGAAATATGAGCAAGATCACGATGACTACATGTCTATCATGATCAAAGCCGTAGCAGATCGGCTGGCTGAGGCTTTTGCGGAGTTGATGCATCAGAAAGTTCGAACCACTTATTGGGGCTATGCGGCTGGTGAGACATTGGATAATGAAGCCCTGATAAAGGAATCTTATCAGGGGATAAGACCTGCTCCAGGCTATCCGGCATGCCCTGACCATACCGAAAAACCCATTCTCTTTAATTTATTAGATGTTACAGCCAAAACAGGCATTGAGCTTACGGAGAGTATGGCCATGTGGCCAGCAGCTTCCGTGAGTGGTTTTTACTTCTCACACCCTGACTCCAGGTATTTTGGACTTGGTAGGATTTATGAAGATCAGGTTCAGGACTATGCCCAGCGTAAGGGGATGTCTGTGGAGGAAGTAGAAAAGTGGATGGCACCCGTATTGGGATATAAATAATTTCTATCAGCTTTGTAAAAACCAGTAGGGGGTGAAATCATGGGAATAGATGCAATCATAGTACTTGTAATCATTGTGGGGGCCGTTGTGCTTTTTGCCACCGAATGGTTATCCATTGACCTGGTAGCCATACTGATCATGCTTTCCCTGATAATCACCGGGATCATTACCCCTACGGAGGGAATTCAGGGATTTAGTAACCCGGCTGTTATCACTGTGGCTTTCATGTTTGTGATAAGCTATGCTTTGCTGAAAACAGGTGCTTTACAACGTATTGGTCCCATGTTGGGTAGTTTATTCAAGTCCAATTTCAACCTGGGTATTTTAGTTACAATGCTCTTTATTGGTGTTGTCTCTGCGTTTGTCAACAATACACCTATTGTAGCCATGTTTATCCCTGTGATGGTAAGTGTGGCTAATATATCGGGGATCAGTCCTTCGAAATTATTGATACCACTTTCTTATGCCTCCATTTTTGGTGGTACTTGTACACTGATTGGTACTTCTACAAACGTACTGGTAAGTGGCATCGCAGAAGACAGTGGTCTGGAGGGGTTTCCGATGTTCTTATCTGCTCCTATTGGGATTGTTTTTCTGATTGTCGGTAGTCTTTACATCTTCTTTTTTGGCAAGAAGCTGCTTCCAAATAGGATCAACGAAGAGGACCTTGAGAAGAAGTTTATGATGAGAAATTATCTCACAGAGATTGAAGTGTTGGAGGGATCGGAATTTATTGGTCAGCGGATCATGGACTCGGTTATAGTGAAGGAGCTGGATATTGACGTAATTGAAGTGAGGAGAAATGGTGCCAGCTATACTTTACCAGCAGGTGACTTTGTGCTTCGAGGTGGAGACCAAATTAAGATTCGGTGTAATGTCGAAAAGCTGAAAGAACTGAAAGACCGCTTGAAAGTAGGATTTAACACCAGTGCACTGCGTATCAGTGACAATGAGATTCAAAAGGGAGACACAAGTATTCTGGAATTGATCATTACTTCTGGATCTGAGTTTGAAGGGAAAAGTCTAAGAGAAATGGACTTCCGTAGAAGGTACCGGGCAGTACCATTGGCCATTCAGCACAGGGAAGAGGTAGTTCATGAACACCTTCATGATATAGAATTGAGGGCGGGGGACGTCATCCTTACAGAGATCAAGGATCACCGTGTGCAAAACCTAAAGAAGCAGGAGATGAATCAACAGTCTCCGTTTATCATTCTTTCTGAGGAAGGCATAATAGATTTTAGCAAACGAAAGTTTTTTATTGTATTGTCAATCATCACAGGTGTTGTGCTCCTGGCTACATTCAATATTTTGCCAATTGCCATTAGCACTGTATTAGGAGGAGTGATTCTGGTACTGAGCCGGGTGATTGACATGAAAGAGCTATATCGGTCCATTGAATGGAAAATTGTATTCTTGCTCGCGGGCTCACTTAGTTTGGGAGTGGCGTTGGAAAAAAGTGGGCTGGCATCGTTGATTGCCGGATCGTTGATAGAGAATCTCAATGTATGGGGACCTGTTGCAGTCCTCTCCGGATTATATTTTATGACTTCATTGCTTACCGAAGTTATGTCCAACAATGCCACAGCAGCTTTGGTTGCTCCCATTGCGATCACTACGGCAGATAAATTAGACTTGAGCCCCATACCATTTCTTATTGCGGTTATGATGGCTGCATCAGCAAGCTTCATGACACCTATTGGTTATCAAACTAACACCATGGTTTATAGTGCAGGGCAATATAAGTTTAAGGATTTTATGAAAGTAGGGCTCTGGCTCAACTTGCTGTTCTGGGTGCTGGCTTCATTCCTGATACCTATGATCTACCCTTTTTAGTAGTTGGTCTTATATTTTTTACCAGGCAAGGTCTTGATGAAGCCCTGAAACTCCAGGTTTAGGAGGATAGCAGATAGTTGGTTGGACGCTATGTCAGTCTTCACTGATATCATATCGATGGCTACCCCATCCTTTTCTGTGGACAGCAATTCATATACTTTTTGCTCCTGTGGTGTAAGTAGTCCAAGAAGTTTTCGTGTCTTTACCGGATTGTTCTCCGCCGTCCAGCCCAGGTGATAATCCAGGTCTTCTTTGTTTCGATAAAGGTTTGCTTTTTGACTTCTGATCAGTTGATTACACCCTTCGGAAAAAGAGTTGTTTAGGTTACCCGGGATAGCAAAAACAACACGATTGTAGGAATCTGCGATATTGGCTGTAATCAGTGCCCCACCTTTTTTTGCCGCTTCCACGACAATGGTCGCATCAGACATGCCGGCAATGATCCTGTTCCTGGCTGGAAAGAAATGAGCTTCAGCCTGAACGCCCGGTGGGTTTTCCGAAATAATGGCTCCCTGCTCCAGGATCTGATCTACCACCTTTTTATGTACTGATGGGTAAACCTTGTCCAGACCACCGGCTAGCACCGCAAACGTTTTCAGTCCATGCTCAAGCGCTGCTTTGTGGGCATGTATATCAATGCCATAAGCCAGTCCGCTGACAACAACCGGTTGAAGTGGTGCCAGGTCCTCAATGACCCTTTCCGTTGTGCTCTTTCCGTAGTCAGTGGCATTGCGAGTGCCTACCACAGCAATCATGCGGTCTTCATTTAGGTTGGCATTTCCCCTGGTATAGATAACATTTGGAAAGTCCGGAGTTTCCTTCAATCTGTGAGGAAAGGCATTATCTGTATAATGCAGGATTTGAATATCAAGCCTTTCGCAATCTTCAACGATCTTTTTTGCTTCATTAAATGGTTTTGAATCTGCTATCATCTCAAATATCCTTGAGTTGATCCCAGGAATCTCCCTTAGGATTTTTCTATCAGCAGTGAAAACAGAAGAAGCAGAACCGGTATAACTAATCAGCTGACGAGCGCTAATGTCTCCAATCCCAGGCATCAATTCCAGGGCCACCTGATAGATCTTCTCCTCCATTTACTATGGGAGTTGTTGCTTGAGTTTTTCGAGGAAGTTACGAACAGATTTGAGTGATTCTATGAGATCTACCCTGTTAATGGCTCCGTCAATGTCAGAGTTGATAAAATCCCGCGCTCCCTGAAGTGTATAGCCCTTTTCCTTTACCAGGTAATAGATTAGCTTAACATTTTTGATATCCTCTTTGGTAAATTGCCTGTTTCCTTTTCTGTTTTTTTTAGGCTTAATGATATCAAATTCTCCTTCCCAGAATCGGATTAAAGAGGTGGCTACATTTAATTCATCCGCTACTTCACCGATGGTGTAGTACTTTTTTTCTATTTCCTTTTCTTTATACGGCACGGTCGATGATTTCAGTTTTGAATATAAAAAATTCTCCCATCTTCTTCAATGAATATCTGATTTTCAGGGAAATCTTCTTCACTTAATTTTTTTATTGTTGCTGCTGCTGTCTTCCCTGAGTCTTTTAACGGTCCATTCGTGTAAGATTGTCTGAACGAATGAATTTGACCCGAGAGAAATTTTCCATCCACAGCTAAATTTGCCTCCAAAATGGGTGCCAGACCTGCAGCACCTTTCAAATTAAATCTTCCATACGTCAAAAAATTTCCTAATGAATAGGCAATTATTCTTTCTTTGTAGACTTCCATGGCCCTGGGTACATGGGGTCCGTGACCAAGGATGACATCTGCCCCATGGTCTATCAGGATATGACTAAACTCATAAATATTTCCCCTGTCTTCCCCATAGTAGAATTCCCTTTTCCTGGTAATGTTTTGATTGTCTGCACCTTCGGCACCTCCATGAATAGAGACTACGATCAGGTCTGCTAATGAGTCTAATTCTTTCACAATCTCGATGGCTTGCTCCTGGTTATGAAAAAGCAAAGTGCCTTTGTTAGGAGCAAAAGCCACAAAGCCTACATACAGGCCACCGATCTTATGTATGGTATATGGACTTTCTATACTACCGGCCTGCCCGATCCCAAGGGAATCCAGAATTCTCTGTGTACTCTTTCTGCCTGTCGGTCCAAAATCATTCGCGTGGTTATTGGCTATACTGATCAAATCAAATCCACACCTGGTGAGGTTGCCGGATAGGTAAGACGGCATACGAAACAGGTAGCAGGCCTTTGGGTTATTACATTCCTTTGGTTCACCTTCTCCATCCAGCATGGTCCCTTCCAGATTTCCAAAGGTGATATCGGCAGAAGACAGCAGGTCACAGACATCATTCCATAAATAAGATCCGTCCTTGGCTGGTAAGTAGGATGAATTGGGGAAATTTGTTCCCATCATGATATCACCAACGGCCATCAGGGAAATGCTGTCTGGAAGTACCCGATAAGTCTCAATGGATACTTCTTCATCAAGTGATAGGAGCGTATCACCTTTTTGAGTTATATAATAAACAGGAAGCTCCAAGGTTACTGAATCTACTGCTTGTTGCAGGGTGTCTTCAGCAATTGGGGAACTTTGGCTCAGGGATTTTTGCGAAGTCTTGCAGGCATTGACAATTATCAATATCAGCAGGAGGCAAAGAATATAATATAGGCGATCATGAATATTCACTGGCGCCAAAAATAGATATAAAGGAACTCAGTATGATGTCAATTTTTCCACAAGTTATTGACAAAAGAAAACCGCTCGGGATGAGCGGTTTATAATCTCTTAGTTGAAGTAGATGTTAATCTCCATATGAGCCCAATGCCTGGTTCTCGATAGAAGCCAATCTAAGGACTTCTTCGAATTCATCAGGAGTGAGATCTTCATAAAAATAGTGTACCGGATTTGTCGGCTTGTTGTTGATATGTACTTCGTAGTGCAGGTGAGGTGCTGTTGATTTCCCTGAATTCCCGGAGTAAGCAATCAGGTCACCTCGCTTCACGTTTTCTCCGGCCTTTACTACAAACTCGCTCAAGTGAGCATATTTTGTAGTGTATCCAAATCCATGATCAATTTCGATCTGGTTTCCATAACCTGTAGGGCTGGAGCGGGTAAACTTAACCCTTCCATTACCGGTAGCGTAAACAGGAGTACCCTTATCGATGGCGAAGTCAACACCATTGTGAGGTTTCCTTACTTTCAGGATCGGGTCAATGCGGTAACCAAACCCACTGGTAAGTCTTTTGAGGTCTTCATTAGAAACTGGTTGAATAGCTGGCAGAGAAGCAAGTTCCAGTTCTTTGTTTCTGGCCATTTCAAATAGTTCGTCGTATGACTTGGTCTGTACATACATTCTTTTCTTGAGCTGGTCGATCTTCTTGTAATTATCCAGAATAATTTCTTCCTGTTCCAGCCCCTTGTCGATCAGGTTTTTATACCTGTTTGATCCACCAAATCCAGCATTTCGGATCTCATCAGGAATATGATCTACTCCAAAGATGGTTCTGTAGATATTGTCGTCCCTTTCTTGCAATGAAGCTGTCATTTCATTGAGATCGCTGATCTCCTTACTCAACAGGTCATAATACAGCTTCAGCTCTTCGTTTTCTTTTCTTAGAAGCGCTTCTTCCGGTGACTCAAAATAAATAGTATAAACTAAGAAGATACCTCCTGCCAGGATGAGCGCAAGGGTCAAAAAGCCCAAAGCATTCCAGATAATGTCCCATACTGAGACTCTTATCCGTTCGTATCTGCAGGATTCTGTATCGTAGTAATACTTAATTCTAGCCATAGAATAGAGTTATGGTAAATTCAACTAGTTTTGCCTATTGGCAAATGCATTGTTGGAAATCCCAAACAATGCGCAAATTACGCTTTTTATTGTTTCAAAAACAAATATTTTACTTTAACAAGCTAACTATCAGATAGTTACATGAAATCAGTCTCGCGTACCAGAGGCGAATTTCATGTGTCTTAAAAGACAATTATTACTCACATGAATTCTCAGACAATACGAGAAAAATTTCTCAGTTTCTTTAATTCCAAAGGCCATCAAATAGTTCCATCAGCCCCTATAGTCGTTCAAAACGACCCTACTTTGATGTTTACCAACGCAGGGATGAACCAATTTAAGGATTATTTTTTAGGAAACAGTACTCCGGAATCGGCGAGGGTAGCTGATACCCAGAAGTGCCTGCGTGTTTCTGGAAAACACAATGACCTGGAAGAGGTGGGATTGGATACCTACCATCACACCATGTTTGAGATGCTGGGCAACTGGTCTTTTGGAGTGGAGGGACGTGCAGAAGAGGGATATTTTAAGAAAGAAGCTATAGACTGGGCCTGGGAACTGCTGACGGAAGTGTTCTCATTAGATAAGTCAAGAATGTATGCTACCGTATTCGAAGGGGATGCGGGCGATAACCTTGAAGCTGATGAGGAAGCCAGAAATTTGTGGAGTAAATACCTTCCGGCTGATCACATCTTAAATGGCAACAAAAAAGACAATTTCTGGGAGATGGGAGAGACAGGTCCCTGTGGTCCATGTTCAGAGATTCACATCGACATCAGACCAGAAGATGAACTGAAGAAAGTTCCTGGGAGAGAACTGGTCAATCAGGACCACCCCCAGGTGATTGAGATCTGGAACCTGGTATTTATCCAGTTTAACAGAATGGCTGATGGGAAACTGAAAAGCCTTCCTCAAAAACATGTGGATACCGGAATGGGCTTTGAACGACTAGCCATGGTTGTGCAGGGGAAAACTTCCAACTACGATACGGATGTATTCCAGCCACTCATTACAGAAGTAGCTAACCAGGCAGGGGTAAAATATGGGAAAGATGAAAAGATAGATATTGCCCTAAGGGTAATTGCTGACCATATTCGGGCGGTGTCCTTCACCATTGCAGATGGTCAATTGCCTTCCAACATGAAGGCGGGTTATGTGATTAGAAGAATTCTGAGGAGAGCCGTCAGGTACGGTTATACATTCCTGAAGTTTGAAGAGCCTTTTCTTTATTCTTTGGTAAAAATCCTATCTGACCAGTACAAAGATGTATTCCCTGAATTGAAGGCCCAGGAAGAATTTGTTACCCGTGTGGTAAAAGAAGAGGAGACTGCTTTCCTCCGAACCCTGGATAAAGGATTAAAGAGAATAGATGCTATTAAGTCACAAGCTGAAGCGAAAGAAATAGATGGTAAGACAGCATTTGAATTATACGATACTTATGGTTTTCCCTTAGACCTTACATCGTTAATAGCCAGAGAGAACGGCTTTACAGTCGATGAGAAAGGTTTTGAAGCAGAAATGCAAAATCAGAAAAACCGTTCTAAGACTGCAGCCAAACAATCACTGGAGGATTGGGTCATCGTAACCGACCAGAAGCAACATTCAACATTTGTGGGATACGATGAGCTGGAGTCCACCTCTCGCATTGTTCGCTATCGCGAAGTGAAGAGAAAAGACGATGTGATTTATCAGCTTATTCTTGATAAAACTCCTTTCTATGCAGAAAGTGGGGGACAGGTCGGCGATCATGGTATACTGACCAATGATGAGGAAACCATTCCCGTAATCGACACCAAAAAAGAAAATGACCTCATCATTCATTTCACCAGGAAATTACCCAAAAATCCTTTGGCTCAATTTTCGGTAAAAGTGGATGCCAAACGAAGACTGGCTACCCAAAGAAATCACTCGGCGACCCATTTGTTGCATGCAGCATTAAGAACTGTACTTGGGGACCATGTACAGCAGAGAGGGTCTCTGGTAAATGACGAGGTACTGCGGTTTGACTTTTCCCATTTCTCTAAGATGAGCGATGAAGAAATCAGGGCAGTGGAGGACATTGTAAATCAGAGAATCCTGGAAAACATCCGTCTCGATGAGCAAAGAAGCGTTCCGATCGAAGAGGCGAAGGAAATGGGAGCGATGGCCCTGTTTGGAGAAAAATATGGTGATCACGTGAGGGTAATCACATTCGATAAGGACTTTTCGGTGGAGCTCTGTGGGGGAACGCACGTTACTGCAACAGGCGCCATTGGACTGTTTAAGATAGTAGCTGAGAGTTCAGTTGCAGCTGGAGTAAGAAGGATAGAAGCACTAACCGGAGCTGCCGCCCGACAATACCTTCAACAGGAAATTGATCTTTTGGATGGAGTGCGTACGTTACTCAAAAATCCAAAAGATGTTATTAAATCAGTGTCTTCTTTGATCGAAGAGCGGGGACAGCTACAGAAGAGCATTGAAGAGATTAATTTGCAAAAGGCAAAAACGATCAAGCAGGATCTGAAAGCTTCATTGCGGGATTTAAATGGAGCAAAAGTAATTTTACAAAAGATTGAGATACCGAATGGGGACGCACTGAAGCAACTTTCTTTTGAATTAAAGCAGGAGATTGATGGACTGGTATTAATTCTTGCTGCTGATGTTGATCAGAAGCCGTTGTTGAGTGTTATGTTTGCCGATACGATTCTAGATAAGCATGACCTCAATGCCTCAGAGATGGTGAGACTGATGGCAAAAGAAATTCAGGGAGGAGGCGGTGGCCAGCCTTTTTACGCAACAGCCGGAGGAAAGGACCTGGCCGGACTTGATAAGTCCCTGGAGATTGCTAAACAATATTTGAAGGAAAAGGCCAAAATTGAATTTTAAATGATTGCACCTGAGATCAGAGAGAAATACAAAGTCGTAATAGGACTTGAAGTACATGCACAGTTAGCAACTGAAAGTAAGATTTTCTCACCTGACCCCAACGCTTTTGGAAATGACCCAAATACCAACATTCATGTGATTTCTTTGGGGCATCCGGGCGTTATGCCACTTCTCAATAAAAAAGCAGTGGAATATGCGGTGATGATGGGTATTGCCACTGGTTGTGAGATCACCCGTTTTGGCTTCTTCGACCGAAAAAATTATTTCTACCCGGATCTACCTAAAGGATACCAGATCACGCAGGACAAGACACCAATTTGCACCAAAGGTGCTTTGGAGGTGGAACTTAAAAATGGAAAATTGATTAAGGTTCTGATCAACAGAATACATCTGGAAGAGGACGCGGGAAAACTGATTCACCTGAGTGGTGAAAAGGATAGCCTGGTAGACCTAAACAGGGCCGGCGTCCCCTTGATCGAGATCGTGACCGAGCCATGTATTCATTCATCTAAAGCTGCAAGTGCGTTTCTGACTGAGATCCGTAAGATAGTGAGGTACCTGCACATTTGTGATGGCAATATGGAGGAGGGGTCGCTGCGTTGTGATGCGAACGTATCTGTCATGCTCAGGGATGCAAAAGAATTGGGTAAGAAGGTAGAGGTGAAGAATATGAATTCCATCAAGAATGTGGCAAAAGCCATTGACCATGAGGTGGAAAGGCAGATTGAGCTGCTTGAAGATGGGGAGGAAATACTTTCTGAAACCCGAACATTCGATGTTGTCACCGGTAAGACCTATGGGATGCGTACCAAGGAGGAATTGAATGATTACCGATACTTTCCGGAACCGGATTTGAGTCCGCTGGAGATCAGCGATGAATGGCTGGAGGAAATCAAGAGTAAGATATCTGTACTGCCTAATGACCTGAGAATCGAACTGGAGACCAAATATGGTCTGGGCCCTGAAGATGCTTCGCAGCTTACAGCGCAGAAAGAGTTTGCAATGTATTTTAAAGAGATCTGCGAACATACCAAAAGCTATAAATCTGTAGCCAACTGGTTTAAAGGTCCTATTAAATCCTATATCAAAGACAAAGGGATTTCACTGGAAGATTTCCCGTTGACTCACGAGCAAATCGCGGAGGTGATCAAGATCATTGATGAAGGAAAGATCAGTTTTAGTGCAGCTAGTCAGCAGTTATTTCCTCATCTTTTGGCAAATCCGGAAGAAAGCATCCAGGAAGCTATTGCAGATCTGAATATTGCCATTGAATCGGATTCAGGATCTATTCAAACTACTATTGATGAGGTGATTTCAGCTTCTCCTGATAAGGTTAAAGCATACAACAATGGCAAGAAGGGCTTGATTGGGATGTTTATGGGGGAAGTCATGAAAAAGACAAATGGAAAAGTGGATCCAAAACTGGCCAACAAGTTATTGAGAGAAACGTTAGATAAAGCAAAATGAAAAAGTTAAATATTTATCTGATACTGGCAGCTTTGTCAGTATTTGTGTTTTCTGGTTGTGAAGAGGAAAAGGGTGTACCTGTAGAAGGTTCTGTGAAGAACAAAATGCAGGGAGAGCTTGTGACATTGGAAAAGTATGAAAACCAATCGGTAACGGTCGTTGATACCATTGAGATAGCCGACGATGGCTCATTCGAATTTCGTATTGTACAGGAAATCCCAAGTTTTTATCGCTTGAATTTTTACCGAAGGCAATATGTAAACCTTATCGTAAATGGTGACGAAGAGGGGATTACTGTGAAGGTAGATGGCAATGATCCTCAAGGTGTTCCTGAGATTACCGGATCCAGAGATACAGATTATTTTGCCAACCTGGTAGAGCTGGTAGGTTTCCAAAACCAACAGCTTCAAGAGATCAATCAGCAGGCCATACAGGCCAGGATGTCTGGTGAAACCGAAACAGTACAGGAGCTCAGCCAGGAGTACTATGAGAAGTATGCTTACTACCAGCAGGAGAAGAAAGATATGATCTGGAAGATGGTCCCTTCATTGGCTGCATATTATGCATTACCTGCCCTTGATCAGGAGCAGTTCTTTAGTTTTTACGACAGTGTTTCACAGGAGTTTGAAAAGGTGAGGCCTAATCATCCCACGACCGTAGAATTGTCCAAGATGGTCAATGCAGGGAGAAGTTTGGCTATAGGATCTTCTGCCCCCGAAATTTCTCTACCAAGCCCCTCAGGAGAGATTGTTAGCTTAAGCAGTTTGAAAGGCAATTATGTGTTGATCGATTTTTGGGCTGCATGGTGCAGACCTTGTCGTGCAGAAAATCCTAATGTCGTTAGGCTTTACAAAGAGTATCAGGATAAAAACTTTGAGATTCTTGGAGTTTCACTCGATAGGACGAAAGAAGCCTGGGTACAGGCTATCGAGCAGGATGGGCTGATATGGAAACACGTATCTGATTTGCAGTATTTTAACTCAGCGGCTGCAGAAACTTATCAGATCAATGCCATTCCGGCTACTTACCTGATTGACCCTAATGGTAAAATTATTGCCAAGAACTTAAGAGGACCGTCACTGGAAGCCAAGCTGAAGGAGATTTTCGGGTAATTCGAGGGTACTTCGGTCGGTGAAATCTGTCACCGACCTGGATGCTTTCACCAGTCAGGGATCAGTGAAATAGTTTTTTCAGTCCATTCCACAGCGCTGCTTTTTTCTTTACATCCTCATGAAGTGAGGAAATAGGGTAGCTCACCAAAATGCTTTTACCTCCCGTCTGCAGGGGTTCATTCAATATTATTTCCTTTTCAACCTTTTCTGCCAGAAAACTGGTATGTCCAAAACTCAATAGGGTTTTGAAGTTATCCGTGTACTCCTGTTCCTGGTGAATGAGGTGAACCTTATGGATATCCAGCTTAACCGCTTCAAGCATCTTAGTCAGTAACATCTGATCCTTATCCGTAAGCTCATGTGTCCACACCACTACATCATGGATTTTTGGTGGAGCTGCTTTTTGGGGTTGCTCTTCTACGGATTTGGGTAGATGATCCTGAGTTTCTTCAACCAGAAAAATCTCTTCTGTGATGAAATACCTTAGGTTTTCCTGATCAATCATTTTCAAAAAGGGATTTTAATTCGTTGGCATCCTGAGGCTTCATTCTTTTTCCAAGGATCAATCTCAGTTGTCTTCTCCTCAAAGCCCCATCATACAATTCCTTCTCAAAATCAGACTCTGGCAGGACTTCGGGGATATGAATGGGCTTGCCGCTATTATCTACAGCAACGAACGTGAAAAAGGCGCTGTGTGACTCAATCTTTTCACCTGTGGGTATATACTCCGAAGTAACATGAATATATACCTCCATAGAGGTGTTGAATGCCCTGGTGACAAATGCATTCAGTGTGACCACATTACCTAACTGAATGGCTTTTGAAAAGGAAATATTATCAACGGAAGCTGTTACTACCACACTGTTAGAATGCCTTTGTGCCGCAATAGCCGATACAATATCCATCCAGTGCATCAGTCGTCCACCCATGAGGTTGTCTAAAGGGTTTGTATCATTTGGCAACACCATTTCTGTCATGGTTACCAGGGAGGCAGCACATGTTTTACGTTCTCTGTTCATTCGTCGATTCCTTTTTCTCCGCGCAAAGGTACAAAGCTGAACTGTTTGTACTCTTTCTGTATAACTTTTGATTCGGATGTTTTTATCAGTTTGACCATGGTTTGCGTTTTACCTTTCCCCACCGGTATGATCAATATGCCGTTTATTTTTAATTGTTTGATCAATTCATTGGGGATTGTGGGTGCTCCTGCTGTCACGATAATACCATCATAAGGAGCCATTTCTGGTAGACCCTTAGACCCATCCCCGTGGTAAAAATTCAGGTGATACCCCATCTTATTTAGCATTTTTTTACTTTGCTTGTGGAGTTTCAGGATGTATTCAATGGTATGTACTTCTGCCCCCAATTCAGCGAGTACGCAGGCCTGATAACCTGATCCTGTACCTATTTCAAGGATTTTACTGCCAGGTTTCACCTCCAGTAACTCACTTTGAACAGCCACAGTATATGGTTGAGAGATCGTTTGGCCTTCTCCGATAGGGAAAGCCTTGTCTTCATAGGCATGCTGGTCAAAAATGGGTTCAAAAAAGAAATGTCTGGGCACTTTCCCAATGGCCGCCAGGACACGTTCATCCCTGATACCCTTGGTTTTAAGCTCACGAACAAGCATCTTTCTCATTCCCCTGTGTTTATAACTATCTTCTAGCTTTACCATTGCATAAAACAAATTAAATTTGCACTCATGTTTACAGGAATAGTTGAGGCGTTGGGCAAAGTAGAAGAGATCAAGCGTGTAGGAGAAAACATTGATTTTAGAATAAGTTCTAAAATTAGTCATACCCTTGAAGTAAATCAAAGCCTAAATCATGATGGTGTTTGTCTTACCATCACAAAGTTTGATAATAAGCAGCATTGGGTTACAGCAGTCCAGGAAACTTTAGATAAATCTTCACTCAAACATTTCCAGGTTGGGCAAGCGGTCAACCTGGAAAGGGCTATGCCTTCATCCGGTCGCTTTGATGGTCACATTGTGCAAGGGCATGTAGATACTGTCGGAAAAGTAGAGGACATCAAAGAAGTAGAAGGGAGCTGGTTATTCTCATTTTCTTTCAATTACCCCAATGCTTTAATAGTTGAAAAAGGCAGCATATGTATCAATGGAGTCAGTCTCACCTGTTTCGATGTGACCGATTCATCTTTCAAAGTCGCTATTATCCCGCATACCTACCAAAAAACAAATTTCAATAAATTTTCAAAAGGAACCCCAGTCAATTTGGAATTTGATATCATTGGAAAATATATTAGTAGATTAATCAAAAAATAAGATGGTTCCATTGAATTGTATTGTGGTAGATGATGATGAAGCTTCGAGGCTGATGATCACCAAATATATTGATAAGACCGATTTTCTGGACTTATCAGGTGTATTTGACAATGCAATAGATGCATCCAACTTGTTGCTGAGCAATGACAAGCACAATGTTGATCTTATTTTCTTGGATATTGAGATGCCTGACATGAGCGGTCTAGACCTGGCAAGGTCACTCAACGGATTACAACCTGTTATTTTTATTACCTCTCAGAAAGGCTATGCAGCAGAAGCTTTTGAAGGCAATACGGTAGATTATATTGTCAAGCCCCCTGAGTATAGCAGGTTCTTAAAAGCAGTTCAGAAAGCCAAGGATCGCTACGAAAAGACCAGGAATGCTGAGCTGGAAAATTATATTTTCGTTAAGTCGGAGTCAAGGTTTGTAAGGATACCTTTTGATGAATTGATCTATTTGGAAGCCCTTGCGGATTACGTGATTTTTCACACAATCAATTCCAAGTATGTTGTTCATCATACCATGAAAGGCATTGAAAAGAGGTTACCTGATAGTATTTTTAGCAGAGTGCACAGGTCATTTATTATCAACAGGACCAAAATCAGCCAAATTGAAGATATTCATGTCTCTATTGGTGACAACAAAATTCCAATCGGAGCTTTTTACAGGGAAAAGTTTTTGAGCAAGCTGAATATCCTTTAACGTCTGGCGAGACCCGGATTGATCCTATAAACCAGGGTTTTGCATAAAAAAGCGGCAGCCATACCCACCATACCACCCACCACTACGTCAAAGGGGTAGTGAACACCCAGATAAATTCTGCTGTAACTAACCAATAACGCCCAAACGATCATTATTACACTGAATTTTGATCGTTCAATAAGAAAGAAAAAAGTAGCTAACCCGAACGTATTGGCTGCATGAGATGAGGCAAATCCGTAAGTGCCTCCGCATCCCTTTACAAGTACAATCAACTCCGCAAGAGAGGCTTCATGGCAAGGTCTTAAACGTTCAAAAAATGGCTTCATAAAGCCGCTGGTCGTTTGGTCAGCTATTATAATCACTAAAATCAAAGCTATAAGCGGTTGATAAAATTGCCATTTATAGTGCTGATAAAGCCTGAAGATCAGGTACCCATAGAATGGAAACCATATATATTTATCGGAAAGCCATATCATGATGGTATCCAGAAAAGGATGTCCCAACCCATTGAAAAACAGAAAAAGGTCTTTGTCGAGATCAATCAGCCACTCAAGCATAGGAAATCCAGTCAATGTCTTTTTTCAGTAGGCTGAGGGTCTTCTCTTCATCAGATCCTGCAATAGGCTGGTAATCATAGCTCCATGAGGCATTTGCAGGCAGGCTCATCAAGATAGATTCTGTTCTCCCATCTGTATCCAGGCCAAATTTTGTCCCTTTATCCCATACCAGGTTAAATTCTACATATCTTCCTCGTCTGAGTAGCTGCCACTGCTTGTGTGGTTCGTCATAGGGCTTGTGTGCATATTTTTCAACGAAATATTGGTACACGGGTATGAACTGCTCGCCCACATTGACCACGAAATCCCAGAGTTCTTCAAAAGAATGCTGCTCATTCATTTCATTTAGCCTGTCAAAGAAGATACCCCCAATGCCCCTGGTCTCTTTTCGGTGCCTGATATAGAAATAGTCATCCGCCCACTTCTTGAATCGATCGTAATACATGGGGTCTGATTTGTCGCAAACTGTTTTTAAGGCCTTATGAAAAAAGCCGGCATCTTTCAGGTCTACATAGTGAGGTGTGAGATCTATCCCACCACCAAACCAATAGGTGCTTTCTGCCTCCGGATCCTCCGGACTCATATCAAAATACCGAATATTCATATGAATGATTGGCATCCAGGGATTTTGCGGATGAAGCACAATAGAAACTCCTGTTGCATAAAACTTCGATGGGCCAAACCCAAGTGCATCTGTTATCTTTTTTGGTGCATGGCCATGTACGGCTGAGAAATTTACACCTCCTTTTTCAATGACCTCTCCGTCTGTTAGCACCTTGGTCAATCCACCTCCTCCCTCAGGCCGTGTCCATTGGTCTGAACGAAATGCTGATTTTCCATCTAACTTTTCCAGGGCATCACATATCTTTTTTTGTAAGGCTTTGAACCGTTTTTCAATGTCGTTTCTTGATGTCATATTAAAATGGATACCCGATCCCGATGTTGATGTTGAAGGTATTGTCTCTAAAGTCAAACAGGTTGCCGAAGTTGAGCTCATCACCAACAAAGCGCTGTCCTTTAGGGTATGCGGGATTGAACAATTTCCACGCACCATCCAGGCGAAGTATCAGAAATGAGAAATCAATTCTTACTCCGATACCTGCACCCACAGCCAGCTCATCCAGAAATGAGTTGAATCGAAAAACACCATCGTCTTGTTGGGGATCATCGGATTCATTGACTGTTTCGCTTTTCAATAGCCAGACATTACCTGCATCCACAAAAATAGCCCCATCAATATACTTTAGTAATTTTCTTCTGTACTCAAAGCTGGTTTCGATAATGATGTCTCCCGGTTGTTCCCTGTCATAATTGACCTGTATTTCCGAAGTTTCGGTTTCATAAGTACCATATGCTCCTGGACCTAGCCTCCTGGGTCTCCATGCTCTTATGCTATTGCTACCTCCGGCAAAGTAATATTTTTCGTAGGGCAAAGAATTGTTGTCGTCATAAACGTAGGCAAAACCCACATGGGCTCTGTATGCGACCTCCGTAAGACTGTTCATCCTAAAGGTTTGTCTCAGGTCTATCTCTGATTTAACATATTTATAGTACTCAAGCTGATCCCCAAAGGGATTTTCACCAAATAGTACCTCAAGGTTTCCTCCTGTTTCAACATTGGCTCTGATAAAAGCAGCATCCCGGTAGGTAAGGCCGTAATTATTAATATTGAGCTCCATGGAAAAATTAGAACTACTCACAAAGGCCGGACTAAAGGCACGGGCGTAAGACAGGTTTCCTTCCTGCTCATATATGAGTAATATATCGCTGAATTCATCGGTAAGCGCCGAATTAATATAGCTCACGTCAAAGGGCTTGAGGGTGAATTGGAAATTGTCTTTAGCCTGCCATATATAGGATAGGCTGGTGTTAAATGTTTGTCGCTTATATTCTTCCTTTCTGTCCTCAAAATTGATCCCTGTTGTCAGCTTGGTTTTAGGGTTATACTGTCCGATTTTTGATTTATAATATTTTCCCAATGGAAAGAGGAATTGAGGGAATATAAGAGAGAATTCACCTCCGTATTGCAACCTGGAGTATTGTGTTTCGAGCGAGCTCACACCAGACAACCCCTGGATTCCGGCATTGCCATTGAATTCAAGGATTTCCATCCCTTTGAAGAGGTTTCTGTTTTTAAGGTTGAAACTGATAAACGGACCCGGGATCTGGGCCTGGTCAGTCACGCTGAGACCAACTTCAGTGGAGGTTTGATACTTATCCAGCGGACTGATGAATACGGTGCCAATAAATTTCCCGTCAGTTGTGTCATAGTTGATATTGACAAACTTGAACATGTCGAGGTAGGACAACTGCTTTTGGGTTTGGAGCGTAGATGACCGTCTGAAAAGGCTGTCAGGATAAATGAACATCCGCCAGTCGAGGATTTTCGGGTTATACTTGTCTTCAGAGAATTCGTACGTTATCCGTCTATGGTTCCTGATTAAACTCTCTTCAGTGTTTGAAATATTAGCATCAAATATGACTGAGTCTATGGTAAAGACTTTATGGGCAGGTGCATTTGGAGGGTTGGCAATGGTTTCTTTTAAAAGCAGGTGATTGTTGCCAAGGGTGGTGGAATCAAAACCAAAGTGAATGTATTGTCTTTTGAAATCGAAATATCCATTGTTGGCAAACAATTCAAAGATGCGCTCCCGCTCTTTGGTTACCGTCTCCTGGTCATATCTCTTGCCTAACAAAAGGTTTCCTCCATGGTTATTCAATACCAATTCCCGGGCTTTTTCGTCTTCGATGGCATAGACTACTGAGTCAATGTAATAGGCTGTATTTTGTTTGATGTTGTATTTAACAATTGTCCTGTGTTTCCTGGGGCGGGTGATTCTTGTTTCCACGGTTGTGTTGAAATAGCCCCTGGCAAAAAGATACTGTTCAATATTTTCAATTGATGTTGGGATCAACGTACTATCAAAGATAGCTGGAGGACTGCCCCAGCGCATCAACAGGTTGCCTTCCTTAAGTTTCCTGTTCTTTTTTTCAGTCTTGCTTATCAGCTTAGATCGCAACCTGCTTTTCTTTTTGTCTTTAGAGGCACTATTGATTTTTTCCGTATACTTACTTTCAATTCGGTTGAGACTTTGGGATACCCTGGCTGAATCGTAGGCACTAAAAAACAGGAATCCGTTTTTGCCCATCTGATAGGCTTTAACCTCAAGACTTATAGGTAAACCGAGAAGCTTTTGATTAGACTTTTGAGCCACCAGGTTCTGGAGTGTTTCTTTATTTATATTTTTAGCATCAGAAAATTTCTGCTTGTATAGAAGAGTTTCCCCCTCTTTAACCAATCTGGGACTCAGACAAGAACTTAAGAAGATTATGAGGACAAAATATATAGGGTTGAATTTCAAATCGCGCTTATCCCAATGATTTCAAAGAAACAGTCAAAATTCATCAAATCGCTCAAGATAAAAAAGTATAGAGATATCGAAAATGCATTTTTGATCGAGGGTAAGAAAAACGTATTGGAATTAATAGACTCAGAATTTGAAATTGAGAGCATAGTTTGTACAAAATTGTTTGCTGACCAAAACCCTTTTGTTTTTAACAAAAACTTCGAGGTCATTGTTTCAACGGAACAGGAGTTGAGTCAATTGGGTACTTTCAAAGTAAATAACGAATGTCTTGCTGTAGCACGAAAGAAGGAATACCCATTGGATAGGGCTGATCTGAAAGGTTATACCTTTATCCTTGATGATATCAGCGATCCTGGCAATTTAGGTACTATCATCAGGACACTCGATTGGTTTGGATTTAAGCATCTTGTATGCTCGGAACATACCGCAGACTTTTATAATCCAAAAGTAATCAATGCCACCATGGGTTCTTTTACCCGCGTAAGGGTTTACTATACAGATATCATCCAACTTATCAAGCAAAGCAAAAAACCGGTTTTTGGAGCAGATATGGGAGGGAAGGACCTTGTGAAAACCAGTTTTCCGAAGCCATCATTCATCGTAATGGGCAGTGAATCAGCCGGTATCTCATCAAAAGTGAGGCCCTTGCTTACTTCCACCATTTCGATTCGGGGCTTTGGCAAAGCAGAATCTCTTAATGTAGGAATTGCTACCGGAATTATATGCCATCAACTAAGAAACTACTAGCCTCTCAGTCTTTTGAAATAGTTGATCATTGCATTGGTGGATGAGTCATGGCTTGTTACTGTTTGCTCCCCCGCCAATTCAGGTAAGATCTTAATGGCTAATTGTTTTCCGAGTTCCACACCCCACTGGTCGAAGCTAAAAATATTCCAGATGATACCCTGAACAAATATTTTGTGCTCATACATGGCAATGAGAGCACCTAGAGTATGCGGATCCAGGGTCTTGTAGAGGATGGAAGTAGAAGGTCGATTCCCATCAAATACCTTAAATGGCACTAAATGTTGATAGTCTTTTTCAGCAATCCCTTTGGATTCAAATTCTTTAATGACTTCTTCACGGGGTTTCCCCATCATTAGTGCTTCCGGTTGAGCAAAGAAATTGGCGATGAGCTTTTCATGATGATCTCCCAGAGGATTTTGACTTACCGCAGCTGCCAAAAAATCACAAGGAATGAGTTTGGTTCCCTGGTGGATAAGTTGATAGAATGCATGTTGACCATCTGTACCTGGCTCTCCCCAGATAATAGGTCCTGTCTGGTAGTCAACTTTTTTACCGTTTCTATCCACGGATTTTCCATTACTTTCCATGTCTCCCTGTTGGAAATAGGCTGAGAAAGCATGCAGGTTTTCATCATAAGGCAAAATGGCTTGTGATTCTGCGTTATAGAAATTGTTGTACCAGATACCTAGCAACCCAAGGATCACTGGGATGTTTTCAGAAGACCGGGTATTCAGAAAATGCTGATCCATGGCTTCTGCGCCCTCATGAAGTTTGATAAAGTTGTCATAACCAATGGCACAAGCAATAGACATACCGATCGCAGACCAAAGGGAGTACCTTCCACCAACCCAGTCCCAGAACTGAAACATATTTTCTGTGTCAATGCCAAATTCGGCAACAGCCTCCGTATTGGTAGATATCGCAATAAAATGGTTTTTGACAAACTTCTGATCTTTGGCTGATTTCAAAAACCACGCTTTGGCAGACCTGGCATTGGTCATCGTCTCCAAAGTTGTGAAGGTCTTGGAAGAGATCACAAAGAGGGTGGTCTCAGGATCTACAACCTTTAATTTGGAAGCCAGATCTGAGCTGTCAATATTGGATACAAAATGAAAATCAAAGCCTGGCTTCACAAAGGGTTTCAATGCTTCCGTTACCATGTAAGGTCCCAGGTTGGATCCTCCAATTCCTATATTTACGACAGTATTGATGGACTTGCCGGTATAACCCAGTAATTTGCCAGCATGCAATTTGCTTGTAAAATTCTCGATTTTGGCAAGGACCCCATTGATGTCAGGCATTACATCCTTACCTTCAAATTTGATGGGATTCCCACTTCGGTTTCTCAACGCGACATGCAAAACAGCACGGTCTTCTGTCATGTTGATCTTTTCGCCTCCAAACATTTGTTTTTTGGCCTCATCCAGTTTCACCTCGTCTGCCAGTTGTACAAGGAGATCCATGGTCTGCTCATCAACCCGGTTTTTAGAATAGTCCACCATCATGTCTCCAAAAGTCAGGGAGAACTTATTAAACCGTTCGGGATCTTTTTTAAACTGGTCCTTTAGCTGAATGTCTTTCGTTTTTTCAAAGTGAGATTTCAACTTGCTCCAGGCCGATGTTTCAGTAGGATTGATTTTTGGAAGCATGAGTAAGGCGTTTAGTGTTGCAAATACACTGTAAATTAAGGGAGAATTGAGCGATTACCGGTTAAAGTCTTGTGAATAAATAGAACATATAAGCCACAAAACCCAGCAGGTAGATCAATCCCTCCGATCTGTCTAGTTTATATTGCTTGAAGGTGAACATAAAGATGAACAGCATAAATGTACCAATCATCACAATGATCAAATCAGTATTTAAAACGGGGTTGTAAATGATTGGATTGTGGATAATTGCAGTCACCCCAATGACCAGCAGCAGGTTGAAAATGTTTGATCCTACGATATTTCCGACCGCCAGATCAGATTTCTTTTGAAAAGCAGCCACAGCCGAAGTAGCAAGCTCTGGTAGCGAGGTGCCTGCAGCTAAAATGGTCAGACCGATCAGTTTTTCACTTACATGAAATGCTTTAGCAATGGAAACAGCATTGTCCACAATCATTCTGCCACCGATTGTCAGGCCAGCAATTCCAAAGACTACAAAAACTACTGTTTTCCAGATGGGCATTACTGCGATATCTTCAATCAACTCACTGTCGTCCGGATTCCTTTTCAGGTTCAGGAATATATACAGCAGAAACAATGAAAACATGATCAGGAGCAGGACACCATCAAGTATGCCCAGCTGATTCTTGTCACCCAATCCAAACATTTTGTCATTGACTAATACAAAGAAAATCACTGTGGCTACCAGAGAGTAAGGAATTTCTTTCCACAAGGCATTTCGCTGTACTGTCAATGGATAGATCACACTCGCAACTCCCAGTATGAGAAAGATGTTGAAAATGTTAGAGCCGATGATGTTTCCAAAAACCACATCATGGGTGCCTTTAGGTGATATTACTGTTCCGGAGATAATATTCACTACCAGCTCGGGCGCAGATGTTCCCATGGCTACAATTGTAAGACCAATAGCGATATCTGAAACATTGAACCTTTTGGCAAGAGAAGAAGCCCCGTTGACCAATAGGTCAGCCCCTTTTATAAGTAAAACGAAACCGACAGTGACTAGTAATAGGTTGAGCGTGACGTTCAAGAGCGATAAAAGTTAGGTTAGAATGAACAATCGGGTAATTGGTTTCAACTTTGCAAGATAACCAGTAAAGGAGATATCAACAATACAAAACCAACTTCTTAAAGTCCAAGGTCTGAAATAATAGTATTTATTTTAGAGTCAAGCTTTGCCTTGACCTCGTCCACGGATTCACTGTCATCCAATTTAGTATTCACAGAAAAGTAAAATTTGATTTTTGGTTCTGTTCCAGATGGCCTGATAGATATCTTTGATTCATCTTCTGTGAAAAACTGTAGCACATTGGATTTTGGGTAATCAATTGGCTTTTCTTTTCCGGTGGCCAAATCTTTTTCTGTAGACGATTGATAATCAATAAGTTTAACGACTTTTGATCCCCCAAGAGACGATGGAGGCTCTTTCCGGAATTTCACCATCATTTCTTGAATTTCTTCGGCACCTGCTTTGCCTTTCCTGGTGATAGATTTCAGGGATTCAAGGAAAAATCCAAATTGCCGGTAAATATTCTCCATCAGATCAAAGACGGATAGGCCTTCTGATTTTGCCCAGGCTGCCATCTCAGCAATCATGGCACATGATGCTACGGCATCTTTGTCACGGACACTGTCACCCACCAAATACCCATAACTCTCTTCCCCACCAGCAATGAACTTTGATTTACCTTCTAATTCTTTGATCAGTTCAGCGATATATTTAAATCCCGTCAATGTATCGTAGCTGGTAACTTTAAAGTGGTCGGCAATTCTTTTAATCAGATCAGTGGTGACAATGGTTTTCACCACAAATTGCTTTCCATCCAGCTTTTTGTTTTCCTGCCACTTTTTCAGGAGGTAATAGATCAGTAGGGTACCTGTCTGATTGCCATTGAGTAGCTGAAATACTCCGTTTTTGTTTTTAGCAGCAATGCCTACCCGGTCAGCATCAGGGTCTGTAGCCATCACGAGATCTGCATCAATTTCTGCTGCTTTTTTCAAGGCCAGGCTCATGGCTTCAGCTTCCTCGGGATTGGGATATACCACGGTTGGGAAGTTGCCATCAGGTTCGGCCTGTTCAGATACTACGGTAACATTCTTGAAACCAAAAGCTTCCAATACCCTGGGAACCAGCTTTATTCCAGTACCATGAATGGAACTGAACACGATTTTGGTGTCACTTTCTTTGGCAATGGTTTCCGGTGAGAGGCTTAAGCCCTTTAAGACATCTATGTATTGCTTATCGATCTCTTCTCCTATTATTTCGATCAGGCTATAGTTTCCGTTAAACTTAACATCATCGAAAGAGCTGATCTTATTGACCTCATCAATTACATTTTTGTCGTGAGGGGGTACAAGTTGGCCACCGTCATCCCAGTAGGCTTTGTAGCCATTGTATTCTTTGGGGTTATGCGACGCTGTGATTACAACGCCACTCTTACACTTGAGTTTTCTGATGCTGTATGAGAGTTCTGGGGTAGGGCGTAGCGATTCAAAGAGGTACACTTTGATGCCATTGGCAGAAAATACTGCAGCAGTGGTCTCAGCAAAGAACCGGCTGTTGTTCCGACTATCATGAGCAATTGCGACCTTTATCTCCTCATTAGGGAAACTTCTGTTCAGGTAGTTAGCCAATCCCTGCGTAGCCATACCAATGGTGTATTTATTCATGCGGTTTGAGCCTACACCCATGATCCCTCTGAGTCCCCCGGTACCAAATTCCAGATCTTTGTAAAATGATTCTGTAAGTTCTTCCTGATTTTTGGATTGGAGCGTTTTGATTGACTCTTTGGTTTCCTGATCGATGGCCTGACTATCTAACCAACTTGATACCCTTGATTCTAGCGACATAGTAAATTTTTGAGGTTTGAATTAAAAATATTAAAATCCGAGCTTATTTCTCACTCTTGCCAATACTTCTTTTGCAATTAGGCTGGCTTTTCTTTCACCTTCTTCGAGCAGTCTTTCAATTTCTGCAGGATTGCTCATCAGATGATCATGTTTTTCCCTCTCTGTTTTATAAAGCTCCATGAGAAGTTCGAACAGTGCTTGTTTGGCATGACCGTATCCATAATTACCAGCGAGATATTTGTGCCTCAGATCTTCGGTTTGATCAGGCGTTGCCAGTAGCTGATAAATTGCAAATACATTGCATGTATCAGGGTTTTTGGGCTCCTCCATAGGTGTGCTATCCGTGATGATAGACATGATGTTTTTCCTGAGCTTCTTTTCGGGTAGGAAGATGTCAATGGTATTTCCGTAGGACTTGCTCATCTTCTGACCATCAGTGCCCGGGATGGTCATCACATTGTCATCGATTTTGGCTTCCGGCATCACGAAAGTTTCCCCATACTGGTTATTAAAACTGGAAGCAATGTCACGGGTCATCTCCAGGTGCTGCTTCTGGTCTTTTCCTACCGGTACATAGTTGGCATCATACAATAGGATGTCTGCCGCCATCAAAACCGGGTAGGTAAACAGCCCGGCATTGACATCGGATAATCGCTCAGACTTGTCTTTGAATGAATGTGCATTAGCCAGCATAGGGAAGGGTGTGAGGCAATTGAGATACCAGGCAAGTTCACAAACCTCAGTTACTTTACTCTGTCGGTAAAACAGGTTCTTTGTAGTGTCCAAACCAAATGCCAGCCAGGCAGCAGCTACAGCTATTACATTCTCTTTTCTTTGATCTGCATCTTTAATTGTGGTTAAAGAATGAAGGTCAGCTATGAATAAGAAAGATTCATTTTTTTCGTTCTTAGAAAGTTCAATAGCTGGTGCAATGGCTCCGAGGATGTTACCCAAATGTGGTTTTCCGGAACTTTGAATTCCAGTAAGGATGCGCGACATAATATTTTTTGTGCAAACCTAAATAATTTGAATCTTTGTACCCGTTTAAGAAAAGTTTAAGAATGAGATTAATCGTCATTATCCTTGTTAGCATATTTTATAGTGTCCAGTTGCAGGCACAAGGCAAGATTGAGTTTGCAAAGATCACCCATGACTTTGGTGATGTGGATGAAAATGCGGGGCCGATCGATTATAGTTTTCAGTTCAAAAATACAGGGGACCAACCGATCAAGATCATACAAGTAAAAGCCTCTTGTGGCTGTACCACTCCGGGCTGGACCAAGGAACTTGTGATGCCGGGAGACTCGGGTTTCATCAAGGCTCAGTATAATCCCAGGAACCGACCGGGACAATTTAAGAAATCTTTACAGGTCACCAGCAATGCTCCCGGAGGGAATGCAACGCTTTTCATTGAGGGCTATGTAAAGCCTGCCCCTAAAACTGTAGCTGAGGAGTTGCCATTAAAAATGGGTGGGCTTCGGATTAAATATAAATCCCTGAATCTGGGACGGATGACCAATGAAAAACCAGTGTTTAAATCGTTTGATATTCACAATGATGCAGATGAGGCTATGAGTCTGGTTATGGAAAGGGGAATGATACCTGAATTCATTTCATTAGCGTTGCAACCACAGACCCTGGAGCCAAATGAATCCGGGCAACTGGTGGTGACCTATGATCCTAAGAAAAAGGGAAGCCTGGGTTTTCATACAGACAATGTTCGGTTTTTTACCTCCGAGGCTCCTGGAGAAATGAAGGAACTCTTCGTTGTAGCTACAATAGAAGAATATTTTCCACCCATGACAGCTGAGGAGAAGGCCAACGCACCGCGTTTGGCTATTGATCGAACCAATCATGACTTTGGAAGGTTGACGGAGGGCAATACCGTGAAAACCACCTTTCAGATCTCTAATACTGGAAAAAACACCCTCAGCATAAGAGATACTCGGGGTAATTGTGGTTGTACGGTCTCCTCATTGCCTAAAACTGAGCTAAAGCCAGGGGAGTCAATTCCGATGACTGTTACATTCAACACATCAGGTAGGCGAGGCAGGCAATATAAGACAGTCACCATATTTTCAAATGACCCTATCGGACCTTCTCAAATGATCAGTATCCGTGCAGATGTGAATTAACTTAGTCTTCCCGGGGGAATACATTGTTTTTACGATCGATGTCAGCCATCCATCCGGAAGCATCAATCTCGATCTTCTTGATCTTATTGAAAGGTATGTCTATTTCCAAAGTGTATTCCGGATGCGTCCATGCCCAATCAGGAAGTATGGTTCTTTCTACAGCGAAGTCATTAGGTTTTTCGCCTCTCATTATTCCTAAAGGGATATAGTACAATTGCCGATCTCCGTTCTTTGTTGTCACCCATAGATCAATAGGCATGGGCATACGTTGCAGTCGTTTTAAAACAACCTTTGATGAAACCTTAGAGGATGGGGTTACTTCGTGAATTTCATAATCTATTGCATGCGTTGAGTTAATCCAATAGTCATGATACCAGTCTAATGTAATACCTGATTGCTTTTCAATTACGCTGAAAAAGTCTTCAGGCCAGGGGTGTTTAAACTTCCACTCATCATAGTACTTCAACAAACCCTCATCTACATTTTCTTTGCCTATGATATATTTCAATTGCTGCAGCGTTACTTTTCCTTTTGTATAGGCTGCAACAACATAAGCATTGTTGGTTACAAAATGATCGGCATGCGTACTCATTGGCTCTTCCATCCCAGTTTTAGCCCACATGATATAGCTCACATAAGCACTGGCAACTGGATTGAAAAACTCATGGTCCCGGCCTTTACTGTCATAAATAAATGCTTTGGTATACATTTCAGCATACTCAGTGAATCCTTCATCCATCCATGCGGAATAGCTTTCATTATTTGCCAGAATTCCGTAGTACCATTGATGCATCAGCTCATGTATGATCACACTCACCAATGAGCTTAAACTTCTGCCGCTGGTGATCAAAGTAGCCATAGGGTATTCCATTCCTCCATCACCTCCCTGGATCACCGAAAACTGGGGATAAGGGTACTCACCGAAATTTTCCTGGATATAAGGAAACGCTTTCATCGTATAATCAATGGCTTTAGACCACATTTCGGCATCCTCTTGCTTTTGGTAAAGAAAATGAACATCAAAGCCATTTTCAGCTTTGCGTATCTCATGAACGTAATCTCGATCTGCAGCCCAAACGAAATCGTGCACGTTGTTGGCCTCAAATTTCCAGGTGAGTTTTTCTACAGATTCATAAGAAGGGTTTTCTGGAGCATATCCATATCCTACTGCTTCAGGATTTTTTATTATACCAGTACCTCCCAGGATGTAATTTTTATCAATGGTGATGGAGACATTAAAATCGCCCCAGGGCGCATAGAATTCCCTGTTTACATAAGGTGTGGTGTGCCAGCCTCTGGTATCGTATTCTGCCATTTTTGGATACCACTGCGACATAGAGTAATCGATGCCTTCCGCACTGTTCCTTCCGGACCTTCTGATCTGCAGTGGAACCTGACTCTGAAATTCCATCTTGAATACGGCCGAAGTCTTTGGTGGAATCGGATAAGCCAATTTTACTTCCAATACCGTACCCTCAACCAGGTAATCAAGGGGTTTTCCATCCTGTGACAATGAGCTGATTTTGTGATAACCGATCTCGCTCGAATCAAGGTTTAAAATTTTGTCAGAAATCTTTGGACTGGGATCAGGAAGAGACCTGTTCCGTACATCCATCATGCTGTTGGGCTGAAAGGCATTGAAGTACAGATGATAAAAAACGTCATACAACGTGTCTGGGGAATTATTGTAATATTTTAAGGTTTGATTTCCGGAAAATTGGTGTGTTTTCACATCGAAATCGATGTCCATTTCATATTCCACACGCTGTTGCCAGTAGCCCTGCCCCCATGAAATATTGCAAAAAATTGAAAATATCAGTGTAAAGATTGAATATTTCCAATATGAGGATGTTCTGTGGATAACTTTTTTGACAAAATTTGAACTATTCAAGGATTATTGACTTTATTTATTAGACCAATAACTATTCAATGGAGAAGTTTTTTGAACTGATATTACTCATAGTTCTGGCGTTTGGATCGGCAATACTTTTTTCATTCGCTATCATTTGGAAGCTATTTTTAGCCATATTCCAAATGATAACGACTGCATTTAAGTAAAAGTTATCAAACGTCTACCTTAGCGTATTTCGCATTTTTCTCGATGAAATCTCGTCGAGGCCCAACTTCGTCACCCATTAACATTGAGAACAAGTGATCGGCTTCAGCTGCTGATTCTATAGTTACCTGCTTTAAACCTCGTGTCTCAGGATCCATAGTTGTTGTCCACAATTGTTCAGGGTTCATCTCTCCGAGACCTTTATATCGTTGCACATTGACTGCATCCTCCTTACCGTCGGCTAACTCTTTTACGATTTTCATCCTGTCATTTTCAGACCAGGCGTATCTTTCATTTTTACCTTTCTTAAGTAAATAAAGTGGAGGCAGAGCGATGTACAGGTATCCTTTTTCTATCAACTCCCTCATATACCGGAAGAAGAAAGTAAGGATGAGTGTACGGATATGACTACCATCAATATCAGCATCGGTCATGATGATGATCTTGTGATACCTTAATTTTTCCATGTTGAGCGCTTTTTGGTCATCTTCGGTTCCGAAAGAAACACCCAATGCGGTAATGATGTTTTTGATCTCATCATTGTCATAAATCTTGTGCTCCTGAGCTTTCTCCACATTCAGAATCTTTCCACGAAGGGGGAGGATGGCCTGGAATTTTCTGTCCCTACCTTGTTTGGCAGATCCACCAGCAGAATCACCTTCTACCAGGTAGATTTCACACGAAGACGGATCCTTGTCAGAGCAGTCGGCCAACTTACCCGGAAGTCCTGTGCCAGAAAGTACATTCTTTCTTTGAACCATTTCACGGGCTTTACGAGCTGCATGTCTTGCTTGAGCTGCAAGAATTACCTTGGAAACAATTTGCTTGGCCTCTTTGGGATGCTCTTCCAGGTATTCGTTGAGCGCTTCCGATACAGCCGTATCCACAGCGCCCATGGCATCATTGTTACCCAACTTGGTCTTGGTTTGACCTTCAAACTGTGGCTCTGCTATCTTCACCGAAATGACCGCTGTAAGACCTTCCCTAAAGTCGTCTCCGGTGATGTCTATTTTAACTTTGTCCAGTAACCCTGATTTATCCGCATATGATTTAAGGGTCCTTGTCAGGGCTCTCCTGAAACCGGCAACGTGTGTCCCCCCCTCAATGGTGTTGATGTTGTTTACATAAGAAACAACATTCTCATTGAATGAGGTGTTGTAGCTCATAGCAACCTGAGTTGGAACTCCAGTTCTTTCAGTATCTATATAAATGGGGTCAGGAATAAGAATTTCTCTGGTGCTATCCAGGTATTTCACGAATTCTTTCAATCCTCCTTCGGAAAAGAACTCTGCCCTGATGGAATTTCCGTTCTCGTCAGTGTCCCTGTGATCAACCAAATGGATCCTGATACCAGCATTCAGAAATGACAACTCCCTGAGCCTGCCGGCAATGGTTTCATAGTTGTATTCAGATACGATGAAAATACTGCTGTCGGGCATGAACTTGATGACTGTCCCAGTAATGTCTGTTTTGCCGATTTCTTTCACAGGGGCCTTTGGTACACCCAAAGAATATTCCTGCTGATAAATAGTGCCATTTCGATGAACAGTAGCTATTAGTTGAGTGGACAGTGCATTTACACAGGATACACCCACACCATGCAAACCCCCGGAAACTTTATAGGTATCTTTATCGAACTTACCTCCTGCGTGGAGAACAGTCATTACAACTTCAAGAGCTGATTTTTTTTCTTTTTCATGGAGGTCTGTAGGAATTCCCCGTCCATCGTCAGTGACTGTAATAGAATTGTCTTCATTGATCTCGACGGTGATGTTATTACAGTATCCCGCTAGAGCTTCATCGATGGAGTTGTCCACAACCTCCCAAACCATATGGTGAAGCCCTTTTACGCCTACATCTCCTATGTACATGGCAGGTCTCTTTCGCACGGCTTCCAGCCCCTCTAAAACCTGAATATTGTTTGCTGAATAGTTTCCTTTACCTAATGACTTATCTTGTTCCATGTAGTGTCGTTTAAAACCTCAAAAGTAAGCAAATTATGCTTCATGGAGAGGGTTGTTTGATGTCAAAACATTTACTAGTTTTGATATAACTAAATAGTTAGTTAAATGATTAGATTTCTACTGCTCTTATTATTCATTTCATCCCTTCCTGGATATGGACAGGAGCGGATGGCGAACATGGATAGTTTGAGGCAAATAATGGAAAACCGACGAAGGGTGCGTCAGATTTATCTTCAGAATTTGGCAGATAATCCGAAAAAAACACTGGACTCAGTGAGGCAGGCAGAATTGGAGCGGCACACTGCTTCAGGCGAAGAGCAACTGGAATGGCTGAAAGCAAATCAAAGGCTGGATACCCTAAAAGAAATCGATTTGAGCTATGCAGGTTTGGATAGGGTACCACCCTTTGTATATCAAGCTTCAAATATTGAAAAGCTGGTCCTGGATTATAACAATATCAAAAAATTACCTGCTGAGCTTGGTCAGCTCGAACATTTAAAGAGCATTTCCTGGAAAAACAATACGCTTGAGGATTATTGGTGGATACGCATTCAGCGAATACCACAAATCGAAACTTTGGACCTGGGTGACAATACTTTGACAAGGGTGCCTCATGGAGTTAAAAAGCTGAAAGGGCTTAAGCATCTGATTCTGGATCAAAATCTTTTTGAAGAAATCGCTGTAAACAGGCTCTCCAGAATAGATTCCCTGGAGAAACTTAGTTTGAATAGAAATTATTTGTTAGAAATTAAAGAAGGTCCTTATCACAAACTATCCTTCTTAAAAGAACTTTACCTGAATCGCTGTAATATCGAGTCCCTTGATCCCTCATTTTATCAACTCAGTGGCTTAGAAAAGTTGCAAATGCTGCATAATGACCTATCTGAACTGCCGGAGGGTATCTCGGCCATGCAAAACCTATCCAAACTTTCGCTGTATAAAAATGAAGTGCGTCGATTACCTCTTGATTTATTCGAGTTGGAAAAACTCGAAGTAATTGATTTGTATTACAATAAACTTGAGGTGATCCCACCTGATCTGGCCAAGCTAAAAAACCTGGAAATTTTATACCTGGCACATAATGAGGTCTATGATGTTCCGGAAAGCATCGGCGAATTAAATGGACTTAAGGAGCTTTATCTTCATCATAATCGTCTGAGTGTGCTGCCTGAGGGAATAGCCAAACTAGCAAACCTGAATGTGATACGTATCAATAATAATTACCTGGTAGACTTTCCGGATCAGGTATTATCGCTTAGTCAGCTAAAGGATATTGATATCTCGAACAATCAGATCACTAACATACCATCAGGTATTTCTAAACTAATGAACCTCTCTTTATTCAGCTATAATGGGAATGAAATTGATTTTGATGACATGGAAAATCAAAAACTTGCTGTAGAGATCCATAAGATGATCAAGCGGGGAGTGATTTGTGTGCCTAAAGTTTCTGTTGAAAGGACTCAATAAGTTCCGGCGCTCAACATGACCAGCGTACAGGCATTTAAGGTTTCAATGCCTATACTGTTTGCTTTCGAGGCAAACCTGGGGTTTTCTGTTCCAGGGTTAAAAATGATTCTTCTTGGCTTAAGACTTAGGATGTAATCTTCCCATTCGGCCTGATGGATCGGGTTGATGTACATGGTAACCGTATCCACATTTTCAAGAGCCGGCCTTCTCCTAAGGTCCAAAATGTCAATGCCTTCTACCTGACCTTTTTTTATCCCTAATGGCAAGATTGGGTGATCATGCCGATTTAATTTTTGTGCAGCAAAATATGCATACCTCATTGGGTTTGGAGTGGCTCCAATTATTACCGTGTATTTCTTTTTTTCTATTGGGGGAGCTGAATCAGAAAGTACTTGTTGTTCTTCTTTTGGGGAAGCCATAACCTAAGTTGATACTGAATATAATGGGTAAATAAAATTCATCCCGATTAAGTTCCAAAAACAAGTCATCATTCGAGGGTGTGGATTCGTAATTATTGGTGATATGTCTTCTTCCCAGTCCTAACCCGATTCTGAAGTCAACCGAAAAACCATTGTCCCCGGGTCTTTCCATCCACCTTGTGCCGATAAAGAGACCATACCCATAGTTTACCTCTGAAGCGTTCAGGCTACTTTGATTCCCCTGATTGTCCATCACATTTACGTAATGCCGTTGGATTTCCCCTATCACCTCATGACCAAAGTACAATAAACCCATCGGTGTGTCTGGATGATAAAATTTCTGTCGAAACTCTATTTTGCTACCCCTTGAATATAAGTCATCCACAAGGACATTTTCATTGGCTGAAAAGAATGGCCGACGAATGACAGTAACTTCTAACTCGTAACCAATTCGCTCCTGGATGTAGTACTCCGCGGCAAGGGGTAAGCTTCCAAAGGGCATCCAAAGTGGGTTTGTACCAAAAATGACCCCCCGGTATTCGTTGATGCTAGGGTTGAAATATCGAATCTTTTTGTTCCGGAATTTGTATTCGGGTTTATCGCTGCCTTTTTCATTGGGGTCTTTCAGATCCTTGGTTCTGAAGATCGGTTTTTCGTTTTCGTAGATCGGCTTATATACTCCTGCCACGCGACCGTCAGGGTAGTAAAGGGTCCATTCTCCCACCCGCTTATCATCTCTTATGGTTCCTTCCATTCTGAGGGTGCCATCCGGGTAGAACCCTTTGTATTCTCCTACACCATTTTTGAATTCAGCCTTACCTTCCTCAAGTCCTTCTTCCGAAAAAAAAGTCCAGGTACCTTCTTTCAGTCCATCCTTAATCCGGCCACTTGATTTTTGTTTTCCATTGGCATAATATTCGGTATATGTTCCGGAGCCCTGATCATAGCTTCCCTCTCCTTTGAGATCGCCTGTAGGGTAATAAAGCTTCCAAAAACCTTCCTGCTTGTCCTGCTTCATCTGACCCTCACTACTGATCGACCCATCCGGATAATAGTACTTCCAAATTCCTGATTTCTCTCCACCCAGGAACCTGCCTTCTGCTGCTACAGTTTTATTTTTATGATAGTATTTCCATAACCCGTTGCGTAAACCGCCGAAATACTCACCCTCTGCTTCCAGTTCACCGGATTCATAATAGTATCTCCATCTACCCACACTCTTTTCATCGATGTTTTTTCCTTCATTCTTCACAGCTCCGGAAGGATAAAACTCTTTGTAATTTCCAGTCCCACGTTCGTAAAACGCCTGAGCTTTTACGATACCATCTTCATAGAAGTAATTCCAGATGCCCTCTTTTTGATCCTTATAGTATACTCCTGAACTTTTTTCTGATCCATTTTCGAAGTAGAATGTCCAAGCGCCATGCTTGACATCGTCTTTCATGATACCTTCTGCTCGGAGGTTACCTCGTTCGAAATAGTATCTCCATTTGCCAGTTTGTTTGCCCTGGCTATACTTTCCTTCGGCCTTTTTCTGACCATTTTCAAAATAGAATATCCAGGTACTGTCAGAGAGACCATTCAGATAATAGCCTTCAGCTTGTAAAGATCCGCTGGTATAATAGCTGAGAAAAGGACCGTGCAAAGATGAGTCCTGCTTGTTGAGGCTGATGACTTCTTTGGGCATCTCATGAAGATCATCGTAATACGTGCGTTTGATGAACGTCTGTGACTGGACTTCACTTATTATGCATACCCCTATAATTAACCAGATGATTCTCATCTGTTTACAAAGGTAATCCAGTTAAAGTTTAGAACCCCAGTTTTCAATTTCTTCCTCACTCCAAAGTTCCGGATAGAATATAATCTTCTTCCTTTTTGGCGGAAGATATTTTTGCCAGTTAGTACCTCCGGATGCTTTGATGAGCTTAGGGTCTTTTTGCAGGTATTTCACAGCCGATTTGTAATGTACAAGGGGCCAGGCAACGTTCGACTTGTGGTCCAGTTTTCTCAATTCCTCTATTACTTTCTGGTCTCCTTCAAAGAATTCATGGTATTGCTGCCGGATATTGATGTCCTTGGCAAAGGAGGCCTTCTGTAAAAATTCTTCCGCATATTTATCCTCAAATTGCTTGAGCGTTAAGGTCTTTTTACCTGTCGCAAGCTCTGTAGCCCCTTTTTTCCAATACAGGTTTTCATATATTTCTTTCAAAGGGGATTTGAAAGTGAACTTTGAATGTACTTCGTGTTCTGTTAGCAAATAAAAATCCGTTGCACCGATCTCGAAGAGCCTGAATTGTGCTGATTGGAAACCTGAAGAAGGCAAAAGTGACATCCTGAAACTGAGAAATTGCTCCCGGTCCATTCCATCGATCATGATATCAAAGGAGTTGACCAAATGATCAAAATAGCGATTAATCCGTTCCAGGCGTTTAATGAACTGGTCAACATCTGACTTGCCATAATCCTCCAGGATTTGATTTTGTTCTACCAAAATCAATTTGAGATACAATTCTGTGATTTGATGGTATAGAATGAAGATTTTTTCGTCAGGAAAACTCGTCCGTGGAGATTGTAGGCTTAGCAGTGTATCCAGTCGAATATAATCCCAGTAGGTAAGGTAATCCGAATGAAGCAGTCCGTCGAGATAGGAGGAGAGATTCTGGCCCATTGCATCAAACTTTGCATCCAATTTTTCCAGTTGTGCCAGGATATCTGCACTAATCTTACGCTTTGTCATTCGGTCTGTTGCTTTGGTTGTAAATTTGAGTTATTACGACTTAAAACAAAAATTAGGTATGTCAACCCCAATTAATGCTGAAAAAGACTTCGCAAATAAACGAAACTTTATTGATGATTTTGAAGCTCCTGATTTTTATCAGATAGATGACCTGCTGACAGAAGAGCATAAGATCATAAGATCCTCAGCCAGAGACTTTGTGAAGAAAGAGATTACCCCTTATATAGAGTCCTGGGCCGAAGAGAATCATTTCCCTTTGGAGATCGTAAAAAAGATGGGTGAGCACGGAATATTTGGCCCTACAATACCTCCAGAATACGGTGGAGGAGGACTGGATTATACTTCGTATGGCCTGATCATGCAGGAGGTGGAGCGTGGCGATAGCGGCATGCGTTCTACAGCTTCTGTGCAGGGATCCCTGGTGATGTTTCCTATCTATGCTTTCGGATCTGAAGAGCAAAAAGAGAAGTTTTTACCAAAATTGGCCTCAGGAGAGTTTTTGGGATGTTTTGGATTGACTGAACCTAATCATGGATCTAATCCGGCAGGGATGGAGACCAAAATTGTGGATCAGGGTGATCATTATGTGCTGAATGGCGCTAAAATGTGGATTTCCAACTCTCCATACGCAGATGTGGCGGTGGTATGGGCGAAAAATGAAGATAAAAGGATTAAAGGTGTACTGGTAGAAAGGGGTATGGAAGGTTTTACTACTCCGAAAACAACCGGTAAATGGTCGTTGAGAGCATCTGCAACGGGGGAGCTGGTTTTTAACAATGTGAAGATCCCAAAGGAAAATATTTTGCCAGGCAAAGATGGGTTGGGAGCACCACTGGCCTGTCTTGACAGTGCGCGGTATGGGATTGCATGGGGATCCATTGGAGCTGCGATGGATTGCTTCGAAACTGCCAGAAAATATGCTAAAGAGCGTATCCAATTCGGTAAACCTATCGGATCGTTTCAGCTGGTACAGAAAAAGCTGGCCGAAATGTTTACAGAGATCACAAAGGCCCAACTATTAAATTTTAGATTGGGTCAGCTTAAGGATCAGGGCAAAGCCACTACCCAGCAGATTTCAATGGCCAAGCGTAATAATGTGGAGGTAGCACTAAATATTGCCAGAGAGTCCCGGCAAATACTGGGTGGTATGGGTATTACGGCTGATTTTCCAATTATGAGGCATATGATGAATCTCGAGTCTGTTATCACTTATGAAGGCACCCATGATATCCACCTGCTTATCCTGGGAAAAGAAATTACTGGACTGGATGCCTTTTTTTAGTTAGTCCAGGGCGTTGTGAAAGGCAAAATCACTTACCTCATTTCTGCTTCGGGGATTTAGCTCCCTTTGTTTGAATTTTTCCGGGAGTTGATCCGGATTTCCAAAGTAACCAAGTGCTATCACAGTGTTGGGAGCCAACTCATCGGGTATGTTAAACAATGATGTTGCTTTTTCTTTTGAAAAGCCTCCCATTTGATGGAGTCCGATGCCCATACTGGTAGCCTGTACAAGTAGGTTGCCCATGGCTAATCCCAGGTCGTGTCTGGCCGACCCGTTTGGTGATCCGTTTGGCAGGTCTTTCTTTACCATCGCCAACATTAAAACAGGAGCTTCTTTTGCCCAGGGTTTGTTGCCCTCTGCAAGAGATTCAACCAGTTTGTCAAACCCCTCTTCACCTTTGTGGGCATAGAGTATCCTCCATGGTTGTGCATTCATGGAGGAAGGTGCCCATCTCATCGCTTCAAACAATTGGTTTAGCTCCTCTTCATTAATATCTTTTGGATCAAAAGCCCGTGGACTCCATCGCTTGATGATCAAATCATGTACCGGGTACCGGGGATCTGATCCTTTTTTGTTAGGAATACTTTCTATTGATGCCATGAAGATATAATCAAATTTCGCTTAAGATTGTTTCACTATTTGAACATTCAAATCTAGTTTGACTTCATCACTTACCACTACAGAACCTGCTTCTGTCACAGCACTCCACTTCAATCCGAATTCTTTTCTGTTGATTTTTCCACTGATTTCAAATCCGGCCTTGGTGTTACCATAGGGATCAGTCACAGTTCCGCCATAGACAGCTTTCAGTGATACGGGTTTGGTCACATCTCTGATGGTAAGATCTCCTTTGAGCACATATTCGTCATCATTCACTTTTTCAAAGGAAGTGCTTTGGAATTTGAGCTCAGGATACTGCTCAGCATTAAAGAAGTCATCAGATTTCAGGTGAGCATCCCGGTCAGCGACACCTGTAGAAATAGAATCCACTTTTGCAGTAAAGCTGATGTTGGCATGCTCAAAATTATCCTGTTCCGTTTCTACAGATCCTTCAAATTCATTGAATTTTCCATTTACTGTAGAGATTACCAGGTGCTTCACTTTAAAGCCTGCTTCAGAGTGTGTAGGGTCAATTGACCAGATTGTTTTAGTTAAAGTTTCCATATTAAAATTATGTTATTACATTAAATGTACATACATATACTTTTGTTGATGTTGAAATGTTTCACTGAAGAAGAAATATTTTTAATTTATTTTTCGATGGGATGTTTTTGATATGCCATTTGGTTTGGAGGATATTAACTATGGTTTTAAATTCCCATCAGTCAGCAAGCAGTGGTAACATTGAATTTTAATAGACGATATGACAGATAAAACAATTGGCATAGGGATGGTGGGGGCCAGGTATGGCGCCAGGATGCACCAGGTAAACTTCAGTAAACTTCCCCCCGGGCAGGTTGAAATAAGGGGCGTTTGCTCTCGTAATGTAGAAAGTGCGGAAGCTTTCGCCAGGGATTTTAATGTGGGTTTTCATACAGATAACCTTGATGCATTGCTAACTCAAAAAGATATTGATGTGATAGATGTCTGCACTCCACCAGCCTCACATCATGAGATTGCGATTCGTGCTGCTGAAGCTGGCAAGCATGTGATTATGGAGAAGCCGCTGACCGGATATTTTGGAGAGCCCGGAGATCCTGAACCTATTGGGCTCATGGTGCCCAGAGCAAAAATGCTTCAGGGCGCACGCAAGAACGCTGAAGCTGTAAGGGATGCTGTGAGGAGCAATGGGGTGAAATTTTGCTATGCTGAGAATTGGGTTTATTCGCCTCCTATTGTCAAAATGCGTAATCTGATGGCAGCTTCGAAAGGTTCAGTCCTGGAACTCCGCGCAGAAGAAAACCACTCAGGTTCGAATTCATTGTATTCGAAAGAATGGAAAAACATGGGAGGTGGTGCTTTGTTGAGAATGGGGGCGCATTCTGTGGGAGCTTGCTTGCACCTTAAGCAATGGGAAGGGATGCAGCGACTGGGAAAACCCATCAGGCCCGTTTCTGTGATGGCTGATACGGCAGACCTCATCCACACCGATGCATCCGAGCGAGCCAAAGCAGCAGGTGCTCACAAGTGGATCAGCTCTGATCCAACCGATGTGGAAGATTGGGCCAACCTGATCATTCGTTTTGAGGATGGCTCACGTGCCACGGTGATGATCAGCGATGTTGGGCTTGGCGGATTGAATACACGGGTGACTGCCTATATGACCGATGGTGTGATCAAAGCAAACATGACAAGCAATGATGCCATTGAGACTTATGCAGTAGATCCTGCTGTTTTTGAAAAAGAGTATTTTATGGAAAAACTGGAAACAAAAGCAGGGTGGAACCGGCCAAGTTGCGATGAAGATTGGTTTAGAGGCTTTTCACAGGAGATCAATGACTTCATTCAGGCCATTCGTGAAGATAGAGACCCTTATTCGGGTATAGACCTGGCTGTGGACTGTGTGAATGTGATCTATTCAGCCTATCTATCCTCTGAGGAGGGCAGGGTTGTGAGCCTAGATTGATTCAGAAATTTATTTTTAGCATGGTTCGAATATCTGACCTCACAGGGCCAGAGATTTCTTCACTTCCGTTTCCGATGCGCTGGGCGTCCTGATAATTAAACCGGGCATATTTAATCCAGAGATTTATACTTCGGTTGATGGAGTATCTCATCATGATATAGGTTCGGGTACCATTTCCGGCGTATGCAGGGATAGAAAAAGTATATAACAGATCTCTTTCATAGGCATAGATCCTGTTGTCATAATTGTCCGTATCAAAAATGGCAAAGCGGGCATCAAATTTCAGTCGCCAGATTTTATATTGGATATCCTGCATAAGTGCAAAACCAGCCGATTTGAGCTCGCCCAGGTCATAGTTAGAAGTTTGAAGCCTGGTTTTCATTGATACGGAGGGAGTGACCTCATAATCCGCATTGAAGATCAGATTTCTTTTTATCCCTGATGTCAAAGCACTCAGGTTGGAAACAGATTCAGTTGCAGAGACTTCCTTTACCTCCTCGCGATACTGCGCATATAGCTGAATTTTCCTGGATAGCTTATAAGTGAGTCTACCTAAATATTCCATTCCCTCAGAAGGTGCATCAATGCCGTACCTTAACCAGGGGAATTCAAAATGGTCAAAATAAAGAGCGAGTATCAGCTTTCTGTAGGGCGTGAATTTTAGTCCCCAGTAGGCTCCTTTTTCATTAATGGTTCTGGATTGTTCACCAAAACCATTGGCGTAGAATGAGTGAAAGTTCTTGTTATAATTTCTGAGCGAAAAGCTAAAGTCAACTTGAGGGGTAAGGCTTGCGATTAGACCGGCATAGTAGGCAATACCGCCTGAAGAAGATTGAGCCAATTCGCCAAAAGCATTGATGTTTTGCCAGAGGAATGACCCATAGATGCTTCCAGTCCAGTTTTCAGTCCCAACAAACTCGAATTGATTGTAATTGTTAGGTTTTTTCCGGATAGGATGACTAAATCGATTGAATATAGAGGTGATCCCCAATCTAAAATACCTGGACTGGTAAGAAAGTCCACCACCATAAGTCGTTTCGCGAAGTTGGTCTTTCCTGGCAAGTTCAGATTGGTTTCTGTGGTAACCTGTTTCCTGAATGCTTGATATATATTCCTCGAAATCAGAAAAGGTGGTGTCGTTTATTAAGCGGGCATCCTGATCTAATGTGGAATAAATCATGATATATGTCCAGTGATTATTGCCAAGAGCTAATCCGGCTCCCCTGAAAAAACCAGATTCCAGCGCCGAAGTGTAGGGCCGCAGACCTATCTCATTTCTTCTGATGGTATGGATAGGTTCAGCTCCTTTACCAAAGCTAAATCCGGAACCAAAGACCAATCCCTGGCCCAGTTGAATCTGATAATCACCAAGAGCAAGTGCTTTTAGCAGGCCTTTATCCTTTAGAAAGAAATGATAAGATTGGAAATCAGCTAAAGAGGTACTACTAGAATCATTGCGAAAAAACTGTTCACCTGCATCCTTTTCTAAGGTAAAACCAAGGCTGAAGTCATTGGTTTTCGAAACACGATATCTGGCATAGAAATAATTGGGATCTCCCACATACGGGTCATTTTGGGCGGATTGATAGCCTTTCTTGGATTGGAGCGTCCTGAAATGACGAAGTAAAAGGTAATTATTTTCTTCAGCGCGTATACGTTCCCAAAGGTTACGACTATCATGTCTTTCCCTTACGGTTACAAAGGGCAACAGATCCCTGATGATTTCAGGAGAGAAGGATGGGATGGATTGTAGCTCATAAATGGAGATCAGAGGACCATTTTTCCGTATATGGTCCATTAAGTGATTGATCTGTTCAGGCGTTAAGATATTTAGTGATAGTAATTCCTCAGAGCTTGTTTTATTTAGGTTCACGGGATGCATATAATACTGAAGCAGTGACTCATATATTTGTTCATAGGGCAAATCATCATCCTGGAGCTGATAAAACCTCTCTGCAAAGCTTTCCAGGTCTATATCGCGATCCTGTCCTTTTATGAAGAAAGGAAAAATCGTGATGAAAAGAAGCAGGCAGGACCTCATGGCTTACCTAATGAAAAATTCAGGGAAACTTCATGGATTGATCCAAGGTCACTTTGATCAGAAAAGGCATAATTGATTTCCAAGGGTTGGATAGCAAATCCCAATCCGAAAGCGCTCTTGAATGGTCTGGTAGATATTCCTGATCTAAGCGCCAATGGTTTCATGATATAGTATTCAATCCCTGCAACGAATCTCGCATCAGTATCGAGTGATTTGTGGGTTTCCAGATTGATCATGAGTTCTTGGATGGGTCTGTATGAAAGTCCGGCTTTCATCATCACAGGGAAGTGATCACCCGTACTGATATTGAATATATGTGCGCCAATAAATAACTGATCTGATAATTGAGCGACTCCACCCAGCTCAAAAACCCAGTATTGCCAGGAGCCTAACCCTTCAATTCGATATTGAATCAAATTGGCTCCTGCACCTATACTCACCATCTGAATGGTATTGCCTACAGCCAATCCAAGTTTTTGTTCACTAAAAAGGTCTGTCCCAAACCGGTAAAAACTCAAACCAGTGTTGAAAAGACCAAATGTTTGGATGTAACTACCCCCCAATACCATAAATTCGGGGATGTTATACCTGTTTTGATATGTGATGGCGCCCGTAGCATTTTCTGCCCTACCAATCATTCCCACATTATTGAGATTGGCCCAGGCATCATTGATTGTCAGTGAGGCTCCAGCCAAGGCGCTGTTTCGAGCTCCCAGGCTGTACTCTTCTTGGGCCGAGACTATGTCAGCAAGAAAGAGAACTGCTCCGTATAGCACAAAACGTAACATTATACGTAAAATATGAACATTATAACTTTAAGTCAAATTAAGCGTCTTAATTTTCTATGGTGAGAGAATTTATGGTTGTGCTTATTCTTATTCCGATTCTCGTATTCGGTCAGGATTCTATTTACTATGAAGACGGAAAGTTGAAGGCCTATGGTAAGTTAGATGAAGCAGGTAAAACAGGTCTATGGACTTACTTTTATCCGGAGGGGACACTCAATTCGGAGCTATATTTTGAAAATGATCTTTTGCATGGCAATCAGAAATACTATGATTTCGATGAAAGTATTTTAGGCATTGAGTATTGGGAAAATGGTATAATACAGGATTCTGCATGGTATTATCATCCCAACGGGGAGTTAGAAAAGGTCGGTATCTTCAAAGATGGTTTGTATGAGGGGAAGTGGCTGTTCTATTTTGAGAATGGCAATTTGAAGCGGGAGGGTTACTATACGGAAGGGACTCCCGACAGTTTATGGCATTTTTATCATGAAAATGGGGCACTTTATCAGAAAGGATCATTTCAGCGGGGCAATGAACACGGTGTATGGCATTACTTTGATGAAGAAGGGAACAAGACCTATGAGGGCACCTATAATAATGGTCAAAGAGTAGGGCAGTGGTATTTCTTCAATAAGTCCGGTAAGATGAAAAAGTGGAAAAATTTCGATAAAAAGTAAAAGAGGTCATTCAAAATATAATATGTATATTATCTAATATACCAAATTATATACTTCGAATACGGATACATGGCAACTAATGCAACCAATTATGTGGAAAATACGTATAATCGTATAAGCAATTACACACTCCATTCTTAGGCCCGCTCAGCTTTTGAGACATCATCATATCCAGAAGAAGAGTTAAAAATTGTCTCCCTATTGTTTAACTCTTAAATTCTAATCACATGATAACATTTATTGGTTTTTTAGTACTCATCATGGGTATCGCGGTAATCGTTATTAGCCGAATCGATATTCAGGTAGAGACCCTGGCCTGGTTGAAGAAATTCAAGGTTGGGCAGGGGGTGGTCTTATTGTTTATTGGAGCAGTTCTTATGCTGCTCAATTCATTGTTCTTTTTTGCAGATAGAGGATTTAATTATCTACTGGTTTATCCCACAGGTAGGATGAGCGCGGTGATGGAGCAGGGGATCAAATGGAGAGGATTTGCAAAAATTGATAAGTGGCAGAAGTTCATAGACGTGAAGGTTGTTGGGGATGGGATTGAGGTAGATGAGAGAGAGGTAAGTGGTCTGATGCAGCCTATTCCTCTGAGGTTCATCGATCAGGTGACTGCTTCAGGATATGTTTCAACGAGGTTTGAACTGCCACGAGATGAAGAAAGTTTCATTGGACTGGCGGTCAAATTCAGGACGATGAGCAACCTTGTGAATAATACGATTGTGCCAACGGTAAAGGAGCAGTTGGTAAACACTGCCTACATGTTTGCAGCCCAGGATTATATTTCTGGTGAAGCTCAAAGTTTCCGTCAGGTATTCGAAGAGCAGCTAAAGGAAGGAGCTTATGCCGTGGAAAAAATAGAGAAACGAGATACTGTATTTGCCTCCATTCAGGATGAAGAAAGATCCATCAAGGAGATAAAAACAAGCTATGATGTAAAAAGGATCCTTGAGAATGGTGTACCGAAAAGGATAGACCATGAATTGAGTGAGAATAACATCATTGTCTCCCAGGTGATCGTAGACAATGTGGAACTTGAAGCTACTTTTAAACAGCGTCTTGAAGCACAGCGAGATGAATCAGCTAAAAGGCAGCTGGAGCAGCAAAAAGTGGAGACAGCGAAGGATGCGCAGCAGCGGATCATCGCAGAAGGTGAGCGCGACAAGGCTGCTGAGCGGGTAGCTCAGGAAAAAGAGCAGGTAAAAGCCCTGATCGCTATTGAGACTAAACTGAAGCAGGAGGAGACCAATAGAAAGCTTGCAGCGATTGCCCTGGAGACTGAAAAGCTGAATGCGCAAAAGAAGAAGGTCCAGGCTGATGCTGATGCGTATGAAATAGCCAAAAAAGTTAGCGCTGGTATCACTCCCGAGGTGAAACTACAGCTTGAATTGGATCGGGATATTCGCGTGGCTGCTGAAATCGCTAAAATCAAATTCCCTGAAACTATGATCATAGGTGGGAATGAAAAAGGAGGAACTCCACTGGAAAGTTTGATCGGAGCGGCAATGGCCAAACAGCTTCAAACCTCAAAAACTCCGACCAGGTAATAATATACAGGTATAGAATAAAGTGCCGCCATTTAGGTGGCACTGTGTGTTTATACCCGGATTAAAACGCAGCTTTAAAATTGAGGAAGAAATTAAAATCTCCTTCCGCATTATAAGAGTATTCAAACCGGGTCGTCAGGTCATTTATTGTAATAAAATCGATCCCTACGCCAATCCCATATATCAATCTGTTACTGAGTCTACTACTTTGTTCATAGTTGGGATAGTTTTTTACATAACCAGCATCGAAGAAAATGTTCCCATAAAAAATGAACGGAATTTTTTGAAACTGCTCAAGGGGCATTACCTGACTGATATCAGTTTCCGATTTCCACAGACGTTTTCTGATTGCATTTTTTGATAAAAAGTACTGGTATCCTTCGATGAGCTCCAACTCATATCCACGGACCAGGGTAGGCCCAAAACCCAGACTAGTATAGTTATTATAAGGTTGATCCTTTGGTGTTGCGATCATCCCTTCCACACTATTGGCCATATAAAATCCGTTCGATAGATCGAAATATTTGGAATAGTTCCCTCTAAACCTCCAGATGTCAATATCTTTCAAGATTCCAAGACCAACCTTGTCAACCTGCAAATAATAAAAATACCCTGAAAGTGGGTAGTTTCTGTTGTCCCGGTAGTCTCTTGTGAAAGTATAAGCTAATCGAAATGCCTGCTGTCTTGAATCTCCATCTTCAAAATAGTTTGGATTGAGCATGGGTATGGTATCAGCAACATGGATTGAATACATGCCCAGAGAAGTGTAGTGATAGGTATAGAAGCTGGGTCTATAGCTGTGGATAATACTTCCCCCAACTGCAGTTCTCAAAATTTTGTTGCTTCGAGTGAATTGTGGTAGATGATCTTCAGTTTGGTACGCCATATTTTTCCTTTCGGAGTAGCCGATGTCAAACGTTAGTCCATGTCGTTGCGAAGGTTCGATATAAGGGATGCGGTAGTTTAGTTCGAGCTGTGTTTCAAAGCCAAACTGGGCAACGAGTCTCAGCAGTTCATTTCTCCCTCTGAAGTTGTATTGAAAAAGCTTAAAACCATAATTCACCCTCCTAAGGTCCCTGTTTCTGTTGACCCACCAATCGTTGAAGTTTCTATCAGATAACTGGAAGAGCAGTGAAGGGTAAAAATACCATCGCTCGTCCACCTTGATGAGTAAATCAATTGATGTGGAATCCAGTTGGAGTTTCTCTATGGAAACAGTGTTAAAGAGTTGGGTGTTGTAAATTTTATTCCGGTCTTCAGCAAAAAGGGCGGGCAGGCGATAGGCGGGTATAGTGTCTCCCTCCTGCATGGTTAGCTCCCGGGTAATAATCGCTCTTTTGGTTTTCTTATTCCCCAAAATATAGATCCTATTGATCCGGATGGGTGTCATGTCCAGCGTATCAGCAAGTTGGACCTTTGCTGATCTTATCTGACCAAATGACTTGCCGGGTATAGACAGGAGACCACAGACAACAAGACCAATCCACCAAATGCTAAAAACTTTCACTAGTTGTATATTTCACTCCCGTCACTTTAACGCTGGGCTTTTATAAAAGTGCAAACAGAACCAATTTTATTGTTAGCCACAAATTTGATGTTTAATTTTGACTAGTGAGGAATATCTTTCGTAAGCTACTTACTCTTCCGGTAATTTTTTATCAGTATAGCATTTCACCTCTTTTTCCAAGCACGTGCAGGTTTCAACCGACCTGCTCCAATTATGCACGTGAAGCTATCATGAAACACGGGCTAAAAGGATTAATTCTTGCAATCAAACGCATCGCCAAATGTCATCCCTGGGGAGGGAGCGGTTATGATCCGGTACCTTAAGCCTGATCCAGCAGTTCCAGCTCCTCTTTAAAACCACTGGATAGAATAGGAAAACGACACCAGGTACGTGGATCGATATTGAAATCATCCAGGTGAAAACTAGGTGCTATACGCTCGCGCTTCCATTGGTTGATCGACCAAAGCCTAAAGAACTTTTTGATATGACTTTTCAGCAGGTTGCTATCCTTAAACTCATTTTTTAACTCCCGATATACCTCCAGTGGAGATTTTTTTCTTCGGATCGCCAGATCTTCAATGGCCACAAGGGTGGTATAGGGCATAAGGTCATTTTCATCAGTCTGGTGCATGGTAGATGGTCTGAGTTCTGCTGTTGGCTGCATGCCATTTACCATTGCCAGGCCATGATAACCCAGCTCTTTTTCAGCGTATTGAAGCCACTCGAGGATAAAACGCTTACTTACAGCGGCAATCGGAGAGATACTCCCGCTGGTATCCCCGTCCATGGTGGCATAGCCTACATCTCCTTCGCTTCTATTCGACGTGCTGAGTAAAAGTGCACCTGAAATATTGGCCAGCATCCAGATGACGGGCGATCGGGCACGGGCCTGTATGTTTTGTAAGGCAATGTCGTCTGAGTCCCAGGATAGTTTTCGGTTGAGTGCTTTTTCAATGGTTTTTGTGTATTCACAAACTTCATCATCTATTTCCCATTGATAGAATTTTGCTCCAATACTTTCAGCCAGAGATCTGGCTGATTCCAATGTTTCGGGGGAAGAATTTTGTGTTCCCTGGTAAGCGGTGGCTAACAATTGGTTGACCAGCTTTTTTTGACCTCCTTCTTCCAGGGGAAGAGCAAGTCTTTCAATAAATCCTTTTTCGCCCAGTTCATCCATCCCTCTGCGGACCATCTCTGCCACCAGGGTGGCAATGCATCCTGAGTCAGCACCACCGCTGAGGGATAGAACAAACCCTTTGCTTTTACTTTTCCTTAGATAGTCAAAGAGGGCCAATGAGGCAGCCTGCCCAAATTCGTCAATGGCTTTTTTGCTATCGGGCTGTATCTGTAGCGTTGTGTTTTCAGCATGATCGAAGTCCACGTCTGTGGCCAACAGATTAAAATTTTGGAAGGACAACCTTTTATTTCGAGCTTTCAATGCTCCATTCTGGGCAATGATGATGTCTCCATCATAGATCATTCTTCCGGATTCATTCCCCAGCAAGTTGGTGTATAAATACGTACAGTTAAGCATTCCGGAGCTTTCAATAACAAGATTTTCTCTAAAGGCAGCCTTTCCAAAAGCAAAGTGACTTGCGCTTGGATTGAGAAACAGATCCACATCTTCATTGATTAGATGACATCCCGGTCTGTCTTCTCGCCAAGCGTCTTCACAGATCTCAAAACCAATTTCATGTCCATAGTCTTGTACCGTGAGATGCCCCAATGCGACAGATTGGTTGAGGAAGTTGAAGGATGTGACTTTTTCGGAGGGCCATGCAGTGAACCACCTGGGCTCATAATGGACACCATCATTGGCTAGCTTTTGCTTGGCATAAAAGGCCAGGGGCTGTTGATCTTTAATATAACATACGGTGTTGAATAGCTGATTTTCGAAGATCAATGGTAGTCCCACAGCCACTGAAATCCCTTGCGTCTGCTCAATGATTTCTGGTAGTTTTTCCAATGCTTTTTGGGGAACCCATTCACTGAGAAACATATCTTCGCAGCCATATCCTGTCATGGCTAATTCTGGAAGACAAAGGATTTGTACGCCAAGATCCCTGGCCTTTTCTATGGCTTTTAGAATGTTCCCTACATTGTTATCCCAATCCATAGGGATCTGGTTAAGGCATGCCCCACCGATACGCATTTTTCCCACTATTCTATTTTTAGCATGATGATGGATTTGTAAGCAGCATCCTGTTCTGCCTTTTTCTTACTGAATCCATATCCTTTTTCCAATGGCACTCCATCTATTAAAACCTGGGCAATGAATTGCTTGGTGCGATCATTGTCATTGGAGTTGACGATCTCAAATTTGATTTCTTTGTTCTCTTTTTGCACCCATTCAATGATCTTACTCTTGTAATTTGTTGTGACACGTGAGAGTTCTTCAAAGTCAAAATGTGGTTTGATCAGTCTGTTGGCGATGAATTCTTTGCAGAATTTGAATCCATGGTCGATGTATACGGCTCCCACCAGTGCTTCAAGCGAATCTCCCAGAACCGACTTATGCGAAAGCTTAGATCCTTTGTGCTTTTGGTATTTGACCATGTCCTGAAGCCCGATTTTCCTTGAAAGAAGATTCAGGGATTCCCTGTTTACAATTTTTGCCCGTAGCTCGGTCAGGAATCCTTCTTCCTTATAAGGAAATCTTTTGAACAACAGTTCGGCCACTACCATCCCGATAACCGCATCCCCGAGATATTCCAGTCTTTCGTAGGAGTCTTTGAGGCCTTTGTCATTGATGGAGGCAGCACTTACGTGCAACATGGCTCGTTTATAAAGCCCGATATTCAGTGGTGTACGACCGGTGATCAGCTTAAATTTCCTGAACAGGTCTTTGTCCTGACGATTAAAGATATTAATCAGTCGACTAAAAGCTACACGCACTAATGACGGCACTACCCGTTAAATTTACCCAGGATGACAGATGTGTTGTGACCACCAAAACCAAAAGTATTACTAACGGCCACATTTACCTCTCGTTCTTGAGCCTTATTGAAAGTTAGATTCAGTTTAGGATCTACATCAGGATCATCTGTAAAATGATTAATGGTAGGAGGTATAATCCCCTTCTCAAGGCTCAATAAGCAGGCTATAGTTTCAATCGCTCCTGCTGCACCGAGCAAGTGCCCGGTCATAGACTTCGTTGAGCTAATGTTGATGTTGTATGCATGGTCACCCAAAACAGCCTGGATGGCCTTGAGTTCACCGGTATCTCCTAATGGAGTAGAGGTGCCGTGTGTATTGATGTAATCAATTTCTTTGATATCTATCCCTGCATCTTTTAAGGCATTTTTCAACACAAGGATAATCCCTTCACCTTCAGGGTGTGGAGAAGTAATGTGGTAAGCATCGGCAGACATTCCGCAGCCCAATACTTCACCGTAGATTTTTGCTCCCCGGGCCTTAGCATGCTCAAGCTCCTCCAATAAGAGCGCTCCGGCACCCTCGCCCAGCACAAATCCATCACGATCTTTATCATAAGGTCTTGATGCTGTCGCAGGATCATCATTTCTTTCCGAAAGTGCTTTCATTGCATTGAATCCGGCGATCCCTGATTCAAGCACGCCGGCTTCCGAACCACCTGTTAGAATGGCATTTGCCATACCAAGTCTAATGTAGTTGAAGGCATCAGTTAAGGAATTATTTGATGATGCGCATGCGGATACGGTGGCAAAATTTGGTCCCCTGAACCCATACTTAATGGAAATAAGCCCCGGAGTAATGTCGATGATCATCTTGGGTACAAAGAAAGGATTGAACTTTGGTGTTCCATCTCCCTCTGCATAATTGATAAGCTCATCCTGGAAGGTTTTGAATCCTCCGATTCCACTTCCCCAAATCACACCGATTTGATCCTTATCGACTTTTTCCAGATCCAAACCCGAATCAACAATGGCTTCATCTGCAGCCACCATGGCATACTGGGTATTAGGGTCCATTTTTCTTGCTTCCTTGCGATCGATGTAGTCGAGAGGGTCAAAGTTTTTGACCTCGCATGCAAATTGTGTTCGATGTTTTATGGGATCGAATCGAGTAATAGGGGCAGCGCCACTTACACCCTTGGACAAGTTATTCCAATATTCATTCTTGTTGTTGCCTAAGGGCGTAAGTGCACCAACTCCAGTGACTACAACTCTTTTTAATTCCATAAAAGGAGGGTAGGGTAATTACTTAACGTTATCTTCTAAATAGGAGATAGCCTGGCCAACAGTTGCAATATTCTCGGCCTGATCATCAGGTATAGAGATGTTGAATTCTTTTTCGAATTCCATAATGAGCTCCACAGTATCTAAGGAGTCAGCGCCCAAGTCATTGGTAAAACTCGCTTCAGGAGTAACTTCTGATTCTTCAACACCCAACTTGTCAATAATGATTGACTTTACCTTTTGTGCTATTTCTGACATTTTTTTGAGGTTTAGTTAAAATTCTGTGCAAAGAAATACATTAAAACCAATATAATCAAACTAATTTAAATACCCTCTTGAACTATGATTAAAGGTGCTTTTGGATAATTTTGAGTCCCGAAGACCTGGTAATGAAAAAGAATAGGTTAACAGCTGCATATGACTTCGATTTTGATTTAATTGGCATTGTATCCACAGTGAAAGAATATAAATTAGCGTGGAATTTGAACCAGTTAAATCTTTTCCATCTGGTAAAAGCTGAAGACATAAAGATAGAATTTACTGATCATAGACAAATTCTTATTTCAAACCTGATTCATGAAGATGATTATTCCATGGTTCATTTGCTGAAAAATAAGCTCATTTCATCAAATAATGGTGTTAATCAATATTTGATTCAAGAACTCAGTAGGTTTGATTTTTTGTTGAAAGTGAGAAATCTCACTGAAGACAGGTGGGCTGAAAAAATTTATGAGCAAATTCGCGAACTCAGATTCGCTGATTATGTGACCAGGATCAAATTAGACAGAATCAAACAAAAGGAAAATCTGCTTTTTTAATGTAATTATTACATTCCCATTGACTAAGCTATAAAAGACTTACTTATAGATGAAGAATCAATTTTTTAAAAAATCAAAAATCGTTGCCACTATAGGTCCGGCCAGTAATAACAAGGAGACACTCACCAAGTTAATAGAGGCCGGCGCCAATGTTTTAAGATTAAATTTCTCCCATGGATCTCACAAAGTACATAAAGAGGTTATCGATATGGTCAGAGAGATCATTGACGAGAAGGGAGTGCAGGTGGCCTTGCTGCAGGACCTTCAGGGACCAAAAATCCGTGTCAACGAAGTTGAGAACAATGGAGTAGAGATTGTGCCTGGTCAGCAACTAATTATTGGGATTGATGAAGTATTAGGCAATAGCCAAAGGATCAGCACCAGTTATAAGGATATCGTAAAAGATGCTAAGAAAGGTGATGTAATACTGATTGATGATGGAAACCTGGAGCTGATCACCGAGGAAGTTAATGCAGATCATCTGGTGACAAAAGTCATTCACGGAGGAATTCTTAAGTCACGGAAAGGAATCAACTTGCCTATGTCTAAGGTTTCGGCCCCCAGCATGACTGAAAAAGATGAGGAGGATTTGCAATTCGGGCTTGAACAGGAAGTAGACTGGGTAGCACTTTCATTTGTGAGGACTGCTGAAGATATCTATTCATTAAAAAGAACAATTGAAAAGTCGGGTAAGCACACTAAAGTGGTTGCCAAAATAGAGAAGCCCGAAGCACTTCAAAATATTGATGAAATCATAGAAGCTACTGATGCGATCATGGTAGCACGGGGAGACCTGGGGGTAGAGATACCTATGGAAAACGTACCTATTGCCCAAAAGCGAATGGTAAAAAAATGTAATGCTTTGGGTAAACCTGTGATCATTGCTACCCAGATGATGGAAAGCATGATTGAAAATCCCCGACCTACACGGGCTGAAACAAATGACGTGGCGAATGCAGTATTGGATGGAGCCGATGCGCTCATGCTTTCTGCTGAATCGGCATCGGGAAAATTCCCGGTTGAAGCTGTGAAAGCCATGGCCACCACAATAGCTGCTGTGGAGGGTGACTCCAGGTCCATCTTTTTTAAGACATCCGAAGAGGAAGATGAAGAGTCCTCTACAAGATTGAATGACCTTTTGGTTAGAGCAGCGGCCAGATTGGCTCAGTCCACCCGTGCAAAGGCAATTATTGGGATGACAAAGTCAGGTTATACTGCTTACAGAGTAGCAATGCACCGACCAAAGTCTAATATTTTCATATTTACCAGTAACAAAAAACTGCTTAGACAATTAAGCCTTGTATGGGGTGTCTTCGGATTCTACTATGAAAAATTTGAAGGCATAGACGAAACGATTAAAGAACTAGAGGACTTCCTGTGTGAAGAAGGGTACCTGGAGAAAGGTGATATCTTTATCAATACTGCATCCATGCCGCTTCACTGGAAAGGTCACACCAACATGTTGAGAATCAATCAGGTAGAGTAATTATTCTATCCCTCTGGGGGTGACCATGATAATTTCTTCCCGTTCCACGATCACCGCTCCCGGAGGATCCCCTTTTCGTTTTCTAACAAACTTCTTGGGAGTGTAGATCACAGGACATAATGTGTCGGTTTTTCTTTTAGAATTCCAGGCAGCAATCTCAGCAGCTCTTTCTATAACTGGGCCAGGGAAGGCACTGCCAGGCTGAAACTTAACCACTACATGGGAGCCGGAAACATCCTTGGCATGCAGCCACAGATCATTTTTTGTAGCATACTTGAGCGTTAATTCATCATTGTTGCGTGCATTTTTACCGATCATAAGCGTGTAGCCCATGAATTGATATCTGGTAAAAGGTTCCGGTTTTTCTTCTTCCTTTTTGATTTTTGAAGGGATTTCCTTTCTTAGGGACTTAATGTCTTCCATCAATTCAATTTGCTCCCTTTTCTTGAGGAGATTAGCCAGCTCCCTTTCTTTGTTTTCGATATTGGTCCTGAGTATCTCAATTTCTTTTTTCTGATTTTTTGACTTTCGATAGTATTGCTCAGCATTTTTTTGGGGAGATAGATTTTTGTTGAGTTTTACTTCTATTTCGCCTCCCTGGTAAAAGTCCTGTAGCACCACACTTTTACTACCTGTGGTGATCTGATGTAAATTGGCCATGATCAGGTTGGCGAGCTCTTCGTAGGTCCTGCGGTTCTTGATTTCACTGAGCTTATTTGAGGAATTATCCAAGTAATTCCTGAGCTTCTGTATGGATTTGTCAATTTGTTTTATCGCTTGCGATTTCTCAGAACTGAGGTAGAAACCATATGTGTAAAGTTTGTAAAACTCATTGGCTGCATCTATCGGATCTCGTGTTTCCAGAAAGATCTCCTTATCCGACCGCAATAATGAAATTTCAGGAGGATTGCCTTTATAGATCCTTATGGGATTCTCTTCCAATTGAGAAAGAAGTTGCTGCGTCATGAGCCATTGATCTGTTAGGGACTTTTTGGAATACCCCATTGATTCAAGAAACTTATTGGCTTCTTTGCCTAAAGCAGGTAAAAATTTCCGCAGATCTCCATTAACTGCATTAAAATGAGGTGCATCCAGGATAAGCTGCTTATTCAATTCGGATGGCACAATGGTCAGATCATTTTTTAGCTGTCCTTTAAAGATCTTTATTACCTGATCATTTTTTGCTATCAGGATGTTGGACCTTGACCCATGCATCTTAAAAATGATCTCAAGGTCATTTTCAAAAACAATTTTAAATGACCTTTCGTAGGAAAATACACTTACCTGCGTAACGGTTAGCCCAATCAATTCCTCATACAGGTCAATGTAGTTTTTATTGGCTTTTTTGAACTCCTTCGGGAATTGAAGTAAGCAGATTTCCGGTGAAAGCGATGCTCTGATATAGCATTCTTTTTGTTGGTTAGAAAACCCCAGGATCAGCTCGTCTTTGTTTTGAGAAAAACATTCTCTCAGCTCCAATCCAGTCAATTCGGTATTAAGCGATTGAGCTAGCCGGTCTAAAAAGAAGTAGTTATGAAACATTCATTTGATTTACAGGTAAATGTAGAGCCTTCTGCTTACAGCGTGAGCTTTAATCCATCATAGGCCAGATGAACATTGTCAGGGAGCTCTAAGGCTACATCCCGATGTTTTCCCAGTTTATGGCTGATGTGAGTAAAGTAGGTCTGCTCAGCACCTAGCTTATAGGCCATTTCCAATGCTTCCTCCAGGGTGAAATGACTAATGTGTGGCTTTATTTGAAGTGCATTCAATACGACTATTTTCGATCCTTTGATTTTATCGATTTCTGCTTCGGTGATGGTCTTGGCATCCGTGATGTAAGTGAAATCATGGATCCTAAACCCAAACACAGGGAGCTTGTAATGCAAAACCTCTATCGGTTGAATTGTCGTTTTTTGAATGGAAAAAGGTTTGTTACCAATTTCAATAGGATTAACCCTGGGTACTCCCGGATATTTTTCATCCTGAAATACATAGGAAAATTCGCGACGCAGTTGTTCAAAAACTGTTGGTGTGCCATAAATAGGCATATCCATTTGTTGGTGGAAGTTAAAACTGCGGATATCATCCATTCCTGCGGTATGGTCCTTGTGCTGATGTGTAAAGAGTATACCGTCTAGTCTTTTAATGCGTTCTCTAAGTATTTGGGTCCTGAAATCCGGCCCAGTGTCCACCACCAGGCTCAATCCATCCACTTCTACATGAATTGAGCTTCTTGTCCTCTTGTCACGAAAGTCAAGGGATGTACATACCTCGCAATCACATGCAATCACAGGTACTCCCTGTGAAGTGCCCGTACCCAGAAACGTTACTGTCAAAACTGTAGCTGCGTTTGATTGATTTCCCTGTGAAGCTGTTTGTTTTTCTCACTCAGCTTGCTGGTATCTATATCAATGGATTTTAGAATTTCCAACAAGCTGTTGATCTTTCCATCCAGGGAAAAATATTTGTTCACAATAGCGATTTTTGTTTCTTTCAGAATACAATACCCCGACTGAAAATTACCTTTTTCATATCTGAGTACATAGTCTGATTCTGAAAAAATATCTTCTAGCTTATTTAGGAAATGCTTGCTGTATTTAATTTTCATTTGTCAGATACTTCTTCACTACCTCTACCAGGTTATCATAGTTTAGGGGCTTGGGCAGATAATCGTTGATGCCTGTGTTTTTAAAGTCTTCCAGGCTGTAGTTGTTGGCATTTCCGGTAATCGCAATGATGGGAATATCCTTTCTTGCATCCGGAAAACTCCTGATTTTTTTCGCGCATTCCATCCCATCCATCACAGGCATGTGTATGTCTAGCAGAACCAGGTCAAAATCGCCATTATTCAGCTTATCTATCACCTGAGCACCATTTTTCACTACCACGACTTCATATTGCTGCATAGTCAACACCCGTTTGGTCAGATTTTGTATGACCGAGCTATCTTCCGCAACAAGGATCTTTTTATTCATTTTAAGTATTAATGAAATTTGTGTAACTCTCCTTGAATTCTTTCAGGCTGCGTTCTAACTGCTTTAAGTTAGGCAATATATCTTCAAATTTATTCTCTTTTAATGACTTTTCCACTGTGGCAGCTAACCCCGATAGCTGTTCGATTCCTAGAGTCCCTGCATTTCCTTTCAATGTGTGCAATTCACGCCTCATCTCTTCGTATGCTTTTTTCTGGTAGTAGGATTTAGCATTCTTAATCTGTTCTGTAGCTTCCTTATCAAAATCAATCAATACTGATTCGATCAGTTCTTTGCCACCATACTTATGCAGTTGGTGTAAGGTATTTTGATTGATGACTAACTGCTCACTTTCTTCAGTAAACACGTCAGTGCTTACTTTATTCGGCTCAAAGTCAAGCCATGATTTCACCTTATCAATGAGTGCAGTGGCTTTAATAGGTTTTGAAATATAATCATCAAGGCCTTCATTGATAAAGCTTTCCCTGTCCTCTTCCATCGAATAGGCAGTCATGGCAATAATGGGTGGGAGGTCCGGTATTTTGAGTTTTTTGATCTCTTTGGTCGTCTCTACTCCATCCATGTCCGGCATTTGAATATCCATTAATACCAGGTCAAAATGTATTTTTTTGATCTTTTTGATGGCTTCAAACCCACTGGAAGCTTCTATTACTTCACAACCTGACTTTCTTAGAATACTTGATGCCACATTTCGGTTGATGTCATTATCGTCTACGAGCAGAATCTTTGGAATAGCAGATGTAAACTGCCTGGTCAGGGTGGTTTCTTCTTTGAGGGACTCAACCTGGCTTGCATCTATACTTTCGGCTGTGAAAGTAAACCAAAAAGTACTACCAAGTCCGGGCGTAGATACGACACCAATTTCTCCACCCATAGATTTCACCAGTTCTTTGGAGATGGCCAGGCCGAGTCCTGTGCCTCCAAAATTTTTCCGGTTGGAGTTATCAATTTGGCTAAAACTTTGAAATAGCTTTTCCCGATCCTGCTTTGAAATCCCAATACCCGAATCCTTAACTGAGATTTTAAAAGTGTATTTCTTCTTCTTTTTCCTGATCACCCGGATACTCAGATTGATCGTGCCTTTTTTGGGAGAAAATTTGATGGCATTGGAGGTGAGATTGGAGACCACCTGCATAAACCTTGTCTCATCAGTCAAAATATATTCCGGGATTTCTTCATCGAGATGATAGAAAAGGGAGTTTTTACTCATAAAAGCCTGCTGCGAGTACAGATCGTAGATTTTTAGAAAGGTATCCTCGATTTTAACCGGTTCACGCCTGAGGGTCATCTTTCCTGCCTCAATTTTAGATAGGTCCAGGATGTCATTGAGGATGTTTAGCAGGTTTTCAGAAGACTTTTTCGTTGTGCGGACGTAGTTTGATTGTTCTTCATCAAGATGGGTAGACCCCAATAAGTCGATCATACCAATGATGCCATTCATAGGTGTTCGGATCTCATGGCTCATATTGGCTAAAAACCGGTCCTTGATCTTGAGTGACCGTTCTGCAATCTCCTTAGCCTCTCGGAGTTCGTCATTGGTCTTTTTGAGTTGGGTAATGTCTCTTGCCACGCCCTCGATTTCGTAGCTTGTGCTCTTGCGATGGATTAACCTGATATTGCTGAGAAACTGTATGGTGTTGCCGCCTTTCGTTTTTACGCTAACTTCAAAATTGCTTACTCTATTGGATTTGTAGAGCATATTGAAAAGCTCTTCGATGGAGTTATCAGATTTGAAAAAGTCCGTAATGTTTCGATCAATTAGTTCTGAAGGTTCGTATCCAGCCACTTCTAGAATGGAAGGACTCACCATTGAGATAACCCCTTTCATGTCACATCGGAAATAGATATCCTGAAATGATTCAAAAATATCTCTGAATTTTTCTTCACTCTCTCTGAGTGCTGTCTCGGACTGTTTTTTTTCAGTGATGTCATTGGCAATGACCGATATTTCTTCGATTTCTCCAGATGGAAGAAAAATGGGGTTGAGGAAGATGTCCCTCCAAACAGGGGCACCTGAGGCCGTTTTTTGCTTCTGTTGGAAGTTGACTATGTTGCCTTTAAAAGCCTCGTCGTATTTGGCTTTCCAAAAATTAATGATCCTCGTATCAATGGCCTGATCTTCAAGCCTCATGCCTACCTGAGGACTAATTCCATAATAATCAATGAAAGCATCAGCATAATTTTTATTATAGGAAGTAAAAGCATAATTGGCATCAATGGACCATATTTGGTGGGTAGAGCTTTCAAAAATGGCATTTAGCCGGGCCGCCTGGCTTTGGATCTTTTGTTCATTTTTCTTCCGCTCTTTGGCAAGACCAATTTGGCTGGAGATGAAGTCCAATAGTTCCAAATCTGTATTGTTGTAAAATGAGTGCTCATCGTATGCCGAAATGGATAGAACACCAATTTTAGTACTATCTAAACGGATGGGCACGCCAAGCCAAATCGTAGGTAGCGGGTCTTTGAGCTTTTGCTTTTTCTGTTCTGAAATTTTGAGTATCCCATCTGCATAAATCATCATGGGTTTGCCCATTTCAAAGGTGTAATCAATCAGCAATTTTTCCACATCACATGTGAGTGGGTGATCTTGTGAAGATTCATACTCATTGACCCTGTACACGAAGTCATACTCTTTGGGATGGTTTCGAAGGACGATGCTGAAATTTTTGACCTCCAGGATCTCTTTAAGCTCCAGAAAGATCTGCCTATACAATTCGTCCAGTCGGTGCTGGGTAATGGTAAGGTTGGCAATCTTATAGAAAATATTCTGAATGCGCTCGGCGCGATACCTTTCGGTGACATCATAGCTGATAAATCGCAGGATGGTATTGCCCTCATTTTTAGCGGCATAGATTTTACCTCTTACAAATATGCTTTTGCCTCGTTTGGTCAAGAAAGCGGTCTCAAAGTCCTGATGCTGATCGCTTTTCAGGTTTTTTAGCCGCCTGCTGGTATCCGCTTTAAATTCCGGGTGAAGTGTATCATAGAAATTCAGTTTAGCGATCTCTTTTTCGGAAAAACCCAACTTGTTTCTCCAGGTTTCATTGGCAAAAAGCAGGTTTCCCTGCTGATCCAAAACCTGAACAAGGTCATTGGATGAATCAAATAGTTGCCTCAGTTGATCAGGATTTTGTTTTTTGAGTTCCTCAAAAGCCTTTTCTTTGTCGGAAAGTAGACGTTTTAGTCTAAGGACTTCTTTTTCAAGAGACTTAATATCGCTATCTGCAAGATCCATGACTTTAAAATTAACCAAATAATCCCTCTTTCTGATCCATGGAGCAAGCATCGAAATTATTGGTTTCAGTGGTAGGTCCCACCGCAGTGGGGAAAACCTCCTTTGCGATCAAATTGGCAAAAAGGTACAATACCGAAATCATATCGGTAGACTCGAGACAATTTTATCGGGAAATGGAGATCGGTACAGCCAAACCATCCCGCGAAGAGCTAAATGAGGTGAGACATCATTTCATCAATTCCCACGCAATCACTGAAGATGTCAGTGCAGGCTCTTTTGAAAAGCTAGCGGTTGAGCTATTGAAGCAATTATTTGCCAAGTATGATGTAGTGGTTGCAGTAGGAGGGTCAGGGCTTTACTTCCAGGCCCTATGGGAGGGGATGAACGAAATCCCACGAGTAGACCCAGTTGTTAGAGATCAATTGCTTGACGATTATCAAAAACAAGGCATGGAATACTTGTTGGACGAATTGAAGAATACAGATCCCACATATTTTTCTAGTGTAGATAGGAGCAACCCTCAGCGGGTAATGCGGGCCCTGGAGGTGATCAGGGGGACAAGCAAACCCTATTCTTCATTTCGAGAACCTTCAGTTCAGATTGAGAGGCCCTTTCAAAACCTGAAAATTGGATTGACATTGGATAGAGCAGTGCTTTATGAGCGGATTGACCAACGGATGGATGCAATGATAGGTGAAGGCTTGTTTGAGGAGGCTGAAAGACTCATGAAATATCGGGAACATAATGCCTTACAGACGGTGGGTTACCGGGAAATATTCCAATACCTGGATGGTGATTACGATAAGGAAGAGGCCATTCGACTTTTGAAAAGGAACAGCAGGCGGTATGCCAAGCGGCAATTAACCTGGTTTAACAGGGATAGTGAAATTCATTGGATGACTCCATCTCAAGTAGAAGAAGCCATCCAATTGATAAATCAAAAATTAAGTATTTAGGATCTCAGTCAATCTCATCAAATCCTCATTGATAGGTTTTGATTTGGAGATGGCCAGTTTTAGGCTCGTATAAGTGATCTTATCATTGACAATTCCAACCATCACATTCTTTTCTCCATTGATCAGTCCCTCTACCGCTGCAAGGCCTAATCGTGAAGCCAGAATCCTATCAAAGGATGTAGGTGAACCTCCCCGTTGAATGTGTCCGAGGTTAGAAACCCGGATGTCTAATGCTGGTAGCTCCATGCCCACTTTTCCGGCAATTTCCTGTGCATTTCCCTGCTCGTCGCCTTCCGCCACCACGATGATAGACGAAGTCTTGTCCTTATCTCTACCTTTTTTCAGGGTTTCTATCACATCTTTTATGGTGGTGCTGGTTTCAGGTACCATGATCAGTTCCGAACCACCACCGATACCACAGTGAATAGCGATATATCCTGAGTGCCTACCCATTACTTCCACAAAGAATACCCTGTCGTGTGAAGCGGCAGTATCCCGGATTTTGTCAATGGCATCCAGAGCTGTATTTACTGCAGTGTCGAATCCAATCGTATAGTCAGAGCCAAACAGATCGTTATCGATAGTTCCGGGCGCTCCTATTACAGGTATGCCATGTTCTTCGTAGAAGATATTTGCACCCGTAAACGTACCGTCTCCACCAATGGCGATCAGTCCCTCAATCCCTCGCTTTTTTAGCTGCTCGTAAGCTTTGGCACGACCTTCTTTGGTCATGAATTCTTTACTTCTTGCAGATTTAAGGATGGTACCTCCCCGCTGCACAATGTTGCTGACCGAATAGGATTTCATCTTGTAGATGTCCCCATCGATCATCCCATTATACCCATATTTGATACCATAAACGTCTAACCCCAGAAAAAGTGATGACCTGACCACAGCACGGATGGCTGCGTTCATACCTGGAGCATCACCACCGGAAGTAAAAACACCAATACTTTTCATTTATACAATGTCTATTTATTATCGGTCACATGAGAATCACATGATCATTTTGTCAAACCAAGTCGCGAATTTGATAAAATAATCCGTTCATACCATGGCAGAAACTGTTAATTGTTCATAATTACAAATCCAACCTTTGAAATCCAGACGAAAAACCTGTTTGCAAATTGAATTTGAACACTAATTTAGGGGAATGTTGTTCCTTTGACCTCTCGGCGCTCAATATTAATGAAAATTTAAAATCCATTAAAGCTATTGGTCTTTTAATAGCAGTAAGAAAATAAAACATGCAGATACCCTTTTTTGATTTGACGCGGCAAAATCAAATCCTCGAGAAGGATTTTGAGGATGTTTTTAAGAAGTTTTTAGAAAGGGGAAAGGCCATTTTGGCCGATGAAGTACTGACGTTTGAAAAAAACTTTGCTGGATATACAAGCTCTAAATATTGTTTGTCTTGTGCTAATGCAACAGATGCCCTTGAAATGGCACTCTCTGCAATGAAGATTGGGCATGGTGATGAAGTCATCGTTCCAGCTTTTGGATGGGTATCTGTAGTAAGTGCAGTGTTAAGTGTGGGTGCAAAACCCGTTTTTGTGGATGTGATGCACGATGGGAACATGGACCCACAACTTATTGAACAAAAAATCACTCAACGAACAAAGGCCGTTTTGATCATCCATTTATACGGTCATCCCCGTGAAGTGAGGGAGATTAGAACACTGTGTAAAGGACGTAATATTAGACTCATCGAAGATTGTGCGCAGGCGCATGGAGCCCGGGTTGGTGGTACCCATGTTGGGAATTTTGGTGATGTTGGCGTTTTTAGCTTTTACCCCACTAAGAACTTGGGAGCTATGGGTGATGCCGGAGCCATCGTTACCAATGACGAGGAAATCTACCTTCAAATACTGAAAATGCGGGATTATGGTCGTAACGACAAAGGAGCGTTTATCCTGCCTGGCCGGAATAGCCGGATGGATGAACTGCAGGCGGCCATATTGAATGTGAAGTTGCCACTACTTGATGATTGGATAGCAAGACGAAGAAGTATAGCTAGCCAGTTCAATAACGTGCTCGGTTCTTATATCAAAGAAGATGAATCTGTGTGGTATAAATATGTACTTACTACGGAGCATAGGTCGGCAGTGATCAACCAATTGAAGAAGGCAGGAATTGAAACGGGGATCTATTACCCCTTTCAGTTGGATCAGTTGCCGTTCTATCAAACGGGCAAATCTCCCATGGTGATAGCTCAAAAGTTGTCACAAACTACCTTGTCGCTTCCATTGTTTCCGGAGCTGACAAATGAAGAAATCTCATACATTTGTGAGGAACTGAAAAAACTAGAATTAAGAAATTTATGAATTTGAGCAAAGGCTTCGTCTCTCATCTCATCCCAATAGCAATATTTTTTGTCCTGGTGAGCATCTTTTTTGCACCACTTTATTCGGGTAAAACCCTGGTGCAAAGTGACAATGTACAGCTTTCCGGCTCGATGAAAGAAGTGGCGGATTACAGGGAGAAGGGGGAGGTTATTCACTGGAGCAATAAGGAGTTTTCCGGTTTACCTATCCTGACCTCATCCCACCTCAATCCATTTGGATTCTTTAGCCGAATGCTTTTTAATGGCATATTTCCCAAAGCCATTATGATGGTCTTTGCCTTATTCATTGGGTTCTATATTCTACTTCAGGTATTTGGCGTATCACATTGGGTTTCGGCCATCTTTTCTTTAGCCTTTGCTTTTTCTTCCTTCAATTTTATCAGTATCGAAGTGGGGCACGACAACAAAGTGCTTGCCATGGCTTTTATGGCTCCGGTTTTAGCTGGAGTTGTCCTTGCATATAGGGGTAAACTATTTGTATCAGGAATCATCACATTCATTGCCGCCGGATTTCAATTGTACTACGGCCATATTCAGATTACTTATTACTTGCTAATCATGGTTTTGGGGTACCTGGTATTAGTGGTGATCGATACCATCAAAATAAAGGAGTGGATCAAATTTGGAAAAGCAACAGGAGTACTGGCATTGGCCACATTTCTTGCGATTGGCTGCAACTTCAGTAAGCTGTATAGCACGTTTGAGTATTCATCTTATTCAAATCGTGGAGGATCAGAACTTAAAACTGAGGGACAACCTGAAACTTCAGGATTAAGTAAGGATTATGCAATGGCCTGGAGCAGTGGAATCATGGAGACGTTCACAATCATGTTTCCCTATTTTCATGGAGGCGCAAGCGGAGAGGAGCTGAACGAAGATTCAAACACCTATCAGGCACTTGCAGGCAAAGGAGTCGATCGTCAGGTAATCTCGAATATTACTCAGAGAGCTCCACTGTACTGGGGAGACCAACCCTTTACCCAGGGGCCTATTTATTTTGGGATCATCGTTGTTTTTCTATTTATTATTTCACTTTTCATACTGGATGGTCCGCTTAAATGGTGGGGTTTGGCATTGACTGGTTTATCCTTACTTCTTGCAATGGGTAAGAATCTGGAGTGGTTCAACGACTTTTTCTTTTACTATGTGCCATTGTATAACAAGTTTAGGTCAGTCACCATGAGCTTCAGTATTGGTCAGCTCATTGTTCCCCTGTTATCTGCTCTGGCATTTCAGAAATTAGTTGAGACAGACAACAATAAGCAATGGTTGGCCAGTAAGACTGTTTACAGCCTGATGACCATTGGGGCCATTGGCCTCATCTTTATGTTATTCAAAGATGCACTTTTCAATTTCAAAAGTGCTGGTGATGCTAACTATGGATTTCCTGAGTGGCTTGTAAATGCCATTGTAAAAGACAGAAAGTCACTGTTTGTTTCAGACATCATTCGCGGGCTCGTATTCACAGCATTAGCGGGAGGGGTTTTGTGGACTTATCTAAAAGGATATGTGAAATTAAAATATGTGGTCGTTGGCTTGGGACTGCTCATACTCTTTGATTTGTGGTCTGTTAACAAGCGGTATATAGGAGCATCAGATTTCGAGGCCAAAAGAAACAAAAACAGCTTGCTACAGCCTACCCAGGCTGATAATCAAATCCTTCAGGACAAAGGTTATTACCGTGTTTTCAATACCACGCGCAGACTGGATCAGGATGGAATCACCTCCTATTTTCACTATTCGGTAGGTGGGTATAATGCCATTAAGATACAACGATACCAGGAACTTATTGAAAGACATTTGAGCCAGGGAAATCAGCAGGTGATCAACATGCTGAATGTGAAGTATTTTATTACTGCAAACGAACAAAATCAGGCCGTTGCACAAAGAAACAGTGGTGCCCTGGGTAATGCATGGTTTGTGAATAATTTGAATATGGTAGAAAATCCTAACGAGGAAATAGATCAACTGAATACCATTGACACCAAAGAGACCGCAGTTTTTGATAAGCGATTTGATGGAGTTTTTGATGCTACGTCAACTTATTCTCAGGAGGGATCTATTCAGCTAACAAGTTACCACCCCGAAGAGATGGTTTATAGTTTCAGTTCATCAGATCCACAAATGGTTGTGTTTTCGGATGTTTACTACGAACCAGGCTGGAATGCTTACCTTGATGGCGAGCAAATTGAATATGGCAGAGTCAATTATATCTTAAGGGGTATGGAAGTGCCAGCAGGCGACCATGAGATTGTATTTAAGTATGAACCGGTCAGTGTGAGAGTAGGGAATGTGATAATCCTGATTTGCTCACTTACTGCGCTATTGCTAATTGTCGGGTTTATTTATCTGGAAAGAAAACAGATGACTACTTAAGCGGTTTCAAAAAAGGGAAAAGCAGCTTAAGATAAATTAGAAATCTTCGTATTCTGGAATTGATCAGGTGATATTTCAGGAACTTATGGTCTTCCTCTTTATGAGATTGAATGTGCGAAGGGTGAATGAGTGGGAACTGAATGGATTCTACTTCGATATTCCTCATATAATTTGAGAAATTTCCTGATTCACTCGTATTCGTTGCGTCAAGATCGAAACCAATATTTTGTATCGTGTTAACATTAGGGTTGATACAAAGTCCATCGTGATACCTGACACTTAGTGTCCAAAAATAAGCCCAGGATGTTGATCGCATTTTACTATTCTTAGTGGACATCTTTTCGATGATCAACTTCCAAAAAGTCATATCAAGGGCAGTCTGAAACATTGCTTTCCACTTATTACTTTTTGAAGCAATTTGATATTTTTCTACTGAGTCATCATACCTTTTCCATGCCCGTTTCCAGGTAGCCCATCCCCAGCTTTTTGGATATATTGAAAAATAATACCCGTTAGGATCGGATTGTGTGGGAAACGAGTTAAGTGCAGAAATATGCATGATCCTGTCTTCATCACGGTATTTTTCAAGCAGTTCCGTACAAAACCGGAAAAATGTTGGGTCTGGCAGACAGTCATCTTCCAGTATTACCCCGGACTGTTCCTTTTCAAAAAACCAATCGATAGCTGAGCTAACAGCCACTCTTAAACCCAGATTTTCCGATCGATAAAGTCTTTGAACATCACAATCCCAATTGATATGATCATCAATGATTTTTCGTGTTTTATCAGTTATTTCCTGCTCCCTATTTGTTCGTGGCCCATCAGCGGCTATGTATAATTTTCGAGGTTTTACGGCAGATAAATGTTTAATTAGCAATTCAGTTTTATCTGGCCGGTTAAAAATGAGTATCAGTATCGGAGGAAGTTCTGTCATACATTATTAATCTAGGCAATAATATATATCTCATCTCAAAAAAATGTTGCTGAAAGGACTGTTTGGATTTAAAGTATTATTTAAAGGTGCGTTTGAGATCTTATCAAAGAAATCTGGTCGAAAATTTGTTCGATTAAGTATCGGCCATGGCGAACGAGAGCGATATCACCTCGGCACGTTCAAATTGCATGGTAGAAAATTTCAGTATGCAGACAACATGTCCTTCCTATGGCAGTTCCACGATATTTTTGTAAAGGAAGTATACAAGTTTCAGACTGACAATAAACAGCCGCTCATCATTGATTGTGGGAGTAATATTGGACTTTCAGTTCTATACTTTAAAGAGCAGCACCCTAACTCAAGAGTGATCGCTTTTGAGGCGGACCCGGATATCTTCCATACACAAATAGAGAATTTATCACATCTCGAAGGTGTAGAACCTCATAATGAGGCGGTTTGGACAGATGGTAAGGGAATAAAATTATTTCGCAACAAAGCCGATGGAGCTTATATTTCAGATGGAGGGGATGTGACGGTCAATAGCATACGGCTCCGCGACTATTTGAGATCGTTTGATCATATTGATTTATTGAAGTTGGATGTGGAGGGTGCTGAATTTGAGTTGATCAGAGATTGTAAGGATGAGTTGCACAGAGTTGACAAGCTTTTTGTTGAAATCCATACTTTTTCGGAACAGCAACAGCATATGGCAGAGTTATTGACAACGATTGAGTCGGCAGGATTCAGGTATTTCATAGAAAATGCCAATTATCAGAACAGTCCCCTAACCGGATCATGGAAATCGAGTGATACGGGGATGGATATGCAGTTGAATCTTTATGCAATTAGGGAATGAAAGTGTTGATTCTCAGTACTTTCGGTCACTATGGTGGGGCAGCCATTTGCGCAAAAAGGCAATATCTAGCGTTAAAAAAACATGGATTGGATGTGGATCTCAGGGTCGTCCAGTTTTATGATGATTCCCAGATCAGGTCTATTTTTCCAGACACTGTTTTCAATAAGCTAAGAGTTAAGTTCTTTTTTATTGTTGAGCGGCTTCAGGTCCTGTTCAAAATCAGTCATAAAAAATACCTGTATAAGTTTTCGACAGGCTCTACAGGTTTGAAACTATCCGGCCATACGTTGGTAGAACGTGCTGATATCATCCATCTGCATTGGGTCAACTTCGGATTTGTTTCTATCTCCGAAATAGCTGAATTGTCAAAAAAGAAGACAGTATTCTGGACGCAGCATGACATGTGGTCTTTCACGGGTGGTTGTCATTATGCTTTGAATTGTGAGAAATATCAGAACACGTGCGATGATTGTTTTTACTTAAAAGACAGTAGTCTTTCAAATAACATTCAGACGACCAAGCTCAATTTATGGAGGAAAAACGCATTCAACCTACTCACGACCAGCCATTGGCTAGCTCAATGTGCAGGCAACAGCATAGTATTAAAAAACTGGAATATCCATGTTTTGCCTACTCCCATAGACACTAGGGTTTTCAAACCGCTTGATAAGGGAGATCTCAAAAAGTCATACTACCTTGATCCGGATGATTTTTATATTTTGTTTGGTGCTGTAGACCTCAAAGATGAAAGAAAAGGGTTCAGTTATTTGGTCGAGGCCCTGGCGATCCTTAAAGAGGCCATTCCAAATATGCATTTGCTCACCTTTGGTAAACAAGCAGATCATATTTTTGATGGGAAAGTTACTTCGATGGGACAGATTGACTCTGAAGAAAAACTGAATGAGATCTACAATCTGGCTGATGTGTTTGTGCTACCCTCAATCCAGGACAACCTGCCCAACACGGTGATGGAGGCCATGTCCTGTGGTTTGCCAGTAGTTGCTTTTGACTGTGGTGGTGTTTCGGATATGATTACCCATCAGGAGAATGGTTTTCTTGCTCCCAACAGGGATTCAAAAGTACTTGCTGAGGGTATAAGCTATTTTAAGCATGCTGAAAAAAGGAGGATTGCCGGTGCCAATGCCAGAGAAAAAGTTGAACAGGTTTTCAGTGAAGATGTGCTTGTGCCGAAATATCTTGAACTGTATAATCAGACCATTAAATGATAAAGATAGACTCAAAACACAGGTATCTCAATGTAGGGTGCGGAAAGCGCTTCCATGAAGATTGGTTGAACATTGATGTGTTGCCAGCAGATCCTGTGGTGATACACTGTGATGTCACCAAAGGTCTTCCTTTTGAAGATAATTATCTGGATGTTGTTTACCACTCGCACGTTTTAGAACACATACCCAAAGCCGAAGCCCGGGAATTTATCTCTGAATGTTACCGTGTATTGAGGCCTGGGGGGATAATCAGAATAGCAGTACCTGATTTGGAAGGTATCGTCAGAAACTATTTGAAATTCCTGGATCAGAATATTAAAAACCCTACCAAAGAGTCAAAAGAAAATTACGATTGGATGATGCTTGAGCTCTTTGACCAGGTGGTCAGGGATCGTTCCGGAGGAGAGATGCAGGCTTATTTGCAAAACAACCCTGGGAACAGATCATTTATTCTGTCGCGGTTAGGGGAGGAGGTACGACCGCTATTGGACGGATCTTCTTCAAAGCTTTCTTTAAGTCAAAAGCTCAGGAAATTCAGTGCCATGAGCAGTTCAGCCAAAGTGTTTTTTGTTCGTTCAGTGCTCAGTTCACTCATTCATCAATTTTTACCGGGAAGAAAATACTATCAGGTTGGAAAATTTCGATCAGAGGGAGAGATCCATCAATGGATGTATGACCAATATTCATTAAAGGCGCTCCTGGAGAATGCCGGATTCAAAGAAGTCAGGAAGGTCACCGCCTTTGAAAGCGCAGTTCCCAGCTGGAAAAAATTTAAGCTCGATGGCGAAGGGAAAGTGATATTTAAGCCTGATTCTTTGTTTATGGAAGGGGTGAAGTAAGTTTTTCTAAATTATTGTCCTTAACCATTGAGCCAGTTGGTTTTGATAAATAAGTAACTCATGGACAATCGATTAATGTATATGGACAGATAATTTAAGGTGTTTTTAAATTATAACCTATTCCAGATTGTACAGTTTACTAATCTGCAAATTTGTTAAGACACTTTTATAAATTCTAACTTCATCCAAAGCCCCCTTAAAACTCCCATTTCCATTGTTTCTACTCGCAATATTGAATGGAGCATCGGTTAAAATAGTCGATGTCAGATTATTATAAACTATCGTCTTTTCGATTGGACTACCGTTGATAAAAAAGGTCACTCCAGACGCATCAACAGACCCATTATAAGTAATTGCTAAGTGCACCCATTCATCGAAATTGGTAAAAGGTATTGAACATCTAATTTCATTAATTCCATTACCACCTTTGTTTCTAAGAATTAGGAATAACTTATTGGGCTCTGAGTTTATTCTTAAAATTGCCCAGCCCCGGTAATCGTAGGTGGAATCCATTTTAGAAAGGATGATTTTACTCTCTGTAATAAGTTCCTCAGTATTCAACCAAAGTGAAAATGACAATGAATCATCAATTTCGATATCAGGAAACTCATTGCGAGTAAGGTATTGATCTAAACCAGAGAATGCCATTGCACTATTTTCATCGCCATTTAAATCATTTGTGGGTGAAGCATCTACAATTTCACAGTCAAGGTTATTACCACTCAAATCATTCCCGCTATTATCAAGTGGATAATATGCGAGCAATTCTGAAGTAATATCTACAGGGAATGGAAATATTACAGTAAGAGGTGTTGTTCGATATTTAGCCAAAGTATCTGACCCAATTAGGATCTCCTTCATACTACCAGACTCTGAAGTAAACTTCAATTGAACTTCTGCAACATCTTTCCTTACCTTAACGACATTAATGGAATCACCCAAAGGTTTAGAAAATGCAGAATCTCCATCAAAATAAACGGTGAGGTCAGAAGACACAAATGCATAATCACCGCTTTCAAGCTGATCTAAAACACTAATAAGGATCTCCTGAGTTGGTATAATATCAAAAGAAAAAGTAGCGTATCCTAGATCTTCCGGATCATGATTGGCGGTCTCAATCACCTCAATATTAACCTTTGTGATTTCATCAGAAAGAACCTGAAAGGAAATAGGGAGAGGGTTATCAACTAAACCTGCAAGTGCTGATCCATCTTTTGGTGCTGCATAAATGATTTCATCAGACTCATTCAATACAAGAAATTCTGTGATTTTATATTCTCCAATCACAATGAAAAAAGGCTTTGAAACGTAGCCGGTACCAAATTTGGATACATTGATTTCATGGCTTTCGACCATTACTTCTCCTTCATCAGTCTCAATTGAGATTATTATTTTATCAATTGTTTCTTCCAGAATTCGAGCACCTGCATTTTGTACAGGACTAAAATTGAATTCAACCACACCTGTTTCTGGTTCCTTCTTACCACATTGGGTCAGTAAGATAGATGCTAAAATGAGGAGAGAGAAATAGTGGTAATTTTTCACGATCAGCGATTTGTTAATGTGATTAGATCTTCTGCTAAGATAAATGAAGATTTAAATGAAACACCACGTTTTGTTCAAAAATATTTTACCTATACCTCCCCCATACAAAAAACCGGGCGAAAAACCTGAAGTGAGCCAAAATGACTGATAGCGGGTCGAAATTTTTCATTAAAATTATAAATCGTTCCTTCCAACACCTTCCCAACTGCGTATCGGAGATACCTCCCTGCAGGTAATTGGCAATCGGTTGATTTACATTGATGATGGTTGTACTTCGTGAGACAATTTGAAGCATCCAGTCTATGTCGGCACTACACTTATATTTTAGGTTGTATGGAATTGTCAACTCCTTCCTGGGAATAAAGGACTGGTGACTTACCACCTGACCATTCAGAAAATCCTTTTTGATCAGCTGGCCAGGAAGTTTTCTGCTGGTGAGTTCAGTACGCGTACCAATCACTTTTCTGTCTTTATTTAGGATGTTGGTCTCACCATAGTATACATCAGCATCCTGTTTTGAGTTGAATATTTCCTCCAGGATGGTTTGTTTGGACAATTCATCCCCGGCATTGAGAAAGAGGACATATTTTCCTTTTGCCAGCTGCAGTCCTTTATTCATGGCATCATATACTCCCTCATCCTTTTCCGAGATTACCTTTTCTATTTTCTTTTTGTGCTTCTCAACGATTTCCAATGTCCTATCAGATGAGTTTCCATCAATAATGAGGTACTCCAGGTCTTTGAAAGTTTGTCTAAGTACACTTTTTATCGTTCGCTCCACATACTTTTCAGCATTGTAGGTAACAGTGATGATGGAGAGTATTACTTTAGGCATTTAGTTTTTTGATACTAAACTAGTCATTGAATTATAAATTGATTCGATATAGAAATTGATCACTCATGTTTACCAGGTTTTTTAGAATAATAAGAAAGTTTCTGTGGGTATTTGGCTTTTCTCCAAAGCATTTGTGGCTTAACATAAGCTCCTTTGGATGGTATCTGAGAGATTATATCAAATTTAAAAGCCTTGACAAGCACAAACGATTTCCTTTTACAATTCCCTTTCCGGTTTTTAGTGAGCGGTTCTCCTCAAGTGGTAGGATTGGTGGGCATTATTTTCATCAGGATCTACTGATAGCAAATAAGATTTTCCATGCCAACCCTGTAAAGCATGTGGATATTGGGAGCCGGACAGACGGCTTTGTTACACATGTGGCTTCCTTTAGAGAAATAGAAGTCTTTGATATTAGGAAAGCTGAGGTTTCTATCAGGAATATCAAGTTTGTTGAAACAGATTTCATGATTCCTAATCCTAAATGGAAACATTATACAGATTCTGTTTCTTGTTTACATGTCATTGAGCACTTTGGACTGGGGCGATACAATGATCCATTAGACCCCCTTGGCTATCAAAAAGGGCTCGACAATATCTATGCTATGCTTAAACCAGGTGGCAAGTTTTACTTTTCCACACCTATTGGCCCTCAGCGAATTAATTTCAATGCGCATCGGGTATTCAGTATTGATTTTCTAAAAGAGCTGCTTTTGGACAAGTATGATCTTGTATCGTTTTCATACATTGATGATGCAGGCGATTTACACGAGGATGCAGACCTTCAATCCTCAGAAGCATCCCTGAATTTTAAATGTACTTTTGGATGCGGGGTTTTTGAACTCATCAAAAAATGAATTATCGTAACTCTGCCATATAATTGACATACCCGAAAATCTCATTGTTTTCGTTGTAAAATTTGATCTCTTTTAATCCGTCTTTTACAATTCGATATATCTTATATTGAGGACTTAGCAAATACCAAAAATCTCTGAAGTAAGTTTTGGAATCGATGTTAGTACCTCCGAATTCAAACTGAATAAATCTTACTTTTTTTTCACTTAACAGGTTTTTAGCACCTTGCAATGCTGCTAACTCATGTCCTTCGATATCAAGTTTCAGAAAATCAATTTTTTCAATTTTATTTTCAGCAGTATAATTATCAAGGGTGTCCAGTTCAATTGTCTCGGAGGTATTGATTTCAAAATGGTGATGGGCAAGCTGTCTTTGATACACAGAAGCCATCGAGCCTAATTCAGGATTGAAATAAATAGTAGTCTGTGTCCTTTTATCTCCAATACCTTTTCGGATGAGCTTCACTTTTGAATCGTCATTAAATTTATCCTTCAATTGGCTGAAATTTGCCTGCAAGGGTTCAAAGGCGTGAATCTCAATCTCATCAAAAACTTTCCGGAGTGCTTCTATGTAAGCACCAACGTTGGCCCCGACATCAAAGACCACGGGAGGATGATTTAGCCTGCTTTTAATGTAATGAAGTACATTGATTTCACCATTGACCTTCAAATTGCTGGAGCCCCCTATGTTCATTCCAAAAAGGCCAGCTTTATATAAAAGTTCAAAAAAAGATTGACTGAAACTTTTACCGGCTACCAAGCCAGCTATTTTTTTGATCACGTTTTTCATTAGCTAATCTCAATTAATTCAATACCATTGATTTCGCTGGCCATCAATGTAAAAGTGCTCAGACCTGTACCAATGATCTTATTGGTACCAGCAAGACTATATAAATCGATCATGGCATCATGCATTCCTTTTGAGGAACTTCGTTCAGCATTTGAGGAGGAGTGGGTAATTATTTTCTCACCAAATAGCCTGGTCAACTCCGATTTCACCTCTGCAGAGTCGGAGGCCAGATAAAAATTCACCCCAGGTTCCTTTTTAAGCTGATCATCCATTGCACCGATAAACTTGTCCAGAGGTGTCTTATCAATGACCACCTGATGATCCGTACGGCGGATATGTACACCAATGGTAGGAGTGTCGAAATCCTGAATTTCTTTTTTTATTTCATCTACAGGTATAAAGTACGTTTTATTAAAGGTCTTATGATCAAGTCGACCCCAGGAGGAGATATAGGCAGTGTCAAATCCCTTGAGTGAATGAAAATCAAATCCGTCAGCTTTCAGCTTTGCCGTTTGCGATGCGTGGATCACTTTTTTAAAGTATAGCCTTTGATAGACTTTCAAGAGGGTATTGAATGCTTTCTGCCTGGGATTGTTAAGCAATCGGTCGGAATACAGAAAGGGTCTGCTTTCAAATTCAACCAGTTCTACACTGATTTTGGCATGCTTTATCTGCTGGTATAGCTCAGTGAAGCGAGATCCCAAATCCTCATTTTTTATCCAAATGATTTTTAGATCTTTTTCAATAGTTTCGCAGACCCGTATCATTGAATCGATAGCAAACAATCGGTTGCAGAGTCCTCCAACTGGTCTTAATGTGATCTTGCCTTTGATGATTTAATGATGATTAATCCGTAAATATGTGCAAGGATACTATTTTTAGTTAATTAGGAAATGTCAGGATCGTTAAAAGAATACCTACCTACTCCAGTTAGGCAATTGGGCTTTAATATATTATCGACTATTCAGAAGATAAAATGGAAGCTGAACGGCAAACCCATACCACCACCCAATAAGGTAAAGCAGGAGTTGGTAGGGCAAGTAGCCAGGGAAAAGGACATTAAAACCCTCGTAGAGACTGGCACCTACCTGGGGAATATGATTTTTGCGCAGCGGAAAAACTTTGATAAAATCTATTCGGTTGAATTGAGTCCTGTGTTTTATGATAAAGCTGTTAAGAGATTTAAGTCGCACAGTCACATCAATATTCTTTTTGGAGATAGTGCTGATATGCTGCCAAAAATTATTCAGGAACTAGATAAACCCTCTCTATTTTGGCTGGATGGACATTATTCCGGCGGAGAGACTGCAGAGAGTAATTGCCCGGTACTTAATGAACTGGATGCAATTACCAACAGTTCCATAGTCCACGAAATTCTCATTGATGATGCGAGGTGCTTTGATGGGACCAAGGGATATCCTTCGTTGGAAGAGATCGGTCAGTTATTGAGCAAAAAGGTAAAAAAACATCAAATAGAGGTGGACCTGGATATTATCAGGATATCATATTCCCTTTAGGAGCTTTATTCCTCTGTCAAAAAGTTCATTAACCTCAGCAGATACCTTCAGTAGCAGACAAAGGGCCATGTAAATACTTGCTGTAAAAATTGATCTCACCAGGATATTTATAATCGGATCAAAACTCAAGGGCAGGAAGTACGTCAATCCATATACGGCAAAGGTGATGATTAGCAATACAAGATGTTGCTTCATAAATGGGGAGAAATGGTATTTGGAATAAAGAATGAGCAATTTGGCCATGTTGGACAATACACTGCTGATGAAAATGCTCAATGCAGCCCCAATGATTCCGTATTTGGGGATTAAAAGCAGGTTAAGACCAATAATTACTACCGCAGAAGCAATGGTTAGGATGATGTTTAGGCGGTAGTATGCCGAATAGGTAAGGATCTCTGATGAAATACTGCTGACCATGCTAAAGATCCTCGCAAAAGCCAGAATCACAATTACACTAAAACCGGTGCTTAACACATCGCCTTTTGGGATGATCAAAAACAGATCCTCTAAATTGGTTATGATCCCAATGGAAAGTAAAAAGCTTATTAAACCAAGGTTAATTGAACTTCTCTTGTAATCACTATTGATCGCAGCCAGCTTATTGTCATTGAAGTTTTGAGTGATAAAAGGAGAAATGATCTGGATAATTACCCTTTTTGGCAGCTCTATGATGGTACTGATAAATACGGCGATGATCAATATTCCATTTGCTTCAAGACCTACCATGGAGGAGGTGAGCAGATAGCTTACATTCATGATTATGGAACTACATGTAGCAATGAGCATGGTGTAGCTACCGAAACCAAAATTCTTTTTAATCCACTGAAAATCGAGTGTATAAAACTTCCAGTCAAATCGAAAATTATACTTGATAATGATCACCAGATACAATATGATGGTAACTGAGCAGTAGGATAAAAGTACCAGGTAGATGAATGAATCGAAATCTACGATCTTAAGCCCATAAAGCAGAATACATGCAAACACCAGCATTCTTAAAGCAACCTCATTCAGGAAATTAGGGATGGTAATGTTGTGCTCCGACCACATCACGGAAATCAGGTGATTGAATAATGCCTGAGCAATGAGTATAACGACAGAAGCATATACATACTCATTATACAAAGCTGATTTTTCCTCAAAGAGTAGCTTTATCTGATCCTGAAACAGATAAATAAGCCCTGAAAACAGGAATGAGGCAGCCAGGATCGATGTGATGTGCAGGCTAAATAACTTATTCTTATCAGTTTGTGACGCTTTGAACTTTGGGAAATATTTGATGTAGGAACCGTTCAGCCCAAGGACTACGACAGGGAGTAATATCATGCCATTGGACTGAATGAGTCTTACCAGACCCACCTGCTCGATGTCCATGAAGTAGGGTAGGAGGATCAGGGTGTTTACATAACCGAATACCACGCCTATATAAACCAGTCCGGAACTCCAGAAACTTTGTCGAATGACTATACCCATAGCAAGTAAGTTACCGCGAAAATAAGGCTAATCTGATTAAGGTCGTCTACCCAAAAAACCACAACTTCACAGCCAATGCCAATACTGATACAATCAGGAAAATCCTGATCAGCTTGTCGTCCTTACCAACTGACCAGCGACTGGCTACCCAGGAGCCAAGGGAATTGCCGGCTGCCAGGGTGAGGCCGTAGTCCCAGCGTATTTTGTCTTCGATGAAAAAGATGACCAGTGCAATAAGGGTGAAGCATGAAATGACAAACACCTTAACAAAATTGGTCTTGGCCATATTCAATCCATGCACGCTAGTGAGCGTGGCAATGACCAAAAAGCCAATACCTGCCTGAATAAACCCTCCGTAAATTCCCAGAAAGAAAAAAATGATGATGCTCAGTGCATTTTTCTTTTTGGAAAAACTTTCGCTGTTATGCAATCTGGTTTTTGGCTTAAATACTATGGTAGCTAATACAATTACCATGACAATCGCCAGGATCTTGTTGAATAGCTCATTCCTGATATCGGTGGCGAAATAAGCCCCAATGGCTGCTCCTACACAGGCGGAAGCAGTCACCCACCAGGAAAATGGAAAGACCGATACTCCTTTGCTTTGAAAGCCTCTGACAGCTACAAGTCCCGAGATGAAGATGGCCACCCGGTTGGTGGCATTGGCCACCGTGCCCGGTAGTCCCATAAAAATCATGACCGGAAGCGTCAGTAAAGACCCGCCACCGGCTACGGTATTCAAAAACCCTGTGAAAACGCCCACAAGGAAAAGCATGATCATTTCAAGCCAGGTCAATGTCTAGTTGGTATTTGGTTAATAAACATTCAGATTGATCCTCACAATACTTCAAAAGCTCAGATTGGGAAAGCTTAAGCGTCGGATGGAGTGCATCGGGTGCCAAATCATTCAATAAAATTAAAGTGAATTTTCTGTCAGGAATACCCGGATGAGGAACAATGAGGCTATCGGAATCTATGATTTGGTTTTCATAATATAAGATGTCAATATCAATGATTCTTGGGCCCCATTTCAAATTTCGCTCTCTGCCCATTTTTTGTTCTACCTGCTGACAAGCCCTCAACAGGTCATGAGGTTCCATGGATGTCTTCACTTGCAAGCCCACATTTAGAAACCAATTCTGGTCCAGTTTCCCCCAGGGAGCCGTTTCGTAAATGGCAGAGTGATTTTGGACGAGGGCTCCGGATGCCTGAAGCATGTCTACTGCCGTATTCAACGATTTCAATCTATCCTCGATATTGCTTCCCAAAAGCAGATAAATTCCGTTCATCCAGAATGTGATAACTTTTATCCAACCAAACGTTTGATCTATTGGTTGTTTAGATTTGCATCGAATTTACATAAAATAGATTATGGCTTTCCTAAGAAATTTATTAGCTACCCTGGTTGGGCTCTTTCTGTTCACTTTTATCGGTTTCATGATCCTGGTGGGGATCGTGTCTGTCGCCTCGTCAGGGGAGGTGCCGACGGTGAAGAAAAACAGTGTTTTGTACTTCAATCTGAGTGGTATTCTGGTGGAGAAAACTGTAGAAGACCCTATACAAGAGCTGCTGAGCAATGCGCCGGTACCCGTGAGCTCAATGGACATCATCGAGGCGATTCGGGAAGCCAAAGAGGATGACAGGATCAAGGGAATTTACCTGGAATCAGGTTTTTTTGTTGCAGGTCAATCCTCCTTAAAGGAAATCCGTGAGGTACTGTTGGATTTCAAGGAATCCGGAAAATTTATCTACGGATACGGAGAGTATATTTCAGAAGCAAATTATTATCTGATCTCCGCAGCTGATAAGATCTATCTCAATCCGGAGGGTTCCCTGGAATTCAATGGATTAACTGCCAATGTCACTTTTTTCAAAGGGTTGCTAGATAAACTGGAAATCGAACCGGAAATATTCCGTGTAGGAACCTATAAAAGCGCTGTTGAGCCTTTTCTACGCAAAGACATGAGTGAGGAGAACAAAGAACAACTCACCGAACTGATTGAATCAATCCATGCAACATATCTCAGCGACGTCAGTGATAATCTCAATACGTCGGTAGAAGACCTTAAAAACATCTCCGATCAAATGGAGATCCGTTTTCCTGAAGATGCTGAGAAAAAAGGATTGGTTACCAAAGTTGGCTATGAAGATGAAATAAAAGGCTTGATAAAGGAGGAGCTTGGCCTGGAAGCAGATGGCACCATTAATTTTATAAGTGTAAATAACTATTCCAAAGCCACCGATACTGAGAGCACTCAGTATTCAGAAAACAGGATTGCCGTGATCGTTGCCAATGGGGAAATTATCATGGGTAAATCTGAGGATGCCGTAGGAGGAGAGCAGTTTGCCAGTGAGATCAGAAAAGCCCGGGAGAGTAAGTCTGTGAAAGCCATTGTTTTGCGAGTGAACTCCCCGGGAGGTAGCATGACTGCCTCAGATATGATCTGGAGAGAAATAGAGCTAACCAAAGGAGTAAAACCCATCATAGCCAGCATGTCTGATGTGGCCGCATCAGGAGGTTATTATATTTCAGCCCCTTGTGATACGATTGTCGCTCAACCAAATACCATCACAGGATCTATTGGGATATTTGGTATCCTTTTCAACTTTGGGGATTTTCTGGAGAACAAACTGGGGATCACCAATGATGGAGTGAAAACCGGAGATTATTCAGACATCTTTAATGTCACAAGATCCCTCAATGTGCAGGAGCGCCAAATCATTCAAACCATGGTTAATGATGGTTATGAGACTTTCATCTCCAAAGTGGCAGCTGGCCGTAGCATGAGTAAAGAAGATGTGCTTGAAGTGGCTGGTGGTAGAGTTTGGACGGGTGAGCAGGCCTATGAAAAGAAGCTGGTAGATGTGCTGGGATCTTTTGATGATGCAGTGAAAATAGCTGCGGAGAAAGCCGGAGTGGCAGATGATTACAGGTTGAGCTTCTACCCGAGACCCAAACCATTTGTGGAGCAGATACTGGGTAAGTTGAGTGACGAAGCAGATGCCCGACTTTTCCACCGAAATAATATTATCAACTCCTATGTGAAGCAGATCGAGTCTTTGCAAAGAATGAATGGCATTCAGGCGATACTGCCAGGGAACCTTAGCATTCAGTAATTACCTGAAAATCCTTAACTTTATTGTATGCTAACGGCTACAATAGATAAGACTAAAGAATGGACGGTTGATGATTATATGCAACTCGAGGAGGGATTGTTGGCCCAACTTTTAGATGGAGAGTTAATCATGTCACCAGCACCTACACCGCAACACCAAGAGATAATCGGAAAATTGTTCATGGAGCTTCAAAAACTGGAGATTCCTGGGAAATTGTTCTTTTCACCTATTGATGTGTATTTGGATAAGAAGAATGTACTTCAGCCCGATTTGATCTTTATTTCAGCAGAAAGTTTGGGTATTATAGGTGAAAGAGGAATTGAAGGGCCCCCGGATTTAGTGGTGGAGGTAGTTTCCCCATCCAACAGCTATATCGACCGAAACTTCAAAAAGAAGAAATACCTGGAGTTTGGAGTAAAAGAGGTTTGGATATTGGATCCTGCTAATAAAACTTTGGAAATCTATGCTGATAGTGTGGATAAACCCGAATTGTATCTGGCAGGTGAAGGACAGCTAAAATCCAGGGTCATTCACAATCTTTCTTTTAGATTGGAAATGATTTTCAGCTAATTGAGCCTGAAACTTGCGACAGAATAGTATTAAGCAATTTTAAGGTTTGATCGGACTTCATTCATTGACATAAAACTTAAAATAGCTTTTTGATTTAGGTTAAAAAATCATTTAATGGTTAATTTGCCTGATAAATAAACAAGTAATTGATGCAGCTACGAAACGACTGGACAAAAGAAGAAATCACGAAAATCTTTAATCAGCCAATCCTTGAACTGATCTATCAGGGAGCTTCCGTACATCGGTCAAACAATGACCCATCCGAAGTACAGGTCTGTACCTTACTTTCTATCAAAACGGGAGGGTGTCCGGAAGATTGCAGCTATTGTCCACAGGCAGCCAGGTATCACACCGATGTAAAAGTTCAAAAACTGCTTGATGTAGACTTTGTAATAGACAAAGCCAAAACAGCAAAGGCCAACGGTAGCACCAGATTCTGTATGGGTGCCGCGTGGCGTGAGGTCAGGGACAACAAAGATTTCGATAAAGTCATTGAAATGGTGAAAGGTGTCAATGCCATGGATATGGAAGTATGCTGCACGCTGGGTATGCTCACAGAGGAGCAGGCCAAAAAACTGAAAGACGCCGGACTGTATGCCTATAACCACAACCTCGATACTTCAGAGGAGCATTACGAAGAGATCATCACAACAAGGACCTATGATGATCGATTAGATACTTTGAAAAATGTCCGCGAAGCGAATATTTCTGTTTGTTCAGGTGGGATCATCGGAATGGGCGAAACCAATGAAGACAGAATTGAGATGCTTCATACACTTGCCACACTTCCTGAGCACCCGGAATCGGTTCCGGTGAATGCTTTGGTACCCGTACCGGGCACTCCATTAGAAGATCAACCTAAGGTTTCTGTTTGGGACATGGTCAGAATGATTGCCACAGCGCGGATTATCATGCCAAGGGCCATGGTGAGACTTTCCGCTGGGAGGGTAAGGATGTCTGTAGAAGAGCAAGCCCTTTGTTTCCTGGCCGGTGCTAACTCCATTTTTGCCGGTGACGAGCTTTTGACTACACCAAACAATGATGTGGATGCGGACAAGGAGATGTTCCAGACACTGAACCTGAAGTCAAGAGCATCTTTCAAAGGAGCAGCTGCAGAGAAATACCTGGTGTAAGCTTATTTCAACACCCGATTCGTGATCTCTTCTCCATTGGCAAACTGAATGATATTCAGTGCTGCCAATCGTGCCATTTCATCACGGGCTTTGACCGTGGCGGAACCAATATGAGGTAATACACAAACATTTTCCATGAAGAGGAGGGGATTGTCTGCTTTCATGGGCTCCGGGTTGGTTACATCGAGACCGGCTCCCCAGATTTCCTGACTATTGAGTGCATCAATCAGGTTCGTCTCATTGTGGACTCCTCCTCTCGCTGTATTGATGAAGATGGCACTCGATTTCATTTTTTGGAAGGCTTCTTTATTGAAGATGCCTTTCGTTTCAGGTGTAAGGGCACAATGAGCAGAAATGATATCACTTACCTTCAAAAGCTCATCAAAAGAGACGTATTTAGCATCGAGTTCTTTCTCTGCTTCGGGGTTGCGGTTTCTGTTGTGGTAGTAGATGTCCATGTCGTAAGCACCCTTACATCTTCTCGCCATTTCCATACCTATCTTGCCCATACCTAATATACCCAATGTCTTGCCTTTGGGTTCCTGCCCAAGGTTTGCCCTCGGCATCAGGATATTCCAGTTATCATTAGGAATCATGTTGTACATGTAGAACATCTTTCGGCATACGGCGATCATCAACCCAAAAGCGACATCCGCGGTAGCATCCGTCATGGCACCAGGAGCGTTGCCAAAAGGGATATCATGTTTGTTTAACAAGGCTATGTTCACATTGTCGTACCCGACTGAGAAAGTAGAGATCATTTTGATGCTGGGGCACTTCTGCACAAATTCCTCATCAATCACATAGTTGCTCGATGTGAGGAGTATGTCATAATCTTTGGCCTGGCTGAGCAACTCTTCGCGAGTCATCAGCCGGTTTTTATCCCATACGGTAACTTCTAATTCGGGGTGAGCTTTGAGCATATCAATCCCTAGCTGTGGGATGTATAACGAAACAAGTACTTTCATCTAGCTATTTCTTCCAATTCTTTGGTGATCTCTTCAGGACTTAACCAGAGCCCCCTTACAACCACTCCAGCATGACTTTTAATGGTTGACAAATCTTCCAATGGGTTATTGTTTACTAAAATCAGGTCGGCACTGGCATTTTCAACGACCTCTCCAAATTGACCTTCCATATTAAAATATTTGGCCGCATTGATGGTGCCGGTCTGAATGGCCTCAAGTGGGGTAAGCCCCACGTCCAGCATATCATCCAGTTCATGATGAATAGAAAATCCGGGCACATTAAATACCTGTGGAGCATCAGAACCCAGAATAAGTCCTTTTCCTTCTCTATGAAGAGCCAGAAGACATTTTTCACGAATGTCAATATATTTTCGCCATTGGGCTTCATTGAAATTGTCAGCTTCTATCATTCTTTTCTTACTTGCCACCCACTTCTCAATCTGGTCTTCCGGCATGTATTTCATTTCAGGTTGGGCTGCATATTCCAGGGGATCGCCGGGAGAAAACCATCGGGTAAATAATGTTTGGGTGGGTACTACCCAAACATTGTTATCAAGTGACATTTTTACCAGCTCATCAATGAGGGAAGTATCAGCTGCAGTGGTATAATTATAACCAAAAAAACCACTTTCTGTTGTAGAGGTCACACTTTCAGGAGCAAGTCCTGTCAGATAGCCATCCATGTGATCAATGGAAGCATAGCCACTTTCCAGTGCATGTCTTATTCCTACATCGGCCGGAACGTGACCAGCAAAAGGAATACCCACTTCTTTGGCTGTTTTTACGATCTGGTCAAAGACTTCCAGTTTGATCCCTGGTAGAATTTTCAACAGGTCATATCCATCAGCAGCATATTTTCTTACTTTCTCATCAGCTTCTTCTACTGTTTTCACTGTTGACCCATTCAGTGGGGGAGATGCAGTGAAAATTCTTGGACTAACGATCTCCTGTTTTTCGGCTTTTGATCTCAATTCCAGATGAAGCGCATTGCCCTGCATACCGCGTATCGTGGTCACTCCCTGTGATACATATAAAAACAAAGTGTTTTTTACATTACCACCCCAGGATGTTTCAGTGGGGATGTGTGCATGCATTTCTGCCAAACCAGGCATGAGATATTTACCTGTACCATCAATCAGATTTTTGCCGGAATGCTTCAATCCAGCCTTATCACTGATGCTGACAATAATCCCGGAATCAATGGCAACATATTGATTGTTGCTGATACTTCCGTCCCGAACATTGACAATGCTCACATTTTCGATGATAAGAGCTACTTCTTGTTGCTTTTGCTGAGCACAGGCAACAAGGAAAAAGAGGGTTAACAGGTTAATAATTTTCATGGCCGTTGTAAGTTGGTTACACTAAAAATATGGAATACCCGGCCATTCACAAAATCACTTGCGCGAAGTGCTTCTTCTCTTACCTCTGAAATTTCTTTTATTATCTGGTTTTTGGTCATAGGACGGTCCTGAACCGATGTGTTCGGGCATTTTAGCCTTGGGTACAGGACTTCCAAGTAATCTTTCAATCGATTGAAATCTACCCTGAGACTTTTCATCTATAAACGTAAAAGCCATGCCTTTTCTCGCAGCCCTGGCAGTTCTGCCGATTCGGTGGATGTAATCTTCATCGTCATTGGGTACATCGTAATTGATGACCAGATCAATGTCTTCCACATCAATCCCCCTTGAGAGGATGTCAGTAGCTACAAGGATCTTAAGTTTTCGATTTTTGAAATCTGCAAGAACGATCTCTCGTTGTTTTTGTTCTAGGTCTGAATGAATATCTTCAACCGAAAGGCCTAACTTTTTCAGTGCTTTGGATAAAGCCTTGGCACTATCCTTTGTCGAGCAGAAAACGATCACACTTTTCAACCATTCTGCTTTTAAAATGTGCTGAGCCAAGGGTATTTTTTGAGATTCGTACAGGACAAATGCGGCTTGAACGATGTTTTCATTGGCTTTGGAAATCGCAATATTAATTTCTTCCGGATCTTTTAAGATCAGCTTTGCCAATTGTCTGATTTTTGACGGCATTGTGGCCGAAAAGAGCAATGATTGTCTTTCTTTTGGGAGAAAAGACATGATCTTGGTGATATCTTCATGAAAGCCCATGTCCAGCATTCGGTCCGCCTCATCCAGTATCAGGTATTTCAATTTCTGCACTTTCACGTACTTCATATTGAAATGCGCTATTAATCGTCCCGGGGTACCGATGATGATGTCTGCACCATGTGTCATGGCTTTTTTCTCCCGTTCAAATGATTGCCCATCATTGCCACCGTATACTGCTAACGAGCTTACAGAAGTATAATAGGAAAGCCCTTCCAGCTGCTGGTCTATTTGTGAGGCAAGCTCTCTGGTAGGCACAATGATCAAAGCCTTGATCGACTCATGCTCTCCCTCCTGAATGATTTTGTGTAGTGTAGGTAGCAGAAAGGCAGCCGTTTTGCCAGTACCTGTCTGCGCGGAGGCTATCACATCCTTGCCTTGTAATATCAGTGGAATGGTTTGGTCCTGGACTGGTGTCGCTTCTTTGAATCCTATCGCTTCTATTCCTTCCAGCAATTGTGGATCCAGTCCGAATTCAGAAAATTTCAAATCTTATTGTTTTAATCAAATACAAATTTAAGTGAAGTAATGGAAGCAGAACAATTGGGATCAAGCATTTGAATGCAAAGCAATCCTATTCCCTTCAGTGTCTTTTATCACTGCCATGTGACCATACTCCTCAGTAATCATTCTTTTTTGGATCAATATCTTACCTCCGGCTTTTTCTACATGATCAAGATATTGCTGCAGATTGGGGTTGCCATTTAAATATAGCAGCGGGCCTTGCTCACCCGGATGGTAAAAGGATTTATTCTCTACCAATGCACCTCCAACTTTATCTTGTGAATTGGGAAATAGGGCCATTTTGGTTCCATCTCCAATATCAAGGTCCATCAGTTCAATTTCAAAAACCTGCTCATAAAAGGTTTTGGCCCTTTTAATGTCATTGACTGGTATTTCAAGCCAGTTAACCAGGTTTCCTTTCAAATCCATGAGTGTAATTTACTTTAGTTAAGTCACACCTCAAAGTTCCCTTGTGAATCTAAAGGCCCAGTACATCAATACCTTGCTCAAAAACGATATCGACAGGAATATTTTTCTCACTTAACCTATCCAGGTCTTTTTGCAGCATTGGGCTGATGACGCCCTTTTCTTTCACCATCAAATCTGTTCCATCATAATCACCGTCTCCCTGCAAAGTCAGGATCTTTTCAGATAAGCTACTGGAAGCTTTGGCCATCTTTTCGAAATCGATTTTATACTGCCCATTCTCAGTCCGTTGAAATGCTTCATGTTCCAGAAAATAATTGAACCTGATCATGTTAGCGATCCCATGTGCACTTCCTGCTCCAAAACGAACAGACCTGAAAATGCCGGCCAGAAAAGAAGTATAATACTCCTCAATTTGTCCATCCAGCTCACCACTCTCCAGCAATTGTGTGATCATATATAACCCAAGTACATCTGCTTTGCCTTCTTCCAGGGCCGAGGAGTGTTCCTTCAAGGCTTTTCTCACGGTTCCTTTACCATCAATCGTATTTTTTATTCCCAGTCCGTGTGCTACCTCGTGAAACATGATGGTTCCAAAGAAGGCATCAAACGTAATGTATTTTCTTTGCTCCTCCACGATCAATTCGTCAGCAATGGGGATGAGGATTTCATCAAATTTGGCTTTTATCGCATTCTTAAGCTGAAGCCTTCGAGACCCTTTCTCCAATTGGACCTGCTCGTCATTGGGTAAGTTGATAGCAATGGTTTTTGATCCCGCATTGCAATCTCCCGCATAGTAAATCACATCATATGCATTCAGGTCTGCCTCACTACCAGGTTGTTCACTTTTATACGCCTCCGGAACGGGGAGTCCCTTTTGCAAGGCGGGCAATACACTGGTATACTTATCCAGTCTTTTGCTCCATGCTTTATCTTTTACCAGGACATATGCCTCATGCGCTGTTTTGTAATTGTAAAGTTTGTCTTCGTAGTTTTCGATAGGGCCAATGACCAGGTCAAGTCCATTGGTTTTCATGTCCATCCAGGCAAAATCGCTTTCCTGATATTGATCCGTAAGCAAGGCCTCAGCCCTTAAGGTCAGGTATTTTTTAAGTCCGGGATCCTGAGCCAGCCCGGCACACTGTTGGATCAGATCTGCCGCTCTGGTGATTTGTTCCTTAAAAATATCACGATAGGGTATCGTATAAAGCTTTCCATTTTCGTCCCTTCTGATAAAAGTATACTGACTTTGCTTTTCGGGGTCCTGAAAAGCTTCAAATTCTTCTTTTGTGATGTCATAAGGGTAGAAATTTGCTCCGGCAGGCTTAGGACCAATGCCAGGTATAAAAGATTGAAATCCCTGTAGCCGGTCCCAGGGACCATAATTAATTTCCACGTATGTTTTAAGCTGCTCATCTTTGATGGCCGAAAGCAGTGAATCTCTTTGTCCATAGGATTCATACCAAAACAGCTCATCCATAATTTCTGCTGCTTCGATCATCAGTGGTATCATTTGTTTTTCGTGATCTGCCAGCTTAGATAGATCAGTCGTTAGTTTTACTGTTTTATATTCGATAAAATTGAATGGTTGAGCGGTGTCTTCTTTGGGAGCTGGTTGAGAGCATCCTATCGCAAAAAGTGAGATAATAAAAAGAACCCTGGAATTTTTTAACATAGTCGTTGGTTTTGATCCTTGTAATTATGGTGGATAAAGTTACTTTTAAATAAGACAATTTTTAATGGAGAAAGTTTCCTGATGAGTACATATATGAAAATACTGATAAACGCATTGTTTCTCACCTTATTGTTTGTGGCTTGCCAGCCTCAAAGTAACAACAAAGATTTCACGACCGGGATTGATACACTCAGGATAGCCACTGATATCGAAACGCTTGCTTCTGATAAGTTTCTGGGTAGGAAGCCATTTACAGAAGGGGAGAAGCTAACCCTTGAATTTCTGGAAGGCAAATACAAAGAAATAGGTCTTTCTCCGGGGAACGGAAATAGTTATTTCCAGGAGGTGCCTCTGGTAGAGATAAATCCTTATCCGGAAGAACTATTAACAATAGAGGGAGGATCAGGAAGTAAGGTTGAGCTAAAAAAGGGTAGCGAATTCGTAGCATTCTCTGAACGTGTAGTGGAAGATGTGTCTTTGGAATCTTCAGAACTCGTTTTTGCCGGTTTTGGGATCGTGGCACCGGAGTACAACTGGAATGATTACGAGGGTCTGGATGTAAAGGGAAAAACAGTGATCGTACTCGTCAATGATCCAGGGTTTGGGTCTGACGATCCGGATTTCTTCAAAGGTCAAACCATGACCTACTATGGTCGCTGGACCTACAAATATGAGGAGGCCGCTCGCCAGGGAGCAGCTGGTATTTTGATCATTCATGATACGGCTCCTGCGGGCTATCAGTGGATGGTGGTGAAAAACAGCTGGACCGGAGCACAATTATATCTGGAGAAAGATCCGTCCGATTATCTGCCGGCTGTGCAGGGTTGGATCACCAGGGATGCTGCCATCAAGATCTTTGAAAAGTCTGTGGTAGATATGAAAAACTTTGTGGAGCGTTCAAGGGAACCGGGTTTTAAACCAGTATCACTTGGCCTGAATGCATCCCTTGCCATAAAAAGTAAGATCAAACGTAATGTCTCACAAAATGTAATCGGAAAGATTGAGGGCAAGAAAAATCCGCATGAAGTGATCATTTATACAGCACATTGGGATCATCTGGGCATTGGACCAGTAGTAGATGGAGATAGTATTTACAACGGAGCACGTGATAATGCCACCGGAGTGGCTGCTATATTGGAGATAGCCCGTGAATTTAAAAGAGATAATCCTGAACCTGATCGAAGTGTGGTGTTTCTGGCGGTGACAGCTGAGGAGCAAGGTTTGTTAGGCTCGAAGTACTATGCTGAAAATCCGATCCATCCTCCTCAAAATTCCATTGCGGTTATCAATATAGACGCGATGAGTACTGTGGGGTTTGTTAAGGATTTGACGGTGATCGGGTATGGACAATCCGAATTGGAGGACCTCGCTAAGGGTTTTGCAGAAAGTCAGGGCAGGGTGCTACAACCCAACCCTGAACCTGAAAAGGGATACTTTTTCCGCTCAGACCATTTCCAGTTTGCGAAGATCGGTGTCCCTGCATTTTATGCGGAAGGCGGGACCATTGCTGTAGATGGAGGAAAAGAACGAGCCAAAGCAGTGAATGACGCTTACAATGCCAATGCTTACCATCAACCGGCAGATGAATTCGAAGTGGGAAATTCGGATTGGCTTTTTGGTGGGATATATCAGGATACGGAGCTGTTTTATCTTATGGGAAAGAAACTTGCAAATTCCGAACTGAGACCCAAATGGAAACCCGGCTCGGAATTCAAAGCGATTCGTGAGGGTAAATAAATGATTGGGGCATTTTGAGGCGTTTTTTTAGCTAAGCTTTCCCCTCTTGCCCAATTCAATGACCTCCATGTTGGAAATCACCCTGTCATTGATATCAAACCTGACTATGGTCTTTACCTGATGAAAGCCATGTATACCGGCAGCGCCAGGATTGATAAACAGTAGGTTTCTGGCATGGTCCTTTTGGATTTTTAGCACATGTGAATGTCCGCATACAAGAATATCCGGTTGATACTTATTCAGCATGGTTTTCAACCGTGGATTATATCCGGGTGGTTTGCCAGCAATATGGATCATGTATATTTTCTTTCCCTCCCGTTCAAAGAACACCGCCTCGTGGGTGGCAGCCCTCACCTGATGACCATCGATGTTTCCCCAAACTGCAACCAATGGCTTGAAAGCCTCCAACTTTTCCAGAAGCTCCATATTTCCAATGTCTCCGGCATGCCATATCTCATCACATCCTGAGAAATAGTTAAAAATATTTTCATCCAGATGAGAATGAGTGTCTGAAAGAAGGCCGATTTTCATATAGAAGAAATGAAAGATTTGTTATTTCAATCGAAGGGTAATATTAAGGTTGAATAGGCAAAAAAGTGATTTTAAAATATTTCTTTCTTAGTTTCATGCTTTGATTTTTCAACATGGCTACTCAATCAGAAGGAAATAGAAACTTCGAAAAAGAAATAGAAGAGCTTCGAACGCAGCTGGAGGTGGAGAAACGGAAGAGGCTAGAACTGGACAAAGAATTAGCATCCTTTAGGGATTTGACAAAATCTGGCGGAGATCCAGAAAAGAAGTTTCTCGCCAATATGAGCCATGAAATCAGGAATCCTATCAATGCTATTGTAGGATTGATCAATCTCCTTTATGATACTAAGCTCACCCCGGAGCAATTTGAATATGTCAATAACATAAAGTATTCGGCCGATGTGCTGATGGGGCTGATATCAGATATCCTTGACCTTTCCAGAATTGAATCAGGCAGGATAGAGCTCAACGAGAAGCTGATAGATATTACAGAAGTGATCAAAGCTGTGGTGCAAACTTTCAGTTTCAAAACCCATGATCAGGACATCCAGTTTACTATTGATCTGGAAGAAGGATTGAAAGGGCCATTTAGAATTGATCCGACTGTGGTAAACCAGATATTTCTTAATCTCTTAAGAAATGCTGTCAAGTTTACCGAGAAAGGATCAATCAAGATCATTGGTAAAATACTCGAATCCAAAGAACATGATACCCTGGTGCAGTTTGAGATCACCGACACCGGAATAGGCATTCCAAAAGAGCAGCTTTCCATGATCTTTGATGTATTTAGGCAAGGAAGTATAGAGACGAAATTGAAATACGGTGGCACCGGCCTTGGATTATCTATTGTCAAAAAACTGGTTTCGATCTATAAGGGTGAAATATTTGTGGAGAGCACGGTCGGCAAAGGATCTTCTTTCACATTCAGCCTCTGTCTCAAACGACCAGATGTCAGGGAAACAGGTGATGCTAATATAGAAGAAAAAGAGTCGTCAGGAGTTGAGCGTATACTTATTGTTGAGGATAATAAGATCAATCAACAATATTTAACCTGGCTCCTTGAGAAGTGGGATATTGCATATGATGTGGCCAATCATGGTGAGGAGGCTCTCTCGTTGATTGAAGACCACAAGTATGACTTGATATTGATGGACATTCGCATGCCGGTGATGGATGGCTACGAAACCACTATAAGGCTAAGGAATCATTCAATGAATCCCAATAGTGGTGTTCCGATTATTGCATTGACTGCATCTGCCCTGGTAGATGAAAAGGAAAAGGCACTTGAGGTGGGGATGAACCATCACCTACCCAAACCGTTTTCTCCTGATCAACTAAAGCGAATTCTGCATAGTCTGGAAACAGGGGAAGCCCTTAAGGAAGATGAAAACATTCCTGAAAAACCCGATGTCCCAGCCACCTTTCAATTTTCTGCAGATTTAAATAGCGAGTTCCTTACCTCTTTCTATGGTGATGATATAGAGCGAGCAGGCCTGATGTTTAATATCTTTCTCAAGAACATAGACCATGAACTTAGTCGACTAGGTAAGTTTCTATCAGACAAAGACATGGAGTCTTTTGTGGCATTGGTCCATAAGATCAAACCAAATTTTGCCATGGTTGGATTGCCTGAATATTCTGAATCGATGAAGGATTTGGAGTATATCGGGAAAAGTAATGATTTTACCAGATCCGAGGCATATCTATCCAAATTTCTTGAAGACTTTAGTAAAAAGAAGCCTGATGTAGTACTGGAATTAGAACGTATCAACGAGTTTTTAAAAAATAGAAAATTGTTGAGCTGATGACGCTATTCTGGTAAAATACTTTGTACTTGACTGGTCTAAATGGCCAGTATTAAATAATTTAACACGCATGAAATACATTATTGTTGACGATGATGAGATGGCACGGGCGTCGCTCACTTCAATGTGTGAAAAGATTTCAGACATTGAGTTGGTTGGCACCTTTGAAAATGGTTTGTCAGCGCTAGAATGTTTAAAAAACAATGCGGTTGATCTGGTGTTTCTCGATATTCAGATGCCGGATCTCACTGGAATTGACCTGGTTAAAAGTTTTGAGAATTTACCTCAGATTATTTTCACTACGGGTCATTCGGAGTATGCCCTGGAAGCTTTTGAACACCAGGTTACGGATTTTTTAGTGAAACCTGTAGAGTTTCCACGGTTGATCAAAGCCGTGGAGCGAGCAAAGAAGCTAGGCGGGAGAACCACCGTCAGTGGTGGGACCATGGAGGAGATCTATGTCAAAGTGGATGGCAGGTTTGTCAGGCTGGCACTTGAAGATATCCTGTATATAGAATCTTTGGGAGATTATGTGACCTTTAGGACTGACAAAGAGAAGCTCATTGTACACTCCACCCTAAAAAACATTGATGAAAAAATAAAAAATCCTGATTTTCTCAAGGTACACAGATCATATATTGTAAACCTTTCCAAGGTTGTGGATATAGAAGACACCAATCTTGTGATTAAAGACAAGATCATTCCCATTAGCAGAGCACATAAACCAGTGCTGATGAGTAGAATCAAAACAATTTGATGCCTATAAACAATTGTGGATAGGTTGAATTTTATTGTGGATAGTGACGTTGATAATGTAGGGAGAAATATTCTTTCCCGTGTGACAATTTTCGTAAGAGCGATTGCCTAGGTTTGCCAATGAATCACCTAATTTATTAGCGACCCAATATTTTTATGGAGGAATCTAAACCGGTAGTAAGACCATCAGGAAAAACAAGAAGAATAGGCCTTAGCCAACTTTCAGAGCAGCTTGGTAAGCTACCGCCTCAGGCGATAGAAGTTGAAGAAGCCATTCTTGGTGCCCTGATGCTGGAGCGGGATGCACTCACCAATGTCATTGAGATCCTTAGACCGGAGAGCTTCTACAAAGATGCCAACAGGGTCATCTTTGAGTCAATCGTGCAGCTATTTAATAATAGTGAGCCTGTTGATATCAAGACGGTTGTTCATCAGCTGAGGAAGAACGGACAGTTGGAGCTGGTTGGTGGAGCATACTACGTATCCGAGCTTACCACCAAAGTAAATTCCGCAGCTAACATTGAATACCATGCAAGGATTGTTGCAGAGCAGTCGATCAAGAGAGAACTCATTCGCATATCTTCTGAAATTCAACAGGATGCCTACGAGGATACAATAGATGTATTTAAACTTTTAGATCGGTCAGAACAGTCTCTTTTTGATATTTCAGAGTCACATATTCGCAAGAATTATGATAAGATGAGCTCCTTGCTTCACCAGGCGATTGAAGAAATTGAGCAGAAAAAGGATCGTAAAGATGGATTGACGGGCGTACCCAGTGGATTTACCGCACTGGACAGGGTTACCTCTGGATGGCAGGCCTCTGACCTTGTTATCATTGCTGCCCGTCCCGGTATGGGTAAGACAGCTTTTGTCGTTTCTGCTATGCGTAATGCCTCCGTAGAGTTTAATATGCCTGTTGCACTTTTCTCACTGGAGATGTCCTCAGTGCAATTGGTCAATCGATTGATATCTGCTGAAGCAGAGTTGGAAAGTGAAAAAATCAAGAAAGGTGACCTGGCGGATTACGAGTGGGAGCAGTTGCTGCATAAGACATCCAAGCTTTCGGAAGCCCCTATTTATATCGATGACACACCGGCATTAAGCATTCTGGAGCTTAGAGCAAAAAGCCGACGGCTCGTTGCCCAGCATGGAGTGAAGTTGATCATCATAGATTATTTGCAGTTGATGACCGGGGATTCCTCGAAAAATTCAGGGGGAAACCGCGAACAAGAAATTGCCTCCATTTCCAGAGCCTTGAAAGGTATTGCCAAGGAACTTAATGTGCCTGTAATTGCGTTGTCTCAGTTGAGTAGGGCGGTTGAAACCCGTGGTGGAGATAAGCGACCTCAACTTTCCGATTTGAGGGAATCTGGTTCTATCGAGCAGGATGCCGATATGGTAATGTTCCTTTACAGACCGGAATATTATGGCATGACTCAGGATGAAAATGGAATGCCTTTAAATGGTATCGGTGAGGTGATCATTGCCAAGCACAGGAATGGTAAGCTGGAAAATGTACAGCTCAAGTTTATCGGCAAGTTTACCAAGTTCGATGACCTGGATACTACTCCTGATACTGGAAATTATGGGCAAAAATTTCCAAGTTCAGGCAATCAGAATACAGATTTTACCATTACTTTGCCAAGTAAAGCAAACAAGCAGGAAGACTCAGAGGATGATAGCGAAGAAATGCCATTCTAGATTAATGTTCCTTGCATTTATTTTAATGGATCCGCACTCAGTGGGATCATACATCGTGTGAACAAATCCAAATTACACCAAATTTTATTGACAAAGGTTATTGCCTAAATAGCGTGTTTGGGAGTAAAAATCATTTTCCATGAAAGCAATTAAGCTTGTAGGAAACCGGGACCTACATATTGAATTATTAGATGTTGAAAAACCGGAGATCAAAGGAGGTCAGTGTTTAGTTAAGATCAAAGCTGCATCCTTAAATCGACGCGATTTTTGGATCACCGTCGGCAAGTACCCAAAGATCAAAGATGAAGTAATATTAGGATCTGATGGCAGTGGAGAGGTAATGGAAGGGCCGGAAGAATGGATAGGGAAGGAAGTAATCATCAATCCCAATGTGAACTGGGGGGACAACCCAATGGCACAGTCCAGGGAGTATGAAATACTTGGGATGCCCAGAAATGGTACGCTTGCTGAATATATTGTGGTAGATCCTGACAGACTGGTAGAGAAGCCGGATTTTTTGAGCTTCAGCCAGGCTTCATGCTTTCCCCTGGCAGGGTTAACAGCTTATCGGGCTTGTTTTCTGAAAGGTGAAGTAAAAGAAGGCATGAAGGTGTTGGTCACAGGTATTGGAGGAGGCGTGGCGCAGTTTGCCTTATCATTTTGCAGAGCGGTAAAAGCAGATGTGTACGTCACCAGTAGCAGTAAAAATAAAATCAATGATGTCGTATCTGCTGGTGCAAGAGCCGGATTTAACTATAAAAAGGATGACTGGGTGAAAACTGCCAAGCGGGAGGCCGAGGCTTTTGATGTCATAATCGATAGCTCAGGGGGCAATATGGTAGACAAATACCTAAAAGTCATTAAACCCGGTGGAAAAATTGTGATATATGGTGCTTCCGGTGGAAGAGCCGAAGCCTTCGATCTACCGAGGGTGTTTTGGCAGCAGGTAAGTATTATTGGTACATCTATGGGCAATGATGTGGAGTTTGCCGAAATGGTCGCTTTTATTGATAAGCATAAGATCAAGCCAATCATTGATAAGGAGTATCCAATGGAAGAATATCAGCATGCTTTCAGGCGATTTGTAGACAAAGATCATTACGGTAAAGTGGTTCTGATCACCTCTTGACCGAGCGGCCTGCCGCCAGATTTATTCATTTTCAAACTGAAAATTGAGGTACGCTGATTTCAGCTCCTTCAAAGCATGATGGTCATTGAGTGATTCTGCCATGTCAATACCTGCCTGATAAATTTGTTCTGCTTTTTGAAGATCTCCAAGCTCGGAATATAGGGCAGCTGCATGGTAATAGGTCCCTATATATTTTGGGTGCTTTGAGAGCAGCAGGTCAAACAATTCTTTGGATTTATGCTTATTAATCTGAAGGTGTTCGGTGGCCAATGCATAAATAATAAAGGGGTCATCAGGGTCTTCCCGGTGAAATAATTCCAATTGTTTAATGCGTTCCTCGTTCCCCATATCTTAATTTTTTCGCTAACTTCGAAACAAAGCGTAATTGAATAATAATTCAGCTATTTTTAAATAAAAGCTATGAAAATACTTGTTTGTATTACCCACGTTCCGGATACGACATCAAAGATTTCATTTACAGACAACAATACAAAATTTGATAAAAATGGAGTCCAATTCATTATTGGTCCTTATGATGACTATGCCCTTGCACGGGCTGTGGAACTTAAGGAGCAACATGGTGGGACTGTGACCGCACTGAATGTAGGAGAGGCTGAAACTGAGCCTACCCTACGAAAGGCCCTGGCGATCGGAGCAGATGATGCCATTAGGATAAATGTATTCCCCTCGGATGCCTTTTTTGTAGCTTCACAAATTGCTAAAGTCGCGAAAGAAGGAAATTATGACCTCATCATGATGGGGAGAGAGAGCATTGATTTCAATGGAGGTATAGTACATAGCCTGGTAGGCGAAATGCTTGCCTTACCATCTGTTTCGCCAGTCATGAGCCTGGACATTGAGGGCAGTACAGCCCGGATGACCAGAGAGATAGAAGGAGGTAAGGAATTCCTGGAAGTGCCATTGCCTTTGGTTGCAGGTTGTCAGGAACCCATTGCTGAGTGGAAGATCCCAAATATGCGGGGCATTATGGCTTCAAGAACCAAGCCTTTGGAGGTAATAGAGCCGGAAAAGGTAGAGGAAGGCACTACAGTCAAGACTTTTGAGCTGCCTCCACCAAAAGGTGAAGTGAAATTGTTTGAGGAGGATAAGATTGGTGAACTCGTGGATGAATTGATTAATAAAGCTAAAGTTATTTAAAAGATGAGTGTTTTAGTTTTTGTAGAGGTTGATGAAAAAGAAATAAAAAAATCATCCCTGGAGGCTATTAGTTATGGTAAAGCATTGGAAGATGATGTCTTAGCCATTTGTTTCGACAAGGTAGATCATGGTGCGGTGGAAAGCATTGGAAAGGCCGGAGCAAAAAAGCTCATACAGGTCACAAATGAACAACTTGCTGTTCCGAATATCATGGCATATTCATCAGCAATTGCCGAAGCCTTTGATCAGAATGGTTGTAGCGTACTTGTGCTGGCCAAATCCTCATTGGGTGATCCCGTATCTGCACGGGTAGCTATAAAAGTAGGTGCAAGTGTAGTATCCAATGTGTCAGGCTTATCTGAGGGTTCAGGAGAGTTTGTCGTTGATAGAAGTATCTATACAGGAAAAGCCCTTGCCAAAACAATTGTAAAGGGAGATAAGAAGGTCATAACAATAAAGAAGAATACTGTTCCGGTTCGGGAAGATGGAGCTGCTCCTGAAGTGGTTGATTTTCAGCCCACACTTAGTGATGGTGACTTTGTGGTTAAAGTAACGAAAACGGAGAAGACTACCGGGGAGGTTTTGTTGCCCGAAGCAGATATCGTGGTATCTGGAGGAAGAGGCATGGGAGGGCCGGAAAAATGGGGCATTCTCGAAGACCTTGCAAAGGTATTAGGTGCGGCTACCGGGTGTAGTAAACCCGTTTCGGATATGAATTGGAGACCTCATCACGAACATGTTGGGCAAACTGGGATAAAAGTCAGCCCATCTCTATACATTGCGGTGGGTATTTCCGGGGCCATCCAACACCTGGCTGGGGTGAATTCATCCAAGTACATTTTGGTGATCAACAAGGATCCGGAAGCACCGTTTTTCAAAGCTGCAGATTTTGGAATTGTGGGGGATGCGTTTGATATTGTCCCTAAATTGACAGAAGCAATAAAAGCTAAAAAAGACTGATGCCGGATAAAATTAAATTAGAAATACTAGGCTTGTCATCAAGCCAATCACAATCAGGGTCGTTTGCGTTGGTGCTGGGCGAATCCGGTGGTAATAAGCGGTTGCCGATCATTATCGGTATGTTTGAAGCGCAGGCGATAGCCATCGAGATAGAGAAGATAGCCCCCAATCGTCCGATGACACATGACCTCTTTAAATCTTTTGCTTACAACTTCAATTTTGATATCAAGGAGATCATCATTTCTGACCTCAAAGAAGGTGTTTTCTTCAGCAAGATCGTTTGTTCCCACAATGGTAAGACCATCGAAATTGATGCCAGGCCATCAGATGCCATAGCCATTGGGTTACGCTTCAACGTTGACATATTCACCTATGAGGCCATCCTGACAGAGGCAGGTATAGAGATGAGTGAGGAGGAGATCTCATCTACCGTGGAGAAAAAGTCTGAGCCGGCACCTCCAAGCAAAGACAAGCCCAAGAAGCTCGAGGACCTTCCTTCGGATCAACTCAATAAAATGCTTGACGACTCCCTCAAGAATGAGGACTATGAGCGTGCAGCCAAAATCAGGGATGAGATCAATCGTAGAAACTGATCCGCCATGCGGGTCGCTGCTGATAGTTTACTACCACTCATAAGTCAAAAAGGAATACAGCAAGAAATCCTTTGAAGATGTCTGTAGTGAATGGTTCAATTCCCCGAGCCTGTTACTCATTGGAGACTGATCTGGCTAAAGAGCAAAAAAGCTTTCTCCTGTGGCCAAGACATATTTGACCTATCTTAGGAAGGAAAAGAAAAACATCATCAGTAAGCATTTTGACTGGTACTTAAATGATTTATCTCATTTCTGACTTAAAATTAAAAGGAAACAGGATCAAGGAAGGTTTTAGCTGATAACAAATCCATTAGCAACACTTAATGTAATTTCAAAGCACTAAATTGGTTGTTTCTTTGGATGCTTTTGACAGTGATGGCAGGAATTTGAGTTTACATATTCATTTATTGGAATGTTTGACTTTAATTTAGGTTTCATTGCTTTTACACATCGCTTAATCAACTTGAATGGATCTTTTCCGTGCTCTTTTGGGCTTGTTGTTTATCATTTTCATTGCTTTTTTATTCACTACCAATAGAAGAGCCATTGATTATCGATTGGTTCTAACCGGAATAATCCTTCAGATTGTCTTTGGTCTATTGATTACTCAGATAGCAGCTGTCAAGATTGCTTTTAATTGGGTGAGCAAGCAGTTTGTGGTGCTTCTTGATTTCTCGGGTGAAGGGGCCACCTTTCTTTTTGGTGGTCTTATGGACACCCAAAGCATGGGATTTATTTTTGCCTTACAGGTCTTGCCAACCATTATTTTCTTTTCTACGCTATCTGCAGGACTATACTATCTGGGTGTGCTGCAATGGATCGTAAAAGGGATTGCCTGGGTGATGGCACGTACGATGCGGCTTTCAGGTGCGGAATCATTGTCAGCTGCGGGTAATATCTTTCTGGGGCAGACAGAAGCGCCCCTTCTGGTCAGACCTTTCATTCCTAAAATGACACAGTCAGAGCTCATGTGTCTGATGACTGGTGGTATGGCTACCATCGCGGGTGGCGTCCTGGCAGGTTATGTGGCTTTTTTAGGAGGTGATGACCTGGTAGAAAGAGAAAAATATGCGGCTTATTTATTAAGTGCTTCCATCATGAATGCTCCTGCTGCTGTCGTGATGTCTAAGATCATGTTGCCTGAACTGAATCGTGATGCTATCAATAGTGACCTCAAAGTCAATACAGACTCCTTGGGGGTGAACCTTATTGATGCCCTTGCCCGTGGAGCTGCAGACGGTTTGAAGCTGGCATTGAACATCGGCGCCATGCTCCTGGCATTTATTGCATTAATTGCTGCGCTCAACTATGTATTGGGTGCATTAGGCGATGTAGTGGGGCTGAATACATTGATCGCACAGTCGACCAATAACAATTTTGATGGCCTTTCATTGGAATACCTGCTGGGACAGGTATTTCAGATTTTTGCATTTATGATCGGAGTGGAGTGGAATGATGCACTACAGGTAGGGTCCCTCTTGGGCCAAAAGGTGGTAGTGAATGAATTTGTCGCTTATCTGGGTTTATCTGAATTTGTGCATGAAGGCACCTTAAGCCAAAAATCCATTGTAATTGCTACCTATGCACTTTGTGGCTTTGCCAATTTTAGTTCCATAGCCATTCAGATAGGAGGTATTGGTGGGATGGCTCCCAATCAACAGGGCAATATTTCCAGGCTGGGCCTTCGCTCTCTTCTGGCCGCAACCCTGGCTACCATGATGACAGCTTCGATAGCTGGTGCACTCGTTGCTTAACCTGGGAAAATATCAACCCATTTTCTGGTCTCAGCAGACTTGAAGATGGCATTGATGATCATGCTGTGGTCATAAGCATCTTCGAGGCTAACCGGTACCTCCGTATTGTTTTCAATGGCTCTGGTAAAATCTTCCACTTCCAATACATAGTGATTGCAGGTATCGATGATGATCTTCTCTTCTTTCTTGAACAAAATATCACCGGGGTTGACTTTGATCACAGTTGATCTGTCTTCCGGTGCATTGAAAGGGATCATGATATCCAGTATCTTTTCAGATCCCAGCACCTGCACCCTTTGGTATTTGGCTGTTTTTGTGCTTACAGAGAATTGAGCACGTTTCTCACCGGGAAACTCCAAAATGACACTGCTCAGGATATCTGTTTTAAATTCAGGGTCTTTGTGGATCGACGCAACAACGCTGACGGGATTTTCTCCAAATATATATCTGGAGGTCATCACGGTATAGCACCCGATGTCCCACAAGGCTCCACCACCAAACTGCTCGATGTTTCTGATATTCTTCGGGTCATCATTGTAATAGTTGAAGGTGCCGATATACATGCTGGGAATGCCCAGAGCACCTGATTCCACCAGCTCACGTGCCTTTTGCCATTGTGGATGACTCTTTACCATAAAGGCTTCTCCAACCTTCACCTGATACTTATCCCTTAGTTCGATCAGCGCTTTGGCTTCTTCCGGGTGGATGAATAAAGGCTTTTCACAGAGAACATGTTTTCCTGCCCTGATGGCTTTGGCGGTCCATTCCACATGCATATGGTTAGGCAGCGGGTTGTAGATCACATCAATATCCTGGTCATTGATGATTTCATCATAGCTACCATATACCTTCGGTATCCCCATCTTTTTGGCTACTTCCTGTGCCGATGCCAGGTTTCTGGAGGCAATAGCAGACACATTAGCCACGGGGGACTCTTGCGCTGCAGGAATGAAAGACCTCTGGGCAAAGGCCGATGTACTTAGGATGCCCCAGTTTAACTTCTTCATTTAATTAATTTTCTTTAATAAGGAATCCATCATTAGACCTGCTGCAGCAGGATTGGTTGCCAGTGGTATGTTGTGCACATCACAGATGCGCATCAACATCTGCACATCCGGTTCATGTGGATGCTTGTCTAACGGGTCCCGGAAAAAGATCACCAGATCAAGTTTTTTTTCAGCCGCCTCTGCAGCAATCTGCGCATCACCACCGAGAGGGCCTGATAGATACCGGTGGACTTGTAAACCGGCCTTTTCTACGTGGGATCCAGTGGTGCCGGTAGAAACCAGGTCTACTCTTTCTAGCCATTTTTTATATTCTAAGAGGAAAGCCACCATTTCGGCTTTTTTTCCATCATGGGCAATGATTGCTATTTTCATGTATCAGTTAGTTCACTGTTGAGCGACTCCTATATCAGTTCATTTTCAGTTTGTAATGTTATAAAAATTAAGGGGTGTAAAAAAGCATTGTAAGCACAGACACGCTTTTTTAGTCGATGTACTGTATTTCTTAGCGATAAAAAGAAAGGGCAACCCACTTCAGGGTCGCCCTTTGATACAAATTGTCACATCAAAAAACTAAGGCTTTACGGTTTCAAACTTCTTGTTTTTAATGGGTTCTCCATTCAGGATTTCTTTACTAGCGTTGTCCCTGAATTTGTCAAAGTTCTTTTGAAACTTTTCAGCAAGTTCATTGGCCATTTTGTAGAATGCCTGATCGTTTTTCCAGGTTTCCCTGGGGCTTAAGATCTCATTGGGGACATTAGGGCAGGTCAATGGGATTTCAGCCCCAAAGATGGAGTGTTTCCTGTAACCTACGTTGTCCAATACTCCGGAGAGTGCCGCAGAGATCATCGCTCTGGTATATTTCAGTTTGATTCTGGATCCTACACCATAAGGGCCTCCGGTCCATCCGGTGTTTACCAGCCAAACATTCACCTGATGTTTGTCCATTTTGTCCCCGAGCATCTCTGCATAGGCTGTTGGGTGGAGCGGCATAAATGGAGCTCCGAAGCAGGCAGAGAATGCCGGTACAGGTTCTGTAATTCCAGCTTCAGTACCAGCTACCTTAGAGGTGTATCCTGAGATGAAGTGATACATGGCCTGGCCTTTAGAGAGCCTTTGTATAGGTGGTATCACACCAAAAGCATCACAGGTAAGAAAGAATATGTTATGAGGTATACCTCCGATGGAAGGCTTGGCAATATTCCTGATATGTTCGATTGGATAGGATACCCTTGTGTTTTCGGTCACTTCCTTATTGGTATAATCGACAGTACGGGTACCCGGGATAAATCGGGTGTTTTCCAGGATTGCTCCATACTTAATTGCATTGAAGATATCCGGTTCGTTCTCTTCCTTCAGGTCTATCACTTTGGCATAGCAACCGCCTTCGAAGTTGAAAACATTTTTGTCTGTCCATCCATGTTCATCGTCGCCGATCAACAAGCGTTCCGGGTCAGCAGAAAGTGTGGTTTTACCTGTACCTGAAAGACCAAAGTAGATTGCAGTATCATGTTTTTCGATGCCCATATTGGCAGAGCAGTGCATTGGCAATACTTTGTCTTCTGTTGGGAGCAGGAAGTTTAATACGGTGAAAATACCTTTTTTCATTTCGCCTGAATACATGGTGCCACCCACCAGGATCATGCGTTTTTTCAGGTTGATGATGGCAAAGTTTTCCTGTCGGACACCATCGGTATCAGGATCGGCCTCAAACTCAGGGCAGCAGATAACTGTGAAGTTGGGAACGAAATCCTGCAGTTTATAATCCGGAACTTCGATAAACATGTTGTAGCAAAACAGGTTATGCCAGGCCATGGTATTGATCACCCGGAGTTTTAAACGATGGGTTTTGTCTGCTCCTGCATAGGCATCACGAACATAAACTCTTTTTTCTTCCAGGTATCCAATCATCTTGTTGTGGATCCTGTCAAAGCTTTCGGGACTGATTGGCTTATTGATATTGCCCCACCATACTTTATCTTTTGTGATTTCATCTTCGACGATGAACCTGTCCTGAGGTGATCTTCCGGTAAATTTTCCGGTATCACACATCAAAGCACCTGTATCGGTGAGGTGTCCCTCTTCATCATGCACAGCATCCTCAATCAACTCTGCTGGTGTCAGGTTCCAGTAGGCTTCTTTTACTTTTTTGATCCCGGCCGCTTCAAGACCGCTTTTTTCTGATTTCAATCCGTATTCCTTCATAGTTAGCAGCGTTTGTTTTATTCTTTTATTAATTCGGTTCAAATGTCGAGTAGGGAGACCTACCAACCACTGATGATCGTCACAGGGGGTTCTGATTTTTATTACCACCAGATGAGGTTTCCAGCAATCTTTCATTATACTTGTTTTATATCAATTTAAGCTTATGGCGCAATACAGATCATTTTTTGGACACCCAGCAGGTTTAGCTACCCTGTTTTTTACCGAGATGTGGGAGCGATTCAGCTACTATGGAATGCGAGCGATACTGATCCTTTTTATGACTACTCCGGCGGCTCAGGAGGGTTTGGGATTGGATATTGAAACCTCAGCAGCTGTCTATGGAATGTATACAGGGGCCGTATATCTGTTGTGCTTACCTGGTGGATGGTTGGCCGATAACATATTCGGGCAACAAAAAGCCATCTGGTATGGAGGGATATTGATTATGCTTGGGCACCTGGTATTGGCCATTCCCGGATCTACTCAGATTTTCTTTGCTGGACTGGCACTTGTAGCTATGGGTACGGGCTTACTCAAACCCAATATCAGTTCAATAGTAGGAGATTTGTATACAGGCGATAAAGGTGCCCGGAGAGATGCCGGTTTCAGTATTTTTTATATGGGCATTAACCTTGGATCATTGCTAGGTCAGACTGTGGTGAGTTTTCTGGGTGAGAAGGTGGATTGGCACATGGGGTTTGGTGCTGCAGCGGTTGGTATGTTTTTGGGGTTGATACAGTATCGGTTAACAATCGGGACACTAAAAGGCGTAGGAGAGATGCAGGTGAAAACCAATGAGGTGAAAAAGGCCACCAACAATAAGTTTGCTTACCTGATGATCGTGTTTGCAGCTGTACTTGTTTTTCTGCTTCAATATTTCAATCTGGTAGACCTTGGAACAGCCCGTGGAATTGCGGAGAGTGCAGGAATACTGATTGTGGTGATTACACTCGTCTATTTTGCTAATATCTACATTTCAGGAGGGCTTACCGGCTCGGAAAGAAAGCAGGTTTTTGTGATATTCCTTTTATTTATCGGAGCCGCCTTGTTTTGGGCAGGTTTTGAGCAGGCAGGTTCCACACTTAATCTTTTTGCCAGGGACTATACTGATCGGTTTATTTTTGGATATGAGCTACCAGCAGGCATACTTCAAAATTTCAATCCACTGTTTATTATTTTACTGGCTCCCATTTTTGGCTCCTTATGGATCAGACTGGCAGCGAGGCAAATGAATCCTCATACCCCTGTCAAGTTTGCTTTTGGACTGATCATGATGGCACTTGGTTTTTTGGTGATGTACTTTGCAGCCAAAGTGGTAGTGTTGGGAAATCAGGCTGGGATGGGTTGGTTGATCGTCACCTACTTGTTTCATACTACAGGAGAACTCACTCTGAGCCCGGTCGGCTTGAGCGCGACAACCAAACTCGCCCCTCGAAAATATTACAGCCAGATGATGGGAATCTGGTTTGTTGCAACTGCCCTGGGTAACCTGATTGCTGGTCTGTTTGCAGGAGGATTCGACCCATCCAATGTTGAACAAATCCCGGATCTGTTCATGTCAGTTGTACTCTTTGGAGCTTCATTTGGTGTGTTGTTCCTGATCTTTGCCGGTCCGATCAAAAAATGGATGGGGGATGTGAAGTGAGGTTGAATTTCTGGGCCATAAAGGCATAGAGAATGAGCAGGCTCCGTAGAACGTCCTTAATTCATATTTACCCCCAAGGAGATTTCAATGCCCTGTAACAGCGTTTTGGCATCCGGATAGTCCACGAGCTCCGATTGGATAGTTCCTCCTTCAGTTCCTCCGGAAATTGTCCCCTTTAAAGGTGAATTGATGCCTCCTGATAAATACTGAATATCTGTAGTCAGGCTAAATTTTTGACTCACATGAAATTCGAAACCGACACCGGCCATCCATCCAATGCCAAGGCTATTTTCAATACTTAAATCCGCATTGGCCACATCCCAACCTTTGAAAGTTTTGATGGCCCGGTCGAAATTTCCATAGTTGATCCTGGGGTTGATATTCCAGAGGCCGAATCCTCCACCTAATACCTTAAAGGAAATAGTTTTGGACTCAATACCCAGAGAGAGCTGTAAAGGTACCAGTGTAGCAAAGCCTGGCCCTATCAGGGGCTTTTCACTGTCAAAGGGCAGGTCTTCCATAGGGAGGCCCGGCACGCTGTATAAGGTGAACCCTGTTTCAATTCCTACCAATCCAAAGTCGAGGCCTACTCCGCGCAAAGAAAACGGACTGACAGGGGCGGAGAGATACCCATTGGTAGGGAAGAGGTAGGAAAAGGAAATCCCCTGTCCTTTTGTGGTAAATGTACAAAGCAGTGTAATGAAAAGGAGAAGAGATAATTTGACTGACCTTACCATGAGCATCATTTTTTATTTTGGCCCAAAGTAAACCATTACAAATGATAACCTGAATCAATTTACCAGCTCAATCCTCAGCCCAACCCCTTTAATCTCTCTTTCACTGACCCAGGAGACTTTGGTCCGGATGGATATGTCATTGTTAAGGGCATTGTGAATCTGTTCGGCCACTTGCTTGTTCAGGTAACCGATTTGATGACCTTTGTTCGTCAATACTTTCACAGCATTTGGGTCATATGCATTGGTGGGCTCTGCTTCCAGTCGCAACAGATCATCTTCATTCACTTCTTCTGCGATAATCGATTGTCGGGAGGAGCCATCAGCATTCTGATGTGAAACACCTACAACTTTGGTGTCAATGACGTAAGCAGATGGAATCTTGATGATCTTGGCCATGTGGAATAAATATAGATAAAGATGAAAGAAGGGTGAGGGGTGCAGTACAAAAAAAATACCCTGACGAAAAATCGCCAGGGTACTGATATATATTGAGTTTTATGATATTACATCATGCCGCCCATTCCGCCACCTGGCATTCCACCACCTGGCATCGCAGGAGCTTCAGCTTCAGGGTGATCAGCCACTACAGCTTCAGTCGTCAATAGGAGCGCTGCAATAGATGCTGCATTCTCCAATGCCAACCTTGTCACTTTAGTAGGATCAATGATACCAGCTTTGAACATGTTTACATATTCACCGGTAGCAGCATTGTAACCGTAATCATCTTTTCCGTTGATCACTTCGTTTACAACAACAGATGCTTCACCACCAGCGTTTTCAACGATGGTTCTCAAAGGAGACTGAATAGCCTGGTGGATGATTTTCACACCAGTATTTTGGTCAAGGTTTTCAAGCTTCAATCCATCCAGAGACTTCATTGCTCTGATGAATGCTACACCACCACCAGCAACAATTCCTTCCTGAACAGCTGCTCTTGTAGCGTGCAATGCATCATCCACACGGTCTTTCTTCTCTTTCATTTCTACTTCAGTAGCTGCACCAATATAAAGGATAGCTACACCGCCAGAAAGCTTAGCAAGTCGCTCTTGCAATTTCTCTCTGTCGTAGTCAGAAGTCGTATTTTCGATTTGTTGCTTGATCTGGTTTACTCTTCCTTCGATCTCTTTTTTGTCACCAGCACCGTTTACAATGGTAGTATTGTCTTTGTCGATGTTGATTTTTTCAGCAGATCCAAGAGAATCAAGCGTTGCATTTTCAAGTTTATAACCTCTCTCTTCAGAGATTACAGTACCACCTGTCAATACAGCGATATCTTCAAGCATCGCTTTTCTTCTGTCACCAAAGCCTGGAGCTTTCACAGCAGCAATTTTCAGCGAACCTCTGATTTTGTTAACAACCAATGTAGCTAAGGCTTCACCTTCAACATCTTCTGAGATGATCAAAAGTGGTTTTCCTGTCTGGGCAGTTGCTTCAAGTACAGGAAGAAGCTCTTTCATGTTGGAGATTTTCTTATCGTAGATAAGGATGTAAGGATTTTCCTACTCTGCTTCCATTTTCTCCGTGTTCGTTACAAAGTAAGGAGAAAGGTAACCTCTGTCGAACTGCATACCTTCAACAGTTTTTACTTCTGTCTCAGTACCTTTTGCTTCTTCTACAGTGATTACACCATCTTTTCCAACTTTATCCATGGCATCGGCAATCATTTTACCAATTTCCTGGTCGTTGTTTGCCGAAACAGCAGCTACCTGAGAGATTTCCTCAGATGTGTTGATGGTTTTAGACTGTTTTCTTAAGTTTTCTACTACTGCAGCAACAGCCTTATCGATTCCTCTTTTAAGGTCCATTGGGTTGGCACCAGCAGCTACGTTTTTAATACCATGACTGAAGATGGATTGTGTCAATACAGTAGCTGTAGTAGTTCCGTCTCCTGCATCATCAGCAGTTTTAGAAGCTACTTCTTTTACCAACTGAGCACCCATGTTTTCGATAGGTTCTTTCAGCTCAATTTCTTTTGCCACTGAAACACCATCTTTAGTGACTGAGGGTGCACCAAATTTCTTGTCTAATATTACGTTCCTTCCTTTAGGTCCTAAGGTAACCTTTACTGCGTCGGCAAGAATGTCTACACCTCTCTTCAGGCTATCCCTTGCGTCGGTATCAAAAAATATATCTTTAGCCATTTTTGTTAAATTTTAAATTATGGGTTTTTAAATAATTCCGTAAATGTCAGCTTCTTTCATGATCAGATACTCAGTTCCATCAATTGTGATCTCTGTTCCTGAGTATTTTCCATAAAGTACCTGGTCACCAACTTTTACGTTAAGTGGTTCATCTTTCTTACCAGTACCAACAGCTACAATCGCACCTTTTTGAGGTTTCTCTTTCGCTGTGTCAGGAATGATGATTCCTGAGGCAGTTTTTTCTTCAGCTGCAGCCGGTTCAACCAGAACCCTGTCGGCTAATGGTTTGAAATTCAATTTTGACATGTGTTTAATCGTTTATTTGGTTAAGTTCTTACTCTAAACTCGAAATGTTCAACGGATGACAGTATAGCACTTTGTATGCCAGTCCTGAAAATGGCCGTATTTCAGGTGTTTTTGACAGGAAAGACTGACAAAATATCAGTATATCTTTTTTTTGTCTGACACTCCTGACAGTTTGCCATTTACCAAATTCATGAGTATTTTAAGTTTGGATTTAAACGCAAACGAGTATGAATGAGTTGAAACATGATTGGTTAACCGACGGAATCATCGATTATGAGTTTAAAAAATATATTCTGTTGGCATATCTGAAAACCATTAGAGAGAAGTTTGATCAGACTGAACTGTATCCATTTCTTTCTGATCTGGTTTTTCACTACAAAAATTTATTAAAGGTCAAATCTAATAAGGAGCTCATTTACGAGTCTTTTCCTAAAACGATCACCAAGGCTGATTTCAGGAAGTTGAAATTCAGTTATAAAAAGCTGGTTTATGATGGGGAGGTGATGAGCGAGATAGAAGATATCATCTCTTTTGCCATACCAAAAATGGAGCAGCGTATCAACGAAGGAAAAGAGTTGTATGAATTTGTAGAAGATAACCTGGAGCTAAGTCCGATAGGATTGATTCCCATATATAAAGAAGAGGGTTATCTTTTGTTGCACCAGGATGCCGGGAGGGATGTCACGGTTTTCAGGTACCAGCTCAAGATGTTTGAAAAAGCAGACGAAAATTATCGGGCCATCAGTACTGAATATCTTGGTCAGGAAATGCATTCCATCTCCCGTACCTTTGAAAGTATTAAGCTTGACCTGGTAAAGAAATATACCTATTTACCCAATCCAGCTACGTACCTGGTGGTGAGCAAGCTTAATTTCCCGGTATCACAGACTGTTTTGCCTATTGCCAAAAGACTTTTGGTCAGGCACTTATCTGTGGCTGCTTAAGGATTGTGAATTATTGTGCAGAATCAGTGGATTCAATCTGTAGTTCTTCCAGATCTCCACTGTTCAGGTCCTCCAGACCTTCCAGCGTTTCTCCTGAGCCGTCAGTAGGCTGAAAGGATGGGGGAGGAAGTACGGATTGATCTCTTGCGTTTTCCAGGTTAGGGCTGGTTGGACCACCTGTATTTTGCGCATCTACCAAAAAGAAGTTGGTAGAAAGTGTCAATACAAGTAGCGCTATCGCTAAACCCCATGTAAGTCTCTCCAGGAGGTCTCCGGTTTTCTTTACACCCATGATTTGTGAGGTGCCCCCTCCTCCGAATTGGCTGGATAGCCCTCCTCCTTTTGGATTTTGTGCCAATACCACCAGCACCAGCAACAGAGCGACTAAGATGATTATTCCAACAATTAATGCGTACATCCCTACTTGATTTTTTTAATTCTGCCCGCAAAGTAAGCTTTTTTTTCAGGGAATCTCAACATCAGCGAATTGTATATTTTCAAAGCCTTATCTTTTTTCCCCTGATTAAGGAATATCTCCGCCAGGTATTCGGTTCCAACGTCCTCAGGAAGCGACGTGCTTGGTGCGGATAAGTCCTGCTGCTCTCCTGAATCCTGTGCCGGTTTAAATGATGGGTTTTTCTTGATAAATTCATCAATCAGCTGATGCTGATTCTCCCCGTCATGATCGTCTTTTTTAGTGGATTTATTTGACTTCGCAGACTTTGTGGTCTTTGCTGTCTTTGAAGAACTCTTTTTAGCGGTTGTTTTTGGGGAGGTCTTTCGCGTACTGGAATTTGTTGTGGCCTTTTTTGCAGTGGCTGTCTTCGAGGTGCTTGCTTTAGGTTTGGCCACTGACTTGGTTGCTGATTTTGAAGTGGTTGCCTTTTTCGTTGTTGATTTCTTTTCACCAGCCGTTTTGGTCCTGGAAGTGGTGGTTTTCGCTTTTGTAGCAGAACCAGACGACCTGGCAGTTGATTTGGTTGTCTCTGCTTTCGGTTTAGGCTCTGCCTTCTCAGTAACTCTTGTTGCTTTTTTTACTGCTTTTTCAACCGCTTCCTCTTCCTCAATCTTTCTCGATACCTCAATGTATTTTGCGCGGGATTTCTCCAGCTCCTCCATGTCTTTGTGCAGGTTGTAGATGAGCTGATCGATGGATGAAGATCCTTCTGAAGACTTGGGCGCACGCGTTACTGCAGGGGATGGAGTTTCTGAATCCTGGGGAGTCGGAGTAGGTGTCTGCTCTGCTTTCTTTTCTACGGGACGGACAGTCGGTTTTGGTTTTTCCTCAATTGGCTTAGGGGATGTAACAACGGGTTTTTCTACTTTTATACCATCACTCGCCAGGTATTTCTTCAATAAAATCCTATTGGTAGAATAGACAGCAGCAGAAGCCGTTTTACGGCCTGCCACTTTGGACTTGAGCAATCTGTGTCCCTTAGCTTCCAACACCCGCGCAGCCTGGAAATACGGATTTTCTGCTACCAGATCATCCAGCTCATTTAGATTGACCTCTTTCAGGTCACCAGGATTGTTGAGTAACTCGATGAATTTCTGCTTATTCAAAGTATTTCGCGCTTGTGTGAAGTATCTAAATTAAAAAAAATTACCAATTCGCAACTGAAGCATTAAAGATATCAAAAATAATTTGATCGAAGATTTCCTCTACAAATTGCTGCTCGTTTGCCGATAAATCGACGCTGTTTTGATCAAAATCAACGAAAAAGGAAAATTTCCTCTCGAAATCAAATTCATCATCTTTGGTATTGACGTAACTGGCAAACACCTCAATAGTTACCCTTGTTAAACTCGCAAAGTCCCCCTGATTCTGATTTTGAGAGGCGGATGCTGTTACCGGGGTCACCCGATAATCAGCGATATACCCTTCAATTTGCAAATCGCCATTTTCGTCAACAATGGCCAGGTTTGTATTCTGCTGGTAATAATCTTTAATCTTTTCAATGAAGGTTACACTCATCGTGGATGGACCAAGGGTGGCCTCATTGGGGAAGTTTAGGATAGATATGGTTTTTATGTCCGAAGAAATAGAGGCTCCGGAAAAAGAATAGATTCCACATCCGGTGGGGATAAGTGCAATCAACAAAGCTATACTACTCACTATCAATCTCATACTGCTTGATTTTTCTGTAAAGTGTACGTTCAGAAATACCCAAGTCCTGAGCGGCGTATTTTCGCTTGTTGTTGTTCTTCTTCAATGCCATGATAATCATTTCTTTCTCTTTCTTTTCCAGAGACAATGAATCATCTTCGGTTTCATGGGTAATGTCTTCTATTTCCTCGTCAGTGCTGTTGTCGTTTTCTACAGGGTTGATCACCAACGGCTCGTAGCTTTCATCTGACATCTCTTGCTCACTTTTGGCTGGCAATGAACCCATGTCATGAAATAAACGCTCGTGACGTGATAAAATTTCAGTGCGTGATCGGTCGTCTTTCAATATGTCATGAATGAGCTTTTTCATCTCAGTCACGTCCTGACGCATTTCAAACAAGATTTTATACAGGATGTCCCTTTCAGAGAAGCTGTCTGAATTTTTAGACTTTTCCAGCAGTGCCGGCAGGTTAGATTCTGTCCTGGGAAGGTATTTGGCAAGCTTCTCTCTGCTGATTTCACGCTCCATCTCCAATACACTCATCTGCTCCACCAGGTTTTTCAGTTGACGGATATTACCTGGAAAACGAAAGCTTTTGATCAATGCTTTAGCTTCATCTGTGAGGGTAATTGGTTTTATGTGATAGGTATCTGAGAAGTCGACGGCAAATTTCCTAAAAAGAAGCAGTACATCATCCCCACGATCTCTAAGTGATGGCACCATAATGGGGACTGTGTTTAGCCTGTAAAAGAGGTCTTCCCGGAACTTCCCTGATTTGACAGCATCGGAGAGGTCCACATTGGTGGCAGCAATGACCCTTACATCACTTTTGATGACTTTGGAAGATCCTACTTTAATGAATTCACCATTTTCGAGTACCCTCAGCAACCTGGCCTGGGTACTTACCGGCATCTCTCCAATTTCATCCAGGAAGATGGTGCCGCCATCAGTCACTTCAAAATAACCTTTTCTGGATTCATGAGCTCCTGTAAAAGCCCCTTTCTCGCGTCCAAAGAGCTCTGAGTCGATCGTTCCTTCGGGTATGGCACCGCAGTTGATGGCGATAAATTGCCCATGCTTCCGGTGAGACAGGCTGTGGATGATCTTGGAAAAGGATTCCTTACCCGCTCCACTCTCACCAGAGATGAGTACACTCATATCCGTAGGGGCCACCTGGATCGCTACCCGGATGGCATTGTTAAGCTGTGGGGAGCTCCCAATGATCTCAAATCTTTGCTTGACTGACTGTATTTCTGAATCTACGTGATAATTCATGTTCAAATGACCTCTCCGATAAGTGTAGCAGCTGTACACTCATTCACCTTCACCTCTACGTATTGTCCCTTTTTGAAATCGTTATTGTCGAAAACAATGACTTTGTTGGCTGAGTTTCTTCCCTGTAGTTGTTTTGGTGATTTTTTACTGGTCCCTTCTATCAGGACCTTAAATGTTTTTCCAATATCCTGACGATTTCGGGCGAAAGATATTTCCTGTTGTTTCCGGATGATTTCCTGGAGCCTCCTCTTTTTTACAGGGAGAGGTATGTCATCGGTATATTTCTTGGCTGCCAGTGTGCCCGGTCGCTCTGAGTAATAAAACATGTAGGAGAAGTCGTACTTCACATAATCCATCAATGATAATGTATCCTGATGCTCTTCTTCAGTCTCAGTACAAAATCCTGCGATCATGTCTGAGCTAATCCCACATTCATCACCTAATATGGATCTGATGGCATCTACGCGATTGATGTACCATTCACGATCGTAGGTCCGGTTCATCAACTCCAGAACCCTGGAATTTCCGCTTTGAGCTGGCAGGTGGATGTAATTGCATATGTTTTCATATTGCTTCATGGTGTGAAGCACTTCATCCGTGATGTCTTTAGGATGAGAAGTGGAAAATCTTACTCTCAGGTCAGGATGCACTTTGGCTACCATTTCGAGCAAATTGGCGAAATTCACTATGCTATTTGCATGCTCGTTTTTCTCCAGTCGGGCCTTATTGTTTTCTTCGGGGGACCACTTGTAAGAGTCCACATTTTGGCCTAGCAGGGTCACTTCCCGATAACCATTGTTGAATAGCTCCTGTGCTTCGGCAACAATAGAATGTGGGTCGCGACTTCGTTCCCGACCACGGGTGAAAGGTACCACACAGAAGGAACACATGTTGTCGCATCCCCGCATGATGGAGATGAAAGCAGTCACTCCATTGGAATTGAGGCGAACGGGAGAGATGTCTGCATAGGTTTCTTCTCTTGAAAGAAAGGTGTTTACTCCCCGGTCACCTTCTTCAGCCTTTCTCACCAGGTTAGGCAGGTCTCTGTAAGCATCAGGTCCGGCTACCAAGTCCACAATTTTTTCCTCTTCCAGGAGCTTGGACTTCAGTCGTTCCGCCATACAACCCAGTACCCCAATGGTGATTTCGGGACGGTCTTTTTTGATCTGGTTAAACTGGGTCAATCGCTTTCTGACAGTCTGCTCGGCTTTATCACGGATAGAGCATGTATTTAGCAAGATGACATCTGCGGATTCGAAAGAGCTGGTGGTATCAAACCCCTCTTTTTTGAGGATAGATGTGACGATCTCACTATCGGAGAAGTTCATCTGACAACCATAGCTTTCAATATAAAGCTTCTTTGCTGCGGCGATATCTCCTTCCTTAGAGATTCGAACTTCACAGTGCTCTTCTTTCTTTGTATTGTCTAAAATTCCAATGTCTTCTATCAGCTCCATAATCGACGCAAAGATAACAGGATTCAAAAAAGGAATGACATTTTGTCAGTATATTTAGTGAAGAAGATCTCTATAAAAGGTGTTGAAATTATTCTTCCCTAATGGCTTGCAGACTAAAACCAACATTCACAGTGTTATAGATGAATTTGTCTTTTGCTTTATCTATCACAGATGATTCATCGTCATATTTAACGTTCCATTCAGTACGATCAATGTTGAATTTTGCTTCCGCGTAGACTTTGTTGTTTCTGAATAGAATTGTGGCAGGGAAAGTAATGCTTTTGGTAATGCCGCGAATGGTCAAATTCCCGGTAACAGAATGTGTGGGTTCTTTCACCATAAACTCGCTAAGTAAAGCGGGTGAATTTTCGGAAGGAAACTCCTCTTTATCCACTATTTTGATCATAGAATCATAGGGGACAAGTGTGATGAGTTCGAACCTGGCTACCGGGAAGGAATCCGCATGAAAGAAATCCTCTGACATCAGGTGGTTTTTGAGTTTTTCGTAATTCTCCGAATCTTTTTTGAGATCCTTGATGTCGAGCGAAGGAACATCGATAAGAATTTCACCTGCTACAAGACTTGAGTCTTTTGACACCAAAAAGCCTTCTTTAATTCCAATGGTACCATTGTGTTGTTTCACAGGTCGGCTTCCAATCCAGGTAATGACCGAGCTGGATAGGTCAAGCTCATATTTAGTGCCACTGTCAATATCAGCGGTATTTTCCTGTGGTTCGCCGACCACAGAGTCAGTTCCGGCAGGTTTTTTTGTACAGCTAATAACGAATAGGGAAAGAGAAAGGAGGAAAATATTTGTTTTGATCATTCGGATATTCAAAAGATTATTCAAAAACATTACCTTAACGAAGAAATGAAACAACTTGTTAGGCAAACCTATATTTTTTCATGGCACTAATAAAACCTGTCAGGGGTATTGAACCGAAATTTGGGAAGGATTGTTGGCTGGCTGATAATGCAACCGTCGTTGGGGAAGTGGAAATGGGGGATCAGTGTACGATATGGTTTAATGCGGTCGTGCGTGGAGATGTCCATTACATTAAGATTGGGAATAAAACCAATATTCAGGACAATGCGACCATTCATGGTACTTTTGAAAAGGCACCTACAAATATTGGCAACAATGTGTCAATTGGTCACAATGCCATTGTTCATGGATGTACCCTTAAAGACGAAGTGTTGATCGGGATGGGAGCGATCGTGATGGATAATGCGGTAGTGGAGGAGGGAGCTATTGTTGCTGCCGGTGCGGTGGTCTTACAAAATACGATTGTGGAAGCCAATACCATCTATGCAGGAGTCCCGGCCAAAAAGGTGAAGACTGTGGGACCTGAAAACAGGGAAATGCAATCCCGGATAGCAAATAACTACATCAAATATGCCGGATGGTTTAAATAATCGGGTCAATGTAAAGCGAGCATCAAAAGGTGAATACAATCCCTTTTATGCGGGGTACATCTCTATGATTTCTGAGGAGGATGTGATCGGCTATATGATCAATCAGCATCAAAGATTCATGGATTACCTGAATACACTGAGCCAGGAAGATCTGGGAATGTCCTATGCTCCCGGTAAGTGGACGAGGGCACAGGTCATTGGACATATCATAGATACGGAACGTGTGATGGCCTATCGTGCTTTGTGTATTGCTAAAGGGGAACAGGTGATGTTACCTGGTTTTGATCAGGATCAATACATGGCTGAATCCAACTTTAATGCCAGGACAAAAGAATCTATTATCCATGAGTTTGATTTTATGAGAAGGGCTAACATTGAAATGTTTTGTTCCTGGAATGAGCAAAATATCAAACATACAGGAAATGCCAATGGCTCGGTATGCTCTGTTGCCGCATTGCTTAGTATCATAGCTGGTCACCTGGAGCATCATTTTAAAATGCTCAAAGAAAGGTATATTTGAGACAGGTAAAATAAATCTATCTTTTATGAATTTTCTTATTCGTACTTTACTCTCAAGCATCGCTGTTATCATCGTGTCTTACCTGCTTCCCGGGGTGGAAGTTGACAGCTTCCTCGTTGCAGTGATCGTAGCGGTACTCCTGTCATTGCTAAATATGACGGTGAAGCCCGTGTTGATTATACTCACGATTCCGCTTACTGTATTTACCCTCGGCTTGTTTTTATTGGTAATTAATGCCCTGATCATAATGCTGGCGGATGGTGTGGTACCGGGTTTTGAGGTAGCCGGATTTTGGTGGGCCTTGTTATTTAGTTTGCTTCTTTCACTGACAAACAGCTTGTTGTCTGAGCTGAGTGGAACGGATAGGAAGAGTTGAGTATACAGGAGACAGAATACAGAATACAGAATGATGATGCCTAAATAAGGTTGACCGGTTTTACTCTTCTGTATTTATCTGAATAATTCACTTTCAGTCTGTTTTTAGAATAAGATTTATCCATAATCAATGCTTCTAATTAATCCGGACTGATACCACCAATTGTACTATTCCAATATAGCAGTATTCCTTCAAAATCTACACAGATTTTAGGCCAAAGTCCGCGCGGGTTTTAATCAAAACCTGCGCAGGTTTCGATCAAAGTCGTGCGGGTTTTAAAAAAAGTCTGCGCAGACTTTTTGAGACATCACAAAATCGACCTTTAAAAGCACTGAGAGCTGTTTTTATTCAGGATACACCTCTGTTTTTCTCTCTGGTCCTTCATTATCCCCTTGAAACAATGATAGGATTATTCTAAGATTACTTCTTTCGTTTATCAGTTCCTAAGTTAACGACCATGGTCTCCCGACAGACTATTCGTTACCTACACTCTATCATTAGAAATGTGGCTTGTCAGGACAAACCGTGGAAAAGCCCGGAATGGTCTGATTGTCTTCCGACCCCTTTTCAGAAATACACCGGGCACTGAGGATCCTTCTTGTAGTTTCTCAGCTTCACCCTGTAATTGACGAGGATTTCATGGGATCCTGTGGTGTTTTGACCCAGGTCATTGGTGGCTGCATCGTAGGCATAGCCAGCTCTAAGGTTTTCGTTTAGTACCAGCTGACCTATAAACACGACCTCCAGTGAATTTCTGACACTTAGCCCGACATAGGCGATGTTGTCAAAGATGACATTTCCGGTAAATTCATAGGAAAGTCTGTTTTGCTCCTGAACCCTGATCAGTACTGAAGGAGCCAGTTTCACCAGACTTGAAGCATGAAAGATCACCCCACCGGTAATATAATAGTATCTTGATTGTCTGGCATTGAATTGTTCTACAGCCTCTTCAATCGTATATGTTTTGTTTTCAAGAATATAGGGAATCGAAATTCCTGCATACATATTCGGATTGGCCAGGTACAGACCCGTCCCGAAATTCGGTGTCAGCCGGTTGTTGGCACCCGTCAACAAAGGGTCATTCTGATCAAAGATGGTGAGTTTTGAGAAGTCGGTTTCTCTTCGGTCTAATCCACCCTGTAAACCCATGGCAAGGATTCCAATGGGGGTTTTGATCTTATAAGCATATTGACCATAAAGAGAAAACGTCTCGGTAGCACCAATTTCATCCCTGAAAGCTGACAACCCAATGCCTACCCGGTTGGAGTAGAAAGAAGAATGTGCTGTAAGGGCCTGGTGATTGGGTGCTCCATCAATGTTAAGCCATTGCTTACGATGGACAGCGATCACAGAAAGTATATTCAAACTCCCTGCATAGGCCGGATTAAGCAAGAGTCCGTTAAAGGGGTAGGTAGAGGTTAGGGTTCGCTGCTGGGCATGAGTTACCATGCAGCACGCCAACAAGCATAACACTAAACTATACCTAAACACCTTCATACGTTGCTAATTTAACGAACTAACTCTAAATAACCCTGAATTCTAGGCCTAATTGTATTGTCTTCCAAATCATCATCAGTGCCCAATTGCTGTGGACCTTTTTCGATGATGTAGAAATAGGTTCCTGCAGGGAGTTGTAAACCACCTCTACCAACATTGCTAAATCCATCGAACCTGATATCATTGTTGTTGTAGCTATCAGACTCCCACACTTTTGTTCCGTCCCTGTTAAAGATCTGAACGTTGTTGTTAGGGAAATAGTCTATACAATCAATGAAGAAGTAGTCGTTGAGCCCATCTGCATTGGCTGAAACACCATTGTAAATCTTCAACGCTGTTTGGATGCCAAACGAACCAAAATACTCACAATCATTGTCTAATACGAACCGGACCTCCCATGTACCTGGTTGTGCATTCACCAGTTTAATGTCATTGGAGAATACAGTGCCATCAGGTGCTATCCAGTCGATTTGCTTGATCACTCCAAATTGTGAGAAGATAACCTCAGCTGTACCAGTAAACTGGTTGAAAGCGCCGTCTTCAGTTCTCAAACAAAGTGAAGTGGTTGTAGCAATTTCGAATACTGGATCTTCAATCGCATTGATGATCTCTACCGGAGTCCTTGGTGAGATACAGCCGGTGGATAACCTGGTTGCCCGTACTTTGTAGTCTACGGAATCCAGGGTAAATACCTCGTGGCCAGTAAACTGTACAGTTGTAGTATCTCCGCTTGCCAGGAACCATTCGAATCTGTAACCTGCAATTGTACCGCTAATCGAAGCGACAGCATGACCATTGGCAAACATGCAGTTATCACGATCAGAAACCACATTCACATCAGGTGCTGGAACAGCGTCCGTATCATCAATGATATCGAAGGTTACCAGGTTTTGACAACCTGTTCTTAAATCAGTAGACAAAACTGAGTAGGATCCTACATCCAGTGAATCCGCACGGATTCCGGTTACAAATGGAACTTGTCCGGCAGTGTCAGCAGCCGTTCCGACATACCATTCATATCTAAACTCAAAGAGCTCTCTACTCGCTTCAAGGCTTGCAGGATTGATCTTTGCTCTACCATTAGGTAATGAATCATAGCAGATCGTTACATGATTCTGGATTTCTACCTGGAATGGAGGAGGAAGCGTCCTGTCCTGGATGGTTACCAGAGTAGGTTCAGAGGTACAGAAGGCATCTGAAGCATCCACCACATATACAGTATAGTCTCCATCTGGTAAATCAGTGATCAAAGTTCCTGTATAGTCCGGATTTGCGATGTCAGGAACACCCGCAGTTTGATCTCCGTTGAACCAATAGAACAAATAGTCTGTAATTGGTTTACCCAGTGCCTGCAGATTCCTGATTGTAGCACTTACTTCTCCGTTTGGATTCGTACAATTGGTGTTAGAAGAAGTAGAGATGACAAGTCTGATAGGATCAGGGTAATCATCAATGATATCAAACATCGCACTGGACATACATCCTGTGCTGTTGTCAGTCACATTCAATGTAAAAGTCCCGGCAGGAATGTTCGAAACAGTGGCATTGTTTGGCTCAACCACAGTATTCGATGCATCTCTCCATTCAAAGGTGTAAGCCGTATTATCTGTTGAACCATCTGCCATTGCAGATATCTCACCATTTGGATTGCCAGGGTCACAGTTTGTCTGATTGTTAAATGAAATCAGATCAATATCAGGATAAGTAAGATTGTCTCCCAAAACAATCTCATTCAGGTTATTTGTACAACCATACACATTGTGCATAGCCTCCACATAATAGGTGCCTGAAGAAGCACTTGCAAATGCCGGACCGAGTGCGGTCTGTACCTGAACTCCTCCATTTCCGGGGTCTCTCAGGTAAAAAGTGAAGGTGTAATCAGACAGCACACCTGGTGTGATTGAAACAACCTCAATGATACCGTTTGGAGGATCACAAGAGGTTGGATCAATACCCGACATGGATAATATCCGAACATCAATAGGTGCATTGATCACCGTTCTTTGTGCTGTGCTTACACAACCGGTAGAGACACCCGTTACCTCAACCTCATATCTACCTGCAGCAAGACCCATGATCGTATCATTGTTACTTAGAGATCCACTGATTCTGGCTCCTGATACCGGATCCACTTCAAACCAGTCGTAAGTATACAGCGTGTCATTGGCCACACCATCAACCAAAGCACTGATGGTACCATTTGGATTCATGCCGTTACAGGTAGAATCTGCAACCAGCTGAGTCAGTTGAATGACCGGATATTGTGGTATGTCCTGAATGGTGAACTGGATCGGACCAGATGCACACTGAGAATCATTGCGTCTTACCCTGGCATAGTATGTACCTGCACTTAACCCATCCAATTGCAAAGGCGTACTTAGATCCAGATCAGCAACAGGAGTTGTTAATGCAGCATCAGAGTAATATTCAAAGGTGTAATTGGTCACCATATTCAACGAGTCGGCTGTAACACCTGCGTCGAAGAAGTTTCCATTCCATCGGATTTGGTTCACTTCGAATGATCCATCCCCAGGCACATTACATATCAGGTTGTTACTCACCTCATAGGAAGAGATTCTAGGGTTTACAGGTGTTGCAGGAAGATCAAAAAGCTGAGTAGCAACACATCCGGTATTGACATTGGTTACAGATAATTCATATTGTCCTTCTGCTACGTTGATCATAGTTGCCGTATTACCACCGTTTGCTCCAGGGACAATCACGCCGCCACCAATAGTTCCTACATACCACTGGAAGATATAGTCAGGGTTGGTTTCATCAAAACCATTAGCAGTTACAGCAATAGATCCAAGGGCAATAGTCCCACCACAATTAGGATTGGCAATCATGGTATCAAGCTGAATAGTAGGAGGGAACCTTTCATCCAGGATAATTATTTTGACTGGTGCTGCAGGACATTCGGTTGCCGCCCGGGTTGCTGTTACATAGAAGGTACCCGGATCCAGTGAACTTACGGTAAGGTCTGTATTTCCACTTCCGGCAGTACTTTGTGCTACAATAGGCCCGGTGGATGTTCCAGATCTGATTTCAACATCGAAATCATCCAGAACTCCGGTAGCAAAGCTGGAGTCAGCTACTATAATTGTTCCGCTGCTTCCAACATTACAGGTAGTATCTGCTCTCACCACGATGTCACTCAACAATACTTTTGGCACATCCTTGGTCTCGCTTACTGCATACGTTCCTGTGATAGAACACTCATTGATGTTGTCAAAAACTGTTACGGTATAGTATCCTGAGTCCAGTGCAAGCAGGGTACTTTGATTGTCATTAGCACCAACCCCATCTGACTGAACATATGAAGTACCAGTAGCTGTACCCTGACCATCGTACCAGGTGAAGGTATATCTGCCAACACCTGTGTTAGGGTTACCATCCGCAGTAGTAGCAGTCACAGTCAATTGACCATTTTTCGTTGGTCCGCAGTTGGTATTGATAGCATCTACGGTAAAGCTCAATGCCGGTTCTGTTGGGTCATCAAGGATGATCACATTGATCGTATCAGTTGCACATCCAGTAGCCACATTTTCACCGATGATCTTATAGGTTCCGGCAGGTAAGCCTGTAGCTATGTCATTTGGTGAGTTGATAGATCCAGGTGTACCCCCATTGTACCCATCAGGCCATGTAAATGCATAGTCAGCTCCGAAGGTCGCCAAATCTCGCACTACACCATCAACCACCACATTGGAGAGCTGGATGCTACCATTCGGGTTGGTACAATTGGTATTGTGTGCGATCACTACTGAAGACGTCTGAATGGAGAAAAGAGGGATGTCTTTTTCAATCGAGAAGGTTGTTGTAGTCAGACACTGATCATTAGGTGTACCATTTTTGGTTACTACCACAGTGTATATGCCTGAACTCAACCCTGAAAGCTGCGTTCCACTTCCTGCCAAAACAGATGAACCCGGTGCTGACGCCAATGTAGTACCTGTGCCATTTCCACGATACCATGTGATGTTGTAATCAGTAGGATTTGCAGGGTTGTTTCCTTCGTGAACAATTCGCAACTCCAGACTTCCATTACCCTGGAATCCGGTGTTGTCACAATATTCATCAGGTTGTTTGATCACAAGCTGAACCAACGGGTTAGAGGTAACGTCATCCAGAACCACGTCTGCAGAAACTGTACACCCTGTTCTGTCATTCAACACATCTACAGTATATGTACCACCTTCAATGCCATTCACCTGGTCATTGGCAAAATTCACGGTATTGAGTGTTGCAGTTCCAGGTAGACCTGTCCAGTTGATGGTGTATGTATCACCTGTGGTGCTAAAATCTTCAAACACTCCATCTATACGTACTCCGTCAATGGTGATTGATCCGTTAGGATTGCTACAGTTCAGGTTGTCCTGAATAGTCATTGCTGAAAGAGGCAATGAATAAGTAGGAGCATCTCTGTTGATAGTGAAGGTCTGAGTGGTAACACAACCAAGGTTTGGCGTGTTGGCGTCAGTTACTCTTACAGTATATGTACCTGCACTTAAACCAGTCAATACTGTGCCATTCGGGCTAATGGTAGCTGAACCTAAAGCACCACCAGCCAGCGCAGTACCCGTACCTGTTCCACGGAACCATTCGAAGTTATATAGTGTGGAGTCAGCAGGATTATTGCCTTCATGCACCAGCTTGATGTTTAATGTACCATCGCCTTCATTTGGGGTAACCGTAGCACAATATTCGTCAGGTGTTTTGGTGACTAACTGTACCAAAGGATTTGAAGTGACATCTGTTATTGTGATGCTTGCTGTCACGGTACAGTTGGTTCTTTCATTGGTCACATCCACTGTATAGGTGCCACCAGGAATAGTGGTCACCTGATCATCAGCGAAATTGACAGTGTTCAGTACTGCACCTCCCGGTAAACCGGTCCAGTTGAGTGTATACGTATCAGCAGTTGCAGAGAAATCATCAAAAACTCCGTCTATAAATACTCCATCGATGGTAATTGTACCATTCGGAGTGGAGCAGTTAAAGTTGTTTGTCTTTGTAATAGCAGCTTCTGGTAACGAATATGTCTGAGGATCTCTGTTGATGGTGAATGTCTGCTGTACTAGACACCCGTCATTTGGAGTACCATTTTTAGACACTGTCACTGTATATGTGCCAGTGCTTAAACCTGTTAAGGTTGTTCCGGCAGCACTCACAGATGCAGTACCCAAAGCTGAAGCTAATGTCGTCGCAGTACCTGTTCCACGATACCATGTAACTGCATAATCCAACGGATCGGCAGGGTTATTACCTTCATGCACCACCTTGATCGTAAGATCACCATCTCCTTCATTGGGAACCAATGTAGCACAGTATTCATCAGGATTCTTAGATACCAACTGAACAACTGGGGTAGTGCCAATATCATCCAGCTCAATGGTAGCATTAACTGTACAACCTGTTCTGTCATTGGTTATGTCTACTTCATAGAGTCCGGCTTCAAGCGCCGTTACTTCATCATTGGCAAAGTTGACGGTGTTTACTACGGCGGTACCTGGCAGACCCGTCCAAGCAATGGTATACGTATCTCCTGTTGTAGAGAAATCCTCAAAGACACCATCGATGTGGATACCATTGATGGTGATCGTGCCATTTGGATTCACACAATTCTGGTTGTCCTGAATTGTCATGGCAGATTCTGGCAATGAATATACAGGAGCATCCCTGTTGATGGTAAAAGTTTGTTGAGTAAAACATCCGTCATTAGGAGTACCACTCTTAGAAACTGTAACCGTATAAGTACCTGTACTTAAACCTGTCAAAACGGTACGATCGGCATTAACTGTAGCAGAACCCATGGCAGAAGCCAATGTAGTAGCTGTGCCAGTTCCACGATACCATGTAATCACATAATCCAATGGGTTAGCCGGGTTGTTACCTTCATGCACCACCTTGATGGTCAGATCACCATCACCTTCGTTAGGTGTTACAGTAGCGCAGTACTCATCAGGATTTTTCGTCACCAGTTGAATCACAGGGTTTGTGCCGATGTCATCCAGTTCGATGGTGGCATTTACCGTACAATTGGTCCTGTCATTGGTGATGTCTACTTCATAAAGACCTGCTTCAAGCGCAGTAACCTCGTCATTGGCAAAGTTGACTGTGTTAACCACGGCTGTACCAGGTAGCCCTGTCCAGACGATGGTGTAGGTATCACCAGTAGTAGAGAAATCCTCAAATACGCCATCGATATGGATACCATTTATGGTTATTGTTCCATTAGGATTCAAGCAGTTCTGATTGTCCTGAATGGTCATCGCAGACTCTGGCAATGAATACGTTGGGATATCCCTCACGATTGTGAAGGTCTTCTGCGTGCTACATCCATCATTAGGAGTTCCACTCTTCGCAACCACTACAGTATATGTTCCTGTGCTTAAGCCCGAAAGCTGTGTTCCACTACCGGCAATCACTGATGAACCTGGTACAGACGCCAATGTAGTAGCTGTGCCAGTTCCACGATACCATGTGATGGTGTAATCAGTAGGATTGGCAGGGTTGTTTCCTTCGTGAATGATTTCTATCTCCAGTGTACCATCACCTTCATTGGCCACAGTAGTACAGTATTCATCAGGTGTTTTGGTCACCAGCTGAACATTTGGAACAGTAGCTGTATTTTGGATGGTAACAGCTTTTCTTCCACCTGCAGGCATTGCGCACATGGTTTGTGTATTGCTTACACTTACATAATATGTACCTGCTGGTCTCAAGTCAAAGATGTTATCATTATCCTGCGATAAACCTCCGGAAGCAGTGAAGTACCAGTTGAAATCAAAATCGGCAAACGCAGCGTCTCCGCTATTTACCTTGTAGGTACCACCACCATATTTGGTGACTGTGACAGCGTTGACAGTAGCCGAACCATTGTCAATATTACATTCCAGGTCATTTTGGATGGTAATATCGGAGGTTTGAATACTGATGACAGGAGAGAACCTGGAAACAGTGATTTGTGCAGTGATTGTACAATTGTTGCCAGGGGTCACATTGTCTACGACCTCCACAGTGTAAATTCCTGCTGGTAGCTGCTCATACATTTCTCCATTGACGGCAGCTCCGTCTACAGCACCAACCGTGATAGGCGTGCCCGTTCCAACACCTTCGTACCAGGTGAAGGTATAGTCCGCCGGGTTTCCTGAACCACCACCTGGAAGGATAACAGAAGCTGTTACTTCTCCTGAAGGCGCCAAAGAACCAACACATGTAGTGTCCGGTAAAGTCTGGGCCAATTGCAGGTTTGGAATGACTCTCTCATCATTGATGGTGAATGGTACTTTGTCAGATACACAATCTGTGGTCTGGTTTTCAGCCTCTACATAGTAAGTTCCGGCTGGCAGGTTTGTGACATCTTCATTGAATGCACCACCTACGGCACCCACAGAAATAGGGGTTACCTGGTCAGCATCATACCAGTTGAACAGGTAATTACCATTGGATATCGGATCAGCCACACCATCTTCGTATACATTTATTAAGGTAACTCTTCCGTTTTCACCAGGAGTACAATCCGTATTATGCTGCGTGGTGTAGTCGGTAGCAAGCACTTTCTGAATGGTTACTTCAGCAGGATCATCGATTAATACGAATGAGGCTGTGGTCTCGCATTGCTCATCATCACCATTGTTCTTGGTGACTCTTAACCAATAGGTGCCACCAGGGAGGTCATCGATGGTTACATCCACTGCTGTGGTAGTGATGTCTGCTCCAGTAACCTGACTGGCTGGGATTTCATTACCACCTGCGATGGAATTTAAGAACCATTCCACGTCATAGTCAACCGGATCCTGAACAGCACCTAGCTCATCCTGGATCTCAATGATGATCTGACCATCTGCTTCGATGGTTCCGATCGGTCCACCCACACAAATGGTGTTATCAGCAAGATTGAGCATATTGATCACAGGGTCCTCGGTTACATCGTCGATGGTGAAGTCATAAGAGACATCGCATCCTGTGATTGTACTAACGGCCGTGATTCGATAATCTCCTGCTGCCAGGTCATTCGAATGGTTTTGATCTACATTCGGTGCATAAGCTGCAAAACCGCCTCCATTGTCATATTCCCAGGTAATGGTGAAGTTTCCACCTACCGTGCTCGCATCCAGATCAGCACCGTCTTCACGGACGGTGGCCAGCAAGAATTCACCAAATTCGTCAGCACCACCTGAACAATCCAATACGTTGGTTTGTGTGGTAATCGCTGCTGGTTGAATGGCCAGTTCTACAAAGTCATCAACGATCTGAACATCCAATGTGTCCGGACAGGTAGTGGCATTGACACCAGCATTGTTAGCGTCTGTATGTGTGGCGATTACTCGATACCATCCCGGACCAACACCTGATACGGTAGCAGAGAGTGAATTGGTAGTTGTGGCTCCTGTTACAAAAGATCCGGCCCCGGCTCCATTGGCACCATTCGCTACAGCTGTTTGTCCTGCGGTGAAGTCACCGTCACCATCCGAATCATAATACCAGTCAAACGTAAAAGTTGATCCTGCAAAATCAGGATGTTCGGCATCCACAGTAATCGATCCGTTGTAATCTAGTGCGCCAGATACATCACAAACGGTATTGTCAGTTTTAGTGTCCAGCGTTACATTTGGTTCGGTAGGAGGGGCGATCGTGACTGTCTCTACATTGGTTACACAACCAGACCCAGTGTTGATTTCTATGATTACCGTATAGGTACCTGAATCCAGTTCGCTGATCGTTATCGCATCAGGAGTATCCGCTCCATTGTTGGTAAAAGTTCCTGTTCCATTACCGTCACCATCATTACCTGAAGTAACTCCTCCATTATATGAATTTGCTGGCGGATCCCATGGAGATCCCATTGTTACATCAGTGACAGTATAAGTCCCCGGATATAAGTAGTAGTTATATTGTCCGGCATTGTTTCCGTTATTTGGTGTTACCGTAAGCGTCACCTCTCCGTCATAGGTTGGAGAACACCTTGAAACTGGTGTTGTTACAGCTGTCAATAAATCAGGTGCATCAATAATTGAAAGGTCAACTTCCAATAAGAATTTACATCCGTTGCTCAACTCGGCAACACCTGTATAGCTTACAGCCGGAAGATTTGTGACATTACCATTGATAATGTCATATCCTAGTCCATTGTAATTGGTAATATCACTAAAAGCAGCAGGAGGCGGTCCGGTTACCACATTTGAGATAAGATTTGCAGTATTTGACGTGTCAGATCCAACATACCAGGTGATATCAACATCATCAGTGTTGCCGGGAATGGTAAGAGAGGTTCCAATGTCCAGGGTGCCATCATTACCAAAACAACCAGTCAAAGGAATATTGGCCATGTTATTCTCGTCAAAAGCAAGCGTGGCTCCCACAAAACCCACTGTTTGTAGCGAACTTGTCACCAAACATGATGTATTGTTATCAATTGCTCTGATGGTATAATCATCTGGCTGAAGGTCAGTAAATGTAACAGTCGCCTGATAGTTTGGAGCCCCAGAAACTGATGTTTCATTAATTGTTTGGATTGGCGTTTCACCTGCACCAATGGTACCTACATACAACTCAAAAGTATATCCACCTGCTCCGTCATATGGTTGGGGACTACCACCATCAGTCACTGTGATGTTTATTTCTCCGTTGCTTGGTGCACATTGATCAGCATCTGTAATGATAACACCACCACCAGGAATGGTAGGTGTCTGTGTAATCAGATCGATGGTTTCGTCAATGACGTAGAAACATCCTGATACAGGCTCGATGACTTTTAGTCTGTATGTTCCGGATGGAAGACCAGACACTCTGCTTCCATTGGTGGAAAATACAGTGGCAGTTGGAATAATCCCTCCTGTTGTAATTCTGTTGGCAGGATTGGTATTTTGGCCCTGGTACCACTCAAAGTTGTAATCTGCTACGTTGGTAGAAGGTCCGGTACCTGCTGCAGCAATAGTAGCAATCAACTCTCCGTTCGGATCAGACATCAGACATGATGACTGATCACTATAAGTGGTAATGGCAGGAGTGAAAGAGACCGGTACAAAGTTGATGGTCCTGGTGATACCATTGGACTCACACCCTGATTCATCCTTGATCACAGAAACTGTATAGGTTCCCGGAGCCAAACCTGAGAAAGTATGGTTTGTTGCCGGATGCTGAGCAGTTGTGATCAGGTTAGCAGGTACAATTGAGCTACCACTATACAAGTTGAATATCGGATTCACACCAGGATTGGTAACAGTGCTGATAGTAATTGTACCATTTTCTGAGGTACAATTGGTGTCATCGGTTTTGGTCACATTACCACTCACCAAAGTAGGTCTGTCTGGTACATTGTTGATGGTCACCTGAACCAAAGATTCACAACCTGTGTCATTGTTCAGCATCTGTACGGTATAGGTACCAGTAGCCATGTTGGCTGTACCTGAAATAGGGAAGGCTCCGGTGTAGTCATCACCAATTGTTTCCTGCACGGCTCCACCTGTTCCGATGCCACTATAGACAATGATATCGAATCCTGCAGCAGGTGCTGTGCCAGGATCATTGACCCTGATCTGGCCATTCGGAGCAATACAACTTGTTTCGTTGCTTAGTTTGGTCACACTCAGGTTAGGGTAAGTGAAGTTATCAGATACCGTCACCGAAGCAGTTGCCACTGATACACAACCAGAGGCCAATTCAACACCAATTTTATAATTGGCCGCTGCCAATCCATCAAATATTCCGTCATCTCCGCCACCGGTATCTTCAGTGGTGATCACCACATCCGCAGCATCATAGAGTGTGAACACATAAGGACCTGGTTCACTTACCGCAGCTGTGGGGTCTATGGTTCCTGTTGGTGCTCCCGCACAGTTAACATTAGGTGTAGTAACAATCAAACCGGGATCCACGACGGGATAAACCCTTTGATCCTGGATGTCATATTCTTCTTCGGTGTCGCAACCAGTATCATTATTGGTGATCAGTACGGTATAGGTGCCGTCTTCCAGTCCTGAAACAGTTGCGGTAGTTGTTCCGGCCAATGCAGTTCCATCAGTGAGGTCTGCTGCATCCAGGGTATTTCCGGTACCGGATCCATAATACCATTGATAGCTGTAACCCAGGGCTGGTTCCGGTCCGCTTGCCATGGTAGGACTTACGGTGATACTTCCATCCGGGGCATCACAATTGGTATAGTGATTGATAGCAGGGGCAGGCACATTGATGGCGATCAATACATCTTCAATTTCCACGGTTTGTTCACCACTGATACAACCACTTACATTGTCAATGGCTACGATGGTATAGAATCCAGTGTCGAGGTTGGAGATCACATTTGCTGTGATATCAATATTTACACCACTGGCAAAACCCGTTTTCTCAAATGTAATGTTGTCCCCATCACTTAATAGTTTCGCTGCATCCACTGATGGTCCCCAATAAAATTCATAGGAATAGTCTCCGGAGCCAGTGATTGAAGGCTCATCCACTTCAATGGCACCATTTGGATAGACAGCAGCACCATCGCATACTGTCATGTCTGTGATGTTGAAAGTTCCCAGGACAGGGTCTACTGTTGCATCTCCTATGGTAGCATAGATCGTAGTATCACAACCGGTCAGGTTGCTCGTAGCCACCACCGTGTAGTTACCATCAGGTGCTTCAGAAAGTATATTGTTGGTAGCTGTGTAGGTAGTAGGCGTACCTGTACCAGTGCCATCATACCATACATAAGTATAATCTGTGACATTGGTGGCATCTGTTGTGATGATTTCTACCTCGCCATCGTAAGTTCCTGAATTGTTGGTCGCGATATCACAAACAGTATTGGGCGTAATATTTTGATCCAAAGCAGGTATGGTTGGCACATTGCTAAGTGCTACATTGGCTTCTATGGATGAACAGCCTGATGCCTGGTCAATCAGCACAATGGTATAATCTCCGGCCGACAGACCCGTAATGGTTGCCGTACCATTACCATTTACGTTGACAGATGCCGCACCTGGTGTACCCGTTTGAGTAAAGATGTCAATTCCATCGGATAATAATGTGCCAGTGGCAGCGTCTGTTCCATAATAATACAAATAGTCATAAGGACCCGTTCCTGTCACAGCAGCAACAGTAATGGATCCGTTTGGATAGGCCGGTCCACCTTCACAAGCTGTCACATTCTGGGTAGTTACATTGTCGATGGTAGGGATTGTAGTAGCATCTCCAATGGTAGCATAGATTGTGGTATCACAACCGGTCAGGTTGCTGGTAGCAACCACGGTATAGTTTCCGTCAGGAGCTTCTGAGAGAATGTTATTGGATGCAGTATAGGCAGTAGGCGTACCTGTGCCGGTGCCATCATACCATACATAGCTGTAATCCGTAACATTGGTTGCGTCCGTGGTGATGATCTCAACCTCGCCATCATAGTTACCAGAGGCTGCGAGGCCAGGATCACATATCGTGTTTGGCGTTACATTTTGATCCAGTTCAGGAATGGTTGGTACATTGATGAGTTGCACATTGGCTTCGATCGAGGTACAACCGGAAGCGGAGTCGATCAGCACAATGGTGTAATCACCCGCTGAAAGTCCCGTGATGGTAGTTGTTCCACTTCCGGATACGTTTACGGAAGCTACTCCGGGAGCACCTGTCTGTGTGAATATGTCAGAACCATCGGCCAGTAGGGTACCTGTCGTTGCATCCGTGCCATAATAATACAAATAGTCATAAGGACCTGTTCCTGTCACAGCAGCGACTGTAATGGATCCGTTTGGATAGGCGGGACCACCTTCACAAGCTGTCACATTCTGAGTAGTTACATTGTCAATGGTAGGAATGGTAGTAGCATCCCCAATGGTAGCATAGATTGTAGTATCACAACCCGTCAGGTTGCTGGTAGCAACTACGGTATAGTTTCCGTCAGGAGCTTCTGAAAGAATGTTGTTGGTTGCAGTATAGGCAGTAGGAGTACCTGTACCGGTGCCATCATACCATATATAGCTGTAATCCGTAACATTGGTTGCGTCAGTAGTGATGATTTCAACTTCCCCATCATAAACACCTGCCGCAGTCAGTGAAGGATCACATATCGTGTTTGGCGTTACATTTTGATCCAGTTCAGGGATCGTTGGTACATCGATGAGCTGCACATTGGCTTCAATCGAGGTACAACCAGAAGCTAAGTCGACCAGCACAATGGTGTAATCACCAGCTGAAAGCCCGGTGATGGTAGTTGTTCCACTTCCGGATACGTTTACAGAAGCTACCCCGGGAGCACCTGTTTGCGTGAATATGTCAGAACCATCGGCCAGTAAGGTACCAGTCGTTGCATCCGTGCCATAGTAATACAAATAGTCATAAGGACCTGTTCCTGTCACAGCAGCGACCGTGATGGATCCGTTTGGATAGGCCGGACCACCTTCACAGGCTGTAATATTTTGAGCGGTTACATTGTCGATAGTAGGAACTACTGTGGCATCACCAATGGCCGCATAAATAGTGGTATCACACCCGGTTGTGGTATTTGTGGCTACGACCGTATAGTTTCCGTCAGGAGCCTCAGATAGTATATTGTTTGATACTGTCCATGAAGTGGGTGTACCAGTACCAGTACCATCATACCACAGATAGGTATAATCAGTCACTGCATCACTACCATCTGTGGTAATAATTTCAACTTCCCCGTCATACACGCCTGAGGCTGCCAAAGCAGGATCACAGACAGTATTTGGAGTAATGTTTTGATCCAGATTCGGGATGGTAGGTACGTCGATGATTTGAACATTGGCTTCGATGGAGGTACAACCAGAAGCTGAATCCACCACGATAATGGTATAATCCCCTGCCGAAAGACCGGTTAACATTGAAGTACCATTTCCGCTTACATTGACGGATGCAGTACCGGGAGTACCTGTTTGCGTAAAGATATCCGAAGCATCAGTCAGGAAGGTACCCGTGGTTGTGTCAGAGCCATAGTAATACCAGAATCCGAAAGGACCCGTACCAATAGCTACTGTATTGACCGTTATCGACCCGTTTGGATACGTAGCTGACCCTTCACAGGATGTTACATTCTGAATAGTCACATCGGCGTTTACATCCACGATTGCAGGATCCACAGTGACATCTACCAGTGTAGTGTCTTTGATGGCAATACATCCACCGGCTATACTCTCCACTACCACTGTGTAGTCACCACCTGGAATGTTTGAAATTGTCTGATTTGTGCTGATCGTGTCTGCCGATGGAGCAGTGCCTTCAAACCAGGCAAACAGATAATCTGCCGGGTTTTGGGCAATGTTTGCTGTTAACGACCCTGTGAAATTTCCACCAAGCGCCAGTGTGGTGTCACAAACGGTATTCGATACACCAGAGAATGAAACCGTAGCTGTATCTGTATTGTTAGGGATAGTAAATGTCACCGGAGGGCTGGAAGTACATCCTGTTCCTCCATACGTCACCACCAGGGTATAGTCACCACCCAACAGGTCGCAAAGGAATGGCCTGTCCGCTCCAACGATTTCATTGGATGGGTCAACACCAGAACCTGTATACCAGTCAAAGTCGTACTCACCGAAATACGGATCCAGTCTGACATATTGTTGGTTTCTGGCACCTCCTGTTGAGGCTGTAAATCCACCAATGGTTTTTGGGTTACCACTAAACAGGTCATTGATGAAATCCTGGGTTCTCTGTAGTCTTAATTCATCCTCAACGTACACAGAGAATGTCTGCGTACCATCAAAGTTAGGTACAATAGTGATTGTTACCCTCAATTCTGTATTAGGTGCTTCCACATCATCCTGACCATTGACAATTCTTGGTTGGTTAGCATTGTAAAAGACACCCACATCTCCCTGAGGCTTATCCATTTCGCCATTGATCACAAATGCGGCATGATCCCATGCTGGATCTTTGGTCGCGGCCCCATTGTTATAAGTATCAAATTCCACGGCAACAGATGGCTGAATGGCTGTTTCAGTTCCTCCAAAACAAGATTCATCACCTATACCCAGGTTACATCCGTATCTTCCCAAAGCATCTCTTCCTGCCGGATCCTGATGAAAGATGAAGGTAATTCCATCAGCTCCATTGTCTTTGTTACCCAGATACATCCAATAATCAATTCTGGTAGGTTTACTGAAATCCACCGAATCACCTAAATAGGCTTTACCAGCCTGGTTGTTTACATCAGGTGTCAGTTCAATACTTCCATCGGGCAGGATGGATGAGTTGAGGTCTGTGACGGTATTACAGTCTGTGATTATATCCCAGGTCTGGTCATTCACTGCTCCATTGATCGTCTCACCCACAAAGTTGACAGCTGCAACGACAGAGCCATTCCCGGAAGGTCCGCACAATGTATTGGCAGTTACTTTGGAGTTGGCCGCATCAATCATCGGAGGTAGTGGATCATAAGTCAAAGAGATTGTAGTCTCATTGGTACATCCTGTTAAATTATTCGTGACTTGTACTGTATAATCATAATCTCCTGTCAGTCCTTCTACTCTTGAGCTGTCCACATAGGTTGGGTTTGAGTTGTTACCCGGATCGGTAGCTTCAATGAGTGGGGTAGAGGTATCATTACCCAGGAACCACTGGAAGGAATAATCATCTGCTTCGATACATTCTACACAGTCGCTTGGGTCTGGCTCATCCACATATGCTCTTAAAATACCATCACCTACATCACAGGAGTTCTGAGGTTTAACTTCAACTGCAACAACATTTGGTAAGACGGGTTCAGGATCGATGGTAACAGTTTTCGGTGGGGTTTCACAACCTGTGATAGTGCTTGTAGCAACCACGGTGTATTTTCCAGCAGCTAACTCATCAATAAATTCCTGAGTTTCCCCGGCAATAAGCTGTCCCGGATCTACGAGTTCACCTGTATACCATTCAAAAGTAAAGTTTGACAAGGTTCCAACAGGAGCTACTGAAGCAAATCCATTTGGCGTGCCCACGCAAACTGTGTTATTATTTTCTATGGTAGAAGGATGATTCCATGTCGGGTTTACAGAGGCATCATCTACATAAACATCTACATATCCCTCACAGAGAATATCGTCGTTTGTTACGTGGATTCGGTATTCTCCTGTTGATAGCCCCGTGAAATTGAATCCTGTACTTCCATCGGCTACTGTTTCTGTTTGAAGAAGGGTAGTGTAGGTGTAGCCATCATACAACTCATAGGTATATGATGATGGTTCTGATGACACAGAAGAAGAGGTGACCAGAATTTCGCCATTTCCGACGGTACATCCGGTGTTGTCAGTGATAGAGGTAACAATGGAAGGCTCTTCGGGAAGTGTTGCAATAGAAAGCGTCAATGGATCTGTTTCACAATTAGTGTCCTGATCGCGTGTGACCACAGTATAAAACCCATCCGGAAGATCAGAGAAGATCCCGGACGTATTGGTTGCTAATAGTTCGGCCGGATCAACTTCCGTACCCTCATATAATGTATATTCATAATTTTCAGGTTGAGGATCTACCGCTCCAACCAGGTTGATCTCACCATTCGGATTAGCAGGGTCGCAGCTCGTATTGTTCACCATTCCTGCCAATGGACATTGGATACCACTGGTCACATACTGTACCGAACCAGGAGCTGCTCCTGGTTTGTCGAGGGTACCATCGTTTCCATTACCACTCACATCAGGTACGGTAGCACCGTTTGCGGTACTTAATACACCATTAAAATCGTAATGAGCCTGTAGTCCGGTGGTAGAACCTCCGGCAGGGTCGCATAATACGGTAAGAATCTCAGATTCGTCCAATACCCTGTTATAGATCTTCACCTCATCAATTCTACCTTCAAATTTATTGGCTCCCAGGTTTCCATCTCTGGCCAGATACATGTCTGGACCGTTGTCGATTACACCTTCCAGGATAGCCGGGTTGTCCCCAAAATAGGTTGTTTCACCAACTTTTACGCCATTGGCATAGAGCTTCATTTCTCCGGATGCTTCGTCCCATGTACCTGTCAGCTGAACCCATCCTGTTGGTTTATATAGCGTATTTATTTTACCTACGCTACCTGCGCTTTCTGCTTTCACAACAAATGAAATACCGAATACATCACTGGTCCACAGCATCACCTGAGATTCATTCTTTCCACCGCTAGAAAATATTCTATGGTCATCCAGGTAGTTCTGGGTGGAGATCTCTACCCAATAGGAGATAGTAAACGAACTTGTTCCTGAAAGGAGTTGAGGCATCCTTACATAGGCTTTGTTTGTAACCTGAAGTGCATTTCCGGCAGGTACCTGTGTTACGATGTTGTATGTAGGTATTACTTCAGCGTCTGTGATTTCAACAGTTGTAGTAGACTCACAACCGGAAGCAGTAGCCCTTACCGTATAAGTTCCACTTGCCAGCCCGCTTGCAGTAGCTCCGTCAGCAGAAATGGAAGAACCCGGCATAGCTGCAGGCAATAAGTTTCCTGGGAGTGTATTGTTTCCTACAAACCACTCGAAAGTGTACCCTGCGACTGTTCCGGCACCATCACCATCTGCAGTAGCAATCCCATTGTTGCCACCGCACTCGGAATCAGCCTGTACTTCAACAGCTGAAGGGTTTGGATCTGCCGAGGTGTCAATGATATCGAATGTTACTAGTGAGGATGGACAAGAGGATCCATTGTCGATGGCTCTTACATAATAAGTTCCTTCTAACAGTCCCGTGATTGATGATCCCGTATAATCAGGAGTGGCGTCTACACTTTCATAGAACCATTCAAAATCGTAACCGGCGGTGATTCCACCTACGCTGGCAGAAGCAGCACCTGTTGTTCCGGGTCCGGTACAGGCTATAATGTCTGTTTTTACAACAGTAGGATCCGCAGGAAATGTTAATCCTGACGACGGGGCCCCTGAGGCCGATGAAGAACAACCCGTGATGATCTGTTCCACCCTGACAGTATAGTCATCACTGCCAATGTTTGTCAGGTCAGGGCCTGTGCCAACAGGAGTGATACCCTCTGTGGAAAGTACCCAGGAGAAAGTATACCCAGCAGTTAACGTATCTGAAGGGTTTCCGCTACCATCGGTTTGTGTGTATACAAAAGATGAAAGCGCACCATCGGGGTCCGCACAATCAGTATAGGGAGCAGCTTCATATACATGTACACTGAAGGTTGGGATGGAGTCATTGATGACAATATTAACTGTATCAGAATAACAATTTCCTCCGGGGTAATAACCTACTACATCATAGCTTCCCGTTGGCATTCCTGTGTAAAGACTGCCATTGGCTACTGGTGCGGAAAAGTCCCCTGCATTGTACCAGTCAAATTCAAACCCGTCAGCATCCGTGTATTGCTGAACTACTGGAACAGAATTACCGGATACCTGAACATTGTCCAGGTATTGATACTCACCATTACCTGTGGTGTGGAAGGTTACTTTGATCTGGAGTGTGGATCCATTGAGATCCTCTTGTTCGGCAACGGCGTAAAGAAAACTACCATAGAGTTCTCCATTCACATCAAATTCCGTTTCAGCTCCGCCGTCCAGGATATAGAATGCCCGCATATAGTCTCTTCCACCACCTGATGCTTCAAGAGTATTATTGGTTAACATCTCCAGTGAAAGGTCCACATCCGTGTGACCGGAGATATCAATGACTTCTGATAGCCATGTTACTTCACTTACTTCATTGTTTAATCCCGTTTTTCTGGTGCGATAAACCTTATTTCCACTTTTGGTATTTACCCCCCAGTAAATAGGGTTGAATGTGCCTTTGGTAGATGTCCAGGCAGTTACTCCGGCATCGGATCGGTCGCCATTGGACAATCCAGCAAAATCTTCTACCCAAAAAGTCTCATAGTCACCACCCAGTGTGCCCTGGAAATAGGCCTCCGCTTCTCCATTATTTGGCTTGGAAGGGTCACACCTTCTGTTTTCTTCCAGTTTGTTGACTGTAAGGGTAAATGGGGTATAGGTGACAGAAATATTTGCAATATTGTTTGTGAAATCACATTCCGGAAAGCCACCGCTACCGGGAGTGATAGGGGGGTCTTGCCCGTTGTTGTTGATGGAAATATAGAGGTCAAAGTCTCCACCCGGGCCCTCAACAGTCATATTGATTGTTCTTGTTTCTCCTTGTAAGAAGTTATTAATTACAACAGTTTCAGTATTAAGCTTAATCGCTCCCGGAGTCTCCGGGTCTCCATCGTAAAATGTAACAGGAAGCGTTCCGAAAATATCTGTATCTCCGGTGTTTTCAATATCAAAAGAAACATCGAAAGTTGTCAGTGGGCAAAGGGAAGGAGTTGCCACTACATTTCCTGCCATGTTAAGGTCAGGTGATACGTAAGAAGGACAACCATCAGCCTCCAAAAAAGTAGATTGATTGAGGAAGCCGTTCAGGGCTCTGTTATCTTCAGGTACACCGGTGTCGCAATTAACAGTTCCAAAAATAGCTGTATGATCCTGCTGCTGTGCAGGAATTGTCAGGTCATCATTCACGTTCACATTATAGTATCCATGCTGGTTCCATACTCTACGGGACGGTTGCCAGATCTCACCACCATCAGCTTCATAGATTCTGATTTGAGAGTATCTGGTATTACTATAGGGACTAAAAGGCGTGCTGTTGCTTGTATAACAGGGCACACACAATTCACTGGACCCATCGTTGTCCACATCGGCAACCAGGGGATATTCTTCCTGTGTTCGTGATTTACAGGCTACAGTAGTTCGTGTACTACCGTCAGTTCCATCGATAATGTACAGATAGGACTCACTTCGATAAATGGTCTCCGCGGCACCGTCACCATCAAAGTCAAATACGGTGGTACCTGTAAACCCGGAAGAACCCTCATCAATACCCTTGGTCCAAAGTACATTCAGGTTTTCATCCAAAGCATATAAAATCTGATCAGAAACATAAGTGGTGTTCATTTGCCCATCACCATCGATATCCGAAACGTTCAATCTACCTGTCCCTTTGCTGTGATTTACACCGCCATCATACACCAGGTAGGCATCATTGAACACATCCCAAAAGAAGATGGTAGTCTGAGAAGAATTGCTGGACCCATATGCTCCGGGCATCAACACATCCACGTGTCCATCCTGGTTATAGTCTGCTACAGAGATCGCTGTTCTGTTTTGGTTGGTGTTGAAGTACTTTGTGTAATATCTTTTGTTATTGACAGGAATTTCGGCGGCGAAAAGGTCATTCAGGTCTTTAGCCAGGGTACGTGTACCTGCGGCTATATTGATTGCCCAGATTTGATTACCAGTGATCAATTCAAGCCCACTACAATCCGCACAGAAGCTGTCATCAAGGATGTCAACTGCAATGGCACTGTGTGCATATTTCTGCACCCAGTTATCAGCTGTACCGGCAACAATGATATTTCCGGTAGCTGCATCCATGATCTCTGTTTTGTAATACAACTCCGCATTGCCATCACCGTTGAAGTCGGCAATACCCATGATGCCCACCCTGTCAGACGCATTGGTTTGCCAGAGGAAGTTGGCTTCACAGTCGAGTGCGGTAATGGTAGAGCTGTTGTCTCTCGAGACATAAATATTGGCACAATCCCCACCATCCAGGTTTGCCAATACAATACCATTTTCAGGTTGATAACCCAAGTCGTAAGTAAATGCCGTTGTGCCATCTTCACCATTCAAAATAAAAAGTCTTTCATCCAGTCTGTTGATCACCACCACTTCAGGAAGACCATCATTATCCAGGTCACCCACAGCCGGTGTAGCATGACTATCTGCAGAACGATCCTCAGAACCCCACTGGAGCTTCATGGTGAAGGTTGGGTTTTCTGTAGGTTCATCTTTACAAACTATGGGATTACCATAGAAGAAATCCGCACAACTAGGGCCACCTGCACAATCTCCATCATAACAGTCGATAAATCCATCCCCATCATCGTCTACACCATTGGTACAATTCTCCTGGGCCAGAGCCGAGGATATGGACAAGAGTGTAATAGCGATATATAAAAAGATATTATTGGTCTTGTGTTTCATTAGATTAGTTGATGATAGTGAGTAAGCATCGGAGAAACCCAGGTCTGTTCAGGTCGTCTTCGAGTCGGTGATAATGATGAAATGTCAACGCTTTTTGGCATAATACATTTTATAAGTATCAATAAATACGCCAAAATTTGGCTAAGTAACCCATTCAAATCTACATAAAAAGGCAGTAAAAGCATAAGATTTAGGTATTTCCGAATCGGTTAGCAGGCTTTAAATAAATGTACTTAATTAACAAAATATTGTATAATTCAAAGATAATGATCTTTGTAAAGTGAAATAAAGAATTTGAATTATGATAAAAATCAGATGATTCAAACTGAGGATTCAGCAATTTCTGGCTGAAAATTTGTGTCCGTTTTCGGGCAAAAAAAAGTTTAATTTTTTTATGATTTTCAACAAAAAAGCAAATGTGATGCTCCATTATAATCAATTTCAATCATTCTAACTTCCAAAGGTTTCTATATATGATGAGTTCAACAATCACGGAATAACTGTAATTTCATCTATGGCGAATCCTTTAAGGATCACTAAGTCTTTAGTCGTAGCTGGTTTTGTTGGTGGTTTATAACTGATCTATATTCCTCACTATATGGAATATCTTATCTCGCAAGTGTGATTGTGCCATTTGTATTATTAAGCTCATCATCACACTTTAAAACAAAATAATATATGCCTTCAGGCGCTGGCTGACCTTCTGCAGTTCCATCCCAAACGCAATTATTTGGGAAAGGTGATTCTTTTTGCAGCAGGTGCCGGCCTCTGTTGTCAAAAATATACACTGTGCATCCTTCCAGAGAAGACGTGTTTAGAATTTCCCAACAATCAAAACCCAGTCCATCTGCATTAGGAGAAAAGGTCTTTCTTGCCAGAATGGCTGGCAGTAGAACGGTTGTTGTAGTGGTTTCCTCACATCCGTTGGCGTCTGTACCTGTGACTGTTATTACTGTTGTTCGCTGTGTGGGTTGGTGCTCCAGGACTGCAGCAATGACATTACTTGGTGTGCCGTCTATGGTCCATGCATAGTCTCCTACGGCATTCGATGCGGTCAATGTGATCATTTGCTCGCCTTCAGGGAGTGTGATGCTATCATTGGTAATGGTGCCTTCTTCTGCAGTCACAGGAATGCCTGAGTTAGGAAAGTTATCAATGGTCTGCTGGACGGTCACCATACAGCCGATATTGGTTTCTACATCAGCTGTGAGCGTCACACTGTTTTCACCTCGGGCGGTAAATGCCTCGGCTTCAAAGTCCGTATCTCCTGTAGACCATGCATAGGAGACATAATTGGCTGGAAGCTGAACCAGCAAGGTATCACTGGGACATTTGTCTGTGGAACCTCCAACGACGGTGATAGGAATATCTCCCGGCACCTGATCACTTACTGTAATAGTACTGTTGGCCTGGTCACTACAACCACTAATGTCTGTGTAAGAAGTAGTTAATGTGGCTGTGTATTGCTGTGCAGTGGAGTAACTGTGACTTGTTGTGGCACCGGTGGCATTGGTGGCATCACCAAAATCCCAGTCGTAGGTGAGCGCAAAAGAACCGCTACCTGTAGAAGTTGCAGTAAAGTTAAGTTGCACGTCGATGCAGATTTCAGAAGTGTTTGCAGCAGCATAGCTGGTATTGAAGCTGGAAACGGGTGCCGGCACAGCCGTCACCGAATAGTCAGGGCTTCGGTTTTCACACGTGAAGGCATCAGTGATTATTGCTACGTATGTACCTGTTGCATTAACGCTTAATGTGTTGGTAGTACCGGCAATAGGGGCTCCATCTTTTTCCCAGGAATAGGTGAATCCATTGTAATCCGGAACCTCAAGCGTAATGCTGGATCCGTCACAGAAATTGTCCTGACCCTGATTTGTGATCGTGATAAATGGCGGTTCATTTACTACCACCTCATAAGTGGTTGGGTCGCTCACGCATCCCCCGGTTAGTTGAGTTCTCAGGGTGTATACTCCTGCATCTGCCGAGGTAAGATCCGTTAAAACAAGGTCCTGTGCATCTGGTCCTGCACTTCCATCGGGCAAGATCCAATAATAATTATCTGCCGCCGAAGAGCTCAAAGTCAGATCAGTTCCTGAGCATATGGGTGATGAAGCATCACTTGGAGTAATGGTAGGTGTGGCAGGAGGGGTGCCATTTACATTAAATACCTGACTGGAGGTATTGGTACAGCTTCCACTACCATTGTTGCCGGGAGTGATGGTTACTTCTACGGTCGCACTGGCACTGGTAATGGTGACATCGGCATTGTCACCATTTGGAGTAATAGAGCCGGTACCAGATGTGAGGTTCCAGGTGTAAGTAGCATCCACGGTCTTGGTGGTATACAAAGTAAAAGGCACATTCGGACAATAGTTCAGGTCTGCCGGAGAAAAAGAGGGGAGGTAGCAATTGCGATTCACAAATAGACCCAATTTCCCATTGGCTCCATTGGTACTGTTGTAGGTGAATGCAATGTCTGGTCGTGCGTCACCGTTCAAATCTCCGACCTGAATATTTCTGGACACCTGGGTAGTTGCCAGGGTTGTCTGAGAAAATGATAAAGTGGTTCCATCAAACTCATTGATCAGGACTTTCACTCCAGCTGTACCGTTCGAAACAACCAGATCGGCCAGGCCATCGCCATTCATATCTCCTGAGTTTATGCCCCAGGTGGAGACAATACCTGTGATGTTTGTAGGTGTTGTGTTGTAGGAAATGGCGCCTCCCTTTGATGCGGTGGTATTTCTAAAGACCGAAATGGTCCCTCCAAACGAGTTTGAAGTTATTATTTCCGGATAATCATCATTTGTGAGTTCTGTTACGTGTACGAAATTCCGTTGAGCCAAAGAACTTATCAACCGTGAGGAAAATTTCACATTTCCGGGTGTGCTGTTATTTTCAAAGTATGCGAGTGGTTGATTTGCTTCATCAAAAGCAATGGCAACAAGATCCGGAAGGTTGTCATTGTTCAAATCTTTTACTTCAAGGGCTCCCAGGTCAGCCATTCCGCTCATATTAATACCAATAGGGGCATTAAAAGCAATATTGTTTGTGGCATCGTGCAAGTAAACAAGAAGTGTGTTGTCAGTTTGACTCCCGATGATGAAGTCATTCCTTCCATCCCCATCAATATCTGCAATTCTTAGCTTTCGGGGTGTTCTCACATCACCGCTGGGCTGATTAGGTATGCGAGTACTTCCTGCAAGTGAAAACGCGATGTTGGCGCCACTGACGTTTTCATAATAATAGATATTCACAGGTAGGTTGCCATTGTTTTTTGAGACAATGAGATCGGGTAAACCATCATTATTCAGGTCGCCACAGTCAATGCCATTAAGATTGGCATCGTTTCGGCTTCCTGACTCCAGGGGGACCTGAATGGTTCCTATTTCACTGAAAGCAGTAGTGGCTGTTGTGCTTTGATTCTGAAACATATTTACGGTGGTATCATCATCATGCGTAATTCCAATGTCAGAGAGCCCGTCATTGTTAAAGTCGCAAAGGCACAGATCGTAAGCAAATTGATTTCCAGTAGCTATTTCCTGAAAGGTATCAAAACCACTCGCGGCGAATGAACCCGGGTCTCCGCCATAGCTCAATGTAAATATTTGGCTTGAAGTACCAATCAGGTTGGTAGCAATGTTTACGACAGAGACCTGATCATCGGTAGCATTCGCTGGCACAGTAACCTTAATTTGGCCGGTTGTAGAACTTAAAATGGTAGCTTCTCCGGCTCCAAAGTATACTTTAAGGTCGGCAGGGTTTGCTGAAAAGCCGCTACCGGTGATGATGACAGTTTCTCCTACAGCACCAGAAGTTTTGTCCAGACTGTTGATAAAAGGACGTTGTTGTGCCATTGAGGCTATGGACAACACTAACAAAAACAAGCTCAGAAATATCCTCATCATTCATTCACTTTTAATACCCAAACATCTGATAATCCGGACATTCTTCTTACCCTTTGCCGCTCGGTATTGGCAGGAGCAAGATTATTACTTTGGAAGATCACTACATAATAATATCCTCTGGCTGACAAATACCCTACCTTGACATCGTGAAAACCTCTATTGAATAGTCGATCACTGAAATCTTCTGCATTTTCAAAGAACTCAAAAACTCCTGCCACGACGTATGTTCCGGCAGGAAGCTCTAACATATGGCCGCCTCTGCGAACTTCCAGGTGCTGATCCGATTTAGCCAGTTCGGTAGGCGTTCTGAAGTCCTGGGTTAGCTGAGGGTCACCTCTTTCTACTTCGGCCTGATTTGGCTGGGTCGTAGTCTGTGTGATTGGATCTTTAACAGCGTCCTGCGTACGAGGGTCCGGAATCTGTTGCTGAGGTTCCTGAACTCCAGTTTGGCCTGATTGATTCGTATTTGTTACGACCGGGTCTTTGGTTACGACCGGCTCAACGGTCGAAGGTTCATCGGTTGGCGATTGTGTCTCATCAGGGGTCTGAAGGATCGTTAGCTCATCCGACTGACTTTGTTGGTTCCTGGCGTCTTCCAGGGCCTGAAGTCGTCGTTGTCTTTCCAGTTCGGCTTTTTCTGCACGTTCTTCTGCGGATAATCTGTGACTTTTGATGAATGAGGAGACATGCTCCGCATGATCCTTTTTAGCGCCAATATGATATCCTACATGCACCTCATAGGATTGCCCCAATTGGTTGGTGTAGTTGAAATTACCTACTTCGTAGGCGACTCCTATAGCGAGTGATTCTTTGATCTTTGCACCTAAAAGCCCAATAAAGCCGGCATCCTGACGATAAGTGCCGCCCAACCATACAATATGGGCCAGGTGAACGATCAGCGTTCCTTCATACTGATTGGGTAGTACTTTATTATACCTATATATGATATGTGGCTCGAAAGCGAGGTTGTCCGAGATGTGTCCACGATAATTTATTTTAAACAGGACATTCTCGTGCGCTTTGATGCTGATGGGGGAGAAACTGTTTTCGGTAAATACTTCATACCCAAATAAGGAAGGCATGGCAAAGCCCACATTAAAATGGTCAAAATGATAGGTTAAACCAAAATCCCCAACCAGGAATGAGCTGTTATTGACTATGTCTGTGAAAGCAGGGTCATTGGGCGAATCAAACTCCGAAACGTTGATCGAGTTGTTGCCAGCTCCGATAGAAAGCCCGAAGCGGATAAAGTGTTCACGGTCAATGCTAAGTAAATACCCTCCGGTCACTTTTCCGGATACGGTGTTTAATACTCCATGCGATTCGTTCTGAGCACTTGCTCCGAACGCAATACCGCCCCTGAGGGGAACGTGGAAGTTCGCATGATAAGTTTTTGGAGCACCGTCTATGTTACTATACTGATTTTTGTACATCAAAAACAGTACTGAATGGCCCTCAACCCCAGCATATGCGGGATTGTAGACATAGGGATTCATGAAAAATTGGTTATAGACAAGCGGTTGTTGCGACATTCCTGCGAACGAGGCAACCAAAAAAAGTAGAAAAAGGACAACTTTTAGATGACGAAATAACAAATTATTCAAACTACCTCTAATTATGAAAGTAAATACAAATCATTTACTTTCAAATCTAACACTTCAAATTGAAACAAAATATCTCTAAATATTGAAGATTTATAAGATTATTTTGTAATAATCAATTATTCCATTAAGAATATCTTTAGTATTATTACGTTTTGGAAATAGGTAGTATGAAAATTTTGATCTTTTGTGTTTTCCTGCTAACGGGGACTCTATCTTATGCGCAATATTGGTTTGGACCAAAGATTGGTGGGCACAGGATTGATCATGTATATCAGGATAATGAATACAAGCAAGATACAGTTAGAGTCATTCCCAATCATAATTTCCAGGGGGGATTTGTTTTTCACTATTCGTCAGACGACCGGTATAGCTTCCGCACTGAAATTGTGTATGAAAGGATCGGTATAGTGGTCAAAAACAGAGATGTTACTCCTATTCATAGTAGGATGACCAATCACTTTATCTCCCTGCCACTGCAATTGCGGATGAGTTTCAATCAGGGCTCTACACATTATTATATAAACGGTGGGCCTAAAATCAGCTATTGGGTGAGTGGTAATGGCTATATTGACCTGGATGAATTTCTGGATGACAGCATTGACCCGATCAACTATAACATTGTTTTTAAGGAAAGTAAGAAAGTCCGGGAGAATCAATTGGCGCTTCCGGGAGCCAATCGTTTTCAGTATGCATTGACTGTAGGCGCGGGATCATATGTAGACCTGGCCGTAGGCGGTCGACTGGAAATTGATTTCAGGTACAGTTTCGGACATTCAAACATGGGCTTCAATAGAAATCCTGATGTGACTTTCTCTGAATACTACGATAATCTAACCTATCGCAACTTTATGCTGTCTGTCAGTGTGGCTTACCTGATGGAGTACAATGCCCAACTCAAGCGGAAGGGAGCCAGTACCAATACCCAGGGAAAAAGCCGTCGATAAGTCGGGTGTCCTCCGATTTATCGCATGATGATTGACTTATTGCTTTCAATATCCATCTCAAAATATTCCAACAATTGATATCAATGCGTTTTCCCGCAAAATCTTTGTTTGTAGCGGTTGAATAAGCATTCTGAGAAATGTAAACAGGTATTCAGGACACATAAGGACCAGATCCGGGATCAGCCTTCTTTAAAAAAAATACAATTTAGTTTGAAGCGGATTTGTATTCTTTCTATTTTTAAACACTGATCAAAACTGAACTGCCTTGCTTAAATCATTTATTGCCTTTTTGGGTGGTGAGCCCGGAGAAGAGAAACCTATTCTATTGCTTTTGGGGATGGGGTTCTTTATGGGCATATTTTTGGCCACATATCAGGTAGGTTCAGAGGCGCTATTCCTTACAAAGCTTGGAGAGGAATATCTTGATATCGCATTTTTTACTGCCGGAGGATTGGGTATAATAGCTACCTACGCATTTGTGTTGTTACAGCGTAAGATCAATTTTTCCACATTAGTCATATCCAATCTGTTCATCATTTTCGCCTTTATGGCGACCACACGGGCTGCATTTGAATTCACCAACTATGATGGTGATGCAGAAGGTTTTCAGATTTTACCTTTTATCATGTTTGTGATGGTAGGGCCAGTCACAGCGATCACGTTACTCAATTTCTGGGGGCTCTTCGGGCGGATTTTTGATCTGAGAGCTTCAAAAAGAATCATCGGAGGAGTAGATACCGGACAATTGATAGCCACCATCCTGGCGTTTTACTCCATTCCCTTTATTACAAGATTGCCCTTTATCAACGAAACGTATGATCTCCTGTTTGTAGCCTCTATTTCTTCGTTTGGGGTGTTGTTCTTCACCCTTTGGGTGGTGAAGGACTATCATATCAATAAAGCAACCAAAGCCAGGGAAGAGCAGGGAGAGCTGGAAACACCCGGGTTTAAAGGCATATTCAAAAGTCGTTTCTTACGACTTTTGTCTTTTTTTATCATCTTTTCAATGGCAGCTTCTGTATTCATTGAATATTCGTTTCTCACGGCAACGGAGATTTTCTACCCGGATGAGCAGGAGCTAACCGATTTTCTCTCCTTTTTTAGTGGTACAGTTATCATTGTGAGCTTTATCATCCAGAGTTTTGTCAATGATATCATTATTGGCAGGTTTGGGCTTAAAGTGGCACTCATGACCATGCCGCTCATCCTCATCCTCTTTAGTGTAGGTGGTATCGTTGCCGGACACATGTATGGGTATGAGACCAAAACAGACAACTTTATTTTCTTTTTCGTACTCATGGCTTGTGCCAGGGCATTTACAGCGAGTTTGAAAGATGCACTGGAAAGTCCGGCTTTGAAGCTCTTCTTCCTTCCTTTTGATCTCAGGATACGCTTTGATATTCAGACAAGGATAGAGGGAGTTATCAGTGAATTTGCTACCCTCGTAGCCGGTGTCATGCAGATGGCGCTGGGCTTGTTGGTATGGTTTGAACTCATTCACTATTCCTATTTCGTATTAGGACTGGCAGGTATCGTTATCTGGCTGTCCGGAAGGCTTTTTGCTCAATATAAAGCCACACTCAAGAAGACCCTGGAAGACAAAAAGGCAGAACTGCATGGCGAGGGTACTCGCAATGAAGAAAATCTGAAGAATCTCCTCATTGAGCAGACCCAATCCAAAGATCCTGAATTGATCATCAATGGGCTCAAGTTCATGGAGAAGCTGGACCCGATAGAATTTGAATTCAGGCTGTTGGATATGCTGGGAACCCGGTTTCCCGATGTTCGGCTTTTTGCCTATCAAAAACTGGAAGAATATTTGTGTTTTGAGTCCATTGAGATTGTAAAAAAGGAAGTTGAGACGGAAGGAGATGAGAATGTATTAAGCCAGGGAAAAAAGACGCTGGCCACCTTACAGGAAGCCCTCGAACTTAAACTGACTGATGTTAATATCAGGAAATATGTGCGTTCTACTGAAGCTGATGACCGGGTGAGGGGTGCCCGTCTGCTGGCCAGATTGACTGAGGAAAAACACGTTCCATATATTCTTGAACTCCTTCGTGATATCAACCCCAGGGTGAGGGGTGCTGCCATCATCACCACGGGCAAACTGAGGAGAGCCGAACTGCATCCCATTTTGGTCGAAAACCTTCATTTGTCCACCTATTCAAATGCTGCCATGTCAGCACTCGCTTTGAATGGGATTTCCGCATTTCACACGATTGATACAGCTTTCTATAAGACAGGTCAGTATCATTCCACCATGCTCCGAATTGTACAGTTACTTGGTAAAATCGGAGGAAAAGAGGGTGTGGATCTTTTATGGAAGAAGATTGAATTTCCGGACAGACAAATTGTTTCCGAGCTGTTGCTTTCTCTCAGCTACATTGGTTTTGAAGCACGGGAGTTTCAACGGTCGCGGATCAAGCTGATCGTAGAGTCAGAAGTAAGTGATATCGCATGGAACATCAAAGCCTTGGAGGATATTCCTGATGAGACGGAAACGGACAAGCTGATCAGAGATGCATTAAGGGAGGAGGACCAACTGAATTATTCGGATCTGTTTATGCTTCTGAGCATGATCTATGATGCACAAAGCGTCAAACTGGTTCGTGATAGCATTGAAGCTGGTACTACGGAAGGAATCACCTTTGCTGTAGAGATGTTTGATATTTTCGCTGAGGAAGAGTTTAAGCCCAAGGTAATCCCGGCTTTGGATGACCTTAAAACCAGTGAGCGACTCGAACAGATGGTTAATTTTTATCCTCCTGAAGAGTTCTCAGATTACCATGATGTGTTACTACAGATCATCAATAGAGACTATAACCGAATTAATCGGTATACCAAAGCGCTGGCCATATACAGGATCAGTCAGCTGGAAGGTGCGGAGGTATCTGATACACTGATTGCAAACCTTTTCAACCCTGACCCTTTATTGCTGCAGGTGACTGCATATACCATCTATACCCTCGACAAAAATGCCTATCACCGCCATACCAACCGGCTCAAGCCTTCTGTTAAGAAAGAGCTGGACAAAGCCATTGTTCCTCCGGTATTCAGAGGGGAGGACGAAGATTACCATCAGCGGATGCTCTTGATAGAGCGGGTTCTATTACTGAAAAGCATACACTGGTTTGAAGATATTTCCGGAGAATTGGTTACCCACCTGGCGGAGGCCATGGAGGAGATCAAGGTTACCGATGGTACAGCAATCATTGAAAAAGGTGAGGCTGGAAATGCTCCTTTCTATATTATCACGAAAGGTCAGGTAAGCATTGAGCGGGAAGGAGAATCAGAGTTAAGAACTGAGAAAATGGTCATCGGCCATGAAAAACTCCTGGCTACCGAGCAATTTGATTTCACAGCCACCTCTGATGGAGACTGTACCTTGCTGGTATTGAGAAAAGAAGAGCTTTTTGATCTGGCTTCCAGATATTTACCTGTTCTGGAAGCCTTTATTGACCTGGTCAACAGGGTAGAGGTAGAGGAAGAAGAGGAAATATCCGTGGCCGATATCCTGCTCAGTAGTTAATTGGTAATGATCAGAAAATTGAGACCCCAACACACCGATAAATGAAACTAAAAAGAGAAATACTACTTTGCTACGCTAATCAGGACGATGAGCCACTGGAAGGTGATCAGCGTGGATGGGTTTCTAACTTCCATCGATTTTTTGCTTCACTCTTATCGCAAATTCATAAAGATGCGCCTGATATTAAATTGATCAATGAGGATGCTATAGCAAAAGCAGATCTGGAATCCGCTGCGGCCACAATTGTCATTGAGACCAAAACTTTGACTGCAAATGGCGCCTTTCTCAAGAAATTTAACGATTTTGGAAAGAAGGCAAAGAAAGATCAAACACTTTTTGTGGATGGTGTTTCAAGGTTATTGAAAGTGCATAAGGCACCATTTGAGGATGAGGGTGATTTGAGTGAGTTTCAAAACCAAATCTCTTATGATTTCTACATGATTGACCCACTCACCGGAGAGGCGGTGGAATTCAAGAGGTTTTTTGGAAATGACGCTGAGCGTGGCTACTGGATGAAGCTGATCGATATGGCTTACGATGTCAGCAAGATCCTGCAGGCTGCAACGAAAACAGCGAAGGCAAAAGATGCCGACATCCCCTATGAGAAGACGGTCTACCTGGCCAGTACCGGGGTTGACATCCTGATCCAACGGGATGTGGTGAAGCGTGAGCTGATCCGTCACGGCTATAAAGTATTACCGGATCACACCTTACCTAAAGAAGCCAAGCTGCTTCAGTCTATGGTCAAAGAAGATCTGCACAAGTGCCGACTTTCAATCCACATGGTAGGGGAGGATTATGGCTATCGACCTACTGGTTCGGACCTGTCGGTAGTAGACATTCAAAACAAACTGGCTTCTGAGCACACTAAAGCCATGTCTGAGCATAATCAAAGTGCAAAGGATAAGGATAAAAAGTTGTTTAGCCGATTGGTGTGGCTTTCTCCAGACCTGACCAATGTGACAGAGCGGCAAAAGATCTTTATTGAGGACCTGAAAAGCGAAGCAGCCACCCTGGACGAAGCTGAGGTATTGCAAATCACCCTGCAGGAACTGAAAGGGATTATCAGGGAAGAGTTGATGACAGGTGGTAGGTTTAAAGTCGCTGAAAATCAATCGTATCAGGTGAAGGATGATGGCTCCAAAGTGATCTACCTGATCCATGACAAAGAAGACAAAAAAGGATCTAAACCCCTTCAGGATTACCTGACCAAACAAGGGTATCGCGTGGTAGCTCCAAGCTTTGATGGTGACCTGGTAGATATCAGGTACATTCATCAGGAAAATCTACGGAAGTGTGATGCTTCCATTATCTATTACGGACAGGCCAACGAGGAGTGGATCAAGACCAAGCTGCAGGACCTGTTGAAAGCACCGGGTTTCGGCAGGGAGAAGCAACTGCAGGCAAAAGCAGTTTACCTGGAGGGATCCAAAGAAACGGATCTTAACCACTTTGAAAAAAACAACACCATGGTTTTGGGTTTGAATGGAAATTTCCAGCCAGACCACCTAAAGCCTTTTCTCAACAAAATAGGCAAGTAAAATGAGTGAAAAAGACATCAAAACACAGCAGGAGCAGGAAGTCGGTGACATCACCGGACTGATCAACCCGTTTCCGGGCTTAAGGCCTTTCGGTGTGGAGGAGAGTCACCTCTTTTTCGGTAGAGAGGGACAAAGTGATGAGGTGTTGGTCAAACTTTCTGAAAACCGGTTTGTCGCCATTCTGGGGTCGTCCGGTAGTGGTAAATCATCCTTTATGTACTGCGGGCTCATCCCGAGTCTGAACGGTGGATTTATGACCGATGCAGGCTCCAACTGGAAGGTTGTGGTGGCACGACCAGGCGGTGGGCCGATCGATAACCTGGCAGAATCTATCCTGATGCGTGACAAGTCCTACGCTTCTTTGTCAGAAGAGGATCAGATGATCAAAAAGACGATCATAGGCACGGTGTTGAGAAGTAGCTCATTGGGTCTGGTTGAGGTGATCAAACAGCTCAAGGGAGAGGGAAATGAAAATGTACTCATCGTTATTGACCAGTTTGAGGAATTATTCAGGTTCCGCAAAATGGAATCTGCTACTTCCGATCAGGATGAGTCCACAGCGTTTGTCAACCTGCTGCTGGAGGCCATTCATCAGTTTGATGAACCTATCTACGTGACCATCACCATGCGGTCTGACTTTATCGGGGAATGTGCCAAGTTCCCGGACCTGACCCAGATGATCAATGACTCCCACTATCTGATCCCGCAGATGACCAGGGATCAGAAGCGGATGGCCATCGAAGGCCCGGTTGCCGTGGGAGGAGGAAAGATCTCCCCCAGGTTGTCGCAGCAGCTATTGAATGATGTGGGAGACAATCCGGATCAGCTGCCTATTCTGCAACATGCTTTGATGCGTACATGGTCTTACTGGACGGAAAACAGGAAGCCCGATGAACCCATAGACCTGAGGCATTACAATGCCATTGGCACGTTGAAGGAAGCACTCTCACAGCATGCCAACGAGGCTTACGATAATCTGAGTAAGCGTGAGAAAGAGATTTGTGAGGTGATGTTCAAGGCCCTGACCGAGCGTGGCAGCGAAAACCAGGGAATCAGAAGACCTACGAAGCTTGGAACCATTGCCTCCATCGCAGGAGTGTCTGAGGATGAGGTTGTTAGGGTGGTAGATAAGTTCCGGGAGCCTGGCAGATCGCTGTTGATGCCTCCTCATGGAGTGCGCCTTGAGTCCGATACAGTCATTGATATTTCACATGAGAGTCTGATGCGTATCTGGGACCGGCTGAAGCGCTGGCTGGATGAAGAGAGCCGGGCCGCCGAGATGTACATGAAGCTGGCGGAAGCTGCCGAGCGCTACCAGGAGGGAAGGGCTTCCCTTTGGAAGATGCCTGACCTGCAGCTGGCCATCAACTGGAAAGAAGAAAACAATCCTACTATTGTATGGGGACAGCGATACAATCCTGCTTTTGAGCGGAGTATGGTCTTTTTGGAGACCTCTATTCGTGCATGGGAGACCGAGCAACGGAATAAAGAGCTCTTACAGAAGCGTAAGGTCAAATTCTTCAGGATCACAGCGATTGTGCTGGGGGGTGCGGCTTTGGTCTGTATTTTCCTGGTGGTGTTGTCTTATATTAAAGCTGTAGAGGCTGATAAGAATGCAGATGAGGCTAATCTCCAAAAAGAAGAGGCTGTGAAGCAACAGGGTATTGCAGAAGAGAAATCAGCAGAAGCATTGAGAGCACAAGCTCAAGCAGAGAAAAATCTTTTATTAGCAAATCAGGAAACAGAACGAGCAAATGCACAAACATTAATTGCGCAACAACAGCAGAAATTAGCAGAAGCTGCAAACGCACGCACTCAAGTTGCATTAGCTGATGCACAGGTAGCTAGAGACCAGGCCGTTGAAGCCAGAGACAGCGCAGAGGTTGCACGTCAGGCAGCGGTACTTGCACGCGAAGAAGCCGAGCGCCTACGTTTCCAATCGATTGCCCAGTCCATGGCCATCAAATCTCAAACGATCAAGCGACCAGGACTGCAGGGAGCCGTGGCAAAGCAGGGATATGACTTTCACATGGAATTCAAGGATCCGCATAAAGATTACAATGGTGATATTTATGCCGGTGTATTTTCAGGATTAGCCAATTTATTGGATCCGGAAAACGTGGGTGAGGATGCATTCAAGGGAGATTCAATCCTCAACCAATACCATGGCCATCCACCATTGATGGATCCGAGGACCGGACGTGACAAACAAATAGCTGTTCGGGCTGTAAAGTTCTCTGAAGATGGCCAAAGAATGTATTCTGTAGGTAGTGATGGAAAGTTGATCATGTGGGACATGAACGATGAAAAGCGCCGTCCGGAATTGCTGTATTGGGATACTGAAACCACACATATCAACAGGACGCTGGACATTACCGAGGACGAGCGATATGTGGCCATTGGTACAGACAATGAAGGAGTGATTATCGTTGACAGGGACAACCTGACTACGAAACCTAAGATCGTGAAAAACCACGTAGGCGGAACAGTTGTGAAACTCATGTATCTATCAGATAATGAGAGTTTTATCTCTGTCGGAACTGATAAGTTGGTTATCCTCAACAAACCTGCCGGACCTCAGCAGATCTTCAGGGTAGATGGAGTTCCCAGGGCTATGGCTTTGTCACCTGATGAAAAAAGATTGGCCATTGGAACGGATAATGGCGAGGTGGTATTGATAGATCTCACGAGTGATGATTATAAACATACAAAAATTGCCCGAACCAAACAGGAGGATGATGAGATCATTAATTCCGTGGAGTTTAACCACAAAGGCAATCTGCTGGCAATTGGTATTTTCAGACCCCTGGAGCGAAGCGGGGTCGTTAATATCTTCGATCTTGAGAGGAACGAGAAGTTCGGTCCGGATCTGGTGGGATTTGTAGGCCAGATCAATGATATCCATTTCAGTCCAGAAGATAGCCTCATTGTAGCTGTTAGCTCCGACCATACAGCACAGATGTGGGATTTAAGGAATATTTATGACCTCCCGACGGTTTTCCCTGCTGGAACAGATTGGGTGTCCACATTGGATTTCCATCCTAAGGGACATTACTTTATGACAGGTTCATATGATGGTATTATCAGAAAGTTTGAGGTTCTCCCACACAACTATGCTTCCAGAATGTGTGATCTGATCCCGAGCAACATGACTGAGACTGAGTGGGATCAATATGTCGGGGAAGATATAACTTACAAGATCACATGCGAGGGAAAAGAAGAGGAAGAAGGTTCTAACAACTAATGAAATTTCATACCGCCTGAATGAAACATTTTTACTTATTCTTATTGATTACCGTTCTGGGGCTGCCTGCCTTTTCTCAGAACTGTACCATCATCCTCAACAGAGCAGAGGATGATTATGAAGCCGGTCGTCTGTTAGGGATTCCGGGTCGGATCACTCCTTGTCTGGAAAATGAGTCTTTTTCCAAGGAAGAAGAAATCCGAGCCCTGAAGCTCATGACTTTGGTTTTCATTTTTACTGACAATGATTCCAAGGCAGATGAGTACCTGGTGAAGTTGTTGAAAGCAGATCCGGAACATGACCTGGATCCAGAAGTGGATCCTGCTGAGCTATACTATTTGTACAATCAGTTCAGAGTAAAACCCATTTTCCGGGTGGCCTTCAGAGCGGGTGTCAACAGTTCTGACCCTCAAATAGTCAATTCATTTTCCAGTTCTGACACCAACACCTGGCCAAAGTTCACGAATGGCCGAACTCCCAATGGCTTGAAAACATATACTGTTGAGGGAAGTCAGCCTGTGGCTGCCATCAATGGTATCGGTCTGGGCACTTTCCTGGAACTGATGATCGAAAGACATCTGTTTAAAGGCATTGAGGTGGCAGGAGGGCCTCAGTTAAGAATTTCCAGTTACAACGTGGATATGTATCTCAATAATTCATCGATGTATTCGGAGATCGTTGAGAAACAGACTTACCTCAGGCTGCCGGTGCTGGCCAGGTACAATCTTTGGTATGAGGATGAGCCTCGAAAAGACATCCTGCCTTATGGTTATATCGGAGGATCTTTTGATTATCTGCTTAGTTCCACTGTTTCGGATGGCGCCCGTACAGGAGGGACATCATTTTCCCTGGTAGAGAACAATGATTATAAGGCCAATGACATGGTGTACAACACCAATGTCTCAATTTTTGGTGGTTTGGGGGCGAAATTTCGGATGGCCACCCATTTTTTGACAGTGGAGTTACGCTATGACAGAAGTTTCGGCCTTTATCACAACCCGGAGAACAGGTGGAACAATAATCAAAACTCGACTTTTGATTTAGCTTATATACCGGATGACACCAAGCTGCACGTGCTTTCATTTTCAGTGGGATATACCCGGTCCATTTACAATCCTAAGAAGTTAGTTGAATGAAGATTTTGAATTATTTCGCTATATATCTTTTCATCTTTGTGATGGCCTGTACAATGGAATCCGAAATCACTCCGGCTGACGTGTTTGTTAAGTATTACGGCACCCAGGATGAACAACGTGCCGCCGATTTCCAGGTTAATGGGGCAGGTGAGTATGTGATTTTCGGTACACGAAAGGTGGATGATGAGACCGCCAATGATTTTTATATGCTTAGGGCAGATCAGCAGGGCAACCTGATCAATTCAGCCACACTAGGCATTGAGGATGACGAAGAGAACGCCAACAATGAACTGGCTTATCGTATCAAAGTGATCGATCAGGGTTATCTGATCGTTGGAAGTACGGCCCCGCTGAATGAGGCGCTTATCCCCGGCCAACGATTATTGTATTGGGCTCACCTTGATGAAAGTTTTGAAGTCGTTACCCAGGTGATAGACACAGTAAATGGTGGAGTAGGAGATCTGGAGGGTACTGACATATTCTATACATCGGGTGATAGTGTTTTGATTACCGGGTACTCTGATGCCTTTGAAAACAATCAGAGTGGACAACCCGAAGACGGGACGACAAAGCTTTTTGTTGGCAAATGGAGTTTGGATGGTGAAACGGGTTGGAAAAAGACCTATGGTTTTGCCGGGTCTAATGATGAAGCCAAGGCGGTTTTTGAAAAACCAGATGGTAATATCATTGTTTTCGGGGTCACGGACGAAGTAGGTTCTAATGGAGAGGCCGGGCAAAATGTGGTAGTATATCAGCTCAACAGGTATGGTACTTCACCCGTTGGCGAAGTTCCCAGATATGGATCTGATGGAGACGATGAAATGAATCGGGTGATAAAGATCTCAGGAGGATATGCTGTGGTAGGGACCAGCTTTATTGGAAACGTATCCAATCCATTCATTATGATTCTGGATGATGAAGCCCGGATGGTTTCCCAGGACAACCTTGTTTTTGAGGTGGACTTCAAGGAGGATGATCCTTTTGACGGGATTGGCCTCGGAGTGACCAGAGCAGCCAACAATGATTTTGTAGTGGTTGGCCGGGTATTGGACTATGAAGATGAAAATGACCTGGCTAAGAACAATGAAATGATGTTTATCCGAACCACTCAGTCCGGGCAACAGATTTCCGGAGCGGTAAAGAACTTCGGACTGGTTGCAGGAAATGATGAGGCGATAAGTGCACTGACTTTAGCTAATGGCTCAATTGCTGTTTTAGGTACGGCCGATTTTGGGAGTGGGGTCACCCTCATTACCCTGATGAAAATGAATGCTGACGGATTAATTAAGGAGTAAAAGGTCAAAAAAATGATATTTAACCTTAGAATATTTAAAAAATTAACGAAATTTGGTGTACCGTCGCCTGAATTTATGAGAAGTCTACTCGTATCAGTATTATCTCTGTGTACTGTCTGGTCTGCATTTACCCAGTCCCTAACCATTGATACACCTATTTCTGGTGGATTTGTAAATGCTACAGAGGGTGGGGCTTTGGTCATCACTGGTACAAGCTCAGGAGTAACCGATCAAACACAGGTTACCGTTACTATATCCGATGGAGTAAATTTGGTTCAAACTACTGCAACAATTGGTGCCAGTTGGACAGCTACGGCTGTTGATCTGGCAACGGCCTTACCCCTGGCAATTAGTGAAGGTACTGTCACTGTAGATGCAATTACCGATGGGACTCCAATAATTGCTGCACAAGTTAACTTTGTATATGATAAAACAGCTCCAACGCCTGTCATATCCAGTGCAGAAAGTGATCCGACTAATTCGGACCCCATATCATTCCAGGTAGATTTTGGTGAATCAGTTACAGGATTTGTAGAGGGAGATATAGTAGTTGGCAATGGAACTGTTACCGCATTGACCGGGGGAGCTGTTGGCTTGTATAATCTCACTATTACTCCATCAGCTAATGGGGCTGTAACAGTGGATATTGCCGGATCTGTGGCTACAGATGTTGCAGGAAATAATAACAATGCTGCGGTTCAGTTTTCCATTGACTATGATGGGACTGCTCCTGCTGGTTACACAGTAACCTTTGATCAGGATCCTGTGAATTTAGGTAATGAAACCTCTATTGGATTCACCTTTGCAGGTGCTGAAACAGGGACCACCTATGATTATACCATATCCAGTTCAGGAGGGGGCACAGATGTGTCAGGAAGTGGTGCGGTTGGATTCGCTACAGAAAATGTAACAGGTATCGATGTATCCGGACTCAATGATGGTACATTAACACTGACTGTTACCTTAACTGATGATGCCGGTAATATTGGCGCCGACGCTACTGACAATGCTACGTACGATGCAACAGCTCCTACACCTGTTATCACCAGCATAGAAAGCGATCCCACCAATTCAAATCCCATTTCATTCCAGGTAGATTTTGGAGAAACTGTTTCAGGTTTTATTTCAGGAGATATAGTAGTTGGCAACGGAACAGTAGCCAGCCTCACTGGTGGGGCAGGAGGCTTGTATAATCTCACCATTACTCCAACAGCTAATGGGGGTGTAACAGTGGATATCGCCGGGTCTGTAGCTACAGATGTTGCAGGAAACAATAACAATGCTGCGGTTCAATTTTCCATTGACTATGATGGGACTGCTCCTGCTGGATACACAGTAACTTTCGATCAGGACCCTGTGAATTCAGGTAATGAAACCTCTATTGGATTCACCTTTGCAGGTGCTGAAACAGGGACCACCTATGATTATACGATTTCAAGTTCAGGTGGAGGTACTGATGTAACGGGTAGTGGTGCAATTGGGAGCTCAACAGAAAATATTACTGGTATTAATGTATCTGGACTCAATGATGGCACATTGACGCTCTCTGTGACCTTAACTGATGATGCAGGTAATATTGGTGCAGACGCTACTGACAATGCTACGTATGATGCAACAGCTCCTACACCAGTTATCACCAGCATAGAAAGCGATCCTACCAACTCAGATCCTATTGCTTTCCAGGTAGATTTCGGGGAGGATGTATTAGGATTTGTAGAGGGAGATATCTCAGTCGGGAATGGAGCTGTGACTGGCTCCAGTCTGTCAGGAGGAGCAGGTGGTTTATATAGTTTTTCCGTAGACCCAGCTGGTGATGGAACTGTCACCGTAGATATTAATGCTTCGGTGGCTACAGATGTTGCAGGAAACAATAACAATGCGGCTGTACAATTTTCAATTGATTATGATGGGTCTGCTCCTGTAGTCGACGATCTTGAAATTTTTGATACGGATAACGATGGTTTTATCGATCAAATTATTGTTCATTTTGATGAAAATGTAGATACTGATGATGGAGCAGCACCAGTATTATCTGACCTTGGTACCATCACACTCCCTGATGGTCAAACCATCACAACATCTGCAGGATTGAGTATCTCGAATCCACAGGGAATTACAAACCAGGTAACTATATCAGGTATATCGGATCAGGTGACGGCCAATACGGGAGCTGGTTCAACGAGTATTGACAACATTGATGGATTCTGGCGTGATGGAGTCGGCAATATTACAAATACAGCTTCTGATGATGCTGAAAACATCATTGACAGTGCTGCTCCGATTATTGTTGCTGCCACTACAGCAGACAATAACAACAATGGACAAATTGACCATTTAACGCTGACATTTTCAGAAAGTATAGATGATGGAAATTCCGGGACTTTTACCGGTACAACAGTTGATGTGGCCGGATACACCGGAGAGGCAAAAGTTTCAGGAGACGATGACAATGCAGAAGTCATTATCAGCTTTACTGAAGGAGGCACCCCTGATACAGATGCCACACCATCTGTTACCCTACTCAGTGGGCAAGTAGTGGATGCGGACCTGAATACTATCGCCTCTAATCAAATATTTTCATCAACAGATGATGGCGCTGCCCCTGTAATCGTTTCTGCTACTACGGTAGACGCTGATCTCAATGGACAAATTGATGGGATAGAGATTGTAATGTCAGAACCTGTGGATGATTCTGGATCCACACTTGATGGATCTACCTTCGATTTGCAAGCACCCTATGATAATAACAGCCCTACTGCATCTACAGGAGATACAGGAAATGACGAGTTATTGTTAATTACGATTAACGAGGAAGGTTCTGCTGATACCGATGCCACTCCGGATGTTACCCTGAACAGCAACAAAGTGCAAGATCAAAGTGCTGCAAATAATCAGGTGGGGTCGAATGTGCTATTCGGTAGTACCGTTGATGGTGCAATTCCGGTATTGTTGTTGGCTACAACATCTCCTGCAGCCAATGCCTCAGGAGTTTCTATAAATAGTGCCCGGACATTTTCATTTGATTTCAGTGAAAATGTTGATGCAATTACTGCAAATAATATTTCAATTTATAATACCGACGACCTGATCAATCCAATCTATTCGGCAGATGTAACTGATGCAGAAGTGGATGTAACAGGAAGTACGGTCACCTGGTCACACGATGAGTTGCTTGATAAGGGAGAAAGCTATGCTGTTGGGATTGATGCCGGAGCTTTTGAAGATCAGTCTGCTGGAAATTTACCATCGGATGAGCTACTCAACACCGGAGACAATAAATGGGAGTGGAGTATGGACAACACCGGGGGACCGAGATACGTATATAGCCCGCAGCATAATACTACCACAGTAGCACCTTATGGGCTCATTTATTTCTATTTTGATGAACCGGTCAGGTTGCAGAATTCATCAAACAAGAGGTTAAAGATGGATGAGATCACGGGTTTTGGTGGATCAGATGTTGGAGGTGGTAATGACGTGATCAACGAAGAGATAGACTATAATGGAAACCCTGTTGTAACCTTTATCTTACCTTATCCGAGCAATACCTCGAACTACACTAAATTAAAAGTCTTTGATATTTCTGAAACCTCTTACAATAGTGGGGCATATATGGCAGGGTCTTTTTATGAGATCACTGTAGATGCAGATGCTTTTGAAGATACAGGTGATAATGATTCTGATGGTTTCGAAATTGAATTTCAGATTGATGGTAGTGATGTAGACAGACCAACTGTGAATTCATTTATCCCGGCAGATGATCCTTCAGAACCAGCCACCGTAGATGTGGATATCGAAACTACCACCTCGCTCACAATCAATTTTGATGAGAACATGGCTGTCGGCTACGGGAATATCAGGATGTATGCAGATTTAAGTACAGATGTCAAGGTGCTGGATATTCCATCATCCAGTTCGTTGGTAACCATTACCGGGTCTCAGGTAGTGATCGACATTTCAGGCATTACATTGGCTGGTGGGGTAGAATACTATGTGCAGATAGACAGGTCCGCTTTTACGGATGTTGCCGGAAATACATTTGCAGGGTTTTCAGATGAAACTACCTGGAACTTTAAGATGGAACCGGAGTTTAACGCTCCTGAAATTGATGTTCTATCGCCTGCAGATAATGCTACAGGTGTTGATGTAGATTCTGATCTGGTGATCACTTTTAACGAGCCGGTTCAGGATCAACTTGCTGGTGGAAATCTGACTGTCCGATTATCATCCAATGGTTATATCGTTGAAACAGTTCCTGCTTCGAGTTTTATATATAATGGAAATGAAGTGACTATCCCTATCGGAAGGTTGGGAGGATTATCCGGGTACTATGTTAACATTGATAATCTGGCCATAGAAGATCTTGGAGGAAACGCTTTTCAGGGTATCAGCGGTTCTTTCGCCTGGAGTTTTACCACAGCATCGGATACAGATGCTCCTGTGGCTCAGACATCTACTTTTTCTCCAGCTCATACCTCAACAGGTGCAGCAGTCGGTACCAATATCTCTTTCTATTTCGATGAGGTGGTAAGTCCGATAGCAGGAAACAACATTACCATCTACATTGATGATGGAGGTCCAACAGTATTCGAAACATTTGATGTGACGGATCCCGAAATACTTGTCAGTGGTAACCAGGTGGTTATTAATCCTTCAAGCGACCTGGATTTTGTCGAAGACTATTATGTGGTGATTGATGCCGGGGCATTTGAAGATGCGTCAGGCAATACTTCGGCAGCCATTGGTGGAGATGGCGTCTGGAACTTTCAGACTGGTGTGGATACTTCAAACCCTTATGTGGTTTCTACCATCCCAACAAATGCAGCATCAGGGATTTCTAACGGGACCATCACCATCAATATAAATGAGACTGTGACAGCCACACCTGGTAAAAAGATTGCATTATATGATGCCACTGTAGACACTTTGATCCAGGAAATTGATGGCGGAGATGCAGAAGTAATAGTAGCTACCAATGTAGCAACAGTTGACTTTAGCTCAGGATTTACTACCAATGGATTGAGCTACTACATTGCGATGGATAAGGGCTTTTTCCGTGACCAGAATAGCAATGATATTGAGGATATCAACCCTGGGGAGTGGACTTTCTCTGCCCAGGACAATACCCCTCCAACCGTCATTATTACTCGAAATGCCGTAACAAATGGTTCGTTTAACAGCACCAATGATGCAGCCATATCATTTGATCTGGCCTTTTCCGAGCCAATTAATGATGCTTCCTTTGACGACACTGATATTACTGTGTCTGCTGGCGGAACAGCCAGCCTGGGCACTGTAAATCTGGTGAATGATGCTGATGATCGGTATTACACCTTTTCAATTCCTGCAAATTCCGGTGATGGCGATGTCAGTATCTCAGTGAACGCTGGAAGTTTAACAGATCAGAATGGACAGGTATTTGTTGGACCTACTTCATCATCCATCATCCATGTCGACCAGGTTATCCCAACTGTTGCACTAACTCTGGCTTCCAACAATGCCAGTCCATCTACATTGGCTACCACGGGTGATGTTGTGACGCTCACCATGGACTTTGATGATGATCTAAGCGGACCACCAACAGTGACCATGACGAGTGGGGGTGATGTGTTGAATAATGCGTTGACGATTATGGAGACAAGCGGAGCTCCAAACTTCATTTGGACTGCCAACTTCACCGTCAGTGCTTTGGATTCGGATGGGGCCATAGCATTTGATGTAAGTTTCGAAGATGATGGAACCAATGCTGGGGTTTCAGTAGATGAGACAGATGTGGGCAATACCCTTGTAATCGACAAAGTAGAGCCAACCGTATTAAGTCAAAGTGCCTCTGTGCTTGGGGCCGATGTTACACTGACAACATCACTCAATGAACCTGGTGCCGTTTATTACATGTTTAGCAGTACGCCATATACTGTTCCTGCAACACTCAGGGCAGATGCCATTGGAGCGGGAAACACCATTAATATTCCTTCCGCATCTACTAATTATCAGGTAGTAGAAACATTGTCCAACAAAACAAACACCACAGTTTACCTGGTAGGTGAGGATGTGCATGGCAATTTGAGCAGTACCGTTTCCAGTTCATCTATACAAACAGGAGGGGTAACGATTAGTAATCCTACATTGGCAAACCTTTGTAACAGCTCACTTACAGATTATACATTGTTAGGTGATATTACCATTGATGAAACCATCAACAACGATTTCAGGATTGGCTCAGGAGTTACCTTCCGCATTAAACTTCCGACAGGCTTTGAATTTAATACCTCTGCAGGTTCAGCTTCAGCAACAGGGGCAGACATTACTGTTCAGCCGGTATTGAGTTATCCAGCTGTAAATGAACTGAGGATAACCTATACGGTAGCCGGAACTGCAACTGATGATCAGATTACAATCACAGGTCTGGAAGTAAAAGCGACCGATTCTCCTCAGACATCCGTGACTTTATCCAGGTCTGGTGGATCGGCCGTAGTTTATGGAGCAGAAGAGAGTGATAATCCTGTTTTTGGAACATTGTCAAGTATCAATCCACCTGCCACTCCTACCATTACAAATACAGCGGTGGTAGGGAACGAATTGGTGGTAAGTACAGGCGATGATCCATCCATTCAAACTACCACATCAGGTGGGACAATTAGCTGGTATAATTATAATTATTCATCCAGTCAGACTGGGAATCCTATCCTGTTAAGTGCCATGCCAGCCCCCGGTGGAGGTACTGGTTTCCAGGCTAATGATGGCCTGTATACCCTATTTTTTACCGAAACTGTTGCAGGTTGTGAAAGCGAACCGGATAAATTTAATGTGCTCGTAAGGGGATATTTTCAGGATCCTGCGGGTAATAGCTTTGTAGATGATGCTGGTGACATTTACATGGCTATAAGTAAGCCTGCAAACCATACGGTGTCATTCACAGGCACAGGCCTTTTTGAACCCGCTACTACAGCGGACTCCTCAAAAGTGAAATTCAGTCCATCCACAGCAGGTACCGGAGATCATGATATCCTGATAACAACGAACAATAACACCACAGGTGAATCCCTTGGCTATACCGAGACATTTTCTATCTCTACAACTGCTCAGATTTTTGACATCCCTATTGACATTGATTATTGCCAGGATGCAGGAACTATAACGATTAATCCGAGATTGGATGATATTCCATCCAACTATAATTTTTACGGAATGTACCTGGATGGTGCATTGATTTCTCCTCCTGTGGGATGGAGCTCTAGCAACGTATCGAATCCCACCAGTGGTTGGACTCTGGATCTTTCCACTGTAAGCCCTGGTCAGCATAGGATACAAAGACGTATTTGCTACAATGTGAATCCAATTCTATACCCACCTCAAATTTATAACTATGTCTATCTGCAGGCAGACCTTGATGTATATCGGGTTCCGAATGTCACCATATCTAATTTACCTGAGTATATCTGTGAGGATGATTTCCCATTAGAACTGGATGCTGACATCTTGAATATCAATTTATCTGGTTCTGCAAAAGAGCTCAATACGGTAGATGTAGGTTCTTATACCTTAAAAAAGGTAACAGGAGAAGGTACAGGAGGTGGACCTTATTCAACTGTTATTGGCTCTGATCAATTTGATCCGGCTGATCCTATGGGTGATGGAAAGGATCCTGTTGGAGAATACGAGATAACTTATACATCATCGACAGCAGATGACCCTAATTTCCCTACAGCAAATGATGGCAAAGGGTGTAACGACGTAGATGTCAGAACCATTTATATACAGGCAGTTCCTGATCTGCCTGAGCTAACCACAGACCTGACGGGTATTGGTGGTGAAGATGGAGACAGGATCAATTTACAATTTTGTGTTGGGGAGGTCATTCCTGACCTTGTAGTTAGCGCCGATCCTGACGAACAAATCACCTGGTACACCAGTAACTTTTTAAATACTACCTATAATTCTATTGGTACCAATGGCGAAATTTTGGAGGCAAAAGAGTTATTTGGTACCGATGAACCAAATAGTGCTTTTAACGTGAATATTTACCTTACGAAAACGGACTATATTGCTTCGGGATTTGAGGGCTGTGAATCACCACCAAAAATCATCAATATCAGGGTATATGAAGATCCTACATTGCCTGAAATCGATGTGACGCAGGAAGCTGCTACCCGAATAAACTCTTCCAGTTATTTATTTGAGTATTGTGATAGCTATGGGTCAGACAATGTGACTTTTAGTTCTACATTGCCAGACTTAGAGGCTTACTACAACCTGTATGATGAGGACACTGTGCTGATTTCTGATCTTCAGGCAGGTTCTTTTGAGTTTACGGCTATCAGTTTTGATGATATTCCTAATACAAGTAAAACCATTCATATTTCCAGAGTACTGAACGACAGTACCTATGTAAATCCAAGTGGAGAATTTGCAGGGTGTGAAAGTGACTTAATCCAGGTGGAGTTCCGAATTTATGAAACCTCTCCAGCACCAGATACTACACTTTTTGCTACCGAGCGTACTGATTACTATATCTGTTCCGGTGAAAACCTGGGCACTATCACTTCACCGGGTGAGCAGAATACAAGATATGCATGGTATAAGGATGATGGAAGTGGCACTTCTCCTAACTATGGAGCCAGAATGGAAGTTGCTGCTTTCGATGACCGATTCATTGTTCAAAATAGCCTGGTGAATGAATTTGATGACTTCTCTAATGAAAATCTAACCACAAGTCCAATCACCTACACTTACTGGGTCACCCAGTTTCAGGATTACAATGACGAGACCGGATACATTGGTTGTGAGAGTGAACCAAGTAAACTCACCATTACAGTGTTTCCTGATCCGGCGGCACCGACGTTTGATGATCCGGGTGTTACTTACATGGATTGGGACATTGCCAATGCCCACCTTTTAGAGATCTCTTATTGTGAAGGAAACATCGGGCAAAGTATTGAGCTTAATTTAAATGGGAATGTGGATGCCGTCTTCAACTGGTACAGATCAGATGCAACAGGAACTACTAGAATCGGGAACTCTGTACATGATCACATTGCTAGTGAACCTGTCAAAACCAGCCAGTTGAAAATCACGGATGCGGAAGAAGCAGATGGTCTGATCTACTTTGTGGTGACCCAAACCAATAACAGCCAGCCATTGGGGGCAGATTTTGATGGTTGTGAGACCGAACTGGATGAGATGGCTTTCGTGATCATAAATACCTATGATATCCCGGAAATGCCACAAACCATAGACAATGACTATACCTATTGCGAAGATGATGTGGTAGCTAATGGCATTGAGCTCACAGGAGAGCCAGGTGTTACCTTCAACTGGTACAAAGCTGACGTAGACGGAAATATGGAATCAACTCCCTTCCATTCAGGCAGTACCGCCAATGATATCGAGCTTGGATTACTTGGAGAGAATGGTACTGGAAGATATCTTTTCTGGGTTACACAGACTCAAAATATTGGGGATGGTGTGGCCACCTTCGAAGGCTGTGAGAGTGATCCCCGTTTGATCACTGTTTATGAAGTACCTCCGGTCATTGATGACATAAGATTCCCAACGACTTATATTGAATCATCAGAAGGATTCTGTTTCGATGAATTGCAGAGTTCAGTTATTATCAATTACTCCGGTGTGGATGACGCCCTGTTTACCTGGTATGATCAAAGTATGGCACCTATTGGGGGACGTACTTTATCAGCTGAGACATTTATCAATACAGGAGCCTTAACTGTTGGAACCTATACCTTTTATGTCTCGCAGACACTTAATAACTGCGAAAGTGAATTGCTGGAGGTTACTTTTACCATATATGATACCCCTGCTACTCCGGAGTTTGACCTGGCCAGTAATGGTACCTTGATCGATCCACAGTATGAATTTATCTACTGCAGGGATCAGGATGTTTCAAATGAAACGCTTTTGATTTCCAATGGGCAGGCAGGAAACATATATGAATGGTATTTTAATGCAAACCTTACTGAGCCTATCACTCAAAACATAGATGAGAATGATCAAAGTATCGAGTTTACAAACTTAGGCGTAAGTGGGGTTGATGGAGACCAACAGGTAAAGACCCCGGGAACATACACGAGGTATGTTCGATCCAGGGAGTCTACCCAATGCTACAGTCCGGTGAGACAATTTGATCTGGTTGTGGGAGAGGCGCCTGAGGTGGCATTTACCTGGGATGGTCTGATGGAAGGTGTGCCCGTTCAGTTTACAATGATCAATGATAATGCTGCTGTATCTGCAGATGAGATCAATGAAGTCAGGCTGAAAATTGATGGCGCCATTCTATACAATCCGGTCCGGGATGCAAATGATCCCTACAGCGACAATGACACCTATGATCAAATATTTACACCAGGGGAGTATCAGGTAGAACTTTTCATGCGAACCTCAGACGTATGTCGGGATTCTGTCACCCGAACAGTTACCGTCCTTGATGTCATTGAGGTTCCTGAGGATGGATTCCTGGAAACATTTGAAGACAACGACCATGGGTGGTTTGCGGAGTACCGAACCCTCGATGGTAAACTTGATACGCTGGTAAATTCATGGGAGCTGGGTACGCCTTCAACAACAACCCTGGATGGTGCATATAGCGGTGATAATGCCTGGGTGACAAACCTGGACGGAGATTATGCACCCAATGAAATCTCCTGGGTATATTCTCCCGCATTTGATATTACCAATCTTACCATTCCCATAGTGAGTTTTTATCATCAGCATTGGTTGTTCAACAACCGGGATGCTGTTGTATTCCAGTATTCGACGGACAATGGGGCCAGCTGGCTTAAACTTGGAGACTTCAGTGAAATAGCAGGTGGAATTGTGGAAACCTCCGGGCTCAATTGGTATACACACGCTGAAATTCCTACACAGCCGGGATACTACAATGTAAATTCTGTGCAGTTCAATCAATCTTACAACCCTTCTTCATTTGGGTGGGCCTCTACCCAACAATCCGTACAAAGCGTACAGGACAGGGTTTCTGAGTGGTTACTATCTATCAACAAGATGGATAATGCCGATACTGTCATATTCAGGTTTGCTTTGTCAAGTAGTGGAGGTGACGAAGATGAGGGATTTGCCTTTGATGATTTCAGGGTGTACAACAGTGATAAAATTACCTTGTTGGAGTCGTTCTATAATGCAACAGAGGATGGGGTAGTGGATGCTTACCTGGATTTACGTAACCAGGTGGATAACCAATCCACAGCCAGTGTTGCGTGGATCAATTATTTTACCGAGTTGGACATGACTTCCACCTCGGGTAGGGATGACATCAATCGATCAAATGGTATTGATCCAAGTGCGAGGGTTGGTTATTATGGAATCAATGAGGCACCACGATCAGCCCTGGAAGGGGAGGTTCAAAAGCTTGATGGGATCGATCCTGATTCGGAACTGTATATCAGAGGATTTACGCCTTCTGCGTTGGGAGTCGCTGGACTCGAAAGCAAGAAATTTGACATCACCAACTTCCAGTTGGATACCTCGGCACCATCTGACATCCTGAGGGTTTCTGCGACTTTTACTGCGGTGCAGGACTTCCCTGATCCAAAAAATGAATTTTCTATCCGGTTTATGGTCATTGAAAAGGAAATCACGGGTGTTTCCGTAGGACAGTTTAGTGAAAATGATACCCTAAGAAATGTATTGAGGAAGATCTTACCGTCGGCTGGTGGAATCGTCAAGCAAGGTGCTATGATGTTAGGTACATCTTTCACTGAGACAGTTGAGTGGAAAATCAACAATGTATATGATCCTACCCAGCTTGATGTCATTGCTTTCATACAGAATGAAAATGCGACCAATGGCAGGAGGGAGATCTTCCAGGCAGCAGTACTCAATGGAGACTTTACCAACAAGGAACTTATCCTTGGCGTATTGGATCAACTCAGAAATGGAGATCCGTTTGTGATCTATCCAAACCCGGTAGACAATCGATTTAAGCTGGAGATCCTCAATCCTGTGAAGGATGCCATGGACTGGAAGATGTTTGACCAGACGGGTAAGGAAGTTTTGACTGGACAGCTACCGGGAGGTGAGTTGTCCATCGATATTGAAACGAAACAGCTTCCTAGCGGAGTCTTCCTGTTACAGCTTACATATGGAGAGACCATCTACGAACCGAAAAGGATCGTAGTCATTCACGAATAATTGACAATCAGAAAAGGAATTACTCTATATGTAAATGATGAACATGTTCCCGGATGTGATCCACTCGTTTTGTGATATGGCTCACATACTTGTTTAGCTCATTTTCCAGGACGTAGATTTGACCGTCGTAAGAATAGAAACCAATTTCATCCTTGAGGTTTTTGGCATTGTGCTCAATCTCCTTTCGTGCACTACACTCTGTGTGCAGAAAATGGATAAAGCTCCTCATGTCATAACCCTCTTCAAATTTTTGAATCTCTTCAATGGTCTTTTTGATTTCGTGGTTACTCTTTCCAAACCGGGTAGCTTGAATCAGTCTGTCATAAAGCACGGAATCATAATGATGAATATCTTTGAGCAAATTAATGATACCCAGTCTATACTCTTCATTGATGCAGAATTTGGCTAATCCTTCATAATTATTCAAACCCTTGGCCTCATCATCCCATTTGTATGTGAGATCGTCAATGATTTTTCCAAGTGTTTTGCCTTCTTCCTGAGCATATCCGGTAGAGACAAGTGACAAGCATATTAAAGAGCCAATGAAAACTGTTTTCATAACCAACCATTTTTTATTTTATTGTTGCAAACATCGGACCAATCAATAAAAATCTTCAAATGGTGGTCTATAAGAAAGGGTGAAGATGTTTTATGAATGGTAAATTTACACATTTGTACCATATATACGAATAATTCCATATTTTGGTATGATTCTAATAAAAAATTTAATTATATCGTGTTTTAAATGAAATTTGGTAAGGTAGAACAGCCAGAATTGATTGATTTTTCACTACCTGAAACGCACAAAGACACCTTTCAGTTGCTTTCAACTCAGGAAAAAGAGCCGCTTGAAGTGTATGTCGGGTGTGCCAAATGGAACAAAAGAGACTTAAAAGGTTTTTATCCGCGTGGTACGAAAGATGAATTGCCCTATTACTCAGCGCAATTCAATAGCATTGAAATGAATACCACTTTTTATCATTTTCCTAAGCGGGAGCAGGTGAAAATATGGAAAGATAAAACGCCTGATGGCTTTAAATTTTTCCCGAAGATTACCAATACCATCACTCATTTCAAACAATTGAAAGAGGTGAAGGAATTGCTTTATGCTTATTGTGAGGAGATCTTACATTTTGAGGAAAAGCTGGGAATGGTTTTTCTGCAGGTTCATGGGAACTTTGGTCCCAAACGATTCGAAAGGTTAGAGAAAACGCTGCAGGATTTCCCTCCGGAAGTCCCCCTGGCTGTGGAGGTAAGGCACCCTGAATGGTTTGAGCATCCTGGAAATGATGCTTTATACGAATTACTCACCAACCATCATAAGTCCAATGTGATTGTGGACACGGCCGGAAGACGTGATATGTTGCATATGAGGCTGAGTACTCCGACAGCCTTTGTCAGGTGGGTTGGCGCCAATCATGAAAGTGATTATACACGGTTAGATGAATGGGTAGAGAGGATTCAGGAATGGAAGGAAGCGGGTTTACAGCAGCTTTACTTCTTTGTCCATCAGAATATTGAAATAGAATCACCCCTGTTGTCAGCCTATTTTATTGAGAAGCTTAACCAAAAAATTGGTACTAGCTTGAGAGTACCGCAGACGCTATGATGAAGCGAGGACCGATCTTTTGCATGTGTCTTCTATTCACTGTTGTGATTGTAAACGCCCAATCATTCCTTGAGAAAGATCAAGAGACGTTTATGTATGAAATTAAATATGGATGGATCAAAATAGGGGAAGCACAACTGGTTCATAAAAGAAAAGGTTCAGTGATTGCTTTGGATGTGTTGGCCTACACCACAGGAATCATCAACTGGATTGCCAGGTTGAGGGATTCGATACATACTGAAATTGACAAAATAACCTATAAACCGCGCTTTTCATTTATGAATCGAAGTGAGGGTAAATATCAACGCAAGCAGGAAGATCATTTTGATTTTGATATGGATTCGGTCTACATCAGTGTATATGAAACAAAAGCTGATAAGCGCGGACATACAGAGCATGAATCATATCACCTCCGGGATTCTACTTTTGATATGCTGAGTAGTTACATGTATCTGAGGTCTCAGCCATGGGAAACATTCAACCAGGGTGACTCCGTAATGCTCAACATGTTCTACGAAGACGAATACTATACATTCGGCATAGAATATGTGGGAATAGAGGAAATAGAAACAGAGTTTGGTCCGCAAACCTGTCATAAAGCATATATCCTGTTTCCCATTAGCGGTACTTTTCCTGAGAAATACATGGTCAAGGTTTGGGTTACGGTTGACGAACGAAAATGGCCTTTGAGGGTAGAGGCAAAAATGAAGTTCGGTAGGGCGGTCTGTGAGTTAGTTGAAATCTACTAGGTCGTTGATCTTACCCGTGGCAATCCGCTCATATCCTCCCGATAGCTTCACAAAATCACCCTCCAGCTGGCACTCAAAATACCCACCCCGTTGACTGAATTGAAAAGCCTTCATTGACTTTTTGCCAAGTTGTTCTGCCCAATAGGGGGTGAGGAACGCATGTGAGGAACCGGTAGCATGATCTTCCAATTGTCCGACATGAGGAACCAGGGTTCTGCTGACAAAATCTGATTTGTCACCAGGTGCAGTTACCGCATATCCAAAAATGCTACTCTGCCTCAGGGTATTGAAATCCGGCTTCATCGATCGAAGAACTGATTCATTTTCAGTGACTATGAGGTGCTTATTGGTTGTTTCATACATCTCAAGGATCGGAATACCCAAACCCTTCACAATAGGATCAGGAGGATCAATCTGCCGGACTCTTTGTATGGCAGAGAGCTTTATTGTAATTGCGGAACCTATGGCAGTCCCCTCAATGGTTCCCTGTTCGTATTTCAATGCCAGGGATTGCTTCATCACACTTTCATCTTTCAGGAATGAAAAGCTGGCAAAGGCGCCATGCCCACAGAGGCCAATTTCCTCATCGGGCGCAAACCACCGGACGTTCCAATCACCCTTTTCATTCCATATGAATGAGGTTGCTGGCTGGTTGAGGTCCGCAGCTAGTGATTGCATTGATTTTTTATTTATTGGATTGTCGAGGTGTACCACGGCTGCTGTGTTTCCCTTCAGTCCCTTGTCGATTGATGAGAATACCTGGTAGATAGAAAACTTTGTCATTGCTCAAATAAACAAAAGCTTTGATTCAATAATTCAGGTTGAATAAAAAAGCCCGGAAAATCTTCCGGGCTGGTGGGTTGGCGACTATAGATATTTGATTTTTCCTGATCCTGAAAAGTGAAAATGAAGCTTAGGCTTCCCGGATTTCACATAGACATTCCCTGATCCGGAGCTGCTTCCGCTGAGTATTTCGCTTACGCTGACATATACATTTCCGGAACCGCTTTTTCTGATTTCACAGTTCCTGCTCATTAGGTCTTCCATATGCATATTTCCGGAACCACTAAGCCTGATAGATTGAGAATTAATTTCTCCACCACCGATCTTGATTCCCCCTGATCCTGAGTTGTTTATTTCAAGCTCATCTGCAAACAGGCCCTTGATTTCAATGTCTCCGGAGCCACTGTTTGTAATTTCAGATTCATCACCTGCCGAAACCTTTGCCATCAATTTGATGGTACTTGATCCGCTATTGATGATTCTCAGATCATCCGCTGCTTTTAAATCTTGTTCGGCATAGAAATTACCGGAACCACTGGATTTGATGCTAATGTCTTCGCTGTCAAGTGGCGATTCGAGCCTGATCGTACCGGAACCTGACCCATTGATCTCACCAAGTTCTGTAAAGGTTACATAAATTTTGACATTTCTGAAGTTATTGGAGAATGACCAGGATCGTTCTTCCATTTTGATGGTCAGCGTGTTGTCTTTTACTTCGGTTTGGATCTTATCGATGGGGCCTGATTCTGATTCAATTACGACTTTTTCAGTGTCTCCCTTTTTGATGTATACATCCCAGCTGCCAGCTGAGTGGATCGCATTAAAGAAATCTACCTGACGGACATCTTTTGATTGGCTGCAAGCCGCTGATATGCCAATGAGAAAGATGATGGAGAATTGGATGAGTTTTTTCATGTTTGTGGTCTTTTATGGTTTTTGAGTTATCCGATCGGTTATTTATCAAGATGAACAAAATAATCACATGGTTGCATCTCTGGTCCTCAAAAAATAAGCCACTTACCTAAATGTCTTAAAAACAGCTCTTTATGATATCGATTTTTTGTGTAGTGTTCATTTTGGAACACTTTTTGTATGATTTTAGGACAACTGAATGAATGTTATTTTATTTAGATATTGTTGGGTTTTGCTGTTGATTGGCTTTATTTGTAATCCAACCCTGCTACGAGTTCCTTATTGAATTTAAGATTATGTATTCAGATAGTATGCTTAGACCAGCTATACTAACATGCTTACTTATATTTTCTCTGCTATGCTACGGACAGACCTGGACCAAGCAGGCTGGAACTGGTGCGGAAATTGGTAATGCCAAAGACGGTGGTGCAGTCTGGGGGGATTACGACAATGATGGTGACCTGGATTTGTTAGTCAATACTAGTGTTGATAATCCAGCTGACAGGACACGACTTCTTAGAAGTGATGGAGCTGCAAATCCGTCATTTACTGATGTTACTGTAAATGATGCACAGGATTTAAGAACAAGTTTTGGCGAACGATCTATTTTGTGGGGTGATCTTAATAATGATGGCTATCTAGATATCATTAGGAATGCACACAGTCAAATTCAGATATATATCAACAGGGGTTCTGGTAGTTTGAAGTTTGGAGTTGGGGGATCCATGAATCCTAATTTGATCATTACACAATTGAAAAGAGACGGCTGTTCCGAGGGTGATGGTATAAATTCCGAGGGTCTGGGTTTGATTGATTATAATAATGATGGGTGGCTGGATATTCTCATTGAAAATGGAGAATGTGGTATTGACATATTAGAGAACAGGAAACAAGATGCTGCTGCCACCATCAATACCACTTTTGGTGATGGTAATATAAGTACGGAGGCAGAAGCCACGTCACATAATTATTTCAGACATGTTTCTGTCACTGGCAATACACTTGGACTTCCACTTACATCAGGAAACGGAGATTTTCTGGCGACAGGTGATTACAACGCAGATGGATATGTAGATTTTATTGTCAGAAAACCTACCGGCACTTATGATTTGTGGGAAAATGACGGAGATGGAACGTTCACTGCCAATACCACTTTTTCAGACAATGCTTCTACCAATGCGCAAAACGCAAATAAAGGAGGGGTGATCTTCTGTGATTTTGATATGGATGGTGACCTGGATATCTACTGGACTGATGCGGGCACAAATCAGATCTGGTTGCAACACCCAACGGGTACTTTTACTGCAACGGGAAAACCTACTATCACCGGAGGATCAGACATTGATGGATGTGCCTGTGCGGATGTGGATGGTGACGGTGACCTGGATCTGTTTTTAGGCAATAATGGCACCAATAGTTTCCTGTTTAAGAACAACACGGCAACACCCAATAGTGTGGCAGCCCTGAGCTTCACCCAGGAGAATATCAACGTAAATGCAGATGCGGAAGGGGTGAATCTTGTAGACTACGACGATGACGGAGATTACGACATCTACGTGAATGTGAATGGAGCAGCCAACCAGATTTGGGAAAATGATCTTTGTGATGGAGGGGGATGCTCTTACATGAAAGTATTTATTGAAGATTGTGTGGACGGAACCCAGTCAAACCGACCTGTGGTGGGTGCAACGGTAATAATTAAGGATACGGGTGGTAACATTGTCTCTTCAGCACAAAGTGGGAGTAATTCAGCAGGACACGGAGCTCAAAATCCTCCGGCTTCCGTATTTCATCTACCCAATATGACGGATGATTATACTATAGATATCACCTTTCCTGAAAAGAATGGAACAGTTGAAATGTATTCCTATGAGTTTAATGCGGCCGATATCGTAAACAATGAGCTCACTTTGACTGCAGTGAATGGAACGGATGGTTCTTCATGCGATTTTTCTTTGCTGCCGGTAGAGTTGATTTCTTTTGTGGGAACGGCCACGAGAGAAGGAATAGTACTTGACTGGGTAACCGCCAGCGAGCTCAACAATGAGCGGTTTGAGATAGAGCACAGTTCCGGAGATGGTAAGTTTGATGTGATTGGAGTTGTCGATGGAAATGGTACAACTGATCAGGAGATTTCTTATTCTTTTACACATTTAGGTCCTTTGGAAGGTGCAAATTATTACCGGTTACGGCAATTTGATTTTGACGGGGCGAATGAGGTTAGCGAAACGATCGTGACGTTTTATGAGACTACCGATGATATGAGTATTTACCCTAATCCGGTGAGTGACCAGCTCAATATTTACCTGGGTCAGCGGTTTAGCCGGACAAGCATGAACATTGTCATCAGAGACATTTCAGGTAAGGTGGTTTGGAATAAATCATTTAATGCGCCTGAGCAAAAAGTGGAGCTGACCATAACTCATTTGAAACCGGGCCCTTATCTGCTTGAGGTGACCAATGGTACCTACACACATGTTGAGCATGTGATTTTCAGGTAATCGTACCTATTTTTCTACTTCATTGCATTCCATCCATTTGGCATGGGCCAGGACCAATCTGACTTCTCCAAAGGTATAATCATCACCTAATTCATACTTTATATCGCCTCCACGAAGTATGCCTTTTTCTACGTATTCCATTACTTTTTTGACCTTTGGTTCGTCTACAAGTTTAGAGATTTCCAGTTCGCCTATTTCAACATATTTGGCCAGATGACCTTCAATCGTACTCCTAACCAGGCCGCGTGATTCAGCGATTTCTTCTATGCCTCTGCCGTCTTTATACATTTCAAACGAGATCTTTGCAGAAGGTATCTTGTCTTTTCTGGCAGTTCGTTTTCCTTTGTTATCAGCTGCTGTTTTTGGCAAGTCCGTCGACTGAAGTTGTTTCCTTGTAAGCACTTTGTTTTGAGTCGCCTCGCTGATAAACATCGAGAATTTGATCATCTGATTGATTTGATACTCAAACATGGCCTGGATCATTTCCAGCTCTTCTTTGTAGCTCTTGATCTTTTTTTCTTTCCCAATAGACTTTTTGTGCTCCTTTATCTTGTTGTTTAGTTCCGTCAGTCTGGGTTGAAAGTATTCGCGTGCCTTATCTACACGATCGTCCAGAGTGGATAGATACTCATCCTGCTGAAGGATACTGGCTATCTGTCTGATGAAGTTATTTCCAACTGCCACCAGTGGAGCCAATTCATGGGTCAGTTCAGTGGTCCAGGCTAAATACTGCTGCTTGATGGATCGTTTTTCGTCCTTATTGAAACTCCTTTCATGGTTTATAAGCTCTTTGTGTATCCTGTCAAACCCAAAGACTTTGGTGGCAAACTGATAGATGAAAGTCTTTCTGTCGTTGGCCAGGCTGTTTACCAGTTCTTTCTGGCTGGGAAACGAGGCTACAAATTCCCTCAGGCTGTTGTCAATCGTTGGGATAGAATCGCCAATATGGGAGGAAAGGACCAGCCCGTTGAGGGAAGTGAGTCTTGAAAGTGCCACGTACAACTGGCCTGGCGCAAATGTACCAGAGAGATCAAGAATAGCTTTTTCAAAGGTGAGCCCCTGGCTCTTATGAATGGTCACCGCCCAGGCCAGCTTCAGGGGGTATTGTTCAAAGCTACCCAGTGTTTTTTCTACGATCTCATCCCTGATCTTGCTCAGGGCATATCGTTTATTTTCCCATACATATTTTTCTACGGTCACTTCGCTGCCATCCTCAAACTCTACCTGGATATCATCTGACGTTAATGCCGAGACCTTGCCAATTTTTCCATTATAAAACCTGCCCTGACCGGAAGGGTCATTTTTGATAAACATCACCTGGGCACCTTCCTTGAGTTTGAGGTCATATTCCACAGGGTACATGTTTTCCGGGAATTCTCCTTCGATGTAAGCAGAGAATGTGATCAACTTCCCCTCTAGCTGATCCAGTCTTTTCTGGTTGATCCTGTCCGCTTTATGATTGTGGGTGGTAAGATGAATATATCCATCCGTAATGCTTTCATGGTCCTCGCGGTAATGCCCATTAAGCAATTGGATGTCATCTGTTGTTTGCTGATTGTTTCTCAATCTGTTGAGCAGATCAATGAATTGTTGATCCGTTTGCCGGTAGATCTTTTGCAACTCTACCCGAATAGGAGGGACATCTTTCAATGCCTGAGCCTGGAAGAAATAAGCGTTGTCATAATATGGACTTAATAGCGATTTTTCATAATCCTTGATGACTGGTGGCAGCTGGAGCAGATCCCCGATAAACAGGACCTGGACGCCTCCGAAGGACTCCCGCCTGTTTCTTCTAAGCAGTTTTAAGGTATGATCGATACAATCCAGCAGGTCTGCTCGAAGCATACTCACCTCATCGATGATCAGCAACTCTAGTTCCTGTATGAGTTGTCTTTTGCTGGCGCTGAATTTTCGGTCCTTCAGCAAAGTACCTGGTGTAGTGACTGGTGAGGAGACTTCTTCCAGGCGGATGTTTTCCGGAATGAAGGTACCAAAAGGTAGCTGAAACAATGAGTGCAGGGTGACGCCACCGGCATTGATGGCGGCTACTCCGGTTGGTGCTGCTACCACTGCTTTTTTATAGGTATGCGCTACGATGTACCTTAAAAATGTCGTTTTTCCGGTACCCGCTTTGCCCGTGAGGAAGATGTGTCTTCCGGTAGTATTGACATATTTGACTGCCAATTGTGCAAGTTCGTGAAGGTCGGTCATACCGGTAAGTTAATGAGGATATTGAAAAAATATAAAACTAATTGAATTTAATAGTACAACATCGAAATTGAGCGGTATCATTAGAGAAGAGTTTCAAAGCGATTACTAACATCATATATTAACCCCAAAAATAACGAAGGAATGAACGTTCGAAATAGCCTGATCCTGATAGGATACCTCATCTGTTTAAGTAGTGTATATGGTCAGAAATCTCCATTAAAGAAAATAAAGGATATCGTCATTTATGAAGATACGGCCTTTTATTCAGCTTTTCCATCGGTGATACGGACAGGTGATGATTTTCTGGTGGCTTTTCGCAGGGCACCTAACAGGATGATTTTTGGCGAATCAGGCAATAACCATGTAGATCCCAACAGCTACCTGGTTATGATGCGATCGGCTGATGGCGTCAAATGGGAGAGAGAGCCCTCACTGCTTTATGCACATCCGTTTGGTGGGTCACAGGATCCATGTATGGTACGATTGAGTGATGGCAGCATCCTTTGTGCTAGTTACGGATGGGCGTTTGTGCGACCGGAAGGAATACCCAATCTCAAAAAACCGTTTTCTGAAAACAAAGAGGGCGTGGTGTTTCTGGGTGGCTACCTGGTCAAATCGGAAGATGAAGGAAAGTCTTGGGAGGGGCCTTACTATCCACCCAGCTTGCCTGTTGAAAACCGCAATGATGCCCTGGGCAGGCCATTGCCTGCTTACAACAGGGGGGCGATGTGTGAAGGGAAGGACGGTAGACTGTTTTGGGTGGTAGCAGCCAGCATGGCAAATTCAAAAACCACGTCAACTCATCTACTCATTTCAGAAGATAAGGGCTTGACATGGGAATACTCCTGCCCGGTAGCGGTTGACGATAAGGTAACCTTCAATGAAACCTCCATACATGAAACGCCTAATGGAGACCTGGTGGCTTTTTTAAGAACAGGCGGTTTTGACGATCAGGCCTGTTTTGCCAGATCCACGGATGGTGGGAAGAGCTTTCAGCCCTGGCAGAAAATGGGATTTCAGGGGCACCCTTTTCATGCACTCAAACTGAATGATGGACGGGTGCTTTTGACTTACGGATATCGCCATGAACCGTACGGAATACGGGCAAAAATCCTGAATCCGGAGTGTACGGATATTAGTACTGCACCTGAATTTATCGTGAGAGAAGATGGTGGATCCACAGATTTAGGATATCCATGGGCAGTGCAACTGGATGATAACCGCGTACTTGTGGTATATTATTTCAACAAAGAAAAAGGAACCCGACACATCGCCGGGTCTGTCCTTAAGGTCTCGAAATAGTTAGAATTCTATTTTGATAATTGTGTCGATGTGATCTTTTTTATGTTCGGGCACTTCTATCATCAGGCCGTAGTCGGTGTTTTGGTGCTTTACCTTTTCTCCGCCATCAAAGAAGGTCATCTTCTTTGGCTTGATCTTATAGTTAGGGATGAATAAGACATCTTCTTCTAGCTTGAGAATGTGAAAGTAGACTGTCTTGCCATCAGGAGTCGCTGTGGTGGCCCACCATTCGCTCGGACCGATTGGGCCTCTTCGCGTTCCATAAATGGTTTCACCATATTTCTCTAGCCATTTACCCATTTGCATCAAGGTATCGATGTTTTCGGTTTGGATCTTCCCGTTCGGCATTGGACCGGTATTGAGTAGGAAATTAGCGCCAAATCCGGCGGCTTTTACCATCGTTTGAACCAGTCTCTGCACAGACTTAAATCTTTTATCTACAAGATTGTAGCCCCATGATCCGTTCATGGTTTCACACATTTCAAGAGGCAGGTCGGAGATGCTTGTGGTCTGGTTGAACCCCATGGTATTTTCTCCCGGAAGGTCGCGCTCAAACATCTGGAAATCCTCGCCAGGGAAAGGGGATTTGTGGTGATTGCTGCCGATCAAGGCATTTGGCTGTAATTCATGGATAAGTGAATAGGTTTTGTCCAGTTGCCAGTCTTCATTTGGCTTATCCCACATGCCATCAAACCAGATACCGCCGACCTCACCATAATTGGTCAGCAGTTCTGTTAATTGGGCATTCATAAATTCAATATAGGAATCCCAGTCGCCGGAATCCGGTCGCCCTGTGTAATCGTTTCCGGTTCTGCCTGTCGGGTAGTAGTCAGGATGGTGCCAGTCGAGCTGGGAGTAGTAAAAGAATAATTTGATCCCATGTTTGTCACAGGCGTCCTTCAATTGTTTCAACACATCTTTACCATAGGGTGTACCATCTACAATGTTGTAGTCACTCACTTCAGAATCATACATAGCGAATCCATCGTGGTGCTTGCTGGTGATGGTGATATACTTCATCCCGGCAGCCTTCACCATCCGGACCCATTCCTCGGGATCAAACTGGGTAGGGTTGAAGAAGGTGGGCAGCTTTTCATATGCATTGATGGGAATTTTCTTTTGTTCCATCACCCATTCGGCAATGCCGGTTTGACCGGCACCAGCCATTTGGCTATAAACTCCCCAGTGAATGAAAAGTCCAAATTTGGCATCCCGGAACCATTCCCTGTTCTGGAGATTCCCTTCTGTTGGTTTGTAACCTTCCTGTGCCTGAAGGCCAACAGAAAGCATGATGAATAGTAAAGTATAGATAAATCGTTTCATTTGACTAAGATATAAATTGAGATCTACTCAGGTGAATTTTATCCTGCGAAAAGGGTTGTTCTCCAATCCGGATGACGTTTCATATAAGCCCTGACATAGGGGCAATAGGCAATGACCTTAAGACCTTTTTTTAGGGCATATTTGAGTGCATGTTCGGTAAGTGCCCTGGCAATTCCGTAGTTACCTATGGGTTTGGGCACGCCTGTATGCATAAGATAGATCTCATCATCTTTAAGTCGGTAGGTGAGCTCTGCGAGGTGGTTATCTTTCAGGACTTCGAACCGCATGTTTTGCTTGTTGTGAATTATCTCGATATCTGACATTTTCAGTTCTCGTTAATGCCAAAACCACCTATTACCTCCAGCGTCTGTCCCCTGGAAGGAGTGCCATCAATCAATGGGATAGCTCTGGAAATAAGTGATCTTACCTCCGGAAGTGAAAGAGACGCATCATGGTCTTCTTTGGAGTCCCAGATTTCTGTTACCCAGACAGCATCTGGTTCGGAGGGATCTTTTGAAATCGAATATAGCTTACAACCTTTGGCTTTTGAAACGATTTGAGATGCCTCAATCAGGATTTCAGCCAGTTCATCCGCTTTTCCTTTTTGTGTGTTGAATTTTCCGTGGAGACCGTATTTGTTCATGCTTTAAAAATACGGATTGTTTAGAAGAAAAGAATGAATGTTGTTTTTGGTGTCAATGGTTTAGACTGGCTTTAACCTGAGCTTGGCTTCAATCAGGGACAAATGTTTTACCAGTCCCGTCGGATCTTCCAGATTGATATCTTCAGGTTTGAATTGTAATTCGATACGGTACTTGTTGGATGTCACCTTGTATTCTTTCTTTAGCAAATCCTTGTATTTCCTAATCATCTCATGGCTTCCGGCCTCCAACATTTCGGGAGTGATCACGATGGTTTGCTTTTTATGATCTTCCAAATCGATGAGAATGTCAATGGTATAATGAAACTCATTGTGATCTGCGGTCAGGTAAAAACTAAGGTCTTCCGATAAACTTCCTTGCCCTTTCGGGATAAGTTTTGCGTTAAGATGTTTGAACGCTGGCTTATTAATGAGTTTCAATTTAATACTCTGGCGATCATAATTGATGACAACAGCCGAAAGGCACAGGGCGGTAGAGAATCCTGCTGAATACAGGAGGGATATTGGTATCCTGTTTGCAATGTCCTGCCAGAGGTCGCCGTCACCAAACATTACCGGAAGAAAAGTAAATGGCAGACAAACAACAAAACACAATACCCATCCCTTAACCAATGTTTTCCTCTCCAGTAGTAAGAGTTGCATCATATCGCTAAGATAGGAAACCTGTGCTATGCCTAAACTGTGAGAGTTGAATTACTTCTTAAGCCTTCTCGGCACAGGCAAACATCCACTGCACACCAAATTTATCGGTGCATGACCCGAAGTAGTCTCCCCAGAACATGTCCTGTAGCTCCATGGTTACTTCACCTCCAGCAGAGAGCGCATCAAAGAGTCGTTTGGTTTCTTTTCTGGTATCCGGCTGAAGGTTGATGTACACATTGTTGCCCTTGTTGAGTTTGAATCCCATGGATTCCGGGGCATCCGTACCCATCAGCATGTGACCACCGGTTATTTCCAGGGCGACATGCATTACCAGGTTTTTATCTTCTTCAGCCAAAGGTGGAAATCCATCCTGAGGTGGTGCCTCACCCATCCTGGAGATTCCGTCACCAACGAACTCTCCACCGAAAACTGTTTTATAAAAATTGAATGCCTGTTCTGTATCTCTAACAAAGTTGAGGTAGGTGCTTGTACTTGCCATGGTCTTATGATTTTGAGTTAATAATTGATTTAAGAGTTAAAAGCTGCTTCAAGGTCTGATCCAATCAGTTTCTGCATTGTGAGAAGCTTTTCCATCAAAGAAGGGACTGACCACACAACTCCCACACAGTGATACGTGGTAAATGATTCATTTAGAAATATACCAAAAGAGTAGCCTGAAACTAGGCTACCTTTTCGGCATGTGTTTTAAAATTATTTAGAATAGCCTGCCAGCCATTTCTTTGCATTTCCACGTCATTCTGGTGCTCCGGTTCGAACGTTTCTGTGACAAGTACAGACCCACCGGATTCTTCAAATTTCACTGATACTTCCCGACCATCATCCAGCGCATATCGCAGAAGCTTTCCATGCTGAATTTCTGAATACGTCCCGGAGAAATCAAACCCCATGCTTCCATCTTTGGCTTCCATTCTCCAGGAGAATTTGCCTCCCGGTTTCAGATCATTGGTAGCGCTGGGGCAGGCCCAATCAGGAGAAGCAAAATTCCATTGTGTAATGTGCTTGGGAAGGGTAAAGCAATCCCAGACTTTTTGCAAAGGTTGTTTTATTTGGGTAGAAATGGTGATTGCTTTCATCGTTAGCTTAATTCAGTTAACAGTTCATCAAGATTTTCAAGCCCCATACTAAACCCTTCTTTGAAACCCATTTCAATAATTTTTTCCATGACTTCTACGCTTTGGAAAGAAATCACAACATTCACATGGGTAATACCTTCCATATCAGTGAATCTATTTTCCCAATGCATACCCGGGAATTCATCGCTGGCTTTTCCATTTTCATCACAAAATGCATCTTTACCTGAAAAGGAACTTTTGATTTCAATAGCCTCATAATCAAAGCGGCACCACTGCTTATCACCTTCGGGACCGAGCATGTGATAAAGCCATCTTCCTCCTTCTTTAAATTCAAGTGTTTTCGTAACTGCTTTATAAGGCTTGGGAGCCCACCACTTGTCCAGCAATTCTGCCTCTGTCCAGGCTCTCCAAACAAGGTTTAAAGGTGCATGAAAATCCCTGTTGACATAGATTTTCTTATTGGCCTCGTCTTTGACGATCTCGGTTTCAAATTGTTTGATCATTTTTTTATTGGTTTTTATTTTTCATTTCAGTTAATAACTCGTCTAATTGCTCATATCTTGATTCCCACATCTTCCTGAAGGGTTCCAGCCAGTCATTGACTTCCTCGAGCTTCTTAGGCTGCAACTCACAATACCGCTCGCGACCTTGCTGATTGATCATGATCAACCCGCATTCTTCGAGAAGCTTGATGTGTTGAGAAATAGCTGGTCGACTCATCTCAAAATTTTCAGCAATGCTGTTAAGATTGAGTTTTTTGTGAGTGATCATACTTAGAATGTCTCTTCTTGTAGGATCGGCTATGGCCTGAAATACATCTCGTCTCATGAATATGTAAGTATTTGCTTACAAATAAATAGGTAAGTAATTACTTACACAAGTTTTTCATTCAATATTTTCTATTTGATCCATGTTTTCCAGTCACGGCTGGAGGTTTTGATCATTTTATCAATGATCTCAAACGGCACCTGATGTTTGGCCTGTATGGTAGTTCGGTTTTGCTTCAGCCATTGATAGAATTCCTGGTTGATTTGTGTAGACCACTCCGATTGATACACTTGCTGGCTGGTATACTTCCCTTTGGCGATCTGTTCTTGCCTGAAGGCGTCCTCAAGTCGCACAACTTCACTACCCAGGAGTACTTTTTCCATCAGGTGAGGAGGGATGAAGATCACCCCGGCCTGGGATGCCAGGACCACATCTCCGGGTAGGCAAATAGCTTCTCCAACTCTCGTGATATCATTGATGCTGATCAGCATCCTTTCAGCGCTATGTGAGGGATGCCATGCTTTGGTCCAGACGTTAATTCCATCGATATTTTTCACACCCAGCATGTCGCGACCATGCCCGTTGATGATGGCTCCAGTTCCGGAATTTGTATAGATAGCCTGGGCCAGGTTATCTCCCAGAAAAGCGCCTTCTCTTAGCTTGCCATAGTGATCCGCAACGATTACATCACGCTGGGAAAGCATACTCATGGGCCATTGGTTGGTACCTCCCTGATAGCCGGCTTCATTGCCCAATGCTATCATCCGATCATCTAATCCCGGTCGTTTAGGAAGAAATGTAGTGGTAAATGCCCGGCCCACCATGACCCTGGTAGGATCAAGAATCTCCCATTCAGTTTCCAGTTGGTTGTTATATCCGTTCTCTTTCAGGGTCTTCCAGGCTTCTTCCACACTGACATGACTCACACGATCGAGCCACTCGTCAGGGACCATTGGTCTGCCATAGCTGTCACGATCACCTTTCCATTCTTCCGTAAGGAAAATTACCCGTTCTTTGGGTAATAGGTGAGGTTGGCTAATCAGGAATAGGGGTAAGATGGCAGTCAGGCCAAACAAAAAGGATTTTATCAGACTCATCATTTTTAAGGTTAATTGGGGTTAGCCTATCAATTTAAGCTATTCTCCCAAAAGCCTAAGCCGTTGAGTCAAACAAAATTTTATCTTTTTTTGCTACCTATTTACTGAAGGACTTAGCATAGACCTCATTTCCTTCCACATCATAATGAGTGAATACAATTTGCGGAACATCATTCTCTCTGAAGACTTTCACGCCCATAAATCCCCCGTTGACACGTAGAAACTGATGCTGTGGTCTCTTGTCGTCAGGGTCCCAGCCTTGTGCATGCGCATTGCTGATCGGTCCCGATCCGAATTCATGTACGCCAGTGCCCGGATCGATGGAGTGATACTGCCAGTGACGATCGCCATTGATCACATAGAGATTTTCTGTCTCGGAGATCAGTTTTCTCATCCAGTCCCCTTCGGTTTGAAAGACTTTATTCGCGTGATTATCTGATTTCCGGTCTCTGTCCGGACCTACGATTGGTGTGGCAGAAAATAGGATCTTGAAAGAGGCATCAGAATTTTGAAGCGTGCTGGTCAGCCATGCTTTCTGTTTGCTGCCCAGGATGGTTTTGTCGGGACCATCCTCTTCTTTGTTGTTGGACCTGAACTCTCTGCCTTCCAGCAGCCAGATTTGCAGGTCTTTACCCCATCTGAAGGTTCTGTAGGGTTCTCCTTTCAAAGGGACATTTTCCCGCCAGATCTTCAGGCCATCTGCATAGGACAGGTTTCCGTACAAGGCCTCTTTATCGCTGATGTCATCTTTGAGGAGGTCGTGATCGTCTTTGATCATGTACATGGGGGTGCCCTGATGAAAATCCACCAAAGATGGCCAGCTGTCCATGGCGTGCCACTTGTGTCTTGCGGATGTTATGTCTTTTGATAGCGGGCCGGGCTTATCGTAGTATACATAGTCTCCGGTTTGCACAAAGAAATCGGGATTCATGCTTTTCATTAAGTCGTAGGTTTTAAATCCCCTTAGACTATCGTCAAAACTCCAGAAGTACTGGCAGGTGGTGGTAGTAAAGGTGATTGGAACGACAAGACCGGCTGGGCTGGCTGTAGTGAATGATCCTTCATACTTTGTGCCTGAAGCTTTGGACTCAAGTGTTACCATGTAGGTGGTAGCCGGTTTAAGCGATTCGAAGGAATGATTTACCGCAAAGTCATTATCCGCTAACGCAGGTAACCACGGTGATTCAAACACTACATCACCAGATTTCAGGGTTATTCTGACTTCTCCTGCTTTGCCTTCCACACCTCCATCCATTTGGCTCACTGGCATCTCTTCGTTAAAATCAATGGGGTGCCTGAATACTTCTTCTCTCCGCTGGTGTTTGATGGGGTTTGGTTTTTCCTGTGCATACAGGCGTGTCCAGATGAGGGCCGATGATTCCGATACCTCCAGTGCCTTGAATCCCGAAGTGAAATAATCTTTTTCTTTTTCTTCGCAAGCATTGATGAACAGCAGGATGAAAAATGAGCATAGGTAGGTGAGTATGTGCTTTGGGTTCATGAATTGTTGGATTTTTTCTTAAAGATATCATTCCCCCGGAAAAACAATTTTAATGTCGACCTTTAGTTTCCGACAATTCAGTCAGTTTTTTTAAGTCAGGCTGTATAATTTAGTCAGTCAAACCTTATTTTCTTATTAACCCATTTTCTAAAAACAACGAAACATGAACAACAGCAGAAGAAACTTCATTAAAACAAGTTCAATTGTGGGAACTACAGCCATGGCTGGTGGCTTGGCTATGCCCCTATCCGCAAAAGGGAAAAATAGCTTTAAGATGAAATATGCCCCGCACTTTGGCATGTTTAAAAATTCGGCAGGTGAAGACCTGATCGATCAGCTGAAGTTCATGACTGACCAGGGTTTCACTGCGCTAGAGGATAATGGGATGATGAAAAGAGACATAAAGACCCAGGAAGCCATCGCTAGTCAGATGGCTAAAACTAACATGGAGATGGGTGTATTTGTGGTGGATAAAGGCGGCAACCTGGCCAATACCCTGGCTGCCGGAACCAAAGAAAATGTAGACATATTCCTGGATGGATGCAAAAGAGCTGTTGACGTGGCCAAAAGGGTGAATGCCAAATGGATGACCGTGGTGCCGGGTGCTTTTGAAAGGAAGTTACCTATTGGCATTCAGACGGCAAACGTGGTGGAAGCATTGAGAAGGGGGGCAGAGATCTTTGAACCACATGGCCTGGTGATGGTGCTTGAGCCCTTGAGCGATTCTCCGGATCTGTTCCTTCAAACTTCAGATCAGACCTATGAGATTTGTAAGGCTGTGAACAGTCCTTCATGCAAGATCTTATTTGATATCTATCACATGCAAAAAACGGAAGGTCATATCATCAGAAATATCGATCTTACATGGGAGGAAATCGCTTACTTCCAAATTGGTGACAATCCGGGTAGAAAAGAGCCAACTACTGGTGAGATCAACTACAAGAACGTATTCAAGCATATCTATGACAAGGGATTCAAAGGCATCATGGGTATGGAGCATGGTAATAAATATCCGGGTAAAGAAGGTGAGCAGAAGCTTATTCAGGCCTATTTGGAAGCAGATAGTTTTGAGGTGTAATCCACCTACGCGATGCTACGGTAGTTGATAAGTTATTGAGTTATTGAGTTGTTGAGTTAAAGAGTTACGTCTTCCTATACAAATACTTTGGAGGATAAAAGTTAAAGGTATGAGATCAGGACTTGTTTTTATGTGTTTGGTTATTTGGGCGGTAATTCCTGCTTTGAGTCAGAAGCAAGAGGATGAGGCGATTAAAAAACTCATTGCGGACTATGCTCAGGCCAGAGAGACTCAGGATACGACTTTGCTTGCCGGTTTACTCACAGATGATATCGATCAATTGGTTTCGTCTGGCGAGTGGAGGAGGGGCAAGGAAGGTGCCTTCAAAGAGATGATGCGAAGCTCTTCCGGTAACCCGGGGAAACGGGTACTGATGGTAGAGCATATTCGCATGATCGGCTCAAAAAGCGCCATTGTGGATGCCCGTTATGAAATCTATCAGGCAGATGGGTCCATTCGAAAGATGTGGAGCACATTTATCGTAGTGAAAAACAAGAAAAAGTGGCAGATTTCAGCCATCAGGAACATGCTACCTGCCAAACCTTCAGACTAAAATGACCTTTTGATCAGAATAGTTGCAAAAACTGCAACTAGTTGATTTGTAGTAGCAAAAGATAATTTTACTTCATGATTTACGGATTCTAAATTTGATTGACATCAAGTCCGTAACATTATGAAAACTTTAGGTTTAGTTGTTTCATTGTACCTGTTGCTCCCTATAGCGACAGTGGGGCAATCTGATTTCAGAGTTGCAGCTGGTTTTGGTCATCCATGTGGCTACTGTTTAAGTACTACATACAATAAGTATGATATAATACTTGAGTTTGTTTATGGGTTTCCAGCAGACCTTCGTAATAGAGACCGTGGTGTGTTTGGAGCAATTAATGCTGGTTACAGATTTGGCAAATCCGAAAATGTTGCACTCCAAAAACCGTGGATTATTCGGGTTGGACCTGCATTCGTGTCTACAGAGGATTTTTGGGTAATAGAACGTAAAACTCTATTATTCGCATCCTTGGGTAGAGAATTTAATATTTCTCCTAAGGTAGGGAGTGAGTTCTTGATTGGTTTCCCTTTGATGGTCTTTGAAAATGAGGTGCGAAAAGGGAATTATCCAATTTCCTGGGGATTCTTTTTCATTGACCCTTTAGTAAATGCTGGTTCTAATTTTGTCTACCTGGATGCCAGAATTATGCTCTTTTACCGTATTTAATCGAGTTGCAAAAACTGCAACTAATTGAAATAAACAGGCAAAATACAGTTTTACTTCATTGATCCATGGTTCTAAATTTGATTCATTAATCATTTGAACCATGAAAAAATTAGTCTTTTTTCTGTTGATTTTATGGCTGATTCCATTGTTTACATTCAGCCAGTCCAATTTAAGAATGTCAGCTGGTTTTGGGTACCCGTCAGGTATTCACTTTAGTTCTATCTATCATGAAAAGGCTTACCAGTTTGAGTTTGTATTCGGTTTACCCGCAATTGCCCACGAAATGGACAGAGGCTACTATTGGGGACTCAATATGGGTGTTAGGTTTGGGAAAGAGGAGAATAAAGCACAGGTAAAGCCCTGGATTATTCGGTTAGGCCCTTCGTTTTATGAGGTGGAAGATCAGTGGGAGGTCGAGAGGAGGTCAATCTTAATGGCCACTCTTGGTCGGGAGTTTAATTTCACCAGTAGATTGGGTTGTGAGCTGATGATCGGCCCTATCATCACCATGAGTGAGAAAACAACCGTGAAAGAAGAAAAGCCATCTTCCTGGTTTGGCAATGTTTTAGATGATGAGCTACCGATAGCCGAGGCCAGGGCAATGATCTTCTATCGATTTTAACATATGAGGCTAAGCTGCCCCATATGTTTTGTAGTAATAAAAATGCGATACCGATAAAAGGACCAGGGCAATTAAAGGGAATAGGGCAGTGGATAATGAGTCACCAATGGATAGGTGAGCGATAAATGCTGAGATAAAAGTAATGGCAAATCCTGCAAATGTCCATTCCCTGATCCTGCCCGGGATCACAGGTACTAGCAACACCAATGCTCCCAGCACTTTAGCAGCACCTAACTCAACCCTAAAGAAATCCCGGAAACCCATTGTTGTAAAACCTTCGGCTACTTCAGGGTTAGTGAAATACATAAATCCACTCATCAGCATCATAGCTGCTATTAATCCTGTCGTGGTCCAGTAAATAATCTTGTTTTTCATTGCTATCAATTTAATTCTGATTTGATATACGCAATATTAAAAGATGCAGCTATACATTTGTAAGTACTATACTGGAGTATAGTGCTATACTTTAGTATAGTTTTGTCTCAATTCGTATTTTTACAGTTGATGAAAAGGTCCATTAAACATGATCCGCAAGCCTGTAGCAAGAAAATGCTCCCTATACAGGATGCACTGCAGATACTCAGTGGCAAATGGAAGCTACCCATCCTTGTTGCCCTCATGTTTGACGTAAAGCGATTTTCGGACCTATCAAAAGAGATACCGAAGATCACCGATCGCATGCTATCAAAAGAGTTAAAAGACCTGGAGATGAACAAGCTGGTGAAAAGAACAGTCTATGATACTTTTCCGGTTACGGTAGAGTACACCATGACAGAATATGGCAGGTCGTTGAAGAAGGTGATTGAGGCTCTTGGAGAGTGGGGAGAGAAGCACAGGGAGAAGATTATGAGGGAATGAGTGCAAGTAAATCAATTAGTATAATAGGATGTGGATGGCTCGGGTTACCTCTGGGTATGTCTTTGGTCGATTCAGGATATAGTGTAAAGGGGAGTAGCACCAGGAAAGAGAAGCTTCCTGAAATTGAGCAGGCTGGCATTGAACCTTTTCAGCTATGTTTCGAGCCTGATTTAGCCCGCGATCCAGGTGATTTCTTCTCTGCTGACTTTTTAATTATAAACCTGCCCCCACGAAACCAGGGTGATGATCCCAACTATCATCGAAAGCAGTTACAAGCTGTTCAGCAGCTGGCAGAAAAACAAATTGGGAAGGTTCTCTTTATTAGCTCCACAGCCGTATACCCCAATACAAATGGTGTAGTAACCGAGTCTGATGCTGACCCCAGTCAATTGTCCAGAGGGGGTGTTTCCCTCTTTGAGATGGAGAACCTATTCATGGAAAACCCCGACTTCCAAACCACGGTGATCAGGTTTGGAGGATTATATGGGCCAGGGCGACATCCGGGCAGGTTTTTGGCAGGCAGGAAGGGTCTATCTGGAGCTAATAATCCCGTCAACATGATCCATCTGGAAGATTGTATCGGTGTGATTAAATCAATCATCGAGCATGATATCTGGGGAGAGGTCTTTAATGCCTGTAGTCCAACAGATGAAACGCGGAAATCATTCTATGACAAGGCAGCCAAAGATTTGAGAATTGATCCGCCGGAATTTAGTGAAGATACCGTTCCGTTTAAGAAAGTCAGCCCGGAGAAACTGATCAAAGCAACAGGCTACCATTTCAAATATTAGATTAAACCATCTGTCTTTTTATTAGATAGGTTGAATGCTATCAAAATAGGAAAAAGACGTAAATTGGTTGGGTATTCATTAAGCCCATGAAGCTACCCTCACTTCAGTTTCTGTTTCAGCAGGCTGTTGGTGCCTTTCTTCGACATCCTATGGTCATCGTTTCAGCTGCTGTGGCCGTTTTCTTTGCCATTTTCCTTGTTGAGCACGAAGGTGATCTTGACAATGTGTTTCCTTTTATAAACCTGCTTTTGTGTGGATACCTGGGAGTTCCGCTGTTCGTGGCTGTAGATATTTATGTGAAGGTGTCAAAGAAGCCGGCTTCCTTTAAGAGGAGACTTTATTCCTCTGTAATTATAATCCTCTTGATGGTGTATTACTATCTCCCTGGGTCTGAAGAGACACTCAACGTAACCATCCCATATATCAGGTACACAATTCTGGCCATTGCTGCCCATTTGCTGGTTGCTTTTATTGCATTTCTATTACGTGGTACCCTCAATGGGTTTTGGAACTTCAATAAGGCACTTTTTCTGAGGTTTCTGTTGTCAGCGTTGTATTCAGCCACGGTATACCTGGGGTTGGTACTCGCCCTGTTCGCCCTCGATAACCTGTTTCAGGTCGATGTGGATGACAAGCGTTATGCTGAACTGTTCTTCATTGTGGCGGGTGTTTTCAATACCTGGTTTTTTGTTGCTGGACTTCCTTCAGATTACGATAAGCTTGATGCTGATGAACAATATCCCAAAGGACTTCGCACCTTTATCCTGTATGTACTGATACCGCTCATTGGCCTCTATTTTTTGATCCTGTATAGCTATTCCGTTAAGATCATCGTAGGCTGGAACTGGCCTTCAGGCATCATAGTGTACATGATCATTGCGGTGGCCGTATTGGGGATATTGGCGATGCTTTTAGCATACCCTTTTGATAAGGATGTACCCGGACCCATTAAATTTCTCAAGAAAGGTTATTACTGGGTGTTGCTTCCCATGATTGTGATGCTTTATCTCGCCATCGGGATAAGGGTAGCGGACTATGGGGTTACCATTAATCGGTACATCACCATTTTGTTGGCCATTTGGCTAACGGGTATCTCCATCTACAAGGTGGTAGGAGGTAAGGATATTCGCGTCATACCTGTTTCATTATTCATCATTATCCTGCTATGTTCCTTCGGACCATGGGGCATGTTTCGTGTCAGTGAAAACAGCCAGGTGAGCAGGCTGGAAAGTATTCTTACCACAGCAGGCATTCTGTATGGAAAAATACAAAACGAACCAAAGTGGGATCAATCCGACACGTTGACACTGAAGCTGGAACCCCGATATGCCAATGAAAAGATGCTGAGCGACAGCCTCCATAATGAGGTCTATTCAATTCTCGGATACCTTGAAGATTTCCATGGTTTGAGTGCCATTGAGGGTTGGTTTGAGCAAAGCCCTCGGCATATTGCAAAAGAGCGAGGCTATTCGGAGGATTATGTTGCCATGGAGTTGATGGGGTTGGAATCTATTTATAAATATTCAGATGAAACAAGGTTTTTATATCCTTCATTTTATTCGGAACAGACAAACCAGGTATTGCTCATTAATGGCTATGACTACTTATACCCATTGCAATTAACCCGGAGCCAAAATCTTCTGATACCTGAGACATTGATAGATATAAAAGGTGATACGATTAGGTTAATTATGGATAACAAATCATTGCATTTATCAGCTCTGAAACAAAATGTCTCGTTTAATCTGGATAGCCTGTACAAAAGTCTGAAACTGGAAACCGATGAAAACAACACAGGCAGAAAATCAGTTTCGCAGGAAATGATGACGATTGAGAGCGTCACTGAGGATTTTAAGCTTCGGTTGGTGTTAACCAGTTTGTATTCGGATGAAGAGGGCATTCAAAGTTGCTCAGGGAAGCTACTCATCAAGTGGGGAGAAGATCAATAGTCTTGCAGGAATTATCTGAATTAATACTCCCCCGGAGAAATCAATACCCGGAGGAGTATTAAAAATCAAACTGCAACCTTCCTCAACTGCCCATTGACAAGAGTTTCCCATTTCTGAGCAAGCAATCGCTCTCCATTGGGTTGAAAACGTTCATCAGAATTGAAGAATTCAAACCGACAAGGTGCCAGAGACTTGTCTTTTGGTTCAAAAACCAACTCCAGTTTGTCTGTGATCATTTCAGCATGCTTATTCCTCGTGACAGTGTGTGATTCAGCATTGATGTAGCATTTTTTTATTTTACTAATCGGCACACATAAATCAATGGTTTGGTTTTGTCCTACCTTGGAGAAAAAGACATATGTATTGTTCTCATCTGTACCTATGGCAAATGATGGTCCAAAGTCATAGGTCGAAATGCGGCTTTTATAAGAGTTAGCCAATTCTTTTAAGGCGTTTAGTAAAGCAGATTCATTCTTCTTTCTGCTTTTGTACATAAATACCAAAGGTGCTACACACAGTGCAATAGCAATCGCACCAATATTTCCATAAAAATTTCTAATTGAATGTTGATAAAAGCGCTATTGAGCGCAGTAATAGATTAATCCCTCAGGGACTTTTAGCTCGAACAATCAGAAATGGAATTACCAGAAGAAGTGGAAAGGGAATAGGATCAATGAGACAAGGTGTTTGACCGGAATGGCAAACACATAGTGAAGAAGTTGAGTGAGAAAGTTGTGAAAAGTACTTTCATGTGTTTGCTGTATGATCAATAACTTTTGATGATCTGTCTTGACCAGCAACAAAGGAGCTGAGCGTTCGGCTTCAGTAAACTGAGCCGGAACCGTATGGTTTAGGTAATCAAGCAGTGTGCCCGTTTGATAAAATTCCGTGTTGTTTGGGTGCAGTTGAGTGGTGGTTTGAGGACACGAAAAAGTCAACGCCATGGTGATGGCATACATGACCAGTAAACTGAAGGCACCGAATTTTCTTATGTGGTCTCTTTGGCTCAAAACAGACTTAATTCAACTGATGGATGGAATTTCATCTTTTCTTAGAATGCTATATACGTCATTGATTGCTGCAGGTTTGTCTGACAGCACAATTAGTTTGTCATTTTCTTCCAGAGCTGTAGAACCATTTGGAGTAAGGTAGACCTGATCCCTTTCGATCATTGCAATGATGGCATTTTTAGGGAAATCCAGATCAACAATTTTTTTACCAATGACCGGGGACCCTTTTCCGATAATTATTTCATTCATTAGCGTTTTGGGATGTTCTGTCAGTAGCTCATCAGTCGGAGAAGGAGGCTTTACTTTCTCTGGTAAGCCAACATGCAACCATTTTGCGACAATAGATAGTGTAGTGCCTTGAATGAGCACAGAGCTGATTGATACAAAGAACACAATATTGAAGATGATATTTGCCTTATCAATGCCTGCTAACAGGGGATAGGTTGCAAATACAATCGGCACGGCACCTCTCAGTCCAACCCAGGAGATGTACCATCTACGTCTGTTTCTCATTTTAAATGGTATCAGCGAGATGAATACAGCGAGGGGTCTGGCCACCAGGATTAAAAAGAGGGAAATCAGTAATCCAATACCGATAAATGGCACAATCTGTGTTGGGAATACCAATAGTCCCAGGGTAAGGAAAAGGACAATTTGCATAAGCCAGGCCATCCCGTCAAACATCCGCATGATGGTCTTTTTGTGGATAAGGTTTTGATTACCCAGGTAGACCGAACAGATGTAGATAGCCAGGAAACCATTTCCTCCGACACTATCTGTTGCGGAGAAGGTAATAAACATCAATGCGATGGTGAGTACCGGATATAAACCCTCAAAATCGAGCTTGATCCTATTGATTACGAATTTGCTGATCTTACCAAATAGAAAGCCGGCCACAGCACCTAAAGTCATCTGTTGTAAAAACAGCCAGACAATGGACCAAACACTTTTTTCCGGAATCTGGACAAGGGAAAGAAAGGCAATCGTCAGTACATAAGCCATGGGGTCGTTACTACCACTTTCCAGCTCCAGCGTCGGACGCAGGTTTTTCTTCAGCGCAAGGTTTTTTCCTCTGAGAATGGAAAAGACTGCTGCTGCGTCAGTAGAGGAAACGATCGAGCCCAGTAATAAGCTTTCAAAAATGGTGAAATCAGTAATCCAATAAACGAAAAAACCCAAGCCTAGCGCGGTGAGCAATACGCCTAGTGTGGAGAGGGCCAACCCTTCCTTTAATACGGGTTTTACCGCTGGCCAGCTGGTGTCCAAGCCCCCTGAAAACAGGATGAAATTCAGCGATACGATACCTATAAACTGAGCAACCTGGGGGTTATCGAAGTAAATCCCACCGATTCCATCAGATCCCGCCAGCATACCGATGGTTAAAAACAACAATAGGGTAGGAATACCAAACCTGTAGCTGGTCTTACCGGCAATGATGCTGATAAATAGCAGGATTGATCCTATGAGGATAATATTTTCTATGGTTACATTCATTCAACTACTTCCTCAAAACGAAATTCAACATAGATATTTCGTTTTGCGCGCTAAGATAATAGCAATTGTTTAGGGCGAAGGGGAGGGATTGGAATCTGAGTCTATAAATAAAAGGACTTTGACTACTATTCACCAATTTGTTTTCCAGAAAGTGTAAATGAAGTAGTAATACCCACACTAAATCCCCTTGGGAGGTTGAGTACCCCCATGATGGCTCTTGAGTGATTTCCTTTTTCTCCCAGCACATGGATAAAAAGGTCGGAGGCACCATTCACTATTTTAGGGGCTTCGTCCCACGTGTCTGAAGCTACATAATAGGCATCCAAGTGGTTTAAACCAAGGATATGTTCAAATCCTATTTTCTGATTGATCTGAGCAATGACATTGAGTGCACACAGCTGCATAGCTTGGGTTCCATCATCTGTAGTCAGATCCTTGCCCAGTACCCCCTGAAATCGAAATTCTTCATTATAGATGGGAAACTGTATGGCCACATAAGCGATGTTATCTCTTACATTCACTGACTGGTAGTTGCCTCCGGGAGTACTGACCTGAGGGAGTTCAAGATTCAATGCGTTTAGACTTTCGACTATGTTCATGTTGGTTTTAACAACGTTATACCACTTTCAACTCCTCCAACTGATCTTTTTTGATGTAAAAGGAAAGATAGATGATGCTGATACCTGTTAGTAACGCTGTTAGAATAGTTGTCCAGCCCGTCCAGGGTGCAATTCCAGAATTGTTGAAGATGATGACCAGCGATACAGCCATAAATAAAAGCCGAATTACTTCCAGGGTAAGTGCCCATTTTTTACCCTGAAGCAAGCCACCCCAGGCAATGATCATCATAAAGAGACCGAAAGACATCGTGATCCTGTCCACTGCCGAAAGGGGTAATGCCATATTGATCGTAACCATCATAAATGCCATGCCCAATGCCACCTGAAAGATGATGTAGGGGCTGATATTTTTAAACTGTTTACTATGATATTTGACTTGTTCTTTCCGGGTGTACCCAAGGCGTTTTCCCTTATTGGACTCCAATCCACGGGGTCGCCAACCGAGTGGCATAAACCAGAGGCGGATCTTATCCCACCAATATGGAGCAGCTACTGCATCATCCCACAACTGTTTCCAATACTGGAAGTTGACAAAAATGGGATCCCAGCTGCGGGGAGGGTGGGTGACCCCGTAGCAAACTTCCTCTTTCTCTGGTTCAAAGGTGCCAAACATCTTGTCCCAGATAATCAGGAATTCGCTATAGTTTTTGTCCAGATATTGTGGATTTACTCCGTGATGCACACGGTGATGGGAGGGAGTGACGAAGTATTTCTCGAACCAGCCCAGATTTTTTATGACCTGGGTGTGATGCCAGTAGGCCAGTAAAAGGTGTACTGCAGCCACAGCGTAGATCATTTCAGGCGAATATCCAAGGAGCACTAATACCCAGTCAAAGAATAAAAACTGGAACAGGCGTTGTGTAAAGCTGGCCCGGATACCCACAGATAGGTTTAGCTCCTCAGAGGAATGGTGAGGCATATGAGCAGCCCAGAAGATATTAATTGTATGTCCCAGGCGATGAAACCAATAGAAGATAAAATCCTGAAGAAGTAAGAGGATCAATAGACTGTACCAGGTGGCAGGAATTTGCCAGGGAGCAAATTGATATAACCATCCGTACCACTTGTATACAAGGAATGCTACGGCCAGGTTCACGCACTGGTTGCCGATCCCTGTCGCAAGGTTTGTGACTGTATCCTGGAAATTGTACAGACCATTTTTTGTTTTAACACTGTAAATGATCTCTGCAATAAGAAGAACCAGCACAATGGGGGCTATAAATGTATACACATTCATATTGCAGCAATTCTTCGTATGTATTTAACGAATTGAGTGGCATTTCCGTTCTGGGGTGATAAAAATAAATTACATAAAACCCCTTTACCCGGGAAGAATTTGTTCACGCTGATGAGGTTGATTTTCACCAACCGGACTGCTATTTTTATAGAAGACTAAATACTTGGCATAAAACCTAATGAAGATGAAAAATCATAAACTGCTACTCCTTGTCATCCCCTTACTCTTTTTAATAGTTTTCGGATGTTCTCAGAAACCTGAATCAAACGAACCAAAAAGATTAAGTGAAGTTTATCAGGATTACTTTCCAATCGGAGTGGCTGTATCCCCGAGAGCATTGAAAGGTGATGAAGCACCACTTATCAGGTCGCAATTCGCAAGTATGACACCCGAGAATGTGATGAAAATGGGACCTATCCATCCAGAGGAAGACCGATATAATTGGGGACCTGCTGACGAAATAGTGGAATTTGCCAGGGCAAACAACATGTTGTTGCGTGGTCACACCTTGTGCTGGCACAATCAAACGCCAGACTGGTTGTTTCAACCGGATTCCACCCTGACAAAGGAGGAGCTGTTGTCCAGACTCGAAGCTCACATCACAGCAGTGGTTTCACGCTACAAGGATGATATTTATGCATGGGATGTGGTGAATGAAGTTATCTCAAGTAAACCAGAGGAGTTTTACAGGGAGTCTATTTGGTACAGGATATGTGGCAAGGATTTCATTCCAAAGGCTTTTGAATATGCCCGAAATGCTGATCCTGATGTGGAGTTGTATTACAACGATTATGATGTGATCAATCCTGTAAAACGAGAAAGAATATATCAGATGGTCCGTGAATTGATGGATGCCAGGGTACCTATTGATGGAGTAGGGATTCAGGGGCACTGGTCCGTTTATGAACCTACCGAGGATCAACTGAGAGCTACAATCAGTGCTTTTACTGACCTGGGACTGAAAATACAAATCACAGAACTGGATGCATCGATTTATGAAAAGGAACATTCAGCCAGACACCCTTTACCCACAGATTCTGATGTGTTTACAGATGAGCTAAAGAAGAAGCAAGCGGATCAGTATGAGATGATATTTCGGGTATTGAGAGACTACAAAGAGCATATCACCGGTGTCACATTCTGGAATATTTCTGACCGTCACAGTTGGCTCGATAATTTTCCGGTGAAGGGTCGGAAAGATTACCCATTGTTATTTGATGAGGAGTTTCAACCCAAAGAGTCATTCTTCAGGGTCGTCAATTTTGATAAATGAGTGCGGAAAAGAACTATTTCAGTATGATTTAGAGTTCTACATTTACGATTGAAGAATTCAAGTAAAACCACTGTATCATGTACACCCAGTTCACACCGGTAGATCCTGATTTTTATGATATAGTCAATGACTATCAGCATCAGCTGTTGGTTGTTCACTATTTCAACCCACATGGAGAAGTAGATACGGTTCGAAGCGAGCTTGTCAGGCTTACAAAATCAGGCAAAGAAGGCGATTTCGTGGTTCTAAAAAGTAATGATAAAGTGCGGCTCGACAGAATCATCACCATACATGGCAGACCTGGTCCTGCTTATGATGAGTACGATAGCTATGCAAACCAATGCCTGGATTGTATGGGAGGGATGGACTAATTGAGGGTAAATACCGGAGTTCAGATACATAAACCTCCGGATTTGTAATTTTCATCCCGGGAATTCAAGCACATTCGACTTTTTTACCCTGCCACATAATATTTCTTCCTTAACCAAAAGGCCACCCTGACCAGCAGGATTAAAGCCGGCACTTCCACCAGGGGTCCGATCACACCTGCAAAGGCCTGACCTGAGTTGAGGCCAAATACGGCAATGGCTACAGCAATGGCTAGCTCGAAATTGTTACCCGCCGCGGTAAAGGCAATGGAAGCGTTTTTTTCGTAATCAGCACCTGTGGCTTTACTCACAAAAAAGCCAATCAAAAACATCAGGGTGAAGTAGATGAGCAGGGGTACTGCAATTCTCAGGACATCAAAGGGGATCTGGACAATCAGTTCTCCTTTGAGGGAAAACATGACAACGATCGTGAAAAGCAGCGCAATCAATGTCATGGGAGAAATGGCCGGGATAAACTGCTTGTTGTACCAGTTCTCTCCTTTCCATTTGGTTAGGAACACCCTGCTCAGGAGTCCGGCCAGAAAAGGAATGCCCAAATAGATGGCCACGCTTTCAGCTATGGTAGCGATACTTATATCCACAACAGCTCCCTGGAAACCAAATAGTGGAGGTAATTTGGTAATAAAAAGCCAGGCATAAAAGCTGTATCCAAACACCTGGAAGATGCTGTTTAGAGCCACAAGACCTGCACCGTATTCGCTGCTGCCTTCTGCCAGATCGTTCCACACCAGAACCATGGCAATGCATCGGGCCAGGCCAATAAGAATCAGCCCCACCATGTATTCCGGATAGTCTTGCAGGAAGATCATGGCGAGAATAAACATCAAAATGGGGCCAATGATCCAGTTTAGCAAAAGGGAAATGGATAGCACCTTGATATTGCTAAAGACTTTGGGCAATAACTTATAGTTCACCTTAGCCAGGGGAGGATACATCATCAGAATGAGGCCGATGGCAATTGGGATGTTGGTACTTCCGCTGCTAAAGGAATTGATAAAACCAGAGCTGGATGGGAAAAAATAACCAACACCCACGCCAAGTGCCATAGCAATGAAAATCCACAGGGTGAGGTATTGATCTAAGAAGCTTAGTTTTTTGTTTGACACGGTATAATTCGTTTTTGATTTAAAGAAATTGATAACATCACAGGTTGGCTATTGCCGGATTTTTGAAAATACATAAAGCATTTCAGCTGCGATTTGCATCGAGCGTTCATCGTATTTTTTAGCTTCCTCTGGTGTGTCATCAAAGGCCTTGGGATCTTCGTAAAGCACAGGAATTCTTTTCTCTGCACCGGGAATAAATGGACAGTTTTCATCTGCATGAGAGCAGGTCATCACTGCTGCGAAATGATCCGATTTATTCACAGGATCGTCGAACAACTTGGAAAAAAGACTGATACCTTCATGTGTATCTGAATGAAAGACAGTGTAATCAGGGTTGGTATCGCCTTTCGAGGTTACTTTAAACCCGCTTCTTTTGACAGATGCTACGGCACGCTCATTAAATGCGGTTACCTCCACACCCCCTGAAAACGATTTGACCGGGATGCCATAATAGTCTGCCGCTGTCTGCGCCCAGATCTGTGAGAACTGGCTTCTGCGTGAGTTGTGAGTACAGATGAAATTCAAATTCACATCTGCTTTCTGATCCAGTTTTCCCTGAATATATACAATCAAAGGTGCCAGGATCTGCTTGCGGTCCTCAGCGATGTCCTGATTTTTTGCTGTTTCAATGGTTTTTTCCAAAGCAGGTAACATGGTAGTCTTTTGAATTTGCATATTTTCTGAATGTGTAATTTCTTATGTTATTGCAATATTACGATATATAAGTGTAAATTTTTTTAGCAGCAATCATCCGGGTTAGCGGACTTAAATTGATCGAATATCGAATTGAATTGCGTTTTAATCTCATTCCATCTTTTAGGGTTGATGCAGTAACTGATTCTTGACCCTTCTATGGTACCCTGGATGATCCCAATGTCTTTGAGCTCTCTCAGGTGTTGACTGATGGTCGCCTGAGCCAACCCCAGCTCATTGACCAGGTCCCCATTGATGCAGGCGTTGGTTTTGAGCAAGTATTGAATGATCGCTATACGAGCCGGATGCGCAAAAGCCTTAGCCGCAACAGCTAAATCATTCTGTGATACTGAAAAAAGGTCTGTTTTAGTTACTCCCATGGTTTGAGATCGCAATATTACGATTTAGTAACGCGAAAAAACCAATAATGGTTTGCTTTTTTTTGAATATCAATCCGGTTGACAAGTAAGTCGTCATTTTGCTGCCATTAGATTGTCTGCAAATTCATCGGGAAAATTACTTTCCTTTACAGCCTGAGCAGCCCGCTCAATATCATAATCAGCCCTTCTGAATTCAACTTTTAGCGTGCTTTGATCATGCCTGGAAATGTTATCATCCACTGTGATGAGTACATAGCAAATCCTTGGATCCCCATCTTTGGGCTTACCTACAGAACCTATATTGATGACATGTTTGTATCCGGAAGCACCAGATAATACCCGATGATAGGGGATATGTGTATGTCCACATAATATGACATCAGCCTGATGCGATCTCATCCACCCCTGTATTTCATCTTCCGGGTAGTCTTCCACCAAATAATCATTGATAGATTTTGGACTCCCATGAACCAGTAACATTTTAAATGCATGGTCAGCCAAACCGAAACTTAAGGTGAGGTGCCTGGGCAAACTGATCAGATAATCTCTGTTTTCAGGGGTAACTATGTCCCTGGTAATGCGTCTGTTTGGTTTGTCATTTGTGGAAACAGGTAGTAGGAGAGACTCATCATGATTTCCCATGATGGTAGGAATATGCCGTCTGCGTATTTCTTCCACCACCTCATTGGCCCACACATTATAGCCAACCAGATCGCCCAGACAATACAGGGCATCTGGTTTAATCTTTTCTATGTCCTGAAAAATGGCCTTCAACGCCGGCAAATTGGCATGTATATCAGAGAAAAAAGCGATTTTCATTGATGCTAAACGTAAGAATTAACAGCATCCTGATCCTGGTGCACAACAAGCATCCTGATTTTGGATATCAGCCAGTTTGACTTTTGGTTTTTCAGTTTTGGCTCCTGCCTTTTCTGCATATACCGTGATACTGAAAATACCTGTTCCACCATTGTTGAACTCAGCTGTGTCCTGGTCAGACAGATATTTACTCAAAATGTCATCCGGAATGCTGATAGGCTTCTCTTTTTGCAACGTGATGTTTTGAAAGCCAGCGTCCTTGATGAATTGCAGGTACTCCTCTTTCTGGATGGCACCCGCTACACATCCGGCATACATTTCGGCATCTTCACGTAGTGCTTCGGGCAATTCCCCAACCATCACGATGTCTGAAATGCTAAAATGGCCACCTGGTTTTAAGACCCTGAAGATCTCCCCAATGACCTTTTGCTTGTCCGGAACCAGATTGAGGACACAATTGCTTACGATTACATCTGCCACGTTATCATTGACTGGCATATCGTCGATGTCTCCTTCACGGAACTCCACGTTATTGTACCCCAGCTTCTCAGCATTTTTGCGTGCTTTTTGGATCATGGCAGGTGTGAAGTCTATTCCAATGACCTTACCCTCAACTCCCGTTTCATGGCGAGCTACAAAGCAGTCGTTTCCTGCTCCGGAACCCAAATCGATCACCGTGTCACCCTTTTGGATTTGTGCAAATTGAGTAGGCAGACCACAACCCAGGCCCAGATCAGCATCTTCTACATATCCTTCTGTTCCGACGTAGTCATCCATCATGATGTTGTATACTTTGTTGGAAGGGGTAGTAGCTCCACAGCATGAGGCTGCATTCTCGGCTTTTCCTTGTTCGGCTATTCGGGCATATCGCTCTTTCACCACATTCTTTAAATCTTGTTCGGTACCCATATTTATAAGTTTTTATTTGATCACCACCAGGCGAGATTGCACTAGTATCTGTATCCGATAATGATATCGCAATATTACGATTAGTAACGTTAAAGAACCAACAATAGTTTAGTTTTTTTGAGTTTTATATAAAAAGTGTAGGTGGCTCAGACTACCCAGTGAGTTGCAGTTGGTTGGTAGCAATAATTTTGACTTGTATGAATGATATAAACCCCCTTTCTTTGTATATGATATAAATGATGATCCAATGGGGACTCATAGCTTTCCATTCATCTCCACAAAGCGTTGTCTATTAAGGGGGATTACGGTCGAGGACCTTTCCCGGATTTATGCGGGGCTCTCGAATCCGGAAGTCATTAGGTACTATGGTGTTAGTTTTGATTCTTTGGAGGCCACCAGATACCAGATGGAATGGTACAATCAACTTGAAAAAGACGGAACAGGCATATGGTGGGCCATTACTTCCAGGGACAAAGAGAATTTTTTTGGAGCTGCAGGGCTCAATAATATCTCAAAAGAACATCTCAAGGGAGAAATCGGATTTTGGCTCATGCCAGACTATTGGGGGCAGGGAATTATGCGTGAGATAGTACCCGAAATCCTAAACCATTGTTTTGAGACTTTAAATCTTCACAGGATCGAAGGGATAGTGGAACATGAAAATGTCAACTGTAAAAAGTTGATGGAACGACTGGGCTTTCAACACGAAGGAACGATGAAGGAGTGTGAGATCAAAAATGGTCGATTCATCAGTCTGGATATGTATGCAATGATTAAGCGTGATTGAACCTGTTGGATATTTATGAATGTATTCGCCAATGACCAGGTATTTCGGATGCACTATGTGCTCGAAAATCATCCGGGGAGAAGAGCTCTCTGGATGAATTATATCAATTGATTTTACTGTGCCCTGATCCTAATCGAACACTCAAATCCTTTCATGAGTTAAACAGGAATTAGTTAATTGCGTAACAGCCTGTTTTCGATCATCCATTGATCCAATTTTGGACGTTCCGAAGGGTGAATGAATTTGAGGGCTTTTTGGTATTCCTTTTCAAGTAGAAAGTCATCAAAACTTACTTTCTTAAGTATCATTTTATAGTAGTTCAATAAAGAATTACTTTTCATTTGTTTGATGATTTTTTTATGAATTCAATTAAACAAAAGGAGGAGCTGTTGTACTCCTCCTTTTGTGGCATATTGAGATCATTTCTTGTCCTTTTCCGCTTTTTCTGACGCATCCTCAGCGGTTGACTCACTGGTGGAGTTTGCCTCTTCGTTTTCAACGTCAGTTGATTCTGCTGCTACAGCTCCAGCTTCATTGATTTCTGTATTGCTGTTCTGTTCTGTCTCTGCAGATCCCGAAGAAGTACATCCAACCATTATCATAAACAGAAGAATAGTCAGAAAGCTGATGAACCTGATATTGCTGAGTTTCAACGTTTCCATGATTCCTCCTTTCTTATTCATCTAACATAAGTACAACTGCGATTAAGAAATTGAATCCAATAGTTGTCGCTTAGGAAATAGCAATGGTTTTCACCGGTTTCTTCCTGGCTTCTTCTTTCTTAGGAATTATCAAAGAAAGCATACCATCCCTGTAAGTAGCCTCAATCTTATCGGCTACTACCGTATTGGGTAGGTAGAAGGATCGTTTGAAGGAGTAATAGCTAAACTCCCTACGAGTGTATTGTTGATTTTCATTTTCTTCCACAGTGTTTAGATCGGACCAGATGGTTAACATATCATTGTCCAACTCTATATGGAAGTCATTTTTCTTCATTCCGGGGGCAGCCATTTCTACCCTGAAGTCATCATTGGTCTCCACAATGTTTACTGGTGGAACCGACCTCAATTGATTGGATCTTCTGTTTGACCAATCAAAGAGGTCTCTTGTAAGGAAATCATCAAAAAAGGAATTGTTAGGTAATAACCCATTTTTTTCTACTAATGTGCTCATCGTCTTTACATTTTAATAGTTAAACAAGTCAAATCTGGTTAAACTGTAATCCCGACGATTCATCGGGACCATCAAAACCCAAAGTCAATAAACAGTAGAATCGCGATTCTATTTTTCAGTTTAGCAATTCAAATGCCAGTGCATATCAACTTAAAAAATGACAGAGTTATACTGAAAAAATGTCAGTTTTGGGACACCTGAACTGACAGATGCTCTTTTTAATGATTTTTTTCGATGTTGGTGCAATCAAATGCGCTTTTCATTTGTTAAGACGGTATATGTGGAGGTTTTTTATTTAATTTGTCTTAGTGAAGCGTAGGATCTATCATATTTTGCTTTCCTTACCCGTCCTGGTGGTATTACTCCATTCGGTGACACCACATCAGCACCTTGCCCTTGACGAGACGCCTACTTTCATCGCTCAAAACCATTGTTCCGAAAGTTTTTTAAGTCATATTTTTGAAGTTGACCTCGGTGAGAATCACCTGGAAGAGTTCAAAATCTCCAGGTATGACGTGGATTTTCATCCTGATCTGGATTTGTTTGTCAATGCAGATCTTGACCCTGTTTATTCGATAAATTATACAGAAGGTCATTTCTTCGCTGTTGAAGATCTGGATGTTCAGGATCTCTATCTGCGAGGTAGCCATACGCTACGTGCGCCTCCGGTTGCTTAACCATTTCTTTTCGTTCACCGTACCGGTGAGCCCTCATCCTTTTTCTTAAGCAACTAAAACCAAATTTTCATGTTTGGAAAAATCATTGCTTATTCCATCCAGAATAAGCTCATCGTGCTGCTCATGGTGGCAGCAATAATTATTGGAGGAATCTATTCCATGCGGGGAATACCCCTGGATGCCGTACCTGATATTACAAACAACCAGGTGCAGGTGGTGACTGTCTCTCCGACGCTGGCCGCAGAGGAGGTGGAGCAACTTATTACTTTTCCAATTGAAGCTTCACTATCAAATATTCCGGACGTCATCGAGATCAGATCCATTTCCCGCTATGGACTCTCGGTCATTACCATTGTCTTCGAGGAGGATATGGAGATGCTGGATGCCCGGCAGTATGTACGGGAACAGCTTGGGGTGGTAGATATACCTGCGGGCTTTGGTACGCCCGAACTTATGCCGATAACCACCGGGTTGGGAGAGATCTATCAATATGTGTTACATGTCCAGCCGGGCTATGAGGATCGATACGATATCATGGACCTGCGGACCATTCAGGATTGGATCATCAAGAGACAATTGGCGGGTATCCCAGGGGTGATTGAGGTGAGCAGCTTTGGTGGACTGGTCAAAGAATATGAAGTTGCAGTAGATCCGGAGCGGATGTTTGCGCTTAAGCTGACACTTCCTGAAATAATTCGGGCTTTGGAACGCAACAATGAAAATTCTGGCGGGAGTTATATTGAGCAAGGCACCAAAGCTCTTTACTTACGTACATTCGGGCGTCTCCAGACAAAGGAAGACATTGAGGACGTATTGGTTGCCAGTAAAGGTGATCTGCCTGTCTACCTCCGGGATATAGCCCAGGTACAACTGGGTAGTCCAAAGCGGTATGGTGCAATGACCATGGATGGAAAGGGTGAAGTTGTTGGAGGGATTACCCTAATGTTGAAAGGGAGTAATTCATCTGAAACCATCGCCAATGTACAGGAACGGGTTGCCCAGACCCAGGCGGTCTTGCCTGAAGGGCTCAAGATTGAGGCTTACCTTGACCGCTCGGAACTTATAGGCAGGGCCATTAATACGGTAAAAAACAACCTGATCGAAGGAGGACTCATTGTAATCTTTGTGCTTGTTTTGCTCCTTGGAAATTTACGTGGAGGACTGGTTGTTGCCTCTGTTATTCCACTTTCCATGCTTTTTGCTTTTATGCTGATGCGCTATTTTGGGGTGTCAGCCAACCTGATGTCGTTGGGAGCCATCGACTTTGGGATAGTTGTGGATGGAGCCGTAATTATCGTTGAAGCGGTGCTTCATACCATTTATTCAAAATTTGCTGGGCGTAGGTTGGAGCAAAATGAAATGGACCATGTGATTGCAGATACTGCTGGCAAAATCTACAATTCCGCTGCGTTTGGGGTACTGATTATACTCGTGGTATTTATCCCTGTCATGACCCTAACTGGAATAGAAGGTAAGATGTTTCGTCCGATGGCCTTTACCGTGAGTTTTGCCATCCTCGGGGCCATGATCCTGTCTATGACTTACGTGCCGGTGATGGCTTCCCTGTTTTTCAAAAAAGAAATCAAAAGCCATGTGAGTTTTGCTGATAAGATTGTGGGTGGACTTAGGAGTGCATACAAGCCATCCCTCACCTGGGCATTGAAATACCCCAAATGGGTCATCACGATTGCTTTTAGTCTGTTGTTGCTTGCCGGATGGACTTTTTCCCGTATGGGAGGCGAGTTTATCCCGAACCTGGAGGAGGGTGATCTGGCTATGCAAATGACGATTCAACCGGGTAGCTCGCTCACAGAGAGCATCAAGACAAGTACCAAAGCAGAAAAGATCCTGTTGGATAATTTTCCTGAAGTGAAACGTGTGGTTTCCAAAATCGGAACTGCCGAGGTGCCCACTGACCCCATGGCCATTGAAGATGCGGACATCATGATCTTGCTCCAGCCCAAAGATGAATGGGTGACCGCAGACAACCGGGAAGATCTGGTGACAGCCATGAAAGAGAAGCTTTCTCTGATTGTGGGTGCATCCTTTGATTTTACGCAACCCATCCAGCTTCGGTTTAATGAGTTGATGACAGGTGCCAAAACAGATATTGCTATCCAGATTTTTGGGGAGGACATTGATCGTTTGGCATCGCTTGCTGATCGCACATCAGAAATCATTAAGAATGTGCAGGGTGTAGGGGATATCAAAGTTGAGCAGACGGAGGGGCTCCCACAACTCATGGTGACTTACGACCGGGAAATGATGGCCTATTATGGTATAGATGTAGATGAACTAAATACCATCATCAAGTCTGCTTATGCTGGCACTGTGGTTGGTCAGGTTTTTGAGAATGAAAGGCAGTTTGACCTGGTAGTCCGTTATGATGAGCCTTTTAGGAACGTATTTGATATGGATAAACTGTGGGTAAATACCATGCATGGAAAACAGATTCCGGTGAGCAAAGTAGCTACCGGTGTATATAGGGAAAGCCCTTTGCAGATCAGCAGGGAGCAGGCAAAACGGAGGATCAATGTGGGGGTGAATGTCCGAAATCGCGATGTCGCAAGTCTGGTAAGTGAGCTTCAAAGTAAGATCGATGCGGAGCTCAGACTTCCCCCCGGGTACATGGTAACATATGGAGGGCAGTTTGAGAATCTGGAGCAGGCAAAAGCCAGGCTCCAGGTGGCAGTTCCCCTGGCATTGGCATCTATCCTGGTTCTGTTGTATTTCACTTTTGGAAATGTGAAAGACTCACTGATCATTTTTATGGCAGTACCCTTTGCGGCGATTGGGGGAGTGTTTGCGCTTTGGTTGCGCGATATGCCTTTCAGTATTTCTGCAGGTGTAGGTTTTATTGCACTCTTTGGGGTTGCCGTATTGAATGGTATTGTATTGATTCAATATTACCGACAGTTACGAGAGGAGGGAGAAACCTCATTGGATCAGCTGGTCATGAGAGGTGGATTGGTACGTCTCCGGCCTGTGATCATGACTGCTGCTGTGGCTTCACTGGGATTTTTGCCCATGGCTACTTCTACCACAGCGGGAGGAGAGGTTCAGCGTCCATTAGCCACAGTGGTTATAGGAGGTTTGATTACTTCTACCTTGCTCACCTTAATTGTGCTCCCGGTCATTTATCTGATGATACACAAAAAGGAATTTTCCATCAATAAGGGTCTTATCATCCTGCTACTCATGAGCTTTTCCATTTCGGCATGGGGACAGCAATCTCCTACTACTTTGGAAAATCTTCAGCAAAGAGCCCTGAGTCAATATGAGCTTATTGAGGAAGCGGGTCTGGCAGTACAACAGCAAGAAGCAATAAAAAAGCAGAGCTACAATCCGGGTAATCTCAACATGAACTTCACTTACGGTCAGATAGATGGTCCTGCTCAGGATTATAATTTCAGTATTGTTCAACCGCTGGGTAATATTCCCATGGCAGTAAAGCTTAATAAAGCCGGAGATAAGGCAGTAAAACTCGCAGAAGTGAATAAGCTGCTGACAGAGAAGTTTATCAAAAAGGAAGTGAATGATACCTATATCCGTTGGGTAGCGTCCGGTCTGGCGTTTGGATCATTAAGTGCTCAGCTAGATCGCTATAGCACCCTGGAGGACCAGACAGGAAAAGCCATTTCGGCAGGCGAATTCAGTGAATTGGAAATGCTATATATCAGGCAGGAAAGCAGCAGGCTTGGACATCAGTTGCTCCAGACAAAACTGGCTCTTGAACAATCCAGAAATCGGTTGATTGAACTCACTGGTGTCCCCGGGGATTCTCTTTTGCTACCAGAAGCCTTACCTGAAATATATCCGGTGAAGGATACCACACTCAGTCCGGTATTTTATGATGCATTTGGTTATCGGATGGATGTGGAAAATGAATTGTTGGGTGCCTCCAGGATGGGGTACCTTCCCAACTTAAGCATTGGTTATTTCAACCAGCAACTGAATGGTATATCCGGTTTTGAGGGCGTACAGGTGGGTGCTTCTCTTCCGTTATGGTTTAAACCACAAAAAACGCAGGTGCAGGAGCAGCGCATTGCTGCGGAAATGACTTCTCTGGAGAATCGCCGTGAGCTGAATCAATTGTACAGTTTACTTAATAAGTGCCTGAATACATTAAAGACCTTTAGCATTCAATATTCATTTGATGATATGGGTCGGACGGAGCGACTCATTGAACAATCAGATAAGGCCCTGGCGGCCGGACAGTTAAATCTTTTCGATTACTTGAAAGTGGTTTCGCAAGCATATGAAAGCCAACGCAGCCAATGGGAAACTCACCAGTTATACTTACATACTCTTACAGAATTAAAATATTACACAGAATGAAAAATCTGATATATATAACCGTATTGAGCCTATTGATTGCATGCAGTCAAAATACAGAGCAGGTTGAGCAAGTTGAGGCTGCCGGGTTGATCCAGCTTACATCCGAGCAGCTTGCATTTAATGAGATTCAAACAGGGGCTATGCCTAAAGGTCCCATTTACCACAAAGTCAGGGCGACGGGTCAGGTAGATATACCTCCAAATTATTCCGTGAAAATATCCTCACCCACAGAAGCCTATGTGACCCAGCTGAAGGTGTTGCCCGGGCAGCGGGTAGTTCGTGGGCAGCTCCTGGCCAGGCTAAAGCACCTATCAATTGCAGAAATTCAAAAGACATATTTGACCGCCTTAGCAGAATTGAATTATGTGAGGAAGGATCTTGCCCGGAAACAAGGACTTATTGATGGGAATACCGTCTCGGCACGTGAGTATGAACGACTGCAAAGTGAGGAGCAATCTAAAACAGCAAACTTGAAGTCTATTGAGAGCGAATTAGTGCGGTTGGGTATTGAATTTGACAATTTAACCAGTGAGACAGTAACACAGACACTGGATGTAAGAGCCCCGATATCCGGGGTGGTGACGGACCTTTTTAGTCAGACTGGTCAGTTTGCTGCACCCAATGACCCATTATTGACGATTTCAAGCAGGGATCATGAGCATGTGGAGTTGGAAGTCTTTCAGGAAGATCTTGTAAAGATAAGAGAGGGGATGGAAGTATGGATGCGGTTGCCCGGGCAAGAGAAAATCTACTCGGGTGAGATATTTCTGACAAACATCCAGCTAGATAAAGAAACATTGTCAGGCAATGTGCATGTCCATGTGGGTGAAGATTTTCCTGAGCTGCCCATTGGGGCTGTGGTCTTTGGAGAGATTATATATCAGGTGGATTCCGGGTATGTGATGCCCCGGTCGGAGGTGATCAGGGAAGGGACTAATCACTTCATTTTTACCAGTTCACACGAAGGGTACAAAAAGCAACAGGTTGAGATTGGGTTTGATGATGGAGTTAATGTGAACATTAAAGGTCCACAGGAAATGCTGGGGACAGAGGTAGTACTTAAGGGAAATTATTATTTAAATGGGATATAGGGAGAATCCCAAATATTAGGAATTTTGTGTTGATAAAACGATTAATTCATGCAAAATAAAATGGGTAGGGCTGTCCTGCTAACATGTGATTATGAAGCTTCGGCTGCTTTCTATGAAAAAGTCTTCGGGTTTGAAAGGCTATTCGATATGACCACTAATGAAGGACAACGCTTTCTTCAATTGGGTGACAAGGCTTCCAATGTAGGTATCTGGCTATTGAAAGCTGAAGGTAAAGAACAGGAAGCACGAGTTGGTAATCAAACAGCGGGTCAACCAACGCTTGTCATCTATACTGAAGATTTGGACCAACTCTATCAAAATATGAAGAAGCTTCAGGTAGAGATCAAGGTAGCCCCTGTGACCGGTCCAGAGTATCATTTTTTACACTGTTTTGATCATGATGGAAATGAAATTGTCGTGGTGGAATTGATAGAACAATAACTAAAGCATCGTCAGGCACAGCCAGTTGCTTTATAAATTGTTCCATTACTTCTTGTTATCCACCATTTTCGTAGCAACAAATTCTTTCATCTGTCCTTTTGCCGGTTCGCCATCCAGGTAAAATAGAGCTAAAGGCGCTTTGGTTGTGGCGTCAAATGCATCCGTCCACTTAGGTACGCTTAAGTTACTCAGGCTCTTGGTGGATATCGGCATGTAATTGATGTCAACTTTTACAGGAGATTGTAGCCATCCGGTCCATGATTCGGTCTGTACCTTTTGGACCTTATTTGTTTGAGAAGTATTTGTTTGGGAGGTCACATTGATTTCTCCCCGGGCTTTGGCGTAATTCACAAACATTACCTGGGTCCTTTCTACCTCATCTAATTTCACCCTTTCAATTTTAAAATTGTTGGCCATATTTCGTTGGCACATCAACAATTCCAGTCTGCCATCTTCAATTCGGATACCGGCACCGAAACGCATACCCGGACGATTGGCCAGGAGCTCCCCAGCAGATTTTAATAGTGGTGCTCCAATCGAAACAATTTGTGTAACGACCTCCCGCTTCTGCACAGGCGTGCCATCTGGCTCCACCAGCTTAAACATTTTCACTTCATTGCCAACGAGCATCAGGTTAAGAATGGCTGGCATACCTTCATCATTGGTATTGTAATAAAAACCCCAGATAGATTGGTCTGAAGCAGTGATTAGATTGAGTCCTGCTCCGGCACCAAATCTTGTATAGTAGGCGATAGGGTCTTTTCGCCAGGTAGTTATGTTTTCATTTTCTGTGCGGTATAATGCCACACGACCATTGCTGAAGTCCTGATCTGCCAGCAAATACCAGCATTTGTTTTGCGTGCTGTAGGTAAGTCCTGCTCCTCCGCAGTTCATGTCGTTTTGAGTGATCCTGCTGACTTCCACTGAGCAGAACGGGTCTTTTTCCAGGTCAAAGATCTGAATGACTGAAGCTTGTGCCCGCTCGATCCCAACCATCTGGTTTGTGCCATAGGCGGCTTCCAGGGCTATTGTCAGATACTTGCCGGTCACCTGGATGGAGCAGGGATGCTCATATCCTTTTTCCAAATCAATAAGTTTGCCTTCATTCGTTTTGATGTTATAGACCCAAAGCTTTCCATATGCCTGGGACTGCTCCTTTTTGGTGACTATGGTTTTAGCATCTACAAGTTTTCCATCACTAAATGCTACATATACATAGTCCTTGTACTGACCGATAGCCTGGGCATGCCACCCACCAAGCAGCGTAGTTAGACTCAGACTTGTGCCATTGAGCTCCTCTTGTGCGGAAACAGATCGGGCCATCATACTGAGTAATTTTGGCTGATCCCCTTGCAACCAGCTGATATCTATTGGCTTAGTTGGTTGGCTGAAAGCCATGGATCCAAAAAGGAAAGTGGCACATATTATGAATGAAATACTTTTCATGCGGTGTCTGAATTTAATCTTCGATAACCTGCAATGGTTTTGGTACTATGAAGCTAGTGAAATCTTGTATTACTCACAACCAACAGAGATTGTTTTATCTCTTTTCCATTTTGCAGTGAAACATATGATATTAAAGTTTCTCTTTTTTTGATTTTAGCTGACGAGTATATAATTTGGGAGATTATCAATAATCGTCTCACTCAGGGATAATTTTTTTACCACAATCAATCTAACTTTTATGAAAAAGAGCACCCGATTACTCTTCTTATTTATTTTAACAATTATTACCTCCTCATGTAATGAAGATGAAGGTATGGATCCTGAGGCACAAGGAACTGCTACATTTACAGTCTCCGGAGAGATCAGCCAATCTTTGGATTACGAAGAGGTAGAATTTGCCTATACGGTCAGTTCTGTGAGTGGTGGAGAGATCAGTTCGTTTACTCTTTATGTGGGGAATTACCCTGCTACTAAAACTGCGTTAACTATTTCGATTGTTGACCAGGGAAATGCTACCGGGTTCGATGAAAAAGCATATACTTATGAAGAACTCACATCAGCTTCTACCTCCAGCTCCACTTCCGGTTTCATTTCTACCTATGTCACAGAGACTGATGCTTATTCGATCAATCCTGATGCCGCCGAAGTGAATAAACTAACATTTACAAAAATCACTGATTCTTTGATCGAGGGGAGCTTCGAACTCAATCTGGAAAACAATATTTCAAACGAGAAAATTAATTTGTCCGGTACCTTTAAAGCGGTTGGGGAGGCTGCTAAGATTTAATGGTTGATTTATTCCTGTCATTTGCTTTTGCTAAGTGACAGGAATAATATTTACCTAGCTATCAAAATGAGGAATCTCTGATGTAATTGCCCACCTCTTCATCAGCCACATTCTCATCGAAAGAATTTCGATAAGGAGGCCTATGGTAAAGTACGTTCCGGAAGAGCTCTAGTTTTCAATGAAAGTTCTGAAGAGTTTATGATGTCATTAAAAGCCAGACTGAAAGAGGAACAAAGGTTAAGTCTGATTAGAGGGATCATTAGATTTACTATTTCATTGGTACTTGGGATAATTTCTCTATACTTCCTCGGTTGGGCAATTCTGGCAGTTTTTTATTAATTCATTTGGACCCATATTTGAAAATCTCAAACCTAGCCGTTTATTTCTACCAGAGGTTCTCCACTTTCAATTAAATCAAGAGCCGTTTGAAGATTTTCCTTGAGGATTAATCGCATTTTTTGATTGGATGTATTTCCACAGGTAATTAGGATGACATTGGGAGGTGGACCATGGTCTTTTACAAGTTGAACAAAGTCATCATCTTTAGAAATTAAAACAACATTGTCTCCTTGCTTCTTTGAAAATTTCAATATCAGATGATTTGAGCAGTTCTAGTGATCTGAGAGATTTGGCACGAAGTTTTGTGAAATTTTGATTTATCCAAAGTGCGATTGAAGGAGATAATTGAGCATCTATCCAGATGTCCATATTATGCAGCAACTATAGGATGGTCGAATCTGCTGCTTGCATACCTTAAAACAGCTTCTATATCTTCCGGTTCCAAATCAGGCAGTTCTTCCAGTACCTGGGATTGAGTCAATCCTGATGCAAGCAGGTCCAGTACATCAATCACACGAATTCTCATACCTCTTAAGCATGGTCTACCGCCACATTGGTCAGGATTAATTGTGATTCTCTGCCTCCAGTTTTTTTCGTTCATTACGTTACATATGGAAAGTCTTCTATCCAAATTTAACAAAAATGTACATTGTTTGATTCCTCAATAAAGTTTGCATAGTGTTGCTTTTTGTAATACGGCTCAAAAAATCCCTATCTCTTCTTCTTCATTTGCTTCACAATCTTGCTAAATTCTTTTCCCTGTTTCCTGCGTTCAGCTTCGGTCATTTCGAAATGCTGCCTTTCACGTTGCATTTTCATGTAGTTGGCATATGTTTCTCTGGATACTTCTCCATTTTCAACCGCTCTGATCACCGCACATCCTGGTTCGTTGATATGTGAGCAATCGGAGAATTTACAAGTACCTTCATAAGCACTGATAGTCTCGAAGGCCGATTCCAGTCCTTCCTCTGAGCCCAGAGTGCCCACCTCACGCATGCCCGGATTATCAATCAGAATGCCGCCTCCTGGTAAAACCATCAACTCCCTGTGAGTGGTAGTATGCTGACCCTTATGAGTGGTCTCACTGAGCGACTTCGTTTGCATTCTTGTAGCACCCAGAAGGTTGTTGATTAATGTGGATTTACCCACTCCTGATGAGCCCAATAGGCAATAGGTAACTCCTTCTTTGAAAAAACCTACAAGGCCTGCCAAACCATCTTGTTCTGTATTGCTGATCGGAATAATCTGAACTGAGGGATGACGGTCGATAATCGATTTAACCATTGTCTCCAGGTCTTCTTTACTTACGAGGTCAATTTTGTTGAGTAAAATAACCGGATCAGTGTTTGTGGACCTGATCAGAGCCAGGTATCGCTCAATTCTATTGATGTTGAAGTCTCTGTCAACAGCTTGCACAATGAGAGCCACATCCACATTTGTTGCTATGATTTGCTTTTCGCCATGACTACCAACTGCCGGCCGCTCAAGTACTGATTTTCTGGGTAAGATACGCTGGATGATTGCAGCATTGTCATATGGCAGGATCTCTACCCAGTCCCCTACAGCGGGCAGATCTGCCCTGCTGGTGGCTGTAAAACGAAGCTTGCCGATGATTTCCGCATCCAGCAGGCCTGTTTCAGACATGACCGTGTAGCGATCTTTGTGTTCGGTAACCACCCGGGCCAGGGTATATCCTGTGTCAGGGTTGGGTATATAATGAATAGATTTTAGATACACGTTGTATCCTAATGCTTTTAGGTTCATTGTATATGAATAATGTTTAAAAAGATAAACTTGAAAGGGATGTTTGCCTGAGAGTATATCGTTGACCAACACAATATAAGATCATCTCCGGATGCTTTGAGATAGCGCAGGAGAGATATTTGTCAGCAACGATATGGCTTATACAATGACCATCAGATGCAAAAGTAGTGATTTTGCAGAATATTTATTTCAGTCCCTGATCTTCATGGATTTTTTCTATATCCACCTAAGACTTCCTTAAGATAAAATTATTGGATTTAATGATCTTCTTCGTTTCATAAAGTGCCATGGTTTTTGATAATTCCAGGAACCTGTTGATTCTTTCCGAGGGCGTTAAATCAAGAAATTCTTTAATCCAGAAGAGTTCATTAATTGTTCACTCATCATCCCTGGGCAAATCCTCATCGGGGTCATGATCGAAGGGACTTACTCCGGGAGGGTTGAACAAACCCCAGCGATCGATCTCATAATCCCATGGATCAAACGTCTTGACCCAATCGATAAACAGAAGTCGAAATTCCTCAATGAGATCCCGAACCATTTGAAAATAATCTACTTCCTTGAAGCCATACATCTCAAGGGCATGATTTTGGACCATCAGGTCTCGTGCCGCCTTACGGATTAGCGTGGCAGATTCCATTTTCAGATCATACATATCCATCACTGCCGCCCCTGATACTTTGGTAGACAATATCAAGGCATCACCGAGCATTTGGTCTTTGACAATGTTTAGGTGCTTATCTTCAGGAGGAATGAGTTCTGCTATTAAATGCACGGTATCAAATATTTCAAGGCCTTTTTGGTAAAGCTGAAGTTCCTCTGGTGAGAAGTGCTCTGTGTGGTCAAAATTCATTTTAAATACCGCTCCTTTACACGAATGTAGAAATGTTCAATTTGGTAACTTTTTACGGATTAGACAAAAGAAAACCGGAGAAGATTTGTTCCTCCCCGGTTTGAATAGATATCATCGAATTGTCAGTTGTTTGGCCACATACTCCAATTGCTGCAGTGACCGGCCCGGTCTGTTCTTTTGATCGAGGTTTGGATGCCTGTGTATCCGGCATTCATGACGGCTCTTGGAGCAAAATGGAATTCTCCATTTGATTCCGTCTGAAATAGGGTGCCAAAGTGTGCCTGGCTCAGTCCATGACCCGCCTCATGTAACGCCACGGTCTCTACATCAATATGGTTTCCAATGGCCCACGAAAACTCATCGTTGTAATAAATATCTCTGAAGGCAACATCATCTTTTCCATTGTTGTCGATGTCACTTGGATTGCCATCGTCATCCAGCCAGATGAATGTGAAAGTGACACCAAGCACATTGCTTCCTGGTCCGTAAATGGCATCTGTTACCGTGGTATTAAAACCTGAATGCATGATGTCTGTAAAGAAGAAAGATCCCTCAACTCCATTAGTTACCAGTGCTTCCACATAGCCCAGATCAAAGTTACTGGCACCCAGGTTAGTGATGATCAGTCCGTCGGAGCAGGTTACACCATCCCAGGTACTCATCGCACTTAAAACAGCAGCATCTGTATCTCCTTGTGAAAGCCCGCTGGAAGTAGCACCTTCAGTACCATCTCTGGCATAGGCAATATCGAGGAAACCGCCTCTTCTGGGGTCTCCCGGTACAAAATCGGCGGACAATTGTTTGTTACCCCGGTTGTTGAAGTATACGACAATTCCTTCGCCGTCAGCAGCGTAAGCTTCAATCGCTGATAGCTGAAGGTTTTGTGATATCAGCGCTTCATTGGCAGTGGACATAAAACCCTCAATATCCCCTGACAAGCGTGCACTTGATAGATTACCAGCATCTATCTCAGCGGTTTTCAATCGTTCTCTGTTGAAGTCTTCAGTGAGTTTTGGAGATTGGTCATCCTGATCGGTACAGGATATGGTAACAAAGAGTAATAGAATAGCAGCGTATAAAATATTTCGTTTCATAGCGGTAATGGTTTAAATGGTTAGACTAATAAATCTAATTAATTTAAATAGATAATTAACGGTATAGTTGGTTTATTTAGATGAATTACAGGCCGGATATGCCTATACCTTCATTACCCCATGGTTTTCTAGTCAGGAAAATATACTTTTAACAGCCATTGAATGCTGAGCCTGATGACCCTCCCTGATATAACACTGACAATTGAGTAGTCCTGACAACCATATTACACTCTCGGAACTTACTCAGCACATCAAAGGGGTGATCAATGCAGCTTTTGCTTCAGAATCCTATTGGGTAATAGCAGAGATCTCCGGACATAAAATGTACATGGATGGGGACAGACATTATTTCGACTTTGTGGAAAAGGCCGATGAAAGCAGCGAGACCACGGCCAAGATTCGGGGTATCGCCTGGAGGGAAGGATCGGAGAGCATCAAATCCTTCGAGCAGCAGACCGGACAAATATTTAAGGACGGAATAGAGATTTTGGCCCGGGTAAAAGTGGAGTATCAAATCAAATATGGTATACAGCTTATCCTACTAGACATAGACCAAAACTGGACGCTGGGCAACCTGGAAAAGCAGCGTCAGGCTACCCTGGCACGGCTTGTAGCAGAGAATCCGGATGCTATTTGGAAGGTGGGTGATGAATATATCACCACTAATAAAAAAGCAGTCTTCAATGCTGTAATTCAAAACATTGCCATTATTGGATCCCCCAATTCAGAAGGATACAAAGATTTTATTGGTGTGTTGGAGGCCAACCAGTTTAATTACCGATTTGATATTGATAATTACCAGTCGGCGGTCCAGGGTGCTGAGGCCCATGCTGAGATCGTCAGCCGGCTGGTGGCTATTTATCAATCAGGCAAAAAATATGATTGTGTGGTGATCATCAGGGGAGGGGGCGCCAAGACAGATTTCCTGGTTTTTGACAATTACTTGTTGGCCAAAGCGGCTGCCAGGTTTCCGATCCCCATCATTACGGGTATCGGTCATTCTACGGACATCAGCATCGTGGATATGATGGTCAACACCCGGACAAACACGCCTACCAAAGCCGCTGAATTTGTTGTCCTTCACAACCGGAATTTTGAAGATCAGATCCTTAATTTACAGAAAAATATTACCATTAAAACCCAGCGATTGTTAGCATCAGCCTTGTCTCGTATCACAACAGCTAATCTTACAGTCATTAATAATTCCAGGTTACTGCTGACAAACCATAAAGATGCCCTGAGTGAGATGGCTAATCAAATGAATGTACGGCCCCGTATTGCTGTGGCGCATAAGCTCCAGGAGCTGGAAAACGTTAAATCCAATATGCATAGCAATACCCGCAAGTATTTAGCTAATTTAGATGGGTATTTGAATCATTATCAATCACTGATACGAATGGCAAAACCTGAGAGCATCCTGAAGAGAGGATTTGCTATCGTATCACAGGATGGAAAACCTGTTGGTAATCCTGAAAAATTGCGTACGGATAGTCAATTGAAGGTGATCATGCATAAGTATGATATCGAAACGAAAATAACAGCCAAACGAAAACGAGCAGATGGAGAATCTTACCTATGAAGAAGCCTACAAGGAGCTGAAAATGATCGCCGCTGAGATCGAGAATGAGACGGTTTCCATCGATGTATTAAGCGAGAAGGTAAAGCGCGCCTCTTCTCTGATTCAGTATTGCCAGGAAAAGCTTCGTTCAACAGAGTCGGAGGTGAACAAGATCATCAAACAAATGGACGCCAAGCCCCGTCCGGATGAGTTGTAGATATATGTTGTCTGGGAATTCGAAAATTCCTGTTTCCTCCTAACTTATTCAAAGGCGTTAGTTATTGAGATCTTTTAACCCTTTTCTGAGCTCTTCAATGCCAGGAAAGTCAGGGTCTGGTTCGATGTGATTGATCCATTCTCCCCATTTTTTGTCAGTATCGTTTTTCAAAAGCAATTCTACCGCTTTCCGAATAGCGCCATTTGTAGTCATGCCCTTACTTTTGACATATGCATCGAATTGCTTCTTGAGGGAATCAGGTAAATAAACGGATATACTCATTGTAATATATTATACCATAATATGTTACCGAATATAAATTGATTTGGTTAATGATAAAACTAATTTACAATGTTCCTGATCAGTGATATCTGGGGTGATGGGATTCTTCCCGGTAAGACCTTTGAGTAAAGAATTTCACCAAAAATCAATTTCAATCTCCCAACGAAATCCGGTAATGGTATACCCTCGGATGGGAAGAGAAGTTGATCCAGGCCTTGCCGTGAAAATAAACATCTACGATACGTGTACCTGCATCATAGTGAATGTAATGGTTCCCTTTGCTGAATAGCGTGTGAATGGCCATGCCATTTTCGTTGAAGAAAGCTGGTGTATAGACCTGGTACAACTTGGTGCCATCATACACCAACACCGTGCCGACCTGTCTGTCTTCTCCTCTCTCGTTTTCCACACAGATCATGATCAGGTCTTTGGAGAAGTGCATCTGTTGCCACCTCACAGTGTGTTCCGGTGTATCCAGCCCCAGATCTTTTCCATCTATCAGTACCGTAGTCTGCCCAGTTTCATCCACCTGGCTGATCGTTCGCCCTTCCTGATGGTATTCGATATACCCTCCTTTGAATGGAATGAGCTTGAATGTAGCGCCTTCTGTTTGATTGGGGTATGATTTAAGTAAAGAAAGCTTACCATCAACAAACCGGAAGACATGCCGAAGATTGGAGTGGCCGTAAGTTTTCAGGGCATTTTGTACAACACTTATCAATAGTACTCCGCTCTCTGCTTCCATGGCGAACTCTTCCACAGTGCCCTCAATGTCTATGGTCACGCTGTCTTTCGCTTCAAAGCTATCATCTACCAGTTCATAGACATAGAGCTTTCTTTTTTCATGAAAGGTGCTGTTCACTCCAACAATGTAGACCGATCCGTCTATTACAGCAAGGTCTGCAGAGCTTAGCATCTCAGGGACCTCTATTAAGTTATTGTAGGTTGTCGGTGCACCTTCCCAATAGCTATTGTGAGCCGGATATGAATTCTTTTCGGTGAAGATACGGGTACCATCTTCTTTCAGCGATTCATTGTAAATGAAGTACTCAAACTCGTTGAAGTAAGATCCATTCCAGTCGTAGAAGTAGGTGTTTCGCTCGCCCTGGTAGTCTTCGTTCACCAGCTCACCGACTGTTTCAATCTTTGTGATAGCCGATACCGTAAGACTTCCATCCGGTTCGATATCTTCCTTGTTGCAAGCTACCATACCTACTCCGGCAAGCAACAATCCAATTCCATTCCTCAAATTCATACCTTAAACTATTTATCTAAATAATACTTCCACAGCACTTCGTCTTTCCCGATCGCTCCCATGAGTCTGGGGAAGACAATGATGTTGCCAGTGGCTGCCCCATATCCATGTAAACCGGTTGGGGCATTGGTAAACATGGTTGCTCCCTCCAAATCGACTTCTATCACATTTTCACCATCAAACTGTACGGTCTTGCCAGCCAATCCACCATACATCACGCCTTTGAAAGGCACAAAACCCGGAGAGAATCCTACTCCTACAGAGAAATTTTCCTTACCTGTTTCCCAGGTATCTGTTGCAATGTCATATTCATACTTACCAGCGTAGATCTTACCCTGGTAGGCAAACATGTGATCGCCAACGCTTCCTCGCTCAGGTCGGTCGGCAAGCTGTTTCCATTCATTGGTTTGTGGGTCATATTCATAGAGGTGCTCCAGTACCCCAATACCGAAATAGCCCTTGCCACCTTCCGAAACACCCAGCACTGGGCGGTCGTACTGCGAACGTATGGCAAAAGACCCCAGGTTGAGAATGGTGGAGACCAGCTCTGGTAGCTGACCTTTGTTCGTCCAGCTATTGGCGGTTGGATCGTATTCGTAAAGAGTTGAATTGTTTCCGACAATGTAACCTTTACCATTGATGGCAAAACCAGCAAAGGCATTGAAGTCAATGAGGTTAGGAATAACAGCCATTTCGTCCCATCGAAAGTCCACTGTATCCAGCCTGTACCAGTTGTTGAACATCCCGAAGCCGGAGTAGATGTCACCATTGATGTTCATAGTGACAGACTGTTTGGTCTTCCCACCGGGAAAATCAAGGTAGTGAGTAGCCCAGGCATGCTTTCGATGTACAGTTACGTCTTTACACAGCCGTTCGGATTTCTTACCTCCTGAATGAAGCTCCACGCACATAGTTCCACTGGTCAGTACCTCGTGTGTCCGCCCCGTGATTTCATACACTTCACCGGAATAATCCCAAACCAGCTCTCCATTGCCTCCAAAACATTCTCCTGCGATATAGTAAACATCCCCACCGATAGCATTGTGATAGACTACGTCCTGGGTTACTGTATAGTTTTCATCGGTGAGTGGTTGCGCGGTGATAGGGCAGTCAGTGTCTTCGTCTGAAAGCCAGCAGCCAGTGAGTAAAACAGCCGGTAGTAGCGTAAGGAGGATTTGTTTATTCATGATAGTACGGATTAAAAAGGATTGCAGCCGGTAGAAATGGATGACTCGGTGCCCTGTCCCTTGAAATAGACAAACCGGCCATTGGTATAATTGAATGTTGTAATGCCCCCATTCTCTGCCTTCAGGTTGAATGTACCCGCAATGCAGCCAGCTTTATTCACTGAAGGCGGATCGAAAACCAGAAGTGTGATAGACCCTTCTGTGATCACGTCCGCATCAAATATCTTTCCTGATTTCATAGGGTAGGGGGTATTGAGTGAAACGCCCTCAACCGGGATACTAAAGTCCACATGTATCTCCGTATCTGTGGCATCGGCCTGCTTGGTGATCAGGTTGATAATGGCTGAGTTAGTGTTGGCGTTCCAGTAGGTGACTTCAGCCTTTCCCATACAGTGTTCCTCCCCATTCAGGGTGGCGGTGGCCCACTGATCGTCTTCACAAGGGCCATGAGGCTCAGGAGTTTCCTCACAGGAAGTGAACAAAAGTGCCAATAGAAACGTGGCAGGCATAAACAGCTTCTTCATGATTAGTTTATTAATGAGTTACAATCGAATTCGTCCCATCGGAAACCCAGCTTTTGCTTATCTATGTCACGAAGCTCGGACTCATCAAACGGAGTCAATACATGATCACCAAACTTGATAAAGTCTACCTCTGCATGCAGTGAAGCAATGGGATTGTGATGGGCTATGGCAGGGTCTACACCAAAGTCGATGTAAAAGACTTTGGCAGCAGCTGAGATCTGGGGGATCTGCAGGGGATTGATGTCATGGTTTTTTTCAAAGTATGCCGATGTCCCTTCTGCCCGAAAGAAATAAGTACCTGTTTTTGATGAGTAGACGCTCTGTTCGTTGACATATGCTTTTCGATGTCCTTCGGAGTTGACAGCTAAACCTAAAAATGTAGCACCATCACCGGCCTGGTATCCAAAAGAAAACCGCATCTCTGCATAGGCATCTTCCTGTGTGAGCGATGTGGCATCGAGAGTGCCATTAAACCAGAGGCCAACTTCCGGGTGAAGTTCCCCGTCTGCCTGCTGCTGTATTAACCGCACGTCCATAAATGTTTTGGGATTGGGGATGTCCACAATCAACCTGCCATTCTCCACTTTCACTGAAGCTTCCGGGTTGTTGATTTCCAGTTTCCACAGGCCACAGCCAGGTGCTTTCTCTTCCACACAGCCACTAAGGATGAGTGAAAGCATGGCGATGAGTCCAAAAATGTGTTTCATATGCTCAGAAGTTAGATTTGGATACCAATACCGTATTGTTGTCGCTTGATCCGGTTGCCCCAGTCGTTGAGGCCGTAGACAATCTCCGCGTTGATAAACAGCTGTCGCCATCTCAGCTCAAAAGACTGATTGAGGATCCTGGGTTTTACATCGGGAGCTACTTCCAGTGGTTCTTTACCAAAAGTGAAGGCATAAGAGCCCTCATAGTGCAGCCAGAAGCCGCTTTTCCCCATTGCCAAATCAGCCATCCATGCCGGGCCTGCCGCCCCATAGTAGTAGCGAGTGCCGCTTGTATTTTGATCCGAATCTTTGTCATTGTTGATCCCTTCAATACCATACAGGTAATCTCCGGCATGCAATCCCAGTGATAACTGGGCATATTGGGTGTAGAGTGCTGAGAAGGCAAAGTTGTGCCATCCTAAGAGGTTTGACAGATATGGAGTTCCGGTTTCTGTCTCATGTAGAATACCCCCGGTATACAACACCGAAATAATGTCTCCCAGGATCTTATACCGATGACTGTTTTGGTATTTTCCCCAACCAAATGTTGACTTGCTTTGACTCCAGTCAATCACTACCGTACTGTGTGATACATCCTCTATTTTTCCGGACCACTCGTTAGTAAGGGTTCCATAGAATAAAGCAAATCGTTGGGTCTTTTCTCCGTTAAGCGGGTACTCTGAAAGCTGGGCATATCCTGACAGCGATAAGCAGAAGCCCAGCAAAATAAACAGGCGTTTCATACAGTTGACGTTTGTTGTGAAAGTTCGAAATGGGCACATCGCCCTTAAACAAGCTTTGTGAAAAACGGTGATTCTTCAATTCAAGCGATGCACCTCATTTCGACCCTCGAATATGATGGGAAGCCAATTGAAAAGAGTTTCATTTCAGCAAAATGGAGTGCGGTATTATAAGATCGAACCAAAAGGAGATTGTTTTCATATTCTTGTTGAAATGAAAGTAGGGCTTATCTTGCGGCCTTGTTTGGGTATTTGATATGAGTTGGCACCAGGTGTATCTTTTTATTTCCTTTATTACAATTGGAAATAAGCTTTTACTTTTTCTACTATTCTTTTTTCAGCGAAGCAATAAAAGATTTAATAAGCTTCTGGCCTTCATCATCGGTAGCGCCATACCTCTTATGATTACCAACCTGCTCAACTATTTGCAGGAGACTGAATACATTTCATTGATGTTTGTGGGAAATGCTGGCAGTATGCTTTACTATCCCTTGTGTGTTTTGTTTTTCCATGAAAGTCTGAAAATTCCTTTAAAGACTGGCTGGAAGTTTCAGGTTTACATGTGGGGTCCGGTGTCTTACTACTTACTGCTGATGATGGTGTTTCTTTTCGTTTTAGATGCTCCAGCCAGGCTGCACTATATTGAAGATATTGTCTCTTACCGCTGGGAGAGCGGGCTTGCCCTGGCTACGATGACTCCCATTTACGTTTTATTTTTAGCTCACAGTATCTATTTTATTTTCTTCATTAGGAAAGCGCATCATCTTACCATAAGATTTGGTGAAAACCACATCATCAGGAGACGATACAGGTTTGTTCGTACGTTTGTGGTCCTGCTCATCAGCCTGTCTGTAACGATGGCAATTTTTGGCTTTTTCGATCTTAGTAACCAGGTCATAGATATGTTATTAGTACCCATGTTTTCCAACGTCCTGACCTTGCTTATTGTATACTTTGCGTTTGATGGAAGAATGGTCCAGGAAGAAAATACCTCTTTTCAGCTGTTGGAAAATAAAAAAGGGGGATCAATACTCAAACCTATTAAGGGTATTGTCCCAAAGGCCAAACGGAAAGCACTGAAACATGAGATTGATGCTTTTTTTGAGAATAGTACGGCCTTTTGTGAAAGTGATTTTTCTCTCCAGAAAATGGCCGAGTTGATGAAAGTACCGGCACATCAGCTGTCATTTGTGATCAATGCGGAGTATGGACAAAGTTTTTCGGAGTTGCTTGGCTATTATCGTATCAGGCGGGCAAAATCCATGATCGAAAGTGATGCCTTTAAGCAGCTAACCATAGAAGGGATAGGGCAGATGGTTGGCTACAAATCCAAGAGTACGTTTTTCAACCAGTTTAAGAAGAATACCGGAAATACACCACTCTACTTTAGGCAGCAGAAATCCGAAGACACGAAAACCTTATCGGGAGGAGAATAGCACGGCTTCATAAAAACAAAAGTCAGGGGTTTATGCATGCAAGAATTGATTACACCTCATAAGATGTAATTATTCTAAGATAGGATTTTAATTGTTTTAGATTAAATGTTAATTGATCAAGATGGAATTACATTATTTCAATATGAATACTCGATCATATGTAATCAATTATTATACTACCGGGATGAATTTGTAATTGTTTAAGATAGGGAGTGAATTGCGAAGGATTGGTGTTGTAGTGGTATCCTATTTTCGAGATCTTTTGTGCATTTCAGTTATAATGGCCTCTATTCTTTCAACTAGGCCTTGATTGTTCACTGATTCATCATTCAGGCCTTTATCCAGGGCATCACCCAGTTTTGATATCATATCACCAAGAAAGCTATGTTTCTGAGTAAGTAATGCCTCATCATCAGTTTCCCAGAATTTCCCCTCGTCAAATACTTCAAACTGCTTAAAATACCTGTTACTTAGGTATTTCATCAGCTTCACCATCGAGATGTGTATTTCCACAGGGGCAAACTGGGTTTTGGTATGTTGCCAGTCAGCTTCATTTTCTCCCAGGGCCATTGTGACCATGTTTGTCATCCTGCCTTTAGCATCAAACAAAAGAGAAAATGATTCACATTTAGTGTGCATTTTAATAAGAATTCCTTTGAGTGGTAAGTGACCCTGAATGGAACCTTCGGAATCAATAAAGGAAGTATTAGGTAAGTCCCAATCATTATCCATTACCTGGTAATTCCAACCCATTGATTGAGCCACATCACTCATTTCTTCGATGAGAGGGTAGACCATTTCGGGCTTTTTTAGAATGCCTTTATAATGAATAGTAAGTCCCATTGTAGTGTAAATTGCTAGTTCAATTCCTCTATGTCCATCTGTATCAGATCCCATACATGACGCTCATATGCTTGCTGTCTAAACTGGAACCAATGCTCCCGGTATTCAGAGCCTTCAACTACCATTTTGAAGTTGGCAAAAGGTTTTCTGTTATTGAGTGCAGTGATAAGCTTGTTTTGTAAATGCTGGTCTACAACTTGCTCAGCAAAGTTTTCCATGATCCTAAATGCTTCGCTGGAATCCAGGGGATCTATTTCAATGTATTTTTTCCACTTTTCATGCTTCTTTTCTTCATTTTCCCGTGATTCACCCGTCATTGATTCATACTCTTCAGGATCTTCAAGCAGCATCTTTGGAAGGGACTCTACTTCCAGAGAATCTGGATTAAAAAAGCAGACAAAACCAGCCAACAAACTTTCCGCAATTTCATGAACGGCCTGTTTATACTTTTCGGGGATATTTTCCTTTATTTCTTTCATTCATAATTGCTGACGCGATTAAAGGTAGCAATAACAATTCAAAAGTGGGCTCTACATACTATTAGCCAGACTTAATCCTAATATCAAGAGAGAGAGAGCGTTCTTTGAGCATCTTCATCTGACTGTCCGGAAGGCATCAGCATGTAAGGATTAATGCTTTTTTTCCTGGAACTAAAGAGCCCCCTGGAAGGTGCATACTGCCAAAGACCGACCATTTCGTACTGGTTGATCAATGCACACCGGAAATTCTCTGCATTATAAACGAGGGTATAAGACTGGTCTTGTAAGATGATAGCCAGAACAAAATCCATTGGCCGATCATAGTTGCTGTAGTATTCCAGCTTTTCTTCAAGCCACACAGGAGTATGGCTGGTGAAACTCTTCCAGTATTCAATGGAGTCAAGTAAAGTATTCATGGGTTTTAGGGCAAAAGTTCCCAAAGTGTCTTCTTCCTCAATTATGGATCCTTTAGCTCCTTCGTCCCAGTATAAATTATAGGTTTCATATGTTTCCAGCGAGCTGCCACTTTCGTCTCTCACTCGTTCACGGGTCTTTTCATAAAAACCAGTCACCTGAACTGGAAAAGCGATTTCTTTTTTGATTCCACCAAGTTTCACGCTGTTGTTAAGCTGCCACAGAGATTCAGAAGAGGAGCTTGTGGTCCAACCGGTAAACAAAGTGAATAGGCCTTCAACGACCTTTTCACCTGTGGCAATGCCATCGTCGGTGACAGGAGTGGGCCCTTTTGTTTCTAGCTTGATCTTCGAAATACCAAATTGATTTAAGGTGTATTTACCTGATTGGATCCTGGCCTTGCTAAAGCCGATAGAATCCATGGGTTGCCCGAAAGCTATTTTCATCATAAATGTCAGGCTGATGGTGATAAGTAGATGTTTCATGACGCTACTGTTAAATGATAAAACCAGCACGGAAGTAGTTTCCGTGCCGGCTTCGGTTTAAAAAAACATCAGATCCGTTCATATCTGTACTGGATCAGGTCTTCTCCGGAATAATCTATCAGGATGAAATGATCTTCGTCGAAAGTAGATACGAAATATTCCTCTACATCCACTCCATTGATGAGCAGCACTAGATTCTGGCCGTAGCCCCACCAGCTTGCCTCACGAAACTGTGGCAAAGTATCACATCGATTGGTACCATCATCCATGGAGTAATAGCCAGCCTTTTCAAAGTGTACTACATTGCCGATGATACATGAGTGGTCAGGGTCACCACTGATGTCATTATCGAATTCATCATATACTTTCGTGATCTCCCAATCTTTGCCCTGAGCTGAAGAGATGGTGAAATTGAAGTTAACAGAGAGCCATACCTGATCGATATAAATATTTCCCTGCTCCACATAAATCCCGTACGGGTATTGCCAGTTGGACATGTTACCTTTCACTATATCCAGGTAGTAATCTCCGCTGTTCAGATCTCTCAACGTGATTATACCTTCCGAATCGGTAGTCAGGGTCATTCGCAGGTTTTGTTCAAAGGCCCAATCATCAACATTATTGTAAACTTTGACAGTAGCATTCGGAACCGCATTTCCTGTCCATTCATCGATGACCGTGATTCTGGTAATCCCCTGCTCATCAAACTCCAACTCATCATTACATTGAGTAAAAGCAAGGATAAGGGCAATGACGGCATATATTCTTAATATTATTATGATCGTTCTCATAATTTCAAAGGTTTAGTGATTCTTAAAATCTGTACTCAAGTGAGAAATCTACTGTTCGGTTAAATGCTTCAGCATCTTTTTCCTCGTCAAGTGTCATCAATCCCCACTGATAGCCTACAGAAAAACCGATATGCTCAGAAATCAGATATCCAACCCCCACACCCAGACTAAAGTCGGCACTGCGAAAGGTATCTATCTCATCTTCATCTTTAGCTCCTGTACATTCTCCATCGAGGCACTCCCGGTAAATCTCAGTGTAGTTGTTTTTGAGCAGAGCTGAAAGCATTGGCCTGGCGATCAGGTAAAGCGCTGGGTCTACCTGGTATTCTAATGCCAATGGAAAATCCAGGTAGTTGGCTCTTACCTTCATTTGGTACTCATAGGAGATTTCTGTGTTGTCGTACCAATCATAGGTTTCTTTATCCGAATCCTGAACACCCCGTTGAGTGAATTGAATGCCCGGTACAATGCTTAATTTCTCAGAGGCCCTGGCCCGATAATGAAGACCTAGCTGATAACCCATTCGTACGTCTGCGGATTCCACATCATCCCCAGACCATGAAGAAAGATTCGCGCCTGCTTTTATGGCAAATCCCTGAGCAATTGTCAGGACTGGTGCAGTCAAAAGCAGCATGGTGATCGAAAACATTACTAAACGTTGCATAAGCGTTTATTTAGGGTTTTACATGATGTAAAAATTCACCTAAATAATCAGCCCATGAAACTGAATATTGGGGCAATAGGAGGATTTGAAGGTTTAATTGCAAAAGCTGCCTACGGTATGGCGATCACCTGGCAGAATTTGCAAATAGAAGGGTAGGGATGGGGAAAGATCGAAGGAGAGGACGGGTTTTTCTAAAGATAGGATATAAGAAATCCCCAAAATTTACTGATTCATTTTACCTTTCCCTCATGAACGACGGAACCAGACGAAGCAATATCAGTATAGGAGCAGAAGTAGAGATCGTGGAAAAGCACAACCAGCGATCGGGAGAACTCACCAGCGGTTTTGTGGCACAGATCCTCACTAAATCACCCAACCATCCTCATGGCATCAAAGTACGTCTGGAAACCGGAGAAGTGGGAAGGGTAAAGGGGATTATAGATGAAGATTGAGCGAATCGGTGGATGGCAGATGGAAACATACTGCCTACCCGGATTCAGACCAACTAAAAAACGATCAGTGAGGCAGTTTGTTTCTTATCACACCATAAGTAAGCGTGCCTAGTACCGCACTTGCCAGCACCACCAGGATCACTCCGTACCCATTCCCGATCAGTGTATACATGGGGCCTGGGCAGGCACCTGCCATCGCCCAGCCCAGACCGAAGATGGTGCCACCAATCAGGTAGCGAGGGATGCTCTTATTCTTTGATGAAAAGGTGATGGGAGTCCCTTCTGTGCTTTTCACTTGATATTTTTTAATCAGGGCCACTGCCACGATGCCTAAGGCTACTGCCGACCCAATGATTCCATACATATGGAATGCATCGAACCGAAACATCTCGTAGATCCGGTACCAGGAGATCGCCTGGGATTTGGTCATGACAATGCCGAATAATGTGCCTATGAATATGTAACTGATATATTTCATCATCAATTTGCGGTATTAAAGGGTTAAGAGAAGTGGTAAAAGAAAGTAGGTCATGATGAGCCCTCCGATAAAGAAGCCGATCACCGCTATTAGGGATGGTAGCTGTAAGTTGCTCAATCCGCTAATGGCATGTCCCGAGGTACATCCGCCTGCATAGCGGGCACCGAAACCAATCAGGAATCCACCACCTACCAGCATCAGAAAGCCTCGCAGGGTAACCAAAGCTTCCCAGCTAAATATCTCACCGGGTAGATAATCAGCTCCCGGATTTTCAATGCCTAATTGCTGCAATGTCATGACTGTATCCTGCGCCAGTGGGATAGGCTCTGACTGTTGTAGCCAGGTGGAGGAAATAAAACCTCCGATCACGGCACCCAACACAAAAAGTAAATTCCAGATCTGCTTTTTCCAGTCAAAATCAAAGAATTCACTCAAAGCGCCTCCGCCACCAATGGCACAGGTCGTCCTCAAAGTATCTGATACCCCAAAACTTTTTCCTACCAACAACAAGAGGCCCATCACCAGTGTGATCATCGGGCCCGCCACATACCATGGCCAGGGTTGACTCAAATATTCTATCATACAAATTTTTCGCTATACTAATTTTACCTGTGAATTTTTAAATGTTAAGACGGGGTAATAGGCGTGGTGCACCAAAGCAGACGAAATGTGCTTGTGAAAGAGTTTGGCCAGCCTGTCCGGTTCCACTTCAATGCTGATCATGTCCATGTTATTGTCTTCTGTAAAGTGTAAAATGCCTGATTCTACATCTTTATCGCAGTAAATATGGTGTTCCACCTGGCTCAGTTCATTCTGTTTTACAAAAGCCTGCATAAGCTCCTGCAGCTGACGGCTGGTTTTAAAATGACCTGGCGTATTGATCCGTAACAGATGGAGTTTAGCGCCAAAAGCTTCTTGCAGGGTTTTGATGAAGCTGATGGTAGCTGGCCGTTTTCCTTCGAAGCTGCTGGCAAACACAATATTTTTGATCTCCAGGTCTGAACGGTCACATTTCAGTGAAAGTACCGGCACAGACGACTGTCGCACCACATGCCCCGTTACCGAATCAGCGATCAGCTCACGAAAGCCAGTAAGACCATGCGTGCCCATGACCACCAGGTCGATCTCTTCTCGTTTTACACAATGAAGGATCTGGTCCGTAAGGTTTCCTGCTTTGACAACGGGCGTCGCGGATAACCCGGATTTTTTGATCCAGTCACTTATTTTCAAGTGTGCCTGTTCCTGTTCCGCCATCGTTGCTTCCACATCAAAATCTTCTCCTTCCACAAGTTCCCCCTGCTGGTTGAAGACTGCGTTGGCTGGAGTGGGCACTACACGTAACGCATAAATTTCAGCTCCACTTTGCTTTGCCAGTTTATCTGCCAGGGTCAGGGCATAGCCTGATAGGTCCGAACAGTCTGTAGGTACTAATATTTTTTTCATTGTTCAGTCATATTGATTTAACAATGGTATGCGGGATTTCCTCAAGCCATGTTTATATGGAAACATGAGCAAATGCAAGCCAGTGTTTTGATTGCCTGAGATGTTTTCGCCATCCTTTAGCCCGGTAAAATGTCCGGGAAGTTCGCCGGACATTTCTAGGCCATCTAATTGACTATTCAGTGTCGTAGGGCCATCCAAGGATCCCGCCGCTCAAATTATAGAGGTCGGAAAACTCCTGCTGAGCCATGTACCCACAGGCCTGGGCACTTCGGGCACCGCTGCGACAGTATAGTAAATAGGTCTTGTCTTTTTCCAGCTTATGGATGTCTTCGACAAAAGATCTGTCGCTTACATCCAGGTTTATGGCCCCCGGAATTTTTCCCTGACTTACCTCTGCCGGTGTTCGCACATCCAGCACACGGGCGTTGGGGTTTTCTTCCTGTATCTTTTTAAAATCCTGAGCTGCTATATTTTTAAATGACATGGTTGTGTTCTTTTTTGAAATAGATTAAACATGTTGTTCTTCTTGTGCATGAGCAGCGGATGCGTATGAATCCTTCAGCTCGCTGACTGCTTCACTCATATCCAATACATCTACAGGCAGGGCACTTTCCAGAATACTACTACCTGCTGATGAACGATAGCCTCCCGCGCAATGCACCACCACCGGTTTGTCGGTAGGGATCTCGCTGGTCCGTTCTCTCAGCTCTGGTAATGGAATATTGATGGCATGATCAAAAAACTTACCTGCTTTGGTTTCGCTGGTATTCCGGATATCCACGATGGTGAATTCATCCTCATGTCCCCTGAATTTCTCCACTTTAAAGGGTATGCTGGTTTCACCACCCGGCTGATCATAGACAAATGCCCCGGCGATATGCTGCTCATAACCTATTTTGGCTGTTTTTTCAATGAGTTTATCCAAAACCTGCTCGTTTTCGGCTACCAGGTAAAAATTTTCATCCGGGCCGACGATGCTGCCTACCCAGGTTTCAAACTTGGGATCATCCTGGATATTGATCGCGCCTTTGATATGTCCGGCTTTATACAGCTTTTGCGGACGACCGTCTATGACGATGCTGTCTGGTTCAACATTAAAGTTCTTCTCTAATTTTTTCACAGCCGCCATAGCGGGTTTAAAGGTGGGTGCTCCTGCTTTGTTGAGCGCCACATCATAACCGAAATATTTGGGGATGAAAGGCTGGTCTTCCAACAGTATATTTACGAATTCTTCTTCAGACATAGTTTGCAGGGCGTAATTGCCTGTTTTTTCCGCACCGATCGAACTGCTCTGGGCATCGCTCAGGGCTTTACCGCATAGGGAGCCGGAGCCGTGAGCAGGGTAAACGATGACATCATCCTCCAGCTTCATGAGTTTTTCACGCGTACTGTGGTACATCTGGCGCGCCAGCTCCTCGCGTTTGGCGGTTGTGTTACCGGCTTTTTCTCGCAGGTCAGGACGACCAACATCCCCGATAAACAGGGTGTCTCCCGTGAATACAGCTATATCTTTGCCTCTTTGCTCTGCAACAATGCTGATGCTGTCTGGAGAGTGTCCGGGAGCATTCAAAGCCTTTAATTTCATCTCTCCCAACTCGATGACATCACCCTCATCAAATGTCAGATGAGGATAATCGGCCCCCAACAGCTCACTCACATAAATGATCGCTCCGGTAGTCTGGTGGATTTCCAGGTGAGCGCTCACAAAGTCTGCATGGGGGTGCGTTTCGATGACACCTGTGATTTCAGCGCCCTGAGCTTTCGCGTAATCATAGTAAGGCTGCGGGTTCCGGGCCGGATCTATCAATATGATTTCATTCTTTTCTTCACTGAGAATGGCATAAGAGAAATGTGCCAGGCCTTTATCTTCAAATTGCTTGATCTTCATATTTTATCGTTTTTTGAACGCTTCAGGTTTATTGTTATAACCGGGGCAGGGGGTGTTTTTGTTTGATGACGACCCCTTACCCGGATTCCTTCACATGCAAAACTAGCAGGAGGAAAAGCCCGCTTCAGTGACTTTTGTTACACAGCAGTAGGTAAATGGATTTTCATAAATTAGATCATGTCTTGTTATATGATAATTAAGCTGCTATTGATCTTATTTGGTATAATTAGCATAATTGTAATTAATACAGGAAAACAAATCGAAAGAGGGGACCTTTGGAGAGGTCAGGTAAAATGGGGTGGAAATTTTGCCGGAGTTATGATGAATATCATAGGTATTCTTTGGTTAATCAACGGGAATTAACCCCCTCAACCACTACCCGATACAGAACTTACTGAAGATATTATCAAGTAGGTTGATATCATCATGATAAGTAAAATACCCTTTCACACTAGTTTGAATCTTTTATCCGTTTTAATTCCTGAACATCCAGGAGGTCTTTGGGTCTGGCTGATCTGATCTTGCTTTTAATCAAGTCTTGAAGATTTATCACTTGATATTTGATGGTTCTGGTTTCAGATTTAAATGTGGCTGTTTCTGAGTCTTTCCATACCTCTTCAAAGCTTTTGCCGGGATTGAAGCTTGTAATTAATTCAATTTCTAATAAAGGGGAAATCTTGATGGATATGTTTTGTTCTTTTTGTCTTACCCCTTCGGGAAAATCATTGAAATCATAACCTAAGTCCAGCAAAGAGGATTTTAGTTTCTCCAGGTTTTCAGTGGTAACATTAATCCAGAAATCTACATCAGCAGAATGTCTTTGATAGCCATGGAAATTGACAGCTCCACCACCCACCATCACCATTTCAACACCATGTTGAGATGTTTTATCCAGAAATTCAATAACCATGTCATCAAATTCCACTTAGTCTTTTTTTAGAATGAAGTTCCCCTTTTTAGTGGATGAAATGGATTCAAATCGGGTAAGCGCCATTGATAACTCTAGAAATCGTTTGACCCTTTCGGAAGGGGATAGTGCAAGAAATTCCCTGTCACGCCTTGTATTATTTTCTTCCTTGCTGCCAAAGTAAATTGATTTCATACATTAAAAGTAACTTAAATTGTGAGATTTTGATTCCTTCATATGCAAAACTAGCAGGAGGAAAGCCTGTCTCAGTGACTTTTGTTACATAGCTACATAAATAATAGTGAATGATGTTAACCTTCTATCATAGTCTCCCAGAACGGGTAGGGGGTCCTTCAGATATTCAGAAGCCTAACTTTTATGGTGAGTCATTTTTTGTTATGCTACAGGGAATCACATACCAGTGGGCAATATGTGCGGAAGAAACTTCCGCGCCAGGTGAGGGGCTAGTGGTATGCTAGGCAGCCAACTAGTTTACAGAAGTATGAATGGTCAAACCATCGTATCCTCGAGACCAGTGGGTCGTGGTAAAGGGTCCGAGGCTCAGCAGAGGCAGAACATGCGTTTTAGATATGCAACTTCCTTTGGGAAGCAAGCGATAGCAAATGAGGTGCTTGGACCTATCTACGAAGCGGCAGCTGCCGGCATCACCAGGGTCAGGAATGCTTACTCACTTGCGGTTACTGATTACCTGAGGGCACCTGAGATTGGTGATCTTGTTTTAGCAAATGGAGTAGCAGGAAACCGGGCACTGGTAGAAGCGTATGAAGATCCTCAGCTGGCGAAAGTTGGGTTTGAGATCCTTAGTGAAGATAAATGCTTGATCTCCTCAGGGGAAGCTTCTCCCACCGACAATGGGATACAGTGGAAGTTTACACTCACACAGGATATTCCGGAGGGAGGTTCAATCCGGGTACGAGCATATGACCTTCCAGGTAATGTGTCAACTAAATCGTTTAGGGTATGATGATTATCAATGCTAATACGACTTGAGACCGCTTTTCTTAATAGGGAAGTGGTTTTTTTTATGATACTGGACGATCTCGTGAGACATTGAAGTTTACTCACATTCAACTTACTTCCCGATACAAAACTTACTGAAGATATTATCCAGCAGATCATCCGTCGTGATCTCACCGGTAATCTCACCGAGGGATTGCAGGGCATGTCGGATGTCCATGGCCACGAAATCATTGGTTACCTGGTTATCGATGCCTTCAAGGACCTTGTTAAGGGCCTGGTCGGTCTCCAGGAGGCTGTGGTAGTGTCGGAGGTTAAACTTACCCGACGACAGCTTTTTTGACCGTTAGAGAATGAAAACGGGAAAATAACAGTACCTAATTAGTTTCCAAAGACTCTCCAATCCAATTATCTATTTTCTTTTCTAACAATGTGAGAGGTATAGGTCCATCTTTGAGTACCTGGTTATGGAATTCCTTAATATCGAATTGATCTCCTAATTTTTCTTCTGCTCTGTTTCTAAGTGCCAGGATTGTCAGCTGACCTATTTTGTAACTGGTGGCTTGCCCTGGCCATACCATATATCTTTCAACAAACCTGACCATACCTAATCCCATATTATCAACATGAAATTGAATTGCTTCTTCTCTAGTCCAACTTTTATAATGTAATCCTACATCTACCACTAATCTTATTGCTCTAAACATCTCCATATTAAGCATACCAAAGTATTGATAAGGATCGGAATATAAGCCAAGCTCCTTACCTAACGACTCACAATAAAGTCCCCAACCTTCTACAAATGCAGTTACACGAATTGACTTTCGAAAATCTGGAATTTTTTTATTCTCAATTGTAAGCATCTTTTCAAGATGATGACCCGGTATTGCTTCATGTAGAAAGAGTGCTTCATCCTTATTGATATTGTAATCTGGAACATTTGGAATTGGAATGTAAAATATCCCTGGTCTTGAACCATCTGGATTCCCGGCTGAATATTCTGGGCTGGCTGAAGCTTCTCGGAAGGCCTCAGTTCTTCTAACCTCAAAAGGAGTACGAGGTTTTATCGAAAACAATTCATTTAGTTTAGGTTTAATTCTTTCATGAATTGAATAAAAGTTTTCAATAACTTGTTGAGGCTCAGTAAATGGTTTTAAGTCAGGGTTTGTTCTGATGTGTTCTAAGAATTCTTTATAAGTTCCTTTAAATTTTACTTCTTCCATCACATTAGAAATTTCTCCCCGTATTCTACTTACCTCGCTCATACCCAGATTGAATATGGAGTCTGGTGATAAATCAGTTGTGGTATGATATTTTAATAATTGCTCATAGGTTTCTTTGCCATAAGGGATTGATGAAATACCGGCGGTTGGCCTTGGGTTATTTAAATAATCATTCTTTAAGAATTCAGTTATTCCCTCATACCTAGGAGTTAACAGATCAATAATCATGATCTTGAATTTATTTGCTAATGAAACGCTATCTTCATATGATATTTCATCTGGCATATTTTTGATTGGAGTGAAGAATACGTTCTCTTCTGCAGTAGTAGAATGAAAAGATTCCCATTGAGGAATTATTTTTTCTGTGATTTCCTTTGGTTGCTTGTAGCCAATCTTTATTCCTTTTTGCATATTAATTAAAGCCTGATCTAACCAGACGGCATAATCTTCTAGTCTACTTAACCAGTTTTCGTAATCCTTTACTGTCTCAAATGGCTGGATATTACCTCCCATTCCGATAATTCTCATATCAATATTAAGACCAGACATTTGATTAATAGGCAACATTGTTTCAAATAGTCTGCCTTGTTGAATCATACTATTACAATACCAGTTTAAGAAGTCATATTCCAACCTTTCATCCCTGTTTAACTCTTCTGGTTTATACTTATTTAGTTCTTCAATAAATGATTGATAATGATTCATAAATGACTGTGAGTAATTTTCGGAAAGATAATTGGGTAGAGTATCCATTCCTTGTTGCACCCCACTAAGGTTTGCAGCCAAAGGGTCTAATCTTAGGCTTTGTTCATTGAACCTAACAAAGACCTCATTGATTGGGGGCATATTTTCATTTACATTTTGATCTGGATTTGAGGTACATGCTATCATTGCTATACCTAGAAACATGGGATAGATTTTTCTCATTAGGTTAAGGGGAAGTTGGTTTACTAAATCTACTCAATCTAAATCAGATTGGACCTAGACTCCTCATTTGATGCACTTTTAAGACGTCTCAAGTCACTTACTCCTGAAATCTGGATAATTCCTTATTTGATTTGAAATGAGAAACTAGAGTCCTTTAATACGCACGATAAAATTGTAGTAATATCTGACTGGATCTGTGTGGAAAATGAAGAGAAGAAAGCTGAGAAGAAAGGGGGATGTTTTATTACTTTTCTTCATTTTTTTTCTTATCTGGTTGAGCTAAAAAATCTGAAAATATGAAAGCAACCTTTATCAAATCCCAAATGGCTACTATTGAAAGTATAAAGATTGATAATAAGATTGAATGCTTTATTTCCATTACATAGTACCAATCGCAAGCTATTCTTTCTATCAAGGTATTAGATAGTGCAAAAGCTATAGTTGATATTAGCCCAACTATAACAAAGTTTATATCATCTCTTATTTCTGAATGAACATTTACTAAAATCTGAATTTTATTAGAAATATCTGTTTCTGTTGAATATGTGATTTTTATTTTGTGTTTAACTCGATCAAAGATTGATGTTATATAGGTGTATATAGTAATCGCAAAACCTATAAATACACTGAGAAATGTGAAAAGAAATTCTGTTTCAACGAAGAAATCGTAATCAATAAGTTCATAATGAATCGTAGTAAAGGAGAAAAGAAAAACAACAATGAATACTATTAATAGCTTAACTATTTTCATCTTCATTTAACTTATCAATTTCTTCAAAAGTTGTTTCTAAACTTTCTTCATTTTCCATTTCAATATCATTAATAGGCTTGGATACAATTGTAGTTATATTTTTTGCAACCTGTTTGATACCATCAATAACACCATGAACTATAAAATTTCCAGCACCACTAGCCAACCTCTTAATATGATCTCCAAAGTTTTCTTTATTAAATTTTAGCCCTTCAAATTTATTTTCGAGGAATATCTTAAACTTTCTGAAGTTGGTTTCTTCATGAACTTCCTTAACTATTCTGTCTGCTTCATTTGCTCCACCAAAGAAATTGGGAGGTTTATAATCAAACTCAATATCTTCAACCATATCAAATTTTGATACTTTGCTCCAGAACTCTCTATTGTCTGAGATCTCACCAAGTGAAGCAGTAATGCTAGCTTGCGCTAATCCAATGTTTAGATATTTTTCAACTTTATTTTGGACGGTCTCTATTTGCTGAAACGCAGTAGTATTTTTTTCAATTAAAACTATTTGCCTTTTAATGTGAAAAACAAGGTGAACAAAAGGATACTTAATATCAGTGGTCCTTTCTATATGGTCAGCCTCCGCTAATGGCTTTTCATATTCTTGTTTCTTGGCTAAGTGACATATAATGATTTTGTCATTAATTCTCTTATGAAAATAAATAAATAATTCAGCTCCATAGTCTGTAAATTGAGCTCTATGATTTTCTTCTAATTGAGTAAAAATATTTAAATAGTGTTCCTCTTTTGATCTATTATCAAAGAGATTAATTTGAGGTGCTTTATTCAAAAAAACCCTATAGGCATAATAAGTTGACATTGGTCAGATGATGAGTGGGCGCTTGTGAATTTAAAGTATTTGTTGAAATATAATACATTAAGTGCAAATTATTCACCTATCAATTCTAAGAGTATTATTTTACTTCAAGTATTTTCCGTATAGCTATTTATTCAGCTTCCCAATCACTTCCCGATACTTTTGCTTGCAGCTTATCATCTGGTATCCCGTAAAAACACCACATACCACCAAATAATTGTATTATTCTAATAAGAAAGTGCCATAGTCCCCCAGGGGTGCGTTCGGTCTCCGTTCGCACTTCCTTTACACTTCCTTTACACCTCTACGGTCAGGCATTAATTGTACTTAAGTAATATGATAGAGAAAAGCCAGCCAATTGGGATCCACTCAGGAAGCTAAGCCTCGTACTCTAAAAATGACATGTATTTTCTCTTTTTGAGAATAAAGGATTGACTAAAGCAAGACCCAACTACATCGAAACTATGTTGGGCGGACACGGAGAAGATATCAGTCTTTAAACGTATAAGAATCGCTCATGGTTGTGTGTCATATGCAGTATATGTAATTTACTCCAAATGTTTTCAAAAACATCTGAAAATCACGCCTCATACCATTTTATGGAACAATTCTTGCTTTTAAAAATCTCAGGAGGCCTCTTCTTCAATCTTTTTATCACTTTATAAATTTTATAACAATGGCAACTTTAAAAAAGAACCTGTTTTTACAGGGGGCTAGTGGTATGCTAGGCAGCCAACTAGTTTACAGAAGCATGAATGGTCAAACCATCGTATCCTCGAGACCAGTGGGTCGTGGTAAAGGATCCGAGGCTCAGCAGAGGCAGAACATGCGTTTTAGATATGCAACTTCCTTTGCGAAGCAAGCAATCGCAAATGAGGTACTTGGACCTATCTACGAAGCGGCAGCTGCCGGCATCACCAGGGTCAGGAATGCTTACTCGCTTGCTGTGACCGATTACCTGAGAGCACCGGAGATTGGTGATCTTGTATTAGCAAGTGGAACAGCAGGAAGCCGGGCACTGGTAGAAGCGCATGAAGATCCTCAGCTGGCGAAAGTCGGGTTTGACATCCTCGGTGAAGATGAGCGAGTGATTTCCTCAGGGGAAGCTACTCCCACCGCCAATGGAATACAGTGGGAGTTTACACTCACACAGGATATTCCGGAGGGAGGTTCAATCCGGGTAAAGGCGTATGACCTGCCAGGTAATGTGTCAACTAAATCGTTTAAGGTATGATGATCATCAATGCTGATTTGACTTGAGACCGCTTTTCTTAATTGGGAAGCGGTTTTTTTATGATCTGGACGATCTCGTGAGACATGGAAGTTTACTCACATTCAACTTACTTCCCAATACAAAACTTACTAAAGATATTATCCAGCAGATCATCAGTCGTGATCTCACCGGTGATCTCACCCAGGTGGAGGAGGGCGTTGCGGATGTCCATCGCCAGGAAGTCATTGGTGACGCCGGAGTCAATCCCTTCAATCACCTTATCCAGTGACTGGTTGGTCTCTACCAGGCTTTCATAGTGACGGAGAGTGGTCACCAGGGTGTTACCAGCCTTGAAGTCTTTGAGGGAAACCTTTTCTTTGAGGGCTTCTTTCAGGGTATCCAGGTTTTCCTTCTTGTGGGCGGAGATTTTGAGGAAGTCTGTTTCTTTCAGTGCCGTGATTACTTCTTCGTTCGGTTTATCCGCTTTGTTGCCCACGATGAGGTGGGGGACACCCAGCTCTTTGAGGTAGTCTATCTGTTGGGATACTTCATGCGGGGTGTCATTGGCCAGATCGATCAGGTAGATGATCACGGCGGCTTCTTTCATGCGGGCATGGGCACGTTCCACCCCAATGGCTTCTACGTGATCCTCGGTGGTTCGGATACCGGCTGTATCCACGAACCGGAAGCTGATCCCGTCGATGTGGATCACATCCTCTATGATGTCGCGTGTGGTGCCCGGGATGTCGGAGACAATGGCCTTTTCTTCATTGAGAAGTGCATTGAGGAGGGTAGACTTCCCCGCATTGGGTTTTCCAGCGATCACGGTAGGGATACCGTTTTTGATGGCGTTCCCCAGGTTAAAGCTCTCCGTCAGCGCATGGATGAGCTTTTGAAGGTTGTGGATGAGCTTTTTAAGTTCATCCCGGCTGGCAAACTCCACGTCTTCCTCCGAAAAGTCCAGCTCCAGCTCGATCATGGAGGCGAAGTGGACCAGCTCTTCCCGCAGGGCTTTGATCTCTGCTGAAAAGCCACCCCGCATCTGGTTCATCGCGGCCTTGTGCATGGATTCATTCTCTGAGGAGATCAGGTCTGCCACTGCCTCTGCCTGCGCGAGATCAAACCTCCCGTTAACAAAGGCTCGTAAAGTATATTCCCCGGCTTTTGCGAGTCGTGCACCCTGTTTGAGCAAAAGCTTGATTACCTTTTGCAGGATATAAGGGCTCCCGTGGCAGGAGATCTCGATTACATCCTGCTTGGTGTAGCTGTTAGGCCCCCTGAAAACAGATACCACCACCTCATCGACAACCTGATCGCCATCTTTGATCGTCCCATAGTGCAGGGTATGACTGGCCACCTGGCTGAGGTCTTTTTTGAATACCTTTTGGGTAATGGATATGGCCTCTTTTCCGGAAAGTCGGATCACTCCGATAGCTCCCACCCCGGGGGGTGTTGCCAGCGCGACGATGGTGTCTTCGGTGTTCATGCCGCAAAAGTAGTGTATTCGTGCCACCACTCTGAGTAGTGGCACGAATACACTACGAATTGCTTCACTATCTTGCGGCCAATGGAAGAAAAAGTCGTCATAGTCAACTCTGCCAATGAAATTATCGATGTAGTCCCCCGGTCAGTCATGCGGGCCAATATCCTTCTGCACAGGGCATCTTATGTGATTGTGACCAATTCCAAAGGTGAGATCCTGGTGCAGAAAAGATCAGACAGAAAAGACCTTTATCCAAGCTATTTCGACCCGACTACAGGAGGCGTGGTCACCGAAAATGAATCCTACGAACAAAATGCTATTCGGGAGCTTGAAGAAGAGGTGGGGATTTCAGGAGTGACGCTCAAATCGCTATTTGATTTTCACTTTGAGAACGAATACGTCAAAGTTTGGGGGCAAGTGTTTTTGACCAGCTATGATGGTCCCATCAGACCCATGGATGGGGAAGTGGTTGATTTTTTCTTTCTAAAACCTCAGGAGCTGGAGACCTTTATGAAACAGGAGCCCATCATGCCAGATGGTGAGATGGTGATTAAAAAGTATTTGGGTATGGGATGATGTCCCTCCATAATTCCATACTGAAGCTGTAAATTTCTTTGCAGATGGCTGTATAAATAAATTAGACGCCCTTCTGTCTAATATTTTAACATTTCAACTGCTTGCCTTAATGTCTAAAGATTTTAACTATTTGATTACTAGTTAATTATACTTTTTGGTACGGTTATAGATTAAATTGAGTATAGGCAGTTAAACTCATCATAAAGGAGATGTAAAACATCTAAATGATTTGAGCCATGATACAGAATCATCTAAAGATTGCATTCCGTTTTTTTATCAAAAACAAGCTCTTCACAGGTATCAATGTATTAGGTCTGTCCGTAGGCATTACAGCCTTTATTTTACTGATCAATTATGTAGCTTTTGAAAGAAGCTATGATGCTTACCTACCCGATGCAAATGATCTGTATCGTGTTACCCTGACTCAAAACCTGGTAAATAATGAATTTCATACATCAGCTACCAATCATCCTTCTGTGGGACCAGCAATGCTTGCAGACCTTCCTGAAGTAGAAAATTTTACCAGGATAGTAGATAATAGTATTGTAATGACCAATTCTGGTATTTTATCCCACTTCAACAATCAGGGGGAAAAAATAAAGTCGGATATGCGGGATGGACATATCTACTTTGGAAATAATGAGATCATTTCAAATTTTAGGCTTAAAATTCTCTACGGCAACCCAATAAATGCCCTTTTAGAGCCCAATACAATTATTTTAAGTTCTGGTATAGCCACAAGGTTTTTTGGTAATGATAATCCACTGGGCAAAACCATCAGTTTAAATGGAAAGCTACATGCATCGAACGAAGACCTTATCTCACTCAAAGTGACAGGAATCTTTGAGGATATTCCAAAGAATACTCACTTACCCATTGATATGGTAATCTCCTGGGCGACAATTGGCCAAAAGTTTGACTATGACAACGCCTGGGGATGGCCTAATTTCTACACCTATGTGAAGCTAAAACCCGGATCGAATCCGAATGTTATTGAATCAAGATTCCCTGCTTTTGTAAAAAAATATCTAAGGGATCATATGAACAGGTTTGGATATGAAGCACGTTTTGGGCTCCAACCTGTTAGGGATATTCACTTAAAGTCAAATCTCTTTGGAGAAATTTCTGCCAATAACAACGAATCAACGCTGTACTTTTTGACAATAGTTGCTGTATTCATCATTTGTATCGCACTGATAAACTTTATCAACCTTTCTACAGCCAAATCGATGGACCGGGCCAGGGAGGTCGGCATCAAAAAAGTAGTCGGGGCAAATCGAGGGATGCTAATACGTCAATTTTTGTTGGAGTCATTACTTATCAACTTTATTGCCATGGTGCTATCCATATGTCTGGTGATTGTACTTATTCCTTCATTCAATACACTGATTGGCTATGAGGTACTGCACTATAATATTTGGCTGAATCCTCAGACCTGGTTTACGTTGGTGTTGATCCTTTTGAGTGGGGGGCTTTTGGCTGGACTTTACCCTGCCTTTGTACTTTCTGATTTCATCCCTGTACAGATACTCAAAGGGAATTTTCAAAGTGGTGGAAAGGGTCTGGCATTAAGAAAGTTTCTTGTCGTTTTTCAGTTTGTTATATCGATCGCATTGGTAGCAGGAACCTATATCGTATACAATCAATTCTCATTCATGCAAAATGAAAAATTAGGTTTTGATGCAAACCATACCGTGGTATTAACAGCTCCCACATATGCAGATTCCATTACCCCACTTAGGATAAAATCGTTTAAAGATGAATTGTTGCAAAACCCAGCAATTAAAGGTGCTTCATACTCCAATGAAATACCGGGTAAACGGATTAAATGGGCTAACACTGTTCGCAGGCCTACACAAGAGATTGAGGAGGCGCCGATCTTTGGATTGATACGGACAGACCATGATTTCTTCAAAACCTATGATATACAAGTTCTGGCAGGTAGAGATTTTATGAGGGAAGATTTTTCATCCTATTTTGATGAAAATGGTCCGGTATTAACGGGTCACAGGGTCATCATCAACAAATCTGCTGCCAGAATGCTTGGCTTTCAAAACCCAGAAAAGGCTGTGGGTGAATCAATCATATTTTTATATCCTGGTGGAGAACGTACTGCACGGGTCATTGGAGTAGTGGATGATTATCACCAGCATTCTTTGCAATACGGTTACAGGCCTATTTTATTTATGTATTTTAAAGGGTACGATGCTATTGAATATGTGACGGTAAATATATCCGGGAACGTAAGTGAAAATGTGGCCATGATAGAAACGAAATACAATGAATTCTTTCCTGATGATGTATTTAATTACTTCTTTATGAATGAATTTTTTAACCGGCAATATCAGGAAGAAGACAGATTTGGTAAGGTATTTCTATGGTTTTCTGCTCTCGCCATATTTATTGCTGCATTAGGACTATTTGGGTTGGGATCATATGCTGCCATGAAAAGAACCCGGGAGATTAGTGTTAGAAAAGTTTTAGGTGCAAACCTTGGCCAGGCTTTGATCATTGTTCCAGCAAAGCTGCTGGGACTTGTACTTGTTTCAGGTGCAATTGCGCTACCTCTGGTTTATTTGGGAGCGTATAACTGGCTGAATAATTATGCTTTCAAGGTAGAGATGAATATCTGGATGTTTATTGTTCCTTTATTAATGGTTGTCTTGGTTGCTATTTTATCTGTTTCCATCCAATCTATAAAAGCAGCCCTAGTCAATCCTGTTGACGCTTTAAGGAATGATTAATCCAAATTCTACCCCACAACTATCCTATAAATCTGCGCCACCAAAAAACAAACCACAAAACCCATAATAACTGGTAGGATGGAGGCCACAGCCGTCCATTTCCAGCTTTTTGTCTCCTTGTATATAGTATAAATAGTCGTGCTACATGGGTTATGTAAAAGGCTAAACAACATCAGGTTGATACCTGTCAGCAGTGTCCAGCCTCCTTGTCTCAGGATGGCCTCGGTCTCCATTTCGCTGTCCAACTCAAACATTACACCATCTCCGGCACCCACTCCGATAAGGTTTAAGTTAGCTACGGTAAGCATCAGAATGGTAGGAAGGACGATTTCATTAGCCGGGATGGCCACTATGTAGGCCAACAGAATCACTCCATTCAACCCAATAAATACCCCAAACTCATCCATCCACTCAATCATCCAGTTGGCAATGGTCATATCTCCAACGGTGATGTTGGATGATAACCAGATCACCGCACCGGCTGGTGCCGCAAATACCATGGCTCGCCAAAGCACAATCAATGTGCGGTCAATCAGTGAGGTATAGATGGTCTGCCAAAATCTTGGTGGACGGTAGGGAGGTAGCTCCAGCGCGAAGGTCGATACTTCTCCTTTCAGCATTGTTTTGGAAAGTAACCAGGAGGTTAAAAACATAAACGCTATTCCAAGCATGGCAATACCAATCACAGAGACTGTGCTCATTAGGCCTGAAAAAGCCGGAGGTACCAATGCACCTATGAATATGGTTGCAATTAGGATTTGTGTAGGCCATCTTCCATTGCAAAGAGAGAAGTTGTTGGTAATGATGGCAATCAGTCGTTCCCGGGGGCTGTCAATGATCCTTGTTGCCACTACCCCTGCCGCATTACATCCCCAGCCCATACTCATCGTCAGGGCTTGCTTGCCATGGGCACCGGTTTTTCTAAACATATTGTCCATGTTAAAAGCTACCCGGGGCAGATACCCGAAGTCTTCCAGCAAGGTGAACATGGGAAAAAAGATCGCCATGGGAGGGAGCATCACAGCGATTACCCACCCAAGTGCGAGGTAAACTCCATCAATCAGGAACCCGTCCAGCCACCAGGGCATCCCAATGCTGCTGGCCACACCTTTTAAGAAAGGGTAGATGTTTTCCAGGAGCAGGGTTGCGAGCATTCCTGAAGGATAATTGGCTCCCTGGATGGTGATCCAGAGGATAATGGACAGGATCAGCACCATGATTGGAAAGCCAAATGTCTTGCTGGTAAGGATCTGATCCAGCTTTCGGTCAAACGTAAAATGGGCTTTCCCATCCCGTACCTCTACATCCCTTGTGATGGCTGCAGCATCGGTATAAATACCCTCTGTGAGTCGGTCATGATAGTTTTCTCCTACCTTCCACCGGAGGTTGGATGCCAATTCAATGATATCGTTTGAATGATCCTGGTTCATCAGCTTGCTAGTTGAAATTCATCGTTCTTAATTGCATCAAGGATGTGCTGGTCACCATCGAGTAGCCTCATCGCAATCCATCGTGTGTTTGGTAGTCCCGGATATTTGGCCAAAAGCTTTTTGTTAAGGTCCTCAATGGCCTGATTGATCTGTTTAGATGAAATCTTGATCCGGTGGGGTGTGCATTTGATTTCACCAGTGGCTACCTTATGAATCGTTTCCAGCAATTCGGGAATCCCTTCACCGTTTCTGGCACTCGCAGGTACCACTGGGATACCCAATCTCCTGGAAAGAGCTCGTGCATCGATCGCAACATGGTGCCTTTTAGCTTCATCCATAAGGTTGAGACATAAAACAGCTTTATCCGTGATCTCCAACACCTGTAAGGCCAGGTTAAGGTTCCTTTCCAGCCTGGAGGCGTCCACCGCAATCACGGTCACATCGGGCCTGCCAAATAAAATGAAGTTTCTGGCCACTTCTTCATCTGTTGAAGTTGAGAGTAGGGAATAGGTTCCTGGCAGATCTATCAGTTTCACGTGTTTGCCATGGTAATTATAGCCTCCCTCGGCACGGGTCACAGTTTTTCCTGGCCAGTTTCCTGTATGCTGTCTCAATCCTGTCAATGCATTAAAGACAGTACTCTTTCCAGTATTGGGGTTGCCTGCCAACGCCACCACGAAGTCTGCATTGTCTACATTCACCCCAAGCTTCTTAAGCTCAGCGCTGTTGTATAATGGACAAGTTTCACATGCATCAGATACTACCTTACTCATATCGCCTCCTTCTCAATTAATATTAAATCTGCCTGATCATTCCTTAAAGCGATCAGGGTATTTCTTAGTTTATATGCTTTCGGATTTTTGTTGGGTCCGTTAAATTCTGTCTCGATCTCGGTGCCTTTGATAAATCCCAAATCCATCAGGCGTCTACGGGCAGCACCACGACACTCGGATGAGATGCCAAGGATCCTGGCTTTTTCTCCTTCATCCAGGCTGGACAGCCGAACCTTGCTATCCTCAAAAATTTCTTCTTCACTTAGTTCAAGCACGCTGATGTTACAAGCCACTATAGAGGGAAGGGTATACTCTTCTCCCTCCGAATAAAACTTTACATGCCTGTCATCAGACTCAATCACTTTTAGTTGAGAACCGATATGAAGTTTTTTGGCAATGATCTGCTTGTAAACGACCTCGGGCTCGTCCTCAATATGTTTGATCCTGGCTACGGCTCCCTTTCGCAAACCAGTCAATGGCACACTCTTCACTTCTATCACCTGACCCTGTGCAGTGGGGATAGGATCACCGTGTGGATCAAAGCGGGGCCTACCCAATTCTTCATACAGTGACTCGGTTTGTTCACGGGTAAGCTGGTGTTCTTTCTGCTCAGCACGGTCATGCCATTCGAGTTTGCTGATGCCTGTCTTTTCAGATAAATACTTTTCCCAGAGGCGGTGAACCCTGATGATCCTCAATGCGTAATCTCTTCCCATTTCAGTAAGTACAATCTTTTCATCCCTAGTCTGGATGAGGTCCATATTCACCATCTCCTCAATGAGGTTGAGCATCTTTTTGTCAGAAATTCTGAGTGCTCCAGAAAGGTCAATGATGCCGACACTTTTACCCCCGGCCTCTACATGATAAAGTTGTTTCAGGATGTCTTCGATCTGTGCACGATGTGACCTGAGCTGACCTGTCATGATCACCCTCCATACCTTTAGTCTCATCATGAAGTAGGCGAGCAAAACGACCAGTAGAAAGATGACCAGGGACCAGAAGGCCTGGTCAGTTTCTGAGGTAATGATCTGAGATATGGTAGTGAAATTTCTCATGGCCATTTAGAAACTAAAAGTTGTTCAGCTGTCTTTTTTGAGATAAACATTTCCTCCTTTTTATCAGTTTCAATTTTCATTGAACCATCAAATTCTTCGATCTCAAGAATGATCAATTTTGTCCCCAATCCCACCTTGATCTTGTCGAGATATTGAAGCAGTTTTTGGTCGTCACTTGTAACTCCTGAAATGATCCCTTTGTCCTTAGATTTTAAATCTGATAATGGGATGGCTGGGCCGACATGAAACACACCGTTTTTATCGGGTATGGGGTCACCATGAGGATCCATCACAGGGTTGCCTAAGAAGTTGTCGAGACGCTCCACGAGGAGAGGGGATTGGATGTGTTCTAACTGCTCTGCAATGTCGTGTACTTCATCCCAATTGAATCCAAGTTTTTCAACCAGGAATACTTCCCACAATCGATGTTTCCTGATCACACTCAGTGCGATGGTCTTTCCTGTTTTGGATATGTTTACTCCTTTGTATTTCTGATAATCGATTACCCCTTTTTGTGACAAACGCCTGACCATATCACTTACCGAAGCAGGCTTGGTTTCCATGGATTCTGCCAGTGCATTGGTAGAAACACCACCATCTCCAGCTTCTGATAAGTGGTAAATCGCTTTGAGGTAATTTTCTTCTGCTAATGTCAGTTTCATCTTGATGGCAAAGATATAAAATAAATTTAGATTAATCTAAAAATATTTTTAAGTACGCACATTTATGAAAATATAAAAGATTGTTGTTCAGATATATAAAGCTATTCAAATAAAGTATATATAGAGGTGAGAAATTTGCCTTCTTCTGTCTTCCAGAGTGCTTCATTCCTATCAGCTGCATCAGCAGATGTAGGTTTTGTATTGAGTGCCTTTATCAGCGATTCAGCTGACAAAGCATCAAAATCAATAGGAATGGCTCCTCCTAGCTTTTTACCGACTTTCCACCAGTAAGAATCTTTTTCTATCAGGTAGGGCAATCCGTAGGCTACATACTCATATAGTTTTGTGGGAACCTTATGGGCATTGACAATTTGACTTTGGTAGGCAACTACTCCAATGTCAGCTTGTTTGATTTCTTCGATGATAGATGCATGAGGTACAGGCGATTCACTGACCTTTATGTGAATTTCGGAAGATTGGATATTCATCAATTTGGCGCTGATATGAGGATCGAAAACCTGTCCGATGATTGTGAATTGAAAGTCCAGTCCCGATACTTTTAGACACTCTATTATTTCGAATATTTTATGGATGCCAGCGTAGGCAGAAACAGTACCTGAAAATAAAAACCTGAGTTTACTTTTTTGAATATCTTGAGACGGTTTATTAACCTCTTCTAGAACGGTTTTATTTCCCAAAATCGTAAATCGGGTATTGATGAATTCAAGTTGTTCGGAGTAACACTTTTCAGCAAGAAAGTAATGATCCACAAATCGACGGGACATATGTTCTATGACACGAACAAGAGGTGATAAAAACGCTTTATGCAAAAAACCATATTCCAAAAGATATTTAAAATTCAAAGAGTAGTTTTCCTGCACATCGTAGACTAACTTACATCGGGTAATCCGGGAATAGAAAAAGGCAAATGGAAGTAGTTCGATGGTGCAGACAATCAGGAGGTGAGGCCTTATCTTTATTATATGGTAATAAGTCTTCCATCGAAGTTTTAATCGGTGGGTGAGCTTTCGTCCGGGGATACCATTGGAATAGAATCTTATATCAGGAGTGTTTGGTTTTTTTTCTCCATTTGCTATGATATTAACCTCATATTTATTTGTTTTCGCCAATGAAAGAGCGAACCGCTCATAATGCCTCGGATCGAGGAGGGGTTTTAGGATGGACGCTATTACAATTTTTTTTTTTATTCAATTAAGACAACTTTACCAGAAACATTTCAAACACTAAATGGAAGCATTACAAAAACTTATAGAGTCTGCATGGGAAGATAGATCGTTGATCAAGGAAAAAGAAATTTCAGTCGCAATAAAAACTTTGATCGATGATCTTGATACCGGAAAGAAGCGTATAGCAGAGCCGGGTGTGGATGGATGGAAAGTAAACGAATGGATCAAGAAAGCAGTGATCCTTTATTTTCCCCTAATGAAGATGCAGCTCATAGAAGTTGGCCCATTCCAGTTTCATGATAAGATCAAATTAAAATCAGGATACGATCAGTTGGGAGTAAGGGTAGTACCTCATGCCATCGCCAGATATGGATCATACATAAGTAAGAACACCATACTCATGCCTTCCTATGTAAATATTGGTGCCTATGTAGATGAGGGTACGATGGTGGATACCTGGGCGACCGTAGGTAGTTGTGCCCAGATCGGAAAAAATGTTCACCTAAGTGGTGGAGTTGGAATTGGAGGTGTGCTCGAGCCGGTTCAGGCTGCTCCTGTCATCATAGAAGATAATGTGTTTGTAGGATCTCGATGCATCGTTGTAGAAGGAGTAAGGGTAGGTAAGGAGGCAGTGCTTGGAGCCAATGTCGTTCTGACAGCAAGCTCAAAGATTATAGATGTGACGAAGGATGAGCCCATCGAGTATAGAGGGTATGTTCCTGAACGTTCGGTTGTGATACCCGGTACGATCCCTAAGAAGTTTAAAGCTGGTGAATACCAGGTGCCATGTGCGCTGATTATCGGTCAGAGAAAAGAAAGTACAGATAAAAAGACTTCATTAAATAACGCTCTTAGAGAAAATGACGTTTCAGTATAATTAGTTGGCATGTTACTTGTTTAACCTGACATGAGGCTAAAACTGTGCAATATGATACTGATTGTCGCGTTGATTCTTTCCCTCAATATTTTTGCCCAAAGTGGTGAGGAAAAGGAAACCCACTCTTTCCAGATGGGGGAAGAGTTGGAATTTAAGTTGGGTTACGGGTGGTTTACCCTGGGTAAAGCCACTGCAAACATTGGGGAAGTTCCGGTACAATATTCCAGAGAAGATTGTTATAAAGTAGAGATTGTGGGCCGTACCGATGGTTTTGTTGGTCTATTTGCCCATGTCAAAGATACCTGGGGGGCCCTGGTCGCTCAGAATCAACTTAAACCTCTGTATGCCTATCAGGACATTGAAGAGGGAAAGTATACGCGCAATGAAAAGACTTTCTTTGATCATGATGAAGGGAAGATCAGGATCATTAAAAACAACGAAGAAAAGGATCCTAAGAAGTTTGAACCTTCAAAAAATGTGCATGATATCCTGAGTGCTTATTTAAAAGTGAGGACCATTGATCTGAGTGGATTTAAAAAAGGAGATACTACGCTTGTATACACATATTATGACAATGCATTCTATGATTTGGTTCTGAAGCATGATGGAAAAGAAAAGGTTAAGACTCCTTTTGGAAAGATCATGGCTCACCGGGTATTGATCATGATCCCTAAAAATGATGTGTTTCCGGAGGAGGGCGGAGTAATTGCCTGGGTATCAGCAGATAAAAACCAGATTCCGTTAAAGGTGGAAGCCAAAATGTTTTTTGGTAAAGCTTTCTGTGATCTGATCGGATACAAAAACCTGCGATATCATTCAGATTTTGTCAATTAGGCAGGTTTTGCCTTGGTCATCCCCTATATTTGCCACGCTATTGAAAAACTATGCCAGTACGGTTATTAAGTATACTAATTATTCTCATCGGGTTTAGCTGTAATTCAGGTGAATCGCGCAGAGCTGATCGACTATTCAATCAGGGTAAATTCAAAGAGGCTATTACTGCCTATACTCATTATATAAGTGAAAATCCCAGAAGCATCGGTGCGATCTATAACAGGGGCAGAGCTTATGAGGAATTGGGGAAATATGATCAGGCCGAGGAGGATTTTGCCAAGGTTTCTGAGCTTGACGAGAAGAATGTAAATGCCTATCTGAGTCTGGCAAAGCTTTACTATAGACAGGAAAAATACTCCAAAGCATTGATCTATACCGAAAATGCCCTGGAGATCAATGAAAATTCAGCGGATGGCTATTTTCTAAATGCACGAGCTCAACACCAATTGGGCTATATAGATGGAGCGCTGGAATCATATACTTTGGCCATTAAGATCAACAGAGATTATGGCGAAGCTTATCTGTATAGAGGTGCACTGAAAATCCACAAAAATCAAACACGATCAGCGTGCGAGGATTTCAAAAAGGCTGAGAATCTTGAAGTTGCTGATGCAGCAGCCATCATTAAGAAATACTGTAAATAATACTATGCTTGAGTTAAGAGAATTAGTTCCTCAGTTCGAGGAGAGGGAAACTCCGTTCTATTTTTATGATATGACCGTGCTGGAAGAGACACTGAGCTCTTTGGATAAAGCAAATAGTTATGGCTACCAGGTACATTATGCGCTGAAAGCCAATAACAATACCCCCATTCTCGATAGGATACGTGAATATGGCCTGGGCATAGATTGTGTAAGTGGGAACGAAATTCTGATAGCCTTGAAACATGGGTTTGCCCCGGATCACATTGTCTTGGCAGGTGTTGGAAAAACAGATAAGGAGATCAGGCTGGCTATCGAGCATGACATTTTCAGTATCAATGTGGAATCCCTTCAGGAGCTTATCGTCATCAATGAGCTAGCGGAACAGCTTGGTAAAACGGCCAACATCAGCATTCGGATCAACCCGGAGATGGAGGCTGGCACGCATCATTACATTACTACAGGTACCAGGGAGAATAAATTTGGGATCTCCTCAGAAGAACTGTTGAAAAATCTGGATATGATAAAAAGTCTTTCTTCGGTTTCGTTCATTGGATTGCACTATCACATTGGGTCTCAGGTTACAGATTTAAACCGATTCATTGGTTTGACAGAAAAGGTCAACCACCTACAAGACGAATTAAGGGCCGCCGGCATTTCTTTAGCTCACCTCAACGTAGGCGGGGGATTGGGAATAGATTATAAAGAACCCGCTACCAACCCGCTACCAGATTTTGCTTCCTATTTCAAAGTATTTCATGACAACCTGAAAGTTTCAGATTCTCAGCAGGTTCACTTTGAATTGGGTCGATCCATTGTGGGACAATGTGCGTCTATCATCAGCCGTGTGGTATTTGTAAAGGAGAGTGAACACATCAATTTCGCCATCCTGGATGCCGGAATGTCTGATTTGATGCGCCCATCACTTTATCAGGCCTATCACAAGGTGGTAAATCTGAGCAGTCAGTCAGACCAGAAAGAAACTTACGATGTGGTAGGGCCGATTTGCGAAACTTCCGACTTCTTCCAAAGAAACTATGAGCTCCCCATCACTAAAAGAGGTGATCTGATCGCTATCATGTCAGCGGGGGCATACGGCGAGACCATGAAGAACAACTATAACGCCAGAGACTTTGCTGGTGTGGTTTACAGCACCGAACTTAAGTAATTAAGAATCCTGCCACAAGGTAGAAGAGGATACTGATGGTCCCTGATATCAGGGCATAGGGCAATTGTGTCCTTACATGGTCAATATGATCACTTCCTGAAGCTACCGAGGCAATGAGAGTGGTATCTGAAATCGGGGAGCAATGGTCTCCGAAAACACCACCTCCTAAAACAGCAGCGGTCATCACATAGATGTTGATATCAAGTTCCAGGCTCACTGGAATGGCGATCGCCAACATGATTGCAAAAGTGCCCCATGAGGTACCGGTTGAAAAGGCAATGGCACAACTTGTGATAAAAATGATGGCCGGAATAAGCGGGGGATAGATCCACTCTGCAGTCAGCGATGCCACATAGTTACCAGTGCCCAACTCATTGCATAAACTGCCTAATGCAAAGGCCATCACCATCAATAAGGCCATTTGTATCATTTCACCCATGCCTTTGAAGGATTCCTCGGTGAAGCTCTTAAGGTTGATCTTTCTTTTAAACCCATAAAGCAACCCTGCAAAAACCCAGGCCAACAAAACAGCTAGCAGTACCGCCATGGATCCGGAACCATTTCCAATAGCCGCCCAGACCTTTGAAGCCAGCAGGTCATTGGAAGCTGGGTCCCATCCCGTGTAAATAAGGAGGAATGGCATAGAAATGATCATGATCAGGATGGGTAAAATCATGTCCCAATAATTGCCAGACCCATCAGTTTCGATATCGTTTTTTGAAGTGGTGTTAGCAACACTTTCTTCAAATTGACGCATTGGGCCAATGTTTTTATTTCTTGATATCAGAAAAAACAAAAGGATCAAAGTGAGGATCGGGTAGAAATTGAATGGAATACTGTATATCAGGGTTTTCACAGGAGGAACGCCCTCAAAAGCCACCAACAATCCCATGATGTAGGCACCCCAGGCATTGATTGGGAATAAAATGCAGGAGGGTGCAGAGCTTGAGTCTGCGATATAGGCCAGCTTTTCCTTGGAAATCCCAAATCGGTCGAACAGCGGTCTGAAGACAGTACCAACTGTCAAAATTGATATGTTGGATTCTATAAAGATCAGGAAACCGGCAATCCCTGCAGTAGCCTGTAGCTTACGTCGGGGATCGGCGGACCCTTTTACCATCTGCTGGATCTTGATCACAAAGCCATTTACACCTCCGGAATAGCGGACCATTTGAATGAGTGCACCAATAATCAGGGTAAAAACGACGGTCCTTGTATTCCCGGCACTGGCAAAAACATTAATCATTGCATCTACGGAGCTGTATAACCCGATAAAGAATCCCTCCTCGATGATGATCCAACCGATAGCCAGACCAACAAATAGAGAAAAAAGTACCTGCCGGGTCCAGATGGCTAATGCGATGGCAACAATTGGCGAGATGACGGAAAGAAAGCCATATTCCATCATTCGATGATCAGGGATTTGTCTGGTTGCCCTGATCCTGCTTTATACGGATAGGTGTTGAAGATACTGGTCACAGCTTTTTGTATGATGTCGTCCATTTTTTTCTCTTTCCTGTAATTGTTCATGTCTACACTGGCATGCCAGATAGCTTTCTTGGTTTTCAAGTTAATGATTTCAATCAAAAGTGCAGACTCAAGGAATGTACGCACAGAGATGGTGCGATAAGGATACATTGGACCATATAGGCCGTAGTTATTGACATTGACGTCTGTCTCCTGTGTAGAAATAAGCTCATAGCGCACCACCAGATCAGGATCTTTTTGAGGTCTATAATCACGCCTTTTCATTTCCGCTATGATAGAGGATTCAATATGCTTGATGATCTCCTGACCTGTGGGTGAAATATCCGCATTGTTGATTTTCACATTGGTGATCTGGTAAGTATTAAAACCGGCGTATGGGGCACTTTCATTCAGAAAATGAATGACTTTCGGGCTACATCCGAAGAAGAAAACCAGAATTAAAATGAATACTCGTTCCATGTGCTTAATAACGTAGCTAAAATATAATATGGTGTGTATTCCTCAAACAAGCTATCCATTTAATGTAGCTTGTTATCAATAAATATTGCTACACCGCTATTTGAATCGTTAAACTATTCGTAAATTATAAACAGAATACATTTTTTTCTATGTCAAATACGATTCATTCCAAGACAGAGGCCAAAAAGTCAACCGTTGAAAAACAGGCCAGTAACTATGCTAAGATTCTCGAAGAGTTTAAGCAAAGAATGGCATTTGTTCGGGATTCAAAACCTGATGCAAAAAAGGGCAGGGCCAAAAGATTGCCAGCCAGGGAAAGGGTCAATAAGTTACTCGATGATGGTACCTTTTTGGAATTGTCCACATTGGCTGCGTGGGACATCAAAAACAATGAGTTTCCTTCAGCCGGACTTATAACCGGCATCGGTAAAATCAGGGGCATCGATGCTGTGGTTATTGCCAATGACTCCAGCGTCAAAGGGGGGACCTATATCGCACAAAGTATTAAAAAGCACATTCGTGCCCTTGAGATTGCCATGCAAAATGAATTACCCTGCGTTTACCTGGTAGACTCAGGAGGTGTTTTTCTCCCGGATCAGTCAGAGGTATTTGCAGACCGGTTTCACTTTGGTCGGTTCTTTTACTATCAATCACGGCTTTCCGCTTTGAAAATCCCTCAAATAGCTGTGGTGATGGGTAGCTGTACAGCAGGAGGTGCTTATGTCCCTGCCATGAGTGATGAAGTGATCATGGTCAAGCAGCAGGGTACCGTTTTTATCGGTGGTCCACCTCTGGTAAAAGCGGCCACCGGAGAAGAAGTCAGTGCTGAAGAGCTTGGGGGTGCTGAAATGCATACCAAGATCAGCGGGGTAGCAGATCACCTGGCAGAAAATGACCTACATGCACTGGAGATCTGCAGGGACATCTTTGATCATTTGAAACAAAAGGATTATTCAGAAAGGGAAAAGGGTTTCAAACCCCCACTTTATGACCCGAAAGAGATTTATGGGTTTATCCCTCCGGACCTTAGGATGCCTTATGACCTCAAGCAGGTTATTGCACGAATTGTTGATGAGAGTAAATTTCAGGAATTTAAAGCGCGTTATGGCAAAACGCTACTCACGGGCTTTGCAAAGATCAAAGGCATATCCGTGGGCATTGTCGCCAACAATGGGATTCTCTTTTCTGAATCAGCATTAAAAGGTGCCCATTTCGTCACCTTGTGTGTCTCCAGAAAGATCCCGATCATCTTTTTGCAAAATATCACCGGTTTCATGGTGGGGAAAAGATACGAGCAGGGCGGTTTGGCAAAAGACGGAGCCAAAATGATCCATGCGGTGGCCAACGCCCAGGTTCCCAAAATCACTGTTGTTGTTGGTGGTTCATTCGGTGCTGGCAACTATGCTATGGCTGGTCGGGCCTATGATCCCAATTTTCTTTTCTTGTGGCCCAATGCCAAGACTTCTGTGATGGGTGGTCAGCAAGCTGCCAATGTATTACTTACCATCAAAGAGGATCAGCTGGCAAGAAATGGGAAGAAGCCAAATCAAAAGGAACTCAAAAAGCTGGAGGATGATATCCTTCAGAAGTATGAAGCAGAAGGTAGCGCTTATTTCAGCACCGCCCGAATATGGGATGATGGCATCATTGATCCTGCAGAGACGAGGGAGGTATTGGCCCGGTCATTGGAAATTTCCCTGCATAAACCAATTCCTGAGACAGTATTTGGCGTTTTTAGAATGTGAGTAATGGGAGAGTCAGTAATCATAGAAAAGAAAGAAGGGGTGGCCACTATATGGCTCAATCGTGAGCAGGTTCGCAATGCCTTCAACGAGGAGATGATCGCTGATCTTCAGAAAGCGCTTGAAAAGCTTGATCAGGATCCTACCCTTCGGCTTTTGATCTTGCGGGGGAAGGGTCCGGTGTTTTGTGCTGGCGCAGACCTCAACTGGATGCGAAAAGCCGTAGACTATTCGTATAATCAAAATATGGAAGAGAGTCTGACGCTTGCCAAAATGCTCAATACCCTGTACGCGTTTCCCAAACCAACAATAGCTCTTGTTCACGGTGCAGCAATAGGGGGTGGGATTGGGTTGATTTCCTGCTGCGACTTTGTGTTCTCACTCAACGATACCAAATTTTCCTTTAGTGAGGTGAAGCTGGGGCTTGTACCTGCAGTGATTTCTCCATATGCTATCAAGCGTATTGGCGAGCGACATGCAAAACAGCTGATGCTCACGGGAAAACTATTTGGGGAAGATGAAGCCCGGGATGTTGGGTTAGTGGACTTTTTTGGGGGTGAGGTAGAAGTACAGGCACAGGTCAGCTCAGTGATCTCACTTATCAGAGATGCAGGACCTGAAGCGGTTTCAAAATGCAAAAGGCTTGTCTCCAACGTGGTAAACCAATGGACCATGGAGGAAGCCATTGAGAAGACTTCCGGGCTAATCGCAGAGATTAGGAGTGCTGATGAAGCCCAGGAAGGTATGCGTGCTTTTTTAGCTAAGAAGAAACCTAATTGGAAAGGTTGAGATGAAAAAAGTAAGAATTGGCAACAGCAGTGGCTTTTGGGGTGACGAACCTATGGCCATGGAGCGACAGGTTCGCATGGGACGTTTGGATTACCTTAGCGCAGACTATCTCGCTGAGGTTTCGATGAGTATTCTGGCCAAACAACAAGCCAGGGACGAACAACTTGGGTATGTTACTGATTTTGTTGAGCATGTTCAACTCTCACTGGAAGCGTTGAAGACACATTTCCCTAAGATTGTCACCAATGCAGGAGGAAACAATCCGATAGCTTGCGCGAAGGCTCTTCAGGCCCTGCTATCCGAAGCCGGGTTTAAGAAGAAGGTGATTGCGGTGACCGGAGACAATATCATCACCAAAGTACCCGAACTCAGGCAGGTTGGAAACACCTTTAGTAACCTCGAGACGGGTGAGGGGTTTGAAGAGATGTCTGGCAGGTTGCGCACAGCCAATGCGTATACCAGTTCGGAAGGCATTGTAAAAGCACTTGAAATGGGGGCTGATATCGTGATTTGTGGCAGGGCTTCTGATAGTGCTTTGGCGATTGGCCCTATTAAACATGAGATGGGGTGGTCTTCGGATCAATGGGATTTAATGGCTTCAGCCATGGTGGCGGGTCATCTCATTGAGTGTGGGACACAGGTTACCGGTGGAAATTATACAGACTGGAAAGACATAAAAGGCTGGCATCACATGGGGTATCCGATCGTGGAATTCTTTGAGGATGGCTATTTTATCGTAACCAAAGCTCCGGGGACAAGCGGTGTGGTCAACGAGTGGACGGTGAAGGAGCAGTTGGTTTATGAGATTGCGGACCCTGAAAACTATATGGGGCCTGATGTGATTGCAGATCTTACCACCCTGGAAGTTACCTGGATTTCAATGGATCAGGTGATGGTAAAAGGAGTGAAGGGTAAGCCGGCCCCGGATACCTGGAAAGTCTCCATGGCATATCATGATGGTTATAGGGCCACTGGTCATGTAGTGGTTGGGGGAGCTGAAGCGCACCTAAAAGCTGAAACCCTGAAAGAAATCTTGTGGAATCGACTACCTGATTTTGATAAGACCAGGACGAGCTTCATAGGGTCAGATGCCCTCGGGCAGTCCCTGAAAAACCCAGATCCGAAGGAAATCCTTTTGCAGTTTACAGCCTTTGACCAGGCACAGGAAAAACTCAATCAATTTAGCAAAGAAGTCGCTGGACTCATTTTGTCCGGGCCACAGGGAGTTGCCGCATATGGCGGTCGTCCGAAAGTGCAGGAAGTAATGGCCTACTGGCCTACACTTGTGTTTAAAAAGGATCTTGAGCTTGGTCTGTGGGAAGTCGATGACAAAGGAAAAGCATCAAATGTATTGACATTTCATCCTGAAGCCATGAAAACAAGTACTGATTCCTCGCATCGCTCAAAAACCACTACAATTAGTCTAAGTGTTCAGGTACCAACGAATGGAGCAGAAGTCCCTCTGGACAACATTTGTTTGGCAAGATCAGGAGATAAAGGAAATAGTATCAACCTGGGAGTGATTGCCAGGTCGAGGCTGGCATATGAGTATATCCATAAGTATTTGACACCGGACCTGTTGAAAAGATGGTTTTCTGATATCTGTGAGGGAGAAATAATGAGATATGAACTGGAGAATTTACTTGCACTGAATTTTGTTTTACATGAGTCACTGGATGGAGGAGGAACGCGATCCGGGAGATTAGACCCACAGGGGAAAATGCTGGCCAGTGCATTTCTTCAAAAAAGGATGTTTGTTCCAAAATCAGTTATGGATAGTGTTTTAATTAAATAGCAGCGTGCCAATGGATATATTTTGCAACCAGGACCATGATCTGATCAGAAGCTCGGTAAGAGATTTTGCCGAACAGGTCATCAAACCTCAGGCCAGAAAGCTCGACCGGGAGGAGCTGTTTTCTGTAGAGCTCACCAGACAGATGGGAGACCTTGGGATATTTGGTATGATCGTGCCGACAAGATATGGTGGTCATGGAATGGACATTCTTTCATACATCATTGCAGTAGAGGAGATAGCCAGAATAGATGGATCTCAAGCCGCTACAGTGGCTGCCCATAATAGTCTGGGAATTGGACCTATTTATAAATTTGGCACCAAAGAGCAAAAACAGAAGTATCTTCCTGATTTGTGCTCTGGCAAAAAGTTATGGGCGTTTGGTCTCACTGAGGCTGAAGCTGGCTCTGATAGCAGGGGCAGTCAGACATTTGGAAAGCTGGTCAAAAACGACTGGGTGATCAATGGATCAAAAATATTCATCACAAATGGGGACACTCCAATCACGGGAGGGGCTACCATCCAATTTATCAGCGACGTACATAAAGACGGCAGAAAAGAGATTTCTGTAATTCTCATGGATAAAGAGACTCCCGGGTTTACCACGCAAACCATGCATGGCAAACTCATGTGGAGGGCATCCAATACCTCGCAGCTCTTTTTCGATAATTGCCATGTACCACGGAAGAATATACTTGGGAAGCGGGGCCAGGGGTCTAAGATCATGTTGTCTACTTTGGATAGCGGTAGATTATCCATAGCAGCGATGGGCCTGGGCTGTGCTCAGGGGGCCTATGAATTGGCCCTGAAATATGCCCAGGAACGAAAACAATTTGGTAGGCAGATATCAAAATTCCAGGCCATCTCCTTCAAACTAGCTGATATGGCCATGAAAATTGAGTTGGCCAGGAACCTTCTCTACAAAGCCTGCTGGCTAAAGCAGAAAAAGAAACCTTTTGGTAAAGAAGCTGCCATGGCTAAATTGTATTGCTCAGAAATTGCTAAAGAGGTGGCAGATGAAGCTGTTCAGATCCATGGTGGTTACGGTTTGATGAGTGAATATGATGTTGAACGATTTTATCGAGATCAAAGGTTGCTCCAGATAGGAGAAGGTACCTCAGAAATACAACGACTTGTCATTTCGAGACACATTCTCGGCAAATAGGTGACCTACCCGAATATCTAACGGGTTTGAGCCAAAAATCTACATGCTACCTGTCAAACGCTACGCAATCACAGCAGTAGATCTTTTACATCAGAATTCTTGAAAGGTTCCCAATACTCATCAATCAAAGCCGAATCTTTCACGATGATTCCGGACTCGATCCTGATACTTGGAACATAACCAAAATGGTACCATTGATTCTCATCAATCTGGTATTTAAAATCCGGGGATTTGCCTATTTGACCAGTATTTTCCGGGTAGATCAGGTGAATTTCTTCAGTATACTCTTCTCCATAGGTATAAGTGCCCGATCCAGCTGCATAGACTTCATCACCATGACGGTCATATTTTATCCAGGTAAAATGTGTTGGAGTGAGTAACTTGAGCGATCCAATGAAATCAGGGTATTCAATATATGGTTCTCCTAAATTTTCTTTGTAAGATTTGAGCTGCCAGGTGCCTACCAACTCCGTATTCTTATTTACCGGGGCTTTTGTTCTCTCCCAGATCTCCTCAATTTTCACAGTGTCACGTGCAGTGATATCACCGGATTCAATATCTGTAGTTTCTGTTACAAAATAACCGGTATGTAGCCATTGTCCATCTTTAAACTCCACGTCAAAGGGGATTGGCTGCCCAATCAAACTTTCTATAGGGGGATAAAAGAAGGCAATGTATTCAGTATATTGATCACCACTGAACTCAAATGTGCCACCACCCATTCCTATCAATCTTTCATTTTTCTTGTCAAAGTTGAGCCAGACAAAAGAATTAGGGGTGATATGTTTTTGATATATGATGGAATCACCATGTGATTTCCATTGATTATCTACATCATAGTCATAGTATTTGATCAAATTCCATGACCCTTCCACAGTTTCTGCTTCTTTCTCTTTGGTAGTTTTTTTATCTGAGCAAGCAGAGAAAATTATGGAAATAATAAGTAGGAAAAAGGGTATTCTTAACGGAGGCATGAGTTCTAATGTTGTTACATTTAAAAGTTAGATAAAAAATGGTATTATTAAAAGCATTTGGGATATAATGTAGCAGGTTGCCGCTAAATCAGGGCAGATAGTTTATTAATTCTGAATATGATTAACTTTAAACAAATAATGAGAGAATAATTGTGTTGCTGCTTCTCATTTTACTTCGATTACTGCCTTTCGATGAGCAGACAGATGCGGGAGAAACTTACTTTACTGGAGTATACCAGGGTAAGGTGCTCTTCATACAGAATCCCTATGACCCTACAGTAGCCCAATTTTGTATTAAAGAACTGTATGTCAATGGGAGTAAAAAGACTTTTAATCCCAAACTCAGTGCTATTTCGCTGGATTTTGAAAAGGTAGAACTGTACGCTCCGGTGACCATCAAAATCATTCACAAGGATAGTTGCGATCCTATCATTCTGAATCCCGATGCCATTTTCTTCCATAGCACCTTCAACTTTAAAGAAATCATACTATCAGATTCATTGCTTTCCTGGAAAGCTGTAGGAGACAAGCCAGGAGCCAGGTACATAGTTGAACGCTATGAAAGTGGGATATGGGATGAGGTAGAAACCATTGAAGCCAAAGGCGTGTATGCAGGCACGGAGTATGAATATATCCCCAACCTGGAGGAGGGAGCCAACAAATATCGGATCAAGTACATTTTCCCGAACAATAAATATCTATACTCCAGGGAGATGGATTACCATTATTATCCGGAGCCTGTCACCTTCAACCCCAAGCGGACCAATCACATGATCAAGTTCTCCAGAAGTACATCTTATAAAATCTATGATCCCGAAGATAAGATGGTACTGGAAGGAGTGGGCACCCAGGTGGATGTCAGGAGACTGTGGAAAGGAGAGTATATCATATATTTTGACGGTAAAGATCCCGGATCCTTTATCAAGGAATAGTTTTTAGAAAATCTCTATACCGAAAAACCTACTGAGTACAGTGAGGATAAAAATGATGCCAAGCACTGTAGGGCACAGGTAGCTTATGGCAAAATCAATATACTTCTCTACCAAAGTCCCTTTGAAAGCAGGGTAACCTTCTTCAATTTCTTTGTTGAGGTTGTGTTTTTTCCAGACATATGCTGCAAAAACTGTCATCAGAAAGCCTCCAAGTGGCAGAAGCGTATCACTACCTATGTGTTGTACAAAGTCTAAAAAGTTGGTCGGGTTTTCTGCGCCGAAATAAGTAATGAAATTGGTAAAAAAGTGTGAATCTCCATTTGAGATGAGCGATGGCACACCCATCATGAAGATAAACAGGGCAATGACCCATACCGCGTGACTCCTTCTAATATTCAATTCGTCTACCGCATACGTCACGGGAACCTCAAGAAGGGATATGGTAGATGTAAGGGCTGCAAAAGAAAGTAACAGGAAGAACAAAGCTCCCACTACTCGTCCCAGTATTGGACCTATAGATTCAAAGGCTCCCGGTAGTACCGTGAAAATTAGTCCAGGGCCTCCCTGAACGGTCTCTACAGCACCACTGCTGATATAGGCCGCAAATGGAAACATCATCAATCCCGCTAAAAAAGCAATCCCTGCATCAGCCATCGTGATCATGGCAGCAGAGGTAATGATATTATCTTGTTTGGAGACGTAGCTACCATAGGTGATCAGTGCCCCCATACCAAGGGACAATGAGAAAAATGCCTGACCAAGAGCATTGTAAATGACAGAAAAATTGATCTCTGAGAACTGGGGTACGAGGTAGTAAGAGATGCCCTTAAAGGCATGGGGTAGGGTGAGCGAATAGATGACCAACAAAATGATAATCCCTACCAGTGTGGGCATCAGGATTTTTGAAGCTCTTTCCACACCACCTGAAATTCCTTTACTCACGACAAAAGCTGTAGCGATCATAAAAAGGATCCCATAAAGACCTACTCGTCCGATGTTATTGATGTATTCGTTGAATTGTCCTCCAATTTCAAAATTGCCAAAGCTGATCTGGATGAAGTATCCAAAGGCCCAGCCTGCCACCACGTTGTAGAACGAAAGAATGAGAATCCCTGCCAGGATACCAATCTTACCTAAAAAGCTCCATTTGGGGAATCCCAAATCAATGAATGCTCCTACGGGGTTTTTCTGCGTTTTCCGCCCGATGGCAATTTCTGTTACCATCACAGGGAAGCACAGTAAAAAGCAAAAGAGCAGATACATGATCACAAAAGCGGCACCTCCACCATTTGCAACTTCAAAAGGAAATTTCCAAATATTTCCTAAACCTACTGCTGAGCCGGCGGCAGCAAGAATGAATCCGGCTTTACTAGAAAATGATCCCCTGTTAGTTGCCATGGTTGATGATTAAACCGTCAAATATAGCAAAAGGGAATTGAAGGTTTGAATACCTGAGATATTACAGATCTTCCTCATCCACCTGCAACTCGTATGGCAGGTTGAATAAGTGGTTCTTTTTGATGGCATCTGCTACCTTGTTAGGGACATATTTTTCCCAACCGGACTCTCCCTCGCTGATCATCTCAAGCACATTATCAGAAATGATGTGCATATACTCTGCTTTTGCTCCTTTCAGATCAAAGATCTGCTTGTTATCCTGGAAATAGCTGTACAGTTTTTGTAGATGAGGAGGTGGAGTAAATGATTGCGAAGTAAGTAATTTTTCAGAGCCCGGCTCCAGGGTAGGGTAGACGTATAGCTTTACATTACTTCCAAAGAGTCGGCTGAATGCTTCGAGGATACCACCATTGAGGTTTTCATAATATTTTTCATCAAAGATCCTGACCAGGTTATTATATCCCAGGACGATACCAATTTTCTTTCGACGTGTAAACTGAGAAAGATACGCTGCCAGCTTATAATGTTCCTGGTAGTTAGAGATCATTACATTTTGACCCAGCTTACAAAGAAGATCTACACGATCCAAAAAGTCATTTTCATCTATCTGGCCTTCCATCGTAAGGTCATTCAGGGTAAGCTCACATATGGGTTGGATCTTGCTGATCTCCACATCATCTTCATGACGGTAGGCTCGCATTCCGGTGAGCATCATATCCACATTGACATGTGTGACGGGTTTGAACCGACCCCGAAGCACGAAAATATTCTTCTTATAAAGCGCAGCTGAGGGTTGGAGTACATTCCCTTTAGGATCAAACATGGTAGCATGTGTGAGTCCGTTCTTCACAAGTTTCAAACTCATCAGACGGTTGTCCACATGATGAAAGTCCGGGCCTTCGATCCTGAAAAAGTCTATTTCCAACCGACCGGAATGTAGGTTATCAGCTAGGGAATTGATGATTTCCTCAGGCTCACTGTAGGAGAAACATGCATGAATAAGGTTCACTCCTACAATTCCAAGTACCTGCTGTTGCCAGAGCATATCGGTGTCTCTGAGCATTACATGAATAATGCAATCGTTGGGCTCGGAATTGGAGTGTTTCTGAAACCGAAGTCCGATCCAGCCGTGACCTTCATTGGTTTTCTTGTAGTTAAGTACCTCTACGGTATTCGAAAAGGCAAAAAAGTGAGATCTCTTGGCCCGGTGAGTAAGCCGTTGCGACAACAGAGAGTATTCCCTGTTGAGCATCTTCATTAGCTTTTCTTCACACACATATCTATCACACTTACCATAGATGGCATCACTAAACGTCATGTCATAGGCTGACATTGTTTTTGCGATAGTTCCTGACGCTGCACCTGCTTTAAAAAAGTGGTCAGCTACCTCCTGGCCTCCCCCAATTTCAGCAATGGTTCCGTAGATTTTTTCATCCAGGTTTAGCTGTAATGCCTTCTCTTTTGTTGTTAATTTTTTGAATTGCTCCATACCCTCTAGACCAGAAATAACTTTTATAAAATTATCTGATACTTTCCTTAAAGAAAACCGTTTGCCCTTTTATTATAAAAAAAGCCGACAAAGCCGGCTTTAGTTCAAATAATCTGAAAAATATTACCTACTGATATAGGGAATATGGGAATTTGTTAGCTTGAATCATCTGTTCTGCGATGTTTCTTCTGAGTAATGTGGTATTGATTGGTTCTGACTTGGTAAAACGCTTCAAACCCATCAACATTACTTTTAGCTCATCCCCGGTAGTAAAAGAAGAGACTGCCTCATCGCCATGGTTCTTAATCTTTCGAACGGCCTCATAGAGGTACACCCGACCAAGGTCCTGATACAGTCTGCTTCCATCCTCTCCATATAATTTCATCAATTTCTCTGTTCGCAATAGCACGGATTCTGCTACATAAATTTCAATGACCATATCAGCAATGTGCATTAGAAGTTCCTGCTCATCATTGAGTTTCGGGCCAAAGACCTCTGCAGCTTTTCCAGCGGTCATTAATAGCGCTTTCTTTAAGTTCTTCAAAGTTTCCTTTTCGCTCGCCAGGGGAACTGACTTGTCCACGGAACCAAAGGATGGCACAGAAGTCAATTCTTTGGCAACTTCTTTGGCCGGTGTGAGGAAATCCATTTCACCCTTCATGGCTTTTTTGAAAATCATCCCTACAAGGAGCATGCGGTTGATCTCATTGGTGCCTTCATAGATCCGTGTGATCCTGGCATCCCGGTAAGCTCTGGCCATTGGCGCTTCTTCAGAGAAACCCATTCCTCCATAGATTTGAACGCCTTCGTCTACCGTGTAGTCCAGGGCTTCAGATCCATGGATCTTAATGATCGCACACTCCACAGCAAACTGTTCCAGGCTTTTGAGCTTAGCTTCATTCACATCTTTACCCGCATCGATCAATTGCTGCGTGTAATCGTCAATATTTTGTCCTGCCCTGTAGGAGGCAGACTCAATACCGTAAGTCTTGACCGCCATAGAGGCCAGTTTTTGCTTGATAGCCCCAAAGCTGGAGATGGATACACCAAACTGTTTGCGTTCATTGGCGTAATTGGTAGCAAGAGTAGCTACGTGCTTACATCCGTTGATCACACCGGCTCCAAGTTTGATCCGGCCGGCATTCAATACATTCACAGCGATTTTAAATCCATTCTCCCGTTTAGAGAGCATATTTTCTACAGGTACTTTGCTGTCATTGAAGAAGACCTGACGTGTAGAAGAACCTTTGATACCTAACTTCCGCTCTTCATCATTCATGGTGATGCCACCAAATGATTTTTCTACCAGGAAGGCAGTCAGGTTTTTGTCATCATCTATTTTAGCGAATACAATGAAAAGATCAGCGAATCCTGCATTGGAGATCCACATCTTTTGCCCATTGATTAAATAATGTTTCCCGTCGTCGGTAAGCGTGGCTTTTGACTTTCCGGAATTGGCATCAGAACCTGCATCCGGTTCGGTAAGGCAGTAACTTGCCTTCCATTCTCCAGTCGCTAGTTTTGGTAAATATTTTTGCTTTTGCTCTTCAGTCCCATAAAACAAGATGGGTAGGGTACCGATACCTGTATGTGCACCATACGCTGTAGAGAATGAACCTGAACTGGCTATGATATCAGCCATCAGCATCCCGGTATTGAAACTCATACCCAAACCCCCGTACTCTTCAGGTACAGTCACACCCAACAACCCCAGTTCACCTGCCTTGGACATGATAGAGGACATCAGTCCTTCTTCCATACCATCAATTCTATCTACATGAGGAAAAATCTCTTTGTCGAGGAAATCCTGAGCCGCTGCGGCCATCATTTTTTGTTCTTCAGAAAACTCCTCAGGGATAAAAATATCCTCTGCGCTGGTTTCTTTTACGATGAATTCGCCGCCTTTAATTGAAGTTTTATTTGCTACCGCTTCCATGTTGGTTTAACTCAAATATGTTATGCATGCATACTAAATCAAAGGTAGAGAAAAATGTTATGCATGCATAACAAATTGAAAATTATTTTTGATCCAGTTGAATCAAAGGATATTTTGACCCATTTAAACCAATGAAGTACCATTCAAAAGAATTTGATTTTGATAAGATGACTCATTCATTAGCTTTATGCTTTCAAATACGAAATGGATATGAATAGGATATTAATCGTTTTAACGCTGGGATTGCTTTTTGCCTGCGGAGGCAAAGAGGAGCCGAAAGAAGAGGGTGTATTCCCTTATCCCATCCAGCAGACCATGCTGGATAATGGACTCAATGTGGTGACCGTTCCTTTTAATAGCCCCGGGATAGCTGCTTTCTATATAGTAGTCAGGGTAGGGTCGAGGAATGAGATTGAAGAAGGAAAGACCGGGTTTGCCCACTTCTTTGAGCATATGATGTTTAGAGGTACGGATAAGTACCCAAAAGAAAAGTATGGTGAGGTGCTCAAGTCAATCGGTGCTGCTGCCAATGCTAATACATGGTTTGACAGAACTGTCTATCATATGACAGGAAATGCAGAAATGCTCGACAAGATGTTTGAGCTGGAGGCCGACAGATTTATGAACCTCAATTATTCGGAAGCAGATTTTAAGGTAGAAGCAGGTGCTGTAAAAGGTGAGTATACCAAGAACTTTTCCAGTCCTTACATGAAGTTGTATGAGAAAACATACAATACGGCATTTACCGAGCATACGTACTCGCATACCACCATTGGCTTCTGGGAAGATGTGGTGGACATGCCCAATCAATACGAATATTCATTACAGTTTTTTGACAGGTGGTACCGGCCTGAGTATTGTACAATCATTGTGGTGGGTGACGTGACCCAGGAAAAGGTAAATACCCTGGCCAGGGAGTATTTCGGGGAATGGGAACCTGGTTCTTATACACAGCAAATCCCTGTAGAACCTGAGCAAACAGAGACGCGGTATGCCCATATTCAGGAAGAAAATTTCCCACCTGTATTGTCATTGAATTATAAAGGAGTTGCCTATTCGGTGGAAAATCTTGATATGGCTGCTTTAGATGTAATTGGGACTCTTGCATTTTCCGAGCGCTCACCTATCTACAAAAAACTTGTAGAAGAGGAGCGAATTGTCAGAGAGCTTTCTGCTGGTGGGTACAATACCGTCGATCCGGGATTATGGTCAGTGGATGCCGTTTTAGTCAAGAAGGAAGATTTAACAAAAGTGAAGAATGAGATTGTATCGGTTTTGGAGAAACTCAAAACTGAGCCAGTAGATTCTCTGACACTCGCTCAAACCAAGAGCCACCTTAAATATGGCTACGCCATGACGCTGGACAATCCTGATGCCATTGCCAATTCCCTTGCGTGGTTTACCTGGCTTACCGGCGATCCGGCAGATGTGAATCCCGGGTATGCCAACTATGATAAAGTCACTCCTGAGATCATCATGGAAGTAGCAAACAAATATTTAGTTGATGACAAATTAACTGTAGCTACCATTTCTCCTGATGAGCAAGTAGAAGTGATTGAAGAACTAAATTTTGACAGATAATACGCTGAAGATATGAACCGATTATTCATTCTAATAACCTTTTTGACATCATCAGCAGTATTTGCACAGGATGTCATCGAATTGCCAAGCAGTTCCACCAAAGTGATCGTAAAGCTGGCCTTCAAAAACGGATCCATGTGTGATCCGGTGGGCAAAGAAGGCCTGACCAACTTAACAGCTTCGCTCATTGCTGAGACAGGAAGTGATCAGTATACCAAATCTGAGATCAATGATCTACTCTATCCAATGGCTGCAAACTATAGTTCTTTCACCGATAAAGAGATGACCACATTTACTTTTGCGGTGCATAGTGATTTCCTGGAAGAGTTTTATGATATCATTAGAGGCGTAATCCTAAATCCTTCTTTTGCTCAGTCAGATTTTGAGCGGATAAAATCGAATCTGGAAGTATATGTGAAAGAGATCATTAAGGCCAACTCGGATGAGGATTTCAGTAAAATGGCCCTTGAGGAACAGCTGTTTGAGGGTACACGATATGCCCACATGAAAGAAGGTACCATCTCCGGATTGGCATCAATTACCCGGGAGGATGTGGTGGCACATTATAAGAAGTATTTCACCAGCAAAAATGTGCTGATAGGTATTGCAGGTAAATATGATCAACGTTTTCTCGACAAGATCAAGTCAGACATCAACCAGTTGCCCGGACAAATGCCTGACTTACCTAAGCTGGGTAAAGTAGAAATGCCTGATGGGATTGAGGTACAGCTGATCCCTAAGCCAAATAACCTGGGTACAGCCATTTACACAGGCTATCCTATTGATATCGACAGGTCTTCTCCTGACTGGCCAGCTATGCTTGTGGTAAATAGCTACCTGGGAGAGCACAGGAAATCTTACTCTAAACTCTATAAGCTCATTCGTGAGCAAAGATCAATGAACTATGGTGATTACACCTATATAGAATGGTACGAAGCAGGAGGTAATAATCAACTGCCATTGACAGGATTTCCGAGAAGCCAGAATTATTTTGCCATCTGGATCCGTCCCGTACAAACTGCCATTAGCTTAACCAGTCAGTATCCGGAACTGGCTGGGATCAAAATCGGACATGCACACTTTGCCATGAGGATGGCATTGAACGAAGTGGAAAGGGTTAAAAAGGAAGGGCTGACAAAAGAGGAGTTTGACCTTACCAGGCAATTTTTGATGAGTTACATGAACTTGTTTGTGCAAACACCCGGCAAACAGCTTGGCTTCCTGATGGATAGTAAGTTTTATGGCATGGAAAATTACATAAGTAAGATGACCAATGCCATTTCAAAGCTTACTCTGGAGGATGTGAACAAAGCGGCTGCTAAATATCTGCAGGTAGATAATATGTACATTACCATGATCACAGACCAGGCAGAAGCCCAACCACTGAAACAAAGTCTTCTTACAAATGCTGTATCACCCATGTCGTATTCCAATGTGGTGCGGGAAAGTCTCGGGGAAGAGATCTTTGAACTTGATAAAAAAGTAGAGAGCTATTCCATGAATGTGAAGAAAGTAGAGATTTTGGAACCAAAAGTGCTTTTTAAGTAGGATCAATTTTTTTTGTTGGTGAATTTTAAGTAGTCCGGGGGAGTCCTCCGGACTATTTTTTTGAGCTGTCAGAAACGTGTGATTCTGGGTTTCGATTCACGATTGAGAACATTATTCCTTTTATTTGCGTTAACGAGACCGAGGTGAGAAAAATTTCTTCCATATTCTTCATAGTATTCTATTCGCTGATAGCTACTGGTTTTTCAGTCAACCTTCACTATTGTCTGGACGAACTGGCAGGAATCGGAGTTTTTGGAGAGGAAAATAAATGCTGTTGTGGAGAGAATGAGGACATTTCCAGGTGTTGCGACAATGAGACAATCGCACTCGATGCTGTTGAAGAACTCATTCCTACTGTAAACAATGTTGAGGTTGCCCTGGAAGCAACAGTGGCTGAGGTGCTTACATCCATTGATCCTGTTTTAACTCTGGTTAAGGACCAGATGATCAGGGCAAGTGATTCTTCGCCCCCTGATAAACAGCCCTTATGGCTGCTCAATTGTAAGCTCATATTATACGGTTAGTGATTTAGTCATTCCATGAGGAAGCGTTCCCATGCTTCCATGAATTTATCTATTCTACTAAATCATTAAATCAATGAAAATTTTAAATAAAATCTTATTTGTAGCGATTTTGCTACTTTCCATTCAATCATTGCAAGCACAGAAAATCCAGGAAATTGACACAGCTACTTTCAAAGTAGCCGGGGTTTGTGAAATGTGCAAGGACCGGATTGAAAACGCGGCATTGATCAAAGGAGTGAAATTTGCTGAGTGGAACAAAGATTCTAAGGACCTGGTAGTCATTTATAAAACTGATAAGACTACAGAGGAGGATCTCCATAAAGCTGTTGCAGAGTACGGTCATGACACGGAGAAAGAAAAAGCTAAAAAGGAGAATTACGATAAGTTGCCTTTTTGCTGTGCATATCGAGACGGCGTAGAAACCCACTGATTATGTCTCTAAATAGCAGCATATTATTTGTTGCACTGTTATTCTTTTCCTTTTCTTCATTTTCACAAACATCATGGATCGAAGGAACGGTTATTGGAAAACTTCCTGATGGCCAAAAGGAAAAGCTGTATGGTGCAAACGTGTATTGGTCGGGTACGACCAGTGGAGTGACTACGGATACCTCTGGCTACTTCAGGCTGAAGAAGGAGGCATCCACTGATCAATTGGTAGTCAGATTTATAGGATACGTGGCAGATACGATATCTGCTGATTCGGGAAATCTTTTGCAAATAGCATTGATTCAGGATAATCAGCTGGATGCAGTGGAGGTAGAGTATCGTCAAAAGACCACAACCATTGATTTTCTAACGGCTAAAAAAGTAGAGACAATTGGTGAACGTGAATTGCTCAAGGCAGCCTGTTGTAATTTATCTGAGAGTTTTGAGACAAGCCCCAGTGTGGATGTTTCTTTTACCGATGCAGTGACAGGTACACGGGAGATCCAAATGTTGGGTTTGGCAGGACCGTATACTCAGATCATGCGAGAGAATATGCCGGACGTACGCGGACTTTCATCAATTCAGGGGTTGACATACACTCCGGGCACCTGGGTAGAGGCTATTCAACTCAATAAAGGAACCGGGTCTGTGGTGAATGGATATGAAAGCATTGCCGGTCAGATCAATGTGAACCTCAGAAATCCGGCGAACATGGATAGACTTTATCTCAATAGCTATGTCAACCAGATGGGCAGACTTGAACTGAATGCCAATTTGAGTGCCGATGTTGGAGAACGATGGGGAACTGCATTGCTGCTTCATGGTAAAAGCAATGCAATCAGAAACGACACCAATGAGGACGGTTTCCTTGATAATCCCCTCAGCAAGCAATTCATAGGACTCAACCGGTGGGAACTCTACAGTGATCAGGGACTACATCTTCAGTTTGGTGTCAAGGGCACATTTATTGATAATCTGAGCGGTCAAAATGATTTTACCCTTTCTGACCGGGGCTCAAATACCATATGGGGTATGCAAATGCTCACTAACCGGGTGGAGGCGTGGACTAAAATTGGCAAGGTAAACCCTGAGAGACCCTATGAAAGTTTTGGTATCCAGATATCGGGCAGCTACCATGACCAGGAAACTTTTTTTGGTCTAAGGGAATACGACGCGACACACAGCATGTTATATGGGAATTTCATTTTCCAGAGCATCCTCGGATCCACAAACCATCAATACAAGACCGGATTAAGTTTCCAGTATGATGATTACCTGGAGGAATTTAATCAAACAAACTACAACAGGACAGAAGTGGTACCCGGAGGGTTTGTAGAATATTCTTTTAAGGGGTCAGAAAGATTTGATCTGGTAGCCGGATTGCGAGGTGACTATCACAATCTGTATGGTTCTTTTGTTACACCCAGGCTACATCTTAGGTATTTGCTGACAGAAAATGCGGTATTGAGAGGATCAGCCGGAAGGGGTCAGCGAACTGCCAATTTATTGGCTGAAAATTTGGGTTTGATGGCTTCTTCGAGGGATTTTATTATTCAGGGTGATGGGAGTGATAAACCGTTTGGTTTGGATGCTGAAGTAGCCTGGAACTATGGCGTGAACCTGACCCATGAATTTACTCTGGATTACAGGGATGGGAGCCTGACATTTGATTTTTACAGGACAGACTTCGAAAATCAAATTGTTGTGGACCTGGATGAAAGTCCACAGGAGGTTCAATTCTACAACCTGGCAGGGGAGTCTTATTCGAATAGCTTTCAGGCACAGTTGGATTATGAATTGGTCAAACGTTTGGATCTGAGGATGGCCTATCGCTGGTTTGATGTACAGACGACTTATGGAGATCAGCTTTTGAAAAAACCCTTGATCTCCACTCATCGAGCTTTTGCTAATCTGGGGTATGAAACCAGGGATCACTGGCGGTTTGACTATACCATCAACTGGCAGGGGGGAAAACGGATACCGAACACCTCGTCCAACCTGGATGAATACCAGCTTGCTGAGACCTCCCCGGATTTCATTTTGATGAATGCACAGGTGAGCAAGTATTGGCGAGATGAGGTTTTTGAAATATACGTTGGTGCTGAAAATATTTTGAATTTCACGCAGGAAGCCCCGATTCTTTCCAGCGAAACGCCTTTTAGTCCCTATTTTGACAGCTCACTTGTCTGGGGTCCCATTTTTGGCAGGAATGTTTACCTGGGACTGAGGTATCGCATCAGATAAGTTCAAAATGATTTGTGATCTGAATATCATGTAACATAAGGAGTATATTGTGTAACATGTGATCAGCAATGACTCCTGATCTTTGTATCGTAATAAAGCAAAATCAGATGAAACACACCTATACGATTACCGGAATGAGCTGTGATGGTTGCAGAAACCATGTAGAACAGACATTAAACCATGTTGATGGGGTAAAATCTGCGATGGTCGATCTGAAGCAGCATCAGGCGGTGTTGGAGATGGATCAGCATGTTCCCATCGATACGCTTAAAAAAGCCATGCAAGATGATGGAGGACATTATGGGATTCTTGAAAATGGTGACCATGAGCATCATCACCATCATCATTCACACGAAAAAACAGAAAAGGGGAAGGGAACAGGTGTTTTCTACTGCCCGATGCAATGTGAGGGAGATAAAACTTACGACCAGTCAGGAGACTGTCCGGTCTGCGGGATGGACCTGGTGGAAGAGGTAAGCCGGGAAAGTATGAAAGGGAGTACTCAGTATACCTGCCCTATGCATCCGGAGGTGATCAAAGATGAGCCGGACAGTTGTCCTATCTGTGGAATGGACCTCGTCCCCAAAGAAGCTGACACATCGGCGGAGAATAAAACATATCTGGCGCTGATGAAAAAATTCTGGATTGCACTGGGATTTACCTTACCCATTTTTCTCATAGCCATGTCGGAGATGATTCCTGACAACCCGCTATACAAGGTATTGCCCATGAAGTACTGGAACTGGGTTCAGTTTGGACTTTCTATTCCCGTGGTATTCTATGCTACCTGGATGTTCTTTGAGCGGGCCTACCGTTCTATTGTGACCTGGAACCTAAACATGTGGACCCTGATAGGTATTGGATCATCCGCAGCCTGGCTTTTTAGCGTAGTGGGGATGTTGTTTCCGGATGTTTTTCCTGATCAATTTAAAACCGAAGCGGGCACGGTGCATGTCTACTTCGAAGCTGCTTCTGTCATTCTCACTTTGGTATTGCTGGGGCAGGTATTGGAAGCACGCGCACACAGCAAGACCAATGCGGCAGTGAAAGAATTGCTGAAGCTGGCGCCTAACCAGGCTGTCAGGATCCGTGATGGAGAAGAGGAGGTGGTATCAGTAGATGATATTCAGGTGAGTGATTTGTTACGGGTGAAACCTGGGGATAAGATTCCGGTGGATGGACTGATCCAGGAGGGGGCAAGCCAAATTGATGAGTCAATGATTACGGGTGAGCCCATCCCTGTAGAAAAGTCGGTGGGAGACAAAGTAAGTTCCGGAACGATCAACGGGAATCAATCTTTTGTGATGAAAGCAGAGCGAGTAGGTGCAGAAACGCTTTTGTCTCAGATTATTGACATGGTCAACACAGCCAGCAGGAGCAGGGCTCCCATCCAGCGAATGGCTGACAGGATATCTAGTTACTTTGTGCCGATAGTTGTTGTTGTATCTGTTATCACCTTTGCTGCCTGGGTCATTTTTGGTCCTGAGCCAAGATATGTGTATGCATTTGTCAATGCCATTGCCGTGCTGATCATTGCCTGTCCCTGTGCTCTGGGGCTTGCCACGCCAATGTCAGTGATGGTGGGTGTGGGAAAAGGAGCCAAAGAAGGAGTGCTCATTAAGAATGCAGAGGCATTGGAGACCCTCAACAAGATCGATGTCCTGGTGGTAGATAAGACAGGCACCATCACAGAAGGAAAACCAGCTGTTGAGAAGGTGATGAGTACTGATGAGCAGTTTTCAGAGAAAGATATTCTCCAAATGGTAGCATCACTGAATCAACAAAGTGAGCATCCCCTGGCAGAGGCCACCGTGAGGAAAGCCAGAGAAGAAAGTATATCCCTGCTGAAACCTCAAAAATTTCAATCTGAAACAGGAAAAGGTGTTACAGGTGAGGTTGAGGGCAAAGCAATAGCAATTGGAAATGATAAGCTGATGATATCGGTGAATGCTGATCTTCCTATTCGGGTGAGTAAGCAAGCCAAAGAGGAGCAGCGTAAAGGCAAGACGGTTTCGTATGTGGCTATTGAAGGAAAAGTGGCTGGATTTTTTACGATCAGTGACCCGATCAAAAAGACCAGTCGTGAAGCCATACAGGAATTGAAAGCCAAAGGGATAGAAGTATTGATGCTCACCGGTGACAACGCATATACGGCTCAGTCCATAGCGTCAGGACTGGAAATTGAATTCAAAGCGGGAATGTCTCCGGAAGACAAGCAAAAAGAGGTGAAGCAGTTACAATCCGAAGGAAAAAAGGTCGCCATGGCCGGCGATGGGATCAATGATTCACCTGCATTGGCACAGAGCGAGGTAGGTATTGCCATGGGTACGGGAACGGATGTAGCGATAGAAAGTGCAGGCATCACGCTGGTGAAAGGAGACCTGAAAGGAATCTTGAAGGCTTTCCAGCTGAGTAAAAATGTGATGCGAAATATCCGACAGAATCTGTTTTTTGCACTGGTATACAATACGATGGGTATTCCGGTGGCTGCCGGGTTGTTGTTTCCGTTTTTTGGGGTGTTGCTGAGCCCGATGCTGGCAGCTGCTGCGATGAGTCTGAGTTCGGTGAGTGTGATTGGGAATAGTTTAAGGTTGAGGTGAGTTTCACACATAGATTGACATGAAGTTTTATACGACAATACCGGTGGGATTAAAACCTTATTACGAATTTGAGTTGAATGCCTTTAGGGAAGCGTATGGCAAAGGAAGTTATCTGGCGGCATGGAAGCATTTGGAGCGGGCACATATCCTGGGGCAGCGATATCCTTTTGCACATTCCCACGTGCATTGGCAGATGTTGGTGTTTGGTTTCAGGATCAAAAATGCTAAAGAGGTCCTTGGGCAATTGCCAAGGTTGTTTTTCGGTGGTGTGAAGTCTTTTGTCGGGCGTATACCGGTCGGAAATCCTGGTGGTGCCAATGTGCCGGCACTTAAGTCTTTTCCGATTGAAAAGGAGCTGCAGGAGATTTTTGAGAAGGCAGGAGTTTGAGGTATTTCACGCAAAGACGCTAAGGTGCATTGACTAAAGACGCAAAGTATATAAAGTTTCTAGCCATTATGACTCCAATGTTACTTACTGTTATGTACGAATAATGACTAAATTTAATACCATGACCACTGTCGCATCAAAGTCTAAACTGGACCTGGCTTACTACCTGGCGCTGATTACTATCTTTTACAACTTGATTGAGGGTGGGGTGTCCACATTTTTCGGGACTTCTGATGAAACCCTGGCGCTTTTTGGTTTTGGGGTAGACAGCTTTGTGGAGGTGCTTTCCGGGATTGGGATAGCGCATATGATCCTGCGGATGAAAAGGCATCCGGTGGAGAAGCGTGATCAGTTTGAGGTTACAGCGTTGAAGATTACCGGTACTGCCTTTTACCTGCTCGTTGCCGGGTTGGTCATTGGAGCATTTCTTTCCATCTACTATGCCTCTGAACCGCAGACAACCAGAGTTGGCGTGATTATCTCCGCACTATCTATAGTCACCATGTATTTTCTATACCGATACAAGCTTAAGGTAGGCCGGGAGCTCAACAGCCAGCCCATCATCTCTGACGCCAACTGCACAAAGACCTGTTTTTATCTGTCATTCATACTGTTAGCCAGCAGTCTCCTCTACGAACTCTTTAAAATTCCCTATGTAGATGCATTGGGAAGCCTGGGGATCGCCTGGTATGCGTTTAGTGAGGGTAGAGAAGCTTTTGAGAAGGCTAAGCGTAAAAGTATTGCTTGTGGTGATGGGTGTTGTTAATATTTGATGCCCATTTTTTATCATAGGAACAATAACTATAATTATCGGGATTATTGTATATATCAATTGAGCTCATTTATTCGTATCTTTATATAATGAACACAAGCTCTAGTAGAATAACAATAGATCCTGCTATTTGTCATGGCAAGCCTGTTATAAGGGGAATGCGATGGCCTGTTGAGGTCATACTGGATATGCTGAGTTCTGGAATGACATCTGAACAAATTGTTGAGGATCACCCTGAACTTGAGAAGGAGGATATTATTGCTTGTTTAAACTACGCTCGCCTTTCAGTCTCAGGTCAAGCTTTCCAACTAGAGTCTAAGTGAGATTTTTGTGTGATGTTCATATTACAATTAAACTTTCCAAACGACTTGAAGAACTAAGACATCACTCTGAACATGTTAACAATATTCTAAATAAATGGAATACTCCAGATAGAGATATTATTGACTATTGTGATACAAACAACTGTATACTGATAACAAAAGATCAGGATTTTCGAAACAGCTATCTTCTAAACCAAACACCAAAAAAACTGATTAAGATAAATCTTGGAAATATTTCGAATAGTGAACTTATTCATTTGTTAGAGAAAAATATTGATCAGTTAGTAAAATTAGATTTGGACTATCTCTCCTTTATGATTGAGATAAATAAAGGTGGGTTTTGGATTGTATCTAAGTAACCAGCTACAGTTTCAAAAAGGTCATCATTCTTCACATTTTTTTTTGGCAATAATTATTCCCACCCCCACCTTTCGCAAACTGCCTGCTATCCCTTAGGTTTGAAGTTTAAACAAATATGATGCGGATATATATCTTAATAGTACTTTTAGTAGCCTGTTCTACGGCATTCGGTCAGTCGACCATTTTCATAGAAGCCGAGAGTTTTGCAAACAGAGGAGGTTGGGTCATCGATCAGCAGTCGATGGATGTGATGAAGTCATCCTACCTGATGGCTCACGGATTGGGAGAGCCTGTTTCTGATGCTACCACGGAAGTAGAAGTCCCTTCAAACGGTAAGTACTCCATTTGGGTGAGAACCAAAGACTGGGTGGCTCCTTGGAATGTGGAGGGTGCTCCGGGCAAATTTCAATTGTCAATCAACGACCAACTGCTTGAAACTACGTTCGGGACGGAAGGTGCGGACTGGCATTGGCAGTTTGGCGGGCAAATCCCCCTTAAAAAGGGAACAAATACCCTTTCGCTACATGACCTGACAGGTTTCAATGGTAGATGTGATGCCATCATTCTCACAAAAGACAAAAAACTCACTCCACCCAACGAGCTGGAAGCGTTAACAGCATTTCGAAATCAGCAACTGGGTTTTCCTGATGCTCCGGAAGATGCTGGAGCGTATGACCTGGTAGTTGTAGGTGGTGGTATCGCGGGTATTTGTTCTGCAGTCAGTGCAGCACGTCTGGGATTAAAAGTGGCCCTGATCCAAAACAGACCTGTGTTAGGTGGTAACAATAGTTCAGAGGTTAGGGTAGGGCTCTCCGGTTTGATTTACCAGGATCCTTACCAGAATTTGGGCTCACTGGTGGACGAGCTGGGTGCTGTTGGTCATTGGACGCTTTGGGAAGCCAATCAAAATCCGGATACTGAACGAAGCCGGGCAATATTAGAAATCATTAAGAATAATCCAGAGAAGAAAGAGCACAATGCCGGTCCGGCCAGCAATTACGATGATGACAGAAAACTCGAGGTGGTACAGTCAGAGGAAAACCTGGATTTGTTTTTAAATACCCATGCCATAGCTGTTGAAAATGAGGGGGATCAAATCACTGCGGTGATAGGGAAAAGTATCATTACGGGAAGGGAATCGAGATTTAGCGGAAAGCTATTTGCTGATTGTACCGGGGACGGAACGATAGGTTATCTGGCAGGAGCAGATTTCAGAGTGGGTAGAGAATCAAAAGCAGAAACCGGGGAACCTCGGGCACCTGCCAAAGCAGATGAGCTGGTGATGGGTACATCTGTTCAGTGGAATTCTATGGAGACAACATCCGCAAGTCCTTTTCCCAGCACAAGCCCCTGGTCAGTAAAGTTTGATGAGGAAACGGCCATTAAAACCTTTAAGGGTGATTGGGATTGGGAGACAGGAGCACTTCGTGATCAGGTAACTGAAATAGAATTTATCAGGGACTACGCATTGAGGGTAACTTTTGGTAACTGGGATTACCTTAAAAATAGCGCCACCTACAAGGAGGAATTTACAAATAGAAAACTATCATGGGTAGCCTATATTGGCGGAAAAAGAGAATCCCGAAGGCTGCTGGGAGATGTGATCCTCAAAGAGCAGGATATTCTTGAGGGAAAAGTATTTGGTGATGCCACCTTCAATACCACCTGGGGAGTTGATCTTCATTACCCCATCCGTAAAAACGGATTCACCGGTGAGCCATTTCTATCGAGGGCAGACATCCGTGAGATAGACTCTTACCAGATACCGTATCGTTGCCTCTATTCCCGCAATGTGAATAACCTTTTCATGGCTGGTCGTAACATCAGTGTCACCCATGTGGCTTTGGGTACGGTAAGGGTGCAACGAACTACAGGTATGATGGGAGAGGTTGTCGGAATGGCAGCTTCTATCTGCAAAGATGAAAACGTCTTACCACGGGAAGTTTATGAAAAACACTGGTCCAAAATGGTAGAATTGATGACAGCAGGCATCGGAAATCCGGACTGGTGATGGGTTGTAGTGCTAACCGGATGACCAACATTTTTCATGAATTATTCAAATTAACCTTGATTGTGTTGGGTCTGTTCTTGATTTCTTCGGCGCAGACCAGCAAAACGGGTAACCCTGAAATAGCCTTTCAGTATCTCACAGAAGATTCTGTATTGCTTGATATTTATGAGGCATATGATTCCGGAGGTCAACTAGCCGGATATCATGCCCATGTTACCACGCCGGTCTGTAATACCGGATTGTGCTATGAAGCCGAACTGGACTTTTATTGGGATGTGCTGGGTAATTTTACTGACTTTGAGATATTACCGGATAAACCACTCACCAAGCTGGATCATGTTTCATTTGAGGATTCTGACTATGAAAAATTAAAAGCCATATTGCTGACGAAGTCACCCTCTTTTATTCACCTGAGGAGAGATGAGCTGGTAGTACAACCTTTTGATGCCGATCCGCAAGATGTGGATGCGGTAGGTGGAGCTACGCTCAAACACATTGAAAATGACATGGTAGAAGGAGCCATCTATACCTGTTATACACTTTGGCATATCGCCAATGGCGACATCAATTTTCAAATGCAGGAACATACGATCCAAAACCTGGATCAGGGTTTGCTGGCCAAATTGTTGAATTCAGACAATGTAGAAGCACATTATTTTGCAGTGGAAAACATGGATCCGAAGTATTTTGAAGTTTTTATCGATCAGATTGCCCAGGCTTGCAAAAGCTACGGACAATATTTTACAGATAGAATTTACACCAGGCTTCCGGATCATTTGGATTTGAGGTTGCGAGGATTGCTGGAAGGCGAGAAGTAATACTTATATCAGTTGGTGAGATTTCAGCAGGAATACTACTATTTCACCCCTACGGGATTTAGGTTATTTTAATTGTCCGGTTCTATAACCATTTCAACCCTTCGGGTTTCATGATTTTTCGCAAGCGCGGAAGTTCTTCACTATCGCCCTTCACTAGCGCGGAAGTTACTTCCGCGCAGTGAGTTTACAAAACTTCTTACTTGATCGGCTTGATCACGATATTCTTAAAATACAGTTTCAGTCCACCGCCGCTGTGGATCTGTAGGGCGATCTGTCCATCTACCGAACCGATCTTTTCATCTTCCAGAGTGATCATCTCCTGACCGTTAAGCCATGTAGTGACCTGGTCACCTTTCACTTCGAGTTTCATCTTATTCCACTCTCCATACTTCAAAGCTTTGTCTTTTTCCGGATCTGGTTTAATCAGCCAGCCTCTGCCGTACGACTCATAAATCCCACCGGTATCATGGTTTGGAGGGGCAATCTCAGCCTGCCAGCCTGCTATCTTTGTTCCTTCAATAGATGAATGGAAAAACAGCCCGCTATTACCATCTTTTTCCTGCTTAAACTCGAGGGTCAACACAAAATCTTTGAATTTTCCTTCTGTTCCCAGGTAACCATATTCCCCATCAGGACCACTTTCTGCTACCAGAAGACCATCTTCAACATACCATTTCTCAGTACCGTAGATAGTCCAACCAGTAAGGTCTTTGCCATTGAAAAGCTTTTGCTTTTGTGCAAAAGAGGATGAAAGTGTCGCAAATGTGAGTATTGCAACAAGAGGAAGTATGTATTTTGTTCGCATGTAGATATTGTTCTTTTTATTGAAAATTTGGAATCTGCATGTCTCAATTACCTTCATTGAGTGATGATATTAAGCATGCATGTTTTGAGTTGTAAATATATGCCAACCCGTCTATTTAGACGAACCGAGAAAGGCATTATAATCCTCCTTTGTATCCAAATCGATGTCACCCTTTTCAAAAGGAACCAACCCAATGGCCCCACAGTAATTCTTGATCACCGATTTGGCTCCTACACCGTCAGCGATTTTCAGCAGCAGCGAAAACATGGATTTTCTGAATAAGGTAGGAGGGCCAAAGTTTCCGTCGGAGTAAGCAGATGCGACGATTTCCTGATCCCCAGTTTGAGCCAGCAACCGGTTAAAGACACCTGATGTGAGGAATGGCTGGTCAGAAACAGAGACAATGACAGCATCATAGATGCCTTGCTTTTGGATTTCGTCGATTCCTTTTTTGATCGAGCTGCCCATGCCTTTATCCCAGTCTTCGTTTATAATCATTTTCACCTCATTGGTTGTGATCAAAGAAGACAATACATCTGCACCCGATCCCAGAACCACATAGACATCATCAGCTTTGCTACTACAAGCCTGACCGACTACATGTGTAAGGAGTTTCTCTCCATTGACCTCTAAAAGCTGTTTGGGACTCCCCAACCGGGAAGAATTTCCTGCAGCCAGGATAACGATAGCAGACTTCTCAAACATCAAAGTACATGAGATGATTTCATTACCTCACCGGTAGCAGGATCTTTGTGGTGAATGCTTTCCTTTCTCTGTTTGAGTGGATTGCCACTGCGTTTTGAAAAGTACGATTTGATCTCCGCTATGATGGCCAGGGCAATTTCTTCACGGGTATCAGCCCCGATGTCCAGACCAACAGGTGCATGGATCCTCTCCAGGTCCTTTTTCTCCAGAGAGATTCCCAGATCTTCCAGCTGGGCTTTCATCTTTTCCCATCTTTTTTTAGGTCCTACAATACCTATATAGGGTGCATCACCAGCAAGGATCTGAATAAGTGCTTCCCTGTCATAGTCCAGGTTGTGGGTCATCAATACCACGGCAGAGAAAGGAGTTGTTTGGATTTTTTCACCCATGTATTTACGGTCGCATTGGATCACCTGTGCCTGTGGAAAATTTTTGGGAAACAAATGAGCTGCACACTCATCAGTCAGCCGAACATTCCAACCGAGCTGGTTAGCCAGACCAACAACAGGTTGTGCATCGCCGCCACCACCTACCACTACCAGGTCGATGGCCGGTTCAAAATGCTCAAAGAAGACCTGACCTCCGTCTACTTCAACAATACCTGAAGTTTGATTATAAATTTTTTCTTCCACTTCCTTCAGTCCCGGAAGCTCATGATAGTCAAAAGTAGAATTCAGGATCTCACCATCCACTTTTATCCATGAATAGGTAGGAAATTCATCCAGTTTTTTAATCAGAATGGTTCGCTTTTGTTGGGTTATAATCTTTTCAAAAACGGGAATGATGGGATTGTTTCTATTGATAGGTTCAACGAATATATGGATGATCCCATTACAGCCGAGGTTGACCCCCAGCTGATGATTGTTATCATCATTGGTATCGTAAGTGATGATACGGGCTTTGCCGGATTGCATGATTTCACGTGCTTGCCTTAGTACATCACCTTCCAGGCATCCCCCGCTGACAGACCCTTCCCATAGACCATTATCCAGGATGAACATTTTAGCCCCGGGGCTTCGGTAGGAAGACCCCTCTACTTTCACGACCGTGGCCAGTGCCGATTGCTGGGTGTCAAAATCGGTTTGGTTATTTGCCGCTACAATCCGCTTCAGTTCAATCATACTTTGAAGATAACATGATAAATGTTTAATTTATCGTTTTCTTATTGATAAATCAACATGCCCAACCTATTTAACCCGCATCTCAAAGGTATGGTTCTCTGCCTTTGTGTGATGTCTTTTCTTTTGTTTTCGTGTAAAAAACCGTCTCATGATTTTAAAACCTGGCAAGTCTATCGGGGAGATCAGGGTAGCTCTGCTTACTCTGAGCTGGATCAGATACATTCAGGAAATGTCGATCAGCTGGAAGTAGCCTGGGAGTATGCCACGGGCGATGCCAGTGATGGTAACAGATCGGCCATTCAATGTAATCCCATCATCGTAGATGGTATGATGTATGTCACTTCACCACAGTTAAAACTCATTGCATTGGATGCTGCTACGGGCAAAGAAATATGGAGGTTTGATCCTTTTGAAGGTCATAACGCACGAGGAGTCAATCGCGGTGTTACTTATTGGGAAGATGGCAATGACCGAAGAATTATCATTGGAGCTGGCCCTGACCTCTATGCTCTTGATGCAGAGACTGGGACCTTGATCGATTCTTTTGGGTCGAAAGGTAAAATCGATTTAAGAGAAGGGCTTGGACGGGATCCTTCTACGCTCTCTGTTTGGGTGACCTCACCCGGGATCATTTATCATGATCTGTTGATTCAGGGTACTGCATTGGGAGAAAGTTATGGTGCCGCTCCCGGGTTTGTTAGAGCTTACGATGTTAGGACCGGTAAGATTGTCTGGACCTTCCATACGATTCCGCAGCCTGGTGAGTTTGGGTATGAGACCTGGGAAGAAGACAATTACAAAGATGTGGGAGGCGTCAATTCATGGACCGGAATGTGCCTGGATGAAGAACGTGGCATTGTGTATGTTCCAACTGGTTCAGCAGCATTTGATTTCTTTGGCGGTTATCGCACAGGAGAAAATCTCTTTGCCAATTGTTTATTGGCCCTGGACGCGAAGACAGGAGAGCGAATCTGGCATTACCAGCTCACGCATCATGATCTGTGGGATTATGACCTGCCTGCTCCACCCACTTTGGTCACTATCAATAAAGAGGGACGAGAGGTGGACGCTGTGGCACAAATAACCAAGCAAGGGTTGGTATTTATGTTTGACCGGGAAACAGGGGAGCCAATTTTCCCTATTGAAGAGCGTCCGGTTCCACAATCTAAATTACCTGGAGAATCTTCCTGGCCCACACAACCATTTCCAGTTAAACCACCGCCATTCGTAAGGCATGTTTTTGATGAAAGCCAGATCACAGATATCTCTGAGGAATCTAATCAGTATATCAGGGAGTTCATCAAAGGTGCCAATTATGGTACGATTTATACACCTCCAAGTCTGGAAGGTACCGTTCAATTTCCGGGTACTCGTGGAGGAGGAGAGTGGGGTGGACCTGCTTTTGATCCTGAATCAGGAATACTCTACGTCAACGCCAATGAAGTTCCCTTTTTTATTAAGCTTAAACCATTAAAACCTGAGGGTAATAATGAAGTATTGAGCGGAAAGTCTATCTATCGACTCAATAATTGTAGTATGTGCCATGGGGGAGATCTGTCAGGGGTTGGAGCATTTCCGTCACTGCAGACCATTTCTATTGGTCAGGAAGATGTGATAAACCTGCTAAGCACAGGCAAGGGTCAAATGCCAGCTTTTCCGCAGCTCTCACAACAGCAGAAGGAGGCGCTGGTAGATTATCTGTTTAACCCGGAAAAATATGCGGATGAAGAAGTGGCTGATCAATTAGAAGACACCCGGTATGTGCATGATGGGTGGAATATACTGGAAGATCAGGATGGGTACTTTGGGGTGAAACCACCCTGGGGGACACTTAACGCCATTGACCTGAATAAAGGAGAAATCCTCTGGCAGGTTCCTTTGGGTGTATATCCTGAGCTCATCGAACGTGGATTACCACCTACAGGCACGCAAAACCTGGGTGGACCCATTGTGACCAAGGGTGGCCTGGTCTTTATCGGAGCTACGCGGGATGAGATGTTTCGGGCTTTTGACAAACAGACAGGAGAGATCGTTTGGGAATATAGACTTCCTTTTGGAGGACAGGCCACCCCCTCCACCTACGAAATTGACGGTGTGCAATACATCGTCATTGCCGCTGGTGGAGGAGGGAAAGTTGGCGCTAAATCCGGAGACCGCTATGTAGCCTTCAAACTAAAAGGCTCCTGACCTATTTTTGGTTGGCCAGAAACTCAATTACATCTCTGATCTCACGCTTTGACATGATGCTGCCCATCGGTGGCATGCCGGAAGGTAGGTTTTCTCTGTTTTTAATTCTGGATAAGGCGATATGCAATGGTTCCGGCTCACCGGCATTCAATAGAAGTTCATTCTTCCTTTCTTCTAAAAGAATCCCACTGATTTTTGATCCGTCGTCGAGTGTAAGCATTACATTTCCAAAACCAGGTGAAAGCCTGGCACTTGGATCAATCAAAGCTTCCAGAAGCTGCTCTCTGGTTAGTTTGGAGCCAATGTCAGCCAATAGCGGACCTACATTGGAGCCTGTACCTTCTTCCATGGAATGACACCGAACACATTGTCCGGTTTCATTGCGATAGAAATACCTGGCTCCCGACCGGGCATCACCTCCGACAAGTGTTTCTTTATATGCTTCCAGGGAGTTTTCATTCGATTTGAGTGGTTCAAGAGCTGCAATCAACTCTTGTGATCCGGTTTTTTCCACAGACTCGGAAAGGTCAAGGGCTATTCCGGGGTCCAGTTGAGCATTGTTCAGACGGTTGATAAGCTCTGCCAATATGGGTTGAGTCTTTTCAATGGGTAGTTCTCCCAGAATACGAACTGTTTCCTGTTGCTCTTTCAACTCCCCGGATTTAAAAATCGGCATGACGACATTGGGCAACTCTTCTTTAGAAATATCCAGTTGACTTAACATTCCGATAGCCGTTGTTCTTACATCTGCATCTTTATCCAGCATACCCTTCTCTATCACCGGGGCCATTTGGTTATAGTTGAGATTGCTCAATACCTCCAGGACACTTGATCTTACTGCCGGGGAAGTATGATTTTGAAGTGCAAGAACAGCACTGGTCTGGCCAGTGATATTCAGATTACTTACTGCTTTCAATCCGGCAACAACTACCTCAGGAGATTTATCAGAAAGGAAGTAGCTTATCTCTGGTGAAATGGCCTGAATAACTGGTTCTGCATTCCTTTTTACCTCTCCACGGTACCTGCCGTCAACCCGGTCGAGTACAGAAGGCTCAGGCCAGGTGCCAAGTGTTGCCAGCGCTTCAGCCCTGAGTTCATTGTTTACATCTTTTCGTTTTGCAAATGCAATTACCCGATTCATCTCTGCTTCTCCACCTACACGAAGTGAGGCATTGATGGCTCTTCGTAATAGTGGTTCTGAAGTAAACCTTTCACTATCAAGGATGGCCGAAAGTGCCGGCAGGGCAGACTCGATAGAAAAATCATCATTGATAGCACGTGCAGCTTCCGTAACAATGTACTCATCCTCATCATCCAGGAATCTGGCTACATTTTCATTGCTTAATCTTCTTAAGACCAGGACTGCGGCTGTTCGCATGGCTTTGCTGGGATGGTTCTCCAATGCAATGACCGGTTCAGCCTTGCCAATTCTGTAAAGCGCGTAGACTCCCGCATGTCGCAGGTAAAGATCTTCATCATTGTTTTGTTCGATCATGGAGAGGAGACCCCCAATTGCTTTTTCTGATTTTAACCTCCCCAGAGCTTGCGCTGCATAAAATTTAACACGGGCATTTTCAGCGCTGAGCAAACTGATAAGTGTTTCTTCCACAGGCTGATAATAGACATCTCCAATGACTTTAGCAGCTTGTGCCACGATCTCAGGATCGCTGTCATTTAGTAGAGGTGCCAGGGTTTCTGCATATTTAATGTCTTTAGCAGCCAGCTGACCAATGCCCCAAATTCCATGGATACGGGCAAGCTGGTTTTCTTTTTGCTCAATGGCTGATTTCAGTACCATAGAACCAGGTTTATCTCTCTTGGCCAACTCAAATTGCGCCTTTTGTCTGATACGCATGTCCGGATAATCGAGGAGCGTAAGCAGTTGATCCCCGGACTGTTTTGAATAGTCCAGTGACATCAGACGCAGGGTTTCTTTCCTTTGCTCAGCCAGATCATTGGCATCTTCAGTCACATCCAAACGCCAGATCCTGCCATAGTTTTTAGGTTCCCAACCCTTTACCCAGTCAGCAACGTATAGCGCTCCATCCGGACCAAAAGAGATCCCAGTAGGCAGGATGCCTTTTACGGCCATCACCTCAGAGTCAAACTCAAATGTGGCACCTTTTGGCTTCAGACTAAACGACCAGATAGGTGACCGACTTGACTGTCCCACAAATTCTACCAGGAAGTATTTGTTTTGCCACCTTTTACCAAGTGCCGTTCCCGGATTATAAACCATCCCTGTGGGTCCATTATGATAATTTCGGATAGGAGGCAGGATATGTGCTGCCTGGCCTTCCCACCGGGGAACAAAATACTTTTCATCCATCCAGACCCTGTAGTCATTGTTTTTTGGATCAGTATACTTTCCAAACTGCCAGTTGATCCTCCACCCGGAGTCATAGCCTTCAACGATATGAACAAGCCTTTCACTTTCACCAGGCTGATCCCCGTCATTGTCCGAGCTGATTAGATTACCAAATTCATCAAAGACAAACTCATGGGTGTTTCGGTGGCCTGCAGAGAACACCTCGAAGTTACTTCCGTCCGGGTTTGATCTTACGATCACTCCTCTGTTGGGAAACTTATATTTAGATCCGTCATTCGCTGTTAGATTAGCACCAATATCACCAATACCCCAATAGAGTTTGCCATCTGGTCCCATAATGGCTCCCGACATCCCATGACCACCAAAGCCAATGTGGGTCATGAAGCCAGTCCCAAGTGACTCTTGCTTATCCAGTACACCATCGTCGTTTGTGTCTGTTAATCTCCACATGTTTGGTGCACTACCCATAAAAACGGCATCCCGTGTTACCTCAAGGGCACCAGCCACATCGGTCACTTCTTCGGAAGGCAGTTGGTAGATTCTTTTTGCAATTTCAGCATAACCATCCTGATCTTCATCTGCTATTTGCCAGATTTCATCCATTTCCACGGCCAGATCACGCCAGTCATGGCTGCCATCACCATTGAGGTCAGCCAGCCATTCATTATCGCTACTTTTCTCAGGAGCAAACGTATTACGTAAAAAAGCTCTTCGATCTTCAACAGATTGAAAACTGATGGAAGGAGTCATCCAATCCCTGTGCCCCCGGATATCAAACTCAGAGTTGTAGGGTCTGATCGCTCTGGTCAGGTAAGCCCTTCCGTAATCATCCATTTCCAGTGCGATGATATCCGGTGTGAGAGAGTCAGAAGCCCAAAGCTTCAGCGAGAGCCCCTCTTCCAATTCCAGAGTAGTTTCTCCCATGATGGCGGCTTCCCGTTGTTTGGTTTGCTCAAGGGTCTGAGTAACGGTGAAAGGTTGGACCTTGTTGGGCTGCTGGCAGGCAAAGCCAATTACCAGAAAAAGCAAGATTAGATACTGTGAATAATGAATAATGTTTTTCATCTCTGATTTTGGAAAAAGGTTATTTTACTTGCCGGAAAGCAATGTTAACGATGATTTTGTTAAAGAAATTAATACTTTTCAGAATCTCATCATCAGACTGCTCCCAATTGCAGGGATATGCCGATCCAACCACCATGGGTTTGACCGTGTTTTCAACGGATGTGCTCAAAATATTTTTGATTTCACCCCTGCCAAATCCCCATGGTACATCATGACCCTCCTTCGAAACAGATGCTTCAATTTGGTCCCTGAAATTTCCTGGAATGTCATAAAATTCACCGGTTGAATATGCATCTACAAAATTTTTGGAGAAAGAATTGACTGCTGCGATTTGGATGAGGGTAACTCCTATTACCAGGTAACACAATGGCTTCATCAATGTGGGGCTTTTTTGCGGAAGACAAAGCTAACACATTCATGGCACAGCCAACGCTCTTTTGGGTGCCCATTTTATGATGATAAATAACATCATAAGTATGAAGGGCAAGGTAGCGAGTAACAGGCTTTCCCAGCCAATGGCAAAAATGATCCAGCCGGCAGACAGGGAGGCAATGGCCTGTGCGCCAAACACAATGAATTCATTGAATGCCTGAACCATGAATCTTTCCGATGCCTGGTATGTGCGTGGGAGGAGTGTAGTACCGCCAATAAAAAGAAAGTTCCAGCCGATCCCCAGTAGAATCAAAGAGATCCAGTAATGATTGAGATGATGTGATGAATAAGCCACAGCAATACATACAAGGTATGCAAACAGGCCAATTATCATCATTCTGGTGGTGCCGAGTTTAGATATTATCCATGCGGCAAATAAGGATGGGACAAACATGGCCAGGATATGACTTTGGATGACCCACTTGGTACTCTGTAGAGATAAGCCGTCAATCACATGCATGCTTACTGGTGTGGCGGTCATGATAAAGGACATGACGGCATATCCCACTGTGGCGCTGAGTATAGCCACCCAAAAGAGCGGCTGTTTAGCTATTTCACTTAGCTTTCTTTGACTGGATGTGGTTTTGGAAGTCTCTGCCAGGGGATTTTTGAAAGGAAGCAAAACCAACAGGCAGATGAAAAACAATCCGGCAAGCAGGAGAAAAGATCCTGAGTATTCTACAGATAATAAGTCTTTGCCATATAAAGCTACTTCCGGTCCAAGAATGGCTGCAACGATACCACCGAGGAGAACATTTGAGGCTGCTCTGGGTACCAACTCAGCTGAGACGCTTTCCATGGCAGCAAACCTGAATTGCATGGCGCAGGCACTGGTTGCCCCAAAAAGAAAGGTGGCGGTGCAAAAGCCAACGAATGACTGAATAATGATTGAATAGAGTGCTCCAATGGCGATCACTATGGAATAGGAAAGGATAGTGATAAATGAGGCCCTTCGACCTATTTTCTTCATCAGCATGGTAACAGGCACCGATGCTGTAGCCGTGCCAATGACAATACAGGCGACAGGTAATGTGCTCAGATTGGGGTTGGGGGCAAGGTTCTTACCAATTAGTCCACCAATGAATACCACGGAAGAATTGACTGACAAAATCAATGCCTGTGCAACCGTCAATAACCATACATTCTTTGGCAATTGTACCATGCGAGGCCGTGGGAGTCTATTTGATCTGTTGCATCATGCGATTGGCAAACACGAAGTCATTGAGCTCTTTTACATCTGTGTCAGTGATATTCTGATTGCTGCCTTCCCAGAGCTTTTTGCCTTTATACATAAACATCACTTTGTCGCCGATCTCCATGACAGAGTTCATGTCATGGGTTACTACAACCGTAGTAATGTCATTCTCAACAGTGATTTCTTTGATCAGATCATCTATGAGGATACTGGTCTGGGGGTCCAGTCCTGAATTCGGTTCGTCACAGAACAGATAATTGGGCTTATTGACAATAGATCGGGCGATCCCTACTCTTTTTTTCATACCACCACTGATCTCAGAGGGCATAAGCTTATTTACATTTTCGAGACCAACTCTTTCCAGACAAAAATTAACCCGGTCCAGCTTTTCATCCGACTTCATTTTAGTCAGTATGTTTAATGGAAACATGACATTTTGTTCCACCGTCATACTGTCAAACAAAGCACTTCCCTGGAAAAGCATACCCATTTCTCTTCGGATATCAGTTTGGATTTCCTTGTCCGAGTTGGTAAAGTTTCTCCCATCATAAAGCACATCACCTGTATCAGGCCTAAGTAGGCCAACAATGCACTTTAGCAGGACACTTTTTCCAGTTCCACTGGAACCAATGATAAGGTTTGTTTTACCTTTTTCGAAAGTGGCAGAGATGTCTGAAAGTATTTCTTTGCCGCCAAATGATTTGCTGATTCTGCTTATTTCTATCATCCCAGTAACAGTTGAGCCAGTAAATAATCTGCTAATAATACAGCAATACAGCTACTTACAACAGCGGCTGTAGATGATTGCCCTACTTCCAATGCACCTCCGGAGGTATAGAAGCCCTTAAAAGCTGAGATAGCAGCGATAAGGAAGGCAAATACCACTGCTTTGATCAATGCAAAAGCTACATTGAATGGAATAAACTCCATTCTAATTCCTATGATATAATCTGTTCCTGTCATTACCCCAGTGAGCAGACTGGTAACATAACCGCCCCAAATCGTCAAAAACCCAGAGAGAACCACCAGCATGGGGTACATCAAAACTGATGCAATGATTTTTGGCAAAACCAGGTACGAAGCGGCATTAATACCCATCACCTCCAGCGCATCGATTTGTTCGGTGATCCGCATGGTCCCCAGTTCTCCAGCAATATTAGATCCTACTTTTCCGGCATAAATGATGGCAATAATTGTAGGAGCCAATTCAAGTATGGTCATATCCCGAACAACCAGAGAAATAACAGGTGCCGGAATCAGCGGGCTTACCAGGTTGAATGCAGTCTGAATCGTAGTCACAGCTCCCATAAATAGTGAGACAATCGACACGATAAACAATGAATTATAACCTACATTAATACATTCGTTTAGTGTGAGACGAACATAAGTAACGAATGTCTCACGGCGAACGAACAGTTGACCAATAAAAATGAGAAACTTTCCAAAATTTTGCATGAACTAGATCTTCTCCTGGAAGTGTTAGTTTTGCCAAATTAACAAGAAGAAGTCAAACTCCATGATTTGGCCAGAGCAAAAAAAGTAAATATGGAAAATGTTGACAAATTAATTGTCGTTACAGGTGGTACCAAGGGCATAGGACTTGCCATATTAGAGCTATTTGCCTCCCAGGGATATTCAGTAGCGACTTGTTCACGCAGTGAGGAGGATCTCGATGATCTCAAGGCCTCATTCGAAGAAAAATACGATGGTAAAGTGTATGTCAATACCTCGGATCTTTCACAAAAAGAAGAATGTCAGTCGTTTGTTGAGTTTATCAGGCTGATTGGCAAGCCTGTTGAAATGCTGGTAAATAACACGGGGAGGTTTATTCCGGGAGAGATTCTGCAGGAGTCAGAAGGAGCGCTGGAGGAAATGCTTAATACCAATTTACTGAGTGCTTATACCATTACACGCGGTATTGTGCCTTTTATGAAACAGGCAGGGAAACCACATATCTTTAATATGTGCTCAACAGCAAGCATTACGGCATACAAAAATGGCGGTTCCTACTGTATTAGCAAGTTTGCCCTGTATGGCATGTCAAAGGTCCTGCGGGAGGAGTTGAAAGAGGTAGGGATAAGGGTAACTTCTGTTTTACCGGGTGCCACGTTTACGGCCAGCTGGGAGGGCGTGGAAATTCCTGAGGAGCGATTTATGAAAGCTGAAGATGTGGCAGAAATGATTTTCTCTACCTACCAGCTGAGTGCACAATCTGTGGTAGAGGATCTGCTTATCCGACCTCAACTTGGTGACTTGTAAAAATCTGGGTAACCTTTCTGATCGAATAGTGTTTACCTTTGTATAAAATCGCGAATATGTCAGTTCTGAGCCTTCCTGAATCAATCAGGTTTACAAAGAATCTCAATGCTTACAACAGAAGGGAAACCCGTGTAGTCAACATAGGTGATACACCGCTTGGTGGATCATATCCCATACGGGTACAATCGATGACTACCGTTGATACGATGGATACCAAGGGCTCTGTTGAGCAATCTATCAGGATGATAGAAGCAGGGTGTGAATATGTCAGAATAACAGCACCAAGTATCAAAGAAGCTGAGAATCTCAGGAATATTAAAAAGGAATTGCGTGCCAGAGGCTACAATACCCCATTGGTGGCGGATATTCACTTTACCCCAAATGCTGCTGAATTAGCTGCCCGGATCGTAGAGAAGGTGAGAGTCAATCCCGGTAATTATGCTGATAAAAAGCGATTTGAGGAAATTGAATATACGGATGAAACCTATCAGCTGGAGCTGGATCGAATCAGGGAGAAGTTTATTCCCCTGGTAAATATCTGCAAGGAATACGGAACAGCCATGCGTATTGGCACGAACCATGGATCCCTGTCTGACAGGATCATGAGCCGGTATGGTGATACACCATTGGGTATGGTAGAATCGGCACTGGAATTCATACGTATCTGTGAGGACTTAAATTATTATGATATCGTAGTTTCCATGAAATCCAGCAACCCTCAGGTGATGGTGCAAGCCTATCGCTTGCTTGTGCAGAAGCTGGATGAGGAAAAATTGCAGCCTTACCCACTTCACCTGGGTGTGACCGAAGCAGGAGAGGCCGAAGATGGTCGGATCAAATCTGCAGTTGGGATCGGGACCCTACTAGAAGATGGACTGGGAGATACCGTAAGGGTTTCCCTCACCGAAGAACCCGAATATGAAGCACCTGTGGCAAAGATGCTCGTGGATAAGGTGGTGGGAAGAGCAACATCTTCAGAGAATGTCCAGGTTGACTACAGTAAATACCAGCCTTTCGAATACCAGAAAAGGGAGACACAAGAGGTAGTGAACATTGGTAGGGATAACGTGCCACGTGTGATTGCAGACCTTTCAAAATTTGATGAGATTTCCACAAAAGACCTGAATGCCATTGGGCATTTCTATCTGCCGGAGCTCGATAAGTGGGCCATGAATGATACAGGGGTTGATTATGTGTATTCCGGATCGAATCCTATTCCTTTCATGCTTCCCAATGGGCTCCGTGAGATCGTTGATTATGTTGTTTGGAAGGAACATGAACAGAAAGACACTAAATATCCTTTAATCAGCAGGATTGAGTTTGAGCAGGGTGCTGATTTACACCCGAAGTTAAATTTCCTTTTGGCTGATATTAGGGAGATAAATGACCAATTGATTGATCAGCTCAAAACAACTGATAACGTTATATTGATCGGCAAAACTTCATCGCCTGGGGCTTTTGCTGAATTTCGTAAGATGATGCTGAAGCTGATGAATCAGGAATGTCAGATCCCATTCATCATTCAGCGTGACTACGATGAGATGGAAGGAGATAAGCTTACAGTTTATGCCGCCACTGATGTAGGCGGTTTGCTGATCGATGGATTTGGTGATGGAGTCATGATAACCGGGACAGGTGTCGGTTCAAAAGATTCACAGTTAAAGGCCGTAAAAGCCTACAATCAATTGGCTTTTGGGATCCTCCAGGCTGCCCGCACAAGGATCACCAAGACAGAATACATTTCATGTCCTTCCTGTGGGCGAACCTTATTTGATCTTCAGGAGACTACAGCGATGATCAGAAAGCGTACTGACCACCTGAAAGGAGTGAAGATCGGCATCATGGGCTGTATTGTCAATGGTCCGGGCGAGATGGCGGATGCCGATTATGGTTATGTCGGATCAGGAAAGGGTAAGATTACCCTGTATAAGGGCAAAGAGGTGGTAAAGCGGGGAGTTCCTTCTAAGCAAGCCCTGGACGAGTTGATCAACCTCATCAAAGAAGACGGAAAATGGATTGAACCAAAGCAAGAAGAAGTAGCAACACTATGAGCACTGAGAAAAAAGGAGACAACGAGAAAAATGATGTGGGATATTTCTTCAATTTCAAAGAAGTCCTGTTTTATTACTTTAGAAAGAAAGATCCCAATCGTAAACCCGATCTGAACCTGAAGATGATGCATGGCATCAATAAGATCGCCATTGTAATGTTTTTAATAGCAATGGTCGTGATTGTTGTCAGGTTGATTTCAAGAGCTTAAATTCCAATCTGAATCACAGTACACTTCAATGGATATCGAATCATTCAGAGAATACTGCTTATCAAAACCCATGGTCACTGAGGAAGTGCCCTTTGGACCTGATACGCTGGTATTTAAGGTGGCTGGTAAAATGTTTGCCCTGGCTGATATCGAGCAATTTGAAAGCATCAACTTAAAATGTGACCCGGAGATAGCTATTCAGCTTAGGGAACAATACCCCGACGTAAACCCTGGATATCACATGAATAAAAAACATTGGAACACGGTGAATACCAGTGGGATGGTTGGTGACGAATTGCTTAGGCAGTGGATTGATGATTCGTACAAACTGGTAGTAAAAGGCCTCCCAAAAAAAATGCAGGAAGAACTTAAAAGGATTTGATAGCGCTATATATATTACTTGCCTTGCTCTTTAATAATCAATTATACGTGTCAGAACAACCCGAATCAGATAAGATTAAATATTTGGCACTTGGAGATAGCTATACCATCGGGGAAAGTGTTGAAGAGCATGAGCGATGGCCTAATCTTTTGGCTAAGATGTTGGAAGAAGAGCTGGATGGCGGTTTCGAAGTGACAATCATAGCCAAAACAGGATGGACAACGGATGAATTGATGGATGCTGTGTCAGCAGCGGGGTTGATAAAGGAGTATGACATGGTTTCATTACTCATAGGCGTCAACAATCAATATCGGGGGTATCGGAAAAAACAATACAAGAAAGAATTTGAGCAATTATTGAATCACGCAATCCGTTTGGCTGAGGGTGATACAAATCGTGTTTTTGTGCTATCTATTCCTGATTATGGGGTCACCCCCTTTGCACAAGACAAAAATCCTGAGAAAATCGCATCAGAAATAGATCAATACAACAATATCGCAGAAGAGATCTGTGGTAAACATGAAGTTGCTTATCTGGATATCACAGATATATCAAGAAAAGCAGCCTCTGATGCATCCTTGATAGCTGATGACGGGCTACACCCATCAGGGAAAATGTATAAAATGTGGGCCAAAATGGCATTTTCTCACAGTCTCTCCTTATTTAAATAACCATATACTTTATTCAGATTTGAGCGTTGTAGCTTTCAGGATAGTTAAAATAGTCCTATTTTAGGGCTGTCAAACAGGACGCTGCCACGAACTTATGAGGCACTTAACAGGAATATTGTGTTTAATCCTACTCCTCTTTTCATGTAGAGATAGGGTGATCTGCCCTGCTTTCCAAAGTACATATATTCTGGATGATTCTGTTCGTATTGCCTATTTTTCATATATATGGAAACTGGATGAGGTAGATAGAATGAAGATATTGGAGCAGCGAAATGCCCAACAGGATAGCATAGCCGGAATCAGTATTGGAATGGCAGCATTGAGTGATACAGTTGATGTAGAGCCTACCACACAAAAGTCCGGAGTTGACTATTTTGCCTATGTAGAGGATATCATTGTTCCTCCCCGTGAGGTCAAAAAGACCAAATACGGAATTATCAAATACGAACCTTACTGGTTGAAGAACTATCACCTTAAGACGGCACCAATGGAGAATATCCTGACTCCTGAGCCTGATGAAAAGGAGATAGAACCACTTGCCGATGAGGAGATGTTAGCGGATATCAGTTCTGATTCCACTTTGGGGCTTGCGGATACCACTGGCATAGCGATGGTGGACTCTACCGGAGCACCTACTTCTGACGTCATGGCAAAGGCGGATGCAGAAGAAGAAAAAGGACCGAGATTTCTCTACAGATATGATCCGGATGACAACTTCAACGTGGAGCAGGTCTACTACAACAAATGGTACGGCAGGCAGCTTATCTACCAAAAACCACCTCCTAAGCCAGAGATAGCACCCCTGGCATCAGACAGTGTCGTGACCGATGTAGAGCCTGTTGATCCGGCTAATCTCCAGGGCACAGAGCAGGAAACTGTGCAGCCAGCAGACAACCAGGAGCAACCGGTTGAGACTACTGAGCCGCAAGAACAAGAACCTGTACAGGAGGCACCACCACCGCCTCCGTCGAATGAACCGGTGATTGAAGGTCAGGACGATAACCTGGGTTTCTAGTGTTTTACAGGCTGAAATAATGATTTTATTGACTGGATACCATCCGGATTTTAATAAATTACAAATCAAACAAACCAAAAATGAAAAAAACTATACTATTGACTGTAGTCGGTGTGGCTGCATTGTCTGCGTATTTTATATACGCATTTGAACCCAACGAACAGCCAGCCGCTGAACAAGCAGAGAAGGCCTCAACTCGCGTACAGACTGCTAATGATTTCATCAATTCTCTCGATGGCAATCAGAAGTCAAAAGCCATTTTTGATTTTAAAGATGAGGAGCGATACAACTGGCATTTCATCCCTCGTGAAAGAGAAGGGCTTGATCTGAGAAATATGAATCAGGAGCAAAAATTAAAGGCCTTTGCTTTACTCAACACTTTTCTGAGTGACAAGGGGGTCGAAAAGGCCAAGAGCATTATGCAGCTGGAGATCATTCTCAAGGCGCTTGAGAATTTACCTCCCGAGAATGATCGTCGTCATCCGGAAAAATATTATTTCTCCATTTTTGGTCAACCTTCTGATGCGAAACCATGGGGATGGCGATTGGAAGGACACCACCTATCCATCAATTTCACTTCTGTAACCGGTGAGGTTACTGTCACCCCGGCTTTCTGGGGAGCAAACCCTGCAAATGTGCCCTCCGGAGATAAGAAAGGATTGAGGGTATTGAAAGATGAAGAAGATTTGGGAAGAGGCCTCGTGAAATTGCTAAGTCCTGATCAGCAAAAAGTTGCTATCATCATGGAAGATGCTCCTGATGATGTAGTGACGGGAGCTGACAGAAAAGCCAGTCTGGACAAATTCAGCGGTTTGAAATATACAGATATGAATGCTGCTCAGCAGACCCTGGTGCAACAGATCCTTGAGCTCGTGTTTTCGAATGTAACACCTGATATCGCAAAAGCGCAAATGCAGGTATTGCAGGAAGCCGGTGGGATGGATGCATTGTATTTTGCCTGGGCAGGAAGCCTGGAAGTGGGTAAGCGCCACTACTATCGCGTGCATGGCCCGACCATCCTGGTAGAATACGACAACACTCAGAATGATGCTAACCACATCCACTTTGTCTGGAGAGACCTGACCAATGATTTTGGAGAAGACCTACTGGCAAAACACTATAAGGAAAGCGGCAGCGGTCATGGCCATAGCCATGGACCAGGTTCGGATCATACGCATTAGTAGAACCTTAGACTACAAAAGTTTCCTGCTCAAGTTTCAGATATTGGACTACCAAAGTTTTAAACTTTTATAGTCTATCTTATCAAGAAACTTTTGTGGTCTGGTCTACCTACACCACCACGTTCACAATCTTGTTAGGCACGAAGATGACCTTTTTAGGAGATTTGCCTTCCAGCCACTTCTGAACCACCTCATTTTCAGTCACTGATTGCTGAACTTCAGCCTGTGTTGCATCAGTAGAAAACGAGATCTTGGTACGCATCTTCCCATTGATCATGATCGGGTATTCTTTGCTGTCCTCTTTAAGGTATTTCGCATCAAATGATGGGAGGGAAGCGTCGAAGATGGTGGTTTCATGTCCCAGGAGACTCCAAAGCTCTTCGGAAATGTGCGGAGCATAGGAAGCAAGCAGGATGGTGAATGGTTCCAGTATTGCTCGTTTATTGCATTTCAATGAAGCCAGCTCATTGGTTGCAATCATGAAGTTACTCACTGAGGTATTCAAAGAAAGTCTTTCCACATCTTCCTCGATCTTCTTGATTGTAGCGTGAAGCACTTTTAGCTCGGATGGCGTGGCTTCATCTTCACTCACCTTGAAATTGCCTTTGTCATCGTGGAAAAGTCCCCAGAATCTTCTCAGGAATTTGTAAACTCCTTCGATGCCGTTGGTATTCCATGGCTTACTGGCTTCGATCGGTCCGAGGAACATTTCATACATCCGCAGGGTATCCGCACCATATTGCTCAACCAGATCATCGGGATTGACCACATTGTATTTGGATTTGGACATCTTTTCGACTTCTGCTTCACAGTTCAATTTACCATCCTCTAATTCAAAATGTGCATCTGCAGCATCCGGTTTGAATTTTTTAAATGCCTCAATGTCCAACACGTCATCCTTCACGATATTGACATCCACATGGATCGGATAAGTATCATATTTATCCTTCAGTCCTTTTGAGACATAAGTGTTCTCGCTGGTTTTTCTATAAACCAAATTGGACCTACCCTGAATCATCCCCTGGTTGACGAGCTTCTTCGCATACTCATCCACCGAGATGAATCCCATGTCATACAAAAACTTTGTCCAGAAGCGGGAATATAACAGGTGTCCGGTAGCATGCTCGCTGCCACCCATATAGAAATCCACCTCTTTCCAGTATTTTAATGCTTCAGGACCGGCAAAAGCCTTGTCATTGGTAGGGTCCATGTATCTGAAGAAATACCAGGAAGAGCCCGCCCAGCCAGGCATGGTGGTCAATTCATAAGGGCTACCGTCTTTGGTTGCCCATCCTTTGGCTCGACCCAAAGGGGGTTCACCATCCTCTGTTGGTAAAAACTTATCTACTTCAGGTAATTCTAAAGGAAGCTGGTCATCATCCAGCAGGTAGGGGATCCCTTCTTTGAAATAGACCGGAATAGGTTCTCCCCAATAGCGCTGTCTACCGAAGATGGCATCGCGTATCCGGTAATTGATCTTCCGGGTACCTATCCCCTTGGATTCAACGAATTCTATGGCCTTTTTGGTGGCATCTTCAAAGGTCAGTCCATTGAGCATTCCGGAATTGATGTATTTACCTTCCTTGGTAGGATCTGCTTCCGTATCAGTTACTTTTTGAGCATCCAGAATCAGGGGTGCTTCCAACCCAAAATGTTTGGCAAAATCAAAATCTCTTTGGTCACCACTTGGCACGGCCATCACAGCACCGGTTCCATATCCTGCCAACACATAATCAGCAATCCAGATAGGTACTTTTTCCTGGTTTAAAGGATTAATGACATAGCTACCCGTGAACACGCCTGAAATGGTTTTTACATCACTCATCCGATCGCGCTCGGACCTGTTTTTGGCTACTTCCACGTAGGCTTCTATTTCCGCCTTTTGCTCAGGTGTGGTAAGCTCGGGGACGATCTCACTTTCGGGAGCTAAAACCATAAAGGTTACTCCATAGATCGTATCAAGTCGGGTGGTGAATACCCTGATCTTTTTATCGGAGTTTTCTACCTGGAAGTCTACTTCGGCACCGATGGATTTACCAATCCAGTTGCGCTGCATGTCTTTGATGGGCTCCGGCCAGTCAATTTTGTCCAGTCCGCTGAGCAATCGTTCGGCATATGCCGTGATCCGCATGCTCCACTGTGGCATCTTCTTTTTAATCACCGGATGTCCACCCCGCTCTGAAAAGCCATCTTTTACTTCATCATTGGACAGAACAGTGCCCAGTGCAGGGCACCAGTTGACCACAGCCTCAGAGATGAATGTCAATCGGTATTTGAGCAGCATTCTTTGCTGATCCTGATGTGACCAGCTTTTCCATTCTTGTGCAGTAAAAGCAGGGGTGTCCTCATCACAGGCCGCATTGACATTTTCATTTCCCGATTGCTCAAACTGGGCAATCAGGGTTTCGATTTTTTCGGCTTTGTCAGGGTCTTTGTTATACCAGCTATTGAAAAGTTGTTTAAAGATCCACTGGGTCCATTTGTAGTATGATGGGTCGGATGTTCTCACTTCCCTTGACCAGTCATAGCTAAATCCCAGGTTGCGAAGCTGCTCTTTGTACCGGTTGATGTTCGTTTCCGTAGTAATTGCCGGGTGTTGGCCTGTTTGAATGGCATATTGCTCCGCTGGAAGACCAAACGCATCAAATCCCATAGGATGTAATACATTGAAGCCTTTAAGTCTTTTGTATCTGCTGATGATGTCTGTAGCGATATAACCCAGGGGATGACCAACGTGCAACCCTGCACCGGAAGGGTAGGGAAACATATCCAGGGCATAAAACTTGGGTTTGTCAGGATTGATCCTTACTTCATAGGTTTTCTCTTTATCCCACGTTTCCTGCCATTTAGGTTCGATCTGTCTGTGATTATATTCACCCATCAATTGTTTATTTTTTTGAGGGCTCAAATTTATCGGAAACAGGATGCCCTGCCAAGCACAGAAATATAAATTGTCGCTGGAGGAGAAACCTTTATAAACATCGGCTGTCTTTAGAGGCAAATGAATAATGCAAAATGAAGATTAAATACCTTTTTTTAACCCTCGCACTATCCTTTTCTATAATGTATTTGAATGCTCAGGAACAGGATACTACCCAAACAAAAGAGCAGGTGGAAGCAGAGACTGTTGTGGAAACAGATCAAGAACCCCGGATCCAGAAAAAATCAGATGGAATCATTATCACAGGCCCTGATGGTGTCGTGATCGATGAACCTAGGGAAAAGTATCAGATAAATGCACCAAAGGGAAAGTTTAGGTTTGAAGAAGAGGAAGAGGACCTGGAAGAGGATGAAGTGATCTCACAGCCGAATCTGCAGGAAGAAGTTGAAGTCAACAGAGAACCACGGATTATTTATTATGAATCGGGTGACTACGCTGACGGCGACAGGCATTACAGGGGGAATCAGCGAAAAAGTGATATAAAAACACTGGCTGGATCCATGAATCACAGTGGTGGTTTTGGCGCGGTATCTTTCCGGTATAGTGATTTCCGGGATGAATCACTGGTGATGGCCGGTTTCAGAGGAGGATGGATTGTAAACAGAACATTGGGCATTGGGTTTGAAGGGCATGGTGTGATCCCGACTTCGAGATATGAGGACATCGATGACAATAGGGATGTCGTGCTTGTTGGTGGCTATGGAGGGATGTTTCTCGAGTTGATTTTCTTCTCAAACCAGGTAATACACGTTACTTTCCCGGTATCTGCAGGCGCAGGTTGGTTGGGATACACGGAGCATTGGGAAAATGATTTTACCAATCCTCCTTACTCACCTGATGACTCCCTGTTTTACCAAAGAAATCAATTGATTGATGATGATACCTTCTGGTATATAGAACCAGGCGCCAACATTGAGTTGAATGTAAGTCGAAATTTCAGGATGTGTTTTGGTGTGAGTAAACGATTTACCCAGGATTTTAACATGGTGCGAACCAATGACAACGCTTTTGATAAACCAAACTATTACGTGACGTTGAAATTCGGGAAATTCTAAGAAGCTTTTTTCAGTGCTTCCATAGCTTCCCGGATGTGTTTGGCAGGATATAAAGAGGAATTGAACTCATGAATCAATTGTCCTTTTTTGTCAAAGACGTAGGTGACTCTTCCGGGTAATAACCCAAGAAGCCTACGAGGTACTTCAAAGGCTTTCTCCGCTTTTTTATCAGGATCGCTGAGTAGCTGGAAATTCAGTCGGTATTTAGTAGCAAATCGTTTGTGAGATGATACCGAATCACTACTTACCCCAAAAACCTGTGCACCGATTTCCGTAAAGTTCTCAAACTGATCTCGAAAAGTACAAGCCTCTCTGATACATCCGGGAGTTTCATCTTTAGGGTAGAAATAAATTACCAGTGGATTTTTACCAATGAAGTCATGTAGTGTCACCAGTTCATTGTCCTGGTTTTTTAGTGTAATGTCAGGTAGTGAATTTCCAATTTTCATATCCATGTTAGAACTATCTTTCCGAAGACTTGTTTCAAATATCATAGAAAACTTAATTCAATATTTGATACGGCTTCGGATCGCTTTAATTTAGCATTCAAATCTTTCCCCCTATGCGACAATACCTTGACTTAATGCAGCACATCATTGATCACGGAACAGAGAAAGGTGATCGGACCGGTACGGGTACTAAGAGTATTTTTGGCCACCAGTTGCGCTTTGATTTGTCGAAAGGATTTCCCCTTGTAACTACCAAGAAGTTGCACTTAAGATCAATCATCCATGAATTATTGTGGTTTATCAAAGGAGATTCCAATATTAAATACCTAAAAGAAAATGGGGTTAGGATTTGGGATGAATGGGCCGATGAGAATGGTGATTTGGGGCCCATTTATGGTGTTCAGTGGCGTAGCTGGCCAAAAAGCGATGGTTCTACAGTGGATCAGCTATCGCAGGTTATTGATACTATTAAAAATAACCCTGATTCCAGGCGGATCATCATCAGTGCCTGGAACGTAGGGGAGATTGAAAACATGGCCTTGCCTCCGTGCCATACACTGTTTCAGTTTTATGTTGCCGATAGCAAACTTTCCTGCCAGCTGTACCAAAGAAGTGCGGATGTGTTCCTGGGTGTTCCATTCAATATAGCTTCTTATGCCTTATTCACCATGATGATAGCACAGGTCTGTGATCTTGAAGCAGGAGATTTTGTGCATACCTTTGGAGATGCGCATTTATATTCTAACCATATGGAGCAGGCAGCTCTGCAACTTTCGCGTGATCCTCGGCCCTTGCCACAAATGAAGATTAATCCGGAAATTAAGAATATATTTGATTTTAAATACGAAGATTTTGAGTTGATCAATTATGATCCTCATCCCCATATAAAAGCTGAAGTTGCCGTTTAAATAAGAATATCAGGTTTTATACCAATAATTCACCACAATTTGGTGATGACCGTTTATTGAGTAGATAATGTCAACCTATCATTAAGAAAACTCAAAACCCATGGACTTTAAACTTACATTAACCGTTATTTTCCTTGTTCTGTTTTCTTCAGTAAGAGCTCAGGAAGAGGTAACAATACTCGATATCCGGGAATGCATTGATATCGCCCTGGAGAATAACCTTACCTTAAGGAGAAGTCAGCTGCAAAGAGAAGGGGCCAGGATAGATTATAATCAATCAAGAGCCCAAAGACTGCCCAATGCAAATCTTAGTGGAGGCTATGGTTTAAATTTCGGGCGATCTATTGATCCGACAACCAACGACTTTATTAATAGAGAAATTAATACTTTGAATTTCGGTGGTAATGCCGGAGTTGTGTTATTCAATGGATTCAATATTCACAACACTATCAATCGTGCTGAAACCTCACTGGAAGCATCAGAATTTGATGTGGAAAAGGCTACAAACGATATTACACTAAACATTATCAATAACTATCTGACCGTGTTATTCAACAGTGAGTTATTGGAAAATGCCAAATACCAGTTAGAATCCAGCAAAAATCAACTGGAGCGTACAAAAAAGCTTGTTGCTTCCGGCGCATTACCCAGGACCAATGAATTGGAACTCGTTTCCCAGGTAGCCAGTGATGAAGTCAATCTGGTTAATGCACAGAACAACCTGGATCTTGCCAAACTCACATTAAAGCAAAGTATGTTGATCCCTGCTTCACAAAAGGTTAATGTGGTGACGCCGGATCTTGATATAACGATGGAAGAGGCAGACCTGAGCATTTCTGTAGAACAGGTTTATGCGCTGGCATTGGAGAACCAACCGGAGATAAGAAGTGCTGACCTGAAAAAAGAAAGTGCATTATTGGGTGTTAGGGTCGCGCAATCCGGAATTTCACCATCTATTACTGCTGGAGCTGGCTTTAGGACAAACTATTCCGATGCTTTCACTTTGGGTACAGAGACGGATGTAGCTTCACAATTTGAGAATAACCTGAGCAAATACCTTTCTTTAGGTATTCAGATCCCGATATTCAACCGGCTAAGTGTTAGCTCCGATATACAGCGTTCTAAGATTTCCCTTCAGCAGGCTGAGCTAAATGCTATTGAGCAAAGAAATACCTTGAGGCAAACTATCGAAAGTGCTTATAATAACGCACTAGCTGCATCTAAAACATATGCAGCATCAGAAAGAAGGGTAGAGGCTCTGGAAGAAACTTTCCGTTCTGTCGAAAATCAATATAACTTAGGGGCCGCAAACTTTACTGACTATCAGTTAGCATCAAATAACCTGTATCAGGCAAAATCTGATCTGATAAGAGCAAAGTTTGATTTTGTCTTTAAGAAAAAACTGGTTGACTTTTATCAAGGCAAACCCCTTGACCTTTAAGCATGGTAAATAAGAAGAAGTCTAGTAATAAATTACTCTATATCCTTATTGGTGTTGCAGTTGTACTGGTGATTGTCGCGCTGATTGGCAGATCACAGGGTTGGGTAGGTCAAAAACAAGCCATTGAGGTGGAGTCTGACGTAGTTAAGCGTGCCCGGATCATAGAAAAGGTCAGTGCATCGGGAGCAGTTCAGCCGGTCATTGAGGTAAAGATCAGCCCGGAGGTTTCAGGTGAAATTATTGAGTTGCGGGTAGAAGAGGGTGACAGTGTAGCCAAGGGGGATTTCCTCCTTAAGATCCGTCCGGATAACTTTATTTCTGCTTATGAGCGTTCAAGAGCTACCTTAAATCAGCAGAAAGCCAATTATGAAAGTGCTAAAGCAGCTCTTGAGCGGGCAAAAGCTAATTTTAAGCGACAGGAATTGGATTATGAAAGGCAGAAGCAGCTTTTTGATGAAAAGGTGATTTCAACATCAGATTTTGAACTGGCGGAAGCCAACTACAACGTAGCCAAACAGGATCTGGAGTCCGCCAGACAACAGGTTGTAGCTGGTCAGTATATTGTTGAAAGTTCTCAAGCTACTGTGGAGGATGCTCAGGAAAACCTGAGGCTCACAGAAATTATTGCTCCAATGAATGGTATAGTCTCCAAACTTGCTGTTGAGCTAGGTGAGACTGTCGTGGGGACCTCTCAGATGCAAGGCACAGAGATGCTCAGGATCGCAGATCTCAACAATATGGAAGTGAGGGTGAATGTAAATGAAAATGATATCATACGCATATCAGTAGGTGATACTTCAATCATCGATGTGGATTCGTACTCTTACAAGGAGAAGAAATTTAAGGGAGTAGTTACCCAAATAGCCAATACAGCCAATGAAAAAGCCTCCGCCGATGCGGTGACAGAATTTGAAGTGCGAATCAAAATCCTTAATAGCTCCTATCAGGATCTTGTAAACGAGGGTATGAGATATCCATTCCGACCAGGAATGACAGCCAGCGTCGAAATCATGACTGAGACCAAGAACAATGTTCTGTCAGTACCTCTGGCATCAGTGACTACCAGAAAGTCGGAGGCTGACAGCATCAGCAACGGGGACCAAGCTGAAAATACAAGCCTGGCCAACCAGGAGGTAGATGAGGTGGTTTTCAAAATTGTAGATGGTAAAGCGGTAAAGACCATCGTGGAAACTGGTATTTCTGATTTTCAACGCATAGAAGTCCTCAAGGGGCTTGAAGAAGGTGATGAAATCGTCAAGGGCCCATTCCTGGCTGTTTCCAAGCGTTTGAATGACGGAGATAACGTGGAAATCACCAACAAAAATGAAGACAATGGCAAAGGCGACTCGACTAATAAGGAGTAATGCCAAATTGCTCTTTCAGCATATGATATAGTGGGTGTATGGGCAGTCCCATCACATTAAAGTAAGACCCTTCTATTTTACGGATTTTTGTCAAACCAATCCAGTCCTGGATACCATATGCTCCTGCTTTGTCATAGGGCTTGCAGGTATCAATGTAGTACTTGACTTCTTTATTTGACAAGGGGTCAAAAAAGACCTGTGTGGTATCGTGAAAGGTGAATTGGCGATCCCGGTCAGAAATACATACTCCGGAAATCACCAGGTGTGATACGCCTGAAAGTTGCTCTAACATTTTTACTGCATCTTCATAATCAGTTGGTTTTCCGAGGATATGATCATCTTTAACCACAATGGTATCGGAAGTAATCAGGATCTCATCCACAAACTGATGCCTGTAAAAGTTATTCTTTTCTGCTGCCAAATGTTCCGCAACCTCAGCTGGCGACAAGTCCTCGGAAAAAGTCTCATCAAAATCCGTATTAATCGCTTCAAATTGATAACCAGCTTCTGCGAGTAATTGTCTTCGTCTTGGGCTGTTGGAGGCCAGGATTATTTTATTCATCGATACACCCTCCTGAATTTCCATTTGCTGGTAATACCAGGTGTTTGAACCGGCTTGTGGTTATGCTCTAAATAGACCTTTCCGCCCATTAATGCAGCAATCTCCAGAATTTCTTTAGGTATGGTTTTTTGCAGATCTTCAGGCTTGAAATGTTCTTCTATAAACTTTGTGGTAAAAGAACCGTCAACAAATACAGGATGTTGAATCACATATGAGGCCAGGTCAAGGGAGTTTTTTACACCAACTATTTTATAGTCTTTGATGGCTCTCAGCATGCGGTTGATGGCTTCAGTGCGATCCTTGCCGTGCGTAATCAGTTTTGAAATCATTGGGTCGTAGTGAATGGGTATTTCCATCCCTTCTTCAAAACCATCATCAACCCGAATACCAGGTCCCGCAGGGGTTTCATATACTTTCAGCTCTCCCACATCGGGCAAAAAGTTGTTTTCCGGATCCTCCGCGTATACCCTGATTTCCAGGCTATGGCCATTGATGCTGAGCTCTTCCTGTTTTACGGACAGGCTTTTACCCTCTGCGATATGGATTTGTTCCCTGACCAGGTCGAGCCCGGTGATCATTTCTGTGACGGGATGTTCTACCTGCAAGCGGGTGTTCATTTCCAGGAAGTAAAAGTTCTTTTTGTCATCCATGACAAACTCCACGGTCCCGGCGCCATAGTATCCACAAGACCTGGCCACGTTGATGGCCGCCTGTCCGATTTCTTCTCGCTTTTTTTCATCTACCGAAACCGAAGGTGCCTCTTCGATTACTTTTTGATGCCTTCTTTGAATGGTACATTCCCTTTCAAAAAGATGGATGATATTCCCTTTTTGGTCGCCCAGGATTTGTACTTCGATGTGTTTGGGAGAGGTGATGAACTTCTCGATGAATACGGCATCGTTGCTAAATGCATTTTTGGCTTCGCTCATGGCACGTTTCATTTCCTCTTCCAGGTCGTTTTCCTTCCACACAATTCGCATGCCTTTGCCACCACCCCCTGCACGGGCCTTGATCAGGATCGGGTATCCTACAGATTTTGCCACTTCCCTGGCTACTTTCACATCCTTGATGGCTTCATCCATTCCGGGAACGAGGGGGACATTGTATTTTTTGACTGCTTGTTTGGCCGTCAGCTTATCACCCATGATCTCAATGGATTTGGATGAAGGACCGATAAATATGAGTCCTGACTTTTCTACCAGCTCGGCAAAATCGGCGTTTTCGGATAGAAAACCGTATCCCGGATGTATCGCATCAGCTTTTGTTGCTTTACATGCCTCAATAATCTTGTTTTGATCAAGATAGGATTGTGAGGAGGGAGGAGGACCCACACAAAAACTTTCGTCAGCATATTTTACATGTGGAGAGAAACGATCCGCTTCACTGTATATTGCTACCGTGCCAATACCCATGACTTTGGCTGTTTTCATGATCCTGAGGGCTATTTCGCCACGATTGGCAACGAGTATCTTTTTGATTTTAGGCATGGGCTATTGAAGTTAGATGCCTAAATTTAATGAGGCCTTTGGGCATTTGATGCTTGATTAAGAAATTTTTGGTTTGTGCAGATTTTAATAAGTGTTAGTTTTGCGTTGCGGATTTGGTAAGGAATTATTAACAATCTTTTATGGATTTATTTGAAAAATTACAGGCCAACAGGGGCCCATTAGGTAGCATTTCGCATATAGATGATAACTACTATATGTTTCCAATGCTCGAGGGTGAGATTGCACCTAGGATGCAATTCAAGGGTAAAACAGTCCTGACCTGGAGCTTAAATAACTATTTAGGCCTGGCCAATCATCCTGAAGTGAGAAAGGCGGATGCAGAGGCCGCAGAGAAATATGGTTTGGGATATCCGATGGGTGCCCGAATGATGACTGGTAACACCAAGTACCATCACCAATTGGAAAATGAGCTAGCAGAATTCGTTGGAAAACCTGCTGGTTTGCTTCTGAATTACGGCTATCAGGGTGTACTATCCATTATCGATGCTTTGGTAGGTAGAAAAGATGTGATCGTGTATGATGCTGAGTGTCATGCCTGCATCATCGATGGTGTGAGACTACATATGGGCAAGCGATTTGTTTATCCACATAATGACATCAGTAACCTTGAATTGCAGCTCAAGCGCGCCGAGAAGATCACCAAGGAAACCGGAGGAGGAATCTTAGTCATCACTGAAGGTGTTTTTGGGATGTCTGGAAATACCGGTGATCTCAAAGGTATCGTGGAATTGAAAAAGAAATTTGATTTCAGACTGATGGTTGATGATGCTCATGGTTTTGGAACTATGGGAAAGAATGGTGCTGGTACTGCCGAACACTACGGAGTAACAGACGAAGTTGATATTTACTTTGCCACCTTCGCAAAATCAATGGCAAGCATAGGAGGATTCCTGGCTAGTGATCCAAAAGTATTGGATGTATTGAAATATAATTTGAGGTCACAGATTTTTGCCAAATCTCTACCTCTTGCAATTGTATTGGGTAATATTAAACGACTGGAGCTGATCAAGAAGCATCCTGAGTTTAAGGATAACCTTTGGAAGATTGTCAATGCTTTACAGTCTGGGTTGAAGGAGATGGGACTAAATATTGGTACCACCAAATCACCTGTGACCCCGGTAGTATTGAGTGGTGACCCTTTTGAGGCGGCAAACCTGATGAAGGACCTGAGATCAAACTACAATATTTTCTGCTCTGCGGTGGCTTACCCGGTTGTGCCAAAAGGAACAATTATTGTGAGAATCATCCCAACAGCAGTACATACTTTGGATGATGTAAAAGAAACATTAAAAGTATTTGAAACAATTAAAGAAAAACTCCATGATGGAGTCTACCTAAAAGAAGGTGAAAAAGGTGCTACTTTATTAGAAACATAGCTTTTTTCGCTGTTTTAGCTTGGATTTTGAACATTTTAGTTAAATTGCTCTATCGAATAATTATCAGTAACCTTAAAGATTTATCAATATGAAAAGATTTGATGAAATAAAAGATTTATTAATGTCATTAGAAGGAGACTTCCAGAAATTTTATGATAAAGGAAATTCTGCTGCAGGAACCCGCGTAAGAAAAGGAATGCAGGATGTGAAAAATCTTGCACAAGAGATCAGAATTGAAGTTCAGGACATTAAGAACAAATAATTAACGTCTAAATGTATCAAAAAAGGGGCCTGAGCCCCTTTTTTTATGCGTTTTTCTTAAACTTTTCAAATAATTCTGCTGAGCCGCTTACCAGGGGCAACCTCACACAATCATCTATTATCCCATAGGCTTTCATGCCTACTTTGAGAGAGACCGGGTTACCTTCCAGGCTTACCAGTTCATAAGAAGTAATTAATTTCTGGTTCAGCTTCATGGCCTGTCCGGTATTTCCTGCGAGTGCCACCTTCACCATTTCAGAAAATTCTGCCGGGAAAAGATTGGCAATCACAGAAATCACACCATGAGCTCCCAGAGAGATCATCGGGAATGTAAGCCCATCATCTCCTGAGATAAGCATAAAATCATCAGCTGTATTGGCAACAATTTTGGCACACTGATTCAGATCCCCGCTGGCTTCCTTGATGCCAATAATATTAGGGTGTTTCGAAAGCTCAATGGTGGTTTCAGACGTCATGTTACTTCCTGTCCGTGATGGTACATTGTATAGAATCACTGGAAACTTACTAGTTTCTGCAAAACGCTGATAATGAGCAATGATACCTTTTTGAGAGGGTTTATTGTAATGTGGGCTGGAAGTTAGAATGGCGTCAATCGGGTAATCTGCCAGTGCTTGTACTTCTCTTTCCATGGCAACAGTATTGTTACCACCCAGGCCCATTACTACAGGAAGTTTTTTAATGTTGTTGCTGATGATAAATTCAAGGATTTTTAACTTTTCATCCCAATCTATTGTAGCTGCTTCTCCGGTACTTCCCAATACTACCAGGTAATCCACCTTGCCGGTAGAAACATGTTCTAATACCTTTTTAAGGCCCTGAAAATCAATTGTTAAGTCTTTATTAAATGGAGTGACCAGTGCTACTCCCGTACCTTTCAATTTTTCCTGTAACATTTTATATCTTTTTGAGATACCTGAGGATCTCCCCACTCACAAATTTATTGTTATCATCCACTTGCACCATCATCTCATAGAAATGTTTGCGCTCAGGATTCATTACCCCAATGCGTGCCGGGGCATTGGTCAATGAGCTGATATAATCCAGAAGATAGTGCCCGGAATCATCAAAACAGAGCAAAAAATCAAAATCCTGCTTGAGGAAATGATCCAACTCAGGTGATTTTATCTGGCCGATAGCGTTGATTTGAGAAGCCTTAAACCAGGGAGACATTTGATGCCCCTTCGGTTTCCTCAGAAAGTAGATTTTCGATACTTTCTTGCCTTCGTTTTTCAACTCTTCAACCACCTTGTTGATACTTTCTTCATTTTCAAAGTCTTCCTGAATGATCAATCCGATATGTCTGGACTGGTTAAATTCAATCCATGATTTAATCTTTCTGTTCCTTTCATTTCTGGAAGTTCTGTAGCCTATGATTAGTTTTTTAATCATTTTCGGTTGATCAATTCATTAAATTCCTTTTCGGAAAGTATGGTTACTCCATTTTTCTCTGCTTTTTCCCTTTTAGCTGGTCCCATATTTTCTCCTGCTACCAGAAAGTCGGTATTGCCGGAGACGCTGCTGCTTACCTTACCACCGAGGCTCTTGATAAGCTTTTTTAAATCTTCTCTGTCGATTGTTTCAAAGACACCCGAGATCACAAAAGATTTACCTGCTAAAGTATCATTTTGCTCCGTTGCATCCTCACTATTCACCTCAAAGTTTAGTCCTGCATCTTTCAATTTCTTAACAATCTGAATGTTTTCAGGGTCTTTGAAATAGTTAACCACACTTTCTGCTATTCTATCGCCTATTTCATGTACTGAAATGATCTCATCAAACGAGGCATTTTGTAGTTGCTCAATAGTTTTGAAATGCGCGACCAACTTTTCTGCCACGGTCTTACCCACATACCGGATGCTCAATCCAAAGAGCACATTATCGAATGGTATGCTTTTGGATTTTTCAAGTGCATCTACAATATTCCTGGCGGTTTTCTCTTTGATCGATCGCACTTTTGTGTCTCCCGTGACCGGGTCTGTCTCCTCAAATTTTAGCTCATTGAGGTCTTCAAAAGTGAGCGAATAGAGGTCGCCAATGTTTTTTATTAGCCCTTTGCTATACAGTCCCCTGATGGTATTGGGACCCAGGTTACTAATATCCATGGCATTTCGGGAGATAAAATGCTCAATCCTGCCTCTTACCTGAGGTGGGCACCCGGTAAAATTAGGACAATAATGGACAGCTTCACCTTCTTTTCTTTCCAGCTCCGTACCACATTCCGGACAGCGATCAATGTATTTTAATTTTTTAGTATCAGCTCTCTTTTCCAGGATTACCCCTGTGATCTTTGGAATGATCTCACCCCCTTTTTCCACAGCCACATAGTCACCAATGCGTACATCCAATCGCTCAATTTCATTGGCATTGTGTAAGGAGGCCCGTTTTACCGTTGTGCCGGCAAGCAGCACGGGTTGTAATTCGGCCACGGGGGTAATGGCTCCGGTACGTCCAACCTGGTAGGTGATCCCATTGAGGAGGGTCACTGCTCCCTCTGCTTTGTATTTATAGGCGATGGCCCACCGTGGACTCTTAGCAGTAAAACCCAGCTCTTTCTGTTGATCGGAGTTATTGACCTTGAGGACTACACCATCCGTTTCGACAGGCAGAACATGTCTTTTTTGATCCCATTCACTGATGTATTCAAATACTTCTTCAATGTCTTTGCACTTGCGGTACGTTTGCGAAACATTGAATTGTAGCTTCTCCAGCAATTGAATGGCATCTGAATGGGTTTTAGGTTCCAGGTTTTCACCGAGTAAGGAATAAAGGAAACAGTCTAGGTTTCTGCTTGCCACCACGGAGGAATCCTGCATTTTCAGTGTCCCACTGGTCGTATTTCGAGGATTTGCCAACAATGCTTCACCCGCTTCTGCACGAGATTTATTTAGCTCCTCGAAAACCTTTTTAGGCATAAAAACTTCTCCCCGAACTTCAAATACAGGGGGGTAATCTTTAGCGGCAATTTTCAAAGGAATGGATCGAATGGTTTTGACATTATTGGTTACATCATCTCCTTTTTCTCCGTCCCCCCGGGTAACAGCCTGTTTTAATATACCATCTTCATAAAGCAAACTAATTGCCACACCATCAAACTTAAGCTCGCAGAAATATTCATAATCGTTACTCCCCAGGCCCTTGGCTACTCGCTGATCAAAATCACTCAACTCCTCTTTTGAGTAGGTGTTGCCGAGCGAAAGCATCGGGTATTTGTGGTATACCGTATTAAAGGTTTTTGTAATGGTGCCACCTACACGCTGAGTAGGGGAGTCTTCGCGCTTGAGTTCAGGATGTTCTTTTTCCAGGGATTCCAGCTCTTTGAGCATCTGATCAAATTCATAATCAGATACCTCTGAAGTGCTTTCCTGATAGTATAAATAATTTAACCTGTTGAGGCGGTCGGTGAGTTCGTCTATTCTGTTCTTTACTTCAGGTGAAGGCATGGAATTGGGTTGTTCTCACAAAACTAATAACTCCCAAAATATGAACAGCATCTTATGCGCATTGAAAGTCGCTTTATTGAGATAGAAATGAAAAAGCTGGCATCTTCAAAATAAATTTTGATACCTTTGCAATAATCAGCCTGTCTTTCATGTTTCTTAATTAATAGTCGATCGCCGCATTTTAGTTTTTCTAAAATGTGAATAATTCAATATTTAATATTATTATTCTGTGGCGAGATTTATACTAGCAGCATTATTTTCTTTTCATTGTTTCAGTCAGGTATTTGGGCAGTGCAGTGCGCTCAGGCAACAACGTAACCTGAGTTTTAATACCGATAGGGATTGTGCTCCTGTGACGGTAACTGACTTTACTATCACCTATTTCTTCAATGTTCCCCAGGATCCAAACACCATATCTATACGATTTCAATGGAATGATCCTGGAAATAATGTAGACATCTACGGATTGGGAGATCCCCAGTTTTCTGTTGGTGGTGGGGATATGGAGTTCACTGCAGCGGGTACTTTTGTATACCCTGAGAATGAAGATTGTCTGTTTGAACCCACGGCACATATTCTGGTGAATGGAGTAGCTTGTGAGACTTCAGAACAAATCCAATTGGTTTCTTCGTGGTCCAATGACAATGATTTTGGGGGTGATCTTTTGATAAACCCTGATCCTTACGCGGTTTGTTTCAATAATCCTATTGTCAATGCTGTCCTTGATGACAATTCTACATTCAATTGTAACATCAATGATGAGCCGGATAATCCCAACCGGTTGGCCAGACATACACAATTTGTTTACGGGACGAATCATGATCCTTCAAACTCTATCCGTAATCTGACATTGGAAAATGGGGGTACCATTAACCTGACAGATGGTAGTGCCAATTTATCTTCAACCACAACTCGAAATGGAGTAACCGGTGCTTATTTCGGACCGATAGTAGAAATTCCCTTCACTGCAGATGGACCAAATATGTCCACATTTCCAATGAATGCACCTGCAGATATCAATAATGCGGTTGGAAGCGAGTTTGAAATTACCTTATACAATTGGAATACCTGTAATCCATATAATGGTGATCCTTTAAATCCCAACTATAATGAGGCCGTTTCTACTACGGGGTATATCAGGATTGTAGCACTACCCAATCCGGATTTTCAGACCAGGGTCAACGATGCGAGCGGAAATATCCAAACCATCTTTTGTATTGGCGAGCCCATTTACTTTGAAAACCTCACTGCCGGTGCCAATAGTTACAGGTGGGAGTTTTATGCAGATGATACCGATGCTACTTTAGTTTCATCCAGCACGGCAAATAGCCCAACATTTACCTATGATGTGTTTGGTGATAAGCTCATCCGGTTAATTGCGGAGGATCCCAATGCTCAGGGCTCTTGTGAGGTCATTGTGGAAAAAATCATTTCCCTGTCACCATCAACCACTGCCACCATAGAGCTATACGAACCTACTTTTACCACGCAGATTGAACCCCGGTTCTGTCAATCTGATGGTTCGGACATTTTCACGGTCGGGTTTAGGGACGCCACCACCAATATAGAACCCAATTCAGAATGGAGATGGGAGTTTTATGATGAGAATGGAGCTTTTGTGGAAAGTCTTCCTGCAGCAGGATTTGGACCTCAGAACACCGATTTTACCAGAACTTACAGCACACCCGGGCAATACCTGGTAAGATTAACTGCCCGGAATAATGCTTCCAATTGCCAGACTGTGGATGAAAAAATCATCACCATCTATGATAGTCCGGCAGCCAATTTTATGGCAAACGAGGTTTGTGAAGGTGAAAGAACTAGGTTCAGTGAAATCGCCGATGAGTTGTCGGGTATTGCCCCAAGGATCGACGGGGATTACATCGATTCCTGGCATTGGGACTTTAGTTATAATGGGACTTTCAGAACTGAGCTGATCAATACAGACAGCGCTGCATTTGAATGGTTTCTGGACGGCTCAGACATTGTCACAGGGAATGAACCATCCATTTCTGTGGCCGGGACTTACCAGGTGGCTTTGCGGGTGACCACAGCCCTGGGGCTTTGCTCCGATATTTTTGTGAGAGACGTGATTGTCCAGCCATCCCCAGAACCCATTCTTGACAGTGATTACTCCAGCCCTATATGCGCCAATGATTCGTTAACCATTTACAATAATTCAGATTTATCAGATGGAAATTACTTTATCACCATTTCAGATGGCACATCCACTGACTCTGTTTCTTTTGACAGGGTAGATACCACAATGGTATTTAGCAATTTATCAGGTGTTGAAAAGACCTATAGCATGGTGCTCCACGGGATTTCAAACCTTGGGTGTCTCGCTAAATCAGATAGCCTGGAGGTTACGGTTTTACCCACATTTCCTTCATCTTTTACAGACATAAACTACAATCCTATCGGGAGTAATTGTTCCCCATGGGAAAGCACATTACAGGTTGGGGAATCTACTCAGTCTCTAAATCCGGATGCATACATATGGTCAATTGCTCAACAGGGAACTTTACTCCCAGGATACCCTGTGACAAAAAATGCCGGTGATGCTGCTTTTCATTCCCTGGATTATACCGTAGAGAACAACAGTGGAACCAACCAGGTCTATCAAATCAATTTAGAGGTAGTGAAATCCGGAATCTGTGTAGAAAACAGTCAGGTGAATGTGGTGATAAATCCGGTGCCTTCCGCAGATTTTGAAATACGGGAGCGTGATTCCTGTGCTTACAAGGTTTTTGAGTTGGAGGCTACTCAAAAAGGATTGACTTATTATTGGAGCTTTGATCCTGAACCTGATCAATGGGTAAATGACGGTGATGTACAGCTATTGATGTACAATCGTCCGCCTGTCGGCAGCTCCAATCTTAATACTCAGTTTAGTTTATCTACAGAAAATCTAGTGAATTGTATGAGTGAAGAACTGACTCAAAGTGAAGTGGTAGAGGCCAGTGAGGCGGCCATACTTATAGACTTTGATTTGGTACCAGATACCCTGACCCTCCCAGACAACAATACCGTGGATATAGTCAATAACAGCAATACTGGAGTGGGTTGGGAATATCACTGGGACTTTGGGGACGGCAATACCCAAGACATCAGAGACCCGTTGACACACCAATATAATGAGCCTGGGAGCTATCAGGTAACGCTAAGCATTACCAATGCATTCTGTAGTGAAAGTCTGAGTAAGTCAATTATTGTAAATCCATCGGATCCTGTAGTTGATTTTACCGCTGACCCACGAACTGGGTGCAGGCCTTTGGTAGTAAGTTTCACTGATCTGTCTGAAAATACAGACAGGAATACCTACCGATGGGATTTTGGTGATGGCATTACTTCCGGTGAGGTAAGCCCATTGCATACCTATAGCAAGGCTGGTACTTACACAGTAACGCTCTATGCAGAGAATACAACGGGAGGGTCTGATACAGAGACGAGGGAATTTTATATTGAGGTGTTACCTACGCCAATCGCTGATTTTGTTGCAAATCCTGCTACCGTCCTGATACCAGATCAGGAAGTCTTTTTCAGAAACCTGTCCATCAACGCTGATCGCTATGAATGGGACTTTGGGGATGGAAGCACTTCTATTGAGGAAAATCCTGTTCACACATATGAACAGGAAGGAAAATATGGAGTTTCACTGATCGCTCAAAATGCTCTGGGTTGTGCAGATACACTGGCTTATGAGGGTTTGATAGCTGCCACCAAAGGTGGTACGGTCAAAGTGCCTAATGCATTTTCACCAAGCCCTGATGTTTCGGAGAGTGGGGGCAATAATAACTCCATCAATGATGTGTTCCTGCCTCGGGTAGAAGGGGCTCAAACGTTTAAAATGCTCATTTACAACAAATGGGGGGAATTACTCTTTGAGTCAGACAATCAACAGACGGGCTGGAATGGGTATTACAAAGGAAAACTCATGCCAACGGATGTGTATGTATATCGATTGGAAATCATTTTTAGCGATGGTCGGGAAGCCATCCGAATAGGGGACGTAACATTAGTCAGATAGATGTTGAAACAGCTACTTTTTACCAGCTTATTTATCATTTTGTTCATCAGAGCAAATGGTCAGGACATACAATATTCGCAGTATTACGCCAATCCGCTATATTTGAATCCGGCATTTAGCGGTTCCACAAACATGCACAGACTGGTGGTAAACCACCGGCTACAATGGCCCAATCTCCCCAAAGCGTTTGCTAATTATTCGGCTTCATACGATTACAATGCGACAGGTCTGAATAGCGGCTTTGGATTGTTGATTAATTCAGATGTTGCCGGGTCAGCATCATTGCGATCAAATCTGGTTTCCTTCAATTATGCATATAACATTCAGCTTCAGGATAAGTGGGTGATCAAGCCAGCTGTAGCCTTCGGGTGGGTAAACAGGACCATAGACTATGAAAAACTTGTCTTTGGAGACCAGATTGATTTCGGAATGGATGGAGCACCTACACAGGATCCGGCTATTTCATCTATTGAAGCTAATTCTTACATGGACATTGCTACGGGTTTTTTAGCATATAATCAAAACTTCTGGTTTGGCTTTTCTGTATTTCATGTAAATGAACCAAATAACTCATTGATCAATGGTCAGAGCATTGTTCCCATGAAATTCAGCATACATTCCGGGACCCGGTTTGAGCTGGGGAATAGAGCCTTTAGGTCTGTAAGGAAAGTAAGTTTAGCTCCAGGGTTCATTTATAAGCGGCAGGGAGATAACCAGCAGCTGGATGTGGGTACCTCGATTTATACTGAGCCTATCCTTTTTGGAGTTTGGTATCGGGGAGTGCCCTTTACAAGAAATGTAGCTGGTTTCCTCAACCAGGATGCTGTGGTCTTTGTACTTGGCGTTGAATTTAAGCAAATTCAGTTTGGCTATAGTTTCGATGCTAACATATCAGGCTTAGGACCCGAGACGGGCGGGGCACATGAATTTTCTCTCCAGTATAATTTCGAAACAGCCTCTAACCCCAACAAGGTAAGTAGGCGAAAAAAATTCCTTCCTTGTCCGGCATTCTTCAAGTAATGGAGGTGTATTTGGCTGATTGTTATAATTTTGAGCAATGGTCAAAACAGCCGGTTTCAGCGAGAAGATTGTAAAAGAAGATGCGTTAAGGGTAGTGAGCGAGATCGCCCAATCAGCTGATATACAGACCTATGTCATAGGTGGGTATGTGAGGGATCTTTTACTGGGACGTCCCTCAAAGGACCTTGATTTTGTGTGTGTAGGCAGTGGGATTTCCCTGGCCCAATTGGTACACAAGGCATTGGGCGAAAAGTCCAGGTTGGCTGTCTATAAAAATTTCGGGACAGCGTCAATTCATTACGAGGACTACATTTTGGAATTTGTTGGTGCCCGCAAAGAATCTTATCGCTCCGACTCAAGAAAGCCTATTGTGGAAGATGGCACCCTGGAGGATGATCAGAAAAGGAGAGATTTCACGATCAATGCGATGTCTATTGGCCTTAATAAGTCTGATTTTGGTCAGCTCATTGATCCCTTCAATGGGCAGGAAGACCTGGATCGTCAGATTATCAGAACGCCACTGGATCCAAATGAAACATTCAATGATGACCCTCTGAGGATAATGCGAGCCATCCGGTTTGCCACTCAGCTGGTGTTTGATATTGAGCCGGACACGTTCCAGGCCATTATTGATTATAAGGACAGACTGGAAATTATTTCAATGGAGCGGATCAGTGATGAGTTGAACAAGATCATTCTGTCACCAAAGCCATCATATGGATTCAACCTGTTATTTCATTCAGGTATCCTAAAGATCATATTTCCTGAAATGGTAGCCCTGCAAGGGGTGAAAATCATTGATGGTCAGGGACACAAAGATAATTTTTACCATACTTTGGGGGTATTGGATAACATCAGCCTGCATACCGATAATTTATGGCTTAGGTGGGCTGCTATACTTCATGACATCGCTAAACCTGCAACACAGCGTTTTTCAAGGAAAGCGGGATGGACTTTTCATGGCCACGAAGATCTCGGGGCTAAATGGGTTCCAGGTATTTTCAAGCGCATGAAACTTCCCCTTAATGAGAAAATGAAATATGTGCAGAAACTTGTTCGTTTACATCTTAGGCCGATAGCACTGGTAAATGAAGAAGTGACTGACTCGGCTATACGGAGACTTTTGTTTGAAGCAGGTGATGATATCGATGACCTGATGATTTTATGCAAAGCTGATATTACTTCCAAAAACAAAGAGAAGGTTAAGCGATACCGAAATAATTTTGGTGATGTAGCGCAAAAGATCAAAGATGTGGAGGCGAGGGATCATATCCGAAACTTCAATCCCCCCATCTCAGGTGAAGAGATCATCAAAGCTTTTGATATTAAACCATCGAGAGTAGTGGGAGATATTAAAACTGAAATCAAAGAAGCCATTTTGGAAGGAAAGATAAAAAATGATCATTCTGAGGCATTTAATCTGATGGTGGAAATTGGGAAATCAAAAGGACTTAAGATAAAAGAAAACTAATGCCTATTTTTGCACCCTTAAAAATAAAATCAATGAAAATTATTCTAAGCAGTCTTTTACTTGTTGTAATGTTTTTTGCTTCGGCACAGGAACAGAAGCCCGTACCCCAGGATTCGGTGCCGTTTGAGGTCAGAAAACAAGCTGTTCTCTACAATCTGGCGAGAAAGTACAACGATACAGAAATGCAAAAGCAGGCGCTTTACAACCTATATGTGTTCAACCCCAATGTAGCATTCTTAGATTCATTGGCAATTCTCTATTTTGATCAGCAAGAATATGTTTCAGCTGGTCTTGTTGCACAGGATGCTGTCACTATCAACCCCAATGACATGCTGGCTACAGAGATAGCGGCCTTGAGTTTTGATAATATCGGTGTAAGTGCCAAAGCCATCGATTTCTATGAAAAACTCTACGTAGCCAATGAAGAGTTGGGTACTTTATACCGAATTATGTTTCTGCAGTATAACCTCAAACGATATGAGGAAGGCATGACCAATGCAGATATCATTATAGAGCATCCCAAGGCGAAGACTACCAACTTGTACTTTCCGGTTGATGACAACCAAAATCAGCTGATCAATCTGGAAGTAGCTGCTTACAGAATGAAAGGGATGATAGAGCAAGCCAGAGGTAACAAAGGACTTGCGGCTCAGCACTTTAACAAAGCCCTGGAATTGGCTCCTGCGTTTGCCCTGTTGAAAAAGCAGATTGATGAACTAAACAAAGCCGAGTAAGCATCTGCTAAGCTTCCGCCTTCACTTTGAGCCTGGATAGCCAGGTAAGGAGTGTGTTGTGTAGTTTTTGGTGACCAAAGAAAAAAGCTGATAAACCCTGAATGGATTCTTCCGCAGATACGATGGTTTGGTCGCCAGCTTGCTCAAGTTTCCAAACATGAACGGCTTTGAACATTTGTGACTTACTGGTCCATGCCAATAAATAGGGAGGATCTACCTTCTGAAAGGAAGATCTGATAGACTGTCCCCTTATTTGCCACTTGAAGGTTTCTTCATTAGCAGTAGAAGTATATTTATCTACTTTGATGTCGTGATTCCATTCAGGCCACGTCTGTACGTTGACCAGTAATTCCCATATTTTCTCAATAGGACTATTGATAATGATGGATTGACGGTCCGTAATGTGTGCGTCCTTATTGATTTTTCCTTCTTTGGCTAAAGGGTTCAGGTATTTCATTGGTGAGCGTGTATATTTATTGATTGAAGGTAAACATACGATATTATCATTTTTTTATTAAGTATTTAATAAAAGTTTGGTTGTCGTATTGGTCAGTAAATTTATCTTACCGCTATTCAAAAGCTATGTTTAGTAAACTCATTCGTTTTAGTCTATTAGTTACTTTTGTTCTGTCTATAAATCTGATTCATGCTCAGGAAGAGGGGGATACTCTAAATACCCAGATTCTTGAAATCATTGAGAATGATTCTTTGCAGGCAGAGCAGGTAAATGTAGTTACAGATTTGCTCCGTAAGGCTGATTCAATCAGGATCGCTGATTCACTTGCCCGGGTAGAGATGCTACGGCAGCTTGAGCAACTCAAAACAACAGACAACCTTCAAAAGCTCGATCTGCTCAATCAGATCAAAGAAATTGAGGAGGCAGACAGTCTCCGCAAAGCTGTAAGAATAGCACGGATTGATTCGCTCAAATCCGTGACTCAAGGGTTTCCCGTAGCGCCATTTAAAGATACGCTTTTTTACATCTACAATAAGTTGGGACCTTTCTCTGCCCGTGACAGAGCTACAAATATTACCAGCAAGATAAAATCATTGCCCAATGCATCTGAGGAGATTCCGGAACTAATCGTCAGGACGCATGAGGAAACAGCTGATGTCATATTTGGAGACCTAATCATTTTATCTGTAACCAGTGATGATGCCCTTTGGATAGGTACAACCAGGAATGAGTTGGCACATGTCTATAAGAATGCTATTGAGTCAAGTATCCAGGATTTCTATGATGACAATACGCTCAAAAAGATCCTGATCCGTATAGGCACAGTCTTGTTGGTAGTCACGATCCTGTTCATTATTATTTTTTATATCAATAGGATTTTCAAGTTTATCAAGCAGCAGGTATATGCACAAAAGGGGAAAGGCATCCAGGGAATAAAGCTCAAGAACTATGAATTCTTAACCGCCTACCGGCTGATCCAATTGATTTTTGGAGCGCTCAACTTTCTCAAAGTTGTTGTGATTATAGTAGCATTCTATTTTTCTCTGACACTTCTTTTTGGGATTTTCCCGGGGACAAAAAATATCGCTGATCAGCTATTAAATTACTTTTTCACCCCTATAAAGGACATCTTCGATAGCTTCATTGCTTTTCTTCCCAACCTTTTCACCATTGGGATAATCTACCTGATTATCCATTATCTTATTCAGTTTATTCGGTTTTTAGCTATTGAGGTGGAACGAGGGGAGTTGGTCATACCAGGATTCTATCCTGACTGGGCAAGGCCAACATACAATATTATCAGGTTTTTCCTGTATGCCTTTATGTTTGTGCTCATATACAATTATCTACCAGGCTCACAGTCGGCTGTTTTTCAAGGTGTGACAATTTTTATCGGCTTGATTATATCGCTGGGGTCCATGTCCGCAGCTTCCAATATTGTTGCAGGTGTGGTGATCACCTATATGCGACCGTTTAAAATTGGGGATAAAGTAAAAATAGGGAAAGTGAGTGGTGAGGTTCTGGAGAAATCCTTGTTGGTAACGAGGTTGCGAACTGATAAAAACGAAGATATCACCGTGCCTAATTCATCCGTCCTGCTGGGACATACCATCAACTATTCCTCCGGTGCCAAAGATATAGGTGTGATCGTCCATACAAGTATATCTGTTGGCTTTGATGTACCCTGGAAGACTGTGCATAAACTATTGATCGATGCGGCTAAGGAGACCAAACTGGTCATGGAGAATAAAAAGCCTTTTGTCCTGCAGACGAGTTTGGATGACTTTTATGTCAGCTATCAAATAAATGTCTATACCAAGCAGGCGAATAAAATAACAGAGATCAAATCCGAACTTCATCAACATATCCTCGATAAGTTTCATGAAGCAGAAATAGAACTTCTAAGCCCGCATCATAGAACTATGGGTGATGAAACCGGGAATAAAGGTGGCTTATCTATAGACTCTGATATTAATTAAGTACTGAGTCTTTTTCGGAATCTTTGTTGATGGTGTCTTCCTGATCTTCAGGTTGATCCATATTGTCATTTGGTATAATTTCCTCCGTTTCCTTTTTCCTTTTGCTAAACCTGACCAGCCCGACTGTCATCAATAAGCTGGTGACAATGATGATATATAAGATAATTCCCTGGCTAAAGAAAGGTGTTTGTATCTCCTGGGGAATTGAATAGAAAAGGAGTAGCGTGATTAATCCGCGAGGAGCAATGAATGTAGCAAGGACAATGTCTTTTTTCAGGACCAGCTTTAAGAGCAGCACCCTGATGGCATAGATACTTACCAGGATGAGCCCACTTATGGCCGCAACTTTGGTATCGAAGAGCGAACTGATCATTACCGTGAAGCCAAAAATCACAAAAAAGAATGTTCGGATCACAAAAGCACTTTCCATGGTGATCAGGTGAAACGCCTCGTAAATTCTGTCCGTAGCTTCCTTGTTGATCAAATTATTGAATTTTCCTGAGAAGAATATCCTGTGATTGCTTAGTATCAAACCAAAAATCAGGATGATGATCAGGCTGGACATATGCATGAGCTTTCCTATGCCGAATAAAAGTATCAACACAGCGATCATCAGAAACAGTTTGACCTTGGCTTCAAGCTTCTGAAATAGGTAAAGCAATACATACGATAGTCCTACCGAAAGGGCTATCGTAAGGAAAAGGCTTACGGTGAAATCACCCACTGCTATGGCATTGTTGGATGTCTCTACCAACTGTAGTAAAAAATAAAACATCATGATTCCCAGGATGTCTGAGAATGTGCTGTCATATACGTGGAATTCTCGCTGTTCTTCCTCGAGGTTTTCTACGCTGGGGATTACAATGGCGCTGCTCAGGATGGAAAGGGGTGTGCTAAAAATCAATGCCTCGACAAAACTTAATTGCGGGATAAATGCCATGATGAGGTATCCGGAAATAAAAGCTGTTGCAATAAGCACAGTAATAGCACTCATAAATGCCTTAAAGATCAAGCTGACCTTGCCTCGTTCCAGCTTCAGGTCCAAAGCAGCTTCTAATACTATCATGATAAGTCCCAGCGTACCCAGGACTTCCAGGAGTCTGATTTCTTCAAATAGCGCAAGTACGTTGGCATGTTCATAACCAAAAAGTCCTACAGATTGGTGCAGAACTATGCCCAGTAAAATCAGGAGTAACACAGAAGGAAAGCTTGATTTCCTGCTGACCCAATTAAAGAAGTATGAAAGAATAATAATTACCGAAGCGGCAATAATGATATAATACTCCATAGTGTGCGTGTGCCCTTGAATTGCTAAATTAACCAAGAGGCTCTTAAAATTGTTAAAAGAGTCAGTATTTGGTTTGATTTACTTTTATGAGGGGTGCCATATTTATTCTTCTGTTATTTTTCACTGGTTTTCAGTGGGTTTATGCTCAATCAGGAGAATCGCCGGACTCCCTGTATCTCCGAAGACTTGAATTGCTTGAAAGGCGTGCTGATAGTTTGGAGCGTTGAAAGATTCTCGTGAAAGGATGGTTACTCACTCTCAGTTTGAAAGTATCTTGAGATCTATCAATGAAGATGACCAGGAGTTTACTGATCAGGCTAGAAGATCAAAACGAAGAGCACTCGACTCCCTCTTTAAGGCGGCAGTTGAACGTCCCAAGCAGCTCACTTTTACCGGTCAATTTTTAAATATATTGCACTAGGATGGTAATTTCAGGTATTCCAGAAACTCCATGGTGGGTATTATGGATCTATTTGCGATTTCGTCTTTCGGAAAAAACAGTCTGGTATTTATCAATCTCCAGGATGTGGACGGTGATGGCCCTGGTCTTTTTTTTCAAGTTATTCAGGTTTTCATGCAGGAGCTGGATCTACACAAAGTGGGGATGCGCTGGATAGGATCAATATCTCAGGTGACGAAATCTTCAAGGATCTTTTTTTGATTGCACAACTCACTGCATCCTTTACCATAAATAGTGAGGAAAAGGGAGCCATAAGGATTTATGGATATCGCAATACAGAAATAGCAAAAGGTTGGGGATTTGGTATCAGTGGTGATCTTCGTATTACACGTAGATTATATACCTATGCCAGGTTTGGCCAGAATCTGGATAGTCTAGCCAATCAATTTAGCGTAAAAAATTCATGGAGCGGGGGGATGCAATTAAGGAACTACCAGCTATGGGAGAGTGCAAGTATCTCCACAGGATTAGCTTATGGAAATTCACAAGGGTTTTCTACAGTTGAGGGATTAAGTATGCCAGCAGAACGAATCTTGGAGGCCTATGTACGATTTAACATTAAGCAGGCCTTTTTTATTTCACCACATTATCAAGACATCTGGAATGGTCAGGGTCTGGGTGGTGAGCAGCTGAATATGATAGGTGTTCGAACGCGGGTTGCTTTTTAATTGATCAAAGAGATTTTGTGCTTAATGCCAACCCACACTATATGCGTTCGTGAAAACATTTCTGGTTGATTCTTTTGCGCAAAAAGGTGGTTGTAGATAACCGAGATGTCCATATTTGGACTGAGATGTAGTGCTGGGCCTATCAGAATCCTGTTGCTATCAAAGATATTATAGATAATTTCTTTCCCGGAGTTGAGGAGAATTTCATCACCAACGATTAATACCAATTTCTTTTCGTTTTTGAGGTGAATCAATGGTATGATGGCCTGGAATCGATATCTGTATCGGAAATTAAAACTTGACAGTAACCCGGATTCATCGGTGGCACTAAAAAAACGTTCTTCCATTCTAAAGCGATGTTGTGTCTTAACACGGCCATAGGTCTCGGTAAGGTCTAGTTCCTGATATGGTCGGTATTCAACCCTGGTTCTTACACCATCCAGATGAAAGGTGAGGAAAGCAAATCCAGCTGTCGATCTTAAATGGTTATTCCATTGGTATTCGATTCCAGATCTAATGAGTGTCTGTGATAGATCACCCAATTCATCCCTAAACCGGATACCAAGATCGGATTGGATAGCCCATTGATTGCCTATCTGAAGTGTATTATAGTATTGAAACCATTGTTGGTTGCTTACGTTCACTTGTTTTTGTGCAAGTGACTCACCTGAAATACAAAGCATTAGTATTAAAAGAACTAAACCCGGGCCTTTCATACTGTTAACCATTAACGATATTATTATAAGCCAGTTTTATGGGATGAAGGATAAAATCCGAAAGTATATCTCCTGAATATGACAACACGTTTTCATTTATTGCTAACTTATAGGATATTGGTAATAAAGGGATGGTAATAAGTCAGTAAGTGAACTGACTTGGATGATTGTACCTCTCAGCGATCTTTATTAAATAGAGGAGGTTCTTATGTTTACCAATAGATGTGACTTTTGATAAAACATAAGTCTAAATAAAGTAACTCCAAATAAGATGAAAACAACAAAAAGTCCAGGCACCAAAAAAGGAACTGTAGCAAAAAAAGCCACCTCTGGAGCTAAACAAAAAAAGGTACAGGGATCTTCCAAAAAGAGCCATGTAGAGGAAAAAAATAAGTACGAGGCGAGAATCGTAGAAGCCATTGATGGAATAGATGAAAAGATAGACCATCTTAAAAAGGAGAGTGTTAGGTTTCAGGAAACAGCCAAGGCTAAAATGGATGAACAAATTATTTTTCTTTCCAAAAAGAAGGATGAGTTGCAAGCGACACTAAAAGATCTGAGGGAGCATTCAGGTGAAAGGTGGCATGAGTTTAAAGAAGGAGTTGAGAAAGGGGTAGAGGAGATGGAGGAGGAGGCAAAAGAACTCTTTGATGGTGTGAAAAGCGGCTTTAACTATCTGATTTCCAAATTTAAGAAGAAGCCATAATACAGAGATGAGATATATTCGGATAATACTAATCCTACTTATTGCACTTTTAATAGTAGTGTTTTCAGTTCAAAATGCTGAAGTGGTGGAAGTTAGGTTTCTTGCTTGGAGGCTTGAATCATCACGGGCCCTTATCATGCTGATTTGTGTTGGAATTGGTTCATTAGGTACAATAGTGGCGCTACTTCCTGCAATTTTTGGCAAAAAAGAAAAAGGAAACACCGAATACTGACGAATAGGTTGTTTCACAAAACCCAAAAATCAACTATATTATTTCCTTAAACACACCTATGGCCCAGCAAGAAGAAGGACTGAAGGATCAGATTTCCGAAGTACTCGAAAAATATTACACTGGTATTCTCAAAGACCAGCTATCTCAGGAAGTGAAATTCATGAATGAGTTGGTGGATATGGTCAATTCCTTTTATGCCACACCAGCAACCGAACGCACTTTATTTTCAAATTTGGCCAAGTACAAGGCTCAACTTCGTGATGTATTTGAAGAGAGATGGCAAGAACCGAAAGAGGAAAAAGAGTTCACTCAGCAGTTTCAGGGGTTTGAAGAAGCAATAGATGCTATATTTTCTTCTCTACCATATAGTAAGGTAAAAGAACAAAAGCAGGAACGTTTTTTTTCTCAGGAAGACGATTCTTTGTTCCTGAAAAGTTTAAAGTTCTTTAAGCGTAGCTTCTTTTTTATTGCCCGGGTCCCGGTTTCGTTAGCTAACCTGTTTAGAAAATCGAAGCAGAAAAAACGGTACTGGAAGCATAAGATCCTTGTCAGGAACCTGGCCAAATATCATCTTGAGTTCAAACTCATCCTTGACTTAAAGGCAACGACAGATATTTACTTCACCACATTGACTGATATGTATCTGAATATCAAGTTGTGGGAAGAACAACTGATCAATGTTGAAATTGGACAAAAAGAAGTATCCGATGGAGAAGCAACGGTAGATGTTGAGAAGAAACTCAAAGGTCTCAAGAGATCGTTTTCTACAAAGCTTAAAAACAAGGTGGAAGAGCTTTTGGAACAACGTCTTAACGAATTCCACCTGGACTATGATAAAGTAGGAACCATTGAGTTTCCTAATAAGAGCATCTCGGATGCCGAGGTGAATGAAGATATTGAAAAGGCAGAAAAGAGATGGGGAAGGTACAACAGAGAATGGGAAAACACCATATACGCCCTTTTTGAAGAGTGGAGATCCGATCTGGATATTTATTCACTCAGAAATTATACGAGAGCCACTTTTGAGGAATATCAAACAGCCCAGTTTCAGAAGTTGGCTGATCAAATTGATCCTGAGATAACGGTAATAAGATCATTTATTGAAGAATGTGAGGAAACACTCAAGGGCAAGGCTTCATCCGAAGAATGCACAAAATCTCTAAAAAAGGTGGGGTACCTGGCTACTAAAAAATTGGACGTGGAGCTTCTTCCAAAGTTTAGTGAAAAGTTGATCAATCAGCACATTGCCAATGTGATCAACAAGCTTGAATTAGACATAAAGCACAGGGTAGAGGAGCTTTCGGACGAACATGTGATAGTAAAGACAAGTACTTATGATCGTCCGATAAAGACCGATGATCTAAAACGTATTTCCCCTTACGAGCTTATTGCGTTTGAAGCACTATCAAAGTTTCAGGAAGAGTTAGAAGATGTAAAGCAGGTATTGTTTTCTACGCTGGAGACTACCAATGCAGACATCCAGGACATAGGTCAAATCATTGCTTTCAGTGCGGATTCTGCGGTGTCTGCGATAGAAGATGAAGGCAAAACCAGTGAGGAAGCGATAAAGGTGGCCAGTGAGGGATTGAAACGTGCGGGAGGCAGACTTACCAAAGCCAGGGAAGAGCTTGAGCAATCCATGGTTGGCAATAGTGAGAAGCTTGAGGGCATCGTGGATTCATTTTGTGACCATTTGATTGAACTTACGTATAATGAGAATGTTGGGGAACTTCGCCTGAGAATCACAAGAGCTAAAGCAGCCATTCAGGCAGAGGAGATTAAAGAGGAGATCCGTGAGAAATTCAGAGCCAGAAAGAGCGTTTACAAGGCCAAGTTAGGTTTGCTATATTCCCGTGTTGTTAAATTTTTGACCCGGGTGAGAGAGAGTTTTGTGCTTACTGCCAGTAAGCCGTCAATCACCCGTCAGGTTTCCGATTTTCTGATGGAGTCACAATTGGCAATTGACAACCTTCCACTTATATATCGAAGATTGTATCGCATTGAGCCGCTGGAAGATCTTGAGCTATTTGAAGGTAGAATAGATGAATCACGCAAACTACATGATGCTTTTCAAAACTGGAACCAGGGTAGGTATGCGGCTACTACTATTCTGGGTGAGAAATGGGGTGGACTTACTTCTTTTCTAAACTATGCAGTTCAAAGGGAAAATTTTCCGTATCCAATTGTTCGGTTTGTGCCAAAGCATAATATATATGACGAACAAGGCCTTATTCAGTTAATGAAAGAGGTCTTTCAGAATAACGATTTTGAAAATTTAGATCAGGTTGTCGATTATCTTAATGGAGGGATCAAACGGATAGTTATTCTGGAAGATTTACAGAATTTATATTTACGAAAAGTGGGAGGATTTGCAGCTCTTCAACTTCTATTCCAGTTGGTGACACGCACCTATAACAAGATCTTTTGGATCACCTCCACTACCATTTATACATGGCAATATCTGAGTAAAGCAATTCACATCAATGAATACTTTAGTTATTTGATTGAAATGGGAAAGCTTACTGATGAACAAATTGTAAACATTATCTGGAAGCGAAACAGAATAAGTGGATTTAATATTCAATTTGAGGCTGATGAAGGGCATCAGGAAGACAAACGATTCAAGAAGCTTACAGAAAAAGAGCAGCAACTTCTGCTGAAAAAAGAATATTTCTCGTCATTAAATGAGTTTGCCAGTAGCAATATTAGTCTGGCACTGATATTTTGGTTGTTATCCACCAAAAGTGTGGACGAAAGGACGATCACCATTGGATCATTCAAGAAACCCGATTTAAATTTTATGTCGGTATTATCCATGGATAAAGTGTACACCCTACATGCTCTCATCCTACATGATGGCCTTACAGAATACCAGCTACAGGAGGTGTTGAATTTAACCGAATCTGCTGCAAGGTTGAATTTGCTTGCGCTGGTAGAGGATGGTATCGTAATGAAAAGAGGGAAGGGGTATATCGTCAATCCAATTATTTATAGGAATACCATTTCCATGTTGAAAGATAAAAACCTGATACACTGATGAAAAAGCTATTATTAAACTTATTCTTTTTGTGTTTTATTGGAGGCGTATATGCTCAGCAAATACCTCTAGACCTATCCGGTAGTGATTCCAGTGCTATACAGGATCAACCAATTCAAAGTGCGGATACGGATTCCAAAAAGTCTAATCCAATGCTTTTTTCGACTAATGATGCTTTGACGCCTCCTTCATTGGGTGAAATCATTTCTCTACCGAAGATTTTCTGGTCCATGGTATTCCTGCTGGCCGGGTATTTTCTAATCAAGATCATTTCCAGGATCCTTGAAGTTTTTGCGGAGCGGAGTACTAAATACCGAATTACCATCAAGAGCTTTATCCCTGTAGTAAAGATCATGGGGTGGATTGGGTTGATATTTATTGTGGTGGCAGGTATTTTTCAACCCCCGGCAGCCACCTTGTTGGCTTTCTCAGCATCCATTGGCGTCGCTGTGGGTTTTGCATCACAAGACATACTCAAAAATATTTTTGGTGGTGTGATGATCCTATTCGATCGACCCTTCAAATCAGGAGATAAAATCGATGTAGGAGGCTTTTATGGCGAAGTAGTTGAAATCGGTTTAAGATCAACACGTATTGTAACTCCTGATGACAACCTGGTGTCTATCCCAAATGGCGAGATCATGAATAAGTCAGTGTCTAATGCCAATGCAGGAGAAGCCAATTGTCAGGTAGTAGCAGAAATCTACTTACCCATTGATGCCGATACTGCGCAATGCCGATCCATCGCCACACAAACAGCGATGGTTTCCAGGTATGTATACTTAAATAAACCTATTGTGGTCGTTTTTACCAACGAATTCAAGGACCGGAAGTCTTTGCTTAAGATGAAAATAAAAGCATACGTTCTGGATATCAGGGATGAGTTTAAGTTCAAAAGTGAAATGACTGAGGTAGTGATCAAAAAGTTATTATCCGAGAAAATCCTCCAGATACATGATGATCTGGAGACCAAGTACAGCAGTGTTTAAAGTAAAAACACAAGAATTTGGTTAGGTCATGAGAGTGAAGGGGAACATCAACTATACAAGATTTGTTATCGTGTGATTCAGCCGGGATATTTTTCTGGTACAGCATTCGGGTTGAAATCTTATCAATATCCAATAGGTAACTGTTAAAAATATTATGGAACAAATTACGCTGGGGTCTGGCTGCTTTTGGTGTACAGAAGCTGTTTTTACAAGGTTAAAGGGAATTGAATCTGCTGTTTCCGGTTACTCGGGGGGATTTAAGTCTGATCCCACTTACGAAGAAGTTTGCTCGGGCTCAACTGGTCACGCAGAGGTTGTTCAGGTGACCTATGATGAGAAAGAAATTTCTGTTGAAGAGATTCTGGAAGTATTTTGGAAAACCCATGACCCTACCACTTTAAATCGTCAGGGAAATGATGTGGGTACACAATACCGTTCAGCGGTTTTCTATCATAATGATAAGCAGAGAGATGTGGCGACCGCACTTAAGAAAAAATTAGATGAGTCAGGTGCATGGTCTGATCCAATTGTTACGGAGGTCACTCCCTTTGAACAATTTTATCCTGCTGAAGACTATCATAGCAACTATTTTGAGCAACATGGGATGCAGCCTTACTGTCAGTTCGTAGTTGCACCAAAAGTTGAGAAATTCAAGCAGGTCTTTAAAGAGAAGCTAAAATAAAAAAGAGGGTCCTCATAAGAGCAACCCTCCAGCCTACATAAAAAAATGTTAACGTAAGTAAGAAATCTTCTTTTGCAGGTCGCTGACATCTGCAGAAAAGTTAGCATCCTTTTTAGCAACAATCGCCAGGTAGTATGCTTCAATCGCTCTTTTGTTGTCTCCTATGGAATGGTAATAAGCTCCCAGTTTATCCAGGTTTTCTATAGCTTGTTTTGATTCCCAGACCTTTTTCTGGAGATGTCTGCTGTCATACCAGAAGTTCTGTTTTTTCCCGACCAGGATCCCTTCATAATATTGTTGAAGTGCTTTTCTGTACTGCTTGACAGATTTATAGTAGTCACCTTTTATCTCATAATTGGATGGATCAGGATTGATTTCAATCGATTTGTTGATCCACTCCATGGCCTGATCAATATTCTGCTCCTTTTTAAAACATTTTTGGGCACTTTCCGCGAGGACTTTCCAATCACTGGAACTGGATTCAACAGCCTCACGGGCTTTTTCTACTACTTTACTTTCAGGGTCACTTGAAAAAGCGCTTGTTGAGATTACTACTGCCATGAATGCAACCAAGGTTGTTTTTAAATTTTTCATAATTTCAGTGTTTTGAGTTTTAACCGATGCCAATTCGGTAAGAGAAATCTGTACCAGTTTTGTAACTATCTGATAATCAAATTTTTGGTAAAAACAAGCTTGAAAACTCGTGTTCAGAGGAGGTCAAAAAGTGGTCGGAACCGAACATTTTTGGCCGGACTTAAGAGGCAAAAGGTTACACCCTTTTTTACAATTTATTTTTATTCAATGATCAATCAAATAGCCGGAGCTGTTTATCGACGGGAGGTTTGGCATCGCCAAAGACGGTTTTTCCTCCATATCTCCAGCTGTGTTTTCTTTCGTGATTGATTACATCCTGAAGATCACCATTCGGGATAAAGTCTTTTTCCATCTTTTGTGCGGCTGTTGAGAGTGCCTGGATGGCTTTGGCTTTATCAGAATTTCCCAGCTTAGCCTTGTCAATGGCCTTCCTCAAAGTATCAATACTTTCATCATAGGTCTTTGTTGGAACAGGGAAGGGGTGGCCGTCTTTTCCTCCATGTGCAAACGAGTATCTTGCAGGATCGCTAAACCGGGAGGGGGTACCATGGATTACTTCACTAACCAGGGTTAATGACTGCAATGTCCTTGGGCCAAGCCCTTCTACAAGCAAAAGCTCCTCAAAGTTTTTCATCGGAAGGTCCTTGGCAAGCGCCAGGACGGTTCCCAGTCTCTTCAAATCCACATCTTTGTTTCTTACCTCGTGATGACGCGGCATAAAGATCTTTTTGATCTCGGTGAGCATCTTTTCCGGTTGCTCCCCTGTGATCTCCAGTATGCCTGATTTGGTAGTGGAAGCTTCCCTGGCTGTCAGGTTTAGGATAGATCCTTGATTTTGACCATATATAAAGGCATGAGGTGTTTCTACAAAGCTCTTCAGGTGTGATGAATGCCAGTGATATCGTCTGGCATATCCACTTTGCCCATTCATTCCTTGCTGGATGACAGCCCATTCACCGTCTTTGGTCACCACAAATGAATGCAGATAGATCTGGAAACCATCCTGGATGGCGGTGTTGTCCACTTTAGCAGAAAGGCGACTACTTCTGACCAACTCTGTGCCATTGAGACCTGTTTTATTCGCAATAGCCAGGAGTTCATCCGGTGTCTTTCTGGAGTGTTTGCCTCTTCCACCACATACATAGATGCCCAGATCGTTTACCATGGGATTGAGTGCCGACTTCAATGCGCCCATCACTGAAGTGGTAATGCCTGATGAATGCCAGTCCATTCCGAGCACACACCCCAAAGATTGAAACCAGGCTGGATCGCTCAGACGGGTGATGACCTCCGACCTTCCATAATCCATGGCAATGGCTTCGATGATTGCACCACCTAGCTTGGCCATTCGCTCAGACAGCCACCGGGGGACGCGGCCTCCATGTAAGGGAAGATCGGCATATCCTGATCTGTTCATGAGATTTGAAACTATTTATGGAATGTATTCAGGTATTAACCTATAAACTTCAGCACCGTAATTAATAGAGCCAGCACCGTAAAGCCAATACCCATCATCCATTGAAGAATAGAGAATCGCTGATCAATATGGGAAAATCGTTGGTCAATATAGCTTTTAAAATCTTCCATTCTGAATTCCAGAATTTGTAGCAGGGCATCTGAGGACTCTTTTCCTGCTTGTTGCTCTAATTTACGAAGTTCTTCATTCAATTGTTTAATATCCATGGCTAATTCAATTTAAGAGTTATAGGTTCTTGAGCATATTTATCTTTCATGGGGAGCTTGTCCATCCAGTCTACCTCGATCATCGGATACCCAAAATCTTCCACAACCTTGCCTGTCAACCGGTAAAACCCCCGTCCGCGAAATGGAAACCTTTTGGCGACAGGAGGAAAGTTGACCGTGTCGAAAACTTTACCCTTCTGATCGTAAAAAGTGCCGAAGTGCATCCGCTTGCCATCTTTGGTGCTGGTGTCTTTCGTGGTGACGAGGTAGCCCACCATTTCCACTTTTTGATGAAGCTTTTTCATCAGTTCCTCGGAAAAGGTGTTGCCCAGGTCCTGGCTTTGCAAAAGCCTGAAGGGGTCGCATAGAGGAAACCCAAGCAGCTCAATTTCATCATAGGAATCTTCGAATAAATGATGCTGCAAGTGGGGTAGTTGATAGTTTTCAGGTTCTTCATTGAAGAGATCAGGTAGGTACTGTTTGTTGCTTTTCTGGCCAAAATAAAGCTGAGCCTTCCACAGCAGTTCCTTTTTGCTCTTGCCGGTAAAACGAAACGCTCCAACCCGAATCAGTATCCGGATCTGCTCCAGACCTACAGGTACCCTGCGGATAAAATTATCCATGCTGAGATAAGGACCATTTCGGATTCGCTCGGGAGCGATATGCTGGGCTATTTTGGTTTCTAAATCCTTGAGATGGATGAACCCTATGTAGATCCTTTTACCGTATATATTGGTGAAATAGTCCGAATGATTGATACAGGGAGCCTGTATCTCAGCCCCCCACATACGGGCTTCATGAAAATAGAATTCGGTCTTGTAGAAGCCCCCGAAATTGTTGATCACACCGACCATAAACTCCAGGGGATAGTGTGCCTTGAGGTAGAGACTTTGATAGCTCTCCACGGCATAGCTGGCTGAGTGACCTTTGGAGAAGGAATACCCGGCAAAGCTCTCAATCTCATACCAGACCCGGTCTGTCACATGCTGAGGATATCCTCTTTGCTGGCAGTTGATGAAAAACTGGTCCCTGACACGCTGGAATTCAGCTCGTGATCGATACTTCCCTGACATGCCTCTTCGGAGGACATCCGCTTCTGTGAGTGTGAGTCCACCAAAATGATGGGCCACCTTGATCACATCCTCCTGGTAGACCATCACCCCGTATGTATCGTCCATTAGCTCATCCATTTGAGGGTGGATCGATTCGTAACTCTTGCCTGCTTTGCGTAAGTGATGCCGCTCGATGTAGGCTCGCATCATCCCTGACCTGGCCACTCCCGGCCGGATGATCGAGCTGGCTGCCACCAGTGTCAGGTAATCATCACACTCCAGCTTGCCCAGCAGCATCCGCATGGCCGGCGACTCCACATAGAAGCAACCCATACAATTGCCTTTAGCCAGAAGCTTTTTGATCTCTACGTCCTTCTTGAAATCATGGAACCGGTCGATGTTTTCTTTGATGCCCTGGTTTTTTTCCACCAGTTCGATCGTGTCTTTGATGTGCCCCAGCCCGCGCTGACTGAGGATGTCAAACTTGTAGATGCCGATATCCTCTGCATTGTGCATTTCAAAATGAACAACGGGGTAGCCCTTGGGTGGCAGATCAAGGGCCGTATACTGATAGATCGGTTTTTCTGTGATCAATACTCCACCTGCGTGAATGGACAGGTGGTTGGGCATCCCTTTGATCAGCTCGGCATACTGGAAGATAAGCTGGGTGATCCGGTCATTTTTGTATTGGTCGGGGTAGGGATAGGCCACGATCTTGTCGATCTCTTCTTTTGGGAGTCCAAATACTTTGCCCAGCTCCCGGATATTTGACCTGCGCTGATAGGTGGTATGTGTACCTAAAAGAGCGACATGGTTGCTGTCGTACTTCTGAAAAATGTATTCATAGATCTGGTCGCGGTCTTTCCACGAAAAATCCATGTCGAAGTCGGGTGGGGAGGTACGCTCCGGGTTGAGGAACCGCTCAAAGTAGAGGTCCAGCTCGATGGGGTCCGTATTGGTGATGTCCAGACAATAGGCGATCAGGCTGTTGGCTCCACTACCGCGCCCTACATAGGAAAAACCCATCTCTTTGGCATGTCTGACAATGTCGTAGCTGATGAGGTAGTATGTCTCGAAGTTTTTTTTTCTGATGATGTCAATCTCCCGCTCGAAGCGCTCATCTGTAATGGCATTGATCCGGTCACCGTATTTCTGAAGGTAGCCCTCCCTGGCTTTGGATAGCAGTATCTCATGGTCCTGCGCCTGACTGGTGGTGAAATACTTTTTGTTTTTGTCAGTACCCAGCTTCAGGGTGAGCGTGCAGTCTTCGACCAGCATGTTCGCATTGCGGATCAGGTCAGGAAAATTTTTGAATATCATTCGGAAATCCCTCTCACTCAGCATGACTTCAGAAGGCTGTGCCTGCAGCTCAGCAGGCAGCTTGCTAAGCAGCGTATTTTCTCCAATTGAGCGTAGGAGCCGGTGGATATTAAAGCTTCGGGTGCTGGCTGATGATCCTTTGGTATCCGGGTGGAAGGTGACTGGCTGCCAGGCTACCATTTTGTGGATGAACTTGCGATAGGGGCTCAATACAATCTTATTGAGTTCCTGCTGACGGATGCCAATCCATTCGTTCTCTCTTAACCGTTCCGGAATACTATGAATCGGATATACAATGTAAGCCTGCTCAAACTCAGGAGCCCTTTTGGGGAGCAGCTTGCTGGTTCGTTTATGAAAAGAGAGGTACCTGTTGAGTTCCTCAAATCCGTGGTTGTTGAGCGCCAGTCCGATGTACAGGAGTTTATTATTTTCCCTGAATTCTATGCCTACTCCAATATCCAGCTCCCATTCCTTGCGCTGTTCCCTGCAGATACGCAGCAATTCGATATATCCGGATGTATTGTTAATATCTGTGAGGATGAGCTTATGGATGCCATTTCTTTTGGCTTCATTGAAGAGTTCCTGGATGGAGAGCACTCCATATTGGAAGGAAAAATATGAGTGACAGTTGAAGAACAATGGTGGTTTATTTAGTATTCAAAAATACCAATAATATTAGTATTATACTAAACAAAGTAGTAATAAGGAATACTTTTTAGAAGATGTGTTAGGTCTGGTCATTCTGAAAAATGCTTAACTTACATCAACCTTTAACCCATACCCTTTCAAAAAAGATGAAACCCCACCATTACCTGGTAGTTGCATTCCTTGCAGCCACACAATTCCTCTCAGCTCAAACCATTCGTACCGGACTATTTGACAATACCCTGGATGTTGGGAATCCGGCGATTCCGGGAGAAACTGTCTACAATGCCACTTCTCAAACCTATTCACTTACCGGAGGTGGGCTAAACATGTGGTTTGACAAAGATGAGTTTCAGTATGCCTATAAGAAGCTACAGGGTGATTTTATCCTGCGGGCTGATGTAGCGTTTGTTGGAGAAGGTATAGACCCACACAGGAAGATTGGGTGGACCATACGGCCGTCACTTTCAGGAAATGGAGAGCATGTGAGTGCGGTGCTGCATGGAGATGGCTTGACATCACTTCAATATAGGGAAAGGGATGGAGGCGAAACCATGTCGATAGATTCCGTGGGGAGTCACGCAGAAGTGATCCAATTGGAGCGAAGGGGTAATCTCTATGTGATGTCAATGGCTAAGAAGGGTAATCCACTCAGGGTTTTGCATCAGATAGAGTTGAGCTTACCGGATGATGTTTATGCGGGATTATTCATTTGCTCTCATAACCCGGAGGTAAAAGAAACAGCGATATTTTCTAATGTCAGGATTGTCAAGCCGGCCTCTGCTGAACTAACACCATATAGGGAATACATTGGGAGTAATCTGGAGGTGATGGATGTGGAAACCGGGCATCGAAAGATTATTTACCAGGTGAAAAATTCCATTCAGGCACCCAACTGGACATTGGATGGACAGGCCTTGATCTATAACAGTGAGGGAAACTTATACCGGTTTGGTCTGGGTTCAGGTCAGCCGGAAAAGATCAATCTGGGACCGGTGAAAGGCAATAACAATGATCATGTGCTTTCCTTTGATGGAAAAGTTTTGGGTATCAGTGCGAATCAGCCGTCCGGTGGAGGCTCGGTAATCTATTATTCCCCGGCTGAGGGGAGTGACAATCCGATACAGGTCACCCTGGAAAGTCCGTCATATCTACATGGATGGTCTCCGGACGGAAAAGAGGTCATTTATACTGCACGCAGAAATGATGTGTACAACCTGTACAAAAAGAACATAGTGGGAGGGAAGGAGGTCAAACTGACTGATACTCCCGGATTGGATGATGGCTCTGAGTTCTCACCGGATGGAAAATATATTTATTTCAACTCCAACCGGACAGGGACTATGCAATTGTGGAGGATGAAGCCCAATGGTAAAAATCCTGAACAGCTGACTTTTGATGAATTCAATGACTGGTTTCCACATGTATCTCCGGATGGTAGCAAGATTGTTTTTCTATCTTATTTACCCGAAGTTCCATCTGGTGATCATCCCTTCTACAAGCAGGTGTATCTCAGGATGATGGATATTAATGGAGGGAAACCTAAGGTGATCGCTTACCTCTATGGGGGTCAGGGATCAATAAACGTTCCTTCCTGGTCACCGGATAGTAAAAAGGTAGCGTTTATAAGTAACTCAGTGATTGATTAAAAAAAATAATTTTCTTATTCCTGAACACTACAGGAAATAAACGGTTTTCATTAATATTGAATTAACCAAATAAACAAGTAACCATGCTAAAAGCAACAAGAAAAGCCACTGCCCAATGGTTAGGCTCAGGAAAAGAAGGAAAAGGAACCCTTTCAACCCCTAGCGGAGGGCTTGATAAAACTAAATATAGTGCCGGTTCAAGATTTGCAGATGAAAAAGGCACCAACCCGGAAGAGTTGATCGGAGCGGCGCATGCCGGATGTTTCTCCATGAAACTGGCCTTTGTATTTCAGGAAGCAGGGATCACTCCGGAAAGTATCGATACAGAGGCCAAAGTGATTTTTGAAGATGGAATCAAAGAGATTGTATTGACAACAAAAGTGAAAGCTCCGGGAGTGGATCAGGCTAAGTTTATGGAGATGGCGAACAATGCGAAAGAGAATTGTCCCGTTTCACAGGTTTTGAAGGCAAAGATTTCTTTGGATGCCAGTTTAGTTTGATATTTCACGCATGGCTCCAGAGGGAGGATAGATATGTCTACAGGCACATGGCCAAAGGGGGCTGTGTGTTTCTATTCGTCCTGGAGTACGCATGCAGCCAATAGTATTGACTACGATCGTTGGATTTTATTTTCCAGGTTTTTGATTCTCGTTTCATGATCGGAATAGGTCTCTGCTGTAAAAGCCATAAAGTCAGTAATGTCTTCTTTAAAGTCTTTAAAGCCATCACTTAAACCCTTCACTCCGTCATTCAAATAAGCAATCTTAGCTTCCAAGTAAATTAGACTTGAAAGACTTCTTTTAATCAGCTCATCAAATTTCTTACCTGGATAAACCATTGATATCCATGAGTTTATCTAAGTCTTCAATTTTCTCATAAATTAGGTCCAGCTCACTCTCCTGAATTTCTTTCAATTCTTCAAAAGCCTGATCTATCAACTTCGTGTGATCCCTCAGGTACTTCATTTTAGCCTCTGTGACCAATCTGAGTTGTTCGACTTTCTTATTTAATTCTTCAATGGTCATAATTTTTCATCAGCGGATATATCAAATATACGAAGTTATTACCCTTTTGGGTATTCGATTCATATTCTAAGAACTAAAAATGGTAGCAGATTTGACCTTACCGCGTCCTGTTAATCATGTCAATTTAGCGTTCGATTACCTTAGTTCCTATTCCAGTAGACCTTCAGGTTTTTGGTTGCTCGTCCTGCAGCAATGATGTCTTTTTTACCGTCTCCATCCAGGTCGGCAATGATCAGGTCCTCAGTGGCCATGCCATTCTCGTCAACCCAATGATCTTTCCAATTCTTTCCCTGATTATCCTGTGGGATAAATATTTTAACTCCCACTTTTCCTTCATCATTGGCTTCTCTCCACCCCACCACAATCTGGTCATTTCCAAGACCTAATAGATCACCAGTGGCGATAGCGTGACCCTGCTTGAGATTAGATGTCAACACATTTCTTTTCATACTAGCCCTGTTGTAAAAAATCAGTTCGTTACCATGCATGGGTTGTATTCCCACGAAAAACTTTTCATCACCCAACTGTCCATCTCTTATTTCCCCAAAGGGGTCTCCTTTAATCGCCCAATCGCCCTTGGAAGGAGAGGCCCATTTATTACCATCATAGTAGAATAGTTTGAGGCCTTCCTTGCCGCCCAGGTAAATCCATTCTTCTCCCTCATCAACCACTATATCAAAATTGTGTGTGAGGTGCATCGATTCGTCAATGGTCTGCAGCTTCCAGGGCTGAGAGGGATCCGATGGCATCTCATATGCCATTACTTTTACGCCTTCGCCTTCACCACCCTTATTTCCTCGTCCGTGCAGGGGCACGACTACCAAATGATACTTATCTCCAGCTTTTACCCATTTCATCCGATGGGTAGTCGGTTCATGGTGAAGTTGTATGGGCTGCCATAGTTTAGTCGGATCTTTTGGCCTGACCAGGTAAAATACTGCTCCGGACTTTTCTGAATCGGTAGTTTCTCCGGGGTTCCATTGAGCACCTACCGCCACTTCAACTTGTCCGTCACCATTGATATCTCTTGCTGCAATACAGACATTGTCTGACTCGGTGATATTATCCACCATCACGAATCGTTTCCAGTCACCATTGCGGTACCAGACGAATTGTTTCTTGTCAGCAAGGAGAATATCGGGCTTCTTGTCTCCATCTACATCACCAATGGCCAGGCCGTAGCCGATGCTTACATTGTTGTCTATCGTTTGGGCTTCAAATTTCGGATCTGCAGAGAAGAGTATGGTAATGATCCAGAGTAGGTTGAGTAGGGGAAAATGCATCATGGGACTGGGTTTTAATTGAGTGTTTGAAAGTTAATGAAATTACACTTTCACTCAAGGAGCTTTGTTAAAATAGATCCAACAAGGTTTTCTCTCTGCCAGTGCTACTGTAATATAATATCGCCATCAATATTTAGCTTTCTATGTAATTTCCTGGCAATTTCCATGGTAATATCACGCTTGCCGCCAAGGTATTCGCTGATCCTGCTCTTAGGAACACCCAGTTTTTCGGCCAGGTCAGATTGTTTCAACCCCATTTCGTACATTCTCAGTTTAATGACATCCAATAAAGAAGGTGTTTGAATTTTATAGTGCTTGTCTTCGTAACTCGCAACTAACTCAGATAACCTGTCTAGCATGACAAATTCTGGGTTATCATAGCTGTGATTGTCCCCAACTTTGACCAAAAGCTCCTCTATTTTTATGAGTGCCTCTTCATATTGTTGTTTGGTTTTTACTTCTTTCATCGCTAAATATTTTTAACATCTATTTTGTCGTACTCCGCATGCGTCCCGATCCATCGGATATATAGCTTATGAGAAACATAGATTACAATAGCAATCAGCCGATAATCATTACCTTTTATATTTATCTTCTTAGTATGATAATCAACAATTTTTTTCTTGCTTACTACTCTCATCTGCAAAGTGAGTTACATATTTTGTAATTAATGTATAATATATGTATCTATTCTCTCACTTCCCCGAAAACATATTGTTATCCATCATGATCCTTTTATCCATGCCCAGGGAGGCTGCCCGGGTGACTTTGTCTACGCCGTGCTTTTTCTTGATGGTGTCCAGCGCCTGGAATAGCCGGATGCTTTCTTCGGTGTCTTCAAACAGATTGATCTGGTAGTTGCCGTGCACCAGGTGGCTGAGCCGGACACCCACCAGCCGGAGGAGCATCCTGCGGGTATAGAGCTTGTCGAACAGGTCGAAGACTTCTTTGATGATGACCGGGTCGGAGGAGGTATAGGGGATGTGTCGCTGCTTGGTCTCCGTGTCGAAGTTGGCGTACCGGATCTTTACCGTGACGCAAGAGGTGAGCTTTTGCTCTTTTCGCAGCTTATGACATAGTTTTTCTACCATGGTCAGCAGCAAGACCTTCATTTTCTTCACATCGATGGAGTCCTGACCGAAGGTACACTCTGTAGAAATGGATTTTTGTTCGCTGTAAGGCTCCACCGGGGAATGGTCGATGGCATTGGCTTTGTGCCAGAGTGCTCGCCCGTTGATGCCGAATGCTTTTTCGAGCATCTTCACCGGCATGTCTCTCAGGGTATGGACATGTGTGATTCCCATGTCTACGAGGAACCGGGTGGTTTTTTCTCCCACCATAGGGATTTTGCTTACATGGAGCGGGGCCAGGAAGTTTCGTTCATTGCCAGGCTTCACCCATTTTTGGCCATTGGGCTTGTATTCTCCGGTAGCTACTTTCGAGACGAGCTTATTGATGGATAGTCCCATCGAGATGGGGAGTCCTGTATTTTTGATGATCTTTTGTCGGAGCTCGACAGACCACTGGAAGGTGTTGAAGAATCGGTCCATGCCACTGACGTCCACATAAAATTCGTCGATGGAGGATTTTTCGAATAAAGGAGCATCGTCCCGGATGATGTCTGTGACCAACCGGGACTGGTAGCTATAGGCTTCCATGTCGCCGGAGATCACCTTGGCATCCGGGCATAGCCGAAGGGCCATCCGGGTGGGCATGGCAGAGTGGACGCCAAATTTTCGGGCTTCGTAGCTGCAGGAAGCAACGACCCCACGTCCGCCACTGCCTCCAATGATCAGTGGAATCCCCTTGAGACGTTCATCTCTCAGGCACTCCACTGATACAAAGAAGGCATCCAGGTCCAGGTGGATGATGGCTCGGTTTATAGGTTTCGATAGCATTGAGCTGTCGAAAAACAGACCTGGGGGGTGGTTTATATTTGTAGAATACAGCATACAGGAGACAGTAGTAGATAGAAATCAGAATACAGAAATCAGAAGTCAGGAGCTTTTGAAATAGCATTCCTCTTAATCGATTTTATGTATCCATCTAAAAGCTTGCTGACTTCCTCGGAAAGATCCACTAGTTTATCAGAAATCGGATAGGATAGATCATTACTTAAAATCAGATAGTATTTACATTCTTCAAGTGATCCTTGAGAGAAATTGTAGAACCTGACTTTATCCATCTTCCCATTTTTCCTAAATCCTTCTGAAATATTGGCTGCAATTGAAACCGCTGCTCTTCTGAATTGGCTGGTTAATCCGAATAACTCTTCTTTTGGGAAGTCTTTAGTAATCTTATATACCTCTAAGACGAACTGATGCGCCTTTTGCCAAACGATCAAATCTTGAAAGGACTTGCCTGGAGCCCTCCTGATTTCTGATTTCTGATTCCTGACTTCTTCCATATTCCTGCTAAATAAATTAGTATATTCTTGCTTTTTACTAAAAATGTGATCAAATTTACTAAATAAAATAGAATGATATGCAGGAAATTGCTAATAATTTTAGGATAAAAGACCTGATCACAATCGATGCTGATGTTGCATTTGAGGATGATTATAAACTGAAGATCAATTCGAAGAAACTGAAGTCAGGGAAGTGCCAGGTGAAGTTCTCCGCGATCGTTCGGGAGCGAAAGGACCTGTATGGTTATGTGTTGGTAGATGCTGAGCAAACCCTGAAGGATGTTGTTGTAAGTATCAAAGAAAAGCTTCATACGATACACCAGACCAGGGATTTTCATAATTTGCATCTATATTCTATTGGTAAGACTGGTCACAAAGACATGAATTTTCTGATATTTGACTAAATAAGCAATTGAGATGAGTATTTCTGAAAATATTAAATACCTAAGGAAGCAGGCCGGTTACACCCAGGAGCAATTTGCCAATGAAGTGGGCATCAAAAGGTCACTGGTGGGTGCGTATGAGGAGGGGAGAGCAGAGCCCCGTCTACAGACTTTGCAGCGGATTGGGGAGGTGCTGAATGTGACTTCCGATGCTTTGATCGCTAAGGACTTGACAAAGGAGGATCCGAAAAAATATCAGAAAGAGAAGATCAAGATTCTGTCCATTACTGTGGACAAAGAAGACAAGGAAAATATTGAGCTGATTCCACAAAAAGCTGCCGCTGGCTATCTCAATGGCTATGCTGATCCTGAATACCTGTCAGAGCTCCCCCGGTTCAATCTGCCGATGTTACCGCCAAACGCTACCTACAGGGCTTTTGAGATATCCGGAGATTCAATGCTTCCATTGCCATCGGGAGCCATTGTCATTGGAAAGTATGTGGAATCAATCCAGGACATTAAAAATGGTAAGACCTATGTATTGCTTACCAACAAAGAAGGAATTGTCTACAAAAGAGTTTTCAACTACATTGAAGAGAAAGGAAAACTATTCCTTGTCTCAGATAACAAATCCTACTCTGCTTACGAGCTTGACCCGGCAGACCTGATGGAAATTTGGGAAGCCAAGGCATTCATTAGTGTGGAGTTCCCGGACGCTGAATCGGCAACGGAATTGTCGCTGGATAAGCTGGCAGGGATGGTCATGAGCTTGCAGGAAGAAGTGAAACAACTGAAGAAGTAGATCAAAAGCGAGGGAATTGATTCTTAACAGCTTTTCTTGAGCATGAGAAAAGACTACTGTTCCCTGGTCACTGATGCCAGAACTACTCAGGTAGTTTCGTAAAAAATCAAAAATATTTTCAATTTGGGGTGGATGATTGTCTGCCCCTAGTAAGAGTTCTCATCAAAATCCATTTGCTTTGCATCTTGCTTGCTAATCATTTCTTGATTGAGAATACTAACCTCCTTCTTTATTGGAATTGTTCTTAGTTTCAATTCCATTGCACAGACCACCATTGTTTCGGGAAAGGTAACTGAAGTCACGACCGGAACTCCGGTTCCGTTTGCTAACGTCATCTTCACGGGTACATCCGAGGGAGCTACAACTGATTTTGATGGAAATTTTTCTATCTCCACAAAAGCCCCGGTGGATTCTATCGAAGTAAGGTATATTGGATATATCAAAAGGGTAAAGCCTCTTATTAGAGGATCAGAACAGGTAATCAACTTTCAATTGGAGGAAGATCTGCTCACCCTGGGTGAGGTGGTGGTCTACTCGGGTGAGAATCCGGCCTTTGAGATTCTGAGGAGAGTACATAAAAACAAAAACAAGAATGATCCGCGTTCATTAGAAGCTTATGAATACGAGGGCTATACCAAAATTGAATTTGATATCGATCAAATAGGGGAAAAGCTCAAGGGCAGGAAAATCATGAATAGGATTACTCAGATCCTGGACAGTGCCGAACAAATAGCTGGAGATGATGGACAACCAATCATGCCGATTTTTTTGTCTGAAGCCATTTCAAGATTCTATTATAAGAAGAATCCAACTTTCAGACATGAAGAGATTCTAAAAACCAAGGTGCACGGGATCGGAATTACAGATGGCACATTGACTTCTCAGGTCATTGGAGCTTCGTTTCAGCAATACAATTTCTATATGAACTGGTTAAATATTGTCAGCAAGGAGTTTGTTTCGCCAATTGCAGATGGGGGCCGGATTTACTATGAATATGACTTGATTGACAGCCTCTGGCTGGATGGTGATTTTTGTTATCGCATTGATTTTATTCCCAAGCGGGATCAGGACCTGGCCTTTCGGGGTAGTATGTGGATTACCCGGGACGAATATGCGCTGAAACGGATAGACGCTACAGTGCCCAGATCTGCTAATCTCAATTTCGTGGATCGGTTGAAGATCCAGGAAGATTTGATCAAGACGTCCGCAGGCCCCTGGTTGCCTTACAAAACCAGGGTAGTCGTGGATATGATCGAACTTACCAAAAGGTCACCAAGTATCATAGCCAAGTTTTACGTATCCACAGCTGATCATGTGGTGAATCAGCCGAAGGACAATAAGTTTTATCAAAATCCAGTGACTTTTGATGACTGGGAGATTGAGCGTGATGAATCTTATTGGTCTGAAAACCGACATGATTCATTGACCTCCACTGAAGTAGCTGTGTTCAAGATGATTGATACACTTAAACAAGTGCCCATTATCAAGCTTGGAATGGATGCTGGAAAATTTGCATTTAATGGCTACCATAAAATGGGAAAGATTGAGCTGGGTCCATATACCACCTTTTTAGGAAAGAATGATATTGAGGGATGGAGGCCAGGCATAGGATTGAGGAGTTCAATAGATTTCAGTAAGGATTGGGTGATCGGTGGTCACGCAGGGTATGGCTTTGATGATGATAGGTGGAAATACCGGTTATACCTTGAGCGGATTTTAAGTCGTAGAAAATGGTCTACAATTAGATTTGAGCATCAGAGAGAAATAGAGCAGGTATGGGTACTCAATGACGATTTCGAACCTTTTAGTTTCTTGTATACTCTCAGCCGGTTTGGTACCCTTTATAACCCGTTTTTGATTGATGGATATAATGTAAAATACTTAAGGCAACACGCAGCAGGGTTAAGTCAGCAGCTCCAATTGAAGCACGAGGTTTTTAATCCACTTTTTGATTTCAGGTATTACAAGAATCCAGGCTCAGATATGACTACCGATTCTGTTTTCAGAACTTCAGAGATTTCCTTGAAAACAAGATATGCCAAGGATGAGATTTTTGTGATCAATGACAATGACAGACTGAGTATGGGGACGGTCAGGTGGCCGGTTTTTGAGTTTAAATATACGTATGGATTCAGGGATGTGCTGGAAAGTTCTTTCGAATATCACAAGTTTAAATTCTCATTTGAGAAAAGGCAAAAAATGGGAATTATGGGAATTTCAAAAATAAAGGCAACAGGTGGTTTGATCCTTGGGGACCTCCCATATCCGTTGTTGTATAACACCATAGGCAACCAGACGCCCTTTTATGTGGATTTTGCTTACAATCTGATGGATTATTTCGAATTCAGTTCAGATCGTTTTGCTGAATTGAGGTACAGACATTCTTTTGAAGGGATCATCTTGAATACCATCCCATTAATCAAACGATTAAAATGGAGGTTGATTGGAGAGGCCAATGTATTATACGGAGACCTGAGTCAGTCAAGTATTGATAGAGTGATTTATCCTGTAGATATCAACGATGATCCTGTGTTGCCTTTCAATCGGTTTACAAATAAGCCCTATATTGAGGTAGGGTATGGGATTGAAAATATATTCAGGTTCCTTTCCGTACAGGCTTTCCACCGTTTAACCTACCTGGATCAAAATAATGTCAATAAATTTGCCATTAAGTTCAATATTGACTTTAATCTTTAGAGTGCGACTATTTACACTTTTACTTATACTGATCATTGGCTGCAATTCCAAAATTGAGAAGCAGGAAATTTCAAGCTTAGACTCAGCTGGAAATATCTATTGGGATGCTTACGAGGAAGTGGAAAAGGCTTATGAAAATGAACCCTCTGATCAGCTGGTCAATCAGAAGCTCTACTATCTTGAAAAAATGGGGTGGCCACCGATGTCCATTGACGCTTTAAACCAGGCGAGGAAGAGATTGGGACTGGATGCCGGTTTGGTCAAGAAGTACATCCTCTATTATGAAAAGAACCAACAATACGCTCCAATGATGGAGCTATTGGATAGCTGGGGGAAACTCAATAAGCTGGATGAAGAAATGATGGAGGCAAACATCAGGGCGCATATGCAGTTGGCTCAGAAGGAAGAAACCATTGAGCTCCTGAATGACTACATCTATGACTATAACCAACCTGAGAATGAGGCTTTTGTTGCCGGTAAGTTTTTGAAACTAGGAGATACCCTGATGAGTGTTTACCATTACAGTAAGCTGCAAAAGATGGACCCTACACATCATGACCTTGTCAGTTTGTATGTGCCTATATTATTGAAAATCAAACAACCTGAAAGGGCAAGAAATATTTTAACAGCATCTGCCAGATCAGACACTACATTTCATACGCGATTGATGCTGGCTAAAAGTTTATATCAGTTGGGAGAGCGTAGGCAAGCCAAGGGGATTTTATTAAGCTACGAAAATAAAGAGGCCCTGGATCAGATGACACGATGGTACTGGCAAGAGGAACTTTGGGATTCAACAATGTTTTTTGTTAATAAACTGATTCAGTTAGACTCATCCAGAGAAGCCCTTTTCATGAAGGCATCCATTTATGAGGAGCGCGGAGCGTTAAATTCTTCTTTGCAACTTCTCCATCTATTGATAGAGTTGGATTCTACAGACAATTTAGCGAGAGAAATGGCTCAGGATGTTTCCCGAAAAATCGCATATTTGCGGGAATTAGAACAACGGCGAAAAACGCCTGTACCAGAATTGTCACCCAAGACATCCTTAGATAATGAGTGAAATCAAGATCACACTTCCTGACGGTAGTGTGAAAACTTTTGAAAAAGGGGTTACTGCACTTGATGTGGCTGTAACCATCAGTGAAGGATTAGCTAGAAATGTACTGGCTGCAAAGGTCAACGGAGAAGTGTGGGATGCCACCAGACCCATCCATTCAGACGCGAGTTTAAAGCTTCTTACCTGGAATGATGAAGAAGGAAAGATGGCCCTTTGGCATTCCTCTGCTCACCTGATGGCTGAAGCATTAGAAGCCCTATATCCGGGAATCAAATTGGGGATTGGTCCGCCCATTGAAAATGGGTTCTACTATGATATAGACTTTGGGGATATTCCCTTTGATTCCGAAAACCTCAGGAAGATTGAGGATAAGATGCTGGAGTTGGCCAGAGAGAAAAACGAATTCACCAGGAAAGAGATCACCAAAAAAGATGCTGTTGAATACTACCAAAAGAAGGGTGATGAATATAAACTGGAATTGCTCGATGGGCTGGAAGACGGTAAGATCACCTTTTATACTCAGGGTAATTTTACTGATCTCTGCAGAGGCCCCCATATTCCTAATACCGGGTTCATCAAAGCAGCAAAGATCCTCAATGTAGCAGGCGCTTACTGGAGAGGGGACGAGAAGAGAAAGCAGCTCACCAGACTCTATGGAGTTACTTTTCCCAAGCAAAAAGAGCTTACTGAATACCTGGAACTGCTCGAAGAGGCCAAGAAAAGGGATCACAGAAAAATCGGCAAAGAATTAGAGCTATTTACCTTCTCCGATAAAGTTGGAAAAGGCTTACCTCTCTGGCTTCCTAAGGGTGCAATACTCAGAGAGCGGTTAGAGAACTTTTTGAAGAAAGCCCAGGTTAAGGCGGGGTATGAGCAGGTCGTTACTCCTCATATTGGAGGAAAGGAGCTTTATGTGACCTCAGGACATTATGCCAAATATGGTCAGGACTCGTTCCAGCCTATTCATACACCTGAAGAAGGAGAGGAATTCTTGTTGAAGCCCATGAACTGCCCGCATCATTGTGAGATATATAAATCCCGACCTCGTTCTTACAAAGATTTACCCATTCGGTTTGCCGAGTTTGGTACAGTCTACCGATATGAGCAGAGCGGTGAGCTCCATGGGTTGACGAGGGTAAGAGGATTTACACAAGATGATGCTCACATCTTTTGTCAGTCTGATCAGGTAAAAGGTGAGTTTGCTAAAGTGATTGACCTGGTACTTTATGTGTTTAATGCGCTAGGCTTTAAGGATTTTACGGCTCAGATTTCATTAAGAGATCCCGAAAATCCTGATAAATATATTGGTACGGATGAAAACTGGGAGAAGGCAGAACGAGCCATACAAGAAGTAGCTGATGAGAAAGGACTCAAAACGGTTGTTGAGTTAGGAGAGGCTGCTTTCTATGGTCCTAAGTTAGATTTTATGGTCAAAGATGCATTGGGAAGAAAATGGCAGCTGGGTACCATACAGGTAGATTATAGCTTGCCAGATCGTTTTGAGTTGGAGTATGTAGGTGCCGACAATCAAAAGCATCGCCCAGTGATGATACACCGGGCACCTTTTGGATCCATGGAACGGTTTGTTGCTATTTTGATTGAAAGTACAGCAGGCAATTTCCCACTTTGGTTAGCACCGGAGCAGGTTTCAATTCTACCAATATCTGAAAAGTATCATGGTTATGCGCACCAGGTATTTACAGAGTTGCAGGTTCGCAATATCAGTGGTAAGATTGATGAGCGAGATGAAAAAATTGGCAGGAAAATCAGAGATGCTGAGATGCAGAAGATTCCATTTATGCTGATCGTTGGAGAAAAGGAGTCGGATGAGGGATTAGTTTCAGTTAGATCTCATGGAAAAGGAGATCAGGGAGCCATGAAAGTGGCCTCTTTTATTGAATTCTTTGAAGCTGAGGCTGGAAAATTTATAAATAATTAGAATATTGCATTTTTAATGCTGGAAATAATCCCGATATTTGCGGTTCTATTTTTTATGGTGAAATTAAAAAAGAAGGAAAACAATTATTAGAAGACAAGGAAATTTTAGGGGGCGAGTTGAAGAGCCTTATAGGATCAACGAACATATCCGAGCCAGGGAAGTCCGGGTTGTAGGAGACAATGTTGAAGTTGATGTATATGGTATTCAGAAGGCCTTAGATTTAGCAAGAGCTCAGGGTTTAGACCTTGTGGAAATCTCACCGAAGGCAGATCCTCCGGTTTGTAAGATCATTGACTATTCAAAGTTCAAGTACGAACAAAAGAAGAAGCAGAAGGAAATCAAAGCCAAGACCCAGAAAACGGTTATTAAAGAAATACGTTTTGGGCCAAATACGGATGATCATGATTTCAATTTCAAGCTGAATCATGCAATAAAATTCCTTAAGGAAGGAGCAAAAGTTAAGGCTTTTGTCCACTTTGTTGGAAGAACAATTGTTTTCAAGGAAAGAGGAGAGATACTGTTGCTGAAGTTTGCCCAGGCATTGGAAGAATACGGAAAAGTAGAATTGCTTCCAAAGCTTGAAGGTAAAAGAATGTCAATAATTCTTTCTCCAAAACCAACTACGAAGAAAAAGTAAAAAAATGCCGAAAGTAAAAACTAAATCCAGTGCCAAGAAAAGGTTTAAGGTGACCGGATCAGGTAAGATTAAAAGAAAGCACGCTTTTAAAAATCACATCCTGACCAAAAAGGAAACCAAGCAGAAAAGAAACCTGGGCCATATGGCGTTGGTAGACAAGTCTGATGAGCAGAACATAAAAGACATGCTCAACATCTAATCTGTTAATTAAGTTTAACCAGAGGATTGGTATTAAGTGCAGTGATCTGACGCCAATCATCAAAACAAAAAACAATGAGATCAGTAAATCATGTAGCCTCCAGGGCTAAGAAGAAGAAGGTGTTCAAACAAGCCAAAGGTTTCTTTGGTAGAAGAAAGAACGTCTGGACAGTAACCAAAAATGCTGTCGAAAAAGGTATGCAGTATGCTTACCGCGACAGAAAAGCAAAGAAAAGAGAATTCAGAGCTTTGTGGATTCAGCGGATCAATGCCGCAGTGAGAGAATATGATCTTTCTTATTCTCAATTCATGAATGGTCTGAAGAAGGCAAATATTGACATCAACAGGAAGGTTTTAGCTGACCTGGCGATGAACCACCCACAGGCTTTTAAAGAAGTAGTGAGTAAGGTAAAGAAGTAAGAAAAATTATTTCTCTGAAGAAAGGAAGGTATCTCAATTTTGAGATACCTTTTTTTGTTTTAGTGGTGCTTTATTTCATGAATCCATGTTTTCTTAGGAAAGCATCCGTACGTTCCATGATCTCTTCATCGAACAATCGGGAATATTTTTCGTTTCCCTCTCCCAGGTAATGTCCGCGCCCCTCATAGGTTACTGTTTCAAATTCATTGCCGTATAATTTAGTTCTGCTCTCAAATAACCTGACCGTCCAGAATTTTACGATGTTGTCATCAAGACCATGAAATGCTATAGCAGGGGGCATCCCGGATCTTACATTATGATAGGGAGAGATATCCCAAATTCTCGGGTCTTGTTCTCCAAAAATACGATCACACCACGCCTCGATTGTATTCACTGTGGAGGAGTAAAGTAACATTAGATTGGGGGTAGGGTCAATTGTAAGGTCATCTGATAATTCATTGATGGAATCCGCCAGGGCAGTCATTAATGTCAGTTGGCCACCCACAGATTGTCCACCAACTGCAATTTTGTCTGGGTTAATGTTAAACCTTTTGGCATTTCTTTTCACCCATCTTACTGCAGACCGGGTATCCAACACACACTCATAAGGGGTAATATCCGGATGTGGATATGAACCGTCTTGATTGATTGAAAGCCTATATTCTACGGAGAAAGTGACAAAACCTTTTTCAGCGTATCTTTTACAAGCTCCATGAAATTCACTTGCATGACCATATACCCATCCGCCACCGTGAAAGAAAACAATCGCATTGCGGGGCGCTTTTGAATTTTCAGGCATAAAAATATCTATGGTAAGGCCAATTGTATCCACGGTCTTGTAGACTTCAGTCGTATGTATGATGGATAGTTCCTGAGACTGAACGGTCTTACTAAAAAGAAAAATAATTGAGGTGAAGTAGAGATATTTGGTCATGGATTTTTTTTGACTTTTTGTTTATTACATATTAACAAATTGAGTAATATTAGTCAGTTATATAATTGAATCATTATTAAAAGAAGAGCGTGCTAAATACGTGAGAAGGTCCAATATTTCTTGATTTATGATCGTTAATATACCTCTGAAGGCTAAATAAACTGTTATTTGATTTATATTTAATCTTGCATTTGGCATCTCAAACACTAATTTCAATTTGTGAGGAAAATATTGGTTTTAGATGATAGTCAAACTGCATTGTTTGACATCAAAAATAAACTTCAGGATATAGATTTTGAAGGAGAAATTTTGTGTGTTTCAAACTTTTTTGACGCCAAAAGGATTCTTGAATCTAATCCCATTGACATAGCTATTATTGATCTTCAAATGCCTGAAAAGAATGGTGCTGACCTGATAGTTCACATGAAAGGGGTAAATGAGATGAAGAGTATCCCAATTATTGTTCTAACCGGATCGGGAGATAATTCTTTACTGAAAACCAGCTTGGAACCTATGGTTAACTATTATTTAAATAAACCCGTAAGCCAGGAGCATCTAAAAGAGCTTATACAGGAACTTTCAGATGAGTGATCAAAAAGTTATTGACACCAACTGGCTAAAAAGCCAATATAAGGGTAATATGAAAGATCTTCTCGTCATCTATAAAAAAGAAAATGACGAGTGTATGCTACGGATCCAAAATGCCCTTAACTCACAGGATCATGATGATATCCGGGCGATCGCTCACAAAATGAAAGGCTCAAGCAGGATCATCGGGGCTTTTGTTGTTGAAGGCCTGGCTGATCACATTGAAAAAACCTTTGACCCCGTCGAGTTGCAATCTAAAGTGACTCAGCTCCAGGAAAATTATAAAGACCTCATCCGGGAGATTGATAGCTTAATCGCTAATTAATTACTATTTCTTTCTGAAACTTTAATGTAGCTAATCGTTGTTACATCAATGTGCTCATGAATTTAGATTAATCTAAAATTTTGTTTTGAATCAACTAATATATAATTTAGCAGGTACATTGAAATATGATTAGACAACTTGCAATTTGTTTTTTATTTTGTTCTCTTCCCTTTTGGTCGGTGGGGCAATTCTCCATTGAAGGAGATGTGATGGATGAAGAGAGTGCCATACCTGGAGCTACTGTAAGACTTTTAGGAACTGAGTTTGCTGTTGTAACTGACAATCAGGGAGTCTTTAAAATTGATGGTGTTCCTCAGGGAGAATACCAGCTCGAGGTACGTTTTATAGGCTACAAATCTCATGTTCAGAAACTTTCCGTAGATCGGGACATAAAGAATCTGGAGATAGGGCTCGATGAAAGCTTGCTGACTTATGATGAGGTGGTCGTAACAGGTACAATGCAACCGACGTTTGTATCCCAGTCACCAGTGAAAATAGATGTTGTTACTTCGAATTACCTGCAAACATATTTGCCTTCTGCAGCATCGAGCATTGTAGAAGGGATTAGCCTTGTAAATGGCGTGCAGGAAGTTGTAGCCTGCGGTGTATGTTTTACCAATAGCATATCAATCAATGGCTTGCCGGGGCCTTATACAGCAGTATTAATGGATGGATCACCGATCTATGGTAATCTGGCATCAGTCTATGGTCTCAACGGGATTCCAAGTATGATCATTGACAGGTTTGAGGTGATTAAAGGTCCAAGCTCAACATTGTATGGATCTGAGGCTGTCGGTGGAGTTATCAATATCATCACAAAGGACCCTAAAAATCAACCCCCTGTCTCTGTAGATATCATGGGGACTTCTCACATGGAGTCTTTTGGCAACCTTTCTTTTGCTCCCAGACTAGGAAAAAGTCATGGATTTATTGGGTTCAACTATGCCTATATCAATGATTTTGACGACCAAAATAATGATGGTTTTAGCGATAATGTAAACCTTGATCGGTTGTCTTTCTTCACCAAGTGGGATATCTACAGGAAATCAGGGAAGCAGTTTGATATTGCTGCGAAATACTATTATGAAGATAGAAGAAATGGAGTAAAAGAGTTTCTGACAAACCGCAACTATCTCGAATTAAGGGGTGACAATCAGATATACGGTGAAAGCATTTTCACCAGAAGAGCCGAGTTGTTTGGAACCTATGCATTGCCGTGGGTTGCTAATGTCAACCTAAAATACTCCCTAAGTACCCATGATCAGGATAGCTACTATGGAAATGATTATTATCAGGCGTCTCAGGATATTGTTTTTGCAAATCTTATATGGAACCACTCCAGCCAAGCTCATGAGATACTGGCCGGACTGACCAATAGATACCAGGTATATGATGACAATACCATTGCCACCAGTGTTAATAACAGAAACGCTCCCCAGAATCAGTTTATTCCAGGCATATTTGTGCAGGATGAATGGGCTGCGACAAACAGATTAACCTTTTTGGGAGGGGCCAGACTGGATCATTACAGTGAGCATGGATACATCTTTGCTCCCAGGTTTAATGTGAAGTACAAACCTGGTGAGTGGACAACACTTCGATCAAATTTCGGAACAGGCTTTAGGGTGGTGAATCTTTTCACTGAAGATCATGCTTTTGTTACAGGTCAGCGGGAGGTAGTCATCGAAGAGGAACTAATGCCTGAGGAGTCATACAATTTTTCATTCAACCTCAATCATGTTTATGTGATTGGCAATAGTCAGGGAATGATTGATGTGGATGCCTTCTATACTTATTTCACAAACAAGATCACGCCCAATTATGATATTCAAGAACAAATCATCTATTCCAACAGTCAGGGCTATGCGGTCAGCAAAGGTGTAGGGGTAAGTATCCAGCATCAGTTTGATTTTCCATTAGCGTTCAACCTGGGGGTAAACTTCCAGAATGTTACAGAGAACGAACAGGGACAAGTCAGTGAAATTGAGTTTTCTCCCAGGTCATCAGGTGTCTTTACCACCAATTATCGAATTAAGAAGTTTGATCTTGATATTTCATATACTGCGAGCTATACTGGCTTAATGAAACTACCTGAGGTTTATGATCTCGATCAGAATGGTGATCCACTACCACAGAGCAGGCCTACTACATCAAATGATTTTTCCATTCACAACATTCAGTTATCGAAGGGCTTGAAACATGGGTTTAATTTGTATGCGGGTATCCAAAATCTATTCAATTACATACAACCCTGGTCTCCGCTTACAGGTTTCAATGATCCCAATACCCGTCCCGGTTTCAGCGAAAACTTTGACACTGCCTATGCTTATTCACCCATTCATGGAAGGGAAGTATATTTGGGAGTAAAATGGAGTCTTCTTCATAAAAAGTAATTTTTTTTATTAATTTCAGCCCCGCCATGAAAATTGATTCACATATACACTTGTGGCAATTTGATCAGGAAGAGTATGATTGGATCACTGATGAGCTAGCAGCTATCCGTGAGTCATTCACTCCAGATGATTTATTGCCATTTCACCAGAGTCTGGGTATTGACGGATTCATTGCCGTACAAGCCAGACAAAACAACAAGGAAAATACATTCTTACTCAATTATGCCAATAAGCACGATCATGTTTTAGGTGTGGTGGGATGGCTTGATCTCCAGTCAAAGAATTTGAAAGGAGAAATAGAAAAGCTGAAGGAGGATCCGTTTCTTAAGGGACTTAGGCATATTTTACAAAGTGAGCCTCCAGGTTATATGCTTCAATCAAAGTTTATCGAAGGAGTTAAGTGCCTGCGTGAATTTGATCTAACTTATGACTTGCTGATTTTTGAGAATCAACTGGAAGAGGCCAATACCTTTATGAACAGGATTCATTCAGATCAGAAGGTGGTGCTGGACCATATAGCAAAACCTAAGATCAAAGATGGTGAGCTGGTTGACTGGAAGAAGGGTATTGTAGCGCTGGCAAAGCATGAAAATCTCTTGTGTAAGGTATCCGGAATGGTCACTGAGGCAGATTGGCAAAACTGGCAGTACGATGATTTTATCCCTTATTTGGATGTCATTTTTGAAGCGTTTGGCCCTGATAGGATACTTTATGGCAGTGATTGGCCAGTTTGTCTTTTGTCGAGCCCTTATCAGCGAGTTTTTTCGATTCTTGATCAATACCTAAAGCCATTTGATTCAGGTATCAGAGATGGAGTGATGGGAAATAATGCTGCAGCTTTTTATAAGGTCTGAAGAAACTAAAAATCATTGTAGTTTTAAGTTTATAATGCCTGGAGGGGATATCTTCAGATCATAGAATAATTATCATTTTTTTTTGAAATAACATGGATTTAAAATTATCAAAAAAGACATTTATTGTAACCGGTGGAGCAAAAGGAATTGGTGAGGCTATTTCCAGGGAATTAGCCCAGGAAGGAGCCAATGTTGTAGTGGCTGGCCGCTCAAAAGCAGAGGGTGATGCCCTGGTGAAATGGATAGAAGGAATCGGCTCCAAAGGTTTAAGTATCCATGTGGAATTGTCTGAAGATGGAGCTTGTGAACGGGTGATTAAGGAAAGCGTTGATAAGTTTGGAGGTATTGACGGGATTGTAAACAATGCCGGATTTAATGATGGGGCAGGATTGGAGAAAGGAAGTCCGGAGAAATTCAGAGCCTCCATCAATACCAACCTGATGCATTACTATGATATGGTCTACTATGCACTCCCATACTTGAAGAAGACCCAGGGATCTATTGTGAATATAAGTTCCAAAACATGTGTGACCGGGCAGGGAGGTACATCAGGCTACGCAGCGAGTAAAGGTGCTCAGATCGCTTTAACGAGGGAGTGGGCAGTTGAACTGGCACCATACAATATTCGGGTTAATGCCATCTTACCTGCAGAGGTGATGACTCCGCTCTATGAAAAATGGATCAAGACTTTTGATAATCCTGAGCAAAAGCTCGAGGAGATTTCCGCAAGAATCCCTTTAGGAAAGCGAATGACTACCTCGGAGGAAATTGCTGCAATGACGGTATTTTTACTGAGCGATAGAAGTGCACACACCACCGGTCAATGGATGTTTGTTGACGGAGGATATGTACACCTCGATCGCTCTATCAGCACCTTAGTTGGTTAAAGGCTTACTACGCTGACACAGCTGTAATGGAATGCCAAAGGGATCCCTCATCATTACCAGGAGTGATCCTTCGTTGGCTTTACTGGTAAAGAAGTATACTTAAGGTAGTCAAAAATGACAGAGACCTTATACCTTTCTTTCTGCACGTTCCCATGTGACGGATTGCTTACCTGTTACAAGCCTTATAAAACCCAGGTATACTGAGATATTCATAAAAACAAAGTAATAGGGAACAAAGAGTATCTTTAGTTTGAGCTTTTGTTTTTGAAGCAGCCATCCTAAAAAAGCAAGCAGATAGCATGTGATTTGGAGAAATAACAACACCTGATAGAAGACCTGTCCATTCAGTGCCAGAATGAGATTGACAATAAAAACAACTGGAAGTGCTAAAGGAGCCAGGGTCCACCTTAGAACTCTATGTGAGACAAACTGAAAAGAAAGCCATCCGTATTTTACAATATTAAGCAAATCACGTAGTCTCCAGATGGCTTGCAAACCACCTGCTGATATACGGATTTTCCTTTTAGATTCTTCTTTTACTGAGGAGGAGGATTTTTCAGTTGCAAAAGCATTGGGCTCATAAGCTATCCTGAAACCTTTTTTGGCAATGGTCAGAGTCAAATAAAAATCCTCAATCAAAGTGTCTTTCGGAATATGTTCATATAAATCAGTTCTGATGGAAAATAATTCACCTGCAGCACCAACTACTGAATATAATTTGTAATCATATTTTTTTAGAAAGGATTCATATTTCCAGTAAATCCCTTCCCCGGAAGAAGATGCGTCATCACTTTTTTCCAATGCAATTCTTTTTTCACCGGAAACACCTCCTACTTCTTTATTTTGATAGTGTGCTACCAATAGTTTAAGTGCTTCCCGATTCAGCACTGTATTAGCATCTGAAAATACTGTTACCTCGGAGTGGATAAGTGGCATAACCCTATTGACTGCGTGTATTTTTCCTTCTCTCTTATCCTGATGGAAGAGTCGCACTTTTTTATATTCTTTGACAATTTCTTGTGTTTTGTCTGAAGATCCATCAGTTATAATCCACACTTCGTACTTGCTTTCTGGATAATCTAGTTCAAGACTGTTTTTAATTTTTTTCCTAATATCCTTTTCTTCGTTATATGCAGCAATTAAGTGTACTATTGATGGCAACTGGTATTTAACTATTGGAAGGTTATTGACTCGCTTCAGTTTGACTAATACGAATATCAACAACCCATAACCAATGTATGTGTACATGACAACAGAGATTAAACTCCAAAAAACAAATTCCATCTGTAGTAAAGGCTTTAATTTGGCGGCAAGATAATTAATGGAATTAACCGGGTAGTTTAGAATCGTAGATTCTTGGAGTATTATTTGTTAGATAAATTGTTACCATAAATTGAATCCATTTAGATTCTTTGCTTAATTTGTAAAATATTTTTCTGACTCGTCAGTCAGTGACTTAATCATTCGCCCAATCTTGAACTGATATAGGAAAATCAATTTCTAGTTTATTAAATATAGTTGAGAAAATTAAAAGTTCTTGAGGTAATCCGGCAGGGTCTGATCGGAGGAGGGGAGTCCCATGTGATTGATGTAGTGAAATTTCTTGACAGGAGTGTTTTTGAGCCATATGTGATTTCGTTTACGGATGGTCCCATGATCTCTGAACTGGAAGGGATGGGTGTGAAATGCCATATAATTCCTACGCAAAAGGCATTCGATACCCATATATGGTCAAAAATCTCAAAGTTTATTGATGAAAATGAAATCGATCTGATTCATGCACATGGTTCCCGTGCTCAATCCAATGTTTTCTGGTCAGCGAGGAAAAAGGGTAAACCTTTAATTTATACGGTACATGGATGGTCTTTCCATGCAGATCAAAATGTATTGGCACAAAAAGCAAGAATAATCTCTGAAAAATTCATGGTAAATATGGCCGATATGGTGATAAATGTATCCATGACCAATCAGCAGACTGGCTTAAAAAAAATAGGAAAATATAATAATAGGGTAATCAACAATGGAATAGATCTTAATAAATTCTCATCAAAGGTAAGTGCATCAAAGTTGAAAGTCACTTTGAAAATCCCGAAAGGCAGGATAGTTGTTGGTTGTATAATGAGGATGACCAAACAGAAAAATCCGATGGGTATGCTAACGGCTTTCAGACAGGCAAATCAGCAAGTTGATAACCTTCATTTGCTACTGGTTGGTGATGGGGAACTTATGCCACAAATAATAGCGTACATTAACAAGTACAGATTAGAAAGTATTGTTACTCTAACAGGTAATAGAAAAGATATCCCACAATTACTTTCAGTCATAGATATATATTGTCTACCATCATTATGGGAAGGCCTTCCTTTGTCTTTACTCGAAGCTATGGCTATGCGTAAAGCAATAATTGCTACAAGGGTTGATGGGACAAAAGAATTAATACAGGAAGGTGTCAATGGCTTGATGATAGAACCCAATGACACAAAAGCACTAGCCGAAAAGGTAGTGTTTTTAAGTAAACGAAAGGAGATACGCACAGAATATGGAAGGTTGGCTGAGTCTCTAATTGTCAGGGATTATAGTGTTAACAAAATGGTTAAAGAGATTGAGGGAGTCTATTTTTCTCTAATAAATAAAAAGTTTGAAAATGATTGATGTGCCAGTATATAGCAGGGAAGCTGATATAAAAAGGCTTAAGTTTATAATGGACAATATCAGTAGCTTTCCAGATAAAGAAAAACTAAGGGTATTGGATGTAGGATGCGGAAATGGTATTATTTCTCTCAATGTAGGCACTTTAGGAGTCCAGGTTTTAGCCCTTGACGTTAGTGAAAAAGCAATTTCGATGGCTAAAACCAGGAATAAGTTTAAAAATGTTTGTTTTCAGGTTTTGCCAGCAGAAGGTTTAAGTACTATTAAAGAAAAATTTGATGTTGTGATTTGTAGTGAGGTATTGGAACACCTCACAGATCCATCAGGTTTGTTATCTGAATTGCATAACATGATGACAAATAATGGTATGTTAATTGTTACAGTACCAAATGGCCTTGGCCCAAGAGAACTTTTAGTTACACGTCCGATGATATTTATTAGAGACCATTTAAATTGGTTCTTAGGATTTGTCCTATATGTGAAAAAAATATTTGGTTATTCAGGTACCACAGTCCAGTCAGCTGCTGATAATTTAGATCATATTCAGTTTTTTACTAAAGGGGGATTGAGGAGAATGGCAAAAACCAACAATTACAGCATAACCACTTTCAGGCATTCAAATTTTATTGATGATGTATTTCCATTTTCTCTTATAGCGAGAAAGTCGCCAATGATTCAGAAAATAGATTCCAAAATTGCAGACTTATTACCATCAGTTTTCGTGGGTGGTTTTTTTAGCATATGGAAAAATAAGTGATATAATTCACTTAAATTTACTTATGCCAGGTTGGCGCTGCACTTTTGGTTTCGTATTACTTTTCTGTTCAAGTTTAGTATCAGCACAGAAATATAGTTGCAAATATACACTTTCTCCTAATGCGGGGAAGAGCACTTATTTGGATGGTAGCATGTCCGGAATTTCTCCTGGTGATACCATTTGCATACAGGCAGGAGTCTATCATTATATCAGGCTAATAAATATTCATGGCACATCTGATAATCCTGTAGTGATTATCAATCATGGTGGGAGGGTTGTTTTGGATCTCCAAGGCAGAACCAACCATGGATTTATCATTAATAATTCTACACATTTTGTGCTCACTGGTTCTGGTGACCCGGATCAGGATAATGGATTTGAAATATTTAAATCACCCGAAGACAGGACACAAACTGCACTGGCAATAGGGTTTCAGGTTAGCGATCTTGAGATAGATCATTTCTACATACACGATGTAGAGCTCGGATTGCACCTCATCAATGTACCGGATTGTAATCCCAAAACGTGGCAAAATAACTGGGTGATGAAGAATGTATTTATTCACGATTTCCAGATTAAAAATACTACTAAAGAGGGTATGTATATAGGTAGTTCAAAATACCTGAGCGGTTACAATAGAGAATGCGATGGCGAAATGAAAAACATCCTCCCTTCCTATATCCAGAACATTAAAGTTTACAACAACACGATTGAAAATACAGGTTGGGATGGAATGCAGGTCAGTATGGCAAATGTTGATTGTGAAATTTATCAAAATCGAATTATTAACTATGGAGGAGAGAATAAGAACTCACAGAGAGCAGGGATTGTAATTGGGGGAGGCTCTTCAGGAATGGTTCATGGAAACTACATCAAAAATGGTAAAGGTGACGGGATAGATGTTTTTGGAATTGGTGAAATTAAGATATTTAATAATGTGATAATTGGTGCTGAAAACTGTGGAATTTTTATTGGTAACAGAAAAATAATCAATAATGGCAGTTTTGAGATCATTAACAACACACTGATAAGAACTGGAGCTGACGGTATCAGATATAATAATGAATATGCGGAAAATAATCTAATTGCTAACAACCTCATTGTTGGTTGGGGCTTGGAACCAATCTCTATTAGAAGAGGTGAAGCAACTGTTCATATTACTAAAAATCTTGTTGAATCGGAAATTAGGACAATAAAATTCAATGAGCCAGCAAAAGGAAATTTTTCAATAAACCAAGCCTCACCAGCTTACAATGGTGGAATAGACGTATCCGAATTTGGAATTTTTACAGATTTTCAGGGTAGTAATAGACGTGTCGGCCCAAAAACCGATATAGGAGCCTTCGAAGTAGATCCAACCCGAAATAGTATCCCGATTTCTTTTTATAGACCTGAACCTATAGAGTTAATGGAGGGTGAAGAGGTTTTCTTCACATTACCTAGTGATCTTTTTATTGACTATGACGGGAGTCATATCAAACTTAATCTCTCATCATCAGATACTGATGCGGTACCTGACTGGATTATTTTTGATAGCATTAATGGTGGAATCTCTTTTTCTCCTGGAGTTGAGGATGTTGGATTAACAGAATTGAAGCTAGTAGGAACAGACGAAAAAGGAGGCACTGGAGAAATAGCAATAAGGGTATATGTAAAGGCAGCATCAGAAAACAGTTTACTTCTATCATTTAATAAATTAGAGAAAGTTGATGGTGAGTTAATTCGAATCTACCCGCAGGAGATTTTTAATTATTTTCTTATAGAGACTGATTTTTATGCCTGGATGAATGCTTCAGCCTATATTTTAGATTCAGAAGGAATTAAAGTCAAAGAAATAAAACTGGAGGATGGTAAAAAATGGGTGGATGGAAGAGATTTAGCGCCCGGTTCATACGAAGTATGCATTGTCAGTGATAATAAACTGATCACTAAGAATATCACTAAGAAATAGATTATATAATAATTTCACCTATTTTTGATAGATAGTTCTTTGCCTAAGTTGTTCAACAACACCTCTAAACCGTCTAAATTTAACTCTAAAACTATGAAACCGAATCTTGCTTTCGTCTTGCTGATTGCGTTTTCATTTGTCTCCGGGAAATCTTATGCCCAGGAGTGTGGATGCGATATCACATTTGATCCTGCCGATAAATCTAATGTTTTCCTGAATGGAGAAAGTACTACAGTCAACCCTGGAGATGTATTGTGTTTTAAAGCAGGGATATATACGTATATTAGGATTATTAATATTCATGGCACCAAGGAGAATCCAATTATTCTGAAAAACTGCGGAGGTAAAGCTGAAGTCGATCTTAATGGGCAGAATAACCATGGGTTTATATTAGAGGGTTCTACACATGTACGTGTAACAGGTAGTGGTGATGAAAATATTCAATATGGGTTTGAGATATACAGATCTCCACTTGATGTAGCCAAAACCGGATTAGTTATTGCTAATAAAATATCAGATATAGAAGTAGATCATTTTGAAATCCATGATGTCGAGTTGGGGATGCATTTGATTAATGTGCCGGATTGTGATGAGACTTCATGGAGAGGTAACTGGGTCCAGGAAAACACGAGTGTACATGATATGTGGGTCCATGACGTGGGAAACGAAGGGTTTTATATCGGTAGTTCGAAATATAATACCGGTCATACAAAAACATGTGATGGAGAGTCTATAGATATATTACCACCTTTTGCTAAAGGTATCAAAGTCTTCAATAATATTATTGAAGATTCGGGCTGGGATGGGATGCAGGTAAGTATGGCAGTTGAGGATTGTTACATTTACAACAATGTGATAAGAAATTTCGGTTTGGACAACAAGGCTTCACAACAGGCTGGTATTGTTGTAGGAGGAGGATCAGTGGGTGATGTATACAACAACTTCATTGATATGGGCCTGGGCGATGGGATAGATGTTTTTGGTGTAGGTAATGTTAGGATATATAATAACATCGTGGCCAATTGTGGAGAGCAGGGAATTTTTATCGGTAACCGGGAACTACTGGAGCCCGACTACACATACGCCATTATAAATAACACAATAGTGAATTCAGGTCAGGATGCCATCCGCTATAACAATGAATTTGCAGTAGGAGCAGAGATCCGTAATAACCTGATTGTGGAGTATGGATCAAAGAGCGTTAATCTACTAAAAGAAGGAGAGGGAGGAGTAAACTATTCTTCAAATGTGGAACTAGCCACCTTAGCTGAGGCTTTGTTTACAAATGCGGGTGCAGGTGATTACTCCATTACATCAGGATCACCTGCCGTTGATGCCGGAGAAGACATTTCATCACTTAACCTCTTTTTTACTGACTATTATGGTAAATCCAGACCAGGGGATGCTACAATTGATGCAGGGGCCTCAGAATATTCAGCTTCCGCTAATCTTGCACCTGTCTTAAAAGAAAACATCACTGGTAAAACTGTAAAAGAAAGTGACGTATTTGATTTTACACTTGAAGCAGATCTGTTCACGGATCCTGAAGGGGGAGCGCTTACCATTACAGCTACTTTGGCGAATGGTGACCCTCTTCCTGCCTGGTTGAACTTCAATGGGACCGCTTTTTCCGGAACTCCGGCTATTAGCGACATCGAATTAATCCAAATAAAGATCACTGCTGCAGACCCTGATGGAGGTACAAATAGTGTGCTCTTTTATTTGGATATTACTTCACAGAATGATCCTCCGGTGATAGGAGACGGCCTTGTGAATCAGACAGCTATTGCTACTACAGCATTTAGCTATCAGTTTTCATCCACTGCTTTCGAAGATCCTAATGGGGATGTGCTGACTTATCAGGTGGAACTAGACAATGGCGATCCTTTGCCTGACTGGCTTTCCTTTAATTCATCTACCCGTACCTTTTCTGGCACACCTTCAAAAGGAGATGCTAATGTGATCACCATTGAGGTGACAGCTTCAGACGGAGAAGTAACGGTGACGGATGACTTTGTCTTATCAGTCAACTTCAATTTTGATGAAACCGATTGCGGATGTGATATTGTATTTGATGCTTCGGTTGAAAGAAGTCCTATCTTGAATGGAAATACTACCACTGTGAATCCAGGGGATAGGATTTGTGTAAAAGCCGGTTATTATCACTTCATTAAGATAGAGAACGTGCATGGCACTGTAGATCAACCGATAGAAGTTATTAATTGCGGTGGATTGGTTCGTATCGATGCGAATGTCAGCTCTGATCATGGTTTTATCATCACTAAATCTACTCATCTGAAGGTGACGGGAACCGGAGATTCTGATTTTGAGCGGGGATTTGAAATCTTTGGAAATCCAATTTCCCAGACAAAAACCGGATTGGTTATATCCTATCTCGTTTCAGATATACATGCCGAGTATTTTGATATTCACGATGTAGAACTTGGCTTACATTTCATCAATGTTCCCTCATGTGATGAGGCTTCCTGGCAGGGGAATTGGACCATGGAAAATTGTGAAGTCAATAATTTCTATGTTCATGATGTAAAAAATGAAGGCTTTTATATAGGAAGCTCCAAATACGGATCCGGTCATGATTTTGATTGTAGCGGAACACCTACCAATGCTCAGCCTCCGTTGATCAGGCATATCAAGGTACACGATAACAAGTTCCTAAATACGGGGTGGGATGCCATGCAGGTTAGTCTGGCCATAGAAGATTGTGAAATCTATGGAAATTATATAGAGAACTTTGGATTGCAGTTAAACCCAAGCCAACAGGCAGGAATCGTTGTAGGAGGTGGATCCACAGGATTGGTTTACAACAATTATGTGAATAATGGTGGGGGCGATGGCATTGATGTTTTTGGAGTAGGAAATGTCAGGATTTTTAATAATGTCGTAGCAAATGCTGGTGAACAGGGTATTTTCATTGGGAATCGTGACCTTCTTCAAGCTGATTACAATTACTACATTGTTAATAATACGATCGTTAATTCAGGGATAGATGCTATCAGATATAACAACGCACCTGCTGTAAATAATATCGTTAAGAATAACCTTTTAGTGAATGCCGGAGGGGTGTTTATTAGCTATGTGCAAAATAATGAAGAAGCTGTTGATGCATCAAACAACCTAACAATTGCTAATACCGTAGATGCGGGATTTGTAAACGATGTGATTGGAAATTTTGCGATTATTGAAACATCAACAGCTGTGGATGCTGGAGCAGACTTGTCTTCACTTGGGTTATTTACAGCTGATTACAGAGGTATTGAGAGGCCGGTTGGAAGTGGTTGGGATGTTGGAGCCTATGAATATACGACTAATTTACCACCAGTTTTAGAAAGCAACATTCAGGATCAATCTATTGAAATTGATGGAGAGTTTCTTTTTATATTTAATTTAAACACCTTCAGTGATCCTGACAGTGATCCGTTGACATATACAGCAACGCTTAGTAATGATAATGATTTACCCTCCTGGTTAAATTTTGACGCAAACGACAGAGAGTTTAGTGGAACTCCCGGCGATGAAGATTTCGGTACAATTACTATAAAGGTAACAGCTGATGATGGATTTGGAGGATCTGCCAGTACTGAATTTGATATTACAGTCTCTGGAAACAGAACTCCTATAGTGAATAGTGATCTAATCGATCAGAGTATTGTGGCTGATGAAGCTTTTAGTTATCAATTTGATGCTGGTACCTTTAGCGATCCCGATGGAGATCTTCTTACCTATTCAGCCGAATTGAATGGAGGGGCTGTATTGCCAACCTGGTTATCTTTTGACGGGGCGTCACGAACATTCAGCGGAACACCTCCAGCAGAATCAATCGGAGAAACGCTTACAGTTGTAGTTTCTGCTGATGATAGTAATGGAGGTACAGTTTCAGCACAGTTTGCTATTAGTATAAACCCTGAAGCTCTTGGAACTCCTAAGCTGAATAGTTCTGATTACATCTTGATATTTCCTAATCCAGTAGAAAGCGAAAGGCTTCAGTTTAAAGTTAAGGATCTCACCAAAGTCCACAACAAAGGTTATATTTTCAATTTACAAGGAGAGTTGATCAAAACAGTAACTATTGATAATACAATAATCAATGTGGATTTGAAAGAAACTGTACCTGGTGTCTATTTTCTATTAATAAACAGGGACAGTAAGTTTATCGGAACAACATTTCTCAAGAAATAGGATTGACTGGCATAGTCGATTTTTTACTGGTAATTTCACCGCATGGTTAAATTACATCACAAGTATTCTATATTTCGGAATCTTGTAAATTTCATCATTAAAGGTGGAAAAGGAGTGTCTTTTGATAGGGGTTCAAGAGCGACACCATTGCTCCGGCAGGAGACTTATCCCTTCGATCCTTTAAAGGATGCCGGAAAGGACAGTTCAAAATACCGAAAAGTAATTTATATATGTAGTCCTACTCAGCGTAGTGGAACCAATTTTATGTGCAATACGCTCCGCCTACATAACGATATTGCCTATCCGGAAACACCTTTGCTGCCTAATGAACATTTCCTTTATTCGCATGCTGATATACTGTCAGATTATTTACACAAAACAATTGGATACTGGCCAAAATGGGTGAAGGATAAAATGTCTCTTACCAAAATGCACTCAGCATTATTGGCCGGAATGGGGGATGGGGTTCTTAATGAGTTTTACAAAGAGCTTGCTGATCCGGATAAAATACTGATGCTTAGAACACCAGATGCTGGTAATCTTGAGTATTTCCCTGCAATGTTTCCAGGTGGTAAACTGGTAGTGATCATCAGAGATGGGAGGGATACAGTAGACTCATTTGTTGATTCATTCTCCGGTGACTGGGCATTTGGGAAGATGACCAAAAGATGGGCTGACCGAACTGAATACCTATTCAGGCTTTATGAAGGAATGAAATCACAAGGACTTGAGAGTAGCATTCAAATCTTTAGATATGAAGAACTAAACAGCCAACCGGAAAAGACTGTCAGACAAATACTGAAGTTTCTCAGATTGGAACCTACAAGGTATGACTGGGAAAAACTCAATGAGATTCCTGTAGTTGGATCATCTACACAATACAATAAAAAAGATGGAGTTGAATTCTGGAAGCCCAGTGAGAAAGTAAACTCCAGCAGCTTTACCAATAAATGGAAGAATTGGAGTCCTGCAAGAAAAAGGAAATTCAAAAGGCTGGCTGGTAAACAACTTATTTTGGCCGGTTACTCTACGGATTTAAATTGGTAATATGAGATATCAGTCTGGTTGGCTCAAATCCGGAATCTATAGCACATTCAATCGGTTGACAATTGCCGGGTTTGGATTCATAAATTTTTTTATCCTTATAAGACTGATTTCCAAGGATGATTTTGGAATTTGGGTTTTATTTATATCGGTTGCAACTATCCTTGAATCCATCAGAAGATCTTTCATCTATAATTCTTTAGTACGCCACATAAACATTGAGGATGCAGAAGAAAGAACTACAATTATTTCATCATCTCTGGTATTGAATGTTTTTTCTGCGATTGTCGCTATCCTGTTATTATTAGGGCTGAGAGAGGTACTTGTGGAAGTATGGAATGCACCTGCATTGTCTGAAATGCTTTTGATTTATACAATAGGGCAGCTTTTATTCACCGTAGTCGTTCATTTTAATTCTGTTTCTGAGTCATATTCCAGTTTTGCCGGTACTTTTTTTAGCAGCCTCGTACAGCGACTCTCTTTTTTAATCATTGTAGTTTCTTTTTATTTCTATGGATATGAGATATCGCTGGTCTATTTGGCATATTTTCATGTCACATCTATCGCTCTTGGGGCTTTGTTTGCTGTATTTTTTGGCATGAGTTATCAAGCTTTCAGTGGATACAAAACACAATGGATTTTAAAACATTTTCATTATGGTAAGTATACATTTGGAACGAACTTGGGATCCATGATATTCAAGAATACTGATAGCTGGATGCTTGGATCAATTATCAGTAATGAGGCCGTAGCTATTTATAATCCTGCAATTCGAATATCCAATTTATTTGAGGTGCCACTTGGAGCAATAAGTAGTGTGGTCTTTCCTAATATGGTTAGACGAATCAAGGAAAACGGCATAAGGGAAGCAAAATATCTATACGAGAAGACCGTGGCCCTTTCTTTAGCGGTTATAACACCTTTTGCTGTGCTTACCATAGTCTTTGCAAGGTCCATAACAATATTTATTGCTGGTGAACCTTATGAAGATTCTTATGAGTTACTACAGATTACCATGCTTTATGGATTGGTTGTGCCTTTTAATCGTCAATTTGGTATCACGATGAATGCAATAGGTCGTTCCAACATAAATTTTTACGTCCTTCTGGCTAACACAATATTGAACGTAGCTTTAAATTGGATACTTATTCATTCATTTGGCTTAGTAGGTGCTGCTATTGCTACATTGATTTCATATTTGTTAGTTTTACTCGTGAGTGAGATCATTCTTTCAAACATGATTAATGTGAATATTTTAAATGTTGGAAAGTATTTCTTTTCAAGCTATAGACAGATATTTAATACATTGATAAGCTTAAATGGAAAGAAAAAAGCATAGAATCACAAAGAGTGAATTGGAGAAAACTCAAACGGAAAAGAATGAGCGTATTCTTTCCAATTTATTAGGTCTATTCGTGATTCTGATTTATATCTTCATTTTCATCAAACTGATTTTTTTATAGAACTAACTCAATGTTTTCACTTGTATATGTCATATCTCTGTTAAAGAAGTATACGGTAGTTCTATTCTTCCTCATTTCATCATTTATCACTGTTTTAATAGTATGGAAGGGACCTACACTAGGGATATTATTTTTTCTGATGTCTGTAGGGATACCTGTTGCACTGGTATGTTTTATATCTAAAAAATGGGCATTACTTATTATTGTTGGTTTATCCTCATTTGGTTCATTCTTCAGTAGAATTGTTGGCAGGGATCTGCCCATGGGATCTTTGATAGATATATTGCTGCTCTGTACAGCATTGGGAATTATTATTCTTGGAAAACACACTAAGATCCACAATGATTTTTTTAAAAACCCTGTCAATATTGCCATATTTATCTGGATCTTATATTTCATTTTACAGGCATTTAATCCTGAAGGGAGTCTCAACGCCTGGGTTGCCGGATTTCGCGGACTCATTACCTTTATGGTTTCCTATTTCATTCTGTTTGAGACATTGGACAGTCTCAGCTTTATCAAAAGATTTACTCAATTCTGGTTAGCAATCTGTGTTTTAGGGGCGATCTATTGTTTTTACCAGGAAATTTTTGGTCTTCCACCATATGACCTACGATGGGTTACTGCTAATGAAATCCGAAAAGGATTGAACTGGATACAGGGTGATTGGCGGAAATGGTCATTTTTTTCAGATGTAGCTTTATTTGGGATGATCATGGCCTTCGGAGCAATATTTTGCTTTGTTCTTTCTACTGGCCCTTACTCCTTAAAAAGACGAATGCTGTTGATTGGCTGCGGCTTAATGATGATAATGTCCATGATTTTTTCTGGAACGAGAGGTGCTTATGCAATGATTCCTGCGGGTTTTATCTTTTTTGTCCTCGCGACTCTCAATAATAAGAGAACTCTGACCGTGGCAATTGTTGCACTAACAGGTATGTTGCTAGTGATATTTGGGCCTTTTTATAGTGGTCCGATTAATCGAATTCGATCAACATTTGAGCCAAGTGATGATCCTTCCATGATTGTCAGAGAAGAAAATCGTCAGGCCATACTCCCATATGTATATGAGAACCCAATGGGTGGAGGAGTAAGAACAAGTGGTACATTTGGGGAAAGGTTTGCACCTGATCACCCACTGGCAGGCTATCCTCCAGATAGTGCTTACTTTGAGACTACTCTGGAAACCGGTTGGATTGGTTTGATTATTCAATTAGGATTATACTGTTGCGTCTTACTTGTCGGTATAAGAAATTACTACAGAGCCCTGGATAAAGAAATCAAAGTGATCTATCTGGCTTATCTTAGTGCATTCTTTGCTTTGACAATTGCTGCCTTCGTTAAAAAGGCAGTGGAGCAGTTTCCACTAGGGTTTATAGTTGGATCAATTTACATATTGATGCCAAATCTGATAAAATTTGATTACAAAACGTCAAAAAAAAAATAACGATTCACCTCAGTAATTTATGATTATCACAATAAAATAATTCAAATAGGATCCAATTTAAATAAATAACAACTTCTTAATAAGAAATTGGACTTTAGTTATATTACTTACTTAACTTTACCTAACCTTTTACCGCCTAAACCACCTCTTACCTATGAAAGGCATACTATGTTTTATCATTAGTAGCTGTTTTATATTTAACGCAGTTTCTCAGAATTCGCCTGTTCTTGAAGCAATTGATGATCTTACCCTTCCTGAGGGGATGGTTTATGAGTTGACTTTTGGAGCATCTGATCCTGACCCCGGAGATTCGCTGACATTTGAGGTATTGGATCTTCCTTATTTTGCCACTTTTTCTGAATCAACTGAGGGAACAGGTAATATTTCTATACAATCAGGTTTTTCTGATGCAGGACAATACACGATTACTGTAAGGGTTTATGATGAGTCTCTCAACAGTGATGAAGATAGCTTTTTACTCACTATTGAGGAAAATACACCAAAGGCCAGTACTCAGGAGTTATTGAATTTTAATTATTCTATCAATGCAGGAGGTACACTGGACTATTACGTATATTATCCTCTTAATTACGATGCATATCCGAATGATCAGCCTGTTTTAATTTATTTACATGGTTTGGGAATGCGTGGTGGAAGTCCTACCAAACTTATAAGTGCTGAAAATGATGGAGCACCATCTCATTATGTAGAAAATGGAGGTGATTTACCTATGATGGTGGTTACTCCACATCAACCGGTATGGATTGGGGGAGTGAGTTATTCTACCTGGAATATACCTTTGGTCAAAGAACTTGTAGAGCATATTAAAACCTCATTGAATGTAGACCAGGACCGCATTTACCTGACAGGGTTTTCAAACGGAGGGCAATCTGCATGGCAGTATGCTATTGAATATAAAGAAGATCTTGCAGCATTAATTCCTGTTGCAGGTAGAACAAACCTTACCAATCAATCACTTTATGGTATGAACCTTCAGGATCCTGAGTATGCCTGTCAGATCAGTGATTTGCCAATCAATGTATGGCATAGTTTTAATGATGAAGTGATCAATATTGGGCACGCCACATCCATGGTGGAGTCTATTAATAATTGTATTCCGGCTCCAGATCCGACCCCACAATTACACATACTTTCTGGTGTTTCTCATGGTGGAACAAGGCCTGCAGTTTATGGAAACATTTCAGGACCTGATAATATTTATAACTGGATGCTCTCCTATGTGAGAGGTGTTGGTTTTACAGATACAGATCCACCAGTATTTGTGAATGGGACGCCATCAGTAGATAACCTTTTGGATGTCAGTTTTGATCTGAATATTGATTTAGATGAAGTAGGTACCGTCTATTATGCATTATATGGTACAAATATTACACCAACAGCAGAAGATGTTATTACCGGATCCGGGTCTTCAATTATTAGTTTTGGATCGGTGAGCAATATGCAATCATCAACAAAAACAATTTCAGGTTTGGCTCCCGAAACAACTTATTATTTATGGATGATTGCCGAGGACGTGATAAGCCCGGCAAACAGGCAAGCTGAACCAACCGGATTGGTGATCACAACTAGTGAAGAAATTATTGATGATCAACCACCAATCTATGAGCAGACACCCCTAATAACGGAATTGGGAGCCGGAAGTATCCAATTCGAAGTTGATATTGATGAAGAAGGAGAAATCTACTGGGGAATTTTTCATCCCACAGTCGATCCTGATGTTGCAGACCTGCTGAATAATCAAAATGGAATTCTATTTGGAAATCAACCAACAGATGGATCTCCTGTGTTATTTAATAGTATTGGATTATTCCGGAATACCTCCTATAGGCTGGGTATTCTTGCAGTTGATAATGAAGAGGAACCTAATATTCAGAGTACAGTCTATATTATTGATTTTGTTACAGACAGTCTTGAAGAAGGAGTTATACCTGATAGGAAATATTTACTGAATATCACTAAAAATGCTTCGCCATCGAATGAATTTGGATGGAATGATTTAGGCTTTGATGGATTTAATGGAAGCAAAATATTCAACGGACTGAAAGATGATCAAGAGCAGACCGGATCCTTTCAGATCATTACTTATAATGGAGAAGAAGGGTCTTCAATTAATAGTGTTGCCGATAATGGCTCAGGGTATGGTTCAGGAAGTACTTTCCCTGCTGAGGTAGTAAGGTATGGCGCATATACAACAGGAATGGGTATTATTGATTTCAAAAACCTTGATCCTGATAAATATTATTCTTTTAACATTCTTGGAAGTAGAAATACAAGTGGAAGCAGAACAACCAATTATACAATTGATTCTGAAACACATAGCCAGGAAAGTGTCAATAATCTTTCATCAACCATTTCATTTGTAAAAATCACCCCAGCGTCTAACGGGGAAATCAGGTTAAGTTTTGCCCCCGGAAGTAGTAACTGGGGATATATAAACTTAATTGAGATAGAAGAATACAATCAGCTTTCCGGAGATACTGTTCCTCCTATCCTTCAGCCCGGACTTACTGCTTTGCAGATAGATGATAATGAAGTTGAAATAACCTGGACCGGTTCCTTTGCTTCTGATCTAGCGGGTTACACGTTGTATAGATCACTTTCTCCTGAGCCATCTTCAGATCTGCTTGCTGATATTTTAATAGCAAATGCTTCAGGAATTTCATTTTTGGATTCTACAGTAGTGACAGGGCAACAATATTATTACTGGTTGATGGCTATTGATAGTGCCGGAAACTACTCTTCAATATCTTCTATTGATTCAATTTTTGTGATAGCCAATGACACAATAGCTCCTCAACCACCTACGGGACTCATAGCAGTGGAAATAGGAACTCAACATGTAAACCTGGCATGGAACAGTAATCCTGAGAGTGACATACTTGGCTATCAGTTAGCCAGGGGTGAATCAGTAGATTTTGATTTTGAATCAGGGATCATAGCCGGACCAATTGACGAGACTATGTTTTTGGATTCGCTTCTCGCTGATCAAACAACCTACTATTATAAGGCCAAAGCGATTGACTTAAGTGGTAATAGGTCAATAGAATCAGAGGCCTTAAGCATTACAACATTGGATGGGACTCCCCCAGCACTTCCTGACTCATTATTTTTAGTACCCGGTACGACTGCTATTGAAGTTAGGTGGTTGCAGAGTATATCAACAGATGTAGCAGGTTACAATTTATTCAGATCAATTGAAGCTGATAAAATAGTATTTGATAGCATAGGTAGTAATCCAATCATTCCTATTTCGAAGAACATATGGCTTCCATTTGAAAGTAATCTACTTGATGCTTCAGGTAATGCGATCATTTCTTCGTCAGGTGGAGGAATGAATTATATTTCAGGAAACATAATTGAAGGGATTTTTGCTGCTCAGTTTGACGGGGTGGATGATATTATTGCATTGGATGAGGGAGATGCCTTTATCCATCAGACTTTCACTTCAAAAACAATCTCAATGTGGGTGAATGCCAATACAACTGCCGGGCTCATTGATATATATGATGAAGGAGGAAGTACCAATGGAATTGGGATTCGCCTGAGAGACGGTTTGATCGAAGGTGTGGTGCAGGATAACCATGTAATCGAGATTGTGGAGGCACCAATAGACACAAATACCTGGACACATGTTGCATTGGTTTTTGATCAAAGTATACTTAGCATATACTTAAATGGTGTTCTCATGGATTTGCAAGTCACACCGTTTGCAAGTGTGGGAAACCATAGTGATGCAGGTGGTCTTGGAGGAACAAATGGCAGCAATGCATTTGATACAGTGGGGAATAATTTTAGTGGCTTTATTGATGAATTCATGGTGTTCCCACTAGCTTTAGATAGCAATACCCTTAAGTCTTACCATAAGTATTACCATCCGGCAGTCGATATCATTTCAGTGCCTGTTGATTCATTAATTGCTGAACTCAGTGAAAATGATACTGTATTTGTTGACGATTCTCTCCAACCAGGTGTAGAATACGGTTATTTCTTGTCAGTGGTAGACACATCAGGAAACAAATCCGGATATACTTCACCTGTATTTGGCCAGATTGACTTTATTGATCCGCCTCAGACACCACAAAATTTACAGGTTGTATTATCAGGTGCCAATGGATTACAGTTGGGATGGGATGCTGTACCATCTGCTGGTTTTTCTCATTACACATTATACAGATCCATTATGCCTTTCACGTCAGGGGATGAAGCAGATTATGTTCTGGATAGTATTTCAGTCAATGATCACCTGGATGTATCTCTTCAGGGGGAGTACACCTACTATTATCGGGTGTCAGCAGTGAATGTGAGTGGCGATGAATCTGAATTGTCAGATATGGTTAGCTACACTATTCCGGATACTCAGGCGCCTCTGGCCCCAATCAACACCACGGTAGTTGGAGATACTGACAGGATCTCACTTATATGGGAAAATGGAGGATCAATGGATGTCAGTGGATACAATATATATAGAAATACAGGTTCAGCACCCCTTGTTGATTCAGCATATCTCTACGCTCAAGAATTGGGTAGCTCCTTTATAGATATGGGGGTACTTGAGCTTTCTCAATATTTTTATATGGTTACGGCTTTTGATGAAGTTTTTAATGAATCCGAACCAGGAAATGTAGCATTTGGAAGCCCGCTTAATGTCACCCCCCCCTCAGCACCGGTCGGTGTCACAGCCCTGTTAATTGATGATACAGAGATTTCTCTTACATGGGATGAAAACATGGAGTCAGATTTATTTGGTTATCGTGTTTACAGAGGTTTAGATCCGGAATTTATTCCATTTGGAAACAAGGTCGCGGATAGTCTTACTGAGGCCTCATTTGTTGATAGTGGGTTGGAGGCAGAGACAGAGTACTTCTATTACATTACTGCTATTGATGTTAATGGCAATGAGTCTTTATTGAGTCTTTTGGTGAGCACTACAACGAATCAACAGGTAGAATTTCCTGAGACTCCTCAGAATCTGCAGGCTTTATTATCAGGAACCGAAGACATCCTATTGACCTGGGATAATGTAACGTCTACTGGGATATCTCACTATGGTATTTATAGGGCAACAACACCATTTGATCTGTTAAGTGAAGCGACCTATATAGTAGATAGTGTCTTTACAACGGATTATATGGATATGACACTCGAGGAAGAAGTTACTTATTATTATCGTGTGTCATCAAAGAATGTGAACGGAGAAGAATCTTTGTTGTCAGATATGGTGAGTTATACAATCCCTGACTCTCAATCGCCTTTAGCACCAATCAATATCACAGCACATGGGGATACAAGTATGGTTGTACTTGGCTGGGAAGACGGGGGATCTACAGATGTCGTCGGATTTAACATTTACCGTAATGTAGGTGCAGTACCTCTTATTGATTCAACTTCTCTCTATGCACAAGTTTTGGGTACATCATTTACAGATTCGGGAGTTGATGAACTGGCTGAATATTATTATCTGATAACGGCCTTTGATGAAGCGAATAATGAATCGGTACCTGGAAATTTAGTATTTTCAAGTCCACTTAATATTACACCACCTTCAGCACCTGACGGGGTTTCCGCTTTGTTGACAGGAGATACAGAAATCATGATTTCATGGGATGCGAACACAGAGCCCGATTTATTCGGATATAGGGTATACAGAGGGTTTATATCTGGATTCAGCCCTCAGGGCAACTTACTTGTAGATTCGCTCAACGATATTTCTTATACAGATGGATCATTGGAACATGACGTTCAGTATTATTATTATGTGACTGCCGTAGATGTGCAAGGGAATGAATCTTTAATAAGTCTGGAAGTAAATGCGATAACGAATTCAGAGCCAATATCAAGCGATATTGTTGAAACAGTTATGGTGAACCTGACTGAAACCGGTGCAAATTCTGGTGACCCTTCATGGAATGACCTGGCAGTAGAAAGTGTAGATAAATTTATGACGTTCCTATCATTGACTGATTCTTTGGGATCAGTTACGCCATATGCACTAACCGTATATAATGGACAACTTGGTTCAACAATAAATAATATAGCTGATAATGGATCTGATTTAGATGATGGCATCTATCCGGATCAGGTTTCCAGATTTGGGGCTTATACGACTAATTTTGGTGTAATGATTTTGGAAAACCTTGACGTTAATCATACCTATGATATTAGTCTTCTTTCGGGAAGAAGTGGTTCTGGAAGCAGGATAACTACCTTTGATATTAATCAAACTTATACTCAAAGTATTGAAAGTATCAACAACAGAGAAAACATTGCGTTTTTTGAATCTGTTGAACCTTTATCTAACGGGACAATAATGATAAATTTCTCAAAGAACAATAGTAACTGGGGATACCTCAATGCAATTGTTATTCATAAGCATGAAAGTGATCAGGCGGGTGCAAGAGTAGCTTATAGTGACTCTGAAAATGTAACATTGAGTAGTGAGAGTAATATCACCAAATCTACGCTGGAGCAGGAAGGTGTAGGAGTAATGATCTATCCCAACCCTGTAATTAGTAAGTTCGAAGTACAATTGACCAAACCTCTTGAAGAATCTTCAACTTTAGTTATTCGTAATTTGCAAGGACAAGCACTTGAAGAATTTTACCTGCAAGAGGGTAAGAGTCATTTTCAATTCAAATTGAACTACCCTTCTGGGGTATATCATTTGACAATTCAGGGTAGTGGAATATCTGTAAGAAAGATGATTTTAGTTGAGTAGCGAAAGAAAATTAATTTTCAGGAAGAGGGGGAAGTGGTGCTCCTATTTTCGTTTCTAACTGGAGCTTAATTCTATTGAAATCACTCAATAAGCTTACCTGACTGGAAAATTCTCGATTGTATGTTCTCTGAGCCTGGTTAAGTTCCTGTAGATCAATATCATTGTTCTTGAATTTTTCTTCAAGGATCAGATAGTTGGAGTATTCATTTTCTGTGAGTTCTCGTTGTCGCTCAAGCAATTCCTTTGTTTTGATAAAATCATTGTATGCGATGACAATCTCCTGTTTAATCTGATTTTTCCTTAGCTCAGCCATATTCTCAGCAAAATCTGCTTTCTCCTTCGCTATTTTTTTATTGGTTGCCTGATCAGCAAAAATGCCCAGAGGTATAGTAAGGGAGAAGTTATATCTTGGAAATAAGATATTATTTTGATTCCGCTCGGGGTTAATTACATATTCGTTAATGTTTCCTACGGCTCTGATACTATTCATCCATTCCCAGGTTGCTTGAGCTGACTCTGTTTTTGCGATTACAATAGTGTTGTCCAATGTTTCAAATTCCTTATTATTTTCAAATGCTAATTCAAAGAGCTGCTGTACATAAGGATCAGTAGTATAGATCGATTCGATAAACTGTTGGCAATAGCCCTGAAGACTACTGACCAAACTAAGAAAAAGAACCAGATTTTTCATAATCCTAAGTTTAATGAATTTACAAATCGATATTAGATGATTCTACCATATTCAAAATGGAGCCGATAAATTTTTCTTGATTTTCGAGGAATTCTATGGATTCAAAATCCAGTTGCTTAACAGTGGACTTCGCACTAAAGACTGTAATGATACCATTTGCCAGTAAAGACAATTCTCTGGAATCGGAGTGTAAGTTAAGCGCCGGACCTTCAAGAAACACAAAGTTATACGCTGAAAGCAACTCTTTTACCTGTTCATTGAAATCATCAGGCAGTACTTCGTAGGGAGAATAATCAAGCTTTTTGCATCCTATTACATCCACATATTTATTCTTTGTATTTGTAATACCCTGTCGAAGCTGCTTGAGTCTGGGCTCACCTAAAATGGGTTTTGCTCTGTAAAAATTAGTGATCGAATTATTTCTGAAATTTGTATCAATGATCAATATCTTTTTTCGCCTCATACTTAAAGCAGAGGCTGATGAGATGATCATTTCTGTCTTCCCTTCGCCAGTTCGGCAGGAAGTAAATAATATGATCTTCCCTTGATGCTGGTTGAGCTCAAATCTAAGTTTTCTGATCTGTTCGTTGAATATGGAGGTATCCTTGCTTTTCTCTTTACTAAAATTCAACAGTCCAAATGAGGCTGTTTTGTCTTTTTTGTTCTTTAAATGTACCCTGTTGAGTGAAGCCAATAGCTTTAAATCAACTTTTCTCGCAAAATTTGATGGTGTTTTAATCGAAGTATCCAGGTACTCAAGCAGTAAAACCAGAATAAGACAAAACATAAAACTGCTTGCACCAGACAATCCTGATATAATGACTCTTTTTGAAGGTTCGGCCACTGTGGCCGGTTGACCTTTTACGACCTGCCTTAATGAGGATTCAGAAGAGGTAGAAATGTCCAGTGCCTGGTTATACTTTTCCTGGGCCCAAAGGTATTCCTGACTTGCTAACTCTATCTCATCTTCCAGGGCATTCACCTGTACTTCATAGTTTGCAAACCCACCGATACTACGACGTAAACTCCATATTTTGTTTCGCAATGAAGTAATGTTTTCTGTAGCTAACTGTTTTTGTAACTCCAGGTCTCTTAAGGATTGAGAGGGGTTTTGTTGAAGAATAATGTTATCTGCATTGTTTTGTGATGAACTGATCATCAATCTTTGGAGTCTGTTTCTGGCTATTTCCAATGAATCTCTCAGTGCATTATTTGTCTTTCCTGATTGCTCGTATCTCGAGCTAAGTGAGTTAACTCTATTTCTTAATTGTAGTAACTCGAGATTATTGATTTCACTACTCTGATTAAAATTTTGTTGTACTTCACCATTATCAAAATTTTGGATTTCCAGATTAATTCTTCTAAGTTTCTTCTCTTCCTCGTCCAGGCCTGCCTGCAGTTCCGTCAGTTGTTCAACTGTTGCGGAACTTTCAACCCGCAAATTGACCAGATTATTAGATGCTTTGAATTCTTTAAGTTGCTCTGTTTTCTCATTTAGAATGTCACGTTTATTATTGACAAGAGCAGCAAACTGTCTCACCGAGCTGACTGTTCGCACGGCTCTTTCTGAGTCAGTATATCGTTGATAGATATTGTACAATTCATTAACCATATGTGCGGATAGTTCGGCACTATTGGTAACTGCTTCAATAGAGATGAAATCAGTCCTTTTTACCCTATCTATGCTTATTTTTTCATTCAGAGACTTATCATCATATTTAAATAACTGTAATAATTTAAGCAGTCGTCTCTCGTCCTGGATGTAAGTGGTTAGAAGTGTATTAGAATCTATTTTTGCTTTGATCATTGCAGGCGCTTTTTGAAAATCAATGTCTTGCAAGAATAGATTTCCCTCAAAGTCACTATCAGAAACTTTTTTAAACGGATTTTCTGAAACCAGATCATGATACAACAATTCATAACCCAGCAAGCTCATTACAAGTGGTGATTTTAAAGTTTCAATAAGGTTACTGAATTTTACATCTATCTCATATAAGTTGAAATTTCCCTCAGTGATGGTGACCTGATCAGTAAGTGTAAATCCAGTAGAAATTTGCGTAGTGGATTTATATTCTACCTGTGCTCCTCTTGTTAAAAAGTATGCAAGAAATGCTGCAAATAATGGGACTGACAAAAGCAGCCATTTATATTTTAACAGGACCCTGAATAATACTATTAAATCCAACTATGAAAAGCTTTTAATTTAAGGTGATTAAGCACAAAAGTATAGAATTTATGTGATCTCCGGCTATTTATATCGACTACTTAGATGCAGTTACCGTTGTAAGAATCTATGCTATTATAATACCGTTTCCATACTTAATTAAATAATGTGATGATCTAGCACGAATTTTGATTAATTTAAGTATCCCTGCTATGCAGGAAACTGCATTAAATCAATTTATTGGGAGCTATACAATTATTATTAATGTTAATTTTGTATTGCTCCGCATTAAAATCCGCCGCTAATGTGTTTATTAGGAAAAGTCTCCTTTTCGAAAACAATATTTTTATCAGTTTTATTTCTGATATCTTTTGCAGGGAATACGCAGGATCCTTTGTATTCCATAAATATTAATTTCAGTAATCAATCAAATGTTCAGGGATGGAACAATACCAATACCATTCCCTATAATGGACTGGTCAAGTCAAATCTTCTGACTGATCAGGGAAATTCCACTGGAGTTTATTTACATATCGATTCTGATTGGGGAGGCGTTCATTTTCAAGGTGCACAGACTACTGACAATTCAGGGGTTGTCCCCGATAGTGTATTGCGTGAATATTATTGGACTGGCTCCTATGGAGGCGTTCAATCATCTTCTCTCACTATTGGAGGCCTTGCAGATTCTTTATTATACACCATAGAAATAGTTGGTAGTTCGACATTTGGTTTGGCCTCTGAAGGACAGACTTACTATTCTATTGACAACATCACCAAAAAACTGACAACATACTTCAATTTAAATGCGTCAGTGGTGTTTGATAATATTGTTGTAGATGAAATTGGGGAGGTCCAACTTATTGTGTCTCCTGAAGCTGGTGGGGAAATAGCCCTTATCAATTCCTTGATTATAAGGGCTTACCATAAAGAATTATTAGCTCCCCCGGTAAACCTGAGTGCAGTTTACAGAAACACATCAATGCAAATAGCTTGGAGAGATAGATCTGTTATTGAAGAGCAGTTTGAGATATTCCGTAAAGTACAATCGGGTTCATTTGAGTCCATAGGATTCACTAGCCAAAACGTTAGTGCTTTTTCAGATAATGATATTTCTGCTGGTGTAGCTTATGAATATAAAGTCCGTGCTGTTGATGGAGTGGGTAATTATTCCGCATTTAGCAATACACTAAAAATTACTGCAAATGATATTTATGATTCCCTTATGGTCAATTTTGGAAGTAGAAGATCAGTTACTCAGTGGAATAATTTTTTGAGTGTCCCAGAACATGGGGCTAGACTTTCCAATCTTGTTTCATACTCAGGTAAAAAAACCAATGTAGAAATATTCTTAGGCCCGGATTGGGAGGGCGTAGGCGATGATGGAGTCACAACGGGAGATAACTCCGGGATAATACCCGACAATGTATTACTTGAATACTATTATTTTGGTCTGGAAGATTCAACACAAAAGCCAAAGATCATCATTTCAGGATTGGTTTCAGGAGATCAATACAATGTAAGGTTTGTATCCAGTAGTAAGTTTTCAAATGTTGTGGATAATGGGACTACATTTTATCGAATTGGGAATGATACCGCACAGTTATATGTACAGGATAATACCGAAAATTCAGCATTGATCAGCGGTGCTATTGCTGACGAAAATGGTGTTTTAGTCATTGACCTGTTTAAAGAGTCGACCACTCCTGTAGGTTATATCAATGCATTGATAATTGAATCCTTTTCGCCTCTGGAGGTGTATGATCCCATTACTTATGCAGATGATCTCTTGCTTATTAATGGATACAACTCCTTGATTACATTGGATGGTCTGGGTAATAATCAAAATACTCATGTAACGTTAGATGATGGAGATTATCATTACGGATCATTGATAGATTCAGCAGGAACACTCTATGGTGTAATTAGAAATGATTTAGGCTCAGATAAGATATTTGCTTATAATACACTGAATGGTGAATATTATCCTTTAAAATCATTTGATACTGGTGAGCAGGTTTATCAAATGATATTAAGGCAAGGGTATCTATATGGAACAACCAGACAAACTAATGATCCCAAGAACTCACATATATTCAAATTAAAAGCAGATGGGTCTGAATATGAAAGCTTGTATGAGATGAGCGGAGCCACAGATGGAAATCTGCCAATGGGAAGGTTGACAGTCTTTAATGAGTTTGTGGTAGGAACAACTTTTTCGGGAGGCATATATAATCTTGGTAGCCTCTATAAGATTAATCTAGCAACAGACGAGTTTGAGGTATTTCATCATTTCGATGGACAGATGGGTGGGTGGTCAGCTATTGGGCTAACCATGGGAAGTGATGGCTATTTATATGGAATCAGTCAGTCATTGACCAGTCCATATTCCTATTTAATAAGCATAGACAATGATTTTAACGTTGTAAAGGTTGACTCGATAGCTGAAAATGAAGGCTCGAATATTTCGGCTCCACTGATTTCAAAGGGAGATTACATGTATGGTATTTCCAGGTCAGGAGGACAATTTGGTCACGGTACAGTTTTTAGATATAATATCACAATGGGTGAACTAGAGTCTATGCATTCATTTGATTCTGATGATGCAGGGTCAACCTGTTCATTACTTATTACAGAGGAAGATATTCTTTATGGAGTATCTGGTACTGCGGGAGGAGAAGGAGGCAGACTATTCGCTATTGACAAGAATGGTTTCTTTAAGATACTGACTACCCTTGATTGGCAAGGTCCTTCATATAACCTAAGTATTATGCCGTTTACGTCAGCTCCAGCACTAAGAATCACGACTACGGAGGCTCCTGCTAATTTATTAGCTACCAACAATATGGATGGGACAGTCATGTTGAGTTGGGAGGATCTTTCCGTGAATGAGACTGGTTTTGAGGTGAGTCGCAGAGAATATGGTGGAGTATTTGAGGTCCTGGATACTTTAGCTAGCAATTCTACCTCTTACCTGGATAATATTCTTCAATCCAAAGTATATGAGTATCAGGTCAGAGCTTTAGCTAACGTAGGTAATTCAGCTTATACCGGGCCACGAAGAGTGATGACCTATCCAATTGCTAATTCCATAAAAGTTAATTTTGGATTGAACCATAAAGTTTTAGACTCTACCTGGAATAACCTGCTGGCAATCCCTAAGAATGGCGTTAAGTCATCATTACTCAATACAGCGACTGAGGGAAGGACCGATATTAGTATTGAGTTGACCAGCAATTGGGGAGGAGTTCAACCTCAGGGGTCGATTACAGGGGATGATAGTGGTGTTGTCCCGGACAAGGCACTACAGGAATATTACTGGTTTGGAAGCTTCGGGGCACCAGTTACCACTTCGATTACTATATCCGGTCTTCCTCCAAACGCTTTGTTTGATATGGTATTCATCGGTAGTAGTCAGTTTCCCGGGGTACAAGATAATGGTTCTACTGTTTATACAATAGGAGACCAGTCAATAAGCCTGGATGTTCAGGAGAATGTATCTAATCAAGCCATACTTTCTGGAGTTTTTTCAGATGAAAACGGTCAGATAAAGGTTATTCTATCGAAAGGAATAGATTCACCTTTAGGGTACATCAATGCTATGACAATACAGTCCGTTGAACCATTAGGAGCGGTAGCTCTGCCTCCAGGTGAATTGGAAGGTTCATATGTTCAGGGAGATATTTTGTTGGAATGGAAAGATACCAATAAGTCCGAGTATGGGTTTGAGATCAGCAGAAAAGGATCCGATGGTACTTTTATGGTTATTGATACAATAGGTGCCAACACAACAAGCTTTAGCGATGCTGCTATAGAGACAAATCAAATCTACAGATATAAGATCCGTACCTTAAGTCAATTTGGTGATTCTCCTTACAGCAACGAGGTAAAGATCACAACATACCCTGTAACGGACGTACTTATGGTGAACTTTGGCTTTAGGCATGAAATTGAATTACCTGAATGGAACAATATGCTGGCCCCTCCGCAAAACGGGTTAGAGCTAAATGACCTGGTAACTTCAACCGGGAAATTAACACATGTTAGTATTAAATTGCTTAGTGATTGGGGGGGAGTAGAGGCAAGTGGGACGGTGACAGGGAACGACAGTGGTGTTATTCCGGACGAAGGATTACAGGAATACTATTGGTTTGGGATTTTTGGTGCTCCAGATACAGCTTCAATAAGGATATCCGGCTTAGTGCCCAATAGCTTGTTCAATTTGAGGTTTATTGCAAGTAGCCAGTTCTCTTCTTTTAGTGATAATGGATTTACTATCTATGTAGTAGAGGAAGATACGGTTTCCTTATACGTTCAGGAGAATACAAATAACGCAGCATTTATTGGTGGTGTTTTTGCGGATTCCAACGGAAATATTGATATTAAACTGATGAAAGCCAAGGGTACACCGGTTGGATATATTAACGCTTTGATCATTGAATCAGTAGATGAACTTGAAGAAGGAGCGGAGCCACTTGGAATAGGGGAGAGTAATGTTCAAGTATACCCCAATCCAACCCATGGTGAATTTGTGGTGCGAGATCAGGAAAAGGCGATTAAAAGTGCTTCATTGTATGGCATTGATGGCCTTGTTCGCATGAAGAAGTTACCAATAAATCAACCCGTTGATACTGGATTCCTAAAAAAAGGGGTTTACCTGATCAGGATAACCTATCTTAATGGGAACAGTATCATGAAAAAAGTCATTATTCACTAGAAACCTGACTGGTTTTGTTTTTAATATTCATCCATTCCGCCCTTCATAATCATCCTTTTTATTACTGACTGACTCATGTTGCATTTCCTATCTGGTAAAAATATTGTCGTACTTGGTCTTCAACCCTGGGATATTGAGATTGGAAGCAATTGTAAGAATATTGCACTTGAGCTATCCAGGTCAAACAGGGTATTATACGTTAATCGGGCCCTTGATAGACTATCATTGTTAAAATTTCGCAATCATCCACGCATAAAGAATCGCCTGGATAGTATCAGAGGCCATAAGCCTGATCTGGAAAAAGTAAATGAAAATTTATGGTCATTTAACCCGAGAACTATCGTAGAATCGTTTACCCGCATTCCATTTAAACCAGTTTTTGAGTATTTTAATCTGATCAATAATAAACGGATTGCAAAAGAGATTGAACGAGCTTGTGAGGTTCTGGGATTTGAAAGGCCTGTGATCTTTGTGGACAATGATTTCTTTCGGGCATCTCAGATGAAAAGTTTGGTTCAGAATGAACTGTTTATCTATTATATCAGGGATTACCTGGTGAATCAAAGACACTTCAAACCCCATGGCAGCAGGATGGAGCAGGAACTTATCAGTAAAGCCGATATAGTGGCTACCAATTCTGTCTATCTCCAAAAATATGCTGCTCCATTTAATTCCAGATCGTATTTTATTGGGCAGGGATTTGATGCTGAACTTTTTGAAAATAGCGATAATCTGATAAACCCATCCGATTTAAAAAACATCCCCGGACCTGTTATCGGTTATGTTGGCTTTATCACTGTGAGCAGACTGGATCAACAACTGATCTATGAAATAGCAAAGTCAAGACCGGAATGGTCCATCGTACTGGTTGGGCCTGAGGATGAATATTTTGTGAAAAGTTCTTTGCATGATATGGATAATGTGTTTTTTCTTGGGCATAAAGACAAGAAAGAATTACCAGCATACATAAAACACTTTGATGTGTGTCTTAATCCACAACTAAAAAATGAACAAACCGAAGGAAACTATCCACTTAAAATTGACGAATATTTATCTTTGGGTAAACCGGTTGTTGCAACCAGAACAGAGGCGATGGAAATGTTTTCCAATCATACTTATCTTGCAACGGGACTGGATGAATATATCCTTAAGATTGAACTAGCGTTGAGAGAGAAAGATAAGTACGTACATAAAAGGACTGATTTTGCTAAAGCTCACACATGGGCTCAATGTATTCAAAATCTTGATGATGTGATTCATTCGTTGAGTAATCAGAAAGCAGTATAAACACGATCAGGAAATATAAAAAGCCGATAGATTTATTATTAGGCACACTGTGTCTTATGAGTGGTGTATTATTTTCAATCACACCATATATATCTCCTGAGTCAGCTTATATCTTTCAATTACTCACTCCGTTTGGTATTCCCTTCTACTTGTTGTTTATTTTACTTTTGGTGATCGTCTTGTGGCTCAGAATGTGGAAAACTGTTATTGTTGTCAGCTTGTATTTATTGATCAATATAGTTGATACTTTCACATTTTTGCCTATTGACCGATCTAATGAAACTGATGATTTACCAGGGTTATCTGTGCTAAGCTACAATGTGAGTTTTTTCAAAAGCACTCAGTTCAATCCATTGCATAAGGTTAATTCCATAGAAAAGTCCAAGTCTCATGCCATTCAGCAAACTATTTTGGATCTAAATGCGGATGTCATTTGTCTTCAGGAGTACTATCAGGACGACAATGTGAACATTTACCAACTTGATAAAAAATTGGGATCATCCTATGATCACTACTTTCTTACAAGACCCAGCTATGAAAAAGGCAGGTCTGGCGGTATTTCCATATTTTCACGCTACCCCATCATTGAACAGGGTATAGTATTGGTTGATAGTACCAATAGGTTCAATGGAGTGGCTTTTGTAGATATCAGGTTTAACAATGATACGATACGTATCATAAACGCTCACCTGCATTCCATGCAAATTCGTACGGATAAAGTTTTCTCAGTACCTGGGCTGGTGAGGACATTCCAATCGCTAAAAAGAGGTAGCATTTTTAGACATAAACAAATCGAAGTGCTGACGGAATTCATCCGAAATTCGCCACACAAAGTAATATTAGCTGGGGATTTAAATGAATTGTCAAATAGTTACAATTATCATCAGATAGCTAGATTGCTTAATGATGCATTTATGGAAGCAGGAAACGGTCTAGGTTATACACTGAATAAAACAAGGTGGTCTTTATATAGAATCGATTACCAGTTTTACTCCGATGGTTTGGTTTCAGAACGGTTTGAGATACCCCGGGATAATAGAATCTCGGATCATTTTCCTACCTACGCTGTTTACCGGGTTAAGTAGATTTATTTTTACCCTTTCCGCTGCTCCCCTTCACTTTGTATCTTTTTTTAAGGACTTTCATGTTCTCTTCGATCGTATGCGTTGAGTTAAGAGAAGTTTTAGTATCGTGAGCCTCCTTTTTTCTGAAATACTCACCAAACCTTACAAGTTCTTTAATAAGTCTGGATTTGATGGCCTGGCCAAGTGTACCGTCAAATCTTTCAATTGCCCTCGGTTTAGTAAACACCCGGGAGCGAGAAGCTCTTACCATCTTTATTTTACCGTAAGACATTAGGTCGAATGCGAGCCTGCCATCTTCTCCCCGAATCATACGTTCAGTATATCTGGCTCTGGCAGCGAAGTCTTTTACATATCCCATGCTCATACCATAGCAGTTCAGGTATGGCCGCTTAAAATGCCTCACTTCACGCATGACATCTGCCATCCTTTCATATAACCAGAATTTATATCTAGGGAACTTATTGTTAGCGATATAAGAGAATCTGCCATATACGCATGCTACATTTTTTTGTTCAAGCTTTCTGGTCATCAGTTCTACCCAGCCAGCAGGGTAGATGCAATCTGAATCACCTGTCAATATATACTTCCCTTTGGCTTCATCCACACCTTTTTGCCTGGCAGCTCCCCACCCTTGAACAGGCTGGAATACGCTCCTGACAGAAAGTCTATCCAATAATTCCTGCGTTCTGTCTGACGAATTATTGTTTACAACGAGAATCTCAAAAGGGTATCCTGATTTTGATCGTGAAAGGGAATCAATACAACGAATGATATTATCTTCTTCATTATATGCGGGGATCACAACGGTGACCAGGGGATTGGCAGATATAACTTGTTCGACTCTGTTGGATATTTCGTTGATGGTTGATTCATGAGCATCATCATATTTAATGTCAAGAAAGCGGGTATCGATCCAACCTGGGTTTTTGAAAATGTTCATAGAAACCTACTATTACCAGACAAAAATATTCAACTAAGTATTACTTATATACTTATGTCTTCAAATCCTGTATTAATATTGATACTGAAATACCGGAAATGAAGTTTAAGGAGTTTGTTCAATACTTATTCAATTTCGGGCAATTGGATGATAGCCGATTGGCATGGATAGACTATGCCAAAGGGATTGCCATTGTGATGATTGTATTCCGGCATGTAAATACTGGTTTTTGGGATGCTTCAGTACCTCTTGATCCGCTGTTTTACGATTTGGCAGAGCAGGTGGGGCTAACCTTCAGAATGCCATTGTATTTCCTCCTTTCCGGGATATTTTTCTTTAGGAGTTTTACCAAAAGAGGAATAAAAGGATACACGGTCCATAAGTTCAATACCATTATGTATCCCTATTTTATTTGGGGAATAATATTGATGTTTCTGCAGTTTGTCTTTAGCAAATATGTAAATGGAAAATTTGACTCTTTCTCTGATTTCTTAACCATTTTTTATGATCCATGGGGGCATTGGTGGTTTCTTTATGCCCTGTTTGTTGTTTCCGTATTATACATGTTACTGTTTCAGGTTTTTAAAGGTAACAGGCCAGCCATTCTCCTAATTAGCCTGGCTTTTTATTTTGGATCCTATCAAATCGGAAGGTTTTATGTTTTTGATGATATCCTGGAACTGATGGTCTTTTTTACTTTAGGAGATATGGTAGCGCAGTACGCGGTGAAATTGCATGAGATCCGCTGGTTAAACAGAAAGGACATATTGGCTTTAGCTATCCTAATTGCATTTGCAGGAGAATACCTTTTGTTTACCATATGGAGGGACGTACCGCTGGCGATTTTGATTTTTGCCATATTTGGGAGTTTTGCTGCTTCCCTTGTTTGCCTTCACTTATCTAGATCACCCTATAAGATTTTCGGTATTCTAAGGGTGTTCGGCCAGCATTCACTTTATATCTACCTGTTTCATGCCTTCACAGCACCAGCAATGCGTGTACTGTTGATCCATTTGATGGGTGTTGAAAGCATCATTGTGTTGGAGGTGTTATGTTTTGCCTCAGGTCTTATCGGTTCTATTGTGGTGTACCGTTTTATAAAATACTTCAATGGCTCATTCCTTTTTGTGCCTCCGGGACACAGGTAATTGCTAAATGATGCGCCATTTGGATAAATCACGTCCAATGAGCTTTTCCAGTTGTACAATGTCCTTCATGTAGATTTCCTCTGTGATTTTTTTCTTCAAATCAACAGATAGTCCAGGTCTGTGAAGATTTTTTGATCTGATAGAATTTAGCCCTTTTAGTACAGCCTTATTACTTTTCAATGTATTGAGCAGTCCCGGACTGGTTTTTCTCAATATTCTAACAAATGGATTGTTATATCCTACAACCTTGTTTACCCACTTATTTTTGATAAATCCTGACTGATTATATGAAATATCTGTTTCGGGCACAAAGTCTTCTTCAACACCCAGAAATTGAAAAAGGTTGCGAAACATGGTTTCCTGATTTTCTTTCATCTCATCATACAGGATGACCTGAATGTGTTCTTCAGGAAAGATATCATAAAACCCTTTCAGATGTTTGAAATAAAAACCTTCATTGATCAGGTCAGGTCGAATCCACCATTTTGAATTCTGATCAAAGATATCTTCGAAAGAATCGGTAGGTAGTTGGTTTTCTCTGGCCAGGTGCAGATATCTGGAAAATATCCTCTCTGCCGGTTGCCTTAAAACAGCAATGAGTTTTGTGTCAGGAATATAAGACCTGATTCGGTCTGGGCTTCCCTCACTATAAAGATACATTGTTGTGGTTTCGCCAGTTAATTGGTCCGGTTTAGCTAAAGAGAACAGTCTCAGGTATTCAGATTCATTGGTTATAAATCGTTGATAGTAGGCGACTGACTCAGGATACATATCGTCACTTAGATTATATGGTTCTGATGCAAAAAAGCCTGGATCCTTACGTTCCGACATATAAATATGAGGATGTGTACCTATATATTTGTCGATAGATGTAGTTCCCGATTTCCCGGCACCAATGATTAAAAAATCAGGAAACCGCTTAGTTGGTTGAGACATCTTGATCTGGATTTTTAAGACTAAAAACTGTTAATTTTAAGAGATAATATTTTGATCCCAATTTTATTAATTTTGAAAACGTCCAGTTAATTAAGTGTTAAATTTGTAAAGTTATTTAAACTTTGTTTGTATTTGTTCAGCTTTACAAGTTTAGAGTTTAAATACAACTTTTCAATAAATCCCACCGCTGAATTTTGTTTAAATGAATCTTCCATTTTCTGATAAGCGATTGATTTCCATTTTGGAAATCCTACTCATTATTTCAATTTGTTTGCTACCTCTTTTTCTTAAATACCCATACAGGATCAATATATTTCTATCATGGGAGGGAGCATACAGGCTTTCCATAGGCCAAATACCTTTTAGGGATTTTGGCCTACCTATGGGCTTCATGTATTGGATGATCCCTGCCATGTTCTTTAAGATTTTTGGTCCTTACATGATCAGTCTTCTGAAAGCTCAGGCCTTTTTGAATCTTATTACCCTTTTTAGCTTTAGAGAGGTGCAGAGAACTTTTGGATTAAGCAATGGGCTCCGGTTCATTACTTTGTTGTTGTTCGCTATTTCCTATATCCTAATTAACTTTTGGCCGTGGTACAACAACACGGTATTTGTTTACCAGTTGATTTCTCTGTTACTACTCATTCGTGGATCATTAGAGGTTAGCAACAAGAAGTGGATCTATTTTTCATTGTCATCACTTTTTGTAACATTCTCCTTTTTCACTAAACAGGATGGGGGTGCACTGGCTTTATTACTCAATTTGGTAGTATTGATTTATGTGAGCTGGAAAGATCAGAACTGGTGGTATTTCCTAGGCTATGCTGGTTTCACTTTTATATTATTTCTTGGTTTTATTATTCCTTTTTGGTCATATGATTTTGGTTACTGGTTCAATTATGGTCAGGAACCTCATTTTTCCAGATTGGATATTCATGATCTGCTGTTTTTTATACTTCAGGGATCATTTTGGTTGAAACTCTATATTGTGGTTACCTTTCTTTTAATATTTATAGATATCCAAAAAGCCGGATGGAAGGAATATGTCAGAGACAAGAAGAATATGGTTTTTACGCTGGTAACTCTTGGGATTTATGTTCAGGCACTTATTATTCAGGTTACATCCTATGTTCCCATAAATAACAATATTTACTTTCATAGTTTTGGTTTGGCTTATATTTTAACCAAAATTAACTGGCCATTTAACAAGGAGAAATTGAGCTTTACTCTGATCGGATCTTTGATGATTATGTTGTGGTGGTCTGGCAGCTATTATAAATATATAAATAAGATAATTTCCATAGGGAGCCAAAAAGTTGAATCGGAACAGGAAGATAGGGTTTCAGTAAGAACTTATACCAAGAGTGAAGGGGAGGACAGTATTGAAAAATGGGTAGAACTAAAAGGAATGCCAAGTTTTGATAGAATGTTTTTACCTCAATCTACTGTAGAGGGGATCAAAACTATTCAGTCAATGGAACTGTGGAAAAACAATCCAAATCCAAAAGTGCTTAATATGACGGAGTTGACTCCACTTGCTTATGAGCTTGGTTATGCATTAGAAGCAGGTTCTCACATTCCATTGTGGTATCATTTGAATGTTAGCTTTTTTGACCGCGAGCTGCAATTGTATAAATCACGAATTGAGAATAATTACTATGATCTTGTACTTTTCGAAAATATTGAGGATTTAAATAACTTTTATCCTTTCGAGATCAGAGATCTTCTGTTGAAGAGATATAAAAAGATCAATCAGTTTTCAGCACCACGAAAACATGGGGGAGATCCTACTATTGAGGTGTTTGTGCCTTCGGAAAGGAGTTCTGAATGAAATACATAGAGTTACTTAGACCCAAACATTGGGTAAAGAACTTCTTTCTGTTCATACCGGTATTTTTCGCTGGTGAGTTTTTAAACCCGGACAAGATTCAGCTGGCAGTCAGTGGAATTTTAGCTTTTAGCCTGGTAGCCAGTGTAATCTATGTCATGAACGACATCATTGATATGGATGCCGATCGATTACATCCGAAAAAGTCCAGACGCCCACTTGCATCCGGAGATGTATCAGTTTCGATAGCGATTATTATTGCATTGGTTTTATTGATTGTAGGATTATGGATTGGTTATGCAATAAAACTTAAGTTTTTATTCATTCTTCTGATCTATTTTTTCTTAAATGTAGGTTACTCATTTGGACTGAAGAAGGTACCCATATTAGATATTTTTATTGTTGCTGCAGGATTTGTGATAAGAGTAAAAGCAGGTGGTATTGCTACTTATATACCCGTAACTGCCTGGCTAAATGTGATGATTTTTCTGCTGGCACTATTGCTTACCATTGCAAAACGAAGAGATGATGTATTAATCAAAAGTGAATCGGGGATTGATTTACGAGATTCTACAAAAAATTATAATCTGGAATTTGTGAATTCCCTTATCGTGATGGTATCAGGAATCATCATTGTTGCCTACCTGATGTATTGTTTTTCGGGAAACTTTATGGATACCGAAAGGTCATATCAGGTGTATTACACATCTATATTTGTCCTGGCCGGAACTATGAGGTATTTACAGTTGGTGTTTGTAAAAAATGATACGGGTTCACCAACCAATATTTTGTATAAAGACAGGTTTATCCAACTTACAATACTCTTGTGGATATTGAGTTTTGTGTTTATTATCTATATACCAAACGTTAATTTTTTTCAGTGAAGCGAAAAATAACTAATTGGGGTCTTTATCCAATTCAGGAATCAGAGGTTTTTGATTTTTCTGAACTAAATAATTTAGCCAGTATCATAAAGGGTAATAATGAGCTAATTGCCAGGGGAATGGGAAGATGTTATGGGGACGCTTCTTTATCGCCTACCACCTTATCTACGCTGAAGTATAATAAGTTCCTTGACTTTGATATTGAGAAAGGGATAATAGAATGCCAGGCTGGTGTTACGTTGGAGGAGGTTCTGGATGTTTGTGTACCAAAAGGATGGTTTTTGCCAGTAACACCGGGAACTAAATATGTTACCCTTGGAGGGGCCGTAGCATCGGATGTACACGGTAAAAATGATCACAAAGAGGGGTCTTTCACAAACTATGTTTTGGGTTTGTCTCTCATGAATCATATGGGAGAAATCATTCAGTGTGGTCCTGAGATTAATGAAGACTTATTTTATGCAACATGCGGAGGTATGGGGCTGACTGGAATTATCCTTTCTGTGAGATTTAGCTTAAAAAAGATTGAAACTTCTTTTATCAATCAACTTTTGGTGAAGGCGTCAAATCTTGATGAGATTCTGGATCTGTTTGATAAGTATAAGGAATCTACGTATTCTATGGCATGGATCGATTGTTTAAAAGGAGGGAACGGTTTTGGGAGGAGCATATTATATATTGGCGAGCATGCCAGAGAGCATGAACTGTCAACAAAACAGAAAAAGCAGAAGCTGCAAATTCCAAGAAAAACTCCCTTACTTGTACCTTTTTATTTTCCTTCTTTTGTCCTGAGCAGCTTTTTTATTCGAATGACAAATTCCCTGATATATCACAAAAACATTAAAAAAACGCAGTGGAGTATCATTCCCTATGAGGGTTTTTTCTATCCTTTGGATGCCATTAAACATTGGAATAGAATTTACGGGAAGAAAGGTTTTGTTCAGTACCAATTTGTTGTGCCTCAGGAGAACGGACGTGTTGCTATGCGAGAAATTTTGATGAAGATAAGGAAAGAAGGTCGTGGATCATTTTTAGCCGTACTCAAAGCAATGGGTGATCCAAATGGAATGATATCATTTCCAATGAAGGGTTATACACTTGCATTGGACTTTCCTATTAGAAAGGGGTTGTTTGAATTTTTAGAAGAGCTAGATCAGGTGGTACTCAGTTACAATGGACATATTTATCTTACCAAAGATGCTAGAATGAGCAAAGAAGTTCTTAGTAAAAGTTATAAATCTATCAGCCAGTTCAGACAGTATATTAAATTCAGTAAAAACAAATTTCAATCAATTCAATCCAACCGACTTGGAATCACGAAAGGGTAAAAATATTCTAATCTTAGGTGCCTCCAGCGATATTGCCATGGCGCTGGGAGAAGCATATGCAAAAAAAGGGGACAGGATAATTTTGGCTGGTCGCAATCTGTCCAGATTGAAAGAAATTGCTTCGGACATATCAATACGCTACGGAGCTAGTACGCAGTATCTCGAGTTTGATGCATTGGATTATGCTTCTCATGAATTGTTTTATCTGGGCATTGACCCTCAGCCGGATATTGTGATTTGTGTATTTGGTTATCTGGGAGATCAGGAAGTCGCTCAGAGAGATTGGAAAGAAACAGAGTTCATAATTCATACCAACTATACTGGAGCTGCAAGTATTCTGAATATTGTTGCAAATGAGATGGAAAAAAGAAGCAGCGGTGTAATTGTAGGAATAAGTTCTGTTGCTGGTGATCGGGGAAAGCTCTCCAACTACATGTATGGTAGTGCAAAAGCTGGTTTTACAGCTTATTTATCAGGTTTAAGAAACAGGCTATACCATGCTGGTGTCCATGTTTTAACCGTGAAACCTGGATTTGTAGCCACACAAATGACCGCACACATGGATTTGCCACCCTTGTTAACTGCTACTCCTGCCATGGTAGCAAATGATGTATTAAAGGCAGTCAGCTCCCGTAAAGATGTCGTCTATTCCTTTAGCAGGTGGAGATTACTGATGTTTATTATCAGAAATATTCCGGAGTTTATCTTCAAGAGGTTAAAGTTATAGGGGTTGAAACGGTTGATTCTTTTTGATTTTGATGGCACGGTTACCAAACAGGATTCTATGTTGGAAATATTCAGATACAGAAATGGTGAGTTGAAATATTTGTTGGGTTTCCTGATACATCTGCCATTTCTGATTATGATGCAGTTAGGATTTATATCAACTAAGCGTACAAAGGAAAAATTACTTGCTTTCCATTTCTCAGGACTATCTATCAGTCAATTCAACAAATATTGTAAATCATTTGCAGAGGAAGTAATACCACAGATTGTAAGATCAAATGCCCTGGAGAAAATATACGAATATCAAAAATCGGGAGATAGAGTCATTGTGATTACAGCCTCTCTTGAAAACTGGGTGAAACCATGGACTGACCAGATTGGAATAGAATTGATTGGCACTCGATTAAAAAAAGAAAGCGGATTATTTGACGGTAAGATTGGGGAAAATTGCAAAGGCACGGAAAAAGTCAATCGTCTTAAGGCTTATCTGGATATTTCCACTTATGATGAGATTATTGCATTTGGTGATACCCGTGGAGATAAGGAAATGTTGGGACTGGCAGGTAAAAGTTATTACAGGTATTTTTAGGAAGAACCGGTCAACCGGAACCCCTTTTCCTTCAATTTAAGGAAGAAAGTTTCTACTGTGTAAAAGCTCACATAGCTAACGATAAATACCAGAAAGAAGTAGATGATGAATGAAATTATCATCTGATCAATCAGCGGGTTTATATACTGTTTGTGGATTGAAAGCAGTACCCAGTGATACACATACATTCCATAGGAAAGCCGTCCAATTTCCACTATAAATCTATTGCGAAAGACGACTGAAAGTACAGATTTCTCCGTATTATTTCTGATTAGGTAGAGGATCAATCCGGTGGAAAACATATTGATTAGAATATATGACCAAACGTGTTGATAGTTTTCTGTCACACCAATTGGGTAACCCAAAGAAGACCATGCGATTGATCCGGAGTGTGCCCATATATTCAACATACCAAAACCTATCAGTAAAACAAACCCGATCATCAGTAGTAGGCCTGGCTTTTCAACACGATTATTTAATTTGAATACAGCAATAGCTCCACCCCAGGCAAAAGCATCAAAGTGTGAAATAGTAAAGCGATAGAGTATTTCGCCTGGTTCTGAATACCCCATTTCAAAAATCCACTCACCAAAGAAATATCTGAAAAAGGGCACTGCCAGAATGAGGGTGGCAATTGCGATTTTTATTTGTTTCTCATTCAGGAGAAAGATCAATAGAGGCCAGACTAAATAGAATTGTTCCTCTACCGATAATGACCAGAAATGCGTAAAGAAGGGATCGAAAGCGAGCTCCCCGAAAAGAGGTTGTAAATTATATGTATACGAATAGAGGTACCCAACAATTTCTGGAAAGATTTTCGGTTTGGATGTCAAAAAGTAAATGACTGTGACACCAATCAGATACACATAGTATAGAGGAAATATTCTGAGTGTTCTTCGCCAGTAAAATCTCTTAAGGTATGATGAGAGATTTGATCCTTCTTTGCTGCTGATTAGAATATTAGTAATAAGATATCCGGAGAGTACAAAGAAAATCTGAACTCCTATCCATCCAATCTCAAGGACGTAATAAAAATGAAAAAGCAAAACGAGAACAATAGCTAAAGCCCGTACGCCATCTAAGCTCCTAATATAAGAGGACATCAGATCAAATTAGTTGAATTTCTGGATCTTACAATATTACAGCTCCATATTATCTAATTAGTTCTTAATGAGCTTGTGAATCTTAGATTGGTTATTTAAATCTATTCTCAAAAGATATAGTCCCTGTTTTAGCTGTTTCTCATCAAAAATCATTTCGAAATAATTTTGATTGTCCTTTTCTACTTTTCCAACAAATTTCTGAAGCAACTTACCCTGCATGTCTAATAGAGAAAATGTAGCTTCTCCAGATTCGTTAGCATTCACTTTAATGTCCAGCTTATTGCTGAATGGATTTGGATAGATAGTCAGTTCTGAGTGGATATCCGAATCCTCATCAGTAACCCGGGCACCTGAGTTTAGGTTTGGATAGGCTTCAATGACCAGGGAGTTCCATATCGACCATCGTGAACCTGACCCAGAAGTAATGTGCAGTGCTACTTTATTGTCAATATCTGGCTCTACACCAATGATGCTCGAAACACTTGAGGTGTTATTAGTTTGCCAGTTAACAACCGTTTCATTGTTTATGGTAAACTTTGTTGAGATGGTATAGCCAGTCTCTATGGCTCCTAGAAATCTGAAATTATAAATGTAGGATTGATCAAGTCCTTCAATAAAGACTTCAGCTTCTTCAAGTGATTCCATAAAAAAGAAACTTTTCAGTACTTTATCAGGATAAACTCCGGAGTTATTACCTGTTGTTGTGCCCCAGTCATTTTCTCCTCCCAGGCTCGTCACGAAGTTGAGACTGATCCCGGTATTGTTATTGTTACCATCTTTGAGGTTGGATACAATCATTCCATTATCGGGCAAAAATCCAATATTGTTCCATGGAGAAGGAGCGTTGTAAGTGGGGTCTCCGTTGATGTTTACATGCACTGCAAAAGCCATTGTGGCAGCTGAATATACATTTGAGTAGTCGGTATATTCTGACCCCCCAAGTTTTGCTCTTACTTTGTAGGTATACTCAGTGCCACCTGATAAACCCGTTTCAGTGTACGATGTTATGTCTTCGTCTGTGGTGTGAATGAGTGTAAACGGACCTGTTTCACCAGTGACAGAACGGTAAATCTCATATCCTGATTCCTCATATGCGTTATCTTGCCATGAAACAAGAATTGCAGTTTGGGAAACACCTTCTGCCATAAGGTTAGTCGGCTTTTGATCGATAGTAGTAGCAGGTAGTGCCTCTACAATTAATCCATTGATATATCCCACTGATGCACTCGTGCCTTTAAGGATATCAATCACAACGTTCCCGCTTGAATTGGGGACGATATCTTTTATGATGCCCAGAGTAGTTGTATTTGCCTGAACGTCAACAGCAACCTGTTTATTTCCAATTTTATAGATGGTCTCCCCATTATCAGAAATACCTGATCCTGAATATACGCTACTTCCAACAAACTTAATGTTGTATCGGCCAAGCACATTAAGCCCTTCTAATTGGATTTGAGCTGTTTCCGGTGCACCGAATATACCAAACCAATAATATTCTTTGAGTACATTATCCGGTGCTATTCCGCTATTATTTCCGGTAGTTGCTCCCTGGTTGAAAACACCCCCAAACTGGGTATTAAGCCTTACACCCATTCCGCGATTGACGCCGTTTTCATCAGTCAGGTTACCAAAGAAGTCATTTGCGGCAGGAGCCCTTAAAGTATTGTTCCAGGGTGTAGCTGCAACAAAGTCTTTGTTAAAGTTTACGGAAACAGTATAGAGGATTTCTTCAACAACGTCCACAGAAAGAGACCTGGAACTGTAGGCTCCTTCGTTGTCAATAGCAACTATTTGGATATTGGTGTAACTTCCAATATCTGATGGGGTAGGTATGATAGTAATCTGACCATCTCCTTCTCCAAAGTCCTCAAAATTAATAAACCCTGGCGCATCATAAAGTAATAGTGTGACCTCGTTTGCTGGTGGATCAGTAGCAGTAATGGTCAATACTACTGTATCTCCTGGATACATTTCAACATAATTTGACTCCAGTGTCAGTGAAGGAGCAACATTGGGGAGCTCTATATATGAAATATTGGAAAATTCTGATTCACCATTTCCATTTACAGATCTCACTTTATAGTAATATGTATATCCGTCAGTTATGTCAGCATCTAGATAATTAGTAGTATTTGCACTGGTTACAGCCAACAGGTTATAATTCAGGCTGTCTTCAGACCTGTATATTTCAAAACCGGTTTCATTAAATGGTGCATCAATCCATGATAGTTCTATTCCAGTAGATTCATCATAGTTTGCAGCAAGGTCTCTGGGTGATGCAGGTAGCGAACCCGCTTCGTGAACGTACTTAATGGTAAACGCATTTAAATACCCTACAGGCGTGCCAGGTGCTTTATTCATGGTGACGATCACCTCTCCATTGAGATCAGGTGAAATACCGCTTAACGTTGCTATATTCTGGCTATTGTTCTGAACATACAGTGAAACACTATCGGAACCAATGGAATAAATCGTTGTACCATTGTCAGGCACATTAGTCCAGCTACTGCTACCAAAGAAAGAGAAATCATATACTTTTTCAGGATCCAGCCCGGATGTTTTGAATGAGACGGTATTGGGAGCACCAAATATTCCGAAATAATAGTAGTCTTTGATCACCACATCTGGATATACACCTGAATTATTCCCTGTTACAGCCCCTTTGTTAAAGGCTTTCCATGTCGATGTGATAAATCGAAAACTCAAGGAAGATGACTCTCCCTTATTATCCACTAAATTTACTGGTGTGAGGGAGTTTACGTTGTTCCAGTATAATCCAGCATTTAAATTATAAACGAAATTTATCAGATACTCCTCATTTGGATCTACTTCTGTCACCGTCAACAGAAAACTTTCAGCCGCGGAACCGCCGTTAGGATCGTTTACTTCAATATTGATGAGATATGATCCACCATGGGTATAAGATGGCTTAATATGTATTTCCGCTGTACCATCTAAGTTCGGAGAAAATGAAGCGAATTCCGGAAGGTTATGGGTCCAGGTCAGCAGATCTGTCCCATCAAGATCCATTGCAGTAAGGGTGACCAATAAAGAATCACCTTCATCAATAACAATGTCATTAATAGGTTCAAGGGTTGGAATATTATTATTATCCACAAGGATAGCAATCGTATCCGCATCAAATCCTCCGTTTTGATCGTGGATTGAGATTGCGACATTCTCATAATATCCTGAGTCGCTTTCTAAAGGGCTCAAGGTTAAAAGACCTGTCCCGTCACCATAATCATCCAAACTACCAAATGAAGGCAGGTTAGAAATATCGTAATTAATGCTTTCAGCATCAACATCCTCAGCATAAAGTGGGATTTCTAATGTGGTATTGATTTTAATTACAATATCATTGACCGGATCTAATACGGGTAAATTGTTTAAGGTAACCGCTGAGATTTCCTGTGAAGAGGAATCTCCGCCTGCATTCGATGCGATTATTCTGTAATAATATGTGGCATTTGAAAAAAGGCCGCTATCAAGGTATGAAGTAGTTTCCGCGGGAAGACTTGTCAGATACAGGTAACTATTATTTGTGTTAGCTGACCGGTAAATGATAAATTCATCCTCAGTATTACTCACATCATCCCATCCAATGAGAATGGAACTTGGAGATAAAGCTGTTGCTGAAATATTTTCTGGGGCATTTGGAGCAGGAGGGAGCGGATCGGTGGTGACTGCGACAATGCTAGATGTATTTCTGTAAAACTCTGTTCCCTGGACCGTAAACTCACCATTGTTCGAGCCTCCATTCCAATAATTGGCAAGGAAAACCAAATCGCCAGAGGAGTATCCACTTTCAATCCCGTTGATATTACCACTTATTCCTTCCAGTCCGGTTATCAGGTCTTTGGAAAAATCTACCTCAGCAATGATCAGATCTCCAATCTGCGGAGTGAAATTATAGTAATTGCTATTATTGTCATATTTCCAAACACCACTCTCATATTTTATGGCGATGAGATGATCACTGTTGCTGCCATTGGGGGAAGGGTTAAACCTTGAGTGAACACTTTCCTCCGAGTACATGATATATCCGGTTCCTTTGGCATTATCAATCGCAGCTATTCCGTTGTTTATTGGAGCAATTAACTCTTTATTTGAACCTATTATATCGGATTGACCATAAATACCCAGTGCTGTCAGTTGATAATAGTATGTTGTTTCAGGCTCTAAACCGGAATCAATAAATGAAGTATCATTTGCAGAAGCTATTACTATCGGGTAGTAAGGGCCATCAGAAGAGGTAGCCCTATATATTTGAAATCCAGTCTCATCTTCGCTTTCATCATTCCAACTAAGTGAAATATTATCATAACCGCCAACCATAGCTGTAAAACCTGAGGGTGAATTGGGTTTTATATCTGGAATCGAATTTCCATCGGAGAAGACAACGTCAGGTATTCTCTCTCTGCTGATTCCTGCTTCACTGGATTGCCAATAAACTTCCATACCCTGTCCACCGTTTCTTTCAAAAAAAGTAATAACAATGGGGTAGGCGCCAGACTCCGAAAAGTAGTGATTACCAGTTTCTGATTTCATCCCATGTAACCCATCATTATTAACAACGAGATCGGATTCATCATAATCACCGATGTACAGTTTACTCCCATCATCTGATCGGGTTTCGAAAGTATATGTCCCAGCAATAGGTATGTTAATAAAACCACTCCAGTAAAAAGCAATGAAATTGTTCTGTGGAGCCTGATCAATACTGACATTTGGGGTAACTCCCTCATCCAGAGGTGTTAAGTTATTGAAATTTGGCAGTACCGTCCAATCTCCTTGATAATACTTGTATTGCAATCCTGTAAAGCCAGGAGAAGCCACTAGCTGATTGCTTGCAGCAGAAACATTACCATTGAAGTCTCTGGCCTTTACCGTGAACTGGTATACCTGGCCTTCAATGAGGTTATAAACGGTTGCTGAGTTTGTTCCCGTGACCACTGACTTATTATTCCCTTTATACACGTCGTATTTGTATACCCCTACATCGTCGGTAGACTCATCCCACGATAGCGTTATTGTATTTGGAGTCTTTGACATCAAAGTCAGGTTCAAAGGCGCTGTTGGAGCAATATTATCCACCAGGGTTCTAACCTTAGCTTCTGTTGAAACAGGTGCAGCACCTGATTCATTGACAGCACGGATTATATAGTGATAATCAGTATTTGGGTTTAGTAATGAATCCTGAAATGAAAGAACATTGGCCCCAGTAATACCAGCCAGCACATAATCTTCCCCGGAAGCTAAGCTTCGATAGATTTCGAAAGCTGTTTCCTCGTATGCAGGATTGGGATTATCGGACCAGTTCAGTTGAATTTTTGTTTTAGACAGCGCATACCCAGTAAGACCTATGGCTGCTGTTGGTTTGTTGGGACCATTGGCATCCACAACCTTAAAGGGTGAGGATAAGCTACTTGAACATCCAAATTGTTCTGTAACATTGGCATAATAAACACCAGGTGAGCTTAGGGAAATAATGCGACTGGTTTCAAATGGAGTCGTTGATCCATCTTCAAACCAGCTATACTCAATATATCCGTTGGGTAATTCTACTTCCACACTTGAGCTACCGTCCGGAGCAGGCAAAACTTTACTGGCTAAACCTACAATTTGAATATCGGGGGTTTGAGTTTCTTCTTTTTCAGATATAGTAACGGGTGTCGGTGACCATATACTCCAATAAGAACCTCTCTTTATTCTTGCATCATAAATGCCAAGTGAAGTAGCTGTATAAGTATTAGAATTGGCTCCTTCAATTAATACACCATCCTTTCTCCATTCATACCCATCAAATCCTGCAGTGAGTCCCATTTCTACATTGATCGGATCATTTGGGCAAATGTCTACCAAAGGAATGAATTCATGGATATCTTTATCATTTGTAGAATAGATAAGGGCAGGTTCACCGGTTAATACTGCGGGGTTTGCTTTGTGAGCTCTTTCCATAAAAGGGAAGAAGTCCAACTCATTGTAGTGTGTATTCCATACACCATGTCCCAAATTGTGATAAAGCGTATATCTGATATTGTTGCCATTATCCCACATTACAGTGGTAAGATCAAAAGAAGATCCTGGTGTGGGAGCATTATCCTGACCTCCCTGAGACACCCAAATTTGTAAATGCTGCAAGGAATCCTTGCCATCTGCATAACTCCATGAGGCAGCAGACATCGGGATAGTCGCAGCAATGTCTCTTGGGAAATGGATGGGATATTTCCAGGAACTTTGACCCCCAGCTGATAATCCATGCATGGATATTCTATTTACATCAACATGTAGTAAGGGAAAGTGATTATTAATAAGGTCATTAATAATATTGTAATGAGATTCTCCAAAATATCCTGATTCATTTTGCAGAAAAACAACAAAACCTGGCCATGTGCCATTGTCAACTGCATCTCTGTGCTTTTGACCTCCATGCTTCATCTGAAACTCATTGTCATAGATACTGCCTGATTCACCTCGTCCATGTAGCATAATAATCATAGGGTATTTTGTGTTTCCGGAAGGATCGTAATTGGCAGGCCATTTAATACGAAATGGCATCCCTTTATAGAAATATGCTTTGAAACTATCAGTATTCCATCCAAGTCTTGGGGTTCTGACCCATTTGACCATAGTACCCCAGCTAGGCTTTTCAATGGTATCCCCAGCATCAAAGTTGATGACCACATCTGAGGGATCCATCACCGGATGCTGTGCTAAAAGGAAAGATGAGAAAAAGGTCATCATCATGGATAACCAAAATACTTTGTTCATGGAGGCAATGTGTTATTTGTATAAGTTCCTATCTTTTCAAATAGTCCATTAAGCTGTTATTTCTTAAGTAATTTTACGTTTTTAATGATCCCCTGATCATTAATCATTCTCAAAAGATAGATTTGATCTTTGAGATGACTGAGGTCAATTTTGGTAGCACTAGATCCGTCATTTAATAGATCCTTTTTAAAGACTTTTTGACCATGTAAATCATAGATTTCGATAGTCAATGATCCTTTCTGTTGATAATCAATGTTCAGTTTATTTTCAAAAGGTACAGGATAGATGCTGATAGTATAGGTATTTGACTGACCGAATGTCACTTCAATCATCTCTCCATTAGAATTAGAATCATTTTCACCAGCAGCAATTCTCGCAGAGCTTCCCTGTTGAGGTACCGGATATGCTTCAATGACCATCGCATTGAATATTGCCCAGTTAGATCCCAATGTTTCCTGAACTTTTATCAGTTTTTCTCCATTAATATCTGGGCTTACACCGTAGATGGTTTCTGTTTCGGAAGTGTTATATGTTTGATAATTTACAACAGTAGTGCTGTCAATGCTGAAATTTGTTCTGATCTGATAACCAGTTTCAATGGCACCAAAGAAGGTGAAATTATATTTTAATGAATGATCCAACCCTTCAACGATTATTCTTCCTGGTTCATTGAATGCATCATTGAAAAAGAAGCTTTTCATTACAAGATCAGGAAATACACCTGAATCATCACCTGTTTCAGTACCCCAATCATTAAAACCATCCATGGTTTTTTCAAATAATAATCTGATGCCGGTTTCATTGCTATTTTCGTCCCTAAACCCTACAAAGGTTTGTCCATCACTAGGGAATGAACTTAGATTGTTCCAGGGTATCGGAGCATCATAAGAAGGGTCTCCGTTGATATTTATATAGACTGAAAACAGAATGGGTGATCCATTTGCTTCATTACTAAAATTAGTTGGTCCTTCAGGTCTGATGGCTCTGACCTGGTAATAATAAATTGTGCCCGCAGAAGTGGTCCCATCGATGTAAGCGGGTGAATCTGCAGGGACACTACCCAAAAGTGTATATGGCCCTCCGGATGTTTCAGCCCTATAAACCTCAAACGAAGTCTCATCAAATGATTTGTCTTCCCAACTGAGCTGAACATCTGTTGCAGAGACTCCAACCGCGGTAAGGTTTGAGGGGATAAATGACTGTTCATTGGCTGGATATGCTTCAATAATCATGGCATTGATATATCCGGCAGGTGCACCATAACCTTTTGATAGATTAACAGTCACCTCACCTGACGCATTTGGTGCAACATCTGAAATAACACCCATTTCAGAGGTATTGTGGTGTACATAGACAGAGACTTCCTGACTTCCTATTTTGTATACTGTAGAACCATTGTCAGTTACACCGTTACCACTAAATGTGGTGCTGCCAACAAACTTAAAGTTGTATCTTTTGGATGGATCTAGTCCATCAACCTTCAACTCAACCTCATCTGGTTTGTTAAATATTCCAAACCAATAGTATTCTTTAAGAACGTTGTCAGGAACAACACCCGAGTTATTTCCAGTAGTTGTACCCTGGTTATAATCTCCACCAAACGGGGTCACAATCCGTAAACCGATCCCGCTGTTAGTCCCATTGTTGTCATTTAAATTCCCAAAATAATCATTAGTCTGAGGTGTTTTATTCGTATTGTTCCAAGGTGAAGGACCAGAAGAATTTTTACTGAAGTTGATAGAAACAGTATAGAGGATTTCCTGACTTACTGAAATGGAAATAATCTCACTTCGCGAATCACCAACACTGTCAGTAGCTGTGATTTCTATACCATCATAAGTACCTATGTCCTCAAATGAAGCACTAATTGTTATTTCACCTGCTCCTTCGCCGAAGTCACTGAAACTTGCAAAACCAGGTAAGCCTGTGACTGACAGAGAAATATTGTTGGAGGGAGGGTCCGTAGCTGTTATGTTAACAATTAACGTTTCGTTAACCCCGACAGTAATATCTCCAACCGGCTGAAGAGTAGGTGGTATATTGGGTACTGAAACGGAAACAATATCACTATATACGGAATATCCAAACTGATTAAACGAGCGTACCCTGTAATGATAGGTGTTATTGTCAGTTACTGTTTCATCAATATAAGAAGTGATATCTGGTGTATTTAGCGTTTCCAGGATAGTAAAGTTAATTCCGTCCAATGATCTTTCGATTTCATAGCCATCCTCGTTATAAGGGGCATCTACCCACGAAATTAGCAGGTCCTGATTATTGTCAAGCTGGGCTGTTACATTGGTTGGAGGAGCAGGAGGGTTTCCATTGTCAACAACCCCCTCTATTGTGAATCCATTTAAGTAACCGACGGATGCATCTGCAGCCTTACTCATGGAAACTATGATCTCGCCACTTGCATTAGGTGCTATCCCTGAGAAGCTAGCAGTATTCTGGCTGTTGTTCTGAACATAAAGAGATATTGTATCTCCTGCTATGCTGAAATTGGTATGGCCATTATCAGGGACATTTGACCATACACTACTTGCCAGAAATTCAAAATTGTAAGTTTTTTCAGTATCCAAACCTGAAATTAGCAGGTCGACGGTTTCAGGTGCACCGAATATTCCAAAGTAATAATAGTCATTGATTACATTATCAGGAAAAACGCCACTGTTGTTTCCGGTTACTGCTCCATCACGCCAGGATTTCCAGGAAGTGGTTTGGAAAACTACATCAATATCAGTGCTGTTCCCTTCTTCATCAAGCAGGTTCTGTGTGTTCACCGAAGTGATATTGTTCCACGGAGAGCCTGCAGTCACATTTTGCTTTATGTTGACCAGTACTTTTTGATTGGGATTAATATCCAATATTGAAATGTTTATATCAATACTGGCTGAAGCACCTACAGAGTCAACTACTTCAACGGTTATTGTGTATTCTCCACTATGTGTAAAATTAGGGTCTAGCTTAAGTAAAGCGGTTGCATCGTTAGATGAAGTAAAGGTTGCAAATGCAGGAAGTCCATTAGTATTCCAGGCTAGTGTTTCAATGCCATCTTCATCATCTGCAACTAGCGTAACTTCCAGGCTGTCACCTTCATTTAGAGTAATATCAGGAACAGAAGCCAGAGTGGGGATGTGGTTGCCGGTAACTTCTATTTCAAAAATTGTGGTATCAGCTCCACCATGTTGATCATTAACAATAATTTTATTATTGGAATATATACCAGCATCGTCAGAAGAGGGTTGGAAGGTTAAAGAACCACTACCATCTCCATGATCCACCAGGGTGGCAAAAGAGGGCAGCCCACTGGATGAAAGGATAAGGTTTTCACCATCTATATCTTCTGATAAGATGGAAAGTACAAGTTCCGTATCAAATTCGAGTAAAACATCTCCAATTGGTTGAATTGTAGGTATATTGTTAAGGGTAGTATCGTTGGAGACATTGGATACGGTAGTCCCTCCCGGATTGCTGGCGATTATTTTATAATAGTAGTTAATGTTAGAAAAGAGGTCAGTGTCTACATAATTCATCGAACCAGTAGAAGCTGAATCTATTGTATTTACCAACAGGAAGTTATTTTGATTGCCCGTGGATCTGAATATTTCAAACTGATACTCATCATCACTGTTATCAGTCCATTGGAGTTCAATGGAGGAAGGTGAAATCGCAGTCGCTGTCAGACCTGATGGAGCATTGGGTGGTGGCGGCAAAGGAAATGTTGTAGCATAAAATACATTGGTAGCGAGTTCTATGAGGTTACTTATGCTAGATTCATCAATAGCAATGTCAAAGGCGTAAAAGTCATCAATGTAACCATTGAAGTTGTTGTTGGCCTGATCAAAAGCATTGCTACTGTTGGTAGCTCCAAGGCCCCCGGCATTTCCATGGCTGTTTACAGTGCTGTAGCTAATTCCTGAAAGAATGGCTTCCTCAGTGCCATCAATGAAGATGCTGAGTGTCCCATTATCAAAAACTACAGCCACATGATGCCAATTGTTGGCCGAAATAGGTGCTGATACTGATTGAATATTATGTTGATTTTGTACAGCTGCCTCTATGGATCCATTATTGATCCTAATTCCTATTCCATTGGTAGAGCCGCCCTCGTCGTAGATATCCTGCAGACCATTTAGACTTTCGGAATAGAGCCAAAAGGCCAGAGATCTTTGAGTGAATGCATCATGTATGAATCTGTTGCCCTGGTCCAGGTTGATGTAATCATTGTTGCCCGGGAAATGAATGGAATGTGTGCCCTCTTTAACAACCGCATTAGAGAAGACAGGATTATTTACCATCGTGCTGTTTACTCCGTTTCCGGAGTCATCAGTAAGGTCGTTGTCCAGCGATAAATGTGCTATAGAAGAGATAGCTGATGGAGGTTGAGACTGACCAAATTCACCCAATGAAATTACATCATAGTAGTAGGTTGTGGAAGCCTCTAGCTGTGTATCTGAGAATGTTGTGTTATTTGGGGGAACAATTCCAATCGGCCCATAAGGTCCATCAATTTGCGTTGACCTGTACACTTGAAATCCCGTCTCATCGTCTGAATTATCAGTCCAACTGATATCAATTGTATTGTAGGATACAGCTATTGCGTTGATATTGGTTGGTGCCTCTGGACTTATTTCTGTAAATGATCCATCACTATCCTGCATTAAGCCATTTAGTTGAGAAGAAGTCAATACATCATTATCAATGTAGAAATCGTCCAGGTATCCTATAAAATTATTATTCGCTACATCGAAAGCGTTGCTTCCATTAGTCCCTCCAATTCCGGAACCATCGCTATGATCACTGACTTCACCAAATGGGATATTTGTTTTTGAAGCTACTTCAATGGCGTTTACAAATAATCTCAATTCCCCATTATCAAATGTTCCGGCAATATGCTGCCATTCCTGGGCTATAAGACCTGATGAAATAATATGGATATCATGGTTATCCTGAACAGCAAGCTCAATATTTCCATTATTGATTCTCAAACCGAATCCATTGGTTGACCCTCCCTCATCAAACAAATCTTGTATTCCACTGACGGATTCAGGATATACCCAAAAAGCTACCGTACGGGTGGTAAACTGTTCATGAATAAACTGATTCCCTGTTTCAAAATCGAGGGTGCTACTACTGTTTCCATTTGAATAGAGAGAATGGCTACCTTCTTTGACAATCTGGTCATTGAAGCTAAGACCATTGCCAGGATTAGAATTCACACTGTTTGGGGAATCATCAGCATAAGCATTGTTGAATTTTAGGTTTGCGAGTGGGGTTCCTGTGAATACAGTATATGCAATTACTTGATTACTAAACGGTGATTCATTGCCTGTTAGATCCCTTGCTTTGACCTTGAAATTGTAGACCTGTTCCGGAATGAGATTATAAACAGTTACAGAGGTGTCACCCGTAACAATTGATTTCACACCATTCCTATAGATGTCATATTTCCAAACTCCAACATTGTCTGTAGCCTCATCCCAGGTGATTTCTACTGTCGTTGGCGATGTGCTCAATACCGTTAGGTTTTGCGGAGCAGTTGGAGCAATATTGTCTACCTGTGTTTTAACTGATATTTCGGCAGTTGGGGTAGAAGCTCCATTTTCATTGACAGCACGAATCACATAATAGACCGTTTTGTTGGCTGTTAAATTCTCATGCAGATAGCTAAGCTCATCAGCTCCTGTGATATGGATCAATTCATAAGGGCCGCCCTGTGTTTCCGATGAATAAATCTCAAACCCTGTCTCATTGAAGGAAGGGGAAGGATTTTCACTCCAGTTGAGCTGTATAGATGTCTCTGAGGGAGCATGTCCAACCACACCAAGGGCAGGATCTGGACCATTAGGTCCGTTGGCATCGACAACAGTAAAGGGCTGACTTCTGTTACTTGAACATCCGTATGGCTCTACCACTGAAGCTTCATACAAACCTGGTGTTGTCGCAAGAAAGGTAACATCAGATCCTATCTCTGTATTGCTACCAGCTTCATACCAGGAGTATTGGACAAATCCACCCGGTAATTTCAGCTCAACGGACGTACTTCCATCCAATGCTGGTAAGACTTTGCTTGCAAGACCATTAACCTGAATATCAGGAGTTTCAGTTACCTGTTTTTCAGAGAATTCCACAGGTACAGTAGACCATTCACTCCATTCTCCGTTTCTTAAAAACCTTGCGTCATAAACGCCAAAAGATGTTACGGTTAGCTCATTTGAATTTTCCCCTGTGATAACAGTACCATCTTTTCTCCATTCATAACTTTGAAATCCGCTTGTTAATCCTAGTGTAGCATTCACCGGATTTCCGGGACAAAATTCATCTTGAGGGATAATTTCAAAGACTTCCTTATTACCCTGCTGGTCTACTGATATAAACTCTCCACCAAAAATTATCGGGTTCGATTTACGGGCATTGGTCATATATGGGAAAAAGTCGGGATCACTATAAGCACTGTTGAAAATACCATGACCGCTGTTATGCCAAATGGTGTATCTAACTTTGCCACCGGCCAGTAAAATCTCATTGATCAAATTCTCAGAAGTAGAGGGTCTGGGATTAGTATCAAGGCCTCCCTGGAATAACCATATTGGAGTATATTTATAATCTTCAATTCCATCAACAAAATTATCGGCTGAACCAGACATGGGCAGTGCAGCAGCAAAAAGTTGTGGTTTCTCGCTGATAAAACGCCAAACAGCTTGTGCTCCTGCTGACCTTCCGGTTACTGTTACTCTGTTGACATCAAGGTTGTGTTGCTGATCAATAAAGGAGATGATACTCTCAATTGCGTTAAATTGCCCCGATCCAAAATATCCGCTGGTACCCTGAGGAGATAAGATGAAACCATCGAATTTACCCGAATTAATGCCATTTTCATATGTCTGTGCTCCCGCATTATTGAGATGTCGATCATTCATATAAATGGTCCCATTGCTAAAGCCTCTGCCATGAAGAATGACAATCATAGGATATGGTTCAGTCCTGTTGGGATCATAATTATCAGGATACCTTAATCTGAAAGGCACTTGATTGTAGTAATAGGACTTCCATTCATCAGTATTCCAATTGACACTGGGACTAATAACCCATTTTGCTAAAGTCCCCCAGCTGGGAGTTGGGGGCGGATTATTTTCATCATACACAACAATGGGGTCATTCGGGTCTAGAACCTGGGCTGTTAATCCACAATTAACGAAGATCAGGATCAGGAGAAGTAACTTTTTCATCAGCGACAGCATATTTGGGGTTTATATTCTATTTATATTAGATTTTCGTTGCCACAACCATTATTTCTTTGATACCCGCCATGTAGGATAACATATTCGTAGCAAATCTGTAAAGTCCAAAATTCAGCTTACTCAACTTTAGCAATCGATTGTATCCAGCTCCTCGCAAGCATTTGTTTTGTTTAATTCTAAAACCGGAGGTTAGCAGGAGATTGTTGATATTTTGGAAATTCCAATTATATAAATGCTGGTTTAAATCAAGTTCGAATTTGGCTTTACCATGTCGTTCAAAAGGTATTACCAATAGTAAGTCACTCCCCTTTTTTAACTTTCCTCTCATCTCTTCGATCATTTGCTTAGGGTAGGGGTGATGCTCAAGGACATGGGAAGTGAAGACATAGTCAAAGCTCTCATTTTCAAGGTCTTCCAGGTCGTTTGTGGCATTTAAGCCCTTTTCTCGGCACAAAGACACCCCATATTTTGAGATATCATAGCCAACAGCGTTCGGTAGATAAAATATATTCTGTCCTAAACCACACCCATAATCAAGAATTTTTTTGCTTTTATCAATTCCTGAAAAGAATTTGGTTAAAGCAATTTTTGCCCTGGCTGTGTAATAATCATCATTGGAATGATTTGGGTGTCTTTCCTGGTGATAGTTGCTTTCGTAATCAACTTCACTCTTTATTTTATCCTTACTTAATACTTCTTCCATGTTATTAACTATTCACCTTTTCCGATATGTTCCAGCCTTCGGGCAGCTTCTCATAAATCTCAATCTCTCCGAATTCCTGACTTTTTCTCACACCTACTGATTTAGCCCAATTCGACATTCTTAAAATGCCTTCCTTTAGTGAAATTCCTTTAGGAGGGAATAACTTGTTTACTTTACTGTGATCAGCATAGGCGTGTAATACCTCATTTCTTGCTTTTAGATGGTTTATTTTCTTATCGACCCCAAAAGATTCACAGACAATTTCAGCCAATTCATTGACTGAATAAGGTTTGTCAGCTCCTACATTGAACACCTCATTATAGGCTTCCGGAACATCAACACATTTACTGATCGGGATTGCTACGTCGTCAATATAACTGAAAGCCCTTGTTTGCGTACCATCTCCAAAAATCGTCAATGATTTTCCCTGCATGATCTGGTTCATAAATATCCCGATCACATTTCTGTATTTATCACCAATATTTTGATTTTCTCCATATACATTATGAGGACGGAAGATCACATAATTCAAACCAAACATTTCGTGTGCAGCCTTCAGATCTTGCTCAACCGCAAATTTTGAGACCCCATATGGGTCTTCAGGCATTGGTGTCATATCCTCTGTCATCGGCAATTGACCCGCTCCGTATACGGCAATGGAAGACGTAAAAACAAAACATCTGACTTTATGTTTAACTGCTTCATTAATGAGGTTAACACTACCAATTAAATTATTGGTGTAATTGAACCGTCTGATAAAATGGGATAATCCCTCGGCAGCATAGGCTGCTAGATGATATACATAATCAAACTGGTATTCATTGAACAGGTCTTCTAAAAGCAAATGATCTGTAATTGTACCCTTGATAAAAATGCATCCTTCAGGCAAATGATCTTCGAATCCTCCACTGAGATCATCCAAAACAATCACTTTGTGTCCGGATTCCATGCAATGTTTTGCTACATGGGATCCAATAAATCCTGCTCCACCTGTTACTAACGACGTTATCATAATACCTTTTGAATGTTTTTAGTTGTTAAATGCCATGAGATTGCTCTTACCAGCGATTTTAGATGAGACACTCTGAGGGTAAGAGAATATTTTAAAAATGCTTTGGGTATTACAGCTGTAACTAAAAACAAATAGAATGTTGCTAATTGCCACCCGCTGTAATTTCTGCGCATGAATAAAATCCGGTTTCGGGTATGGTAGTAGGCTTTTATTGAACTTTCCTTACCCATTGTAATGGATTCTTTGTGAAAAATAGTTGCTGCTGCCTGGTAATAGATTTTAAAACCAGCTCTTATCATCTGAGCGCTCCAGTCCAGTTCTTCGTAATAGATAAAAAATTGATCCGGCAGCACGCCTACTTTATCAACAGCTTTTTTGCTGACGAGCATGGCAGCGCCATGGGCATAATTTGTATACCCAGGTGTATCATGCTGACCAGTGTCGATTTCTCTGCTGCCAACAGCTCCATTTTGCCCAGTCAAAGGGTTGATTAATTCGAATCCCGCATATTGTATTATTTCCGGATGATGAAAAAATTTGATCTTAGGACTTACCATGGCGATTTTTTCATCCTGATAAAATGGTTCTATCAGCTTGTCCAATAGCTCGGGTGTGACTTCTGTATCATTATTGACAATGAAATAATAGTCACCCTTTGAATTTTTTATCCCTAAATTATTCCCCCCTGTAAACCCAAGATTTTTAGGACTTAAAATGATATTTGCCTCAGGATAAGCCTTCTTGAAATCCTTTTCTGGATTCAATTTTGAGCCATTATCTACTACAATGACTTCAAAATTTGGATATTTTAATACATGAAGAGATCGGAGGAATTCACAGGTAATCTCTTTCTGATTATAATTCAGGGCAATTATGGAAATAAGTGGCTTATTATCTTTCATTCTTTAAACTGATTCTTTCTGAATTAGCGCGGGAAATGTCATAACAATGATTTTCAGGTCAAAAAGCAAGGAGCTTTTTCTTGCATAAATCTTATCTAATAGAATTCTCTCTTCATTGGATATTTCCGCTGATCCTCTTTTCAAAACTTGCCAAAGTCCTGTAAGACCAGAGCATGCAAGAAATCTTTCTGCACAATCATCGTTTGTAAGTTGTTGAGCTTCATAAAGAGGTAGTGGTCTATTTCCAACTATGGACATGTCACCTTTCAATACATTGAACAGTTGTGGTAATTCATCCAAACTGGTATTCCTTAAAATTTTACCAAAGTTTGTCACTCGTGGATCGTCTTTGACCTTAAAAAAGGAGGGACTTTCACTTTTAGTATTGTTATACTGATTCAGATGATTGAGCTTATCCAGTTCCTTGTCCGCGTTTTTTCGCATTGTCCGAAACTTATAGAAGTCAAATATTTTGAATCCAAATCCAGCTCGTTTGGATACGTAAAAGATCGGGCCTCTGGATTCCAGTTTAATAAGAATTCCGATGATCAGAAAAAACGGTAGGGATAATAAGAGGGCAAATGATGCAAAACAAATGTCAAAGATTCTTTTTTGATAATAATTTCTCCGATTGCCTCTCGGATTGAACTCAACGTCTTTTCTTTCTACACCAATTAGCTTCAACCGCTTCAAAAAGTTGATTTTTTTAAGAATTTCTGATATTTGGATTTCACCATAACAATAATCATCAGCTTCGATCGAGTATGCTGCATGTCTGATTAGGTCATTTTGGTTTTTTGAGAAAACTATTAAAACAGTGTTTTTTAGTTTAGACTTCTTACGTTTCGCAGCAAAGCCCTCAGCATTGAGTTTTGCCAGGTGAACATCATCAATTAGGATAGCTTCTGGTACTTCAAATCCTTCTGAGTTCCAGGTCTCAACAATATCAATCAGGTCGTAAGCGGAATTGATCTTGACAAATCCAATGTCAGAGTATCTGGTATTTGGCAAACTGGATAGATGATCACCAAGGCAGAGCATTAACCTTCTTATCTGAAGACTTTTGTGATCATTTGCCTTGGTTGTGACAAAGTCTAACCGATAATTTTCATGGGATCTTTGTAAGGCAAGGTTGATCATACTTCTATTGATTCAAGTTCTTTAAACATTTTTTCCAATAAAATTTTGGGTTCAAAGGGTTTTTGAATCACTGCTCTCACGTCATATAAATGAAGATCTTTTGGTATCTCGCTAGGGGTAGCACCAGTTAGCATAAAGATGGGGACTCCGGGTAATAGTCCGTTACCCTTTATGTTTTTGATGAACTCGTATCCATCAATTTCTGGCATTAAATAATCGGTGATAAGAATATCAGGTACGCCATGATGCTTTAAATGTGCAAAAGCCTGTAATACATTCGAGAACGCAAGGACCTGAAAGTGCTTGGATAATATATTAGATAGCAAAAGAGACATTGCCTTATTGTCATCAACAATAAATGCTTTGCCTCTTGACATTGAACGGGCGGTGAACATTAGTCAAGATCAAACGTGGTGAAAATAAAAACAGTTGATTATCGAAGCAACATAATAGATTACTTCGGTAAATCACCTACTAAGGTACGTACTTTAACTTAAATTGGGAAAGAATAAGCTAATATTAATTGAAAATTTGCAGTATTTATAATCCTGATTTCATTGGAATTGATATTTTGAAAATTACATAAAATTTTTCTCTTTTAAAATGTGCATTTTCAGACTTTACCTTGTTTGAGGGTATTTATTGGAAAAAGATGTCAACTTTACCCTTTGAATTTCTAAAGTCCTTTCAAGGTGGAACAATTACATTTTATAAGTGAGGGTACTCTGTTTGCTTTATTGACTTTTATTACTGGATATACACTTTTGTTAAGTCTTTCTGGTTGGATAGGTTATAAATCAATTATTGAGGATAATAGGATCCAAATAAAACGGTACAACAGGATAGCTATACTAATCCCAGCATATAAAGAGGATTCGGTGATAGAAAAAGTTGCAACACACATGAAACAACTTGATTATCCAAAAAAAACTTATGATGTCTTTGTGATTGCTGATTCGATGAAAGAATCTACCATAAAGAAAATAAGCAAACAGGTGGAGGTAATTGAAGTTTCATTCGATAATAGCACTAAAAGTAATTCACTTAACTATGCTTTAAATAAAATTGAAGAACACTATGATATTGCTATTATTAGTGATGGGGATAATATTTTAGATGAAAGTTTTCTAAAAAAAATTAATAGAGCTTACAATCTGGGGGCAAAAGCAATACAGGGGCATAGAATTGCAAAGAATACCAATACAAAGATGGCTGTTCTTGATGCTGCCAGTGAAGAAATAAATAACCACATATATAGAAGAGGCTTAAATGGGTTGGGATTGTCCTCCGCCATCATTGGTTCGGGGATGGCATTTGATTTTACATTGTTGAAGAGACTGATGCAAAACAATCATGCAGTCGGAGGATTTGATAAGATTTTGCAACTTGAGTTGCTTGAAAATAGAGTGAAGATTGAATACATTCATGAGGCTATTATTTATGATGAAAAGGTTGAAACCATAAGATCTTTTCAGAACCAAAGGAAAAGATGGATTTCTGCTCAGATTAAATATCTTATCAGAAATTTTTCAAAAGGATGGAAGCAATTATATATCGGAAATTTTGATTATTTCAATATTTCGGTCATTTGTGGTATAATGCCCCCAAGAGCTTTTTTGGTTGCTCTATTTTTACTGATAGTCATCATTGTAATGATATTCCCTCAATCAACTTTGATCGGGAGTACTTACTGGGCCGGTCTCACCTTTTCATATGTAATGGCCTTAATTATTTGTATTCCCAGAATGATAGTTCATCCATCCTTTCTTTTGGCTTTACTTTATCTTCCAGCTACTTTAATAAATATGATCCTTGCATTATTAAAGATTAAGAAGGCCGATGAGAAATTTATCCATACAGAGCATTCGAATTCTACAATAAGCAATGTCTTCCATAAAAATGGGTCATAAGTCTTCAAAATCGATCGCTCTATCAGCACCTTAGTTGGTTAAAGGCTTACTACGCTGACACAGCTGTAATGGGATGCCAAAGGGATCCCTCATCATTACCAGGAGTGATCCTTCGTTGGGGATGACTTCTTCTACTACGGTGGCTCCTTCTCTGATCAGGCGGTCTCTGTCTTTGGCGGAGTCATGGGAAACAAATGCAACATGAAAACCCAGTACGTGTAGTTTCTCAAATTTCAGGAATTCTCCTTTTGGGTTGTTGTAGATTTCCAGGAATACATGCCCTGTATCGTCAGCCAAAAACTTGGTCTGAGTCTCATTGTCAACCTGGTGGACGATTTGTGCACCCAGGTTCTTGATATACCAATCGGCAACTGCATTTGGGTTAGTCACATTAAGGGCAAAGTGTTCAAATTTCATTTTTGTTGATTTTGATAATTCATATTTTAGGTAAGTAAAGCTATCTAAAAAAATATTTCGAGATTTACTAGTGGGATGAAGGGCCTCTGTCCACTCAATACAAGGTAAAAATATGAAAGGAACGCACAATTCTTTGCCTGATAAAAGGAATGAAGATATCATCATTAGTATAAATGGGGAGTTATATCCCAGGATGGAGGCAAAAATATCGGTATTCGACAGTGGGTACCTGGTGGGTGATGGGGTTTGGGAGGCTTTTCGTTTACATAAGGGTACACTGGTATTCCTGGATAAGCACCTGTATCGCTTATGGCAGGGAGCCAAAGCCATTGGGATGAAACTTCCTTTTAACCGAGAAGAGTTGGAGAAAATGATTTGGAGCACATTAGAGGCCAATCAGATGAATGATCAGGTACATGTTCGCCTGATGGTCACCAGAGGTATCAAGAAGACACCCTCACAGGATCCCCGACTTACCATTTCCGGACCCAATGTAGTGATCATCCCAGAGTATAAAGTGGCTGATGCATCAGTCAGAGATCAGGGTATTTCGCTTTTCACCAGTACGATCAGGAGGGGGGCACCAGATTATCTGGATCCTAAACTTAATTGTCACAGCAAGTTGCACGAGGTGCAGGCACTGATCCAGGCCCTTGAAGCAGGAGCGGATGAGGCATTGATGCTGGATGTTCATGGCTTTGTCGCTACGTGTAATGCGACCAATTTCTTTATGGTGAAAAATGAAGAGGTATGGACATCCACAGGGCAGTATTGTATGAATGGAATCACGCGGGGACATGTGATCGACCTATGCCATGAAAATGGTATTATTTGTCACGAGAAGAATTTCTCTTTAGTAGATGCCTATGATGCTGATGAATCCTTTGTGACCGGTACATTTGGCGGATTAACACCGGTTGTAAAGATTGATGGTAGGATCATCGGATCGGGTAAGCAGGGAGATATGACAAAAGCTATCCGCATTTTGTATGAAAGGTTGATCGAAGACCAGGTCAGTCAATGAATGAGGATCAAACAACCAGAATATGTCTTTGGGCGAGCCCTAGAAACATTTCTACTGCGCTCATGTATTCTTTTGCACAGCGCAGCGACACTAAGGTAGTTGATGAACCTTTTTATGGTTTTTACCTGAGTCATACATCAGCCAAAGAATATCATCCTGGGGCTGTTGAGATTATGCAGGCTATGGAGAATGATGGCGACAAGGTTATTCGCACAATGATGGGCCCGCAAGACAAACCCGTGGTGTTTTACAAGAACATGACTCACCACATGTTGGACCTGGATATATCCTTTACCAGCAAGGTTGTAAATATTATTCTCACCAGAGAGCCACTCCAGATGATAAATTCCTTCTCCAAAGTTGTGGATAAGCCAAAGATGAAGGATGTCGGTTATCAGGCCCAGGTGGACTTGCTCAACTATTTCAAGAAAATCGGGGCAACATTTATGGTGATTGACGCAAGAGATATACTACTAAACCCATACAAAGCACTGGCTGCAATGTGCAGGAAGGCATGCATTGAGTTTCAACCGGCAATGCTATCATGGAATGCAGGTAGGAGGAAAGAGGATGGCATCTGGGCCAAATACTGGTATGGCAATGTGCATCAATCAACCGGATTTGAAGCTTATGAAGATAAGAAGATAGCGGTTTCTGATGCATTAAAACCCCTGGTGAAACAGTGTGAACCGCTATATAGCTACCTCAAGCAACACTTTGAGCTAGGCAAATGAGTCATAACCTTCGTTATATTCCTTGGAAACCTGACCCAAAATGTTCCCGTATTTAGCTACTTCACCTATTACAATAATTGCTGGAGACCCTAATCTATTGACCGATACCAGTTCTTCAATATTTGACATGTTGCCAATGACCAGTTTCTGATGAATGGTACTTCCATCCTGAATAATGGCTATGGGTTCCTGTTCACCCCTGTGTCCTTTAAATATGTTGACAATTTTCTCAAGCTTACTCATGCCCATCAGGATGATCACAGTGGCAGAAGATTTTGCTGCAAGGTGTACATCTTTGGATAGCTCCAGTGATCTTGTAGTTCCCGTGATTGTCCAAAAGCTCTCGTTGACACCTCGCTTTGTCACCGGAATCCCCATTAGCTCCGGCACCGCTATCGCACTACTAATTCCTGGTATGATTTCTACTTCTATTTGATGAGCCAATGCGTGCTCCGTTTCTTCATGACCTCTGCCAAAGACAAAAGGATCACCACCTTTTAGCCGGGCTACCTTGTCATATTGTTTGGCAAAATCAACAATCATGTCATTGATATAGATCTGTTGATACCTATGTATTCCTGGCTTTTTTCCTACGTATACTTTTACGCAATCCTCATTACAGTAATCAAGTAACTCTTCGTTGGCTAGTGCATCATAAAGGACTACCTGTGCTTCATTTAATGCTCTAATGGCCTTTAATGTGATTAATTCCGGGTCTCCCGGTCCTGCTCCGATTAATGATAGTTTTGACATACTTAAAAAATTATTTCGTAAAAATACGTAATTATGTTTTTATAACTGATATAAATATACGTAAATTTACGTATTAATTACGTAATCATATAAACGCTGTACTATGAAAAAGGTCTTAGTCATTGGAAATGGAATGGTTAGCTACAAATTCTGTGAGAAGTTGAGGTCCAGAGCAGACGGAAATCAATTTGAGGTCAAGGTATTTGGTGAAGAAACCATCCCGGCTTATGACAGGGTTCACCTTAGTGAATATTTTTCAGATCAATCGGATGAAAAACTGTTGATGGCACCTCGCGCTTGGTATGAGGATAATGACATTGAATTGGTTACCGGAAAGCTGGTCACGCAGATTGACCGTGAAAATAAGATGATCAAAACGCATACAGGTGAGAAAGAGTCTTATGATTATCTGATTTTAGCTACAGGATCCAGAGCGATGGTCCCACCCATAGAAGGAGTGAATAAGAAAGGTGTTTTTGTATATCGAACAATTGAAGACCTTACTCAAATTATTGATTTCTCCAGGAAGGTGAAGCGGGGAGCTGTATTAGGAGGAGGACTCCTTGGTCTGGAAGCTGCCAAAGCATTGATGGATTTGAAATTGGAGACACAGGTAGTGGAGTTTGCCCCCCGGTTAATGCCCAGGCAATTGGATGAGCAAGGTTCTGCCATGTTGAAAAGTAAAATTGAGGCCTTAGGAATAGAAATATTACTCAATAAAAACACCAAAGAGATTATTGGGAATGGAAAACTTAATGGTCTGGAGTTCACGGATGGCACCAGACTCGACACAGATATGCTTGTGATTTCCTGTGGGATAGTATCGCGTGATGAGCTGGCTGGTAAAGCCGGATTAGAAACAGGTCCGCGTGGAGGATTTAAGGTAAACGAACACATGCAAACCAATGACCCCGATATCTATGCCATTGGTGAAGCTGCCTCTTTCAACGGCATGGTGTATGGTTTGGTAGCTCCTGGCTATGATATGGCAGAAGTGGTGGTCAAGAGACTGACCGGAGATAAAGAGCACTTGTTTAAAGGAGCGGATATGTCTACCAAACTCAAGCTTATTGGAGTGGATGTAGGAAGCTTTGGAGATGCTTTGGGTGAAACGCCTGGTTGTGTTCCTATTTCATTTGAAGATAAAAATGCGGGTATATATAAACGTGTCAACATTTCAGCGGATAGAAAGAAGCTACTGGGAGGCATCTTAATTGGGGATGCCGATGATTATGGTATGCTCTTGCAGTTCACCAAAAATGGCATGGCTTTGCCACCAAATCCGGAAGACCTGATTCTTGGGAAAAGAGGTTCAGCGGTAGCAGGCGGAGGCATGGATGATTTACCTGATTCTACGCAGATCTGTTCTTGTGAAGATGTAAGTAAAGGAGAGATCATACAGGCAATTAAGGAACAGGAAAAGCCAGATTTACAGCAGGTCAGGAAGTGTACTGGGGCAGGTACGGGATGTGGAGCATGCTCACCTATGGTAGGAGATATCTATGCTGCTACGCTTCAAAGTATGGGTAAAGTGGTGAGGAAAACGCTCTGTGCACATTTTGACTATACCAGACAAGAATTATACAGTCTGATCAAGGTCAAAAATGTCAGGACATTTGATGACCTCCTGGATGAATATGGTACCGGAGATGGCTGTGAGACCTGTAAGCCGGCGGTGGCCTCCTTGCTGGCCAGTATATGGAATGACAAAATCCTTAAGCAGGATACCATTCAGGATACCAATGATCGATTTTTGGCTAACATACAAAAAGGAGGTAGCTACTCCGTAGTGCCCAGGGTGCCCGGAGGAGAAATCACACCGGATAAGTTGATCGCTATTGGTGCTGTGGCTAAGAGATATGGTTTATATACCAAAATCACTGGAGGTCAAAGAATAGATTTATTTGGTGCAAGGTTAAATGATCTTCCACGAATCTGGCGGGAATTGATTGATGCTGGATTTGAAAGTGGACATGCTTATGGCAAAGCGCTTCGAACAGTGAAGAGCTGTGTGGGGTCTACCTGGTGCAGGTTTGGGCTACACGATTCGGTTTCGTTTGCCATTGAAATCGAAAATAGATACAAGGGATTGAGATCTCCACATAAGCTGAAGGGAGCGGTCTCAGGTTGTAGGCGTGAATGCGCTGAAGCACAGAGCAAGGATTTTGGTTTGATTGCTACAGAGATCGGGTACAATTTATACGTGTGTGGGAATGGAGGTACAAATCCTCAGCATGCCAAGCTTTTGGCAGGTGATATTGATGAGAAGACAGCCATAAAATACCTGGATCGTTTTCTCATGTTTTATATCCGAACGGCCGAACCACTGAATAGAACCTCTGTCTGGTTGAATAAACTTGAAGGGGGTATAGAATACCTAAAAGATGTGGTAGTGAATGATTGCCTGGGTATTGGTGAGGAGTTGGAAAAAGATATGCAGGCATTGATTGCAGCCTATCACTGTGAGTGGAAAGAAGCGATCAACGATGAAAAAATGATGTCAAGATTCAGACATTTTGCCAATGTAGATGATTACGATCCAACGCAGCAATTTGTACCCATGAGAGAAATGAAAAAACCAGCTGACTGGGAATAGATTTTACACTTTTTAAGAATCAATAGATGCTAGTTCAATATAAGACAATAAAACCAGAAGAGGTAAGTGCCTGGAAGATGGTTCTGAATGAAACGGATTTCCCTGAAAATGGAGGGCTATGTGTAAGTGTAGATGGTTTGCAAATAGCCATTTTTAAATTTAGCAGAAGAGATGAATGGTATGCCACACAAAATCTTTGCCCACACAAAAAGCAAATGATTCTTTCCAGGGGGTTGATTGGAGCGCATGGCGAGGAACCAAAAGTGGCCTGTCCATTTCATAAAAAGACCTTTTCACTAAAGACCGGCAAAAACCTTAATGGTGATGAATGTGAGATCGCGACCTATCCGGTAAAAATCAAAGACGGCAAGGTTTACGTTGGCTATGCGTGAAATTACGTAGTATTTACTACTCAGTCGGGCTATTTACTTATTTTTGAGTCCTCATTATGGCTGAGCCCAGGTTTAAACGACTTGAATACTTATATCTTACCGCACTTGGGTGTATCGCACTAAGTATCATTATCAGTCAGCTACTCATCCAAACATCGATCAGTAATCAACAGGATGATGCAAGGGTCATCAACGTAGCAGGTCGACAACGGATGCTAAGTCAAAAGATTAGCAAGGAGGCGCTCAAAATTAGTCAGGGGGTTAGTTTAGAACAGTCCCGATTACATTTGAGTAACTCGCTGAATCTTTGGAAAAAGTCCCACGAAGGCTTATTGTATGGGGATACCACTTTGGGTCTGTCAGGAGACAACTCTCCGACGATCATGCAAATGTTTAGTGCGATTGAACCCCGGTACCAGGCGATTTACCAGAATGCCAGGGCCTTGTTGCAGGACTCTATTCCATCCCTGGAAGAAAAAATTTCTATAATTCTTGAAAGTGAACCTTACTTCCTGGAGGGCATGGACAAGATTGTGTTTCAATATGATGAAGAAGCGAGGGGAAAAGTCTATCAGCTTAAGCGAACCGAAATATATCTGTTTGTAATTTCACTGCTGATAATCATCCTTGAACTCATCTTTGTTTTCCGGCCATTGGCGAGAAATGTACGGACAACTGTACTGGAACTGCAAGATTCGGAGGAGGCCTCCAAAAAGATGGCTTCTGAAATGTCCAAGCTATATGAAGAATTAGGAAAATCTTATCAGGACCTGGAGGCAGTAAATGTTACGCCTGAGTCACCCTCCGTATATGCCACGCTCAATAGTAAAGGAAACTTTACTTATTTCAGTGAGAAATTCATGCGTTTGATGGAGTATGAAGAAACCACTCCGCCAAAGAGCCTTCAGAAGTTGTTGAAGATCAATGGCTACAAAGAAGATTTTGTGGAAGGTCTGATGAATATTTTAAAATCCTATAAAAGCTGGAGTGGCGAGATGAGGCTGGTGACTGAACCCGGAGATTTTTGTTGGATTGAAACATACCTTGTCCCGGTCAAGCCCTCAAATGATATTAAGCTCATTGCCAGAGACATTACCGAATTTAAGGAGGCCAAAATAAGGTCTCGTGAATTAAACATAGAACGCATTGAAAAATCCGTAAAGGAACACAACTATCGCTCATCTTTGATTCTTGAAGGACAGGAGGAAGAGCGAAAGCGACTTTCGCGTGAATTGCACGATGGTGTCGGACAAATGCTTTCTGCATTGAAGTTGTTGTTAGAGTCTATTGCTGCCTCGTCAAAACACATGCAGATGAGACTAGATGATGCAAAAAGCCTCATGAAAGGGATTATTCAGGAAGTCAGAAGGGTTTCATTTAACTTAACTCCAAGTAGTCTGGATGATTTTGGATTGGTAGCAGCCATTACCAAATTCTGTGATGAGATCAACGGAGTGACAAAGTGCAATGTGGAATTTCATAACGAAACCAGGTTTATAAACAGGTTAGACAGTCCTGTGGAAACCAATCTTTATCGTATCATTCAGGAGGCGGTAAATAATGCTATCAAGTACGCCAAGGCCTCTAATATCATTGTCCGGTTTTCACACAACATTAATACGTTGAACATTGTAATTGAAGATGATGGAAAAGGATTTGACTATGCCAGAGTGGAAAGGAGTGGGCATTTTGAGAAAGCAGGTCACGGAATATTTAATATGAAGGAACGAACTTCTTATATTGGAGGTGTTTTTAAAATAGAGAGTACCCCTGGTTCAGGAACCAAGATATTTATCACATTATCCCTTGACAAATGATTAATGTAGCATTGGCAGATGATCATGAGATTGTAAGACATGGCATCAAAATGGTTTTAGAGGATGACCCTGAAATTCATGTAATATGGGAGGCATCTGAAGGAGAGGAGACACTGGAAAAATTTGAAAAAAACCAACCCGATGTACTGGTAGTGGACATCAGAATGCCACTCCTCAATGGATTGGAGGTTACCCGGAAATTGAAGTCTCAAGACCCAAGAGTGAAAATCATTATGCTTACCATGCATGATGATTCAGAGTATATCTTAAAAGCGCTTCAGTATGGATCCGATGGATACTTGTTGAAGGATACCAATAAAGCGGAATTCAATAAAGCCGTCAAAATGGTTTACTCCGGGAATAAGTACTTCAGCGGTGATATCTCTACTACTATTATTAACTCTTATATGGCAAACGGCCATGTGCCATCAGAGACTGCTACACCCAACCAGGCATCAGAAAATGATTATCAACTGACCAAGCGAGAAAAACAGATACTGAAATTGATTTATGAAGGGGTATCTAATAAGGAAATCTCAGAGACATTCAATAAGAGTATCCGGACCATCGAAACCCACAGGTTTAATATCATGAAGAAGCTGGATGTCAATAACATCACGGAGCTGCTTAAAAAAGTGGAAAGAGAAGGCCTCATCAATCAACTATAAGCTTCTCCTCATAATTACAATCTTGCTGGTTTTTGATTCTAATTCCCCGGAAGAGACATTCGCTGAGAATTAGGATCACACTACCTAAATATATAAAATGGCCATGCAGCTCAGTATTTGGTATAAAAAATACGTAATCATCTGGCTTTTCTACGTATAAATACAGTGCGAATCCCACTTCCTTTATTGCCATAATTTGAATTGACTATATTCATATCATTCTTATTTGAGCAATTAACCCTAAAAAATCTGTTTTTCTGCTGATATTATAAAAATACGTATAATTACGTAATTAAATTTTTATAATACGATTAATTACGTAATTTTGATCTCATAATTATACGTAATCAACGATAAATATGAAGAAAACTTTACTAACCGCATTTTTAGTCATACTCGTAGTGGTCAGTATGCATGCACAGGTAAACATTTCAGCGGAGGTTCGTCCAAGAACTGAATTTAGAAATGGTTTTAAGACATTAACGGACGAGTCAAAAGATCCGGCTGTTTTCACAGAGCAACGATCAAGGCTATACATCGATTATGCTGATTCAGCATTTAAGTTCAGAGTGGCTTTTCAGGATATCAGAATTTGGGGAGAGACCTCACAGATTTTTAAGGAGGAATTCGGAAAGACCTTTATCAGTGAGGCCTGGGGACAATATTATTTCAATAAAGACCTTTCTGTTAAAGTTGGGCGTCAGATCATATCTTATGACAACCAGAGGTTTTTAGGTGGTTTGGAATGGGCTCAGCAGGGTAGAAGACATGATGCTGCTTTATTGATTTTCGAACCAGAGCGTACCAAAATACATTTGGGATTTGCCTACAACCAGGATGACGATGTGCCTGAGCAGGCATTTCTTCAGAGTCCAGGAGCTGGTTATTACAGTGTTGGAGGAAGCTACAAGTCCTTTCAGTATGGGTGGTTCAATCAGGGATTCAATTCAGGATCACTTTCCTTATTGGCATTTAATGCGGGTTACCAAAATGCAGATAGTACTGTTTCATTCAAACAGACTTTCGGAGCCATTGCATCAAAACAGATTTCAGGCGTAAAGCTGGCAGGAGACTTCTACTACCAGACTGGTAAACTTTCTGGCAATAAGGTGAATGCTTTCCTGGCGGGTATTAATGGTACCTTCTCAACACCGGTGACTCCGATCACGGTGGGGGTTGAACATATTTCCGGGAAAGATGACGGTGACACCTCTACAGATATCACGGCTTTCAGTCCTGACTTCGGTACCAACCATGCACACAATGGATTTATGGACTACTTTTTTGTAGGGCCTGCTAATGGTACGGTAGGAGTGACAGATCTCTATGTGAAAACAAGTTTCAAACTGGCTGGCGGCGCATTGAAGATAAATGCCCATGAGTTTATGACAGGGTCTTCTCAACTAGATGGGGAAGGTATTGAATTGAGCAAGATCATGGGTACTGAAATTGACCTTGTATATGGAAAACAGTTAAAGGGTGGAGTTACCTGGAACATAGGTTATTCTCAGCTGTTTGCTACCGATACAATGGAAGAACTGCGAAACGGGGATAAAGGAGCCATGCAATTTTGGGCCTGGACTATGATCACCTTCAAGCCAACCATCTTTTCTTCAAAATAGACATTCAAGGATTATATCATAACTATAATAAAAGCAAATGAAGATTTTAAAAAGCATATTCACATTATCTATACTGGCTGTCATCTGGACTGCCTGTACTGGGGGTAAGGCACAGGATCGGTCTGTTGAGGACGCAGGTCAGGCTGCTAAGTCGTCCCTGTTGATTGAAAAGCCACAGTTGACATTTGGGTTTATCAAGCTAACAGACATGGCTCCTCTGGCAATCGCTAAAGAACTTGGATACTTCGAGGATGAGGGATTGTTTGTCACTATCGAAGCCCAATCAAACTGGAAAAATGTGTTGGATAGGGTTATTGATGGTCAGCTGGATGGTTCGCATATGCTGGCTGGCCAACCAATAGCCGCTGGAGCTGGATTTGGCAGACAAGCCGAGCTTGTTACGCCATTCTCCATGGACCTGAATGGAAATGGGATCACTGTATCCAACGAAGTATGGGCTAAAATGAAACCAAATGTCCCTACAAGAGATGGAAAACCTGTCCATCCCATCAAAGCGGATGCTCTGGCACCTGTGGTAAAGGAGTATAAAACGGCTGGCAAACCCTTCAAAATGGGAATGGTATTCCCCGTTTCTACCCATAATTATGAAATCAGGTACTGGTTAGCTGCAGCGGGTATTAGCCCGGGTTTTTACACTGCAGACAATATTCAGGGACAGGTTAATGCAGATGTACTGCTTTCCGTCACTCCACCGCCACAGATGCCTGCCACACTTGAAGCTGGAACGATCTATGGGTATTGTGTGGGTGAACCCTGGAACCAGCAGGCAGTATTCAAAGGCATTGGAGTCCCTGTGACAACCAACTACGATATCTGGAAAAACAATCCGGAGAAGGTCTTTGTGATGACCAAAAAGTTTGTGGAACAATATCCGAATACCGCACTGGCTGTCACTAAAGCGTTAATAAGAGCTGCAAAATGGCTTGATACACCTGGTAATCGGCCGCAGGCTGTTGGGATACTTTCCATGCCTGCGTATGTAGGTGCAGATTCTGTGGTAATCGCTAATTCAATGACAGGAACCTTTGAATTTGAGAAAGGTGACAAAAGAGAAATGCCTGATTTCAATGTGTTTTTCAGGTATCACGCCACTTATCCGTTCTATTCTGATGGTATCTGGTTTTTGACGCAAATGCGCCGATGGGGGCAGATCCCTGAATCAAAACCTGCCGATTGGTATCATCAAACGATAAAAGAGATCTATCGACCGGATATCTGGAAAAAAGCTGCGGATTTACTGGTAGAGGAAGGGCACATTGCGGCTTCTGATATACCTGAAACGGATGGTTACAAAGAAGTGACTTCCGATTTTATAGATGGTAATGCCTATGATGGAAAAGATCCGATCGGCTATATCAACAGCTTTAGTATTGGAAATAAAGACAAATCACTATAGGTGTTCATGGTTGATTTCTGGAGGACGGTTCGTCCTCCATCTATTCTTGAAAACAAAATATTGAAATAAAAAGAGATGAAAAATAAGTCTATCAAAACCTTAAAGTTCCTTGGGCTCGGTTTTCTTGAGCCACTCATCCATATGATTGATGGAGAAGAACGACGAAAAAACGCAACAAGGTTTGTCAAAGGGTCATTGCTTCCCCTGGTGTCAATTTTCCTCTTCATATTCCTTTGGCATCAGGGGGCAATGGCACTTTATAACAGTGAAGCCAAAGAAAGAATTGAAAAGGCCAGAATCGAACAGGGAGAACAGGCTGCATTAGATATGAAAGCTTGTATTGAGTCGGGTGAAGTAAGCTGTCAGCCAAATCCCTTACCCTCTCCAGCTAAAGTTTATCAAGCCTATATTGCCTTGTGGCAAGATCACCTCAGCATATCACAAAAGAAGAGTGAGTTCAAAGAAAAGGTGTCTGAAACCAATGCGCAACGAGAAGCCCAGGGGTTAGATCCGATTACCTATACCGGAAGACCTTCCTTTTTGGATCAGATTGGCACTTCACTTAAGACCGTGGCTGCGGGGTTTTTGCTTGCCATGCTCATTGCCGTCCCGATAGGGGTCGTTATCGGTTTGAGTGACTCACTGAGAACGGCTTTCAACTGGTTAATACAGATTTTTAAACCGGTATCACCAGTCGTCTGGTTACTTCTGGTATTTATGGTGGTTAAAACGGTCATCAAGGACCCCAGCATAGATAAATCTTTTATCATCTCATCTATTAGCGTAGGTTTATGTGCGATGTGGGCCACACTGGTCAACACCAGCATGGGTGTATCATCGGTGGACAAAGATTATCTGAATGTGGCGAAGGTACTGAAGCTGAATATTGGGCAAAACATCTTTAAAATCGTCTTACCAGCTTCTCTTCCACTCATTTTTACCGGCCTGAGGATCACCGTATCTGTTGCCTGGATGGTATTGATAGCCATTGAATTGTTAGCACAAAGCCCGGGTCTGGGATCGTTTGTGTGGGAAGAATTCCAAAATGGAGGCAACGATTCCAATGCCAAGATCATTGTAGCCATGTTTGTGATAGGGATCATCGGTTTTGTCCTGGATCGGATCATGCTCAGTGTCCAAAACTTAATGACATTCAATAAAGGAATTGCCTGATGGGATTACTTGAATTAAAAAACGTTTCGAAGACCTTCGGGCAGGGAATCAACAAGAATGAAGTCTTGTCAGACATCAATCTGTCAGTTGAAGACGGTGAGTTTGTGGCGATTGTTGGGTTTTCAGGAAGTGGCAAGACCACATTGATCAACCTGATCAATGGGTTGTTGTTTCCCGATTCCGGTGAGGTGTTGTTGGATGGTTCTCCAATTTCCGGCCCCGGTCCGGATCGGGGGATGATCTTTCAGAATTATTCCCTCTTGCCCTGGCTGTCGGTTTACTCCAATGTCAAACTTGCGGTGGACGAGGTATTTAGCAAACTTTCTAAAAAAGAGAAAGATGCCCATATCAGGAAATATATTGATATGGTGAACCTCACACCAGCGGTGGATAAAAAACCTTCTGAGTTATCTGGTGGTATGCGCCAAAGAGTGTCCGTGGCACGAACACTTGCCATCAATCCTAAGATTTTGCTCATGGATGAGCCATTGAGTGCTCTGGATGCATTGACGAGGGGCACCCTTCAACAAGAGATCCTGAAGATATGGAACCAGGAGAAAAAAACTGTGATACTAATTACCAACGATGTGGATGAGGGAATTTTGATGGCAGACCGGATCATTCCGTTGACCCCCGGGCCAAAAGCTACGCTGGGGCCGGAATCTAAGGTCACCATTGAAAGACCTCGTAATGTAACGCAGCTCAATCAGAATCCTGAGTATAAGCGATTACGAAATGACATCCTTGAATACCTCATTGATGTGGGGGCAACAAGGAAACAGGTGAGTGACCAGAAATATATTCTACCAGAATTAAAACCGGTGATGCCAGGGCGTGTCGTCTTTGGTAGAAGAAGAAAAAAAGAAGCAGTCAAATACTTTTAAACCAAGACCATGGAAGCCTTATTAAAAAAAGTTGATTATCAAGTAATGCCTCACCTGGAAGACAAGCCGGTGATGTTGGAGTGTCAGGGCCTCAAAAAGGTGTATCCGACACCCAAAGGCGACTACGTGGTATTAGATGACCTTAAACTGACCATTAAACAGAGTGAATTTGTCTCTATTATTGGTCATTCCGGTTGTGGCAAGTCTACGTTACTGACCATGATCGCAGGGCTTAACGAACTGAGTGGTGGCAAGATCATCGTGGATGGTCTGGAAGTAAGAGATGCCGGGCCGGATAGGGCAGTGGTATTTCAATCCCCCAGTTTGTTGCCCTGGTTGACTGCCCAACAGAACCTGATGATTGGGGTTAATCAGGTATTTCCTCACGGAAGCAAAGCCGAACGAGTAGAAATATGTAAGTATTACCTGGACAAAGTGGGGCTGGGGAATGATTTCAACAAAAGACCGAGTGAGTTGTCTCAGGGGATGCAGCAAAGGGTAGGACTGGCCCGTGCGTTTGCCCTCAAGCCCAAGGTGTTGTTGCTTGACGAGCCATTTGGAATGCTTGATTCCCTCACGAGGGGAGAGTTGCAGGATTTATTGCTGGAGATCTGGCAGAAAGAACAGATCACCGCCATAGCTATTACCCACGACGTTGATGAGTCCATTTTTCTCGCAGATCGGGTGATCATGATGACCAGTGGACCATATGCGAAGATTGGTGATGAGCTTGTGATCCCATTTGAAAGACCTCGTAACAGAAAGGACGTTCTCGAACACCCCGATTACTATGATTATCGGTCCTATCTGCTCAACTTTTTAAACCATTAATGCACCCTTTTTTTTGACCGAATTCTAATAAACACAACATGGTTAGGCCTGGTCAGTAAAGTTGACCAGGTCTTATTTATCAACCTGACTTTGGAAAACCATTAAAAAAACTATGTCACAACCTGTTGAATCTTACAAATCTACCTGTTCCTACTGTGGGGTAGGTTGTGGTATTGTAGTCTCTCGCGATAAAAAGGGTAGGATACAGGTAAAAGGGGATGAAGACCATCCTGTAAATAAAGGGATGCTTTGTAGCAAAGGGATGAACCTGCATTATACGGTGATGGATACCAGTGACCGGTTCAAATATCCTCAGATGCGATGGAGCAGGCATCACTCCCGTGAGCAGGTAGACTGGGACACAGCCATCAACAGGGCTGCGGCCATATTTAAGACCTTCATCACCAATCATGGGCCAGATAGTGTAGGCTTATATGTATCCGGCCAATGCCTGACCGAGGAGTATTATCTGGCTAATAAACTGGTCAAGGGGTTTTTAGGAACAAACAACATAGATACAAATAGCAGGCTCTGTATGAGCTCGGCAGTAGTAGGATATAAAGAAACGCTGGGTGACGACGCTGTGCCTATATCTTATGAAGACATTGAATTGTCTGACTGTATTTTCATCACAGGAGCCAACCCGGCCTGGTGCCATCCGATCCTATTTAGGCGGATTGAAAAGCACAAAGCAGAAAATCCGAATGTAAAGATCATTGTTGCAGACCCCAGGATTACAGACTCCTGTTCACTCGCTGACTTACACTTACAGGTGCAGCCGGGCACAGATCAGATGTTGTTTCACGCCATTGGCAGATATCTCATTGATGAAGGGTTGATCAATGACGAATTTATACAGGCACATACCAACGGCTTTGATGATTATGTGAAAGAAGTTCGATCAAAATCACTTCGTGAGTATGCTGCGATCTGTAAGGTATCTATAGATGACATTGTAGAAGCAGCCCGCACCATTGGCGCCTCGAAGGGTTTTATCACCATGTGGGCGATGGGGCTGAACCAAAGCACTTCAGGTGTGAATCAAAACCTGGCCCTTATTGATCTTCACCTGATCACCGGCCAGATCGGGAAACCGGGAAGTGGTCCTTTTTCGCTCACGGGCCAACCAAACGCCATGGGAGGTCGTGAAGTAGGCGGGCTCTCAAACTTATTGGCTGCCCATAAAAACTTGGCTAATCCGGTTCATCGAAAAGAAGTTGCTGACTTTTGGGGAGTTGACGAGATCCGGGAAAAGCCCGGCCTGACAGCCACTGAGATGTTTGAGTCTTTGAAGTCAGGAAAGATGAAAGCTATCTGGATCATTTGTACCAACCCGTCCGTGAGCATGCCCAATGCCCGGCTGGTAGATGAAGCCCTCAAAGCAGCCAAATTCGTTATCGTGCAGGATATTTCTAAGAAAAGTGACACGGCGAAGTATGCTGATCTAATCCTTCCTGCTGCCGGCTGGTTGGAGAAGGAGGGCACTATGACCAACTCAGAAAGACGGATCACCCATTTGTCAAAAGTGATTGATCCGCCAGGAGAAGCACTTCCTGATACGGAGATCCTGATGCGTTTTGCCAAAGCCATGGGATTCCACGGGTTTGATTTTAACAGTCCGGCAGAAGTTTATGCAGAATATGCTCAGTTGACCAAAGGCACACCCATAGACATCTCAGGATTGTCCTATGAAAAGATTCAGGCAAAGACCTCCATCCAATGGCCCGTCCCCTCGGAGGATCATGATGGAACACCCAGACTATTCCAGGAGGGTAAATTTCTCACTCCGGATCACAGAGCCAATATTCATACATCGGGACCCTCCAATCCGCATGAGTCAATATCACCTGATTTTCCTTTAATCCTTACTACGGGCAGGATCAGAGATCAATGGCACACGATGACCAAGACGGGAAAAGTGGCTAAACTCAATAAGCACATTGAACGACCTTTTTTGGAGATCCATCCCAATGATGCGGAAGTGCGAGGACTAAAAGATGGTGATCCTGTGAGAATTTATAATGTGAGAGGGGAGGTTCAGCTGTCGACAAAAATTACTGACAGAATCAAAGAGGGTGTCGTTTTCCTGCCCATGCATTGGGGCAAAAAGCTTAACTCAGATTTATCGAGAGCCAATAACCTGACGGATGATTCCGTAGATCCCAAATCAAAGCAGCCGGGTTTTAAATATGCGGCTGTGCAGGTGGAAAGAGTGGTCTATGAAAAGGGAAAGATCATCGTCATCGGAGCCGGAGCGGCGGCATACCGGTTTGTCAATACCTATCGTGACTTCAATAGAGAGGATGAGATCCATGTATTTAGTAAGGAGCCGTGGCCATTCTACAACAGGGTATTGCTACCTGACTATGTCAATGAGACCAAACAGTGGCCTGACCTGGTAAAATATACGGAGGAAGAACTTAAAATATTGGATCTGAAGCTGCATCCAAGCAATCCCATCGACAGACTCGATAGAGAAAACAAGTGTGTTATTGATAGCAAAGGCGAAAGGCACGCTTATGATATTGTCATCATGGCCACAGGCAGCAGAGCCTTTATACCACCAAATGCCCCGATGCACCTACCGGGTGTGTTTACCATGCGTGACCGGCAAAATGCTGATGACCTAAAGCAGAAGATCTGTCCGGGCAGCCATGTGATGGTTGTTGGCGGTGGGCTTTTAGGGCTAGAATTGGCATCAGCGCTCACAGAGATGGAGGTGAGACCAACAATCATTCAGCTTGGCTCCAGGTTGATGGAACGTCAGCTGGACCCAATGGCTAGCTCAATGCTACGTGAATATGTTGAAGACCTCGGTGTGCAGGTGCTTACTAACAGTGAGGTGGTAAACATTGAAGAAAATGAGGAGAAACTATTGCTAGTTACCCTAAAAGGAGGACATCAACTGGTAGTGAATGCGGTCGTTTATGCAATCGGTACAAGACCAAATACTCAGTTGGCAGTAGATAGCGGCCTGGAATGTGGAAGGGGAGTAGTGGTGAATGACTATTTGCAGTCCAGTGATCCCGCAATATTTGCGTTGGGTGAGATTGCTGAGCATCATAAGAAGTTGAATGGGATTACTGCTGCGGCAGAGCAACAGGCAGACATCTGTGCCAGATACCTGGCCGGTGATCCAACAAGCTGTTATCAGGGTACTAGCCCAATGAATATTTTGAAGTTTCCGAGCCTGGATCTGTGCTCGGTGGGCTTATCAGAGATTCCCGTTCATGGTAAAAATTACAATGAAATTACCTTTTTGGATCGTGAGGCACTGTACTATAAAAAATGTATCGTTCATGAAGACCGGCTGGTAGGAACTATTTTACTTGGTGACAAGGCGGAATTTGCAGAATACAAGGAGTTGATAGAAAGCCGAACCGAGTTGTCTGAGAAGCGAATGATGCTACTCAGATCAGGAAATGCACCGGAGCCGGTTGTAGGCAAGCTGGTTTGTTCGTGCAACAACGTGGGAGAAGGAAACCTGACAGGTTGCATTGAAAAGGGCATTAGCAGTTTGAATGAGCTCTGCCAGGCTACAGGGGCCGGACTAGGCTGTGGTAGTTGTAAATCAGAGGTGAAACGCCTTATTGACCGGTCACTGGCACAGATATCACAATGAAATCTTACTTTTGAATAGTGGTGAAGAACATACAGGTAAAAGATCTCGTACGCATATTTGTTAAAGGAGGCATCATTTCTCCGGGTGATTTCCTGAAAATCCTGCTTGTGGCAGAAAAACTCGGCGCTGAATATGTGCATTTTGGTTCCAGGCAGGATATACTATTCCCTGCCAAAGAGAAGAGCAAAGAAATCCTTGATGAGACTTTTCGTTCGATCAGGACTGATTATGAGATCAATACTTTTGACTATCATAACATCCTCAGTTCCTATGTCGCTCAGGATATTCTAAACGGGAAGCATTGGTTGGCATCTCATATCTATCATTATGTTTTGGATAGCTTTACCTACCGTCCAAAGCTCAGGATCAACATCGTAGACCCTTCTCAGAGTCTTGTTCCTCTTTTCACCGGGCAAATCAATTTCATCGCTTCCAACCAGGAGAATTATTGGTTCGTCTATCTCAGGTTTCAGCACATCCAAAATGCACCATGGCAGTTTCCTATGTTGGTTTATACCGAAGACTTATCGAAGCTGGCTTTTGCTTTAGAGGAACATGATATCAAAAAAAACGGATGGGATTATAATGATATCCAAAGATTTCTTGAGCATAATGTGAAAATGAATACCATGCCGGTCACAGAAGATCTTGTGCTCCCGGAAACGCATTTTCCATACTACGAGGGGTTCAACCGTTTACCTGATGGTAAATATTGGTTAGGCTTGTATTGGAGGGATAACAAATACAGGACATCCATTCTCAAGGCCATTATGGAACAATGTATTGCTACAGAAGTGGGCAAAGTATCGCTTACACCCTGGAAATCATTTATCATCAAAGGCATCTTTGAGAAAGATCTTTTCGGATGGGAAAAACTCATGGGGAAATTTGGCATGAACCTTCGTCACTCTGCACTTGAGCTAAACTGGCACCTTCCTGCGCTGGATCAGGATGCAATGGACCTTAAACTCTACCTGGTACGCGAACTTGATAAGCTGGACATCAGCACCACGGGTCTGACCTTTTCCATTAAAACAAAATCGGACTATACGCCTTTTACATCCGTATTGATTGAAGAAGCTGGAATGATAGATGGTGTGGAGTCATACAACATTCTATATAGCAAAGACTTTAATCCGAATCTCACAGACTACCAGGTGTATGCCGACAATATCCCGAAGTCAGTGATGGCTTCATTGATTGTGGAGCTGAGCAGGATGTATTTTGAAAATGTAAAAGATGAACCGGCGGCTTCACCCAAAGCAAAGATCATCAAAGACAACTTGCAAAAAGACATTTATCAATGCATCCATTGTCAGACGGTTTATGATTCGGAAGTTGGAGATATCGATGCGGGTATTGGTCCCAAAACCTCTTTTCGGGATTTACCGGAAGACTATGTTTGCCCTACTTGTGGAGGGAAGAGAGACGGTTATAAAAAAATGCAGTTGCTATAAGTCAGCCCGCGTGTTGACATTTTTTAGTTGTGCTGGATTGGCAGGCGTGATTTTCTGAACATCAGAAGCTTTCAGTACACCTTGCAGACTGTATTTCTTTTGCCTGATCGCCTGTTTCACTGTGGTAAAAACATCCTGACAGTATATGGTAATAGTGGTTTCTGGAAATTCAATATCTTCTCTTTGAAATGTGATAACACCCTTACGAGGTGCTATCGTTACCAATTCTTTGATGGTTTCCGGTTGCAAATTGATGAGGTCGCAGGCTACCACGAGCCAGTCTGAAGTTGGGTCATGTTTGATGGCAGTGGCCAGACCTCCTATAGGTCCGATCGATGCAAACTCATCAATAAGGTAGGGTATATTTTGATCAATCTGATCTGTTTGAGCTGCCGAACAGGATATATAGGTTGAAATCCCCAGTGCCTCGATCATGCGATGAAGATGTAAGTATTGGGGTAACCCATTGGCTTCGATTAGGAATTTATCTGTTCCCATCCTTACACTGGCACCTCCAATCAATACTATGGCTTTTAGCATGTCGCAAATCTTTGACAACATTCTCAATTTATAAAACTATCCGGTATAAAGAAACAGATGGCTCTAAACCAAAGCAATAGTGATCAATATCCCTGAGATTAACCGTTTCCTGCCTGGCGATTTCCTCACAGGTAATCTCAAACTAAGAGTGAATAGGGAGATTTCAGTAAGTTTTGATCATCATTTTCCATACAGCGTCTGGCTCAAAATAGGTTCTGACTAAACGGGACGGTGTATACCATATGGCTCAATTTACCCTATAGGTATTTCACTTAAAGTTACCCGGATTCCTGGCATCTTTAATCATAACTACCTCAATCATAATTGATTAGCTGTATATTTAATGCATTAATTAAATTTTTAACCAATTAAATTTTTACAGTTATGAAAAAGTCATTTCTAGCCCTAGTTGTTGTAGTTACTTTAGGATTCGCCAGCCAGTCATGTGAAACATCTTCCAGCCTTGAGGACGTGGTCGTTCAGCAAGATAACGGTGGCATCAACAATACCAGTGGCGCTCAGGATCAAACAGACGTACCAGGAGGTGGGGATTGATAAATCCTTATAACGGTCAGATAAATTTTAAGAAAAGGCAGGTGTTTTCATCTGTCTTTTTTATTTTTGATTGTCACTAAGCTATGGTATTATTTTTCCTATCGTACATATTCCTGAATCCCTTCACGAATATTGAATTGATTGAGTCAGTCGATTCGTATCATGAAGAGGTGTATGCTATCATGCGTGAAAACCCGGATAGTGCGCTTGCTATTGCTGACAAAGCCCTGGAAATAGCCGAAACTGCGGACTATAACTGGGGAATAGCCAATTCTTATTATATCAAAGGTTATATCATGAATATGATACAAAACAAGCCAGTCGCTGGGCTTCTGATGTATCTGAAAGCAGGGCATGTATTGGAAAATGAACTGGATGAAAAATCAGTTGAGACTTATACGAGTTTGATGCTTAATGCTGGAAGCATACTTCATGTGCATGGCAAGAATAAAGAGGCTATTGACTTGTATGAAAAGGCACTGAAGAAGGCCAACCTGTATCATTTGGAAAATCAGGAGGCTAAACTTTTATTCAATATAGCATTCGCCAGCCGGGACAGAGGGGATCTTACCAGAGCTGTTGAGAACATAAAGTCTGCCATCGAACAGTCAGAAAAACTGGAAAACTGGAAGCTACTTAATGACTCATGGAATCTATTGGGGATGATCATGAAAGATGATGAGCGTTATAGTGAAGCTGAGAACTGCTTTCTTAAAATTGTTAATAATCCCAATACAACACCCATCTTAAAAGCCAATGCATACAACAACCTGGGAGACTTATACTTTTCGGAGGAGAAATTCGAAGAAGCTGCTTCAGCGTATTTACAAGCAGGACAATATCCTACCATCCCCGTCATTAAGTTTGACAGCTATCTCGGTCTGACTAATGTATACCAACAAACAGGTGATCTGGCAAGCGCCCTTAAGTATGCCGGGGATGCTATACATGTTTATGATTCAGTAGTAACTGAGGATCGATATCTTCAGGTTTTCAATACCATGAGTCAGTTGTATCTAAAAATGGGAGATCAGCAAATGGCAAATCACTATTCTGAGAGTTACTTTGAAGAGACTCAAAAGTTTTTCCAGGCGCAAAAAGAACTCATTAAGATCAAGAATGAATTTCAGGTTGATCTGTTATTGGCGGGGTTTTATACTGAGATAGAAATCGAAGCCACAGAGGAAAAGTACTCAAATACCCTTGTTTTTGGTATTACGATCTTTTTTGCGGCCATCTTGCTGGTTCATTTGGCATACAGGAGAAGGATGACCTCCTCCAGGGAGAAGATCAGGAGGATCCTGAATGATTATAGTTAAGTTATAGTTTCTTTCGACTGCCTAATCCCTTCTCTCAGCACATCTTCTACACAGACCGGTATTCAATCCCCTTTTAATGGTACCCTTAGCTTGATACGGGTGCCTTTTTCTTTCTGGCTAAAAATATTTAAGATGCCCCCAATCAATGCAGTCCTTCTTTTCAGGTTTTTGAGTCCAATGCCCCGATTGTTGGATTGTAAGGAGGTGTGATCAAATCCCACTCCATTGTCAACAATGTCCAGCACCATCTTTTTGCCTTTGGCGGTGACGAAAATATCCAGCTGTGAGGCTTTGGAGTGCTTTCTGATGTTATTAAGCGCTTCCTGCATGATCCGGTATACATTTATCTTGATCTTATCGCTGAGATCAGGCTGATCAAAATCCATTTGGAAATTGATGGTGATATCACTGGTCTCTGAAAAATCATTGATCAGTTCTTCAATCAGAAAGTTTAAACTGAGGTCTACCACTGACTTCGGCATCAGGTTGTGAGTGATAGTCCTGGCTTCATTGATGCCCCGGCCCAATAGACTTAATGCTTTGTTGTATTGGTCCATTAGTTCCCCTTCAAGGGCAATAGAAGGGTGAAGCTTTTTAAGATAGATCTGGGATGTGGCCAGTACCTGGACTAATCCGTCGTGGATCTCCTGGGAGATGGCCTCACGCTCCATATCAATGGCCTCAGACTGAGCATTGATGATCCTGGTCTCAATGCTTTTGTATGGGGAGACATCATTGATGACTGTAAAAGCGACTTCCTTGCCTTTATAAAGGATGATCTTGGACTGGATGGAGGTGTTGATCGTATTTTTCTTTTTAGTGACACACCGGCTGATGGTTTCAAAGTAGTGGCCGCTTTGAACTGACACCTGCGGAGGTGAGACGATCTCCTTATCTTCTGACAACCGGAAATCAGAAAGATCCATTTCTAACAACTCATCTCTGGAATATCCAAACTTGGCGGAGGCCGCTGAATTGGTTTTTAAGATTTTGTTAGTATTAAGCTCAATCAACATTAACGGCAAGGGGTTTTCGTTGAATAGCACCTCTTTGCCATACTTGGGGATCTGGTAGTCCATAGCTGAGTAAAAGTTCAATCCGGTTCAGCGTACAATATAATTTATTTCAATGAAAACTGTTTGTTGGAGTGAAAAGTTAAGCTACTGGGTATTCAGAGAAGCAAGGGGCTTTATTCATGATTTAACTTATTTCCTGGCAGCTTCTTGAAGGAGGAAGCTGCGCTCAGAATTGCGTCTGAAATAAATCCAGGGCACCTTGCAGGAGATTTGGTAAAACTTTTTGTGAGCTGAGATCTATACGCTTTCCTTGGGCATTTCGGGCTAGATTTGTGGCAAAATAAGGTATTCCTTTAATAAATAAATCAATCTGCGTGTAGTCTGGGAATTACCCTAAATTCGTCATATGAAAAAGCGCAACAGCCAATCCCTCGGTGAAGAAATCGCTAACTCTATTTCACATGGAATCACTGCTCTATGTGCCATCGGAGGATTTGTGGTGCTTACCTATTTTGGTGCTCAAAGTGAAAAAGAATGGAGTTTGTTTAGTGCGCTGTTTTATGGATTGAGCCTGGTATCGCTTTACACATTCTCTACTTTTTATCACAGCCTCACTCATAAAACAGCGAAAAAGGTTTTTAATATCCTGGACCATTGTGGAATTTTTCTACTTATTGCTGGTACCTATACACCTGTTTTACTCATTTCCATTGGGGGAGCAACAGGCTGGTGGTTTTTTGGCATTCAATGGACCATGGCTATCGCTGGGATCATACTAAAGGTATTTTTTACAGGCCGGTTCAATGCACTTTCCACAACATTATACGCATTTATGGGTTGGATCATTGTATTTAAAATTGATGCTGTCAAAGCTGCTTTACCTGTTCCCGGATTTTGGCTTTTAGCTTTAGGTGGGATCGCTTATACCATTGGAATAGCCTTCTATGTAGTGGATACCCGAATGAAGTACTCGCATTTCGTCTGGCATTTGTTTGTGATGGCTGGTAGTATCCTCCATTTCCTGATGATGGTGATGTATGTTTATGCTTGATTGATACATAAACACGGAGAATACATAGTGGGTGCTCTCCTGCATGGAGCCGCAGAGAATTTCCTTCATAGATCAAGTTGAAGTTAGTCTCCTGAATAGGATGGATTGGTCAAGCTTACATTTGTTTTTATGATAAACTACCGGGAAAGAAATGCAATTAATATCCTAACCAGAAAAGCTACAATCAAGAAAACAGAGGTAAATACAAAGCTCCATAAACCTTTCTTTAGAAAAGCTCTGTTTTTCCTGAGGAATCCCTGAACCATAAACACCAAACTGATTAAAAAGCCAATAGATCCGATCAGAAAGATGGAAAAATCAATAGCTACATTGAAATTCATGTTTCTGACTCATTCGGGGTTGGTGATATGGTTTTGTCTGAAAAAACAGATGGTCAAACACTTACGATTAAAAAGAACCCAATTGATATGGCAATCATCCCAAACTCCACAGCCATACTCAATAGTAGTACACGATACCTGATTTTATCCCGGAATAGTTTATAGATGGAGTAGGGGAGCCAGACCCCTGCCAGGATGAGGAGGATTCCGAAAAGGATAATGAGTAATGTGATCATCTTTACTCAAGATAAGCATTTTTAACTATTTTGTTGTCCCGCGTAGAACCAACTCCTGACTAATCGTGTGCTTTTCATCCAGCAGCACATCATTGTCAATCATATGTAACAATTGATTGCAAGCCATAGCGCCCATTTTTGATGAAATGTCTTGTACTGTGGACAGTTGAGGGGTCATATATGATGCAACTGGCTCATCGGAGAATCCAATGATAGAAATTTCATCAGGTATTTTATTACCAATCTTAAGCAAATGTTGGGTGGCCCGATTGGCGGCATAATCATTGAATACAAAAATGCCATCCAGCTCCGGATACTTCACTGTGATTTTATCGAGAAATTTATCGATGGCAGATTGGTCGAACTCATGCCAATGAAATAGATAGTTTAGCAAGAGGGGCATGCAATATGTTTGCATGACACTTTTTTTGGGCATAAAAAAAGCACTCACATTTTCATGTAAGTGCTTGATTTTAAAAGCGGTCTGGACGAGACTCGAACTCGCGACCTCCTGCGTGACAGGCAGGCATTCTAACCAACTGAACTACCAGACCAACTTGTTTTTTCTTTGGACGTCTTCCAAACGAGGTGCAAATCTATACCCTTCAATTTTTTTATCCAATATATACTTTCAATTTAATTTAAGAACCTTTCAAATTATTTGAAAGGCATCCATTCTTTTCTTGCTAAATTTGCCTCTTCAAAAACAACACTATACATGCATCTGGAATTTGAGCAACCTATCGTAGAACTTGAATCTAAACTTGCCGACATGAAAGAGCTGGCAAGAGAAAGTGATGTTGATGTGAGCGACGCGATCAAAAAACTGGAGGATAAAATCTCCAAACTCAAAAAAGAGACTTTTTTAAATCTTACCCGTTGGCAGCGCGTGCAGTTGTCAAGACACCCTGAGCGGCCCTATACCCTCGACTATATCTATGAGCTCTCTGAAGACTTTGTTGAGCTCTTTGGTGATCGGGTAGTCAAAGACGACAAAGCCATGGTTGGAGGTTTTGCCAATATCGATGACCAGACTTTCATGATCATCGGTCAGCAGAAGGGGAGAAACACCAAACAGCGTCAGATGCGCAACTTCGGGATGGCCAATCCCGATGGATACCGCAAAGCACTCAGGCTGATGAAACTGGCAGAGAAATTTAATAAACCCATCATCACTTTGATAGACACTCCGGGTGCATATCCGGGCATCGAAGCAGAGGAACGAGGGCAGGGGGAAGCCATTGCCCGCAACCTGAAAGAGATGATGACCCTGAAGGTACCTGTAATCTGTATCATCATTGGTGAAGGAGCATCAGGAGGTGCGTTGGGTATAGCGATTGGAGATCGCGTCTTCATGATGGAAAACTCCTGGTACTCAGTGATCTCACCGGAGAACTGTTCTACCATCCTGTGGAGAACCTGGGATTATAAAGAGCAGGCAGCTGAAGCTTTGAAGCTGACAGCTTCAGACATGCTGAAGAATAACCTGATAGACGGGATCATCAAGGAGCCTCTGGGTGGTGCGCATACGGATCTTAAGACTTCTTCATTAGAGCTAAAGAAGGCCATCTTCAAAGCACTTAAAGAACTTGAAAAACTGTCTGTTGAAAAGCGTATCGAGCAGCGCATAGATAAGTTCTGCGCGATGGGAGCCTTCACAGGATAATATGAAAGTTGGACTGGTTCTTTCCGGTGGGGGTGCAAGGGGCATAGCGCATCTGGGAGCTATTCAGGCACTTGAAGAAGAAGGGCTTCAATTTGATATGGTTTCCGGAACCAGTGCAGGTGCATTGCTTGGCGCCCTCTATTGTTACGGGTATACACCTCCGGAAATTCTCGAAAAGATTCAGAAAACAAACTTTTATGGCTTTCTCCGACCAGCCCTGAACTGGCAGGGACTCATAAGTATAGAGAAAGCAAGCGACGAGATCAAAAAGCATATTCCTGAAGATGATTTTTCAGCATTGAAGAAGCCGCTTTTTGTGACAGCCACACAGGTTAACAAAGGCAAAGCCAAAGTTTTTAGTAAAGGTCCGCTTATTAAGCCATTGCTGGCTTCCAGCAGCATACCGGTACTTTTTAATCCGGTTACCATCAGAAACAAGCAATATGTGGATGGGGGTATTACCGATAACCTCCCGATAAAACCCCTCAAAAGCAAATGCGATAAGGTCATCGCCATGCATTGTAATCCTATAGACAAGGATTATAAAGTCGGAAGCTGGAGAGATTTGATGGAGCGATCTCTGTTGATTGCCATCACCATCAACAGTCACCGTGCAAAAAACAAGTGTGATGTTTTTATTGAGCCGCCGGGGGTATCAGATTTCAAGGTTTTTGACTTTAAAAGTGCGCGACAGATATATGATGTGGGCTATAAGTATACAAGAAAGCAAATCGAGGAAAAGAATGTCCTAAAGAAATTTGAACTTGCGAATGTATGATGCGTCTTTTCTTTCTTCTTTGTTTTAAGCTATTCGGCTGGACCACAAAGGGTGAATTACCAGACCTGAAAAAGTTTGTACTTATCGTAGCCCCACACACCAGCATGATGGATTATTTTGTGGGAGTAGCTGCCAGGTCCATTTTTCGGTTAAAGTCCAATTACCTGGCCAAAGATTCACTTTTCAAAGTGCCCATTGTCGGTTGGTTTCTACGGATAACAGGCGGATATGCGGTAGACAGATCCAAGAATACCGGGATGGTGGATCAGGTGATAGAATTGTTCAACACTAAAGAACGATTTGTGCTGACTATCACACCTGAGGGAACAAGAAAACCCGTAACAAAATGGAAAACCGGATTTTATTGGATCGCCGTAAAATCAAAAATACCCATTGTCATGGTAGGATTCGACTACGAAAAGAAATTCGTTGAAATGCGACCTCCCTTTTACCCTACCGGCCATATCGACGCCGACATGGAAACCATGCTGGCCTACTTCAGAACCATCAAAGGAAAGCATCCGGAGAAGGGAGTGGTGTGAGGTGGTGGATTGATACGCATAAACGAAGAGTCCTCTTCGAGAGACTCTGCTGGGAACGAGGGTAGTAGAAACGTACAACCTCACCTGTTCCCACCAGAGTCTCCTGAAAGGGACTCTGGGTATACTGCTATACAACTGGTTTGGTGAGATCTATATCCTCTAATATCAAATAACTAGTCACTTCATAAATTCCTTGAATACACTCGAGATAGAATTTAGCAGAGCTATGTGGGTATTCAGCGGGGCTTCTCGCTAAATTCCATTTCCCGACGCATGGATTATCATGCATGTAATTCAACTTTTGTTCTATGAATTGGTTGCTGTAGCATTCCTTCCAATCAAAAGATGTTATAAAAACTTGATGTTTTTTCCCTGCCTTTTTATCTGAATCAGATACACCTTCTCTGAGAGTTTTTAGAATGTCTTGTTCTTTGTTTGCTTTCAGCTGGTTAACTAATTCATAGGCCAGGAAGCGTTTGCCATTGCCTATTGTTGTGTTGATTGATATTTCACTTTCGGAAAATGCAATTAAAGCATGTAAATGATTCGGCATAATTGCATATCCAATAATGTAGTGATGATTGTCCTTGAGATGATCAAACCATTTATAGATGGCATCATATGAATTGCTGATTTCAAATAAATTGAGCCACCTATAGCAAGTAAATGATATGAAGTAAATGCCATTGGTTTCATTAATCTTCCGTCTTACACTCATACGATAATGTTTTGAAATCAATATAAAATATAGCGGGATTATATTGAAAAGCATAAAGCATATGGAAGAAAAGGCTTAAATACCTATAGAACGCAGAGTCCTCTTCGAGAGACTCTGCTGGGAAGTCGAAGAAGTGAAGGAGAGCATTACCCGAACAACCTCGATAGTCGAACCAGTGGGTCAGTTAGTAGAAAAATGGACAATCCAACCAACACCCTCACAATTAACAGTGAGTAAAGAGCAAAAAAAACACCCCGTTCGGGGTGTTTTAATAAAAACACTTCTTTGTCAAGAATTAACTTTTCGTAGTTCTTTTTGTTCTTCGTTTTGGCTTCACTTCCTCTTCCACGATCTCATCCTCAACACTGGCGAGGATCCTGCCACAGTGTTCACAAACGATAACTTTCTTTTGCTCTCTGATCTCTGCCTGCTTTTGTGGAGGTACGATGTTGAAACAACCACCACAAGCACCACGCTTTACAGAAACGACAGCAAGACCATTTCTCATGTTCTCTCTTACTTTCTCATAAGAAGTAAGTAGTCTCTCCTCTACGTTTTTAGCAGCTTTTTCACGATCCTTAAGGATTTTCTTTTCGTCTTCCTCAGATTCCTGAGTGATTACATCAAGTTCTCCCTTTTTGGAGTTAAGGTCTTCAGTACGCTCTGAAAGTAGCGTCTTTGTTGTCTCAATCTCCTCTTTCTTGGCATCAATCTTCTCGAAAGCCTCTTTGATACGTTTTTCAAGGATCTGGATCTCAAGTTGCTGTAACTCGATCTCCTTGGTGATCGCATCGTATTCACGATTGTTTCTCACGTTCATCTGCTGCTCCTCATACTTCTTGATGAGTTTTTCAGCATCCTTGATGGCGGATTTGTTATTATTTATGGCTTCTTCAAGTTCCGAAAGCTCTTGATTTTGCTTGTCGATGCGGGTTTGGTATCCAGTGATCTCATCCTCAAGGTCCATCACCTCGTCAGGTAATGCTCCTCTTACTTTTATCAGTTCATCAAGTTCGGAATCAAGGGATTGTAATTTTACTAGGGCGTCAAGCTTTTTAGCTACAGGATTTTCCATTAAGTATTACAAATATTTGATTGGGTTTGTCACTACTTCTGACAAACGGAGTGCAATATTAGTGAATTTTTTGCTTAATACTTCATAAAGTAAATCCTTTGTAAACTGTTCGCTTTCATAGTGACCAATATCGGCAATGATGATCCGGTTGTCCGCCTCAAAAAAGTCATGATATTTGAAGTCTCCGGTGATGAAAATATCCGCACCTGCTGCCATAGCCTGTTTGAGTAAAAAGCTGCCTGAGCCACCGCAAACGGCCACTCTTTCGATGTTTTCATGGCAAATATCCGTATGCCGAACGACTTCAGTATTAAGCCTTTCTTTCAGGTAGATCAAAAAGTCTGAGGTAGCCATGGGATTTTCAAGGTCACCAACCATCCCGGATCCTATATCCTGATTGGCATTGTTGAGTGTATTTAAGTAATAAGCTACTTCCTCGTAAGGATGGCTGAGCTGTAATGCTTTGACCACACGGGAAATGTCAGGTGACTCAATGATCACTTCCACTCGCACTTCATTGACCGTCTCATCCTCATTCACTTCCCCAATGTGTGGGTTGGTGCCTTCACCCGGGCGAAAGGTACCTGTGCCATCCAACTGGAAGCTACAGTGATCGTATTTTCCCACCTGACCGGCTCCTGCCTCATACATGGCTTTTAGTACCTCATCTTTATTTTCATGAGGGATGAAAGTGACCAGTTTGAATAAAGTATCCGTTTTGGGGCTCAATATCTGGGGGTTAAGTAATTGTAACTGATCTGAGATTTTTTTATTCACTCCATGACTCACATTATCCAGGTTGGTGTGAGCCGCATACAGGTTGATGTTATTTTGGATGGCTTTGATCACACACCGCTCCACCCAGTGATCCGGAGTGATCTTTTTCAGTCCCTTGAAGATCAGCGGATGATGCGCAATGATGAGATTGCATCCGTTGCTTATGGCTTCATCAAGGACTTCCTCTGTTATGTCCAGGGTAAACAGTATGCCCGAAACTTCGTCCTTGTAATTCCCTACCATCAAGCCACTGTTGTCATAAGATTCCTGGTAGGCAAGTGGAGCGAGTCGCTCTAGGTAGTTTGTAATATCTTTGACTTTCATATGACCTGGTGGCAAATTTTGCTTTTTCCGTTTGCTTTGTTGTTGGATCTTATCACGCGGATAAGGAACCGGCTGTTTGACAAAGAAATCATCAAGCCTGTACAATTTGAAACAAATGTAATAGGCATTGGAAATCTTTCCGTGGGCGGAACGGGAAAAAGTCCCATGGTGGCCTATCTCTGCGAATGGCTTATCAGTCACTCAATCCCTGCGAGTACCTTAAGCAGGGGGTATAAACGAAAAACCAAAGGGTTCAGGATTGTAACAGATGAGGAGACCGCTGTGACAGTGGGTGATGAGCCATACATGTTTTACCAACGTTACAAAGACAAGATCAATGTGGTAGTGGGTGAGGAGCGGATGTATGCCATTCCTGAGTTGCTGTTTCATTTTCCTGAGACACAGGTTGTGCTCATGGATGATGCATTTCAACACCGGACCGTGAAACCCTCGCTGAATATCATGATCACCACTTTTCAAAGGCCCTTTTATAATGATTTCCTAATGCCTTCGGGCTTTTTGAGAGAATCGAGGTCCGGAGCGGGACGCGCAGATATTATTATTGTGTCCAAATGCCCTATGTATCTGAGTGAAGCTGATCAGCGAAAAATCAGCGATCAGGTTGCAGCCTATTCTGATGCCAAAGTTTTCTTCACAGGAATTGAGTACGGTAACCCGGTGGCATTATTTGATGAGAGGCAGCCGCTAAATAATCAGGTGATTGCTATCTCCGGGATTGCCAATGCTGATATTTTTCATTCTTTTGTCGATTCAAATTATCAAGTAAAGATCCATCATCAATATGGAGATCATCATACCTATACCAGGCTGGATATAAAGGGCATTGTTGCTGAATTGAATACACAGACGAGTTTAATTACTACAGAAAAGGACGCCGTGAAAATGAGACTCTTCCCCGAACTGAAGGGCTACTCTTGTTATTATCTTCCGATCAAAATAAAATTTTTGAAAGACGAAACGTTATTTCAATCAATGATTAAGGACAGTATTGAGTTTCGTCAAAAAGAGATCAGTTAATTTTGAGCGTGCGAAAGCTAATAGTCATTCTTTTACTTGCCATTTCCTGGTCTGCTCACAGTCAGATTGTAGACGACTCTACAGAGCTTGTCTATGGACCGGAGACCACCCTCATCATCAAGGAAATTGATATTAAAAACAACTTTCCGGTGGAGCGACATCCTGATACACTAATGTATGATACGGAGCGATTTACCTGGACAGACAAGCTTCGGGATTACTATCAGGACCTCGGCAATAGCGGCACAGCCATGTATCCAGTATTCCCTCAGGCCAATGAGATGATCGGGAGGACAGCGGGGTATAATGTTTTTGACCCGTATATGGTGGACCCTGAGGAGATGAACTATTATGATACAAAGTCTCCTTTTATGGATCTCAAAGTGGTTTTCGGTGGAGGAAGCCGGTCCATTGCAGATTTTAATTTTTCGAGGAATGTGAATGAAAACTGGAATGTTGGCTTTGATATCTACAGGATCACCTCCGACAAGCAGATAGGTTATGCCGGGCAGGGAGACAGGAACGTGGTAGGAACCACTTTTGATATCTATTCCTTTTATAAACACTCAAAACTGCCCTACACCATGATCATCAACCTGGTGAATATGTCTCATAATGTTGAGGAAACAGGTGGAATCCTGATTGATAGTGACGCCCCGTCTGAGGAGTTTTTTCAATACAAGGATTCAGAGATCAGGTTGGAAGAAGCCAGAACCTATGATAAACGGATCCAGGGTCACCTGTACCATCAGTTCCAGCTGGCCAATCAGTTGCAGATATATCATCAATTGGATCTGGGAAGGAAACGCTTTGGTTTTAGTGATGCTGATGATGGAGGAGACTTGTTTTCCGGCTTCTACAAGCAGTTTCTGATCGATCCGGACAGCAGCTATGAAAATACTATCTTCACTGAAACAGTGAACGAAGCAGGGATTAAAGGGGATCTCGCCAACCTTTTTTACAGGTTATACATCAAATCAAGAATTTTGGATTTGGAATATCTCTATTATGATCCCACCACAGGTGAGGTAGAAACTTACCTGGGAGGTTATGCACGGTTCGACTGGAAGGAAAAATTCAATGTGGAAGCCATGGCCGAGTTTCTTCAGAGTGGTGAGTACAAGCTCATTGGTAAAATCAACTCCGACCTGATCTTTGGCTCTTATAAGTCGATTCTGGCTAAGCCGAGTTTCCTGGTAGAGAATTACTTTGCCAATAACCACGAATGGCACAATAACTTCAGATCTTCATTTACCAATGAAATTACAGGAGGGCTCAATGTAAAAACTAAAAATGTCAGGATTCGCCCTTCAGGAAGGATTATTACTCTCAACAACTTTATATATTTTGATCAGGACATCAGTCCTCAGCAGGCCGATGCGGCAGTACTCTATAGCCTGGGTGGAAACTTCAACCTTTCCTTTTTCACAGACTTTGCCAGGAAAGAAGGTTTCCACCTGGAAAATGAGGTATACTATTCTGAATTGTCCGGAGGAGATGCCAGCAAGATCAGGTTGCCCAAACTGTTTTACAATGGAAAAGCCTATTGGTCAGGCTTTGTATTTGACAATACCATGGGGCTGGAGCTGGGAGTAGATATACATGCGAAGACAGCCTATCAGGCGTTGACCTATGCACCGGAGATCCAGCAATTCTATTTGCAGGATGATTTTACGATTGATGCATTCCTGGCCATTGATGCGTTCCTGACCATTCGGGTAGATAAACTAAGAGCATTTGTAAAATTCACCCACGTAAATCAACCGACGGATGGTGGATATTTTGTAACACCGTATTACCCCGGCGAGCAACGGATGCTTGGTCTGGGTGCCAGGTGGTTATTTTTTGATTGATGGAAGACTTAACAACATTGGGATTGAAACTACCTACTGATCCAAGGTGGGTGGAAATTGCTGAAAAGGACATAGAAGAGATTTTGGTGGATCATGCGTATTGTGAGCAAAAGGCCGCCTCCTCATGTATCTCACTCATTGTGCAATTTCCTGAGAAGAGTAAGCTGGTAAACATGCTTACTCCAGTCGTGAGTGAAGAGTGGACGCACTTTGAGATGGTTTTGGAGCATCTAAAAAAACGAAAAATGTCACTGGGTAAAGCCAGAAAGGACGAATACGTTATTCTGATCAATCAGATCATGAAAAAGGGTGGTTCTCGAGACGAGCAGCTGGTGGAGAAGCTCTTACTGAATGCCTTGATAGAGGCCAGAAGTGCTGAGCGATTTAAGATATTGTCTAAAAACATCTCTGACAAAGAGTTGGCAGCTTTCTACCATGATCTGATGGTGTCGGAGGCTGGACATTACAGAAACTTCCTCGACCTGGCAAAGACCTATATGCCGGAGGATTATGTCAACCAACGATGGAAGCAATTCCTCGAAGAAGAGGCCAAAATAATCGAGACACTGGAACCAGGGAAGAGTATGCATTGATACCTATTCTAACTTAATGTCGGGGCCTGTCTTTCTATATTTAGGTTGTCACTGACATGATGCATTAATTAAGCAGATAACAACCTTTTTCCAATACATTGCAAATTGTATCTTCTCAGACTATCTGATCAGAATCAAAAGACTAAATCCGAACATGTCATAGAATTTATGGTTAACTTAAGCATGTAGACCCTACAGCATGATACCTCTCATCATTTTCCTTAATCTTTTCATCATCTCCAGCTCCACGGAGGAGCGTGTTTTGAAAATCCATGAGATGGAATATTTTGTCGATGAATCAAAGGCTTACTCCCTGGATGAAATCCTTACCTCGAATCCTCGTTTTATCATCAACCCCAACTTTAAACCGTTTGATTTCAACCCAAATGCTGCCTACTGGGTAAGACTGACGCTTAATATACCTGATAATGGAAAGGACTATTTGCTTGAGGTGTTTGATCAAACCATAGATTCACTGACCATTTATATCAAGAAAGAGGGAGAGGATAGGTACACAACATATGAAACGGGCGATAATTTCAACTTTCACCACAAATACTATAACCACAAAAATTTTGAAGTCCCATTAGGGAAGGCTGGTAAATATGAGTGTATCATCAGGATTGTCAGCCACCAATATGTGGATGTTCGTTTTTCAATCAGAACATTCAACTTTTTCCTTGAGTACGCTATCAGTGAATATTTTGTGTATGGCATTTTCTATGGGATGATCCTGATTATATCAGTGTACAACTCACTGATATATTTGGCCATACGAGAGCGTAAGTACTTGTTTTATACTTTCTACATACTGAGTGTTGGCCTTTATGCGATGTGTGTGGATGGTATTGCCTACCAGTATCTGTGGCCCAATAGTCCGGTTTGGAATCAGATAGCCTACGGGGTGGCGTTGTTTCTGGTAATATTTTGGTCAATCATTTTCTCGAAACGCTTTTTAAGGCTTAACATCCGTTCTCCAAGAATCAATAAAGCACTCAATGTGGTGCTTGTGTTGAGGGTGGTTTTCTTTTTATATGCACTGTTTTTTGATCAGTCTCTCTTTCAGCTTCGCAATATTGAGTTGATTCCTCTGACGTTGATTTTCATTGGCGGGATATCCGTTTATATGAGAGGCTATCAACCAGCCAGGTTTTTCGTTGTTGCCTATGGTTTTTTGTTCATTGGTTTTTTCATCAAAGCCCTGATGATGCTGTTTGCTATTAGGGTATTTACGCTATCATACTATAGCCTGCACTTCGCATTTGTTCTGGAAATGTTGTTTCTGTCTTATGCCCTGAGTGACCGGGTAAGAATTTTGAAGGCAAACAGAGATAAGGCACTTAAGAGGATTATTGCACAACATGAAGAAAATGCTCGCTATAAAGACAAACTAAACGCTCAGCTTGAGAAGGTGGTCAGCGAGAGGACGAGAGAGCTGAAAGAAAAGAATGCTTTGCTTACCAACCAGACAAAGGAAATATCAGAGATCAATTCACTGCTTGATCTTGACAACTGGAGACTGCGAAACAATATAAAGTCTATTCAAAGGGAAAGGCTTCTCAATATCGAGATGACCTATGATCAGTTTAATATGGTCTTTAGTGATAAAGACAAATGCTTACAGGCATTGAGTAACTACAAATGGGAAAAAGGTTATCAATGTCAAAAATGCCAAAACACCAATTTCAGTGAATCCAATTTGCCTTATGGTCGAAGATGTACACGGTGTGGGTACAATGAATCAGCCACCACCAACACGCTGTTTCATGGGATTAAATTCCCCATCGAAAAGGCTTTTTACATACTCTATGTTACCCTCAATAACAGCGCTCATACTTTGACAGAGCTTTCTGAAATTCTGGGGATCAGAAGAAATACAATTTTGGATTTCAAGAAGCGGATAGAGGAGTTGGAAAGAGGGGAGCACTTGAGACTTCGTGAGATTTTCCACAAAATCGACACCCAATCTCTTATTTCTGAAAAATAATATTGTAAAATAACAAGAATTTTTTTTCGTATTATTTTTGTTATTAAAGCGATCATCTGTCTGATTAATAATACTATTTAATCTTTATTGGGCGAAAAGTACTGTTATTATTTCGATATAACCTGTTTAATATTGAGAGGTAAATAGATGTGAATAATTGTATTTAGCTAAGAAAAAGCAATTGGAGAATTGATTTAACGATTGTATTATTGACAATAATTGTGCGAGGAGAATATTCAATTAAACCAAAAATTTATGAAAACACCCTTTACATTAACGATTTTGCTATTACTAATAACGGCAAGGTTGAGTGGTCAGAACCTGGATGTTTCTGGCCAGGTCACTGATGCTGAAACAGGAGAAGCGCTAATTGGTGCTACTGTAGTGGTTCAGGGGACAACTGATGGTACCGTCACTGACCTTGATGGGAATTATCGGCTAACTGTAAAGAATTCGGAGACGACCCTTGAATTCTCTTACATTGGATATAAGACCATGTCCATTCCTTTAAATGGTAGGACTACGGTAGATATCGCAATGAACCTCGACGCGGAGCAACTGGAGGAAGTTGTTGTGGTGGGATATGGAACGCAAAAGCAAAGAGACCTTACTTCAGCGATTTCGACGGTTAAAGCAGAGGAAATTACCCAGTCACCTGTAGGCCAAACGATGCAGGCTTTACAGGGACGAGTAGCTGGACTGCAGATAGTGAGTGCAGGTTCACCGGGAAGTGAGCCTACGGTAAGAATTCGTGGAATCGGTTCCTTTCCTGGAAGCAGTGATTCTTCACCACTTTATGTAGTAGACGGGATGTTTTTCGATAACATCGACTTCCTTAACCCATCAGATATTGAAACACTTTCTGTACTGAAGGATGCTTCAGCAGCTGCAATTTATGGGGTAAGGGCTGCGAATGGGGTGATCCTTATCACAACAAAAGGCGGCAGATTAAATGCCAAGTCTACGATTACCTATGATGGTTATGTGGGTGTTCAGGTGCCACAGAATGTACTGAAGATGGCCAATGCAGAGCAGTTTGTCAACTACATCAATCAAACTGGATCAGCAGTAGACATTGCATACATCGACAATGCCATGCAAAGATTTGGCAGGAGCAGGGTCAACCCAAATATCCCTGATGTAAATACAGACTGGTATGCTGAGATCATGGAGCCTGCGCTTCAGCAGAACCATTCACTGACAATCAGCGGAGGAAACAATCAAAGTTCTTATTCCTTTGGCGTGAATTACTTTGAGCAGGAAGGATTACTTAAGACAGATAATTCTTATCAAAGAGTGAACATCCGTACCAAGCTTGATCAGCAGGTAAACAACTGGTTGAAGGTAGGGTTGAATCTCAACTTAAGTCAGGGAATAAGATATCTGCCAAACGACGCTGCCTGGTTTAGTGCCTACCATGCTGTGCCCATTCTTCCGGTATTTGATGATGAAAATTATGATGATTTACTGGCTGCAGGTACACCCAATGCCAGTCGCTATTCCAGTGCCCAGATACTGGATTATCGAGGAAGTCAAAACCCTTTTCTAAATCTCGATTACAGAGATAACCGACAGGACATAAGAAAGGTACTAACAGGACTATATTCAGAGGTAGACCTGATCCCGAATAAGTTGACTTATAAGATTACTTATAATGTGTCTATCCTGGCATTGAAAGGCAGGAGCGTGTTATTGCCTTACTGGATATCAAACGAGACCAACAGGTTATTGTCAAGTATCAATACCTCACGAACTACAGAAGTAAATCACTTTTTAGACAATGTGCTTACCTATGAAGAACGTTTTGGAGATCACAATCTGACGGCCATGGTTGGTACTTCTTACCGGGATGAATGGTATGATTTCCTGAGTGGTTCGGCAGAGGATATCCCACTCAATGAAAACTCATGGTATATCGGCCAGACCCAATCTGAGACTTCGAAGGATGTGAATGACAATGCTGAACGTATTTATGGGCTTTCCTACTTTGGACGGATAGCTTATAATTATAAGAGCAGATATATCGCATATTTCACACTTAGAAGAGATGGAACCTCGAAGTATCAGGAAAAATGGGGTACTTTCCCTGCATTTGGCCTTGGATGGGTGCTTTCGGAAGAAAGCTTTATGCAGGGTATTGAGTTTATTGATTTCCTGAAAATCCGTGGTGGATGGGGGCAACTGGGTAATGACAATATCGCCCGACAGGATGGAGCCAATACCACCAACCCGGTATTCCTGGCTATCAACGACACGCAAGTGGATGGTACGAAAACTACCAGCACATTTGGTTACCTCGGATGGGAGACAGTGACAGGAACAAACGTCGGATTAACCGGAGATTTGTTTGATGGAAGGTTAACAGTAGAAGCTGATTATTTCATCAGAGATACAGAAAACGCTGCTATTCCAGTCAGTCTAAAGCTTCAATCCGGAAGTGTCTTAAAGAATGTTGGAACTATAAGAAATTCAGGATTTGAGCTTGCTTTAAGCTGGAACGGGAACATAACACCGGACCTGCAATATTCCTTAGGAGGTAACTTTGGTACCCTTAAAAATGAAGTTACAGACCTGTTTGGTCAACAATATATCAATGGGGGTCAGGCAGAATTTCGTCAGCGATCTCAGGTTGGTGAGCCATTGTTATCATTTTACGGATACGAGGTTGCAGGTGTGTATCAAACACAAGAGCAGGTGGATGCCGATCCTGTAGCAGTAGCCAATGGATTGGTTCCCGGGGATCTCAAGTTTTTGGATCAAAACGGTGATCAGGTCATTGATGATGACGACAAGGTATTCCTGGGATCTTATTTCCCTAGCATTACCTATGGTGGTTCGCTTGGGCTGAAATTCAAAAACCTGGAATTTTCCATGTATATTATGGGGCAGCGTGGCAACAAGATACTCAACAGAAAAAGAGGTGAGCTGATCTGGACTAACGATACCAATATCGATGCAGACCTGGCCACTGGTCTTTGGAACGGCGAAGGGACTTCTGATAATTATCCTTCTGCCTCCGGTTTGAGAAGAGGATGGAATCAAAACTTCAGTGATTTCTATATTGAGGATGGTGCATTCTTCAGGATTCAAAATGTGAAATTGGCATATAATTTCAATGGGGTTGAATTAATGGGTCAGGAAATGCCTGATGTGAGAGTTTATGTAACAGCAGAGAAACCTGTTACAGTATTCAATTACAATGGCTTTAACCCGGAAGTGCCTGATGGTATCGACAGACAATTCTATCCGGTTCCAGCAATCTATACAGTAGGCCTAAACCTTAAATTTTAATCTCGAATAAGATGAAAATTCTAAAGAAAATATATTTAGCGAAACCCCTGATCTTGGTTGGGATGATGATGGGGCTTGTTTTTGGATGTGAAGAAAAGCTGGATGCTCCTTTTGAGGATGAGGCCTTTACATCAGATGTGGATTATGATGATCCTGAAGGTATGATCCTTCCTTTATTGGGAGCATACGAGGGATTATATACGCGTGGCTGGGAAGATCCGGTTACAGTGGGCATCAGAGGTGATGATGTGAATGCGGCCGGAGACCAGGTGCCAATGCAGGAACAAGATCAGTTTATCTACCTGGCCAGTCACTGGAATGCCAATGCAGTTTGGCAAGGTCGTTACAATGATATTGTCAATGCATTTACTGCCATTGATGAAATCAATAAGTATCGACCTGCAGCCAATGACGATGACCTGGCAGATCAGTATATCGCAGAATGTAGGGTGATCAGGGCATGGCTTTATCTGGATATCATCAGAACATTTGGGGGATGTATTGTGATTGATGACCTGACCAATATCCAGAATACTCCGGTAAGCAATAAGGTAGAGGCCATGGAATATATCGTGGATGAGATGGAAGAAGTGATTCCGTTATTACCTGATGTCCATCCGAATAAGCGTACAGATATTCCCGGTGGGATAACCCAATATACGGCTTATGCCATTCAGGCGATTGCTTATCAGGAGATGAAGGATTATCAAGGAGTAGCAGATGCTACCTCAGCGATTATCAATTCAGGAGAGTTTCAACTGCACTCAGACTTCTATCACCTGTTTAAGTTAGATGGAAAGCTCAGTGATGAAAACATCCTGGAATTTCAATTTTCTGACTTTAATTCAGGCACAGGTGACAGCTTCGGTCACTTATATGCGCCTTTTGGAATGGCCTGGAATCCAGTCAGAACGGGTGCCGGTGGAGGCTGGGGATTTTATGAGCCCACCAAAAAGTTTATCAAATTTATGCTGGATCGTGGTGAGACGGTAAGGCTCGAAACATCCGTAACCTGGTCCCCTGATGGAATGACTGAGATTGCAAATGAATGGGGTGCATTACCTGGCTGGATTAGCAACTTCAACAGGGAAGGAGATGAATTTATTAACAATGCCCGAAAAAAATGGGGAGCCGGTAAATGGATTCAACCTTCTACCGAATTGATTGAGGAGAGGACCTCTCCGGGAAGCAATAAGAACATGATCGTGATCAGATATGCAGAAATGTTGTTGATGTATGCTGAAGCCCTGACCAGAGGCGCAAATGGAAGTGCATCTTTGGATGCCGATGACGCCGTAAACCTGGTACGTGACCGTGCCGGTCTGGGCGACTTAACCGGAGTCACAACAGAGCAGGTCCTTGATGAAAAATTCGCCGAGCTAGGTACGGAGTGGGGCATCAGGTTTAATGACATGGTAAGGACTGAGAATACTGCTGAGCTTACACATGAAGGAAAGACCTTCGATATTAGCAAAGCGTATTTGCCATTCCCTGCAGATCAGGTATCTGAATTACCTCAATTAGCTGAAGGCATTTAAAAAAATGAGAAATCAAATGAAAAATATACTAAGCATAACAACGTGGGCATTACTCGTGATAACGATGTTCAATGCCTGTGAGCAGCAATATATTGATCCGATTACAAGTGTTGACCCGGGAGCTGATGAATCAGCACCGGAAGTAGTAGTAAACTTCCCTCCGAATGGGTATGAATTACAGACCAACGCTGAAATAGCATCCATCAATATTCGGTTTGAGGTAAGGGATGATATTGAAATAGATAATATATCAGTATCACTTAATGGAACAGAGATTGCCAGTTATAATGACTTTATCGATTACCGCGTAGCGAAGATGAACTTTGACTATGATAATGTTACCACTGGAGATCATGTGTTGATAGTAGCTGCTACCGACCTGGATGGGAAAACGACTGAAGTCAATGTAAACTTCTCCAAGAGTCCTCCATATGTAGCAGCATATGATGGGGAAGTATTCTACATGCCATTCAATGGAGAATACAGGGAGATGAATTCACTGGATTTAGCTACAGCCAAAGGAACACCCGGGTTTGCTGGTTCCGGTAATGGTATTCAGCATGGTAATGCATATGCGGGTGCCGCTGATGCTTATCTTACCTTCCCTAGTGCAGGACTACAAGGTACCAACGCGGTCAGTGCCACATTCTGGATGAAAGTGGATGATACGATGGACCGGGCAGGTATTTTGGTGGCGGCTCCTCCGGCTGACAACAACAATGACAGAACCAAAGGGTTTAGGTTCTTTAGAGAAGCCAGCAATGGCGGTGCCACACAGCGATTTAAACTGAATGTGGGTAATGGAACCGCTGACTCCTGGTTTGACGGGGGTGCTTCGGCTGATGTCATTCCGAATACCGGAGAATGGACACATTTTGCCTTTACAATTACAGATGCCAAGGTGGTCGTCTATATCAATGGAGAGATTGTTAGTGAAGGTTCTTTTACAGGCCTGGACTGGACAGATTGCGAAATACTATCAATCATGTCAGGCGAACCAAACTGGACAGGTTGGGGCCATTACTCAGACGGTAGTCTCATGGACGAATTGCGAATCTACAATGTGGAATTGTCACAGGAGGACATCCAAACCATCATGCTCAAAGAGCAGGCAAGTTTCTACGTAGATTTTAATGGAGACTATATGGACGCAGTGAGTGGTGAAGACGCAACAGTTGTCGGATCACCTGACTTTGAGTTTAGTGGAGGGGTTTTTGGCGATGCTTATAAGGGAGCAACCGATTCGTATCTGACTTTTGATACCGAGGGTATCCTGGGTGATGAATTCAGTGCCAGTTTCTGGTTAAACGTTAATAATTCACCTGACAGGGCAGGGATTCTGGTTGTCGGACCTGAAGACACGGATAATCCTGATGCTCAAAATGACAGAACAAGTGGTTTTAGATTTTTCCGGGAAGCCAGTAATGCTGGTGCAACACAACGATTTAAGTTGAATGCAGGTAATGGCACCGCAGATTCATGGTTTGATGGGGGCGCCTCTGCTGATGTTGATCCGACGACCGGTGATTGGGTACACTTTGCCTTTTCTATCTCTGGTACGGAGGCTGTCGTTTATATTGACGGGGTACAGGTATCTCAAGGGGTATTTACCGGAATTGATTGGACAGGCTGTGATGTGCTCTCCATTATGTCCGGGGCTCCCAGGTTTACCGGTTGGGGTCATTTGTCAGATCAAAGTTTAATGGACGAATTGAGATTGTTTAGCAAAGCGATCACTGCAGATGAAGTCAATCTGCTTTACAACGACGGTTTGTAGTAGTTAGATAAGATTATAAACACATTCAAATGGGACTGTCGAAGGCCAGGAGCAATCTTTCTTTGGCAGTCTCATTTTATAAAAAACGCTTTTATGCAAGTGAATTCTAATCGAGCAATGATAAAGCAAATGCTTTTAGGTCTTCTAAGCATTTCATTGCTGGTTTTAATTGCTTGTAACAAAGACAATAATGATCAAACTCCTGATCCCGGGTCACTTGAAATAGTCTACATATACATTGGTGATGTAAACGTTTATTCCACAAACGGAGGCATTGTGGATGAGCTTGATAAACCCATAAAAATTAAGTTTTCAAAACCTGTTGACCCTACTTTGACAGAGCAATCCATTTCGCTTTTAAAGGAGGGGGTAGAAGTGGATGTGTCCATGGGATTCAATCAGACCAATGAGCTATTGACTATTACCGCTGATGAGCTTTCGGAAGCGACAAATTATACCCTCACGATCTCTGATGCATTGAAAGGAGCGGAGGGAGAAAGTTTCGAAGGCATACAAACAGCATTCATGACCTATACGGCTCCGCTGACTGTTGAATATGTCACATTAGATGGAGAATCTGTGAACCTAAATACACGAATTATAGACATCAGCCTCCAACCAGAAATACAAATCACTTTTAGCCAGCCCATAAGCGACGGGCAAATTGCAGGTCATACAAGTTTGAAGCAGAATGGAAGCAATACACCTTATTCGTTATCTCTATCTGGTGAAAAGTCAATTCTTATCACACCGCAGACAGCACTTGAAGGTTATCAGAAATATAGTCTTAAGATAGCTGCCACATTGGCCAATGATACGGATCGACCTTTTGATGGCCTGAATCTCGATTTTTACACAAAACTTGATTCAACCCCAGTATTTCCGGAGATTTCAGATGATGAGTTATTAACTAAAATCCAACAACAGACCTTTAAGTATTTCTGGGATTTTGGTCATCCTGTAAGCGGCCTCGCCAGGGAACGCAATACTTCTGGTGAAACTGTCACGTCAGGAGGTTCTGGCTTCGGAATAATGTCTATTATCGTTGGGATAGAAAGGGGATTTATCACCAGGCAGGAAGGAGTTGATAGAATTGAGACCATCGTTGATTTTTTATTGAACGATGCTGATAGGTTTCATGGTGTCTGGTCACATTGGCTGAATGGCTCTACCGGTACAGCATTGCCCTTTAGCTCAAAGGATGATGGAGGAGATTTAGTGGAAACGGCTTTCATGATCCAGGGACTCCTGACTGTGCGACAATACCTGGACAGTAATGATCCGCAAGAAGCAACCATTATTGAAAGCATCAATACGGTTTGGGAAGCCGTGGAATGGGATTGGTATACCCGGGGAGGACAAAACGTACTCTATTGGCACTGGTCTCCCAATTTCGGGTGGGAAATGAATCATCAAATCCAGGGTTGGAATGAAGCTTTGATCGTATATGTGCTGGCAGCATCATCACCCACACACGGCATTGAAAAAACAGTATATGAAGAGGGATGGGCCCGCGGCGGCGGAATGGTAAATACCAATGGCAACCGTTTTTATGATCTTACATTGCCATTGCGGTCGGATAGAGGTGGGCCCTTATTCTTTTCTCATTACTCATTTCTTGGTTTAGATCCGAGAAGTCTACAAGATCAGTATGCCAATTACTGGACGCAAAACGTGACGCATAGTCAAATTAATCTGGCTTACTGCGTGGATAATCCTCAAAATTATGTGGGATATAAATCTTACTGCTGGGGTTTAACAGCCAGTGACGGCAATGCTGGTTACTCAGCGCATTCCCCAGACAATGACAGAGGGGTAATCACACCTACAGCAGCCATTTCCTCGATTCCATATACGCCGGAGGAGTCAATGGAAGCCATCAGGCACTTTTATTATATCCTGGGCGATCGGCTGTGGGGAGAAAATGGGTTTTATGATGCATTTAATCTGACATCAGATTGGACAGCGTCATCCTTCCTGGCTATCGATCAGGGACCCATCATTGTTATGATTGAAAATTACAGAACTGGATTGCTGTGGGACCTGTTCATGTCAGCACCAGAAATACAAAACGGACTTCAAAAACTTGATTTCACCTATGAATAACCTTGAGAAATTTGGCATCCTATTGGTTGTTGCGATACTGTCATCATGTGCAGGTAGGCAGGTTTCAGAGGAAAAGGAGCCCCTGAGAATGAGTGACGACTCATTGCTCACACTTATCCAATATCAAACTTTTCAATATTTCTGGGAGGGAGCAGAACCCAACTCAGGTCTGGGACGAGAGCGTATGCACATGGATGGTCAATATCCTCAGAATGATCAAAATGTAGTCACTTCCGGTGGATCCGGGTTTGGAGTGATGGCCATTCTTGTAGGGGTAGAACGAGGATTTATCACCAGGGAGGAGGCTGTTAAACGGTATCAGAAAATATTGGATTTCCTGGAGACTGCAGATCGGTTTCATGGAGCATGGCCACATTGGTGGCATGGAGAAACCGGTAAGGTGAAGCCCTTCAGCAAGAAAGATGATGGTGGTGACCTTGTAGAAACCGCTTTTCTGATTCAAGGCTTATTATGCGTCAGGCAGTACTTCAAAGAGGGTAATGAAGAAGAAAAGAAGATTGCTTCAAGAATTGATAAGCTATGGAAAGAAGTGGAGTTTGACTGGTATACACAGGGAAAGAATACGCTTTACTGGCATTGGTCGCCCAATTATGGATGGGAAAAGGACTTCGATGTGGAAGGCTATAACGAATGTCTGATCATGTATGTTTTGGCCGCTTCCTCACCCACACATGGGGTATCTGCCGATGTTTACCACAAAGGATGGGCGAGGAATGAATCCATTGCAACAGACCGGGAATATTTAGGCTACAAAACGGTCCTGGATCACTATGCAGGAAATGATTCACCTGTTGGACCGCTATTTTGGGCACACTATTCATACCTTGGTCTCAATCCCAAAGGTTTATCTGACAGATATGGTAATTACTGGGACCTGAATCACAACCATGCCATGATTCACTATACCCACTGCGTGAATAACCCCAATAATTTTGAAGGTTACGGTAAAAATTGCTGGGGGTTGACCTCCAGCTACTCTATGAAGGGATATGCCAGTCACCGACCAGACAGTGACCTGGGCGTGATTTCACCTACAGCCGCATTGTCTTCATTTCCTTATACTCCGGAACAGAGTATGGATTTTCTGAGGTATTTGTATGAGGATGCTGATTCGCTGGTAGGCAAGTACGGACCGTACGATGCATTCTCACATGAAGCTGACTGGTATTTACCCAGGTATCTGGCTATTGATCAGGGGCCAATACCGGTAATGATAGAGAATTATCGCAGTGGTTTGCTTTGGGACTTGTTTATGTCTGCCCCGGAGGTAAAAGAAGGACTGATGAAACTGGGCTTTACCTATGATAAGTGATAGGCCCGAATTACAAATCAATAATGTAAAGCTGTGATGAAACAATTTTTTTCAATCCTACTAGTCATTCTTTCAATTGGTTTTGTTCAATCACAAGAGATAATCCCTCAAACCTATTGCAACCCTCTGGACATTGATTACACCTATATGGTATACAATTCGTCCAGAAACATTTCATATCGTTCCGGAGCAGATCCTGCAGTTATTGAATTTCGGGGAGAGTATTATATGTTCGTTACCCGTTCGTTTGGGTATTGGCATTCAAAGGATTTGATTAATTGGGATTTCATTAAGCCGGTGCAATGGTTTTTCGAAGGAAGCAATGCACCAACTGCATTCAATTATAAGGATTCACTGGTATACTTCGCTGGTGACCCGGCTGGCTATGGCAGTATTTTATACACCGATGATCCCAAAACTGGGAAGTGGACTCCCACAGCGTCCATCAGCAACAACATTCAGGACTCGGAGTTATTCATTGATGATGATGGGAAAGCATATCTGTATTGGGGGTCATCCAATGTGCATCCTATCAGAGTCAAGGAGCTGAATAAAGATGATCGCTTTCTGGAGACAGGCGTCAGGAAGGATCTGATCAACCTGGTAGAGGAAAAACATGGATGGGAGCGTTTTGGAGAGAATAATTTTCACCCTACCCTGAAAGAAGGGTATATGGAAGGGGCATCAATGACAAAGTATAATGGCAAGTACTATCTGCAGTATGCTGCTCCTGGTACACAGTTCAATGTGTACGGAGATGGCGTGTACATCGGAGAGTCACCACTGGGACCCTTCACCTACATGAAAAACAATCCCATGAGTTTTAAACCGGGTGGATTCACAAACGGTGCCGGTCATGGTATTACAGTAAAGCAGACCAACGGCCAATACTGGCATTTTTCAACCATGGCATTGGCCTCCAATTCACATTGGGAACGGCGATTATGCATGTTTCCGACCTATTTTGATGATGAAGGCTTGATGCATTCCAATACTGATTACGGAGATTATCCCAGATTTGGTGCTGATCATCCGACCAAAGCCGGTCAGCACTGTGGCTGGATGTTACTTTCCTATAAAGGCAAGACCACCGTTTCTTCTTCGCAGATGCAGATCAAAAAGAGCACCTCAACTGACGACGATTATGAAGTCACTGAAATGCTCCTGAAGAAAAACAATGATGGGGAGATCATTTCAGAGGTGCTGACAGACGAAAGCCCCAAATCTTTTTGGGTAGCAGCAGCCAATGATGATAAACAGTGGGTGGAGATAGAAATGCTCAATCCAGGAAAGATCTATGCACTGCAATTGAATTTCCATGATCATGAATCAGGCATTTACACCAGAACCGAAGGATTACGCCATCGATTTGTCATAGAGGCTTCTGAAGATGGGAAAAACTGGAAAAATATCGTGGATAGAAGCAAAAGCTTTGAGGACGCCCCGAATGTTTATATCACCCTTAACCAGCCGGTTGAGGCTAAATATGTTCGATATAAGAACATTGATGTGCCCGGCAAAAACCTTGCTTTATCGGAAATCAGGGTTTTCGGATTGGGGTTTGGAAAAAAGCCAGGGAAAGTTATCGGTTTTGCTGTGAATCGGGATGAAGATCCAAGGGATGCCAGCTTAGCCTGGAACCCGGTAAAAGGTGCCCAGGGGTACAATATCAGGTGGGGTATAGCACCTAACAAAATGTATAATAGTTGGTTAGTCTACGAGGACACCTCACTTTTGATGAGATGTTTGACGGCAGGTCAAACCTACTACTTTACCATTGAAGCCTTCAATGAAAATGGAATTTCGGAAAAGTCAAAAACTATTGAGAAATGAATCAAATGAAGAAGATAATATTTGGTTATGGAATGCTAATTCTTGTCGGATGTTTACCAGGGTGTCATCCAAAGCCCAATAAGTGGGTAGAATCCGGGCCATACGCCGCCAAAGTAGATTCGATCATGGCTTTGATGACCATTGAGGAGAAACTGGGACAACTCAATCTCCCATCAGCTGGAGAAATCACCACTGGACAGGCCTCTAACGCTGATATTGCGGCTAAAATCAAAGCAGGTAAAGTAGGAGGACTCTTCAATATCCGGACCGCAGAGAAAATCAGTGAAGTTCAGCGGATTGCAGTGGAGGAAAGCAGGCTAGGGATCCCACTCATTTTTGGAATGGATGTCATTCATGGGTATAAGACGGTCTTTCCTATTCCGTTAGGACTCTCAGCAACCTGGGATATGGAGCTGGTGGAGCAATCTGCCAGGATTGCAGCTCAGGAGGCATCAGCTGATGGGATCGCCTGGACATTTTCACCCATGGTTGATGTTTCACGTGATCCTCGATGGGGAAGAATTGCTGAAGGTGCAGGAGAAGATCCCTTGTTAGGAAGTGAAATTGCCAGGGCAATGGTGAGAGGCTATCAGGGTGATGACCTGGCAGCTAACAATACGATCATGGCCTGTGTAAAGCATTTTGCACTGTATGGAGCCTCAGAAGCTGGTAGAGATTATAATACTACTGACATGAGTCGCATCAGCATGTACAACGATTATTTTCCTCCCTACAAAGCTGCCATCAACGCAGGCGTTGGGTCAGTCATGGCATCGTTCAATGAAGTAGATGGCATTCCGGCTACAGGGAACAGGTGGTTGATGACGGAGGTCTTAAGAAATCAATGGGCGTTTGACGGGTTTGTAGTGAGTGATTATACAGGGATCAATGAAATGATCGCTCACGGTATGGGAGACTTAAAAACTGTTTCAGCACTGGCACTCATTGCCGGGATAGACATGGACATGGTTGGTGAAGGTTTTCTCACTACGCTTGAACAGTCTTTGGAGGAAGGAAAAGTCACAGAAGATGCTATTGATCAGGCAGTACGCCAGATATTAACAGCAAAATATCAGCTTGGATTGTTTGATGACCCTTACAGATACAGCGATGTGAAGCGGGCAAAAACGGAGGTGTTTACCGAGGAAAATCGGCGTCTGGCACGTGAAATTGCCGCACAATCCATGGTTTTGTTAAAAAATGAAGGGAATGTATTACCACTTAAAAAGAGCGGAACCATTGCGCTGATTGGTCCATTAGCTGATAATCGTGTTAATATGGCTGGCACATGGAGTGTAGCAGCCGATTTTGATCAGGCAGTTTCCATTAAAGAGGGTCTGGAACGAGTAGGGTCAGGTCAGGTAGAGGTCCGCTATGCCAAAGGAGCTAATGTATACGGTGATCCGGAACAGGAAGCACGCGTGAGTATTTTTGGAAAGCCCACCGGGCGTGATGACAGGCCTGAAGCATCCCTCATCGCAGAAGCGATTCGGGTAGCTAATCAATCTGATGTGGTAGTGGCGGTTCTTGGCGAAGCGGCAGAATCTTCCGGGGAGAGTAGTAGTCTGACAAGCATTGAATTGCCAGAGAATCAGCGTAATCTGATGAGTGCATTGCTGAAAACAGGTAAGCCGGTAGTGATGGTGCTACTTGCTGGCAGACCTATGGCCATCAAATGGGAACAGGACCATGTACCAGCAATCCTCAATGCCTGGTTTCCGGGAACAGAGGCCGGTCTGGCCGTGGCGGATGTGCTTTTCGGAGATGTTAATCCTTCAGGAAAGCTTACAGCCACTTTTCCTCAAAATACGGGGCAAATACCGATTTATTATAACCATAAGAATACGGGGAGGCCATTGCCAGAGGGTGCCTGGTTTCAGAAATTCACTTCAAATTATCTGGATGTGAGTAATGAGCCGCTATATCCGTTTGGATATGGTCTAAGCTATACATCATTTGAATATGGAGAGTTAACAGTATCAGCCGATACATTATCAGGGGAGCGCACTAATTTAGGTGTGTCGATCCCTGTAAAAAATGCAGGTGAAGTGACAGGCAAGGAGGTGGTTCAACTTTATATCCGGGACCTGGTTGGATCGGTCACACGACCAGTCAAAGAATTGAAGGGGTTTCAGAAAGTAGAGATTGCACCAGGAGAAAGTAAGGTGGTGAGCTTTGAGATTACAACTGATGACCTAAAGTTTTATAATTATGTTTCATCGGAAAGTCTGGAGATGAAATATGATTGGGAGCCCGGCGACTTTGAGGTAATGATTGGAACCAATTCAGAAAATGTGAAAACAGCAAAGGTGCATTGGTTGAAATGAGGTGGAAGGATAATCTTGTGGAGGATAATCTTTTTGGCTATTCGTCCTTCAATAAGGAGAGGTCAAATTCAAATCCTGGTAAAACATCTCCACCACTAAGTTTCTTGTCAAAATTTTCAATCTCCTGATGTGATTCATCTTTATGGTAGATATTCACTTTGTGTTCTTCTATATCAATCAGCCAGGCAAGCTCAACGCCGTTAGCCATCCATTCAGTCATCTTATTTTTGAGCTCCTTCAAGGAATCAGATGGTGATTTCACCTCTACAATAAATTCCGGGCAAACGGGTGCAAATTTCATTTTTTGCTCTTTTGTCAATTTATCCCATTGGTGATTGGAAACCCAGGATACGTCAGGAGATCTCATAGAACCGTCAGGAAGGGTAAATCCAGCTGACGATCCAAATACTTTTCCTGGAGAATGTAATTCATTCCAAATGCCAAGTTTTATAAGAATTTTAGTACTAAGATTTTCTGAAAGACTTCCGGAAGGTGACATGATAATTAGGTTTTGATACTTGTCCCTTTCAATATTCAACTCTGGATTTTTCTGACAAAAAGCAAAAAGCTCATCATCAGTGAAGGTGAGATGTTCAGGGAACTTGAGGATATGGCCGTTTTCCAGAAGGTTCATAGATATCTACTATTTCTTATTGTTAAAGATAGCAAAACGCAATCAACTATATAAACGACATTTTTTCAAATTAAGACGCCATAGTCCTTATTTTTGAATCATGAGACATCTTTCCATTTTCAGTTTTATCCTGCTTTTCGCAGTTAATCCCGATCTCCATGCCCAGGATATTGAGCAAATAACCATCAACTATACGGATACACTTTCAATGGATATTTTTGTTCCCAGGGGGGGAGATAAGGTCAAACCTTTACTTGTCTATGTCCATGGAGGAGGTTTTTCCGGTGGTACAAGAGACAGCCAGCGCAACCTGGAGTTTTGTCAGTATTTCGCTGAAAGGGGATGGGTAACGGCAACCATTTCCTATCACCTCACCAGAAAGGGGAAGGGTTTCGGATGTGATGTCCCTATTCAGGAAAAAATTCAAACTTTCAATGCATCTGCCAGGAATACCCATCAGGCAGTAAAGCATCTCATTGATAATCAGGATAAATATCAAATTGACCCGAATAAAGTTGTCCTGGCAGGTAGTAGTGCCGGGGCAGAGGCAGTAGTTCAGGCTGCCTATTGGAAGGAAACCAAAGCGGGGATTTTACCCGATGCTTTCAAATATGCGGGAGTGATCAGCATGGCGGGTGCTGTTCTGGATATTGGCTGGATCTCGGATTCATCTGCAATTCCTACCCAGCTTTTTCATGGCACCTGTGATCCGTTGGTGCCATACGACATGGCATCACATCATTATTGCAAGCCAGTGAACGAAGGGTTCATGACCCTTTATGGTGCAAAGGCGATTTCAGATAAGCTTGAGCATCTGAATAAGCCTTTTTATATCGTCACAGATTGTAATGGCGGACATGAATGGGCGGGGAAACCCATAGGCAAAGACTATATCCATTTGGTGGAGGATTTTCTGACAACTGATGTCATAAACCAAACACATAGGCAAACAAAAATAGTCTTACAGGAAGGTAAGAGTACATGTGACAGGAATTTTGGTTTCTGCAATTGATCTCAATCCTGTTTCGGGACAGGTTATCTGAACTATAAGCCTTAGATTTACGGCACAATTCTGTCTCTATGATTTCCCCTGTCACGATTGAAGAAGTAAAAAACAAAGCCGACATTGTCGAAGTCGTTGGGGATTTTGTGACTTTAAAGCGGTCCGGGTCAAGTTACAAAGCCCTCAGCCCCTTTACCAATGAGAAAACTCCATCATTCTATGTGGTCCCATCCAAGGGGATTTTCAAAGATTTTAGCAGCGGAAAAGGAGGGGATGCCATCACCTTTATCCGAGAGATCGATGGGCTCAGCTACATCGAAGCCATCAAATTCCTGGCTCAGAAATATGGCATCGAAATCATAGAAGAGGAGCAGAGCGATGAAGCTATCGAAGCTCAGAACAAGAGAGAAAGTCTTTTCATCGTTTTAGGATTTGCCAGAGACTTCTTTGTGGATACCTTGTGGAATCATGAGGAAGGAAAGTCAATCGGCCTTAGCTATTTCAAAGAAAGAGGGTTTACTGAAGACTCTATTAAAGATTTTGAATTAGGATATAGTATGGAAGCCTGGGACGGTCTGCTCAAAGCTGCAGAACAAAAAGGCTATAGCAAAGAGCTTCTGGAAGAAGCCGGGCTGATCATCTCAAAAGAGGATAAGAGTTATGACAGGTTTAGGAACCGGGTCATTTTTCCTATCCATAACCTCACAGGAAAGGTTATTGCATTTGGAGCCCGGATTCTTACGAAAGAGAAGAAACAACCTAAATATCTCAACAGCCCAGAGACAGAGCTTTACAACAAGAGCAAGATTCTCTATGGGATCTTTTTTGCCAAAAAGGAAATACGAAAAAAAGACAATTGCTTCCTGGTGGAAGGATATACTGATGTGATTTCCATGCATCAGACAGGGATCCACAATGTGGTGTCCTCTTCTGGAACAGCACTTACTGAAGATCAGATCAAGTTGATCCGCAGGTATACCGAAAATGTCACAATCATCTTTGACGGTGATCAGGCGGGTATCAAAGCATCGATCCGGGGCATTGACATGCTATTGGCAGGAGGACTCAATGTGAAAGCCGTTGCATTGCCAGATGGTGAAGACCCTGACAGCTATGCCAGGCAGTTGGGGACAAGTGCGTTTACCCATTTCATTGAAGAGGAATCCCAGGATATCATACAGTTCAAGACCAGGCTGTTCATGGAGGAGGCACAGGGAGATCCTGTGAAGAAAGCTGCCATGATCAAAGATATTGTGGTGAGCATCACTAAAATTGATGACCCTGTCAAACGGACGGTTTATATCAAAGAGTGTAGCTACCTGATGGGTATTGACGAAGCTGTTTTGGTAGCTGAGCAAAACAAGATTTTGCTTTCGGAACGGAAAAAGCCCGGACAGGAGACGAGACCATTCGAGCCTCTGGTAGATATGCCGCTGGAGGAGGATGACAAGCTAGAAGGGATTGATATCCTCAAGGTCATAGAATTTCAGGAAAAGGAGAGCATCCGTGTATTGGTGAACTATGGCAAGAATACCATCAAGGGACAGGAAGTAGAAGATGAATCTCTGATCAAGTATTTTCTGGCTGAAGTAGAGGAGATCAAATTCACCAATCCGATCTACTATGAGATTCTTGAGATCTTTAAAGAGCGCTTAAAAGCCGGGGAGATCATCGATGGGGATTATTTGCTTCAACATGGATCGGAGCAGATCAAGAAGACGGTGGTAGAGTTCATGACCAATAAATATGAGCTCAGCGAGAACTGGGAGAAAAAGTACAAGATCCACATTCCAAAGGAAAATGAGATCCTTAGGGATGTAACATATACCAATATTTTACGATTAAAATTTCGGATCATCCAGCATTTGATCCATGAAGAAAGTCAGAAGCTTAAGGAAGCATCAGACAGCGATTTGGATCACTACCTGGATGAAATCAGTGAATTAAAAAAGATAGAAATGGACATTGCAAAGATACTTGGGAACGTCACAGCCAGGTAATTTGTATAATAGCTATAAGTGTAAAGAATGAATCAGGACAAATTATTAGATAGTATAGAGGAGGCGATTGAAGCTATAAGAGCAGGTAAGGTAGTAATAGTAGTAGACGATGAAGACCGTGAAAATGAAGGGGATTTCATCTGTGCTGCAGAAAAGGTTACACCAGAGATCATCAATTTTATGGCTAAAGAAGGGAGAGGATTGATCTGTGTTCCATTGCTGGAAGAGCGTTGCGATGAGTTGGGACTCGACCTGATGGTTGGTAAGAATACAGCGGTACATGAAACACCCTTTACTGTTTCAGTGGATCTGATCAGTGATGAAACGACAACCGGTATTTCTACTTCCGACAGAGCAAAAACAGTTCAGGCACTGGTAAACCCCGACACTAAGCCGGAAGATCTTGGTCGTCCGGGCCATATTTTTCCATTGAAAGCCAAGCCAGGGGGAGTCCTACGGAGGACAGGGCATACAGAGGCAGCTATAGACCTGGCCAGGCTCGCAGGACTTTATCCTGCCGGGGTATTGGTAGAGGTGCTCAAAGAAGACGGGTCCATGGCCAGAGTGCCGGACTTAAGGATCATAGCTGATAAATTCAAAATTCCGCTGGTGTCGATCAAGGACCTGATTTCCTACAGGATGACAATCGAATCCCTGGTAGAGGAGGAGGTGACAGTAGATATGCCTACCGAACATGGGGAATTTAAGCTAAAGGCATTTAAGCAAAAAAATACTGGTGAGATGCATTTGGCGTTATACAAAGGTGAGTGGAAAGAGGATGAACCGGTATTGGTAAGGGTGCATTCATCATGTCTTACCGGTGATATTTTCGGTTCATATAGATGTGACTGTGGCAATCAGCTGCACAGCGCTATGGCCATGGTAGAGGAAGTGGGAAAGGGAGTCGTCCTATATATGAATCAGGAAGGAAGAGGTATTGGACTATTGAACAAACTCAAGGCTTATAAGCTGCAGGAAGAGGGAATGGATACAGTAGAGGCAAATCTCCAGTTGGGCTTTAAAATGGATCAACGTGACTATGGTGTAGGCGCCCAGATTCTGAGAAAATTAGGAATAACTAAGATCAGATTGATAACAAATAATCCAAAAAAACGTGTTGGATTAATGGGGTATGGTTTGGAAATTGTTGAGAATGTAGGAATTGAAGTCGTTCCCAACAAGCACAACATTAAGTACCTGGAAACTAAACGGGACAAGATGGGACATACCATTTTGAAAGTAAAAAAATGAAAAAGACTGTTTTTATCACTATATGCTTAATTGCCTCACTTGGCCTCAAGGCTCAGTTTTCTAATGAAGTGTGGCATGAAGGGTTTTTGGTAACCACAGAAGACGATACGTTGAAGGGTCTTATCAAATATGATATGGAGGCCAATATTGTGCAGCTGATAGTTAACAAATCAAAAGTACAAACCTTCAGCAGTCATAAGATTTTCTATTTTGAGATCTTTGATAAGGTTGTAAAAAATTATCGGCAGTTTTACTCAATTCCTTATGAAGTGAATTACGACTACACGATCCCCATCATTTTTGAAGTCTTGTATGAAGCACCTCTTTCTTTGCTAGCCCGCGAAGCTGTGGTACAGGAAAATGTGCCCAACTCTTCGGTATACTGGAGTGGAACTGTGATGCAGGACAAGATGATGAAAACATTCTATTTTCTGGACAAGAAAGGAAATATTCAGATGTTTACCGGAAAGCGCAGTGACCTGCTCAGTATCATGGCAAGAAAGTCCAATGACGTAAAAAACTTCATCAAGAAGAATAATCTGAAAACCGATGAGGTTCGGGACCTGATCCGAATCACTGCTTTTTACAACTCAATTTAATCCTAATAACACACGATGTCTAAGCCTCTTATTCTGGTCTCAAATGATGATGGGATCACCTCTCCTGGTATTGCGAAATTGGTCTCCCTCATGAAGCAGCTGGGGAAGGTGATTGTCGTGGCACCCGATAGCCCTCAATCCGGTATGGGGCATGCTATTACAGTAGGAGATACCCTTCGATTGACTGAAAACAGCATGTTTAAAGACGTTGCTGCTTATGAGTGTAGTGGGACTCCGGCTGATTGTGTGAAACTGGCAAAACATCATTTACTGAAGGATCAAAAACCAGATTTAGTTGTTAGTGGGATCAATCACGGAAGCAATACCTCAATCAGTGTATTGTACTCCGGTACCATGAGCGCCGCCATTGAAGCCGCCATAGAGGGGACACCAGCCATTGGATTTTCATTGTGTGACTATAGTCACGACGCGGATATGTCCCATGCGGACGAATACATCCTTAAAATTGCTAGTGAGACTTTGAACAAGGGTATTCCAAAAGGCATTGCATTGAATGTAAACATTCCTCCGAAGCAAAACCAAAACATCCGGGGTATTAAAATCTGCAGACAAGCCAATGCCAGATGGGAAGAAGAATTCGATCAACGGGTAGACCCCAATGGAAGAAAATACTTCTGGATGGTCGGCAATTTTGTGAATCATGACAAAGGTGAAGACAATGATGAGTGGGCGATCGCTCAAAATTACATCTCCCTGGTGCCCTGTCAGTTTGATCTTACCGGTCACCACGCCATCAGTATTCTCAACGACGACTGGGAATTGTAATTCTTCTTTTTAAATAGCGAATAACCGCAGGGGATTGACGATCAATACTTCGCGTCCTAAAACAAATACGCCTTCACAAACAAATTAAGCGCCGGCGTGGACCTATCCAGTGACTTCCCATACCCTGGAATACTGTATACATCAATGGGACTTTCCTTGTCATAAGTGACCAGAAACCGCATCCGGATATTAAATCCTATGGCAAGTATATCATTGTACCAAGCTGATAAATTGTCCTTGTTGAACCTAAGTTTTTTCTCAGAGGTCACCACCAATTCCCACCAGCGAGCCTCCAGGTCAGGTCGCTCAAATTTCTTGCTATAGCTGTTCTCAATACCGCTGCCTCCTTCAATCTCGATGAATCCCTGATCACTGAATTTGCTTACTCCATATCTGGCACTAAGGCCTATGGCGAAATTGGATTTGAAAGTACCTAAATATCCACCACCAAAACGGTAATAAGTACCTTCGGCTGAGTAGTTGCCATTTGTGTATGACTCGGCTGGAGAGAGTGTTGCTGTGCCCATCTCAGCGATCAATTCATACTGCTCGAGAAACAACAAAGAAAAAGCACCTTCCAGCTTGTCTTCGTAGCCCACCAAACGGGTAATTAGCTTTCCATAATCAGCATATATTGAAGGCCTGATCAATTTCTGGCTTTCTATGATGGTCGTGTCTGGTGCTGCGGTTTGTGACCATATAGAGTAACACCAGACACTACTCAAAATATAAATATACAGTCGTTTCATCATCTCTGCATTGATCGGTTACACAAATGGGTTCACCCACAGAATCAAACCCAAAAGAGTTTACAGGGTGTATATTGAAAGCTCTCAGCTTGATCTCCCGGGTGGCATCCACAAACTCTTCCAGGTCATAGTCAAATGCAATTTCCCCCCTGAAATTTCCAATGACGATCTCAAACTGAGTGAATGATTCTTCATTCATCAGCAATGGAGCGTCATAGGTTTCAAAACTGTCTTCATAGGTAAGGTATTGATCATTGATGAACAATGTATCGATACGAAGTAGTCCTTTGTTCACATAGCTCTTTTGCGTATTCAGATAGTCTATGACAGAATCGATCTGGGTGAGTAGAGCATCATAATATACCAATGAATCGAGGTAATCACTGATCAAGGTTTCTAATTCTTCCTTTTCTTCCTGATAGGAATTGTTCCCATTTTCGATCGAATCATTAACCACAATCAGGCGGGCTTCCAGTGAGTCGAGTTCATCTTGCGCCAATCCTTCCTTATCTTCATTACTATCCAGTGAGTCTGAAAATACTCCCAGTTCATCCTCCAGCTTTTGTAAAGTATCTTTATTGATGAACACCAACTCGACAGTTGGCTCATATATCAACGGTTCGCCACAGTTTTCACAGGGATCACAAGCTGTGCAGAAAGCAAGCCAAATAATAAATATGATAGACAGTCCTCTCATACCCTAAACAGGATCAACATCAAAAATAACTCTCACACTCCTATAGGAACGTTGGCTTTGTAACATATTACGCGAATTAAGGAGGAATTCTTTTATCGCTGCTAATTTTAAGCCCTGTTTTTCAAGCTTTATGGTAATATCATAGAGGTATTGGTTTCTGATTCGGGAGATGATTGGCTCAACAGGTCCATTTACACGCTGATTGCCTAAAGACCTTACAGCTTCGTTTACTAAAAATTGTGCGGCATTGAAACTGGTATTTTTGTCTTTGTGCTTTACGATGATCTTGATGATCCTATAAAAGGGTGGATACTTAAAAACCTCTCTTTCATCAAGTTCTCCCCGATAAAATGACTCGTAGTCATGGGTCCTAACCAGTTCCAGGATCTTTTGGTCAGGGTTGTTGGTTTGGATGAGAACGCTTCCCAGGTCTTTCTTTCTGCCTGCACGCCCACTTACCTGATACATCAGTTGGAAGGCTCGTTCATGAGATCGAAAATCAGGAAAATGGATCATTCGATCGGTGTCGAAGATGCCGACCAGGGTCACATGATCAAAGTCCAATCCTTTAGCTACCATCTGCGTACCCACCAGGATATCAATTTCTCCAGACTCAAAGGAATTGATGATTTTCTCATAGCTAAATTTGCTACGCGTTGAGTCAAGGTCCATACGGCCAATGTTCGCATCCGGAAAAAGGATGCTCAATTCTTCCTCGAGCTTCTCAGTTCCATAGCTGATGGCTTTGATGGCTGTTGACTGGCAATCCGGGCATTCGTGGATGGTCTCCTTCTTATACCCGCAATAATGGCACATGATGAAGTTGGTGTGCGCATGATAGGTAAGACTCACATCACAGTTAGGGCATTTAGGAATATGACCGCATTGCTCACATGATAGGAAAGGGGCGTATCCTCGACGGTTTTGAAAGATGATGATCTGTTTTCCCGCTTCTAACTCTTTAGTGATTCTGTCGAATAGTATCGAAGAAAAGTTACCTTTTAACCGCTTGCGACTCTTTTCCTTTACCATGTTCACGATCTCTACCGTTGGGAGGCTGACATCGGCATACCGCTGGTCAAGGTTGACCAGGCCGTACTTGCCGTGCGTGGCATTATAATACGATTCAATGGATGGTGTGGCTGTACCGAGCAATGTCTTGCCTTTGAATATCCCAGCCAGATATATGGCTGCATCACGGGCATGATACCTGGGCGCAGGATCAAATTGCTTATAGGAGTTTTCATGCTCCTCGTCCACGATGATCAATGAAAGGTTTGAAAAGGGGAGAAAGACTGCGCTTCGTACTCCAACAACCAAAGAATACTTTTTATGGAGGACATTTTCATAGATTTCTACCCGTTCGTTGTCTGAATATTTTGAGTGATATACCCCAAAGTCATTACCAAAAACAGCAGCCAATCGCTTGATGATCTGTGTGGTTAACGCTATCTCGGGTAACAGATAGAGAACAGTGCCTCCTGAAGAAATGATATCCATGATCAGGGAAATATAGATTTCTGTTTTACCACTACCGGTTACTCCTTTGAGGAGCACAGTATCTTTTTCCTGAAACAGATTTATAATCTTTGACTTGGTTTCTTCCTGTATGGTAGATAGTATGGGGGCTTTTCTATTGGAATTATCTCCGATTTCAACTCTGGATACTCTTTGATCCCATTCCTCCAAAACACCATTTTTGATGAGCGTATTTATACTGGAAAGACTAAGGTCCTGGTTGATTAGTGCCTTTCTGGGAATTCCCCTTTCATTGAGACCCGGGTTTTCATCTACCTGTGTCAGCCTTAGATAGGCCATCAAAACATCATATTGCTTGGCCTTTTTCTCCAGCTGTGAAGCTACATCATCCAATGCATCTGATTGCAACAGGGAAGGAGTCAGCTTGATCCTCTTTTCGGTTTTAGCCGTGTATTTATCGTTTAGCTGCTCAAACAATTGGATCACGTGTTTGTCTGCAAGCTTCTTGATATGGTGATGCGGGGATTGAATGTTCAGGATCTTACCAATATCCTGAATCTTAAGGTCCCCATTGGTCAGATGATGAACAATGATTTCTTCTTTATCAGTCAAGACCACCTCATTGGGGTCAAAATCGTCATTGAGCGACAAATAGGACTCGCTGGAGATCTTCAGCCCGGCAGGTAAGGCAGCCTGCACCACTTCCCCAACGGCACACATATAATATCTACTTATCCAATTGAAGAACGCGATTTGATTTGAAGTGATAGAGGGTGTCTCATCCAATATGTCGATGACTTCTTTGGGTTCAAAACCTTCCGGGCGCACCTGATGCAAACTGTGAATGACACCGGTAATGATCTTTTTACTTCCAAATAGCACGATAACCCGAGATCCTACCTGTGCCTGTTCGGTCAGGTTGTCAGGAAGCACATAGGTGAACGTCCTATGTAGTGGAATAGGTAGTATTACTTCTGCAAAATTCAAAGGAGGCCTAAGATAAACAGAAGCTGGCTGTCAATAAAATAGTAGGGTCAAACAGATTTATTGATGTGTGCTTTTTGAACCAAATGATCAATCATCTCAATAGATGCTTCTGTGAGTTCAATGAGTTCTTCATAGCCATTGATAAAACCCTCCAGAGCTGTAGGGTCCAATTTGTCTTCTCTGATAAGTTTACGAATGGTCTCAATCCGTTCTTTATCTGCTTTTAAACTTTCCACTTGATAGCTGATTATGTATATATAAATATATAAATATTTAATTAGGAAATATTGATTTTCCAATCAATTGTTTTTTAGCCATCTCAGGGTCCGTTACCGGTTGCTTACAGCTTTTGTTGTAGCAAACATAAACTGTAGTTTTTCCTTCTTCAGTAAACTTATACTCAAACAAAGGTAGATTACTGCTTTCTTTGGCACCCATCAATGTCATATCCGGGATAAATGTATGATTGATGATACTCCCAAAGTCGGCAAAATGGTTGCCCAGGATCACAACTTCAGCATTTTGACCCAGGTGGTTCATGGCCACTGTATTCCAGTTCGAGAGATATTCGGGGTCTTTAGAGAGTAATCCGGATACCTGGCCAAACATTGATTTTGCCGTTTCAAGATAGGCTTTGTTGTCATATAAGGTTCCTAGTTTCAACAGGTTTTCAGCCATGATCGAGTTGGAAGAAGGGATTACGTTGTCAAAAATCTCCTTTTTTCGGGCGATCAGGGTCTCTGATTCATCTCCAGTGAAAAAGAAGAGTTTATCATTAGAATCATAAAATTGATCTACAGCATAATCTGCCAGCTTTTTAGCAGCATGGAGAAATTGCTCATCAAACAACGTTTCATAGTACCTCACAAAAGCCTGAATCATAGCGCTGTAGTCCTCCATGAAGCCAGGAATACTTGATCCATAGGTTCTTTTCAGCGAACCGTCTTTGTTGATCATTTCCTTTAACAGGAATTGCGCATTGTTTCTGGCCAGTTTTAGAAAGTGTTCATCTTTGGTGGCCTGGTAAGCGTCCAGTAGACCTGTCAGAGCCAGTCCATTCCATCCGGAAATGATTTTGGTGTCTAGGCCTGGCTTGATCCTTTTTTGTCGCTCAGCCAATGCTTTGGCTTTAAATTCTGATAAAATTTGTGAGAATTGCTCCTGCGTCAATCTATTCTTTTGACAAAACTCATCTAGAGGTACCAGGGTCCTTAATACATTTTTGCCTTCCCAGTTACCAGCCACGCTCACGTCGTAGTAAGACGAGATGATATTTCTACTGTCATCAGCAATGGCGCTGATTTCCTCCTGGGACCACACATAATATTTACCTTCTTCACCCTCACTGTCGGCGTCCATGCCGGCATAAAACCCCCCATTATCATCCAACATTTCGCGCTCCAGCCACTGAGCAGTTTCTTTCATTACCTGATGGTAGTTGTGATTTCCCGTGACCTTATAGGCATTGGCATAGAGGCTTAGCAATTGTCCGTTGTCGTAAAGCATTTTCTCGAAATGGGGGACATGCCATTCCGCATCTACAGCATACCTGGAAAAGCCACCTCCAATGTGATCATAGATCCCACCCATGGCAATTTTATCCAGTGTGAAAGTCAGATGATCAAGGGCAGACTGATCTTTTGAATAGTAGTGATAGTGTACCAAAAATTGCCACACTGACGGCATAGGGAATTTGGGGGACTTTCTCACGCCTCCCCATTCCTTATCAAAGTTGTTTTTGAGCTTTTCATAAGTGCCCTTCATTGTCTCCATGGTGATCGGCATGGAATCGCTTCCTAAACCATAGGTTTCCCCTTCGGCCTGATTTAATGCCTTGGTAAAATTGATGGCGGATTCATATAGCTTATCGCGATCATTTTCGTAGGCTTTAGCAACTGCTTCCAGAAGCTTATACCAGTTTTGAGGTGGAAAATAAGTGCCGCCGTAAAATGGTTTTTGGTCAGGAAACAGAAACACGTTCAGCGGCCAACCACCATTGATCCCCATGGCCTGCACGGCCTCCATATAGATCTGATCAATATCAGGTCGCTCCTCACGATCGAGCTTGATATTGACGAAATGTTTGTTCATGATTTCGGCAATGCTGTCATTCTCAAAGGATTCATGAGCCATCACATGGCACCAGTGGCAAGATGAATAACCAATACTCAGAATGATGGGCTTATCTTCAGCTTTGGCTTTTTCCAAAGCTTCTTTGCCCCATGGATACCAGTTTACGGGGTTGTGGGCATGTTGTAGCAGGTAGGGGCTGGCCTCATTGATTAAAGCGTTGGTGTGAGTAGGTGATTCCTTGTTCATAGGTGGTTTACAGCTAAAGGTGAGAAAAAGAGATAAGATGAGTAATTGTCTCATGAATCTAATAATTGTTTTTTGATGGCTTTTAGTTCCTCTTCTATATCAACCACATCTGCCAATGACTGTAGCTTTTTAGCAGTCGATTTTAGAAATGATTGATGAGCAGCAGTTTCAGGGTGAAAAGGCCGGTGATTCATGGATTTGGCCAATTTTCCCCATTCTTTGATAAAATTTTGGGTTTCTCTATCAAAATAGCTCTGGCCAAACTTCTCCCATATATAGTCAATGGCCTGATCATTGGGGTGAATCATATCCTCTTTATAAAAACGATAATCTCTCAATACATCGATGAGGATCTCGTATGAAGGAAAGTAAGAAGCCTTAGTGTCATTGGCAATGATTTGACGTACAGCCTCTATCAGGATCGCTTTGCTTTGATTGTTTTCGATTAAGCCATCGCGGACATGGCGTACCGGGCTTATCGTAACCACAACATTGAGTTGAGGGTTCAATGACCTTACCAGAGAGATGGTTTCAGAATAGCTTTGAGTGATCTGGTCTACGGTAAGCAATGACTTCGTGAATTCTTTTTGAGGGACTTTATGGCAATTGGCTACGATTGAGTGATCCGAATGATGACGATATACCCAGCTTGTTCCAGGCGACAGTACCAGTGTTGAAGCCTGGGAGAGTATGGTTCGTGTTAATTCTCGTTGCTTTTTAAGCTTCAAGATGAGTGTTTCTCGCGATGGATCAGACAAGTCAGAGTGGGTATCCCAGTGGTGATAGATCTGATCTGCTTCTACAATCCTGTCTTCCTGTGGTTGAGGATTTACGGATTGCTGTAGGGTCTTGAAAATGGAGATGGGATTGTAGATGACCCCAAATGGATTGATAAGTGCTCTGAATTTATGACCAGTCAGTTTCGCTCCGATATTTTCAGAGAAACACGAACCCATAAGTATCACATGGTCTCTAATGGAGAGGCTAAAGGGTGCTTGACTAATTTCAAAAGGGAGTACAAACATTTGATGATTACCTATTTAAGGAAGTACAAAGTTATAGATATTGAATCATAGCGATTATAGATCTTTCTAAGGGCATTTGATCATTGAGCAAACGCTGGAAGGCTATTAGATGTGGGGACAACAGACCAGCGGAAGCGGCAAGATTGTATCTGACCTCGGACAAATGATTACTTGCTGAAGTAGATGAGCGCGAAAGGGAATATGAAAAAAGTGATGATTATATACATCAATCCAACAATCCTGTACTTTTCAGACAGGTAGCCCAGGTATTGAGACAATGCGATGGGTAGTTTTGAAGCATAGGGTACAAAAAGGAAAATGCATGAACCGATCAGGTTAAAAAAGAAGTGAACAAATGCAAGACTCACAGCGGCTTCGCTTTTAAATAATGACGCCAGTATGGCGGTAATGGTGGTGCCTATATTGGCACCGATAATGAACTTCAACGCATTGTCTATCCTGATTTTGCCTGTAGCCGTAAGGGGTACGAGGAGGGAAGTGGTTACGGAACTGGATTGAATGATGGTGGTAAGTAGTAACCCCCATCCAAAAGATTTTACTGGTAGATTAAAGATGCTTTCAAACCTACTTCTCGCGTTCCCAATAAGCGCTTTTGACAATACTTGCGAAATCATCTTCACCGTAGCAAAAAGCAAAATAAATGATCCGATAATTAATCCGAGTGCTCCGACCCATTTAATCAGGTTATTGCCAATTCGCTCAATGCTATTACCAATTCCAAACAGGTCAAATTTCAAACCACTTCCGGCATCAACATGGGTGAATTGGACAAAGAAGTGACTAAGGTCTGTTAGGATCCCATATTTTAATTCCAGTGGGAATAAGATGATTACCGTAAGAATGTTGAAGAAATCATGGATGGTACCACCTGCCACAGCTTTTCTAAATTCACCTGTAGAAGTGATATAACTCATGGAAACGATGGTGCTGGTGATGGTGGTTCCGATATTTGCACCAATTACGATAGGCACTGCCTGCTCCAGGGAAAGCGAGCCGGATGCTACGGCCGCCACTGCCAGAGAAGTTGTGGTAGAGCTGCTTTGAAGAATCGCTGTAGCCAGTAACCCAATAAATAAACCGATAAATGGATTAGAAGTGGCAATAATAATTGACTCGGCGGTGTCCTTTCCAATTTTACTAAAGCCATAGCCCAGCCAGCTGATGGAAAGTAGAAAGAGTATTATGGAGAGTAGGATGATGGCACCATTTCTCCATAAATTATTGGAATCACTTCCCTGAATCATGTTAAATTGGCTCCTTTACCGAAGTTTTTGAAACACCTTCTTTTACGACGACAATATCTTCGCTTATGCTAATGATGTGATCCCCTAACTTTTCACATAGATGGTAGAGGTCTTTATACAAGCTATTGGTTACTTTGTTAGAGGCCTTTTTGTCCGTGCCATTCACCTGTTCTTTACGCAATTTGTCTCTCAGGCTGTTTATTTTCTTTTCCACTTTGAGCGCATTTTCATAGTCACCTCCGTTTGGAAAAGCTGCTATGTTTTTGACCATGATATCCAGGGCAGTGTCAACATGCTCTATCATTGAATATAGGTTTGACAATTGCTTATCAGTAAATGCAAGGCCTTTTTCCATTTTGGCATCAATATCCTTGGACATCTGATAAAAAATGTCTCCAATGCGTTCCAACTCGTTGGAGGTGCTTAATAGGATAGCTACTTTCTCACTACCTTCTACACTTAGACTCTTGTCGCTGGAGATCTGGAACAGATATTTTGAGATCTCGTCCTCGAGTGTATCCGTAAGCTCTTCATATTTTATTACCTTTTTCATCAGCTTTCGCTGCTTTTTGGCTTTAGAGGCTTCCAGTAGTTTTTTGAACAGATCAGACATTTCCTGAGTCATCTCAGCAAACCGCACGATCTCCTTGTTAGCCTGTTCGATCGACAACTCAGCAGTACTGAGCATACCTACGTTGATGTATTTCAATTCGGTAATGTCCTCCTCCCTTGTTCTAATGAGTCGAATCGCCACCTTGGCAATAAATGGACAAAACCATACGAGCAACAAGGTATTGGTAATATTAAATGCTGAATGGAAAACAGATAAGGAAATTGGTATACTTTCCGGGTTTGTAAAAGGGTCGCCATTACCCATAGAGGTCATAAATGACGAAATCATTAGCAATACCGGATGTAAGAGCGCAATGATCCAGAACACCCCAAAAACATTGAATATGAGATGCGCTAAAGCAGCTCTTTTGGCGTGATAGTTGGCGATCATTGCTGCGAGATTGGCAGTAATGGTTGTACCAATGTTTTCACCCAGAACCATCGCCGCTGCCAGTTCAAAAGGTATCCATCCATTGTTGGCCATGACCAGTGTGAGAGCCATAGAAGCACTGGAAGATTGGACTACCACAGTGATCAAGGTTCCGATGATGACAAAAATGAGCGTGGACAGGAATCCCAGATCGGTATATTTTGAAAGAAAGATCAGTATTTCCGGATTTGACTGTAAGTCAGGGACCGAATCCTTCAGGAATTCGAGTCCAAGAAAGAGCAACGCAAAACCAATTAAAACTTCACCCCATGATTTCAGTTTGTCTCTATTGAAAAAGATCAAAGGAAAGCCGATTGCAATAATGGGTAGGGCATAGGCTGAAATTTTCACCTTAAAGCCTATGATGGATATCAGCCAGGCCGTAATGGTGGTCCCAATATTAGCTCCCATGATCACGCCAATGGCTTCGATGAGGGAGAGTAAGCCAGCGTTCACAAAGCTGACCACTAACACCGTGGTAGCCGAAGAGGATTGAACAATACTGGTAATCAGGAATCCGGTAAGTACACCTTTAAACCTGTTTGAAGTCATAGAACTGAGGATTTCTCTCATTCTAGAACCTGCCACTCGCTGAATACTTTCACTCATGATCTTCATGCCATAGATGAAGAATCCCAGCGCGCCAAATAATGTTAAGATATCGAACAGGCTAAAGTTCATTTAGTTATGTTGTTGTGGTGGAGGCAATTTCAAAATGCAAAGTTATCCTTAATCACACTAGTATATATTAACTAAAAGCTAACTAATGATTAACAAGATGTTAAGAAAATAAAAAAACCCCGACAAATTGCCGGGGTTTTTTATAAAATGATTAATGATTTACTCTGAAATCACATTCACTGTGATCTCATGATGAACTTCTTTGTGTAGATCAAGGGTGACAGTATGCTCACCAAGTTCCTTGATGTTACCATTAAAGCTGATTCGCTTCCTGTCAATCTCAAATCCTTTTTCTTTCAGGGCATCTGCTACCTGTAGGGCAGTAACTGCTCCAAAGATTTTTCCGCTTTCACCAGCTTTTGTCTTGATCTCCAATGAAATGGCACCAATCTTTTTAGCCAGATCTTCAGCGTCATTTTTAAGCTTTTCAGCTTTATGCGCTGCCTGACGGATGTTTTCTTCTATCATCTTGCTATTTGATTTATTAGCGATGATAGCCAGTCCCTGAGGAATAAGATAGTTTCTTCCGTACCCGGGCTTTACATTAACAGTGTCGTTTTTGTAGCCCAATCCTTTGATATCTTCCTTTAATATGATTTCCATGATCCGCTTATTTTAAAGAATCTGTAACATATGGAAGAAGCGCCAGGTGACGTGCACGTTTTACAGCTTGTCCAACTTTTCTCTGGTATTTTAAACTAGTACCAGTGATTCGTCTTGGCAATAACTTACCTTGTTCATTTACAAACTTCAAAAGGAAGTTTGCATCCTTGTAGTCAATGTATTTGATGCCGTTCTTTTTGAATCGGCAATACTTATCTTTCTTCTGTTCCCTGTTGATGGGTTCGTTTTGCAATGTCATGATGTCACCTCCTCTTTTTCAGCTTTTGGTTTGTTGAATTCTCCTTTTCTTCGACGCTCGTTGTAGACAATCGCATGCTTGTCAAGTACCGTCGTTAAAAATCTCATTACTTTCTCATCCCTTCTGTATTCTGTCTCCAACTTATTGATCAAGGATGGCTCTGCCTCAAATTCAAACAAATGGTAAAAACCTGTGGTCTTGTGCTGGATTGGGTAAGCTAACTTTTTCAGTCCCCAGTCCTCATCATTGATGATTTTAGCACCACCGTCGGTGATAATGCCTTTGAATTTTTGGACAGCATCCTTCATCTGGGCTTCAGACAAAACGGGAGTTAAAATGAATACCGTCTCGTATTGTTTTTTCATCTTTATAATTGTTCTTCAAAAAAAATTGAAGGGCAAAATTAGGGAAAGATTCTTAAACGGCCAACGACTGATAAAATAGTTTGGAAAACTACTTAACGATAAAAGTACCGGTACCCATTAGGTAACTATCTGTATATACCTCTACCTGGTGATTACCTACGGCAAATTCGCTGCCTTTGTCATAATAAAGTGTGACCAACTGGCTCTTTTTATCGTATAGGATCTCCTGTTCCAGGGTGTAAAACATTTCGCGACCTTCAAACATGAATGTGCCGGAGCCTCTAGTGACATCAAAAAGCACATTGCCATCAGGAGCAACTACGCGGATCTTAAGGGTCTTGCCCTCAATGGGGGCTACTTTGTTTTCAGAGACTGTGAAAGTGATCTTCAGTTGATTGATATGCCTGTTTCTGAACTCAGACGCTCTTTCTCTACCTGATTCATTGACAGCATATACGGTGAGTCCCTCTGCCTTCAATCGGGAGGCAAAAGCAACCTGCTCCTGCAACTGAGACTTTTCCTGGTTGATTTGACGTATCGATTGACTTAGTTCTTGTTTCTCCACCTTCAGGTCATTGTTTTCTGAAAGCAGCTGATCATTCATGGCCCGGAGCTCAGTGATTTCCGCGTCTTTCATCAATAATAGTTCCTGATAGCCATCTACTTTTCCTCTTAGGGTAGAGATCAGTGATTGCTGATACTTTTGAGAAGTGAGTAATTGTTTCTTTTCCTCTTCCAGCTGCGCTTTCACTTTTAGGAGAGTATCCACTTCACCACCCAGTTCTTTGATGGTGAGAATCCTTTGGTCGAGCTCGCCAGAGATAGAGTCGAGCTGAAGAATTGTACTGCTTAGCTCCTGAGCCTGCCTTTCATTTTCATTTCCCAGCCTGATGCTTAAGTAAATGAAAAAGCAAAGAATCAATATAAGGATCGCTAATACCCAGTAAAATACTTTTTTACGATCTCCGGCAAAAGGATTGATTGACTTGCTGTTCTCCGATATGTTTTCCATACTCCTTGATTATTCTGCGGGCAAAAATAACCTTTTGAATGAGAATATGACAATGCTTGCTTTCAGATCAATACTTTAATACAAAATGTTGCTTTACCATGTCCCTGGAAGGAAAGATGATCCCGGCATGAAAGCAATCTATGGTTAATGCATAGTCAGGGTCTCTGATGACTGTTTGCCATGCCTCATTCATATCTGCTGACCAGTAAATATCATGGATGACTATGGCTTTAATATTTTCTCCGTGTTTCTTCAATTCTTCGAGGTAGAAGTGGATGGTCTCTGAGCGATGGTCTGCGTCTAAAAAGACAATTTCGGGGCTTGACTCCTGAAGCACCTGACTAAAGATCTTTCTTACCTGCCCCTGAAGGATGAATGATTCCACATCTTTGGGCTTAAAACTGAGTTGACGGGCTTTTTCAGCCAGCTCGGATGACCCTTCAATTGAATAAATTCTTTTTAAACCCTGCGCATGCGACACCATTGAAAATGTGATTCCCAATGCAGTTCCGGTTTCGAGAAAGGTATTAACCTGCAGCCACTCACATAGCTTGATCAGAAAGTAAGAAAAGGATTTCCCGCTCCAGGTTCTTTTCGCCAGGGATTGAATGGTTGTGGTTATTATTTCACCGGTCTTTGGGTCTTTAAATTCAATGGCCTCACCATTATTTAGGTATTGTTGTTTTACCTGTCTCTCAATTGCAGAGAGTCGTAATTTCCTTCTTAGTACCTCATTATAAAAGCTGAAGACAAAGGGAGAGTGGATACCATGAGCATTTTTTGCATGCCAATGGTAACGGAGGTATTCAATAATTCTGAAAAACAAGAATCAGTTGAGCTTGAACGGTACTACCATCTCAAAAGCAGGGATATTTACCGGGAACTGCCTGCCACTGACCAGATGCTCCATAATATAGTAGCCCTGCATTTTACCGATGCCTGATTTGAGATTACAGCCCGAAACATAGTGATGCGCCTGACCAGGCTCAAGAATGGGCTGCTTGCCCACTACGCCTTCTCCCTCTACCTCTCTTTTAGGAAAGGTGATGTCATCAATCTCCCAATGACGGGAGATCAATTGGATGGTCTTATCACTTTTGTTTTCAATGGTAATTTGATAGGTAAAGACAAAATGATTTTGGACAGGGTTAGAGTATTCAGGTTGGAACTCTACCTGTACGGTCACTTGAATGCCTTTGGTAATCTCAGTAATCATCATATTCTAAAGCCAGAAAATTAAGGCAATTATTTTTTTAATTTGCCACGATCGAATAAAAAATCGATGAATGGAATGAATGTGAAAATAGAACCAGGGTGGCATGAGATGCTTCAATCGGAATTTATCCAACCCTATTTTTTTGATCTTGTCAGCTTCGTGAAATCAGAATATCAAAATAATACAGTGTATCCTCCAGGTAATCAGATATTTAGAGCTTTTGATCTATGCCCCATTGATCAGGTAAAGGTGGTAATCATAGGTCAGGATCCATATCATGGGCCTGGCCAGGCGAATGGATTGTGCTTTTCGGTGAGTGAAAAAATAAAAATGCCTCCTTCTTTAGTGAATATATTCAAAGAAATACGGGCAGACCTGGGAAAAGAATTCCCCCCGAATGGTAGTCTGGAGCGATGGGCCAGCCAGGGCGTGTTACTGCTAAATGCTACATTGACCGTACGTGCCAGGGAAGCAGGATCTCATCAAAACAAAGGATGGGAGGATTTTACTGATGCTGTGATTCAAAAGCTCACCGAGCAGAAGAGTGGAATTGTCTATATCCTCTGGGGAGCTTACGCCCAAAGGAAAGGGGAGGTCATTCAAACGGACAAGAACCTGGTGATCAAATCTCCGCATCCTTCTCCATTCTCAGCAGATCGTGGTTTTTTTGGCAGCAAGCCGTTTTCAAAAACCAATGAATACCTGATAAGTTTAGGAAAGGAGCCTATTGATTGGTAGTCTAGTCTATCCCTTTGAAAAGTCTGTTCCAGCGGATTTTGCTAAATAGAGAGCCGCTATCATCAAAAGACATCCAAATGAAAGAAGCTTCACCTACTACAAAATCTCCGGGTACAAATCCCCAGTAGCGGGAGTCTTCCGAGTTGTGCCTGTTGTCACCCATCATGAAGTAGTAATCTTTCGTAAAGGTGTATTGACTGACAGCCTTGCCATCTATGATTAACTGGTTGTCTCTGATCACAACATCATCGAGTTCTTCATAGTCTTCGATTGTTGAGCCATATTTGGCCAGTGACTCCTCTGTAATGTCGATTGTGGTACCTACTCCCGGAATCTCTAATGGTCCATAGTAATCAGCATTCCATGGGAAATACCGGGCGTCAGGAAAGATCCGTGATTCAACGAAGTCTTTTTCGGCAAAAATGGGCTCAACCCGCTTAATGAATTCCAGCTTTTCAAGTGCTTTAGCTACTTCACCGGTCGTCATGACAACATATCCCCTTGAATCAGCCGATGCTCCCACAGGTCGAAACTCCCAGATGTTATAATCTCTAAAAATCCTGTCCCGAATGACCTGATCAGTCTCCACAAAATACTTGAATTGCATCAGGTCAGGATTTTCCTGGGATACTCCATCGATAAAAACCTGACCTTTTTTGATCTCTAATACATCCCCCGGAATAGCTACACATCGCTTGATGTAGTGGGTTCTAAGGTCTTTGGGGTGCTCAAACTCAGGTGGGTAGTTGAATACTACCACATCATTTCTTCGCACTTTGTCGAGAGAAGGCAATCTCAGCTGAGGCAGTTCCAGCCAATCTACATATGATTGTGCTTCTGTTCCCCATATTTTGGCATGTGTCAATGGGATTTGTAATGGTGTTTTTGGTGTTCGTGGACCATAGTTGATCTTGGAGACAAACAGAAAATCACCTACCAGTAAAGACCTTTCCATGGATGGGGTAGGGATGACATAAGCCTCCATAAAAACCCATCGGATAAACGTAGCAGCAAAAACAGCAAATACAATGGCTTCAAACCACTCTTGCCCGATCGTTCTGACTTTCTTGGGCATCTCAGTAGCCTTGCCCAGGTATCGCGTATTGGAATAGGCGATGTACAGCATGTAGAAGGGGGCAAAAGCAACACCAACTGCCTGGTCAAAGTAAGAGTATCTTCCAAAAGACTTGAGCAGATCGAGGTGGATGGTCAGGGCAATAAAAAAGTTAACTACAGGAACAAAAAGCAACGCTACCCACCACTTGGGTCTTCCTACAATTTCGAGGTGAACGATATAATTATAGATGGGAATAAATCCTATCCACCCGGGCTTCTCTGCCTTTTCGAAAAATTTATAATAAGCAATGGATTGTAAGATGTACCAACCAAGGACAATGATTAGAAATGATGCTAAACTAAAGTCGTTAAAATACATTTATTTGCTATTTAAAAAGTCTGATATTGTTAATACACCTTGCTGGCCAGCCACCCATTCAGCCACCTTCACAACTCCCTGGGCAAATACTTTTCGATCATGGGCTATGTGTTTTACTTCAATGGTCTCCAGGGGGGAGCTGTAAGTGACCGTGTGTGTTCCAGGTACATTTTCTTCCCTTAGTGAAATAATTGGTAGAACCCCCTTGTCGTCGGTAGGCTCGTTGACCCAGGAGCTATAATTTTTATTTTTGCTTAAGATTCTTTCGGCCGTAGTGATTGCCGTTCCACTAGGCGCATCCTTCTTTTGAAGGTGATGGATCTCTTCCATGGCAGCTTTGAAACCTTCCAGGTTGTTCATTTCATTGGCCAGCCATTCATTGAGCTTGAAAAAGAGATTTACACCCAGGCTAAAATTAGAAGCATAAAGGAAAGTGCCTTGCTTTTTATCACACAGGTCTATTACCTGATTGTATTTGTCAAGCCAACCGGTAGTCCCAGCTACTACTTTCACTCCTTTATTCAGCAGGTTGGTGATGTTGTCATAAGCTGTTTCCGGTTGTGAAAACTCAATAGCCACATCCGTATTGTCCGGTGAGATCTTATCGAGGTCGCTGGTATTGTCTGCATCAATGATCATGGATATCTCATGACCTGCTTCCAAAGCCAGCTGTTCGATGGCTTTTCCCATTTTTCCGTAACCAACAATAGCAACCTTCATTTACTTGAGATTTAGGGATATTTTAAGTCCAATTGCTTGCGAAAATAAGGCAGTTGGCTGAATAGCCGGTGAAATATTTATAGAAAGATTGTCATTCACGTCAAATTCGTTGAGGTGCGCTGATACGTGTGCTTCCACAATATTGATGAGATAATAACCAACTCCAATGATCATCAGGTAATCTCTGTTTCTGCGGAAGGCATCCCTGTTACGGATGAGGGCAGTCTGGCCGAATTCTGAGTAGGGGTTTACTGTGGTGGGATCATCATCGGCATCTGCAAGTAAGGCATTTTGAAATTCACTGTAAATACGGTGATTATAATCGATATAGTGACCAATAATTATTCCTCCTGCATATACCAGGGGGATTTTCCAATACTGACCATTATAAGCCTGACCCAGCCCTGGCAGGATGGCAGAAAGCAATGCGGCACGATTGGGGTCTAGTGTGGAAATAGATTGAAAGGAAGCCCCTTCTTTACTTGCAGCCAGGAAGAGTGAGTCGGAATCAATGATCGTGCTGGTTTGAGCCTGCAGAGAAAAAAGAGCCAGTAAAGAAAGTAAGAATACAGCGATGAACTTAGATATCCAGGATATCGAGTATTCGGTTAAGGTCATCTGCTGATGTGAAGGGTATCTTGATTTCACCTTTGTTATCTTTATTGGCTTTGATACTCACCTTGGTGCCAAAATGAGAGACCAATCTGGTTTGCAACTTATTTATTTCATTTGAAACGCCGCTTTCATCAGAAGTTGTATCCTTGTTTTGGTTTTGTTGTAAACCTGCCCTGACGAGCTGTTCCACCTTTCTTACGGAAAGTTGCTCTTTTATGATACGCTTGAATAGATCTAATTGGAGATCTACATTTTCTATGTTGATGATCGCCCGGGCATGGCCCATCGAGATCAGGCCATCTCTTAAAGCTATCTGAATATCAGGAGGCAACTTTAACAACCGCAGGTAATTGGTTACCGTCGTCCTGTTCTTACCTACATTGGTGGCCAGTTCTTCCTGGCTGAGATTACACTCGCTGATGAGCCGCTGGTAGGAGAGAGCTACCTCTATGGCATTGAGATTTTCCCTTTGGATGTTCTCAATAAGCGCCATCTCCAGCATCTGCTGATCATTGGCTACCCTGATATAGGCCGGGATAGTCTTTAGCCCGGCTCGCTTAGAGGCCTGAAGCCTCCGTTCACCGGAAATAAGCTGAAATTCATTTTGGCTGAGCGCTCTGACCGTAATAGGTTGAATGATCCCCTGAATCTTAATGGATTCAGCCAACTCATTCAGCGCTTCTTCATTAAAATCCGTTCGGGGTTGAAAAGGATTGACAGCGATGTCATCAATGTTGATCTCATCAATCGCTCCCTGTATAGTTGCTCCCGAACCAGAAAGGGTTTCCTTTTCATCCGAATTCTCTAATAGAGCACCTAAACCCCTTCCTAAACCGCTTCTTTTTTTCAACTTGTTGTCTGCCATTATGCAGCTTTTACTTCGTTACGTTGCAAAATCTCTTTAGCCAGGTTTAAATAAGACAGGGCACCTTTGCTTTCCGCATCATGGGTAATTGCCGGCAATCCAAAGGAAGGAGATTCGCTCAGTTTAATATTTCTTGGGATGAGTGTTTTGAAGACCATGGATTTGAAATGATGCTGCACTTCTTCCACTACCTGATTGCTAAGGTTCAAGCGGGTATCATACATGGTAAGTAATATCCCTTCAATTTCCAGGTTGGGATTAAGCCTGTTTTGAATGATTTTGATGGTATTCAGGAGTTTACCCAGTCCTTCAAGGGCAAAATACTCGCATTGAACCGGTACAATTACCGAATCAGCTGCTGTAAGGGCATTCACCGTGATAAGACCCAAAGAAGGGGAGCAGTCGATGATGATGAAGTCATATTCATCCCGGACCGTCAGCAACGCCTCTTTCATCTTTTCTTCTCTTTTGCTAATGCTCACCATCTCCACTTCAGCACCTACCAGGTCGATATGAGAGGGGAGTAAATCAAGATACTTGATCTCAGTCGACATGATGCATGATTTTGGCTCCACCTGGTTTACCATACACTCATAAATGCTGTTTTCTATCTCTTTTGGGTTTTGTCCCACACCCGAAGTAGCATTGGCCTGTGGATCAGCATCCACGATCAACGTTTTGAATTCCAATGCTGCCAGACTGGCTGCCAGGTTAATCGCTGTGGTTGTTTTTCCTACACCGCCTTTTTGATTTGCTATCGCTATGACTTTACCCATCGTTAGTGATTAAAAAAAATTGAAGAAATGGACACAAATATATTTAAGATCATGAGAAGAAAAAGACCCTAAAAAACACAATACTTGTATCCCGTTTTTTAGTCAGCTATAAATCAAAGAGTTAGCAAGCTTTCGCTCAACAAAAACTTTATCAAATTTTATTTTTTTGATTTTTTCTTGGCGTTCTCATTAGCTTTCATTGCCTCTTCCAATCGCTGCTGAAACTTAGACTTCTTCTTGTTGGCATTCTTCTTTTTATTTTCTTCCAGCGCCTTTTTGATCTTGTCTTCATCAATGAATTTTCTGAACAAAGCGATCTGTCCGAAAGACACGATGTTTGAAACAAAATAGTAGAAGGTAAGACCGGATGAATAACTATTCAGGAAGAACAGAAACATGACTGGCATGATATACTGAAGCGTTTTCATTGGTCCCTGGATAGTCGTCACCTGACTGTTAGACCAGGTGTAAAGGATGGTAGAAGCGGTCATGAGCAATGTGAATAAACTGACATGATCGCCATAGAACGGAATATTAAAAGGCAGATCCAAGATGCTGTCGTAGGTAGACAGGTCATGTGCCCACAAGAAACTCTTTTGCCTGAGTTCGATAGAGTTAGGGAAGAAGTAGAACATGGCAAACAGAATGGGCATCTGCAGCAGCATCGGTATACAACCACTGAGTGGGTTAATGCCCACCTTCTGGTAAAGCGCCATCTGCTCTTGTTGAGCCTTTTGCATGTCTCCTCCATGCCTTTCCTTGATCTCATCAAGCTCCGGTTTCATTACCCGCATTTTGGCCATTCCCATGTGTGACTTATAAGTCAATGGAGCCAGGACAATCCTGATCAGGAACACCATGATGATAATGATAATACCGTAATTGCTGATATAATTTTCCAGGAAATGGAAAATTGGGATGATAGCAAACTTGTTGATCCAGGAGAGGATACTCCATCCAAGCTCCACGTTCTCTTCAAATGAAGGAGCTACTTTCTTTAGAATAGCGTAGTTATTGGGGCCAAAATAATAAGTGGCCTCAAATTGATTGTTTACCAGCTGATCATGAGGAAGCATGAACTTCATGGTTCCCTTTTTCACCAGCGACGAATCATTAGGAGTAGCCATGGTTGCTACCGATACTCCGCTAACAGGCTGATTTAAAATGATGGCCGAACTAAAGAATTTCTGATTGAAAGAGATCCAATCTACCGGGTCAGAGATTTGCTCTTGCTCATTGCTATCTGTAGAGATACTCAGGTAATCAACATCACCATTGTTCAATCGATATCGTACCGTGGACTTGTTTCTGGCATCCTCCAGGTTCAACTCCATCCTTTTCATGTCCTGATTCCACTCATAAGCAACTTCATTGCCGATGATACCATTGAGACCGGAAGTAAGAACTTTGAAGCCAATCTCGTATCCTTTATTGGGAATGGAGTACTGGTAGGCAATCGATCTGTTCTCTCCCAAATCAACCTTGTAAGTAATAATTGTGGTGTCGGTTTTATTACTTTGGCTTGCTGAAAAATAGATCTCGGACAGATTGATTTTCCTTGACAGGTGATCAAGGATTAGGTTTTGATTGGTCTTGGAATTAACCAGAATTAGCTCATTGTCTTCAAAATCCTTGAATTCTTTGAGAATGACTTTCTTTACAGACCCACCTTTGTTGCTAAAGGATATTTTTACCTGCTCATTTTCAATAGTTGTAAGTTGTTCAGTTCCCTCCGCAAAAGGAGAGAATAGCCCAAACTTCATCTCGTTCAACTGATTTCTGGCACTGTCAGATAAGGTCGACACCTGACTGGGTGCATTTTCAGTCACAGCAGATTCACTGGCAGGAGACTGGGTAGTTTCCTGGTTCTGTGTAGTTGGCTGCTCTGCTGGTGGTTCTGGTGCAAAAAACTGAAAGTATACGGTAATAAATACCAGCATCAGCACTAGCCCGATTATTTGACTTCTATCCATTATTTTTATTTGAATCTATTCAGTATCTTTTTTGTTGACGATTGCCGCCTTGATAAATTTCACAAAGAGAGGATGTGGATTATCAACTGTGGATTTCAGCTCAGGATGAAATTGTGTCCCTACAAACCATGGATGACTAGGAATCTCCATGATTTCTACAAGGTTCGTTTCCGGATTTATTCCTGATGCTATCATTCCTGCTTCTTCAAAAGCCTGTAGGTACTTCCCATTAAACTCGTATCTGTGGCGATGTCTCTCAGAGATTTTCGCATGATTGTAGATATGAGCAGCCTTGGTTCCTTTTTTTAAGGTGCAATCATAAGCCCCTAATCGCATAGTACCACCCATTTCCTTAAGATTTTTTTGATCTTCCATGATGTCTATCACGGGATGTTTGCTTTTAGGGTCCATTTCAGTACTGTTGGCACCTTTGAGTTTTAGCACATTACGTGCGAATTCTATCACTGCACATTGCAAACCAAGGCAGATACCCAGGAATGGAACCATGTTTTCTCGAGCATATCTTACGGCTTCAAGTTTCCCGTCAATACCCCGCTCGCCAAAGCCCGGAGCTACAAGAATTCCATCCAGGTTTGACAACATCTTATTCACATTTTTGCTATCGAGGTCTTCAGCATGGATCCAATGTAGGTTTACATGACATTCATTCTCAGCGCCTGCATGGGTAAAGGATTCTGCAATCGATTTGTAAGCATCCTTTAGCTCTACATACTTGCCTACCAGGCCGATATTCACTTCTGAGGTAGGATTTTTCAACCTACCTAAAAATTCTTTCCATTGATCAATCTTCGGCTGCTTTTTGTAGCTCATCTTGAACTTGGCCAGTACCCTTTCATCGAGTTTTTCCTTTCGCATCAGAATGGGTACATCGTAGATAGTCTCTGCATCCAGCGCCTCAATCACGGAGTTGTAAGGCACGTTGCAAAACAGCGCCAGTTTCTTTCGGATATCCAGTGTGACAGGATGTTCTGACCGGCAGACCAGGATATCGGGCTGGATACCAGCTTCCTGAAGTTCTTTTACCGAATGCTGTGTCGGCTTGGTTTTAAGTTCACCCGCAGTCTTGAGATAGGGCACAAGCGTAAGATGGATGCTGATGCATCGGTTAGGTCCCACTTCCAGTTTTGCCTGTCTTACAGCTTCAATGAATGGCAGAGACTCAATGTCTCCCACACATCCACCAATTTCGGTAATGACAATGTCATATTTCCCGGTATTGCCAAGCTTGAAAATGTTGTTTTTGATCTCATCCGTGATGTGAGGGACTACCTGAACGGTTTTACCCAGGAATTTCCCTTCACGTTCGGCCTGGATTACGTTGTAATAAATCCTTCCGGTAGTTACGTTGTTGTCCTGAGAGGTAGAAATGTTGAGAAAACGCTCATAATGCCCCTGGTCAAGATCCGTCTCAGCTCCATCATCCGTCACATAGCATTCGCCATGTTCGTAGGGGTTGAGTGTTCCCGGATCGATGTTGATATAGGGATCGAATTTTTGGATTGTTACGCGGAGACCTCTAGCCTGAAGTAGTTTTCCTAAAGAAGCTGAAATGATACCTTTACCAAGTGATGAAGCTACACCCCCCGTAACGAAAATATATTTGGCCTTTGACATGAAAAGACGAGTTGCTTTGTTTTGTTACGGGATACAAAGATAGGGTCTTCTAATGGTTTAATCTCAAACAGTTTCAAGTTTATTGAAAAACTTAATTTTTAAATGGAATTCGGTAGGTAACGGAAGCACTGATATAGCTCACGGGATCAAAGGTAATGACCTCACCAGGGAGCGAATAGGGGATGTTGTAAGAGTAGGTGAGGGCGATATTAAACTGATCAATCGTAAAGAACACAGGGAGGCTAAAATTGAGATTCATTAGCCCAAAGACATTGTCGTTTTGTTCCGCTTCGTACCTGGCTATGAGTTCAGGGCTAAGAATAGTGCCGTAATTATTCAGATTACGGAAAAGTATTTGAGCTCTTTTAAAGGTGATTGCATTACTGGCCAACAATTCTCTTAAAATTCTCCTTTGTGCTTCTTCGGATAGTTGAGAAATAGGATACAGTTCCTCAATGGTGGCCCTGAAAACATCGGATTCCGTAAACCTTTGAGTGGTGATCTCATCATTGCCAAAAAGAAGACTGGTTGTCGGCATAAAAGTGATCGCATCAAAAAACCATACGTCCTTTATGGAAAAGTATCCACTCATCGACGGAATCAGCCGGTGAGCAGTTTCGGCTCCAAACATGAAACTGTAGTCAACACCCAGGCTCAGGAATTTTATTTTTTGGCTCATGGATAATCCCAAATTGTTGAAAAGGGTAGCTGTCTCATCCATGTTATAGATCCATCGTTCATAGGATGGAACAAAAGTGAAATTGCCTTTATTGCCAAAATAGCCCAATGAAAGCATAGTAACGCTATAGGCTGGTTCATAGGCAGAGTTCCAGTAACCGGTGACATCCGCGAAAAGACCTGACTTATGGTAGAAGCTTATCCCGGGTGAAAAACCATGCTGATTGATGCCATAGTTACGGCCAGCCACAGCAACATTACTGGAATAAGAAGCCCGGATATTCAGCTCCGAATAGGGTGTGTAACTGGCAGAAAGTGTACTGTCTATCAAACTGAAAATAGACAATGAGTCCATTTCAGCTATAAGTGCTTCCAATTGATCTGCATAGGAGCTTTCCTGTGCCCGTAAAGCACTGGGGTATATAAATAGGAATAATAAGCATATGTGATATGCTAATCTCATCAGGTGAACAAATTTAAAGGCTAGTTGCCGCGCTGCTGCTGCCTTTGTTGTCTTATTTCATCATTCAATGGTCTGTCTCTCAATTGATCTCTTGGTCGATCTCGTTGTTCCCTCAGCCTGCGCATGAGTTCCTGCCTAAAATCGTTTTCCGCTTCTCTCAACCGCAACAATTGACGGTTGTTGATCACACTGAGCATTCTTTCGGAATACACTTTATCGAGATTGATCATTTGCTCTTTGATCTCCAATCCTTTGTCAATCAGAGCTTTACTTTCTTCTTCCGTGGCTGAATTTGGCCGATAGTTTCGCTTCAGATCCTGGAAGTCCTGGTGAATTGCTCGCTGTCTTTCTGAATACTCCCTGTATATTGGCCAGAACTTTTCCGCTTGTTCGGGTGTAAGGTCCAGCCGCTGAGTGATCAGTGCGATTTTTGCTGATTCGATCTTGTCCAATACTTCCTGGCTCTGAGGAAAAGCCCTCATCGCCATTAAAAGCAGGAGTAGTGTGATGATCTTTTTCATGGTTGCCTAATTTATTTTTTTTCGGTCATATTTTGAATTCCTCTATGACCCAATGCCTTGTTCTAATGATTCTAAGTCAATAATAAAATTTTCAAGATCTTCCTCATTCAATTCGATGCCCTCCAGGAAGTCATTCGTCTCCATCAAACCATCCGCATCGTCTATTAGCTGAGCAAGCTCATATTCTGAAATGTCGCTGAGCTCCAGATAGGCTTCTATCTGCTCGTCTGTCACATCTGCCAGCATCTGATCCATATCTGATTCTGATCCGGTAGGATAGAAATAAAAGGTCAGGGCTACTATCAAAACCATAGCCGGAGCAAGTACCCATTTCCACTGAAATGCAGTCCCAGGATCCTGAGCAGGTACCGATATACGCTCCTGAATGTTGCCGGTTAGCTCTTCGAAGTACGCATCAGGTGCCTTAAACGGTGCCCTAATCTTGTCCTTATGTAAATCAATTTTGCTCATTTCTTACTTAGATTCCTTTTCCTTTAAAAGGTTTAATCCATACTCAAAGTTTCTTCAATTTTTTTTACTGCATGATGATAGCTGGCCTTTAAGGCTCCCACACTGGTATTGGTTATCTCTGCTATTTCATCAAACTTCATGTCATCAAAATATTTCATGTTAAAAACCAGTCGTTGCTTATCTGGCAACTTGAGTAGGGCTTTTTGCAGCTTTAGCTCAATTTCATCACCTTCAACCAGGTCATTGCTCACAGAAAGCTCCCTGGACAATTCTTCTGAGATATCATGAATTTTGACGAAGAACCTCTTTTTCTTTTTATTCAAAAAGTTAAGGCATTCGTTGGTAGCAATCCGATAGATCCAGGTGAAAAGACTGGAGTCTCCCCGGAATTTGTCCAGGTTTTTCCACACCTTAATAAAAACCTCCTGAGTGAGATCATTCGAATCTTCATGTTTGATCACCATTTTACGAACATGCCAGTAAATACGCTCCTGGTATTCCTTTAGCAATAAGTTGAAACCATAATTTCTGGTTTCCTCATTGGTGATCTTTGATATAATAAAGTCCTCTTCCAAGAAGCTATCAGGTGTTTATATCCCTTTGATTGTAAAAAAGGGGAAAAGTTTAAAATCTATCGTAAAAATTTTAAATAATCTGAATTTCTTTAATTTAGATGTTGTTACAGTAAATGTAATTGTAGATATGGGCATCAGCGAAGATATAAAGCAGGAAAAGTTTAAGAATGAGCTTAATAAAGCCATCATTAACATCGTTTATACCAATTCATGGCTTAATACGAGGCAGGCCGGGTTGTTTAAAGATTACGGTTTGACCATGCCGCAGTATAATGTACTGAGAATACTCCGGGGTCAGCACCCCAAACCCGCCACAGTTAATTTATTGATAGACAGAATGTTGGACAAAAGTTCCAATGCCAGTCGCATCGTAGATAAACTGGAAGCTAAGAATCTGGTAATTAGAAAACAATGCTCAAACGATAGACGTGCAGTGGATGTTTTGATCTCAGATGCCGGCCTTGAGTTGCTCAAAAAAATTGACTCAAAACTGGATAAATGGGAACAAGACCTAAGTGGGCTTTCTGAAGACGAATGTGCTCAACTAAATCATCTGTTGGACAAGCTGAGGAATTAAATTTCCTGCAGTGACTCAATGAATCCTGCTACTTTTCCTTTAGGTCTTACCACCAATACTGGGATGTCAGTATTCAAACTCACCAGTTTTTCAGCTTTGCTACCAATGAATATGGCTGCTGTAGCTGTCTTTCCCTTGGCACCAATAATAATCAAGTCAGCTTTGATCTTCTTGGCTGTAGAATAAATAGCACTGATCACGTCATCATTTTTGTCGATAGTATACATTTCTTCAATGTCGAGGCCATCAGTTTTCACTTTTGAGACAAATCTTTTAAACTCAGACTTTGCATTTTCCTTCATGATAACCGCAAACTCCTTGAAGCTTTTGCCAGTATAATGATAACCTACAGGTACCTGATAGACGTGCTGAATGATCAGTTTTGAAGGTTCCTTTGATCGTCGGGCCAGGGTGGTAGCTTTTTCCAGCGCACTCTTCGAATAGTTTGAGAAGTCTGTAGGAACATGGATAGTCTTTAAGGAGAGGGGACCTTTAGGGAGCATAAGCAGGGAACATCCGGCACGCCTGGCAATTCTGCTTACAAGTACTCCACCAGCATCTTTCTCATTCTTTTTACCCAATACAATTAGATCGATTCGGTACTGTTGGATGAGCTTCATAAATGATTTTGTGACTGGGCCTTGCTCTATGAGCACTTTTACCACAACCTCGGCATCCTCATATTTAAAATATTTTTTGACCTTTTCCTCAATGGATTGCCTGCGCTCTTCGATGGCTTTGTCTATGAGGTCTGGGAATTCTTTCTTGAGTTTATCTGGGATGTTGAAGTCTCTGATGACATTGATGAAATAGACTTCTTTGGACCCGGATAGTCCACTAATTTTTGAAGCAGCCTCCATCAGGTCCTTATCATGTTCAGATAAATCAAGGCCAACAAGAATTTTACTAAACTTATACATGGATGTTTGGGTAGGAGTTATGAATGAATACCATCTGTCGTTTCGGGGCCAAAATTAATAGCGTTTTGTTTATTAAGTTGTTAGACACCTCATTTAAATTCTCTAATCAGAAAATCACAAAGCTGTTCTACCTGCTCTTTGGAATGCATGGGAAAATTAGCAATTCTTACCTGATTTTGCTTTTGATCACTGTATCCGGGCCCCAACACCCAACCTTTTTTCTTGCAAACTTCAATGACGGTGTCACTGCCATTTTGCACATTGCATACCGCCACGGTTTTTGACCGGTACTTTTTTTCTTTGATGAAAGGATCTAGAATTGAAACGCTCTCGGCAGTCTGGTACAGAATGGTCGATTTATACACCGTTTCATTCCTCACATGGGATACACCTCGTCGCAGCATATCTTCTGCGATTTTGCCTAAAATAAAGATGGACAATGCATTTGGAGTTTCGGGTGTTTGATTCTTCTGTCCATATTTTTCAAAGGAAGTAAGGCTGTGATAGCTACCCGTGACCATTCCATCAGTTTCCATTTGCTTCGCTTTTTCAATGCACCTTTTATTTGCTATCCATACCCCCAGTCCTGCGGGCATGCCAAAACATTTTTGTACAGAAAAATAAGCCGTGTCGATGTAATTGAAGTCAATAGGAATAGCAGGAAGCGCACTTACTCCATCTATGGCCATGAGGCAATCCGGATTTTCATTTTTGATTTGATAGATATCTTCTGCAGGAAACATAAAGCCATTGCTTGTCTCATTGAGGGTGATCCCACAAAGCTCCGCATCCTCCGGAATATCCATAGATTCATAAGCCTGACCAAACGGGGATTCTGTTTTACTTGGAGATTTTTGGTATTGTAGAGCAAAATCATAAAACTTCTTAGCAAAATCGCCATTGAGAAAGTGATGAGAACGGTTGATAACCAGGTTCTGGACCATTCTTTCCCATATTTCATTGGCAGATCCGGTGAAATAGATACGATGATCATCGGTGAGCTCCAGTAGTTGATGCAGGTTTTCACGTGTCTCCTGAAACAATCGCATGAATTCTTTGCTACGGTGTGAGATCGAACCCACATCCTGCTTGATTGCCTCCCTGAAATGATCCTGATAGGTATAAAAGAGCTGAGTGGGCCCTGGAGTAAAGAATATTTTATTTGACATGTTATATTTCTAATAATAAAGAATAAATTTATATCAGCTTTATGAGCAAGCAAATGTTTTAAACCTAACATTAGAACATAGCCGAGTTTGTAATGCAGTAAAACTGGACCTCATCCTGGTTTGATATCGGGACCTCATATTCACTTCGGTGGATTTAGGATAACAGTGGATAGTTGATCTGCGCTTTTACAGCTCAAATCCTGGGATAAAGGAGGTTTAAACAATGCTCATATGGCTTTTAAGCTTTCGGTTTTCCGGGGGCTTTTTTTTGTTTGCGGGTTTTCATCCACTTAAATGTTCGTTCCACGATCTTCACAGCCAGCTGAATTTTTTTGGCAGTGATCTCATCATATTCCTCATAGATAACTTCACCTTCGATCAACAGCAGGATGATAGGAGAGATGTCATCAACTTCCAATTGATTGCAAACCTGCCCCGATAGGTCCCCAACCAGGCTGTCATCCAATATGTAAGCGGGAATCTGTTCTTTGATGGACCATTCACTATCCAGTGTCTTTTTAAGCTTGTGATCTTTTTTCCTGTCCTGATTATACCTGAATAAGATTACCGCTGATTGATTGCTGAACTCAACTAACTTGTCAAGGTCATCAAAGTTTTTGAGATATCTCCATTCCGGTGTTAGAACTTCACTCATAGGGGAGCGATAGAATTTAGGCTAATGCAAGTGTCACTGATAGCTAATATATCCCTTTTAAGGATAAAACGCCTCAATACAAAACCCTAAACCTGATTGTACCCTTGATATTTTTAAGGTTTTTGATCACTTCCTGCTCGTAATCCTTATTGATATCAGTAATCACATATCCGATCTTTTCATTGGTTTTGAGATACTGCCCAACAATATTCAGGTTGTTCTCAGCCAAAGTGTGGTTGATCTTAGCCAGAATACCAGGTTCATTGTGATGGATATGGATAAACCTGTGCGCATCTTTTAATTTTGGCAATACGATATTCGGAAAATTTACACTGTTGTTGGTAGATCCGGTATTGATATAATCAATGATCTTTCCGGGTACGAAATCAGCGATGTTTTTCTGGGCTTCTTTGGTGCTACCCCCAATATGTGGTGTGAGGATCGTATTTGGCAGCCCTCTGAGTTCTGAAATAAATTCCTCCTGGTTGCTCTTAGGCTCTTCAGGGAATACATCCACGCTCGTGCCTATGATTTTTCCGGATAGAATATGCTTTTTGAGCGCTGCGATGTCTACTACATGTCCTCGGCTCAGGTTCATAAAAATCACCCCGTCCTTCATCTGGGAAAACTCTTTATCTCCTATGATGTTTTTATTTTCCGGTCTTCCATCTACGTGAAGGGATACTATATCAGACATTCCCAGTAATTCAGACAGGCTACTACATTGGGTCGCATTTCCCAGCGCCAGTTTTTCCTCCCGGTCATAGAAGCAAACTTTCATGCCCATTGACTCGGCCAAAACAGAAAGTTGGGCTCCAATATTACCGTATCCGACAATGCCCAGGGTCTTATTTCGGATTTCAAAGCTGTTCTTGGCTGATTTATCCCATTTGCCTTCGTGCATTGCATTGATCTTATCAGGAAGATTTCTGATAAGCATGATCAGTTCGCCAATCACAAGTTCCACCACAGATCTTGTATTGGAAAACGGAGCATTAAATACGGCAATACCTTTTTCCAGAGCAGTTTCCAGGTCTATTTGATTCGTGCCAATACAAAAAGCTCCAATCGCATGAAGTCTTTTGGCATTTTCCAGGACCTTTTTGGTTACCTGGGTTTTTGATCGAATACCTAATATAGAGACCTCTTTGATGGCTTCAATCAGCTCATCCTCATCCATCCCTGCCGGATGTACTTCCACATTATATCCTTCTTCCATGAGCTTCTGGATTCCGTGGTCATGAATGTTTTCCAGTAGAAGGACATTGATTCTGTTTTTTGGGTAAGAAAGGGCTCTTTCCATATTATTTACGTATAAAAATTCGTCGAGGGTAGGGGCTTCATGATCTGCATTTTCAAGTACTTTTTCTCTCCGGACATTTTCCGTAAAAGCATAGAATTTATGAGCTATCCCTGCTTTTTTGATCTCATAGTCTGTATAGCCATCGCCAAGCACATAGATTTCTCCCTCAAGTTTTAAGGCTTCGATCTGACGTGGCTTACCATTGTTTTGTGAAAGCAAGTTTTCCGGGTTAAAGCCAATGATGTTGCCGTCATCATCATATTCAAATTCGTTGGCAAACACCCTGGATTCATCTATACCGTAGGGTTCCACAATGGGAACAATGAAGTCCTTGAACCCATTTGATACTATATATATATTGCTGGAATATTTTCTGATGAATTCTTTATTCCGGATGAATGATTTAGAGACCTGGGCGCTCAATTTATCAACCAACTCGGGCAGATGTGACTTGTTTGCCTGAAGTGTTTCGATTCTTTGTTCGAGCGATTCTCTGAACGAAAGTTTACCTTCCATCCCTAAATCGGTAATATCTTTTACTTTTTTTAAAGCTCCACTTTTGTTTTTATGATTTTTCAAGGAGATTTCCCCCAGGACGTCCAAAGCCTCTACCCGGGTGAAAGTACTGTCAAAATCAATCACAAAATGTTTCGAATTTTCCATAAGTTCGTGAATCAAGCCGCAAAAATAAATACCTAGATGTCTTATAGAACAATTGTCATTCTTTTATTATTCATAAATGTTCAAGTTTCTGCTCTTGCACAGTCTGACAGCCTATCTGTAGCTGAAGATTCTATCCCGATCACTGACACGCTTACTAAGCAACCAAAGAAACTTGAAATAATAAGCGGCAGGATTGACAGTTTGGTGTCAACAGCCATTGGCCAGGAGGCTTTTCCAGGTTGTGTTATTTACTCTTTATATAAAGGAGAAGAGCTGTTCTCGAAATCGTATGGGTTTCATACTTATGACAGTCTTCAACCTATGAATTTTTATGACATATTCGACCTCGCTTCAGTTTCTAAGAATACGGGTGGAGTACTGGCCATGATGAAGTTATATGAAAATGGACTCATTCAGCTAGATGATCCTATCAAGGATTATGTCAAAGGTTTTGGGTGGAATAAGAGAGGAAGATCCACCATCCGGGAGGCCATGTCTCATCAGGCCGGACTTCAAAGCTGGATTAAGTTTTATGAGGAAATAAAAAAGAAGAACGGGAAGTATAAGTCACGTACGCTTGCTGAGCAACAGTCAGAGGAATATCCCTTCAAAGCAGCTAAAGGTAAATATGTTCACAAGGATTTTTATCGGAAGATCAAAAAGATGATTCGGCGCTCTACTTACCACAAAGAGAAAAAGTATATCTATTCCGATCTGTTTTTCTATTTGGTACCGGAGATCGTTACCAATCTTACTGGAATGGGGTATGAAGAGTTTTTAAGATACCATTATTACGATTCTTTGGGGGCCGCTACCATAGGTTTTAATCCATTAGAGAATTATGATGCTTCAGCTATTGTGCCTACGGAAATAGATACATTTTTCAGGATGGAAAACATACACGGTACCGTCCACGACGAGGGAGCCATCCTGATGAAGGGTGTCTCCGGTCACGCGGGTTTATTTGCCAATGCAGCTGACCTGTCCAGGGTCTGGCAAATGCTTTTGAACGGCGGAGAATATGAAGGCAAGCGCTATTTAAAGGCAGCAACGATCGAGCTTTTCAGCTCATATCAGTACCCCTCAAATGAAAGCCGAAGAGGGTTGGGATTTGATAAGCCTTTGCTTGAATATGATCCTAAATTGAGTAGCGTTGCAGAAAAAGCCAGTGTCTATAGCTTTGGACATTCCGGCTACACCGGGACGTTTGTATGGGTAGACCCCAGGTATGACCTTTTGTATATCTTTCTTTCCAATCGGGTATATCCCACCAGGGACCATCGTGCGATTTATGAGCTCAATGTAAGGCCTCAGATCCATAGCTGGCTCTATGACCTGATACTTCCTGAAGAAGGCCAAAATATTGAGAATTTTGAAAAAAACTAAACATTGCTATGGTCGGTGTGTTGATTTTTATAGATTGGCGACTAAGTTGAAACAGATCATAACATATTTTGGAAATTCATTGGATAGACCTTACCGTTTTTATCGTATATATTCTTTTGATGCTTGGGGTAGGGGCATATTTTTTAAAGTCCAATAAGAGTACAGATGATTATTATGTAGGCGGAAGGACCATGAGCAGCTGGCACGTAGGGCTCTCTGTAGTGGCTACCGATGTCGGTGGGGGTTTTTCTATTGGACTGGGAGGTTTGGGTTTTACCATGGGCATTTCAGGTTCATGGATGCTGTTTACCGGATTATTGGGCGCCTGGTTGGCAGCGGTAATTCTCATTCCAAGGATCACAGAAATTCCCGGTTTTAAAAAGCTGTACACTTTCCCTGAAATCTTCAAAGTCTTTTATGACAAGAAAACGGCATTATTGGCTGGAATTATTTCTGCCATAGGCTATGCCGGATTTACCAGTTCACAATTGCTCGCAGGAGCTAAACTAGCCTCTTCCACTTTTGTGTCCCTCAGTCTACAAAATGCCCTGTTCATCATGGGTACAATAGCTGTAGTCTACACAGTAATGGGTGGATTAAAAGCTGTCATTTACACAGATACCATTCAATGGGGATTGCTCCTTTCCGGACTGATATTTATTGGTATCCCGTTGTGTTATCAGGCCATTGGGGGATATGCAGGGTTAACAGCCAGCATCCCCGACAATTTTCTGAGTTTTAGCAATCTTACCTGGCAGGATCTTGTAAACTGGGGGGTAACCATCATTCCTATTTGGTTTGTTGGAATGACCCTATACCAACGTATATATGCCTGTAAGAGCAAGCGAGATGCCCAGAAAGCATGGTTTATTGCCGGGATTTTTGAATGGCCTATCATGGCAATTATGGGGGTACTACTGGGCATGTTTGCCAGAGTAGCTGCCGACCAGGGCATGTTTGAATATGCGGGGTTTGCCACTGCAGCAGGAATGGATGCTGAAGTTGGGCTGCCACTATTATTGCGTACTGTTTTACCAGTTGGACTTACCGGCTTAATGATGTCGGCATACTTCTCTGCAGTGCTTTCTACTGCAGATAGTTGTCTGATGGCTTCATCTGGTAATCTCGTCACAGACATTATAGGATTTGAAGGCACAAACACCAGAAAGTTTCTCAAGCTTTCTCAATTGTTTACGTTAATCATAGGTGTATTAGCACTCCTGCTGGCCTCTTTTATGCAAAGCGTGTTGGAGCTCATGTTATATTCCTATGCATTCATGGTTTCAGGACTTTTTATCCCTGTACTTGGTGGATTGTTTCTCAAAAAACCCGATCCCAATGCAGCTTTTTTCAGTATGTTAATAGGAGGAGTAACAACTATCAGTCTGATCATATTGAATATTCAGCTGCCCCTTGGACTAGATGCCAATATCTACGGTATCACAATGTCGCTGATCACTTTTTTATCTTTAAACAGAATTTTAACCACACATAAAGCATGAAGATCGAAGTATTAAAGCCTGCAGACACCGTAGGCCTGGTTCAGTTACAACAAATTAGAGACTTTTTATTCGAGCACCTAGACCAGTATGGCGATAAGAAAGAGGATATCATGAAAGCCATCAATTACGCCTTAAATAAAGGCATTACACCAGGAGGCTTTATTGTCGTTGGTAGTGAAGGAAGTCAAATTGCTGGTGTTGTGGTGGTGAATAAAACCGGCATGGAAGGTTATATCCCTGAAAACATACTCGTTTATATTGCCACCCACAGAGACCATCGAGGTAAGGGTCTTGGAAAAAAATTAATGCAACGTGCAATTGATGAGGCTGAGGGAGCTATCGCACTACATGTAGAGCCTGATAATCCAGCCAAAATCCTCTATGAGAAATTGGGCTTTACCAATAAGTATTTAGAAATGCGACTGATAAAATCCTGATATGACAGATCATTTGCCGGAGGTCATTCAATTCAGACGGTATCTGCATCAAAACCCTGAATTATCAAACCATGAGAGGGAGACCTCCAGATTTATCCTTGATAAAATCAGGCAATGTGATCCTGATGAGATCATCTCTTTTGATAATTATGGGCTTGCAGTAATCTTTAGGGGGAAATCACCCGGGAAATGCTTACTGATCCGGGGGGATATGGACGCCTTACCTATCCAGGAGATCAATGAGGTAGAATATAAGTCAAACACTGAGGGGGTGAGCCACAAATGCGGACACGATGGTCATTCTGCCATTTTGTATGGATTGGCCAGGATTTATTCCTCAGAAAGACCGAAAAAAGGGGACACTATACTGCTATTTCAACCTGCTGAAGAGACCGGAGATGGTGCAAAGGGTATACTTGCTGATCCGAAATTTTCTCAATTAAAGCCTGATTTCGTTGTAGCCCTTCATAACCTTCCGGGTTTTGCTAAGCATAAGATCATTTATAGAAGTGGAGTCTTTACTGCTGCAGCAAATAGCATCATTATTAAGTACCATGGAAAGACCTCCCATGCTGCGGAGCCTGAGCTGGGGATGAACCCTGCCATAGCCATGGCAGAAGTTACAAAGAGATACGAAGCACTTTGTAATCCGGATATGGAGGATCCCGATTTTCAGATTATTACACCTATATATTATACACTGGGCCACAAATCCTATGGTGTTTCTGCCGGATATGGGGAGACACACTTTACTTTGAGGGCATGGCACAATGAGGTGATGGAAAAACTGGAATCGAAATGTGAAGACATCGCCCGGGAAGTGGGTGGGTATTACGGACTGAGGATTGAAATAGACTGGACACAGAGCTTCTTTGCCAATGAAAACAATAAAATTGTTGTTGATGCCATCGAAGCTTCTGCCAAAGCCCTGCAACTGGAGATGGAAGAGAAAAGTACGCCTTTTAAGTGGGGTGAAGATTTCGGGTTGTTTACGAAGGAATTTCCCGGAGCCATGTTTGGACTGGGGGCTGGTACGCAGTCACCTGCACTACACAATCCTGATTATGATTTTCCTGATGAGATCCTTGAAACGGGTATTCGAATGATGCTGAAAATACAGAAACAACTGTCTGGCTAGATCACCTGATCCACCACTTAGGGATCATTCTTTAACTTTGCAGTTCTTCTACAATTCAAATTTCAACTATGTTGGCTTCTTCCACGATAGAATTAGACTATTCAGCCCTACTCAACAACCTTAAAATTATCAGGGGTATCCTGGGCCCAGACATCAAATTTTCTTCTGTGGTGAAAGGCAACGCCTACGGGCATGGGATCAGCGAATTTGTTTCGATGGCCGAAATGGCCAATGTAGATCATTTTTCAGTGTTTAGTGCCGGAGAGGCTTTTTCAGTAAAGAAAGCCGGATCAAACCCACAGGTCCTTATCATGGGTTTCATTGATGACAGTGAAGTAGAGTGGGCGGTTGAAAATGATGTTGAGTTTTTTGTCTTTGAAAGTGGCCGGTTGCAGGCAGCTATCAATGCAGCTAAAAAACTCGGAAAGAAAGCCCGCATTCATATTGAATTTGAAACAGGGCTGAACAGGACAGGTTTTAGTCCCGAACAGCTCGAGAAAGTTGTTCCGATCATACAGAAGAACCTGGATAACCTTGAGGTATGCGGAGACTGCACACATTATGCAGGTGCGGAAAGCATTGCCAATTATGTAAGGGTCAAAAGTCAAATCAAAAAATTTAATAAGATGGACCGATGGCTGAGGTCAAATGGAATTAATCCGCTTAGAAGACATACAGCATGTTCAGCCGCTGCCATGAGTTATCCCAAGAGCAGGATGGATATGGTCAGAATCGGAATTCTACAATATGGTTTTTGGCCCAGCCGGGAAACCATCATAGATTTCTTAAAAAATAAAACTGACAGGGTAGATCCACTGAAACGCGTGATCAAATGGAAGAGTACTGTGATGGACGTAAAGGAAGTGACTACCGGTGAGTTTATAGGATATGGTACCACATTCATGGCCTCTGAACACATGAAAGTGGCTACTGTGCCGGTAGGGTATTCTCACGGGTATTCCAGATCACTAAGCAATCAGGGGCGTGTCCTGATCTGTGGTAAAAGACTTGCGGTGATCGGAATAGTTAATATGAATATATTGATGGTAGATATATCGGAGGCTCCTGAAGTGAAGAAAGGCGATGAAGTTGTCCTTATAGGTGATCAGGGAGATCAATCCGTATCTGTTGCCTCATTTAGTGAACTCAGTAATCTATTGAATTATGAACTTTTAACGCGTTTACCGCATAATATACCTAGAAAGGTGGTCAACACCGATGCATTAGTAACCAAAAACTCAAACAATGGCCTACATAACGCTGAAGAGAAAGTCGCTACAGCATAATTATTCATACCTCGAGCAATTTTTTGCTCAACATGATATTAGTTGGGGGGTAGTTACAAAATTGCTCTGTGGAAATAAAAAATTCATCAATGAAGTAATTCAGCTTGGTACCAAGGAAGTACATGATTCCCGTGTGAGCAACCTGAAGGTGGCTAAAGAAATAGACCCGGGGGTGCAGACGGTCTACATTAAACCACCTGCTAAAAAGGCGATTCCTAAGGTAGTGAAGTATGCAGATGTGAGCTTCAATACCGAGCTTTCAACGATCCGGTTAATTTCCGAAGAAGCCAAACGACAAAATAAGATTCATAAGGTCATTATCATGATTGAGATGGGTGACCTGAGAGAAGGAGTGATGGGAGAACAGCTGCTCGGCTTTTATGGTAAAGTATTTGAACTACCGAATATTAAGGTAGTAGGGATTGGGACCAATCTTAATTGTCTGCATGGCGTGATGCCCTCACAGGATAAGCTCATCCAACTTAGCTTGTATGAACAATTGATTGAAGCCAAATTCGACAAAAAGATCCCGTGGGTTTCCGGTGGGACCTCTGTGGTGATTCCACTGTTGATGAGTAGACAGCTACCCAAAGGTGTCAATCACTTTAGAGTTGGGGAGACATTATACTTTGGTACGGATCTGGTAGCAGAAGCTCCCATAAAAAAGATGAAGCAGGATGTGTTTACACTCAATGCCCAGATCATTGAGTTGATAAAAAAACCAAAAGTGCCAGTAGGTGAATTAGCTACCAATCCATCAGGAGAGAAATATGAGATTGATGAAGATGATTACGGCAAGGAATCATACCGGGCTATACTTGATCTTGGGCTACTCGATGTATCTACTGATTACATGATTCCTGTGGATGAAGAATTACAAATTAGTGGTGCCAGTTCTGATATGCTGGTCATTGATCTGGGTAACTCCAAAAGGAATTTTAAAGTGGGCGATTGGATCAAATTTAGGCTGAAATATATGGGAGCTCTGAGTTTATTGAATTCCAATTATATAGACAAGGTGGTAGAGTGAGATTGTGGGAAAATTCTATTATTTAAAATGATTCTAAATAATGACAATATTACCACTTATAAAAGTATCTAATTACCTGATTGTCAGTGGCTTTTATCTATGACAACCCTTGATTTTAATAAAATGCCCATATGGGCTACAGTTCTGCCTTTGAAATACACACCCCCCGTGTTACATTTGTAACCGTTTGAATTTCGAACCATTTAAACGAATGTTTTCCAAACAAATACTCAATGTCTAAAGCCTCAGGATTTCGCCCTCAGATATTAAGCTTCATAATTATTTTTGTTGTCTCATTTGCTACCTACAGTCAGGAGATTCCTACTGATGAGGCGGTGATCTCATCAGGTGAAGCACTTTTCAAGGCCAATTGTACACAATGCCACCAAGTCCATAAAAAGGTTATCGGACCTGCACTAAAAGGTGTAACGGATAGATTGGAAACAGGTTACCTGCTCGATTGGATAAGAAACTCTCAAAAAGTTATTCAAAGTGGGGATGACTACGCTGTTTCGCTCTATGAAGAGTACAATCAGGTAGCTATGCCTTCCTATCCATTCTCAGACGATCAAATACTAAGCTTGCTCGCTTATGTGAAAACAGAGTCTGAAAATGTGCCTCAGGAGACCGCTCAGGTTGATCCTGCAGCTGGTGGGGAAGTAGCAGCATCGGGTGGAGACTCCATACCTTCAGGGTATCTCACAGCAGTTTTAGTTGTACTGGTTGTAGTACTTATACTAATACTAATTGTACTGGTGCTAATCGTATCCGTTTTACAACGGTATCTCAAAGAGAAAAAAGATCTTCAGGAAGAAGATAAAGAAATTCTGGAGCAGAAATTTGACCTGCTCAAAGTACTTAAGTCTGATGCAGTTGCGGGTGTTGTAATCTTCCTTTTCACTGCAATTTTACTTAAAACACTTATCGACGGTGCTTTCACCATTGGTGTTCAGCAAGGTTATCAGCCTACGCAACCTATTGCATTCTCACATGAATTGCATGCAGGGCAGTATGAGATTGACTGTAACTATTGCCATACGGGTGTGAGAAAAGCCAAGTCGGCCAACATTCCTTCACCAAACATATGTATGAATTGTCACTCGGCGATTCAAAATGTAGGTGGTGAGTCCGGAGTATCCACAGAGATTGCAAAAATTTATGCCGCTGTGGATTACGATCCAAATACTGGTCAGTACGGACCAGACAAAAAGCCAATTGAATGGGTAAGGATTCACAACCTGCCAGACCTTGCATACTTTAACCATTCTCAACACGTGGAAGTAGGTGGTCTTGAGTGTGAGACTTGTCACGGACCTGTTTCGGAGATGGAGGTAGTTTACCAGTACGCTCCGCTGACTATGGGATGGTGTATCAACTGTCACAGAGAGACAGAGGTCAATTCCAAAGGCAACGAATACTATTCTAAATTAATTGAGTTACACGAGGAGCATAGCAAAGAGCCGATGGTAGTAGAGGATATCGGTGGTCTTGAATGTGCTAAATGTCATTATTAAAAAACTGACTTGAATTTGATTCCAGGAAGAAATATGAAAGGAACAAAGAAATATTGGAAAGGACTTGAGCAACTCGCTGACAATGCTGAGTTTAAAAAGCATGCCGATAAGGAATTTCCAGAATATCTGCCTATAGCAGGAGAAGATGGACCCAACAGGAGAGATTTCCTGAAAATGATGGGTTTTAGTGTTGCGGCGGTTTCATTGGCTGCTTGTGAAACACCCGTGAAAAAGGCCATACCTTATGTATCAAAGCCTGCTTCCGTAGATCCATCTGTTCCTAACTACTATGCCTCTACTTATGTAAGTGGCAGTGACGCTTTACCAATTGTTGTTAAAACACGTGAGGGTAGACCTATCTATGTAGATGGCAACAAGCTCTCTAAAATCAGTGGAAAAGGTACCAGTGCTCAGGCTCAGGCTTCCGTGCTGTCTCTTTACGACAGAGAAAGGCTTGAAGGGCCAATGATCAGCGGTTCATCTGTTTCATGGGATGAAATTGACTCTGCGATCAAAAAAGACCTGGCTGCGGCAGGAGGAAAGATTGCTATTGTTAGCAATTCAATTGCCAGCCCTTCTACTTTAAGCGTCATAGAAAAATTCAAATCCGTATTCCCTGCAGACCACATCATGTACGACACCATGTCATTGAGTGGATTGACTGAGGCTTACGAAAAAGCATTTGGTAAAAAGGTGCTTCCGGTACACGAATTCGGCAAAGCCAAAACCATCGTGAGTTTTGGAGCTGACTTCCTGGGAACATGGCCTAACCAGACATATAACAACAATGAATTTGCTAAGACAAGAAGGCTGTCTGACTCCAAAAAGGATATGTCAAGACTTTATGCCTTTGAGTCAAACCTGTCATTGACAGGGGCCAATGCAGACTATAGACAACCCATCAAAGCTTCTGAAACCGGAGCCTATGTTGCGAGTCTTTACAATGCTATTGCCTCTAAATTAGGTCAGCCAACAGTAGGAGGCGCTAAAGCCGAGAGTGCGATACTCAAGAAAGCAGCCGCAGATCTTTTAGCTTCTCAAGGCAAATCCATCGTAATCTGTGGTTCTAATGACGCTAAGATTCAATCTATAGTCGTTGCCATCAACAACCTATTAGGAAGCTTCGGATCTACCATCGATGTCAACAAAGCATTAAATACCAGGAAAGGTAATGATCAGCAGTTTGACGCTTTTGTAAAAGCGCTGAATGGTGGTCAGGTAGCCGGTGTGATCTTCATCAACTGTAACCCTGTTTACGATCACCCACTGGGAGGTCAAATAGCTTCAGGGTTGAGCAAAGTGAAGTTGTCTGTTTCTACTTCAGACAGATTGGACGAAACAGCATCTCTGGTGAAATATCAGACTCCGGATCATCACTATCTGGAATCATGGAATGATTTTGAGATCGTGACTGGCAACTACAGCTTGTCACAGCCTACCATTAAAAATATTTTCGATACCCGTCAGGCTCAGGAGTCACTTTTGACCTGGAGCGGAGAATCGAAGTCTTACTACGATTTTATCCAGGAATACTGGACGGAGAACATTTATCCATTGTCATCAGGTTTCTCAAGCTTTATCAGCTTTTGGGACAAATGTCTGCATGATGGTTTCTTTGAGCCAGAAGCAACTGCGGGTGACTCACCACAGGCTAATGTAGACTTAGGTGGTGTTTCCGTATCTGGTAAATCAGATGGACTCGAATTAATCATTTACGAAAAAAATAGCATTGGAAATGGAGCGCAGGCCAATAACCCATGGTTGCAAGAGATGCCTGATCCAATCACCAAAGCTACCTGGGACAATTACCTGACCGTTTCTCCAAAGCAAGCAGAAGAGTGGGGTATCAAATTGGGTGATATGGCTACCCAAAAGGTTAACCTTACGGTGGGTGGTACTACTGTTGAAGTCCCTGTGATGCCACAGCCTGGTCAGGCATACAATACAGTTGGTCTGGCACTTGGATACGGAAGAACAAAAGCAGGTAAAGTAGCTAATAACATAGGTGTTAATGCTTATCCTTTTATTGCCAATAAAGGTGGGAGCTTATCATATGCCATCACAAGTGGTGTTTCCGTGGAGCCGACCGGTGCTATCTACAGGATTGCTCAGACTCAGACTCATGACACATACATGGGTAGAGAAACTGTGATCCAGGAGAGCATCCTATCAGAATATAAGAAAGATCCTCAGGCAGGAAGACATTTCCCAATGATCTCCAAAGCCAATGGTGAGAAAGTAAGACCTCATGCTGTTTCTCTTTGGAAGGGCCATGAGTATCCGAATCACCACTGGGGATTGATGATTGATCTAAACTCATGTACAGGATGTGGATCGTGTACAGTAGCATGTCAGTCAGAAAACAACATTCCTGTAGTAGGAAAAACTGAAGTACTGAACCGACGCGAGATGCATTGGATCAGGATCGACAGGTACTACAGCTCAGACGCTGAAGAAGGCAATTACGCAGCAATGGAAAAGGCTTCCGAAAATCCGGAAGTGACTTTCCAGCCAATGATGTGTCAGCAGTGTAACAATGCACCTTGTGAGACAGTATGTCCGGTAGCGGCCACCACACACAGCAGTGAAGGTCTCAACCAGATGACATACAACAGATGCATTGGAACAAGATATTGTGCAAACAACTGCCCTTACAAAGTAAGAAGGTTCAACTGGTTTAAATACCATGACAACGAGCAGTTTGCTGACAATACAGCCATGAACAATGATCTTGGTAAGATGGTGTTGAACCCTGATGTGACTGTAAGAGCACGGGGTGTGATGGAAAAATGTACTTTCTGCGTACAACGTATCCAATACGGCAAGCTGGAAGCTAAGAAAGAGGGTAGAAGACCGGTTGACGGTGATGCTGTTACGGCTTGTGCAAGTGCATGTCCTTCAGAAGCGCTTGTGTTTGGAGATATGAAAGATCCTTCAAGCGAGATTTCACAAAGATTAAAAATAAAAACAAGTGAGAAGATGGTTGAAGCCATGGAAGACAGGGCTTACCATGTGTTGGAAGAGTTGAGAGTGATGCCTAATGTTTGGTACTTAACCAAGATTAGGAATAAAGATGAAGTTAAAACTGTAAACGGAGAAGCATAAAGTAATGATAGCAGAATCATCTGTACGTGAACCATTAGTAACCGGTCATAAGACCCTCCATGATGTCTCTAATGACATTGCTGGCAGGGTGGAAGATAAGCCTTCCAAGTCCTGGCTTTTAGCCACCGCAGTTTCATTAGCAGCATTAGCTGTAGGAGCTTATGCTGTTTGGATGACGGTATGGCATGGTATCGGAATGTGGGGACTTAATAAGACTGTTGGTTGGGCCTGGGATATCACCAACTTCGTATGGTGGGTTGGTATCGGTCACGCAGGTACACTTATTTCTGCCATCCTTTTGCTGTTCAGACAACGATGGAGAATGTCTATCAACCGGGCAGCTGAAGCGATGACGATTTTCGCAGTAATCTGCGCCCTGATGTTCCCGATCCTACACATGGGGAGACCTTGGCTAGGGATGTACTGGGCAATTCCACTTCCTAATACATTTGGGTCACTTTGGGTGAACTTTAACTCACCACTTCTTTGGGATTTCTTTGCGATCAGTACTTATTTCTCAGTCTCTTTGGTATTCTGGTACATTGGGTTAATTCCTGACTTTGCTACCATCAGAGACCGTGCAACAAACAAGATTTCAAAAGCCATCTATGGTGCTTTGAGTTTCGGATGGGACGGAGCAGCCAGAACATGGTCACGATATGAGACTGTAGCATTAATACTTGCCGGACTTGCTACCCCTCTTGTACTTTCGGTACACACCATTGTATCTATGGACTTTGCTACCTCGGTAATACCAGGATGGCATACCACAATTTTCCCTCCGTACTTCGTTGCAGGAGCGATTTTCTCAGGATTCGCAATGGTACTTACACTACTCCTGATCACCAGGAAGGTGTATAAACTCGAAGATTATATTACCATTCAGCACATTGAGTTGATGAATATCATCATCATCATTACTGGTTCCATTGTGGGTATTGCTTATATCACTGAGCTTTTCATTGCCTGGTACTCAGGAGTAGAAGCAGAACAATATGCGTTCCTAAACAGGGTTTCAGGACCGTACTGGTGGGCATACGCTTCCATGATGACTTGTAATGTGATTTCACCACAGTTGTTCTGGTTTAAAAAGATACGGACGAATCTGGCTGCAACATTTGTATTATCCATTGTTGTGAACATTGGAATGTGGTTTGAGCGATTCGTGATCATTGTTACCTCATTGCATAGAGACTTTTTGCCTTCAAGTTGGGCAATGTTTTATCCCACTATCTACGATATGGGAATGTACCTGTTCAGTATCGGGTTTTTCTTCACAGCATTCTTATTGTTTGCGAAGTTTTTCCCGGTGATCAACATCGCGGAGGTGAAGAGTATTATTAAAGCAACTGGCGAAAAAGTTAAAAGTAATGGCTGAAACTAGTAATTATTTAACTGGTGTATTTGAGGACGAGGATGTCCTACTGGATGCTATCAAGAAGGTAAGGAATAGCGGAGTAAAGATCCATGAAGTGTACTCTCCGTTTCCTGTCCATGGGATAGAGGATGCACTGGGATACAGAAGATCAAGATTGTCTATCGCTGCATTCCTTTTTGGAATAACCGGTACCTCTTTGGCACTTATCATGCAAATCGGGATGATGGGTATTGACTGGCCGATGATCATTGGTGGAAAAGACTACATCCCTGTTCCTTCATTTATCCCTGTATCTTTTGAGCTTACAGTACTGCTTGCTGCATTTGGAATGGTAGGTACCTTCTTTGTAGTGGCCAACCTGAAGCCATGGGGGAAACCTAAGATTTTTGATCTCAGGATCACTGACGACAAACACGTGATGGCAGTGGATCTTGGCAAAAACAATCTGGATGAAGGAAAAATAAGCCAGATATTAAAAGATAGTGGAGCATCTGAAGTAAATAAGAAAACGCTGTAAGGCATGCAAAAAGGAGTACAGATAATATTATTGGTTGTTGTAGCATTGGTAGTGGCCAGTTGCACGGCTGGGGTAGATAATCCTGGTCTGGAGTATGCACCACAAATGTATCATTCCACACCTTATGAGCCACTTTCTCAGGTGCAGGATGAATCCATAGGTTCATGGTTAGATTCCAATCCTGAGGATGGACATGGCGAGTTTTACAACTCGAATCCATACAATCCTTATGGTATGACCATGTTGGAACCTGTAGAAAACACCATCAAAAGAGGTTCATTACCAAATCACATTGCGCCAGATGATTATGAAACTGCAGCAATCGAATTGGTAAACCCATTGGATAGCACCAAAGAGGTAGTTGCACAGGGTAAGGCCTTATATGAAAGATTTTGTATTCATTGCCATGGACAGAAAGGCGCAGGAGATGGATTGGTTGGTCAGGTCTTTCTCGGGGTAACAGCATATAATTCTGCCACAGTAGTAGATAAGCCGGGAGGACATATCTATCATGTGATTACACATGGAAAAGGCAGAATGGGTTCCCATGCTTCTCAGCTCAGTGAGGAAGAGCGTTGGAAAATTGTAAGATATGTTCAGGTATTACAAAAACAATAATTGATCACAATCGATTAACACTTAGCATGACAGAGGAAAGATTTGAATTTAAAGCAACAACCAAGAGAAATCTTCTCATTTTTATTGCGGTCGGAGTAGTATTAGCAATCATTGGTATAGTAGCACTCAATATGGGTGGAGGGCATCATGAAGGAGGCGGACACGGAGAAGAAGTGGAAGCAGCTCATCACGGGTTCCACTGGATGCAACGAGTCAATGCTAATCTATGGATCAATATTGTATTTTTTACTGGTTTGTCGCTTATTGGGGTATTATTCTTTGCCATCCAATATGCAGCGCAGGCTGGTTGGTCTGCCGGGATCAAACGTATTCCACTTTCATTTGGCGCATGGATTCCCATTGGTTTTGTTTTGATGATTGCCATGTTCTTCATTGGAGGCCATGATATATTCCACTGGACTCATCATGACTTATATGGTCCTGGTGGTGATGAAATCATTCAGGGAAAGGCAGGCTATTTTTATTGGCCTTTAGAAAACGGGAGTTTTCCTTTGTTTTATGTACTGAGAATGGTTGCCTTTTTTGCTATCTGGTATTTACTGTTCAACAAGTTAAAGAACCTGGCTTACCAGGAAGACCTGGATGGTGGCACAGAGAAATGGTATCAAATGAGAAAAGTCTCTGCCATTTTCATTGTCTTTTTTGCTGTTTCTTCTTCCATCGCAGCATGGGATTGGGTAATGTCAATTGATACCCATTGGTTTAGTACCATGATGGGTTGGTATGTATTTGCAAGCTGGTGGGTAGCCGGTTTGGCACTTACAACTTTCATTGTTGTGCTTCTTAAGGATAAGGGGTATTTAAGCGTTGTCAATGCCAACCATTTGCATGATCTGGGTAAATTCGTTTTTGCATTCAGTATCTTCTGGACTTATATCTGGTTTTCTCAGTTCTTCCTTATCTACTATGCCAATATCCCTGAAGAAACAATCTACTTTGTAGAGCGATGGAAAAGCAGTCATTACGCACCATTGTTTTTCTTAAACCTGGGTGTGAATTTCTTCTTCCCATTCCTGGTATTGATGACAAGAGATTCTAAAAGGCACACAAGAATATTGAAAGTTGTAACACCTGCAGTGGTTATCGGCCACTGGTTGGATATTACGCTTATGGTTACACCAGGTACGCTGGGTGAGAATTCAGGATTTGGCGTACTGGAGTTAGGATTGTTGTTTGTATTTGCAGGGGCATTCATCTATGTTGTGTTGAATCAGTTGTCAAAAGCTCCTTTATTTGCGAAGAATCATCCAATGTTGGAAGAGAGTTTACATCATCACGTATAAAAGCTTATTGAATAGAGATGTTGAATTTAATAATAGTTATCGCAGTAGTATTGATCCTGGCTATCCTGGTCACGGTATTCAGGGTAATTACGTTGGTCAATGTTGCGAAAGGAGAGGGAAGCAAAAGTGTTCCTCCTACTAACAGGATCAATGCCTTATTGTTGATGTTGTTTTTAATAGCAGGATTATTCGGTTTTTTCTATTTTTCATTTGGAGGTCTGCAGGATGATTTTGTATTGCCTTTGGCTTCCGAACATGGTGCTGTAACAGACCGTCTGTTTTGGATCACCATGGGTATCACCTGTTTTGTGTTCATTGTCACACAGATATTCCTGTTTGGTTTTGCTTATAAGTACCAACATAAAGAGGGTAATAAAGCAGATTTTTATCCGCACAACAATAAACTTGAGGTCATCTGGACAGCTATTCCTGCCATTGTTTTGGCATTGTTGATCGTTTCCGGGTGGAAAGCCTGGTCTGACATTACAGGAAAGGCCCCTGATAATGCTGAGGTAATTGAAGTAATGGGGTATCAGTTTTCATGGTCTGTAAGATATCCGGGTGCAGACAAAAGTCTGGGAGACTCTGACTTCCAAAAAATGGATGTAACAAACTCCATGGGTATTGACTTCACTGATCAGGCATCATTCGATGACTTTATTCCAACTCAACTTGTATTACCCAAAGGACGTCCGGTTTTATTGAAGATTCGAGCCAAGGATGTGATTCATAGTGTGTTTCAACCACATTTCAGGATGCAGATGAATGCTGTGCCAGGTATGCCAACCAGATTCTGGTTTGTGCCTACCAAGACCACAGAAGAGATGCGGGAAGAGACTGGAAATCCTGATTTCAATTACGAATTGGTTTGTAACAAGATATGTGGGTATGGTCATTTTGGTATGAAATATTCAATTCTTGTACTGGAAGCAGATGAATATGACCAATGGTATGCTGATCAGCAAGCCTGGCTTAAGCTAAATGATGATTATCTGTCCGAAGTGCCTGATAATTTGAAAGAAGCTGCAAGAATTGCTGCTGGAATTGATAATGTAATAAGTGTAGATAAGGCCGATAAAGCCCTGGTAAGCAACTAAGATTTTAAAAGATTTTATTATGTCAGTAGCCGACATCCAAATTGAGAAAGATTTACATCATGATGGTCATGACGATCACCATGAGCAAAGCTTTATTTCAAAATATATATTCTCGACAGACCACAAAACCATTGCCAAGCAATTCCTGATCACAGGTATTTTTTGGGCACTGATTGGTGGTGGTCTTTCCGTGATTTTCCGACTTCAGCTGGGTTTCCCGGATATGGAGTTGTACTGGTTAAAGCCATTGCTAGGCAAATGGATCACTGCAGAAGGTAAGATCGATTCTGAATTTTACCTTGCACTGGTAACCATGCATGGAACAATCATGGTCTTTTTCGTATTGACTGCAGGATTGAGTGGAACGTTTGCCAACTTCCTGATTCCATTGCAGATCGGAGCCAGAGATATGGCTTCAGGCTTCATGAATATGTTGTCTTACTGGTTCTTCTTTGTTTCCGGGGTGATCATGTTCATTTCTTTCTTTCTTGAAACGGGACCAGCTTCCGGTGGGTGGACGGTTTATCCACCATTGAGTGCATTGCCTCAGGCGATACAGGGATCCGGAGCAGGTATGACAATGTGGTTGGTTTCAATGGTATTCTTTATTGCTTCCACCTTATTGGGTGGTATCAACTACATCACCACAATCATCAACATGAGGACAGAGGGCATGTCTTTTACCAGATTGCCTTTGACCGTTTGGGCGTTGTTCCTAACTGCTATCCTGGGACTGTTATCATTCCCTGTTTTGGTAGCTGCTGCCTTGTTGTTGGTATTTGACAGATCATTTGGTACAAGCTTTTATCTTTCAGACATTTATATCGGTGGTGAAGCACTTCCACACATAGGAGGTAGTCCAATCCTGTACCAGCATTTGTTCTGGTTCCTGGGTCACCCTGAAGTATACATTGTCATTCTCCCTGCATTGGGAATTACTTCGGAGATTATTTCTACCAATTCAAGAAAACCTATCTTTGGTTACCGTGCAATGATCGGTTCCATGCTGGCTATTGGGTTCCTGTCGTTTATCGTGTGGGCTCACCACATGTTTGTGACTGGTTTGAATCCTTTCCTTGGATCTATTTTCATGTTCCTTACATTGATCATTGCTGTACCATCAGCGGTAAAAGCATTTAACTACATCACAACACTCTGGAGAGGTAACATCAAGTTTACTACGGCGATGTTGTTTTCTATAGGGCTGGTGTCCTTCTTTATATCAGGAGGACTCACGGGTATTTTCCTTGGAAATTCTGCGCTTGATATCAACCTGCACGATACTTATTTTGTGGTGGCTCATTTCCACCTGGTAATGGGTAGTGCGGCTTTCTTTGGTATGTTGGCAGGTGTCTATCACTGGTTTCCGAAGATGTTCGGAAGGATGATGGATGAAAGACTTGGTAGCATTCACTTCTGGCTCACATTTGTCGGGGTATACCTGGTATTCTTCCCGCTGCATTATATCGGTATAGCTGGGTTTCCAAGAAGGTATTATTCTTTCACAAGCTTTGATGCTTTCCAGACATTCACTGATCTGAATTCATTTGTAAGTATTGCAGCTGCATTGACATTCTTTGCACAGTTCATCTTCCTGTTCAACTTCTTCTATTCCATTTTTGCCGGAAGAAAAGCTTCTTTGAATCCATGGAAGTCAAATACACTGGAGTGGACTACGCCAAGATTGCCTGGCCATGGTAACTGGCCTGGAGCGATACCTAAAGTATTCCGTTGGGCTTATGACTATAGTAAACCTGGCGCGAAGGATGATTTTATTCCGCAGACTGTACCTTTGAGTGAGACTCCGGAATCAAACCTTCCTAATGAAGTAGAAGAGGCCAAAGCTGAAGCTAAGAAGTAGTCTTAACAGATGAATAGGGTATCGGTTTTCCGATCAATTAATCTGACTACAATCATTGCTGTTTATTTACTAATCCTTGTAGGAGGTCTGGTACGCTCCCTTGGTGCTGGGATGGGTTGTCCTGATTGGCCTAAGTGCTTCGGACAGTATACGCCACCTTCTTCAAGCAGTGAATTACCAGAAAACTACCAGGAATTCTTTACCGAGAAGCGACTGGAAAAGAGCAGGAGGTTAGCCTCCGTGCTTTCAGCAATTGGTTTCAAAAAGGCAGCAGACAAAATCCTGAATAATCCGGAATTGGCAGAAGATACACCATACAGTTTTAGTAAAGCCTGGATTGAATATATCAATCGAATCGTGGGGGTGATCATAGGGCTGTTAATTATTCTTAATGCCTGGTGGTCATTGAAGCTGAGAAAACAAAGTGCTTCCCTGGCATTAATTGGGGTTTTTGCTTTTATTCTTGTATTGTTTCAGGGTTGGGTTGGTAGCCTTGTGGTTGCAACAAATTTACTCCCCGGCTTTATCACTTTCCATATGGTGTTGGCTTTGTTGCTTGTAGCCATGCTGCTGGTGCAGCAGGTGAAAGTAAGAGATCTTAAAGAAGAGATTACAGGAAAATGGCCGCTCCTAATCTTGTTAGTCATGTTTTTTATTCAGATTATTCTGGGAACTGGAGTACGGGAGCAAATTGATGTATTTGTTCATCAGGGAATTGAAAGGGGAGCCTGGATTGGTCAATTGGGTATAGGTTTTTATATACACAGATCCTTCTCGTTATTGATTGTATTGCTAACTGGCTGGTTGATCTGGCTTAATAAAGAAAAGTTCTTAAAAAGCCCGTCACTTTTAGCTTTGGCAGGTGTGATCGGACTTGAAATCTTACTGGGAATTGTCCTGGCCTATTTAAATGTTCCAGCTGCTGCCCAGCCAGCTCATTTGCTCCTGGGAAGTGTCGGATTCGGAATGATTTTTTACTTATTTTTGAGCACCTATTTAAGACATAGAATAATCTAATGCAATCGACTGTTACAATAAGCACTGAACACATACTGAATCGTCTCAAGATGTATGTTGAGCTTGTAAAAGTTCGATTGTCTTTCCTGGTTGCTTTTTCAGCTTCATTTGGATATTTACTGGGACACTCTGGTGCCATAAACTGGGCATCATTTCTATCCCTGACAATGGGAGGTTTCCTTATCTCCGGCTCATCAATTACCCTCAATCAGATCATTGAACAGGTTCATGATGCCAAGATGAAAAGAACCAAAGACAGGCCTTTACCTACAGGTCGCATCAGTAGTCAGGAAGCTTTATTTTATGCATTGTTAAATGCTTTTGTAGGATTGAGTTTGATTGCCTGGCAAACCAATATGCTGACATTGTCGCTGGCTGTGCTTTCAATGATCCTTTATTCTTTTGTTTATACTCCTCTGAAAAGAGTAGGGCCTATAGCCGTGTTTGTGGGTGCAATTCCGGGAGCATTACCTCCACTGTTAGGATGGGTAGCTGCTACCGGCAGTATTTCACATGAAGCACTGATCATTTTCGGTATCCAGTTTATCTGGCAGTTTCCCCATTTCTGGGCTATTGCCTGGATAGCAGACGAAGATTATAAAAAAGCAGGGTTTAAGCTTTTACCAGGTAAAGGAAAGAAAGACCTGAATACAGCGATCAATATCATGATCTATACGTTGTTTCTTCTCCCTTTGGGGCTATTACCAACCTATTTTCAATTGACAGGGATCACCAGTGGTATCATTGCCACAATTTGCGGAACTTTATTTCTTGCCCAAACATTTTCTTTGATGAAGGATAATTCCAGGCAGTCTGCCCTCAAGATCATGTTTGGTTCCTTTATTTATTTACCAATCGTTCAATTGGCTTATTTAATCGATAAGATATAATGGAAAGACACGCAGAAATACCTTTAGGATCAGTTAGGGTTCGTTCAGTAAATCCCAAGAAATTCGCTATGTGGCTGTTTATCATTACAGTCGCCATGCTATTTGCAGCACTGACAAGTGCATACCTGGTAAAACAATCGGAAGGCAACTGGCCGGAGATTGTTTTCCCCTCGTTATTTAATACGACTTCAGTGATAATTGTGCTAAGCAGTATATCACTACATTTTGCTTATATAGCAGCTAAAAGAAACAATTTATTGCAGATCAGGGCAGGATTGGCTGTGACATCCCTTTTGGCCATTGCTTTTCTAATTGGGCAATATATGAGCTGGGGGCAACTAATTAGTCAGGATGTATTCTTTGTTGGACATCCTGCCGGATCTTTCATTTATGTTTTTACAGGATTGCATGCTGTCCACCTGATAGGGGGAGTGATATTTCTTGCAATCGTTTTATACAATGCATTTAATTACAAGGTACACTCAAAAAGTTTGAACCAATTGGAAATGTGCGTAACATACTGGCATTTTCTTGGTGGACTTTGGTTGTATTTATACTTATTTTTGGTTCTAAATAATTAGGTCACGTAAACTATGGCACACTCTACGGCAATTGAAAGTAATAACATCTGGGGTGGTGGAGTAGCTCCCATGAAGGCGAGCTATGGAAAACTCATGATGTGGTTCTTTCTTCTTTCTGATGCATTCACATTTTCTGCATTATTGATTACCTACGGATTGATTAGATACAGTCATCCGGCATTTGAAGGTACTATCGATGAATTTGCATTTTCACAGGAATACTGGCCAATACCAGAAATGGTATTTGAAGGATTTCCTTTCTTACATGGAATACATCTGCCGCTGGTATTTGTTGGTTTGATGACCTTCATCCTGATCTTGAGTAGTGTGACCATGGTGTTGGCGGTGGAAGCTGGCCAACGGATGGACCGAAAAGGTGTAGAAAAATGGATGCTTTGGACAATCCTTGGAGGACTTACTTTCCTCGGTTGTCAGGCCTGGGAATGGACCCATTTTATTGTAGGCGCTGATACGGCTAATAATGCCGCCGGGAATACCTTTATGGGCGCAAACCTCAGCATGAACCAATACGGACCTCCAAACTTTGCAGCACTGTTCTTTTTCATCACTGGATTCCATGGATTTCACGTTTTTACCGGAGTTGTTTTAAACTTCATCATCTTTTATCAGGCAGTCGTTGGAAAGCTGGAGAGAACCGGTCATTACGAAATGGTAGAGAAAGTTGGTCTTTACTGGCACTTTGTTGACCTGGTATGGGTATTTGTATTTACATTTTTCTATTTGATTTAATAGCTAATATATCATGAGCGAAGAAGTTTCACACGTAGAAGCACAACCGGTAGATAAATCTAAGATTAGGCATATTTGGAAAATTGCATTTTATCTGGGTGCCATTACTTCTGTAGAATTCATTATTGCATTTACCATTAATGCCGGCCCAGCGAAAACATTTGTTTTTATTGCCCTTACTATTTGGAAAGCATTTTTCATTGTTTCCGAATTCATGCACTTAGGTCACGAGAAGAAATCACTTGTCTGGTCCATACTTTTACCGACATTATTCATCATATTTCTGATCTTTATTTTGATGTATCAGGGTGCAGCTATCTATGAGATATTGCACTAACTTCATTTAAGGCTGGATGAAACGAAGGATCGGAGTAATTCTGTTCTTTGTTGTCGTATTTGGATTACCTGTTGGATGGTATCTTTTTCTTCAGATTTTTGGAGAGAATAAATTCGATCTTCCGGTAATGGAAAAGTACGTACAGCCTAATTGTGAGATTCAAGGTCCTGTCGTGCTTTCAAAATCCGATTTTGTTCAACAAAACCCCAACCAATTTGAAAGATTGCTGAAATCACTTAACAATAATCCAGAAATAGGATTTTATAGTATTGATTCAGCATGTACCATGGGCTACCCTTTGATCTTTGTTGATGAGAAGAAAATGGTGAGAGGGGTTTATGAGGCAACAAGAGAAGATGTTGATCGATTATTAGCAGAAGTAGATATCTATTTATTGAATCAGCAAAATGCAAAAAGTAATACAAGCCAATAAGGGTTATTTACGGTTTATCTATATTGTATCAATAGCAGTGCCTGCATTGGTGGCAGTACTTTTATTCAGTCCTTTAAAATTTGAAATGGCTGAATGGGTAAAATTTTTACCAACGCTTAATGCTATCCTAAACTCCACTACTTCTGTGTTGTTAATAGCTGCCTTTTTTGCCATTAGAGCAAAAAAGATCACCCTGCATAGAAACCTGATGCTAGCCTCACTTGCCCTGGGAGCACTGTTTCTTATTTCTTATGTGTTGTACCATAGCACCAGTGAGTCTACGGTATTTGGTGATATTGATCACAATGGTATATTAGATGAGGATGAGGCGGTTGCCATAGGTACCTCGAGGGTGATCTATTTAAGCGTTCTTTTGTCTCATATAGGCTTTTCTATTGTGGTGGTACCATTTGTTCTTATAGCATTCTATTATGCCTTATCAGACCAGATTTCAAGGCACAAGAAAATCGTAAAATTCACGTATCCTATTTGGCTGTATGTATCACTAACCGGGGTATTGGTGTATCTTATGATAAGACCTTATTATCTTTGAACTACTCTAAATAGAATCCTGTTATCAAGCTATGGTAATTAGATCCCTGATCCTTTTATATATTATGACTTTCCCGATACTGATACAGGCCCAATGTGCCATGTGCAGGACCCAGGTGGTAAATAATGTAAGTCATGGTGAAACTTCACTCGCTGCAGGATTGAATTTTGGGATTATGTACCTCTTCTTTACTCCTTATATACTCGTTGGTCTTATTGCTTTCCTTTGGTTTCGAAATTCTAGAATTAATGAAAGAAAAAAATCCGTTGCAAGCCATTCTCGCTGCTAAATGTCCCCAATGCAGAGAAGGGGATATGTATGCTCATTCTGCTTATGATTTAAAAAACCTGGGTAAAATGAATGAAGAATGCCCAAATTGCAAATTGAGATTTGAACTGGAGCCTGGGTTCTTTTATGGTGCCATGTACGTGAGTTATGCTGTGTCTGTAGCTATTTTCATGGCTACTGTTTTCGTATTGTACTGGTTTATGGGTGATCCTTCACTGACAACCTACATCGTCACGGTTACTATTGTATCTTTATTGCTTTATCCCTTAAACCTACGCTACTCAAGGGTGCTGTTCCTACATGTATTTGGTGGAATAAAATATAAATCTTCTAAATACAATGACTTATCTTCATAGCAGGTAAAAAACTGCGATGAAAATACTGATAAGGTTACTTGTTCTGTCTTCTCTGATTAGCCTGGCACTCCTGGTGCTAAAATTAAGACCTGGCGCAGAAGATGCTACCTATTCACAAATTCAAAAGCGTTTTGATCAGCAGATTGCCTTATTAGAAACTGATCTGACATCTTTTCTCGAACAGTTTGAGATTCTTACCAATCCGTTTAAAATACAATCCTCTAAGGATTTTTTAAAACGGGTTTATGTAAACGGTTCTATGATTTATTGGAGTGACAATAAGTCTATTCCGGCTTACAGTACAATCAAAGACAGCGACACTCTTTATTCTATCAAAAGTGAATCTGACGTATATGTAGTGAGGAGGGAGGTGATCCCTTCAAATACTGCTTTGGTTGAGGTTTTTTCAATCATACCGCTGCAGATTTCTCCTCCCATATCCAATGAATATCTAAGCAAGACTGTAAATGCTGCAATTTTTGGTGAAAATGTAATTTCTTTCTCTAATGGCGATAAGGAAATAACATATAAAGGAGAGACTGTTCTGAATTATACCATTACCTCATCAACGACTAACGTGGGCGATAAATGGTTTCCACCGGCAGTATTACTTACCATCATTCTCCTCCTTATTTCTATTTACTTCTATTTTGGCAAGGACCATCCAAGTCATAGAAGGCTAATTCTGGCCATCGTACTTATCTTGATTTTCAGGTTCATTATCTATGTGATGATGGACCTGTTTCGTCCGCATTGGGAGATCTTCAATCCCATTTATTTCTCAGAAAGCAGGTTCAATTATTCTTTGGGAGACCTCTTATTCAATGTATTATGCACCTTTTTTATTGTTGCCATCTTTTTTAGGCTATGTAAATGGATAAGGTTAGGTGTGCTCTTTGGTAGCCGTGAGAAACTTAATGACGGACTGTTTCTCACATTATTACCTATTTTGGTTTTATTCTCCGGGTTTGTTGTCTACAGAATACCGTGGATCATTCTTGAGCACTCACAGATAGAGTTGGACATCAGCCAGTCCATTTCTTTTGATTACATGAGGGTAGTGGCTTTGTTGATACTTGTATTTGTCGCACTTACATTTATTATCATATTCACGTTAAGTCAGAAAGTCTTCCAGTTTATCAAACAACCACTCTATCTCAAGATTTTGTGTTATGCAGTGGCCTCAGTTGTTTTTTATTGGCAGGTGGGTAATGTTGGACTCACAATCATTTTGATTGTAACCATGGTATGGATAATAATCAATGGCACCTATCTCTCATATCAGCTTTTTAATCCAAGGTATGAGACATTTCTTTTGTTGGTATTGTTGCTTTCTACCTCAGCTGCTTTGTTTTCCTATGGGATTTATAAACACTATGAGAGAGATCGATTGATAGCAAAAGAGAAGTATGCCAATAAGCTACTCATACCAAATGACATATTGGGTGAGTATTACCTCAATCAGATCATGGAGGATATCGAAGATGACACGTATATTCAATCCCGACTTCTCAACCGATTAGTAGCCAAGCAAAACATTCGCGAAAAGATCACCAGGCAATTTTTGTCAACCTACTTTAAGAAATATGATGTAGAAGTATACCTGTTTGGTGCCAATGGTGAGTCTTATGATTCACCGGGCGCAATGTCTTATTACGACTGGAGAAGGACATACCAGAAGCCTGAAAACCTCACAGATTACCCCCAGTTGTACCTCATAGAAGATGAGTCGGACAACATAAGAAATCAGTACCTGTGCTTTTTGAGTATCGAAGGATTTAATCAGCAAATAGGGTATATCATTTTGCAGCTTACTTTAAAGAAGAATATCCCGACCAGTGTGTTTCCAGAATTGCTGGTAGAGAGCAAATACTATCTGAGCACCGATCAGGAGGAGTTTGATTATGCCATTTATCGTAAGAACAGTGTGCTTCCGATCTACAAGCAAGGGCGTTCCGGTTTTGAATCTAACCTGAGCTATCGAAACCTTCAGGATCCAGTGCTGTTTCAGGAAGGTATTGAAATAGGAGATATCCATTATTTTGGCTTCACTACCAATGATGGTCGGGTAATTGTCATTGCGAGCAAGGCCTATGATTATATCTATATCTTCTCCAATTTTTCATTTCAGCTCTTTATACTGCTTGTCTTATGCGGATTGATCTTTGTAGGATTTAGGATTTATAAAAACAAAGCGCATTTAAACCTTTCAACCAAGATCCAGCTTTATCTGGGCATGGCATTTATCTTTCCCATGTTAATCGTTTCGGTAGGCTTGCTTAATACATTGAATGCTACCTATCGTGAAGAAGTAGATCAGAATTTCCTCACCAAGTCCTTCACCCTTGCCGGTAACCTCGTAGATATCACTCAGGCATTCGAGAACAATACGATCAATCGGGATGACTATTCCAACGCTATTGCTGAAGCCGCATCGCTGGTGCAAAGTGATATCAATATTTATGAAACGTCCGGTCTTTTGCTGTCTTCCAGCCAGATGGAAATTTTCAATTCTGGGATCCTTGGCAAACAGATCAAACCAGAGGCATTCAATGCAATTGTTTATAACAATGAACAGAGTATCATCCTGAATGAGGAAATAGGTAAGCTCGACTTTAAATCCTCTTATACTGCCCTACGGAGTGACAGGACAGGCAACCTGTTAGGTATCCTGTCAATGCCCTACTTTGAGTCAGAAAGTCAGCTGCAAAATCAACAGATACAGATATTCACAAACCTCATCTCAGTCTTTACGCTGATCTTCCTGATCTCCTTGTTTTCAGGAAACCTGATTGTCAACCAATTGGTAAGTCCATTGAAGCAAATCGCAGACAGGATCAGGAGAACGTCATTGCAGGAAAAGAACCAGCCGATCTCTTATGCTGTAAATGATGAGATTGGTAGTCTGGTGAATGAATATAATCAGATGCTGGTGAAACTGGAAGAGAGTAAAGAGGCATTGGCTGAAGTGCAAAAGGAATCGGCGTGGAAGGAAATTGCCAGACAGGTAGCTCATGAGATCAAGAATCCACTCACACCTATGCGACTGAAGATACAGCAGATGATGCGGTCTCTCGATAAGGAAGATAGAAATTACAAAGCCTGTATTTCGTTGATTGAGCAGATTGATTCTCTAAGCGACATTGCTGATTCTTTTTCAGCATTTGCTAAAATGCCAGTCCCTAAAAACGAGAGGTTTTCACTGGATGAGCTCACCCAACATACGGCAGAATTGTACCAGTCAGAGAGCACAAAGCTCTCCCTGGACATGCAAGACCAACCATTGGAAGTCTATGCAGATCCTAAGATATTCAGTGGAATATTGAATAATATCATTTTGAATGGGATTCAATCAGTAAGTAACGGTAGTCCGGAAATTCGAATTTCACTGGCCCGAAAGGGGAATAAAGCACTTCTAAGTATTAAAGACAATGGAAGCGGAATACCCCCGGAAGTTCAGGATAAAGTATTTACTCCTTATTTTAGTACAAAGAGAACGGGAAGTGGGATTGGTTTAGCAGTTGCTAAAAAAGGAATAGAAAATGCAGGAGGAAATATTTGGTTTGAAACTGAGGAGGGGATGGGCACCACTTTCAATATTTCCTTGCCGTTGGTGGATTAGTTTATTCTTCCTTTTGGCTTTTGGCTTTCAGGCTTCAGGACAAAACTATCAGTGTAAAAAAGTACCCGTTGGAATACCCGTAGACCTGGACACTATTCCTGTAGACCCTTCCTCCATTCGAATCGCTACAGGAGTGCAGTTTGAGTTTGCACCTGAAAATAATAGGATTCTGATACCGGGGGAGCAACCGGATTCAGTCGAGGTGTGTTACCGGAGAGTCTCTGTAGAATACCTGGATACTTTGTACGACAGAAGTATCCTTACCTATGCAGAGGTATACAGTGATGAACCTCCACCAAAACAAGTAAATATTGAAGAACAGGAAATTTTCAAATTTAGTGATGTTGAAAGTTTTGGTGCCATTACTAGAGGCGTCTCATTTGGCAACCGACAAAACCTGTTTGTAAACTCTGCACTCAACTTGCAGATGGATGGGAAACTAAGTGATGACCTGAATATCAGTGCGGTCATCACAGATCAGAACATTCCTTATCAACCGGAAGGGAATACCCAACAACTGAGAGATTTTGATAATGTATTCATCAAGTTGTACAATCAGAACTTTGATATCACGGCGGGGGATATAGTACTGCAAAACCCGGTGGAGGAATCTTATTTCCTGAGATATTATAAAAATGTTCAGGGCTTGTCAGCGAATTACAGGTACAACACAGGCTCTGGATGGAGTGGGACTTCTAGTCTCTCAGGGTCGGCTGCAAAAGGACAGTTTGCTTCGACGCAAATAAATCCAATTGAAAATGTTCAGGGGCCATATAAACTTAGGGGACCGAATGGTGAACGTTTTATCATTATTCTGGCCAACTCGGAGAAAGTTTACATCGACGGTAAGTTGTTGGAGCGGGGATTTGATCGGGATTATGTCATAGACTATAATCTGGCAGAGGTTACCTTTAGTAGCAACATTGTGATCACCAGATTTACCAGAATAAGGATTGATTATGAGTATGCTGAGCAGTTTTATAGTCGGTCTAATGTTACAGTAAATCAGACTTTTAAGAAAGATAACTTAAAGTTATACTTAAATTATTATCGGGAAAGTGATAATCCCAACAGCACATTGGGGTTTTCGCTCAGTGAGGATGACTTTGCACAGCTTAGAAATACAACAAATGGGCAAGGTCTTATCTCCGGAGTAGATTCTGTAGGCTATCTTGAAGGTCAACTCTTGTACTCCAGACAGGACACTGTTGATTCAGATGGTAATCAACAGACCATTTACATCTACTCTTCGGATCCCGGCAAAGCCTATTGGAATGTGAGCTTTACAGAGGTAGGGCAAGGGCAGGGTGATTATATTTTAGCAAATCGAAATGCCAATGGCAGAGTATATCGATGGGTTTCTTCTTTGGGTGGAGTCAGGCAGGGAAGCTATGCACCGGTGATTAATATCCCGACACCAAACAGAAAGGAGATGGTTGTTACGGGTGTAACAGTTGGTCTTGGTGAGCATGAACAAGTCTTTCAGGAGTTTGCCATATCCAATAGAGACCGGAATTTGTATGCTGACCTGAACAGCGAAAACGTAGGTTATGCCTGGAAAGGAGGAATTACGAGCAAGCGTCCAGTGGCGTTTCTTGATGACTATGTATTCACCGGGAAGCTTACTTACGAATATGATCACAAATACTTCAATGCGATTGACCGATTCAGGTCCATAGAATATGATAGAAACTGGAGCTATGATGTTTTTTCCGATACAGTCAATAGATCTGATCAAATTCTGGAGGCAGAGCTTGGAATTACAAAGAACAGAAAGAATGCTGTTTTATATCAACTGACTAAAAGAAAGAGGTCAGGAATAGTTGATGGTTATCAGCAGCAGCTTACAATCTCCAGGTCACTGGGTTTCTTTCAATTGCGGTCAGAAAATTACCTGATGGATAATTTGACAAATGGACGGCAGGCAAAGTGGAAAAGATCCAACAATGATTTGAGCTTTGATCTTTGGAAACTCAACCCAGGGTACAATTTCACGATCGATCATCATTCGTTTGCTCGTGGTGACAGTGCCATCAGTACACTGATGCATTATCATGCTCATAATTTCTACATTCAGTCTGGAGATAGCAGCAAAGCAAAGGTCAGGCTTGATTATGTGCGCAGGTATGATCAATTGCCACAACAAGGAGAGTTTACCTCTTTTACAGCAGCAGAAGAGCTAAGGATGAGTCTTGTAAGTCAGTTTTCACCCAACCAACGGATCAGCGGCCAGCTCAATTACAGGTCAGTAATGGATCACTCTGTAGATGAAGAAGATAGAAATATCATGGGACGGCTTGAATGGGTATCAGGCTATTTTCAAAATAACATTAAACAACAGGTAACTTTTTCTACAGCTAACACACGTGAACTCAAGCGGGATTTTATTTACGTGCTGGTACCTACAGGCGAGGGAACGCATACATGGAGGGATGAAAATATGGATGGGATCAAAGACCTGAATGAATTCTATGAGGCCATAAATGTAGATGAGAAAAACTATATCAAATTATTCACGCCGACAGATGAGTATATTCAGGCATTTCAAACCACTTATCTACATACCCTTGATGCTACTTTTCCTTCCGGGTGGAAAGACCGGGGGATGGTGTTGTCACAGATGTCGAAGCTGTCATTTAATGGTAGTGTCAGGTTGAATTTCAAATCTACCTCAGCAAATGCGGCAGATCGTATCAATCCCTTTGGACTGGATCTGAATGATGAGCAATACATCTATGCACGTAATAACAATCGTTTCACTTTGTTTTATAACAGAAATGCTCCCGGACTTGGATTTGATGTATCCAGACAAAATTTAGACAATAAGTCCTTGCTGAGTGGAGGTTATGAATTAAGAGAGAAAGACCTGTGGAATGCCAACATCCGGATGACCCTGGCCAATACCTATATTTTGAGGTTAAATGGCAGTGTTGGAGAATTAAGTAACCAGGCTGATTATGTTTCGGGCAGAGATTTCCAATTGACTTTAAAGACCTATTCACCGGAACTGGTTGTACAACCAGGTAAACAGTTTAGGGTAACTGGAAAATGGGAGAGAAGGTTGAGGAATGATCAATTGCAGGAATCCGGTGATTTCTCCGACATCAATGATTTTAGTCTCATGCTGAACTGGTTACGACAAGGAAAAGGAAGCCTGAATGCGAATTTTCAATGGGTAGACATTGATTTTCAGGGAGAAGTCAATTCGTTCCTTGGCTATGAATTGTTAGAAGCATTGCAACCAGGCTCCAATCAAAAGTGGACAATTAACTGGCAGCAATCTTTGGGTCGGGGACTACAGTTGAACCTCCAGTATTTTGGCAGGAAATCCACTGAAAATCGAGCTGTCCATACAGGAACAGCTCAATTGACAGCGTATTTTTAGTTTACTTGATAATAGGTTTAAGGACAATGTTGCGGTAGGATACTTTACCGTGGTCTCCCTGAAGGTAGATAGGACCCTTTGCAAAGACATCATGAGAGATGGCTCCACCTGTAGGTCCGTATGCAGGCTGATTATCAATGATTTTTGTACCATTTAATATCACTGTGATGTGTCTGTCGATCAACGTGATATCCAGGGTCTGCCAGGTATCAGCGGGCTTCTCAGCTGCTGTACTAGGTGTGATCCTGCTGTACAGAGCACCCATGTTGTGTGAGTCAAGTGGTTGACCATATGAATCCAATACCTGGATTTCATAAATACCTCTCAGGTAAACACCGCTATTATTCCCTTTAGGGATATTTACTTCAAGTGTAAGGTTGAAATCTTCAAATTCCTGGTCAGTCCTGATATTTCCATATCGGATGTGCTCACCATTTTCTGGTTGAACTGGATTATTCACCAGGACGCCGTTCTCAACAGAGAAGCCGTTTTTCTGGTTTTCATTCAATAGCCTCCAGCCGGTTAAATCCTTTCCGTTAAACAGGGAAACAGGCTCACTGAACTTAAGAGAAGAGAGATCAGGTTTTTGGGTAATCTCCGGTAATTTTATGCCAACAAATGTGGTCGTATCTACTCCCAGGCCATCATTGGTGGGAACCAGGTAATAACCATAAACCTCATTATCACCTTTCTTGAAAACTTCCAGCGTGTTAGTTACCTGATGACTTCTTGTGGCTTCTCCATTTTCGTCTCTGGCTCGCACTCTATTACTCAATCGGGTAGCGATCAGACGATCTCCCTGGATATAAACATTAGCTACGGGAACCACACTTCCCCCTCGCCAAAGCAGCGAAGCGTCCAGAAAGCCATCGTTAGTGACTCCAAGCCAGCCTACCGCCATGTCTCCTTCAATGTCTAAAGACCAATGGCCTATAAAGTCGTTAATTTCAACAGGGTCGGGAGTGACCACTGTCGTTGTTTCAGGTTGCTGACACCGCATCAGGGTGACCAGAATGATTATCAGTAGAGATTTGCTAGCAAAATTCATTTTATAGATGTTAAGTTTCTGCTGCAATTTAACCCGGATTATGCATTAGAACTTCGTTATGAGGGTTTAAAAGCCAATAAATCAGGAAGTTTTCTTGGTTTTAGCATAGCACCGCTATGGTGAAGCCAAAAAACTTAGCAAAGCGACTGATTTGCAGGCATTTAAGCACGTAATAGATTTTCTAATGGATATTCCGGGTTTAAGCTATCTATTTCAGTTCCCAACCGTTTTGATAGGGTTCGCTGAGATAATTATTGGCTTCTTCATTGTTAGTGAAGCGGTTTCCATCCCAGTCGAGTTTCTTTCCTGTTCTGATAGCAATATTTCCTAAGAGAACTATTTCTGTGAGAAGACTTCCGTACTCAAATTCGACGCCTGCAGGTTCTCCACCTTTACAGGCTTCCACCCACTCCTCGTAATGGCCGATAGATCTCTTTTCTGTCTTTGGAGGTCTTTTATAGCTTCTATGGCGAGACTCGGGCAACAATCTTGGATCATTGCCCGTGCTGTTGCACATCAAGGCACCTTTTGAGCCTCTAAAAAGAATTCCTGTGGGATGGATCTCCCGGTTGCTTTCCAATTCTTTAGGTCTTTCTGGTTTCAATCCGCCATCATACCAGTTGAGTTTCAAAGCTGGAAATCCGTCTCGAGCAGGGAAGGAATAATGAACAATAGATGCATTTGGATAAGTTGCAGGAAACAGGGGAGTAGAGCTGGCATAAATGCTATCAGGTTGCCCAAGCTTCAGGGCTTTGAATACAGGGTTGAAGAAGTGACAGCCCATATCACCCAGTGCACCAGTCCCAAAGTCGTACCAGCCCCGGAACCTGAAAGGGTGATAGGCCGGATGGTACGGTTGATATGGTGCAGGACCAATAAACAAATCCCAGTCCAGCGTGTCAGGGACCGGAGGAGTGTCAGTAGGTCGCTCTATACCCTGTGGCCATATTGGTCTGTCTGTCCAGATATCTACTTCCATGACATCCCCGATAGCCCCATCCCAGATCCATTCGCGAATAATCCTGAATTCCTCCAGTGAGTCTGATTGAGTACTCATTTGTGTGGCTACGTTAAATTTTCTGGCCAATTACCGGACGAATCGTGATTCTGCTATGGTCTTTGTCAATGGCTTGGCACAGTACACGTGTTTGCCACGTCGGATAGCTTCAATGGTTTGAATGGCATGGGTGTGATCCGGAGTGCCAATCATCACAGCGTCAATGTCCTCGTTGTCCAGCATTTCGCGATAGTCCTGGTAATACTTTGCCGATTCCATCTTTTTCATAAACTCTTCTTGAGCCATGGTTCTGAATCGTTCGTTCTCGAAAATCTTTTGATAAAGCACTTTATCGATGTCTGCATTAGCCACGAAATTTTCACTTTTGGCTCCCAACAGATAGTGCTTGCCAACTCCTGCGACACCAATGCCGGCTATATTGAGCTTATCACTCGGAGCAGTATGGTATTTGCCTCCCAATACAGATGCTGGCACGATTGAAAACGTGGCCGTAGCTATGGAAGTGTTTTTGAGAAAAGTACGGCGGGAATGCTTTAGAACTTTGGGCTTCATGATGAATAAATTTATAAGATGAGTTATTGCACCCTATAAATCTAATGATCATGCTTGAAGTAACTATCCCACAGTAACCTGATGGGGTCAGATTACTTCCTCTTCTTCCACAAATGCTCGTAATCGCTGTAATCCTCTTCCTCTTCGGGTTCCACTGCCGGGGTCACCTTCAAGGTCTCCTCGGTAGGCTCAGCAGCGGGTGGAGTAGGAGTAACCGGAGGAGTCACCTTTTTCTTGCTTTTCTTCTCAGCACGTCCAAACAGGAAGTTGATCCCAAAGTTGATGTTAGCGGCACTGGCATTAGGCACGTCAATGGTATTGAAAATATTGTCGGCAGCTACATATAACTGGAATGTTGATAACCTAAACATCATACCCAGTCCGAGATCTACACCTTGCTGAGGTACATAAGACCCGGTTGCAGAGGCCGTAAACCAGCGACCTACCTGCTGGGTATAACCCAGTCCAATAGATGTCTTTACTCTTCCCTGCGTCATATAGTTGGCTATGGTAGCCTGTGCTTGTCCTTTTGGCGATACCTGATAGTCTGCTGAAAAATAGGTTCTGGCGTTGAGCTTAGTCGTAAACGTTCCTGCTACAGTATCCGGTTCCAAGTTTTTCAATGAATCTTCGATGGCCTGACCAAAAGAATCCGTGTCATCAAGATCTATCCCGGAGTAGGTAAATGAAGTACCTTTGAAATTGATGAGCTCAGCATGTTGTTTCCAGTTGATAAATCCTAAATCATTGACAGCAGCTCCTAGACCAAGTTTATCAGAGAATTGCATTCTTGCTCCAAGGTCAAGCCCGAACCCTGTATTTTCATTAAAGATGAAATAGCTTTCATCAAAATCTTCCTCGTCATCATCTGTTAACTGCGAAAAGGCCACAGACCTGATCTGAGCTTCGTTAAAGGAAGCGGTCAATGAATAATCAGCCTCGTCGGTAAGAATTGAAACTGAAAAGTTCTGAGTACTATTATGTAGCATACCATTCAGATATTTGAACCGGGCTCCAATCGTCGTTTCCCGATCCAGAATGGTGAACGTTTGTCCATATCCAATGCCGTATTCTCTGTAGTGTGTGGTGGTATATCCCATTTGATCTGCTACAAAGTTCTGACCGATGTAGGCAGCATTTCCTCGCCAGACAAAATTCATAAGATCAATGGGGTAGAAGAAGGTGAAGTCAAATTTGTCATTGACAAAAAGTGAGAAATGCATCTTTTCTCCAACCCTGAATCCGATCATGAGGTCTGTTACGTCAAGATCGACATTCAGGAAGGACTTCTTCTTTTGTTGTGTTCCTAAAAACCGACTGATGTCAATCAGCGTGGAGTCACCCGTTTCAGTGAAAATATCGGAAATGCTAAATGAATTGTTCACGGAGAGATCTATTCCCGAAATACCGGGTAAGCTCACAAAAACTCTTGCATCAGGAAAGTAAGCAGGGTTGTAGTTTCCACCTTGAGGGATACCTTTTCCCATGTGATAGAAACTCAGATTGTTTTGCGCCATCAAATTGCCTGAGGCTACGATCAATATTATCAGAAGAATTCTTTTCACGGTGATCTTAGTTTTCATTTAAGTTGATGGATACTTTCCCTTCGATGGCTATTGTGGTGATCAGGGAGTAGTCAGAAAAAATCTTTACAAACTGATCTTGTTGTGAGCCGAATGAGTTGAAACGGACCGTTACCTTGAGCTTCTCTGCGGTGGTCAGGGATGTAATCTTCGCTTTATCCAAAGTCACCCGAGTCTCCAAAGAAGATGCTTCGGTGGTCTTTTTATCGGGATCAAATAGAGTAGGGGATTCAAGAATGGAGATGTTCATGATATCATCAAATGCTTCGCCATTGATATCCAGGAAGTGGACATCGATCTCACCGCCAATAGGTAATTCATTTGATGTCTTAAGAATGAGTGTAAGTAACTGACTGTCGTCAAGTCTACTCAGATCGCCCAGATCGAATTCAGTATCATATTCAAAGTCCTGTAGCTTCAGGCTCAGCGGCAATTCTATTCTTGACTTGATCTTGATATTTGAATTTTTAAGAAGGAAGTTTCCATCCAGGTTGTCGGGATTAGAAATACCAGTTAAGGAAAGGTTTAGCCGATCCGGTGAGGAGCTCAGAATGTCATTGATGTTCGAATTGTCTTTAGTCATGGTGATCGAAGATGTCACGATGCTACCGGCATTTTCCAGTGTGGGAGCTTCGATGATCTGCAGCGCCTCGGTAAATTGTCCGGTCAAAGCCATATCTGGTTTATCTTCATACGAGGCATAGATGTTTGAGAAGTCCAGACCGGCAGGTAACCCGAAAGAGTTATCAAATGTGAAATATACCCGTGGAGCTTCAAATGACAAGCCAGTGTCGGAGAACTCTGAAAACACATCGAGAGAGATCTCTTGCGACTCAATGTCAAATGTATCTGTGCCAAAACTACCATAGATAGCATCGAATTCAGGATCGATTACATCAACCTGTATGTTAATGGTCTCATCACCGGAAAGTGCTTGGCCAGCTGGAATCGAAATAGCTGCCTGAAGATTTACAGTGAAGACACTTGAATCATTTTGAAAGTTGAGCAGTGTCTTATAGCCCGTTAAATCAGTATCCTGTGTTCCGGATATTGGAGTAACACCTGAATAGACCAGGGCAGAATTGAGGGTAATTCCATCACCTGAATTTACATTAATAAATGAGTTTGTATTGATGCTGTATGCTACATCGCCAGGAAAATCAGAAATAATTGACAGGCGAAGTGTTCCGGACTCATAAAATAGTGAGTCAAGTCTTTCACCTTCATTGGAAACGTAATCAAAATTTATTTCCCTGTTAATGACGAGTGTGGTGTCTGTTGGGGGAATGAAAGGAATGGAGACCGGGCTTTCAATGGTCTTTTCATTCGAGAAGGTTGCCACATCCACAAAATCGGAAGTTAGAGAGAAGTCTGTACTGTCTTCATAGACAATGAATATCTCTTTGTTTTCAGCTTCCTGCACAACAGTTGTATCATCAGACAATTCCTTGATGAACTCACCTACAGTAAGGGTATCCTTACCAATAATAAGTGCGATTTCACCCTCGTAGTCAGGTAGATAAGTTTTGTCCAGGTTGGGAAGGTTATCAATATTACATCCCGATAGAAAAAATACTGTCAGCCAGGCGAGGACTAACAGTCTGGAAAATTTTGGCGTCATAAAATTTAATGCTTCGATGCGATGAACAAAGAAGAGCAAATAACGCTCCAAAAATTCATAAGTTCGATAATTTGGTCAAATTTATCGATGGCTGACCAGTGTTTTTTATGCGAGTTCTCTGAGGTCGACCGGTACAACTCTTGAAACGCCCTGTTCGATCATCGTGATGCCATAAATAACATCCGTGCTGGACATTGTGCGCTTATTGTGTGTCACAATGATAAACTGAGAGTCTTTGCTGAATTCCCTGATAATCTCATTGAACTTGTCAATGTTGGCATCATCGAGTGGAGCATCTACCTCATCGAATATACAGAAAGGTGCTGGCTTAAGAAGATAAATCGCAAAAAGGAGGGAAGTAGCAGTGAGTGTCTTTTCACCTCCAGAAAGTTGGTTGATGGTGAGTGGTTTCTTGCCTTTAGGCTTCGCCATAATTTCTATGGCAGAATCCAATGGGTTTTCCGGATCTGTAAGTTTCAACTCACAATCATCTTCTTCGGTGAAAAGTGTCCTGAATACTTTTTCAAAATTCTCTCGTATCTTCTCAAAAGCATCCAGAAATGTGGTTTTTGCCACATCATCGATTTCTCCAATGGTAGTCATCAGAGATTCCTTGGCGGTAATGAGATCCTGTTTTTGATTGGTGATAAACTCATGCCTCTCCTTGATTTCTTCGTAGGCTTCCATGGCCATGGGGTTGATGGGCCCCATATTTTCTAGTCGGTTTTTATGGCGCTCTGCCTTATCACGGAGCTCATCTTCACTTTTGCTCAGAATCTCTTCGTTATCAAAGCTATCTACCTGCGAAAGGTCAATGTTGAATTCAACCGACAACCGGTCTTTCACTGAATTGAGCTGCATTTTAGTATCACTCAGTTTTTCCTGCCATTCCATCAGGATATGGTCGATAGATTCCCTTTGACGCTGGATCTCACGGAGTGTCTTTTCATCCTCATCGATCTTGCCTCGTACCTGATAGTATTCTTTCTCAGCTTCGTTTACAGCAGATTCAATGGATGCTTTCTCATCATACATGGCTACCAGTTCATCATCTCCCTGTTCTGAAGTTTTGATAAGCTCATTCAGGTTTTGAGTGGTAATGTGAAGCTCTTCTGAATTCTTCTTGATTCTTTCCGCACTGCCATCAAAAGCTTCTTGCTTATAGCTGATTTCCTGGCGGATGCTGTTGAGCTTATTCTGCTGCCTGTGATAGAGTACATTCTCCTCGTTAAATGCTGTAGACTTGTGAGACAACAGTTCATTTAGAGATTCCAGTTGTTCTTTTGCACTGGAAACCCTGACCTCCATTTCCTGTAGGAGATTTTTGGCATCACTATGATTAGGTCTTAATGTTTTTAGCTCTTCATTGAGTTTTTCAATCCTGGCTATAAGGTCCTCATGCTTGGTTTCGTTCGAGCTCAACATGGAAGAGAATTGCTCTTTCTTGGTTTGCAAGGTCACAAAAACCTCATTCACCTGATTGATTTCTTCTGTTAGCCTGCTCAACTCGTCCTGCTTGGAATCAGCTTTTAACCTGGACAGCTCACTTTGTGCTTCCCGAAAAGCTGTTTCAGTTTGTTCTTGTTTCCTGGTGAGTGATTTGATACCTTCCGACAGTTTCTCGAGGTTTTTGGCCCGACCAATTCTCTTTCCTTCAAACAAACCAACAGATCCTCCTGCAAGGCTGTAATTTCTTTGGGCTATTTGCCCGTTTTTGGAGACAAATACTGCTCCATCAGTAGGTATACCGGGTGCTGTGCCATCATAGATATATACATTGTCTAATAAGTGGGCAATGAGCTTTTGATACTTGCTGTCGTATTCTACAACTTCAGTAGCATTAATGGTCCCCTCAAATAGATGGGAGGAAGAAGAGTGATAATTCTCTAACCTTTCGAGAACAAAAAAGCTTACCCTTCCCTGAGAGGCATTACTAAGCAGGTTTACAGCCTTCAATGCATCTTCGTATTTATTCACTACATAGTAGTTCATGTAAGGCTCAAGGAAGTTTTCGATGGCTATTCGGTATTCTTCCGGACATGTGATGATATCAGAGAGAAGGGGGGCATCTTTCCAGTCTTTACTCTTTTTTAGGAATTTGATGGCTTCAGGAAAGCCTTCCAGATTATCAACCAGGGACTTGGTCAGGTTGTATTCATTTTGCTGACGGTCAAGCTGGCGGTTGATATGAGTGAGCTCATCGCGTAACAGATCTATTCGCTGCTGGCAGCTTTCAATTTTCTCGTTAAGATTATCCTCCTTTCCTTTGAGCTCTTTGTAAGCTTCAGATTTGCTGGTTTTCTCTTTGGTGATTTCATCGAGCTTTGAAGAGAAAGCCTGAAGGTCTTGTGAGTGTTGGGTCTTGTCCTGTTGTGATTTGTTGAGCTCTGAAGAGAGCGTCTCCAGTTGGATTTCCCTGATCTCAATGTCTTTGTTTAGCTGAAAAACCTCGTCTCTCTTATTTCCGAATTGTTGGTTTATCTCGTTGAGTACTGCCTGAGCTTCCTGGGTCTCTTGTTTTTGCTTGTCATAGTCTGACTGTAGGTTATCCAGCCGTTTGGATATCTGATCCAGGATCCCTTCGGCCGTTTCTCTTTCTTTTGTCAGGCTTTTAAGCGAAAAAGATGCCCTTTCATTACTCTGCTTATCCTGTTCAATAAGCTCCTTCAGGTTTTCAATTCGGTCATTTAGAAAACGCTGACGCTCATTCTTGATTTTCTTATCACTTTCATAAGCTCGGATTTTGTTTACGTGCTCGTTTAAGGTTTTCTGCCGGGTGGAAAGGAGCTTTTCCTTGTTGAGCAGGTCCGTCTTTGTTTTTTCTATCAGAGCTTCAGTGCTGGATAACCGAACGTTTAGCTCGCTCTTGAGATCACTCTGCTTTTTTATTTCCTCCTGAATATTATCATGGACCTGCTTTTGGTTATCGAGGGTTTTTTTGGCCAATCCAATGCTTACTTGTTTATACTCTTCTTTGATTTCATAAAAACGAGTGGCTTGCTTGGCCTGTTTTTCCAGTGACTTAAGGTTTTTGTCAATTTCAAAAAGCAAATCTTCTACCCGGTCAAGATCAGCGTCGGTGTCTTCCAGTTTGCGAAGGGTTTCCTTTTTTCTAATCTTAAATTTGGAAATTCCGGCTGCTTCTTCAAAAAGACTTCTTCGTGAATTGTCTTTGTCATTAAGCAGGTCATCTACCATCTTCAGTTCGATAATGGCATAGGTGTTTGAAGCAATACCCGTATCAAGAAAAAGGTTTGTGATATCCTTGAGTCTACACGGGACTTCATTGAGCAGATACTCACTTTCGCCGGACCGGAAGTACCGTCTTGTAATTGTTACATGGCTATATTCTGTGGGGATGAGGTTTTTTGTGTTGTTGAAGGTGAGGGAGACCTCAGCCATCTGGGTTTGCTTTCTCGCTTTGGTTCCATTGAAGATCACGTTTTCCATTTTATCAGAGCGGAGAATCCGGGTTTTTTGCTCCCCAAGAACCCATCGGATGGAGTCCACCACATTTGATTTACCACAACCATTAGGACCTACGATACCCGTGATTCCTTCATCGAAATTGATTGTGACCTTATCAGCAAAGCTTTTGAATCCTTTTATTTCAAGACGAGTTAATTGCATGTGGTTTATTGGCTAGAACCTAAGACGAAACATCAAATTTAGAATTTAATTTCCTATTTTTAAGCCATAATGGATGACATTCAAACCTGGATTTATATAATAATTGGTATTATTTATTTCGTCATTAGATCGATGAAAAAGAAAGTGCCAGACCCATCTGATCAGCCTCTCCCTAAAGGCGGCGGTTCACAACCTGTTGATACCGAGCGCCGTAGACCTATGACCTTTGAGGAGTTGCTTAAAGAGTTTACAGACCCCCAGGCCAGCCGGGAAGAAGCGCAGGAAATTGAGCCGATTGAGGAGGAGATAGAAACAGCAAGGGAGCGGAAAAGTGAAGAATATATTGAAGAGGGAAGAACAAGAAGGTTTTCTGATGAGGAGAGCAAAAGGGTTTATGAAGAGTCGATCAAAAAAGCTGAGGGGTATGAACTGGAGTATAATACGGATGATAAATACCACACAGAGAAGTTGAAGGCTATCTCTCATGATCACGAGGAGGAGGAAGATACGATGGTGGATGAAATCAAGGAGATGTTTGACGACCCAAGAGATGCCAGGAAAGCCATCATTTTAGGTGAGATCCTCAATAGAAGATACTAAGTTAATACCCCCAGTTACCAATAGTGAGATTTCATTTGCTCATCCTGATCCAGATTTTGCCCTGGCTGGGTTTTTCTCAGAAAACAGCTATCGACTTTCACGATGAGGGTGTGATGTTTTCGGAGAAAGGAAGTCAGGTATTGTTTTACCGGACTAAAAGCGATCCCTCTCAAGGAGAATACCAGCGACCTCACTACATTCATCCGCTTTATTCACTGGATGGGGAGATAATGACTGAAGACTATCCTGAAGATCATCTTCATCATCATGGTATATTCTGGGCCTGGCACCAGCTATACATTGGTGAAAAAAGGATCGGGGACGGATGGGAAAACAGGGATTTTAAGTGGACGATACTTTCTGTAGAGGAAGAGAAGATTGATGGTCCAGCAAAAAGAATCGTTTCAAAAGTAAAATGGACTTCTCCTTTGTGGACTGATGATGCAGGAGTGGAAGTCCCTTTTGTATCCGAAACCACAAAAATAACCGTGCATCCACAAGACAGGGCTTATCGTTTGATTGATATTGAAATTTCAATCCTCGCCCTTGAACCTAAAGTAAGAATAGGTGGGTCTGAAGATGCAAAGGGCTATGGAGGCTTCTCCCCAAGAATCAAACTTCCAAAAGATATTCGCTTTTCTGATAAAACAGGTGCAGTGGTGCCCCAAACAACCCCGGTAGATGGAAATGGATGGTTAGATATATCAGGAGCCATGGGAAGGGATGGAGCGCAATCTGGCTTAAGTATACTCAGTCACCCTGATAACCCGGGATATCCCAATCCATGGATAATGAGAAGCAAAAGAAGCATGCAGAATGCTGTTTACCCATATCCTGGTGCCACGCCGGTTCCGATTTCTACGGAAGAGCCCACAATACTTAAATACAGGTTGATCATTCATAGTGGGCTAAAGTCTTCCGAAATTGATAGATTACATAAACAATACTGTCAATAAACCCCTGTCAGTCTAAAGCTGGCAAACTAGTCCAAATATTTTTCCATTAAAATGATGAAAATAATCGCTTCATTCACCCTGTCGCTTATGATGTTTTCTGCCACAGCACAACTCAAGCCCGTACAATCAGGTGTTTATCAATGGTCAAATCTTCCGGTGAAGAAAAGTGAAGGAAGAGAATCCAGAAAAATACTTGAAGGTACTTCTACACATCTTGACTATTTGGAGATCCATGCAACTACCCAGTACCCAGGAGCAAAACCCAGTCAGATGCATGCTAATGAAGACATTGAGGAACTGATTCTTGTCAAAGAGGGTACACTGAAGGTTATTTACGGAGATCGGGAGTCGATCATGGGGCCTGAGAGTGTTTTTCTATTGATGCCTCAGCAAATCCACAGTCTTTCAAATGCAGGTAAAGACAACCTGACCTATTTCGTGGTGCGGTTCAAGGCAAAGAATCCCGTGAAGCTGGAGCGAGGTCTGGAATATGGAGGGACTACGGCATTCAATAGTGATTCTTTGGAATTTGTGACAAAGGCAGATGGGAGTGGAGGTGCCCGGGCTTATTTTGATCGACCCTCGGCTATGTTTGAACGAATAGAAATGCATGTTACTCAATTGGGGAGTGGTAGTACCAGCCACAAGGGACACTCGCATATTGAAACAGAAATTGTGCTGATGATTTCAGGTGAATCAGAGATGAAGATCGATGGTAAGAAATATTATGGCAATACCGGAGACCTTTATTTTATGGAGTCTCAGTTGGAGCATGGCATTCTCAATATCTCTGATCTTCCATGTAGCTATTACGCTTTTAAATGGAAATAAAAAAGGCCAGTAAAAAACTGGCCTTGTATGCATTTATCTTTTGTTGACAGGAACATAATCTCTAGCGGTTTCCCCGACATATACCTGTCTGGGTCGACCGATAGGTTCTTTGTTTTCTCGCATCTCTTTCCATTGAGCGATCCATCCCGGGAGTCTACCTAATGCAAACATCACTGTAAACATCTCAGTAGGGATTCCCAGTGCACGGTAGATGATACCACTATAGAAATCAACGTTTGGATAGAGCTTTCTTTCAACAAAATACGGATCGTTGAGTGCTTCTTCTTCCAAACCTTTGGCAATATCCAACACAGGGTCCTGTATACCCAGTTTTCCTAATACCTCGTCAGCAGCTTTTTTAATGATTTTCGCACGCGGGTCAAAGTTTTTATATACCCTGTGTCCAAATCCCATCAGCCTGAACGGATCATCTTTGTCTTTGGCTTTGGCCATCCATTTTTTGGTATCACCACCATCTTGTTTGATTCCTTCCAGCATCTCAATCACAGCCTGGTTGGCTCCACCATGTAATGGTCCCCATAATGCGTTGATTCCAGCCGACAAAGAGGCATACAGGCTGGCCTGAGAACTACCAACAATCCTTACTGTAGATGTGGAGCAGTTTTGCTCATGATCAGCATGTAGGATAAGTAATTTGTTTAAAGCATCAACTACGATGGGCTCAGGATGATAGTCCTCTGTCGGTAGACCAAACATCATTTTAAGGAAATTGCCACAATAGTCAAGCTTATTGTCAGGATATAGAATGGGCTGACCTAATTGGTTTTTATATGCCCATGCAGCAAATGTTGGCATTTTAGCAAGTATCCTGATAATACTTAGGTTTACCTCACCAGCAGACCTGTTGGGGTCAAGACTCATTGGATAAAAGGCTGTCAATGACGTAACCAGGGAAGACAGCACACCCATAGGATGGGAGGTATATGGAAATCCATCCAACAGTTTTTTGATGTCTTCATGAACCAGCGTATGATTGGTAATGTCTTTTTCAAAACCGGCTAGTTTTTCAGCTGAGGGCAAGTTTCCATAGATCAGTAAGTACGCAACCTCCAAAAAAGTTGAATTTTCCGCCAGTTGGTCAATTGGGTAACCACGGTATCTCAATATACCTTTTTCTCCATCGAGGAAGGTAATTGCACTTTTTGTTGAGCCGGTATTTTTAAATCCCGGATCAATGGTAATTACACCGGATTGAGCCCGAAAACTACTAATATCAATGGCTTTCTCATTTTCGGATCCGACCAATGTGGGTAATTCGTATGTCTTACCGTCTATTTTTATCTCAGCTTTTTCTGACATTTTGTATTTAATGGTTTAAAATATTGGATTCCCTAAATATACACTTAAAATTATACTGATTGAGGTGTATTATCAAATCTTCAATTAGTTGCCCCCTAGAATTAACGGAAGACCGTCGTCACCGCTTCCAATAACGATAACTTTAGCATTTTGTGAATTGGCAAGGTCACTGGTAGCCTCAATTCCCCTCATCCTTAACAACTCCTTAGTCAAGCTGCTGTTGATGATTTGATTAGCCCTGGATTCTCCTTCCGCAGCTATTCGTTTTCTCTCGGCTTCACTTTCTTCTTTTTCGAGCCTAAACTGATAGGCCAGGGCTTCCTGTTCCTGCTTCAGTTTGTTTTCGATCGCCAAACGGATTTGTTCTGGTAATTTGATGGATCTGATCAGCAAGGCTCTCATCTGTATGTTGTTTCCCGGGGCACCGAGGATAGCTTCTGTCTCGCTCTTGATCGCTCCTTCTACTTCAGGTCGTTTGGTAGAGTAGATTTCTTCTGCTGTATATCTACCCATCACCTGGCGTACTGTTGAGCGGGTTTCAGGTATTACCAGCCTACGAACATAGTCCTGTCTGAAATTCTCGTAAATATCTCCTATCTTATCATATTGTGGGTGAAACCTTAATGTGATGTCCACATTTATATTTAGTCCGTTTTTATCAAGGACATCCATGGTTTCCTCTACCTGGTTTTCAGTCACATCATAAATGTATGCATCACTCCATGGGGCTTTTGCATGAAATCCTGGCTGGATTACATTTTCTTTATCCAATTCCCCTGTGATGGTATTGAATATTATTGCTCGTTCGCCAGCCTGTACCTTATAAAGGATGCTGTTTGAAAAGTAAACCAGAATAATCAAGGCTACTGCACCAATAATTATAAAGGGCAGAAATCTCCTGTTGTCCATAATATATTTTATTTAAATGTTGGCTCAAAGGTAACAAGCCTGATGAAATCTTGTTATGTTTATTAAATTGGTCGCAATAGATAATAATTTTAAAGTTTTTGCAACTAAAATTGTAATCTCAACCAAATATTCGTTAAAAATTTTCAAAAAAGTCAATGAATAATACGCTTGAACAACTGAAGGAAATATTGGGGAAACCCTATTATGACTTAGAATATCTGCTGGAAGCTTTGAAAGAAGTGCTCATGGAGAATGGAGAGGAAGAAATTTCGAAACAAATTCCATGGATCAACGAGCAACCGGCTGATCTCTTCGATGAATTAACAGACAAACACATCCAATTATACTCTCTGGTTTTTCAGCTGGTGAACATGGCTGAAATCAATGGGGCCGTTCAGCACAGGAGACAACTGGAAAATAAAGATCTCTCTTCAGTCAACGGATTGTGGGCCAATAATATCAGGGTGTTGAAGCAGGCTGGTATCTCTGAAGATAAGATACTTGAAAGAATCAACAAGATACATGTAGAACCTGTATTAACAGCGCACCCTACAGAAGCCAAAAGAGCTACAGTCCTTGAACATCACCGTGAGTTATATCTCCTGATGGTACAGCGGGAAAACCAGATGTACACGGAGATGGAAAAGGAAAACATACGTAACAATGTAAAGCTTTGCTTATACAGACTGTGGAAAACCGGTGAAGTATTTGTAGAGAAGCCTGATGTGCCATCAGAGTTGAGGAATATCATGCACTACCTGGTAAATGTGTTCCCTGAGGTAATCCCGGTTCATGACAGAAGGATGAGACAAGCCTGGGAGGATCAGGGTTTCTCTGTAGATAAATTGTATGAACACAATGCCTGGCCGCGAATTACATTTGGTAACTGGGTAGGAGGTGACCGAGACGGTCATCCGCTAGTTACGGCAGGGGTAACGGCCCAGACCCTCAAACATCTCAGATTGAATGCCATGGTGGTATTGAGGAGGCGTCTGACTGATCTCGTACGACACATCAGTTTTACCATGGATATCAACGACCTACCACCTTATCTCAAAGACAGGATCCTACAGATGGAGCATGAGCTTGAGGGGCGAGGCGAAGAAGCTTTTGAAAGAAATAAAGGCGAGGCGTATCGACAATTTACCAACCTCATGATCTCGAAGCTTCCGGTAGACACCAAAAGAGGTCATGCAACAGAGATCATGGAGTACCCGGGTTCTTATGTGACCTCAGATGAACTTATCGCAGATCTAAGGTTACTCCAGAAAGCAATTATTGAATTCGGAGGAAAGCTTGTTGCCCGTGATGATATCCATAATACGATCCGGATTGTGGAAACATTTGGCTTTCATCTGGCCAAACTGGATGTACGACAAAATAGCGCTTTTCATGACAAATCCGTTGAGCAACTTCTGGAAGCCGCAGGATTCGAAAAAACCAATTACAGTGAGTGGTCTGAAGAAGAGCGGGTCGCTTTTCTGAACCATGAATTGAAGTCCAACAGACCTTTTACGCATCAAAAGACAAAGCTTGGGCCAAACGCCGAAGCTGTAATTGAGTGCTACCGGGTAGTAGATCAGCACATTACCAAATACGGAGCCAAAGGGATAGGTTCACTGATTGTGAGTATGACACGGTCAGTATCAGATTTGCTTACGGTCTATCTGCTAGCAAGAGAAGGAGGACTGACCAAACAATTAAAAAATGGAATGGTATCCCTGGTGCCTGTCGTGCCATTGCTCGAAACCATTGATGACCTGGAGAATGGTCCTGAGATCATGAAAGGATTTCTGGCCCATCCATTCACCCAGCGAAGTTTAAAATACTTCCAGGAGCAAGACAAAGAAGAACAGATGATCCAGCAGGTCATGGTAGGCTATAGTGATAGCAACAAGGATGGTGGTATCATAGCCAGTCAATGGCATTTGTTTAAGGCTCAGTCAAGGCTTTTTGAAACCGGTCAGGAATTCAATGTGAAGATGCGATTCTTCCATGGTAAGGGTGGTTCAATTAGTAGAGGAGCCGGCCCAACGCATTATTTTGTGAATTCCTTGCCACACTCTACCATCAATGGAGATATGCGATTGACGGAGCAGGGGGAAACCATCGCTCAGAAATATGCCAATAAAGTTAACGCAGAGTATAACATTGAGCTATTAACCTCAAGCATTGCGGCCAAGTCTATACTTAGCAGACATACGGAACGTAAGGCTCATCCTTTGGAGGATATACTTGAAAAGCTGGCTCAAATGAGTAAGGCGAAGTATGGAGAACTGATTCATATGGATGGCTTTGTTCAGTACTTCAGGGAGTCTACACCAATTGATGCCATTGAGTCGAGTAAGATAGGATCCAGACCGGCCAAGAGGACCGGTGCCAATACCCTGGAAGACCTTCGGGCCATTCCTTGGGTTTTTAGCTGGAGCCAGTCAAGGTATAATATGACTAGCTGGTATGGCATTGGTACAGCGGTAAGCACCTTAAAGAAAGAGGATGAGAGATCATACCAGAAGTTTAAGGAAGCACTCAAGACAGATCCTTTTATCAGGTATGTATTCACCAATGTGGATACCAGTCTGGCCGCTACTGATGAAGAAATCATGAAGGAATATGCTTCTTTGGTACAGGATAAAGCTCTGAGAGAAAAGTTTTTAAAAGTGTTCCTCGATGAGCTGAAGCTGACTCGCGATATGTTGATGGAGCTCTTGGAGGAAGATATAGATAAGAGAAGGAAAAACCATTACTACTCAAATCAGCTGAGAGCTTCTATGATGACTCATATCCATAAATTCCAGGTTAAACTCCTGAGGAAGTGGAGAACAGAGAAGGAAGATAATGCTGCAGAAGCGGATGAAACACTCAAAAAGCTATTGCTTACCATTAATGGTATAGCCGGAGCGATGAGGAATACAGGTTAATAAAAAGTAGATGGCTGCATAAAAAGGAGTGACCAAAGTCACTCCCTACAGCCATTTTTGAAATTCATAACCAATCCCTTAAGGACTGAATAGCTGTATATCTTGAAGTTGTGTGATTATCGCTTTGGATTGGCAACTTTCACCACAATGGTGCTACCCTCAAAATCTGATTCATTTAATGCATCGATCGCAGTTTTTGCTTCACTGTCATCACTCATTTCAACGAATCCATAACGTTTTGAATTTCCGGTTTCCCGGTCCATGATTACTTTAGCTGAATCAACTGATCCATATTGTTCGAATAGAGAGCGCAAGCTATCTCCTGTGGTCCTGGCAGCTAGCTTTGCAATAAAAATGTTCATAATAAATACAGGTAAACGGTAATAAAAAGTTAGGGTAGCATATCATTTGGCTCCTTAATTACTGTAATATAATAATATTTTGCGGTTACTGATAAATTATTGTGATGTACAATTTTAAGTTTGAGATGGTTTTTATAAACACGCTTTAAATAAAGGAGCATAGTATTATTTAAAAATTTTGTCAGTGGTGTGGCTTTACTGCAGCGTATGACCAAGGATTGATTTTATAAAACTTTTTTGAAATATTTTAGCATTTAACCAAACGACCAACCCATGCGCTTGATTCTTTTACTTTCAATTTTTTCTCTTTTTTTCGGATGTAAAAAGCCACAAAAAGAGGCAACATCTAACCAATCAAAGCCAAATATCATTTACATATTGGCTGACGATCTTGGGTATGGAGATTTGGGTGTTTATGGTCAGCAAAAAATAAAAACCCCAAATATTGATCGACTGGCGAGTCAGGGGATGTTGTTTACCCAACACTACTCAGGAAGTACCGTTTGTGCACCATCCCGATCGTCGTTGATGAGCGGATTGCACACCGGACATACACCCATCAGAGGCAATAGGGAAGTGAAGCCAGAAGGTCAGGAACCATTTCCAGATTCAATTCCTGTACTGCCAAAGATGATGAAACAAGCGGGTTATGTCACCGGTGCCTTTGGTAAATGGGGGCTGGGATTCCCGGGTTCTGAAGGTGAGCCAAACAATTTTGGTTTCGACCAATTCTATGGATACAATTGCCAGCGTCTGGCCCATATTTACCATCCGGAATATCTATGGAACAATCGTGAAAAAGTAGAATTGCCAGACAATCTGCAGGGAAAGGATCAGCAGTATGCTCCTGAACTTATCCATCAGCAGACACTGTCTTTTATAAGAAAGAATCAGGACAATCCTTTCTTCCTGTTCGTTCCTACTCCCATACCTCACGCTGAGCTGGTTGCTCCGGACTCGGTAATGAAACGATATATCGGTGAGTTTTTACCGGAGAAATCCTACAATGGTAAGGATTATGGTGATCCTGATTATGACTTCTTTAGAGGTCCATATGGTGATCAGGAAAATGCACATGCCGCATTTGCCGCTATGGTGAGTATTTTGGATCGGCACGTCGGAGAGATCATGGAGTTGGTTGATTCCCTGGGTATTGCTGAAAATACCATCATCATGTTTACTTCCGACAATGGACCACATTTGGAGGGTGGTGCAGACCCTGATTATTTTGATAGCAATGGACCCTTGCAGGGTTATAAAAGAGATCTTTACGAAGGAGGTATCAGGGTGCCTTTCATAGTCAGGTGGCCTGGGACCGTCAGAGCCGGGACACAGTCAGATCATATTTCAGCTTTCTGGGATATTGTACCAACGTTGAAGGATTTAACAAAGAGTGACTATCACATCAACCCTGATGGAATTTCATTCTTGCCAACACTTAAAGGAGATAACTCAGCTCAACAGGAACATGATTACCTCTATTGGGAATTTCATGAGAAAGGGGGGAGACAAGCCGTGCGAATGGGGAAATGGAAAGCAGTGAAGTATGAGGTGTTTAGCGGAGAGGCTGATATAGAACTCTATGATCTCTCAGTTGACATCGGAGAAACCAATGATCTGTCGGATCAACATCCACAGATTATTGACCAGGTCAAAACCGTATTTGATACTGCACGCACACATAATCCCATCTTTAAGTTTGCTTCAGAAACCTACGTGGCGAACTAAGGAATATATCGTCAATCCACTTTTGCGATCATTGGATAGATGTGCTAACTTGATTGTCAGGACTCACTTCAATGAAAAAGTTGTTGCTATTTGCGGTTTTTTTGACATCAGGGTTTTTGCATGCCCAGGATCAAGGTCAGATCATACGAAGTATCTACTTTGGTGGAGGAAGTTGGTATATCGACGAATATCAGGTCGAAGAGCTTTACCATTTTATCGATTCTCTTCCCGGGTCAATGAGTTATTCGATTAGTATCCACAGCCACACAGATAACATCGGTGGGGTGGCTTTCAATCAAATGCTTTCAGAATACCGTAGCAAAGCCGCATTGCGAGTCCTGCTGGAAAAGGGATATTCCCGTGATGCCATCGAAATCAAAGATTTTGGACTTCACAATCCGGTGTTTGACAACAGCACGTATGAAGGCCGTCTCAAAAACAGACGGGTTGACATTATTTTTTGGCCTCAGGTGTTATAATAACCTCTAGAAGTCAATAGACAACCCAAAATAGGGTGACATGTATCGGGTGGCTTTATAGGAGCCATCATCAGCAGGCGCAAATGCCCAATAGTAGTCCATACCTACTGCCAGGAATTTATTCATGTGATAGATGAACCGTACCTTGGCCAATGAGTTTTCATCAAAGGTGAACGCATCTTTTAAAGTGGCCAGGTTTCCTTTGATATAGTTGGCGTGCAGGGATACTTTATCTCCAAGTCGTTCCAGGTCAGCATTCAATCTGACTACAGCGGGTGCTTCATCTGAAATTTCATCAGGGATCATCAGACTACCTCCGAGTTGAACTTTGTGGGCTATATGTCCTTGTAAGCTTCCATAGATTCCACTCATTTTTGGTGCACCATTTAGCGAAAGAATTTTAGCATCCTTATTGATTTCATAACTGGCATCAAAGAACTGTGGAAGGTAGTTCTCAGTGTAATTGAGCCTTTCAATTCTGATATCAGTACTAAATAAGTCAGCGATGAAATTAAGTCTGAAGTTCAATCCGGTACTAAAACCCGAACCACTGGAGAACCCATCACCAAGCGTATCTTTTACCGCCTGGTTTGCTACATTAAGCTTGCTGTATGTTGTAAAAAGATCAATCTGGATAAACGGGATACTCAAAAGTGTAATACCAGCATCCAATCCAAATGCACTGACTCCATCCTGTGTATACTGATAGGTAGTAGATGTGCTGTCGCTGGTAGGTATAGCTGTCTGGTCTTTATCCAGAATATATTGCCCACCGATTTCGAATGTTCGGACAATAGGAATTCCCGATTGTGCCAATGGTCTTGTGTATGGCCTGATAGCAAATAAGTTTAGTGAAGCAGGGTTGAAATCACTATACAAACCTTCAATTCCTACCAGACCCCGATAGTTTAGGTCATAGTGTATACCCAATTTTCGTTTTTCATAGCTTGTGGTATTGGTGTAGTTGTTGATCAGGCCTCCAAAACCAATCATCGCACTACTCAACTCGCCTACTCTGAAATAGATCGGGTCACGTTTTTGGTTACCCAGTCTCAGATACCTGATCAATCGGGCAACTCCCACACCGTCTTTGAAGATTTCCGTTCTGAACGAATTGCTTTGAATACCATAAAGTACCGGTACGTTTAGTCCCAATCCAACTTTACCCAGACTAAATTCCGGAGAGAGTACCAGTCCGACATAATATTGACCATCGATCTCTGTGAAGGTAAAGCCTCCAGTAAAGGATCCCTTGTTTTCTCCGGAAGGTATACCAGCCCTGAAATCCTGAACAGGGGGGAGGTCCCGGTTTTCCCGTACTTTCTTTTCTTTCTTAGGCTTTTCTTCTTCCTCTGTTAGATCTTCAGCCAGTTCTTCTTCGGGTTCTGGCTCTTCAATTTCAGGCTGAGGCTCCTGGACAGGCTCCGATACTGTATTATCCGGAGGGATGGAATCTGCTGCATATGTGTTTATTTCAGGCTCCGACGGAGCCACCGTATCAGCCACAAAAGTTTGTGGAGTAGGTGCTGTTTCAGTAGGAGAAGTTTCCTCAACTGTCACCTGATCAATCTGCTCTTCTTTCTTTTTCTTCTTTTTCTTCTTTTTCTTGTCTTCCCAAAGATGAGAATAGTCAGCAAATGGATCTTCCTCTTGAGCAACAGCAGGCTGGACTAATCCAAAGAGGTATATGATAAAGCAGAGTGATAGTAACGATTTTAGCATAGCCGGACTAATAAAAGTTCAATTTTATTTAAAAATAATCTAAATTCTGTAAAACTCAGACCCTCAAACCCTGGATTTAGTTGACCTGAATCAAAAAGTAATTCTTTTTTCCCTTTTGGGCAAGTAGATATTTTCCTTGCAAAAGCTCTTTGTCAACCGGCTCATCATCCGAAATTATTTTCTTCTTATTAATACTCACACCTCCGCCTTTGATCATTCTTCTGGCTTCTCCTTTAGAGGGAAATACAATACCATTGGTGACTTCACTGAGGAAATCTGCCACGTTTTGCACTTCATCCAAAGAATCTTTACTGATGGTTGTTTGGGGGACTCCTTCAAATACCTGAAGCAAGGTTCGTTCATCCAGGGAAGCCAGGTCTTCAGTGGTTGATTTTCCAAATAAAATGGAAGAGGCTTTCATGGCTACATCCAGATCCTTTTCGGAATGTACCCTGATGGTTAGCTCTTCTGCCAGTTCTTTTTGGAGCAATCGTTGATGTGGAGCTTCCTGGTGTTGTGCGATTAGACCCTCTATGGTTTTTTGATCCCTGGTGGTAAAGATCTTCATGCATTTCTTCGCATCCGCATCACTCAGGTTGATCCAGTATTGGTAAAATTGATATGGTGATGTTTTTTCCGGGTCCAGCCATACATTACCGGATTCGGATTTACCAAATTTTGAACCGTCTGCTTTAGTGATAAGGGGAGAGGTAATGGCAAATGCTTCTCCCTGGCCTTTTCTTCGGATCAGTTCAGTTCCCGTAACAATGTTGCCCCATTGGTCTGAGCCACCCAGCTGAAGCTTAACATTTTTATTTTTCCATAAATGGTAAAAATCATAGCCCTGGATCAACTGGTACGAAAACTCTGTAAATGAAAGCCCTGTTTCCAGCCGGTTTTTCACCGAATCCTTGCTCATCATGTAGTTTACCGATATATGCTTACCCACATCCCTGATAAATTCGAGGAAGTTAAATTCCTTAAACCAATCGTAGTTGTTAACGATCTCGGCAGCATTTTCCCCTTCAAAGCTCAGGAACTTTTCCAATTGAGCTTTCACTTTCCCTAAATTGTGATTGAGGGTCTGCTCATCAAGTAGGTTTCTTTCTGCAGATTTACCAGAAGGATCTCCAACCATACCCGTAGCTCCTCCAACAAGGGCAATGGGCTTATGTCCGCAAGCCTGGAGGTGAACCAGTATCATGATCTGCACCAGGTTGCCAATATGTAATGAATCCGCTGTAGGGTCGAAACCGATATAGGCGGCAGTCATCTCCTTATTCAACTGTTCTTCTGCACCGGGCATGATGTCATGGATCATGCCTCTCCATTTCAATTCGGAGACAAAATTTTTCATATAGTGGTATATTGTTTTGTAATTTTGGAGAGCAAAAATAGGGTCCTTTTCTGTTTTGAGTCTTATATCACCACCAATCTTTCGACTGATCCAATTTCAGAGGATAGCATGCGTACCATTGCTTTGCTGTTTTTTACTGTCGGGTGCTATAGCCCAGGAAAATCTCCATACACTTCCGCGATATGGAAAGTCAAGTAAAGGTTTGATTCAAAGTGTAAAAGACAATACAAAGGCTGAGATACAAAAGCTTACTGTTGGAACCCGGTCTATTTATTACTCCCATCTTTTAGAGACACAAAAATACCAGCTGGAGAGGGTAAATGAGGAGCACTACTTCAGATCAGACTCCCTTTTGGCACTGGTCAATGAGGTAGCATACAGGATCATTGAGGCCAATCAATTAAAAGTAGATAATCCCTTGTTTCTAATAAGTCATGATCCGCATGCTCAGGCCCTGACTTATATCAACGAGGTATTTGAGTTTTCTATAGGTCTTTTGGTGCTTGTTCAGAGTGAAGATCAACTGGCCTTCATTGTGGCCCATGAGTTGGCCCATCATGTAAAACATCACGTGGCAAACGCCATATATGAGGTGTACGAGTTGGACCTTGAGAAAACGATCATCAATGAGTTTTCCAGGATCTTAAATGGGATGGGTACACTGGAGGGGTTAGAGGCCATGCAGTCCAGGTCTTACGACTTATTTAGGTTGTCAAGAACCAATGAGCTTGTTTCAGATACCCTGGGTTTGGAATTGATGTCAAAAGCTGGTTATGATATAAAAGAAGCCCTGCCAATATTAAGCGCTACAGGTTATAAATACCTGAATATCGATTATCCGGTAGCGTATCTGCTCAATCAACTTTTCCGGGAAAGCTACCCATTGAAATCTTTTTGGCTGGATAAAGGCCTGAATATATATTCCAGAAAGCCAGATATGCTTTTTGTTTTTGATACCGATTCTATAAGTACTCATCCTGATATGAAGATTCGAATGCAGAGGATTCGTGAGGCGACAGGGGTAAATATTATTGAGCCATTGAATCTCCATTCGATTGAGCATAGTCTTCCGTTTAAGTATGCGATTGATGGCGCGTTCTCTGCTAAAAAGTATGATGCTTGTTTGTACTTATCTCTCTTTCTCTTATCCCAGAACTCTTCACAAGTTCACAACGATGGGTTTCTTGTTTCCACGATCTGTAAAGTTTTCCTTGGACTTTACCAGGCTAAATATGCTAACATCCCCACCAACAATTTTTCAATGTACGTAGGGAGATATACGATAGATTATACGGATGACTTACGGCAGATCAATGAGTTTCTATACAACCTTACCCAGGAAGAATTGATAGAAATCGGGTACCAGTTTCTTAATAAATCCACAAACTTTGATATGGAAATTGAAGAGCATTATTGGCTGCTGTATCAGTTCTCAGAGCATTCTAAAAGAGAAAGTGTTGCAAAAAGGATAAAAGATTCATACCTGGAAAAGTTTCCAACCGGGAGTTACCTAAAAGAATTCAGGTAGACTGTTATTCTTAAATATGATTTAACCTTTATTATTGCCTCATGGCTGAGTATAATGAGATCATCAAAGCCCAACAGCAGGGAAAGTTTGCCATGGTGTACTTTTTACATGGTGATGAACCCTTCTTTATTGACAACATCATAGAAAACATTGAGCTGAATGCGCTGGATGATACCCAAAAGAGCTTCAATCAGTATGTGCTTTATGGAAAGGAAACAACCATTACCGATATCCTGAATATCGCCAGAAAGTACCCCATGATGGGGGAGCGGCAGGTAGTGATTGTGAAAGAGGCTCAGGAGATGAGAAGCTGGAGAAGTGAAGATCAAACGAACCTTTTGATCCATTACCTCCAAAATCCTACGCCAACGACAGTTTTAGCCTTTAGCTACAAGTATAAAACGCTGGATAAGCGGACCAAAATAGCCAAGGCTATTGAAAAAGGGGGAGAAGTAATGCTTTCCAAAAGGCTATATGACAATCAGGTGCCTGATTGGCTAAGGTCCTATACCAAAGTGATGGGAGTAAATCTTAGTGCCAAAGCCGCCATGATCATGGCTGAAAATATTGGCAATAATTTACAGCGGCTCGCAAATGAAGTTGATAAACTCAAACTCAACACCAAACCCGGGGAGGAGGTCAATGAACAGACCATTCAGAAATTCGTTGGGATTAGCAAAGATTACAACACGTTTGAGCTGCAGACTGCTATCGCACTAAAAAACACTACCAAGGCCTTCAAGATTGTAAAATATCTGGCAGCCAATTCTTCAGCCAACCCACTGGTTATGACATTGGGTAGCCTTTACTCTTTTTTTACCAAAATCCTTATTTTGCATCATAATGGCGCCAATGATAAGAACGAAGTTTCCCGGTTAATTGGTGTTCATCCGTATTTTGCTGCGGAATACTTACAGGCAAAGTCTAACTTTCCCGAACATCTGGTAACCAGGAACATACAATGTATCCATGATGCTGATTTGCAGTCCAAAGGAATCGGTTACGCTTCCATGACCGAAGGAGATATTTTACAAGAATTGGTATATAAACTGATACATTGATACCAACTATTACCTTTGCAACGTTTATGGCTAAACTGGTAACCCAAGGTATGCGTAATTTGTTGACAGTTGTTCTGTGTTTTTGCTCTTTATTCGTTTTTAGTCAGCAAACCATTTATCAGGAGACGGGTGAGTCTCTATATGAGGATGCACTTTCACTTTATCAGTCCAATAATTACATTGTTGCGCTGGAAAAGCTTGAGTCTTACCTTGATCAGAATGGTGCTTTGAAGAACGAGGCAACCTATTATCGGGCAATGTGTCTGCTCAAATCGGGAGATATTCGGGGAGAACGTGAACTCGAAGGCTTTGTGCGGAGCAATCAAAATCATCCTCTTGCGTCCAGCGCATATTTCTACCTGGGAAATTTCTATTTCACCAAAGGGGATTTAAAGAAGGCACGCATATCTTATGAAACTGCTGATATTTCCTCACTTAGTAATGTGGAGAAAAGTGAGATGTTTTTCAAGCTTGGATACTGCCAATTCCAAAATAAAGAGCATGATAAAGCAGCAACCGGTTTTAGAAACTCCATAGCTTCGGGAAAGCAGTATGAAATACCTGCATCCTATTATTTGGGTTATATACATTTTCAGAGAAATGAATTTCCGGAAGCCTTGAATTACCTGCTTAAAGTAGGGGACAACAATGAATTTACACAGCCTGCTTCACAATTGATTGCCAATATCTATTTTAAAAGGAAGGACGAGCAAAAACTGGTCAGCTTTACCAATGAAAATTATGGATCTGCAGACAAGGATACCCAGCGGTTGTTCAACCGGCTATTGGGTGAGCTTTTCTTTGAGCTGAAAAAATATCAACAGTCTGTAAGATACCTTCAGTTGCACCTGGATCAGGCCAACAATAAGATGAACGAAGAAGGGTACTATAAGCTGGCATTTTCATATTATATGATCAAAGATGATCAGCAAGCCATAACCTACTTCCAAAAAGCCGGATTGGGCTCAGGACCTATGAGCCAAATAAGTTCATATTATCTGGGGCAGTTGTACCTGCGCAACGACAATCCGGAATTTGCCATCAGGTCGTTTGAAAAGGCCTTGAGCGGCTCTAATGAGGAAATCAAACTGGAAAGTGCCTTTCTGGTAGGTAAGATCAACTTTCAACAGGCCCAATTTTCTGAATCCATCAGATCATTGCAGCAGTTCTTAAAACAATATCCGAACAATAAGTTTAAAAATGAAGCCAATCAGCTTTTGGCCAATGCGTTTCTCAAAACCTCTAATTATGATCAGGCCATCGCATACCTTGAATCGGTGCCGAACCGGGGCTACGACCTGAATAAAGCCTATCAGAATGCAACCTTCCACAAAGGGCAATTGGTTTTTAACGACTCAAGGTTTAGCGAAGCTATCACCTATTTCAAAAAAACCGTTTCTGCACCTATTGACAAAGAGATCAATGGTAAGGCGCACTATCTGTTGGGAGAATGTTATTCACTTGTTGAGAATTATCCCCAGGCCATCATTGCATTTGAACAATGTAAGCGCGTATCTGCCAGGTCTGATATTTGGAATATCAATTCAGATTATGGTCTGGCATATATTTATTACAATCTGAAAGAATACCAGCGAGCTAGAGATTATTTCAGCAGCTTTACCAGTAGGTCAGGGAAATACCATGATTTTTACCAGGATGGTATGATGAGGTTGGCTGATTGTCATTATGTCTTGAAGAACTACTCACAGGCCATTCAACAGTACGAATTCCTGACCAGAGAGCCCTCTGTACCCAAAGACTATATCTATTTTCAGTTAGGATTGACCTATCAGCTTAATAATCAACCTCAAAAAGCCATTAACAGCTTTGAAGTGGTAGTAAATTCAGAATTTCCTTCTACATACAAAGACAATGCCTTGTTTCAAATGGGGATTTCATATCTGGAAGCCAGCCAGTATAAAAATGCGATTACCTACTTTGATCGGTTTGAGCGGGATATGTCAGCCAGTGGCCTGATGCCCTATGTGAGAAGTAAGCGAGCCCTATGCTATTTCAATTTGAATCAACTGGAATATGCCGCCAATGATTATCGAGCCATTCTTGAGAATAACATTACACATTCAGCAGCCAATGATGCACTGCTTGGGCTTCAGGAATTAAGAAAGAAGGGGCTGAATATTCCTTCTTTCGAACGGTACATGAGTGCTTATCAGCAGGCAAATCCTGATGACGGATCATTGGAGGTTATTTCATTCGAATCTGCTAAGACCTATTATTACAATCAGGAATATGCCAAAGCTGTGGAAGCACTAAAAGCATTTAACGAGAAGTATCCAAAGAGTAGCTTTTCGGAGGATGTATCCTATTTTTTGGGTGATTCCTATTATAGAATGGATGATTGGGTAAAAGCAGTGGAAGTTTTTACTCAAATCATAAAAAATACCACTTCCAATTACCTGAGCCGTGTCCTTGATAAGCGGGGCAGAGCTTTGATTCGATTGAAAGAATACCAGCAGGCGATTTACAACTACAATCAATTGGCAGCTTTTGGACTGAATAGAAAGGATCAATATTTGGCCGATGAGGGCAAGATGATCAGTCATTTCCACCTGGCTAACAATGACAGCGCCATTCATTATTCACTAAAAATCATTGATAGCGAATGGAAACCTGTAGGAGCTGAAGCTCAGGCTCAGTTGATCCAGGGCAAAGTGTACCTCAACAATAAGCAATATGATAAGGCCATGACCAGCTTCCAACAGGTGATGAGTGAAAACAAAAGTGAAACAGCTGCAGAAGCCAAATATAATCAAGCCTTCATCCAGCACTTGCGTGGCAATTATAAATCGTCAGTTGAAACATTGTTTAGCTTGAATGAAGAATATGCCTCCTACGATTATTGGATCGGAAAGTCGTTCATTCTGATTGCGGACAATTATATGAAGATGAATGAGCTATTTCAGGCTCAGGCTACATTAAACTCTATTATAGAGAAATCTCCAGTCAAGTCCATAGTGGAGGAAGCAAAGAAAAAGCTGGAGAAATTGGAAGTGGAACGAAGCAAAGTAATTGAAAGTGATACTGTAAAAAATGGGTAATATACGTTTACAATCATTCATATTCATTTTATCACTTGCCTGGGTCTTGTCTGCCACTGCACAGGATCAGGGAGAGATTGAGGATACCCAGGTAATTATTGAGAAGGATAAGCCTCTCACACTACCCAGGGCAAACAGGCTATACAAGCCTACGGAGATTAGCATCAACCAGTACCAGCCAGCTCCGGTAGAATACTCGTTTTCAACCATTGATATTCAATCTTCAGAATACAGTCCGGGGCTAGGTTCAAAACAGTATAAACCCAAAGGTGAGATCCAACAGAACGACAATTACCTCAAGTTGGGATATGGAAACTACCAATCTCCATTGGTGGAGGGAAATTATACAATAAGGCTCGAAGAACATTTCTTCAATGCTTTTGTATTTCACGAAAGCTTTGGGAAAGGTCCTGTTAGAGATGAGCAAAGTGCTTTTTCTGATACTCAGATCAAGCTCAAAGGTCACTTACATGGAGACTTCAATGTAGATCCCTATATCAATTATTCCAGGTCGAGCTATTATTTCTATGGAAGAGACACCACCTTTGATTTTGCCAATCCATTGATCATTGACGATAAGGTTGCGCTGCAAAATATTGCGCTGGGCATGGTATTTAGACAGGGGATGGATAGCAAGTTGGACTATTCCCTCAGACCACACTACAGAAATACGGTAAATAAGATCACCGGGGGTAATAAGATAGCTGTTGAGTCCGAATTGTTTGTAGAGGGCATGGCCTCATACGAGGTGGTAGACAATTTGAACATTGGTGCAGATCTTAAATTAGCTACTACAAAATATGAAAGCTCTTTTCTTCAACGCAGAAACTATATAAGCTTCAACCCCAAAGCCACATACACATTTGATAAGGGTATTTTTGGCGCTGGATTCACAATAGCAACTGCCAATGATACCACCTCTGAAAGCAGCTCTTTATTTTTCTTCCCGGATATCGATTTTCAGTTGAATCTATCTCCTGATCTGGCGCTATATGGAAAAGCAGGCGGGGGGCTGGAAATGGTAGGCTTATACTCCCTGTCTAATGAAAACAGATACCTGGAAAATGATTTGATGTTGCTCAATCAAAGCAATAAGGTAGATCTGGAGGGAGGTTTTAAATCCAGAATACTCAATCAACTGGTACTGCAGGGTTATTTGGGGTATAGCCTCATAGAAAACCTTCCATTTTTTATGCATAATCCTGCTGATTCATCCAGGTTTATGGTGGCGTATGATTCGGGAAGTCTGGTAAGAACTACCCTTGGAATAGACGCTGCATATTTTCTGAGCAAGAAATTTTCCATTAATTATTCCATGGAATACTACGGGTACTCCTTAAATAAACTGGAAGAGGCATGGTATAAACCATCTTCAAAAATGGATGTTTTGGTCAGCTATATGGCCCTGGACGACATTAGAATCAATTTAAATATGTTATTCCTCAGTGGTATCAAAGCTCCTTCACCCACCGATGAATCCGTTATTAACCTGTCTTCAATAGTTGATCTGGGGTTGAGTGTTGATTATGCGATAAATGATCAGATTTCGATTTTTGGTCAAACAAGAAACATGGTAGGCGGCAACTACGAACGCTATTTAAACTACCCGGTAAGAGGGTTTTCATTTAAGCTAGGCGGTGTTTACATGTTCTAGATGGGGATTCTAAAGTTTAGCGTGATGTTTTGGAATAATCAAGTTTTTGTTATCTTGAACCCGAATTCGTATAGCCACCTTTGTAATTTACTAACTAACCGACTTTTGCATGGCTGATAAAGATAAGGACGAAGAAAAGTTTGAGGATGATGAAGATTTTGGGTTACCTGAGCTTCATTATGAAGAACTAGATGACGATAGTGATTCCTCCTCAGATGAAGAGGAAGAAAAACCTGCAGAAACGCCCAAGCCTGAAGAACCAACACCCGACCCTTTTGGTGAAAAAAGTACTTCTACCGAAAGCGAAGAGACTTTCTATGAAGAAGAGTCTTTTGATGAATTTAAAGATGACAGTGCATCGAGTTCTGTTTTTGATAGTGATGAGACCTCTTCACCGGAAAGCTTCGGTGATATCACTACAGAGTCTCAATTTGGTGTAGCTGATACCTACAAGGAATCGCAATCTAAAGAATCCTATGCCGCATATTATGATGATGATTCATCTAAAAGGGCCAAGTCTAACTTTACAAAGATTGTGATCATAGGCACATTGCTTTTTGCTTCCATTGCGATCGTATTTGTAGTTTTCATGGATGGGGATGACCTCATGGGATTTGGAGATAAGAAAGAAGTGACACCTCCTCCGGTAGAACCTGCTCAAGATGAGACAGCAGTAGATACTACGGCATTTCAGCCAGTAGAACCAGAGCCGGTAGTTAGCCAACCTACACAATTGACGCCAGGAGAAATTACTACCCTCGAGCAAAGGACTGGCAAGTCTTACGTGGTAATAGGTAGCTTCTTTGATGGAGATTTGGCAATGGATTATGCGAAAGCATTGGCTAAAAATGGCCATAGCCCACAGATAATACCACCTTTTAGAGATTACAGGTTTTATCGTGTGGCCGTAGCAGAATTTAATTCATTCGCTGAAGCTGAAGCTCAGGCACCATCTTATGGAGAGCAATTTGGCAGGGAAGCCTGGCCACTTCGATATTAAGCAAACAATCTTTGCAATCTGCCGTATATTTCTGCGTTGAATGCAGAGATTGTTTGGTATTGTTTTTATCGTTTTCACTTAACCTTTTTTAAATGGAACCTTCAGAAGGTCTCGAAACCATTTCTTTCCTGGAGCTAATGATGCAGGGAGGGTACATGATGATTCCAATCCTGTTATTATGGGCTGGAGCAATCTACATTTTTGTTGAACGAATTTTGCTGATCCGAAATTCATCCCAAACACCGGATAATTTCCGTGAAAATATCCGCGATAGGGTCCTGGCAGGTGATGTTCAGGGAGCAAGAGCTATTTGTCTTCAGACAGATACCCCTGTAGGGAGGATGATTGAAAAAGGCATCAGCAGAATAGGGCAACCATTGAAGAATATTGAAGTAAGTATTGAAAATATCGGTAAGGTGGAAGTGTACAGACTGGAGAAAAACCTAAGTATGCTTGCTACGATCTCCGGAGCTGCCCCAATGATGGGATTCCTTGGTACCGTGACAGGTATGATTCAGGCGTTTATCTCAATCGCCCAGGAAGAAGGGGCAGTGAGTCCAAAATTGCTTTCCAGTGGTATATATGAAGCCATGGTGACTACGGCTGCTGGCCTGTTCGTCGGGATTTTGGCTTATTTGGGATATAACTACCTGGTGAGTAGGGTGCAAAAATTAGTGCACAGAATGGAAACAACTGCGATAGATTTCGTTGATTTATTACAGGAACCCCAAAGAAAATGAACCTAAGATCAAAGCATAAGATTGAAGCAGCTTTTAGCATGTCGTCTATGACAGATGTAATTTTCCTGTTGCTCATATTTTTTATGCTGACAGCTTCTTTTATCACACCATCGGGATTGCCGGTCAATCTTCCCTCTAGCAAGAGCTCTGAGATTGTGATCCAAAAGGTTAGTGTGACTATAACGGATGATCTTCAGTATTATGTAGATCAGAAAAAAGTTACCCTGGGGCAATTGGAAGGTGTATTGCGAAATGCTTTTTCCGGCAAGGAGGGTGTCGTGGTACTCCATTGCGATAAGAAAGTACCTGTAGATAACCTGGTTCAGGTAGCTAGCATTGCTACAGCTTTGGAGGCGCGAGTTTCCATTGCCACCAAACCCAATTGATTTTGGAAAAGGAAAAAAAATATCGACGCATAGGTTTTTGGACTGCCATCTTGACCCAGGTAGTCATGTTGATATTGTTTTATTTCCTGATAGCCTGGAAAGAGCCTTTCCCACCCATTCCATCTTATGGTATCGAGCTGAGTTTTGGTCTTGACCGAACTGGTCAGGGAGAGGTAGCCCCCGCTACCCCTCAGCCACAAGAGGAGGTTGAAGAATCAGCATCTCAGGAAGAGACCGCCGAAGCTGAGGAAACTTCCGAACCCGCTACAGAAGAAGTAGTAAAAGAAGCCGAAGTACCAACGGAACCAATTACAAAGACCCCTAGTCCGGATGTGGTTGAAAAAAAAGTGGAAGAACCGAAGCCCAAACCTGAGCCGGTGAAGACAGAGGAGCCTGCCAAAGAGGTAAAAAAAGAAGAACAGAAGCCGGCGAGTACTCCCACTGTGAGTGAAAAGCCATCACCATCTCAGGGGAATACCAATGAGCCTGGGGATGAAGGTAAAAAAGAAGGCAAACTGGATGATAGAGCCATATATGGAAGCCAGGGAGGCGGTGCAAATGGAGCCAGCTTACAAATGGCTGGTTGGGTGTGGGACCAAAAACCCAATCCAAATGACAAATCTGATGAGACTGGCAAAATCGTCTATAAAATAAAAATTGATGATGAGGGATATATCATTGATATAGAACTGCAATCCAGTACTGTAACACCTGCTATTGAGAGACTTTACAGACAATCTGTAGAACGATTGTCATTCAGCAAGACCAGTGAATACAAACCTGCGCCTACATCTACAGGCACTATAACTTTCCTTATCCAAACCAAATAGATGAACTATCAGGAGTCTTTGAACTACCTGCTGAAACGACTGCCTATGTTTCAGCGGGTTGGAAAGGCAGCGATCAAAAAGGACCTTGGTAATACCTTACTGCTTCTTGACGCATTGGGAAATCCTCATAGGGGGTTTAGATCTATCCACATTGCCGGGACCAATGGTAAAGGCACCTCTGCTCATGCTTTGACGTCGGTATTGATGGCTGCAGGGCACAAAACGGGGCTTTATACCTCACCACATCTTAAGTCTTTCACAGAACGGATAAGAATCAATGGAATTGAGGTCTCAGAACAGTTTGTTGCTGATTTTGTGACCAGGAATCAACCGCTGATTGACCAGGTAAAGCCCTCCTTTTTTGAAGTAACGGTTGTCATGGCATTTGAATATTTCAGGCAGAAGCAGGTTGATATAGCTGTGATAGAAACCGGTCTTGGAGGTAGGCTGGACAGTACCAACGTGATACACCCACTGGTGTCACTGATTACCATGATTGGTTATGATCACATGGATTTATTGGGAGACACGCTTGATAAAATTGCAGCAGAGAAAGCGGGGATCATCAAAGCGCATTCGGCAGTGGTCATTGGCAACAATCAGCAGGATATCAGGTATGTATTTGAAAAGGAGGCACTATCCAGGAAAGCGGACATCTTCTTTTGTGATGATTATCAGGTAATGCCGGTTGAGAGAAATCTTCAATGCAATACGTACAATGTCTATGAGAAAGGTGAGTTATTGTTTGAAAACCTGAATACGGATATTACGTCTACCTATTTCAGCTACAACATTCCAGGCGTGCTTAAAACACTGGAATTTTTAGAGAAGAAGGATTTGCATATTGACAGGAGAGCGGTTGAAAACGGGTTTAGCCAAATTAAATCATCAACCGGATTAAAGGGAAGGTTGCAGATCATAGGAGAATTGCCCTTGATCCTTGCAGACATCAGTCACAACCAACCGGGGCTAATAGCGCTCTTTGAGCAACTGAAACGTGAGGTGGTAGGAACCCTTCACATTGTGTTCGGTGTGGTAAAAGACAAAGACCTTTCTGGTATTTTGCCCATCTTGCCTCGTGAGGCCTCATATTACTGGACTTCTTCCAGTGTGCCCCGCTCTCTTCCGGCTGATGAGTTGAAAGCTATTGCAGAGGAGTATGGTATTATGGGTCCGTCCTTCCAAAATGTAAACCGTGCAATAAAAGAGGCTTTGAAATTCGCCAAAAAAGAAGATACCATTGTGATTTGTGGCAGTACCTTTGTGGTTGCGGAAATTGATAATTTGTGAGACAAAAGCTGATACGATTCGAGGCGAATAAGCTTAGGAAGAACATTATAGAACCAGGTAAGCCCTTATTTGACCAAATTAAGGGTAAATGGAATCAAATCTACTTCAACAATGACCACCCAATTGTGATAGAATTGGGCTGTGGGAATGGTGAATATACTGTTGGATTAGCGGAAAAGGATCCCCACAGAAACTACATTGGAATCGATGTAAAAGGAGATAGGATTTTTGTCGGTAGCACTTATGCTTTGGAGCATAACCTGGGCAATGTAGGTTTTCTGCGTACTTCTGTGCATCAACTGGAGAATTTTTTCGAAGAAAATGAGGTGGCCGAAATCTGGATCACATTTCCGGATCCCAGACCTAAAGACAGGGAGGAAAAGCGCCGATTGACTTTTCCAAGGTTTATGGAGATCTACAGAAAGATTCTTTGTGATGATGGTACCGTGAAACTAAAGACGGACAACACTGGTTTTTTTGAGTATACCCTGGAGTTGCTGCACAATGAAAAAATTAAGCACAAGGCGCTGGATTATACGGCTGATCTTGAGCATTCACCCTTGAAGGAAGATCATTTTGGTATAGAAACCAAGTATGAAAAAATCTGGAAAGCAAAGGGGTCAAAGATCAAGTATTTGAAATTTCAATTTGAAAATTACAACTAAATTTGAATGTTGGTTGTCAGGCATTTAAACCCTAAAATATGAATAATTTAAAAACAATAAGAAGTACAGCATTTTTAATCCTGCTTATTGGGATATCCTTTTTTACCGCTTGTGATCTCAACACGCCGGAATCTAATTTTGATCCGGTTGAACAGTTTGAAAATGAATTGGCTCAAATAGATGCCTACCTGGAAACCAATCTTATTGAAGTCGATACCCTTGAAAATTATTTGATCAGGTACGTAATGATTGAAGAAGGCACAGGCGAAAGCCCTGAGTTAACTGATCAGATTAATATTACCTATCAGGGAAGGTTCTTATCAGATGAAGAGTTTGATTCCGGAACACGAACTTTTACACTGAATACCTTAATACCAGCCTGGCAGATAATGATTCCAGAGTTAAAAGTGGGGGGTACCATAGAGTTTTATTCGCCCTCGTATTATTGTTATGGGAGGAATGGTTCAAATTCAATTCCTCCAAATACACCTTTGATATTTAAGGTTACCTTGAATGAAATCAATCCTTAATCCTAATTTTCGATTTCTAACTCTTCCAGTACATCCATAATCTCTCCATAGTCCTGGAGACCTGTTTGTGCTTCCTGTTGTGCAGTGAGGGAAATACCAAATTGGCTTATTAGATCAAGGTTGGTTGTTGGCTGATCGACGTTCATGATCAATGGTTTCTTCAACTGTGACAGTGTAGAAGTATGTTCTTCCAATAGCGATGTGCTTATTTCCAGGTGAAGATATTGCAGAAGATCACCACCAAATGAAAATATCTCATTGAGTTTGCCAAAGTCAGCTGATGAGCTCATTGCAAATTTTAGAATAATGGGAATATCAAGGTCGGCCAGGACCTCGAGATGATCGGGGTCTGAAGTTTCTATGAAATCAATCGCATAGTCTACAGTTGCCAGTTTAATCTGATCCACGCTTGCCGATCCAAATTCACCGGCAAATTGGGGCCCGGAAACCCATTGCGTTATTTCTTTGAATTGCTGGGGGTCTACATACGAAGGTGTACCTTCTACCAATGAAAACCCCAATACATCCACACCCATTCCCGCACAGTATCTGGCGTCACTGAGGCTGGATACCTGATTGATCTTAACAAATGTTTTTAAAGCCATCTCGATTGTTTGCTGCAAAGAAAGAAAAAAATACGGATCCGCCTCAAGCACCATTTGTCAATATGATTATACCGCACATGTCGACAAGGATAAGGCTATTCATGGCAGACTTGACACTTGCTTCAAAAAGTAGGTGGTTGTAAATTTTGTCCTATTGTCACTCTTACCATTTTCTTGATATTCTGATATATAATTTAAGGATTTTTATTCAAGGGGACTGATATTTAAAATCTTCTAAATCTTATCTCTACCTGACTTTTTCCCTAGGTTAAAAGGCCTGTGAAAACTACTTTTGCGCCCAAATCTAAAACCAAAAATAAATGGCATTTACAGGTAAACAATTTCCAGATATTTCTGTGCCCTCAATGGACGAAATGGGCGATGTAAAACAGATCAATATTTTAAAACTAGCTAAAGAGAGCAAAAAGAAAGTTTTGCTTTTCTGGTATCCTAAGGATTTCACATTCGTTTGTCCTACAGAGCTTCATGCTTTCCAGGCAGCATTACCTGAATTTGAAAAAAGGAATACAATCGTTATTGGAGCATCATGTGATACTCCGGAAGTGCATTTTGCCTGGCTGAATACCTCCAAAGATAATGGAGGAATCGAAGGTGTTACTTATGATATCCTGGCAGATAGCAACCGTAATCTGGCTAATCTATTGGACATTCTGGATGTGAAGTCTGTGAAATACGATGAGCTGACAGGGTCTGAGCTTATCGAAGGAGACTATGTCACCTATCGGGCTACATACCTGATCGACGAGAATGGTGAAGTATTCCATGAAGGCATCAATCATATGCCATTGGGAAGAAACGTCAATGACTTCCTTAGACTGATCGATGCTTACACTCACGTTCAGGATAAAGGTGAAGTATGTCCTGCTAACTGGGAAGATGGTAAAGAAGCCATGTCAGCTAACAGAGATGGCGTGATGACTTACCTAAGCAAAAACTAAGATTTTTAGGATATTTAGAATCAGGGTTCATCCGAAAGGGTGAACCTTTCTATTTAGTTAAAAAACAAGATCAAAATGTTTGAAGAATTAGCAGAAGATAACCTGGCAGAAAAAGTTGCCGGATCGGAAAAAGTTGTGGTTCAATATTCAGCCGGGTGGTGTGGAAACTGCAGGATTATGAAGCCAAAATTTAAGAGGATGGCTGGTGAGCACGGAGATATTACTTTCCTGGTAGTGGATGCAGAAAAATTCCCTGAGTCACGCAAGCTGGCCAAAGTGGATAATCTGCCCACATTTGCAAGTTTCAGCAGAGGAGAGCTCCTGAATCAGGTGCAGACAAACAAGGCAGAACAACTGAAAGCATTAGTCGATGAGATTGCCGCTAATTAAGCATATCAATGGCTTCATTGCCGAAAACGATGAAGACTTTGTGGTAGAAGCTATCGAGGTGTTGGAGCACCTCACAGAGAGCGAAAACCTGAAGGACGAAGAATTAGACGTGATCGGGGAGTTGATTTCCAATTTCTATGGCGCACTGGAAGTCCAGAAAATGATCAAATCAGGAACGCCTGAAAAGGAAGCTACTAACCAATTCATGAAAAGGGTAGTGGGTTCTATTGATCAATGAGTTTAGCTCGGTGATATTTGTGGAGTCAAATCCACCAATTTCCATTATTTTTGCATCTTAAAACGGAACCTATTTCCGTTTTTTGTTTTTATAAGCATATTTAACACGTAAACCAGGCTTTCAACCTGGCGAGACGCATGAGTAAACACGGAAGAATACTTGTCGCCATGAGTGGCGGAATAGATAGCTCGGTAGCTGCTGTCATGCTACATGAGCAAGGATATGAGGTCATCGGAATGACGATGAAGACCTGGGATTACGCCACCTCTGGCGGGTCCAGCAAAGAAACCGGCTGCTGCAGCCTGGACAGCATCAACGACGCACGAAACATCGCTGTAGATCTTGGGTTTCCACATTACATTGTAGATATCAGAGAAGAGTTTGGTGACTACGTCATTGATCACTTCACAAACGAATACCTGGATGGTCGCACACCCAATCCTTGTGTATTGTGCAATACTCACATCAAATGGGATTCCTTATTGAGGCGAGCAGACAAGCTGGGCTGTGAGTACATTGCCACAGGTCATTATGCAAACCTGAGACAAGAGAATAGCCGATATGTGATCAGCAAAGGCAAGGATGAAAACAAGGATCAATCCTATGCCTTGTGGGGGATCTCCCAGGAAAGTCTGAGCAGGACCAAATATCCCCTTGGTCACCTGAGAAAATCTGAGATCAGAGAAATGGCTACGGAGCGAGGATTCCATGAGCTGGTGAAAAAGTCAGAATCATATGAGATCTGTTTTGTTCCTGACAATGACTACCGTGGTTTTCTAAAACGACGGGTAGAAGGGCTGGAAGAGGATGTGAAAGGAGGAAAATTCGTGCTTGAAGATGGCACAGTTGTTGGAACACATGAGGGGTACCCGTTCTATACAGTCGGTCAGCGTAAAGGTTTAGGTATAGCTTTAGGTTATCCTGTATATGTAACTGAGATACAAAAAGATAAAAATAGAGTAGTATTAGGCACTTTTGACGAGTTGAGTAGGGATGGTATGTATGTGAAGCAACTCAATATCAGTAAATATGGTTCTGTGGAGGGCGAAAGAAAGGATACGATCACCAAGGTGAGATATAATGACAGTGGTACTCCGGCTGTCATTGAACAGGTTGGTGATACCATGAAAGTCTTCTTTGGCAAAGGCGTGAAAGCGATCGCACCTGGCCAGGCCGCAGTATTTTATGAAGGAGATGATGTGATTGGTGGTGGTTGGATCCATTCCAGTTTTAAGCAAAAGAATGAACAACTGGTTTAAATTTTTCGTCCTGCTTTTTCTCTTTAGTTCCTGTCAGGATCAGTTCATAGAGGATGAAGCAGATTTTGGTTACGACTATTTCCCATTGGAGATAGGCGCTTACAAAACCTATGACGTGATGGAAGTCTCCTTTAATGCGCAGGGGCCAGATACCACTTGGTACGAATTAAAAACCACAGTTACAGAAAAGGTGGAGGAAGATGATGCTACCTACTATATCCTGAAGCGTGAAACACGCCCGGATGAATTGTCATCGTGGGAAGTTTCGGATATCTGGACCATCAGAAGAGATCAATTTAATGGTGTGGTAGTGGAAGAGAATGTACCATTGATTAAAATGTCATTCCCTGTAGAACTCAACAAAACCTGGGATGGAAATGCTTTTAATAGCAGGAATTCTGCCGAGTACCGATATGTGGAATCATCTGCTGCTATGTATGACGAGTTATTGGCAGGATCAGCAAAGGTTCAGGTTCAGATTGCTGACATTCCTCAGAATTTAGTGAACAGAGACCAGCGTTTTGAAGTTTATGCCAGGGGGATTGGTTTGGTTGAAAAGAATTATATTGTTTTGAATTATTGTACCGCGAATTGCGGGTCAGAAGAAGTGGATTCCGGAATTATTATACAACAGATTTTAACAGCATATGGGCAGGAGTAAGTGTATTGGGGTGGTGCTGATTTTTCTTCATCTTTCAGTATTTGCTGAAGAGCACAGGTTCATGGTCTTTTTTTCGGATAAAGCATCATCAGCATACTCAATAGAGAGTCCTGAAGCATTTCTCAGTCCGCGAGCCATTGAGAGAAGGCAAAAGCAAGGTATTTCGATTACTGAGGATGATCTGCCGGTCAATGAAAGCTACATCAATCAGATTTCCGGTCTGGGTGCCTCAGTATTTTTTCAGTCCCGCTGGATGAATGCAGTGCTCGTACAGATGGATTCCACGCTTACAGCCGATATTTCAAATTTTTCTTTTGTAGACAGCATACATTACATAGCGAAAGGTGCTAGGCTTTCTTATGAAAAGGTACCTTTTGAGATACCTGAATCATTCAAAACACCTCAGGCCATATCTGCAACCACTGATCTTCAACTTTCAATGCTTTATGCAGACTCCATGCACAACGATGGCTACAAAGGGGAGGGGATGTATATTGCTATTTTAGATGCCGGATTTCCTGGAGTGAATGAGTACAAGCCGTTTGAGCACATTCATGCGGAAAACAGACTCATAGCCTACAAAGACTTTGTCACCAATTCCGGAAATCCATTTCTCTATTCTTCTTCTGCCAATGCACATGGTACGAGCGTATTATCTGCTATAGCGATGGACTATGGAGAGGAAGTACAGGGGATAGCCCCCAAAGCAAGTTTCATCCTGTGCGTAACAGAGGATGTAGAAAGTGAATATCGCATTGAAGAGTATAACTGGTTGCTTGGAGCCGAGTTTGCCGACAGCGTCGGAGCTGACGTTATCAATGCTTCTCTGGGTTATTCTACTTTCAACGACACCACCATGAACTATACTCAGGATAATCTGGATGGAGAGACAGCTGTAGTGACCTGGGCCGCAACGAAGGCCGCAGCAAAGGGGATGATCGTGGTAGTGAGTGGGGGTAATTCCGGCAACAAATCCTGGAAGTATGTGACTCCACCAGGGGATGCGGAAGGAATATTGGTCGTAGGAAGTGTAAATGCTCAGGGAGAACGAGCTTCTTTCAGCTCTTTGGGTCCCACAAGTGATGGTAGAATAAAGCCTGATGTGATGGCGCTTGGATCACCTGCTACGGTATTTGATGGCTCAGGCTATCCGGATAGGGTAACCTATGGAAGTGGTACAAGTTTTTCTTCTCCTTTGATTGCCGGTTTTGCAGCAGCCATCTGGCAGGCCAATCCGGAATGGACCAGCCAGGAAGTGATCAATGCCATAAAATATTCAGGCAACATGGCACTGAGTCCAAATGTAGAGATGGGGTATGGAATTCCTGATTATCGCCTGGCTGTCACTAACAGTACGCTGTCAGTTTCAGACATTTTTGAAAATAAGCTTAAAGTATATCCCAATCCATTTCATGAAGGGAAACTCAATATTGATCTGAAAGGTGTTCAGAATGAGCGTTTCATAGATCTGGTGGTTACCGATCTGAAAGGTGCCTCTCTGGTTAACCAACGCATTGAAATTTCCGGTGCCAGCGATAAGCATGAGATAGATTTTCCTGCCGTTTGCAACGGCATCTATTTGCTAAAAGTCTCTTCTGCCACATACAATAAAACCATAAAACTTATCAAATACTAGATTATGAACGACTGCCTGATAGCTCCATCCGTATTAGCTGCTGATTTCGGAAGGATAAATGAGGAAATAGAAATGTTGAACCAGAGTCAGGCTGACTACATTCATATCGATATCATGGATGGTGTGTTCGTACCCAACATTTCATTTGGATTTCCCGTGACAAATGCCATCGCCAAAAAGGCAACAAAGCCACTTGACTTCCATTTGATGATTACTGATCCGGATGCGTATCTATCACACTGTAAAGACAGCGGAGCAGCAATCATCACTGTGCACTATGAAGCTTGTGACCATCTCCATCGTACAGTCGAAGCCATAAAAGACATGGGTATCAAAGCTGGCGTAGCGCTGAATCCACACACGTCTGTGGACTTACTCGCTGACATTTATGACCTGTTAGATCTTGTCTTGATAATGTCGGTAAATCCTGGATTCGGCGGTCAGAAATTCATCCCAAACACATACCAGAAAGTGGCAAAAGCCCGGGAGATGGCTGATAAGGTAAATCCTGATATTCTCATCGAGATAGATGGAGGCGTGACTACTGCAAATTATAAAGAGCTTCAAAGCAAAGGTGCTAACATGCTTGTAGCTGGCAGCTTTGTTTTCAATTCAGACGATCCCATACATACCATAGCCTCGCTAAAAGACGTTTGACAATTAGCATGTCAATCCGATCGCTACTTTTTGTCTCCTTTTGCATCGTCTTCACAGTTTCGGTAGCTCAGCGGCTCACAGTTTCGGGGAAGATTACCGATGGTGAAAGTAAACCGATAGGAAATGTTAGTGTCCTTGCTATTCAAGGTGGAAATGGTACGGTGTCTAATGAAGACGGATCATTCAGAATAAAAGTAGCAAAGGGAGATTCACTTAGTTTCAGACACATTCAGTTTAATGACTTTCAAATGGTCATTACAGGTGATAAATATTTGGATGTAAAGCTGGAATATCGGACTGTTGCACTCAAGGACATAGAGGTACACGACAAGGCTGAAAATGAGAACATTGCACCAAAAACGGAAATAAATACGGAAGCCGTACGCAACCTGCCATCCGCTTTCGGTGAATTCAATAAGATACTGATCACTTTACCAGGTGTGGTCAGTAATAATGAGCTTTCTTCTGCCTATTCTGTTCGGGGAGGAAACTTCGATGAAAACCTGGTCTATGTCAATGACATTCCCATCTACAGACCCTTTCTAGCCAATGCCGGTCGTCAGGAGGGGTTAAGCTTTGTCAATCCCGACATGGTTGAAGATATTGATTTTTACCCGGGAGGTTGGGAGCCAAAGTATGGAGATAAGCTCTCCAGCAGCCTGAATATTCAATACAAAGAACCCACTGAGTTAGAAGGTTCGGTTTCTGCCGGCCTGTTGGGAGGTACGGCTTACACTGGAGGAAGATTTGGTAATGGATCCTATCTTTTAGGGGCGAGGCATCGTGATTCCAGGTATTTGCTGAACTCACTGGAAACAAAAGGCCAGTATTTTCCAACCTATACAGATGTACAGGGCTTGTTTACTTTCGATCTCACTTCGAAACAATCCTCGTACATCAACAAAACCAAGCTCAATTGGTTGGTCGCTTACGGGAGGAACCGGTATTCCACGGAACCAACCTCCCAGTTGACAGAGTTTGGGACATGGCAACAGAACTATCAACTTGAAACAGCATTTATTGGTCGGGAATTACTCAACTATGATACTTTTCAATCCGGCTTAAGACTTTCACACAACTTCAATAACCGTCTGAGAAGTCATTTGATCATGTCGGGACTCGTTACCAGGGAGCAGGAGCTGTTTGAAGTGGAAGGTGCTTATCGGTTAAGTGATGTGTCTAATCAGCAGAGTAGGGAAGAAAGGGTAGTAATCAGGGGAATAGGATCAAATTATGACTACGGCAGAAACCATCTTTCCGCCACACTTTTTACAGCGGAGAACCGATGGGAAGTGCTTGTAAGTCCCCATTTGGTGCTTGAAGGTGGAGCAGGTGCTTCATTACAACAGATTGAGGACGAGCTCAATGAGTATAGTTTCATTGACTCCGCAGACTATGTCAGTTTAACGTATTCGGCTTTCAATGAGGTAAACCTTGATGCCTGGCAATTTACAGGCTATCTGCAGGGAACCTGGTATGGAAAAGACTCAATCAGTGCGCTGATTGCTGGAGCAAGGGCAAACTTTTGGACGTTGAATGAAGAACTGCTGATAAGTCCAAGAATTACCTACCGATATACTCCACGGTGGAAGACACCTACTTCGTTTTCATTTTCCACAGGCTTCTATCAACAACCTCCGTTTTATAGAGAATTGAGAAACTACCAGGGAGAGATCAATGCCACGCGCCTCGCGCAAAAGTCAATTCACTTTATTGTTGGAATGCGCCAGGGACTTACACTGTGGGGGAGACCATTTGTGTTTTCTTCTGATGTTTACTACAAATACCTGTATGATGTGATCCCATATGATATTGACAATGTTAGGATCCGGTTTCTTTCTGAGACTGCTAATGCTTTTGCGACTGGTGTTGACCTGAGATTAAACGGTGAATTCATCAAAGGCACGCAATCCTGGTTTAGTATCAGTTACCTTCAAACAAAAGAAGACCTGGAAAATGATGGACTGGGATATGTGAGAAGACCCACCGACCAGCGATTAAACCTGGCGATCTACTTTGAAGACCACATGCCTATTGACCCGACTATAGAAGTTTATTTAAACCTTGTCTTTGGTTCAGGATACCCGTTTGGTCCACCGCAGGTATCTGAATTGAGAAACATTTTTCAGGGAGATGAATACTACAGGGCTGATCTTGGCCTATCAAAACGCTTTGATCTGAAGTTTAATCAGTATTTTAATAAATTATGGATCAGAGCCGAGGTTTTGAATGCGCTGGGGGCCGATAATACACTATCTTACACATGGATTCAGGATGTAAATGGTAGCAATTTTGCCATCCCCAACTCATTATCGGCAAGATTTTTGAACCTGAAAATTATCATAGAACTTTAGCGTGGTATTTACGTCTAAAGGATAGTCAAATACTTAAAAACTTAATCAGAACTCAAGATAAAATGAAAAGATTAATATTTTCTATCCCCGTCTTAGGCGCCTTGTTAGTACTTGGTGCTTGTGCTAAAAGAACAGTGACCCGGGTAAGTCCCGATCAGCAAATTGATTTGAGTGGTCGATGGAATGATACCGATTCAAAAATGGTAGCTGAAGAAATGATCAATGATGTATTGAACCGCCCCTGGCACCAGGATTTTGTACGTGGCAATAACCGGAAGCCAGTGACTATTGTGGGCATGATCCAGAACAAAACCGCCGAACATATTGAATCGGAAACTTTCATCAAGGACGTCGAAAGAGAGTTTATCAACTCAGGAATGGTGAGAGTAGTTCAAAATGCGGTGTTCAGAGAAAAACTCCGTGAAGAACGTGCTGAGCAAGGTGAATTCGCTTCGCCAGAGACTCAGGCCAAATGGGGTAGGGAACTAGGTGCAGACTTCATGATGTTTGGGGTAATTACCGCCATTACCGATTCGTACAACAAAGAAAAAGTCATCAATTACAAAGTAAACCTGGAGTTGGTCAGTATTGAAACCAACGAAAAGGTTTGGATTGGAGACAAAGAGATCAAGAAATACATCCGAAACTAAGTTAACACCACCGATTCGTGATCCGTCATTGGGTAAACCGGATATGGTTAATCCTGTTTTTGGGATTAACCATATCCTGTGCTACATATTATCAACTCAATTATGAGTTTAACCAGCACTATGCAAATGGTGACCTGGAAGCTGCAGGCAAACTGCTCGACAAAAACAAGAAGCAGGCTAATGACAAAAGCCGGTTTTTGTATTTTGTCAACCAGGGGCTGGTCAATACCCAGTTGGGTAATTATGAAGAAAGCAACGAGTGGTTTGAAAAGGCTTTCCTATTCGGTGAGGATTACCAAATGAACTACGCTAATGTCGCAGCCTCATTCCTGGTAAACCCCAATACGGTTATCTACCGTGGTGAAGACCATGAGCACCTGTTATTACTCTATTACAAAGCCATTAATTATCTGAAGCTCTCCGACTATGATGCGGCACTCGTGGAATGCAGAAGGCTAAATAACCGTTTGCAAGTCCTCTCGGACAAATATCGTTCAGATAAAAAATATAGGCGAGATGCCTTCATTCATAATCTGATGGGTATCATTTATGAGGCAAATGGTGATGTCAACAATGCTTTTATCGCCTATCGGAACAGTCTTGAAATCTACAAGGAAGATTACACTGCTCAGTTTGGTATTGCCGTTCCGAATCAACTAAAACAAGATCTGCTTAGAACAGCTTATTTAAATGGCTTTTTGACAGAACTGGACTTTTATGAACAGGAATTTGGGATCAAGTATGACAGAAATTCTCACTCCTCCGAAGAACTGGTCTTCTTCTGGCACAATGGTCTGGGGCCTTTCAAAACCGAGTGGTCTATCAACTTTACTGTAGTGGAAGAACAGGGAGGAATGGTGACTTTTGTCAATGAAGAGTATGGCTTTAATTTTCCTTTCCCCGTTGCTGATAATGATCAGAGAAGTGAATTAACCGATCTTCGATTCTTCAGGGTAGCCTTCCCAAAATATGTGGAGCGAGGAGTTGTTTTTAACCAGGCAGCCATCACACACAACAATAAAAAATACGGTCTGGAGCTTGCTGAGGACATTAATGCCATAGCATTTAAAACATTGGAAGAAAGGATGCTACAAGAATTTGCACAGGGCCTTTTGAGAGTAGCTATCAAGAAATCTATCGAGCGGGCCATCAGGGGAGACCAGAGCTCCGGGGGTGAAAAATCAGATCAGGAAAAGCGTAATGATGAGTTCCGTGACGGGCTTTCATTTTTGGTGGGAATCGTCAATGCTGTCACAGAAAAAGCCGATACCAGAAACTGGCAAACACTACCGCATGACATTTTTTATACACGTGTTCCTTTGGATACAGGCCTTAATGAGGTAATATTGCAGGTTTCGAGCAATAAAGTTGGGGCTAGAGACAATCAATCCTTCACTTTTGATGTTCGAAAAGGTGAAACCGTTTTCCATACATTTCACTCTTTGGAAGCAATGAGGTAAGCGATTTTGTTTATCAACAAATAAGTTAATGTTTAATTAAAAAGGATTAGGATGAAAAAAACATGGTTAATATGTTTAATGTCACTAGTGGTTTGGTCATTACAGGCTCAGGAAGAGGACAAAACAGAATTTACAGATGATGAATTGATTAGTTATGCGACTGTAATGGTTTGGGTAGAAGGAGAAAAAATTAAAATGCAGGATGCCTACAATGGTTGGATACAGGAGAATGATTCCATCGAAGCCAGTAAATTCAGTGAAATGCTGAAAGCCAGCAGATCAGGCAAATTGGAAGAAGTGGAAGCTACAGAAGACGAGCTAGCAGCATTTAACAACATCCAGGCAAAAAATGAGCAACAACAAGCTGATTTCAAAGAAGTGTTTGTGGGTAAAATAAAAGAGGAGATCACTGTATCCCTGTACAATGATTTGAGTAAAGCACTCAAAAAGGATGAAGAGCTAAAAACACGATATCAGACAATTTTCGACGAGTTGCTGGCTGCCGCCACAGCTCCTGTTGAAGGAGAAGAAGTAGCGGAGGAGGGTTCATAAAACCAATACTTCCGTATCATAAGAAAGAGGGTTGATTTACATCAATCCTTTTTTATTTTCTTCAGGTTGCTTATTTTACTGAGCCTAAATAATCGTCATGTTTACAGAACACGAGATCCACACCATTGTAGAAATTCCCGAAGTTCATGAGGCAACTAAAGCACTGAAGAAGGAATTTTGCAAAAAAGAAGCCCCATACCTGGAAATTTCTGATCATGATTTCTTTTCGCTGGTGATGATGGCCCCAACAGTTGGAATTGCATTGGCTGATGGGAAGCTTACCCTTTTTGAAGAGTTGGCTCTTAATAAAAAGGCACGGAAACTCTCTATGGGAGGTTATTTCATGAAGAAGGACCCGGTGGTCTACGCCATGAAGTTTCTGATGAAAAAGTATGATGAATGGTCAGACAAATTTTATGAAGTTTTGAAGTTAGCCATGCATAAATCGTTTGATATGAGCTCCATGGAGGTGCAGGACTTTGATGAATCCAAAGAGGTCTCATACGAGGATTATAAATTTGCTATTCTTGATTCACCCTATATCCTTATTCGGTTTATCTCAAGTTTCTTTCTGGAATCAGATGAAGATATCATCCGTAAAAGGCGCAACATTGGCAAAAATGAGTATGTAAGATTGGTGCAGATTGGAGAAAAACTGGGTTTGCAAAAGCTAAGAGTCTATCAGATGTTTGTGAAATCATTTGAAAAGACTGCCTGATCTGGTAAAATTCCTGGCACAATTTTTCGTTCAAACACTATTGGGTAATTTGTTTAAGGTGGATGAATAACTATTATTTTGCCTATTTTAGCAAAAAACTATGAAAACCGCTTGAAGAGGTATGCATTTACAATACTGTTATGCCTAACTGCAGCCTTCTCTGTCTTAGCGCAATCAAAAGATGTCTACGAAAAGTATGATATCTATCGTAACCCCCTTCGCTTATTTCTAAACAAGTTTTCGTTTTCTCTGAGCTTAGGTTATGGCCATACGGAATATCGAAACAACCTCAGTGACTTCGCTTTTTATCAGGATTCCAGCAGACAAATAATCCTGGGGGTTGATCCTGAATTTGGAATTGATAGCGTAGGTTATTCAAACTGGCTGGTAAATCCCACAACAGACACCATTATGGCTGGCAATACGCTTTTTGGTGATTCTCTTGGTCTGATATTCCAAAATCAGTCTGGTTCCATACCCATATCGCTCTCTATCCATTACAATTTCAACAAAATCAAAATTGGAGGCGGTTTCACCTTTGAGCAACAAACTTTGAAGCCATTGGAACCTAATGTCTTTAAAGATTCCATCCGGGCTTACGACTTTGGGTATAAATCAGTTCCTGTAACACGGTTTTGGGGGATGGCCGGGTATCAGTTCTACGAGTGGTGGGATTACACATTTGTTGGCGAACTGAGGCTGGGCGTGACCAATTATGGTAAGCGATTTGAGTCTCCAATGGTCAGTAATGGACTCTTTGCAAATATTGGAGTAAACATAGAACGAAACCTATCAGAGTACTTCAGGGTCACTTTCAGGCCTTCCTATGACATCAAAAGTTTTAAAATAGATATCCCAGGTGATAGTCCCATGCGGTTATCAAACAATGCTTTTTTCTTCCAGGTTGGAGTAAGCATCAACATACCTGAAATCCCCCGTTCACCCATGAAAAGCGATCATATTCAGCTTAAGCATGTGCTGAGTGATGATGAAGGAAGGCTGAAAGAATTCCGTGGTCAACCCATATGGAAAGTGCAAAATCCCAAGGTTGGCCAGAATCACAGAAGATTGTGGCGGTATAAGCTAAAAAACAGGCGTAAATTAGACCCTTACTAAGCATATAATCCATAGATTTTTTGCTTAAATTGCGGGCTGTTTTAAAGGTATATTTTAACCCATATCAATGTCAGACGGAGACGATAAAAACTTACCTGACGAAGAGTCAGGAATGCAATCCGCCGGTCAAACAATCATCCCGATTAACATAGAGGAGGAAATGAGGGGAGCATACATCGATTATTCGATGTCTGTAATCATTTCCAGGGCATTACCGGATGTCCGCGATGGACTTAAGCCAGTTCATCGTCGCATACTTTATGGTATGTTGGAGCTTGGGGTCAACTACAACAAGCCCTACAAGAAATCTGCAAGGATTGTCGGAGAAGTACTTGGTAAGTATCACCCTCATGGTGACTCTGCTGTGTACGATACCATGGTAAGGATGGCCCAGCCGTGGTCATTGAGGTATGAATTGGTCGACGGACAGGGAAACTTTGGTTCGGTTGATGGCGATTCACCTGCAGCTATGCGATATACCGAGGCTCGATTAAGAAGGATCGCCGAAGAAATGCTGGCAGATATCAACAAAAATACAGTTGATTTTCAGCCAAACTTCGATGATTCATTATCAGAGCCAGCTGTGTTGCCAGGCAAGTTGCCTAACCTGCTTTTAAATGGTGCTTCAGGAATCGCGGTAGGTATGGCAACCAATATGGCGCCACACAACCTTTCTGAAGTAGTAGATGGCATCTCTGCCTATATCGACAACAATGACATCACCATAGAAGAGCTAATCACTCACATAACCGCGCCTGATTTCCCTACTGGGGGTATCATCTATGGTTATCAGGGTGTTAGATCTGCTTTTGAAACAGGGCGTGGACGGATCGTGATGCGAGCCAAAGCGGAGATTGAGGCGCTGAAGTCAGGAAGGGAGCAAATCATTGTCACTGAGATCCCTTACATGGTCAATAAGGCCAACATGATTGAGAAAACCGCTCAGCTGGTCAACGAGAAGAAGATTGAAGGGATTTCTGATATCAGGGATGAGTCGGACAGGTCAGGAATGCGGATCGTCTACGAACTCAAGAAAGACACCATTCCTAACGTAGTACTTAATAATCTTTTCAAGTATACACAGCTTCAATCATCATTCAGCGTAAACAACGTTGCGCTGGTAAAGGGAAGGCCGCTTACGCTCAACCTTAAAGACCTCATCAGGCATTATGTAGATCACCGTCATGAGGTGGTGATCCGCAGGACGCAGTATGAGTTGGATGAAGCTGAGAAGAGAGCTCACATTCTTGAGGGTTATCTCATTGCACTTGATAATCTGGACGAGGTAATTGCCCTGATCAGAAGTTCAAGAGATCCTGAAATAGCCAAGTCCGGCTTGATGGAGAAGTTCAACCTTTCGGAGATCCAGGCCAAAGCTATTTTGGACATGCGTCTGCAGCGACTGACAGGACTGGAGCGCGAAAAAATTGTGAAAGAATATGAGGAGATCAAGAAATTGATTGAGCATCTTCAGAATATTCTGGACAAAGAAGATTTGCGGATGCAGATCATCAAAGATGAGCTTATCGAATTGAAAGATCGCTACGGTGATGAGCGTAGATCAATCATTGAGCATGCTGCAGATGAATTTACCGCCGAGGATATGATCCCGGATGAAGAGATGGTGATTACCATTTCGCATCAGGGCTATATCAAAAGGACTCAACTGGCAGAATACAGAGCGCAGGGTAGAGGTGGTGTAGGTAGCCGTGCTGTGGCCACGAAAGATGATGACTTCCCGGAACATCTTTTCATTGCTACAAACCATAATTATTTGTTGCTATTTACAGAACATGGAAAGGTATTCTGGAAAAAGGTTTGGGAGATTCCTGAAGGTAGTAAAACCTCCAAAGGAAGAGCTATACAAAACCTGATCAATATTGATGCGGATGATAAAGTAAGAGCCGTCATCAATGTTCAGACACTTTCAGATCCGGACTATATCAATAACAATTTCCTTGTGATGTGTACCCAAAATGGTACCATTAAGAAGACTTCGCTTGAAGCCTACAGTCGTCCTAGACAAAATGGTATCAACGCAATCACCATTCATGAGGGTAATAAATTATTATCTGTTCGTTTAACCAATGGAGATAATCACATAGTGATTGCCAGTAATTCAGGCAGAGCGATCCACTTCCATGAATCAGATGTAAGACCAATGGGAAGGATGGCTGCCGGAGTGAAAGGTATATCACTAAAAGATAAGGAATTCGTAGTTGGTATGGTTTGTGTTTCTAATCAGGAACCATCTAACCTTTTGGTGGTATCTGAAAAAGGATACGGCAAGCGATCTGATCTGGAAGATTATCGCATCACCAAAAGAGGTGGAAAGGGTGTAAAAACCCTGAATGTTACCGAAAAAACCGGTCAATTGGTGGCTATCAAAGACGTAGTAGATAGTGATGATCTGATGATTATCAATAAGTCGGGAATTGCCATTCGATTGAATGTGGTTGATCTCAGGGTAATGGGAAGAGCAACCCAGGGAGTTAGGCTTATTAAACTCAACGATAAAGATGAAATTTCAGCAGTTGAAAAAATAAGTCAAATTGATGAGGAAGAAGAAAATGTTAATTAACTTATAATTTTAAAACGCGCGAATCTAGGTTTACAATGAAAAAGATACTAGGACTTACTCTGGCATTGATGGTATGCTTTGCCGGTTATTCACAGAAAAAGCCAAAGGTCAATAAGGCAAAGAGCCTTATGGATAAGGGCGAATTAGCTGAAGCGAAGGAAATTCTCGATGCTGCAACTACCCATGAAAAAACCATGGAAGATGGAAAAATGTGGTATTATAGAGGATTATTGTATGTACAATTAGATACCACATCTAATGATGCTTACAAAATGCTTTCCAACAACCCAATGGAAACTGCCATGAAATCTTTTCAAAGAGCCGATGAATTGGCAGATGAGGGGAAGGAGTATTTTTATACCACCACGGCTTCGCCATTTCCGGTGACCAAATCGGAGCAGATCAATAATTACTATAGCTACTACTACAACATTGGAGTGAATGAATACCAGGAAAGCAATTTCCAGGAAGCTGTTGATTATTTTGATAAAGCTTCTTTTATTCAGCCTGCAGATACCAACTCTGTGATCAATGCTGCCTTTGCAGCTCATTCTGGTGAGTTGTATGAAGATGCTAAAAAGTTTTATAAAAAGGCCATTGAAAGAGGTGCAGTCAACAAGGATTATTTCTTTAACTACATCGCCATTGTAGGCATGGAAAATGACCTGGAAAAGTCATTGACAGCTGTAAATGAGGCATTGGAATACTTCCCTGATGATGTGGATCTTACCAGAAATAGAATTGACCTCCTGATAAAATTGGATAGGATAGACGAAGCCAGGACTGAATTAGAGAAAGCTGTTACTGAAGATCCAGGTAATCCGGATCTTCAATTTGCACTGGGTGTGATCCATGATCAGCTGGGCAATAGAGATAAGGCCCTGGCTGCTTACGACAAAGCCATCGAAGCAAATGGAACCCACTACAATTCCAACTTCAATAAAGGTGTGTTGCTTTTGGATGCAGCTAATGACATCATCAAACAGCAGAATAACCTTGGCATGACGAAAGCGGATAAAAAGAAATATTCTGAGCTAGAGCCAGTGATCCAGCAAAAACTTAAAGAAGCAATGCCTCAGTGGGAAAGGATTGTAGAGATCAGTCCTCAGGGAGATAAGGCACAGAACATGGAGTACCTGGTGTATATTTATACCAACCTTGGTATGAAGGACAAAGCCAGCGCCACTCAAAAGAAGATTAACGCCTTGGAGCAATAATCTTAAAATCAAAGAAACCCTCTAAAAAGCAGTCTTAGGGCTGCTTTTTTTATTTCCATTTGCTTATAGGTTACTTAGTGATTTTTAACAGATACACTGTGTCGAATTTTGGGAAGGAGAGTGCACTTTACCCAAATGATTTTAGGAGATTTGTGTCTTGAGATTCAATCTAATATCAAAAGTGAGTAATGGCTGAACCAATCATTTCTGTTTCCGGTGTAAAGAAATACTTTGGGAGTACTAAGGCTGTCGATGGGATAGATCTTACCATTGAAAAAGGGGAGTTTGTTGCCCTTTTGGGGCCAAATGGGGCCGGAAAAACCACCCTTGTGGAGATGATTGAAGGCATTCAAAAGCCTGATAAAGGTGAGATCCTGATCAACAACCTCCCCTGGAAAGGCAATGAAACCAAATTACGGAAAATCATTGGTATTTCATTTCAGGAAACGTATTTCATTGAGAAACTCACCGTATGGGAAACACTTGAATTGTTTTCAGGATTCTATGATCTACCCAGGGAAAGGTCCGAGGCAATCATAGAGCTTATAGGGCTCAGTGAGAAAAGGAAAACCTATACCAAGCACCTATCGGGAGGACAGCGACAAAAGCTGGCATTGGGGATTGCTTTTTTGAATCAGCCAGAAGTTCTCTTGCTGGATGAACCTACCACCGGATTGGATCCTACTGCAAGACGAGAAATATGGGAGATCCTCAAGAAACTTAGAAAGACATATAATACCGCTATGATCCTCACCACTCATTACATGGAAGAGGCTTCGTATTTGTGTGAAAGGATCGTCATTATCGATCGGGGAAAGGTGCTGGCACGAGGTACATTAGATGATTTGTTGTCAGAATACATCAACGGTGAGAAAATTTCGTTCGCTGTCAATATGTCCTTGAGCAACAATGGTATCCCAAAGCCAGACAGTATCATCAATATGAATTTTTCTGAGGATGGATTAAAAGGCGAAATCATTGTAAAAGATCTCGTGGAATATCTTCCGTCGTTTTTACAATACATCGAAGAAGAAAAGCTGACGCTGACATCCCTTGAGTGCAGAAAGATGACCCTGGACGATCTTTTTATCGCTATGACAGGCAGACATTTAATTGAAGAAAAATGAGGCAATTGATATTATTGACTGGAGTAGAATTGAAGGAATACATACGTGAGCCTGGTGTGCTGTTTTGGGCTATCTTTTTCCCAATCCTGCTCGCGTTGGGGTTAGGTCTGGCATTTTCTGGTGGTGGAGAAATGGAGAAAACTGTAGCCATTGTATGTGCTGATACAGACTGTACTTTTCCATATGATTTATCTGAGGAGAGCAAAGGGAAACTACTGGGGAATGAAAAAATCGGATATACCAGATACCAGTTTGAAAAGACAAGTTGGGATGAATCTATCCTCATGCTGAAGAAAGGTATGATCAGCATGATACTCAAGGTAGATGGTGAAGACATCCAGTATCATTTCGATCCCAACAATGCTGAAGCTAATTATGCCTACCTGCAATTGTCTGCTGCCATCAAGGGGGAGGCGCCTGACCCGGGTAATATCACCGTATTAGAGCAGGCAGGGACCAGATACATTGATTTTCTGATCCCGGGGCTTTTGGCGATGGGAGTGATGATGAGTTGCATGTGGGGAATTAGCTATAGCAATGTAGACCGCAGAAATAAGAAGTTGCTCAGGCGCATGGTAGCAACACCCATGAAGAAGTACAATTATGTAGCCTCTCAGCTCGTTTCCCGCCTCATGTTGAGCGCTATTGAAGTGCTGTTACTGGTAGGTATCACCAAATGGATATTTGATATTTCCGTTACCGGATCGATACTGGCTGTGGTCCTTTTGGTGATAGCAGGTAATGTAGCATTTACAGGTTTGGCTATCCTGATAGCTTCCAGAACCGCGAATACGCAGATTGCCAATGGCTTAATCAACCTGGTCGTGATGCCAATGATGATCATGTCCGGTATCTACTTCAGCTATCACAATTTTCCGGATTTTATGATTGCTGTGATTCAATTCCTCCCATTGACCATACTTGCCGACAGTATTCGGACCGTATTTCTTGAGGGGGCTACATTGATAAATGTATTGCCACAGATGATTAGCCTATTTGTATTTGGGTTGGTATCGTACGGCCTGGGTATCCGTATTTATAAATGGTATTGAGAATCCTTAGCGGCTGGAAAGGTCAAGGTTATAAACCAGTCTCATGTCAAGGATTGGACCCGCGTCAAAAGCGATGTTTTTTTGTGTTCTGTCATCACCAAAACTCAAAATAGCTACTCTGAAATCCATTTCATCACCTTCAGCAAACTGCAGGTAACTTCTGCCCACAGCAAATCCGGCCCTTGCCTCAAAACACAAGCCTCCCCAAAACTTATACCTTCCGAAAAGTGTCAGGTCGATGCTCTGACGCTCAATATAGTCATTACTGTATAGGGGATCACCAATTTGGAAACTGGTGATCAATCCAAAATGGCTAAAACCCAAAGTAAGCTTTTCTGTTGCATGATAATTGATCTTTGCAAAGATCGGGAGCAGTCCGGATATTGACCATTTGGGAGCAACAATCCAGTCGAGATATACAAGCGGAACGAACATATTTCCGAATTTTTCCCGGTTGTACATCAGTCCATACCGCATGGTCAGATCTTCCTGGTATTTCACCTCGTAGAGTCCTATCGCACCTAGTTGGAAGTGTTTTATGTCAACTTGATTGAGATCACTCATAAACCTGGGTACGATCAGTATTTGCATGGCGTTTTTCTCATTAAACTTTCTAACCCAACCGGTCTGAAGGATAATGCCATGAACCCCGATAGGCATGATGCTCCCGGGTACATTATCCGAGTAGTCAATGTTGAATTGCTGATATGTCAGATCTGTATACCAGATCGTTGATTCATCGATCACTACAGGGATCTTGAAATTTGTCATTAAACCCGTTTCACTGGCATTTCCCTGGTTATTCTCATAAGGTTGTGAGGGTCCGAAACGGTAGGAGAATGTAGCCAGATCAATAGATTGCTGTGCCAACAAAGAGGATGTTGAAAGAAAGAGTAGGAGGATGGTCGCTTTCATGAACTGAAATTAGCAAAAACAAACCGATATTTTATTAAAATTTTATTAATAGCCCATTCGTTTCAATTCTTTGTAATATTTGGGAAGGTCCTAAATATGTTAAGAATTATTCGCAAAATTTGGTCCCAAAATTGCACTAATAAGAGGAAATAATTTATGATGAGATCACTAGGCTGGGTATATCTTATTTTTGTTGCTCATTTGGTAAGCGCTACAGTCACAGGTCCTAATTATGCTGGTACGGTAGGGACAAGCCCATCTGGTCCCGCTACCTGGTCCAACACAGCTAATGCACAGGGTAGTACTTCTGATAATTATGCAACCGTTACGATTACGGGTTCTTCTGGTACGCAATCAGAATACCTCACACTAACAAATTTTGGAATTGACATACCAACTGGTTTTCAAGTTGCGGGTGTTGTGGTAGAAATTAGGTGGAGAAGAAGTGGTGTCAACCTCATAGAAGATAATGCCATACAATTAATAAAAGGAGGGACCATATCAGGCACAAATAAAGGTCTTGACGATCCTATTCCTACCACAGCATCTATAAGCACCTATGGGGGTAGTGCAGACACCTGGGGGCTTACATTTACTGAGGCAGAGGTGGAAGCTTCAAATTTTGGAGTAGCTATCCGATTAGATAAGCAAGTGGGGTCTGAAGGTGGTACAGGGGAGGTAGATTGGGTACGAGTTACGATTACCTCAGTAAATGCTTCCACCAGTGCGGGGACACAGAGTGATCGGCAGGTAAGTGCAGGTGGGACAGACAACTCATGGACACCCCTGACCAATCAAATAGCCACCCTGAATGGTTCATTCGAATCATCCACAAATGCAAAAGGTGAAAACTCTCAATATTTAATAGTTGATAACTTTGGGTTGTCAATCCCTGCATCACATGATATTCTGGGAATTTCTTTTACAATTCACAGAAAATCAACGGGTGATAAAACGCTTGATTATGCAGTTTACCTGGTTGATGAAGCAGGAGCAGTAAGGACTTCGGGGACTAACAAGGCCAAAGGGGGTGATTGGCCTACAGTTGTTACATCCTCATCTTATGGTGGGTCTACTGATTTATGGGGCGATGTTGGAGGATTTTGGACGCCGGCAAAGCTAAATGATCCTGATTTTGGACTGGCTATTGCTGTACAAATGGCTAATTCAGGTTCTGGAACTAGACGAGCAGATATAGATTATGTGACAATTACTGTGTATTCTGATGTAAGTCTTCCTGTAGAACTCACAAAGTTTGAAGGTTTGTACAGTCTTGGGAAAGTAAAGTTGAACTGGCAAACAGCAACGGAAATCAACAATGATTATTTTGAAGTTCAACGGGCTACTGTTCAGCAGGACTTTCAGACCATAGGAAAAGTGGAGGGGAATGGAGACTCAGATGCTTTGATAGATTATGAGTTTGAGGATCTACGCCCTGTGAATGGAATCAACTACTACAGACTTAAACAAGTCGACTTTGATGGTAAATTCGAGTATTCACCAATTGTAGTAGTTTATACTTCAATCATGGTACCCAAGTTTGATATTTATCCAAACCCGGCAGAATCTTATGTATTTATATCTACCAATGTACCATTGAGTGGATCTGATCTTAGGGTTTACAATTTGAATGGCACAGAGATGAATTTGTTGATCACAGACCCACAGAAAATTGATGTGTCTGGGCTCTCCACAGGCTTGTATATCATGAAGGTCAGTACTCCGGTTGAGACATTCAATCTAAAATTTGTAAAAAAGTAGCATCGGTTTTTCTAGCAAATCATTTTAACAATTTTAGTAGGTTATCGCTTTCTAATTAATTTGTAGTAAATTATTTAGAAATGTGTAGCCCATGCTAGAAAACATAAATGAGGTATTTGACAGGCTGTTAAGCAACCTGATTGAGATTCTACCTGATCTGATATTGGCTGTTGGTTTGCTCATAGGGGGCTGGTTGATAGCAATGATTGTGGAGCGGGTTGTCAGGCGATCAATCCTTTATCTAAACAATGTTGCCAATGAAAACCTAAGGGGGAAGTTCCTGAATGTGGACCTTAAAGGTTCTGCCAGATTTGTTTCCAAAACACTTTTTTGGATCATTATACTTATCACCCTTCTGGCATGCATTCATCTCTTACAATTTGATTTTTTGAGTGACCTTTTGAGTCGGGTCATTGGGTTTTTGCCCAGCATATTTGTTGCAGTTGTCATCATTTTGGCTGGAGTCATCTCAGCCCGCCTGGCGGATGACCTCATCAAATCGGCCGCAGCACGTACCGGACTCAACCTGGGGAAATATCTTGGTAGAATTATCAGATATCTCATTCTGTTTGTAGCCATCATTGTGGCTGTTGATCACCTGGGTATAAATATTCGCTTTCTCACAAATCTGATCATCATCCTGGTTTCAGCTTTGTTATTTGGAGCAGCATTGGCGTTTGGGCTGGGGGCACAGACTTCCGTCAGCAATATCCTGGCGTCTTATTACGTGAGGAAATCTTATAATTTGGGTGATAAAGTGCAAATAGGTGAGGTGACTGGAGTCATTGTGAAAATAACCGACCATGCCGTGTTACTTGAGACACCTACTGGCAATGTGATGATCCCTGCCAAGGTATTTAATGAATCTAAAGCAGCCATTCTAAAAGACTGATTATGACAAACACTGACAATAAAATCATAGATCAATACATCAGGAACCATCCGGATCAGGCTGTTGGACTGATTGAGGATTTTGATGACAAGGATATAGCCGCATTGCTGGAATCTATCCCTGTCTCCATATCCGCAGCCATTGTCACCAGGATCGTTTCTTTTAAAGCCATCAAAGTCCTTACTTTTCTGGATACCAACGTGGCTTCGAAAATCATTGCAGCTATGCCGGAAAAGAAAGCTGGCAATCTGCTGATCCGGTGTGATAAAACCATAAGAAATGAAATCCTGGCTCTATTGACATCAGACCTGCAAGAGAGCATAGCATTCAGGTTAAACTTTTCAAAGGAAGCGGTCGGGTCTCATATGGAGACAAATGTTGTGACATTTAAATCTGAGTATAAAATATCAGATTGTATGGACCTGGTGAAAGCTAACCTGCAGGAAGTTGGCTTTCAGATATATGTATTGAATGATCAGGACGAGCTGGTTGGATACGTGCTGCTTAAAGATTTACTCACGGATCAACAGGATAGAAGTATTCACTCATTAATCAGAGAAAAGCCCATGACTTTGCTTCCTGCCATGAGTGTGGAAGACCTGATAGCACAATGGAAATCGGATTTTGTGCAGCTTCCCGTAGTGGATTCAGAGGGAATTTTTCTCGGGGTGGTATCAAAGCAATCCATCCTCGAATACGCCGGAGTTGACGAGATACAGCGTAAACCGGTTTATAAAGCAGGTAGTGCCCTGAGTGAATTATATCGCATTGGATTTATCAGTTTACTGGGCACTTCACCAGAGAGCAACCTTAAAAACAGGGTATCATGACGAGATCAACACTTCAAATAGCATTGGTAAATAGTTTTTTGCTGAGATACCCCAGGGAGGCAGCTAAAATCCTCAATGATTCCACTCCCGGGGAGGTTGTAGACTATTTTGCCAGCCAATCCCCTGAAATCGCGGCAGAGATCCTTTCCTCTATGACCCCGGGGGTAATACCCGAAGTTTTGGAGCTCATGGATGATGACCTCTTCGTATCTGTTTTCAATCAGCTTGATGATTTTAAGGCCACTCAATTATTGTCACGGATTGACAAAAAGGATCAGCAGGAAAAGCTTGGTCTCTTACCGGAAAAGCGGGTAAGGCAAATAAAAGAATTGCTCAATTACCCACCTGATTCGGCGGGTTTTCTCATGGATACCAGAATTCACACCTTTAAACCGGGCCAGACTGCAGGTGATGTGCTGGATATATTGCGGGTAGTAAAAGACAGAAGGATACTCAATATCTATGTGACCAATGATCATAATCAGTTATTGGGCAGAGTACCCTTGCAAACAATCGCCATTTCTAATCCAAAAGCAATACTTGATGATTTGATGGAGCCAAGTATTTCAGTAGAACCGATGGCTCCTGAAGAAGAGATTGTGAACCTGTTTCAGGAAGGAAAGATCTTTGGTTTGCCCGTGGTGGATCAAAACTATGAGGTTTTGGGTATTATCAGGAATGATGCCTTGATAGCAGCAGCTCAAAAAGATGCTACGGAAGATGTCCTGGCCATCTTTGGTGCTGGTAGAGAAGAAAGGGCCTTATCCAAAGTTTCATTTGCAATCAAAAAAAGACTTCCCTGGTTAGAGATCAACCTGGCAACTGCATTTCTTGCAGCTTCTATCGTAGGCATTTTTGAAGATACCATTGCCAGGATTACAGTATTGGCTGTATTTCTTCCCGTGGTAGCCGGACAATCAGGAAATACGGGTTCTCAGGCACTGGCTGTGACGATCAGGGGACTTGCCCTAAGAGAAATTAATACCACGCATTGGTGGCAGGTAGCTCGTAAAGAAGTTGCTGTAGGATTTTTCAATGGTATTGCTGTGGCACTTACGACATCAGCAATCGTATTTGTATGGGCCAGTTCTTTTGGCCTGGCCATCGTAATAGGGACCTCCATGATACTGTCTATGGTCATAGCTGGATTCTCGGGAGCTGTGATCCCGATAATGTTGAAATCCTTCGGACAGGATCCGGCCCAATCCAGCTCTATTGTGCTCACTACAGTGACGGATATCGTCGGGTTCCTGAGCTTCCTTGGTCTGGCTACAGTACTTGGTACAGCCCTGGGCATTGTATAGGCTGAAGATTATCTGCCATCCGAGGTTTATTAAACAATAATCTGCTAGTTTCTGTTAGGATTATAGTGTAACTTATAAAGAGTAATAAACCCACAAATGATTATGGCAAATGTTGTTTCATCAGTTGTAAATGGTATCAAAGGAGGTCTGAAAGGAGCTCTTTCCGGTACCGCAGACCTCGGGGGTACTGTAATAGACTCTGTTAAAGATATTACAGCAACCACAATAAAAGGTGCATCAGATATTGTTGTCAAAGGTATTCAATTGCCGGCATCAATTGTACAGGGTGCTTTTGAGAGCATCAAAAACATCGGAAAAAGTAGTATTAATCTGGTTAAAGGAATTGTAGATGGTGCTGTTCAGGGATCCATGGAGGCTGGTGTAGAGCAAAAAGATGCCGTACAGGGCTCAGTAAGGCAAGCTATCCATGCTGCGAAGGAAATAGGAGTGGACGTAGGTGAGGTAGCCGTAGAGGCTATCAGAGGCTCAGTAGATGGGGTCAGGAAAGTAGGTGGAGATACCCTTGAAGCCACTAAGAATAGTATCATTGCCGCATTGGATGCCGCAGCTGAAATTAGTGCCGAGAGTGCCAATGCTGTAAAAAATTCAGTGAAAGAAGGCGTAAACGGGGCCAAGGAGATCCTGGAAGAGATAAAGAAATAAAGAAATCAATGGTCAAGGATTTTCTATAAATCCGAAATTGTCCGATTTCTTTCAAAGCCTGGTCTTTAATCTTAAAGACCAGGCTTTATTGTTTATAAACTTTTGGATAAAATTTCTTTCCGCAATTCGAAATCGACCTTGCTCATTTCAGGAGATATGTAATCGATTTGCACTACATACTCATCATTGAATTTTGATAAAGTCAGATAGATTTCTGTTCTTTCGGTTTTCCATATTGTTTCCAATCTCAAATTTCCAGTCAGCAGGTTAGGTGCCCACTCACTTTCTGTGAGGTTAGTCTTGTTGATCGTGACTGCGCTATTCTTCGAAGGCGCACCATATTTACTGGTCAACAGGTCCTGAAAAAGCTTATAATCCTTGATGTAAAAATTGATGTTGGTGTAATCAGGAGTAAAGAAATACTTTGCTCTCATCAAAAGGTCAGTTGTAGTAAATGTGTAAACAATCTGTCCCTTGATGTCAGCGATGGTACAATCATAATAGACTCTTGAAGGAAGCTCGGTGACCAGGCGACAGGTTTCAAGAGATTTTACCTTTGAAAGTTCCATGCCCCAATCCAGGTTTCTGAAGTCATTTGTTTGTGCGGCAACTACATCATAAATGAATACCAATCCAATGATGATGAGAATTTTTTTAATGTTCATTTTCTAGTTAAAAGTGTGCTATTTTTTGGTTTAACACTTTGTTCAAATTGGATTGAATAAACGTAAATGATGTTGGATGGTTTGATTTTTTGATAAAATCGAAAAATATTTTGTAATAATCTGATTATAAGGTAGTTGTAAAATGAATAGACTGTAAAATTAATTCGGAGATCCTGGTGAAGAAGTGTCATGATATTCGATTAATTTCGATAGTTAATTTCACTCAAGTGCTGACCCTGATACAATACAATGAAGCAGAATGTTTGACCAAGGAAGGTCTGAGTCCTGCGAAAGCTTCAGAGCTGTTAGATAGCCAGTATGTCAACTGGTTTGATGTAGAGATCACCAACAAAGTGCTGGTAGAAGATACGGCTAAGCTTTTTGATATCCATCCGTTGATGGTGGAAGATATTATGCAGACGGATCAGCTACCCAAATTTGAAGTATTTGACAAGTATCTTTTCTTCACTACCAAGATGCTGAATTATGTGAAGTCAGAAGACCGGATTGAGGAAGAACACCTCAGCATTGTCCTGGATAAAAACCTTGTGATTACATTTCAGGAAGGTTTACCGGGAGATGCTTTTGATGAGTTGCGGTCACGCATTCAGTTGTCAAAAGGGATAATCAGGCGTTCCAAAGGTGATTATCTGTTTCACCACATCATTGATGCTGTTGTAGACCATTATATGAAGATCATGGAGCATTTGAGAGCTAAAATAGAGCAGCTGGAAGCCCGGTCATTTGCTGATCCGTCATTTAATGTGATGGAATTGGTCATTGATATTAAAAAAGATGTGAATATCCTTCGGAAATATACCTTGCCGATGCGGGATGCCATCAACAAAGTAAGGGTAGAAGGGAAGGGGTTTATCGATAAGGCCTCAATTAACTATTTTCAGGATGTGATCGATCACCTGAATTATCTTATTTCTTCGTTTGATACTTCAAGGGAGATGCTCAGGGACCTAATGGACCTCCAGCAATCCAATCAAAACAATGAGCGTAACAATGTGATGAAGACACTTACAGTTGTTTCAGCGATATTTATCCCATTGACTTTTTTAGCAGGGCTTTACGGCATGAATTTTCATTACATGCCCGAGCTGGACTATAAATGGGGTTATCCACTTTTGATAGGAGTAATGGTTTCTGTGGCTGTAGGAATGTCACTGTATATGCGCCTGAAGAAGTGGTTTTGATTCCTATGCCAGGCTTATCCTAAAAAAGCCAATATCCTCAGAAGAATATTGGCTTTAATCATTTGACAATTAGTAATTAATTTCCCGGACTAATTGAGAAAGATCCATCTCCGTTAAAGTCTGTAAGGGTGACGGTAATTGTCCATTCTCCGCTTGTTCCTGTAGCGGAAACACCAGACTTGGAATCATCTCCCTGACCAACAACCAGTGTTTGATTAAGGACTGAAGTGCCATCTGCATCGGCAACACTCAAAGTAAAGCTTCCGCCTTTTGCAGCGGTAATGTCCATATTGTAATCTATTGTCCTCAAAGAGTTGTTCCACTTATAGGATCTGACGGTACTTCCACCATCACCGGTGACATCGCCACCCAGATCACTTCCGGTTTCGTTTATCGAAACAGAAGCTGTAGGGTCATCTTCACCGCATCCGGTCGTTAATAACACAATGGAAAAAGCTAATGCTACTATTGATAAAAAATTAAAATTCAGTTGTTTCATTTTATAAATATTTAGTTGATAAATCTGATAATTATTTTCTCTTACTGCGAGCAACTCAAAGTTTGATTTCCACTTCTGTTGCCAGATCGAGCCCGTCGGCAACTATGTCGAATATCTCTGCGTTGCTGGTTTCACTTATGACAATCACGCCATCGTTATTTTTGGTAGCCATCGATAATTCTTCCATGGTAACACCTGCAAACCAAACGCCCGGATCAAATGTGACTTCAGCAATGACATTTGCCCCTTCACCAATGGTGATTTGACCTTCTTTCTCTACTTCAAATGTTTCTCCGGAATTAAACTCAAATCGGATTGGATGAGTCTCGTCATTGGCATCTGTGAATGTACCCTCTATCACCACCGAAGGAATGTTGTTTTCATCCAAAAGCTCCAGTTCAACTTCAATCTCAGTATAGGTGCCTACTGGGAAAACCAAATCGCTCAAATCCGGAGTTGTGGCTCCGGTTGCGAAATCGATTTCTACGACTTGTTCGATATCAGCTTCTATTGAATCTTCTTCATCTGTTTCAGCCTCAAACTGGATTTGGATCAACCTGATAGTGCCAGAGGTAAACTCAAGAGAATTGGCCTGAACCCGACCATTAGGTACTCCAATCGTTGAGGTGTTGCCCTTGAAACTCATGCTGACTGTGGCATTAGACATTTCATCATCATTGCTACAAGAGGCCAACATAAAAACTGCTAGAATAATTGCACTTATGGTGCCAACCTGCTTCTTCATTGCATGCATTACTTGTTTGACTTTAAAAGTGGATCGATTATAATTTTTCATTTTTTCCATGACTGTATTGATTAATAACTGTTTATAATTAGTTTGTTGAAAGCTGTAAATATTTAGTGTCCCCTTCTTCGTTCTCTCTTGACAGACTGATTTGTGTCTCTTCATACGAGTTCAAGTTCCAATTTTCGTTAAGTAGCAAGAACGATTCGTTATCGGTATCGAACTCGATTGAAAGAGACCTACTCGTATCCAGTAATTCGACTTCCCAGTTTCCACTAAAATCCTCAGTACCGGAAGCTAACAGTGTATTGTCTTCATTGAAATGGAGGGTATATCCGGAAAATAAGCTGGTTTTGTCAGTATTGCCTTCCATATATGCGGTAGCTGACCAGGTATTTGAAAGAAGCAGATCGTTGATCTCATTTTCAAATTGTTCCTCAAAATCAATGATGTCCTCTTCATCACATTCAGGGGCCTGATTAAGGACTGAAACCAATTCCTCATTATTGGTCACATTATATGTGTTGCCATCTGAGTCTATCAGACTTATAGGATAAGTGATGTTTGTGATTAAGCCCTCAGAAGAGAAAATTTCATATACTTCCTTATCCGAGGATAAGATCTGAGTATCAACCTTTTCGGTTACTTCATTGAATACCGATATCGTAAAGGGATAAATGAAATCGATACATTCATTGTCGGTATCTGATCCACCTTCTTCACAGGCATCCTGAATTTCATCCAGCATATCTTCGTTCAACACAGTGACCTCGCTATGATCAAACAAAACGACCTGGATAGGATAGATCCAATCTATTTCAAGCACCTGAACTCCAATGGATAGGACATCATCGAGCGAATTAAAAATTATCTCTTCGTCCTCTAGTATTCCACTAATAGGAAATTTGACAGTACTGCAGCTTGATCTGTCAATGATATTATCAGGAGATCCGTCTTTAGTAGCAACCCCGGCAATTAGCTCTGCAATTTCATCGGTGTGAGTGATTCCTTCCTGACCTATCTCCACTTCAGGTTCTATTTCGTCCTGACATGAGGATAGCATAAAAAGCAGGTAAAAGACCACTGCGAGTTTGAATGATATGGTTGTGTATTTTTTCATATCTGATCAAAAAACAGAAAAGTTTTAAAAATCCCTACAGCCTCTAGATTTATTTTGCTAAAAGGCTTCCAGTACTTATTCTTGTGAAAGGGGAAAATCACTTTTATACCTAGTCCAGATTTGAATGACGGTCAATAACAAAGATGTTTGTAAGGAGAAGGTTTTTAATGAGATTTTCAAATCCAATGCTCAGGACCTTTTCAATTTCCTGCATTATAAGTACCAGGATGAAGATCAAGCCAAAGATCTTGTACAGGACGTTTTTGGGAAATTGTGGGATAATTGCAAAAAAGTAACCATTGAAAAAGCACGGGGTTATCTATTTGTGGTCGCTAATAATGCCATGAAAAATATATTAGCGAAGAAAAGTACTGCCCTTAAGCACCAGGCATACCTCGAAAGCTCGAATTCTTCTGTGGAAAATCCACAATTCATTATGGAAGAAGAAGAGTTCAAAGATAGATTAAATCAGGCATTGTCTGCACTACCTGAAGAACAGAGAGTAACCCTATTATTGAAAAGGATCGAGGGAAAAAAGCAAAAGCAAATAGCTGAAATACTGGGAATCTCTGAAAAGGCCGTTGAGAAAAGACTGCAAAAAGCTATGACCACTTTAAGACAACGGCTGGGTAATGTTTTGTGAAATTGATTTTAACCTGCTGTAGGGAAAAACACGAGGTTCCTGTTTTATGGAGAGAAGAAAAGTGAACAATGAAGGATGAAAAACTTTTGAGTAAATGGATTCTAGGAGAGCTTTCTCCTGAAGAAGAAAAGCTTTTCAAAAAATCCGTTGAATATTCTCAATATGCTAAGATTTGGGATGCCCTGCCAGAAGTTGCAACTCCTCCTCAATTGGGCCTTGATGACGAGTTGAAAAGATTTTGGAAGGAGCGTAATGCCAGGCCTCAATCAAAAGTGGTAAGGCTTACATGGAGTAGACAACTCGTGGGGATTGCTGCCTCATTACTTTTGATAGGTATTTTCAGCTATCTGTTATTTCAAAATTCTTTTACACAAACTGAGGACATGGTGGTTTCGGCCAGTCATGTCCCGATTTATCTTCCGGATTCTTCCACGGTTGTGCTGAATAAAGGCTCCAAAGTAGCGTATAGTGAAGAAGGTTGGGCTGAAAACCGAAGTGTCAGCCTGGAAGGAGAGGGCTTTTTTGTCGTTAAGAAAGGTTCCACGTTTGATGTGATGACCACTAATGGACGAGTCACCGTTTTGGGAACTTCCTTTAATGTGAAGCAACAAAGGGACTTCCTGAGGGTAGTTTGCTATGAAGGGAGAGTAAGGGTAAAGACAGCAAACCATAATGTGGAACTATCAGCTGGCAAAGGATTTCAGTTAGTTGAAGAGAGCACAACCAGTTTTGATTTATCTCCAGGCCAAAATCCGGACTGGATGGATGGTAAGAGCTCTTTTCTTAAGACCCCTTTGTATGTGGTACTTGCTGAACTTGAAACTCAATATGATATTTCTGTTGAGACAAATGGAGTAAATCTTGAAAGTACTTTCACAGGAAGTTTCCCTAATGATAACCTGAAAATCGCCATTGAAGCAATTAGCACACCTTCCGGCTATCACTTCCAAATAAACAATAATAAAGTGTTGATTACGCGTGAAGGGGAATAAGACATTCAAATGGTCTTTGATAACCCTTTGTGTACTTTGCTCTTTGAGCGGTCAGGCTCAGGAAACCTCAAATATTTCTCTACGCAGCATTCTGGATCAAATAGAACAGCGGTTTGATGTTTCCTTCACCTATATGGATCAAACCATTGATAGTCTTAAGCTGCCGCCTCCTGATCGCAATTTGGATCTACAGCAAACCATCTTATATCTGGAAGGAGTGGTTGAACTGCGGTTTGTTTTTTTGGACGATAAGTATATCTCGGTAATACCCCTTTCTGATAGATATAATTTTTGTGGATACCTGATAGATTCTGAAAATAGAGATCCTGTTTCAGGTGCGCTTGTTTCCTCCGCACAACAACACACAGTGACGGATCAAAATGGTTATTTTATTCTTTCCCAAAGTGAACCAGGGCATCCAATCATAGCCAGACATGTTGGATATGAAGATGCTATCCTAACCTTTGACGATGCAAAAGCTGAGTGTCAGACGTTCTATTTAAAACCATCAACCAGCGTATTGGATGAGCTCGTTATTCAGAGTTATATCATCAGAGGTATTGATAAAAAAGTAGGTGGACAAGTAGAGGTAGACATCCAAAACACGAATATTTTACCTGGTTTAACAGAGCCGGATGTGTTTTTCACCATGCAAATCTTGCCGGGGGTTCAAAGTACCAATGAAACGGTCACTGATATTAATATAAGAGGTGGTTCGAATGATCAAAACCTCATGTTATGGGATGGAGTAAGGCTCTATCAGACAGGTCATTTTTTTGGGTTGATATCTGCGGTAAATCCATACATCATTGATAAATCATCCATAATTAAAAATGGTACTTCAGCTAAATTGGGGGAAGGGGTTTCGGGAGTAATTTTAATAGAGACACCGGTAAATCGGGCTGAAACTTTTTCTGCGCAGGTAGGTAGCAATATGATCAACAGTGATCAATTACTTCAAATACCTTTGAGAAATACCTCTGTGATGATTGCTTCAAGACAATCATTGAGCGGCTTGGTACTGACACCTATATACAATCAGTATTTTGAACGTGCCTTTCATGATACAGATGTCCTCAATGCACAGGGATCCAATCAAGTGGTAAATTCAAATGAGAGGTTTGGCTTTTATGACTTTTCATTCAACACCGTCAGCGACTTCTCAAATGCGACGAAATTAAAAACAGGGTTTTTGACAATTAATAATTCCATCAGGTTTGATGAAAGTGCTGTGGTGAACAGTAAGCTTATTTCCCGATCAAGTAATCTGGACCAGGGAAGTGTATTGGGGTTTATCTCTCTAAGCCACAAATGGACAGATCGTTTACAATCCCGGTTCTATGGCTCTATCACCAATTATAAGCAAGAGTCTATCAATTTTGATGTGCTGACTGATCAAAGACACGTACTGGAAAATGAGGTATTGGAGTCAAGTTTAAAGGGCGAAATCTCTTTTAGAGCAAAAGAGAAATGGGTAATATCTTCAGGGTTGCAGCTGGTAGAAACAGGTATTCGAAATTTCAGAGATATCAATACACCTGAATTCCGCTCACTGAGCAAAGAGGTGAACCGAACGTCCAGCGCTTTTTTTGAAAGTAGTTTAAATCCCCATCAAAATGCAGACCTGATACTGGGGATTCGGACTAGCTACTTTGATAAAATTGATCATTTGAGAGTTGAGCCCAGGTTATCGGCCCTGATAAGGCTTGGAGGGGCTTTTACGATGGAAATACTGGCAGAATCAAAAAGTCAGACATCCGTTCAGTCAGTTGACTTTCAGACAGACTTTTTAGGTGTTGAAAAAAGGAAATGGGAATTGATCAATAATCAAAGTATTCCTCTTCTAACCAGCAACCAGGCGTCTCTTGGTTTTAATTATAAGAAAGGTTTGACCCTTTTATCGTTGGAAGGTTTTATCAAGGAAGTTGATGGAGTTATCACATCTAGCCAGGGTTTTTTAAATCAATATCAATTTACAAGATCTATCGGTAGCTATCTGGCCAGGGGGATCGAATTGCTCATCAATCCCAGATTTAAGGACGTGGATACCTGGATGACTTATACTTTTCTAAACAGCGATTATACTTTTCCGGAATTGGTCACCCCAACGTTCAGGAGTAACTTTGATATTTCTCATTCGCTTTCAGCCGGACTCTCTTATCAGTTGAAAAAGTTTCAATTTTCATCCGGAATCAATTATAGAAGCGGTTTGCCTTTCACCAATCAATTGGGATTTGATCAAAATAGTGAAAGTATCATTTATGATTACCCAAATAACATTTCATTGGAGCCATATTTTAGATTGGATTTTTCCGTTAAATATTCCTTCCCGATTAGTGACAAAATTGAAGGTAGGTGTGGAGTAGCCATTTGGAATGTCACCAATAAAGATAACATCATTGGTTCCTATTATAGACTCCAGGGAAGTGATTCAGAACAGGTATATCAACACGCTCTGAGATTTACGCCAAACGTTAATTTTCGTTTGATATTTAATCCTTAGTATTTAAGTGAATCCTAATCAAATTTGATTGAGATAACCATATTGTTCTATAGAACAAAAAAATGAGGCCATTCGAAATTTTTCAAGTGGCCCCATCTATTCTCAGTTAATCACACAACAGAAATAGATCAGATCAGATTTACTCAAAAATCACCCCAGTAGCTACATCCAAACGATCAGCTGCCGCATCAAAAATTCTGGTAATTGATGTGGAGTCATGATTTAATTGAGCGTGTATCCAATAGAGATCTGAAATGTTCTGCTTTTTACTTCCTGGTTTCTGTCATAGAAGGCAGATTCCAGCGGGTCATCATTGTTATTAGAAAGACCCAAATTATATCTTAAATCAATGTGGATCCCTGATTCTAATGTATAGCCAGCCCCAAGCGAAAAGGAGAAGTCGGTACTTTTATAGACGGCGTCTGCAGCAAAAAATTCCTGGGATCCATCTACTTTATCTACTTCTTCGAATTCTCCATCCATGAGGAATCCCAATTGCGGACCTGCAAAAACGCTTATACCGTTTCCAATTTGATACTTTGCTACTCCAGAAAGGTTTAAATAGGTTAGTTTAACATTTTGCTCCACCTCCGGATCTTGATCATTAGCTCCCTGTGTTGATATGACTACTTCGGGTTGGATCAGGAATTGATCGGATAATCCGTATTGGGCAAATCCCCCCAAATGAATGCCAATTCGAGCACTGGGGGCAGGGGGATCCAACTCTGGTGTGACGCTTAGATTGTTGACATTAAGTCCGGCTTTCACCCCATACTTAAAATCCTGAGCTGAAAGAACATATGGTATCGCTACCAACAACATCATTATGAACAAATACTTTTTCATCGGAATAATTTTCTGGTAATTAAGTTGTTTATCAATTAAGTATATTTTAAAGATGGGAAGCCACAAACTTGTCACCGCCCAGTTACGAACACAAAACAGAAATCTTTAAATTATCCCTACCATGAGGTTGTGTTTTTTTTAAATGCTATTAATGCATTAAGGAATCGATCCATGGTACACCATTAAAATTGAAAAAGGGCAAACAGTAGTCAACCTCCATCGGACATTGAGTTTTTCAATAATCTTTGAATAGAAATTATCCTGGGTCAGATAGTAAAGTTTTGTGGCAATTCCGGTAGGGATTTTCAGGACTTTTCGGTTTTCTGATTAAATACCAAAAAATGAAAATTATGAAAAGGATAATTTTAGTTGCTTTATTAGCTTTTACTGCAGTAATGATTCAAAGCTGTGGGGAAGATGAAAATATTCCAACAAATGCTCAGGCAAGTTTTGAAATGAGAGCTGTTACAGGCTCAACTACATCGCCAAATGGCCGGGTCGCAAACACAGGATTCACTTTTACTGAAGTGTTTGCCGGAGTTACGGAAATAGAATTAGAGACACTTGAAGAAGACTTGGAAGAAGAAGAAAATGGAGAGGATGAGAACGAAGAGGTGGAGTTTGAAGGAAATTTTGTTATCAACCTTCTTACGGGAACGAGTGATCCGGATTTTGGACTTTCTGAACTCCTGGCCGGTGTTTATCAGGAAATTGAAATAGAATTTGAAAATATTCTTGAAGGTGATAAGACGCTTATTGTTAATTTCAACTTTATCCCTGAAGGTGCTACTAATCCAACTTTTGTTGAATTCTCTACATCTGAAGAGTTTGAACTTGAAATTGAAAACGAAGCTGGATTTGTGTTGGATGGTGGTGCAGTGAACGAGATCCTGGTGACACTGGATCTGGATGTGCTTTTAGCTTCCATTGACTTTAGTTCGTTAGTTGCAGATGAAGATGGTGTGATCAGAATAAACGAAACATCAAATAGCAATGTTATGCAAATCATTGTAGATAAGCTTGAGGTTGCATTAGAGGCTGAAGAAGAGGAAGATGATGAGGGTGACGAGGGTGACGATGATTAATTAAAAACTAAAGTCTAAATCTGTGGTTTAATTGGGCCTTTTTGGCCCTTTTCTATTTTATAGTCTTTCTGAAATTTTGTATGATGCTGAGGTACTATTGATGTAGTTGTAAGCAATAGTGTAATTGAATCAGGGAGCAGGAGCCATTGTATTTCGAAGTACTCCAAAAAATGATAAGAAAGAAAAGGGCGGAAATTGCTTTAAAATGCTCATTTTCCACAGAGTACTTTAATTCCTGATACAATCATGAATGAGGTTATAATAGCGGTCAGACATGAATCTATGTAACGGTATTTTAACGATAAAATTACATCGCTGAAATAGGGTAGGTGTAATGCCTAATTTTCAAATAAACTGGTTACCTCTACGTTAGATCCAGTACTAATAAGTACAAATTATTCTTGAATAGTTTATATTATAACCAAACCAGCAGCACATGTATTATTTATCAAAGTTCACATTATTTGTGATTGTCATTGTAAGTGTATGTTTTTTGTCGTGTGAGACAAGTCATTACAGTTCCAACAGTTGGCAGGACCTTTATCATTCCAGGGATCTGGATAAAATGAAAGGGAAAAGATTGAAGCCACTTCAGAAGAATGTGGCAAAACATCACAATTATTAGGATTAACCTTTAGCCAAAAATTCCCGGATATTTTCAGCTACCATTCCGATGAGGCGTACCCTTGATTCCCTGGCAGCCCAGGCATGATGGGGCGTGATGAGGCAGTTTTCAAGCCCTAAGAGTGGATGGTCTTTGGCAGGAGGTTCAATGGATAAAACATCCAAACCAGCTCCTGCCAATTGCTTTTCTTGTAAGGCTTGTCTGAGGTCACTTTCATTGATGAGTCCACCTCGACCCGTATTGATAAGAAATGCAGTCTTCTTCATTTTGTGAAGGAGCTGTGTATTGACGATCTTTTCATTTGCAGAAGTGAGCGGGGCATGGAGGGAGATGACATCAGATATAGTGAATAATTCCTCCAGATCCACAAGCTTCCAGTTTGGGTAGTCTGACTGTTTCGCATGATTGCTTGTGACGGCTATTTGCATGCCGAAAGCTTCGCCGATTTTGGCTACGGCTTTTCCAATGCTTCCCAATCCATAGATACCGAGTGTTTTATTATGCAGTTCAGTGATGCCTTTCTTCCAGTAGCACCAGTCATCGTTATGGGTCCATTCAAGATTTTGGACAGATGTATTATGTAATGCTACATTATTTGTGAGTTCCAGCAACAAGGCGAAGGCTTGCTGAGCTACAGCAGTAGAACCATATCCTACGGCATTTTTTACTTCAATACCTTTGGATCTGGCATATTCGTAATCCACGTTATCCATTCCTGTTGCCAAGACACAAATCAGTTTCAGGTCGGGCAATTCATTGATGTGTTCTTCTCTTACTTTGGCCTTGTTGACGATAACAATGTCAGCCCCCCTGGCACGCTCGACAACCTGGTTAATGGGAGTTCTGTCAAAAAGTGTAAGATCTCCTAAACTACTGATTGGATCCCATGTGGTATCTCCCGGGTTGGCCACATAAGCATCCAGCATGACTATTTTTGGCTTTCCAGTCACTTGCTGTTTTTGAGTAGATTTTTACTGATACTTTGCTGAGCAGCTATAGCCGCTCCGATGATACCTGCGTGGTTTCTCGATTCGGCCGGAACCACCTTGGTGTCTAGCTGGATGCATTGGCTAAAACTGTCAAACTGCTTGCTGATGCCACCACCTATAATGAACAGATCGGGCCAAAAAAGTTCTTCCAGCCGTTTCAGGTATTTATTGAGGCGGCCACCCCACTCATCCCAGCTAAGGTTTTCCTTTTCACGTGCAGTGTTGGAGCAGTAATATTCCGCTTTTGTATTGTCAACATGGATAAATCCAAACTCTGTATTGGGTACCAGCCTTTTGTTTATAAACAGGCCGCTGCCGACACCCGTCCCACAGGTAATCATCATGACTACACCCTTTTCGTCTTTTCCAGCACCAAATTTGACCTCTGAGAGCCCGGCGGCATCCGCATCATTCACGAGGTGAGTGGGGCAGCCCGTGGCTTGCTGGATCCTCTCGGCTGCATTCAACCCTTTCCAAGATGGATCAATGTTGGAAGCGGTTTTGATTATTTCATCCCTGATGGCTGCCGGAAACCCACAACCAATGGGACCTTTCCAGTCAAATTCCTTAACTATTTGTGTGACTGTTTCCAAAACAGCATCCGGGGTAGCAGGTTGGGGGGTAGGGATTCTGTACCGGTCAGTTTTTAGTGTTCCTTTTTTTGTGTTTACGATGGCTCCCTTAATTCCTGTGCCACCGATGTCGATTCCAAGTATCTTCATAAATTATGTCAAACTTAAACATTATCGATGAGTTTGATCTTTAAAAGGGTGATTATAGCTAAGTTCGCATCAGCATTAAAATTTTATAGCTATGCTTAAAAAAGTCTTAATAGGGGTTGGTATTCTGGCCGTTGTGTTAGTCGGATTACTTGCCTATCTAAACAACAGAAACAGAACACTGAGTCCTCCGGGATCAGCCGAGGCGTCTAATCAGGAATTGTCTGTTTCAGTTAATTACAGCAGACCTTCTGTGAGGGATCGTTTGATTTTTGGTCCTGAGGAAGAGGATGCCTTACAACCTTATGGGATTTACTGGCGCTTGGGAGCCAATGAAGCCACAGAAATTACTTTTAGTACGGATGTGTTATTCGGCGGGAAGATGGTACCAAAAGGAACATACACCCTGTATGCTGTACCGGGTAGCAAATCATTTGTGATTGGAGTTAATTCTTCTTTGGATAGATGGGGCTACTCAGAACCTGATTATGATCAGGATGTTGCCAAGATTAGCGTGCCCGTAGAAAAAGCTGGACCGACTGAGCAGTTTACCATCGATTTGGTAAATAGTGGAAACGGCATCAATATGCTGATTCTCTGGAGTGAAGTGAAACTGACTATACCAATAGTAGCTCAGTAAAAGCAACAAAAAAACCGGATCTTTGAAAGTCCGGTTTTTTTATTTCGTATCTCATGCTGATTAAACAGCAGATCCCACTCGTTCGAGTAGTGCCTTTGTAGCCTTGATACCTTCTATTTCACCAAGCTTGCTTCCTTCATATTCAATACCAATATGGCCGGTATACCCTGCGGCTTTCACAATACCCAACATCTTAGCGTAGTCTGTGTGGATCTCATTGCCTTCACTATCGAAATCGTGTGATTTTGCACTCACACCTTTTGCGTATGGCATCAGTTCAGTTACACCTTTATATCTGTCGTATTCATCTACACATTTACCATCTGCGCGCTCGATACAGAAATTGCCAAAGTCAGGCAAAGTGCCACAGTTTTCCATGTTTATTTGAGCCATCACACCCGCCAGCCATTCTCCATTGGATGATGGGCCTCCGTGATTCTCCACGATGACTCCGATACCATAGTCCTTGGCAAACTCTGATAATCGACCAAGCCCGTCCACAGCATTTTTGGCTACTTCTTCAAATGAACCATTTCCTCTCGCATTTACCCGGATGGAATGACATCCCAGCTCTTTGGCAGCTTCTACCCACTTGTAATGATTTTCGATTGCTTTGGTTCTTTCGGCACTATCTGATGCACCCAGGCTCCCTTCTCCATCAATCATGATCAAAACGTTCTTAACATCATTATCTGCAGCGATTTTGTTCATCTCCGCGAGATAAGCTTTATCTTGTGCTTTGTCTTTAAAAAACTGGTTGACATACTCAACAGCCCCTATTCCAAATTCTGTTCTGGCCATTTTTATAAAGTCCAGGTTGGTCATTTCATTGGCCTTTAAAGCTTTGTGTAAGGACCACTCGGCAAGCGAAATGCTAAAAAATAATTTTCCAGCTGATGTAACGGAAGCTTTCTCTCCGTCAGCAGATTTTGTCGAAGGACTACAGCTGGCAATAATGTTGGATGACAGTCCTGCGAATGCGATACCTGCTGAACCTCCAGCAAGATTTTTAAGGAATTTACGCTTATTCATTTGCTTTGAATTTATTATAGGTTAGAGCTGCAAAATAATAAAGATCAGTTAGCGAACCGAAAATACTTGGCTACAAGTGAATATTGGGATCGACAATCTCAAATTGACCCTTTTCAATCATGTGTTTCGGGATGTTTGATTTGATGTATTCTTCCAGTTTTGTAATGAACCTGCGTTTGTCGTAGTTCTTTGTCACGATCAGACTGATTTCCCTTACTTTTTTTATTCCACTAATGCTTTTGAGGTTGGCTTCCTGGTCGCCAGACAAACTCAGAGTGGACAATTCAGGAAGGATGGTCACACCTCCCATGGTATCTACCATTCGGATCAATGAGTCTATGGAATTGCTTCGGTAGATGAAGTTCTTTTCCTTACGCACTTTATTGAGGTCGCACAGATCATTTACCTGGTCACGAAAGCAATTTCCCTCATCCAGCAGCCAAAGGTTGTTGTAAGGGATATCTTCCAGTTTCATTTCATTACTATCACCGATAGATTTATCAGACAGGTAGAGATAAAAGGCCTCATAAAACAAGGGTATTGTTTGGATACCGCTTGTGGTTATTGGCGTAGAGATGATGCCCACATCATATTCACCATGTTTCACAGACTTTACCACATTTTCGGTAATGGACTCATGAAAATCCAATCTGAAAGTGGGGTATTTATCCTGGATTCTGTTGGAAAAGAGTGGGACAAGAAAAGGTGCCAGGGTGGGAATGATCCCAATTTTTAACTGACCAGTAAAAGATTCGGTAATTTCCTGAGAGAATCGTGAGAGCTGACTGGCACTGTTTAGGAGTTCCTGAGCTTTCGAAAGAAAGAGTTCACCATCGGCAGTTACTTCCAGGGGCTTTGTTGACCTGTTGAATAAGGATATCCCAATTTCTTCTTCAAGTTTCTGGATTTGCAAACTAAGTGCTGGCTGACTGATCCCTAGTTGTTCAGAAGCTTTTTTGAAGTTTTTAAATTTCTTCAGCCTGGTCGCATAAATAAGCTGATTTAGTGTCATAAGAAAATCTTATTATTGTTGAGTTCTTATAACGCAAACTTATATTACAATTAGATGTCTGACCTGCTCAGGGCATGAAAAGTTGGAGGGACAATGCATTGACTTGAAATTATTTTTTCCGGCAAGCCAACCATTTTGATTAACTTTTAAGTACCACATAGAAAGATTATCGGAATTGAGTCTTGATGACCATATAAAACGAAAACTGATCAAGGCGTGTATCAGGAATGAGCGAGCTGCACAAAAACAGCTTTATCAAACTTACTATGCATATGCCATGAGCATATGCCTACGGTATTCAAATTCAAAAGATGATGCAGTGGAGATTTTAAATGATGGTTTCATGAAAGTCTTTAAGTACTTGAAGGGCTTTGACGCAAAGAAACCTTTCAGACCCTGGTTTGGAAGGATCATGGTCAATGCAGCAATCGATCACTTTAATAAGAATAAGAGCAAGATTGAAACGAGCCAGCTTGAGAAAGCCCTGAATTTATCCGACAAATCGGATATTATTCAGGGTATTTCTTATGATGAGATTATAGATATGATGCAACAGTTACCTCCCTCATATAGGACCGTCTTTAACCTGTATGTAGTGGAGGGATTTACACACGAAGAAATAGCGAATCAATTGGGCGTGACAGTTGGGACAACAAAATCCAACCTGTTTAAGGCCAGAAAACATATGCGCGAAATTTTAGAAAAGGTTTTAGAAAAACCATATGTCAAATAAAGAGGAAAATATTGACCGTTTTGTAAAGAAGGTTATATCGCAATATGAGGTGCGATATGATGAAACTCATTGGGAGGCCCTGGAGAAGCAGCTGGATGCTGAGATGCCGGTTGTACCACCTGCCAGTCCGCTCTTAACCATTCCAACTATTATCATGTCTGTAGTAGGTGGGATGATCCTGATGCTTGGCATCCTCTGGATGGGAGGCACCTTCGATGATGATGAAGCGGGAGAATTGGTTGGTATGAATCCGGGAACAGAAGAAATAAAGAATGGGAATACGGAGGATGGAAAGCGGATTCAAATTGCAGGTACCCATAATTACCCGGAACCGAACAGAGAAAGTGGTCAGGATAAGGAGCAGGTTGGGTCGAGTATTGATCAGTCGAGCTCTGAGCGTTTCCTAAACACTGCTGAGTCGAATGACAATGTCAAGTCAGTGGTGGAAATAGATGATAATGAGCGGATTAGCATAAGTAATCAACAGGCGAGTTCTAATACTCATTCAGGTCCTAACAACCTACCAGATCAGGTTGAAGGTAGGGGTCCGGATGGGTTAAGCATTGATGATACAAGACATGACCATTTCTCAAATACCAGTGATTTAGATGGTGGGGTTGATTCAGGTGATGGAGACATGATACTGACTGATGATGAGGATATACCTTTCGTTGCACGGCAAGTCACCACAGAACAACAACAAGGAGGTTTGATCACCCTGCCGATCTATCATACATATAATCACGACATTCCTACTTCAACGTATGATATTTTGATCTCCACTGATCCATCGGATAATCGGGTATTAAGTTCGGCGGATTTGACACCGGATGATGATGTTGTCCCCAATAACAGAAAACTCTTTACCTACGGTATTGCATTGGGCTTTTCACCGGACTTTAACAGTGTCGGGATGAAGGAAAGTATGGAGGTGTCCGGGCAAGCCGGGTTACAGTTTATTATCACTTTCAGAAACAGGTTGAGTCTGGCCACAGGAGCCTTCTATGGGAAGAAAAAGTTTATCACCTCCGGAGAAAATTACTTTCCTCCAAATGAATATTGGAAGAGGTATACCAATGGTGTGATTCCGGAGGAAGTAAATGGACACATTGTTGTAGTGGACATTCCGATCAATCTCACCTACAATTGGAATCCAGAAAGTCGCTTTCAGTTTATATCAAGTATTGGAGTCAGCAATTACTTCATACTGAGCGAAGACTGTACCTATAAATTCAGCAGCTATAATCCCGGAACGGAGTATGGCTGGGATTCGGATGAAATGACCAGGGAAATGTTCGGTGTTGGAAATTTATCTGTAGGGGTAATGTGGTATATGAAACCGAGGATAAATATACGGGTGGAACCTTACATTAAGATTCCGCTAAAAGAAGTTGGATGGGGAAGCGTGGATTTGTACAGTGCAGGCTCATTAATCTCTATTCAATATACATTTAATTAAAAATTAATCACATATATCTTGCTGATTTGAAATGAGTTATCCATATTTATTTAAATTTTTAGTTTGCTATGCGAAAGATCCGAATTCTAATCCACGTCGCACAGATCCTTTTAATGGCTCTGATGTACACCAGCATTGCCTTAATGGCATAGTTTGTCAAACAGATGTGAATAAAGGTACAGGCCTGGGGCCTGTGCCTTTTTTAGTTTCCCGCTATATCAGACGGGTTTCTTACCAGCTCGCCGACTTAAAGTCAATGCTATTTGTTTTACTCCTGGTCAGCTCTGTCCATTTGTATGCGCAGGGTCCACTAATTGATAAGAATGGGACTGCCAGATTTTATTCTGAGGCTCCGGTAGAAAATATCGAAGCCATCAATGATAAAGCTGTTGGAGCAATAGACTTAAGTAATGGCAGTGTTGCAGTGAGTATGCTCATGAAGGACTTTGAATTCGAGAAGTCGCTTATGAAGGAACACTTCAATGAGAACTATGTAGAATCAGACAAATATCCCAAATCCACATTCAAAGGTAAAATTCTGGATTTTGATGCGAGGAATTTCAGCAAACCGGGGAGTTATGTATTTAAAGTTTCCGGGGAGCTTACTATCCACGGTGTCACTAATCCATTGGAGACGGAAATTCAATGTCAGGTTTCCAATGAAGCTATCGCTGTAACGACAAAATTCATTGTCGCAGTAGCCAAATTTAAAATTGCCATACCTAAAATAGTGTTTTACAATATAGCGGAAGAAGTAGAAGTAACTGCTAGCTTTAATTTCAAAACAAATCCAAGTAAATGAGATTCATATTCCTTAGCCTCCTGTTGATTTTCAATGTTTATTTTTTATACGCCCAGGATGATCTATTAAGTCAAATCGACCAGGATTTAGATCCAGAGAGCGTTGAAGTTTCCAGTACGTTCAAAGGAACAAGACTGATCAATGGTCATTCTGTAGAAACACGGTCAAAAAAGAATCTTACATTTATCATTTCTCATCGATTTGGCAACATTCGTGGAGGAGCCTATGAGTTTTTTGGAATGGACGGTGCCAATATCAGGTTAGGTCTTGACTATGCCATTACCGATAAGTTTACCGTGGGCATTGGGAGAAACTCTCTGGGAAAGCATTTAGATGGATTTGCTAAATACCGAATATTACGACAATCCGGGGGGGAGAAACAAATCCCCGTTTCACTCACTTATTTTGGGTCTGCCGCGTATAGGACTGTTCGGACGGAGCCAGAACGGACCTTTCAGCAAAACCTGGCCTTTACCCATCAATTGTTGATTGCACGGAAGATCTCATCAGCAATTTCCCTGCAATTGATGCCGGTTTGGGTACATTATAACGCTGTGAGTGTTCTTGAGAACAATGATGTTTTTGCAGTGGGTGTCGGAGGAAGATATAAAATCGGAAAACGCTTCTCTGTAAACATTGAATATTATCACCAGATTCAGGAATTAAATCCCGATTATTTCAATGCCCTGGCATTGGGTTTTGACATAGATACCGGAGGGCATATTTTCCAGTTTCACATCACCAATTCAGCGGCCATGATCGCCAAAGGATTCGTGGGCGAAACAACAGATGATTTTTTTGGAGGTAATATCCACCTTGGTTTTAATATCACCCGAAACTTTCAGCTTTAAGCTCTTTTCTTTTGCTGTACAGACCGGTAGCTTTCTAATCCTGCAGTAAACAAGATAATTGTACCTGCCAATATGGTCTGCCCTTTAGGGATTTCATCCAGGATCAAAAACGCCAGTAGGGTCCCCAGGAGGGGAGTGAGGCAACTCATGATGCTTACTGTAGTCACAGAAAAGTTTTTAAGACTTCTTACGAATAGTGTATGTCCAAAAGCAGTTGTTACGAGTCCCAGGATCAGAAGTGCTTCCCAGTCACCCTGTACGATCTGTGAGCTAAAGTCCAATTTGTAGATAAAAATTGCTGGCCAAAGTAATAACGTGAGAATGGCCATTTGATAATACATCAATGTAAGCCCACCATGATCACTGAGATTTTTTTTCATCAGGATGTTTCTCACCGCATAGAAAAACCCAGCCAGTAAACCCAGGAAGACTCCACGGGTGACAGTGTTGTCGAAGTTAAGGTCAGGCACAAGAAAGAAGACCCCTATCAGCGCAATGAATGAAAGAAGTAGCGATCCCTTATCAAACCTGGTTTTCAATAGGATCGGCTCCAGTAGTGCAGTCATGATGGGGTAGGTGAACATGGAAAGCATAGCAATCGCCACATTCGATGCCTGAAGGGCACTGAAATAGCTGATCCAGTGTGCACCAAGGAATATTGAGCTGATTAGGACAATCCTGAAGTGACGACCCCACCCGATGAAAGTCGACTTTTTTAATGCTTTAAGAATCAGAAACAGCGTAATTAGCGCGATCACGGATCTAATCCAAATCGTAACAGGTGTAGGTAGAGTGATATATCGGCCAAGAACCCCGGAAGAGCTCATGAGACAAATAGCAAAAGTGAGTTGAAGAAGCTGGAAAAGATGTGTGTTCATACCCCGAATTGAGGTGCAAACTTAGTCCTTTTTGGAAGTTTGTGATTTTGACTTTGAGGTTAAATCAGATAAGAAACACCGTTTGAATACTTGATATACTATTTTTGGTGCATGAAGATCCAATTCAAGCCCAGAACCAGTCATAAGAATGTCTGGATGTTTTATGCTGTACTCACTTTCTTTCTTGTAATATTCGTTTTTCTGCTTCCGGTAGGTGAGGAGCCTATGTTATGGGCCGTGTTTGGGTTTCTGTTTTTGTTATTTGCTATTGTCTTTGTTCAGGCAGCGGCTATACCCTTTGGCTATGCTGTTTCTGATGAAGGGCTCATCCTAAGACACTATTCAAGCAAACTTATTCCATTTGATCAGATCAAAGTGATCAGGAGTATTGATTCGGAAATCACCTCCAGGTTGCTTGAGACCGTTCGTAACAAAGAGGCCACTGCAACCAATGATCTGGATTTCCTAGGCGCCATGAAAAGCAGGGTTACCTATGGGAAAATGATCCAGTATTGTTCATTTCAGATCGTAAACCAGGATTCAAAAGTAGGGAGGAAGATCACCAATGTGAAAGCCATTACATCGGGAGATTTTGTTGTGGTGATTACAGAAAATGATGAGTTGTTTCTTATTTCTCCCCAGGACCCACAGGGGTTGATCAGGGAAGTGGAAAAACACCTTTAGCACAAAACAAAAGAGGCAGTACTCTTACGACCACTGCCTCCATCTATATTTGTGACTGATAATTAACAATCTACATCCTGTAGCTGGCTGTCCCAGCAATGGAATGCATCATCCTGAAAATGGGCTGCACTTTTTACCCTTCCGTTTTTATCTACACTGTGCCAATCAACAGTAATGGTATTGTCAGCTTTTGTGTCAACGATAACAACACTTCTGTTGAAATCACCACTTGTGGTTGCAGTGTAGCTTATTGAGCTGTTCAGGCTATCACCCTCTTTTTCTACGGTGAAAGTAGCGTTAGCCTTTCCTTCCACTTCTGACTTTTCCCACTCAGTGGATAACCATGGAGTAGGGTTTGCAAAACTTTCATAGAGTGTCCATGAACCAGATTCACCATTGATGGCTGAAGTACCCTCGAACCAAACGAAGTCTTCGAAAATGCCTGCTTTGGAAATACTTCCGGTCCAAATCACATCAGGACCCTGAATTTCAGCAGTAAGTTTCACGGAATATTCACCATGAGCACCCACATTGACGTCATAAGCCCAGATCCACAGACCTAAGTCAGCGTCAAAAGAAACATCTTGTGTCAATGCTACCTTATAAGCGGTCACAGGAACAATGAGTGCCGAACCAAGGATGGCAGAATAAACGGTAACATTTGTAGCCGCATACACCCAGTTATTAACCACATTGACCCTTCCGCTTTCATCTCCACCTTCCTCAAAATAGTTGAAGTCTGGTGACATACTTGAGGACGGTGGCATTGTTGGGGGATCCCCACCATCCATTTCATTGTCTTCATTACATGCTGTGAACAGGAAAAGTCCGGCCAATAGCACCGTGAATAAATTGAATCGTTTGAAATTCATGTACATATACTGTTTCTTTTTGGTTTTGCTTTCTAATACCACAGAAGCCGTGCCAAAGTCTACAAACTGTGCTTTTATAGATAAAAAAAGGTTTGGAACACGGGATGATATCAAAATGAAAATCCCATTCTCTTTTTGAAAATGAAAAAAATTACTTTACGACCGCAAGTTTTTAATGCCTGGTGTCATCTAACATTTATTAAACAAAAAATAAAAGGTTATGAATTTAAGAAGTAAGATGAGCATCCTGACCCTAGTTGGGGCGATGATGCTGGTTCCCATGTTTTCATTTGGTCAGCGCTCACCATCACCGGAAAGGCACAGAGATGAAGAAGGCAGACAAAATAATGAACGAAGGATGGAAAATGTACTTGACCTGACGGATGCGCAAAGAGATCAGGCTAAGGAAATCAAGATGAGTGCTGCAGCTGAAATTTTACCTATATCAAATCACGTGAATGAAATCAGAGCAAAACTCAAAACTTTAGAGACAGCGAAAGATGTGGATATGAAGTTGGTCAATAAAAATATCGATGAAATGGCCAGGCTCAATGCAGAGATTCACAAGATCCGTGCAAAGTCGAATCAGGAATTCAGAGCAATGCTGACTGATGAACAACGGGTGACCTATGATACCAGGGTTTTATCCAGAAAGCCGGAGGATCAGGGTGCAAGACGTACAAACAGACCATCGGGAGGTCGTCATTAGAGGTTTTGTGTGTACCTTGAAAGAATAGGTGATAGACAAGCAGCATTGGCTTTGAAACAAATAGTTGAGGACGTACCAGACTTACAATATGATCTGGAGAAACTTGTAAAGGAAAATCAATCAAAGGTTTACAATGTCTGCTTGTCTATTTTGCAAAATCCAGCAGATGCCGAGGACATCAGCCAGGAAGTTTTTATGCATATCATTAGCCATATTGGGCAGTTCAGGAATCAGTCCGAACTGTCTACCTGGATATATCGGGTAACCGTCAACAAGTGCCTTGAGGAATTGCGAAGTCGGAAAAGAAAGAAACGATGGGCCCGACTCGTCAGTCTGGGTGGGAATTTTGAAGAGGAGGTTGACGTGCCACATTTTGAGCATCCCGGAGTATTGTTGGAAAACAAGGAAAGAGCCGACATTCTTTTTTCTATGATGGCACGGCTACCAGATAAGCAAAATGTGGCTTTTACCCTACATAGAATTGAGGGTTTAAGCTATAAGGAAATTTCAGATGTTATGAAGATTTCAATAAGTGCGGTAGAATCACTGATACATCGGGCAAAAGGAAATCTTCAAAAATCACTTAAAGTATTTTATCAAAAACAGTGGTTATGAAAAATCTTGAAGAAGAAATCAGTAAGACCTTACATAGCATAGATAATATTCAAAGGGCTGATCCCGGACCTTTCTTTTATACCAGGTTATCTGCAAAGATGGAGGTGCGTCCGATGCCTTTAAGGTGGTACTGGAAAGTGGCTATGGTTGCACTATTGGCCTTTAATGTGGGAAGCTTCGTGTTGATTGGAAATTCAAATACGGAGGACACGGAGGATGGATTAAATGACATATCCAGTGAGTATCTGTACTATGTGCCTGACTATGAGTTAACATTCAACGAAGACATGCTATGAAAAACAGAAATTTAATTATTGCATTGTTTGTACTGGTTGCATTAAATGTCATTTCGCTTGGTTTTTTGTGGTATACAAACAGGCATCACATTGACCGGTTACCTGGCAGGCAGTCCGCAGATGCCAATTTTGAACTATTTAGGGAGATTGATTTCACCGAAGAGCAGGAGCGGAGCTTTAGGAGACTTTCTTTGGAACACAGAAAGTCCATGCGTCCGAAATTTATGCAGATGAGTGAGTTGAGATCAGCATTATTTGCTGGCTCAGAGCGCTTAAGTGACGAAGAAAGGGATCGTCTGCTCAACGAATTAAGTTCATTACAGAGAACTGCTGACAGTCTAACATATGTACATTTCAGAAGTGTCTATCAATTATGCAATCCTGAACAAAAGCGTAAAATGGATGTCTTTATACACCAGATGGTCAATAGAGACAGAAGAGGAAATACCAGGCCAAAATAATCTGTTACAGCTAGTGCTGACAACTACATTTTGGCTGCATCAACCCATGGGTGTGCTCATGCCAGGGAAAATTATCGTTGTAGCCTTCCTGCTCCCAATAGAACTTGTTTCGTTTTTTCTCCTCGTTACCAATCTCATTCATGGTTTCAGTGTCGTACAGTCTGCCATTTACCATCGTGTATTTTACATATTGGGTATTCTCAATGTCTTGAAGTGGGTCTGCATCCAGCACGATCAGATCTGCCAGCTTTCCCGTTTCCAGCGACCCCATGTGATCACCCATGCCAATGTATTCTGCACCATGCAAAGTCGCCGCTCTCAATACCTCGAAGTTTGTCATGCCACCAAGGGCAAGGCTCCACATCTCCCAATGCATGCCCAGCCCCTGTAGCTGACCATGTCCTCCCACACAGACTCTTACCCCGACATCCACCAGGGCGTTGCACGATTCAGCAACCTTGATAAACCCATTTTCATACTCCTCAATAGGTGCCATGGTTCTGTGTCTTGACCGGCTGTCGATGATGGCTCGCGGTGTATACTTCAGCAATTTCTCGTTTTCCCAGACATTGAACTTCTGATACCAGTAGTATTCTCCGTTCAATCCACCATAATTCACCAGCAGGGTAGGTGTATTACTTGTTTCACTGGCTTTCCACAGGTTGATCACATCATCATACAAGGGAGCTATGGGTATGTTGTGCTCTATGCTGGTATGACCATCCAGGATCATGCTCATGTTATGAAAATAGGTGGAACCACCTTCGGGGTAAACCATGATTTCCTGCTCCCGGGCGGCTTTGATGATCATTTGTCGCTGCTCCCGTCTCGGCTGGTTATAGCTTTTCACACTGAATGTGCCATAAGCTCTGGTTCTGCTGATGGCGTGCTGAGCATCTTCATATTTATTGATCACCGCCTTAAAGTCACCATCAGCACCGTAGAGGATGGTACCTGTAGAGAAGATTCTTGGACCGACCATGTTGCCTGCTCGCACCATCTCCGATTGTGACATGGCTGTTTCGGAATTTGAAGAGGGGTCATGTGTGGCCGTCACGCCAAATGCCAGGTTGGCATAATAGGAGTACTCTTTTTGAGGACTAATGCCATACCGGAAGGCACCAAGGTGGGCATGTGTGTCAATGATTCCGGGCATGATTACTTTACCTTTTGCATCAATGACTTTTGCTTTGGTAGGGACTTTTACATCCGCTGCTGTCCCAACAGCCAGTATTTTATTATTCTCTACAATCAAGGTGCCATTTTCAATGACCTCTTCACCTTTCATGGTGATGATTTTAGCTCCAGTAATTGCGATGATACCATCAGGAATATCGGTTTCCAATGTCAATCCTACTTCGATTGTTTGCCTGGGAATATCCCCAATGCTATCAGGTGAGCCTTCCAGAAAGGTGAAACAATCCTTAAGGTTTACGGTATGATAGTCATTGCCCAATGTCCAATGCAGTTGATCACTGTTGGCGCTCCATTCCAGGTTGATGCCTGCATCGTCAGCTACCTTTGTTACGGGTAATGCATTCGAACTCCCACTCAATTCAAAGGTCTTACCGTGGTCAGAAAATGGCATGATATAGACATCATAGAGCTCTCCAAAAGCCAACCACTTGCCATCCGGGCTGATGCTGTATTGATTGGCATACTGAGAATGAAAATGTACTTTTTCATCTTCTCCGTTGAGATCTACACTCTGATAGTTTTTATTTAAGGCTCCGAAAAGGAAGCCACCTGTTTGGTAGTAGATGCGGTTACCTGCTCTATTGAACCTTGGATATTCACCTTCTTTGGTAACAAACTTTGGACTCCCGCCAGCCAGCGACATGGTATAGAGGCCAGTGTTTAGCGTGTAGTCATGACCAAGAGCAAAATCTCCACCGTCTTTTCTGTATACAATCTGTTTGCCATCCGGAGAAATGGATGGGGTTCGATAAATGCCTTTTTCTGAGGTGAGTTTCTTTGGTGTACCACCTGAAGCTGATACTTGCATGATACTTCCTTTTCGCTCATCATCCCAGGTTACAAACACAATTGATTTTGAGTCGGGTGTAAATGTAGGTTCAAATTCATAATCAGTACCTTTTGTCAATCTTTTAGGCTCTCCGTCCGGGAGTTTTTTCACGTAGATATAACCGGCTGCATTGAAGGCTAAAAGTTTTCCGTCCGGGGAGGTAGTGGCATTTCGGATCACGTTGGCCTCAAAAGTTTCGGGAGCGGGGTTTTGCTTGAATCGCACTGCATCAGTGATCTTATGTGATGAATTGACACTAAAGGGGATGATCACTGATTCACCGGTTTCTGTATTCAGCTTCCTGATTTTACCCTGGGCATACAGAATGATCGTTTTGTTATCCGGCAGCCAATTGTAATTGGGATAAACCCCGAAAATCGCCCAGACCTCCTGTTGATCTTTAGTAAGTTCAGCATAAACAGGTTTTTGTACACCCGTTTCAAGGTCGTGGATGTACAGGACTGATTTGGTTCTAACTCTTCGAACGAAAGCCAGCTTCTTACCATTTGGAGATACCTGTGGTCTTACCGCACCACCAGATCCGGTGATGTAATTTTCCAGCTCTCCAGTATTCAAATCATAACGTCTGATCACATAGATCTGGCTGTTGGGGTCTTTGTTGTATTGAAAAGAGCCACCCGGATACATGTCCTCACTGAAATACAAATGATGACCGGAGACCCAGGGTTCACCTACATCCTGTTGGTCATTTTTTCTCTTGGTAAGCTGAACTCCGGAGCCACCGGCAATGTGATACATCCACATTTCACCGGCACCCAGAGATCGCTGGGAGGTGAAGTGTTTGCGGGCAATCAGGTATTCGCTGTCAGGGGTCCATACGGCATTGTTGAGCAACCTGAAATCTTCTTTGGTAATTTGTTTGGCATTGGATCCATCCGCATTCATGATCCAGATATTGTCTCCACCACCGGCATCGCTGGTGAACGATATATATTTTCCATTTGGACTGAACCGGGGCTGAACTTCAAAGGCGTGACCGGTACGGAGGGGCGCAGCTTTGCCTCCCTCTATTGGCATGACGTAGATATCGCCTAGCAGGTCAAAAACGATTTGCTTGCCATCCGAGCTGACATCCAGATTCATCCAGGTGCCTTCATCTACAGTAAAAGATGTTTCTTTGAACGGCTCGACTGGGGCAGTGACATCCCAGTCTTGTGCAGTAAGAGTAAATGAGATGATTGTAAGGAGAATGAAAATATTACTGGTTCGCATTTTTGAAGCATTGATAAAGCCTCAAAAGTAAATAATCAGATTTGACCAATCAGTCAATATTATTTGAAAGGAGGATGATTGATTTGAATGGGGTCAGCAAATTGCCAGATCATGTGGGGTATGTGGGCGAAAAAAATCAGGGTTGTCTAAGAAACACTTAAACAACCCTGAAGTTAATTTTGATTTTAATCCGCTGCTCTGGTAGCATCATCCCAGGTGTCTGTTCTAAAGGATGATGCAGGTAACAGGTTGGTGTCATAAAGTGTTCCCTCAATCCAATTTTGCCAGGCATATCTTATGGCTACGGGATTGGGTACCTTTTCACTTTTGACCGTTACGTTCTTTCGGTCAGTGATTTCTGCTGTTGCAGGGTAAAATACTTTGTCTTCACCAGCAACTTCAAATCCGGATAGGCCTTTGTATGCATATACCCCTGATTCAGCATTGTTGAATGTAATGATCGCTGCTCCATCTTTCACCTCATGTGAGGCATAGGTTGGTCCTGCATAATCAATGGTCTTGAAACCATAGGTTTGATTGAGAGCATTGAACAGTAAGCGATCTGCCACTTCTTTTTTCTTGGGCGGATGAATGCAATATTCATCTCCAATGTCCAGCGTGACCGCAATACCTGAATTCGGAATGATGTCCACACATTTCAGTTGTGTTTCCCTGATAAAGGCAGAATTTTGGTAATTGTCATACGCATCGTGGTCGTTGTACCAGTAAGGGGCTATCTGTGCATAGTAAAAAGGAAAATCTCCGATTCCCCATCTTGTTCTCCAATCTTTGACCATGGCAGGGAAAAGCTCTTCATATTTTTTAGGTTCACCTCTATTGGATTCTCCCTGGTACCACAAGGCACCCCTGATGGTATAAGGAATCAATGGATGGATCATGGAGTTATACAGTGCAGTAGGGATGTGGTTGGTTCCTTTAGTGATGTCCACATCTGTCAGGTCTACCTCCTGATACTTGCTGATTTCTTCTTTGCTGATCCATGCTTGTACACTACTACCACCCCAGGAAGTATGGATCATCCCAACAGGGACATCCAGTATCTCTTGCAACTGTTGACCAAAGAAATAGGCCACAGCACTAAAATCCAGGACGTTGTCCGGACTGGCCTCTTCCCATCCGGAATACTCTTTTACATCAGTTAGGGGAGCCTTAGAGCCGATCCGATTTACTGTGAACAGACGTAGGTTGGGGTTTTTAGCCTTTGCTGTAGCCAGCATTCCACCGTAAGTCGGCTGGCCGGTATAACCACTCAATGGCTGTTGCATATTGGACTGGCCAGAGCATATCCAGACCTCTCCAAATACAACGTTTTCCAACGAAATGTTGAAATATTTCCCGGCAATTCGGATAGTCTGAGGTTCTTTACTTCCGGTAGTCTTTACGTCTACTTTCCAATTACCTTCTTTGTCGGCTTCAACTTTAATGGGTTCACTAAGCCATGAGGCTTCTATAGTAAATTTCTCTTTGGCATCTGCCCATCCCCAAAGAGGAACTGTGGTGTTTCTCTGGAGTACCATATTGGATGAAACGATTGCAGGAAGTTTGACTTCTGCAAACATTGAGTTTATGAGAAGTGAAAGAAGAAAAAAGAAAGAGAATTTTTTCATTTTTTGGATTGAATTTGGTTTAAGTTTTGATTTGGCCAGCCAATTTAGCCATTTATAATATTCGATACAACAAACCGGAAATTGGGGTCAGGAGGGAGGTTCAGTGTTGTCTACCGATTCGGATTTTCATACCAGACAATTCCAAGCCCCTCACTTTCAGGACCAAAATTCTCTTCACAGGTGAGCACATCCAAATCACCATCTCCATCCATATCCAGGAGTTCCACGCGATCATATTTGATCCCGTCCGGACCGCTGATGTTGTGCCAGCGCCAACCGGATGAGGTAGGGGACTGATCATAGCTCAACCAATAAATGCCCGATTTATCACCCTCATTTGTTTCAGTACTGTGGACCATATCCAGCCGGCCATCTTCATTGATATCTCCAATACCAACGGATTTTGCCCGGCCTGTATTGGCTGTGATAGGGATATTGAAATTTTCCCACAGCTTACCCGAATGATCCATTCGTTTGAAGAAGACAATTTGTTGAGTGGTGTATTCCGTAGCTATGGCGTCCTCCAGGCCATCCTGATCCAGGTCGGCCAGGTCCATAAACATGACTTCCGCATTTTGTGCCCCGATAAAGTGATTTTTCCAGGGTTGTTTCTGTTTATTATGCTTGCGGGGATTTTCCATCCATCGGATTCCATTCGTTTTGCCAGGCTTCCGATCTGAAGTGATGATATCCAAATCGCCATCACCATCCATATCTCTTGCAAAAAGTGACATGACCCAGGTGGCATCGCTGATGGGATGCCAGACCCAATCGTCGAGGTTCCCGGGATTTTCAGGAGACTCAAACCATCCGATTTGGGCATTTTCACCTTTCCCACCAGCTACCAGGTCAATCCCATACTTACCATCTACCTGGACCGGAATGGCATACATCCAACGCATCAGATTATCAGAAGCCGGGAGTACTTTACTCACCCACTTGCTCGAATCCATATAGTCTGCCGACTTTGGTGGAGCGATGTTGAAATAGATTTTCTGTTCTTTGCCCTCTGTACAGCTGATTACATCCAGGGTGCCATTGTTGTCGAAATCAAAGAAAAAAGCGTCTTCCACATCGGGTGTTTTGCCTACGGTGACTGATTGCCATACGCCGTTTTTTACCAGGTCGTTTCCCGGATGTACATACACTTTTGTATACCCGGATTCCTCCCATCCGGTGGTTATGTCCTGATGTCCGTCTCCGTTGACATCAGCGAGTCGCACTCCATCAGCACCGCTAAGTGAAGCGTCAATGGTATGCCGGGTCCAATGACTCGATTGACTCATGAGCAACTGGGTATTGAATGCTGACAGTATGATCAGCAACAAGCCACAAACGAAAAATTGATTAAACAACAAAATAATCACTTACAAAAATGTACAACAATCCTGCAGCTATAGAACCAGCTATTGGGCCTATAACCGGGATCCATGCATAACCCCAGTTACTGTCACGCTTGTTTTTCATGGGTGCCAGGGCATGGAATATTCTGGGTCCCAGGTCACGTGCAGGGTTGATGGCATAGCCTGTAGTACCTCCTAAAGAAAGACCGATTCCCACAACCAACAGTCCAACGGGTAGTGCGCTTAAAGAACCCAGCCCTTCACCACTAACAAGAAAGAAAATGGCGAAGACAAGAGTAAATGTTCCAATAAATTCAGACATGAAGTTGTCGAAAGTACTTTTGATGGCTGGGCCGGTACTGAATATGCCTAGCTTGGTGTCTACATCTTCCGTTGCAGCAAAGTGAGGCCTGAAAGCCACATAAGTGGTAAAAGCACCCAAAAAAGCACCTATCATCTGTGCCAGGATGTAAGCAGGTACTTTGGCCCAGGGGAACTTGCCTACAACTGCCAAACCAACAGTAACAGCAGGGTTGATGTGTGCGCCACTCACTGATCCGGCAATGAAGACAGCTACAAAGACAGCTATCCCCCAACCAAAAGCGATCACAATCCAGCCACTGCTATTGGCGTAGGTTTTCTTTAAAGATACGTTGGCATTCACTCCGTTACCCAACAGGAGTAATATGAACGTCCCGATGATCTCTGCGATAATTTCATTCATTTTTGGGGTAGGTTAAATCTTGAGGTGAAGGTTAAACGTTTGTGACTATGTGTGCTGCCAGGCAGCTTTCAGGGATTTTGAATGCGTTTACTAATGGAATAGCATCCTGACGAACCTCCCTGACCAGCTTGTTGACTACCCTTCTGATGGCCTTGGTCTTGGAGCCTTCCATGTAGTCGTGCTCTAAATACCAACCCTTATTTTTTTCAATAGTAGCCAACGCGTATAAATCACACAATTTTTTCATTACATTTTTGCTGCTACCTTCTTCAAGTGAATTGACTTTGAGGACAAATTGCTCCATGATGACAGACTCAATATATGCCACACCTACATTGAAAAGATGGTACTGGCATTGATTGAAGGCTTCAAATGAATCCATGCCCTGATCGATATGATGTTTCAACCGCTTTGCAGCAGAAGACAGGATGTCCCTTTCTCGATATCTAAATGCATTGAGGTGAAATTCCGAATCCAGTAAGTGATCTTCATCCGTAGTTCTGATAATGATCGGATTCATCTCAGTCAATGTGATCTTGGCCTGATCGGTGAGATAGTTGATGATGCTAAAGAAGTTGATGTCGCTGAATTCCTGCTTAAATTCGGAAAGTCTACTCTTTGCTACCAACTGCATCAAGACCGTATTGTCGCCTTCGAACGTGGTGAAGATATCGGTATCGGCTTTTAAGGTATCAATCCTGTTTTCCGATAAATATCCTTTTCCACCACAAGCCTCACGACATTCCTGGAGGGTGTGGGTAGTATTCCAGGTGGAGTAGGCTTTGATACCTGCTGCCAGTGCTTCAATCTCCTGGATATCTTCATCGGTTCGGTTGAGAAATCTTTGTGTGACGTACTCCAGAGCAAAATGTATTGCGTAGGCATTGGCAAGTAATGGCATCAACCTTCGTTGATGAGTGCGGTAATTTAGTATTACCATTTCCTCACCACCTTCCGGTCCAAATTGTCTTCTTTGATTGCTATACCTGATCGCTATACTCAACCCTGATTTTGCTGCGCTAAGACCCGCTTTTGGCACACCAATCCTTCCCCCAACGAGCGTGCCCAGCATCGTAAAGAAACGTCGGTTATCACTGGCGATAGGGCTGGTAAATTCACCTTCTGCAGAGATGCTGCCAAACTGGTCGAGCATGTTTTCCAATGGGATCTGGACTTGGTCAAAAAAGATCTTACCATTGTCTACACCATTCAGGCCCATCTTTCCGCCGCAGTCCTCAATGGTAACGCCTTTCATTGTTTTGCCTTTCGTATCCCTCAATGGCACCACAAAAGCATTTACACCATAGTCTGTATCATTGATGATGAGCTTGGCAAAAACTGTAGCCATTTGGCCATGCAAGGCTGCATTTCCGATATACTCCTTACCATCATTCTTTGTTGGAGTATGGATGGTGATCGTTTTGCTTTTGTGATCATAGGTGGCGGTGGTTTGAATGCCACGGACATTTGAGCCATGACCTGTCTCCGTCATGGCAAAACACCCTGGTAACTTAAGACTGCCTATGTCTTTGAGGTATTTTTTATGGTGCTTTTCTGTACCCAAAAACATAATGCTCATGCCCCATAGACCAAATTGAACACCAAATTTGATCACCATGCTGATGTCGTGGTATGCCAAAGTCTCCATGACGATGAAGTATTTCCTCATGTCACCCTGGCCGCCGTAAGCTTTTGGAAAGGCAATGGCACCAAGGCCTTGTTGTGCTAGCAGCTTACACCATTCCAGTACCTGCTCCCTGTATCCAAGGATACTCTCGCCCTTGTAATACTCAAAGACTGGATCCTGAAGCAGTGTTTTCACTCTCCTTATGATTTCAGCATCTTCACCATCAAGGATCATACTGATTTCGTTTGAATCTACTGTGGAAGCACCTACTTCCTCGGTTGTGTCTCTTTTTACCAGTGAGTTGAAATGGTATGCTGATTCTCTGGAAACAACACCGAGGGCTTTTTCAATATCCTCTAATGGTTTTCTGGCATTGTTTATTGTTTCCTCTGTTCCACTTCTGGAGTTTACTTTAGCCAGCTTAATGCCGATCTCTACCAGGCTGCTTTTCATCTCCGGTGTAAGGTACTCCGATGTTTTTTTGATTTCTTTCAGCCAACTTTTGAGCTGGTTTGGAGAAGGAGGGGAGGTTGGGTTTAGAAAAGATAAGAGAAATGTCTTTTCTTCAGGAGTCAACCATTGTTGTTTTTCCAATAATTTTTTGACGCGGGTAATTTCTGATGGAGTCAGAACAGCATCTGCCCATACCATATAAAACAAGGGAAGAAAAGCGTAAAGCGTGGGGTTTTCTTCAAAAAGTTTGTCACCTACCATAACAGCTAGTTTAATGTTGTTGGGATAAATATAGAGGGATTTTTGAGGAAGAAAACGATTTTAATCACAAGTCTTTGTGTAAGGTATCGTCGGTCCTACATATTCCACCCATTCCTCAATAGTAAGATTTCTATCAATCATTTCACAAATCCGCTGAGCAAGTACCGCAGGATCAATGGGCCATACCCTGATGAAGTTATCGGAAGATCCTGAAATGACTTTATTTCCAGATGGATCGAAAGAAGCAGTGAGTACCCAGGATAAGTGATCATCCAGTACCTGTGGTAGTTTTTTGGGATCATGTATGTCCCAAATCTTGACCGTTCCATCCCTGCTGGCAGTCAACACGGTATTTTCGTAAGGATGAAAATCCACATCGGTGACCGCTGACTGATGTCCGGAGATTGTCCGGATCACTTTTTTCTTTTCAATGTCCCAAATCAATGCATCTCCCAGCTCTCTACCAATGATAAGCAATTTTTGGTCGGAACTGATATCCAGCGCATTGATGGCATAATGATCTTTTCCTTCGATTTGATCAACCCCATCTTTCCCAAAAATGACCACGTCTCCCTGCTGAAGACCTGCATAGATATCTTCATTGTCTGGCTTTATGGCCAGTGCATTCACGCGTGACTGTACAGTACCAGGGCTCGGTATGTCCGCGGCGTAACCCTTGATTTTTAATACACCTTCATCATTTACAGTCAGATATTTTAATTCATTTGGAAAAAAGACAGCGGATTGAACGGGTTCCGGGTCAAATGCCACACCTCCCGATTCCGAGAGCAAATCTTCCAGGGCAACCAGTGCTACTCCCTTGTCGCGCGTGACTACCAAAATCCATTTGCCATCATGACTCAAATCTATGGATCTAATGAGATGAGGACCCTGATAGACCACAGTTGGCAGCTCATCGAGTTTGCTGAGGTTCCATCTCAGTACTTTTCCATCTGAACCTGCCGAATAAAATATGTTTGGATCGTTACCAAACTGGATGGAGACCACAGATTCGCTGTGTCCTATTGCCTGGTTAAAAGAAACTTCATCATCCAGGTATTTATTGGCATAATAAAGCGCCAGGTACATGTTCAGATGTGAGACATAGGTTTCATCACTGTCTTTCCAGAAATCATAGGCTTGTTTGGCAACAAGGGCTTTTAATTCTGCCTGATAAGAGGGCATCAACAGCGATCGCTGACTCATCGATTGTACCAATTCCGTGTATCTTAATGATTCAATAAGTGCTTGCTGGCTGGTTATCCTATCTTTTAAGGAGTCTATAGATTGGGTCATCCCTTGCTGACTACAAATCAAAACGAGGACTATTGCGAAATAATATAGTCTGTAGGTCTTCAAAATTCTGGCGATGAATGGTATATAAAGATAGTAAATCAATTACCCCGTTGTTTTATATAATCCAAAAAATTGGTCCAGGGTACGTTATTTTTTTGATTAATTCAGCCATGTCCGTCTGACAAGGGGTAGTTTTGCGCGCTTATGCGTAGGCTGGTCAACCCTAATTATCCTTTTAATCCTGCTAAGTGGCCCTTCTTTTATGGTTGGATGATCCTTGTATGGGGTACCATCGGAATGCTGATGAGTATTCCTGGACAAACCATGGGTGTTTCAGTCTTTACTGAGAGCTTGCTGGATGAACTCGTTGTCAATAGGGATCAACTGAGTATTGCATACATGTTAGGAACAATGGGTAGTGCTTTTCTTCTGCCGTGGGTAGGCAGGCTTTATGACAGAGTTGGAGCAAGACCCATTGCGATTACTGCTGGTATTGGCCTGGGAACTGTATTGCTGTATTTAAGTCAGGTGGATCGGATTACAGAGTTTTTTCAATCCGAACCATCGGTTGCTTTAACCTTCATTCTGATATTTTTAGGATTTATGTTTTTGAGATTTACCGGGCAGGGTGTCATTACCATGGTCTCTCGAAACATGATGATGAAGTGGTTTGAAAAGAGAAGGGGGCTAGCCACTGGTTTTAGTAATGTCTTTGTCTCTCTTGGGTTTTCCATTTCCCCGCTCGTGCTTGATTCGATCATTGTGGCCTTCGATTGGCGGATGGCCTGGATACTGGTAGCGCTTGTAGTGGGAATTATTTTTCCGGTCCTTGTATACTTTTTCTTTAGAGACAATCCTGAATCCAGTGGGTTGAAGCCAGACGGTGGTTATGTGATGTCTGAGAGAAAAAAGAAATATTACTTTCCTGTGAAAAAACAGTTCAATTTAAAGGAAGTCTTAAGGAGTTACCCCTTTTGGGTGTTTTCACTCATTCTGGCTATGCAGGGCTTATACTTCACCGGATTCACCTTTCATGTAGTTTCCATTTTTGATGAGGTTGGGATGCCAAAAGAGGCTGCTATCAGCATCTTTACACCAATCGCTTTACTGGCTGTCATGATCACACTGCTTACCAGTTATATATCGGATATGATTCCATTGAGATATCTACTACTGCTAAAAGGTTTTGGTGCAATCATTAGCACCATTGGACTGATATTTCTTGGGGAGTTTGAATATGCATATTATTTGCTGATCGTGGGTACAGGTATCATGACGGGTTTATTTGCCGTTTTAACCTCCGTTACCTGGCCTAGATTTTATGGCACCCTTCATTTGGGAGCCATTACCAGTCAGGCGGTAATGATGTCTGTATTTGCTTCTGCCATCGGTCCGATACTTTTCAGCTTGTCGCTCACCTGGACCGGTGGGTATGGCACTTCCAGCTTTATCTGTTTTGGAATATTTGTTGTACTTACCTTAGCCGGATTTTGGGCGAATAACCCGCAGATAAAGATCTCTGATCCGGAGAAGCCATTAAAATCCTAAATTTGCTAAACAGCAAACCCGATTGATCGTTTAGTAAGTATGCAAGAAATAAATGAAAAGGTTGTCCTCATTACAGGGGGAAGTAAAGGAATAGGATATGGTATAGCTGAAGCCCTTAAAAGAGAAGGTGCTAAGGTGGCCATTACCAGTCGAAGTCAAAGCAGTGCTGATAAAGCCATTGGATCATTAAACAAAATTTCAGGGGGAGCAGCACTTGGTATAGAAGCTGATGTGAGAGACCTTGAGTCGCAGAAAAATGCTGTCAAAAAGGTTTTGGACAAGTGGGGCAAACTGGATGTGTTGGTTGCGAATGCTGGTTTAGGACATTTTGCATCTATTGAGGAGCTGACCAAGGATCAGTGGAATGAGACCATCGATACGAATCTTACCGGAGTATTTTACAGCATCAAAGCATCACTAAAGGCTTTGAAAAAAACTGAAGGCTACTTTATCACTATTAGCAGCCTGGCGGGTACCAATTTCTTTGCAGGTGGTTCCGCATACAACGCAAGCAAATTCGGTCTGACTGGTTTTACACAAGCGGTGATGCTGGACCTGAGGCAATACGGGATCAAAACTACCACCATCATGCCAGGTTCTGTGGCTACTGAGTTTAGCAGCGGGAGTGATGCAGAATGGAAAATACAAATTGAAGATATTGGTCAGATGACGGTGGACTTACTCAAACTGCCTCCACGGACTTTACCATCCAAGATAGAGGTGAGGCCTACGATGCCTCCAAAGCGGTAAGTCTGAAGAAAATACGAATTTAGTTTCCAATTTGTTCATCGTAACAAATCTGGTAATTTTCTTAAATTACAGGGTGCTGAAAATACAAATTTAGGAGATTGGCAACCCATGTGCCCTATGTTTAAGAAATCCGGAAATATTTGGTTAAAACATCTCATCTATCAATGCTCATTTTCGATCCTGGCAATATTCCTGATCAGTTGTCAACCTGATCTGCCAGCTGAAGTTGATCAGGCTTATCAGGAGCTTCCGGAGGTGATTGACTACAATTTCCATGTTAAACCGATCATCTCTGATCGTTGTTATGCATGCCATGGACCGGACAAGGAGACCCGAAAAGCAGGATTGAGACTGGATATTGAAGAAAATGCCTTTGCTGCACTGGAAAGTGGCAGCCGGGCGTTTGCTCATGGCAACCTCAATAAAAGTGAGGCAGTCAACAGAATCCTAAGTGAGGATCCTGAAAAGCAAATGCCGCCTCCTGATTCAAAAATGTCTCTTGATGCCAAAGAGATTGCCACCATTGTAAAATGGGTAGCGCAGGGTGCGGAATGGAAGCCTCACTGGTCTTTTATCGTTCCTGAGAAACCAGAAGTGCCTGATGATTTTCCAAATAAATGGGCCCCAAACAATGAGATTGACCATTTTATTTATCAAAGGCTGGACCAGGAAAAACTTTCACCGTCACCGAAGGCTGATAAAGAGCGGCTCATCCGACGAGTTACCATGGACCTCACCGGGTTACCACCATCTTTAAAGGAAGTTGATGCTTTTATCAAAGATCAATCCGCTGAAGCCTATGAGAAGGTAGTTGACAGGCTATTGGAATCTGATGCACATGCTGAAAGACTGGCCATGGAGTGGATGGACGTATCCAGGTATGCAGATTCTCATGGGCTTCATGCCGATGGCTACCGATATATGTGGCCCTGGAGGGATTGGGTGATCAAGGCATTTAGAGAAAACATGGGCTATAATCAGTTCATCACCTGGCAACTGGCTGGCGACCTCTTGCCCAATGCAACTCAGGACCAGATCCTGGCCACTGCTTTCAACCGGAACAATCCAATGACGGCCGAAGGTGGTGTGATAGACGAAGAATGGCGGGTAGAGTATGTAGCCGATCGCACCAATACAGTCGCTACTGCTTTTATGGGACTCACCATGGAATGTGCCCGTTGCCATGACCATAAATTTGATCCTATATCACAAAAGGAATACTACCAGCTATCAGCCTTTTTTAATCAAATGACGGAACTGGGTATGACGGGTGATGATGGGAACTTCGGTCCACAATTGTTGATGACTGATGAAAAAGATGAGGAAAAAATAGCTGAGATCAAATCCATGCTTGCCATGCATGAAGCTGAATTGAAGCAAACCATCAGTCAGGTCCAGGTCAGTAAAAATACTTTGCCAGCTCCTGGTTCAGTTTCAGGAATCGCCATTTACCATCCTTTTGAGCAGGCAACTAAGGATAAAGAGGGCCGATCGGTCATTGATGGTATTTCAGAAAGTAAAAGCCGTAAAGAAGTCGTTTTTGAAGCGGGCAGGTTTGGTAAGGCCGTACGACTCACCGGAGAATATGATGAGATCAGTCTTGGGGGTATCGGAACCTATGAAGCTTATGAGGCCTTTAGTGCCGGAGCCTGGATCAATACCTCTAAAAGGAAGAAAGATCACCTTCAGACCATCCTTGGGAACACCGGACAAAAAAATAATTTCTGGAGAGGCTGGGATTTTGAACTGAAGTCAACCAATCAGGTTTCGCTGAGGCTCATTCATTCACTCCCGGATAATTACATAGAGGTAACTACACTTGATTCTGTCAGAGTCAATGAATGGACCCATATCATGTTTACCTACGATGGATCCATGAAGGCAAAAGGCGTAAAGCTATATATCAATGGCCTGGAAGCTGAAACTGATGTAGTGTTTGATGACCTGTTCAAGTCCATCTATCCAATTAGAGTAGGAGACCATACACCTGATGACAGACCACTGAGGGTCGGACGGAGTTATCGGGCGCATACAGGGGAATTTGGTCTTTACAAAGGTTTGTTGGACGAATTAAAGATTTACAACAGGGAATTGACCGCGCTTGAAGTGCTTCAGGTAAGTCAGATTGGACTGACACCAAATGATAAGCTCATTCGGGGCCATCATTTAGCTACTCATCCCGATATAGAACAACAAAAAGCAACACTCAGGGAACTCAACAAGGAATTCCTAAGTATTGTGGACCCAATACCAGAAGTAATGGTGATGCGCGATGACGATGAACCAGGGAATACGTATGTATTAAATCGAGGACAATACAATGCAAGGGGAGAGGTAGTGACCGCAGCTACACCTGAGAATGTATTGGCTTTTCCCGAGGAATTCCCACAAAACAGGATAGGATTGGCCAGGTGGCTATTTATGGATAACAATCCACTTACTGCCCGTGTTGCTGTCAATCGTTATTGGCAGATGATCTTTGGGACAGGCATTGTGAGTACTGCCAATGACTTTGGAAGTCAGGGTGCTTTACCCACTCATCCTGAGCTGTTGGACTGGCTGGCCGTAGATTTTAGGGAATCGGGATGGGATGTAAGGAAGCTGCTGAAGCAAATGGTGATGTCTGCTACTTATCAGCAATCCTCTAAATTCAGAAAAGATCTGGAGCAAGTGGATCCCCAAAATTTGTTATTGGCCAAATCGCCAAGCTATCGATGGCCTGCTGAGATGATCCGTGACAATGCCTTGGCCTCGAGTGGTCTTTTGGTTAAAAAAATAGGGGGTAAAAGCGTAAAACCATACCAGCCTGATAGTTTGTGGATTGAATTAGGTAATTTCTCCCATATTTTACTTTATTTTCATCAGGACCATGGAGAAGACTTATACAGGCGCAGCATGTATACTTTTATTCGTCGTACTTCACCACCTCCATACATGACTACATTTGATGTGGCTCCGAGGAGTGTTTGTGTGGTTAAGCGGGAAGTTACCAATACCCCATTGCAGGCATTGAATCTGATGAATGATCCCCAGTTTGTGGAAGCGGCTAAAGTATTGGCCGAGCGGGTACTCAGGGAAAACTCCAAAAATCCTGAAGAACAGATTACTCAGGCTTTCAGATTGGTAACCAGCCGATGGCCGAATGGCGAAGAGCTGGAAGTGCTAAAGGAAGTATATTATCGAGAGGAAGAACGATATGAGAAGAAGCCCGGTCAGGCGAATGAATTATTGGGAGTAGGTGAATATGAGGTGGACAAAGGATTGCCATTCAGCAACCTGGCCGCGATGACTATAGTTGCTAATACATTGTTAAATTTAGACGAAGCTTATACCAAGAGATAATGTGTCATTGTGATCATCAGAAATCGGATTATACGAGAAGAGATTTTCTCACAAAAACCTCGCTTGGATTAGGGGCGCTTTCTTTGTCTTCATTGTTAGGACCATCTCCTGTTTTTGGGGGCACACCTTCCATAAACCCGAACAGTGGGATATTGGGGCAACCTCATTTTCCAGCCAAGGCAAAACGTGTCATTTACTTATTTCAGAGTGGAGCACCATCTCACCTTGACCTCTTTGACTACAAGCCATTGCTCAATAAAATGAATGGCCAGGAGATTCCTGATAGTGTAAGAAAGGGACAAAGACTGACGGGTATGACTGCCGGACAAGCCAGCTTTCCCCTGGCTGGAAGTATTTTCGATTTTAAGCAGTATGGTGATAGCGGAGCTATCATGAGTAACCTGATGCCTCATACAGCCAAAATTGCTGATGAATTGTGTTTCATCAAATCCATGTACACAGAGGCCATTAATCATGATCCGGCCATCACCTTCTTTCAAACGGGTTCTCAACTTCCGGGCAGACCGTCTATTGGTTCCTGGGTGAGCTATGGGTTAGGTACAGACAATGAAAACCTGCCATCATTTGTTGTTTTGGTGACAAAGAACAAAACGGGACAGCCACTTTATGCACGCCTTTGGGGCAATGGATTTCTGCCGTCAGAGCATCAGGGGGTACAATTCAGAGCTGGAAAGAACCCGGTTTTGTATTTAAGCAATCCTCCGGGGGTAGATCCCATAGCCAGACAGCAGCAACTTCAGGATCTTGAGAAGCTGCAGAAGCAATCTTATGATGAATTTGAAGACCCTGAAATACAGGCAAGGATGGCCCAATATGAAATGGCATTTAGGATGCAAACTTCAGTGCCTGAGGTGATGGATACTGAATCGGAGCCTGATTATATCTATGATCTGTATGGTGAAGATTCCAGGACGCCGGGAACCTTTGCTGCCAATTGTCTTTTGGCACGAAGACTCGCTGAAAAAGGAGTAAAATTTATTCAGCTTTATCACCAGGGATGGGATCAGCATAATAATCTACCTAATCGACTTCCCAGACAATGTAAGGAAACTGATCAGGCCAGTGCAGCATTGATCACTGATCTTAAACAGCGAGGCATGTTAGAGGATACACTGGTCATATGGGGAGGAGAGTTTGGTAGGACAAGCTATTCTCAGGGCCAACTGGACGAAACGTTTGGCAGAGACCACCATCCCAACTGCTTCACAATATTTATGGCTGGTGCCGGTGTGAAAAAGGGCTTTTCTTATGGTGCCACCGATGACTTTGGATATAATGTAGCGGAAAACCCTGTACATGTACATGATTTCCAGGCCACACTGATGCATTTGCTTGGGGTAGACCATGAAAGGCTTACCTACAAGTTTCAGGGAAGACGCTTCAGGCTTACGGACGTCCATGGTCATGTAGTAAACGACATTCTCTCATAATTTTTTAATTTCAATATGGATTTAGGATTATTCTTTGGCCGGTTTCACCCTTTAGTAGTTCATCTACCTATCGGCTTTTTATTGTTGGCAGCCTTATTTGAAGGGGCTTCAAGACTCAAACAATTCAATCAGCTAAAAGAAGCTGTCTCCTGGACATTGCTGTTGGGAGCCATCAGCGCTATTGTTTCAGTGATCTTTGGTTTACTCATAGCTGGAGATCGTGGCTATGATGATGACGTGCTGTCACTTCACAAATGGTTTGGGATTTCTGTTGTCGTTCTTTCTGCAGGTCTTTGGCTCATTGAAATAGGGATATTAAAAGTCTCGTCAAAAATTATAGGTGGGATATTTATTGTGTTGATCCTCTTTCTTTCGCTGACCGGGCACCTGGGAGGTACACTCACCCATGGAGAGGGATATCTTGTAGAACATGCTCCGGGATTTATCAAGAAAATCGCTGGTGCATCCGGGAAAAAGCTTGCACCACTGGACAAAGTGCCTGGAAATCCGGATTCTGTGGTCGTATTTACTGATATGATTATGCCCATTCTGGAAACCAAGTGTATGCCATGTCACAGTGAAACTCAGGCAAAAGGCGGACTGGTACTTACCACCTACGAAACACTCATGGAGGGCGGCGATGGCAATGCAACGATTAGCCCCGGTAAACCCTTGAGTAGTGAGCTTTTCAGAAGAATTACACTCCCTGTCAGTCATCAGAAATTCATGCCATTGAAGGAGCAGCCTTTGGCATTTACCGAAGTCAGTTTGATAGCCTGGTGGATTGAAGAGGGTGCCAAAGCTGATTCCCGGCTAAGTCAGTCAGAGATTCCTGATCACTTATCTGAGCTATTGATGCGGGATCACAAGATAGATGTGACCCCTAAGCCATATTATGAACAGGCCACGGCACCCGAGTTGAATCAGGAAAAGAATCAATTGATTGAAAGTATGACTGCTTTCAACATCCGTAAGCTCTCTGCTAAAAACAATTTTCTGGATGTGAGTGTATCTCAGGACGTGAAAAAACTGACTGGCCAGGAGGTAGAACAATTACTGCAACTAAAGGATCATATCACCTGGCTTGATCTAAAAGATAAGTTGGATGATCCATCGAGTCTGGAAAGCATCAGTGAACTAAGTCACCTGACCAGGTTAAATTTGGCGGGCAATCCAATTGCTGATGATCATGTGGCAGCACTCAGTGATTTGAAATATTTGGAATCTTTAAACCTTGTGGCAACAAGTATTACTGATGTTGGATTGGAGTCATTGAGCCAGATCGCTTCATTGAAAAGACTCTATGTGTGGCAAACAGACGTCAGCAGGGATGCCGCCAATGAATTGATGAAAAATAAAGGAATAGAAGTAGTAGTTGGATATCAGCTTGCAATAGAAAATAATTAATTTCACCTCATGAGTAAGAAACTAAGAAGCCGTGACTGGTTTGGCAGAGAAGGAAAAGATGGTTTTATCTATAGGGCCTGGATGAAAAATCAGGGTTATCCGCCTGATGAATTTGAAGGAAAACCAGTCATTGGAATTTGTAATACATGGTCTGAGTTGACCCCTTGTAATGGTCATTTTAGAGATTTAGCAGAGTCTGTTAAGCGTGGGGTGTGGGAAGCAGGTGGATTTCCACTGGAGTTTCCTGTGATGTCACTGGGTGAAACGATTATCAAACCTACGGCTATGCTCTTTCGCAACCTGGCCAGTATGGATGCAGAAGAAAGTATTCGGGGTAATCCTATCGATGGGGTTGTACTCCTCGGAGGATGTGATAAAACTACTCCTTCCATACTTATGGGAGCGGCAAGTGTGGATATTCCTACCATTTTTGTGTCAGGAGGTCCGATGCTCAATGGAAACTTTAGGGGTAGGAAAATTGCCACTTCAGATATCTGGAGATTTAGTGAAGCCTATAGAAAGGGCGACATGAATAAGGCCGACATGCTGGAAGGTGAGGCAGCCATGTGTCGCAGTAGTGGACATTGTGCCGTGATGGGAACAGCTTCTACGATGGCATGTATGGTTGAGTCGCTTGGAGTTTCATTGCCCACAAATGCAGCCATCCCGGCGGCAGATTCGCGAAGAAAGGTATTGGCCCACATGACAGGAAGGCGTATTGTAGACATGGTCAATGAAGACCTTCGCTTGTCAAAAGTACTGACTCGTAAAGCCTTCGAAAATGCGATCATGGTGAATGCAGCCATCGGAGGTTCTACAAACTTTGTGGTTCACCTGTTAGCCATTGCCGGTAGGATAGGCGTGAAGCTGGATCTGGAAGATTTTGATCATTTGAGTAATAATATACCTCTATTGGCCAACATTCAACCTTCAGGAAAATACATGATGGAAGAGTTTTATTACGCTGGAGGATTACCTGTGGTCATGAAAGAACTGCTTTCCAAAATACACAAAGACATAGTGACAGTAACCGGACAAACGGTGGAAGAGAATGTAAAAGATGCTGTGTGCTATGACGACGAGATCATTGCTACCCTTAAAAAACCATTTAAAACCGAATCAGGTCTGGCTGTGGTTAAAGGAAATCTGGCAAAAGATGGAGCTATCATCAAGCCTTCGGCTGCTACGCCGGAACTAATGGTTCATAAAGGCAAAGCGGTGGTGTTTGAGACAATTGAAGATTTTCATGCCAAGATCAATGATCCTGATTTACCTGTAGATAAAGACAGTGTTCTTGTGCTGAAAAACGTAGGTCCTAAAGGGTATCCCGGAATGGCCGAAGTTGGCAATATGGGTATGCCTAAGAAGCTACTAGACGCGGGCGTCACTGATATGGTGCGCATTTCTGATGGCAGGATGAGTGGAACAGCATTTGGTACCGTTTTCCTTCATACATCACCTGAAGCAGCGGCGGGAGGGGTATTGGCCCTTGTGAAAGATGGAGATCTTATTGAAGTAGACGTTCCAAAAAGAAAAATACATCTACATGTTTCTGACCAGGAACTAGAGGAAAGAAGGAAAAACTGGAAACCTTATGATCTTAAATACGGACGAGGTTATGTGCAGTTGTACATCGATCATGTGCAGCAGGCTAACCTGGGTGCTGACCTCGATTTCTTAAGCGGTGGCTCTGGTGACGAAGTGAAAAGGGATTCTCACTAAGCGAATGGCATAGTGAGAATCTGATCAACTCGGCTCTTTCCCCAGTTGGTTAAGGTAAGTCACCAGGTCTACAATTTGTTCTTTGGTCATGGCACGATGCAAACCTGAGGTCATGAGGGAGTTTTCCATTTCTTTGAGCGATGCAATATCAGCTCGCTTATAGTTAGATTTTATTCCTCCCATCATGGTTAGTTCTATTTCATCCTCGGTCTGACTGGATATGTATCCGACGGCCATATCTCCGGATTTGGTTTCAAGGACAAACCCCTCGTAGCCAAAATTGATCCCGGCATCAGGGTATAGGATGGCTGCATACAATCCCTCTTTGCTCAACTTATTCCCGATTTCAGAAAGATTGGGTCCGAATTGAATGCCAGCACCATTTACCTGGTGGCAGGTTTGGCAATACTGATCAAAGACAACCTTTCCATTTTCCGGAGACCCGGACAAGGCAACCAGTTCTTCAACCGGAGGCAGACTTTCGCCCTCAGGGAGTGAAAGATATTTTGCTGCTTCTTCACGTACACTGCCTTTGATGGCGCTCATGAGGGTGGTGGCCGCTATTTCTACAAACTGCTCAGGAATCTCATTTTTGATCAACATATCCAGAAGTTTGCTTTCTGCTGACCATCCTTTTCCCATTGCTGAAATTGCTTTCTTGCGTAAGGCCAGATTTTCATTCTCATCAAAAGCAACGTCCTTAAGCAGGTTCCAGGTCTGGTTGCCACCGGTATTGGATAAAACAGCAATGGTGTTGTTCACTATGGTCTGATCGCCGGATTTCAATTGTTGTTTGAAATAATCCAGGCCTTTGAGGTCCAAAAGGAGGTCTGCAGCAGCAATACCCAGCCTACCATTTGGATCTGTTAGATAAAGACGTTCCAGTTCAGGCGTTTGATCAGTAAGTTCAAATTTTCTAACCCATTCGATGTATTGTTCTGTCCCTTTTACTTGATTCAAGGTCGAGGTAAGAACTCCTTTCAATTTTGATGAGTTTGCTACAGAGGAAGCTGAAACATGATTCAAAACAAGCAGATTGATGTGGTCTTTCATAGGGTGCTCACCATCAAGTAAAGCGATCAGCGCCTTTTCTTTTTGTGGAGATTCAATGAAATCAAAAGCACGGAAATATCGGTTCAGATCCTTCTCCGAAATACTCGTATTCTTAATGAGCTGACTGAGCAGCGGTAAAGATGAAACCGCCCTGGATCTCCAGACAATATCGCGACCTGCGTCTGAGCTCCATGATTCACCCGCTGAATTCTTCCATGCAGCCAGGTATTTGTCCGGGGCCTGGTCACTCACCAGTCCCAGTGTCTCGAGGTACCAACGATCACCAACGGGATAATTCTGAGCCATCGTCACCCACAAGTCAATAGCCTCTTCGGTTGGAAGTTTTTTCAGCGCGGTTAACATCTCGCGCTGTACCTGTAACGAAGGATCATTCTGGAGTTGATTCAGGTAAGTCTTAAGGTTAGCTGCATCAAAAGACTGGGCAATCTTCAGTGCCGCGATCCTTAGGTCCTCGTTGGCTTCTTTCAATCCCATTTGGATGAATTCTGAGGTTTTGCCATCAATTTGAGCCAAAAGCCATAGTGCTCTCGCTTTGATATGATTTTTGCCACCATCGTATAATGTTTTGAGCGGTTGCTCCGCGGCTTTTCCCCAATCTTTTAGTTTGGTCCAGGCAAGGTATCTGGTGGCCATGTTAGGGCTTTGCAATGCTTCTGTAGCATCTTCAGGTGTTTCCAGGATAGGAGGAGTTACCTTATACTGAGTTCCTTTCGGGGCAATGCGATAGACTCTGCCTTGCTGCTGGTCACCCACCTGATGTCCGCCTACACCCGGGTCATACCAGTCTGCTACAAAAATAGATCCATCAGGGGCCACACAGACATCTGCCGGCCGGAACCACTGATCTGACTTAGCTTTCATGATGTTTTTGATCTCGGCAGTATATCCTGCTCCGGATTTTTGGGTAGGGTAGGCCCGTACCACATTAGGACCCGCATCTGTATGGATGATCGCGTTCTGAAAGGGCTTTGGGAGTAGATCTCCTTCGTAAAATACAATGCCTGTAGGTGATCCGGCACCCGTCTGAAGCAGGTTTGGAATTACACCCGGATCGTTTTGGTGCCAATGTCGTAGAGGAATTTCCTCATGCATCCCGGATCGACCAACCCTCCAGTTTGCACCAGTCATCTCATCTCTGTAGCCGTAGTTACCATATGGGACAATAAAATTGATCCGGACACCTTTGTTACCATCATCGTCATTGTCTGATTGCCACATGTTTCCGTACGAGTCAACCGTCACTTCATAGGGGTTTCTGAAATTATGTCCAAGCACTTCAACCTTTGAACCCTCATTGTCTGTCCGGAAGATCATCCCTTCCCGGTAGGGTTTGCCATTGTCAATGATCTCTTTACCCGTAACATCCCGGATAATTTTGCCTTCTTTATCAGCTAGCTGGCCACCGGCGTTACCCATATTGAAGTAAAGTTTGCCATCAGGCCCAAATACAAAAGCGTGCACAGCATGATCATGTTGTTCTCCGCCAATATTGCTAAATAGAATCTCTTTTTTTTCAGGTTTGTCATCTCCATCTTCATCGGTAAACACCAGGACATTAGGGCTTACCGAGACAATGATTTTACTTCCCAAAACCGTAATGCCCAAAGCAGCATTTATATCATTGCCTTGATAAAATACTTTTCGGCTATCCGCTTTTCCATCCTGGTCGGTATCCTCAAGTATCACAATTCTGTCTCCCTCAGCTTTTGTGGGATTCCCCGGGTTTAGGTGTGGTCGGTAATTGTATCCCTCACATATCCATATGCGACCTTTCGAATCAATATCCATGTTGGTGGGATTGACAATCATGGGCTCATAGGCAAACAAGGTGGCTTCGAGGCCATCTGCTATTTCAAAACCGACAAGCGCATTTTCAGGAAGTCTTTTTTCTTCTTCAGTAAGCTCTACTGCTTCCTGGACTTTTTTCTGGCAAGAGATAAATATGAGCGTGATCGTCGATAAGACTATTAATCTATTGATGAAAAGGGTGGGCATTTTTGATTAAGGTTAACTTGTTTATGGTAATTGGCTGACCAATATACGCAAGAAACCTTAGTTGTTATTTATTTTTCTGCCCATTTTGGTCGGGTACTTAGTACCTGATTGTATACAGGACACTCAGGTACATGGGCACCTTGCAGGTAGCCGGTACTCATCAAAAATTCATTGGTGATTTCTCCCCCTGTGAACCGAAATGTTTTTTTGAAGAGTTTTACCCATTCCACCTTTGTTTTTGGGTGATGATGATCCAGCCAGGCTTTGAAAGAACCAAAGTCTGCTTGCAATTTCCGTATCTGTTGGGCATTATGAATCGCTGCATTTATTTTAAGCCGATTTCGAATAATTCCCGCATCATCAAGCAATCGCTGAATATCATTGTCATTATAATTTGCGACCTGTTTGATGGAAAAGTCGGAATATGCATTTCTAAAGTTGTCCGCTTTGTTCAGGATGGTGGTCCAGGACAAACCGGCCTGATTGATTTCAAGGATTAGCCTTCCAAATAATTCATCATCATCTTCAATGGGAAAACCGTATTGCTTGTCATGATAATGTCTGTGGACATTGTCAGGCTCCATCATCTGAATGGCAACACAATATGAACTGGGTTTTTCCATACTAAAATAGAATTACCTTATTCTGGCATCAACGGTAATTTGAAGTGTAGGATGTTTCTCGTAACGATCAGGATTGTTTTTCACATACTGATGTAAATAAGCAGTCTGAACAGAGATTTTGTCTGTGATTTGTAAGCCTAGAGCGAGGTAAAGCCAGTTTCTGTCATATGCGACATTGCGCAGCTGTTGATCCATGCCTATCCACAGCTCATCAAAAATATTGATGAACAATTTTTCACTTATAGGTCTTCTCACTGTCAACCTGTATCGAAACCGATTACTATATGAATAACCATCTACTTCGTAGGGTCCATTGACTCCGCTTTGAACCAGGTCACCTTGCCACCGGTGTTCCCAGCGATACCTGTGCTGTACATTCGTCTTATTAATATCCTGAATCACGGTTACTTGTTCCCAGAAATTGTTTTCAGGCTTATTGACTGGCAGAGGATATTTTCCATAGGGGTAGGTGTTGATAAACGTATACCCCGCTGTCAATACCACATTGGGGTTTGCATGAAAGTTGACAAATGGCCTGATTAACAATTGCTCTTCTTCATTGAGGTAATCACTGTAACGCATGTGGAATTCATTGCCAACACTCCAGTCATCGTTGATCTTATAGTGGTTGAGCAAGAGGAACCATACATCCGGCTCACCATGAACTTCCTGTGCCTGAGAAGGAAGGAACGACAGAAACGTAAATACTATTAGTAAGAAAGAGATAGGGTTTTTTAAGGACATGAATGCTATTTATTAATCAGGGTGTGAAATTACTTCACTAGAAGGTACTGGCACAGAAATTTCACAATATCTATGAAATTTCTGTGGAAAACCCTTAACGAATGATTTCTAGATGCCCAGTGACTGTCTGGTTTCCCAGACTTCATACAAGGGGTCTCCCTTACTGCTTAGGCCGCTATGGTGCCAGGAACCTACATGTATTTCGTAGTCAAATTCAAGCCTGGCTCCAACCCGGGTGTTGTCTCTGGAGAAAAATTGAATATTCTCAGTGTATTTACCTCGCTTGGTCGTATAGGTACCACCACCTGTTCCGGAAAACTCACCAGTTTCACTATTATATGCAATCCACTGAAAACGTGTTCCGGATAAGATTTTCATGGTTTTACGGGCTCCCGGACTCCTCATGCTTATTTCACCATCTCGTTTTCTACCTGTAATGAGCCAGGCACCCTCCAACTTACCAGGTTTACCTTTATCAATTCTTTTCCAGTTAAGACCATTTGCAGTCATTTTGTCATCGATGATTGTGATCTCAAAGACATCACCTGTCCCAACAAGACTCTTGTCCTGAGTATTAAATTCATAGGTGACCTTGGTGTGTTGACCTTGTTGCTCCCAGGAGCCACCCAGAGTGAAAACAAATTCAGCTGGATTTGTTTTATAGGCTGCCACAGAAAAGTACTTTTCAGTAACTATCATTGAAAGGGTGTTGCCGTCTTCGTCCTTGGTTTCCCACGCTCCAACCATAGAGCTTTGTTTAGGCTGGACCAACACAAAGAGCAAGTAGGTGAGGTTTAGAATTTGAGCTATCATTGTGGAGTTGTTTCTATTAAATTTAACCTGAAACGCGATGAAGAGCAAATATTGTGTAGTAATTCGTTTTTTGAGCATATTTTATAATAACAGAGAAATATTTAGTTGTATGACCCCATCAACCTTCTTGTCATCTATGTTGATTTTGTTGTTGGTATTCACCTGGCGTCCGCTACGTGCACAGGATGGAGAAACACTCTATAAAACCTATTGTGCAGGGTGTCATGGTGCCAATCTGGAAGGCAACTCTGCTAGTACGTTGATCAAAACAGATTGGAAATACGGCAGAACGAGCGGTTTAATGACCAGAAACATAACATATGGTATACCTGGTACAGAGATGATTGGGTGGAATCAGGTGCTGGTTGGAGATCAAATCAAGTCACTGGTAAGCTATATCTCCAAATCCCAAAAGATCCATCCAAACCGTGAGAGACCTGTTCCTGAGACCATTGAAACGAGTGATTATACATTGAAAGTAGAAGAATGGGTTGAAACGAGGGCCATCAGAACACCCTGGGCCATTGAGTTTATCTCTAAAGATAGCGCTCTGATTTCCGAGAGGAGAGGGGTATTGCGTTGGATTGTAAAAGGAGAAGCATTAGAATCACCTGTAGAGGATGTTCCGCAGACCCAGGAGTTCCGGACCGGAGGATATATGGATATTGCTATTGATCCAAACTATAAGAATAATGGGTGGATTTACCTGGCATTAAGCTATGCGCCCGAGAATATTACAGACAATATGGCTCCTGCGATGACAAAGATCGTGAGGGGGCAAATTGCAAATAATATGTGGAGCAATGAGCAAGTGCTTTTCGAAGTGCCCGACAATTTATTGGTTACTGAAGGGAACAGATGGGGTTGTCGCTTTCTATTTGACAAAGAGGGGTATTTGTATTTTAGTATTGGAGATATGAACTATGAGGAAGATGCCCTTGACCCTTCGAAACCCGTAGCCAAGATTTATCGAATAAATCCTGATGGTACTGTGCCCAAAGACAATCCATTTATCAATACTCCCGGGGCTTTGGCCCAGGTGTATACGATTGGCAATAGAAACGTACAGGGCATTTCTCAACACCCAAAGACCGATGATATCTGGTTTACGGAGCATGGACCCATGGGAGGAGATGAGCTAAATATTCTCCAAAAGGGTGGAAACTATGGCTGGCCGGTCATTACTTATGGGCTGAATTATGATGGAAGTGTAGTGTCTGGCAAGACGGAGCAAGAGGGCATGCTTCAGCCAGTAGTACATTGGACACCTTCTATTGCTGTGTGTGCCGCTGAGTTTTGTAACAGCAATACTTTTCCTAAATGGAAAAATGAATTATTTGTTGGAGCCCTGGCTTTTGAAGAAGTGCGAAAACTTTCAATTAATAAGAAAAATGAAGTCATTGCTCAGGAAATGATCCTGAAAGGTTTTGGTAGAGTCCGTGACCTGAAATTCGGTCCAGATGGAGCGCTTTATGTGGTGCTGAATCAACCGGATAAGATTCTGAGAATTACCAGGGATTAGTCCTCAAGCTTATACACCACCAGCCCACTCCTCAATTTAGGTTCAAACCATGTAGTTTTGGGTGGCATGATTGCTCCACTATCCGCAATGTCGATGAGCTGCTGAATGGAGACAGGATATAAAGCAAATGCGACCTTCATTGCTCCCGAGTCCACTCTTTTTTCCAGCTCCTCCAATCCACGGATTCCTCCGACGAAATCAATTCGTTCATCTGTTCGCAGGTCTACTATATTGAGTACAGGCTTTAAGATGGATTCCGAGAGAATGGTCACATCCAGTGCCTTAATCGGATCAGCGTCATCATAGGTGTGTGGTTTGGCCAATAGTTGATACCAATTACCTTCCAGGTACATGCTCATTTCATGCAGCCTTGTTGGCTTGTGGATTTGAGATCCCTTTTCAACTACTTCAAACGATGCTTTCAGCTTTTCAATGAATGCATCACTTGATAATCCATCGAGGTCTTTTACTACACGGTTGTAGTCGATAATCTGAAGCTGATTGTCTGGAAAATGGACAGCCAGGAAGTAGTTATATGGTTCTTTCCCATTATGACCCTTGTTCTCCTTTTGAAGGTCTTTGCCAACCAGTGCCGCAGCTGCAGTTCGGTGATGCCCGTCGGCTACGTAAGTTGCAGGCATCTTTTCAAATTCCTTTTCAATCTGACTTACAAGTGCCGGATCATCGACTTGCCAAAACCGATGTATCACGCCATCATCTGCCTTGAAATCATAAACCGGGGGTTGTTGTTTTATTTGACCGACCATGTTGTCAAGTGATTTCACAGCCTTATAGGCAAAAAATACTGGCTCTGCATTCATCATTGCGACCCTTACATGGTTTTTGCGATCCTTTTCTTTTACGGGTCGGGTGAGTTCATGCTTTTTGATCTTGTTGTCGAAGTAATCCTGCACGGAAGCACAACCGACAATCCCATTTTGAGACCGGCCATTCATCACAAGCTCATAGATGTAGTAGGAGTCTTTTTGGTCTTGAATAAATACACCTTCTTTTAGCAGCTTTTCAAAATTGTCCTTCGCTGCCTGATATACCCTGGGTTCATAGTGATCAGTTGCTATGGGCAGAGTGATTTCCGGCTTCACAACCTGTAGAAATGATTCGGGATTCTTTTGAAATTCCTCCCTTGCTTCTTCAGAACTCAATACGTCATAAGGTCTGGAGGCAATGTTTTTTACCTTTTCGGGTAGGGGCCTTATGCCTTTGAATGGGTTGATTTTCATGATTTAGTTGTTTGGTGGGATGAGCCTAATCAGAAAAATACCTTCCATTTGTCTAATGTCACTTATTTCCTGATGACTAATTGGGCTGTCAAGGTCAATGATATTGAAAGCAATGTCGCCATGATGTTGATTGAGCATATCAGCAATGTTGATGTTCTGATCTGCCAGCCTGGAGGTGATCTTGCTTACGTATCCTGGTATATTCTTGTTCCCAATAATGATTCTGCTGCCACCGTTTCTGGGCATGGTGGCGGTTGGGAAATTCACAGAGTTTCTGATGTTTCCATTTTCAAGATAATCCATTAACTGGTCAGCTGCCATGGTAGCACAATTATCTTCCGATTCCGGTGTAGATGCCCCCAGATGTGGAATCGTAATGACCTGGTCGTGGCCGAGTAGATCCGCTTCAGGAAAATCCGTAACAAAATACCTGATATGTCCTGTTTCTATGTTTTTCAACAGACTTTTTCTTTCCACCAATCCTCCACGAGCGAAATTGAGAATACTTACACCAGGCTTCATGAGTGCAATCTTTTCTGCGTCAAGGAATCCATTCGTTTTATCATTCAAGGGCATGTGCAGGCTGATATAGTCAGCATTGCTAAGTACCTCTTCCAGCTTTTCTGCCCTTTGGACATACCTGGAGAGTTGCCAGGCTGAATTGATGGAGATATAAGGATCAAACCCAATTACTTTCATTCCCAGACTCTCTGCAGCATTGGCTACCAGCATTCCTATGGCTCCAAGGCCAATTACGCCCAAAGTTTTGCCGTACAACTCCGGTCCCGCAAAAGAGGATTTGTTTTTTTCTACCATCTTGCCAATATCTTCTCCGGAGTTCCTGAGGCTTTGGACCCAGTGAATGCCTTCATAGATCTTCCTTGAAGACAGGAGCAGCCCGGATAGTACAAGTTCTTTCACAGCATTGGCATTGGCTCCCGGTGTATTGAAAACCACCACGCCTTTGGCTGTACAAGCGTCTAACGGGATATTATTTACTCCGGCACCAGCCCTCGCAATGGCCTTGAGGTTTCCGTTGATAGCGTAATCATGCAAGGAAGCACTCCTGACAAGAATAGCATCCGGATTATCTACCTCTTCTCCAACAGCATATTTTGACGGGTCAAACCGATTAAGTCCTGTTGGGGAGATCTTGTTGAAAGTCCTGATCGAAAAATCCATATTTATCCATTTTCCGATTCAAATGCTTTCATAAATTCAACAAGTGCTTCGACTCCCTCTTTGGGCATCGCATTATAAATGCTCGCCCGCATGCCGCCCACTGACCTGTGACCCTTCAAGGTTTTTAGGTTTCTTGCACTGGCTTCTTTAATGAATTTGGCATCGAGTTCATCGCTGCCCGTCACAAAAGGGATATTCATGATCGAACGAGATTCTTTTGAGACAGTACCTTTGAAGAGGCTGGAATTATCCAGGAAATCATACAGCAGTCCAGACTTCTCACGATTTCTTCTTTCCATGGCATCGATACCACCATTTTTGATCAACCATTTAAAGACAAGCCCGGCAATATAGATAGAATAGCATGGGGGCGTGTTGAACATTGAATCGGCTTCTGTATGGGTCTGATAGTTGAGCATGGTAGGGGTCACCTCCATGGCTTTGCCTAGCAGGTCTTCTCGGATGATTACGATGGTTACCCCGGCTGGACCGATATTCTTTTGGGCGCCCGCGTAGATCAATCCGAATTTTGTGATGTCGTAATGCTGCGACAGGATATTGGATGACATATCTGCCACCAGGGGAACATTTCCTGTGTCAGGGATTTCAGGAAAACAGGTTCCGTAAATGGTATTGTTGGTAGTGATATGTACATAGTCTGCATTGGCCGTAAACAGACCAGGGTTTAGCTGGGGGATATATGAAAAGTTTTTGTCTTCCGAGGAAGCAACTACGTTGATGGCACCATACCTCTTTGCTTCAGCAATGGCTTTTTTTGACCAACTACCCGTATTGACATAGTCTGCCCGGTGCGATTTTGACAACAGGTTGAGCGGTACCATGGCAAATTGCATGGATGCGCCACCCTGAAGAAACAATACTTTATAATCTTCAGGGATTCGCATCAAAGATCTGAGATCAGCTTCTGCAGATTGGATGATCTCCATAAATTCTGCAGATCGATGACTCATCTCCATGACCGACATTCCGGTTCCCTGATAGTCAGTTAATTCATTTTGTGCTCTTTCCAGGACAGGGAAAGGCAATGTGGCAGGACCAGCAGAGAAGTTGTATGCTCTAGACATAGGTGTTTGGGTAATTGTTGAGTAAAAGTTGTAGCTAATATTCAACTATTTACAGAAAGAGACAAGAATTTGAAACTGCTATATTCGTTTAGACAATTTATTTGTTCCTTTACCGCAAAATATTTATTCAAATGCAAAAGATCTTAATCCCAATAATCTGCCTGATGGCATTCGCTGCATGCAAAAAGCCTGAAGGCAATAACGCTGAACAAACCACAATGAATGAAGTTGATACGATACTGGTTGGTACTTACACCAACGAAGGAAGTGAAGGTATTTATAAACTGGCTTTCAATAACAATACCGGATCAATCAAAGGTATCTCTTTGGCAACGAATGCCACAAACCCTACTTTTTTAGCCTGGAATGAAGACAAGACTACATTTTATGCTGTGAATGCTATAGACGGCCGGGGAGGGATATCGTCTTATACCTGGAATAATGGCCAAACATCACTTACCAATCACCTTTCACCGGAGGAGTCATCTCCATGTCACGTGGTATTGAGTAATAATGGCAAGTTGGCTGCCTCTGCCAACTACGGAACAGGGGGAGTTGCAGTTTATTCCATAAAAGAAAATGGAGCTTTGGGATCTATTACCGGGACTGCTTTTAATTCGGGAGAGTTCGGGCCATCATCAAGGCAAAAAGGTCCTCATGCCCATTGCGGGATGTTTAGTAAGGATGATAAAATACTTTACATTGTTGACCTGGGACTTGACGAGATTCTGGCATACCCTGTAGCTGAGGATGGTTCAATTTCAGAAGCGCAATCTGCAGCCAAAATGGAACCTGGCGACGGACCGAGACACCTTATCTTTAATAAGGCCGGCGATAAGGCATTTGTCGTCAACGAGCTATCCAGCTCAGTTGTATCCTTCAGTGTAGATAAGCAATCAGGGAAATTTACTGTGATTGACAGAAAGTCAACGCTTCCGGAAGGATTTACTGAATCAAGTTTTTGCGCAGACATTCACTTGTCTCCTGATGAGAAGTTCCTTTATGCCTCTAACAGAGGGCACAACAGCATTGCCGTTTATGCTGTAGCCAATGATGGCAAGCTGACTTTGGTACAAATAGAACCTGAAGAGATCGTGTGGCCACGTAATTTTATGGTTCACCCTGGTGGGAAATATATGCTTGTGGCTAACCAAAATGCCAATAGCGTGACCGTATATTCCATTGATCCTGCTACAGGGAAGATAGCTTATACAGGTGAAAAAGTGGAGGTTTCCAGCCCTGTTTGCCTGGCAATTAAATAGAATTTGAAGCTTTGCTCCAAGAGGGGAGCAGCAGATATGACTGAGGCTAACCTGTAAAAATCGATAGCGATATTTACAGGTTAGCCTCACATATAATTTTTAGTTAGACCTTAGATAGCGTCTGAGCCTTTTTCTCCTGTACGTATTCTTATACATTCTTCGATTGGGAGGATGAATATTTTACCTCCTCCAATCATATCACCGTCATTGGGTTGTGCTGCACTGGTAATGGCTTCCACAGCAGTGTCTACGTATTTGTCATTGACAGCAATTTCCAATCGAATGTTAGAAACAAGATTTGGAATAACCTTTTGGCCCCTATAGATCTCTTCAGATACTTTTCTTCCGTGGCCCGAGACATGATTTACTGTGATACGGGTGATCCCTGCTTGAATAAGCGATTCCCTTACCTGGTCAAGCTGATTATCTCTGATGATGGCAATTATCATTTTCATGTTTCTACTTAATTAGGGTTGATCATTCCGTATCCTTTTTCACCGTGGTAGTAATTATCCAGACCTTTGTTTTCAGCCTCTTCATTCACACGTACCTTCATAATTTTGTTCAATACAAATAGTATCAACAGTGTACCACCGGCAGCATAAACCACGGCAATAAGGATGGCCACTATCTGTACGCCAAGCTGTTGAGCGATGGTCCAGCTACCGCCAGCCAGTTCTGCAGCTTCCGTCATCCAGCTTTCTCTGATAAAGAAAACAAGGAAAATTGCGCCAATGATTCCTCCCACACCATGGATACCAAAAGCATCCAGCGTATCATCGTAGCCCAGTTTGTTTTTTAATATGATCGCCATGTAACAGGCAATGGTGGCTAAAACACCCAATGCGATGGCTCCAACAGGCTGAACGACACCTGCTGCAGGTGTAATGGCAACCAGTCCTGCAAGGATTCCTGATACAAGCCCCAGCGCCGTGGACTTGCCCTGATGCCAACCTTCAATAATCACCCAGGTAATGGCACCCGCAGCTGCGGCAATCTGAGTAACTGTCAAAGCCTGTGCCGTACTCAGACCACTTTCGATACTGCTACCGGCATTGAAGCCAAACCAGCCTACCCAAAGTAGTCCTGCTCCGATTAATGTCATGACCAGGTTGTTTGGTGACATCGGCAGGTGAGGATGCATTTTACGAGCTCCCAGATAAATGGCCGCAACAAGGCCACTTACACCAGCTGAAATATGAACAACAGTACCCCCTGCAAAATCTATGGCGCCATTGGCTCCCAGGTTGAATAGGAATCCGTCGCTAGCCCATACCCAGTGACAAAGCGGATTGTAAATCAATATGCCCCAAAGCGCAATAAATACGCAGTAACTTTTAAAGGAGATCCTTTCTGCAAAGGCACCGGCAATGATTGCTGGCGTGATGATGGCAAATTTTCCCTGAAACATCGTAAATACATACTCGGGAATACCATCCATGATGCTATTATCTATTCCTTTTAAGAAAACATAGTCAGGGTTCCAGCCGAACCATCCACCCAGTACATTATTTCCAAAAGCCATACTATAGCCGCAAATGATCCATAGTAGTGTCATGATGCCCATAGCCACATAGCTATGCATCATTGTTCCCAATACGTTTTTAGTCCGTACTAAACCACCATAAAACATGGCAAGCCCGGGGACCATCAGGAGAACAAGCATGGTTGATGTGAGCATCCATGCGGTAGCACCACTGTCAATTTCTGCTTCCTGAGCAAATATGGGTATAGTAAAGAATAAGGTAAATGATAGGATTAGACCAATCCTTTTGGATAAACCACTCATGTAGGTCAGCGTTAGGTTAATGATACACTATACAGCGAAAGTATAGCACAAATATAAAAACCAATAATCAGTGACCGGAAATTTATGACTGGGTAGGGGGACCTTTGCCTTCAAGGATGAAAGACAATCGGTCTTGCATCTCATAAAAATCTTTCAATTTTTTATGGTAAGCCAGAAAAAGTATTTTGAGATCTTTAAATAGCTTTTGACGGTCTATTTCATTTAAATCATTTTGCTCAATCATGATTAATTTATCAGTGAAATAGGTGGCCATCCTGTCTACATCACCACGCTTCACTTCTATATCACTGGTAAACTCACTCTTTAATCCTTCCAGTTTGATTTCCGTATCCCGTTCAACTTTAAAATCGTCATAATTCTTCCTGGTAAGCTCCCGGGTTAAGAATAAATGTAGATTAATATTAAAAGTTGTAGCAATGGTTCTGAGAACGTCAGGTTTGGGGATCACATTGTTCTCATACTTGTTGATATTGTGGCTGGGTACACCAATGAGTTCACCAAATTCACTTTGACTTTTGATGTTTTCAAGCTTCCGGAGAGTCCGAATGTTTTTATTGATGATATCCAATTCCTGATAATTGCTTTAATATTAGTGATTAAGAAAAATATTCTCAATAAAAAGTAAGAAAAATATTCTATTTAATTGAATATCAATAATTTATGCAATTAGTATTTCGGAAAATGATTTTGACTTTCGTCTTTTTACATCTTCGCGACCTGTAATCAAATCTTCTGACCAGTGGTGAAAATTATTATATGATATAAGAAAAATATTCTCAGAACCACCAAACACCCTTAATCGTAATATTCTGATAATCAGATAGTTAAATATTTTCAATTGGAGGATTTGAATAGATTTGGTAAAAATGAAGCATAATTCTAATTTCAAATCATCAATCAGCTATAAAAACATTACTGAACCAGCTAAATTCAGTTCTCAACCAGCTAGCGAAAATGCACCTTTCAACCGGGTGCATTTTTTATTTTACAACTATTATGCCAGTTTATACCTGTTCGTTTACCTTATTTTAGGATTCTCTCACAATGGTACGTTTCCATTTGTCTGTTTATTTCACTATTTTAATTGTATGAATCATTTGAATTACCAACAATGAAACTTTTATTAGCCAGCATTATTCTGCTATTAGGAATAGCAACCGTCCATGCGCAAAGCATCAATAATTATAGAGAGGGTCGTAAAGCTTATGAACAAGGAGACCTTACTACAGCGATAGATCTTTTTGAGAAAGCAGTCATTGCCAATACCGAATATGCGGATGCCTGGAACTATTTGGGTTTAGCCTATGTCAAAATGGGCATGTATTCCCAGGCTGTCAATGCCTTTCAAAAACTGGAGAGCATTGATCCCGGTTATTTTCCATGGTATCATTTTGAAGCTGCCAACTCCTATATACAATTAAACCGGTTTGATGAGGCCAGAGCCTCCATTAATAAATTCAAGACGAAGTTCCCTAATACACCCAAGTATGCCATCTATCATCATATGGCCAGAAGCCGCGAAGAGTATATCAGCCAAAGCCCTATCATCCGGGCCCAGGTTTCAGAGATGTCTACTCCCGTGCCCATATCTCGGGTGAATAGCGAGTATGGTGATTATACACCTCAGGTAAACCCAACGGGCACAAGGTTATATTTTACCAGTGTCCGTAAGGGTGGATTCGATAATCAAAAAGATACCATAAATGGAAGGAACTGGGGTGAGGATATCTATTTTTCCAGTTTGGTGGATAGCTCCTGGAGTGCTCCTCAGTTACTACCTGAACCATTGAATTCGATGGGAGATGATTTTGGATCCTCTTTTACCGGTGACGGTCAATTGATGGTATATGTAAAGTGTGATGATGACGAAGGTATTGGAAACTGTGACCTGTATATTACCCAATTGAATGGGACTGAATGGACTATTCCGCAAAATATGGGCAATGTGGTCAATAGCAATATGTGGGATTCGCAACCCACTATTAGTTCCGACGGGACCAGAATCATATTTGCTTCCACACGTCAGGGTGGATATGGAGGAATGGACCTATACATGACACAAATTAATCATTTGGGTGTTTGGGGCGTTCCGCAAAATTTGGGAAGTACGGTTAATACACCTTTTAATGAGAATGGCCCGTATCTGGCACCGGATGGTAAAACACTTTACTATGCAAGTACCGGACATCCCGGATATGGCGGCACGGATATCTTTAGCTCTACTTTTGAAGATAACAAATGGTCGAGACCATTGAACCTTGGTGCACCATTGAATTCGGAAGGTGACGATACACAATTTACCATCTCAGCAGCTGGTAAAGCCTATTTTGCCTCCTCCAGGTTAGATCCAAACAACTATGATCTTTTTGAAGTCGAACTTCCGGATTACCTCAAGCCTAAACCAACCATCATTATTCAGGGAGTGGTGACTAATGCCAAGACTACAGACCCTGTGGGTGCAGTTGTGTTAATAGAAGATATCAATAGTGGTGAGCTTTTGGCAGTCAATAAGAGTAATTCGGTGAGTGGTGAATATCTGGTAGTGTTGCCGGCGGGTAGAAACTATAGTGTTTCCACCACCAGTGAGGGGTTTTTCTTTTATTCGGAAAGCTTTGAGATCCCTAAGGATACCAGCTATGCCGAGATCACCATGGATATTGCCCTGGAGCCAATAGAAAAGGGAACAAAGGTGGTATTGAACAACATCTTTTTTGAAAGTGGGCGCGCCGAACTCAAACCAATTAGTTATGTAGAGCTCAACAAAGCAGTGGACCTCTTAGAAAAAAACCCTACCATGGTTATCGAAATCGGAGGGCACACGGATAATCTTGGGTCTGATGAACTCAATCTAAAGCTGTCTCAAAGTCGTGCGGATGCAGTGAGAGATTATATGATTCTGGCGGGCATAGATGAAGCCAGGATTCGTTCAAAAGGCTATGGTGAATCTACACCGATCGAAGATAATTCCACGGAAGAGGGGAGAGCAGCCAACAGAAGGACAGAATTTGAAATTGTAGAATTTTAAAGATAAAAAGTTATTCTTTTTGAGATGATGCCAATATATGCAGTAACTTTGCAGCTTAATACAATTGCATTTGAGTCATTTTAAAAATCTGGGACTGTCAGAGTCATTACTTGAAGTCCTGGATCAAATTGGGTTTTCAACACCCACACCAGTACAGGAACAAGCCATTCCTCAACTTCTGTCAAACAATCCAACTGATTTTATTGGCCTCGCCCAAACGGGGACTGGTAAGACAGCTGCATTTGGTCTACCCTTGTTAGACCTCATAGATGAGAGTCAGAAGGAGATACAAGCCATTGTGATGGCACCAACCCGAGAGTTGGGTCAGCAGACAGGTACGCAACTCATCGATTTTTCACGTAACAACCCCGAAATCAGAGTAGAAGTGGTCTATGGTGGAGCCGCCATTTCCAACCAGATAAAAGCATTAAAGCAGCGACCAAAAATTGTTGTGGCAACACCCGGAAGGCTGATTGACCTGCTTAACAGAAAAGCATTAAACCTGGAAAGTGTAAGATATGTGGTCCTTGATGAGGCCGATGAAATGCTCAACATGGGTTTTAAGGAGGACATAGATACCATTTTGTCGCATACTCCTGAAGAGCGAGTAACGTGGTTGTTTTCTGCTACGATGCCTCCGGAGATCAGAAAGATTGTTTCCAGGTACATGAAGAATCCTATTGAGGTTGCTGTTAATACCGAGGAAAAATCCAATAAAAATATTTCTCACCAGTATGTGGTGACTAAAAGCTCCAACCGACTGGCGGCTGTCCGTAGATTCATGGAGATACAACCTGAGATGCGGGGGATCATGTTTTGCCGTACCAAAAGAGAAACTCAGCAGATTGCTGATGAGCTTTCGGGTATGGGATATGGTGTGGAAGCACTGCATGGAGACTTGAGCCAGGGCCAAAGAGATGCTGTGATGAAGCGTTTTAAGACCCGGTCAATGCAGCTTCTGATTGCTACAGACGTAGCTGCGCGTGGTATTGATGTCAGTGACCTGACCCACGTATTTCATCATTCACTTCCCGATCAACTGGAAAGCTATACCCATAGAAGTGGTAGAACCGCCAGGGCAGGAAAGAAGGGGATCTCTCTGGTCTTTATCAATCCAAGGGAAGGCCGCAAAATCACTGAGCTTGAGAAAAAAATCAAAGTGAAATTTGAGCAGGTAATGATCCCATCAATGGATGAACTGAAATTCAGCCGTATTCATCATTGGGCCAATATCATTACCAGTACCAGAGTGGATGACCACGCACCCAATATCCTCAACCAGCTGGAAGGGCATTTTGATGCATTAAGTAAAGAAGATATTCTTAAGCGGTTGATTACCATACAGCTTGACCACCTGATGGATGAATCAGATGAGCTAAACGAAACGGCTCAATACAAGACTTCCGGAGGTGATAGGGGCAGTTCCAGAAGAGGCTCATCAGATAGTCAAAATCGCTATTTTGTCAATATAGGCAGCATTGATGGAATGACAAAGGCCGATCTCGTTCACTTCATTTCTGATATTTCGAGAATAGACCGGAATTTCATTACTGAGGTCACCATGCAAAAGAACCATGCCTATTTCAATGTAGAAGGCGGACAAGACAAAGGTTTAGGAAACCGCTTTAAAGGTATTGAGATAGACGGAAGAAGTATCAGGGTAAACAGGGACGATGATGATACTCAACCCAAGAAATCAGATCGTAAAGGGAAGAATAAGCCCAAAAGAAACCGGGAACAAGTCTCCGGAGGTAGGAGAGGTAGACGCAGAAGATAGGCTTAGGCTTTGTCCTGGGTAGTAATTGTGTAGAGTTTTACAGTGCCAGAAGACTCGGTTTCTACGTCGCAGACATATTTTTTAATGAAGAACCGAGGCAACGTCAGTTTATCCATCAATGCTTCGGATATGAGGTGTGATTGACCGGTCGATCTGCAGCTTTTTTCAATGATTCCACCTTCATAAAGTACATGTCCGCTAAACACAATTTGGCTTTTCACATCTCCAACCTGCCCGATCACAACGTATCCGATGTGAAATCCTGCACAAAACTGGGGTAATATGCCATATTTGTTGAGGTACTTTTCACGCTTACTATTGATGACCTCAATCGCTTTGAAAAATGCCCTGATACAGTTGATGTTTTTGGTCCCGGCATCCACTTTCCAGGTTACGACTACTTCATCTCCTACATACCTGTAAATGAGTCCGTTTGAGTTTACAATCGGATCGGTGATATCCTGAAAGAACTCATTGATCAGTTGATTAAACCTTACTTCTCCCAGTTTTTCAGCCAGACTTGTTGAATCATTGAGGTCCAGAAACATAAACACCCGCTCTTCTTTGGTTGGGTGATGATATTTACCGAATATCATATTCAGTAAAACACCCTGACCCATTTTCAATGACATCTGATGAGTGAAAATGATAGCTGCACTTATCAGCAAAGTATAACCAATGATGATGTTGAAGTCTCCATGGATGATGAAAGATGAAAACTCGTCACTTCTCAAGTATTCGACGTATCCTTTTTGACTAAAAATGCTTCGGTTAACAGAATAAACAAGCAGGATCAGTAGCACAAAGAATGCCGTATAATAGCCAGTCTTTAGCAGTACCTGAGGTATGAATTTCATTTTCCGTTTTAAAGGGTTGTTGAGATACAATTCAGAGACCGACAGGAAAAGACTGCCAATTATTCCAATCATGAGTCCATTGAGCAGGGCTATGGGGTCAAAGATTTCTCGTCCGATGATAGGATAGATCAGACCAAAGGATATACCGACCAGTAAAAACCTCCCTGTGATCCTTAGCTTTCTATTACCTATTCCAGCCGTCATATTTCTGTCAATTTTTTGTCTTCTATTGAGTAGATAGAAATTTCATCGGCTTTTCCCTTGAGTTTAAAACTGCCCATTGGTTTAACATCAAACAATACAGGTATCGTAAGTCTATTTAGAAGAGCATCAGATATGACCAGTTGTTGATCGAGCTCTTTACATTTTCCCAACATCCTGGCTGCTGTATTCATGGCATCGCCCTGGAAAACAATCTGGGTCTTGATCTTCCCTATTTCAGCTCTTACCAGCTTACCAAAATGTAGGCTGGCAATGGTTTGTGGTATGATGTTGTATTTATCAAAATAGAATTCTTTCCTTGATTCCAACTTGTCAATAAGTGCATAATACGCCCTGATACAGTTGGCCTGATAGGTGCCCTTTTCCGGCCTCCAGGTAACTACAACCTGATCTTCTACATACTCATAAATAATCCCCTGGTGTTGTACAATGGGTGTTGTAATATCAAATAAATAGTCATTGAGGAAGTTGAAAAAATCGTATTCGCTTAGTGTTTTTGAAAAGTGACTAACATTTTTTATTCCAATAAACAGGATGATCCTTTCCTGTACAACAGGCTGATGAAAAGTACCCGTGATGAAGCTCACCAACATTCCTTGCCCCATTTTTCTGCTGATCATCCGGGTAAAATTGATTGAAAAAGCAAAGAGCAGGGCATAGAGTATGGCTACACTAAAATTACCGTCGATGATATAGGTGTTAAATTCATCAGAGTGGATCACCTGCGTGAAGGACATGTCCATACGAAAGGATCTGGAAACAATTGTCACTACCAGTATGACAGAAATGATCAGAATGATATAAATGACGGTTCGAAGGCATAGTTGTGAAATAAAACGCATTTTTCGGGAGCCTTTGGTGAATACCCACAGCTCAAGAAAAGAGATCAACAAGCCAAGCAGGAGCCCAATTACTGCCCCATTGACAAAAGGGTACATGTTTGAAAACCCGTTGGAAAAAGATACATAGATAATTCCCAGTAATACACCTACACTTATGATCTGAAAGGAGACACGAAGTTTGATCTTCTGATTGACAGTTAGGCTCATCTGATAACCTGACCTTAACAGCCAGTTTCTACAATAAATTTAGAGGAATTGGTTTAATCTTTTCCGAAAAGTTCAAAGTGATGACATATCCGATAGTATTAACTTAAGTAATATTTGTATTATTTTTGGGATAATTATCGCTATGACTAGTTTTCGCCAAATATTATTTTCCTTAATATGCTTAGTTTGGGTATGGGCTGGTTATGCCCAGCAGCGTGGTCAAATACTCAAAGCAGGGGACAGTGTACTTGATCCTAATGGTGACGGCTATATTACCGCATCAGGTGGTCCTTTTTCCATTGATGGGTATTACGTTGATGAATTTGAGCTTAAGATGTTTGGACTCCCAATTGCGGGAGATGGGGAGACAGACGGTGATGCCCAGCAAAGTTGCTCTACCACAGACCTGGCTACAGACACCACCGGATTTTCCTCGTATGGAGTTCTCGAAAATGGCAATCTTATCTTTAGGTTCAGACTGGCAGGGAACAGACCAAGTGTTGAATCTTATACCATTTTAATAGATACCGATAACCGCATTGGTCCATCCGATCCGAACTATACACCTGATAACCCTGGATTTGAAGTAGATATAACGCTGATTAAGAATAAGTCACAAGGAGTTTTTGTTTACAATATAGACGGAATAGACAATTGCCCAACACCACTGGCTGGCTATCCCTTCTCTACCCATTTTCAAAGTTCAGTAGCAGGGACCACTTCTTGTAATGACGCTGATTATTTTTATGACTTCTATATACCATTTCAGGTGCTAACCGATGAGTTTGGTATCACTGCACAGACAGAATTACGCTTTATGGCAGTCACCAATGTATCGGCCACTTGCGCCATGAGTGGCAATATTTCAGATGTTGGTGGTGTGAATGATGACAATTATTCGTCACTTGAAGAGATGTTTGTTGCGCTTTCAGAATCACAGTGTCCAACTGCAATTGAAGATCTTTGCCAGACGTGTGATGGTTTCAAAGTAGGAACTACTGAAAAGCCCGATATCAATCAACCCGTCAAAGTTGGGGAAAGTCTGATTACGGGGACTTCAGAATCCCTGGCTAATATTTTTGTTTCTGTTTTTGATGGAACAGGGTCACTTGTTGAAGATCTGACCACAGCTTCTGACATAGATGGCAACTGGGAATTGACATTGGCACAGCCACTTCAAAATGAAGATTCCATTACTGCCCGTGCACAGATCGAAGGCTCGTGCTCCTCCGGAATTTCTGAATCTGATATCAGCTTTGCACTGGTTATTGTCAATACACCTCCTGTCATTAGTGGTTCAACGGGAAATTTGAATTATACAGAAAATGCAGATCCACTCTTGATATTTGATGATCTTAGCATTTCGGATGCAGATGATACCGAAATGGATTCTGCCTGGGTGACCGTCACAGCAAACTACAATATTTCGGAAGATGTAATCACTTTGCCACCAGGTCAGGGATTAGACATTAGCTGGGAACCTTCGTTGACGAGAGTAAAGATCTTTGGGCAAGCCTCATTGGTCGTGTATGAGTCTGTGATTCAGGGGATTGCCTATAGCAACTCAAGCGATGATCCTGATCTTGCTGTAAGATCATTTTCTATCATGGTGCATGATGGCCTGGATGAAAGTAATGTCCTCAGCCGATCCTTTGATATCACACCGGTAAATGATCCTGCAGTCTTGTCAGGGGATGCGAGTATCATTCCATATACAGAGTCTGATACTGACGTAATCATTGAAAATACGCTGGTCATTTTCGATTTGGACGACAACTTCTTTGAAGGGGCAACCATATCATTCACTCAGGGCTATGATGCTGTGGAAGACACCTTGCAGTTTACGGATCAAAATGGGATCACCGGTTCTTTTGATGATGGAACAGGGTTGCTGACTTTATCGGGATCTGCTTCCCTGGCAGACTATCAGACCGCCTTAAGAAGTATCAAGTATGAGAATTTGCATGCTGGCAATGATGGAGTAGAGGTGATTGATGATCCTACTACCCGGATAATTGTCTTCCGGATTGACGATGGAGATGATCTGAGTAACGTCCATTCAGTCAGTATTGATATGGATATAGGACCGAATGTGGCCCCAATATTTGTTGATAATCTAACTGACAAGAATCCTGTCGATACAGTAGTAATGAACTTACTTGAGGACAGTGTACTAGACTCTTGTTTGGTTGCTTTTGATGCGGATGGAGATCCCGTAAACCTTCAACCAGGATTCTCCTATGAAAATGGGGTAGGCACCGTGGTATTAGCTCCTTCAGGTGGGCTGTGTTTCACCTTCACACCAGATGCCAATTACAGTGGTAGTGAATATGTGAGTTTTACAGGATGTGATGAAGTTTCCAGCGGCTCTTTGTGCGATAATGTTGTCGTTGAGTTTAATGTTATTCCTGTGAATGACCCTCCTGACATCGTTGACGAGAGCAATAATCCGATAGACACAGTTTATTATACGGCAACAGAGGACATTGCTGACAATTTTTGCATTGATGCCATAGATATTGAATCTAACACGCTGGAGTTTTCTGAAGCTGTTTCGGTTGCGGGAAATGGAATACCAACAATTCCTGATCCGAATACACTATGTTTTGATTACGTGTCAAACATGGATTACTATGGCAATGATACCCTCAGATTGGTGGTCTGTGAACAGGGAAGCACCACTCAATGTGACACCCTTGTTGCAATCATTGAAATATTACCTCAGAATGACCCTCCTGTGATACATGTAGGAGGGCTTCCTGTTGATACGGTATATTTTGATGCCCTGGAGGATGTCATTACCCAAATGTGTGTCACGGCCACAGACCCTGATATGGATGCTTTAGAGGTTGTTGATGCCAGTACGATAGAAGGTCCGGGAATTTTTGAGCATCTACCTTTAGGCGATTTGTGTTTCTTCTTTCAAAGTGAAAAGGATTCGACAGGTATGGTCTATGGAGAAATTGTGGTCTGCGACAATGCATCAACTGCTTTATGTGATACTGTGGTCGTTGCAGTGAATGTAATTCCTCAGAATGATCCGCCAGTGATTGTAGATGAAGATAATAATCCGCTTATTGAACCTTTTGATACGCTTTTCTTCCAGGTAAATGAAGATGAGCCCCTGGATTTTTGTATCGATGCCATTGATCCTGACGGTGACCCTATTATTTTGACGGATGCGGTATCTGTTGATGGAAATGGTAGCTATGTAATTACGGATGCTGATAACTTATGTGTTTCTTTTACTCCAAATACTGATTTTAATGGATCAGATGAAGGTTTACTTACAGTTTGCGAAAGTGTGGGGTCTGACCCACAATGTGCATCGATCATTGTAATTGTGGAAGTGCTGCCTGTAAATGATCCACCGGTAATCAATGATGGGACCAATGCTGTAGATACGCTTTATTACAATACCAATGAAGATGAACCATTGGATATATGCCTGATGGCCATTGACGTGGATGATGTTACTATCACATTGGACCAGGTGAATATTTTAGGTTTGGGAGGTAGTTTTGATTTAGGGAGTCCCGATGATTTATGTACCACCTTTAATCCTGATCAGGATTTCAATGGAGTGGTAATAGCCGAAGTCATCGTATGTGATGGTCAGGATCCGGCCTTATGTGACTCAGTAATTATCGTGATAGACGTATTACCGATAAATGATCCCCCCGGTTTCACGAATGAAGGGATTGTCAACGATACCCTATCAATCACAACACTTGAAGATGTTGAGGTAGCTTTTTGTCTCGGTATCGATGACCCTGAGGGTAATTTCACCACAAATCCGACAGTTTCATCCACAACCAACCTTGGAGATTACTCCCTCGATGTTGATGTTGAGTATTGTTTCCTTTTTACTCCATTTGCTGAAATCAATGGTGTAGAATACGCCACAGTCGAAATTTGTGACGATGATGGCGCTTGTTCTTCGGTGGTTGTTGAGATAGTCTTAGTGCCCGTAAATGACCCTCCAGTGGGTCAAGCCGATACTTATGAACACGACATCTATACGTCTTTTAGTGGTGATCTGGCAGCAAATGATATGGACCCTGAGGGAACCAGACTTCAGGTGACAATTGCTGATGGTTCAGGGTTACATGGTAATCTTGAACTGTCTTCGAATGGCGAATTTGTTTATACTCCATCCAGGGATTTCGTAGGTAAGGAGGAGTTTACCTACCAGCTTTGTGATGAAGGAGATCCTGTAGCTTGTGTACTGGTTACAGTGACATTCGAACTCAATGATCCGCTTATCGTATGGCAGGCTGTATCACCTAATGGAGACAACATGAATGATGTCTGGATCATTGAAGGCATTGATCTGTTCCCGGACAACAGCGTTCGAATATTTGATAGGTACAGTAATCTGATCTTTGAGATTGAGGGATACAACAATCAGGATAAAGTATGGTTTGGCCAGTCTAACAGAGGGTTGTTTTCTCATGAAGCATCAGACGGGACGTACTTCTATAAGATTGATTTGGGAGATGAAAAGGTGAGTAAACCTTTGAGTGGTTTTATCATATTAAAGGTGAATTAAATGCGCTTATTCTTACTCATATTATATACATCCATTTCCTTCCTGGCTTTGGGCCAGCAGCAAGCTACATTCAGTCAATATATGTTTAATGGGTTGGCCATCAACCCGGCTTATGCAGGCTCGAGTGGGGTTTTGACTGGTACTGCTCTGGTCAGATATCAATCCCTGGGACTTGAAGGTGCACCGAATACACAGACTTTTGCCATTCATTCTCCGCTCCTAAATGAAAATGTAGCTGTTGGATTGTTGGCCGTAAGAGACAATATTTCTATTATCAATCAATATTCACTGAGTGGGATTTATGCTTATCGGATAAAATTTACCGAATGGAATAAACTGGCATTTGGGATACAGGCTGGATTTAATTCGTTAGATGCCCAGTATTCAAAGGCAAGGATCCAAAACCCCAATGATCCGGTTTTCCAGGAAGATGTGAGGTCTTTCAGGCCAAATTTTGGATTAGGGATATATTATCATTCTCAGCTTTATTTTGTCGGCCTGTCAATTCCTCAGCTGGCCAATAATGTTTTTGACAGAGGCACCGATCTACAGACAATCAGACAAGAAAACCCAATAATTTTAACAGGAGGGTATGTGTTTCGTGTTAACCGGCTGATTAATTTCAAGCCTTCTGCCTTACTCAAGTATGTAGCCAATGACTTTGTAGAGTACAACATCAATGCACAGCTATCCTTCGATGATGTGCTTTGGGTAGGGGCATCGTTGAAGATACTCAATGCTGTTGACCTGATGACTGAGGTGCAGTTGACACGACAGCTGCGTTTTGGATATGCATATACCCACACCATCAATGATCTCAGTGTGATCGATTTAGGTTCGCATGAGGTCATGGTCAGTTATAGATTCTTATATCCTCCTAAGGAAGGACTTATTTCTCCGAGATATTTTTAAATGAGATTTTTTACCATCATAGGACTACTTCTGGCTGTCATGTTTGCTCAAGCTCAGAATACAGATATCACTACCTTATTTATGAGTGATTGGCAGAAAGCAGAAAGGCATTATGAAAAATGGGCTTATAAAAATGCCATAGAGCTGTATGAACGGATGTTGGAAAAGAATCCCAATGAATTGCGTGCAAAAGTCAGGATAGCAGAGTGCTATGCTGAACTAAATGAGCTTGATCTCGCAGTAAACTGGTATCGTCAAATCATTGATTTTAATGACCTGGAACCGATCCACTATTATAACTATGCTCAGGCATTGTCCATGATTGGTGACTATGCCGAAGCTAAAACCTGGTATGAAGTCTATGGTGAGCAGACAGGTGATCTTCGCGCCAAACTGAAAATGGACTTTATTGAAGTAATGGATCAATATCGTAAAGACCCGTCCATGGTATACTTTAATAATCTCAAAATCAATTCGGAGAATTCTGATTTTGGTATGACCCCTTTCAAGGATGGGTTCGTGTTTCTCAGTGCACGTGATCAGGACCTGTTTATCAAATACAAGGATTCCTACCAATCAGCTTTGGATGAAGAGGATCCTTATGAGGCCCGATTGGATCTTTACTTTACCAGAAAGAGTGATTCTAGCTTTGCTGATGTAGAAAAAGTTCATGACATCAACACTCGATTTCATGAAGGACCCCTTGCTTTTTTCCATGATGGACAACGGGTGATTTTCACACGCAATAATTTCTATGAGCGTAAGAAGAAGACAAGCAAAGATGGAAAAGTAAAGCTGAAGCTATTTATGGCCAAAAGTGGAAAAGAAGGTCATTGGGAAGATATACAACCTTTCCCTTACAATAGTGATGAGTACTCCACTGGTCATCCGGCGCTTAATCTAACCGACGATATGTTGTACTTTTCATCCGATATGCCTGGTGGTATGGGTGGAAGCGATCTTTATTACTCAGTATTGAAAAACGGTAAATGGGGACCTCCCGTAAATCTTGGACCGGAAATCAATACCGCTGGAGATGAAATGTTTCCGTACTTTTCTTATGACGGAAATTTATATTTTTCTTCAAACGGCCATGGTGGTTTTGGGGGGCTGGATATTTATCGGGCGTATCCAAAAGGTTTAACCTATGGCAACGTGGAGAATCTGGGTACACCACTTAATTCAAGAAAAGATGATTTTGCGTTTTATCTGGGCAATGGAGGACGAACAGGATTCCTGTCGAGCAACCGAAAAGGAGGAGTGGGCAGCGATGATATCTATGAGTTTAATATTCAATTTTTAGGGATTATAGGGCAGGTCTTTGAAAGGTATTCTGGAGAATTGATCCCTGGAGCAGAAGTGATCATTACAGATGAGAATACGCAAAGAACATTCCTTCTGGAATCTGATCAGGGTGGCCAGTTTCGACTGGACTTGCCTATTGATTCCAAATACTATCTGGTAGCTCAAAAGGAAGGTTATTCCGAAGACGGATATACCCGGGTAAGCTCTGATGTAGACAGGTTTGAAACGGACACTGTGAATGTATATCTGTGGAAACACAGATTGTTTGCCGAAGGTAGGATATTTAGCAATGAGACTCAGCAACTTATGGGAGGCACTACCATAAGTGTTGATGACCTTACAGATGATAAACATGTAGAGATGATCACAGGATCCGATGGTTCTTATTTTTATGTTTTGCGTCCTGACAGGGAATATAAGTTCACAGCAAATGCACCTGGTCACATATCAAAAAGTTTTGTACTTAGTACAGCCGGGATGAATGGCGAAGACACCCTGAAAAATGATATTGTTTTAGAAGAGACTTTTATTGATAAGACAACGGTATTCTTTGATTTTGATAAGTCGGATTTGAAGGACGAGGCCATTCAGGAAATAAACAAAATGATCGCTGTGTTGAAGAAACATAAGGAAACCTTTATGGTTATTAGTGCTCATGCAGACGCACAGGGCACGATTGAATATAATAAGGACTTATCCGATAGAAGGGCCCTGGCAGTGGTAAAATACCTCAAATCAAAAGGCATCAAGGAAGACCGTATCGACTGGTTTGGGTTTGGTGAGCAATTATTACTCAATCAATGTAGCGACGGAGTGGAATGTGAGGAAGTAGATCATTCAAAAAACCGGCGAGCAGAGCTGAAAATTGAAGATCCTAACTCCAGAAGTCAGGGAACATAAGGTTATTGCGCCAAAGCGATTATTCTCGTAATTCAGCATTATTATTTCACAAACCGGAATGTTATTTTGGCTTACATTATTTAAAGAACTGAACCTGTGTGAGATCTTCAGATATTTCCCACAACTTCTCCTGTGCACTACTATCTTTCGAAGCAGCGCTTGAATCCACCAGCTCAGGAGCACCCTGATACTCTCTGAATCCATTGGGGCCATAATACTCACCACCTTTTGCTTTGGGATCAAGCGCAGCCCGCAACAAGGGTAATGCCGCCTTTTCTGTAGAACTAAACAGGAGAGGAGATATTATCCTGGCCAGGAATTTTACAAACAGGCTAAAATGGTCGATTAGTTCGGTAAGTGTAACTCCCGGATGTGCTGCCAGGGCTTTGGTCTGATAACCTTTTGATCTTAATTTCTTATCGAGTTGATAGGCAAACATCAGGCATGCCAATTTGCTCTGAGCATAAGCTGCAAATTCTTTGTAGCCTTTTTTAAAATGCAGATCATCAAACCTGATGTGACTGCGTCTGTGAGAAAGGCTACTTACCATTACCACCCGCGATCCCTGGGTCTTCTCCAGGGTTTCCAGCAGCAAAGCAGTCAATGTGAAATGCCCGAGATAATTGGCGGCCAGTTGCCCCTCAAATCCATCTTCAGTAATTTCATAGGGCGTCATCATAATACCTGCATTGTTAACGAGCAGGTCAAGCTGTTTGTAGTGCAGGAAAAATTGTTTGACAAATGTCCGAACAGTGCTTTGCTTACTCAGATCAATTTCCAGACATTTCAACCTGGCATCCGGGTAAACAGCTTTGATTGAGGTCTTGGCTTTCTCAGCTTTTATCATGTTCCTGCAGGCCAAAACAACTTCAAAATCCTTTTTCGCAAGTGACAAAGCAGTCTCATATCCCAATCCTGTATTGGCCCCGGTAACAATGGCCAGTTTCCCCTTTTTTGAGGGAATGGAGTTTAGATCAAAAGGTTCCATATCCTAATAGACTCAATTCCGTCCATTATGTTTTCAATTATCTGTTTGATTCAAATCATCTCTTTAATTGATCGTTCTCATGTGGACATCGTGTTTCCTTGAATAACTTGATGCACAAACATAAGGATGATGGAAACACTACAGGCAGACAAAATCAAAACCCAATACAAAGCGGAGGTGCTACGAAGCAATCGTGTTACGTCTGATCAGATGGAGGAGATACGCGAAATTACATTGAAAGTGGAGAATCCTAACTTTCAATGTGGAATCAATCAATGTATTGGCGTGCTTATTGAAGAACCGGGGCTTACATTTCATCATCGCTTTTATACCATAGCCAAAGTATCTTCTAAAGAGACAGAACAAGACCGCTTTACCATTATGGTGAAACGATGCAACTACATTGATTCGTTTACTGGTGAAGAAGTGCAGGGATTGGCTTCAAATTACCTGTGCGATAGAAAAATGGGAGAACAAATTACCATTACAGGACCATACCCATTGCCATTTGAAATACCTGAGGATAATTATGCAAACATGATAATGGTTGGTCTAGGCACAGGTATTGTTCCCTTCCGTGGGTTAATTAAGTATATCCATGAGACCCGAAAAACCTGGAATGGTAAGATCAGGTTGTTTCATGGAGCCAAAAATGGTCTTGAGCTATTGTATACGAATGACAAAGAATCGGATACTGCCCAGTACTATGATGACAATACCTACTATGCACTCAATGACCTGAGCCCCCGCCCATACTGGATGGATACCCTTACAAAATCGCCTGAAATAGAAAAAAGGGCAGAGGAAATACTCGATCTCTTGTGGCAATCCAACACGTATGTATATGTAGCTGGAGATAAAAGAATCCTGGATAACCTTGAGACCATCTTCTCAACAATTATTGGATCAAAGGTTAAATGGGCCATCAGGAAAGCTGACCTTGTGAGAAGTAAAAGGTGGATTGAGGTGATTTATTAATGTTAAGCAAGTCCTACGAGTTTAAATGGCAACATCAGGATCGCAAAAACAAACCCCAGGAAGGCAGTCAGTAAAAGACCAAAAGCCTTGAAGAATAGTGACAGCAGGAGTATTAAAGGGAGAAAAATAAGCATTAGTAATCCCAGTGGCCAGCAAACGGATAACAGGATTAAAAAGAGTAGAACAATGATGAGTGCCTTCATATTTATTTGTTTCTACCTCTTACACAAATTATCAGCCAAAATTATAATCAACTGAAAATGAGCGTTTTGCGATTTTATTGTTGACCACCCAGTGTCTAAGAACGGACACTTGACAGGCTGAATTCGGACACTTACCAAAATACCCTGAATACCATATTAGGAGTTACTCCAAGCGCATAGATATTGGTTTCGATGAGCCTGTTTTCCAGAGATGGTGTTGTTCGATACTCCCTGTTCAATTGATTTTGTCGGTTATATATGTTTAGGACAGAGATCCCGATTCTATACTTGATCCTGTCGTTTGACTTTGGATGAAAATCGTAAACCACAGATGCGTCCAAACGATGGTAAACTGGCAGTTTATGCGCATTGATGCCATCAAAAGCAACAGTAACAGGTCCTTGCTGGCCGGTTTCTTCAATCACTTCAGTATATGCTTTACCTGTATGCCAGAGCCACCCAAGAGAGAACTGAAGCTTTTCCAATGAATAAAAATGCGACCATTTTACTGTGTGTTCTATATTCCAATTCCCGGGAAAAGGTTTATTTTCATTGAGTCCTGTAAATTCATTTAAAGAATATATGTAGGAATAGGACAACCAGGTTTTATATCCGGTGAATTGCTTCTTGACGAAAAGGTCGAATCCTTTGATGCTGCTGCTACCGATGCTAAAATCATTTCCGATCGGGTTTAAAAAACCAAAAGTCAGGGTAGTGATTCCAGAAATATCCTTGTAATAGGCTTCCGCTTCAGCGTAAAAGTTGTTTCTATCAAAAATACTTCCTGCACTCACCTGGTAACTGGTAGTCAAAGGAAATCCTTCAGTTGATGCTAATGTCCACACCTTGTTTTCCAGTGAAAGGTCGCTGATCACAGATTCTCTGATTTGACTCACGGCTTGTGTACGGTACTCTCCGGATGCTGTCAGGAACAATCCGTTTGTTACCTGTTGTTCTATGTATAATCTTGGCTCAATAAAATACTTTCTGAGGTCCTGATAATAATTGAGTCGGGTACCAAGCTGCAAGTATGAATTCCTTCCGTAATCCAGTTGATAATCAGTGTATAATGTATGGGTATTCAGGATATTATCCGCAGCATCCAGGACCAAAGAGTACGTAGGAGATTCTTGCTCAAAAGCATACCTTATTTGCTTATAAGAATATTCATAACCCATCTGGATACTATGCTTGTTTTCGAATGCATAACTGGTATTTAGATGCAGTCCGTAATCATGAATGAAGTTCTTTTTGGTGGCTACATCCAAAGTGTCATCAACGAGGCTATTGAAAGCATAGGAGAGTAGGTATTTTGAATATTGACCGCTGAGCATGAAAGAAAGTGGACGATCATCTTGTCTCTTCAAGCTAAAGTGATAACCTTCATTCTTGGTGTTTAATTGATCCGTAAACCTTTCACCGGTAGAGTCACTACGGGTTTCAAATTGAAGTGAGTTATTGTCAAATAAACTACTGAATCTCAATGAATAACCTTTACCCAAATGGTAATTGACATTTGTCGAGAAATCATGAAAGAAAAACCGGTTATGCGCCTGCTGATTCGTCGCACTCTCAGCTATCTTGGTGTTTTGAAATACGCGCTCAGCATATTTGTGATAGGTTGGTGTTTCGACGAGATCGTTGTAAGATCTTCTTCCTGATAGCTGCACAGACAATTTGTCCTTAACGATGGGCACGTGTATGTTTCCATCAGCATGGAGTAGGTTAAATCCTACTCCTCCGGTGGTTGTTTCCGGAACTTTATCCGAGGTCCTGATATCAATAACACTGGAAACCCTTTCACCATACCTGGCATTGGTTCCGCTTTTGATAAATGTTACTTCATCGGTGGTGTAGGGGTTAAAAGCAGACAGCATTCCAAAAAAATGTCCCTGGTTGTATGTCCTGATTCCATTCCATAGCACAAGATTTTGATCCGGAGAGCCACCCCTTACATGAATGCCGGAAGCGGTTTCAAATGGGCTGTTTACTCCAGGAGAAAGCTGAATACTTTGCATAAGATCGGGTTCTGTATGCCCCGGCAATATTTTGATCTCGGAAGGGTATATTTTGACCTGATTATTTTCCTTCGTAATCCCTACAGCCAGGTAATCCTTCACTGTAAGTGTCTCCAGAAACCCAACGGATTCAATGAGTGTCAATTGGTTGCAGGCCGGATCTAAAAGCTCTTGAGCGTTTGTTCTCCGTAAATTGTATCCCAGGTGTCTGAGGCTAAATGATAGTGTATAAGGCACATTCCTGATAGCAAAATAACCGTCCTGATCTGATACGGTAGCATATTCGGTAATATCACCACTAATCAATACACCAGGGACTGCTCTCCCTTCTTCATCTACGACCACTCCGCAAATGTCAATCTTATCATCTTCCCTGAAGGGCCTGATGATATAATACACATTGTTTACCTGTTCAAAACGCAGGTTCAATTTTGCCTGAAGGTAAGGAATCAAGACTGGCAATTCCTCAAGTTGGAATTTTGACACCTGAACAATATGATCACCAAGGAGGGTTTCTTCATAGGAAAACCTGATGTCAGAAGATCTTTCAAGCTTCTTCAAAAGGTCTTTAATATGCCAATGCTCCTGTTGACAATAAGCGGAGAAATGACATAAATAGATGAGTATGATCAGGCAGCTCCTCATTTACGCTTCAGCTCAACAGTGTTTCCGATTACCTGATAATCAATCTGAAGGGCATCCAGAACGATTTTTAGGGCCACCTCCTGATCGTCGTGAGGAAAGCTTCCGGTAAACCTTTTGCCTGAAGGTATCTGGCCTTTGAACTGCAAATTGTATTGTTTTTCGAGTTCTTCCATGACATATTCAGCAGGTATATTGTCAAAGGTACTCTCATTATTTATCCAGGTAGGCTCAGATTGCTTTACAGCGACTGATTTTGTTTGGTTTTGGATTTGCCTGAATCCTTCAAAAGCCTTCAGAATCGTGCTATCAGAGGATGTTTGCACCCGAACACTTCCTTCATAACAGGCAACTTCGAAATAATTTCCCGAGACTTTAACATTGAATTCTGTTCCCAAAACAGTAACAGAACCCATGGTTGTTTCTACTTTGAACGTACTCCCTTTGACCACATCAAAAAAAGCTTCCCCATTCAGATACACACTGCGGTTGTCCGACCAGTTCCAGCGGTCATGACTGATTTCAGATCCGGCATTGAGTGCTACTGTACTTCCATCCGGCAATTCAATCGTGGTTTTTTCTCCATTTTGAGCTGTATAGCTTACCTCATTCAATTGATCAAAGGCCAAATAGCCGATAATCAGTAATACAATTGTGGCAGCTATGCCATAAAACCAATTTCTTCTACTACCGTTGACAGCGTCTTGTTTTGATGTCATGATTGCCTCCAGCATCTCATCTGCCTTGTAGTTTTGCGGAGATTCAAACAGGTTGGTGCCAGCTATGATCTTTTCATAGGTCTTAAATGCTTCACTGGCTTCAAAATCAGCCTTTTCTTTTGGAGAAAGCTCATTGTTTAGCCACCTGGCAAGGAACGTATCGTCATTAAATTCTTTCATGTCTTCATAACCTTAACGTTTTCACCAAAAAAAACCCTACCACCCATCATAAATTCTTGAACTGGCTTCCAAGTTTCAGCAGTGCTTTGTGCATAAGCTTTTCAATGGCTTTTTGTGAAACGCCCTTGATTTCAGCAATCTCCCTATAGGTAAGCTTTTCTATTCGATTCATCAAAAACACCTCACGCTGCTTATCCGGAAGAGAGGAGATGGCAGTATTTAACTGATCTAAAAATTCATTCTCAAGCATCAGGTATTCAGGTGATTCCGATGTTTGATTGAGTTTTACTGCCTGATTGTTATACTTAAGCTTTACCTGATCATGTCTTTTAAGGCTCATGCTCAGGTTATTGGCTATCTTAAATACATATGCCCTGGCGGTCTCCAAGGTAACCTTCGAGCAATTGTTCCATAGGGCAATGAAAGCATCCTGTGCCACGTCATTGGCTGACTGGTCATCACCGAACTTATAATAGATATAATTCCGCAATGGCTTGATATGGGCATGAAAAAAGCCGTTGAATGTTTCTTCTTGACAAAGCGGATCGAGAGACTTCATAAAAAATTAAATCTATTCTTTTTTTCAGGTTTTCTCAAACAGGGGGTAGGGTAAACAAATATGTTACTCGTTTTCCAACCAGACAGTCAAACTAGTGACTTGAATAAATCATGTTTAAATCGTCAAAACACAACTAATGATGAAAACCTTTAATTACTTTATTTTGATAGGAATAGGCTTTGGTCTTTTATTCCTATCGTCTTGCCTTGAAGAGGAAAATCCCTGTCCGGATGCTGTGATCAATGTAACCATTGATAGTACTGATTTTGAATATACAATCACTGCCGAGGGTCTTGAAGAGATCATCTATGAGTGGCGGGTGAATGGGAATGTAGTCGAGACAGAAGAGCTTGATGATCTCAGAGATAATTTACTGAATTTCACTTTTGAGCCCGGTACCTATACGATATGTATCACAGGGGAGTCTGAGTTGTGTGGTGGTAAAATAGAGATCTGTAAAGAAATCACCATTGAGAAGAATCCTTGCCCTGAGCTGAAGTTTGGATATGAGCAGGTTTCGCACAACAAATTTGTTTTCGAAGCCAGCTTTGAACGCAAACATGACATTCTTTATACCTGGTATGTAAATGGTGATTCCATCGAAACAGCTCCATTTGGTGAAAACAGATGGCATGTATTCGACTATGAATTTGAAGTAGGTATACACGAAGTTTGTATTAAGCCTGCAAACAGGGATTGTGATAATAGCTATTGTAAAGAAATAGTGGTAGAGGAGAGGGTTTGTCCTGATCCATACTTTGTAAGTGATATGCAGGAGGGAAATGCCTGGTTATTTCAGGCCGATTTTGAAGGAAGAAACGAGACCATGTACAAATGGTATGTAAATGGTGATTTGGTTGATAAGGAGAATTTTGATGGGCATGAGACAGATCACAAACTGTTGAAGGAGTTTGCTCCCGGTGAATATGACGTGTGCCTGGTGATATATTCAGACTGGTGCGAAGAAGTAGAATATTGCAAGGTAATTGTTGTCGAAGAGACTCCAAATACATGTATTGATCTGCACTACACCGCAGAGCGCATGGGAAATGATCTCGCCTATCAATTCACCGCCGATTTTGAATTAAAGAATGATGTGACCTACATCTGGAAAGTATATATCAACGATGATTATCAGGGGGGTGAAGTGAGAGAAGCCGGATCGGAAGATGATCACCAGTTTATCTGGCAGTTTGAGACTGGAGTGTCCTACGAGGTTTGTCTTATCCAGGACGGAGGATGTGTAGATAAACAAATTTGCCAAATATTTAAGATTGAGTAGTTGGTTGGTTTACCTGCCTTAAGAAGTTGCCCTGATTTTCGGGGTGACTTCTTCCTTTTTTCTATCTAAAATTTGAGACTATTACAAATGTGAATTGTCATTGTAATGAAAAAGATGGTTATTTTCACTTGCAGGCCCTGTACCATAGAGAAACAAAGGTATGTGATCATGACCAGTGTTAATGAACAAAAAAATGAGCAATCGATGAATTATAAGTCATTGATATCTAGAATATTATACTATCTTATTTGATTTCGTGAAGATCCTTAGGTTATCCATTATTTTGCTATTTATCTGGGCATTAGGGTGTCTACAGGGATGTATTGATGTCGATGAATTGGATTTTCCTGAAGACAGATCTGATGAGATAGTACAAACCCTCGACGTATTTACCCTATTAAATTATTATTCGGTCAGTGATCGTCCCAATACCTGCTTTTCTATAGTATTTCCTTTTGAACTTGCCTACAACACCGGTATTATCATCAGCATCGAAGATCTTGACGGATTAAGTGAAGCGATCGAAAACCAATCAAGCACATTTTATATCGAAGGAGTTATTTTACCTGTTCTGGTAAATAAAGATGGGGTGCTGTCCAGTATAGAGACTGATACAGACCTGAAAGAGCTACTGAAAACCTGTGAAATCCCCCGGCTAGCTGACTACCTAAGTGATTTCAAAAGCCAATGCTTTGAGCTGGTATTTCCGATCATGCTTGTAAACAACCGGGACACCATAGAGGTAGAAAACAATGATGTCTATCATGATTTAAAGAGTTCACTTGGTAATGACTTTTCACCTGATCTTCTGTTTCCTATAGAAATAGAATTATTTGGCACCGATGAGTTGTTGACGGTAACAAATTATTATCAGCTACTTCAGTTGATCAATCAATGTGTGCCCTGTCCGGAGGGAAGCATCCTCATTAACCCTGAATATGATGGCAGGTATACTTTCAAGGCCATTTATGATCGGATTGATGCTCCGATCAGCTACAAGTGGTATATCAACGAAGATTTTATCAGGGAAGCGGCGACAAGTAAAGATGATTCCCTGGTAATTGAATTGCCGGAGGGTGAGTTTGAAATTTGCTTACAGTCTTTTAATGCAGATTGTAATGCCGGAACTATTTCATGCCGAATACTCACTGTTGATCGGCCTTGTCCCGTGTTATTTTTTGAAAAAGAGCAGAGCTCAACTAATCCGCTGGTATATCATTTCTATGCTAATTTTGAGCTGCAGAATGAGATCTCCTTTGGATGGGTTGTCTATAAAAACAATGAATTTCTTTTCTTCGAGGAAGAGTTTCCGGGAGAGGGAGATGGTAAGTTTACCTTTGAGTTTACCGCAGGGTCATATAAGGTCTGCCTGGAAAAAGAGAATGTGAATCAAAATTGCCAGTTAGCCCAGTATTGCACGGAAATATTTATCCAGTAGTTTTAAACTATTACTATTCATTGACCTTTTACGATTTACCTAATTCCAGTACTTTCCTTACTACATAAGGATTTTTAGCAGTCGTGCGGCAGCTGCATATTACATTGACAATATCACCTTTAGCCGATTCGGGAAATCCATACAGTGCTTCACCATTCCTTTTTGGGAGTATTTCTACGAAAGGGAGCTCTTCAATGAGGTATTGGTTGTTGAGCAAGGACCCAATGTAGAAATTGGCCTCAGTGCAATTCTCAATGCTGAAATAATAAACGGATTGCCCTTTGAAAGTCTGAAATCTTACCTTGATCTCCGGCATGGAAGTTTTTAATTCTCCGCTTGTAAAGTATTCTTTTAAGCCCAGCCCGTTTTTACTTTGGTGGTAGGGGATCTCTGCTTTCAAATTTCCATTTCTATAATAGAGCTTAACGACTCCATTTACCTCATCATCTTCATACGGTGTCTCAGCATATATTTTACCATTTTCATAGAATTTCCTGGCGATTCCACTCCTTTTACCCTCCTGATAGATCATTTCTAGCATCACCTGATCGCTACCATCATGATAGAGCAATGATTTTCCATGCTTAATACCACCACGATAATTTATCTCAGATTGAAGATTGCCAGAATCATCATAGGTCTTGATCAATCCATCTTTCTTTTGGCCAATGCTTGCTTCCTTGTTTTCCGATTTTGGAGGGTCGCAAGACATACCAATGATGGCAATGACAATCAATAACTTATATGAAAGGTTTATCAAAATATTAGGATTCTTATACCATTCCTAAATTAACAAATTCAATTGAAAAGAAGTGCATGAACACTCCAGCATTATAGGGTTGGAGCTAAACCATTATTAATAAAATTCCGTATATAAGCTGCCACCTAGCAATGAACTATACAGAAGAAATCCTTTCTGAAAAGAAGATCATCATTTTCCGATTTACGGGTGATTATGGTGTTAAACTTATGGATGAACTTGGAATTAAGTTCAGAACAAGAGCATTTGACTTGGGCTATAGCCTGATTATAGATATCACAAAGGGAAACAGCAAGATCACCTTGAATGATGGTTTGAAGGCCCTAAAAAAATATGATAAGTCAGAATATAAGAGACTCAGAAAAGTACCCGTGGCAATTGTGGTAAACAGTAATCAATATGTCTTCTTCAAGGTGATAGAACAGTTTGTTGTTAATACCAAAGGGGATTTTAAGGCTTTCAAAGAAATGGATACAGCCATAGATTGGTTCACCAAGCGGTCAAAAAGATAAAAGCTCGGACTTAAAATGCCCGAGCCTCGCTTAATCCAAGAGGTAAAAATACCTTTCAGATAAATTACATTAAACCGTATTTTCACAATTACTGTAACCATCCACGTATACAAGAATAGGGGATAGAATCAGCAATTGAAATCAGTTAGAATGCTGAAATTGTCTAGGTTTAATCCCGTAGAAATGGTTCCAAAATCTTGCCATGTACAGTGGTGTGATCTGAGGTGTAGCGTGTGATAATTACCAATTACCTGGCTGCCAAGTATGGAATTGCACTTTCAGCGAATGATGTATACACAGAAGATGACAATGGCTTTGATTTTGAAGTGATAGGTATCGGGCAAGCTTCTGACGGCTCCAGACATTCGGATAGCCAGGGACAGGGGGCAGTAAGAATTTGGAACCCCTCAGGGATGGCTATTGGTGAGTATCTGATGGTTGGAAATGACAATACTGCGCTCAATTTAGTTACCAGTAATCCTTCCGAAGTCGATGGCACGGTCATCGAGCAGCGCCTGAGTAGTGTATAGGCCGTCAGTGAAGTAGGAGATGTGGGTACTGTGCTGGTAAAGCTGTTAAAATGAACGTCGTCAATGAATCATCAAGGTTAAAAATTGATCTATCTAACTATCCGCCGGGGATTTATCTTGTACGATTGAGGGCGGGAGATCGTGTGATCCTGACTTCAAAGTTGATTCATAAATAACTCATCAGGTTTAAGCGATTTATCAAATACCAATAAAGAAATCATGCCTCATCGGATATTTAGCTATTAACCATTTCAATTAGTTAATTCTTTTTTTTAAGTTTGTTACAACACATGTATGTTTCAACATATATGTTCTCCTGCTATGGAATTATGAAAACTTGATGGTATTCATATTCCTTTTACATGACCAAAAAGAAACTGTTCATCCTTGAGGATGATGTTATTACTGCCGAAATGTATGCGCACTTTTTCAGTGAGTATTATGATGTCTCGGTGGCAAATAATGTGAAAAGTTTTAGAGATTATTTTAAGAATCAAACACCTGATGCTGCTATTATCGATATCAACATCAGGGACAGCCATTATGATGGAGCCTTTTTGGTAAAAGAGCTAAAGGACCTGAGGTTGAACAGGACAAAATTCATTGCTGTAACGGGTTATCAGGATTTGAAATCCGCGGAATTATTTGACGGACATTTCAAGAAGCCCATTGATCTGGATCACCTGAACCATTATATCCAGGATCAAATCAATCAGGAGTCTGTTGATTCTCATTAACCGATAACCATTCCTTTACACCGATCCTGTAATTTAGCCTGGGAATTTGATTGTTGATGATTTAATTAGCTGAATTACACATAGCTAACCGTTCGCTAATGAAATCTAGTTTTCTCACGGTTCTGGTGGCTTTCTTGGCCATACTCATGGGCCTTTATCCGCTCATATATCTGGGTTTGGATGAAAGTACCGGTTTTCAGTCCAGTAAACTGCCTGAATTGTTGGGTAGTTCAGTTTGGAAGATATGCTTTTACGGCCACATCATTTTCGGTGGTCTTTCGCTACTAAGTGGCTGGTCACAATTTGTATCTAAATGGCGAAACAGAAATCTGCGATTACACCGGAGCCTGGGACTGCTATACCTAATAAGCGTGAGCCTTAGTGGATTATGTGGCCTCTACCTGGCATTTTTTGCCAATGGAGGGTTGATTTCTTCACTTGGTTTTGGCTCGTTGGCGATATTATGGCTTATCACTACCTGGAAAGCCTATCAAAGTATTGTTGCTAAAAAAATTGAAGAACATCAAAGGTGGATGCTTCGAAGCTATGCGTTAACCTTCGCTGCCGTAACATTGAGGCTATGGTTACCTGCCCTAACAGGTCTTGGAATAGCATTTATAGTAGCCTACAAAATAATATCCTGGCTTAGCTGGGTCCCCAACCTGTTGGTGGTTGAGTGGTTGATCAAGAGAACCGGAGCAAAACCAGGATATAATAGCATTAGGGCATCAAAGCAATGATTGAGGCAGCGGTCAATAGTGTGAGGAAATGGTATCCTGTATTGATCCCAAACAACTTCCATGACTTTTGTTCCCAGGTCACAACTCCTATGTCTACTGGAAGGAAAAAGCCCAGCCAGGTGAAAAACGCTGCCATTCCCGCAACAGCCATTGGGGGATTTTCATTGGGAGGGAAACCCCATGTTTCAGGATTATATGCAGCCATGTTGTTCGCCAGTACCCATGCAAAGAGAAATTGACCAATGACCATGGCAATCATTCCACCTGCCATTGCACCCGAAGAGGGCTTTTTATTCGGGTCAAATCCCATTTCCCTGGCCCAGATTTTACCAAATAGTGGTGTATACCAGATAAATCCAAAGAAAAAATTGACTACGACTGCTATTAATACAGCCACCATGTTTACGTTAATTTCAGGCATTTTTTTGATCGTTTTGATTAATACAAACAAACCTACAGGCGATGGTATAATCTGTAAATGGGCATTATTGACAACTTAAGGGGTTGAAAATGCCATTCATTCAACGTATTTTTAACTGATCAACACCTCAGCCTAATATGAAACACATCTCAATTATAGTTCCGGAAGGTCCTGTGGTACTCAGCAGCGTTGTCGGAGCCTTTAAACTATTTGGACAGGTAAACAACTTTTTAGTTGATCATGGCTCACCACCTGATTATGAGATCCAGCTTGTAGGGTTGAAGGACGAAACAGAGCTCTACGATGGCTTATTTTCAATTCGACCTAACACAACAATAGATAAAGTATCAAAAACAGATCTGGTAATTGTGACTACCATCATGGGGGACATGCCGTCATCAATCTCTATGAACAACGCGTTTATTCCCTGGATCCAATCGATGCACAGGAACGGAGCGGAGGTAGCCAGTCTCTGTATGGGTACTTTTCTTTTGGCGGCAACTGGTCTGCTTGATAGCAAAAAAGCGACCACACATTGGATTGGTAAGGAAGCATTTAAAGAGATGTTTCCAGCAGTGAATTTTCAACCTGAAAGAATAATTACAGATGAACATGGATTGTATACCAGTGGTGGTGCTTATTCATTCCTTAATTTACTGGTATATCTGATTGAGAAATACAATGGCAGAGACATGGCCATCGCTATCAGCAAGCTGTTTGAAATTGACCTGGACAGATACAATCAATCAGAATTCATGATTTTCGACACCCAAAAAAGCCATGGGGATCAGACGATACGAAAAGTACAACAATACATAGAGGAACATTTTTCCAGGACACTTTTCATTGATGAACTAGCCGGGTATGTATCACTCAGCAAGCGAAATTTCATCAGAAGATTTAAGAATGCTACCCAAAACACACCACATGAATACATTCAACGGGTTAAGGTTGAAGCGGCAAAAAAATCTTTTGAACGCACCAATCAAAATGTAAATGAGGTGATGATGGAAGTTGGGTATGTGGATAATAAGGCATTTAGAAGTGTTTTTAAGAAATTCACGGGATGCTCACCTACAGAATACAGATTTAAATACAATAGTTACCTGGCAAAAGCAGTCTGATTGCAATCATCTTACCAGTACGCTATCTTGAGAGATCCTTTTTCAACCTTTTCAAACCCCATTACTCATAATCATGCCCAATTATTACTTATTCAAACCAGAATTTTTGTCAGAATTCACCTCGAAGGTCTTCAAGTCCTTTGGTGTGGTAGAAGAGGATGCACAGCTGGCTTCCGATGTTCTTTCAAAATCTGATATCCGAGGGATCGATTCCCATGGAATTGCCAGACTGAAATCCTATGTGGAAATGTTTTCAATTGGCAGGCTCAACCCAACTCCGAAGATTTCTATAGTTAGAGACAAGAAAAGCGTAGCAACCGTAGATGGAGACAGCGGCCTGGGTTTAATAGTGGGGCCTAAAGCGAATGAGATAGCCATGGATAAGGCTTCGAAACATGGTTCGGGGTGGGTGAGTGTTTGTAATACCAATCACTACGGGATTGCCTCATACTACAGTCTTAAAGCACTTGAACGCGATATGATTGGTTGGTCCATGACCAATACCTCCAGCATTGTGTCCCCACTCTGGGGAGCTAAAAGCATGTTGGGGACCAATCCCATCTCAATCGCATTTCCCGGATATAAAAATCCTCCGATCGTCATTGATTTGGCTACCAGCGTGGTGGCTTTAGGCAAAGTAGAGATAGCCAGACGGCAGGGAAAATCAATCCCAGAAGGTTGGATGGTAGATGAAAAAGGACGGGACACTACAAACCCGTCAGATATGTTTAAGGGCAGTCTCTTGCCTCTTGGTTCTACCCGTGAAATGGGTGGTCATAAAGGCTATTGCTTGTCATCCCTGGTGGATATCTTATGTGGTGTTTTGAGTGGTGCCAATTGGGGGCCTTATGTGCCACAGTTTGCTATGTATGAAACTCCACCTGAGAAAAGTGTAGGCAAGGGGATCGGTCATTTTTTTGGAGCCATGGAGATTGATGGTTTTGATGAGGTGAACAACTTCAAGAAAAGGATCGACCAGTGGATCGAAGAGTTTAGAAGCACACCACCCGTTGAAGGTCAGGAAGCTGTCTTGATTCCAGGTGACCCGGAAAGGGAGGCCGAGATAGATCGGTCAAAAAACGAGATACCGGTAATTCAAGCCGTCATCGATGACCTCAACCTGGTTGCCAGGACAACCAAAGTGCCTTTTGACTGGGAACAAGCCTGTCTGGAGGTGATTGGTAATAAATCTTAACTCAATACTTGCTAATCTCTCTTGGTAGCAGTGAGAGGAAAATCATTGTAATCAACAGTCATTTTTCCTTCGAGCGCTGTACCTTCAAATGTGCCCTGCATCTCTACTTTATAGCCCTGATAGTTGAAGTTGCACTGTAATACTTCATCCTCGATCGTAATGTTATTGAGTTGATTGCTACCTTGATTGGAGTAGATCACTCCCGTGTATTTATCAACGTCTTTTACAATGGTAAAATAACCAGTTACGTCACCATTGGGCGTGCCCTTCAAAACGAAGTCCCAGGTTCCAACGGCACTTTCTAAATTTTTTGTAGTAGCACAACTGAAAGCGATTAAAGCAATCAGTCCTAGTGTCCAAAATCTTTGCATATCGGTGGGTTTCGGTTAGAAAAATCGGATGAATATAACGAAATAAATTCTTTATCAGTCTCTAGTTTAAAAAGAAACAACCATATGTCAGTAAAAGATCATATTTAGAATTTGACTATATTAACAGATGTACCTTTTTCATTCCTCTCATGAAAAGAAAAACATTTATCCGGCATTCATCAGTAATTTTAGCTGGGGGCTTACTTAGCCCATACTGGTCGTGTACACCCCGAAAACCAAATCATGAAATGCCTTCCAATGTCAGAACGAACTGGGCAGGGAATTATTCCTATAAAGCGCCACATTTACACGAACCCACGGATTTGCAGGAGGTTCAGCGGCTGGTTCAAACATTGCCTAAACAAAAGGCCCTGGGTTCAAGACACTGTTTTAACGACATAGCGGATAGTCCCGAGCATCAGGTTTCTCTTAAAAACCTTAAGGAAGTAAATCTGGATACGGAAAATAAAACAATTACCGTTCAGGCAGGTGCTCGTTATGGTGACTTTTGTGAATCATTGCACCAGCAAGGGCTTGCTTTGCATAACCTGGCTTCTCTGCCACATATTACAGTTGCAGGTGCATGTGCTACCGCGACACATGGCTCAGGAGTCAAGAATGGTAACCTGGCGACGGCCGTGAAACAGGTGGAGCTGATAACACCTTCCGGGGAATTTGTAACGATAGGAAGGGACCATGTTGATTATCCTGCTGTGGTAGTGGGATTGGGTGCTTTTGGGATCATCACCCGGGTTACACTGGATATTCAGGACACTTATGATGTGGAACAATATGTGTTTCAGGATATGCCATTGTCTTCTGTAGAAAATAATTTTATGGAAGTCATGTCGGCAGGGTATAGTGTGAGTCTATTTACAAACTGGCTCAATAAAAGCATCAGTGAAGTATGGGTAAAACGGAGGTCGGATCAATCTTATAACTCATTAGGGACTGATTTTTTTGGCGCAACAGCTGCAAAAAGGAATCTACACCCCATTGCAGATCTTTCTGCGGAGGCTTGCACAGAGCAGCTGGGTGTTCCGGGACCCTGGTATAACCGGATTCCACACTTTAAGATGGGTTTTACCCCCAGTGCTGGTGCAGAACTTCAATCCGAGTATTTTGTGCCAATGGAAAATGCTGTGGAAGCCATTCTGGCATTGGAACGGATGAGAGAGGAGATCAACCCGCATTTGATGATCACAGAGGTGAGAACCATTGCTAAAGATGGTTTTTGGATGAGTCCGTGTTTTAATCAGAATAGTGTAGCCATACATTTTACCTGGAAACAACACCCTCAAGAAGTCATGGCTTTACTGCCAAAAATAGAACGGGAGCTATCAGGCTTTAATGTGAGACCGCACTGGGGAAAGCTTTTCACGATTAGCAAGCAAACATTAACAGAAAGATACCCAATGAGTGGTGAGTTCAAAAAACTGGCGACAATGTATGATCCGGATGGAAAATTTATGAACCGATACCTGAATCAAAATCTCTTCTGAAAGCTCGCTAATCAGGCACTCAAAATTTAGGTGTTATTCCAAAATATTGATTGTTGTTTAGGTACAAAAACGTATTGATACACTACTTTTGTTGGCTAAATCAGGCTATACGTTTAGTCTGGTTAGCCTAAATGGTATACATACTTTTTGTAATAGGTTTTGTCCTCTTGATTAAGGGGGCTGACCTGCTTGTAGACGGAGCTTCTTCACTTGCCAAAAGATATTCATTATCCGAATTGGTTATCGGTTTAACCATCGTTTCTTTTGGGACCAGCACGCCAGAATTAATTGTCAATATTTTCGCCAGTTTCAATGGTAGTTCGGATCTGGCTATCGGGAATATTTTCGGTAGTAACATAGCCAATATATTACTGATTTTGGGTTGTTCGGCCCTGGTGCGCCCATTGCCTATTCAAAGGAGTATTTACTTCACCGAGATTCCTATTTCCCTGGTAGCTACATTCATGATTGGATTTCTGGCCAATGCCAATCTTTTTGTACATACCAGTGGCTTGTGGATCAGCAGGTATGATGGGATCCTTCTCTTGTTGTTTTTCGGACTTTTTATGACCTACATTTTTGTCGTGGCACGTGACAAATCCAACGGATTCGTGACAGAGAGTGTCAATGATGAAATCCTGATTATGTCTGTGAAAAAATCTGTGATTTTCATGGTACTAGGGATTGTAGCCTTATTTTTTGGCGGTAAATGGATTGTAGATGGTGCTGTGCATATGGCAAGAGAAATAGGTTTAAGTGAGTCTTTTATTGGTTTGACCGTCATAGCGGTGGGAACTTCACTTCCGGAGCTTGTTACCTCGATGGTGGCGGCTAAAAAGGGCAGGGCAGACATGGCTATCGGGAATGTGATTGGATCAAATATTTTTAATATTTTCTGGATTCTTGGTTTAAGTGCAGTGATCAAGGCGTTGCCCTTCGATGTGATCAACAACATGGATATTCTCATGCTCATCTTCGCCAGTACCCTATTGATTTTCGCTGTGATCAATGGTAAAAAGCCTGTGGTGAGTCGCTTCGAGGGGATTGTATTCGTAACTGTATACGTCGGGTATTTAACTTATTTAGTGCTTAGAGGGTAAAGGATTATGGTAATCTTTGTTCATCTTTTGGCATATATGATGTGTCTGGTGGAAAACCATCATGTGTCAGTTCATTTTGAAAATATCAGGACCAATCAGGGGACACTTTTAGTGGGTGTTTATACCAACCAGGCTCAATGGAAAATCAGGAAACCTCTATTTGAGGTAGTCCTCCCCAAAACCAACTGGAAGGATGGGAAGATGACTGCCGAGATTCCCGGATTCGGTTCGGGCGTATATGGCATAGCTGTACTCGACGATATCAATGACAACCAGGTGGTGGATATGGGATTGATCTTTCCTAAAGAAGGATTTGGATTCTCCAATTATGAACACAAAACCTGGTTCTTGCCGACTTTCGATGATTTTGATTTTACACTACCGGAAAACCATCAGATAACAATAAGAATAAGATATCTCGATTAGGTCTGCTTCATTGAAGGATATTTACAACCCTTGAAGGAGAGAACAGGTTGAGTCTGATGGTGTATCACAGTTTTAACTCCGGAAAATAGCGATCTATTCGGAATTGATGATCATTACCGGAAAATCATTTCCAAAGCTGTAGCTTGAAGGATATTGTGGAGTCCCCTGGTATTTTTCGGCAAGTTCAGGGACACGCTCTTCCACGTAAGCACTAAGCTCTCTCACGGTGATTTTCTTATCTCCGTTTGCACCATCAGCTGCACCCTTCAGCCCTTCGAGCAATGTGTAGGTAAAGACGCCGTGACCAATGGTTTCAAATTCCGTGGCGAATTGCTCGGATCCCGTTGCTGTGATCCAGAATGTGCCCGTGCTTCTGGCAAGTTGTGCGATCGCCTTTTCTTCCAGTATCCCTCTCGAAGCAATGGCGTCCAAAGCAGCTGCTGACTGACAGGCATCCAGAATGAAAAGTTGCTTTTGAGCGTTGATGTTTTTTGAAATTTCCTTCAGCTCTGAGGCGGCTAATGCTTTTTGGAAAAGCAATTCATCCCTTCCATAGATTTGTGTGACATCATGCGGTACCAGGAAGAATTCTGCCGGTGCATCAATGCCTTTAGACATCACGCCATGACCGGCATAGTAAAAAACCAACAGGTCTTGCTCCCGGGCCTCTGACATCACTTCAGCAAATACCGATTCTATCTTAGACTTTGTGAAATCTGCATTTCTGATGCTTAAGTGCTTTACTTCGCTGAACAGGGTGGATTGATCGCCTGACAGGGCAGAGGAAAATGCTTCTGCATCAGCAATGGCATAATTAAGATTGTATCTTGGGTTTTTGTATTCATTGATCCCCACAGTAATGAGAAATAGCCTGGGAGGCGCATCCGTATTGCCTGAATAGTTGATGATGAGCTTTTGTTTTTCGGTGTCAATACCACTTTTGGATGTTCCCACCACATACAGGTAATTCTCATTTCCCAGGGCATTGGAAAGTGTGACATCAAAGGTGATCAGGCTGGTTGGGTCTTCATTCACAGCAACTAACTTGTTGTTATGAAATAGCTTGATCTGTTTGAGGTTTTCCTTGTTTTCTGTTGCTGCCACCTGAAGTTGGACTTGCTTTTTGGTCGTAGAAGAACGAACCATGCCATCCTCCATTTTTACCTGTTGCCCATCGAGGGAAATGACCTGGATAACCGGAATTTCTTCAATCGCTTCTTCAATATCTATCTCTTCAATCAACTGGTCCTTATAAAGTAGCGATCGCAAGAGCTTTGGTGTAAACCCTCGTTCAAAGGTGCTGGCAAGGCTGGTCTTTTTATTGGATTTCCTGGCACCCCAGTAAAGTTTCTCAGAAGATGCTGATGTCCCGTCAAATCTACCGTCTCGAGAAACAACCGCATATTCTCCGTCAGCATCTACAAAGATGTACCCGATGATCTCATTTTGGGTGGCACTGTATATCTGGTTGATATTGTCGCCATAGGCATTGATCAGTACTTTGTCATCATCAATCAGGTAGTGGGGATGAGCCTGATAATCTCCATAATATGAAAGCGAACTGGAACTACGCTCTCTCTTGGTTTTTTGTGTCGTAAAAATGGTACCACCCTTGTTATAATCAAAGACAGAAAACCCCCTGTATCCAACCGAGCCGATGACTTTATCTTCAATTCGGATTTTAGTCATAAGTCCTCCCATTTCGCTTGCTTTTGCCTGCTCACCCGCCATGATCATAATGGGCTGGTAGTCATTGCCTGATGGTAATGTTCTATGACCATACACCGGGATTGCCGGGCTCAATCCCGGAACCGCATTGTTTTGGTAATAAAAGACCTTTCCGCTCTTGTCGTACAGCCCGAAATACTTCTTTTTATAGTTTTCGATTTCTCTCCCTGTATGATAGTCGAAAGTATACATCTGGTTTCTGATCAGCGACCATTTCGGGCTTATAATAATTTGTGGTCCAGTGAAGCTAAAATCGATGATCATGATGTTTTGCTTGATCTGCAACGTCTGAGATATTTTCATTTGGTCTTTGTCCCAGATCTCGACATGATTTTGAAACGCAACCCCGAAGTGATTGTCAAACCTAGCAACACGGGCGTTTTGAACCTTTTCCTGATAACTTTTGGTGAGTAGTATTTCACCCGTCTTCCAATCGAGAAGCCTTATTCTGTTGCTTTCTACAATTAAAAGTGCTTTGTCATCCTGAGTAAACGCAATCTCGAAAACCTCAAGCAGGTCGATTTTATAGGAGTAGGTAAATACTGAGTTGTAAAAATCAAAAATCCTGAGCTCTCCATTTTCCAGCAGGAAGGCTGCCTGTTTTTGATCGGATGTCACTGCCATACCGACCTGTAAGGCATCTAGCTGATCATCTTCATATTCAAGACGTGTCTTGTCCACCACCTGGGCCAGGATAGTGGTGTAAAGCGACAACATTAATACTAAAAGCAGCGACTTCATAAAGCTCAGGAGACGGTGTCATCCTAAGTTAGTAAAAAAAGAAGGCTTGGGTCAAGTTAAAACACACGAAATAGCTACCAATAAGGCTTTGCGTGGTTCTTTATAGTGAAATAAATAATCGCTTAGTCCCCCACAATTATTACCGGAAAATCATTTCCAAAGCTGTAGCTTGAAGGATATTGTGGAGTCCCCTGGTATTTTTCGGCAAGTTCAGGGACACGCTCTTCCAGGTATGCACTGAGCTCCCTTACGGTTATTTTCTTATCTCCATTTGCTCCATCGGCCTTACCTTTCAGCCCTTCAAGTAAAGTGTAGGTAAATACACCATGACCTATTGTTTCAAACTCGGTAGCAAACTGTTCTGACCCAGTTGCCGTAATCCAAAATGTGCCAGTACTCCTTGCCAACTGGGCTATGGCCTTTTCTTCCAGAATGCCTCTGGAAGCTATGGATTCTAAGGCCGCCGCTGATTGGCAGGCATCAAGTATGAATAGCTGTTTTTGTGCGTTGATCTTCCGAGAAATCTCCTTTAATCCGGATGCGGAGACAGCCTTTTCAAAGAGCAATTCGTCTCTGCCATAGATTTGAGTCACATCATGTGGTACCAGGAAAAATTCCGGTGGTGCATCGGTACCTTTTGACATCACACCGTGCCCTGCATAATAAAATATTAACAGGTCTTGCTCCCTCGCATTAGTCATCACCTTTTCAAATACAGATTCCATTTTAGATTTGGTGAAGTCAGTATTCCGAATGCCTAAGTGCCTGACTTCACTAAACAGGGTAGACTGATCACCTGTCATTGCACTGGAAAAGGCATCCGCGTCGGCGATAGCATAGTTGAGATTATACCTCGGGTTTTTGTACTCATTGATACCAACTGTGATTAAAAACAATCTGGGAGGAGCATCTGTATTGCCATTGTAGGTGGCGATTATCTTCTGTTTTTCAGTATCAATCCCATTTTTTGAGGTACCCACCACATACAGGTAATTCTCATTTCCCAGGGCATTGGAAAGTGTGACATCAAAGGTGACCAGGCTGGTTGGGTCTTCATTCACAGCAACTAACTTGTTGTTATGAAATAGCTTTATCTGTTCGAGGTTTTCCTTGTTTACTGTTGCCGCCACCTGAAGCTGAACTTGTTTTTTCGATGTAGACACTTTGATCATCCCATCATCCATTTTGGTCTGTTGTCCATCAAAAGAGATGACCTGGATAACGGGAATCTCTTCTATTTCCTCTTCTATGTCAATTTCCTCAATTACCTGATCTTCATAGAGTAGCGAGCGCAATAATTTCGGGGTAAATCCACGCTCAAAGGTGCTGGAAAGGCTGGTCTTTTTATTGGATTTCCTGGCACCCCAGTAGAGTTTCTCAGAAGATGCTGATGTCCCATCAAATCTACCATCTCGAGAAACAACCGCATATTCTCCACCAGCATCCACAAAAATGTACCCGATAATTTCATTTTGGGAAGAGCTGTAGATTTGATTGATATTGTCTCCATAGGCATTGATTAGTGCAATGTCATCACCAATGAGGTAATGAGGGTTAGCCTGGTAATCGGTCAGAGAGCTAAAGGCGTTGGAGCTTCTTTCTCTCTTGGTCTTCTTGGTGGTAAATACACGACCCCCCTTGTGATAATCAAATACTGAGAACCCACGGTAACCCACTGAGCAAATGACTTTGTCCTGTATTCTTAATGTAGTCATGTAGAAGCCCACGTCACTGGATTTTTCCGTTTTTGCATCCCATGCCATGATGGCTTGATAATCTTTTCCTGAAGGCAAAGTTCTATGACCTAATAGGGGTGTACCGATTGTATAGCCGGAGATTGGATTGTATTGGTAGTAGTAAACCTTTCCATTTGGATCATAAGAGCCAATAAATTTCCCTTTGTAGAATTCAATTTGCTCGCCTTTCAGGTAATCAAAGGAATACATATGATTTCCAATAAGTATCCATTTGGGGCTAACAATAACATGTGGCTCTGTATAGCTAAAGCTAATGGTGGCGATATTTTTTTTGACACTTAGCTTTTGGATCTGAGACAAAGATTCCAAGCTCCAGATCTGTACATCATTGTCAAATGCTACTCCAAAATGGTTACTGATATGTGCCACACCGAATGCCTGGATCTCTTCCTGAAAAGTTTTGGAAAGTAAGACATTACCTGACTTCCAATCAATTACCTGAATCTTGTTGGTTTCTACTATAAACAAGGCATTGTCATCCTGAGAAAATGCGATTTCCAGTACATCCTCGACCTCCAGCGTATGAGAATGCGTAAAGACTGAATTAAAGAAATTGAAGATTCTAAGCTCTCCATTGTTGAGTAAAAAAGCAGCTTGAGTCTGGTCGTTAGCGACTGCCATTCCTACCTGAAACGCATCCAGCTGTTCTTCATCATATTCCAGCCGTGTTTTGTCTACCACCTGTGCCGGGATTACAAAGTAGCAAATCAAAAAAAGTACTGAAAAAAGCGCTTTCATTGGATTTAGGTTATGATGTTAACCTAAGTTAATTAAAAATTCAGGTTTTGGTCAATCGTGATCCGATAAAAATAGCAGGCCAGCCGGGGTGTTTTAGGCCTATCGAGCCGAAATTTTGTACATCTTCATGACGGTGCCCAATGTAAGACCCTGATACAGTACTGAGCAGACCACGACCACATAAGTAAACGTCAACAGCACTTCTTTTCCTGGGAAATTGGTTAGGGAAAGTGTAAATGCCACAGGTAATCCGCCTTTCAGTCCACCCCAGGTTAATACACTGATCGTGCCTCTGTCAAATGATTGCAGAAATGACATCAAACGAATAGGAATAAACATGGCCAGCCACCGGGCAAATAAGACGATAAGCACGGCAAAAAATCCACCAGCAAAGTAGTCGGCTCGTTGGGGTATAACGAGCATTTCGAAACCGATCAATACAAACAGGATAGCTGATACGGTTTCCTCCAGCAGCTGCCAGAATTTGTAGACATACGGGCCAACAGCACTCTCCCCGGTTCTTTCGTCTCGCCCAAAGTTTCCGATGATGATCCCACTCAGCACAGCTACCAGCATAGAAGATACACCCAGCGAATCGGCCAGGTAGGAGCCTGTCATCACCAAAGCCAGGGTGATGAGCATTTCTGCTTCAATCACATCATTGTCTACATACTTCAAAAGCTCATAGCCAAGCCATCCGAAGAGGACCCCCACGACAACACCTCCCAATAAGTCTTTTATCAGAATAATGGAAACATCAACCAGCTCTATGCCTCCATTTAAAATCTGGGCCTCATGGATATTGGTAAGTGTAAATGCGAGGATAATGGACATGCAACCATTCAACAAGGCTTCGCCCTCTACTTTGGCTTCCAGGGCGTCAGGGAGGTGAAATCTTCGGATATTTTTGGTAATTGCTATTGGATCTGTACAGGATATGAGTGCTCCGAACACAAAGCATCCGACGAACGACAGGTCTATTGTTAACAGCTCGACCAGGAAATAGACAAGCAATCCAATTGTGACTGTGGATATAACCACTCCGAAAAATGAAAGTACAAGAACGGGAATAAGTTGTTTTCCCAAGCGAAAGAAATTGACATTCAGTGCAGTAGCAAAGAGCATAACACTCAAAACAAACCGATACATGATTTCGGTGTAGTCATATTCCTTTACTTTCTCAGCCAGGTGATACTCCGGATGAATGGTGCCTATGATAAAAACCACCGCAGATAAGCTGAGTGCAAGGACCATCAAACCGATAGAAGAGGGGAGTTTGATGAAATAAGTGTTTACAAATAGAAAGACGCCGGCTAGAAATACCAGAAGTGCGATGATGTCGAAAATGCTCAATGCTTAAAAATTTTGACGAAAATAATGGCTGTAAGTTACTTCTTCAATGGAAATAAATTCGTAAAAAACATTCAGTAGAAATACTGAAAATAGTCAGATGTGATCCAGCCCTATTTGTATAATAGCATTAGTATTAGTGCGATTGATCTTTCCCATAACCTGTAAGTTTTCCGGATCACACCTTAAACTCTCGTTGGGAGCGTCTTCTATTGTTTGTTTTATCTGATCGATTGTTAGTGAATTTATGCTCAATACTATGACCATTGTTTCTTCGCCAGGGTGATTATCAAGCTGGATATAACGATTTTTACCAGGGAGGTGTATAGCGGTTACGTCAAACGGGAGCTCTCCGGATGAATGTTCATTGCCTGGAAATAGCAAACCATTTTCACCTCTGTCATTGAAATAATACAGGTATAAGTATCCGTGAAAATCAGTTTGTATATCAAATTTAAATTGATGACCGTTGCCATATCCTTTTGTGAAAGCGTATGAGCACCTTTTATCTGATCTGACAGGCATTTTGCTTCCATAGTTAGATGAAATATTCACTTTCATTTTAAATTCCTGTTCATCGGGAAACAGAAAAGCGGCAAAAGCCTCTGATATCCTGTCCAATAGTTTATTGTATGGGACATGAATAAATCCATTTGAACCCCAATTTTTTCCATAACTGTTGATCAGCTCAAAACTTCCGTCATACTTGTTGTCATCATATCCAATGATGCAAATGGCATGATGACCGGAAGTCCCAATGGGTGTTGAAGGGCTCCATAATTCACCTGGTTCACAAAATGAGGAAGAAGTTTGCAGTGCAATCACCACTGGAAGCCCCTGACTCAAGGCCGTCTTTATTTTTATGATTTTTACTTCTGGCGGATCATAGGAGTTGAAGACCTTGCTGTATCCTGATATTGTTGACAAATTAACTCGCCCGGGAGGGGTATCAGGGCAGAAATAGGGATATTCTGTAAAGAATGGAACACCTTCATTAACTAAGACATCTAAGGATTCTTTAATGGAGACAGGAATAGAACAGTCAGCGTTTTCACCCTGAATGGCATAATGGGTATAAGTAGGAGAGAATGCTTCTCTGGAAATTGTATTGATGTCGATTTGTCCGGATTGCCGGGCATGTAAGATGGTTGTGGCATAATACGCAGTGGCCCAGCCTGCTGATGTCAGGTGATTGAGTTGGTTGCCTGGTTTGGGACAGAAACGCTTTAATGAGGCGACTTCCGGGAGGTTATCAGTTGCTGTGGCTGTTAAGACTGGAGTGTCATAGTATGATTGGTTGTCCACTTTTAGGCCTGTAGGACATTGGGCAGATGAAATATATACCAGAATAACCAGAGATAATGTGACTGGAAGTCGCATCACTTAGCCATAAAAATGAAGTCGCTACCTGCCTCATTGTCACCAAAATCACCAAAATGGGGGGCAGGGTTGATGGTGCTGACCACATTTAGAATCTCACTTAAAGTAAGGATTCGGTCCTTACCGCCATTTGTTCTCAGCGCTTCAATGAATTTGTGGGCAAAGGGCGAATGCATGCCGGGACGTCCATCAGGCACGTATTCTTTGCCTCCGGATGTTAGAAATTTTCTGGTTTTGTATTTTAGACGGCGTGAGGCGAATTCACTTCTGGATATTTCAGCATACATCTCTTCGAAGCCTCGGCTCGAACTGGCTAGCTTAGCATCGAATGTGCCACCAAAGCAAACATCCAGGGTGAGGAAAACATGCTTGGTTGGAAGGTTATTCAATGCCCTCCCCAAAACAGAGTAGGATAGATAGGTTGTATTTGCCGGGTCATTGCTTTTAGAATCTTTGCCCACGATATATCCATCACCCAAAAGCTGATCATAGTGACCATGTCCTGCAAAAAATATAAATAATTGATCATCTTCCAGGTAAACCTTACTCGCATACTCTCTGAGCTTGATCAATATATCCTGGATGTTGTTATTCTCCAGTATTTCCACCTGGAACCCATAAGTCTCCCTGAGTTCTTTGGCAATCGTACGTGCATCATTGATGGGATTACTTAGGTCTTTCCAGTTGTCGTACTGATCCGTGGCAAATATCAGGGCCATATCAGTTCTGTTTGTTGCCCCACCTAAATAGCGAATGGTTCGCTGCTCCGTTACAGCATTGCCAAAACTATTTGTTGCAGTAACTTCTACCACATTATCACCCTCTTCCAGCTTTAACTCATTGTCAATGAAAATGTCGAACTCTCCAGACTGGGTGTTGCCACTGACTACCCCCATACCCCTTGATTCATCCAGATCAAATCCATTAAAGCGGATGGTTACACTTTTGACCTGGGAAGGACATTTTATCCCTACTTTTAGTTTGAATTGCTGCTCATGCGCCAGACTGATGTCTGTAGTTGGATTTAGCCAGAAGAGTACAGGAAGTGCCTTATCTCTGGATTTGATATAAAAATCATATGTTTGACTGGTCGCTTCAATACTTTGACCAGGTAAATCAAATGAAAGGAAAATTACGATTAACAGAACATTAAATTTTCTCATGATTAGAGTGATTCCGGTATAAATTCCCACATTTCTATATAATCTTCCGAAAAGTTCTCGTTTGACCCATTGATCAGGTAGACTTTATTGGCTACCACGAATGCCTGAACTCCCATAACCCCATTTCCGGGATAGGTTGCAAATTGTATCCACGAATCGTCTGCTGGGTCATATTTCCAAAAGTCTTTAACAGGGGCGCTCGTGCCATTCCTACCCAGCCCGATATATCCCTTGTCTCCAAGTGAGAAGCCAACACCCCCTTCCAGATTGGCACTGGGATTAATGGGTGCACCTACTTCAGCCCATGAATCAGAAGTAGCATTATAATCATAGAAGTCATTCAGGAAGCTATTGTTATCAAAATCATAGCCCTGACCAACATAGCCTGTTCCATTTACTACGAATCCTGTTGCATTGCCTCGCTTTACTCCACCGAAATCATTGAGTTGTGTCCACTCATCATCAACCGTCGAGTATTTCCAGACTGATTTACTTATGGCATTCTGTAATCCGGTTACTAAATAGAAATTACTTCCTATTACAATGACAGCAGGAAAGATCAGGTGATCATTGGGGTATCCACTCTTCATGGTCCAATCATTTGTGAATGGGTCATATTCCCAAAGTTCACCATCGAAACCTGTACCAAGAATATATCCTTTACCATTGACCGATACACCAATGGCTGCGGTTTTATCCGGGCCGGCATTGTTGGCATTCATGGGTGTCCATGTATCGCTGTTTGTGTTGTATTGATACCATGGCTGACCTCCCATGCCAAAATAGAGCACATCATTCAGTACAAATCCAGTTCCACCAAATGCACCATCCGGGTGACTCGTTTTTTCTGAGAAAAAAGGCAGAATTTCAAAGCTTGATGATGTAGGTGCACCCTGAGCATCTATTTTTAACTCGATCGTGGAAGGGGAAAGGGACTGCGGGACCAGTACCTTGATGCTATTGGCGGATACCTCAATGATATCGGCATTTACAGCACCAAAAGAAACAACAATATCCTCAGTGAAATTAGCACCTGTTATGGTCAACGTAGATCCTGGAACAGCTGCATCCGGGCTGATTGTAGTGATCACGGGGTCTACTCTTTTGATTTCCAGTTTTGAACAACTGAAAGCGATTAGTCCTGTTAGCAATGCGAAATAATACGCTTTCATTTTAAAAGTTTACTTTCAATCCAGCCATGGGAACACTTTTACCTGGTAATACGGCCATATTTAGGTCTAATTTATATTTGCTGGTCAATCCTTCTCTCTCGTTTTTCTTGCCTTTGATGAATACACCAACCACATCAGCCGCCCATATAGCTATTGCAATGGTGTTCATTGTTCTGAAGGTTTTGAATTTATTCTCAGCAGCTGTATAAGATTTGTTGGCGGAGGACACGTCAGTCGCATTGAGATAATCGTCATATGATTTTCGTGCTCCGGAACGAGCAATAAGTCCCGATCCCATCAAGCCCCATGTGCCTGCAGTAATTAGCCAGTAACTATTTCCATTGCGAGCTTTATAATCGCCCAATCCGGGGACAACTAAGGAGTACAATGCAGCTGTAGGTCCCATAAGCTTGTTGGTAACTAAAGTACTAATGGCTGTTGCCCGAATATTGAAAACCAGGTTTTCACCGGTAAACTCTTCATCTTCATAGAAGTAATTCCAATAGATCTTCTTCTGATCTCCGCCAGAAACCTGAGCCCCCACGTCTCCACTGACTCTTTCTACCGGACCTTTGAAGGTTTTTCCGCCATCATTGGAATAGTATAATAGAACCCGGTAGATTTTGCTTTGATTGTCTGACTTTAAGTCATATGTTATCTCAATGGTGTTATTTGGTTCATCCAATACCGCATCAATGATTTGCATTTTCTGAGAGAAAACGTGTGTTGAGCCCACAAACATCAGCAAGGCAGCGGATAAAAATTGACTTCGGAGATTCATCAATGCAAGGTTTAGAAGTAGACATAATTGCGAATAAGGATCCGGAATGTATGCTACCGATAAGGTAAATGTAACCCTAAATATGTAAATAGTGGAGCTTTCGGAATATCACATTATTGTACTATCTTGGATTAATGGGGTACACCCCCGGACTTTGAATGCTATGGATAGACATCAATTTATATCCTCGCTAGGCCTTGTTGGCCTGGTAATTTTCTTTCCTAAATCTGCTCATTCTATGCATAATACTACAGAATTACACTTTGAAGATGATGGAAAAATACCAAACAGTAAACTCCCATTAATTATCTATAAAAATGCATTTACTGAAAGAGGGAGTGAGGGTGCCGTGTGGCTTGAGGATAGATTTGCTAGTAACAACTGGTCAAACTCCTGGCGAAACGGCATTTATTCTTTTCATCATTATCACAGTAAATCCCATGAGGTGCTGGGGATATATTCGGGAAGGGCTCTGGTGCATTTGGGTGGAGAAGCCGGGAAGAAAGTACAGGTAGAAGCTGGTGATGTGATCATTATTCCAGCAGGAGTGGGTCACAAAAATTTAGGGAGTGAAGGGTTAGGTGTTGTGGGAGCATATCCGAATGGCAGAAGCTGGGACTTACTGAGAGGGTTGCCGGGAGAAAGGCCTGGAGCCGATCGGAACATTGCGGCATTGCCTATCCCATCTTCGGATCCCTTATTGGGACAGAAGGATGGGATGGTTAAGATATGGAAGGGAGTGGATTGAGACAATCACCCAAAGTGAATATAAAATTATGGTTAATTATTACTAGCTTCTGTTTATTTCACGGTAATAATCAGGCATCTTCTTAAATTTGAAGGTAATTCGAATTTAGAGAACATCATCATAAAGAAACCAGCTGTTTTCCCATAAGTACATCTTCTATTTGCCATATTTTAGGTTTTATCTCATGATGGCAAAAGTCAGGCTGGAAATCTGGTGCCTGTCACTATGGAAAGTATCAGTGACTTCCAGATCGTTAGCTGGACCACTGAGAACGGGGGGGCAACCTTTCCAAATTACCTGTGCAGCTAAATACCGCTTAGTCTACAAATACTAACTGACGTTTGGAAGGCTCAAATTTTCTTGGTAGAACCTCTTTGAATTCAAGCATCAGGTATTCATCAAGAATTTTAATATGATAATTGTAGAGTGAGAATATCTCGGTTTTAGTGACCTCCTGAAAGCGATCGTCGATCAATACACATCCTGTATTGTCTTTAAACAAAGTCTCCTCAAGATCATCCTTAACAAGATGTTTACCTTTTTGAGAAAGGATATCCCTCAGGTGAGTTGCGATCATATCAGCCTGATTGCTTTTCATCACGAATAGCACTTCAATGTTCTTCACATATTGAATGTCTGTGGCTTTATAGGTAATCCACCTTTGATCTTCATCGTTTGCCATGACGATGCTGTCAATCTTACAATTCTTTGGAATTCTGTAGGATACTTCTTTGGTCAACTCAAGCCCAAGACTGTGAGCAATCTCCTTTGAGATTTCTGCATTGTCAGTCCTAAAAGCAGAATACGTTTGATAGATCTTTTCCGCCATGACTTGGGCCTGCAATTCGGCACTTGTATTTTTTTCAGGTGTTTCTGAAAAACCTGAATAACATATGGCAAAAAGTATGATAGCTGGTAATATCTTTTTCATAATGATACAAATGTCTGCATACGCAATCAATTTTAAAATCGGTAAATAACCTCAAATTATTATAAGCAAATCACCTAGGGAAATAAGAATATCTTTCTTTTATCCCATAATGATGAAGAATAATCTTCTATAAAACTCCATGCCATGTGCCTTTGACTCATTGATTATATGCTCACAAAAGCTTGTGGTGGCCTTTTATATGAATGGTTATATCTAAATGTACTAATTGTGTATAAAATGTGAATACAGGTGCAAAGTTTGAACATCACCAACTCAGGTCATTGATACTACTTTTTGATTGATGCAGGAGAAAAGTTACACTTCTGATAAAGCCTGGAAGATGAGGTTGTCGATCAGTACATTTTATTGCCGTTAGCTGCTTTTTCTGGAATTTTCTGAATGGCATCCCAATGCTCTACGATTTTTCCGTTTTCATCAAACCGGAAAAAGTCCATGGTGACATATTCTTCATTTCCCGGCCAGGTCTGATGGGTGTGCAGCGCCACCAGGTCATCCTCTGCTATTACACGTACAAATTCAATTGACTTTTCCGGGTATTCATCTTGCATTCGCTCAAAATATTGGATGAATCCTTGCGGTCCGTCTGCAACATCCGGATTGTGTTGGATATAAGTATCTCCAACATACATCTCTACTGCTTTCCCCGGTTCACCAAAATAAGCGGTCTTGTAGAAATTGATGGCATTTTGTTTGTTTAGCTCAGGTCTCATGGCAGATGATTTGTGTCAAAATTGAATGACTGTTTTACCAATGGTTTTACCAGATTCCTGCATTTCGTGAGCTTTTTTAAGATTGTCTACAGTAAATCCTTCCAATGTTGTGGTTAGCGTGGTTTTAAGATTACCTGATTCCAACATTTTACCCATTTGATTCAGGATCTCATGTTGTATCACCATGTCTTCAGTCTGATACATTGAACGCGTATACATCAGCTCCCATGAAAATGAGACACTTTTGGTTTTCAGTACATTGAGGTCGAGTGGTTTGGAGCTACCTGTAATTGATACAATGTGTCCCTGAGGCTTTATGATTTCCGCAAGGGTATTCCAGTAGGCTCCCAGATCGACCAGGTCGAGCACGAAGTCTATCTGACTGAAGCCAATTTTATCCAGGTCTTCCTTTAGTTTATGATGATTCACCACGTGATCTGCTCCAAGCTCCTCACACCAGGCTTGTGTCTCAGGACGCGATGCAGTGGCAATTACTTTTAAGCCTGTCAGCTTTTTTGCAATCTGAATGGCAATTGAACCGACACCACCAGCTCCTGCCAGGAACAAAATTGATTTACCCTGATCTTTATTTGGATCTACCTTGATCCGATCAAAAATTGACTCCCAGGCTGTCAGACCCGTTAAGGGAACCGCATCTGCCTCAGCCATGGTCAGGTTTTTGGGTTTAAAACCAACAATTCGTTCATCCACAAGCTGATATTCTGCATTGCTGCCATCGCGGGTAAGATCTCCGGCATAATAAACTTCATCTCCCACCTTAAAAAGAGAAACTTTGTCTCCCGTAGCAACGACGGTGCCGGCCGCATCCCAGCCGATGATTTTTGGTGAATCCAGTGATTTTTCCAGGGCTGCTTTTTGCCTTACTTTGAAGTCAACCGGGTTTACCGAGATGGCTGAAATTTTCACTAGGATATCATTCCCCGTTGGCGATGGTTTGTCAGTTTCAAATTCGATAAAGCTTTCTGCTTCTGTTATCGGTAATGATTTCTTAAATCCTATGGCTTTCATTTGATTGATCGTGAGATTAGGTCTAATTGGTTATACTGATGATCTGATGACAGTTCCTTGAACAATTGACAGTTAATTTTAATTCGTAGGTAAGATAAAAATCCTCAGAAAGCTTCCATAGGTAACCATATTTTACCGCTTGAAATATTCCCGTGATCATTGCCAACCAATAGTAGTGTAAAGACGTCTTAGACTCACAGGTTTAGAAACAACATGAATTGGTTGTCTTTGACATGGTCTATTATGCTGGTGACCTCAGGGCTTATCACCAGTGCACAGTCACTACAGCAACCGCTGGAAGCGGTTCCCATGTCTAACGAAGGTGCTGTGCTATTGAAGAATGGTGAGTTGATTACCGGTAGGATACTCAATACGACAAGTGTAAGGGGAATCACCCAGGTGACCCTCATGACCGAGAGTGAGGAGAAGAGAAAATTCCGGGCAGAGGAAATGGAAGAGTTCATGATAAGCATGAATAAGGCAGTGAAACTCCAGTTTATCAACGAGAGAGGCTCTTCCATTGTGAAGATTCTTTCTAAAAACCAGCCTAAAGGTATCCCCATAGACTATATCATCTATCGCAACACTGTTTTGAAGTCAGGGAAGGAGGTACTGCTTCAGTTGTTGAATCCGGGCTTTGATGACACCTTTCAGGTATTTTATGATCCTTATGCCGCAAAATCTGCTACCATGGAGGGTGAATATCTTACCCTGACAGGTGATAAGCATAAGGCATTCTATGTTTCGAAAAATGATCAGACATTGCTCAAAGTAAAAAAGGGAGGTTATCAAAAATCCTATAAAAAGCTATTTGGTGAGTGTGCTGTAATGAAACAGGAAGAAAAACCAAAGTGGAACGATTTGGGCCAGCACATCTGGATGTATGACCAGGTTTGTGGACCAGGTCTGGCAAAAAATTAATAGATGGCAAGCTGAGGGAGCGGGACTCCCTCAATAGCTCATTTCATCCATTTTCACTTTCCCTTTAAAAGTCCAGAAGACAAATCCGGTATACAACGCAACTAAAGGAGCACCTATTGCGGCAATGATGAGCATGATCTCCAGGGACTTTTCCGATGAACTGGCATTGTGAACAGTGAGTGAATATGCCGGGTCCTGCGTGGAAAGAATAATAGCGGGATATAGCTCAAAAGCGACAATGATGAGTAGCAATGCTACCGCAAGAGAAGAAAACAGGAAGGAAAGGCTGTATTTCTTTTTGTTGATCAGCCGGGGAATGTTGGCAATGCTCAAAAAGGCCATCAGGGCGATCACGAAAGATATGGGCTGTTCCTTAAATCGATCAGACAGATGTGGGAAATAGATCAATGTATAGACGGTAGTGATACTAAAACTGACCAGAAAGAAAATGATGGCCCGTTTGACGAACAAGGTCATATAGATGAACTGTCTGCCTTCTGTTTTCATGATCAGGTAGATAGCGCCATGCATCATAAACAAGGCCAGCGTAGTGATGCCTACCATGAGAGCATAGGGGTTGAGGAATTCGAGCCAGTTGCCATGGAATTCTTTGTCCGCCCCAATATTCATACCTTGCAGGACATTGCCCAGGACCACACCCAGTAGTAGTGCCAGCATGATACTGGAAACGCTGTAAGCTACATCCCAGCTATTGCGCCACCAGGACATGTTTTCTTTGCTACGAAACTCAATAGAAACAGCACGAAATATCAGGAATGTGAGGAATAACATGAAGGGGATATACATCGCTGAAAACACCGTAGCATAGACATCAGGAAAACCAGCAAATAGTGCTCCGCCGCCAATAACCAGCCATACTTCATTGCCATCCCATACGGGCCCAACAGCATTGAGTGCTATCCTTCGACTTTTATCATCTTTGAAGAACAGGTGCCAGGCCCCGGCACCCAGGTCAAAGCCATCCAGGATGGCATATCCGGTAAAGACTCCTCCAATTACCAGAAACCACCAGGTAGCGTAATCGATCCCTAAAAATGTAGCCATCATGAATTATTAGTTTGATTAAACGCCATAGCCATCTCTCTTTGTTTGGGGCGCTGTTCATGCAATTCGCCATCGTCCGGACCATGTTGGATCTTCTTATTCATCAGGTAAACAAACAGGGTGAAAAGAAACATATAAACGATGGCAAACAAGATGATTGAAAACAGTACCTGGTTAGCCGTGACTACCTTGGACAGTGCATCCGATGTTCGCAACAAGCCATATACAACCCACGGTTGCCGACCCATCTCTGCAGCAAACCACCCTACCTGATTAGCGATTTGGGGGAGTAGCACACTTAGGACAAATAGCTTAAGGAGCCATCGGTTGTTAAATAGTTTTCCACGCCACCACTGAATGACGCCATAGAGCGATAAAGCTATCAGGCACATGCCTATGGCCACCATGAGATGATAGAACTGAAAAATGGCATTGATAGCTGTAGGTCGTTCATTTTCAGGAAAGGCATTCAGTCCCGTTACAGGTTTGTCGAAATCCTGATGGAGGAGGTAGGAGAGACCGCCAGGCACTTTTATACCCGTAACAACCTGAGTTTCCTTATCTACCCAACCAAATAAGTACATATCTGCAGCTGCCAGGCTATCAAAATGTCCTTCAAGAGCGGCCAGCTTTGCGGGTTGGTTTTCTGCCACGCCATCAGCCGAATGATGACCTGTAAATAATTGAGAAAGCGAGGCAATGGTCGCTACGGTCAGGGCAATTTTAAAGGCCTTTTTGGATACTTCCACATGTCGATGGTGTAACAAGTAATAAGCATGAACACTTATGACCAGAAAAGCTCCTGCCAGGAAGGCTCCAATCCAGACATGAGTTAGCCGGTCTACACTGGACGGATTGAAAACCATGGCCCAGAAATCAGTGATCTCAGCCCGGACATTCATCCCTTCACCTACAATATGATAACCTGCCGGAGTTTGTTGCCAGGAGTTGGCCACAACAATCCAGATCGCGGAAAACATGGAACCCAGCCACACACCCAGGGTAGAGATGAAGTGGACCGTTTTGCTCACTCGATTCCACCCAAAGAGTAATACTCCCAGAAAGCCACTTTCCAGCGCAAAAGCGAATATTCCTTCAGCGGCAAGAGCACTGCCAAAAATATCACCCACATACCGTGAATACGTGGCCCAGTTGGTGCCAAACTCAAACTCCATGACTATTCCGGTGGCCACACCAATACCGAAAGTGATAGCGAAGATCTTGGTCCAGAACCGGGCCAAAACATGGTACTGCGCATTCCCAGTCCGTAGATACAATCCTTCCATGATGACCATGATGAGTCCAAGACCGATACTTAGGGGAGGATAGATATAATGAAAGGAGACAGTCATGGCAAACTGAATCCGTGATAAGATTTCTACATCCATTTGATGACCTGATCCAGGTGTTTAGAAGCTTAATAGAATGGGCATCAGGTCATAAAACCAGGTGCTTTATCTGGCAGCCAAAGATAAAAAGGAGAAGTAGAAATTCGTCTGTAGAGCCGGTCTATTTCACTGGTAAATCACAAATATTTTTAGGGATTCCCCACCTTACGATTTTTTAAATAATGACTGATCAAAGAGCCATATGTCCAGACCACAACCAGCAGACCAATAAGCCATCCGAGAATGGGGATAAATGTGACTATTCTTAGGATGAAAATGCATCCCAGGGCCAGCAACACAATGATGACTGGCGGCCAGGTGTTTTCCCGCTGCCTGTTGATATGATGAATGAAAAGCAAACTGGCAATGGAGTAACTGAATAACAGGCTAAATACATACAGGAACAGGATGAATAGGCCGATGGGAATTCCAATAAACAATCCAAACAGGATGATAATTAACACGGGTACGCCAAACACATAAAAGAATCCATATCCAATATTTTCCCCGATTTTTGTCATCAATGACGATGAAGCTACTTCCAGCTGACGACTAAAAATCAGCTGTATGACAAGCAACAATAGGAATGCTGCGAACACATAATAAATAAAGAAACCTACGGCCATGCCACCTAGCCACCAGGGTGATGGTTTAGGGTCAAAAGCCAGGTCCGAATCAAAGTTAATTGAGCCATTTACCGTACCCTGATTGAAGTTTTGTTCCCCCTTTTCAGTCCAGTAATTGAAATCTCCCTGGATGATTGCATCGTTTGCCAGATCAATGTGATCTGCCGCTATTTCTGCGGATCCTCCTACATGACCATTTATCCGAATGTTGCCACCTTTGAGGTTTACATTTTTACCTACCGAACCGGAAATATCGATCTCCCCACCGTAGCCATAAACATCTCCCATGATCACTCCCTCGGATTTGATGTTGCCCCCGAATACCACAAGGTTGCCCTTGATCATGGCATCTCGCTTGATTAAAATATTGCCAGCAAATACCAAAAGATCATCACCTACGATACTGTGGATGGTAATGTCACCACCTGCAGCCCTGATATCATCTTTTACAGGGGCCATTAAGTTTATTTGCCCACCTGCTACCAGCAGATCTTCGTGGATGGAATCAGAAACAATGATTTCGCCGCCGGCCACAACGAGGTCACCCATGATGGGAGCGTAGATGTCCACGGTACCACCGGCTACGTAGAGATCACCCTCAAATGGGTCGTTGATGGTAACCTGTTCGCCAGCTTTAAACTGTGAATGGCCAATAAAAAATACCGAAAAACATGCGATGAGGATGATGAGTTTTTTCATTTCACGATGAAATTGTGGTACAGCCCATCAATTTCGTTCAAAAAGACACATCATACAATGATTTTTATCAGTTATGGCTAAAGTGTTACGATATGTTAAGTCCCATTTTGAAATAGTTAGGTCCTGTTTTGTTACTCAAAATCCCAGAATAATGCTCCAAAATCCCAATAAACCCAACTTTTTGTTTGAAAAGTGAAAAAAAATATCGATTATAGCATTGAAAAATATAGCCAGCCTTGGCGATTTAGATTACCGATCTAGAAATCTCCAATCTTATTGTTATTAATTTGTTTCAGGTTTTACCCCCTGGGATGGGATGTAAAAAGCAGTTGAAACTAAAATTGTTAGATGATTGATTGGTATGAATTGGAGTAAAAAAAGTATTCTTTTAACTCTTTTAACCACAGCTATACTTGCACTGACGTTTGCTCCAGCGTCTGCTCAGAATTTGCGACGCATTGAAAGACAGGCCATCGTAGAATTTGAAAAAGGCAACTTCATTGAAGCAAGGGACAAATTTCAAACGTTGTTCAAATATGAATGGAACATTAACAACACCTCAAGTTATCTTGCATCTTGCTATCTGGAGTTGGATGAACCCCTAAAAGCTTATGAGATTCTTTCCCATGTTTCTGATCCTGATGAGCTCAATACTTACCTAAGAATACTTTCTTGCTATTACCTCGAGTTTTTTGATGAAGCTGAAAATCTGATTGAAAGTTTCCCTGATTCTGCAGGATTTGATATTGAGGATTTAAGGAAACGTGTGTCCAGAGCAAAGGAAAGCTATAGCCAGGGGGATGGGATTTTGGTGCAAAATTTCGGGGAAAATATCAACAGTGAGAACCTGGAATACAGTGCTGTAATGTACAATGACTTCAATAAGCTTCTTTTTACTTCCCGGAAAGAAAAAAGTGCAGTTACCGATGTGGACGGATTGGCCTTCGAAACAATCTATTCTACAGAAATTGATTCCGCTGACAATTGGAAAAAGGCTACACCCTTGAATATAGAAACAGAAAAGAAGAAGTCGCATGATGCCACCGTACAGGTCTATCAGGCTGGCAAAAAGATGATCTCTTACAAGGATGGCCAATTGTATAGTTCTACCCTTAAAGATGGTGTATGGTCAAAAGATGAAGATTTCGTCATACATGAAGGGAAGGGTAGTGATACCCATTGTTTCATTACAAAAGACGAAAGGACCATATTTTTTGCCTCTGACTACCAATCAGAAGGAAAACACCTGGATTTGTTTGTGTCGCAAAAAATGGATAACGGTGGTTGGTCTGAGCCAAAGCCCCTGGAGATGTTCAATACGGAATATGACGAAGATTCACCCTTTTTAGCTTCTGATAGTACTTTCTACTTTAGTTCAAGAGGACATAATTCCATTGGAGGATTCGACGTATTTAAGTCTACTTTTGATAACGAAAAGAATCAATGGGGACCACCCGAAAATCTTGGCTATCCAATTAATACCGTAGCTGAGGATATTTATTATACCACAGAGGGAAAGTTGGCTTACCTGAGTTCGACCCGACTGGAAGGTTACGGTTCACTAGACCTTTACAGGGTATACCATTTCAACAAAGTAAAGGTGGAAGGGAAGCTGGTAGATGACAATAAACAGCCTATTCCAGATGCCCTGATTGATGTAAAGTATGATTCAACCACCCTCAGGAGTTATACGGATGATGAAGGGAACTACGAGATTTTCGTGCCCATCAATAAGAAGATGCACATTACCTTTATTAAGGATTCATTAAACCTCTTTGAAGGGGACTATATTGCCAATATCTTCTTCAAAGACGAAAATCAAAATGAATTCAATTTCTTCATCGATTATATGAGTTCAGATCCGGGGATCATCAAAAGCAAAGAAGATAATAAGACCGTCAAGCACATCAATGTTGACATCAGGAATGATTATGAAGAGAACCCTATCATAGCATCCGTACCGAAAAGTGAAGAATCTTTGTGGTCTGATAGTGTAAATTATGTGGCAAAAACGAAGAAGATTGAAGAACTGCAAAGCAGGGAAATATCCTTTGTAGATAACAAAGATGGGGATATTGATATCTTATCCAGTCACTTGAAACTCAGAGAGGCTACTGTACAGGTAAAACCGAAAGAAACAAAACAATCTACTGGTATTGCATCAACCTCCCAGGTCCCGGGCAGTCAATCTTCAGATTACGATGGCAGGTTGCCAGATGGTTATACTGTGCAGGTTTTGGCAATGCCCATTAGAAGAAAGCCTGAAAGCTCATTCTTCGATAAGTTAGGAGATGCTGAAGTAAGAAACAGGGATGGAAAAGATGGCTTAAAACGGTTCTTTACCGGAGTTTATGAGTCTTTCGAAGAGGCAATGTACGCGATGAGAATGCTTAGAAAGACCGGATATAGTGATGCTTTTGTCCGAAAGCTCTCAAAGTATGAAGAGCTTTGATCCTCTCTTAAAAAATTATTATATAAAATGGTATTTTACCTTTAGAGGCTAATCAGCACTCTATTGGAACTCAGCTACGTACCACAGGTAGTACAGGAAGACCTGGATTTTAATATATTTCTATCCGTGATTAGTAAATCTTCATCTGTTATTGTAGATGCCTTTTCCTACACCTTGTTAGAAGCAGCTGATTTTACCTGATGGTAATTCTACTTGATTTTCAGCGGTTTTAGGAAGATGAGTAGCTGGAGCATAATCCCAATAAAGATCAGCACACCAATTTCTATCCGAGAGATCAGATCGCTGGTATCGATAGACTTGTTGGATTGCATGATTTGGCGCCGACTTTCTTCAATCTGAATTTTTGATAAAGCATCAAGGTCTAGGTAGATCCTATCATAATAATTGTCAATTACATCAATGGTTGGCAACTTATCATCGATCTTTTCAAGATTCAATTGCTTTTCATGATTGAATAAAGAATTAAGGCTATTTTCCAAAGACTGGAAATGCACTGCTTCCTGTTCGGTGAGATAGGTTTTGGAAAATTTATTTATCAGTGAGCGAATAGAGTCGTTTGAAGCAGAGTTGAGACTATCCAGCTGGCTATAGCTTTCACTCCGAAGGGCTTTTTGTTTTTTGTCCAGCAGACGTGAGATGTTGTAAATGTAGTTTTTGACCAGTATCCGATCCTCATATACGGTTGTCAGGGTTTTTTTTACGATAGAAAAGTGGTTGCTATCAATCTGGTTGGTCGCAATGATTAAGAGAAAAACGATTGCAAGAGCTATCCCCGCTCTTATCTTTTGTGCTGTACTTAAACTCCACTTCATACCTAAATTTTTACAAATATCTTTATTAATAGTTTATTTATAAATCCCGAAAACCCTGTAAAAGGTTTTGTAGTAAATACGGAAAGAAATCCGACTTAACTATTTTATTTAAGTGATCTGGCAAATTTCCCTGGCTTCTTTCATGATTTTTGCCTGGCGGGAGTTATTGATCTTTAGTTTTTGTAATACATTCTCGTTTTTACATAATTGTGCACAAAGCACAATATCCATTTCTAATAAACTATTTTTCTCTGATCCGGATAAAAATGTCAGGCATGTTACTGGATGCAGCCCCGAAAGTGAGATTCGCTGTTTTAGGCTGCCCTTATTCGGGTAATCCCAGGAAATAAGTTTAAGGCCGGCGCAATTCCCAAAGGTACTGGCATCATCAGTAAACCGGGTGTTGGTTACCAGCCATTCCTGGTAAAACCGGATGCTTGGGTCTTTCTGCTTTCTCCATTGCTTTCGGATATCCTGAAATCTGGAATGGATATATAGTGGGATCTTAACATCTGTTTTTCGACTCTGATCACTGTGAAACTTGCATTCCACCATAATCTTTTTGTCATTTTTGATGGCAATCACATCGATTTCATGGTTGACACAGAAACCTTTTATTATCCTGCCTACCTCCACCTGATAGTCCTGATATTTTAGAAGTTCACCAACGAATTTTTCGAATGGATAACCGGAGGGACCCAGGTCCATTATGGCCTTCTTCAGGCTATATCTGGCAGCAACAGCACCGGAGATTTTTTTAAGATACGTGTATGCTTTCTTATAAAGTTGTTTTGTAGTGGTACTGTCTGTGATCTCATCCAGAATATGCTGAGTTACCTGATCAATGATTTCCTGTCCAGCACCACTGTTTTCCAGTGATCTTTGGAATTTCTTAAGGTCAAAAGGAACCTGCTGTCCGGAGGCCTTGGTGATATGAAGTGCTAATTCAGTCATTGACTATACTGGGTTTGAGGGTAGTTTACTATTGTATCAGATTTATTTTTTTCATTATTCTAATGATAAGCAGTGGGGCTATACTGGCTCCCAAAATAAAAGTCCAGTTGATACTACTCAGGTGAGAAATTTGTAATATTTCCTGCATAAATGGCACAAGATAGGTAGCTATCAGCAGTCCGGCACAAAACAGGATGGCCATCCATAGATGAAGATTGCTTACAATTTCATTCTTCAAAATATTATCCTGGCGACCTATGAGGTTGAAAGGATGCCATAGCTGAGCAAAAGCAAGCGTAAAGAATGCAATGTTGTTGCTGGTGACCTCATCGTATTTTAGATGGACCGAACCATAATAAAACACAGCAAGGATACATATGGTCATAACGGATGAGTAAGTGACAATTGATATCCAGTTCTTTTTGGATAATATGGCCTCGTCAGGATCTTTTGATCTGGCTTTCATTATCAAAGGATTTCCTTCGCCCATCCCCAGGGCAAGCGCAGGAAAAACATCCGTAACAAGGTTTAAAAACAATATTTGGAGTGGCAGCAAAGGCAATGACAAGTTGCTAAAGGCAGCGATAGCTACTACCATTATCTCTGTCAGGTTGCAGGAGAGCAGGTAAATGATAAAATTCTTGATGTTCCGGAAAATCGTACGCCCTTGCTTAATGGCCTCGACAATAGATGAGAATGAATCATCCTGTAAAACCATGTCGGAGGCCTCTTCTGCTACCTGCGTACCTCTCTTGCCCATGGCAATCCCAATATCTGCCTTTTTTAGTGCTGGGGCATCATTTACTCCATCCCCTGTCATACCAACTACAAAACCTTTCTTTTGATAAAAATCGATCAGGTTGAGCTTTTGTTCAGGAGTAACACGTGAAAAGATCTGTGTTGCTTCAATTAGATCGGGTGATGCAGATAAATCTTTTGATAACAGGTCTTTGCCATGTAAAACATTGGTTTCCTTTCCAGGAGCTACAAGACCTATTTGATGAGCAATAGATCGGGCGGTTTCGGGATGATCCCCTGTGGCCATGACTACTTTTATCCCTGCTTCATGGCAAGCTGCAATTGAATTGCTGACTTCTGGTCTTGGAGGATCCATAAAGCCAACCAAACCCAGAAATGTAAGGTCTGTTGCATAATTCTCAGTCGCGGAGGGAAGGCGCTTATAAGCAAACCCTAATACTTTAAGTCCTTCTGCTGAAAGGTCATGTGTTTTTTTATGCCATTGATCCAGTATTTGGCCAGTGAGCGGAACAGAACCATTCGGGCTTTCGATGTTTGGGCAAAGCTCAAGGATTTCAGCCGGACTACCTTTCGCTGTTACCAGGTGACCCTCATCACTGACATAGAGATTGGCCATATATCGGGTAGTGCTATCGAAGGGCTTCTCGTTGATTTCTTTCCATTGGTTGAGTGTTTTCAGGATGAGTTGGTTATCCTTATCAGCCACGTATTTTAGTAGTGCTATTTCCACCGGATCTCCAATGCTTTCACCTCCCTCACTGAGAGAAGCATTGTTGCAGAGTACCGCGACCAGGTCAAGGGTACCCGCTGATTGACCACTAGCCAAATCGGTTTTTTCTACCTTGAGTTGATTCTCCGTCAGTGTCCCCGTTTTATCGGTAATGATGATATCGGTTTCTCCAAGGGTCTCTACAGCAGCCAACTTTTTTACGATGACGTTGGAATTGGCCAGTCTCAGCATTCCTTTAGCCAATGAAATGGTAGCAACTATGGGCAATCCTTCTGGAATAGCTGCCACTGCCAACGCAATGGCTGTTTCCAGAATCAGATGGGTATCGTTACCCCGTAGTAGCTCTATGACAAAAAATGGGATAATGATGATTATTGTGAGCCAAATAAGCTTTTTGCTAAAGACATTAAGCTTTTTATTAAGTGGTATTTCATCTTTTTGAGCCTGCTCAACCATCTCAGATATCAAACCCATTTCTGTACTCAGTCCGGTCGATGTTACAATAGCTTTTGCATTGCCTTTGGTGATGGAGGTCCCTTTAAACACCATGTTTACTCTATCGGCTAGAATGGTGTTCTCCGCTAAGATCTCATCAGGGTCTTTGATCACAGGGACAGATTCTCCGGTAAGAACAGACTCATTTGTTTCCAGGTGTGGGGACTCTATGATCCGGGCATCAGCTGCCACCAGGTTTCCTGATTCCAGCACCATTATGTCACCCGGAACAAGGTTTCGTGCATCGATTTCCAGGGGCTTGTTTTCACGAACTACCACTACAGTTAATTTATCCATCTTTTTCAGTGCCTCCATAGAATTGATGGCTTGGGCCTCCAGGATGAAACCAATAATGGCGTTGATGATGATTACCGCCAGGATGGCAACGGCTTCTGTGTAATCCTGAAACAATGCAGATATGACTGCTGCAACAAAAAGCAGTAAAACGATTGAGTTTTTGAATTGCCGGATGAAAAGGATAGGGAGGGGAGTTTTCTTCTGCGGATTCAATTCATTCTTCCCATAGGTCCGCAACCTGGTTTCCACTTTATCCTGGGTAAGCCCTGCGGGACCCGATTGCATTTGATTCATCAGTTGATCTGCTGCAATCGTATAGGGAATTATTTTATTATCAGCCATCATTAATGCATTACATCCAATAGATTAGATCAGCCTGATAAATGTAGTGACAAACCTATGGACGAATGGGTGATAATCGTCACTCAGGAATTTGACTTGGGTCAGTTTCGGCTTCATTATTTACTTCCACTGCATAGTCAGGGTTCTTGCCAAGGAGTATCGAGATCATTTTCATATCATCAATCTGATCTGCAATCAACTTCAGGATGGCCGTGAAGGGTATGAATAAGATCATGCCTAAAGTACCCCATAAGATCCCTCCGGCAATAATAACGATAAGTGTTATTAAGGCATTGATTTTCAATTGTCTGCTCACAGCCAGAGGAAAAATTACATTCGCTTCCAGAATTTGCACGACCATAAATACAGCTATTACTCCCATAGGATAATAGATGGAGTCATATTTGAGCCAGGAAATAGCCATGGGAAGCAATGCGCCAATTGTGATGCCCACGTATGGAATAAAGGTGAGAATGGACGCAACAAAGCCGAAAAAAATGGGGTTGGGAATCCCAATAATGGCAAGCCCGATACTGTTGAGAATGGCGACAATCAAATACACCATCCCCATGCCTTTGATGAAATTGTAATAAGTGAGGATCACATGGGGCAGTGTTTCTTTGATCTGACGTGCTGCAGATTTAGGAAACAGCTGATATACAAATCCCACAAGCATGCCTCTGTAATACAGTATCAAAGCTGCATACACGGGAATAAGTACCATCAATACCAGCGATATAGATGATTTATAAATGGTTTTGGGTATCAGGGGTAAGATTTCTGCTGATACATAATCGATGGCGCTACCGATCAATCCCTTATCACTATCAATAAATACCCGAATCCAGGATTCAGATGCTTTAATATCTGTTTCTTTTAACCAGGCATTTAATTTGACACTTAATTCCGGCCATTCTTTCATGAATTCTGCAAACTGAAAACCGAGAAGCACTACCACCGCACTAATGATCAGAAAGAAGATCAAGAGTCCAATAAAAATGGCCAGGACTCTTGGTGTTCGCCTTTTTTCCAACCAGTTACAAAAAGGGAACAGGATGAAACTGATTAAAAGTGCGACACTTAAGGGAATAAACAGTGCCTTGCCCATGTAGAGGAGTATGACCGTGAAAAAAGTATACTGTAGTACCCTTAGCAGGTCGTTATTCCCTGATGTAGTTACCGGCATAGTATTGCATTTTTAGCTTAACTCACGAGAACGGTAACACTTTCAATCATTTAGTGGATGGTCACCAATTCTGAGACCATAGAAAGTTAACGTTTTTTCAATAATAATAGTAAACTGATCCCATTAACGAGAAGGATGTACTTTGTCATTTGAGTCTATCTACTCAAACTTTGCATCAACATGATTTTTGTACAAATCCTGAGGGACAATTGTTAAATATTGCCCCCCAGGAAAGGGTTGATGGTCTGGATCTTATTGCACTTTGTTTGCCTTAAAAATGAGTCCTGACATGAAAATGTTTTCTGTAGAACCTCCTGTACTTGTGGAGTAATATAAGTCAGAACTCATATCATCCTGGTTTACGAGCTGTGCAATAATGTAAGTATCGGTCTCCTCCAGGATATGGAGCACAACTTTTTCATGAAATTCAGTGGCAGTATTCACTTTATAGTCAGTATTCGTTTCATCTTCATATTCGAAAGTTGAATGATCTATAGAATATGTATTCAGTGTGTTAGGTTCATATCCGATTAATTCGAACCTAATATGCTCTCCTGACTGATCTCCGATTATTACCTTTTTTGACCCTTGCTGAATTTCGGCCAGACTACCACTGAATGTCTTTGAACTAAGGTTTGCAATGAAATTATCGGTAGTGTAAGTAATTACGTTAGAATAAGCCATCCGGCCTTTGTATTCATATACACCCCTAATAAAAATGGTAGATCCGGGTCTGCGATAATAAAAGCTTTCTCCCTGGGAAACCCCACCCGGGGAATACTCATCAAGAGTGATTGTATTAGATAGATTCTGCTCATAAGAAAAAGACAACTGTACATCGCTACCAGTCAGGTATAAAGATTCACCTGGTGGTTCATTGATGGTTGCGGTCAGTTTCATTACACATGCGTTTTCAGCATAGGTCGTTACTGTTAATCCTGGCGCAAGTAAGGAGCCTAGTTTGGCTGTCTTAACTTCTGAGTAAAAAGGACCATATGTATGACCTCCCAATGCCAGTTCCTGCCGAATACGATAATAATACCATGAGCCTGGTTTCAGCTCTTTAAACTGATAAGTTCCGGTACCCGATATTACTTTTTCAGAAATTGGATTTTGAAAGTCTTCATCTGAGAATTCGATCATCTGGCTAAAATCCGAATAGGTAGATAGCTCCAGGAAATAAGTGGGTGTGCCTTCAAATCCCGAGGTGGCGCTTAAGTCATACTCCAGGCTGAAAACTGTGACCCCTTCTGCACTAGTGGCCAAACTCATAGGAGCCGCAGCCACACCGATGTTGATTTCCGTACTACTGGTGTCAGACCCATCTGTGTTCATTGCAATGAGAGAAACACTATACGTTCCATTCTCAGTATAAATATGCTGTGGATTCTCATCGGTCGATGTTTCACCATCACCAAAATCCCACTTCACTGAATCAGAAAATTCAGATGTGTTTTGGAAGGAAATAGCCACAGGAACCAATGCTAATTTGCCGTCGGTACTTTGATCTCCACTATAAGTGAAACTTGCAATAGGTAACTGAGGTTCAGGTACGATTTCTTCATCCTGACATGCCATGAGGAGCAATAATGATGTTATCATTACTCCATATAAATTTATATGCTTCATTAATTTGCTGGTTGTTTTAATGGTAGATTAAAATAACATCACGATTTATTCCCCATTAAAAGGTTTTAGTTAAATGGAGTGATATGCTCGTTAGCAGGTTCTACTAATGAGATGACTGGATGCGCTAAAATGTTATCAAAAAATCGGGTGATTAAAGCTAAAAGACACCCCTTTATCTGCAGACAGCAATCAAGCGGCAGTGGCTTTTAGCTTTCTCTGTTTCTTTGACTTCTTCTTTAATTTATTGATCCAAATCAGCGTGCCTGTCACGGGTAAACTGGTGGCGATGAGGCAAGAAATGAAGTAGATCATCTTTGAAAAAGTACCGAAAACATCTCCGACATGTAATGCCTTGATCGATCGTGCAACGCGTTCGTTAAATGGTTTTTCGGAGAATACTTCTATAGATTCTATCTCGCCCGTATAGGCATTCAGAGAGATATTATCAGACGCCGGAGAAGCAAAGAAACCGGTGTGATACTTACTGACTTTTGCATTGGTGCTTTTCTCATTTGGAATATCAATCCGGTAGATTCCTTCGTAGGGTAGTTCCTGATCTACACTTTGGATAATACTGGCGATGGATAGTTGAGTGCCCAAAGCTGGCGGCTCCGTTTGGGAATCTCCATCTACCTTTCCTTTTTGTGCTTCACCACCGGCACCAGGACCACCATTTCGGGCTGGTTGCTCCACACCTAACATGCTTTGAAGGCCGGTGCGATACCATTCAAAAGACCATTGGAGACCTGTAAGGGCCATGATAAGGAGGAAAAATGCCGTATATAATCCCAGGGCATTGTGCAGATCATGATTAATCCTCTTCCAATTTCCACTCCATTTGATTTTAAGACCCTGCCTCCATGATTTCACTTTTTGTGGAACCCAGATCACCAATCCTGTAAGGATAAGAAACACAAAGATGACGGTGCTCCAGCCTACAATTGGTCGACCCACGCTCGTATCCATTAACAACCAGCGATGCAGTCGAAACATGACCATGAAAAACTCCGAGGTCCCGCTTTTAGTGTCCCCAAGTACTTCACCTGTGTATTGATTGACCAGAAAGGTAGTGCCACGACGTTCGCCTTCTTTTCTGACAGAAAATTGATAGGTTATATCTGCAGAAGGTGAAATCGTCACCGAAGCTACCTCACCATCGACTTGCTTCCCTAAAGACACGGAAAGTTCTTCTACGGACAGTGGGGGAGTTGCCGGAACTTCCACCTGGTACCTATCACGATTGAACCATTCATCAATTTCAGAATGGAAAGTATAGATCGTGCCTGTCAGGCACACAATGAATAAGATGAGACCTGATCCCAGGCCGAGCCACAGGTGAATGTCGTTGAGGAATTTGCGAATCTTCTTCCAATTTGATTTCAATGCCATAGTTTAAAACGATAAGAACCCTATGCCGGATTTGTTCGACATAGGGTAGGTGATTGGTCTTTTAATTTTATGTAAAACAGTGCTGCAAATGATTTAAAACACACCGATATAATGGTTTCCTGCTTTGTTTTTAAGTGTTGCACCAATGGTGACCTCGCCGGTCTGACTATGTAAAACATAGATGTTTCCGTCTTTTCCAATGGGAGCAACAGCAATCAGCAAATCATTGCCACTTACAAGGAATCCCTGGTATTGGTGGAAGCTAAGGTCTGCATCATCAGGTATTTCATTCACCAGAGAAGCTGTTTTATTTGTCAAATCTAATCGGGCTACATAACTCTGGTCAGACTCTCCATGGCGGATGAGTGCATACCCAATGCCATTGTTCACGTATTTCCAGGCTTCAATGTAGACATCCTCAAGGCCAAGTGTTTCATCCAGGCTCAGTTTGTATGTGTTGTCATATTCGTTACCCGAGGTGATTCTCAGTATGTGAGAACCGTTTGGGTCTCTTTGAGTAGCCTGGTAAATGCTACCATCTTCTGCCAGGTAGTTTACATTGCTTCTGTATCCTGAGCAGTCTCCAAAAGCCTGTGTTGAAGAGATCACTGTTGGGTTTTCCAATGATGGATAATTTACCACAATGGATTTGGTTCCCAGTCTGTCCCATTCGCTTTCACGCTCACCAGTGAGGGGGTCATATTTTCGCATCCAGGTACCAATGATTACTTTGTCGCCTGCCTGATTCAATACAGGAGCATCCAGCCTGAAGATGCAATGACCTGCAGCTTCCTCTTCTGCTGTTAATGGCAGCTCATATTGCCTATAGTTAGCGATCAAAGTCTCCTGCAGGTCAAGCGCCAATACGGTGGCAGTACCCCGGTAATATTCAAATTCATCCTGATTGTCAGCATTATTGGCTGCAATGTTGGCGATGTTTACAGCAATACCGGTTTTATCATCATTGTAAAGTTTGCCCCATCTGGGTGCAGTACCCGCATATTGAGAGATGTTTACAGTCACATCTTCCTGCACGTAGTTGCCACCACCATTTACCGCGAATCTGGCATATTCACCACCATTTTCGCCTGCATAGGCAATGTTGAACATCGTATTTCCATCTTCAGACACTTGCAGACGTGCGGTACGATTAGATTTTACCGGTGTGCCATTCTCAAAAACATCAATGACGGTTTCAGGATTGATCGCATCTTCATAGCTCACCGCATAGATCTGTGTGCCACCGTTACCATCACCTGGACTGTCTCCCATGAGGGCTCCGGCTACTGTCACCCATCTTTCAGCATCCAGTCCTTCATCAGGAGCAGGGCTTTCTCCTTCATTACAACTGTAGAAGGTCAACATACTGAGAAACAGGCACGAGTGTAGAATATTTAAAAGTTGCTTTTTCATGTTTGGTTAAATGAACTTTAGAAATTATTGATTGTATAGTTTATTTTAAGGTAGAATGCTCTTCCTGGCTTTTGTACTGCAAAATTGTCGTAGACCTGTTGGTCAAAAATGTTTCTGACATCTCCACTGATCACCAGCTTTTTATTGGGGAAAGCGTAATTCACACCGATATCCTGAACAAATTGACGGGGAGTTCTGAAGTCTTCAATTTCCAGCCATGTGGTATAAAACCTGTCGACAAAACCAAAATAGTAGGTGAGGTTCAAGGCTGCTTCCTTCATGAACACATCTGCAAAGGCGTATTCCAGTGTGCTGTTGATGTTGAAATAGGGTTCATTGGGCAATTGCTGATTGTAGTTATCATAAATATTGCCGTTGCTATCATACCTGGTATTGAAGACCGAGTTGAACCTGGAAAGGTTTATCATCGCCCTTAGTTTGTCTTTGTGGCTATAATTAAGCTGGGCTTCAAAGCCAATTGATTTTGTTTTTCCAAGGTTTTCATAAGGGTTGGTTTGGACTGCATCGTTGATCCTGGGGTTGATTTGCTGGATGATCTTGTCTTTGGTATCTCTTAGGAAACCTGTGCTGGACAAAGAGAATTTATGATCCACAAAGTCAAATGACCCAACCTGAAATCCCAGGTTTAGGTTATTGCTGATTTCCGGATTGATACTGATATTCTCAACGATGTTATCACCTGGGCTACCGAAAATCTCGTTTTCAGAAGGCATCCTTACTGCTTTCTCGGCTGAAATCAAGAGGAGCAGCTTTTCTGATACTGTATATGAGAATGCCGCACCATAGCCAGCTGTGTTTTTAGTACTGGAAACCCGATCCTCGGAGCGGAAGGATTCGCCATTGGCTTCTACCAATATGGGGTCCATCCGGTCAATGCGCTGCTGGTAGTATTTACCAAACAAGTTTCCTTTGAGTCGTGTTCGGAAGAGGTTAAACTCATAGCCTAGTGAGGAAATGTCCTTTTGCAGATCACGTGTACCGATAAACGCTCGTTCAACAGTGCTAAGCATTTCATCCTGCTGTCTGCGATCAATATCAAAGTAGGTGAAGCTGTAGATTAGTTTATGCTGAGAATTGATCCGATAGTTTAGACCTGTCCTGAACGTAGCAATGTTTCTATCAATGTGATTCAGCGTAGGAGCTCCCTGCTGAGCACCCTGTGGCCTCAATATGGGTTTACCATCCAATCCAAGACTTCTTTCTCCAAACCAGTTGTAATTCCATCTCACAGTGTCATTTACCACCTGACCCCTTGAACTCAATGTACCATTAAAAGTGACTTCCAGTCCTTTTGTAAAGAGATCCTCTTTTGAATAGTCCAGGCCTAACGCATGGGATTGAGAAGTAGTAAATCTTCCAAAATAAGGGATGGACATGTAGGTGCCATGCTGGATCTCGTTGTAGTCATCTGACCCTGTGTAGCTGATAAAAAGCTGGTCAGCCCATTTGACTGAGGTGAAGCCCACGGATAGTTTTCCACCTACAGACTTATAAGCATCATTGAATCGTTTGGCTCTTACATAATCATACCGTCCATTGGGGAGTATGTTTCGAACGAATTTGCCCCATACTTCATAATCGTTGTCCGAATAATTGTAAAAGGCTGACGCCCTTAAAGTGAATCCGGAGCTCGATTCTCTGATCAATCCGTTAAAATTCGTCTGAAAGGTGTTGAAAGACCCATAAGATACAGATGCTGAAAGGTTGTTGGACATGCTCTTTTTTAGAATCACGTTGATCGCACCACCCAAAGCATCATCAGCAAGATGTGCCGGGATTACACCTTTGTAGATTTCAATACGCTCAATGAGTGCAGGAGGGATGCTGTTGAGACTAAAAGATGACCCGTAGGTGGACGCAGGCAAGCCATCAATAAATATGCGAACGGAATTGCCTGACATTCCATTCAGATTATAGTCCACTGATGATCCGATACCTCCGTTTTGGCGAACGCGTACTCCGGCAGTCCTGTTGATCAGATCATTCGTTTGTACGGATTGTAATGATGCCTTTTTTGTTTCGATTACGTGAACAGCAAAACCCCTGGTCTCGAGTTCTTTTTTGATGGATTGCCCCTCAATGACGATTTCATCCAGTGTTGATGTCGCATCCCTCATGACTATGTCAAGTTTGATTGTTTCCCCTGCTGGCACAAAGATTTCTTTCATTGTGCGCTCATATCCAAGTGATGAAATGATCAATACCTGACGTCCTGAAGCAACATTCTTGATTTCAAAATGACCCTCAGGATTGGTAATGGTTCCAATAGTTGTGCCTTGTATGAGGAGCGTCACCCCGGGAAGTGGTTGTGATTGACTATCGGTAACCTTACCTGTAATAACGGATGCGAGAATTTCTTCATATATTAGAAAAAGAAGAGCTATTTGTAATAATATAGTTATGGGTCGTTTGAGTTTCATTATTTAGAATGATTCCAGATAGCAAAGATGTTAGGGAGTGGATAGGTGTACAATCGCTAGCAATGGTGAAATAGCATTAAATACCATCACTACTTGTAGCTATTTTCTTCTGAATGGCTGTACGGGATTGGTTTTTTTGGAACAGCTATTCCCGAAACAGTGTAGTGGGTTTTGTATTAAATGCCTAGGCTTGACAGTTTTGGATTTTGCTTCTGAACAATTCTTTTACGGGTTCAGAGTCAGTAGATTCTACAGCGGATTGGAATTTTACTTTGGCAAGCTCCATTTCCCCTAGTTCAAAATATATTTCTCCCAGGGAGGCCAGGTATGCAGGGTGATTTTCGAGACCGGATATTTCTTTCAGTTCTTTTAAAGCATGTTCAAAACCAATGGCATAGGCAGCGGCAATGGCTTTATTCATGGCTACAATGGGATTAGGTTCTAACTTATGGAGCATGGCATAAAACTCATAGATCATTTTCCACTCCGTCGTTTCAAAGGATTTAGCAGATGCATGTAGTGAAGCTATGAGTGCTTCCAGGTGATAAGTGGAGATTTCAAAAGGTTCTGAGGCTCTTTCCAGGTATTGAAAACCTTTATTTATCAGCGGTTGATACCATTTGCTACGATCCTGGTAGCGTATAAGCACGATGTGACCATTGTCGTCCAGGCGAGCCTTTAAGCGTGAAGCCTGAAAACACATCAATGCCATCAAAGCATGGCTACTGGGTTTAGATGTTAAAGTGTGTTCTGTCAGAATGAAACACAATCGCATGGCTTCCTGGCAGAGATCCTCTCTGATAAGCTGGTCAGGGTGTGAGGAGTGATAACCCTCGCGAAACAAGAGGTATAGAGACTTCAAAACAGCTTCGAGCCGTTTGGGCAATGCTTCCCCCTGTGGAACACTCATCTGTATATCTTCAGTCTTGAATTTCTCTTTTGCCCGATAGATTCTTTTGGTAATGGTGTCTTCGCTGGTAAGAAAAGCACTTGCTATTTCACTGGTACTCAACCCCCCCAGGGTTCTGAGTGTAAGTGCCACCTGTGATTCAATGGGAATTTCCGGATGGCAGCAGGCAAAGATCATCCGCAGTTGACTGTCACCAATCTCATCCTCCATGAATACTTTGTGGAAAGCTGAAGAAAGCGCAAAGTCTGAGTTTAGGATATAGGCATAGTCCGGGGCAAGTTTTTGAAATGTATGCTCGCGCCTTACCAGGTCGATGGCCTTGTTTTTGGCAGTTTTGTATAACCACCCGGCCGGGTTATCAGGTAGATTACCGGATTTCCAGGTATGTAATGCCTTGATCAAGGTATCCTGGACGATATCTTGAGCTGCTTCCAGGTTTTGCAGGCCCAGGATCCTTGACAGGACAGCCACCATCTTACCCGACTCATGTCGAAACAGGTGTTCAACCAGGGAATCGATGTGGCTGTTGTCTGGCATAAAAGCTTTATCCTTCCATCTTCATCACCTGACGGACCTGGACATACCCACCCATTTCGTAATCAGGATAATCTTTGGAAATGGTCACTGCTTCGTCGTAATCTTTGGCACTGATAATGAAATAGCCGCCTACAACCTCGTTTCCTTCGGTGTAAGGACCATCAGTGACTGTTTTTCCATTGGGGCCTTTTACATCTTTTCCTCCGGGCAGCAGAGGTTCCCCTGAAATATATTGCTTTGTTTTGTTGAGTTTCTCAATCCAGGCAAACCACTGGCCCATTTTTTCCTGCATTTTCTCAGCGCTTAATCCATTGTATTGGCCTCCGTGAAAGATGAGCATAAACTTTTCCATAATAATTTTATTTGAATGTTAAAGATATTTAAGCTTATGACGACGAGGGTGCCATCCATCGGACAAATAAGTGATTTTTTTTCCGCTGCCTACATAAGCATCCTTTTGATCCTGTTGAGAACATTTTTTGGTGTTCCTGTGTAAACAATAAAGATAGTTATTGCTCTTTCTTTAATTTCCGGGCAATAGTGGATGTCCACTACTTCATAGACGAGGTAACCGCCATTGGGCTCTCTCAATACAATTTTCTCCTGGATGCGTGGCAAAATATCAAACGAATGCTTTCTGCTTGATCTGGTGTTGCCATCATCATCGATTTCTACCAATAGAATTGACATATGTATAAATAATAGATACCCGGAATAGACTCCTTTAATCGGACTTTGATTGTGGCCGGGTAAGTTTTGGAAATAGGTTTAGGGATTCCCCGAAATGGGAAACAGGAAGGTAGTTATCCCCTGGGTGGGGGAGAATCATGTGTCAGACAAGGATTTAAATATTTGGAATAGAGGATTCCGGTATTTTTTTGAATGGTGAAGTCGACCAATGCAAGAAAGTGAAAAGTACTGATGGGGATGATATGGTCGAGACTCAAAAAACAACTTCGCGATTCCGGGTCTGGTTCATCATGCTCGGGTAGAACGTCTCCTTTCTCCATGACCACTTCAAGAACAAGCTCAAATATGGATTCAATTTCATTGACCATTGGATCAAAACGACCTTCCATGTCTGCTGCATCAATGGATAAATTGATCATGTAGAGCCCCAGAACAATACTGAGTGGTTGGTTGATATAAATTCTGAAAAATCGAATCACAACAGTTTTTGAAATGATAATCAAAGATAAACTTAAAAGTAATTTAAAGCTATAATCAAGGCATGAGGTTGATGCGACAGTTATTTATCTGGTTGATTTAATTGTAAATCCCTTAATTTGGAGTGTAGATATGATTAAATTTTAGTGTATCCTTAAAAAATGCCCTTAAATAAAGCAGACATATCAAAATTTACCGAAGAGTCAGTTGAGGTTCGCTCTCAAAAGTTTGAAGCGATCTATAGAAAATATTTTGAAAAGCTTTACGGGTATGCCAGGGCTATATGCGGCTCACAAGGTATGGCAAAGGATGTCGTATCTGACTTCTTTTATCATTTATGGAAAAACGAAACCAATCTTTCAAAAATTGAGAATTTGGAGATTTATCTGCTGGTTTCAATAAAAAACAGGGCTACACAGGCGCTTGTAAAGGAAAGGAAGGTCGATTCCGCTGATAATAATTCTGAATTTCTAATTGAAACAGTTGAATATATAAATCCGGAGGAGTTACTTCTTGAAAAAGAGCTTAAAGTGGCCCTTGATAAAATCATTAATAACCTACCTGATCAGGCCCAGTTGATTTTCCGGATGGTGAAAGAAAGAGGAATGTCTCAACCGGAAATTGCCAGGGAACTAGGTATATCAGTGACAACAGTGAAGAGTCAGCTAAAGCGCTCTCAAACCAAATTGAAGGCGGAAATACTTAAGTTTTATATGGATTCCGAAAGTGACTTTCACCCCGACGTCCGGCTCATAGGTCAGATTGTACTATTAATGGGCATGGTAAATTGTGAATTTATCAATTGATTTTAGGTTTGATTAGACTGTATGATAGCTATGTCCATGTTTTACCTGGCTTGTCATAATAATTACTAATTATTACCTCCCATTGCCTGCTGTTTTCACTCCTTTATGTGAGTTTGGATAATCCCAAATGATCATATGGAAGACCTTATACTAAAATATTTAAATAAACAGCTGAGCAAAGAAGAGTGGAATGATCTTCAGGCATGGATCCAGGAGGATTCATTGAATAAGACTGTATTGAATAAACTTCAGTCTTACACAATGAGCGGAGATGAAGAATCTGCACATTTAAAGGAGCTTGTTTGGTCAGAGTTAAAAAACAGAACAAACATCGCCTCAAACGAACCAAACAGTCACCGAGTCAAAAGGCCCAGAGGCGCGCTTTATCTTAAAATTGCCGCAAGTGTACTATTGATTGCTTCTGTTATCTTTTTCTCATACCAGGTTTCTTCTGAGGAAATCATAAAAACGCCGGTTGCCAGCGTAAAACAAATTGAGAACGAGGTTCCTCCCGGTATCAAGGTGACAACCAAGTTGCCGGATGGGTCTATTGTAATCCTCAACTCCGGATCGAAATTGAGTTATCCGGACAAATTCAATGGTCAGACCAGAGAGGTCAGACTTTCCGGAGAAGCATTTTTTGAAGTGGTACACAATCCTGAAAAACCTTTTATTGTGAAGTTTAAGGAGGATGAAGTCAGGGTTTTGGGTACGTCTTTCAATGTGCGTACCTATCAGGATGAAAGGCGCTCATGTGTCTCCGTCGCTACCGGAAAAGTGTCTTTTACAAGTGCTACAGGTGAACAAGCCATGCTCACGCCCTATCAGATGGCTACCTATTCAGAGGATGATAAAAAGTTGATCATAGAAAAGGTTGATGACTTGCAGGCTTTTGGATGGAAAGACAAGATCATCTATTTCAACAACAAGCCATTTCCCGAAATTATTACCGAGTTAGAAAGGTGGTTTGGAGTAGAAATTAAAGCAAATGGCGATTTTGAAAAAATAGGGACCTTTTCCGGTCAGTTTAAGGAATCAACGATCAACCAGGTACTGAAGGGATTGTCATTTGTGTATCAATTCAAGTATGAAATAGAGGGCAATCAGGTGACACTGAAACCGAATTGAATAAACTACTTTTTATGATAACAATTAGTTGATAATGACATGATTTAGTAAAGAATAAATTAGAATATAATTGGAAATGATTTAATAAACCCACATCCCTGTTCATCCGCTAAAATGTAACCAGGTCCGTGGGCTATAAGTCTTTGATAAACTATTACCAAAAACCGATTTTTATGGAGTCAAAACTACGAAAATTACTACTCAAAATGTCAAAATTGTGCATTTATGGCATTATTCTTCAGCTCTCGGTATACACACTTGCATTTGCTGTGGATACCAGGGCTCAAAAAAGAAGCGTTAATGAAATTCAGGTAACTCTAGACCTGAAGAAACCTGCACGGCTGGATAAAGTGCTAAGCAGGATTGAAAAGTCTACCGACTTTCAATTCTCTTACATTGATCAGGAATTGCTGACAAATTCTTCAAGTACTATTGACCTGGAATCTGGGGATTTTGTTTTAGGAGAATTGTTAAAGACCATCTCGGAGCAATCTGGATTATCCTTTCGCCGGGTGAATAATAACATTTTCATCAAAGCCAGAGAGGGAGGTTCCGATGCGGTGGTGGAAATTATTAAAACAGCTCTTCAAAGGGAAATTCAGGGAAAGATTGTAAATGAAGAAACAGGCGAAGCTTTGATAGGTGCTTCTGTAACCGTAAAAGGGACGACACAGGGTACCATTACTGATATTGATGGAAATTGGAGACTGACCATCGATGAAGGAGCAACGACGCTGGTGGTTTCTTTTGTAGGTTTTCAAACCCAGGAGATAGCCGTTGGTAACCAGACCTCATTTTCAATTTCGCTAACAGAAGACCTGTCGGAATTAAATGAAGTCGTGGTAGTGGCCTACGGACTTCAAAAGAAGTCTGATGTAACGGGATCTATAGCATCGGTGAAGGAGGAAGATTTTAACAAAGGTGTTGTAATGAATCCTGGTGAGCTGCTACAGGGAAAAGTAGCCGGAGTCAATGTAACATCATCCAGTGGAGAACCGGGAGCTGCTCAGAACATTATCATCAGAGGTGTGGGTAGTTTAAGGTCAGGTACCACTCCTCTATATGTAGTAGATGGTTTTGTGCTGGACAATTCTTCTACGGGAGTGGCAAGTAATCCTCTAAACTTCATCAATCCGGCGGATATTGCCAATATCCAAGTATTGAAAGATGCATCTGCCAGTGCTCTGTACGGGTCAAGGGCAGCTAATGGGGTAATTGTGATCACCACCAAGAAAGGTCAAACAGGTAAAACAGAAGTTAACCTGGATTTATCAACTGCCTGGTCTTCTATGGCTAATACGATCGATGTCTTTTCTCCGAGTGAGTTCCGTACACAGGTACCTGCTGCTGGAGGTACCATCGGAGATTTTGGCGGAAATACTGACTGGCAGGATGAATTGTCACAAACAGGTCGTTCAAACAATATCAACTTGTCTCTTAGTGGAGCAGCAAGTGAAAGCTTCTCTTATTTCGCATCCATAGGTGTGCAGGATCAGGAGGGGATATTGAAGAACAGTAATTTGCAACGTTACTCAGCAAGGTTGAATTTAAACCAGGAGGCTTTAGATGGCAGGCTGAAGATAGCCTATAATTTTACTGGAGCCCAAACAAAAAATCTAAGACCGGACATGGGATCAATTGTGGTGGATATGCTACAGCTCAACCCCACCATTCCCGCACTGACCAACGGCCAGCCCACCCCTTTGGAGGACATGCTTAATCCATTGGTTCGCTATGATATCTATAAAGATGAAGCTGTGAATAATCGAATTTTGGCTAACGTAACTCCTTCCATAGAACTCATTAAGGGTCTTACGTATAAGCTGAATCTTGGAGTAGATTATTCAACAACGACAAGGGACATCCAGACTGAACCCTACGCCTTACTTGAGGGGTCAGAACTGGGATCGTTGACCTCCATTGCCAAGCGAAATGAAAATAGCCTGGTGGAAAACACGCTGACCTATGTGCTGGAATCAGGATCTCACTCGGCTACTATTTTAGGAGGTCATTCCTACCAAAGGACTTTTGAGCATCAAAAGTCATTTTCATTGACTGGGTTTGCTGACAATGATGTAGAACCTATTTATCAAGATCAGATCAGCACTCAAGAACAGCCTACTACCTTGAATTCATTTGCTGTTGAAAATGAGCTTCAATCTTTCTTTGGAAGGTTGGACTACAGCTTTGAAAGTAAGTATTTACTTACAGCAACCATGCGTGCAGATGGTTCATCCAAGTTTGGAAAGAACAACAAATACGGATACTTTCCTTCATTTGCTGCTGGTTGGAATATTACCCAGGAATCATTCTTTTCCGGTGGTTTGATTGACAATCTGAAGCTTAGAGCCAGCTGGGGTCAGACAGGTAACCAGGAGATTCCATCTAAAATCACTAAAGAAAGCTACACTGAAAGTAAGTCGAATAATGACACTTACCCACTGGATCCAAATGCAACAACGCTTGATGATTATCCTTACGGAATTATTTTCACCCGACTGGCTAATCCTGATCTGCAATGGGAGGTTTCCACACAAACAGATATCGGGCTTGACTTTACTTTGTTTGATTTCCGGTTAAGTGGTACTGTTGATTATTTTAATAAGGTATCGGAAAACATCCTGTTAGAAGTTGTACCGGCCGATCCTATACAACCTACTTCTACATACTGGACAAATATTCCTGATATGCAAATCAAGAATTCAGGTATTGAATTGAATCTCGATTATAGGAGCAATCCAAGAAATGAATTGAAATTCAACATTGGTGGTAACATTTCATTTATTAACAATGAGGTGATCAACTCACCATTCCAGGTATTGACCAGTGGTGCAGCTCAGGGTGCAGGTCAGACTGGTGCTACCATCAATGGATATATCAATGGTGAGCCTATTGGTGCCTTTTATATGAAAATCTTTGAAGGCATCGGTACGGATGGTTTGAATATATTCGAGGATGTCGTACCAGATGGGCAGAATCTTGAAAATGATCGTACGGTTGTAGGAACTGCGCTACCCAATGTTTTGTATGGATTTTACCTGAATACGGGGTACAAAGGTTTTGATTTAAGCTTGAATTTCAATGGTGTTGCAGGTAATAAGATCTACAATCATACCGCAATGTCTATCTTCAATAAGGGAAATCTGGCCTCTTCATTCAATACCACGGATTTTGCCGTGCAATATCCAGAAGAGATCATATCCAACTCAAATGAGGTGTCTACCCGATATCTCGAAGATGGTGATTTTCTTAGGTTAAACAATGCTACTCTTTCATACTCATTGACTCCCTCGGATTTGGGACTCAATGGTGTTAACCTGATCAGGGTTTCCCTTACAGGCCAGAATCTGTTTATGATCACAAATTATTCAGGGTACGATCCTGAGGTGAATACAGGTAGTGCAATAAGTGGTGTTCAGACCTTTGGTATTGACAGGTTTACCTACCCAAGAGCAAGAACAGTTTTGCTGGGCCTAAATGTATCATTTTAAATACCAGAAGACTGAATGGCATTTTATATCATAAATATTCTGCCAAACCAACTTCATTGTACAATGAGAAAATTTAAGAAAATGAAAAATCAAATTTTTAATAAAATACTTGTAAGCATCTTTTTCCTGTCTGTAATAGGTTGTACAGACCTTGAAGAAAATGTGCTTGACGAATCATTGACCGGTCTTGGGAATGCCGATGCGATCAGTGGAGCGATTGCTCCGGCCTATGGGCAAATTTCCTGGACGTGGAGACACACAAATTACTATGGACTTCAGCTTTTAGCAGCTGATGAAGCCATACTGCCTTATCGGGGAGGTACAGACTGGTTTGACGGAGGTAAATTCATGGCCGTCCACCAGCATGAGATCACTTCAGGTAATGACCTGGTAACCGATTCCTGGAATGAACTGACCAAGAATATCTCCAGGGCAGTAGCTGCTATTGAGGCATTGAGACCGTTGTCAGAATCGGGTAATTCCGAAGCAACGGGTGCATTATATGAAATGATTGCACTCAGGGCCTATCTTAATATGCTGTCTTTAGATGGTTGGGGGATTGCCTTCCAGCGAGAAAGTTCCAATGAAATCTCTGTGATATTGAGGGGACAAGATGCCATTGATTATATCCAAAATGATTTATTATCTGTAGTTGACGTCATCAATACGGATAAAGGTCCTGGTAGACTAACTCAGGGAGCTGTTTGGGGATTTTTGGCCAGGCTACACCTGAATGCTGCTGTTTATCGTGATCCTTATGGCACTCCTTCGTTTACTCAAGCTGATATGGATAAAGTCATTGAATACACAAACAACATCATCAATTCAGGCGACTATTCTTTGTCACCAGAATACTTTGAGTTGTTTAACGATGAAAACAACAGCAATCCGGAGCTGATTTTTGCACTTGATCAAAGAGGGGTCCTAAACAGGGAGCATAGCAGATGGGCTTATTGGTCTATTGCAGGTTCTATGTTTCCAAGACCTGAACACCCCAGTGCGGACGGAACTGACGGTCCAGCCATCACGTCTGACTTCTATCAGACATGGGTAGCTGCTTATGGATCGGATGATCCAGCAGATGTAGATGCAAGGTTTTATCAACAAAACACCATTGTTCCTCCGGCGTTACAGGATTTGACCGGTCTAAACCCTGATAATGATGAGGACCATTATTATTGTGTAGTACCTACCCAATTTGAAATGGATAGGGGTATTCTCAGAGGTATTCAATGGGGACCAAGAAAAGGAGACGATGGTCAGTTTTTAACTTGTGGTGACGGTACTGTAAGGATTTATCCAGTGGCTCAGACCAAAGGAAATAACCCTACAGGATATGTCAACCATACCGAAGTGGTAGATTTCACCAACGATGGACGATTGCATAACACAGGTTACCGATGCAGTAAGTATCAGTTTAGTCGTACTTCACCTAATGGCAATAACTTTAGCAGTGTAGATCTGGTCATGATGAGGTTGGCAGAGATCTACCTGATGCGTGCAGAGGCTAAGCTGAGAAACGGAGATGATGCAGGAGCTCTAGCTGATGTAAATACGGTAAGGACCTCCAGAAATGCCAGACCAGCACAAACACCTGCTGCCCTGACTGAGATGGACCTGGATATCCTGTATCGTGAGCGAGGTTTTGAACTATACTGGGAAGGCTTTAGGAGAACCGACCAAATCCGCTTCGGAACATATGAAGACACCTGGGTAGAAAAAACCAATACGGATGTGAATAAACGACTTTTCCCTATTCCACAAAGAGCCATCGACGGGGCATCTAATGTACCGGGATTCCTTGTGCAGAACAAAGGCTATTAAATTATTATTTGTGTAAAGAAAGGGGCCGGGTGCAATTCAGTATCCGGCTTTTTTTATTCATTTCGATAGCCACACTGACACTGTAATTTCGCTGTCATCAGTGCGGGTTCTATCAAATTCTCTATGTAACAATTGTTACCTTATTCGGCTGGGAGATTACGTACAATTGAACAGAAGGATTTAAATAAATAGTATACGCATGAAATATTACCATTCAAAACAAATAAGCGGTATTGGCTTTGAACAAGCCATAGAAAAAGTAACAGATGCATTAAAGACTGAGGGGTTTGGCGTACTTACCCAAATAGATATTAAGGAGACCCTCAAAAAGAAGCTGGACAAAGACTTTCGCCCATACACAATCCTGGGAGCCTGTAATCCACCATATGCTTTCAAAGCGCTTAGCGCAGAAGATAAGATAGGTACGATGTTGCCTTGCAATGTGATCGTACAGCAAACGGACAATGGAATTGAAGTGGCAGCCATCAATCCTGAAGCTTCCATGCAGGCAGTTGACAACAAAGACCTACAATCAATTGCAACGGAAATAAAGGATAAGTTGGTACGGGTTGTGGATAGTCTTTAGACAATCCCTGACTCTTATTTTGAAGATCATTCTTACCTAAAGAGATGATTAAGATCAGTCCCACTGGAGGGATATCTAATAGTATAGATAATTTTTTTTTGGGTATCTTCATCCTATGGGCAGTCTGAATGTCTTTGAAATCACTTCCCGCAAGCAACTAAATGAATTCACACGACGGTTGCTCAAGGACATTCATGCATTGGAACGAATGATTGAAGAGGACTGGTTCAATCACACTCCAATCCATATAGGGGCCGAACAGGAATTTTGTATTATTGACAGTCATTTCAAGCCAGCTCCCAAATCTATGGAGCTTCTTAAAATACTTGAAAACAACGATTTTACCACTGAGCTGGCACTGTTCAATATTGAGAACAATCTACCACCCCTGGTGTTTGAGGGAGACTGCCTTGCGCAAATGGAGCGCAATCTGAATGATAGGATGAAAACGCTTCGGTCTGCCGGGGAGCATTTTAACGTGGATTTTGTGCTGGCAGGTATATTACCCACAATCCGGAAGTCTGATCTGGAGCTCCAAAACCTGACACCTATTGAACGGTATCTTGCACTCTCTCGTGCGATCAGCAAGGTGCGAGGCAAGACCTATGAAATGAAGATCACAGGCCTGGATGAACTCAATATCAAAATTGAGTCGGCTATGCTGGAATCCTGCAACACCTCATTTCAGGTACACTACCAGGTGAGTCCGGAAGATTTTGTAACCAAATACAACCTGGCTCAGGTACTGGCAGGACCTGTTCTTGCTGCAAGTTGTAATTCACCAATCCTTTTTGGTAAGAGGCTATGGAGTGAAACACGGATTGCCTTGTTTCAGCAGTCCATTGATACCCGGGTGACGGGAGAGCACATTCGGGACAGATGCCCCAGAGTTATGTTTGGTAATGACTGGCTCAAGGATTCAATCGTAGAAATGTATAAAGAAGATATCGCACGCTTTCGTGTGATGATGATGACTACGTTTGAAGATGATGTAATAGAATTGCTCGACCAGGGAAAGACACCACCTTTAACGGCCTTGAGTATCCACAACTCCACGGTTTATCGTTGGAACAGGGCATGCTATGGCATTAGTCCTAATGGTAAGCCACATTTAAGGATAGAAAACAGAATACTACCGTCAGGACCCACTGTCATTGATCAGATGGCCAATGCAGCATTTTGGTTTGGATTGATGTCAGCATTTGATCAGAAATATCCTGATATCACCGAACACCTTGAGTTTGATCATGCAAAAGACAATTTCTTCTCTGCTGCGAGAGATGGATTAAACACGGACTTTACCTGGATAGGAGGAAAAAAAATTGCTGTCAGAAAGCTAATCACCAAAGAACTGCTTCCAATTGCGGAACAGGGACTCAGAGCATATCAGATTGATGAAAAAGACATCGATAAATACCTGAACATTATTGAAGAACGTGTGGCGTCAGGTCAGACGGGTACCCAATGGATGATCAATTCACACGCACGCATGATCAAAAACACAACCCGTGAAGAAATAGCTGTTGCCCTTACCTCATGTATGCTGACAAATCAAAAGAAGGGCACGCCGGTTCACCAGTGGGAGCTTGCTACACTGGATTGTATTGAGGGCTGGTTTCCTCATACCATGCTGGTAGAAGAATTTATGACAACAGACCTCTTTACCGCTCAACAGAATGATATACCCGAGTTGGTAGCTGATATCATGAACTGGAATAATGTAAAGCACATCCCCATAGAGGATGACAAGGGACTGCTCAAAGGAATGGTTGATTACAGTATTCTTTTGAAATATTACAGCAAGAAAATGAATATAAACCCGGGAATAAACGTGGTGATCAAAGACATAATGACAATAAATCCAATCACCATAGCTCCTGAGGCAACAGTGGATGAAGCATTAAATGTAATGAAGGCTGAAGGTGTGGACTGCTTACCGGTAGTAAAGAACAAAAAATTGGTTGGAATTATTTCTGAAGGCGATTTCCTTAAGATCACCTCCAGTCTCATGAAAGTGTTAGCCTCCAAAGAGTAAACAATGGAACGTATCTTAGGTAAACTGATAGGAAAACAACCCGGACCGCTTATCATTTGTCTGGCAGCCGTGCATGGTAATGAACCACTGGGTTTACATGCCTTCCAAAACGTATACAGCGCCCTGGTCAAAAACAAAATACCATTTAAGGGAAAGCTGATTGGTATAGCTGGTAATATAAAGGCCGTTCAATCGGGACGCAGATACCTCGACTATGACTTAAACCGATGCTGGACAGAAGACTTTGTGCAAAATGTGATCGGGGGGAGGGAGAATGGACAGGCAGAAGACGAAGAGCTCAGGTCAATTCATCGGATAATATCAGAGGAAGCCAATGGCCATCATAACCTGAAAGTGATGGTTGACCTGCATGGCACTTCGGCCGAGAAGGGAAACTTCATTGTTGTACCAGAAGAGCTCAATGAGCACCCCATAATCACCTCACTCAGAATCCCAATCGTAGTAGATCTTCATAAATATCTAAACGGAACTTTACTTTCCTATTATTCGGATAGGGGATATGTAGCATTTGCATTTGAGGGTGGGCTGATTGGTACATCGGAAGCGTATAGGTTGCATACTTCTGGATTATGGGAAATCTTAGAGACGGCAGGATGTGTAACAGGTCATGACCATCATCAGCAGGATCACTATTCCAGCCATCTGGCTGAGATGTCGGCCAATCTACCAGCAAAAGTAAAAGTACTATACCGGCACCTGGTAAAACCCGAAGATGGTTTCAGAATGTACCCTGGTTTTCATAATTTTCAACCAGTTCATAAAAATCAGGAACTCGCCATAGACGCCCAGGGAGTGATCAAATCCCCTCATGACGGGCTGATCTTTATGCCCCTCTACCAATCAGAAGGTGACGATGGTTTCTTTATTGTTGAAGAGGTATGAGGGTTGTATCGATCAGATAGACGCTGAATTGGGTTTACAAGACAGATCTCTTTTTTTTGCTTGCAAAAGCAACCATTGTATTAGTATTAAAGGTATTAAAGGTATTAAAGGTATTAAAGGTATTAAAGGTATTAAAGGTATTAAAGGTATTAAAGGTATTAAAGGTA